>Ga0315336_1000008_pt1:830000-1804164 | contig 1804164 bp, 1701 predicted proteins | sample ASW5metaG_FD_204512 | JGI IMG/M metagenome (GOLD analysis project Ga0315336, IMG submission 204512) | Ammonia-oxidizing marine archaeal communities from Monterey Bay, California, United States - ASW #5 | ecosystem: Environmental > Aquatic > Marine > Intertidal zone | place... | reverse complement strand
GCGACAACATCGCGATGGAGGTCGAGCTTATTGCCCCGATCGCCATGGACGAGGGTCTGCGTTTCGCCATTCGTGAAGGTGGCCGCACCGTCGGCGCCGGCGTTGTTGCCGGTATCATCGAGTAAGAAATTAGGATCAAACCGGGGTAGCAATCGCTGCCTCGTTTTGTTTTTGGAGCAAGTAAATGGTTAGCCAAAACATCCGCATCCGACTTAAGGCGTTTGATCATCGCGTACTTGATCAGTCGACCGGCGAGATTCTGAACACAGCCAAGCGCACAGGCGCTCAGGTTCGTGGTCCGATCCCGCTGCCGACCAGGATCGAGAAGTACACGGTTCTGCGTTCGCCGCACATCGACAAAAAGTCACGTGAGCAGTTTGAAATGCGGACGCACCGTCGTTTGCTCGATATCGTCGACCCGACCCCCCAGACAGTTGACGCGCTCATGAAACTCGACCTCGCCGCCGGCGTGGACGTGGAAATCAAAGTCTAAGGTTCAGAAGAGTTAAGGGAACGCCATTATGCGTACCGGTTTAATCGCCCAAAAGCTTGGTATGACCCGCGTCTTTACAGACGGCGGCGTACATATCCCGGTGACTGTATTGAAAGTTGATGGCTGTCAGGTCGTCGCCCAGTGCAACACCGATCAGAACGGCTACAACTCCGTTCAACTCGGCCTTGGTCTCGCCAAGGTCAAGAATGTTACAAAAGCCATGCGTGGTCACTTTGCCAAAGCCAAGGTAGAGCCCCGTCGCAAGCTGGCCGAGTTTCGTGTCAGTGCCGAGAACCTTGTCGACATTGGCGCCGAACTGAGTGCAAAGCACTTTGTCGACGGCCAGTTGGTCGACGTCTCCGGCACCAGTATCGGTAAAGGTTTCGCCGGTGCCATGAAGCGTCATAACTTCAGCGGCTTGCGCGCCACACACGGTGTGTCGATCTCGCATCGTAGTCATGGTTCAACCGGTCAGTGTCAGGATCCGGGCAAGGTCTTCAAAGGCAAGAAGATGGCCGGTCACATGGGCGCCGAGCGGGTCACCGTTCAGAACCTCGAAGTTGTCTCAACCGATGAAGATCGCGGTCTGGTGCTGGTCAAAGGCGCTGTCCCGGGCCCGAAAGAAGGCTGGGTCCTGATCAAGGACGCGGTCAAGGTCGAGCACAAGGATTTGCCGCTGCCGGCAGCGATCAAAAGCTCGGGCGAAGCGCCTGCTGAAGAAGCACCTGCAGAAGAAGCCGAAGTCGAAGCCGCTGAAGCAACCGAAGCGCCTGCTGAAGAAGCAGCCGTCGAGGAAGCCGCTCCTGCTGCAGAAGATTCCACTGAAGAGAACAAGGACTGATGGCAATGAAAGCCAAAGTAACCACGTTCGACAGCAAAGCCGCCGGTGACATCGATCTCGATGAAGCTGTGTTTGGCCTGCGGTCGCGCAAGGACATCCTTGCCCGTGTCGTCAACTGGCAGCTTGCCAAGCGACGTGCCGGAACGCACAAGACAAAAGGTATCTCCGATATTCGCGGTACCACGGCCAAGCCTTTTAACCAAAAAGGTACCGGTCGCGCCCGTCAGGGTAGTTCTTATGCAGCCCAGATGCGTGGCGGTGCCACAATCTTCGGCCCGGTCGTTCGCAGCCACGGTCACAGCCTGACGAAAAAGTTCCGCAAGCTCGGTCTCAAGACTGCCTTGTCGACCAAGCAGGCAGACGGCAAGCTGGTGATTGTTGACGAAGCGAAGCTGAAAGACGCCAAAACCAAGGACCTGCTCGCCAAGCTGGCGAAACAGGACTGGGGTTCTGTGCTGATCATTGACGGGCCGGAAGTTGATAACAACTTTGCACGTGCCGCCGCCAATATCCCGCTGGTCGATGTGCTGCCTCAACAGGGCGCCAACGTCTATGACATCCTGCGCCGCGATACTTTGGTCCTGACCAAAGCTGCGGTCGAACACTTGGAGGCTCGACTGAAATGAAGTCCGCCAAGATTTCCAAAGAACGGATGTACGACATCATCCGTGGTCCGGTGATTACCGAAAAAGCGACCCTTGGCTCCGAACATGGCCAGGTCACTTTCAAGGTATCGCTTGATGCGACCAAACCTGAAATCAAAACAGCGATCGAGACACTGTTCAATGTCAAGGTCGAAGCTGTGAACACCTTACGTCAAGACGGCAAACTCAAACGTTTCCGTGGTCGCCTCGGTCGGCGCGCAGAAACCAAGAAAGCCATGGTCACGCTGGCCGATGGCCAGTCGATCGACGTTACGACAGGGGTCTAGTCGATGGCATTAAAGACATATAAACCGACAACGCCGAGCCAACGCCAGTTGGTGCTGGTTGATCGTTCGGGACTTTGGAAGGGCAAACCGGTCAAGAAACTGACCGAGGGCATGACCAAGTCTGGCGGTCGCAACAATTCGGGCCGGATTACCGCGCGCCGCATTGGTGGCGGTCACAAACAACGCTACCGTATCGTTGACTTCAAACGGACCAAGTTTGATGTCGCCGCAACGGTCGAGCGCCTTGAATACGATCCCGTCCGGACCGCGTTCATCGCCTTGCTCAAATACGAAGACGGTGAACAGGCTTATATCCTGGCACCCCAGCGTATCAAGGTCGGTGACAGCGTCATTTCCGGTGAGCGTGCCGATATCAAACCCGGTAACGCCATGCCGATGCGCAGCATCCCGGTCGGTACGATCATCCACAACGTGGAAATGAAGCCGGGCAAGGGTGGCCAGATGGCGCGTTCAGCCGGTGCCTACGTCCAGTTGGTTGGTAAAGATTCAGGTTACGCGCTGCTTCGTCTGGGTTCAGGTGAACAGCGTATGGTTCGGGCAGAATGCATGGCGACGATTGGTGCTGTGAGTAACCCTGACCATAAGAACATCAAGCTCGGTAAGGCAGGTCGCAAACGTTGGTTGGGCAAACGCCCGTCCGTCCGCGGCGTGGCGATGAACCCGATTGATCATCCACATGGTGGTGGTGAAGGCAGAACTTCTGGTGGTCGCCATCCGGTGACTCCCTGGGGCAAGCCGACCAAGGGCAAGCGTACACGATCGAACAAGTCGACAGACAAGTTCATCATGCGCAGCCGCCACCTCAAAAAGAAACGATAGGAGAGCGTTCGTGTCACGTTCAGTCTGGAAAGGCCCGTTTGTTGACGGTTACCTGCTGAAAAAATCGGAAGCTTCCCGTCAATCGGGTCGCAAAGAGGTGATCAAGATCTGGTCACGTCGTTCGACAATTTTACCGCAATTCGTCGGTCAAACTTTTGGTGTCTACAACGGTCGCAAGTTTGTGCCGGTGCTGGTCAACGAAAGCATGGTTGGTCACAAGTTCGGCGAGTTCTCGCCGACCCGGACCTACTATGGCCATACGGCTGACAAGAAGGTGAGGAGGGTCTAGTTATGGGTAAGCACTCAGCAGCTCGTAATTTACCTGATACCGATGCACGCGCAGTTGCGAGCAACCTTCGGGTCAGCCCGCAGAAACTCAATCTGGTCGCCCAGAGCATCCGTGGCAAGAATGTCTCGGCCGCCCTGGCTGAGCTGACCTTCTCCAAGCGCCGCATCGCGGTCGACGTGAAGAAAGCTCTGCAGTCGGCGATTGCCAACGCTGAAAACAATCATCAGCTCGACGTCGATCGGCTGTTTGTTGCCGAAGCACATGTCGGCAAGAAGATGGTCATGAAGCGCTGGCGTGCCCGTGCACGTGGTCGTGTTGGTCGCATTCTGAAACCGTTTAGCCAAATCACAGTGATCGTGCGCGAGCGCGAGGAGACAGCGTAATGGGTCAAAAAGTAAATCCGATCGGGCTTCGCCTCGGCATCAACCGCACATGGGATTCGCGGTGGTACGCCGAAGGTCATGAATACGGCAAGCTTCTGCACGAAGACCTGCAGATCCGGAACTATCTGGAGAAGAACCTGGTTCAGGCCGGTGTCAGCCGCATCATCATCGAGCGGCCCGCCAAAAAAGCCCGTGTAACCATCCATTCCGCCCGTCCCGGTGTTGTCATTGGTCGTAAAGGCGCGGACATCGAAAAACTGCGCGTGACGCTGGGTAAAATGACCGGCGGCGAAGTGAACCTCAACATCGTTGAGATCCGCAAGCCCGAGATCGATGCCAAGCTGGTGGCCGAGAACATCGCCCAGCAGCTTGAACGCCGTGTTGCTTTCCGTCGCGCCATGAAGCGTTCGGTTCAGTCGGCCATGCGTTTGGGTGCCCTTGGTATCCGGATCAATTGTTCCGGTCGTCTGGGCGGTGCTGAAATTGCACGGACGGAATGGTACCGCGAAGGCCGCGTGCCCTTGCACACCTTGCGTGCCGATATCGATTACGGCGAAGCGACCGGTTTCACCACCTACGGCGCCTGTGGCGTCAAGGTCTGGGTCTTCAAGGGTGAAATCATGGCGCACGATCCGATGGCTCAGGACAAGCGCCTGGCTGAACAAGCCAATCGCTAATCTCAGGTCTCTGTAGAGAGTAAGAATAATGCTGCAACCAAAGCGTACAAAATTTCGCAAGGCCCACAAGGGCCGCATCCATGGCAATGCCAAGGGTGGCACGTTGCTGAACTTCGGCACGTATGGCCTCAAAGCCATGTCGCCGGGACGTGTAAACGCCCGCCAGATCGAAGCCTGCCGTCGTGCCGTTACGCGTCACATCAAACGTGCCGGTCGTATCTGGATCCGTATTTTCCCGGATGTGCCGGTATCGAAGAAGCCGACCGAAGTTCGGATGGGTAAAGGTAAAGGCTCGCCCGAGTTTTGGGTCGCCCGCGTCAAACCCGGCCGGATCATGTTCGAGCTTGACGGCGTTGCCCCTGAACTTGCGCACGAGGCCTTGCGCCGCGGTGCAGCCAAATTGTCGGTGGACACGAAAATCGTGACCCGCCCAGGCGAAGGAGCCTAAGCAATGAAAGCGGAAGAAATTCGGGGCAAAACTCCGGACGAACTCAAAGAGCAACTGCTCGATCTCAAAAAGGAAGCGCTCAATATGCGTTTCCAACGGGCATCGGGACAGTTGGAGAACACTGCGCGCATGCGTGCTGTCAAGCGCGATATTGCGCGCATCAAAACCGTTATGCGCTCTGCGCAAGCGACCTGATCGGAGCTTAAGGTATGCCCAAACGCATCCTGCAAGGTGAAGTGGTAAGCGACGCCAGCGACAAAACGATTGTCGTCAAAGTCGACCGCCGCGTTATGCACCCGCTGTACAAGAAATTTATTCGCCGTTCCAAACGGTATCACGCCCACGATGAAACCAACGATTTCAAAATCGGTGATCTCGTCCGCATTCAGGAATGCCGCCCGCGTTCCAAGAAAAAATGCTGGGAAGTTCTGCCGACTTCGGAATAGACCGAAGTTGAGCTTGTTAAAGGTAGGTTACGATGATTCAGCCGCAAACAAACCTTGAGGTCGCCGATAACTCCGGTGCCCGTCGAGTCCAGTGCATCAAGGTGCTGGGTGGCTCCAAACGCCGTACGGCTTCGGTCGGCGACACCATTGTTGTGTCGATCAAGGAAGCCATTCCGCGTGGCAAGGTGAAGAAGGGTGATGTGCATCGCGCCGTCATCGTTCGCACCGCCAAGGAAGTGCGTCGCGCTGATGGCAGCGCCATTCGCTTTGACCGAAATGCTGCGGTCCTGATCAATGCTCAAGGTGAGCCGATTGGTACGCGTATTTTTGGCCCGGTGACCCGTGAACTGCGTAGCCGTTCGCACATGAAAATCGTCTCGTTGGCGCCGGAGGTGCTGTAATGGCTGAGAAATTCAAAATCAAAAAGGGTGACGAAGTCATCGTCTGCACCGGTCGCGAAAAAGGCCGCAAGGGCAGCGTACTGAACGTCAACCGCCAGACGCACCGGGTTTTGGTGCAGGGTGTGAACATGGTCAAGCGCCATACGCGCCCGTCCGGCGGCAGCCCGGGTGGAATCATCGAAAAAGAAGCTCCGCTCGCTATTTCGAACGTTGCGATCGTTGACCCCAAGTCGGGCACCGCGACACGCATTGGCTACAAAACACTCGACGACGGCCGCAAAGTTCGCTTTGCCAGGCAGTCGGGCGAAGTCATCGATCTATAGGACGAGTTGAAATGACCCGCTTGAACGAAAAATATAACGACGTCATTAAGCCAAAAATGGTTGAGGCGCATGGTTACACGAACACCATGCAGGTACCCAGGATCGAAAAGATCGTCATCAACATGGGTGTCGGCGAGGCCGCCAAGGACTCGAAGCTGATCAATGGCGCAGTGACTGATATGACGGCGATTGCCGGCCAGAAGCCGGTTGTCACCAAGGCCAAGAAATCCATCGCCAACTACAAGCTGCGTGAAGGCATGGATCTCGGCGTCAAAGTGACGCTGCGCAAGGCCCGCATGTACGAATTTCTGGACCGTATGGTTAATGTCGCGATGCCGCGTATTCGTGATTTCCAGGGTGTGTCCGGTAAAAGTTTTGATGGACGGGGAAACTTCGCGATGGGCTTTAAAGAGCAAATCGTATTCCCGGAAATTGAATATGACCAGGTTGATCAGGTTCGCGGTATGGACGTGATCATCGTGACGACGGCAAAGACGGATGCGGAAGCCAAGACGCTTCTTGCTGAATTCGGTATCCCGTTCCGTAACTAATCGTCGACTTAGGAGAAGAATTAAATGGCTAAGAAAAGCGCCATCGAAAAGAACAAGCGCCGCCGGCGTTTGGTAGAACAAAGTGCTCCCAAGCGTGCGCGCCTGAAAGCAATTGCGGCGGACAGCACGTTGTCCTCTGAAGAACGTTTTAGTGCTCGTCTCAAGTTGGCGGAAATGCCGCGGGATGGATCGGCAACACGAATTCGCAATCGCTGTGAATTGACCGGTCGTCCGCGTGCGTACTATCGCAAACTGAAAATGTCCCGGATCGCGCTGCGTGAATTGGCCTCGAGTGGTCAAATTCCCGGCATGACCAAGTCGAGTTGGTAGAGGAGAGCTGAAAGATGATGACCGATCCCATCGGCGATATGCTGACACGCATTCGCAACGGTCAGCGCGCAGGTCTTGGCAGAGTTAAGACTCCGGCCTCCAGGTTCCGTCGTAACGTCCTCGAAGTGTTGAAGCGCGAAGGTTATATTCGCGGTTTCGAGGATCAGGAATCCCAGGCCGGCAAGCCCGAGATTGTGGTTGAGCTGAAGTATTCCGAAGGTGAACCCGTTATTCGCACGATCAAACGTGTGTCGACACCGGGCCGCCGTGTTTATTCCTCGATACAGGATTTACCCAGGATCTGTAATGGTCTGGGTATCGCTATCCTGTCGACACCGCGCGGCGTTATGTCCGATGCGGAGGCCCGTGAGGCCAATGTCGGCGGCGAAGTCCTGTGTAACGTAATCTAGGTAATCACATGTCGCGAATTGGACAAAAACCGGTTGCCATTCCCAGCGGTGTTACCGTTGAGCTGGATGGCCAGAGTTTCAAAGCCAAGGGTCCCAATGGCGAATTGGCCATGACCTTTGTTGATGAAGTCGAAGTCAAACGGGAAGACGACAATATCATCGTCCTGCCGCGTGGAAAGTCGAAACGTGAACGCATGATGTGGGGTATGCAGCGCACCCTGATAAGCAACATCGTCGTCGGCGTTACGGAAGGCTTCAAGATTGAACTTGAAATCGTCGGCGTCGGCTATCGTGCCGCGGTCGAGGGCAAGAAGATCAATCTGCAGCTCGGCTTCAGCCACGACGTTCTGTATGACATCCCTGAAGGGATCAAGGTCGAGTGCCCGAAACCCACATCGATTGTGATTTCAGGTGCTGATCGTCAGGTCGTTGGTCAGGTCGCCGCCGAAATTCGCGCCTACCGCAAACCGGAGCCTTACAAAGGCAAGGGCGTGCGTTATCTGGGCGAACAGGTTTACCGCAAAGAAGGCAAGAAGAAGTAGGACTGCCGATTATGAGCTCAGGAAATTCACTGTTCGAACGCCGCAAAAGACGCGTGCGTCTCAACATCGCCAAACACGCGGGCGGACGCCCTCGTTTCAGCGTATATCGCTCGGGCCGCCACATCTATGCCCAGGTCATCGACGACGTCAACGGCAAGACCCTTGTCGCCGCCTCCAGTCTGGAAAAAGACATGCGTTCCAGACTGAAGTCCGGCAGCAACAAGGACGCCGCTGCTGAAGTTGGTGCACTCGTCGCCGAGCGCGCCAAATCAGCCGGCATCACGACCGTTGTTTTCGATCGCGGTGGCTACATTTATCACGGCCGTGTCAAGGCGCTTGCAGATGCAGCGCGTGACGCCGGCCTCGACTTTTAATCGCGGAGGAGAAGCGAATGTCTTCCCAACATATGGATCGCGGTGACAGCGAACTCGTCGACAAACTCGTCGGCATCAACCGCGTCGCCAAAGTCGTCAAGGGCGGTCGCCGGTTTGGTTTTGCCGCACTGGTTGTCGTCGGCGATCAAAAAGGCCGCGTCGGTTTTGGTCATGGCAAGGCACGTGAAGTGCCTGAAGCCATCCGCAAGGCGACGGAAGCTGCCAAACGTAAAATGATCCGCGTACCCTTGCGTGAAGGCCGGACCCTGCATCACGACGTCAACGGACGTTTTGGCGCCGGTCGTGTGGTTCTGCGCGCAGCACCTCCGGGAACCGGCATCATCGCCGGTGGTCCGATGCGTGCCGTGTTCGAAACGCTGGGTGTGCAGGACATCGTGACCAAGTCGATTGGCACGTCAAATCCGTACAACATGATCAAAGCCACTTTTGATGCCCTTGACCGCATGATGTCGCCGCGTTCAGTCGCAGCCCGTCGTGGCAAGAAAGTCAGTGAAATTGTTGGTCGCCGCGGTCGCGGTGGCGAAGAAGTTCAGGAGTAGGCACGATGGCTGGAAAAAAAGCGACGGTCACCGTCACTCAGACAAAAAGCCCGATTGGTCGCCCGAAAGATCAGCGCGCGACGCTGGTCGGTCTGGGCCTCAACAAGATGCATCGCACGAGTGTCCTCGAAGACACGCCTTCCGTGCGCGGCATGATCAACAAGGTCAAGCACCTCGTTCGCGTCGAAGAAGCCAGCTAGGGTAATCCGGCGGAATTTGTTCGCGAAGATAATTTTGGGACGATAGTAAAATGAAACTCAACCAGCTTTCTGACAACGCAGGCGCACGCACCGACCGAAAACGCGTTGGTCGTGGCATCGCATCAGGTACCGGTAAAACAGCCGGTCGCGGTCACAAGGGTCAGAAGTCACGCACAGGCGTTGCCATCAAGGGTTTTGAAGGCGGCCAGATGCCGATTTATCGCCGCTTGCCCAAGCGCGGCTTCGTCAACATTTTCCGCAAGGTGTTCGAGCCGGTCAACCTCGGCCCGCTGCAGTCCGCCATCGACGCCGGCAAGATTGACGCCAAGAAGCCGATCACTGTCGACGTTCTGAAAGAGGCCGGTCTTGTCGGTCGCGTCAAGGACGGCGTTCGTTTGCTGGCCAAGGGCGAGATCAAAAGCAAAATCAACATCGAAGTCAGTGGTGCGTCAAAGTCTGCTGTTGCAGCAGTTGAAGCTGCTGGCGGTAAAGTCACGGTTTCGGCGCCTGCTGCCGATGCCAAGGCTGATGACGCCGCCGCAGACGCCAAATAAGCGCTTGCAACACGTATATCGAACACTCGTCGAACGGAATTGAATAGATGGCATCCGCCGCAGAACAATTAGCCGCGAATATCAATTTCGGTGCCTTCTCCAAGGCAACGGAACTGAAGAAGCGTCTGTGGTTCACGCTGGCCGCCCTGGTCATCTATCGCCTGGGCACCTACATTCCCTTGCCCGGCATCGATCCCTCGATCCTGCAGGACATCTTCCGTCAGAACCAGAGCGGAATCCTCGGCATGTTCGACATGTTTGCCGGTGGTGCACTGGGCCGGATGACGATTTTTGCCCTGAACATCATGCCCTACATTTCAGCGTCGATTATCATGCAGTTGATGACGACGGTGTCGCCGACTCTGGAACAGCTGAAAAAAGAGGGTGAATCTGGCCGCAAGAAGATCAATCAGTACACTCGCTACGGCACGGTCTTTCTGGCCGCAATCCAGGCGTATGGTATTGCGGTTGGTCTCGAAGGAATGTCCGGATCAGGCGGCGCGGCCGTCAACAACCCGGGCCTCTACTTCCGATTTGTCACCGTCATCACGCTGACCGGTGGCACCGTCTTCCTGATGTGGCTGGGCGAACAAATCACAGCTCGCGGTGTTGGCCAGGGTATTTCCCTGATCATCTTCGCCGGTATTGTCGCCGAATTGCCGAGTGCCCTGGCTGGCACGCTGGAACTCGGTCGCACAGGCGCACTGTCGACCCTGTTCATCCTGTTCCTGATGCTGATGGTCGTTGGTGTGATCATGTTCATTGTCTTTATGGAGCGGGCCCAGCGACGTATTGTCGTGCAGTACCCCAAACGCCAGGTCGGCAACAAGATGTTTGGCGGTGAAAGTTCTCACCTGCCGTTGAAACTCAACACCGCCGGTGTTATTCCGCCGATTTTCGCCTCATCGCTGCTTCTGCTGCCGATTACGATGGCGAACTTCTCGGCCGGAACAGGCCCTGACTGGCTCACCAGCGTGACCGCGCTGCTGGGCCGTGGCCAGCCGCTGTACATGCTGTTCTACACAGCCGGCATCGTGTTTTTCTGCTTTTTCTACACGGCGGTGGTTTTCAATCCCGTTGATACAGCGGACAACCTGAAGAAAAACGGCGGCTTTATTCCTGGCATTCGTCCGGGCAAAAGCACATCAGATTTTCTCGACCATACCCTGACGCGCCTGACCGTCGTTGGTGCCGGGTATCTGGTTGCGGTTTGTCTGTTGCCTGAGATTCTCATATCGCAGTATTCGGTTCCATTCTATTTCGGCGGCACGTCCTTGCTCATTGTTGTCACAGTGACCATGGATACGGTTGGCCAGATCCAGTCTCATTTGCTGGCCCATCAATATGAAGGTTTGATCAAGAAATCGAAACTTCGAGGCCGGAAAAGATGAACATCGTCATGTTGGGTCCGCCGGGATGTGGCAAGGGGACCCAGGCGAAGCGGCTGGAGAAAAGTCGTGGCATGATCCAGTTGTCGACTGGACAGATGCTGCGGGATGCGATTGCGGCGGAAACGGCACTTGGTCTGCAGGTCAAGGAGATCATGTCGACGGGTAAACTGGTGGATGACGACACGGTCATTGCCATGCTGGAGGCCAGAATTGAAGAGCCGGATTGTGAAAACGGCTTTGTTCTGGATGGTTTCCCGAGAACGGTTCCTCAAGCTGAGGCGCTGGATAAATTGCTGGAGGCCAAGGGTTTGACGCTCGATGCCGTCGTCCAGCTGACGGTAAACGAAGACGCACTTGTTGATCGCCTGTCCGGCAGATTCACGTGCACAAATTGCGGTGAGGGGTATCATGATACCTTCAAACCGACAAATACCGCAGATATCTGCGATAAATGTGGTGAAGGCAGCTTTGAGCGCCGACCGGACGACAGCGCAGAGTCAGTGCGTACCCGGTTGAAGGTATATCGCGAACAAACGGCGCCGCTCCTGCCGTATTACACCTCACGCAACAAATTGCATGAGGTGGACGGTCTGGGAGAAATGGACGACGTGGAGAAAGAGATCCTCGCGGCTTTGTAAGCTGCGGAAAAGGTTGACTTGTAGGCTGAGATTCATATAATCCGGCACCATTTTTGGAGCCGCGATAATCGCGAATTTCATAAGCCTTTTGCCCCGGGTCGGTGACCCGGCAACAGGTCGTTTTGCGTTGGTCATACCATGTTGTTATGACCGTGAATTTGTAGCGACGATTTCGTGACGATTGTTTCGCGATGATGGTTTCGAATTGAACTGGATGAGGAGTTTCGGGCGTGGCTCGTATTGCTGGTGTTAACATTCCGACGAACAAAAGGGTCGAGATCGCCTTGACCTATATTTTTGGAATCGGACGGACCAAGGCTGTGGAAATCTGCAGCAAGGCGTCAATTCCGTCGGAACGTCGGGTCAACGACCTGACAGATGCGGAAGTGATTCAAATCCGCGAAATCATTGACCATGACTATCTGGTTGAAGGTGACTTGCGTCGTGAAACGTCGATGAATATCAAGCGTCTCATGGACCTTGGTTGCTATCGCGGCCTGCGCCACCGTCGTGGCCTGCCGGTTCGCGGACAGCGCACACATACAAACGCACGGACGCGCAAGGGCCCGGCCCGCGCGATTACGGGTAAAAAGAAGTAATTACTGTTTGTGCTGAATTTATTCAGCGCTAAACGGTTGTAGCGGTTAGAAGGTAAAAACGATGGCTAAAGATGCAACGCGCGTCAAAAAACGCGAGCGCAAGAACATTTCGTCTGGTATTGCGCACGTTAATGCAACGTTCAACAACACCATGATCACGATCGCCGATGCACAAGGCAATACAATCGCCTGGGCGTCAGCTGGTCAGCAGGGTTTCAAGGGCTCGCGCAAATCCACACCTTATGCGGCGCAGATGGCAGCTGAAGACGCCGGTCGCAAGGCACAGGATCACGGTGTGAAAACCATTGAGGTTCAGGTCAAGGGTCCGGGTTCAGGTCGTGAATCGGCACTGCGTGCGCTGCAGGTTGTTGGCTTCAACGTGACGGCGATTACCGACGTCACACCAATCCCGCACAATGGCTGTCGTCCGCCGAAACGTCGACGGGTTTAAGCCGCCGTTTTTTGGGCGACCAACAAGTTTGAAGATCGTGGCGGACGCCGTTCGTCACTTGGAAAGATATTAGACGCTGTGTAGCAATGTACGCTGCGTCTGTTCGGGCACAAAAGGTGATCGCGTGATTCACAAAAATTGGCAAGAAATGATCAAGCCGCAAAAACTTGAAGTCGAAGTCGGTGAAGATTCAAACCGCACGGCAACAATTGTTGCGGAACCGCTGGAGCGTGGATTTGGACTGACGCTGGGCAATGCCCTGCGCCGGGTTCTGTTGTCCTCCCTGCAAGGTGCAGCTGTGACGTCGATCCAGATTGATGGCGTGTTGCACGAGTTCTCTTCGATCCCCGGCGTCCGCGAGGATGTGACGGATATCGTGCTCAACATCAAGGGTCTGGCGCTGCGTACCCACAGCGAAGGGACCAAGCGCATGTCCCTTGCCGCCAAGGGTCCGGGCGAAGTCACTGCCGGTGATATCGATCCCGGGCACGAAGTTGATGTTCTCAATCCGGAACTGGTGATCTGTACCCTCGATGAAGGTGCTTCACTGTCCATGGAACTGTCAGTCGATTCGGGCAAAAGCTATGTGCCGGCTGCCCAGAACCGTGCCGAAGATGCGCCCATCGGTCTCATTCCGGTTGATGCGCTCTACAGCCCGGTCCGTCGCGTCTCCTACAAGGTGGAAAACACCCGCGAAGGTCAGGTGCTGGATTATGACAAACTGATCATGGATGTGGAAACGGACGGCACGGTATCGCCGGACGACGCCGTGGCCTACGCCGCGCGGATCCTGCAGGATCAATTGCAGCTCTTCATCAACTTTGAAGAGCCCACCGTTCGTGAAGCCGTTGAAGAACGTGAAGAACCGGAATTCAATCGCAATCTTCTGCGCAAGGTTGACGAGCTCGAATTGTCCGTGCGTTCGGCCAACTGCCTCAAGAACGACAACATCGTCTACATCGGTGATCTGATCCAGAAAACCGAAGCCGAGATGTTGCGCACACCGAATTTTGGTCGCAAGTCGCTGAACGAAATCAAGGAAGTCCTGGCTCAGATGGGCTTGCACCTTGGCATGGAAGTCAGCGAATGGCCGCCGGAAAACATTGAAGAAATGGCCAAACGATTAGAGGAGCCGTTCTAGCGGCACCTCTGGTTATAACAGTTCAAGTTCAGGAGACGGTCCGATGCGTCATCGCATGAGCAAACGCAAGCTCAACCGCACAAGTTCACACCGCAAAGCCATGTTCCGTAACATGGTCGCGGCGCTGCTCAAACACGAGCAAATTGAAACCACTTTGCCCAAGGCCAAAGAGCTTCGGGCATTTGCCGACAAGATGATTACCTTGGGTAAACGCGGAGGCCTGCACGCACGTCGTCAGGCCCTGGCGATTGTCCCTGATACTGCTCTGGTCGACAAAGTGTTCACCACGCTGGCAGAGCGTTACACCGACCGCGCCGGTGGGTATACGCGCGTCCTGAAGGCCGGTCACCGCTACGGCGATGCCGCCCCCATGGCGATCATCGAACTGGTCGACCGTGATCCCGACGCCAAGGGCCAGGACTCCGGTCCGGTCTACGACGAAGACGATGACGTGGAAGCTGCCGCATAGCGGATGAAATTATCACGGATACCTAGCCGTATTCTGATGCAGGGGGCAGTCTTAATGGCTGCCCTTTTTGCATCTTGAGGATAAACTCATCCCGAAACGTACATAACTGCTGTTTGACAATATGACCGAAGTAAAATTGACAAGGCGAGCCCGGCTATTCGACCTGCCGATCATCATCGGCATGGTCGTGATGGCAGCGCTCGGCCCGGCGAGAGCGGAGACCAAACGGGTCGTGCCCCTGTCGCAAGGTGAGGTCGTATTGTCCTATGCCCCGCTGGTCAAACAGGCGACGCCGGCCGTGGTCAATATTTATACCAAAAAGGTTGTTCAGCAGGCCTCGCGTTCGCCGCTTTTCGAAGACCCGTTTTTTCGTAAATTTTTTGGCGAACAGTTCTCGTTCGGCCTGCCGCGCAAGCGTATTCAGAACTCGCTGGGCTCGGGCGTTATCGTCCGGCCGCAGGGTATTGTCGTAACCAACTATCATGTCGTCGAAGGGGCGGACGAAATCATTGTCGCGTTGTCGGACCGGCGGGAGTTCGCGGCCAAAGTCGTCCTGAAGGATGAACGCACCGATCTCGCTGTGCTCAAGATTGACAGCGTCAACGTACGCTTTTCCCATCTCGAACTGATGGATTCGGACGAGATCGAGGTCGGCGATATCGTTCTCGCCATCGGCAATCCCTTTGGTGTCGGCCAGACCGTGACCAGCGGTATTGTCTCGGCCCTGGCCCGGACCCAGGTCGGTGTCGCGGACTATCGCTTTTTCATCCAGACCGATGCCGCCATTAACCCCGGTAATTCGGGCGGTGCGATGGTGACGATGGATGGCAAACTGGCCGGCGTGAATACGGCGATATATTCCAAGTCGGGCGGCTCAATCGGTATCGGCTTTGCCATTCCTGCCAATATGGTGCGCTCGGTCGTGGATAGCGCACTGGGGGGCGGTAAACTCGTACGACCATGGCTCGGTGCCTCAGGCCAGGCCGTGACACGTGATATTGCCGCCGCCAATGGTCTCGACAGGCCGGGTGGCGTGCTGATCAATTCCGTCCACACCAGCAGTCCGGCGGGACAGGCCGGGCTTCGCGTCGGTGACGTTGTGACGGCGGTGGATGGTCGGGAGGTCTACGATCCCGAAGCCCTGAGCTTCCGCGTGGCGACGCGGCCTTTGGGCGGCAAGGTTCAGCTATCGGTTTATCGAGGTGGCAAGACCCGCCGTCTGTCAATTGATCTTAAACCGGCACCGGAAATTCCGAGGCGCAATGTCAAGACTCTGAAAAAAGGCCATTTGTTTGCCGGCGCTGTGATCGGGAACCTGTCGCCGGCGTTTTCGGAAGAACTCGGCCTCGACAGTCTGTCTCGGGGCGTCATTGTGCTCAAGGTTCTTCGCGGCAGCCCGGCGGCGCGTATTCGTCTGAAGCCCGGTGATATTCTGCTGCGGATCAACAACGTTGAGACCAAACAGGTCAAGCATGTCGTCACGGCCGGGCGGCATGATTACGACGAGTGGAAAGTCAGTGTGCGGCGCGGCGAGCGCGTCATCAACGTGGTGATCCGCTAATGAGCAATCTGTTTGAGGCCGCAGGCTTGTCGGACGGTGCGCCACGACCACTGGCAGATCGGTTGCGGCCCCAAACACTTGATGAGGTTGTCGGCCAGGATCAGCTGCTGGCGGCAGAGGGGCCGCTCGGTCGCATGGTCGCGGCCAACCGTTTTGCCTCGCTGGTATTCTGGGGCCCACCGGGAACCGGCAAAACCACCATCGCCCGGCTTCTGGCCCGGCACACCGGTCACTACTTCGAACAACTCTCCGCCGTATTCTCTGGCGTTGCCGATCTGCGCAAAGCCTTCGAGGCCGCAAAATTACGACGTGAGCAAGGGCAGGGCACCCTTTTATTCGTCGATGAAATCCATCGTTTCAACCGCTCACAGCAAGATGCCTTCCTGCCCTACGTCGAGGACGGCACGATCATTCTGGTCGGTGCGACGACGGAGAACCCGTCTTTTGAACTGAACGCCGCGCTTTTATCGCGTTGCCAGGTGCTGGTGTTGAACCGGCTGGATGATGCCTCACTGGAAATATTACTGGCCCGCGCCGAAACAGAAGAAGGCCGTGGTCTGCCGGTTGATGAGGATGCCCGTCTGGCGTTGCGTTCGATGGCCGATGGCGATGGCCGTTTCCTGCTGAACCTGGCGGAGGAATTGTTCGTTGTGCCGGAAGGTACCGTGCTCGACACGGCGGCTTTGGCTGAGACGGTGCAGCGCAGGGCCCCGATCTACGACAAGGCCCAGGAAGGCCACTACAACCTGATTAGTGCCTTGCACAAGTCGATGCGGGGTTCTGATACCGATGCCTCGCTCTATTGGCTGGCCCGTATGCTGGTGGCGGGCGAGGATCCGCTCTACATTCTGCGCCGCATGGTGCGCTTTGCTGTCGAGGATATTGGCCTGGCCGATCCACAGGCGCTGGTCCAGGCCAACGCCGCGCGCGAGGCTTATCAGTTTCTGGGCTCCCCGGAAGGTGAACTGGCCATTGCCCAGGCCCTGATCTATCTCGCCACGGCGCCCAAATCCAATGCGGCTTACAAGGCACTCTCGGGTGCCAATCGTTCGGCCAAAGAAACCGGTTCCCTGATGCCGCCAATGCATATATTGAATGCGCCAACGACGATGATGAAGGACCTCGGGTACGGGAAGGACTACGTCTACGATCACGACACAGACGAAGGCTTTTCGGGTCAGTCCTATTTCCCTGACGACATGGACCGGGAATCCTTTTATCGGCCCGGCGAACGGGGTTTTGAGCGTGATGTCGCCAAACGCCTGGCCTATTGGGCAAAAATTCGAGACGGCAAATCGGAAGGTGAAGATCAGTGAAACTGATATTGGCAATCGCCGCAGGTGGTGCAATCGGCGCGGTCGGGCGGCACCTGGTGTCGGCCCAGGTCATGAAGATGGTCGGCAGCGGCTTCCCGTGGGGCACAGTATCGGTCAACGTACTGGGTTCGTTCATCATGGGCGTGCTGGTCGAAATGATGGCATTGCGCTGGAATGTCGGCAATGAGATGCGGGCTTTCCTGACCGTGGGGATCCTTGGTGCCTTCACGACGTTTTCGACGTTCTCACTTGATTTCGCCACCTTGCTGGAGCGCGGCGCCGGGCTTGCAGCCCTTGGTTACGCTGCACTCTCCGTCGTGCTGGCCGTTCTCGGCCTGTTTGCCGGGCTGGCGATCACACGGGCTTTCATCTCGTGAGCGGCGTTCAGCAATTCGAAGTCGCTGAGGACGATGATGACACCCGGCTCGATCGCTGGTTCAAGCGGATATTTCCCAATCTTGCCCACGGTCGGGTGGAAAAACTGTGTCGTACCGGTCAAATCCGTGTCGACGGCGGCAGGGTAAAGGCTTCGGCGCGCCTGGCTGCGGGGCAGATTGTGCGCGTACCGCCGCTCGGCGAGTTGCCGCCGCCCAAACCGCGAAAGACCATCTCGCTCAAAGACGACGAGGCCGCTGAACTTCAGTCGCTGGTCATTTACCGCGACAGGGACGTGTTGGCCTTTAACAAGCCGGCTGGCCTCGCTGTACAAGGTGGCACAGGTACAACTCGCCACCTCGACGCCATGCTGGACTCGCTGAAATTTGATGCCGAAGAACGGCCCAAACTGGTTCACCGCCTCGACAAGGATACCAGCGGTGTTTTGCTACTGGCGCGCTCGACAAAGGCGGCCAAATCGTTGACCGAGGCCTTTCGTCACCGACTGACACGCAAAGTCTATTGGGCGCTGGTTCACGGCGTGCCTCGACCCCAGGAAGGCAAGATCGACGCCAAACTGGCCAAGATGCCGGTGCAGGGCGGGGAGACCATGCAAATCGATCCGCGCAACGGTAAACCTGCGGTGACCTATTACGCCGTGGTCGAGAAAGCAGCCCAGAAAGCGGCATGGGTAGCCATGATGCCGGTGACCGGACGTACACACCAGTTGCGCGTCCATATGGCGGCGATCGAGACGCCCATTGTCGGCGATCAAAAATACGGTGCCGATGCCCTGCCGCTGTCAGGTTTATCCGGAAAACTTCACCTGCATGCCCGGGAGATTTCCCTGCGCGGCCCGAACGGCAAAATGCTGAACCTGCAAGCACCGCTGCCCGAGCATATGCTGAAAACCTGGAAGTTTTTTGACTTCAATCCGAAGGACGATGGCAATCCCTTTGAGGAACTGGAACTCTGATTTATGCGCGTCCGCGTTAGGTCGGGACACTCTGGCCTTCAAGTCAGAGACCTGCCGGTATCGGTCAGGTTTGACAAAACACACAGATGAATTGCCATCTTTAAATTTAATATATTTTATTATTTTCAGATAGTTAACGAAATAACTTAATCTGGTTTATTCGCTATATTAATACTGTAGGGGGGGTCCGGGAAAGAAACACCCGGCGGTCCTGGTGGCGGGACCGCCGGGTAGAGGTGGAATGCTCCGGGGGGGGTGGAACATTCCGGTGGTCGATCGAAGGGATGGCATTTCTGCCCGCAACGAACGCGGCCACCCAGAGGCTTTGCTCGCTGCGACAGCAACGCTGGTGGGCGTTGGCTGCAAAAACATTATTGCCTGGTCGCGCCAACATTTCGCGTGGCAAAGTGTCGCACGCTAATTATTCAAGTGTCGCACGCTGAATATACAAGTGTCGCACGCCGCGACCCGGACATCAGGACATGAACATCGATGACGATCAGTAAACTTCGGTTGGTAATTTTTGATTGCGACGGCACGCTGGTAGATAGCCAGCACACCATCGTCGGCTGTTTTCAATCGGCATTTGAAAGCGTCGGACTGGCCGTCCCGGAAGCAGGGGCCATCCGCCGAAACGTTGGCCTGTCGGTGCCTGACTTCATTCGCCGCCTCGTACCCGACGTCAGTGAAGATCGCATCGAACAGGTCAGGGAAGGCTACCGCGAAGCCTACACGGCAATGCGCGGCCACGTCGATTTCGATGAACCGCTTTATCCCGGCCTGGTCGAGACGCTGGACCAGCTTGAAGACAGCGGGCATTTATTTGGCGTGGCCACGGGAAAATCCCTGCCAGGCCTCAAACGGACGCTGGAATTGCATGGCTTGCTCAAACGCTTTGTCACGCTGCAAACCGCGGATTTGAACCCGGGAAAGCCCAATCCATCGATGATCAGTCAGGCTATAAAAGAAACCGGCGTCGAGGCGGTTGACGCCGTGATGATTGGAGATACTTCTTTTGATATGGAAATGGCGCGCAATGCAGGAGTGCTGGCGGTAGGTGTCTCATGGGGGTACCATACGACCCCTGACTTGTACGATGCCGGCGCGCGCGCTGTGATCGATAAATTCGACGAATTGCCGTCGCTCTTGCCTGCTCTTATGGGAGACACATAATGAACGCCCGAAACATAATTATCGGCATCGCTGTACTGCTGGTCGTCGTCGTCGGTGGTTTATTCGCCGTGATTTCGTCGGTTGACGTGAACGAATATCGCGGCCTGATCGCCGAGGAAGCGGAAAAAGCCACGGGGCGCAAACTGGTCATCGCCGGTGAAGCTGACCTGAAAATCTCCCTGAGCCCGTCGATTTCTGTCTCCGGCGTGACATTTGCCAATGCCCCGTGGGGGTCTCAACCCGAAATGCTCAAGCTCGACAGTTTCACGGCAGAAATCGCGCTGATGCCGCTGATTTCGGGCGACATTCAGGTCAAGCGCCTGATTCTTTCCGGTCTCGATGTTTTGCTTGAGACCGACAAAAAAGGTAACGGCAACTGGGTCTTCAAAGGTGGCGCGGAGAAAAAGCCGGAAGACGCTTCATCGGGCGACGATGGTGGCGGCGCGCTGCCGACGGTAAATCTTGTTGAATTACGCGATATCAGGTTCACCTGGCACAACGGTCAAACCGGTGCGACGCAGAAAATCAATATTGCCCGCCTCGAAGCCCGGGCTGACAGTGCTTCGTCTCCGCTCGATTTCACCTTGCAGGCCGCGCTGGATGGCAATGACATCACGGCTGACGGCCGTCTGGCACCGCTGGCCCAACTGGCCAATCCAACGAAACCATGGCCCCTGAAAGTCAACGTTGGTGCAGGTGGGGCCAAAATCTCGCTCGACGGCACCATTGCCAAACCCATCGCCGCCCAGGGTCTGGACCTCAAGTTGAGCGTTCAGGGACAGGATGTCGCCGCCCTGAGCCCGCTTGCTGGTGCCCCGCTGCCCAAAATGGGTCCCTATAGCATTGCCGGCACGTTGCAGGGCAGCCCTGAAGACCTCGTGGTCAAGGGACTGGCCGTCAAGATGGGTGGCAGTGACATCGGCGGTGACATTCGGGTCCGCATGGGCGGCGCGAAACCTGACATCGTTGCAACACTGACCTCAAAGCTGTTGAACGTTGCGGACTTCGGCCAAGACGAAAAACCGGCCAAGGCCGAACCTGCCAAAGCTGAACCGGCAAAAGAGGGTGAACAGAAACGCGTCTTCCCGGATGATCCGCTGCCCCTGGAAGGCCTGTCCGCCGTCAACGCCAACGTCAAGGTCAAGATCACCAAATTGATGGCGTCGGGCATGGTCGTAGAAGGCGTCGATCTGTCGGCCGTCATCAAGGGCGGCAAGGCTGACGTAGCACTCAGAAACGCGACATTATCGGAAGGCAAGATCTCGGCGAAGATCGGCGTTGATGGCCGCTCGGGCAAATCGGGGCTGGTCGCCGACTTCAAGGTCAAGAAACTGGCGCTGGGCAAAATGCTCAAGGAAATGAAAATCACTGATATTCTTGAAGCAGCCGTTGATGCCAGCGGCAAGGTTTCCGGCAAGGGTGGCTCGGTCCGCTCGATCATGGCCGGGCTGAACGGCAATCTTCAGGTCGTCTCGCAAAACGGCACGATTGAAAGCTCCTACGTTGAACTTCTGGCCGCCGATTTGATCAAGAAAATGACTTCGAGTGAAACCACCACCAAGGTGAATTGCCTGGTTGTCGGCTTTGATATCAAGAAGGGCATCGCGACCAACACAGCCATGCTGTTCGACACCACAAACATGGTCGTCCAGGGCAAGGGAGCCGCTGACCTTCGTGAGGAAAAACTCGACCTTCAGATCGAGCCCAAACCGAAGGATGCGAGCTTGCTGAGCCTGGCCGTGCCGATCAATATCTCCGGCACCTTCGCCGAGCCGTCCTTTGCGCCGAGTACCGGTGCTGTGATTGCCGGTGTGGCGACACTGGCGGCGACGGCAATTAATCCTGCCGCCTTGTTGATCCCCTTGTTGAGCGGCGGCAGCGACGACAAGAACCCTTGTGTCACAGCCTTGCAGGGTGGCGGCAAAGTGGCGGGCAAACCGAAGGCCGGTGCTGCGTCCGGTTCTTCGGCACCGGCGCCTGCTGAAAAGAAAGATGAAGGTGGCGTCGGCGGTTTCTTCAAGAAGATCATTGGCGACTGATGAGTTTGTTTTCGCGGATCGATATCTGAATGAAGCGGTTTTACGACTCGGTCTCGGTTGAGGCCGAAGGTGAAGGATTTGTCGTTCAACTCGACGGGCGAGGGGTCAAGACCCCCTTGCGGGCCGAACTGGTTATGTCGAACCGGGCTATTGCCGACGCGGTGGCCGGGGAGTGGCGGGAACAGGGCGAAGAGGTTGAGCCCGATCAAATGCCGATGATGCGCTATGCCACGACCTCAATTGACCGCATCAAGCCGGATCGCCTTGAGATCAATGATATGATCGCAGCATTCGCCGGCCATGATTTGCTGTGCTACCGCGCCGATGAAGCCGATTTACGTCAATTACAGGATGACAACTGGCAGCCTTTGCTTGACTGGGCTTCAGATACGTTTGAGACGGAACTTGCCGTTACCAGCGGTATCATCCCGGTTGACCAGCCTGCTGACGCGCTGGCGCGACTCAAGACGGTGGTTCAGGACTTCGGGGATGGTGAACTTGCGGCCCTTCACACGGTGACGTCGATAACGGGCTCGCTAATCGTGGCCCTGGCCTTGCTTCGTGGCGAAATTGATGTCGAGCAAGCGTGGCAAGCGGCAACTGTCGACGAAACGTATCAGGCGAAGAAATGGGGCCTGGACGATGAAGCCGAGCAACGCCTCACCAACTTGCGGGTAGAGTTAGAGGCCGCATACCGCTATTTTTCACTCTGCGGGCGCTGAAAACTGGCCATTCTTTTCGTATGGTGGTATCTCCGGTGACGCCCGAGCAGTTAGAGGTTATTTGATGCAAGACATAATTCGGCAACTCGAGGAAAAACGCGCGGCTGCGCGTCAGGGCGGCGGCGAAAAACGCGTCGAGGCCCAGCACGCCAAGGGAAAACTGACGGCACGTGAGCGGATTGATCTTCTGCTCGATGCCGGGTCCTTTGAAGAATACGACATGTTTGTCGAGCACCGCTGCACCGACTTCGGAATGGAAACCCAGACCGTGCCAGGCGACGGCGTCGTCACGGGGTCAGGCACGATCAACGGTCGGCTGGTCTACATTTTCAGCCAGGATTTCACGGTATTCGGCGGATCGCTCTCCGAATCCCACGCACAAAAAATTTGCAAGGTCATGGACCAGGCGATGCAGGTTGGCGCGCCGGTTATCGGTCTGAACGATTCAGGTGGCGCACGTATCCAGGAGGGCATCGATTCGCTAGCCGGATATGCCGAGGTTTTTCAGCGCAACGTCATGGCCTCGGGCGTTATCCCCCAGATCAGTGTCATCATGGGCCCCTGTGCCGGAGGGGCAGTGTATTCACCGGCCATGACTGACTTTATTTTCATGGTCAAGGATTCGTCCTACATGTTTGTGACGGGGCCCGACGTCGTCAAAACTGTGACCCAGGAAACGGTGACCCAGGAAGAACTGGGCGGCGCGGTGACGCATACGGCAAAATCAGGGGTAGCCGATCTGGCCTTCGAAAACGATGTCGAGGCTCTGGAACAGGTGCGCCGCTTCGTAGATTTTCTGCCGGCCTCCAATCGGGAAAAAGCGCCGATGCGGGAGACGCCTGATCCGGTAGACCGGATCGAAATGTCGCTGGATACGCTGGTGCCTTCGGACCCGACCAAGCCTTACGATATGAAGGAACTGATCGAAAAAATCACCGATGAGGGCAATTTCTTCGAAATTCAGGCCGACTACGCCAAAAACATCATCGTGGGCATGGCGCGCATCGATGGCGCGCCGGTTGGCATCGTCGCCAACCAGCCGATGGTGTTGGCCGGATGTCTCGACATTGATTCAAGCCGCAAGGCCGCGCGATTTGTCCGCTTCTGTGATTGTTTTAACATTCCACTGCTGACGCTGGTCGATGTGCCGGGCTTTCTGCCGGGCACGGCCCAGGAATACGGCGGCATCATCCAGCACGGTGCCAAGCTGCTATATGCGTTTGCCGAGGCCACGGTCCCCAAGGTCACGTTGATCACCCGCAAGGCCTACGGTGGGGCTTACGACGTCATGAGTTCCAAACACCTGCGCGGTGACATGAACTACGCCTGGCCAACAGCGGAAATCGCGGTGATGGGCTCGAGAGGGGCGGTGGAGATTATTTTCCGCAGCGAAATCGGTGACAGCGACAAGATCGAGGCGCGTACGGAGGAGTATCGCCAGAAATTCGCCAACCCCTTCATCGCCGGGCATCGCGGGTTTATTGACGATGTTATCCTGCCGCATAACACGCGGATGAGGGTGGCCCGCGCGTTCGCCAAATTACGCAACAAACAGCTTGAAAACCCGTGGAAGAAACACGGCAACATACCGTTGTAGGAGGCCCTGCGTGGCTCTTTTCTCAAAAATTCTGATCGCCAACCGGGGCGAGATTGCCTGCCGGGTTATCCGCACGGCCAGGGCCATGGGTATCCAGACAGTCGCGGTCTACTCCGATGCCGATCGCGGTGCCTTGCATGTCGAGATGGCTGATGAAGCCGTTCACATCGGGCCGGCCCCTGCCGCCGAAAGCTATCTGGTTGTCGACAAAATTCTCGCTGCGATCAGGGAAACCGGTAGTGACGCTGTGCATCCGGGCTATGGTTTTTTGTCGGAGAACGCCGGGTTTGTTGAAGCCCTGGAGGCCGCCGGCGTTGCCTTTATCGGGCCGGGCACGCGGGCCATCGCTGCGATGGGCGACAAAATCGAATCCAAAAAACTGGCTGATGCGTCGAACGTGACGACGGTGCCTGGCCATCTCGGGGTGATTGCCGATGCAGATGAAGCGGTCAGGATCGCTGCCGGGATTGGCTATCCTGTAATGATCAAGGCCTCGGCCGGTGGCGGCGGCAAGGGCATGCGCGTGGCTTTTGACGAGGCCGAGGCGCGTGAAGGTTTTGATCGCTCGGTCTCCGAGGCCATGTCCAGTTTTGGCGATGATCGGGTTTTTGTCGAAAAATACATCGTCGAGCCCCGTCATATCGAAATCCAGGTGCTGGCCGACAAACACGGCAACACAATTTATCTCGGCGAACGTGAATGTTCGATCCAGCGGCGTCATCAGAAAGTCATCGAAGAAGCACCGAGCCCGTTCCTCGACGAGGCAACGCGTCAGGCCATGGGGGCGCAGGCCGTCGCCCTGGCCCAGGCTGTGGAATACAGCTCTGCTGGCACGGTCGAGTTTATTGTTGATCAGGACCGGAATTTCTATTTTCTCGAGATGAACACCCGCCTGCAAGTCGAACACCCGGTGACCGAACTGATTACCGGCATTGATCTGGTCGAACAAATGATCCGGGTTGCCGCCGGCGAAGAACTGACCATCAGCCAGGACGATGTTGTACTGGACGGTTGGGCGATCGAATCAAGGCTTTATGCCGAGGATCCCGTGCGCGGTTTTCTGCCGTCGATCGGTCGTTTGAGCACGTATAAGTCGGCTACCGGCAAACATGTCAGGGTCGATACCGGAGTCATTGAAGGCGATGAAATCTCGCGCTTTTATGATCCGATGATCGCAAAGCTGTGTACCCACGGCGACACCCGTGAAGAGGCCGTCGGCCGTATGGCAGATGCGCTCGATCAAACCGTTATTCGCGGCATTGGCAACAATGTCGGTTTTCTGTCCGCTGTCATGGCGCACCCGCGCTTCCAGGAAGGCCGCCTGTCGACCAATTTTATCGCTGATGAGTACCCCGACGGTTACAGCGGCGCGGAAATTTCCGCATCTGATGCGGTTCATTTGATCGCTGTCACCGCAGCGGTGCATTGCCTGTATGTCGCCCGCGAGATGCAGGCACCGGGTCGCTTGCATAATGGTGATATCGCGATCCCGCACGACTGGGTCGTCGGTATTGATGACGTCGATACGAATGTCCACGTCAGCGCTGACGGAGACGGCATTCAGGTCCGGATCGCCGACGATCAAATATCGGTACGCAGCGACTGGATATTTGGTCAGATCCTGTTTGTTGGATCGGTGAATGACAAACAGATGGCGGTTGAGATCAAACGCGTTCCCGGCGGCTATCGTGTTGGATGGCGCGGCATTGACACAAGAATTTCGATACGCTCGGCCCTCGCGGCGACATTGGCGATGCGCATGCCAAAAAAAGAACCGCCAGATCTTTCGAAGTTTCTGCTCTCGCCGATGCCCGGCCTTGTTGTTTCAATCGACGTATCGGTCGGCGATACCGTTCAACCGGGCCAGACCCTCGCCGTTATCGATGCCATGAAAATGGAAAATGTTCTGACTGCCGAGCGCCTGGGCGTGGTGTCCAATATCAGTGTTGCGGCGGGTGACAGCCTGGCGACCGATCAAGTCATACTGGAATTTGACCAGACGTCAGATGCCTGAGAGGCTATGATCCGGGAGTTGTCTTCATAATGTTTCGACTTAAATGAATCTTTATGCAAATTGACGACAAATTTATTCGGGAAAAATGCCTTTTTTTGAGGGATTAGTTTTTTGATGGACCGGAAGGCCAGCCCAGACAAAGACAAACTGGCGGAAGACCAAAAGCGCTACCGCGAATTGTTGCGGGTGACGAATGACTTCGTCTGGGAACTCGACGCTGATCTACGCTACATCTATATATCCGAAAATGCGCCTGAGGCCGCCAACTGGAAAATTGAAAATTTTATTGGCAAACGTCCGAGGGATGTCGAATGGCTGGCCTCCGGTGGCAAGCAGAGGGGAAACATACTGGAAAAACTTGAGGCTAACGAGCCTGTTTCCGGTCTGGAATTTTCCATCGAGCACGAAGAATTCGGACGTCGGGTTTATCGCGTCACGGCCCAGCCTCAATTTTCAGACGAAGTTTTTACAGGCTATCTGGGTGTATCAAGAGACGTCACCTCGGAAGTCGTTGCGATTTCCGCCAGTGAAAGACGTTTCAGGGACATCGCAGAATCGGCATCGGACTGGTTTTGGGAAATGGACGCCCAATTGCGCGTTACTTTCGTTTCGGATCGCTTTACAGAATTCACAGGTGTATCGCCGGATCTGTTTTTAGGAAAACGTCGAGAGGTCTATGTTCATTCGGCTATGGATAAAGACGCTGTTGCCACCCATCTGGCGGATCTGGAGGCCCGGCGACCCTTCCGTGATTTCAACTATACGTTTGTCGATCCCGTTGGCGATGAACACTGGTTCAGCTCCAGCGGCGTACCGGTGTTTTCCAACGATGGTGAATTTCAGGGTTATCGCGGTGCAGCCCGGGATATAACGGCCAACGTAAAGGCGGAACAACGTGCGGAAAAAGCACACGCTCTGCTGCTGGATGCCATCGAATACAGTCCCGACGGTATTATGCTGTGGGATCCGAATGAATGTTTTGTGGCCGGGAACATCGAGCAACTGGTCGGCATTCCACCAGAAATTCTGGATAAACTGAAGCCGGGCGTCGCGTTTGAAGAATTTATGCATATGGTCGCTTACTCGGGCTTCCTCGTGGAATTTGTCGGCCGGGAGGAAGAATGGCTGGCTGATCGTCTTGAACGGCATCGCTCAATTGAGCAGAACTCGTTTGTATTGCATCGCGCAGATGGCCGCTATACGCGTGTCACAGAAAACCGCACTCGCGACGGCGGCGTCCTGACAACGTACACCGACATTACTGACATCAAACAAAGCGAAGAGGCGCTGCAGATTGCAGAGGCTCAATTGATGGACGCGATCGAAGCCATCGATCTGGGCTTTGCCCTGTTCGATCGCGACGACTGTTTTGTGCTTTGCAATTCCGTCTATCGCAATGCATTTCCCAAAGATTGCGATTTCCTGGTCCCCGGAACCAGTTTCGAAACAATTGTACGCGAAGCCGCAAAACTGGGTGTCTACGAGGGTTCGGAATCACATATTCTTGACAGGCTTCGGCAGCACAGGGAACACGGAGCCCAGATCGAAATTGAATTAATGTCGGGTATGACCGTGTCACTTACAGAGCGCCAGACTCAAGAAGGTGGAACGGTAAGCGTCTGGCGCAACATCACAGATGAAAAGCTGCGCGAACAGGCTCTGGAAGTTTCGCAAAGGCGTTTTTCCATGGCTTTTGAATCCAGTCCGGCATTGTTGGCGATCTCGAAAATGGCCGATGGTACATTTATCGACGTCAACACCCAGTGGCAAAAATCCCTGGGATATTCCAGGGAAGAAGCTATCGGTCGGACATCGGCGGAAATGAGGATCTGGCAGACACCTGATGACCGGCGCAACTTCATGACATTTATGGCGCAGGAAGGCCGCGTCCGTGATCTTGAGTCGACGCTGGTTCGCAAAGACGGCACAACAATTGATCTGTTGACCTCCTGTGAAATCATCGAATTTGATGGTGAAAAACAATTGATGTTTGTTGGCACGGATTATTCCGAACGCAAACTGATGGAAAGTGAATTGCGTAACGCAAAAAATGAAGCGGAGTTTGCCAGCCGTTCAAAAAGTGAATTTCTGGCAAATATGAGCCACGAGTTGCGTACACCACTGAATGCCATTATCGGTTTTGCCGAGTTTATCGGACAGGAAATCTACGGCCCGGTCGGCGACGAAAGATACGGCGAATACGTCAAGGACATCAGAGACAGCGGCGTTCATCTGCTTGATCTTATCAACGATATTCTCGATGTTTCGAGGGTCGAAGCCGGCAAGATGGAATTGCGGGAATCTGAATTTGACTTCAACTCTCTGGTCGATGGCAGCATCCGTCTGGTGCGAGATCGGGCGACGGAGGCTGGTGTCGCCCTCGAACTTGAGGTTCAACAAGATCTGCCACTATTTTTGGGCGATCAGACACGCATTAAACAAGTCATCGTTAATCTTCTGAGCAATGCGGTGAAGTTCACGCCGAAGGACGGCAAAGTCGTGGTTTCCACGCTGGTCGATCCGGGGGATGGCGGGATCAACCTGGTGGTTGCCGATACCGGGATTGGTATTGCCCAGGCCGACAAGGAGGTGGTGATGCGTGTCTTTGGCCAGGTCGACACCAAACTTAGCCGGCAGTACGACGGAACAGGTCTGGGCCTGCCGCTGTCCAAGGCTCTGGTCGAGCTGCACGGCGGTTCATTTGATATGCAGAGCACGGTTGGCGAGGGCACGATCTTTACGATCAAACTGCCGCCGGAGCGTTCGGTGGCGATCTAGAACCGGTTCAGGGAACATGACTGCATCGTTGCCACCGGGTTACAAATCAACTTCTATTTTGATCAAGGGTCGGGTTCAAGGTGTCTGGTTCCGGGCTTGGACATCGGAAAGTGCGCGAAAACTTGGACTGGCAGGCCGGGTTAGAAACCTGCCTGACGGTGATGTCGAAGCGGTTTTTGTTGGACCCTCAAATGCCGTTGATGAAATCGTCACGGCTTGCCGCTCGGGGCCTCCCCTGGCGCGCGTGGATGACATCGAAATTCGCGAAATCGCTGATGAAAAAGCTGCCGAGCTGCTGGGCTATGAGTTCAATCATCACCCGACTGGATGAAGTTCCCCGGTCTCGGCGTTGTCTCGCTCCAGGCCAGGCTCGAATACTTCATCAAAAGTCTGGCGCAGTACCGCGTCAACCTCCGGCATGCTGACGGGGATGCCGAGATTTACCAGCGACGTCACGCCCTGATCCTCGATGCCACAGGGGATAATGCCGCCGTAGTGACTCAAGTCCGGTTCGACGTTTATTGAAATGCCGTGGAAAGTTACCCAGTGGCGAACGCGTACGCCGATCGCGCCTATTTTGTTTTCGCGGCCACCGCCCTGATCGACCCATATTCCGACCCGGCCTTCCCGCCGCTCACCCCGGATATTGAAACTTTCCAGTGTGTTGATGACCCAGGCTTCGAGGTCGTGGACAAAGGCCCGGACATCGCGTCCCCGGGTTTTGAGATCCAGCATGACATAGGCAACGCGTTGCCCCGGCCCGTGATAGGTGTGCCGGCCACCGCGGCCGGTCTGATGTACTGGTATGGAGGAAGTGTCCAGAAGCTCGCTCGGGTCAGCGCTGGTACCGGCGGTGTAGAGCGGGGGATGCTCCAGCAGCCACACAGTCTCAGGCGCCGTGCCCTCGATAATGTCGGCGACGCGGCTTTCCATAAACGCCATGGCCTCGTCATAGGCCACGGGTTGGTCCGATATGCGCCATTCGATATTTTTGTTCAAATCAATAAACTTTGGTCTGGTTGCCGTCATTTCGACCCGCCTTGTCCTTCATATCATAGCGATTGATCAACGGTGTTAATCATTTACTAACCCCAAAGCGGCATTTTAGGAGCACAATTTGCACCCGGAGGCCTCGAATGACGGTCGAAGATAAAGCAGTCCAGGACGTATCAGTCGAATTGTCTGTGGTTTTGGGACGCTCCAATATGCCGATCCATCAATTACTCAAGATGGGGCGTGGCGCTGTGATTGAACTTGACGCGACTGTTGAGGACGATGCCTGGGTCTACGCCAACAACCGTTTGATCGCCCGGGGCACGGTTATGGTTTCCGGCGAAAACGTCGCGGTATCGATCACCGAAAAGGTATTGCAGACCGAAAAATAGGGTTTGCCTGCCTAAATATTTCATTCTCACGAATGCGGGCTTGATCAGACCCGCAGTATTTGCTATTCCCCTCGCAAGTTCCGTGCGGTCGTGGCGGAACTGGTAGACGCGCAGCGTTGAGGTCGCTGTGGCCGCAAGGCCGTGGAAGTTCGAGTCTTCTCGACCGCACCAACCTTTGGAAATCGTTTGATTTCAAAGCCTTAGATGACCTGTAACAGCACTTTCTGTTACAGGTCACAGGGGCTAATATGCATCACATGACAGACAATCTTATTCAACGGGGCCATTCTTGGTCAGTCCGTTACATCATCCCCACCTCTGATCGAGCCAAGATAGGCAAGAAAGAGATAGTTCGTGCGCTTGGGACAAGGGATTTGGATGAGGCGCGTAAGCTTAAACACTCTGCACTAGCCAAGATCATTGCTGATGTTGATGCCATTGTTCACCCTGAAGGCCATCTCCTTAAAGAAGCCCAAGAAGTTGCCTTGGAGATTTTGACGGTGCAGGGCAATAGTCCCTCAATGGAAGTCACAGATGAATCAGGCGTTACTCATCTAGTGTCAGAATCGAATGCTGATTTCTATCGTGGAATTGTTGAAGACCATGTTGAAGTTATTGAGAAGAAACACGGCGCATCTGTCGCCCAGCAATACTCGGACGTAGCACTCCTTGGTTCCATGCCAATCAGTGCTGCTAGAGATAGGTGGCTAAAGTCTCAAATAGAGAAGGTAACTAAGGGGACTGTTGATGGTCGCCGTAACATTGTCAGTCGGTTCATCGCGGATATGGGGGATATGCCAGTCTCGGCGGTGACGTCAAGAATCACCACGACATGGCTGTCAGATTACCTGGAGCCTTCAGGAAGAAGCCCCAAGACACTAGCAAAGTACATCGATGCAATGAATCTCTTCTGGACGTGGTCTCGGAGAAGAGAGTGGTGTTCCGGTATGTCACCATTCGTGGACCTAAAGAGTGAACTCAAAAGGACTGAGAGCAAAAAGAGGGCATTCACCGACGAAGAAATGATAGCCTTCATAAGTGCGCTGAAGACAAAGAATAATAAGCATCCGGAAGAGTATGATGTTGGAATACTATTGTTGGAATCCTCTGCAAGGCTCAATGAGATCGCCGGGTTGAGAGTTAAACATGTTCTGGCTGATAGAGAAGTTCATATCTTTGAAGGCAAGAACGAATCAGCAAGCAGATGTTTGTTCTATTTCTCTGATAGAGCTAAAGCGATTCTTGCCATCCGTACAGCAGGTAAGGGACCGGACGAGCAAGTCTTCCATGAGCTAACGCCGGGAGGACAAGACGAGAAACTAGGACACTCTCTTTCAAAGCGGATGAGAGCTACACTAGCAGAAGCTATCCCTGACGCTATGAAGCAGGGGCTTGATGTCCATAGTATTCGCCGGTGGGGTGCGACCGTGTGGGAGAGTATTGAGGGACTAGAGGATATTAACAGGACACTTATTAAGAGGGCATTTGGTCACAATGTTGGTGACCTTTTAGGAGATATCTATTCAGAGGGCGCTGATCGGGACAGATTGATACATACTTTTGAAGTGTTCTCTAGAACTGTTCAGAAGAGGGTTCCGTAGATGGTGAGACTTTGAAGATGCTCTTGGAGCATCCATCAGGGCGCGATCAGATACGGATGAGGAACAAATTCGGCAAGCATCGCCCCCAAACTCTTCATGATTTCCCACAGGATTGACGGGAGCAAACTCATCTGGTTTGCTACTGATGATATACGTCGCTACTGACAGAGGATTACGAGATGTGGGGAATAACGTGGTAGATACGAACACAATTATCCAAAGTATTGATAGTTTGATCGAAGAAGGAAATTCCCTTCGGGTTGGGGACCAATATGGCAGCGCAATAGATGCCAATCATGTCACTAAATGTATTGGATTCGTGATCTCCGCATTGCACTTGGTGGAGCTAATCATCCCTACAGGGAATAACGCCTACTTAAGAGGCGCAAAGGAAATTCAAGAATCTGCCAGAGGCAGAGGGTATGAAGTCATTCATAGCGCCGGTGAGATGGTTGAAATCTTGACCAGACTAAATGGTGATGTCGCCAAAGGTCTGCTGTCTTCTGTCGTAAAAGAGGTTCGGGGTGAAACCTTTGATGACTTCCTAGATCACGCTGACGAGTACGCAAAATCTGGAAGCAAGAATGAAGCGGGAGTAATTTCGGGAGTTGTGTTTGAAGACACAATCCGGAGGTTATCAAAAGATCAAGGCATAGATCCAGTCGGCGTGAAAGTTGATGAACTGATTTCAAAATTGGACAAAGATAATGTGATAACTTCTGTACAGGCTAAACGCGCTCGTGCATGTGCTGCAGTGAGAACTTCAGCGACACATGCGAGATGGGATGAATTCAGAATGGCCGATGTTGAAGCAACGATTACCTTTACCCGCGAAATTTTAGCTCATCACTTTGGTTTGTAAGGCGACACCAATTGGCCCGTCGGAGAACGCTTGAGATCGATATTTATCGTACAGATACTTTGGCCTACCTGATTCACATGTTGATTAAGCGTGCACTAATTCCGCAAAGTCTGTCATCGGTCCGATATCGAGAAATTCGGGCTCTAGGTCTGCGAGAGGGCGATGCTTCGGCCTCAAGACTATTCGCACTTCACGCTGATACGCGTAGCCGAAATGTTTCGACATTTCGTGGACTTTCATCTTCGTATAGTCGTGGTAAGGATCATAGTAGGTGACAGGTCCGTATTCCGGTTCCCAGTCTGGCCAACGCGCCAAGAATCCGGAGATTAGTCGTTGAGCGAAGAGGTCAGGATCTCGGATTATCAGCGCCGCATCTGAACCAAAATCCGTTGGCATTCGGTAGTAGATATGGTCGCAAAGGCTAAATAGGAAATAGTCGTGTGCCACCACAGGCAGGACAATGTCGTCGTCGCCGAATACAATGCGGTGCCCTTGAAGGTCTATGTGGTGGATGCCATTCAGCCTCTCTCGGAATGTAGGTATGTAAAATGTTTTGTGAATTTCATCGTCTTTGACCGCGTCGTTGTGAGTACTGTCTCCGTAATAGCTGGCAGGAGAGATGCGCAGACGACCTGTTCGTAGCATGGGCTCTAGGAACTGGCGCTGCCCGTACTTCACGACAAAGCGCGATGTGGGTGGCGTATAACCGCTGAACATTCTGACAGCTATCGGGTCTCCGTTCTCGAAGTATCGGAGGATCGGCTTCCGAGCGTCGTTGATAACGATGTTAGATGGACCACCGTAACGTCCGCCGTATTCCTCGAGCAAATGGGTGAATTTAGGCATGAAGCCCCCAGCGTCACCCTCATGGAGCAGCCCGATCTTTGCGTCGTCGTTCAACTCTGTTTGGTTGACAAAAACATCCTGAAACCTCTTCGCAATCCTGTCGTCCGGCGCACCAATTAGATACGGAAACGCGAGATAATCTTTACTCCACATTTCGTGTCGCTTTAGCTGACCTCCGTTCTGTTCTGCCTGTTCAACAAAGCCGTAGAACCGTTCTTCCATAATCCGCAATCGGTCACGAAGAACTTTAGTAGGTACGGTCATTCGTCCCCCTCCGTGTCCTAATTGAAAGTTGCTCCAGTGATACCCAAGCAATTCATTTGGGAATTTTGCCTCGGTTTATGTCCTATCCATAGAATAGCATTGTGGGCGAAGGGTTTGTCGTATTCTAGACGTATGCTGATAAATGGGGTGAGGCGCAAAACTTCTGTGTCTGTGAACCGACTGCCAGCGACTACTCTGGATCATCAACGGACGTTTTGTCTTATATGATGCTCGCTCTAACTCAGCGCACTTTGCAGACGATGGACACTCAAGAATTAGACAACCCAAAGCCCACCGCCCGCTCCCTCAAAGTTACACCAAAGGTAGGAACCAAAAGAATAACGGGAAGTAGGAACCACCAGAGTTATCTACAAGGAACTCTTCAGAGACTCCCTACGGGCTACTGGTGGTGGGTTACCTTCTTTTCAATCCTGCTTCAGCTCTTGTTGAAACCAATTCAAGGTTCCCTCTGCGGCAGTCCAAAGGATCACCATTCAAGTGCTTCGGGTATTGGTGGTCAGAGGCTTTTGTGATGCTACGAGCCAGCCGTAACTGGTGATATTTTCCATTCCTATTGATGATGGTGTATGGCCTTGGTGTTCCCGCATAGTGGCTCTTGGGAAGATACCAACGGTAGCGACTAAGGATCGGATAGAGAGGAGCATCGACCACGATACTCTTAGCATTGTTCACAATGGGTAGCAGCTTATAGGCGTTGGTCATAATGGCTCTTCGGGTTTGAGATCGAAAACAGATAGAAGAAATGGATAAGCACATTTCGTCTGACTATCGGTGAGGCCTTAAATATGAGGACATATGAAGGGGGATGAAAAGGGATGGATGCATAAAGAGGCAATCAGTGAGACTTTGAGAGGCTATAAGTATCATTCCCTCTCCTGTCTCATACCTACAATGGCTACCAGTGTGACCATGAGAGAGAGGCTATTAACTGGCCTATCAGTGAGACAATGGAAACATAGATAATCTGATACGCACTAATAGATAGACTTATAGACTGACATACCTCTGAGAGGGGCCATGAATTCAACGACCCTGAGAACATTGATAAATTGAAGGCGCTTGAACTGATTGTCTTGCCCGTCATCAATCCATCAGATGCCCTGTGGACTCCCAAATGCCGCCGTACAGAGTCATTGGCGTTCATCAGGTAGTCTGGGTTATGAAACTCGCTTCAGTGAGTCCTGTGAGTCTCCTAGGGATTCTGAGGCGCTACCATTCTCACATTCTTTATTTAGGTAGGAGTGGGTTTGTTCGTTTGAAAATCCCTTGGTTCTTAGAGACACTTCCAATCTCTTCAATACCCTGACCCAATGCCTTCAGCATCTGAGGGTTATCCAAGATTTCAATCTGAAGCTCCCTCGCCATGTCGTTGATCGCCTTTCGAGCCATCATTGGGTTGGGGTTGTTGAGGGCTGTTTGCCCCTCAGGAGAGATTCCCCAAACGAGCATCATGCTTGAGACCACGGTGTGCGCCGCCTCACTCATTCGATTCCGTTGTGCTGGATCAGAGTAGCCGTCACTGGCAGAGATCACTGATGCAATACGAGCGGGTACGGCGTCGAAGGCTGATTGTACTGAGGAGGGCAGATCGAACTGGGCTATCAAATCCCCCTGCTCAGCTAACACCTTAGACTCTCGCAAAGCAGTAACGTACTCCCCTGTCACGTATGCCTTCGACCTAACCTCAGAATCAGCCAGTAGCACTGTCGCCGACCCCATAGTCAGCCCCGCTACTGCTATCCAAATTCCAACAAGTTTCCTCACCCCTATAGCCCCCAATAAAATCTATTCAACTCCAAACCCATTCGTGTCCCTCCCAATCACAAATAAATGCTACATTGGTGTGGTTGAGGTTGATCGTAGTCGCTACTGACTTGATCTAAGTGAGAGAAGATCAGCGTCGTTAGGCTTTTGTCGGTTGGATGATTTCCAAGGAGATTCCAGAAACCCTTCGTCAGCCAATTCCTTGCAGAGCGTTTTGACATTTGTTTCTCTAAGGCGAAACTCTTGTAGTATCTCGTCACAAACCTTTCCGAACGGAAGCGACGACCCGTTCAATCCCAACTTTTCGACCACTGCTGCTTTTGCGACTTTCATTGTCTCCAAGACTTCCAATTCAATAGCGTTGGGAAGGTCGGTAGCGTCGAAGAACGAAGGTTGGTTACTTTTCGCCTCGGCATTCTCAATACTGATCTGTTGGCGGGTGGTTTGGTGCTTTCGCAGAGCATCCCATTCAACCTGTCTGAAAGCCCTTAGCCCCTTGGAATTTCTTGTGCCATACACGAGACAGAAGTGAGGACGGTCTGCAGTTACTTTGTCGATTGCAGTCTTCACCACGTACTGGAAGCCTCCTGAGGCTTTCAACTCCTTGACAGACAGTTTCAAGACGGCGTCACCCGGAGGCAAAACTGTGTCCAGTCGCTCCTTCCAACCAGCGCCGCCTAGAATGCCATCAAAGGATTGCTCTATATGCGGTCTCGGGTCAGTGGTGAATCTGTTGATGAAGTCGTACATCAAGTTAATCAAAACCTCACCTCGACTGTGCTGAAGTAAAGGTTTGATCTTGTCATATGCGAATCCAGTCCACCCAGTCGGATCAATGAATGTCAGGGAGAACGAAGTGCTTATGTAGCTTTTAGCAAAAGGGACAGAGTCTTCAAAAGGGCCACAGAAAGTCGCTACATGAAACCCTCTTCCGGGGTCATGATAATATTTTACAGCAGGGTCTAGTTTGGCGAAGGCGTCAGCGTCCTTCTCGACAAACAAACATTTGACCGTCTTCCGCTGACCTTTCGACCGATAATGCTCTTGCGCCTCCTGCAAAACGCGAATGGCGATCATGAATGAAGTATCACCGAAGTCTTCCGTTGTGGATTTCCATGGACCGGAGAAACCATCGATAAACACCAACTCGTCTTGGAAGCTTAATATCTTATAGGCAAGGACTTGAAGATAACGCTTCAATATGAAGTGTTTGGCTTCTGTCTGTTCTCGATTCTTGTATGGTTCAGACATTGATCGACGTTGGCCGGGTGATTCACTCAGATAGGCGAAGCGGCGACCTCGGTCCTCCTATTCTGGTGCATCGGGTATTGACTCCATTCAGCGCCGTCCAACTCTCGTCCACCAGATTTAGGGCGGTTTCCACCCCATTGCTTGAAGAAGAATGCAACGTCAGCGGCAAGACACTGGTCCCTGACTTCCCGCACCCATTGTGGTTTTATTGGTCGATGGCCCGGCCCGCTTTCACCACCTACGATCACCCACGAGAGACCAGTAAGATCGATTTGCCCAAGGGAACCTATTAAAGGCTCAACTGAAAGGAATCTAATGGTTGCGTTTGTGTCTGCTAGATGGGTGATCCTTGAGCGCCGTTTTCCATCCTCAACAGATACGCCGAGCCAAATGTGAGCAGGTACTCGATTCTGCACATATCGCCGGTTGACATAATCTCTCATCCGGGAGCTTCGTTTGGTCAAAATTTGAAACGTATGCCAGTCAGCCGCCTCCATAGTGTCAAAAACTTTGTCCACAAAAGCCAAAGGGATTGCTTTGTGAAACAAGTCACTCATGGAGTTCACGAAGACCATCTTGGGCGATTTCCATGATAGTGGCTGCTCCAATCTCGCAGGGCGTAATGTAAGATCGAACCCTGTTTCAAAAGGATGATCCGCCACACCACGGAATCGCTCTGAGAATCTCTCCGCATAACAATGGTCACAGCCCGGACTGATTTTGTCGCAACCTGTTACAGGATTCCACGTCGAATCTGTCCATTCTATTCCAGAGTTGTTTGCCATCACTGTCTCCCAAGATACTTCTGTGCCTTCTTTGCATTCGTATCTTCCATTTGGTTAACAGACTAACAAGACGATTACCTGTTTGCATCTTAAGGTTTATTTACCTTGTATGTAAACAATTTGTGTAGTTTCCGCTTATGATCTCGACGGCAGAATTCATTGTTTCCCAGTGCCTACAAGGACAGCCCTAATAGTCACAACTCCAGTTCAACCAAGGGGGTTCCGAAAACCCCTTTCAACACAGGCATCTGTAACCGCACGAATCCTCAGTTGCGCCCTCCGTCGTTTAACGGTTCGATAAACACTTGATTACGGAACCAATCTGTCTTATGAAAGGCTATGGAAATTACACAAGAATTCATTTCACTACATACTCATTGGCTCCATGCTGACGCGATAAAGGTGCGTGTTTCGGCGGGGACTAAACGGCCCGAAAAGCCAGAGGATATGTTGAAAGACATCAAGGCCAGCGCTGAGGCGTATTCCATGATGAAGGCTATTCAGGTCTACTATGCGCTCCTTTACGTAGTAATCGAAGGCTATCGGGAGCTTGGCTATGAAGACGAGCGGCTAGACCAAGCCCTTAGTGACGAAGAAAAGGTTGGTGCTTTGCGAAGGCTTCGAAACGCAATGTTCCATTTCCAAAAAAACCCCTTGAACGAAAAGCTACTCGGTTTCTTAACTGCCGAGAATAGTGAGCATTGGATCAGAGAACTTAATGAAGCTTTCGATCAATTCTTCTCGAAGTTACTCCCAATAGAAGAAATGAAGGAATTGATTAAGGTGGCTGAAACAAAAGCAAATCAGACCTCTGTTAAAGAGGACAAGGCATAATGACTAAACGTGTCGCCATCTATGCTCGTGTGTCCACTGATGGGCAGACTACCGACAACCAGACGCAAGAACTCAGAGCCGTGGCAGAGCGGCATGGGTGGGATATCGTAAATGAGTTTGTTGACCAAGGCATCAGTGGCGCTAAGGGGCGTGATATGCGTCCGGCGTTCGACGCGATGCTCAAAGGGGCAATGCGTAGAGAGTTTGATGTGATCATGTCTTGGTCTGTTGATCGCCTTGGTCGCTCACTTCAGCATCTTGTGGAGTTTCTGTCAGAGGTTCACGCCAAAGGCGTTGATCTCTACATGCACCAACAGGCCATCGACACCACCACACCAGCGGGTAAGGCAATGTTCCAGATGTGTGGTGTGTTCGCTGAGTTTGAGAGGGCGATGATTCAGGAACGAGTGAAGGCGGGATTGGAGAGGGCCAAGGCACAAGGGAAGGTCTTGGGTCGCCCCAAAGTCAAAGAAGGAACTGAGGCTGACATCAAGCGGCTACGAGAGGGCGGCATGGGTAAGCGTAAGATCGCTACTCAGTTGGGCGTTGGTGTGTCAACGGTGATGCGGGTATTGGGGAAAGCTGCTTGAGACTACAACGTCAACCAAGTCGATTAAATTGATGGCGATGAAAAGGACCACCCGAAGGTGGCCCCTTGTGTCTCATGCGGTAGCCGTCAGTGTGAAGCAGCAACCTTCTTGGTGTTCAAGGACACGATCACCATCAACTTCCCCATGTTGATATTGGTGTCACTCTCTGTGGTCTCTATGCTCCAGCGCGAGTGGTCAAACCTCTCTACTGCGTATTCAATCCCGAGGGTCTTCAGTACCCGTGAAAGGCACTCGTCCAATAGTCCGTAATACATCGTCATCATCTCCATCAAGGTGTGGTCAGGACGTGGTGTGTGAGTCATCAGATTCCAATTGTCAACAGAGTGCGACAGAGTGCAAAGCCTCTGCTGATGTGGTGGTTCCACTTGGGGATCGAAATGGAAAGAGTGTGGAAGCTTGGAGAGGTTGGTTTGTTCCTAGGGACTGATGAAGTTTCATTCACTTTGGGATCAGTACATATTTATTTGACCATGAGCCACAAAGAGTAGCGGCAGCCACCCTGCAGATATGGAAAGATAACTGCTAGGGGGCCACGGGGGTAAACATAAGGGTGGCTCCGTATATATACCCTCAAGGAAATTTCCAACGATTTCTGTTTAGGTTTGTAGTCGCGCATTTGGTTCTGCGTACCTGAAGTTTCTCATTGAACATAATTCGTAATTCCTTGCAGATTATCAACCATTACGCTATATATGGTAGTCGAACAAACCAGAAACACAGGATAAGCTAAAATGGTGCATCCAGTATTAATGGGCGCAGCTGTAGGTGGCTTGGCCGCGGCATTGCTATCAGATCGTAAGGTTCCTCGGTCTGAGTGGTTATCAATGTTTGAGAGGTGGGTAAACCCAGCTTCAGCTGCAGAAGAGACTCGTATTGTAAATACGGAGGCGGCTATTAAGCGAGCGATTGAGGCCAGATATGGATCGAAATCCAATGGCATCAAGTTTGTGCGTCAGGGCAGTTCTGTGAACAACACCAACACCAAGAACAAGAGCGACTTGGACTTGGTGATCATTGCTGAGTTTGAAGAATGGTTTGACCCAGACACAAATGGGAATTTCCCTGCCATGTTCACTCCCGGTGGGAAACAAATAGCGGATGTATATCCTCAATTCCGAAGAGAGATTCTAGATGCGCTATCTGGGTTTAATTTGCTGACGTACGTAGAGGAAGGCAGAAAGGCAATCAAACTAACCCCCCTAACAGATGCCAGAGTTGAATGTGACATTGTACCCGCATTTCGACTCAAGAAATATCGTCCGATCGCGAACGCGCTCAACGTCCCGCAGACTGACGATGGTATTATCTTTCTGTCGGATTCTGGTCATTCAATTCGCAGCTTCCCGGAACAGCATCTCGTAAATGGAAAGTCAAAGAACACTCTCACCAATCACAGGTACAAGCAGATCGTTCGTATCTTCAAGAAGATGCGTAATAGGTTTGATAACGCCGCGACCTTACTCACAAGCACTGAGTTACCATCGTCCTATCTGATAGAGTGCTTGATATACAATGTTCCATCCAAACGGCTGACCGAAGGTGATTTGTATGATGCGGTGCTATCAAGTGCTGTTTGGATTAAGGAAAGTTTGGCGAGTGGTCCTAGGTGCAACCAACTAGAACAAGTAAATGGCATCTATTCTGTGTTCCCACACTGGGGGGCTAGTCTCCTCACCTCTCTGAGTAAGTCAGATGAGGTTGATATGTGTGAGCGGTTTGTTTCCCGGATTATGTCTGACATTAAGCCTCAATGACATGTGGGTACTGCTGCCGCCGTTAGTGAGGTTGGGCCTCATAACTCTTACGTCGATTGGACTTGGTCTTACTTGGGCTTGGATTGATGGTGATTTCTCCGCATTCCGCCTGTCATTCAGGATGTTAACTTCACTATCTCTATTGGTAGTAATTGGGACCGCCCTTGGCAAATGGACAAAAATCTCATGGACCAAAGCATGTGAGTGGGGTCTCTGGCGCTGGTACCCAAACCTCAACGGAACATGGCACGGCAAGCTTATTTCAACTCATCAAGAGAATGGTGAGCCAAAGGAGATTGACCTTGAGGTGACCATTGATCAGCGATGGGGGAGTATCAAAGTCATTAGCAGGAACACAAGCCTTCCGGAAGAAGCTAAAAGTCGTTCAAGGGGTAACGCTCTATTTGCGATACCAGAATTGCGAAATGGAGAAGTGCTATTGTGGACGATTTACGAGGGATCGGTAGATGATCCAGAGGCTACAGATGATGACACGTTCTATGGCACTACTCGTATGTCGTACGACAAGACTAGCAAATCACTTGTTGGAAGACACTGGACCAATCGTGCGTGGCGTACGGGAATGAATACGGCTGGTTCCTTCTCCCTTTCTCGTTTGTAAGCGGCTTCCCAGTACTTGTCCCCGATACAAAGTGGTGTTACACCGGATTAGTGTTACAGGTTTTTGGGGAAGAAACCGCAGACTTCTAAGGCATTCAGGTCGATATCAACAGGGACTCTCTGTCTCTTCTCGACCGCACCAAAATTGTGAGCCCGCAGGTGGTTCTGTCGATTGACGGAAATACCTGCGGGCTCGTTTGGTTTCAGGTCGCTTCGAGGATGCCGGACAATTCCTCGCGCAGGCGTTTCATCGAAAATGGTTTGGCGAGGATTGGAACGGTACTGGTTTTGTCCGTTCTCAAATTGTCGGCATCGGCAGGGTACCCTGAGGTCAACAGGATTTTCGGCTGATTGTCCATCTTGGTGATTTCGTTCACCAGATCAAAGCCACTCATACCCCCGGGCATGACGACATCACTGAATACCAGGTCAATATTCTTGTGTTCGTTCAGCATCTCCAGTGCACTGCGGCCGTCCTCGGACTGCAGCACGTCATATCCGACCATCTTCAACATTGAACACGTTGTTGTCCTGACATCGGGATCGTCCTCGACAACAAGGATTGTCCCCTGACTGTCCGCAATTTTTTCAGCGGGCACGTCCGCTTCCTTCGGCGCAGTAACACGCTCGGCGGCTGGCAACGTCATGATCACGGTGGTGCCGACACCTGATTCACTTTCGATGACGGTCGTGCCGCCGGACTGCCGGGCGAAACCATAGACCATGCTGAGGCCGAGACCGGTTCCTTCGCCGACTTGTTTTGTCGTGAAAAAGGGATCGAACGCGTGGCTCAGAACATCCGGTGTCATGCCAAATCCGGTATCCGCGATTCTGACTTCAAGATACTTGCCGACGACAAGTAACTCGCCGCCGACGAATTGTTCGGTTTCCAGGATAATTTCCTGAACATCTATATTCAGGCTGCCTCCGTCCGGCATGGCACTACGGGCATTAACGCACATATTCAATAATGCATTCTGCAATCCGTGAACATCCAGTCGCGACGGCGCAACATCATTTGCACAAGTGATCGAAAGTTCGACGTCAGTGCCCAGGGCCCGATGCAGGATCTCTTCGACGTCGTAAATAGCGTCGCGCAAATTAATCGTTTCCGGTGTCAGGTCCTGCTGCCGCGAAAACGCCAGCAACTGTCCGGTAAGGCTGCTGCCCCGGTCCACAGTTTCGTCGATGTGACTTAACCAGGCCGCCATATCTTCAGGGTTTTCACGGGCAATGGAACTTGCCCCACTGATGGCTTGCAACAAATTGTTGAAATCATGTGCAATACCGCCTGTCAGTTGACCGATAGCTTCCATTTTCTGGGACTGTGCCAGCGCCGATTCGAGATATTTTGATTTTGTTACGTCTGTGCTGCTACCGCGATAGCCTTTGAAATTTCCGTCGTCATCAAAAAACGGTATACCCGTCAATTTGATAATGCGATTGCCGCCGTCGCGACTGACGTCCATATCCCGAAATGGTCGGTGGGCTGCCAAATCATCAAAATGTTGACGCCATTTGGCGGGATTTTTTTTCAATTCGTCCTGTCCGACAACATCCTGGCGCGTCTTGCCAATGATGTTTTCAGTATTGAACTGGAAGCGTTCAAAATAGTCGTCTGTTACGAAAGTGTAGCGCAGGTTTTCGTCCATTTCCCAAAACCAGTCGGCCGTGGAACCGGCGAAATCATGTGCCCGGGACTCACTTTGTTTCAGGCGTCTTTCAGCCGTCCATCGATTGTATTCAGCGCCAACGCGTTGCGCGACCAGGCGAAAGAACGTCCGGATCTGTTGATCGTCGATCATCGGCTGGTCGTTCATGATGAAAACATGGCCGGCGGGTTTACCGTCGTTGCCGTAGAAAAGCTCTCCCCGGTAGGACTTGGCACCCATTTTCACCAGGGCTACGTCATCCGAAAACGTTTCGGCGAGACCGCCCGGAAAAAACCAGTGCGGATCTTCAGGGTCCACTTCGTAGACGTCTGCACAAGGTGTGCCGGCCAGTTCGTATGTAGAAGTATTTGTGCGGCCGCCATCCGCCCAGCGCGCCAGGAAAGTAGCGCTTTCGCCATCGTCGCAGCGTTCGGCAATGGCCGCCCAGCGGCATCCCGCGCCTTCACAAAGAACACGAGCCGCAAGCTCATAAAATTCAGGCCCGGACGTCCCCCTGGTTGACAGCAGTGACACCGCCTGGTCAATCGAAGTCATTCTTCACGTTTTACTTTCTGCCCCCCGAAGTATCAATAACAATAACAGGCAGATTGTGACGGAAATTTTATCAAACGGATTTTACGCATGTCTGTGCAGTTGTGACAAGTTGTACGATTTACTTGGCATTGACAGCTTTGACCGTCATTTAGTTGTAACGCCAACGAGTTCCGGTGCTTTATAAAGGGCATTACCGGTGGCAACTAGTTCAAGGGGACGGGAAATGGCCGAAAATCTGGACGAAATGGCGCTTGCCTATCACCGCTATCCGACGCCGGGCAAGATCAGCGTGACGCCGACCAAGGGATTGTCGAACCAGCGTGATCTGGCACTTGCCTATTCACCGGGCGTCGCTGCGGCCTCGCGGCTGATTGCCGATGATCCATCAGAAGCCGAGAGTGTAACGGCGCGAGGAAATCTCGTCGGCGTTATAACCAACGGCACCGCTGTGCTTGGCCTGGGCAACATCGGTCCGCTGGCTTCAAAGCCTGTCATGGAAGGCAAGGGGGTTTTGTTCAAGAGCTTCGCCGGTATCGATGTTTTCGATATCGAAGTAGATCAACTGGACCCGGACAAATTTATTGAAGCTGTCGCAGCGCTGGAACCGACATTCGGCGGTATTAATCTGGAAGACATCAAGGCGCCTGAGTGTTTCGAGATCGAAGAACGCCTGCGCGAGCGCATGAACATCCCGGTCTTTCATGATGATCAGCATGGCACGGCAATTTGCGTCGGTGCGGCGATCTACAACGGACTACGTGTCGTCGGCAAAAAAGCCGAAGACGTCAAACTGGTCGCTTCGGGAGCAGGGGCGGCAGCACTGGCCTGTCTTGATTTGTTGCTCTCGGTTGGACTGAAACAGGAAAACATTATCGTCACGGATATCCACGGCGTGCTTTACGAAGGGCGCAAGGAAGATATGGACAAATATCGGGCGCGCTGGGCCGTCAAGACAGAGGCGAGGACACTTGGCGATGTCATCGCCGACGCCGATATATTCCTGGGGTTGTCGGCACCGGGTGTGTTGAAGCCCGAGATGGTCGCCAAAATGGCACCAAAACCCATCATCATGGCGCTGGCCAATCCGACGCCCGAGATTACGCCCGAGGAAGTTGCCGAAGTTCGCGATGACGCTGTGATGGCGACGGGCCGGTCGGACTATCCCAATCAGGTCAACAATGTGCTGTGTTTCCCGTTCCTGTTTCGCGGTGCGCTGGATGTCGGGGCGACGACTATTAATCGTGACATGGAACTGGCCTGTTTGCGTGCCATTGCCGATCTGACGATGGCTGAATCTACCGACATCGTGGCTCAGGCCTATGGTGATCAGAGCCAGAAATTTGGTGGTGAGTATCTCATCCCCAAACCTTTTGATCCGCGCCTGATTACCAAAATTGCACCTGCTGTGGCTCAGGCTGCAATGGACAGCGGCGTTGCGAGGCGACCCATCGAGGATATGGAAGCCTATGTCGAGAAGCTGACGCAGTTTGTCTATCGTACCGGCTTCATCATGAAACCGATCTTTGAGCGGGCCAGTTCAAACCCGCGGCGTATTGTATATACCGAAGGCGAAGACAATCGTGTCTTGCGAGCGGCGCAGGTGGTGGTTGATGACGGAGTCGCCATGCCGATCCTGATCGGACGTGAAGCCGTCGTCACCGGGCGTATAGAGCGACTGGGATTACGCCTTCGTCTTGGCGAGAACGTCACGCTGGTCGATCCCGAAGACGATCCGCGCTACCGGGATTACTGGCAGCACTATCACAGCCTGATGGAGCGCAAGGGCATCACACCCGACGCCGCCCGGATGATTATCCGCACGCGTTCAACGGTTATCGGTGCCTTGATGGTCAAACGCGGTGACGCCGACGCCATGATTTGCGGCACCGTCGGGCGATATCACCGACACTTGCGGGATATCCGCGATATCATTGGCATACGTGAAGATATTCATGATGTTGCGGCGTTGCATTTATTGCTGGCGCAGAAGAATACAATCTTTATCGCCGACACCCACGTTACCGAAATACCCTCAGCAGAACAGATCGCTGAAATCGCCATTATCTCGGCAGAAGAAGTGCGCCGCTTCGGCATCGAGCCGCGAGTAGCGTTGATATCTCATTCCAGTTTCGGATCCGCCGATTCAGAAAGTGCCAAACGCATGCGTGACGCACTGGCTATTATCCAGGAACAAGCCCCCGACTTGCAGGTCGAGGGTGAAATGCGGGCGGATGCCGCACTCGATCCGAGAATTCGCGAGCAAATCATGCCGAATTCGAGCTTCAGCGGCGGTGCCAACCTGCTTGTCATGCCGTCACTGGACGCGGCCAATACAGCCTTCCATCTGGCCCGGGTGTTGACCGAAGGAATTTCGGTCGGTCCCATTCTGGTCGGTACATCGCAGCCGGCGCATATCGTTTCGTCGACCACAACGGTGCGCGGGCTGGTGAACATGACGGCGCTGGCCGTCGTGGACGCTCAGGCACACAGCGTCGAACGTCTGGCAGCGGAATAATTCATGTCGCCGGAGACCGCCACCAATCAAGGCGATGAAACGACGGTCGAAGATGTCACCGGACTGACGGCGGAACTGATCGAGAGCATCACGGACGCCCTGGATCAGGAGAATTTCGACAAGGTTCATGACCTGATATCGCCGATCCATTCGGCTGATGTCGCCGATATTATCAGCCTGATTTCGCCGTCCCAGCGCTCCCTGTTCGTTGATGCGACGCGCGGCATTCTCGATCCCGAAGTCCTCGCCGATCTTGAAGAAGATGTGCTCGAAGCCGTCATTGAGCAACTTGGACCGGTCGAGGCCGCGGCGGCAGTTGCCGAACTGGATACCGATGACGCCGTCGAGCTGTTTGAAGAGCTCGACGAAGATGATCGGGAAGAATTGCTGCAAGCCGTGCCTGAGGCCGAGCGCGGTCAGATCGAGCAGGCGCTGGGTTATCCCGAAGACAGCGCCGGTCGTCTGATGCAGCGCGACCTGATCAGCGTGCCGGCTTTCTGGACCATCGGCCAGACCATTGATCATTTGCGCGAGAGCGATGATCTGCCGGATGAATTCTATGAAATTTTTATTGTCGATCCGGCCCACAAACCCATCGGCTCGATTCCGCTTAATCTGGCCATGCGCAGCAAGCGTCCTGTTGTTGTCTCTGATATTGCCCGCGATGAGCCCATCCTGATCCCGGTTGATATGGATCAGGAAGATGTCGCCTTCCTGTTTCAGCAATATGACATGACGTCAGGTCCGGTGATCGACGAGGCCGGTCGCCTGATGGGCGTGATCATGGTCGATGATATCGTCGATGTTATCCATGAAGAAGCCGAAGAAGATATTATGCATCTGGCCGGTTTGTCCGAGGGCAATATCTATTCGACCGTTCTCGACACCACCAAAGCCAGATTTTCGTGGCTGCTTGTCAATCTGGTGACGGCGATTGCAGCTTCGGTCGTGATCGCCCAGTTCGATGCGGCGATTGAGAAGATCGTTGCCCTCGCTATCCTGATGCCAATCGTTGCCTCGATGGGTGGCAACGCCGGTACCCAGGCCATGACGGTCGCTGTGCGCGCCCTGGCGATGCGTGAATTAACCGAAACCAATGCCAATCGATTTGTCAGCAAGGAATTGCTGGTCGGCGTCGTCAACGGCATTATTTTCGCTGTGCTGGCGGGTGTTCTGGCCGGCCTGTGGTTTACGGATGCCAGACTGGGCGGTGTGATTGCGGCAGCTATGGTCATCAATATGATTGTTGCCGGTCTCGGCGGTGTGCTGGTCCCCATCGGCTTCGGCAAGTTCGGCATCGACCCTGCTATCGCTGCCAGCGTCTTCGTCACGACCATCACCGATGTCGTCGGCTTCCTGGCATTTTTGGGACTGGCAGCGGCATTTTTGCTTTGAGGGCTCGGGGGCTTTGATCCGTGATTGATATTTTTGTCGGTGGTGTGTTGCCGATCTTTGCGATCGGCGCGATTGGCTATTTCCTCGGACGCGTCGGCACTTTTGATGTGGCGATGGCGACGGCGATCAATCGGCTGGTGTTTTTTGTCGGCATTCCCTGCCTCGGTTTCAGAATGATCGTTCGGGCCCCGCTCGAGGAATTCGATCTTGCCATGCTGGCGGGCTTCCTGATCTCCGAACTTGTTGTTTACCTCAGCGCTGCGGCGGTGGGGCGATACATTTTCAAGACCGATGTCAAGGAAGCCATTCTCCTGGGGCTGGCCTGTGCCCTGACCAACCACATTCTGTTTGTCTTGCCCATGGCGATTGCCCTGTTCGGCGAGCAGGCAGCAATACCTATCGTCGCCATCATCACAATGGATGTTGTATTTCTGTTTGGTGCCACGCTGGTCATTATGGACTTCATGAGCACGGAAAAAGGCGCGCATGGCCAGGTCGTCGGCAAACTCGTGCGAAATCCGCCGATTGTCTCGATGGTCGCCGGTTTTGCCGTCGCCTTCAGTGGCCTGGAACTGCCGGGCGGCGTCAACGTTTTCCTCGATTTCACCAGTGGCATCGCCGCGCCTTGCGCCCTGTTTTCACTGGGTATCATCCTGAGCCAGCCGCAGCAGCCCGGACGGGCCATGCTGCCGGTCGCCCTGACGGGCATCAAGCTGGTGCTGCATCCGATCCTCGCCTGGCTGCTGCTGATCACGTTCCTCGACCTGCCGGCGGCAATAGCCAACCCGGCGATGATGGTCGCCGCCGCCCCCTGTGGAGCCATGGGGTTTGTGCTGGCGCTTAACTATGGCGTCCGCGTCGACGCCATCGCCCGCGCCGTGCTCTACACAACCATTGGCTCTCTGGCGACGATTACGATTGCCGCTTCGCTCTAAATGACCTGAATAGCACCTGGCGCTTCGTTTTTCGGCGATTGCCCGCTATTCTCACCTGCCCGAATTCAGGAGACCCCCGATGATTGCCAATACCCTGCCGATGTTTGATTTTGATCTAGGTGAGCAAGCCGACATGCTGCGCGATGCGGTGATGAGTTTTACCGCCGATGAAGTCACACCACGCGCCGCCGCTATCGACGAGGCCAACGACTTCCCGGAAGATTTGTGGCGCAAGATGGGCGACATGGGCCTGCTTGGCGTGACGGTGAGTGAGGAATTTGGCGGCTCGGGCATGGGGTATCTTGAGCACGTCGTCGCCATGGAGGAGATCACCCGGGGCTCGGCCGCGGTCGGACTGTCCTACGGCGCGCATTCCAATCTGTGCGTCAACCAGATCAATCGCAACGGCAATACGGAACAGAAGCGGAAATATCTGCCCAAACTGGTGTCGGGCGAGCACGTTGGTGCGCTGGCCATGAGCGAGCCGGGGGCGGGGTCAGATGTCGTCAGCATGAAACTCAAGGCCGAGAAGAAGGGTGATCACTACGTCCTCAACGGCAACAAGATGTGGATTACCAATGGTCCCAATGCCGATACTTTCGTGATCTATGCCAAGACTGACCCGGACGCCGGACCGCGCGGCATTACGGCTTTCATTGTTGAGCGTGATTCAACCGGCTTCTCGACAGCGCCGAAGCTCGACAAACTGGGCATGCGCGGCTCGAACACCTGCGAGCTGATCTTCGAAGATGTCGAGGTACCGGAAGAAAACATTCTCGGCACGCTGGGCGATGGTGTCGCCGTGCTGATGAGCGGTCTTGATTACGAACGCGCCGTGCTCTCCGCCGGACCGCTTGGCATCATGCAGGCCTGCATGGACGCCGTCGTACCCTACATTCACCAGCGCGAGCAATTTGGCCAGCCCATTGGTGAGTTCCAGCTCATGCAGGGCAAGGTCGCTGATATGTACACGACCATGAATGCCTCGCGGGCCTACGTCTATACCGTCGCCAAAGCCTGTGATCGCGGCCAGACCACGCGCAAGGATGCCGCCGGTGCCATCCTCTATGCCTCGGAAAAAGCCACCTGGATGACCCTGGAAGCCATACAGGCGCTGGGCGGTATGGGTTACATGAATGAAAGTCCGACCAGTCGCCTGCTGCGCGATGCCAAGCTATATGAAATCGGTGCAGGTACCTCTGAAATCCGCCGCATGCTGATTGGCCGCGAACTGTTCAAGGAGACTTCGTAATGGCTTTAGAGATGCGTGATGTTTGTGAAAAATGTAATGCCGGCCTGGCGCACGACAGCGAGGCCCGGATTTGTTCCTACGAATGCACTTTCTGTAATCCATGCGGCGAGGCCATGGATCAGGTTTGCCCGAACTGCGGCGGCGAACTTCTCGCCCGCCCCAAACGCGCGATCCCGACGGCAACAGCGTGACACGTAAACTTATCTCTTCCGGGTCTCCGTTTGAGGACGTGGCCGGGTATTCACGGGCATTGGTTGATGGCGATATGGTTTATATCGCCGGGACCACGGGGTTTGACTATGCAACAGGCGAAATTTCCGATGATGTTGTCGCGCAGACGAAACAGTGCCTGCAGACCATCGACTGGGCCCTGAAGGAAGCGGGTGCCCGCCGGGAAGATGTCGTGCGGGTTCATTATTATCTGACGGATGCAGCTGATTTCGAACCACTGGCACCCTTGTTTGGCGAATATTTTACCGGCATCAAACCGGCAGCGACGGCGACAGTGACCGGGCTGGTTGACCCAAGAATGAAAATTGAAATTGAAGTGACGGCAAGGAAACAAACATGATCCTGAGTGAAGAGCAGACGCTGATACAGAATATGGCCCGGCAGTTTGCCCAAAAGGAACTGGCCCCAAATTCCGCCGAATGGGATCGAGACTCAATTTACCCCGATGAACAGGTTGGACAGATGGGAGAGCTTGGTTTGCTTGGTATGCTGGTGCCCGAGGAATGGGGGGGCGGTGGCGCGGACTACGTGAGTTATTATCTGGCGATGGAGGAAATTGCCGCTGGAAATGGTGCCTGCTCCACCATCATGAGCGTGCAGAATTCAACGGTGAATATGCCGGTGCTGAATTACGGCACCGATGCCCAGAAACGGGAAATCCTGACAAAACTGGCGAGCGGTGAAATGCGCAGTGCTTTTTGCCTGACCGAGCCGCATACCGGTTCAGACGCATCTGCACTGCGCACCAAGGCCGTGTTTGACGGCGACCGCTGGCTGCTCAACGGCACCAAACAGTTTATTACCTCAGGCGAAACGGCTGATATCGCTATTGTCTTTGCCGTGACTGATCCCGACGCCGGCAAGCGCGGTATCTCCGCCTTTCTGGTGCCGACGACAAGTATCGGATACCGCGTCTCCAGCAAGGAAAAGAAACTCGGTCAGAAGGCATCGGATACCTGTCAGATCGTTTTTGAAAACGTTGAAGTCCCGCCTGACATGATGCTGGGTGAGCCGGGGGAGGGCTACAAGATCGCGCTCTCCAATCTCGAGGGCGGGCGCATCGGCATTGGCGCGCAAGCCGTTGGTATGGCGCGGGCGGCGTACGAGGCGGCGCTGGCCTATGCACATGAGCGGGAAGCCTTCGGCAAACCGATCTTTGAACATCAGGCCGTGGCTTTCCGGCTGGCCGACATGGCAACGCAGATTCACGCCGCACGTCTGATGTATCTCGATGCCGCCGGACGTTACGACCGGGGCGAGCCCTGCCTTCAGCAAGCCTCGATGACCAAGGTCTTTGCTTCGGAAATGGCCGAGAAAGTCTGCTCGGACGCCTTGCAGACATTTGGTGGATACGGCTACACCGCCGACTTCCCGGTGGAACGGATTTATCGCGATGTCCGGGTCTGTCAGATCTATGAGGGCACCAGCGATGTCCAGCGCCTTGTCATCTCGCGCAGCCTCGCCGGGGGGCATTGAGTATGCCGCAGAGTATGCCTGAGTGGGTTGAGACCTATCGCGGCTGGGTGCAGCCAGGTGATTGCGACATCACCGAACACATGACGATTTCCTCGTATATCGGCATGTACGGGCAGGCGACGCTGGCCCTGGTCGAGGACCTGGGCTTTGGTTTTGACTACCGCAATTCCGAACGCCGGGCCTTCCCGACGGTGCAGTGCCATGCCTGTTTCAAACAGGAACTGCGCGTTGGCGATATCATGCATATTGAAAGCGCGATTGTTGAACGCCGGGGCAAGGTGGCGATTTTCGGCCACAACATGATCAACTCTGCGACGGGGGAGACGGCGGCGACGTTGTATCAAACGACGCTGCATCTCGACATGGACGCGCGCAAGACCGTTGATGTGCCCGAAGCCGTCGGCGCGAAGCTGGATGCGCGCGTCGTTGACTGGAATGGGCCCGACCCCGAAGCCCGGGAATTTCCCGACAACATTGAAGGATTTCTCCCGAGCGGGCGCGACACCGTGCAGCTCGGTGAAATGGATGTCCTTGGCCACATGAGCTTCAGCCACTACATCCGGCGTTTTTCCGGGGCCAACATGCATGCCCTGACAGCGGTCGGGTTCACTTCGGAATTTATGCGCAGCCAGCGTCGTGGTGTCTCGACGTTTGAGCTCGATATCCGTTATCTGCGGGAGTTGCATCCGGGTGACCTGGTCACCGTGCACACCACGCTACGCGACATCGGCGGAAGTTCTTTCCGCCTGGTCCACAAAATGATGAATGTACGCACGGGAGAACTGGCCGCCCAGATGAGCCAGTACAGTGTGCTGCTCGATCTTGATGCCCGCCGGCCCACGCGCTTGCCAGACGATATCAGGGACAAGGCGATGGCATTGGTCGAGGCGCAAACAAAACAGTGAAATCAGAACAGGAAGTAGCCGCCGTCGATCAGGAAGGTATCGCCGGTGTGATAGGCGCTGGCCTCGCTCATGACGTAGACCATGACACCGCCGAAATCTTCCGGCTTGCCCCAGCGCTTTGCCGGGATGCGCGGCAGGACGGCGTCAGCAAATTTATCCCAACTCGTCAGGCGTTCCGTCATGTCGGTTTCGATCCAGCCTGGCAACACAGCGTTCGCCGTGATGTTTTTGCCGCCGAACTCGACCGACAGCGCCCGGATCATCGAAATCACACCGCCCTTGGTCGCGGCGTAATGTTCGTTGCGCGCGGCACCCGAAATCGCCGCCAGGCTCGCCGTTGCTACCAGACGCCCGCCGGGGTCGCCGGCCTCGGCCCGTTCGGTCATGTGGATCGCCGCCGCGCGCAGGGTGTAAAACACACCATCGAGATTGACGCCCAACACGCGGTGCCATTCTTCCGAACTCATCTCGAGGAAGGATCTGGATTTTCCAGTCACTCCGGCGTTGGCGACACAGGTATCAACCCGACCCATCAATCTCAGGGTTTCCTTGAAGGCACCATCAACTTCGGCTTCATCGGCGACGTTGCAGATCAGCGACTGAACGTTGGTGCCGTGCGCTTTCAAACTCTCGACCGCTGCCGCGTTTTTGTCGACGTTGGTGCCCCAGATGCAGACATCGGCACCGGCCTGGGCGACGGCTTCGGCCATGCCGAAGCCAATGCCACCGTTACCGCCGGTGATCAATGCGACTTTGCCGCCGAGGTCGAAGGGTTGATAGCTCATAAACGTCTCCTGACAGAATTGGATAATTTGGCGTATTATAACAGCAGACATCCTCTCTCCAACCCAGACAGGTGGAAAAGAACGGCGATATGAGTGTTCTGATGAGTACATTGGATACCCGCTCCCAGGCCTTCCGCGACAATGCGGAAACCATGTCGGGGCTGGTTCAGGACCTGCGCGATCAGGTCGGCCGGATCAAACTGGGCGGTGGCGAGAAATCCCGCGTCCGCCATGTCGGCCGGGGCAAACTGTTGCCGCGCGATCGCGTGCGACTGTTGCTCGATCCTGGCTCACCCTTCCTCGAACTCTCCCAGTTTGCGGCATACGGCATGTATTCCGGTGACATCGCAGCCGCCGGATTGATTACCGGCATTGGCCGGATCAAGGGCCTGGAATGTGTGGTCGTTGCCAACGATGCGACAGTCAAGGGCGGCTCGTATTTTCCGATGTCGGTCAAAAAACATCTGCGCGCCCAGGAAATCGCGGCACAGAATAATTTGCCGTGTGTCTATCTGGTTGATTCGGGCGGGGCCAATCTGCCAAACCAGGACGAGGTCTTCCCTGACCGTGAACACTTTGGCCGGATATTTTTCAATCAGGCCAACATGTCGGCGCAAGGCATTTCGCAAGTCGCCGTCGTCATGGGGAGTTGCACGGCGGGCGGGGCCTACGTACCGGCGATGTCGGACGAAAGCATTATCGTCAAGAACCAGGGCACTATTTTTCTTGCCGGACCGCCGCTGGTCAAGGCCGCGACGGGCGAAGTCGTCAGTGCTGAAGACCTCGGCGGTGCCGACGTTCATTCGCGCCAGTCCGGTGTGACCGATCACTACGCCATGAACGACGAACACGCGCTGGCCATGGCGCGCCGGGTGATTGGCAATCTCAATCGAGAAAAGAATCCCAACGTCGTCGTCGAGGACGTGCAAGGTCCGAAATATGATCCGGCGGAAATCCACGGTGTGGTGCCGAACGATGATCGCACGCCCTATGATGTACGCGAAGTGATCGCCCGCACCGTCGATGGCAGCGAATTCGATGAATTCAAGAAGCTCTACGGCACCACGCTGGTTACAGGATTTGCCCGCATCTTCGGCTATCCTGTCGGCATCATCGCCAACAATGGCATTCTGTTCGGCGAGTCCGCGCAAAAGGGCGCGCATTTTGTTGAGCTGTGCTGTCAGCGCGGTATCCCGATCGTCTTTCTGCAGAACATCACCGGATTTATGGTCGGGCAGAAATATGAAGCCGGTGGTATTGCAAAGGACGGTGCCAAAATGGTCACGGCGGTGGCCTGCGCGAACGTGCCGAAGTTTACGGTTATACTCGGCGGTTCTTATGGTGCGGGAAATTATGGTATGTGTGGCCGGGCCTACAGTCCGCGCTTTCTGTGGATGTGGCCCAACGCCCGGATTTCGGTCATGGGTGGTGAGCAGGCAGCAAACGTTCTGGCCCAGGTCAAACGGGATGCACTGGAAGCCGATGGCAAGATCTGGCCCGAAGACGAAGAAGCGGATTTCAAGGCCCCGATCCGCGAACAATACGAGACACAGGGCCATCCCTATTATGCCAGCGCCCGGTTGTGGGATGACGGCATTATCGATCCGGCCGAGACGCGTATGGTACTCGGGTTGTCAATTTCGGCGGCCCTCAATCGACCGGTTGAAGAAACCAGTTTCGGCGTTTTCAGAATGTAATTTAGAACGGCGGGTAAAGAGACATGGCAGATCAAACAACCTTGCAGATCGATGATTTGGGCGTCGCGACGATAACCATCGTCCGGCCGGAAATCCACAATGCCTTTGATGAAAAGGTTATCGACGAGTTGAACCGTCGGTTCGAATCAGTCGAGGATGATGACGAAGTCAGGCTGGTCGTTGTCGCCGCCCGGGGGCGCACATTTTGCGCCGGGGCCGATCTCGACTGGCTGCGGCGTATGGCTGAATACGACAACGATCAGAACATGAATGAATCGCGTCATCTTGGTGACATGCTGCACCGCCTGAACGTGATGTCCAAGCCAACAATGGCGCTGGTTCAGGGGCCGGCCTATGGCGGCGGTGTTGGTCTGGTCGCGGCCTGCGATATTGCCATTGGTGTGCGCAGCGCCACATTTTCGTTGTCCGAGGTGAAGCTTGGTCTGATTCCGGCGGTCATCTCGCCCTTCGTTATTGGGGCGGTTGGTGCGCGCCAGGCTCGACGGTTTTTCCTGACGGCGGAACGTTTTGATGCCCTCGAGGCGCACCGCATCGGCTTGCTGCATCTCGTGGTTAATGATGAAGGTGAAATGCGGGCTGCGGCCGAGCGCTTCGCCCGCATGTTCCTCGATACCGCGCCAGGTGCTGTGGCCGAATCAAAAAGACTGATTGCCGATGTCCAGGGGCTGGCGATTGACTCTGAATTGATGGAGGCGACGGCAAAGCGTATTGCCGACCGGCGCGCCTCTGAAGAAGCCAAGGAAGGTATCTCGGCCTTTTTTGACAAGCGTAAGCCCAACTGGACGGACTAGTCACAGGTTCACAACTCTAATCTGAGGTCGGATGCCGCGTGTTTGAAAGTTTACTGATCGCCAACAGAGGCGAGATTGCCTGCCGGATCATTGAAACGGCGCAACGTCTTGGCATCCGCACCATCGCGATTTATTCAGATGCCGATGCCTCGGCACGCCACGTCAAGATGGCGGACCAGGCCTGCTGGATCGGACCGTCTGCTGCGGCGCAAAGCTATCTCGACGTCGACAAGGTTCTGGCTGTGGCGAAAGAGACCGGGGCCGAAGCCGTTCATCCGGGCTATGGCTTCCTGTCCGAAAATGCCGGTTTCGCCGAAGCCTGCCTGGCTGCCGGAATTGTCTTCGTCGGGCCGCCGGCAAATGCGATCCGGGCGATGGGCGAAAAACATGCGGCCAAGGCATTGATGGTGGAGGCCGAAGTGCCGGTCGTGCCGGGCTATCATGGCGACGATCAGGACGACAGGATTTTGTCCGATGCCGCAGCCGATATCGGTTATCCGGTTTTGATCAAGGCGACGTCGGGCGGTGGTGGCAAGGGTATGCGCCGGGTCGACAAGGCCGACGATTTTGATGCCGCTTTGGCAGGTGCGCGCCGGGAAGGTACGGCCTCGTTCGGCGACGACCGTGTTCTGATCGAAAAATACCTCGAAGTCCCGCGCCATATCGAAGTCCAGGTCTTTGCCGACGGTCATGGCAATGCTGTGCATTTGTTTGAGCGCGATTGTTCCCTGCAACGCCGACATCAGAAGGTCATCGAGGAAGCGCCGGCACCTGGCCTTACACCCGAACGCCGGGCCGAGATGGGGGATGCGGCGGTCAAGGCGGCGCTGGCTGTTGATTATCAAGGTGCCGGTACGGTTGAATTTATTGTCGATGTCGCCAAGGGACTTGGCGACGCGCCGTTCTATTTCATGGAAATGAATACACGCCTCCAGGTCGAACACCCGGTGACCGAAATGATCACCGGCGTTGATCTGGTCGAATGGCAGTTGATCGTGGCTTCAGGCGATCCGCTGCCAATGGATCAGGTCGATCTCGAGATTGATGGCCATGCCTTCGAGGTTCGGCTTTATGCTGAAAACCCGGCCAAAAACTTCATGCCGGCGACGGGGACGCTCTCGCGGTTGCGCTTTGCCGAGGAGATGGAGAACGTTCGGATTGATACCGGTGTCGAGCAGGGCGATGTCGTTACACCGTTTTATGATCCGATGATTGCCAAACTGATTGTCTGGGATAACAACCGGGATCAGGCGCTGCGCCGATTACAAATTTCTTTGCGTCAGACGGAAATCGTCGGCGTGACGACGAACCTCAATTTCCTTGGCCGCATCGCCGCCAACCGGCATTTTGCCGACGCCGAACTGGACACAGGCTTTATCGAACGCCATCAGGCCGATCTACTACCTGCTGCAGAAAGTACGCCACAGCATGTACTGGCTCTGGCTGCGCTCGCCGTCTTGCTTGAGCGCGCGGACGATGCAGACGATGCTGCATGGACCAGCGCCGATCACTCCTCGCCCTGGCACAGTGTCGCCGGTTGGCGGCTGAATGATGACGGGCACGACGAGATCAAGTTTATCGATGGCGGGGAACTGGTCGCTGTCCCGGTACAATATGTTGCGGATGGATTTAATCTGACGCTGGCTGACGCTGTGGTTCACGCCAGCGGAGAGCGACTGGCTGACGAGCGCCTGGTTGCCAGGCTGGATGGCGCGCGATCCACAGTCACGGCCATTCATGACGCGGATACGGTCACGGTGATTGAAGGTGGCGTGACCTATGCCCTGGGGTTCTTCGATCCCTTGACGGCGGCAGAAGATGTTGAGGATGCCGGCAGCGGCGTGGTAGCACCCTTGCCCGGGAAAGTCATTGCCTTGTTGTCGGAAGCCGGTGCGGTTGTCGAAAAAGGCACGGCGCTGATGATTGTTGAGGCCATGAAAATGGAGCACACCATCACGGCCCCCGCGACCGGGCGCATTGCGGCCTATCGTTATGCGGAGGGGGATGCCGTCGACGAAGGTGCCTTGCTGGTCGACTTTGAAATCGCTGAAGAGTGATCCACCAGCCTGATTTTCCTCGCCGCGTGGCTGATTATTCCAGGCGGCCGTAAAACGTCATGCGTGCGGATTCGGACAAGGCCACGCCCGGCGCTGAATTATAGGCCAGCACAACCAGCATGCGGGTGGTGTCACCTTCGACGGGTGCGACGCGATGAATGGCGTTGCGTCCGCGGAACAACACCAGCGCACCGGGCGGCATCGACAGTTGATCGGGCTCGACGTCGCCGTCCAGAACCTTGCCCACCCCATCGAAGTTCATTTCGCCATTTTCGGCATCTCGCATGCCGCCGATGTATTCAAAGGCACCACCTCGAGACGGCGGCTCAATCATCAATGTGATGGCAAAGGAAGAATTGTCGAAATGCCAGCCAAGTTCCTTGCCGGGTTCAGCGTAGTGAATGTTTACCGAGGACAACGGATCGGCATATTCATAGAGCGCCTCTTCATCCAGAACCTCGCACAGAAAGTCGCGAAATATTTTCGAATCGTAAACCACACGGAGGTGTGACGAGGCAGGGACGACATCATCTGTGATGCAGCCTTTGGACGAAACAACCTGACGATTGCGGGGATGATCGGCATCGAAGTTGTTGTCCGGTGGTGTCAGATAAACATTGTGCTGTTCGGCACAATAAAATGCGTGGTTTTTGTATTCCTCGCCCTCGGCTTTGACTGCTGCAATCGAGGAAGACCTGAGAAAGCCTTTCAGGACCAGGACGCCTGTTTGATCCAGAGTAGCACGCGATTTCGCCCTGAAATCTGCATCGGTTAACGGGTGTTCTTCAAGATTGACGACATCGTTAATATTCATGGGGCTGTCCAAATTCAGGATTGCTTGTTAACTGATACGGCAATTCACCAGAATTAGACAAGATTGCAAACAAAAAATTCACTGTCAGTTCAGAAAGTGAAATCAGTTTCCGCCGGGTTGTATGGTTTCCTGTATTGCATCGAGCACTTCCTGAACGATAATCGGTTTTGTCAGATATCTCTCAAAACCGAGCTTGCGACCTTTCTCGATATCGTCCGGCATTGCATTGGCGCTGACGGCGATGACCGGAATGTGCCTGGTCGCCGAATTATTTTGCAGTTCAACCAGCGCCTCGAAACCGTTCATGCCAGGCAAGTTGATATCCATCATGATAATGTCGGGCAGTGCTCTGGAGGCGATTTCGATGCCGTGCTCGGCAGTATTGCTCGAGATCAGGTTCAGGTTTGGCACCCGCTCGACTATTTTCTCCATTAGCATCAGATTGGCTGGATTGTCTTCGACATAGAGGACAGTGAGACTTTCTTCGAACGACACCTGTTTCCGGATGGTGTTCATATCGCCTGGCGTTGTCGATTGATCGGGCGCATCGCATAAGTCCATATCGATCCAGAATGTCGAACCGACACCCGGCTCACTCTCGACGCCGATTGAGCCGTTCATCAACTCCGTCAGCCTTCTGCTGATCGTCAAACCGATGCCCGTTCCTTCTACCACGCTCTCTTCGGCACCCAGCCGTTCAAACGGTTCGAATACCCTCGTCAATGCCCCTGCGGCGATCCCCACGCCGGTATCCGCAATGGCGGTTCTCAGCTGATTGTCACCTGTGCCGACACATGAAATTGCAATCGATCCGCCGTCCTTGTTGTATTTGATCGCGTTCGACAGAAAGTTGATCAAGACCTGCCGAAATCTCGTCAAATCCGCACTGATATGTCTCTCCTCGAAACCGCCGAAATCAATTGTGACGGAAATATCCCGGTCTCGTGCCTGAGTTTCAATGAGCGACAGACATTCTTTCAGGACATCGCCGATTTTGACTTCACCAAGTGACACTTCGATATGCCCGACCTCGATCCGACTGAGATCGAGTACGCCGTTGATGAGTTCGAGAAGATGACGACCCCCGCGAATGATGTGAAACAGGGACTCGCGCTGATCGGCGTCCAGAGTGCGTTTGCCATCAGCCTCGAGAATTTGGCTGAATCCCAAAATTGAATTCAGTGGCGTGCGCAACTCGTGGCTCATCGCGGAAAGGAATTCGGATTTTGCATTATTCGCGGCCTCTGCCTGGTCTCTCGCCAGCATCATTTCGGATTCTGCGATTTTGCGATCTGAGATATCGTAGACCCAGAACAACACGTCGCCGTCAAATGCAGGATTGTACTGCCAGGTCAAATCGCACCAATATTTCGTGCCATCAGGTTTGACGAACTGAACTTCCCGAGTGATGTATCCGTCGTGAAGGAAGCCTTCAACGAATGTTTCCCGGTCTTCCGCGTTGGCCCAGAAATCGCCTTTTGTTCGACTGTCGAGTTCCTCACGCGTAACGCCCATAACCTCAACAAGTCGGTCGTTGACGAAATTTATATTCGAATCATCAAGGTTCATGATGCCGACGCCCATGGGACTTGTTTCCAGCATGGAACGGTAGATCTGTTCACTTTTCGCAAGCGCCTCCTCGACCTCTTTCCGCTCGGTGATGTCATGACTGACACCGATCAGCCTCTTCGGCTGGTTTTCCTGATCCCGGGTGACGATGGCGGCGGCGTGAACGTGAGCAATCTTTTTGTCCGGTCTGATGATCCGGTATTCAATATCGTAATCACCTGTACCAGCCATAACCTGGGCCAGGGCCTCATGGACATAGTCCGCATCTTCGGGATGTATATTGTTCAAAAAATCTGATTCTACGTCGCCAGCATAAGTGCCGGGTTCGAAACCCCATATCTCATGGTTTCGATCATCCCAATAGTGTGTACCGCTCTTGATGTCCCACGAAAATGTACCAATGCCGCCGGATTCCAGCGATAAACTAAGACGCTCCTGGCTTTCCAGGAGCGCCAGTTCAGCATTTTTGCGGGCTGTAATATTTGTGGTCGAACCAACGTATCCGGTAAATTTCCCGTGGTCATTAAATACCGGTTGCCCCGAAATACTGTCCCAGTGTGGCGGGGTGGTTCCGACCTGGAATTCGAAATTTCGAAAAGGCTCATGCGCCTCGAGAATCTTTTTGTGCTCAGTCCATTTCTGGCGTTCGGCAGCATCTTCCTCGGTCGCCGAATCCCAGCGTTTCTTGCCAATGTATCGTGCGAGGGTCTTTTCGGTGCCCTGGCCATAAAATTGCGTAAAACGGAATTCGGCATCCATTTCCCAAAAGAAATCAGAACTGATCTCGGCAAGGGCGCGGAAACGCTCTTCGCCTTCCAGCAAATTTTCATCTGATTTTTTACGGGCGGCAATCGTATGGCCGATCGACCACCACCATAGAAACAATCCGGCAAAGATTGTCAGTGCCGTGATACCGCCGAATATGGCAAGTAATTCAGTGTGAGAATGATCGGGGATTGATGGTTTGCCGGTTTGAGCAATCGCCGGAGCGGCAATCAGGATTGCCAACAGCTGGGCCGGTGCGCTTGCAGCAATTTTTTGGACCATCCTCAACTTCATTCAACTGCTTTCAACAGGCAACGCGACACGACGTAAATGCGAGTGTACTGGTAATCAAGTAGTGTAATATGCGTTGGTATCCAGAGTATTCCACATAGGCGAATATTTCGATTTTTCAAATTATTCAATTATGCGGCCACGAACATGCCGAATACGTTTGTAAACACGCATAAATTATACAAAATTTGAAAATGTTCGGCCAAAAACAATAGATCAAGTAGCGTTGAATGAAGAAACTACTCGTCATAGCGCATGTGCCCTCCGAAAACACAAAAATTTTGTGCGACGCCGTCGTGCGTGGCGCCGGGCACGTTGATATAGAAGGCGTTGACGTTTTCGCCGCGAGCCCCTTTGACGTTGCTGCTGAAGACGTCCTCATGGCGCAGGCAATCATCCTTGGTACGACAGAAAACCTTGGCTATATGAGTGGTGCTCTCAAGGACTTTTTTGACCGGATTTATTACCCCTGCCTTGAGAAAACCCAGGGTTTGCCCTTTGCGCTTTATGTTCGGGCGGGGCACGACGGTACCGGAACTGTGCGCGCGGTCGAGGCAATCACAACGGGTTTGCGCTGGCGTTCTGTGCAGGAACCACTGGTCTGCCGCGGCGACTATCGCGCCGAATTTGAACCGCAATGCGAGGAATTGGGGGCCCTGATGGCGGCGGGTCTCGAATCCGGTATCTTTTGACGTCAATTCCGAAATATAAGCCGTCCGATTTACTTGCGATTTACTGAATCATAAGGAATTTCGGCTACAACAATATCACACCCCGCCAACTCAGGATGTGAATTTTGTCCCGACACCGTTTGCGCCATCAGGTATTTCTCGTCGTCGACGACGACGAACCGCAAGTCCTGCTGATTTCCAAAATCCTGCAGATGATTGGTGCTGTTCGGGTGTCACATACAACGTCCGGCCCGGAAGCCCTCGAACTGTTTCGCCAGAACCGTATCGATTTCGTCATTACCGATTTGCTGATGTCGCCGATGGACGGCTTCGAATTGAGCCGCCGAATTCGAGCACTGCCCCAGCAGAACGCCCGTGAAGTGCCAATTATTGTCTCAACCGGGTACAGCAGCCTCATCAACGTCGAAAACGCCAGGGATGCGGGTGTAACGGAAGTTTTGCGCAAGCCCTACATGCCGGTAGATCTTTTCCATCGTGTGCTGTCAATTCTGGACAGGCCCAGGGATTTTGTCGCTGCCTCAGCCTACAAGGGCCCTGATCGACGTCGTCACGAAGACATTCCGCCTTTGGCAGGCGATCGCAGATATACCGAAGCCGAGACCTCAATTCTGCAGACTTGATCCACCTTCAACGGCATGCCAAAACAGAGGACGCATCTTCCCGGGTGCCCTTGTCCTTTCGAGTGTCCATTTCATGCCGCTTCATTTGCTCAAATTATGTGTTGGTGTTGATCATGTTGATCAGCTGCTGGGCTTCCAGGCGGCGCGTCTGGCGCGGGGGGAACGGTTGGTCCATGTCACCCGGCATCGCCCCAAACGGGCTGAGGAAGTGCTTGATGGCGGCTCCCTCTACTGGGTGATCAAGCGAAAGATAGCGGTGCGCCAGCTCATCACGGGGCTTGAACGGGTCGAAGGCGAAGACGGTATAAAGCGCTGCGCCATTGTCCTTCACCCGCAACTTGTCCGCACTATCCCCCATCCTCGCCGACCGCACCAGGGCTGGCGCTATTTTCAGCAAGCGGATGCGCCTGACGATTTGCCGGCGGGTGAAGATGCCGCCGATTTCCCGGCGACCCTTGTCTCGGATCTGCGTGGTCTCGGCTTGATCTAGCCAGATCGCTTCAGGCTTGCGGTGCGACGCCTTCGTTGGGCAGCGGAAACCACTGAAGTTTGCGCGCCGAGGCCGGGGTAATTTCCTGTTCCGCCAACGAAGCGCTCTGGACTTGCGCCAGGGCGTCAATCGCCTTGCCGGCGTCGCTGATCAAGTCGGCCAGTGATTTTGTTTCTATCGTCGGGTTTGCCTTGCTCCTGCTGATACCCGAGGCATCGTAGGCGACATCGTGCAGCGACATGCTCTGTGGTGCCTTCATGTCAGCGTGCCACCAACGTCCTGTGGCGCTGTCGCAACGATAGGCAGGCAACAGCTTCCAGCCCTCGCTGGCAACCCAGTCGATCGACCCGAGAATGAAATCGATTTCCTCGTCCGAATTGAAATAGTTGAGGCCGAACCGTGTCCAGCCTGGCTTGACGATTTCACAACCCGCCATGATCTGGGTATTGAATTCCATTGAAGTCTCGGCATCGATGCCCAGCAGGCGGTGACCATAGGGACCAGCACAGGAACAGCCGCCCCGGGTCTGGATGCCAAAAAAATCGTTGAGCAGGGCGACAACAAAGTCATGGTGCAGATAGCGCTCGCCGTGGTGGATCAAAAACGAAATAATCGGCAGGCGTTCAGTCTTGTTGTTGCCGAGAATCTTGATGTTCGGATTTTGACTGAGGCGTTCGATAGCCAGGTGCGCGAGTACTTTTTCATGCTCAAAGATGTCTTCGGTGCCGACATTTTCCTTGAGCTGGAATACCAGTCCGGCCCGTACAGCGCCGACAATTTCGGGTGTGCCACCTTCTTCACGGTGAACCGGATCATCAATGTAGCGATGCTCGTTGGCACTGACGTAACTTACTGTGCCGCCGCCCGGAATGACAGGCACCCGGTTTTGCATCAAGGCACGTTTGACGATCAGTACACCCGGTGTCCCCGGGCCGCCGGCAAATTTGTGCGGCGAAATGAAGATGACATCCTTGGACAGTACGCTGTCTGCGTCGTTCTCCCGATTCATGTGGATCGGCACGTAGGGCGCTGCGGCCGCAAAATCCCAGGCGGATATTGCGCCATACTTGTGCAACATCGCCGTGACATCGTCGGTATTGGTGATGATCCCGGTGACATTCGACGCAGCGCTGAAACTGCCAATTCTCAGAGGGCGGTCGGTATATTTGACCAATTCGGCTTCGAGATTTTCAAGATCGACCAGGCCGTCAGCATCTTCTTCGACCACGACAACATCGGCGATGGTTTCACGCCACAAGACTTCGTTGGAGTGATGTTCGTAAGGGCCAATGAAGATAACGGGGCGCTGGTCTGCCGGGATCTGTGCCGACAGCCCATATTGTTCATCCAGTTCGTTCGGCAGGCGAAGGTTCAGAATATTAATCAGACGGTCGACCGTTCCCGTCGCGCCGGAGCCGCAAAAGAGCACGGCATCGCGTTCGTCGCCGTGGACAGCATCCAGAATGATTTTGCGTGCGTCTTCGCGAAAGCGGGTTGTTTGATGTCCGGTGCCCGATGTTTCCGTGTGGGTGTTGGCATAGTAGGGCAGAACGGATTCGCGGATGAAGTCCTCGATAAACGTCAAGGCGCGGCCCGAGGCCGTATAATCGGCATAGGTGATACGCCGGGGTCCGGCGGGGCCGGGCAGGGCGTGATCATGTCCTATGAGAGAATGACGTATTGTTTCAACCAGACCGTCGTCGCGCATCAGTTTTCACCGTATTCTACAGTTAAGTACAGTTTAATTAACCGGGAGCGGCGTTGATAGCACTTCAGGCAGGATGTCGCTAGACAAAAGGTCGATGCGCTGGGTCTGAATCGAGAAAATCGAGAAGCAGCCGGTTCTTGCTCTCGGCAACACAGTGATGGCCACAGGAACTTGAAGGTGTCAGGGCTTTCATCGCCTGTTGATTATCGTCCGAAAACCAGAAATCCCTGAACCGGCGACCCTCGAGGGAACCAAGCCTGCCCGAAGTTGTGTAGGCTTTGTCCTGGCAAGTGTAGACCACGCCATCCGCGCCGATGACTGTCAGAAAATTCAGGAAAGGACACGTGTCATAGTCCTTGTCGAAGCGTTCCGCCAGTTCGTGATAATGATCGATAACTTCAAATCCATCGCCGTCGAGCAATCGGGCCTGCGCAATCTGTTCCTTGACGATCGATCCGAATTCAGCGTGATAGGCGTTGTTTTCAGCGCCCTCATTGCTGACAACGCAAGCCGATATCTTGGCGTGGGCGACACCGGCTGTTTTCAGCGTCTGGGTGAGTTCGGCAATATGTGCGGCATTTCGATGGTCAACAATAATGCTGGCGCCCAGCACGCAGCTCGAGTCCAGTTTCGAAAACGCCGTAAGGTTTTTTATGACCTTGTCGAATTCGCCTTCGTCGACACCGCGGTATTCGGCGTAAGAGGCGCCATCCCAGCCATCAATTGATACGCGAACCCATGTCGCATGACGGGCCAGAACTTCAGCGCGTTTACCCGACAGTTGTGAAGCATTGGTGAGCATTGAGATCTTGACGCCGCCTTCGGCCAGTTGCTCGATGTAGTGCGAAATGCCGGGGTACAGCAATGGCTCACCGCCGCCGGTAAAAGTAACGGCCTTGACTCTCATCTCGATGATATCTTCGACTATTTCCGCCATTTTTTCAGGGGCGAGACGATCCTTGAGATTCATTTCGCCGCCGAGGTCGAGATCATCCGTTCGATAGGCGCAAAAATAGCAACTGTGATTGCAGACGTTTGTTGGCTTCAGGCGAATGTGGACGGGTGCGACCGGTTCACCGCTCTTCAGCGCTTCAAGTTGTTCGGGATAGTGCCACATCTTGGCGGCAGTGTAGATCGAGCCCATGGTGAAATCTCTCTCGACGTCTGGCAACGCGCCAGGACTGTTGCAACCCCCACACCGGGACATTGCAGCAAAATCGTTCAGATTTTGTTAATCGGGAGAAATGTTCAGGGTTTGATCAACCTTGATGCCGTCGGTCCAGGCTAAAAATGAATGCCGAGAACCGTGCCAACAAAATACTGCGCGTCGGCCTTGACGATGGGGCTGAGCGTAACCTGTTCCATCAGCATTTCGCCGCGACCATCAATTGATAAATAGATTTGGTCTGTCACACTGTAGACAAGCGACGCGTAAGCCGCGATGTCCCTTAATCCACCGGTCGGCGTATAACTCGAAGGAACGCCGTAATTTGCCACCATATAGTCGGCATTCGCATAGTGAATCCTTCCGCCGATAATGAGGCTCGACAATTCGCTCAGGCGACCGCCCAACGCGACGCCTGCGCTGGCGATAACGCCATGATGACCGGCTGAGTTCAGACCATATTTAATGTCGGCGTCAAAGCGCCAGGCACCGCTGAAATGTTCGGCGAACAGGCCCAGTTCATAACTCGGATCAAGGTCGATTGTATCGGGCAAATCAGTATTGAGCGATTTCTTCCTGCCGGCAGCCCGTGTGATCCTGGGACCGGCTTTGGTTTGCCGTCGCCTGATTAGATTGAGGCCCAGGCCCCGTTGCGTACTTAAAAAATAAGCGCCCCTCCACTCAATATCGACCAGAGGCAAAAAGTGAATATCGTAGTTGTCGCTACCGTGATAATCCGTCCCGAACCCGAGCCCGCCACCGACATTAAAACGAAACTCGGAACTACCGCGGTCAACGCGTGTCGCCATGGCACCTGACGTCCAGGCCTCGAGATCCGGGTTGGCAGCCCTGGCCGGCGTGGTCGCCAGTACACTGGTCAAAATGACGATGGTCGCAAATAACGGCACGCAACGGTACATATTTTGTTCTTTCAAAACTTCTGGACTGCGTCAACGGCACGACAAGGTATCGCATCACATGACATAGGCGCAAGGCGCGGTGACATGTCAGATACCCAGCAAGCCGACGGCATATTCAGCGATGGCAAGTGACGACGTAAGTCCTGGCGACTCCATGCCAAACATATTTATCAGCCCCGGAATTTTATGCCTGTCGGGACCATCAATGACAAAATCGGCGACGGGTTCTCCGGGTGCCTGAACTTTGGGTCGGATGCCGGCGTATGCCGGGATCAAGGCATCGTCCGCCAGACCGGGGTAATACAGCCTGACGGCCTGATAAAAAGATGCCGCCCGACCTGGATCGACCGGATAGTCAACCTCATCAATCCATTCCTGATCAGGTCCGAACTTTGCCTGGCCGGCCAGATCCAGTGTGAGATGTACGCCAAGGCTTGCATCAGGCGGTATGGGGTATACCAGGCGAGAGAACGGATTTTTGCCCGTCATTGAGAAATAGTTTCCCTTCAGCAAATATCGCTTGGGAATATCCGCCGACGCCAGGCCTTCGAGCGCACCTGCGACGGATTGGGCACCAAGTCCAGCTGCATTGATTAATAATTTGCATCCGAGCTTCATCGGTGCAGCGCCGCCGATATCAAGAACAAATCCGTCGTCCGTTACCCGTCCACCCTGCAGGGGGCTTTCAAAAGCGATCATGGCACCATGGTCTTCGGCATCGCCCTGATAGGCCAGCATCAAGCCATGGCTGTCGATGATCCCGGTTGAAGGAGATAGCAATCCGGCTACGCCGGCCACCGCCGGTTCCATATGCTCGATGTCGGCTTTACTTAATCGCGTCAAATCGTCGACACCGTTTGCTGCCGCCTGGGTCGCAATGCCGTCCAGTTTCGGGATATCAGCCTCGTCCGAGGCGACGATTATTTTGCCGAGGCGTTTGTGTTCGACACCGTGGTCGGCGCAGTAATCATAAAGTGCCTGCTTGCCGCTGACGCAAAGCCGGGCCTTCAAACTATCGGTTTTGTAATAAATACCGGCGTGAATGACTTCGCTGTTGCGTGAACTGGTTCCGGTACCGATGTCGCCTTGCTCCTCCAGCAAGATGACTTCTCGACCGGCCAACGCCAACGCACGTGCAACCGCGAGACCGATCACGCCAGCACCGACGACAACACACTCCGTGTTTTCCAAGCTGTATCCTCTGGGCTTTTGGCGAATGCACCGGACTTCGCTTCACGTTACCGTGAATTGGATTGAGTTGCGGCAAACCTGCGCCGCAGTGACCATGAGTTATTCATTGTTACACGATCAAAATCAAGGGTTCTGCCATGCAAAAAGCAGCGATTAAGTTATCTTTTTTTCACATGGTGTGCCTGGCGTTCGTTTCGGCCTTGGTCGGGTATGCACCAGGATTCGCATACGCTGGACCGAGAGCCTGGCAGAGCGAATGGCCGAACACGGATTTCAGCAAAACCTCGGTCGATTTCAATCAAATCCTTTCTGGCGGGCCGCCGAAAGACGGCATCCCGTCGATTGATAATCCAAAGTTTGTAGAGTTATCGGAGGCCGGGCATCTCGCCGATACAGAACCAGTGGTTGGTGTGATGATCAACGGCGAAGCCCGGGCGTATCCCCTGCAGGTTCTGATGTGGCACGAAATCGTCAACGACGAAATCGCCGGTGTGCCGATCACAGTTACTTTTTGCCCGCTCTGCAATGCAGCGATTGTGTTTGATCGACGGCTGGGTGATCAGGTGCTCGACTTTGGCACGACCGGGAAACTCAGAAATTCCGATCTGGTGATGTATGACCGGCAAACCGAAAGCTGGTGGCAACAATTTCTCGGTCGCGGCATCGTCGGTATCATGACCGGGCGGGACCTGAAAGTCTTGCCGTCACGACTGGAATCGATGGCTCGTTTCAAAGCCCGGGCACCGCACGGGAAAGTTCTTGTGCCCAATTCGCCGGGCAGGCGACGGTATGGGGCCAACCCCTACGCTTACTATGATTCCATGCCCCGACCTTTTCTCTATGCCGGGCCGATGCCCGAAGGCCTTGCACCACTTGCCCGCGTTGTTTCAGTCGAAGAAGTGAAGGGTACGCGGCGTGCATGGTCACTTGACCGTTTACGCAAGGACAAGCGGATTGAAACCAGCGATGGGCTTATTCTGACGTGGGCGGCGGGGCAAAATTCTGCGCTGGATACACCGTCGATCAGCGAAGGCATGGATGTCGGCAATGTGGTTGTTCAGCGTCGGGATGGCGGGAAGCTGGTCGATGTCGCCTATGGCGTTGATTTCGCCTTCGCTTTCCATGCATTTTTTCCGGAGGTGGCTATTCAATAGCCGTCAGGCGAACATTCCAGATGACTGAAACGCTGTCAGTCGGCGTTGGCGTTGGCGAGGGCCAGGTCGACGCCGTCAAGGCGGGCGCCGAGAAGATTGCATCCGAACACGCGCGCGTTCTCCAGTGAACAATTTCGCATATCCGCATCCGCCAAAGTGGCCTTTGTCAGATCGGCGTTCTCGAACCGGGCGCCGGACAACAAGGCTTCGGTAAGATCAGCACCTGAGAGGCGGGCATGAGACAGGTCAGTCGGCCACGCCATAATTGTCGCGCCGGTGATTTGCAGTGGCGAGAGATTGGCAGTTTTCAAATTTGCGCCAGACAAATTGGTATAGGTCAGGTCGGCACCACGCAGGTCGGCGCTGCTGATATTGGCGTCCCGACAATCAGCAAACGACAAGTTGGCATGAGCCAGGGTAGATCCTGATAAATTGGCGTCACGAAAAAGAGTGGCGACAAAAACACCGGCCGAGAAATCTACTCCGGATAAATCAAGGCCACTCAGATCGAGGCCTGAAAGGTCGGCTCGCTTGCCACTTACGCCGCCGGAACGCACCCATTCACCATGCTGCTTGATCACATCGGCCATGACCAGGCCGACAACTTCCGGCTTGATCGGCATTTGTGCCGCAGCCGTCTGATCACTCGACAGGGATCCGTCTTCAATGACCGCGCCGCGAAGTTCGGTTTTGTTCAGGACGGCATTGCTCAACATGGCACCTTGCAACAAGGCACCTTTGAGCATCGCGCCGGACAGATCAGCGTCGGCCAGATTTACGTCACGCAAATCAACGCCGGTCAAATTGCAATCGCGCATATCGGCGCCGCTCAGATCCGAAGACTGGAACTGGGCGCCTGAGAAATCAGCGCCGATCAGCAACGTCTTGTTCATCAGCGTCCGTGACATGTTCGCGCCGCGACCGCTGACACTCGTCAGATCGGATTTGACGATCTTCGAATCACTGAAGTTACCATGATCCATATTTGCGCCAGACAGTTTGGCGCCTGACAAATTGCTGTTGCTGGCATCAGTGCCGGAAAGGTCGGTTTTAGTGCTGGCCGGACCCGAACTGACAGAGGACGACAGATGCCCTTCACGCAAATCCGCGTTATGCAAATCCGCTCCTATCAGGACAGCGCCGCGCAGTATGGCGCCTCGCAGATCCGCATTGACCAGTCTTGCGTCTTCGAGATTTGCGACGCTGAAATCACAACCGAACAGATCAGCCGACTCAAATGCCGATTTACGAAGGGACGAGAACTGAAAAGTTGATCCGGCAAATGTCCCTTCGGAAAAATTCCGTCCGTCCAGATTTAGTGACGACAGGTTGTGCAAAGGGAGTTGAACCCGACGGCCGCCGTTCAATTTGCGCAAAAACAACCCGTGTGCCTCGAATGCTTTTTCGAGTCCGGGTTTGTCCAGGCGACGTAGTTCAGCCGTCAAAATTTGACCTCAAATTCTTTAATGTCATGCGATGGCGCACAATACACCACGAAATTCAAATCGACTCATTTTTAATACGATATCAGCGCTGCGTGGCCGATCCCGAAGCCAACATGAGCGTGAAGGCCTGAAACAACCCGGTAAAACTGTATGTTTTCCGGAATCGTTCAACTATGTACCAAATCATATCGCAGGCAGCAACAATCATTCTATGTGACGGATGGTCGCGATATGTCATATTTTGTGATGATGAACTCGCCTTAACATGACAATCTAAATGCTTGAAATCATTGGTGGCCAGTCCAATTTTTGGCGGAGATATGACAAAGAATCGTAATCTTGCAAAACCGTCGAATAGCCGGGAAATCGATGCCTTCCTCGACAAGGTGGCATCGACACCAACCGTGTTCGCCGCAAGCTCCAGCGGGCGGTTGATATTTGCCCTCGATGCGACAGCCAGCAGGGAACCGACGTGGGACCGGGCCTGTCAAATACAGGGCGAGATGTTCAGCGAAACCGAAGCGCTGGGCGGACTGGAAGTTCAGATGGCTTATTACCGGGGGTATGGTGCCTTCAACGCCACACCCTGGATCAGGGATTCGAAATCACTCGTGGGCTACATGACGGGCGTTCATTGCTCGGGCGGTCGAACCCAGATTGAGCGGGTACTGGAACATGCCCTTGCCGAAACAACCCGGCGAAAAGTCAACGCTCTGATATTTATCGGCGACTGCGTTGAAGAGGATGTCGACGGTTTGTGTTCCCTGGCTGGCAAGCTCGGCCTGATGGGCGTGCCGGTGTTTATATTTCAGGAGGGTGATGAACCGATGGCGTCCAGCGCCTTTCGACAAATAGCTGATATTTCTGGCGGTGCGCATTGCAGCTTCGATTCCTCAAGTGCCCGCCAGCTTCGTGATTTGCTGGCGGCAGTTGCCGTCTACGCCGCCGGCGGGCGCAAGGCACTGGAAAATTACAGTGCCCGTAAAGGCGGTGATGCGTTATTGATAACCAGACAAGTGAAGTAGGGGAGATCGTTTCACAGTGCTGACCTGGGTCATATTAGGTGTTTGTTTGTTTCTCAGCGTGGTGCTGGCAGGCCGCTGGTTCGCCAATGCCAATCCGGCCACGCTGGCAAAAGTGCTGAAGTGGGGTGTGCTCGGGATTATCGCCGTGGTCGCCATATTTTTTGCAGTCACCGGACGACTGGCGATCGCAGCCCCCCTGGTCGCTGGCGGGATCTGGTGGCTTATCCGGCGTTCAGTCAGGAACACGCTTTTTCAGGCAGCCGCCGGTGCAGCGCGTGCTGCCGCAGGTGCCAGCTATGGCCAGCCATCGGAAGACGGTACTTCGGAAGTCAGGACCGAATTTCTTCGGATGGAGCTTAACCACGACACAGGCGCGATATCCGGCGAGGTTCTGAAGGGAAAATTCGAGGGTGCCGACCTTGTTGATCTTTCCTTGCTGGAAGTCGTTGAGTTGCTCGACGTATGTCGATCAGATGATCCACAGGCTGTTGCCTTGCTTGAGAGTTATCTGGACCGAACCGAAGGCACGGATTGGCGTGAGCGCACGGGACAGTCCGGCAGCAGTGGAGAGAGCACCGCGAGTTCCGGTGCCATGACCCGGGAAGAGGCACTGGAGACGCTGGATTTGCAGCCTGGAGCCACTATTGACGAGATAAAGGAGGCTCACCACCGACTGATGCTGAAAATGCATCCGGACCAGGGTGGATCGACCTACCTCGCCAGTAAAATCAATCAGGCCAAGGACTTCTTGCTCGGGGCCTGAAGCCAGGGTTGCCTTGAAGCTTGCGGCGTGGCACAAAGCACGCGGTTGTCGGGTTCGGCGGATTTTGGCCGTTGGATCGAACGATCAGTTCAATCAGGGGCCAGCAGAGAATTTCCAATATGACGTCATCACGAGTACGCAAGGCGGTCTTCCCGGTTGGCGGTTTGGGAACGCGGTTTTTGCCCGCGACCAAATCAATGCCGAAGGAAATGCTACCCGTTGTCGACAAACCGCTCATTCAATATGCGGTTGAAGAGGCACGGGCCGCCGGCATCGAAGAATTTATTTTTGTCACCGGTCGTGGCAAGTCGGCGATTGAAGATCATTTTGACCATTCCTATGAACTTCAGGATCAATTGAACGGTCGCAACAAGGTCGATGCGATCTCGGCAATCTCGAATGTCCTGCCTGCCGCGGGGACAGTTGCCTACACCCGTCAGATGGAGCCATTGGGACTTGGTCACGCCGTCTGGTGTGCACGCAACCTGGTTGGCAACGAACCATTTGCAGTCTTGCTGGCAGACGATCTTGTGTTGTCGGACAAACCCTGCCTGAAACAAATGACGGATGCCTTTGCCGATGTTGGCGGTAACATGGTTGCCGTGATGGATGTGCCGCACGAGCATACGGACCGTTACGGAATTTTGAAGCCAGGGAAAACAAACGGCGCTCTCGTCGGTGTCGAGGGGCTGGTCGAAAAGCCGGCACCAGCGGACGCGCCGTCGAACTCGTCGGTCATCGGTCGCTACATCCTCCAGCCCAGTGTGTTCGACCATCTGGCGAAGGGCCAGCGCGGTGCCGGTGGAGAAATTCAGCTAACAGACGCGCTGGCGGCCATGATCGGAGATGGACCCTTCAATGGACTTCGATTTGACGGTGAGCGGTTCGACTGCGGCGACAAGGCCGGCTTCCTGAGAGCGAATATTGCCTTCGCGCTGGCGCGTGACGATTTGCGCGACGACATGCAGGCGATCGTCAATGAATACTCAATACAGTCTTAAGGCGCGAAAGGTATCTGAATGCGTATAGCGATGATCGGCACCGGCTACGTTGGCCTGGTTTCCGGCGCCTGTTTTTCGGAGTTTGGTGCGGACGTCGTCTGCATCGACAAAGACGCGGACAAAATCGAAACCCTGCTCGCCGGACAGATCCCTATTTTTGAGCCCGGGCTCGAGGCCCTGGTGGAGAGTAACGTCAAGTCGGGCCGCCTGAGTTTCTCGACAGATCTGGCGGACGCCGTTGCTTCCGCGGACGCCGTGTTTATTGCGGTGGGGACACCAAGTCGTCGCGGAGATGGTGCGGCAGACCTTAGCTATGTCTATGCCGCCGCCGAGGAAATCGCCGATAACCTGAATGACTACACGGTTGTCGTGACCAAATCGACGGTCCCGGTTGGCACCGGTGCGGAAGTGAAGGCACGTATCAAGGCCCGCAATCCGAAAGCCAGTTTCGATATCGCCTCGAACCCGGAATTCTTGCGCGAAGGGGCGGCAATCGAGGATTTCATGCGCCCGGACCGGGTCGTGGTAGGTACTGAATCAGAAGCGGCAAAAGATGTCCTGCGAGAAGTCTATCGGCCCTTGTTTTTGAGCGAGACACCTATTTTGTTTGTCGGACTGGAGACGGCGGAGCTGACAAAATATGCCGCCAACGCTTTTCTGGCGACCAAGATTTCCTTCATTAACGAGATCGCCGATATTTGCGAGAAAGTCGGCGCGGATGTTCAGGAAGTTGCCAAGGGCATCGGTCTGGACGGGCGTATCGGTTCCAAGTTTTTGCATGCCGGGCCGGGCTATGGTGGCAGCTGCTTCCCCAAGGATACCATTGCCCTGGTTAACACCGCGAAGGATGTCGGTGCGCCGACAAAAATTGTCGAAGCCGTTGTCGGTGTCAATGACGCGCGCAAGAAAGCAATGGCGGACCGGGTGCTGCTGGCCTGTGATGGTGACGTTACAGGCAAAACGATTGGTGTTCTCGGAGTTACGTTCAAACCCAATACAGATGACATGCGCGATTCACCGAGCCTCGATATCATTCCAGCCCTTCAGGTCAAGGGTGCGACAGTGCAGGCCTATGATCCCGAGGGTATGGCGGAGGCAAAAACATTGCTGAATGAGGTCGACTGGAAAGACAATGCCTACGACGCGATGGACGGTGCTGACGTTGTTGTCATTTTGACAGAATGGAATGAGTTCCGCGGCATGGATCTGGCCCGGGCGAAGGAAGTACTTAAGTCGCCGGTCGTTGTTGACCTGAGAAATATTTATGAACCTAAAGACATGATCGCAGCGGGGTTCAGATATTTTGGCGTTGGCCGCGGCAACGGAGCGGATCACATCTGAGATGTCTGATCTGATCGAGAACGAGACGAACCGTCACAACTTTCATCCGTCAATATTACGCGAATACGATATTCGCGGTATCGTCGGTTCCACCCTTTCTGAAGACGATGCGCGCGCGTTGGGACGTTCCTTTGGCACTGTCGTCATTCGCAAAGTCGGCGAAGGGGCCAGGGTCTGTCTCGGCTATGATGGCCGTCTGACTTCGCCAGGACTTGAAGCGGCCTTGTGCGATGGCCTGGCATCCGTCGGCGTCGACGTTATTCGCGTTGGCATGGGTCCGACGCCGATGCTCTATTTTGCTGTTTATCAACAAGAGGCCGACGGCGGCATTATGGTGACGGGTTCGCACAATCCGCCCGCGCACAATGGCTTCAAGATGATGCTGGGCAAAAAATCCTTTTACGGTGCCGACATTCTGGCGCTGGGTGATATCGCCGCGAAGGGCGATTACAAAATGTCCGATGCGCGGGGTAGCGTCGCCGAACAAGACGTGACGGAAGCCTGGCTCGATGTCCTTGCGAATGCCTGCGAGGGTGCCGGTGGCCTGGGTAATTATCGTGTGGCGTGGGACGCTGGCAACGGTTCCGGCGGTGAGATGATGGCAGCACTTTGCAAGCGTCTGCCCGGCGAGCACGTATTGCTCAACGAAGTCATCGATGGAAGCTTCCCCAATCATCACCCGGATCCGACAGTCGCCGAAAACCTTGAACAGATACAGGACGTGATCGCCGAGCAGAAACTTGATCTCGGTATCGCGCTCGATGGCGATGCTGATCGCATCGGCGTGGTGGACGGCAAGGGTCGCATTCTGTGGGCCGATCAATTGATGGCGCTGCTGGCGCGCGATGTGTTGCGCGAACATCCCGGTGCCACCCTGATTGCCGACGTCAAGTCGAGCCAGTTGCTGTTTGACGAAATCGCCCGGCTCGGTGGCCGCCCGATTATGTGGAAGACCGGACACTCGCTGGTCAAAGACAAAATGGCTGAAGAGAAATCTCCATTCGCCGGTGAGATGTCGGGCCACATCTTTTTTGCTGATCGTTATTACGGCTATGACGATGCGCTTTACGCCGCCGTTCGCTTGCTCGGATTGCTGACCAATGAGGGCAAGTCACTGGCTGAACTGGCTGACGAATTGCCTGTCCTGATCAACACGCCGGAAATACGCCTGGCCTGTGATGACGAGCGGAAATTTGACGTCGTCGAGGAAATTCGCCAGCGACTTGGTCCTGACGACGGCGAAGTCAACGGTATCGACGGGGTGCGTGTGCTCAATGATGATGGTTGGTGGTTGTTGCGGGCATCGAATACCCAGGCTGTGCTGGTTGCACGTTGTGAGTCGTCAGACGAAGCCGGTCTTGAACGCCTGAAACAGGTTTTGCGTTATCAGCTGGAACAGAGCGACGTCGGTACAGACGCGATCTAGGTCCGGTTCAACCTGACAACTTCATTGTCGCCCGGGTTATCGCCCGCAACCTGATACAATTTCCGGGTCGCGTAGTGGACAACGTGTCCGTCGGGCTGACTGCGGTCGGGATAGTTTCGATCATATGTCGTAGTCGCGGGCATATAGCGAAAGACCAGGCCGGCGCGCCGCTTGTCGGAATAGTTTGGGTTTGAGCCATGCACCAGTTTGGCGTGGTGAAATGACATTTGCCCGGGCTTTAAAATGATATCGACCGCGCTGCTTTCGTCGAACGAAAGTGGATCAATTGCAGCATTCAGGGCGGCACCGTTACCGTCGCCTTCGACATGGGCCTGCAGGCCGCCGGTATGTGAGCCCGGCACAACGCGCAGGCATCCGTTCTCTAACGTTGACGCGTCAACAGCAATCCAGACCGAGCAGGTTTCCGGCGGATTGAGTGGCCAGTAATGCCCATCCTGATGCCATGGAACTGCAAGACCATCACCCGATCGTTTGGCAAAAAGCTGTGATCCCCACAGGATGACGTCGGGTCCGATCAGCGCGGCCACGGCTTTGGTTATCAGAGGCAAATGCGCGGTAGCCAGGAAGGTGTCGGAGGTTTCTCCCATGACGTTGCCGGCTGCCCCGCCGGCGAGGTGGGGGCAGACAATCTGTTCCGGTCGCAGGGCGGGATTGTCGGCTATCAGTTTATCGACGGCATCGCCCAAAATGCGTTGATCTTCAGCTGGCAACCCCCGGTCAGGTGTGGTGTACCCTTCGCGGTGATAGTGCGTGGCGTCGATCATTCAGCCCACGCGGGGCTTAAACAGGAAATACCAAGTGATCGCCGCGATCTGTACGGCAGCGATGGCGCCGAAGGCAACCTGAAAAGCCTCGGGCGGATACCCGCCTGACGCAGTTGCCGGGAACAAATCGATGATCGCCCCGATGGCGTATTGAGCGGCGAAGGCGACAGCAAATACCAGGACGTTCATGGCCGAATTGGCGCGCGCCGATTTCTCCAGCGGATAATGCTGCGACAGCACGGCGAAGTTGATGGCGGAAAAATTGCTTACCAGGCCAAAGGCTGCCCACAGAAGATAACTCATCCATGTAAACTCGAAAATAATACCCATCTGGATGACGACGAACGCGATCATGCCCAGGACCATTACGGTCTGTGGCCGGATGCGCCATTTGCGGTAGACAAAATCCGTGATCAGTCCCTGAAGTGTAAAGCCGATAGTCATGCAAAGTGCCGTGATAAACAAATGGCTTGCGATTTCAGCACGCGACGCGCCCGCCACGTGTTCGAGCCACGGGCCACTCCACAAGCCCTGAATGGCGAGACCGGCGGCGGCGGATGAAAATGCCACGGGAGAGGTGTGCCAGAACACGCCGTCGCGATAAACCGAGAACAGACCCCTGACCATGTCGGAGATCGTTTCGGTCGGTTTTTCGCGCGGTTTTTCCGGCGTCACCAGCAAGATCAACAATGCGAACGCAGCGGTTGCCACGCCAATTGTCGCGTAAACGCCGCGCCAGTCTGTTATGGCCATTGCCGCCTCGACGGGGGCTGTGGCCGACAGGGCGCCGAGCCCGCCGAAAGCCATGAAGATGCTGTTGATCAGGGGCAAGCGGTCGCGCGGGAACCAGACGACAATAACCTTGAACCCGGCCATCAATCCGCCGGCGACACCTAGTCCTATTAATGCGCGCCCGAGAAACAGTATGAATTTGGTTTCACCCGAGGCAAAGACGAAGGCGCCGAGCGCAGCAATCATCAGCAATACGATCTGGACCTTTGGCGGGCTGTAGCGATCCAGAATAATGCCGATGGGGAGTTGGAAGGCAGCGAACGATATAAAGTACGCCGCCGTTAACAGACCAAGGTCACCGGCCGACAAACTCATGTCCGTCGTCAGGGCCGGCGCAATGATGGCGTTCACCGAGCGGAAAAAATACGAAATATAGTAGCCACCTGCGAAGGGCAGGAAGACCGTGAGAATGATACGGAAATAGGAAGGGCCTGAAGCAGGCGAGGCAGAATTCATCCCTGATTATAACGGCTTAAGCCGTGCCTGGCATAGCCTTATTGTGATGCCTGTTCACATCACAACTACATTTGCCAATGGACCGGCAATCCACCTTTGACGTAACGTCAATCATGCATGCAGACACGACTTTGATCGTGGCGGCTTATCGTAATGCAGCGACTTCAACAATAACCGGAACAGGGAGAGACGAAGATGGAATGGTCAAACAAGGACGGTCACCCGTGGTGTGAGATTGTCGATATCGATTCGTTTGTCGGCGAACTCATTCAGCCTGATCTGCGGCCGGGTAAATGGGCGGGTGAAGATATCATGCGGGCAATCGGCGTCTTCGATGAAGACAACAGACGCAATACCGATCAGCGCCGGGGCGTCACGCTCAAGCACAATGACCTCGTCGGATCCGCCGGCGTATCACCGACGGTCAGCATTTCGTTCCAGCCCATCCTGCCGGGCGAAACCCTCGACTTCCATCGTCACAATTATCTGGCGATTTATTACTGGATCAAGGGCGAGGGGTACACTTGCAACGACGACGATGGCGTTGATCGCGAAGAGACGCGAACTTACTGGAAAGCCGGCGATGTGACATTCTCGCCTGCCTGGGTCAATCACGCACACGTCTGCACATCAGAAGAGCCCGTCGTCCAAATGGCGATCCACGATTTCCCCGATCTTTGTTACAAGCGGGCGATGTTGTCGGAAGACCCGGATGGCCATGAAAACCTGCGTCACATGGTCAAGGGCGTGGTGCCGAGTTTCAACAATATCGACACGGCTGATGATCTGAAATCGAACAGTCAGAAAATCAGTATCAAGACGAAAATCGCCTGAGTTTACTGGTTTTAGGGCGATTCTGACTTAAACGGAATCGCTTCTGCATTGAGATCTGGCGCACACCTTGGGTTTAAAGCAACGCTGGGTTTCCGTTAAACCCGGAAATGCTCTAGCGGGAGGCGAGTTTCAGGACGGTGTCGCCGTTCGGCGAAATCGGCACGCAAGAATAGGCCTTGCCCTTGAGAATGCGGCAAGCCGTGCGGGCGTCGTCCTGACGCAGCCCCAACAGCCGGGCGCGGTATAAATCCTTGCCGCGCTTTTTCACCAGATCAATCGAGGGTCGGGCATGCATCAGGATTTTCGGCAAGACGCTGGCCACCTTGTGGACACGGCGTTGCGCCGAGGCATACCGATTATACGCGCCGACCTGAATGCCCCACCAGTTGGCGTCGCCCGGTGTATTTTCATCGACAACAATCTGGTCTGCCAGATTCTTGCTGAATTTTTTATTCGATACGCCTTCGTTTTGAGGTGCCACGATCTTGGCGGGTTGGCCGCCGCGCGTATTGCCATTCAGGATCTTGTCGAGCCGGGCCAAAACTGTTCTCTGGCGTTTGGTCGTCGCGGGTCTGGCTGGTGGTTTGGCCACCGGTTTAACACGTGCTGCTGTTCTGGTGGTCGAGGGCTTACTCTGCGCCACCGGGCCATTGAAGCCGACGTTCATCAGATGTGTGACTTTGGCGTTGCGTATTTTTGAGGTGCGCTCGCCGAGGACAACGGCAATCAGCCGGCGGCCATTTTTGGTCGCGGACGTTGCGATGTTGAATCCAGACGCCCGAATATATCCGGTTTTCAGGCCATCCATGCCCGGGTACCGGCCAAGCAACTTGTTGTGCGAACGGTGCACCCGTTTGCCCCAGCTGAACTGTTTCCTCGAAAAATAGTGGTAATACTGGGGGAATTTGTGAAACAGGGCCGTGGCCAGCAACGCCATGTCGCGCGCGGTGGAAATCTGTCTGCGATTTGGCAGGCCGGTGGCGTTGCGAAAGCGCGTTCGTTTCATGCCGAGTGCGCGGGCCTTTTGTGTCATGCGGATGGCGAATTCGATTTCGGTTTCGCCCAGTGCTTCCGCCAGAACGGTTGCCGCATCGTTGGCTGACTTCACTGTCACTGCAAGGATGGCATTTTCAACGGAAATTCTTTTGCCGCGACGCAGGCCCAGTTTGGAAGGTGTCTGACCGGCGGCTCGCCGGGAGACCCGTAACATTTGATCAAGATCAAGTTTGTGCTTCTCGATGGCATCGAATGTCAGATACAGCGTCATCATCTTGGTGAGCGATGCCGGGTAGTGCCGTTGATCCGCCCGGCGTGAATAAATCACTTCACCGGTATAGGCATCGACAACGATGGCTTTGCTGCGGGCATGCGCCTGATGGGGGAGCGTAAAGGTCGTAACAAGCAAGAGAGAGACAAGCGCAAAAACCAGCGCGAAACCATGCGAAACCGTTGGCCGAATTTTTCGGAGTGGTCTGTTTACCAAAAGATCGGCAACCGCCATTCGCCGGTGTCCCCTCGTTGTCCCGATACGCATTAAAACAATCGTTCCAATACGTGACCAAAAATACAGTTTTGAAGCGTTATTGATGCCGCTTTTAAGGCACCCGCTTTCTCATTCCCCTTGATGGTGAACAAACAAACCTAATTTTCAGTAAATATCAATGGGGTATATCGGTTTCAGCAGGTTGAAATCGAGTTTTGGAGAAATATTGATCCGTGATTTTGTGACGATCACCTGAATTCGGCTTTTCGGCTATGTATTCACAAAATGTAAAAATGACTTAAACTGGTTGAATTGAATATCAGGATTTTGATTGATGTTGATTTCGTCGGCACTTGCCCATGGCACGACCAATGATGGCCACATCGGAGGTATGATGCCGCTCGTGGTTATTGGCGCCGTGTTTGTATTCGCGCTCTATCTGGTTGCCCGGTCTCAGTGGCATAAATATCGCGCCAAACGAAAGGCGGGCGACGAATAACGCGGACCTTCGGCAAATTTTCGAAATTTTTGTACCATGTGGGTGCAATTGATTATTATTTGTGTTATCAAATACATGTCCCTGCCCGAGAGGCGGGGCGGTCGAGCTAAGTCCGATTGGTGGTTCCTCGACAAATACTTTGGTGGATTTTGTTACCTATTGGTTCTTGTTAGTACCAGATTGGTCTTATCGTACCAGTACCCAGTTGTAGTTTGTGTTGCCCGAAAAGCCTGATTTACAGGCGGACAGCAAGATTGCAGGCGACACCCGCAACAAGCTTTGAGCATACGTATTAGTACGTCTTGTTTGTGCAGTTCAATTTGTTCAGTTTTTGGCAAGTTTGGCAGGGGGGTGTGTGTCCATGGCTATTGTGTACGTCTTGATATTGCTGACGGTCGGATCCGTTGTCTTCCATTTCATAAGTCCCTGGTGGTGGACGCCGATAGCGTCCAACTGGGGCTATATCGATGACACAATCATCATTACTTTCTGGATTACCGGAGTCGTCTTCGTCGCGGTCGTACTATTTATGGCGTACTGCATTTTTCGCTTCCGCTATAAGCAAGGCGCGCGTGCGGCCTACGAGCCTGAAAACAAAAAACTGGAATGGTGGCTGACGGGACTTACAGCAATCGGCGTTATCGGCATGTTGACGCCGGGGCTTTTTGTCTGGAACCAGTACGTGACGGTGCCTGAAGGAGCGGCCGAATTCGAAGTCCTCGGCAAGCAATGGCAGTGGGGTTACCGACTGCCGGGCAAGGACGGCAAGCTTGGCACATCTGATATCGCTCATTTCACGGACGACAACCAGTTTGGCGTAAATCCAGATGATCCCAACGGCCAGGACGATCTGCTGATCGACAATGAAGACCTGCATATCCAGCTCGGTAAACCGGTCAAGGTGTTGCTGCGTTCGATCGACGTTCTGCATGATTTTTATGTGCCTCAGTTCAGAGCCAAGATGGACATGGTGCCGGGTATGATCACCTATTTCTGGTTTGAACCAATCCGTACGGGCAGATTTGAAATTCTCTGTGCCGAACTTTGTGGCACGGGTCATCATGACATGCGGGGCATCGTCATTGTTGACAAGCCTGCGGATTATGCAGCCTGGCTGGCTGAGCAACAGACATTTGCTCAAGTCATGAAAGAGGCTGCTGCGGCCAGGGAACGGCCAACGAAAGTCGTGCTCAAGGCGACCAATAAAATAACTGAATAAGCTTACGAAGAGGGTGTTTCGATGGCCGATATTACGCCGACCGATGCAGTTTACGTCCCGCCCGCCGAGGTGGAAGAAGTTGAGCTCTACCATGCCCATTCCTTCATAACCAAATGGGTTTTCTGTCAGGATGCCAAGGTTATCGCCATCCAGTATTCCGCGACCGCCGTGGCGATTGGTATGGTCGCCCTGGTGCTGTCCTGGCTGATCCGCCTGCAGCTTGGTTTTCCGGAGACATTCTCTTTCATAGCGCCTGAGGACTACTACCAGATCATCACCATGCACGGAATGATCATGGTGATCTACTTGCTGACAGCCCTGTTCCTGGGCGGTTTTGGCAATTATCTCATCCCCTTGATGGTTGGCGCCCGGGACATGGTGTTCCCCTACGTCAACATGCTGAGCTTCTGGATTTATTTGCTGGCCGTACTCGTGCTTGTCGCCAGCTGGTTTGTTCCCGGCGGTCCGACAGGTGCCGGCTGGACGCTCTATCCACCACAGGCCATTACTTCAGGCACGCCGGGCGCTACCGGTGGCATCCTGTTGATGCTGATCTCGCTGGGCCTGTTCATTATCGGCTTCACCATGGGTGGCCTCAATTACGTCATCACTGTCTTGCAGGCGCGCACCCGCGGCATGACCCTTATGCGCTTGCCGTTGACGATCTGGGGCATTTTTGTCGCCACGGTTCTGGCTTTGCTGGCTTTCCCGGCCTTGTTCGTCGGCGCGGTCATGATGACCTTCGACAGTTTGCTCGGCACAAGTTTCTTTATGCCGACAATGGTCGAGTTCGGCGAACGCCTGGCCTATAACGGCGGCTCGCCGATCCTGTTCCAGCACCTTTTCTGGTTCTTTGGGCATCCCGAAGTTTATATCGTGGCGTTGCCGGCCTTTGGCATTGTCTCCGATTTGCTCAGTGTCCATGCCCGCAAGAATATCTTCGGTTATCGTCTGATGGTCTGGGCGATTGTGATCATTGGCGGGCTCAGCTTTATCGTCTGGGCGCACCACATGTATGTAAGTGGTATGAACCCGTACTTTGGCTTCTTCTTTGCCACCACAACGCTGATTATCGCGGTGCCAACCGCGATCAAGGTCTACAACTGGGTCCTGACACTCTGGCAGGGCAACATCCATCTGACGTTGCCGATGCTGTTTGCCATCGGGTTCATTCTGACGTTTGTGAACGGCGGTATTACGGGATTGTTCCTGGGTAACGTTGTGGTCGATGTACCGTTGTCAGACACCATGTTTGTGGTCGCCCATTTCCACATGGTGATGGGTGTCGCCCCGATTCTGGTAATTTTCGGCGCGATCTATCACTGGTATCCCCTGATGTCAGGCCGCATGCTGCATCACGGCTGGGGTCACTTCCATTTCTGGACAACCTTCGTCGGCTCTTACCTGATTTACTTCCCGATGCATTATCTCGGCTTCCTGGGTGTGCCCAGACGCTACTTCGAAATCGGTGAGACCGAATTCATTCCGGCCTCGGCCCAGGACCTCAATGCTTTCATTACCGTTGCAGCCCTGATCGTCGGATTTGCGCAAGTTGTCTTTATTATCAACATCATCGGCAGCCTGAAATATGGCAAGGTGGCCGAGAAGAATCCGTGGAATGCGACGTCTCTGGAATGGCAGACGCCCGAAATGCCGCCGGGACATGGCAATTTCGGCGATGAATTGCCGCTGGTTTACCGCTGGGCTTATGACTATAGCGTGCCAGGTACAGTCGATGACTATCTGCCACAAAACCTGTCACCGGCCGATGTGACTTATGATGACAGCTATACCGGTGATCGAACCGGGGCTGATGGCGGAAGCAGCCACTGATGAATTTCTTTGCTGAAATCGTCAAGAAGCCCTGGCTGGCGGTGCCCGAGGGGGAACTGGTTGACGGGCCGGCGTTTCCGCTGGCGCGCTCGACGCTCGGGTTTCGCATTTTCATTGGCATTGTCAGTTTTCTCTTTGTCCTGATGGTCGGGGCCTATGCTGACCGCATTGTCATGCAGGACTGGAAGCCGATGCCGGAGGTTCCGACACTATGGCTGAACACAGTGTTGCTGGTCGGGGCCAGTCTGGTCATGCGGGTTGCGGCGCGGCGTCTCGATGGCGATATTGCGGTGGTAAAAAAGCTTCTTGCTGTTGCCGTTGTGCTCAGTGTCGGCTTCGTTGCCGGACAATTGACCGCCTGGGATGAACTCATGGGCCTGGGGTTCCTGGCTGCGGCCAACCCGGCAAATGCCTTTTTCTACATGATTTCCGGCATGCACGCCGCCCACGTGCTGGGCGGTTTGATTGTTCTGACCTATGCCGTGACCCGGGTCTGGGGTGGTCATGGTGGCGAACGGTTGAATGTGATTTTACGGCTGTGCGCCGCTTACTGGCATTTTCTGCTGGTTGTCTGGCTTGTTTTGTTCGCTTTGTTTTTGTTCACCTGAGTTGTTCGTCATTTTCGTCTAACAAGAGGGATTGGTAAACATGTCTGAGCAAACTGTCGCACCGACCGGAGCTTCCGCCGCCAGAGGCGATGGCATGACCGGTTTTGTAAATGACTGGTCTTCCGATCAGAGAGCGTTCAAGAACGTTCCCTGGGGCAAGGCCATGATGTGGATCTTCCTGCTCAGTGATACGTTCATCTTCAGTTGTTTCCTGCTGAGCTATATGACCGTGCGCATGTCGACCAAGGTGCCATGGCCCAATTCCAGTGAAGTTTTCGCACTTGAGATGTTCGGCCAGCCAATTCCGCTGATCCTGATCGCCATCATGACGTTCATCCTGATTTCTTCGAGCGGCACCATGGCCATGGCCGTCAACTATGGCTACCGCAAGGATCGCAAAACCACGGCTATTTTGATCCTGGTCACCGCGCTCTTCGGTGCCTCATTTGTTGGCATGCAGGCTTTCGAGTGGACAAAACTGATCGAGGAAGGTGTCCGGCCCTGGGGCAACCCGATGGGTGCGCCGCAATTTGGCTCGGTTTTCTTTATGGTGACCGGCTTTCACGGCTTCCATGTTTCGGTCGGTGTGATCTTCCTGTTGATTATTGCCCGAAAGGTCTGGCGCGGCGACTTTGATCGCGGCGACAGGGGCTTTTTTACCAGTCGCAAGAGCAACTATGAAGCGGTCGAGATCATGGGTCTCTACTGGCATTTCGTTGATCTGGTCTGGGTCTTCATCTTCGCATTTTTCTATCTTTGGTAGGAGGTTGTTATGTCTGACGGCGAAGTTCAAACACATCCGATAAGCATTTATCTGAAGATCTGGGCGGCACTGTTCGTCTTCAGTTTCTTCTCCTACCTCGTCGATTATTTCCATCTCGAAGGAAATCTTCGCTGGTTTCTGATCCTGCTGTTCATGATGATCAAGGCCGGTCTGATCATGGCTGTCTTCATGCACCTGCAATGGGAACGGCTGGCCTTGCGTGTCGCCTTGCTGGCGCCGCCGGTTGCGATCCTGGTCTTCGTGGCGCTGATGATGTTTGAATCTGATTACACCTTTGCCACCCGCGTTATCTTCTTTGCCGGCGGTGGCGCCTGACGCCCGGGTCGAACAAGCACAAAAAGAGAGGGGCACACGATTTGTGTGCCCCTTTTTTTGTTCTGCAGTGCAGATATTTTTTGTTATTCGTCGGCGACGGCTGCCCGGTAGAGATGCCAGGTCGCGTGACCCAGAACCGGCATGGCGATGGACAGGCCGATGAACATCGGCACAGCGCCGAGGAACAGGCCACTGACGACGATGGTGCCCCAGACCAGGATGGTTTTGGGATTGGCCATTGTAACCCGGATCGAGGTTTGAACTGCCATGATGACGCCGCAATCCCTGTGCAAAAGCATCGGGAAGGAGATGCTGCTGATGGTCAGGACAACGAATGCGAAGATAAATCCAACGCCGCTGCCGATGACGATCAGTTTCCAGCCGGCCGCTGTAAACAGCACGTCCTGGGCAAATCCGATGATTGAATCAGGCAGGATGGCGCCGAAGGTCTGGACATAAATCGAATGCGCCGCTCCCATCCACAGGAAGTAGATGACCAACTGGACGCCGCCCAGCAGGGCAATTGATGTGATGGCATGGAATTTCAGGGGATCAAGCGCGTGCCGGCGCGATATGTCGAGGCCGAATTCACGTCGCCGACTGAGTTCGTACATCCCCGTCGCTGCCAATGGCCCCAACAGAGTGGAGCCGGCAATCAAGGGAAAAACAAGCGGCAAGACGTCGTAACCAGCTATGGCTCTCCCGATCACCACCATCAGAATCGGATAGGTGAGTGCCATAAACAGCAGATGCGTTGGCATTGCGTTGAAGTCCGCAAAACCCTTGGTCAAAGCGTTGATGACATCGTTTGTACCGATGTCGTTAATCTTCGGCTGTACCGCACTGGAAACATTTACTACAGAAACCGGCTTTTGCATCGCCATAACAACCCTCCTGAACCGTTGGTCCGAAAGGCCGCATACCAAATAATGACGCTGAATAAACGCGTTACTATATGTGCTTCAGGTCACTACCAAACTGCGACCAAATGATACTAATTACCATACACAACTCCGCCCGGTGTGTCACGTCAGGCAAGGGTTTGCGCGTCTGAAATCCCGCGCGTGTCGTGGCCATGGCGCGGGCCAGGACAGGGGCAATAAACCTCCTCATATTGCAGTGCCGCAATAAAAATGGTGCAGTGCAAAATAAATCATTGACAACGCACTCCAGAATATACATATTCCCGTCATGTTGCGGTGCAGCAAAAGGCGATTTCGCCAGCTTTGTATGTGCCGACCCCGAATTTATTCACTGTCCGATGTCCCGATGGACTGACGACGATGCGAAGCAAAAGGAACAAGACAATGGCCAAGACCACCAACAAAGCCGCCGACGCCGCCACCGCCACCATGGAAAACATGGCTGCTGCCAGCAAGGAAACCATCGAGACGTTTGTTCAGGCCGGCAACGACGCCGCCGCCCAGGGTTACGAAAAAGCTTTCGCCTTTGGTCAGGAACAGGCTGACGCCGCGACCAAGAGCTACGAGCAGGTTGCTGCTTTCGGTAAAGAGAACGTTGATGCCGTCGTGGCCGCCGGCGCCGTCGCAACCAAGGGTGTCGAAGCGCTGAACGCCGAGATGATGGACTTCGCCAAAGGCTTCATGGCCGACCAGATGGCTGTGTTCAACAAATTCATGACGGTCAAAAGCCCGAACGAAATGATCGAACTGCAGAACGAAATGGCCAAGACATCATTTGATGCCGTTGTCGCCCGTTCGACCAAAATCGGCGAAATGACTGCCAAAGTCGCCAACGAAACTTTTGCACCGGTTAACGCGCGCGCCAACGCTGCCATGGAATCGTTCGCCAAACCTTTCGTTTCCTAAGCCGCATACGGCAAAAAATATAGAAACCTTCTCTCCTCCCCCCTGAAGGTTTCTATTGGCAGATCGCAAGATTTGCCACTGAATGGGCCCGGTCACTCTCCCCCGACCGGGCCCTTTTTGTTGTCTGAACGCCAGGATTATGTAAGCTCCGGGCGACAGCAATAGCGCAAGGCACAGGGGAGACAATCCAGTGAGCAACACCGCTTCGAGCGATACGTCAATCAACGACGCCAGCGAAATCCTTGTCGATTTGACCGACGGGATCGGTCGCGTGACGTTCAACCGGCCGGCCATGCGCAATCCACTTGGCCCCGAAACCGCACACCATTTGAATGCGGCTTTTGATCGACTGGAGCGTGACCCTGACTGTCGCGTGATCATTCTGACGGGCAGTGGCTCGGCATTTTGCGGCGGTGCCGACGTCAAGACCTTGCTGAACGTCGAAGACGACGACATGGAGTTCCAGCTTGGCGTCGTCAGGGATTGTTTTGCGCTGACGAAGCGCGTGCGAGAGCTCGAATTGCCGGTAATTGCGGCGGTCAACGGGCATGCTGTCGGTGGTGGTGCGGCACTGGCACTGGCCTGTGATATCGCCATCGCCTCGACCGAGGCCAATTACTACTTCGCCTTTGGCCGGATCGGGGCCAGCGGAGCCGATATGGGCTGCACCTACATGTTGCCGCGACACATCGGGGCAACAAAAGCCGCCCACCTCATCCTCACTGGTGCCACTGTCGGCGCTGACAAGGGTCTCGAACTGGGGTTATTTGTCGACGTTGTGGCACCTGATTCCTTGCTGGCAGCTGCGGAAGATATCGCCCGACAGATCATTGATGCCTATCCGCGCCGGGCGGCCGCGAACACCAAAAGCGCGCTGTTCAGAGCTGAATCGACGGATCTCGGTACTTGTCTGTCCTATGAAGCGATTGCACAGAACTACATGTTCCGGACGAAGGAGCACAAGGAACGCCGCGACGCCTTCCTGAAGCGCTAGGACTAGATCGAGATCCGGCCCCTGCGCTCAGGATTGAATACTATCTGGCGAGACGCAGGGCGTTGATCATGTGCCGGCCGGCCTGGCGGAAGATGTCGCCAATCACCTGTCCCTGAAGTTTGCGTCCCTGGGATTGATAGAAGTCATAATCGACATATCCATCGCTGGTTTGCCGCAAAAAGCTGACGTCAGATCCGCTTGCACTCACGTTTGCATGTTTCATTTGATCTCTCCTTCTGTATTTGGCTCAGAATGGCCAATTAGTGAAAAAAATTTATGTTGTCCGGAAGGTAAAATTTCGAGTATCCTTCCAAATCATCTCGTTGATAGAGATTTAGTGCCTGATACGGTGCTATTCAAACGATGATTTTTCTTCAATTAGATGAAATAATTTCATCATAAGGAGCAACGTGGAAAACCTGCCGCCATTGAATACCTTGCGCTCGTTCGAGGCCGCTGCCCGTCACCTGAGTTTCAACGGAGCGGCTTCCGAGCTGCATGTCACGCCGTCTGCGGTCAGCCACGCGATCAAATCGCTGGAGGAATTTCTTGGCCTTGCCCTGTTCGAGCGCGCTGGACGCGGCGTTACGCTGACCCCGGACGGCAAGATATTTCTGACGCCAATCCGCGATGCCCTGTCGAATATCTCGCACGCCGCGCAAGCTCTGAGGCGTCAGAGAGAAAACCATCCGCTGACAATCACCTCGGCACCGGCTCTGATCGTTGGCTGGCTGATGCAGCGCCTGGCGAAGTTTCAGCTCGCCTGGCCGGATATTGAAGTCAGGTTGACCTCATCGCCCGAAGTTATTGACTTGCGGCAGTCGGATATCGATATGGCGATCCGCAGTGGAGACGGGCACTGGTCGGGGCTTACCAGCCATTTCCTGATGTCCGAAGAACTGGTGGCCGTGTGCAAGCCCGACATGGCGGAACAATTACGCAGCGATGGCCGGTGTGATCCGCAAAATCTGGTCAATGTGCCGCTGATTCACGTCATGCCAACAATGGGCCAGTGGCGTAGCTGGCTCAACACGCTGGGCGTTCAGCATCCCGACCCGGAACGCGGCCCCAAGTTTGAATCCAGCCCGATCGCTGTTGAAGCGGCCATCGGCGGGCTCGGCGTCGCACTGGTGCCAGCGTCATTTGTCGAAGATCACGTCGCGGCTGGTCGTCTCATTCGACCCTTTGATGTCGATATACCGGATCGCTACAATTTTTATCTCGTTTATGCCAGTGAACACGCAGATATCCCCCGCATCGCTGCCTTTCGCGACTGGATTTTGGCGGAAGTAGAGGCTTGAAACGGCCTGTTTCGCCCAAATAAAGGGCGTCGACGAATGTCAAAACAGTCAGGAAAATAGTAGATGGCGCGAAACAGGACTTGGAATCACTCCAGTTCGGTCCGATATTAGTCACACGAACGTTAAAACCATTGTAACCAGGTAATGATATCATGTTCCGAAGCGTGATATCGTGGCGATCGAAGTATAGTTGCCACGCTTTGAGGGCCACCTTTGAATGACTGAGCGTAAAGACCAGACCCCCGGACGAGATGACGACGACGATGGCGCCGGCGGCAGTAATGACGTTGCGGTAGCGACGCGGACTGCGCCGAAGACCAAAAAGCCGTCGATGTACAAGGTTTTGTTGCTGAACGACGACTACACGCCGATGGAATTCGTTGTCCTTATTCTCGAGGGCGTTTTCCACAAAGGTTCCGAGGAAGCGACCCAGATCATGCTGCACGTCCATCAAAAAGGCGTCGGTGTTTGTGGCGTTTACACGTATGAAGTTGCTGAGAGCAAAGTCGCACAAGTAGTTGATATCGCACGAAGAAACGAACATCCCCTGCAATGTACCATGGAGAAAGAATAACGTGCCTGGATTCTCCTCAAAGCTTGAAAAAACCCTTCACCGTGCCCTGGCCCTGGCCAGCGAACGGCGCCATGAATTCGCCACGCTGGAACATCTCCTGCTGGCCCTGACCGAGGATGATGACGGCCTGGCGGTAATGAATGCCTGCACCGTCAACGTCGACGAATTACGCCGCGAACTTGAAGACCATATGGAGCAGGAACTGGCGGATCTGGTGCTTGAGCGTTTCGAGGATCCCAAACCGACGGCGGGCTTCCAGCGTGTTGTTCAGCGCGCCCTTATCCACGTGCAGTCTTCCGGTCGCGAAGAGGTGACCGGCGCAAATGTGCTGGTGGCGATTTTTGCCGAACGCGAAAGCCACGCGGTATATTTCCTGCAAAAACAGAATATGACCCGGCTGGACGCCGTCAGTTACATCTCGCACGGTGTCGCGAAAGCGGCTGGCAAGTCGGAAAACCGCCGTGTGCGCGGGGCCGATGCCGAGGATGAAGCAGGATCGGAAGGCCGTACCGGGCCCGAGGGCGAAGGCGAGGGGGGTGGCGGCGAAGTCGAGAATGAAGCGCTGGACGCCTATTGCGTCAACCTCAACGAAAAAGCCAGAGACGGCCGCATCGATCCGCTGATCGGGCGCGGCCTGGAAATCGAACGCACGATCCAGATCCTCTGCCGCCGGTCCAAAAACAATCCGTTGTTTGTGGGTGACCCCGGCGTCGGTAAAACCGCGATCGCCGAAGGACTGGCGCGCCGTATCGTCGAGGAAGATGTGCCGGGCGTGTTGGGTGATGCCGTAATTTTCGCGCTCGATATGGGTTCGTTGCTGGCTGGTACCCGGTATCGCGGTGATTTCGAGGAACGCGTCAAGGCCGTGATCGGCGAAATCGAGGAACACCCGAGCGCAATTTTGTTCATTGATGAAATCCACACAGTGATCGGTGCCGGTGCGACGTCCGGTGGGGCGATGGATGCCTCAAACCTGCTTAAACCCGCACTGGCCCAGGGTACGTTGCGCTGCATCGGCTCGACCACCTACAAGGAATACCGCTCGTACTTCGAGAAGGACCGCGCCTTGCTGCGCCGCTTCCAGAAGATCGATATCAATGAGCCATCGGTCGAGGACGCAATCAAGATCCTCAAGGGTCTCAAGCCCTATTACGAAGAATTCCATGGTGTGCGCTATACCGGCGAAGCCATCAAGTCGGCGGTCGAATTGTCGTCGCGCTATATCCATGATCGCAAATTGCCGGACAAGGCCATTGATGTGATTGATGAGACGGGTGCCTTTGAGAAACTGCGCCCGGCCAGCAAACGCAAGAAGACGATTGGCGTCAAGGCGATCGAAGCCGTCGTGGCAAAAATCGCGCGCATACCGCCGAAATCGGTGTCCAAGGACGACATGTCGGTGCTGGCATCGCTCGACCGCGATCTGCAGAACGTCGTTTTTGGCCAGGACAAGGCGATTGCCGCGCTGGCCAGCGCCATTAAACTGGCGCGCGCCGGCCTGCGCGAGCCTGAGAAGCCCATCGGCAACTATCTCTTCTCCGGCCCCACAGGTGTCGGCAAGACCGAAGTCGCCCGTCAGCTTGCGTCGATCCTCGGTGTTGAACTGGTGCGGTTCGATATGTCGGAATATATGGAGCGTCACTCGGTGTCGCGCCTGATCGGTGCGCCGCCGGGCTATGTCGGCTTTGATCAGGGCGGCCAGCTTACCGATGCCATTGACCAGCATCCGCACTCTGTTGTGTTGCTCGACGAAATCGAAAAAGCCCATCCGGATCTGTTTAACGTGCTGTTGCAGGTCATGGATCACGGCAAGCTGACCGATCATCACGGCAAGGTTGTCGATTTCAGGAACGTTGTACTGATCATGACGACCAACGCCGGTGCCCAGGAGATGAGCAAGCAGGCTATCGGCTTTGAACGCGGCCTGAAGGAAGGCGAAGACGAAGAAGCCATCAAGCGCATGTTCACGCCGGAATTCCGCAATCGTCTGGACGCGACCATCGCTTTCTCCGCTCTGTCGCCTGAAATCGTCGCCCGCGTCGTCGACAAGTTTGTCCTGCAGCTCGAAGTTCAGCTACAGGACCGTCATGTCGAGATTACGCTCACCGATCCGGCCCGCGAATGGCTGGCCAAAAAGGGCTACGACAAACTCAATGGTGCCCGCCCGCTCAGTCGGGTCATCCAGGAGCACATCAAAAAACCGCTCTCGGAAGAACTGCTGTTCGGCAAGCTGGCCAAGGGCGGACGGGTTATCGTCGGTCTTGAGGGCAAGGAGCTCACCTTCACCTATGAAAAACTGGCCCTGCCGCCTCGCAAACCGGAAGATATCAAGGTGCCGGTCAAGGTCGATAGTTAGGCGGCGTGCGCGCATCTCACACCTGATTGTGACTGGGGCGTTATCGGCGAGGTAATTAATATCTCATGGTATGAATCAATACCTTCCCACACGCCGTCAAATACTTCGCGCGTCGGTATTTGCAGGTCTGAGCATGTCACTCACCGGATTTAACTGGGTCGAGGTTATGCTGGCGCCCAAATCGGAGGTGTGGCCACGCTGGTCTGAACACGACAATTCCAACACTGCCAAGATTGATCACAGTATCTGGACGGCGTTTCTGACATTGCATGTCGCGCCGGACGACAAGGGCATCAATCGTTTGCGTTATGCGGATGTCTCCAAACGGGATCGCGCAGCGCTCGAAGACTATGTCGGTTTTCTCACGGCGTTGCCCATCGGCAGTTACGCGCGTTCAGAACAACTGGCCTACTGGATCAATCTTTACAACGCGCGAACAGTGGCGCTTGTGCTCGAAAGCTATCCACTCGCCAGCATCATGAAACTCAATATCTCGCCAGGCCTGCTGAGCTTCGGTCCGTGGGGAAAAAAACTGATGACGGTCGAGGGTATCGGGTTGTCGTTAAATGATATCGAACATCGCATCCTGCGGCCGGGCTGGACGGATAATCGAATACACTACGCGCTGAACTGCGCCTCTCTGGGCTGTCCCAATCTCCAGCCCGCCGCTTTTACAGTGGCCAATATGGAGGCGCTGCTGGTCTCGGGTGCCCGGGCATATATCAATCATCCACGCGGCGTAACGGTCGATAAGCAGGGCAGGGTGACGGTCTCGAAGATCTATGCCTGGTTCAAGCAGGATTTCGGCGGCGATGAACGTGGTGTATTGGCGCACTTGCGCGAACATGCCGAACCAGCGTTGCGCAAATCGCTCGACGGTGTGACGGAGATCGACGCCTATGCCTACGACTGGTCGCTGAACGATGCGGCCCGGCCAGCGTCGTAAATTTATCTAGCCGGGCGAGTTGGCCTCGGTGACGCCAATAATTGAATCCCTGGTCACAAGGGCGGCCAGTTCTTCTTCGCTCATGCCGTCGGTACCGGCGGGGCGTTTGGGGATGATAAAGTAGCGGCTCTCCGCCGTATTATCGATGACCCTTACATCCACGCTGTCCGGAAGTTCAGTTCCGAATTCCTGCAGCACGCCGCGTGGATTGACGACGACGCGGCTGCGATATTCCTTTGACTTGTACCACTCCGGCGGAATGCCGAGCACGGCGCGCGGATAACATGAACACAGCGTGCAGACAAAGACGTTGTGCACATCGTCGGTGTTTTCGACGGCTACGATCATCGGTCCGGCGACGTCTATGTCGAGCTCAGCGGCCGCACTGTAAAAATCTTCGACCAGACGTGTCTTGAAGTCAGGATCGACCCAGGCACGGGCCACAAGTTTCGCCCCGTTCTCAGGTGTTTTGGCATCCCATTCCGTGATCTTGGCGCGCAATTCATCCGGCGTGATGACGCCCTTGTCGAACAACAGTTCACGGATGGCGATCTCGAGGATTTCGAAGTCATCGGGCGGTCCGCCTTCAAAGACTTCCGCCAGCAAATCGTCGTCGCCGTGAGCGTGGCTATGGCCGTGTTCGTGATCATGATCGTGCGTGCTCATCAGAGATTCCCCGCGTTGAGTTCTTCTGCTGTGGCCGGTGCCAGCCAGTGTTCATAGAGATCGATGACCAGTTCGTCCCGTGGTGCCCCGGCGTAGTCAGGCCAGAGTTTTTGCTGATGGAAATGTACGTGATACACCATGCGATCCGGTTTGCCGTCACGGCCTTCGGCAGCCTCTTCCGGATTAAAAAACGCGCCCATACGGCCGCCAATATATCCGACTTTGCCGCGCACATATGTCGGTGTGCGGCAGTGCGGCGGGGCCGACAAATCAAGCACGCGCACCGGGTCACCGACGTCGAAGCGCGCAACACTCACATCGTCAGGTGCACCGGTCATGACGAGACGCCGGCCTCTGCCAGGCGCGCCCGGACATCGGCAATTTTGGCTGTGATTTCATCCTTGGTCATGATGCCCTTGCCCAGCAACAATTGCTCCATCGCCAGCATCCAGCGCTCATAATAATTGTAGCGCTGGTAGGCCTCGCTCGGCAGGCTCTCGATGGCGAGGCGCATTTCATCGACATTGAAGATCTTGCGGTCCGGGGCAAACATCAAATTCATCATGGCATCGATGCGCCGTTCCGACAGTGTCAGGCGGTGTTCGCCGCGATCGATTTCACCCTCGAATACCAGGCCTCCGATATCATTTTGTTTAGCCATTTTGTGCCTCCAGTGCCGCCTTGATCTTGTCTGCCGTCGCCGAAATTTCATCCATGTCGCCGGGGTGCAGGCCCCAGTTCAGGGTGGCGTTGTCACCCATCTTGCGCGGCAAAACGTGAAAATGCACATGAAAAACCGATTGTGCTGCGCCCGGCCCATTGGCCTGAACAATATTAATGCCGTCTGGTGCCACGGCCTGATTGACCGCGGTCGCGACCTTGCGGGTCACAGACATCATGGCGGCCAGTGTCTCATCAGACGTGGCATAAAGATTTTCCGAATGTTGTTTCGGTATGATCAGCGCGTGACCCTGCTGCATCGGGTTGATATCCATGAACGACATTGTGTGATCGTCTTCGTACACCTTGAAGGCGGGGATTTCGCCTGCCACAATCTTACAGAATATGCAGTCCGGATTATGTGCCACTGATCTCTCCCGCGCCTCAGGTGATTTGATGATAGCGGATTATTCGCTTTTGCGAAAAGGGCCGCGTCCTTCGAGGTATTCAATTTCTTCGTCGATGTGTTCGCGTTCCTGCACGAGATAACGCTCCACGGCCTGGCGAAATCCACCATCGCGGATCCAGTGTGCCGAGTAGGTATGCACAGGCAAATACCCGCGCGCCAGTTTGTGGGGACCCTGGGCACCGGCTTCAACACGCGCCAGACCGTGTTCAATGGCGTAGTCGATGGCGCGGTAATAACAGACTTCGAAATGCAGGAAAGGATGATCCTCGACACAGCCCCAATAGCGGCCATAGAGACACTCGGAGCTTGCGAGATTGAGCGCGCCGGCAATATAGCGCCCGGCCCGGCGCACCATAAACAGGATAACGCGGTCACCGACCGTGGCGCTGATACGGCTGAAAAAATCCCGCGTCAGATAAGGTCGGCCCCATTTGCGACTGCCGGTATCCATGTAGAACCCAAAGAAGGCGTCCCAGTGTTCCTCCGTGATGTCGTTGCCGCAAATCGTCTCGATTTCAAGCTCACCACTGGCCAGTGCACCCTGACGTTCCTTTCGAATGGCCTTGCGTTTACGTGACGCCAGATCGGCGAGGAAATCATCAAACGTCTTGTAACCCTGATTAACCCAGTGAAACTGTTCCGATGTGCGTTGCAACAATCCTGCCTCACCACACATTTGCCAGTCTTCCTCAGAGAGAAAATTGATGTGCAGGGTCGAGATATCTATGCGGCGGCAGACTTCCATGCAGCCTGCCAGCAAGGTTTGTTTTGTCGTCTCCGGCGCATCGGGCGCGACCAGCAAACGCGGCCCTGTCGCCGGCGTGAACGGTACCGCGACCAGGGCCTTGGGATAGTACTGTCCACCGGCGCGCTCGAAGGCTTCTGCCCAGCCGTGGTCGAAGATGTATTCGCCCTGTGAATGGGTCTTGAGATAAAGCGGCGCGCCGCCGATCAATTTCCCCTCAGCATCCTCGATCAGAACGTGCTGTGGCATCCAGCCGGTATCCGCAGTCGCCGAGCCACTTTCCTCCAGCGCGTTCAGAAACGCATGACTGACAAACGGGTGGTCGTCACCTCCAAGGGCATCCCACTGCGCCGCGTCAACGTCAGCCATCTGTTGGGCAACACGGATGACAATGGTCTTTTCAGTTTCAGTCATGGCCGCACGTTTTCAAAAATCACGTTGTCGGCATGTTGCCGGGCATGAGCCAGTTCTTCTTCTGTCTTGATTGTAAAGGTCAACAGCGGCAATCCGCGACGGCGCGCCCGTCTCGGGCTGCGCATGGTCAGCGCCCGGTGATCGTAAACGATAAAGTCGGGACGGCTGATCGGATTGAATATCATGTGCTTGAGGGCCGTGCGGACGGGCCAGGGTACTTGCGTATTGATCTGCGGAAAATGGGAAGACGTCTGGCCGCGCAACAAATCCGGCAGGCGCCGGGCAAACCATGCCACGGAAAACGGATTAAACGACAGGATGGCACAAGGCCCCGCGTATGATTTCAGGAGTTCGGCGACGGCGCTCTCAAGCGTGCCGGCATGGCGGTGCCTGTTTTTGATTTCGATCAGCAAAGGCACTCGACCGGCGACCAGACGCAAGACTTCGGCCAGCGTCGGGATGTGCTGATCGGTTCCAGCCAGCAACAGCCGGGCCAGTTCCGCCCGGCTTATTTCCCTGAGATCGCCCCGACCTTCCGTCAGTCGGTCGAGCTTCCAGTCATGAAACACCATGACCTCGCCATCGCTGGAAAGCTGGGTGTCGAGTTCGATGCCATAACCCGCCTGACAAGCTGCCTCGAAAGCAGCCATCGAATTTTCCGGGATGCCCGCTGGTCCGTCATGCAGTCCGCGATGGGCGATGGGGTTTTCCGTCAACCAGTTCACTGGATTTCGATCACCGCGTCGATCTCGACGGAAATGTTGACGGGCAATGAGGTCATACCCATGGCAACGCGCGCATGTCGTCCGGCCTCGCCAAAGACATCGACAATAACGTCGGAGGCACCATTGATGACCTGGGCATGGGCGTCAAATCCGGGCGGTGCATTGACCATGCCCAGCAACTTCACCCAGCGCACAATGCGGTCAAGATCACCGTCGCAGGCATCTCTGGCCTGGGCGATCAGCATCAGCGCAACGGCCTTCGCCGCATCCTGACCTTCGGCCATCGTCAAGTCTGTGCCCACACGACCGGTGATCGCCGAACCATCGGCAAGGATTGGTCCCTGACCGGCAATATGCAAAGTGCTGCCGGAAATGCGCCACGGCAAATATGTGCCGACCGGCGCGTGAGTCGGCGGCAATTCCAGCCCCAGTTCGGTCAGGCGTTGGTCTATGCGTCCGGGCATCGCTGGGCTGCCGGTCAGGAGATTTCGAAGACAGCGTCGACTTCGACTGATACGCCGCGCGGCAGGGAGCCTGCACCGACAGCAAATCGGGCGTGTCGTCCGGCATCGCCAAATACCTCGACCATCAAATTGGACGTGCCGTTGACGATTTCGGGCTGGTCGGTGAAGCCAGGTACAGCATTAACGAAACCGCCGACTTTCAGGCACTGCTTGACCCGGTCGAGATCACCGCCACAGGCTGCCTTGACGTGAGCAATAATATTCAAACCACAGGCCCGGGCGGCTTCCTGTGCCTGTTCGACCGAAATATCATCGCCAACTGTACCAACGTGGAGCAGGGCACCATCAATCATCGGCAACTGCCCGGAGACATAAACCGTATTGCCGCTGATAACGTAGGGCACGTAGTTGGCGGCAGGGACAGTGGGTTCGGGCAGGGTAATGCCGAGTTCGGCGAGTTTGGCGTCAATTGTACCGGCCATGAAAGGCTCCTTGAAGAGTGAGGGATGTGAGGATGAAAAGAAATGTGTCAGCCGCCGGGGCGACCACCGCCACCGAGACCAAGTTTGATCGCGACGTTTTTGGTTTGTACATAATTGAGCAAGGCTTCCTGGCCTTTCTCCCGGCCATAGCCTGAACGTTTGGTGCCACCAAACGGCGTCTCGACTCCGCCGGCGAACCATTCGTTGACGAAGATCTGGCCCGCCGACAAGCGGTCTGCCGTCTTGTGGGCGCGATCGAGATCCTTGGTATAGACCCCGGCCACCAGGCCGTAATCCGTGCCATTGGCCAGTTCGATGGCTTCGTCATCGTCGTCGAAGGGCAACACGGCAAGTACAGGTCCGAAGACTTCCTCGCGCGCGATTGTCATATCTGGCGTGACGCCGGTGAAGATGGTCGGCTGCATGAAGTGTCCCGGCAAATCGTCGGCCCGTCGCCCGCCGGAGGCAGCGTTGGCTCCGGACTGACTGGCGGCCAGACAAAAGCCTTCAACCTTGTCACGTTGTGGTGCCGAGATCAGCGGTCCGAGATCGTTACCGTCGATGCCCGGGCCGATGCTCAGCGAATTGGCCTTGGCAACAAGGCGGTCCACCACTTCATCGTGGACGGAGCGGTGGACGATCAATCTTGATTGTGCTGAACAGACCTGTCCGGCATGACTGAAGATGCCCGTCGCCGTGGAATTGGCGGCCTGATCGAGATTGGCGTCGGCGTAAACAATACCGGCAGATTTTCCACCCAGTTCCATGATCGAGGGAATGACGCGCTCTGCCGCCGCGCGCAAAATGCTTTGCCCCGTCGCCAGCGATCCGGTGAAGACGATGTGATCAATGTCGTTGTGCCCGACCATGGCGGCACCGGCTTCGCTGCCGTACCCGCAAATGACGTTGACGCAGCCCGCCGGGACACCGGCCCGATCGCAGGCCTCGGCCAGCATGGCGATGCTGAGCGGTGATATTTCCGGTGACTTGAGAACGACGGTATTACCTGTGGCGATGGCACAGGCCACGGAACGCGCAGCGATTTGCAGCGGGAAATTCCACGGCACAATCTGGGCCGAAACGCCGAACGGGGAAGGTATGGTGTAATCGACGTAACCTTCACCTAACGGGATCATGCGCCCCTCAAGCTTGTCGGCCGCACCGCCGTAATAGGAGAAGTATCGTGCTGCGGCCAATGCTTCGTTGCGACCACCAGCCAGTGACTTGCCGTTGTCGAGGCATTCGACGAGGGCGATATCGTCAGCCATTTCAGTCAAATGTCCGGCGATCTCGAACATCAACTGGCCGCGGGCGGAGGGACGCATATTGACCAGAATGCGATCATTGAATGCCTTGCGAGCAGCGGCCACTGCCTGATCGACGTCACCGGCAGTCGCCTCGGCAATCTCTGCCAGTGCCTCACCTGTCGCCGGGTTTTCAAGAGGAATACGACCGCCATTTTGACCATCGACCCATGCACCGTTGATATAGTTTTGCCAATAATTCTTTATATCGTGCGCCATCGACCGAGTGTTCCATTTGTAATTGTGAATTGCATTTATCCGTAGTCTAGACTGCCGGGGCTCCAGCGCAATCGGGATTCGCAGGATTATCAACTATTCCGCCGATTTTTGTCCGGGCTCGGGGACACTTCCAATTCGGGACCTGAATGAACAGCCTGATATTTATCGCAGGGTTGCTTATGCAATCACAACTAACCTAGTCTTTGATGATTGTTGGTATTCCTGCATAAAATTTATTCATTTTTTGCGACACCTTTCACATGAATTTTCGGTTTCGTTCCTCTCGTAAATGCAGGTCGACTGTGCATCAAAAAGGATATTTCCGAAAATTCCTGAGTGTGGTGACAGTATTTTTGCCGTTGTTGGCCGGATTGCATGCCGGTCCGGCTATTGCTGAAAGTGCATCTGTTCAGGATGATTTTTCAGGATTGTCCAACATTATTGCGGTTGTGGCAGCGGGCCTGGTACTTGTCGTTGGCATGATCGGGATCTGGTCCGTGTTGTTACGGCGACAAGTCAGGATCCGTACCGCCGAACTGAAAATTGAATGGGAGGCTCGCGAAAAAGCCGAGGCGGCCAACCGGGCCAAATCCGAACTGCTTGCCACCATGAATCATGAACTGAGGACGCCGTTGAATGCGGTTGTTGGATTTTCACAACTTTTGAGCATGGGCCTCAAAGGACCGATCAATGAAGATCAGGCTGAAATTATTCGCGCCATCAGAAGTTCCGGCGAACATTTGCTGGAACTGGTGACCGGTTTTCTGGATTTATCAAAAATCGAATCTGGCAATTATCAATTTGTAGAGGTCAACATCAATACCTCCCAAATTCTGCATGAAGTGATCATCGTCTTTGACGATGCTGTTCGCCAGTCCGGGGTCAAACTGTCGGTCGAACTTCCACCATATCTGCCAAACCTGCGCGGCGATCAGCTGGTATTCAAACAGATATTCGTCAATTTGTTGTCTAACGCTATCAAGTTCACGCCGGGGGACGGCGAAGTACATCTTGTGGCTCATATCAACGACAACGCCGAGTTGGTGGTTGAAGTTCGCGACACCGGTGTCGGCATTGCGCAGGAAAGCATTGATACCGCATTGTCAAAATTCGGCCAGGTTGACCAGGACAACAGTAACCAGAGCTATCCGGGCACGGGGCTCGGGCTGACGCTGGTGCAGAACTACATCAAGATGCACCAGGCAGCATTCAGGTTTGAGAGTGTTGTGGGTGAAGGCACAAGGGCCATTGTCACCTTCCCTCGGGAACGCATCATCTCGTCCGTCTGATCAGAAGGATCTACACAAAAATGCGGGCGAGGAGGGGGAACTCCACGCCCGCAGTCAAACGATCCTGAGAGAAGTAAACGTACTACGCGGGTGATAATTATCTTCTGACGGTGAAGGGAATTATTCGGCTGCCATCGCAAGACGGCGGGCGCGGCGGCGTTTTTCGTCGTACATGGCGGCATCGGCCATGCGCAGGACTTCACTTTCGCTGCTTTCGCTGTCGTAGGGTGCAGCACCGAAACTGGCGCTGAGAGCGATTTTCATGCCGTCGAATTTGGCGTGTGCGGCGGCAAGGATGCCCTGCAGTTTCCGGGTGCGGAACAGACCTTCGGCCGCACTGGTGTGCGTCAGCAGAACCGCAAATTCATCTCCACCCATGCGGGCAGCGATGTCCGTCTGGCGAATATTTGCATTCAGAATTTTGCCGACCATTTTGAGAACTGCGTCACCGGCTTCGTGACCGAGGTTGTCGTTGGTGGATTTAAAATCGTCAAGGTCGATATAGACGAGCACGCCTGAATCGCCGTGACGCTGGGCACCGGACAGTGCGCGTTTGAGATGTTCATCAAATCCGCGACGATTGATAAGGTTGGTCATCGGATCGGTCAGGACCTGCGATTCGAGCTCACGAATGCGGCGCTTCTGATCGTTGATGCGAATTTCTGCCGTCGTCACGATATCAAGCGCCTGCTCAAGCAATTGCATGGGGCTTTTGCGTGTGAGGGCGCTTTTGTCACGCAGACCCTGGCGCAGGATGTTGGCCAGATGTCCGGCCGTCATGGCCTGATTGGGGTCGATGCTGTCCAGAGCGATGAGCGAAGCAGTCATAATCGTTCCTCTCGGATTTGGACCGTGCCTTGACGGACGGACCTCGTTTTTTGTCCCGGCCCCTGCGCTGACAAATTCTGTCATCTGTTCGCGTAGGTGCGTTCGAGAGGAACAACGCAATCGTTATGCCAAAATAAATTGTTTAATAACAACAGGTTAAATTCTGTTTCAGGCGGTAATAATTGCCGATAAACCGACTTTCACCCGGTCAATTTTGCCTGCTTGCCAAATAGTTAACCCGGATCAGGTCACGGCTGTGAGTGGGCCCTTGCCGGCAAAATATGAATCGAGATTGTCGACGGCACAAAATCCCATTCCGTTTCGGGTCTCGACCGTGGCACTGCCGATGTGCGGCAACATGAAGACGTTTTTGAGCTCGCGGTAGGCTGGATTGATATTGGGCTCACCGGTGAATACATCGAGACCGGCAGCACGAAGCTTGCCGGACTTCAGAGCCGCAATCAGGGCCTCATCATCAACAACATCGCCGCGTGAGGTATTCACGACAATTGCACCGTCGGGCAGTCTGGCAATGCGCTCCGCGTTCAGGAAATGTCTGGTCTCCGGTGTCAGCGGGCTGTGGATCGAGAGAAACTGACTGATTTCGAGCAAACTGTCGCTGTCGGCATGATAAATTGCGTTGCCGGCATAGGCCTCCCGGTCTGGCGCGATGCGGTTGCGATTGTGATAGTGGATTTCCATGCCGAACGCCGCAGCCCGGTGCGCCAGGGCCTGGCCGATCCGACCCATGCCGAGAATACCGAGTTTCTTGTTGGCCAGATCGACACCGAGATTAAAATCGAGCGGACTGCCTTCCCAGGTCGCCTCGCGGATTAACTGGCTTCCCTCCGTCGCACGTCGCGCAGCGGCCAGCAAAAGCAGCATGCCGGTGTCCGACGTCGCCTCGGTCAAAACATCAGGCGTATTGGTGACGATCAGACCTTTGGCCCGTGCCGCCTCGACATCGATGTGTTCAAATCCAACCGAGACGGTGGCTATGATCCCGACGCTTTCGGGCAAATCCTGAATGATATCGGCGGTCATCTTGTTGTGCGACGTCACAACGAGTGCTGCACATCCTTCCGCCGCGGCCAGCAATCGCTCCCGGTCGTAGTTTTCATCGTCCTGATTAAGCTCGACATCGTAATCGCGCGTCAGACGGGCTGCGACATCAACAGGAACACGAGACGGGACGAGAACTTTGGGCTGATCGGTCATATTATTGTTACCTCCGGGCGGCAGATTAACCGCTCAACTTGCGTGCCGCCAGTGGGTGTTTGCGCTACATTGATTTCAGGAGGCGTTTTTTATGATTGGTATCCCTCGTAATTTTCTCGCAAACCGCGTTTTGAGCTTTTGTCTGGCTGCATTCATTGTCCCTGGCCTGGTCACGGGACAAGTCGCGACAGCACAGGCATTTCAGTTGCTGTCGCATCGCGCGATTTACGAGTTGTCGCTGTTGCCGGGTCGTGGCGGAGACATCAGTGGCGTTACCGGTCGCATGGTTCTGGAATGGGCCGACGCCTGCGAAGGATATACCACCCAACAGCGTATGGTCATGCGCCTGGTCAGCGGCGAGGGCAAACAGATCGACAGCGACTTTCGCCTGTCATCCTGGGAAGATAAATCTGGCGAAAGTTTTCGCTTTGATGTCCGAACTGCATTTGGAAAAGCCACGCCCGAGGTTATCAAGGGCCGGGCGACACGATCAGGCGTTTCCGGCAAGGTCGAATTCCAGAAGCCAGATGGATTGTCGTTGAAACTGCCGCGTGGTGTCGTCTTCCCCAGCGAACACATTGGCCGGCTTATCGACAAGGCACTGGCGGGCGAAAGCCGGATGGCGCTGCCGGTGTTCGATGGAACCGGCAAGGACGGATTGTTTGAGACGGTCGGCCTTGTTCTCGGACCGGATGCCAAAAAGACGGCGGCAGATGATATTCTGGCAAAAGGCAAAATGCCGCTGGTTCCGGCCTGGCGTGTGCGCCTGTCATTCTTCGATTACAACACCGGCGACTCCCTGCCGAGTTACGAAGTCAGTTTGCGCCTGTTCGCCAACGGGGTCGCTGACAGACTGGTTCTCGACTACTCCGATTTCGCCGTCGTCGGTACGTTGAAGGATTTCACCATTCTCGAAGGTGCGGGCTGCTAGAGTTGTCAGTTCGAAAGCGCCATCGACATTTCGTCGTCATGCCACAGCCAGGCCGCACCACGCACGCCACTTGAATCACCGTGAACGTTGCGCCTGAGGTTTGGTTTGACTTCATCACTGAATGTGAATTTGCCGATCAGCGGTGGCACATTCCGATAAATCCGCTCGACGTTCGAGACTCCGCCACCCAACACGATGACATCGGGATCCAGCACATTGACGACGCTGGCCAGAGCCTTGGCCATGCGTCGCTCGTATCGTTGAAAGGATGCCTCGGCCAGAGGATCTCCGGCGAGAGTATTGGCAGCGATGTCTTCGGCGCTGAGGTTCTGGCCGGTGACTGCCAAATGATCACGCGCCAGTCCGGTGCCTGAAATAAAGGTTTCGATACAACTCGTTTTACCGCAATAGCAGGTCGTGCCGGGCCATTCATCACCTTCCGGCCAGGGCAGGGGGTTGTGACCCCATTCCCCGGCAATGGCATTGGCCCCGCCAATCACCCGGCCGTTGATCGCCAGCCCGCCGCCCGTGCCGGTGCCGACGATCACACCAAAGACGACACTGGCACCGGCTGCCGCGCCATCAACCGCCTCGGACAAGGCAAAACAGTTTGCGTCGTTGGCCAGCCGTACCGGACGTTCGAGGACGGCAGAGAGATCGGTATCCAGCTCATGACCGATGAGCCAGGTTGAGTTGGCGTTTTTGACCAACCCTGTGGCTGGAGATATGGCACCGGGGATTGCCACACCGACGCTTCCCCGTGCATTGATCTCGTTCTCGACAGATTTGACCAGGTCAGTCAGGTTTTTGACGGTGGCCTGATAGTCATCGCGTGGACTGTCCACCCTTTGGCGCGCTGCGATCTCGCCATCCGCACCAATGGCTACGGCCTCGGTTTTTGTGCCGCCCAAATCGACGCCGATGCGAAATTGTCCGGTCTCAACCATCTTCTTACTCTCTTTGCCTGGCATTAATATCCTGCATTGGCGAAGTGTTCGCCAATCGTTGTTTCGATTTCAGTCCACGAAACCAACCGCCGGTCAGAATATTCGGCAGGACCGAGCATCGCCGCCAGCCTGGGGTGGGCAATGAAATGCAGGCGCAGGACGTTCGCGCTGTGGTCAGCGACCGATTTGTGATTGTGTGGGATATCGTCGATGAAGACCGCCGGACGGTCCCGCGACGCCAACAGGGCACGTACCGCCGGACCCTTTGGCCCGATGTTGGCGATCAGCGGATACGGCATTTCATGCTGCGTCAGACAGGTGATGCGATCGGCGATCGCCGCTTCCGGAACGTTCGAAAGGACGACAACTTGTGCCTGTTTTGAAAGGCGTTTCAGCGCATCAGCCGCGCCATCGACCGGGACAAGGTCGACTGTGCGTTCATCAAAAAATTCGGCCAGAAAATCTTTCACGTCAGCCGGTTCGAGCGCTTCACCCGATTTGGCGTCGCGGATGTTGCCGGTCAAGGCAAACGACGACCAGTCAAACATCAGGCCACGCCCGTTAATGAAATCCTCCAGCCCTGCCATGAACTGGAACAGGACTTCATCAGCATCGGTGATGATGAGCGGGCGGCCGTCATCAATATCGAGAGCGTCAATCTGGCTTTCGACGAACGGGTCGAGTTCTTTCAGGTTGGTGCCCATGGTTGCGCCGGACCCCGTCACCACTCGACAGCGGCACCGGGCAAAGCCGCCCGTGCATGCATCGGCGTTTCCGGTGCCAGATCGAGCGTCTCACAGAAAATCAGCAATGAAGCCTCATCCTCGAGCAGGAAATCGAGCACGCCCCCGAGGAATTCTAGGTCATTTACGCCCTGTTTCAGGTCCGTGACACCGGCGCCCGTCTTGCTGACAAAAGCCGACATTTTGTCCTCGTCAGCGGCGACGAAGGCAAGGGCCTGCAAGGCAACGGTCTGGGCGGCTTCCGGCGTCATGAAAAATCCGTAAATATTTTTGACATTCGCTGCCTTTCGACCACATAAATCTTGGTGCTGCAAGGATTTAGCGCACTCAATCACCTTGGAAAAGGCGTCCGACAGTGATAGATGGTTAATACCGGAGATTAAATATGGATTTCCGGCATAATCAGACTACGTTACTTGTGTACCGACAGATGCAGCCAACGTTCAGAAATGGCGACGTAAGTTGAGGCAGGAAATAACAATATGGCCAAAACGATCCTAATCGTTGAAGACAACGAGCTTAATATGAAGTTGTTCCATGATTTGTTGGAGGCACACAATTATCAGACACTGCAAACGCGTGACGGTAACGACGCGTTGGCACTCGCAAAAGAACACCGCCCTGATCTGATTCTAATGGATATTCAATTGCCTGGCGTTTCCGGCCTGGAAGTAACACGCCAGATCAAGGCTGACGACGAATTGAAGGCAATTCCCGTCGTCGCCGTCACTGCATTTGCCATGAAGGGCGACGAAGACCGGATTCGCGAAGGCGGTTGCGAGGCCTATATTGCAAAACCCATTCGCATTGACGAACTAATTTCGACAGTTCAACGGTTCATTGGCAGCGAGTAACCCCATGATTTTGTTGCCCGTCGCCTCGTCAAAGCGCGAGCAAAGGTGGAATTAGTTCGTCATGCCTGCCCGAGTACTCGTCGTAGATGACATATTGCCGAACGTGAAGGTGCTGGAAGCCAAGCTGTCAGCAGAGTACTTCGACGTCATGACGGCGATGAGCGGCCGGGAAGCGCTCGACCTGATGGCCGAAGACCCGCCAGACATTGTTCTGCTCGATGTCATGATGCCGGAGATGGATGGTGTCGAGGTCTGCCGGATCGTCAAGGGCGATCCAAAACTGTCCCACATACCAATTGTCATGGTGACCGCGTTGAGCGAGCCCAGTGATCGCGTGCGCGGACTGGAAGCCGGGGCCGACGATTTTTTGACCAAGCCCGTTAACGACGTTGCCTTGTTTGCGCGTGTGCGCTCCCTGGTCCGCCTGAAAATGATGATGGACGAGTTTCGCCTGCGCGAACAGACGTCTAGTGAGTTTGGCGTGTTCGGCGACGAGGGTGGTGTCTTGCAGCTCGAAACCGACGGCGCAAAAATCCTTGTTGTTGATGACAGCGCGGCGGACGGGCGGGTCATTCAGTCGACGCTGGAAGCCGGTCACGAAGTGACCGTGGTCTCGGAACCGGATCGTGCCCTTGAAGCTGCCAGAGCCGGGGATTTTGACCTTATAATTGTCAGCCTGCTTTTGCGGGAAAGTGATGGCTTGCGCCTGTGCTCCAGTCTTCGGACGATGGAGGAAACGCGGCAGTCGTCGCTGCTGGTTCTGATTGAAGACACCCAGGTTGATCATCTCGTCAAGGCGCTCGACATCGGGGTCAACGATTACCTTATGAAGCCGATAGACCGCAACGAACTGATGGCCCGGTCGCTGACACAAATCAGGCGCAAGCGTTATCAGGACAAGCTGCGTGACAACTATCAGATGTCGATGGCGATGGCGGTGACAGACGTACTCACCGGCTTGCACAATCGTCGCTACATGGAATCTCATCTCGGCAATCTGGTGCGCCGGGCTGTCGAGGGTGCCCGCCCTGTTGCTCTGGTGATCCTCGATATCGATCACTTCAAACTGGTCAACGACACTCACGGCCACGACGTCGGTGACGAGGTTCTCAAGCAGTTCTCGGAGCGCATTCAACAGAATGTACGTGGCATTGATCTGGCAGCGCGTTACGGCGGTGAGGAGTTCATCATCGTCATGCCTGATACCGATCTGGCCGTAGCCCAGTCAGTTGCAGAACGTCTGCGTCAGTTTATCGCCGACTTGCCGTTCAACGTAACGACTGAAGAAGGCAAGCTGGATATTTCGGCAAGTTTCGGTGTGACTGCCTCAGGTACAACCGATACGCCGGAGACCATGATCAAACGGGCTGATGAGGCGTTGTACCAGGCAAAACATGAAGGCCGAAACCGCGTTGTCGTTCACGACCCTGTCGACTAGTCAAAAACCCCCGGTCGATTAACCAAAAAAAGCCGCCCGGGTTATCGGGACGGCCTGATTTCTTGCTGACGACGAATGTACGGGCTGAACCAGCCCGGAAACATCAAAAATCTATTTGATTTTGGCTTCCTTGAATTCGACGTGTTTGCGCACGACCGGGTCGTACTTTTTCATGACCATTTTTTCGGTAATGTTGCGCGGGTTCTTACGTGTGACGTAGTAAAACCCTGTGTCCGCAGTGCTGACCAGTTTGATCTTGATGTTGGCGTTTTTGGCCATAACGGCGTCTCCGGCTAAACGGTTTAAATTGTTGAGCCGGGAAAATAGCCACAAATTGGCGGAAGTCAAGCCTTACAAGGCACTTTCAACCTGAATATCCCCTTGAGGCGCGAAGGATTGCCGATTTCAGTGTTTGGAGCGCCTGGACGTTAACAATCAATCACCCGGGCCGCGCCCCGCATGAAGCAAAAGAATGGCACCGGTCGTGACGGGTCGGGCTTTGGCGGGGCTTCAAAATGGGCCGGCAGTAATTCACCAAGTATGAATTCGGTCACATCGACCAGTGGCAATTTCAGCGAATCCTCGAATGTTCGCCACGCCAGTTCTTCCAGTTCACCGGTACCACCGAGCGTCCCGGTGGCATTCCCGGCATCTGCCAGAAAAAACCGGGCATCGAAGCGGATCGGCGAATAGGTCGGTGTGCGGGCGCGGGCGATATAATCGAGTGCGGCTAGATCAGGGGCCAGACCAGTGTCGTAGACGTGTTGCCATTCGTCGGAAGGATTTTTGGGCGTTTCCTTCAGGGGCGCTCCGATCATCAGGCCGGTCTCTTCATATGTTTCGCGCACGGCAGACAGAGCGAAGGCGACGGCGCGGCCGGAATTGTGCCGACAGGAACGGGCGACACGCTCCGTTACATCCGGGCGCAAAGGGGTGGCAGCCACAGCGTTGCGGTCACCTGGATCGACCCGCCCGCCTGGAAAGACAAAAAAGTCGGGCACAAAACTGTGTTTCATGTGACGCCGGCCCATCAGGACCTCGATCTTGCCGCCACGGGATCGCCGAATGGGAATCAGACTGGCGGCATCGCGGGGCCTGGCAATCTTTTTTGGCGGCCCGTCAGCCGGCATCAGCGTCAGTGGGTCTACGGTAGACTGGCGTTCCTTGTCCGAGAGTAATTCACCCGGGCGGCGTTTTGCATCGCTCATGATGCTGTGTCTTCACCGCCGAAGCCGTGCATGCGCAAGCTCCATTGCAGGGCGACAATCGCGCCTTTGACAAGCGGCAAAACAGCCAGCGTCAGGCCGAGCGTCAGTGGCATCCAGATCACCATATGGACCCACGTATCCGGCGCCCAGCCGCGCTCGAGGACCAGGACGCCAGGCACGACGATGTGACCGACGATCATGATGGTAAAATAAGGTGGTGCGTCGTCGGCACGCTGGTGGTGAAAATCTTCTCCACAAACGTTGCAGTCCGCGGCGACACGGGTATACCCGGCAAAAATATTTCCCCGGGCGCAATTCGGGCAGCGACGCATGAATCCGCGAACCAGCGAGCGAAAGATCGGGCGATTCATCTGGGGGACGGCATCGATTGTCATAACCACGAACCTGGAAAAAGAAATGCTGCCCACTATATGGATCGGTTTCCAGTCCGGCGCAACTGTTCGACACTTCGCGAACGGTAAATATCAACATTGCGTAACATAAATATCGATTAGCTGTCTGGATTGGTCAGACAAGGTGGGTTAGTTTCAAAGGTATTGGGGGCCAAAATAATTTGATAGGAACAGAGATGGCAGCTGGCGCAAATCCAATGGAAGACATGATGGCCCGGTTACGCCAGGAATTCCTGGAAACAGCCGGTGACCGCCTTGAATCCATGGATGATCTCGTTGATGCCGTGCGCAAGGGTGAAAAAGACGATCCCAGTCGCATCGAGGACGTCAGGCGAATGGCGCACAGTTTGAAAGGCATGGGAGGCACGTTCGGGTTTCCCCTTGTGTCAGTGATTTCTCACCGTCTGGAAGATTTCCTCGCCGAAGCCCCGGTGCTGGACACCTCACTGGTCGACGACACACAGATATTTCTTGATCGTATGCGCGATGTTGTTGAAGGCGTGCTTGATCCGGATGACAAAAAGACGGCAGAAATCGTTCGCGCCTTGCCGGCCAAGCGCGTTTCCTTCGACGTCAAGGACGTCAGGGTTCTGGACATCGAAGTGATGACCATTATGCCCAAGGGCACGACTACGAAGATCGTCGAAAAAGAGCTCAAGGCCTGTGGTTATCGCATCAACAACGTCGAAAACCCTTTTGAGGCGCTGGAATACATCGTTCGAACCAAGCCTGATATGATTGTCGCGTCGGGTGTCTTGCCGGGCCTGTCCGGTGTTGATCTGGCCTGCGCCTTGACTGCGATGCCTGTAACCCGCGACATCCCGTTTGTCCTGTTCACCAGCAACGACAAGAATCACAGCAGCCTGTTACCTCTGCCTGAAGCCGTCTCGATCGTGCGCAAGGGCAGCATGTTCAGTGAAGATCTCGCCGAAGCACTATTGTCCTCGGGCCTGACCTGACGCTTTTGCGGCAAATCGTCGCAGGACTACCATTTCAAGCGATGCGGCCTGTATAAATCACCCGGTTCCGCAGAAGATGACATGACCATCCCGTTGTAGAGAAGAGGTATCATGTCGATGGCTGCCCACGCCAATTCCAACGAACCCATTTTTGGCACAACGATGTTTGACGGCGAGATGGCCCAGAAGGGCTATGCGCTGAACAAGATGTGTTATTCGTTCAACGCCCAGGAAAATCGTGACGAGTTCCTGGCCGACGAAGAAGCCTATATGGACAAATATGGCCTGACGGAGGTGCATAAGGAAGCCATCCGCAACAAGGTCGTGCTCGACTTGCTTGCCGCCGGAGGCAACATTTATTACCTGGCAAAGTTTGCCGGTATTTTTGGCCTTGGCGTTCAGGATGTTGGTGCTCAGCAAACCGGTATGACAGTTGATGAATTCAAGGACATGCTTGTCCGGCACGGAGAGTGAGATCATGGCACGTATCGTAGGTGGACTTTCGACGTCGCATATCCCGGCAATCGGCAACGCCATCGCCAAAGAGATGTTCGAGGATCCATACTGGAAACCTTTTTTTGACGGCTATCCCATAGCCCGCGACTGGCTTGACGAGGTTAAACCGGACGTCGCCATCATCATCTACAATGATCACGGCCTGAATTTTTTCCTCGATAAACAGCCGACCTTTGCCATTGGTGCTGCGGCGGAATACCGAAATCAGGATGAAGGCTGGGGCATTCCGACAATCCCTGCATTTCAGGGTGATCCGAAGTTTTCCTGGCACGTGATCGAGAGCATGATCAACGACGAATTTGATCTGGTGACCTGTCAGGAAATGGCGGTCGATCACGGTTTCACGGTACCGATGCAGTTGTTCTGGCCGAACTATGCCGACATCGACATCAAGACGATTCCGGTCTGCATCAACACGGTGCAGCACCCGCTGCCGTCGCCGGCGCGCTGCCTCAAGATGGGCCAGGCGCTGGGCCGGGCCATTGAATCATATCCGGAAGATTTGCGCGTGGTCGTGCTTGGCACTGGCGGTCTGTCGCACCAGCTTGATGGTGAGAGGGCCGGCTTCATCAACAAGGAATTCGACGAACTCTGCATGGAGAAGATCGTCAGCGATCCGCAATATTTCATGAATATGTCGATCCACGAGCTGGTTGAGCAAGCCGGGGCACAAGGTGCCGAATTTATCATGTGGCTGGCCATGCGCGGTGCGCTCAACGGCAATGTCAAAATGGTGCACAGCAATTATCACATCCCGATTTCCAATACCGGTGCCGGGATGATGGTTCTGGATAACGCTGCCTAGTCAAAAGAGTGCGCGGCGGCGGCCATGTTGCCGAGCTTGGCCCGGGCCATGTCCCGGTCAAGCAGGCCAAGGCCGCAATCCGGGGCGACGATCAGACGGTCGCGGTCGATGTGATTGAGTGCTGCTGACAGGCGCTCGCGGATTTCCTCAACCGTCTCAATGCGGCTTGAAGCCACGGTCACTGCACCAAACACCACCTGTGTTTTCGCAAACATCTCCAGCAATTTCAGATCGTTGTGGCGGTGCGCGTCCTCAATTGAAATCGCCTGCAGGGCGGAGCGTTCAATTGCTTCGGCCAGGTTGAGATAGGCCGATTGCGGTGCCTTGGCGTAGTCGTGATTATCAAGGCGGTCGGGGTAGCCACAGCACATATGCACAGTCGTCTCAACGTGATCCGGCAGGCCGTGAAAGCAGCGTTCAAGATTTTCAAATCCAAATGCCAGCGCTTCGTCAGCCTTGCGTGCGAAGAGAGGTTCATCAATCTGGATGTGTTTGCAACCGGCATCAGCCAGTGCCAGGACTTCGGTGTTCAGCGCCGCTGCCAGATCGGCACCGCGCTTTTTCGGGTCATTGTAATATGCGTCGGCGACGGTATCGCCAATGGTCATCGGGCCGGGCAGGGTCATCTTGACCGGGCGGTCGGTAAACTGCTGGGCCGCTTTCCAGTCGGCGGGCAGGAAAGCGGCGCGCGCCTCGACCGGTCCCGTGATCGTCGGCAGCCAGGCAACGTAAGAACCTTCACGTGACACTTGCTTCGTAAGCTTGTCGAAATCAAAGCCCTCGAGTTGACGACAATGGTAATGCACATAGTTTTCGCGCCGCACTTCGCCGTCCGTCACAACATCGATACCGGCCTCGATCTGATCCTGAATGACTTCGCCGGTACCTTGCAGAAGCAATGCCTCGGCATCATCTGCAAGGGCGGCCAGGTCTTCGAGATAACCGGCCGTTGGTGTAGCAGGACCGTCACCCGGACCCTTGCCCTTGTTGAACCAGTCGCGGATTGGCACGCAGTCGGGTTTTGGGAAGGCACCAAGTGTTGTAGTTTTCATCAGGCTGTGATCCCGAATTGAGGTCAGCGGCGAACTTTTTTGCGGCCCCGACGGTGCTGGTTATTTTTTTTGCGCTTCTTGCCATCCGCCGGCTTGCCAGGCTCAAGTGACTTGTCGCCGATAATTTCAAACCGCAGCGAGCCCGAGATCGCATCGGCCTCGGCCACGCGAACTTCAACGGAATCACCCAGTCGATAAGTCGTGCCCGTGACATCGCCGACCAGGGCATGGGCGGCCTCATCGTGGACAAAGTATTCGTAGCCAAGTTCGCGGATGGGAATGATGCCGTCGGCACCGGTGTCATCCAGCGTAACGAAGAGCCCGAAACGGGCGACGCCGGAGATGCGTCCATTGAACACCGCACCAATGTGATCTTCCATATAGGCTGCCAGGTAACGATCATTGGCCTCGCGCTCCGCCTTGGAGGAGCGGCGTTCGGTCATGGAGATATGTTCAGCGGTTTCGAAAAAGTGTTCGGCTTCGTCGTCGGTCAGCCCGTCCTTGCCCAGCCCGAGCCCTCGAATCAAACCCCGGTGGACCAGCAGATCGGCATAGCGCCGGATCGGCGAGGTGAAGTGGGCGTAGCGCCGCAGCGCCAGACCAAAATGCCCGAGGTTGTCCGGGCTGTAGACGGCCTGCGACTGGCTGCGCAATATGACGGTATTGACCATCTGCTCATGCGGCGTGTCCTTGACGCCGTTGAGGATTTTGTTGAAGTGCTCCGGCGTGATGATCTGACCCTTGGCGAGTTTGAGATCGAGAGTACCGAGAAATTCACGCAATGCCGTAAGTTTTTCATCACCCGGCAAATCGTGCACACGGTACATGCAAGGGGTGCGGCGCTTCTCCAGTGTCTCGGCCGCCGCCACATTCGCCATGATCATGAATTCCTCGACCAGACGGTGGGCGTCCAGCCGGGCACGGGGCGTAACACTGTCGACATGACCGTCTTCGCCCAGCTGGATTTTGAGTTCCGGCAGGTCGAGATCAAGCGGCTGACGCTTCTCCCGGGCCTTGAAGATGGCCGCCAGCGCTTCATATAGCGGATTGATCACGGTCTCGAGCAAGGGGGCGGTATGCTCGTCGGCCTGGCCGTTGCGGGTCGCCTGGGCCTGGCCATAGGACAACCGCGCCTGACTGCGCATCAGGCCGCGCACGAACTTGTGGTTTTTCATCTCGCCTTTGGCGTTAAGCCACATGGTCACGGCGAGACAGGCCCGGTCTTCATCCGGCACCAGCGAACACAGACCGGCGGACAGGGCTTCCGGCAGCATCGGCACAACACGATCGGGGAAATAGGTCGAATTGCCGCGCTCACGCGCCTCACGGTCCAGCGCACTGCCGGGCAGGACATAGGCGGCGACATCGGCAATCGCCACCATGATCTTCCAGCCGCCGGGATTTTTGGGATCGTCGTCGGCCTCGGCCCAGATGGCATCATCGTGGTCCCGCGCTTCAACCGGATCAATCGTCACCAGCGGAATATCCCTGAGGTCCACGCGGCCCTCAAGCGTCGGTGGCGTGGCAGCCTCGGCGCTCTGGATGACGGTATCGGGGAAAATGGTCGGAATGCCATGGGACTTGACCGCAATGGCGCTGAACGTCGCGGGCTCGCCCATCGGTCCGATGATTTCGCGCACACGCGCCTGTTTGAGACCCAACCGGCGCCCGGAGACGACTTCGGCCAGCACGACATCGCCGGGCCCGGCCCCCTGGCTGTCGGGTCCTGAAACCAGATAGTCGGATTTTTCACGTCGGTCGGTGGGATGAATGCGCCCATGGCCATCGACAAGCTGGAAGACACCGACGACTTCGTCTTCGTTACCGCCGATTGCCTTGATGACACGGGCCTCGTAGTGCGCGACCTCGTCTTCGTTTGTCGAAATCAGCTTGGCCAGCCGGGCGAGGGCCCGGTCACCGACCGCCAGTGCCTTCGAGCCCCGGCGACCGCGCATGACGTGAATGATCGGGGGTGCGTCGTCGGAATGCCAGGTCGTGGGGCGGGCGATCAGTTCGCCGTCCTCGTCGATCTCGCAGACTTCGATCACCGAGACGGGTGGCAAATCTCCTGCGCTGTGGAAATGGCGGCCATGGCCGCGTTCAATCGCGCCTTCGTCGCCGAGTTCCTTGATCAGCTTCTTCAGGCGCATGCGATCGTTTGAGCCCTTGATGCCAAAGGCCCTGGCGATCTCGCGCTTGCCGACCTTGGCCGGGCTGTCCTGAATAAAGCCGAGCACAGCCGATTTTTCGGGAAAACCGTCTGTTTTGCGCGGACGTTTGGCCAACTAATGTGCCAATCGTCTATTCAGCGTCTGCAGCAGCAGGCGCTTCGTCGGCAGGTTTCTTTTTGGCAGGGGCTTTTTTCTTCGCTGCAGCCTTCTTCTTCGCCGGCTTCTTTTTCGCCGCGGCCTTCTTTTTGGCGGGGGCTTTTTTCTTCGGACCCTTGGCTGCTTTCGCCGCAATCAGATCCAGAGCCTGTTGCAAGGTGACGTCCTCAGGGCTGACACCCTTGGGGACTGTCGCATTGATTTTGCCGTGCTTGACGTAGGGGCCGTAGCGTCCGTCCAGCACATTAATAACGGCGTCATCGTCGGGGTGTTTACCGAGTTCCTTCAGCACCGTTGCGGCGGCGCCGCGTCCTCCGCGGGCGGCAGCCTCAGCGATCAGAACGACGGCGCGATTGAGCCCGACTTCCAGTACATGATCATCACCTTTCAGCGACGTGTACTTCGTGTCATGTCTCAAGTAAGGACCGAAACGTCCTATTCCTGCTACAATTTTTTTGTTTGTCTCGGGGTGAAGGCCGACATCGCGCGGCAGGGACAGCAGCCCGAGCGCCATCTCGAGATCGACGTCATCGGGCGGCATATCCTTGACCAGCGAGACACGTTTGGGCTTGGGTTCTTCTTCCGTCACCTCGCCGAGCTGGACGTAAAATCCGTAAGGTCCCTTGCGTACGCTCACCAGCTTGTCGTCGTTGGCCGGGTCCTTGCCGAGCTCGCGCGGGCCGGTATCCTGACCACCGTCAGTAAGCTGCTGGGTCTGTTTGCATTCGGGATAATTCGAACAACCAATAAAGGCACCGAACTTGCCGAGCTTGAGACCGAGGCGACCATCCGCGCAGGACGGGCATTTGCGGGGGTCCACATCGGGATCGTCGGAATGGAAGAAATGCGGGCCGAGCAGTTCGTCGAGCCTGTCGAGCACTTCGCGTACCCGCAGATCAGCCGTTTCAGCCACCGCGGCATCAAATCCGGTCCAGAATTCCGTCAGCAGGGCTTTCCAGTTGAATTCGCCCGCCGAGACGGCATCAAGCTTGGTCTCGAGATCAGCCGTGAAGTCGTATTCGACATACTGGGTGAAAAAGCTCGAGAGGAACGCTGTGACCAGACGTCCGCGATCTTCCGGGAAAAAGCGGTTTTTCTCGAGGCGTACATAGTTCCGGTCCTGCAGCACAGATAGAATGCTTGCGTAGGTCGACGGGCGGCCAATACCCAGTTCTTCCATGCCCTTGACCAGCGTTGCCTCGGAAAAGCGTGGCGGTGGCTGGGTGAAGTGCTGTTCGGGTTTGACCGGTCCCTCGTTCAGGTTCTCGCCGATCTGGACTTGCGGCAGACGGCCACCTTCGCCGTTTTCGTCTGTCTGATCGTCCTTGCCTTCTTCGTAGAGCTTGAGGAAGCCATCAAAGATGACGATGGAGCCCGACGCCCGCAATGTCGCCTGGCCCGACGCATCCACGTCGATTGAGGCCTGCTGCAGACGGGCGGAGGCCATTTGACTGGCCATGGTGCGTTTCCAGATCAGTTCATAAAGCTTCAGATCGTCGCCGTGCAGGATATGCGCCATATCCTGCGGCTTGCGCTCCAGTCCCGTCGGGCGAACGGCTTCGTGGGCTTCCTGGGCGTTTTTGGCCTTGGTTTTATAGACCCGCGGGCTTTCCGGCACATAGGCATCGCCGAAGGCCTCAGCGATGACTGAACGGCAGGAAACAACGGCTTCATTGGCGATCTGCACGCCATCTGTCCGCATATAAGTGATCAGGCCAACGGTCTCGCCGCCGATATCGACACCTTCGTAAAGGCGCTGTGCGGTTTGCATGGTCTGGCGCGCGCTCATACGCAGTTTGCGGGAGGCTTCCTGCTGCAAGGTCGACGTGGTGAAAGGCGGGTAGGGATTGCGTTCGCGTTCCTTGGTCTCGACGTTGCCCACCGCATAACTGGCGGCATTCCGGATGACGTTGACGGCATGCGTCGCGGCTTCTTCGTTCGCCAGGCTGAACTTGTCGAGCTTTTTGCCTTCAAGGTTGGTCAGGCGGGTTTTCAGCTGGTCGCCGTTTTCGGTCGTGAACAAGGCTTCGATGGACCAGTATTCCTGGGGAATAAAGGCCTCGATCTCGAACTCACGTTCACAAATCAAGCGCAGGGCAACCGATTGCACCCGTCCGGCCGAACGCGAGCCCGGCAGCTTGCGCCACAAAACCGGCGACAGGGTAAAGCCAACGAGATAATCGAGCGCCCGGCGCGCTTGCTGGGCATTAATCAGATCCATGTCGAGTTGACGCGGATTGGCGACCGCATCCTTGACCGCCGACTTGGTAATTTCATTGAAGGCGACGCGGCTGACGGTGACGTCTTTCATCACGCCTTTTTCTTCCAGCGCCGCCAGAACATGCCAGGCGATGGCTTCGCCTTCACGATCCGGATCAGTGGCGAGGTAGAGGTTGTCGGCACCCTTGACGACCTTGGCAATGGCCTGGACATGTTTGGCCGATTTGGGGTCGGTCTGATATGTCATGGCGAAGTCTTCATCCGGGCGGACGGAACCGTCCTTCGCAGGCAGGTCACGAACATGACCATAACTGGCCAAAACGACAAAATTATCACCAAGATATTTGTTGATTGTCTTGGCTTTGGCCGGTGATTCGACGACAACGACGTCCATGATTGCTCCGCGAAAAGGTTATGCGCTGACTAAAAACACTCTCAAAAACTGCGTATAACCCTTTGAATTACAACAAGGAAACCATGTTTCCCGGGTGTCGATCAAGGCGTCCCGCCAGTTCAAGCTCAAGCAAAATGGTGAAAACCACTGCTGGTGTCAAATGGCACTGACGCACGAGTTCGTCAATAGAAACCGGTGTTGGTCCGAGTTTTTCGTGTACGACGCCGCGTGATTTTTCCAGTTCTGCGGCACTCGGATCGGCCGATCTGGCATAGGAAAAGAGGTCAGGATCAGGTTCGTCAATCTGGCCCGCCAGCATGCCGCCGATGGCCTCGAGCACGTCGTTTTCGCTTTCGACCAGCGTCGCGCCCTGGCGCAGCAGATCGTTCGTCCCGCGACATCGGGGGTCTAGCGGTGATCCCGGCACCGCCATCACTTCACGACCCTGTTCGAGCGCCATGCGCGCGGTGATCAGCGAGCCTGATTTCAGCGCGGCCTCGATCACCAGCACGCCGAGTGATAATCCGGAGATCAGTCGATTGCGGCGCGGGAAGTGACGGCCCAGTGGTTTGGTGCCCGTTGGCTGTTCGGCAATGACCACGCCCTGGTCGACGATTTGATCGTAAAGTTCCTGGTGTTCGGGTGGATAAACCACGTCAACGCCACCGGCGACGACGGCAATCGTGCCGGCTTTTAACGAACCTTCATGAGCCGCACCATCGATACCACGCGCCAGGCCGGAAACAATCATCAGATCATGACCGCCCAGCGCCGTGGCGATCTGCCGGGTAAAGCGGATAGCGGCTGCAGAGGCATTGCGCGCCCCCACGATACCAACGGTACGCTGCGCCAGCAGATGGGTGTGGCCCTTGACGGTGACGACGGGTGGCGCGTCATAGATCGAGGCCATGGCCACGGGGTATTCGGGCTCCCCCAGCGTTAGTAAAGAAGCACCGGCCGCGTCAATCAGGGCCAGCTCGTCTTCGGCTTTGGCTTTGGGACAGATTTTGATCGGCTTTTTGCGCCCGCCGCGTTTGGCGAGCTCGGGCAGGGCGATCAGACCTTCATCCGCACTGCCGTAGCGTTCAATGATTTGCCGGTAGGTCACCGGCCCGACATTCTCGGAACGGATCAGGCGCAAACGGCTGAGGCGCTCGGCATTACCAATGGTCGACACATTACTCATCGCGTTACGATGGTATGCAGATCAAGCTTCGTCAATCAAAAGTATTTTGGAGAAACGTCTCAGGTTTCGCCGTCTGTTGCGTCGGTCTTTTTCTTGCCGCCGATTCGGGGTTCTTCGCCGCGCAGGATCCGCCGGATGTTGGCGTGATGGCGCACGAAGACGATGACCGCCAGGAAAGCGGCGAATTCGACGATTTGCGGATGGGCCAGATAATGGGCGAGGATCGGGGCCGCCAGCATGGCAACCAGTGCCGCCAGGGACGAGATACGAAAGACCGCCGCTGTGACAAGCCAGGTAGCGCAGGCGAGCAGGCCCACGGGCCATGAGATGGCGATCAGAACGCCGAGTGTTGTGGCGACACCCTTGCCGCCGCGAAACTTGAGATAGATCGGGAAGAGGTGACCGAGGAAGGCACCGCCGCCCGCCATGACTGCCATATCAAGGCCAAAGTAATAACCACCGATCAGTACGGCCGCCGCACCCTTGCCGGAATCGAGGATCAGGGTGGCCAGCGCCAGCGGCTTGTTACCTGTGCGCAGGACATTGGTCGCACCTATGTTTCCGGAGCCGATCTGGCGGATATCGCCATAACCACCGAGCCGCGTCAGGACCAGGCCAAACGGCACCGATCCCAACAAATAGCCCAGCGCCCAGCCAGCGATCAGCGGCCACCAGACGGATATATCGCCCATCGGATGCGGCATCAGGCTTTATCCAGTTCAAACACCGTCTTGCCGCCGACAACGGTGCGCACGGCGCGGCCCTGGATGGGGCGGTCTTCGAAAGCTGAGTTTTTTGAGCGCGACAGCAGCATGTTTTCCTTGATGCGCCACGGCGTATCGACGTTGATCAGAACCAGATCGGCAGCCGCACCTTTGGCCAGCCGGCCGCTTTCCAGCCCGAGCATGCGGGCCGGGGCGATGGTCATGGCTTCCAGAACCCGCATCAGCGGCACATGGCCATTGTGGTGAAGTTCCAGTGAAATCGGCAGCATGGTCTGCAAGCCGATGGCGCCATCCGCCGCCTGGGCGAAAGGCCGGCGCTTGGCTTCCTGATCGTGTGGCGAGTGATCGCTGACGATGCAGTCGATGGTGCCGTCGGCCAGTCCGGCAACAACGGCGCGGCGATCATCTTCGCTGCGCAACGGCGGCGAGACTTTCATGAACGTGCGGTAATCGCCGACGGCGGTCTCGTTCAAAGAGAAATGATGTGCGGCAGCCGAACAACTGACGGGCAGGCCGCGTGCCTTGGCGCGCCGGATGGCATCGATTGAGGCTTCGGTCGAGACGCAGGCGGCGTGATAACGGCCGCCGGTCATCTCGACGAGGCGAATATCGCGCTCGACCATGATCACTTCGGCCATGGCGGGCGCACCGGGGATGCCGAGGCGCATTGAGGTCTCGCTTGCTGTCATGGCACCCGAGGCCGCCAGTGAGGGCTCCTCCGGGTGCTGGATGATCAGCAAATCCCAGGCGGTGGAATATGTCAGCGCGCGGCGCATCACCTGCGCATCGGCAATGGCGCGGTGTCCGTCCGAGAATGCGACGGCGCCGGCTTCGGCCAGCATGCCCATTTCGGTGATTTCCTTGCCACCGCGACCACGCGTGACGCAGGCCGTCGGTACGACGTTGACGATGGCGGTCTCACGGGCCCGCCTGGCGACAAATTCGACCAGCGCCACTTCGTCGATTGGTGGCTCGGTTGAGGCCATGGCAGCGATAGTGGTGATGCCACCGGCTGCAGCCGCCTGACTGCCCGTCGCCATGGTTTCCTTTTGCTCGGCACCAGGTTCCCCCAGATAGGCGCGGGCATCGATCAGGCCGGGGGCCAGCACCAGACCGCTGCAATCGATGATCTCGGCCCCCTCAGGCGCTCCATCGGCGTTCAGATCCGCGCCCAGGTCGAGAATGTTGCCGTCCCGAGCATACAAACCGCCCGTAATGTCCAGGCCAGTGTCCGGATCGATCAAACGGGCATTGAGATAAGCGACCGGTGCGCTCATGACGGGGCCTCGTCGCCCGCCAGGGGTCGGCAGGCGGCTTCAAGACAGGCCATGCGCACGGCGACGCCCATTTCGACCTGTTCGCGGATGGCGCTGCGATTGATGTCATCGGCGACGTCGGTATCGATCTCGACACCGCGGTTCATTGGCCCGGGATGCATGATCAGGGCGTCGGACTTGGCGGCGGAGAGCTTTTCGTAATCGAGCCCCCAGAAATGGAAGTATTCACGGGTCGAGGGCACATAACTGCCTTGCATGCGTTCGTTCTGCAGGCGCAGCATCATGACGATATCGACGTCGGCCAGTCCTTCGCGCATGTCATGGTGAACTTCGGCGCCCATGCGCTCGAAGCTTTTGGAGACCAGCGTTGTCGGCCCGACGAGGCGCACCCGCGCCCCCATGATATTGAGCAAGTGAATGTTGGAGCGCGCCACCCGGCTGTGCGCGATATCACCGCAAATCGCCACGGTCAGGCCTTGCAGGCGACCCCGGCGGCGGCGAATGGTCAACGCGTCGAGCAAGGCCTGCGTCGGATGCTCGTGACTGCCATCCCCGGCATTGATCACGGCACCGGCAACTTTCTGGGCCAGCAAATGTACCGCACCGGCTTCATCGTGGCGCACGACCAGAATGTCGGGGTTCATGGCGTTCAGCGTCATCGCCGTATCGATCAGCGTTTCGCCTTTCTTGATCGATGATCCCTCGACCGCCATGTTGATGACGTCGGCACCGAGACGCTTGCCCGCCAGCTCGAACGACGCCCGCGTGCGTGTCGAGTTTTCATAGAACAAATTGACCAGCGTGCGGCCTTTAAGGATCGAAAGCGCCTTGTCGGCCTGTCGATTGTGTTCGACATAGGCTTCGGCGCGATCAAGCAGGTAGGTGATTTCGGTGGGAGAGCGGCCTTCAATGGCCAATAAATGACGCTGCGTCAGCGGGTTTGGCTCTAAATCGCTGGTCGACGGAGGAGTGGTTTGCGCTGCAGTCATTAAAGCGTTGTTATAAGGCCGGTCGCGGCGGGCCGCAAGAGCCCGTTTGCCCCGATCATAAAAAGACGGGCTCTCAATCCGGTGTGCTCATGCTGCGCCGCTGCCGGGATCAATCAGACGAGATGAAATCCCACCACAATCATCACGCCGATCAGGGCAACAAGACCGGTAAATTCCAGCCACATTTCGACCGACTGGATGTGGTACCTGCGATTTGCGTCAGCTTGATTTTTTAGGCCCCGTGCGTTCGGGGTCCCGGCGTCACCGGTGTCGGTTGACGTATTCATCGAAGCGCTCATAGCCATGGGCGATCTCCTTACAAAAAGGTAAGAGACTGATCTTCCAATACAACTTCAAACGATGGATTAAGTATGTCTTGTTTCCGCTTTAAAGTCAATGCTTTAGGCGAGAAACAATATTTCAATTCTCACCATAAAAACGGCAGAATCAGAGGCATGGTCAGCAAGGCCGCAAGCGTTGAGACGGTGATGATGCTGGCCATCAGGACGACGTCGCCGCCGAGCTGGCGGGCGAGGATAAACGAGGATGATGCCGGCGGCAGGGCGGCCATCAGGATGGCGACTTTGGCTGTCAGGCCAGAGACGCCGAGCAGGTGACAGAAGAGCGCCATGAAGATCGGCATGCCGATCAGGCGGATGAGGGTGGCCTCGGTGACGACGCGCCCGGTGTCCTTGATGGCGCTGAGCTGCAATCCAGCCCCGACGCACATCAGGCCGATGGGCAGGGCGGCGCGGCCGAGGATTTCGATCAGCGGACCAATGACGGGCGGCAGGCCGATGTCCGTCACGTTGAGGATCACGCCGAGCAGGCAGGCGAGGATCAGCGGGTTCTGGAAAATCATCAGCAGGACGCGGCGGATGCGCGGCGGCTTGTTGCCGGAAAAGCGTGCCAGGGCCAGGACGCTGAAGCCATTGGTCGCCGGCACCATGATGGCGACGACGACGGCGGCAAGTGCTGCCCCGGCGGCACTCCACAATTCGCTGGCGATGGCGAGCCCGACGTAGGAATTGAACCGCACCGTGCCCTGAAACACTGACGTCAGGGCCGGTCCGCCGCCAAAATGCTTGCGCGCGGCGATAATCAGCACCGACATCAGGCCGAGCGAGGCAAAGATCGCTGCGGCGACCGGTGCGACCTCGAAGCCCTCGAGGTCGGCATTGGCGAGGTTGGCGCAAAGCAGCGAGGGGAACAGCAGGAAATAGACCAGCCGCTCCAGCGGCGGCCAGAGCTCATCGCCCGGGAATTTAATGCGCTTGAGCGTGTATCCCGTGGTGATCAGCAGGAAGACGGGTATGAGGGCAGCCCAGATCGCTAGCATGGTGTGGCGCGAGCCTTCACGGCAGGTACGATTTCTGCGCGGCGTTCTGGGCACTGGCGCTGGCGATGGCGTCCAGCGCCCCTTGCAGGATGTAGGCGGCAGCCATTTTGTCGACGAGCTCGGCCCGGCGTTTGCGCGTGGTATCGTTCTCCAGCAACGTGCGGGTGACGGCCTGGGTCGACATGCGCTCGTCCCAGAAGGCGAGGGGGATGTCGATCTTGCTCAGCAGATTGGTGGCGAACTGGCGGGTAGACTGACAACGCGGGCCTTCGGTGCCGTCCATGTTAAACGGCAGGCCCAGCACCAGCGCACCGATCTCCTCGCGTTCAATAATCGCGATCAGTTCCTCGGCATCCTTGGTGAATTTGGCCCGCCGGATGGTCTCCAGCGGGGCCGCGAACATCAACGCGCGGTCACAGCGCGCAAGGCCGATAGTCCTGGTGCCGAGATCGAGGCCCAGAAGCGCTTGTCCCGGCTTGAGCAGGGGCTTTAAATCGGCGGGGTTGCGGACGATCATGGCCGGTGATACTTTCCGCCCGGTTTCGCCCGGTGACACCTGAGTTCGGTGCAATCGGGCGCGCGTAACGGCTCCAATCAGGTAACAAATTTCAATTCCGGGAGAAAGTGGCACATGTCGCTGGATAAAGCCACAGTCGCGGGCATCGCCCATCTTGCACGTATTCGCGTCCCCGAGGACCGCCTGGAAGGGCTGGCCGGGGAGCTCAACAATATCCTCGGCTGGATCGAACAGCTCTCGGAAGTCGATACCGAGGGTGTCGCGCCGATGACCAGTGTCGTCGAGATGGAAATCCCCCGGCGCGACGATGTCGTGACGGATGGCGGATACCAGGAACGCGTGCTGGCCAACGCGCCGGATGCGGCGGAAGGGTACTTCGTTGTGCCCAAGGTGATCGAATAGATGTCCAGTCTGACCGATCTCACACTTGCAGCGGCGCGCGATGCGCTGGCGGCAAAGGACGTCTCGGCCCGTGAAATGGCCGAAGCCCATATCACCGCCATCGCGGACGCCCGCGCGCTGAACGCCTTCATCACCGAGACGCCCGAGCGCGCCCTGGAAATGGCCGACGCCAGTGACAAACGCTTGGGCTCAGGTGACGCCGGGGCCATCGAAGGGGTGCCGCTGGCGATCAAGGATCTTTTTTGCACGCAAGGCATCCAGACCACGGCGGGCTCGCACATCCTCGAAGGCTTCAAGCCGGAATATGAAAGCTCGGTCGGCACCAATCTGTGGGCGGCCGGCGGTGTCATGCTGGGCAAGACCAATCTCGATGAATTCGCCATGGGCTCGTCGAATGAAACAAGTTTCTTCGGCAATGTGATCAACCCGTGGCGGCGCAACGGTGAGGATACCGATATTGTGCCCGGCGGCTCATCCGGTGGCTCTGCCTCTGCCGTGGCGGCAGGGCTTGCCATGGGGGCGACCGGCACGGATACCGGTGGCTCGATCCGCCAGCCCGGTGCCTTCGCCGGTATTGTCGGCATGAAACCGACCTATGGCCGCTGTTCGCGCTGGGGCATTGTCGCGTTCGCCTCGTCGCTCGATCAGGCCGGACCGATGACGCGCACGGTACAGGACGCCGCCATTCTGCTCGGCGCGATGGCGGGTTATGATCCGAAAGATTCAACCTCGGTCGACACACCGGTGCCGAACTACGAGGCCGCATTAACCGGCGATATTCGTGGTTTGCGCATCGGCATCCCGAAAGAATACCGTGTCGACGGCATGCCCGCCGAGATCGATGCGCTGTGGCAGCAAGGCATTGAATGGCTGAAATCCGCCGGAGCCGAGACCGTCGAGATCAGCCTGCCGCATACCAAATACGCCCTGCCGGCCTATTACATTGTGGCCCCCGCCGAAGCCTCGTCGAACCTCGCGCGCTATGACGGCGTGCGCTATGGCCAGCGGGTTGAGGCCGATGATTTGACCGACATGTACGAACTGACGCGGGCCGAGGGCTTCGGCCCGGAAGTCCAGCGCCGGGTGATGATCGGGGCGTATGTGTTGAGCGCCGGTTATTACGATGCCTACTACCTCAAGGCCCAGCGCGTGCGCACGCGGATCGCCGAGGACTTCAAGACAGCGTATCAATCGGTCGATGCCATCCTGACGCCGACGGCCCCCTCGGCCGCGTTTGGGATTGGCGAGAAGGGTGATGACCCCATCGCCATGTACCTGAATGATGTTTTCACGGTGCCCGCCAGTATGGCGGGACTGCCGGGCATTTCGGTGCCCGCAGGCCTCGCCGCCGATGGTCTGCCGCTGGGCTTGCAGGTGCTGGGCAAGGCGTTTGACGAAGAAACCATGTTCCGCGTCGCCGGTGTGCTGGAGGAGGCCGCCGGTTTCACCGCCCGGCCTGCCAACTGGTGGGCCAAAGAGACAGGAAGCAAAACATGACGGCGGCAAAGGGCGACATCATCCACGGCGCGACCGGCGACTGGGAGGTCGTGATCGGGCTTGAGGTTCACGCCCAGGTCGTCAGCCAGGCCAAGTTGTTCTCCGGTGCTGCCACAGAATTCGGCGCCGAGCCCAACAGCCAGGTCTCGCTGGTCGATGCCGCCATGCCCGGCATGTTGCCGGTGATCAACGCCGAAGCCGTGGCCCAGGCCGTGCGCACAGGCCTCGGGCTCAACGCCAAAATCAACCTGCGTTCGGTGTTTGACCGCAAGAACTACTTCTACCCCGATCTGCCGCAGGGCTATCAGATCTCGCAATTCCTCCAGCCCGTGGTCGGCGAGGGCGTGGTCCATATCGAACTGCCCGACGGCACCAGCCACGATGTCGGCATTGAACGCCTGCATCTGGAACAGGACGCCGGTAAAAGCGTGCACGACATGCACCCGAGCCAGACGTATGTGGATTTGAACCGCTCCGGTATTGCGCTGATGGAGATCGTCTCCAAACCCGATCTGCGCTCGGCCGAACAGGCCGGTGCCTATGTGCGTAAATTACGCGCCATTGTGCGCTATCTCGGGACGTGCGATGGCAACATGGAGCAGGGCTCGATGCGGGCCGATGTGAATGTCTCGGTGCGCCGCCCCGGAGAGGATCTGGGCACGCGGGCCGAGATCAAGAACGTCAACTCCATCCGTTTCATCCAGCAGGCCATCGAGCATGAGGCCCAGCGCCAGGTCGATGTGCTGGAAGACGGCGGCGCGGTCGTCCAGGAAACCCGGCTGTTTGATGCGGGTAGCGGCACCACCCGGGCCATGCGCTCGAAGGAAGAGAGCCACGATTACCGCTACTTCCCCGACCCCGACCTGCTGCCACTCGAATTCAGCCAGGAATATGTCGATGATCTGGCCGCCAGCCTGCCCGAATTACCCGACGCCAAACTGGCCCGTTTCCAGTCCGAACTCGGCCTCTCCGCCTACGACGCCGACGTGCTGGTCGCCGAAAAGGAAATCGCCGATTATTTCGAGGCGGCCGCCAGTGGCCGCGACGCCAAGACCGTCGCCAACTGGGTCAGCGGCACCCTGTTCGCATCCTTGAACAAATCAGGTAAAAACATCAGCCAAAGCCCTGTAAGTGCAGAACAATTAGGCGGTTTGATGGACCTGATGACCGACGGCACCATCAGCGGCAAAATCGCCAAGGACGTCTTCGAAGAAATGTTCGATACCGGCAAAAACGCCGACGCGGTCGTCGAAGAAAAAGGCCTCAAACAGGTCAGCGACACCGGCGCGATCGAAGCCATGATCGACGAGGTGCTAGCCGCCAACCCCGACAAAGTCGAAGAATACCGAGCGGGCAAAGTTCAATTGCTGGGCTTCTTCGTCGGCCAGGTGATGAAGGCATCGGGCGGGAAAGCGAACCCGGGGGTTGTTAATGAGGTGTTGCGGGGGAAGCTGGGGTGAACTTCAGCATTAACTAATTTGTGATGCTTGTTCCCAGTTTTGTTTGCGTTGCAAATATTCCGCTTTGGCAGGAGTTCGGGGAGTTCGGGGGACACCTTACTTTCGGGAGTTCGTGGGACACCTTACTTAACTATCCACAATCTCATGCTTGTCCGCATTGCGGGGACACGTGCCAAGAAGTACATGTCCCCGTAATGCTCGTCAGAATCAGAGGGCTCGAAACACAATGACGAAAGACGACGAATTCTCGGTCCCCGATGGCGTCGGGCCGCATGAGGAGCGGGAGTTGGAGATGTTGCTGGCGGGGAGCAAGCCGCTGGCGATGTTTAGCGACGAAAAGGCCTGGGGGTTTGATTTTGGTGAGGTCAGGTTTGACAAACATGTCGAGAGTGGGGAGTTGGTCAAGGCGTCTGAGATGGGGGAGCCGGGAAAAGACGGCATCGCCCTGCGGCGGGTGTATTACGCCCGCCCGGAAGCGGCCTGGCGAATTCCGGTCCTGCAGGCTCTGATCAGGGAACCTTATCCTCGCGACGCTGACGAAGCGGCGGCCGTGGAAGAACTCACTGGCAAGCTGCTGGGATATTCCGATCAGGAAATACAGGCGTTCCTACGCTGGCGGGGATGTTCCCAAGAGCGACTTCAGCCTGGCAAATAATACCCTCTCCACCCTTTGGGGGGAGAGGGCAGGGTGAGGGGGGCCGATACTGATATTTGTCGCGGCGGTGGTGGGGATTTGTCAGATGCTTCCCCCTCACCCCGCCCTCTCCCTCAGGGAGAGGGAGAAGTTAGGAGCCTCACCACCTGATATTGATTGGCGTGCCGCGCTTTAACCGGGGGTGACGCTCGTCGTCGTGGTATTTGTGGGTGTCGACGGGGTATTTGTAGCGGATGTTGCGGCGGTTGCTGAAGCGGTTGGTGACGTCGTCGTCGACGTACCACTGGGAGTGGAAGCCGTGGCGTTCAGCCATGTCCTGGACCCTGTCGATGAAGTCTCCGGCGTTGCGATAGGCGGTGAAGCGGTCGATTTCGTGGCCGTCGTCCCACAGCACGAAGGTGACGTCGCCAGTGACGTACTTCATGCGGCGGTCCAGGTACATGTCCAGCATTTTGCTGAATTCGCCGCGTGCGTTGAGGTCGATGAACTTTATCGGCACTTCATGGCCGATGTCGCTGCGCTTGTAGGACCATTCGACGTCGTCGATGATGTCTTCGCAATAATCGCAACTTAATCCGGAAAACATCAGTATTTTGGCGGCTTTCGCGCTGCCCGACGTCATAGTGCCGAGCCCGGCGATAACGGCGACGATGGCAAGTGCCTTGAGACTGATGGGTGCGTGATTAATCCTGAACATGGTGACCTCCGGCTTGAGTGTTTTTGATCCTTGCCGGAGGTATGAAGGGATTAGGGCGGTTTTTTGGAGTTGCGCTCGCCCCCGCACTCAACTCCCGGGTTTAAGCGCCCGCCAGAGGTTGCGGTTGAGGCCGCGGACGATGTCATCGTGCTGGTCTTCGAGGCACTGGCGCAGGCCGAAGGTCAAATCCTTGCGGGCCAGCCATTTCTGACACAGGCCGAAATGCCCCGTCGCCAGGCTCAGGGCTTTGTCATCGACCGGGCCGGGCAGGGTGGCCAGCGTGGTCTGCCAGAGTGATTGTCGTTCATCCGCTGTCAGGCGGTCGTTGACGGTGGTGCGATTGATGGCGCGGGCGAAGATCTTCACAGCCCCCGCCGGTCCCGACGACTTGTCGAACCAGGCCGAGGCCAGGGTACGGCTGCGAACCGTCGCCGCCTCGATATCGGCGGGCGTCAACGGGTTCAGGTCGCCAGCCACCGCAACGGGTATGGCGGTGACGTGCTTGCCGATGGTGATGGCAGCGCCTGTGGCGGCGAATTTGCCCAGCATGCTTTCCGGCAAGCTGATTTCAACGCCGGCGTAAAAGCGTTTGGTGCGCAGATTGACGTGGGACGCAGCCGGGATCTCGCGCGTTGAACCATCGGCGAGACGCAGGGTCAATCGCACATCCTGGTTTTGCGCCAGGTAATAGGGCGTCAGGAAGCCCGGGCTCTTGCGGTCCTTCTGCAGGCAGAAGCCGGAGAAGTCGGCGCGGCAGGTGCCATCCTCGCATCTGAGTTCCACCGGCCCGTCCGTCATGACGAGACCGAGCATTTGCGGCGCCGCCAGCCCCGGTGCGGTGGAGATTAAAACCGCTGCGGCCAGGCTCACGATGCCGGCACCCAAACGGTTGATCAAACGTCGGCCCGGAAATGTCATATCCTCAAACCTCGCGTTTTATGTGATGGCTGGCGTCAGATTAGCATATTTTGCCGGACTAGTCGTCAGCGCCACTTGCGGAAGCGAGTCAGATAGATCATCAGGCCGGAACCTGTAAAACCCGCCATAATCAAGATGATCTTGTTGCCGTCTTCAAAAAGCATCTGCGAGATGAAGCCCAGGATGACGGCCCCGGCCATGCTGGCGAACATATGGCCGACAATGCGGCGCATATCGTCGTCGTCGACATACAGCGCCACCGGCCACGCCACGACATTGGCAATGCCGAACAACAGAATGAAATCAAGCGGGTGCATGGACGAAGTGTAGCATGGTGTTGGGGAAGGACCCCTTACGTAGCGTAAAACTTCGCAAATGACTAAACTGACCACGCACAATATGAGGGTGGCAACATGAGTTCGAAGCTTGAGGACGATGACGGCGTCTATAAGCCGACACCGGAGATCATGGCGGTCTGGCCGGCGGGGAAGTCGGGCAATGACGTGAACGGGCTGGGCGAGGCCGAGAAACGCGCACCGAGGGCCGTGTTCTGGCGCACCGATGGCTCGACCGTGCACGAACCTGTGCTGCGCTATTTCTATAACGTCGACAAGAATAACGCGGCCATAGCCGAGGCGCGCAAATATCGCCAGAAGACGGCGGATATGTCGGTCAGCGACATCGCGCCGGATGCCGAGCAGAAATCAGCCGAAGAGTGGACGGCAGAGATCAAGGCGCTGGCGCTCGAAGCCGGGGCGGATGATGTCGGTATTTGCGAATTCCGGGACGACTGGTGGTTCAACGACCGGCCAAAACCCGAGGGCAAGTGGGCCATCGTTATGGCCTTCGAGCAATCGTGGGACGAGATGATCAAGGCGCCGCACGATGCCGCCTATATCGAGGTCATGAACCAGTACAGCCGCGCCGGTCTGGCCTCGAAGGTGCTGGCCAATCAAATCCGTGAACGCGGGCATCTGGCGGTAGCCAAAACCGGACCGATGACCGAGGACGTCCTGATGATCCCGCCGGCGATCGAGGCGGGCATTGGCGAGCTCGGCAAACATGGCTCAATGATCCACAGGAAGTTCGGCTCCAACTTCCGGCTTTCGATGGTGATGAGTGACGTCCCCCTGGTGCCCGATGCACCTGAAATCTTCGGCGGCGATGAGTTCTGCACCAGTTGTCAGGTCTGTACCAAAGCCTGCCCGCCCCGCGCGATCTCTGCTGACAAGCAAATGGTCAACGGCGTGACCAAGTGGTACGTCGATTTTGACGCCTGCATTCAATATTTCGTTGATAACCTGACATGCGGCATCTGCCTCGCCGTCTGCCCGTGGAGCCGCCCCGGCATCGCCGACAACCTGCTGGTCAAAATGGCCAGACGTATGGCGGCTGCGGAATAAGGCCCCGGATCAGAACACGCTTTGAATTCCTGACCTGACGGCGCGTTAATCAACGTTCATTTGATGTAGTTTACCAGTTGTGAAAAGTGATTCGAATAATATTACAATTAGTGAGCACCCTGAAGTCGTTCGCCACAACAAACCGGTAATCAAATGTCCAGTAAAGTCATCGCAACCCTGTCCGTGCCCGGGTTCGAAGTTGAAAGCTGGCTGATGAACGGCGAGATTTTGCATCGCATCAGAATTGTCGGACGCGTTGGTCTCAAAGAACGTTTACCGATGTACCAGTCGACCCTGGAAATCAATCGGGCACACGGCAAAATGACCTATTTTTGTGTTCTCGACAACCAGGACAGGCATGAAAACACCATGTCGTTCGAAGATATCAAACAGCTCGATCAGATGCTGCTTGAGAATGGCGTAACCGAATTTTTTGGCGCGACCATCACCACTGATGTTGCCTACGCCTCCCTGGTCTCGCTTGCCGACGCAAGCAGCAAGGCGGCTGATATTGGTGGCGAACTTATGGCGACCAGCGTTCCCGCGGAAGCCGAGGTTTTCATCCTGGAAAAAATAGCGGCTCACGCTTCCTGTTCGATATCCGCCCCGTCGCCTAATGACGGCAAGACATCGGCGTAGATTCCCAACGCCTCAACGCCGGCGTCTGTCAGGGCGTAAATTCCGCGCGATACGCGGGCGAACCAGTCGTAGTGATCTTTCTGCAAAATGGACGCGGTTTTGGCGATGTCCGTCTGGTCGCGAAGGTCTGACACTTTCATCTCGCCTTGTTCATTAAGCGCGACGGCGATACGCAGGGCATCCTGGCGATAGGCCGTGACGATTTTGGTCCGGGTGGTGCCACCGGTATTGGGATCGCCGGCCCGGCTTGTGAATTCGGCCATCAGCCGCGTGCGCCGGCCTGAATTCTTGCGCGGCGCATAGGGTGCCGGATCAAGCATGACTTCTACTTTTTTGGCACCCACCAGGATCAGGCCCAGGCCGAGCATGCGACAAAGCTTGATGTAGCCTTTTTGGCGGGCCCACCAGTTGCGTCGTTTCGCCGGGGTGTCGGGCGCGGGTACAGCGATATAGACATCATCAGTCAGGTTCTGGCGATTGATGCCCTGCAGCACCAGATCAAGCGTAAATCCGAGTTTCAGTTCGACGACGACTGTGGGCGCATCGGGTTTGACCGCAACGACGTCGCAATCCTCAATCTCGGCCTTGACCTCATATCCCCGCGCTTCCAGCAGTGCCTTGACGGGCGCGTAGAGGTCGGTTTCCTTCAGCGATTGTTTTGACATGGGTTGATTGTATTCCCTGTTGCTGCCCACCGGTATCCCAAAGGCCACGGATTGTGCTAGAGGTATGCTCGAAATTCTAACCCGCGAGGAAAGCCACGAATGTTTGAGCGTCATGATGGCCTGATCGACGAGATCAGGGATCGGTTTTGCCATGTTGAAAACTGCCCGGAGCAGGGCAAGCGGATCTTTTTTGAGAACGCCGGTGGTGCCTTGACGCTGAAGTCGGTGGTCGACCTTTCGACGACGCTGGCTGCCGTGCCCGACAATCAGGGCCGCGACAATCCGATGTCGCACGAACTGGTGCGGATCATCGATCAGGCCAAAGCCGATATCCGCTTGTTTCTCGGCGCGGCAAAGGGCCCGGTTTTTATCGGCGAAAGTGGCACCGAACTGCTGTTCCGCCTCGTTTGTGTGGCCGTGCTGGAAGCGCCCGAAGGCGGCGACGTCGTCGGCAGTACGCTTGAACATCCGGCGACGGTCAGTGCCTGCACGCGCTGGTCAAAGTTCGCCGGCCGTAATTTTGTTCAAGTTCCACACAACAGCGAGACCGGCACGGTGACGGCGGAGGACTACCGCCCTTACGTCACCAAAGACACGCGCGTTGCGACCATTTTGCATACCTCACCCGTGACAGGCATGGGTGTCGATGTCGCCGACATTGCCAAACTCATCCGCGAGGTCTCGCCGGACTGTTACATCATCGTTGACGGCATCCAGCACGCCGCGCACGGCGGGCTCGATATCGACAGCTATAATATCGATGCCTATGCCATCTCGCCCTACAAGGTGTTCTCGCGCCACGGTTATGGCATTGCCTGGGTATCGGAGCGCATGGGTGTGTTGCCACACAACAGTCTGATCGGCGCACCGGCGGACGGATGGGACCTCGGCACACGTGACACCGCGTCGTACGGGACTTTTTCCGAAGTGGTGAATTACTTCGACTGGCTCGGATCGCACTATACCTCGTCAGATGATCGCCGCACCCGCATCAACGCTGCAGGCAAAGCCATCCACAAGCATGAGAAGGATCTAACCGACGCCATGCTCTACGGCACGGGCGGCCAGGATGGTCTGGCCTCCATGTCCGAGGTCTATATTATCGGTGGTATTGAAAACCCGATGCGTGAAGGCCTGGTCTCGCTGGGCGTCGAGGGTATGTCGGCAGTCGATGTTGTCAGTGCGCTGCGCGAGGACGGAATCCGCACCCATGCCCGCAAGAACGATCACTTCTCCGGCAATATTCTCAAGCCGCTGGAGATGGAGGCCTGTGTTCGCGTCTCGATGTGCCACTACAATACCGAACAGGAAGTTGCTGAATTCCTGAGCGCCATGAAATCAATCGTTAAAAACAAATCCGCCAACTGAAAGAACGAACGTCATGATCATGTATTCCCGCGAATTGACTGTTGCCTGGGGCGAATCCGATCCTTTTGGCCTGGTTTATTATCCCATGATGTTCACCTGGTTTAACGAAACCGAGCATGAATTGCTGCGCGCCCTTGGCTTCCCGACCAACAAACTGATCAAGGAAAGCCGCACCGCCTTTGTCATGGGGGACGTGCATTTTCGTTTCATTGGACCCGCGGCCTACGGCGAAAAAGTCCGCACGACCATCCAGCTGCACAAGATGACCGACAGCACCATTCACTGGGATTGCAAGGCCGTGCAGGCGGGCTCCGGCGACGTCATCACCGAGGGCCGCGCCATCCGCATTTATGCCCAGATCCTTGACGACGGTAATCTGCAAGCGGCAACGATCCCGGATTATATCCGCGAGGCGCTGACACAAACGGGTGGCCTGATCGATTTGCCGGAGAACGGCGAGGATTAACCGTCCCCGTTTGAGATGATCCTCCAATTAACGTATCCTTGCGTGACAGGAGGAAGGGTGACATGAGCGTTCAGGGCGACGCAGCCATCACATACGATGACGCCATGCAGGATTATCTGGTGGCGGGCGAGGCCAGGGCTTTTGCGCTTGGCAACCGTGGGCCCATTCGCTTTACCGACGACGGCGGACTTCACCCCGACATTACCGAGGCTTACTGGCGCTGCGGGTTTTATGTTTTTGAAGGTGTGCTGGGCGCGACTGAACTGGCTGAGATTGAAACCGACGTTCTGGATATCCTTGACCGGGTGCCGTCGGAGGAGGGGTCTCCGGTCGATGCAAAAGGTCGCCCGGCCCTGGCCGTGGATTGCGAGGCGCCAACGCTATTCTGGTCAAAACCACTGGCCGACCCGTTCGGCGGGACCGATCTGGCCAACGGACGCCATCCCGTCAAAATGATTGAACCGACGGCCGCCGCGAACGCACCCGAGGAAATCGTCTATTTGATGCTGGGCACCTTGCAGTTTTCCGACGCCTTGCTGCGAACCTACGGCCATCCTGATTTGCTGAGCGTCGCCGCAGCAATCAATGGATCTGATTTTGTGCCCTTCAACGAGGCCCTGTTTATCAAGGAGCCTGGCCTCGGTGCCTCGTTCGCCTGGCATCAGGATGGCACCACCCACTGGGACAGCGATGACTGGGATGAAGGCATTCACGGCTTCAACTTCATGGGCCAGCTTTACGGAAGTACGGCGGCGAACGGTGTCTGGGTCGTGCCCGGGTCGCACAAGCTTGGCAAGGTGGACATCAAGGCGCTGGTGGCGGAGGCCGGATCCGAACGTCTGACAAATGCTGTACCCGTTGTCTGCGCGCCCGGTGATGTCGTGATCACCAATCGCCAGACTTTGCATGGGTCCTTTGCCAACACCAGTCCGGACTGGCGCGTGACGGTCAACATGGGCTTCCATCGGCGCGCTTCCGTTCTGGGCGTGACCGGGGGAGGCGTTCATGCCGCACCCGCTGTTTACGACGAGGAACACATCGCCATCCGTTCGCGTCTGATCGGCTATGCCATCGACGCCCGCCGTCGCCATTTCCCGAACGAGACGCCCTTTGACTACGCGCCGTACCGCGAGGCCACAGATATTCCGGTCTGGGACGAAAAAGCCAGGATCAGTCTTAAAGACTACAATTTGCGCGATATGAGCATCTGACGGCCCGCTTTTCCCTCAATTGGCCGTGAAATGTAGGTAATTTGTTAACTATGTCGGTGAATATTGGGTATTCTCGTAACTGGATTGACGGGTATCAGGGGATGGTTTGCAAGAAATTCCCCATTATCCTGAAGACAAAGGCATAAAGATCGTGGCTGGCGCAGACGAACTCAAGGGCGTTACAGGTCCCAAAAAAGCCGCCATCATGATGTTGGCGATCGGCGAAGAACGTTCTTCACGATTGTTCGCCATGATGGACGAGGAAGAGATCAAGGAGCTGTCGCAGGCGATGGCCAACCTCGGTTCTGTCGATTCCAAAATCATTGAGCGATTGTTCCTCGAATTTGCAAATCTGCTTTCAGGCACGGGTTCGCTGGTTGGTTCCTACCAAAGCACAGAGCGTCTGCTCGCCAAGACCCTGGACAAGGATCAGGTTGAAGCGATCATGGAAGACATTCGTGGTCCGGCTGGCCGTACCATGTGGGACAAACTGGGCAACGTCACCGAAACCGTTCTGGCGAGTTATCTGAAGAACGAATACCCGCAGACTGTTGCTGTTGTTCTGGGCAAACTGAAACCGGATCACGCTGCAGCCGTCTTGACCGAATTGCCGGACGAATTTTCCGCCGAAGTCATTATGCGCATGCTGAATATGGAAGTGGTGCGCAAGGAAATCCTTTCAGGCATTGAACAGACCCTGCGTGTCGAGTTCATGACCAGTCTTGCCAGTACCAACAAGCGTGACAGTCACGAAGTCATGGCCGACATCTTCAACAACATGGATCGTGCCTCGGAAGAACGCTTCATGTCGTCGCTTGAAGAGCGTAGTCGTGATTCGGCTGAAAAAATCCGCTCGCTGATGTTCACCTTCGATGATCTCAGCAAGCTCGACCCGAACGGCGTGCAGACCTTGCTGCGCCATGTCGAAAAAGCTGCCCTTGCCATTGCGCTCAAAGGGGCTTCGGACGACATCAAGGACATGTTCTTCAGCAATATGTCGGAACGTCAGGGCAAGATTCTCAAGGAAGACATGGAGAACATGGGCCCGATCCGTCTCAGCGAAGTCGAAGAGGCCCAGATGTCCATGGTCGTCAAGGCCAAGGATCTGGCAGCCAGTGGTGAACTGGTGATTTCCGAAGACGGTGGCGACGACGAGTTGATTTATTAGACGTCATCATTTTTAATCCATTGATCAACAATGGATGAGAGATGATGGACATCACCCCCTGCGATGCAACTTTGGGCGCGACGGTCACTGGCGTTGATTTAAGCCGTGATCTCGACGACGCCACTTTTGAATTGATTGAAGACGCCTGGTACGACCGCGGCGTCCTTATCTTCCCTGATCAGAATTTGAATGATGCGCAACAGATCGCTTTCAGCCGGCGCTTTGGCCAGCTCGAGCGTTTGATCACGAAGGATATCGAGGGCATCCCGGAGATCGCCTTGCTCTCCAACGTCAGGTCGGACGGCAGCCTGTGGGAACACAAAAGCGAAATGGGCCTGTTCCTCGAAGGTAATCGCGGCTGGCACACCGACAGTTCCTTTAAACGAGTGCCGGCGATGGCGTCGTTATTGTCGGGGCGGCGCGTACCGGATAGCGGCGGCGGCACTGAGTTTGCGGACATGCGGGCGGCCTGGGATGATCTCAACCTCGCGACACAGGACTGGCTCGAAGACAAGATCGCAGTGCACAGCTACATCTACAGCCAGGGACTGGTTGGCGGCCTCTCGGTATTGACGGAGGAAGAGCAGGAAGCATTGCCGCCCGTCGAACATGCGCTGGTGCGAACCCATCCCAAAACCGGGCGCAAGAACCTCTACATGGGCCGACACGCCAGCCACATTCAGGGCGAAGACATCGAGGAAAGCCGCGCCCTTTTGCAACGGCTCGCCGACGACGCCTGCCTGCCGCCCCGCGTGATCTGCCATATGTGGCAGGAAGGCGACATCGTCATCTGGGACAACAGGTGCATGCTCCACCGTGGCCAGACATGGCCCGGTGATCAGGCCCGCGTCATGGCCCGTACCACCATTGCCGGTGAAACCAGCGACAACGAGTGGTCGCTGTAGCGGTTCCTGATTTACGCCAGTAACCAGCCACCGTCGACGTCGATGGTCGTGCCGGTGACAAAATCGTTCTGGATCAGAAAGAGGATAGCTTGCGCACATTCGTCGGCAGTGCCGGCGCGCGGAATGCTGTGGCTGGCTGTCAGGCTTTTGTATAGCGCCTCGCGTTCGGCACCCTGGGCCTGGACAACGGGTGTATCGATAAATCCGGGTGAAACGACGTTCACACGCCGCGGGGCGATTTCAGGTGCGATGGCACGCACCAGGGCTTCGACCGCGCCGCCAACCGACGACAGGGAAACCTGACCGGGTTTGCATTTGCGTGCCGGGGCACCACTAACCAGTACGATAGAGCCGTTCTCGCTCAGGTGTTCGGTGCCGAAGCGCACGACATTGGCATAGCCCCATAACTTGTCGAACGAGCCCTGATAGCCGTCCATATCCATCTCGAGGAACGGACCGGCCGAGCGCGTGCCGCCGGTCGCAGCGCTGACCAGAATGTCGAACGGTGCGCAGTCTTTGAATATTTTGGCCAGGGCATCGCGATCACGGACGTCGCACTGCATCAGCGTGATGCCGGCGGGTACATCGCCGGCCTTTTCCGGGTTGCGACTGATCGCAATAACTTCGGCGCCCAGCGCCGCCAGTTGCTTCGAAGTTGCCAGTCCAATACCTGAAGTTCCGCCGAAAACAATCGCTTTTTTACCTGCTACGTCCATGTTCGTATCGCCTCTTTGAAGTTTGTTATTCCATACGTCGCCGGACTATAGAGCACTTCAATTTTCAATGTGAGCTTGAAATCACGCATCAGCCGCTACTCCTGAAGTTGACGCTGTTTCGCCAGGGCCTCGCGCCGCGTGATGAAGACGGTACTGGCGAGAATAACACCGGCCCCGATCCAGGTATAAATATCGCTGGTCTCCCCGAAGGCGAGCCAGCCCACGGTCGCGGTCGTCGGCAATCGCAAAAAGTCATAAGGCTGGGTCGCAGAAGCGTCACCGTTTTGCAGTGCCTTGGCGATACCATACATATTCAGGTTCGAAGCAACGGCGATCAGAAAAAGCCAGACATATTGCTCGCCCGTCGGCCAGTGCCAGAAAAACGTCGCCGGAATTAACGATAGCGGCACCGAAATCACTGCCAGTGAAGCGACCATCAATTCGGGCGAGTCAGTTCGGATCAGAACCTTGCCGCACAGCACGACGCCCGCGAAGGTGACGGCGGATACCATGATCAGCAGGGCCGCCCAATTGAACATCTCGAGACCCGGTCTGAGAATGAACAGCATGCCGAGGAAACCGATGAACAAGGCAGCCCAGCGCCGGGGGCCCGCCTTCTCTCGCAGGAACAGGATGGCACCAATCATGGTAAACAGCGGCGTGGTGAAACTCAGGGCTGTCACTTCATCCAGCGGCATGATCATGATCGCCATCAGAATGCAAACGCTCGAGACGAGCAGGAAGCAGGCGCGGATGATGTGCATGCCGTAACGCGTGGAGTGAAGACCGGCAACGCCGACGCGCAGGAACCACGGCGCGAACATCAACATGCCAAAAACATATCGCCAGAATGAAACGGCAAAGATATGCATGTCCTGCCCGATATGGCGAACCAGGCCCATCATGACGCCGAAAAACACGGCACTGACAGACATCCAGAGGGCCACGCGAAGCGCCGGAGACCCAGGCCCGTCAGACACTCGTTACAGACTTCGTTCGGGAAATCGCTGCGGTAGCAGCGCTGGACCAGGGGATGAACAGGAACGTGTAAAACATGTCGCTAGCATACGGTGCGTTTGCGATGCCACCTAATCAAAAGCTGTGCGCAAATCCGCCGGATGTCATCCTGGGTCATTTTTCATAAACTATTGCATGTAGCGGATTTTCCACCCGTCCGGAACGATGTGAAAGGACAACAGCATTAACATTCCGAACAAATATTTCTTCGGAGTAACTTTATGAATCGATTTTTTGCACGCATAGTTTTTGTCGCGGCGATTTTTGGCTTCGGCCAGATTTCTGCGACGGCGGGTCCGTATATTGTGGCGGCACCGGATGCAAATAGCGATTCTGTGCCGCTTTCACTACGCATTGTGAAACTGGTGTACGAACGGATCGGTGTAGACATCCTGGTAGAAATTCTGCCAGGCAAAAGGTCGCTGACGAACGCATCAAAGGGTCATGTCAGCCAATATGCAGGGCCATTATGCGTTCATCCATTTATTCAAGGCGCTGATGAAAGCTTGCGGTTGTTCCAGCGGCGCAAAGTGTCCTGCCTCTTCTATGATTACAAGTTCAACGTGTTGGATGTGCTGGCACATGGCTTTGTGCCGGGCGATGGGCGACCAGCTATCCTGTCGCCCGACGGCCAGCAGAACAGGACAGGCAATAGTGGGTAACACGCTTTCGGCATCAGGGCGGTCAAGCATGGCGCGGACCTGGCGTTCGTACAGATTTGCATCGGCCCGCAATACCATATCTGTGAGAATGCCCATCAGGACATCGTCGTCCACCCGAGCCGGGTGAACCATTGGCGGTAACCATTTGTTGGCAATTGCCGCCATGCTTTCCCTGTGCGCCAGATCCAGCAATTTTTGCCGGGACTCAGTCTCGCCGTGCTGCAAGGGATGAACGCCGGTATCCAGCATGGCCATTTTCACCACGCGCTCAGGCGCCAGTCGATAAACTTCCAGAGCAACCCGCGCGCCCATCGAATGCCCGACAACAACAAGATCACCGGGGTTCTCGCCGAGCATTTTTTCGGCCATGTGAGTGAAAGAACCACTGTCGTCCAGGCTGACTGTAACGACGGGCATGGTTCCGGAAAAGGCATCGACAACGGGTTGCCAGACAGCCGCATCAGATAACAGACCGGAAATCAAAATCAACGTGGGCCTTCCGCCCGTCATTGCCAGATCACCGGGAACCAGTCTTCGCGCAATTTGTCGCCGGGCTTCATATCATGACCGGGGAAAGGTGGTGAGGTGCGGCCCTGGCGTGCGACGACCACGGCATCCTCGCCAACCCAGCGGCTGGAGAAAGCGCGCCGGCGTCCCGCCGTGAGATTGCCACGGGCCCCGTGTACCGTTCGGAAAGAAAATGCGACGACGTCACCGGGTTCCATTGCCCACTCCAGCACCTGCATATCACTGCCGGGCGCATCGGGCTCCGGCACAGGTAGAAAATCGTCATCGCCGTCGTAAAAGTCATCTTCTTTTAGCCATTTCACCGGCAAGACCATCTTCGGCCAGAGGTGCGATCCGGCAATAAACCGCAACGTCGTTTCAGTCACCGGTTCAACCGGTGCCCAGAAGCTCACGGTCTGCGGGCCATCGACAAAATAATAGGGCGCGTCCTGATGCCACGGCGTTTCCTTGGCGGTGCCCGGTTCCTTGACCAGCACGTGATCATGAAAAAGCTGCGCCGTCGGGGACGCCATCAAGGCTGCGGCCGCTTCGGCCAGGGGCGAGTTCTGCAGAACGTCGACAAATTCCGGAATGCGCTGCCAGTTACAATAGTCATCAAAGAAGCTGCCGGTCTCACCCTCAGCGACGCTCTCCGCCGCATAGGGGCCGGGCTCCGCCATGTTGCGCTCAATCCCCGCAGCGATGACATCGACCCAGTCCTTCGCCAGTCCCGGCAACAGGACACAGCCGTCCCGGGCGTAATCCCTGACGTGTGAGGCTGTAACGAACTCACTCACCACTTTGTCTTTCATCCATCCAGGTTCAGCTTCATACCGTTATGGCTATTTTGATATCCCAGTTCCTCGTAAAACCGCAAGGCGTCATCGCGCTGGCGATCGGTCGTCAGTTGAACCAGGCCACAGCCTTCGTTTGCGGCGATGGCGTGGGCTTCGTTGAACAATCTTGTGCCGATACTCAGGCCGCGCGCCGTACTGGCAACCCGCACGCCTTCCAGCTGGGCTCTCTTGTTGCCCGACCGCGACAGGCCGGGAATGATGGTGATCTGGACGCAGCCGACGATATCGCCATCTTCATTGATCGCCAGCAGATACTGATTGTCGCCCTGTGCCGCCATGTCGTCGAAAGCCTGCAGGTAGCGGGCGAGTTCCTGATCCCCGGCGACTTCGCGGGTTTTGCCCAGAACATCGTCGGCCAGCAAGGCGACAATCGCCGGCACATCATCGCGCCCGGCAAACCGAAAGCTGATGCCGTCCTCGTGCGTCATGTCGGATATCTCCATCAGGCATGGCTCTTCAATGCCGTGACGCAAGATTCCGGTCCGCCGAAATCCTCAATGCGTTTCAGCCATTCATCACCCAGCATATGGGTGTGGACGTCGATTGCAGGCATTTAACTCTCCATCGCGATTGGCCTGGAATCATTACATCACAGGCCTCGCCGCTTCGCGAGTTCTCTATCTGGTGAATACGACCCGACTCGCCTGAACTCTCTGGATTGTGTAGGGTTTGGCCGATGCCCTTGGGGAGGTTTGCGGCTGATGAACGGCGATACCAACCAGCGACGGCTTTCTGCAATTCTGGCAGCAGACGTGGTCGGCTATAACAGACTCATGGAGCAGAATACCGGCGGCACCGTTGCCGCGTGGAAATCCGCCCGTAGCGAGATCATGACATTGTTTTGAGTTGATCGCCGGATTGCAGCCAGGCGATAATCGGCAACTGGTCGGGCGAGAGGGTAAATGGATGCGGTTAAGCGATGAGGAACTGAAAACCTTTGATGATGAGGGATACCTTTTTTTCCCCAACGTGTTTTCAGCGCAGGAAGCGGCCCTTCTGAAGCATGAGGCGGAGACAGTCTATGCCCTCGATCGCAAGGAGGTCTGGCGCGAAAGTTCAGGCGCCGCCCGGACAGCTTTTGCCGCGCACACCTACAACGAAGGCTTCCGGCGGCTCGGGGCCCACCCGAGACTGATCGAGCCGGTTGAACAGGTGCTCGATGGTTCGGTTTACATGCATCAGTACAAAGTGAACGCCAAGGCAGCCTTCGATGGCGAGGTCTGGCAGTGGCATCAGGATTACGGCACGTGGAAGCGTGACGATGAGATGCCGGAGCCGCGCGCCATGAACATCGCCGTCTTTCTCGATGACGTCACAGCGGCGAACGGCCCGTTATTGTTTATTCCCGGCAGCCACAAGGTCGGCGTGGTCGACGCCGGTCATGATCTGGAAACCACATCCTATCCGCTGTGGACGCTGGATCGAGAGAAGGTGAGCGAACTGGCCGAACGAGGCGGTTGCGTCGCGCCGACCGGACCGGCAGGCAGTATGTTGATGTTCTCATCACTGCTGGTGCACGCCAGCCCGGCCAACATATCGCCATTCGGGCGTATCATTGTTTATCTGTCGCTTTGCCATGTCGACAATCACATCCGGGCCTTCAATCGCGAAGACTGGATCGCGCATCGTGATTTTGCCCCGATTGAGTCGCTGAGTGACGATTGCCTCGAAGAACTGGTGGCCGAACATCAACGGGCGGCGGAGTGACATCTGCAAAAACTATCTGACGGGAGGGAGATCATGGAACGCAAAAGTGCCGAAGACTTTGATCAGGAACTGCTTGATATCTACGACCACTATGCCCACGGTCTGATCGACCGGCGGAAGTTTCTTGACCGGGCAGCGAAGTTTGCGATCGGCGGTGTGACCGCGGCGGCATTGCTGGAGACGCTGTCGCCCAACTATGCCCTCGCCAACCAGGTCGACAGGAATGATCCGCGCATCAAGGGCCAGATGATCGAATATGCCTCACCCAAAGGCCATGGCAAGATCAAGGGCTACCTCGTCCGTCCGGCCGGTGGCGGGAAACGCGGGGGCGTTGTCGTGGTACACGAAAATCGTGGTCTCAATCCCTATATTGCCGATGTGGCGCGGCGCGTTGCGATCGCCGGTTATACAGCACTTGCCCCTGATGGCCTGACGCCGCTCGGCGGTTATCCCGGTACAGATGACGAAGGCAAGGTCATGCAGCGCAAGCTCGACAAAGGCAAACTGCTGGAAGATTTCATCGCGGCGTTTGAACACCTGAAGGCTGACGCGAATTCCAACGGCAAAGTCGGCGTCGTCGGGTTTTGTTATGGCGGCGGTGTCTGCAATGCCATGGCCGTACGCTTGCCCGATCTTGCTGCTGCTGCGCCGTTCTACGGGCGCCAGCCGGACAGTGCCGATGTCGCAAGAATCAAAGCGCCGCTGGTGCTGCATTACGCCGGGCTCGACAATCGCATCAACAGTCGCTGGCCAGGCTATGAGTCAGCTTTGAAGGCTCATGGCAAGGAATACAAGGCCTTCATTTATCCCAACGTAAACCACGGTTTCCACAACGACACGACGCCGCGTTATCACAAGGCCTCGGCCAGCCTTGCGTGGAAGCGGACGATAGCCTTGTTCCGGCAAAATTTGAGTTAGGCACAAAAAAAGCGCCGTGATCAACACGACGCTTTTCTTGTGTATTGGTTGGTTCGCTCAGGCGGCGATGCGCTTGCCGTAGCGCTGGTTCTTGCGACGGCGCTGTCCCTGGCGTTTTTTATGGTTCGGCGCGCGTTTGGCCGGACCCGGATCGTTGGCGATTTCCTCGTTGTGGAATGAGTGATCGACATCGACCTGGACGCTTTGGCGAATGGTTTTTTCGATGTCCCGCAGATGGGCGCGCTCTTCCAGATCACAGAATGAAATGGCGATACCGGCGGCACCGGCGCGGGCCGTACGGCCAATGCGGTGGACGTAACTGTCGGGATCGTTCGGCAGTTCAAAGTTGATGACGTGTGTAACACCATCGACGTCGATGCCGCGAGCCGCAATATCGGTCGCAACCAAAGCCCGGATGTTGCCGTTCTTGAAACTTTTGAGCGCACGCTGGCGGGCAGCCTGCGCCTTGTTGCCGTGAATGGCGTCCGAACGAATGCCGGCCTGATGCAGGTGTTTGGAAACCCGATCCGCGCCGTGTTTGGTGCGGGTGAAGATCAGAACGCGTTCAATGTCCTTGTTGGTCATCAATTCGCTCAGCAGGGCACGCTTTTTGTCTTTGGCAACGAACAACACGCGTTGGTCAACTTTTTCAGCCGTGGTCGCTGCGGGTGCAACCTCAACCTTGACCGGGTCAACCAGCAGACCACTGGCCAGGCCGTGAACGGCTTTGGGCATGGTGGCGGAAAACATGGCGGTCTGGCGTTGCTGCGGCACCGCAGCGGCAATTTTCTTGACGTCGGGAATGAAGCCCATGTCAAGCATGCGGTCGGCTTCGTCGAGTACGAAGATCTCAACCGCATCGAGTTGTACGTGACGCTGGTTCATCAGATCGAGCAAACGGCCCGGTGTCGCCACCAGGACGTGAACGCCGCGGGCGAGGCCCTTGATCTGCGGGCGAATGGAGGCACCGCCGAAGACGACCGTCGAAGTAATGTGCATGTGGCGGCTGTAGGTCCGGATGCTGTCGCCGATCTGGCCGGCCAACTCACGGGTCGGTGCGAGGATCAGGGCGCGGGGCTTGCGGCTCTGGGGTTTGCGGGTGTCGCGCGCCAGACGGTCGAGCAGGGGCAGCGCAAAGGCTGCGGTCTTGCCGGTACCGGTCTGGGCGACGCCCATGATGTCGCGGCCTTCAAGCATCGGCGGAATGGATTTGGCCTGAATAGGGGTCGGAGTGTCATAGCCCTCGTCCAAAACGGCACGAAGGATGGGTTGGGCCAGGTTAAGGTCCTTGAAAATAGTCATTTACTGTTTGTCTTTCTTGATCAAAACATAATTAACCGCCGCCCCGATCAAGGGACGCCGGGCGCACCCGCAAAATTGCAGGTACAAATCGGGCAAAGGCGACGCGGCTTGACCAATGTGGAATACACCGGTTCAGAGGTCGGTCTGTCGAAACGCCCACATATGTCTGAAAGAAAGAAGGCCTGGCCATATATCTGTCTCAGTGAGACGAAAAAGCCGGCGAGCGTTCGAAATTCGAACTTAAAGGGAGTGTCGCTGGCGGCTAAAAGCCTGACCGACGGCCAGAAGTCAAGCTAAATCGTGCTGACGTATTGCAGCCTGTACCGTGGTTTCAAGGCGATTGAGGAACTGCGAGCGGTCCGATTTGCTAAAAGGCCGGGGCCCACCGGTAATTTCTCCGGTCTCGCGCAGACTTTGCATCAGCTCCCGGTTCGCCAGTGCCATGCCGATGCCGCTTTCTGTGAAAAGCTCGCCATTGGGTTTGAGGGCGAGCGCTTTTTGCTCAAGACAGCGCGCGGCCAGCGGGATGTCACTGGTCACGCAAATGTCTGCCGCCTGAATATGCCCGGCAATCCAGTCATCCGCAGCGTCCGGGCCCTGGGCGACGATGACCAGTTCGACAAGCGGGCTCTGATGCGGGCGAATACCGCCGTCACTGACCATCAGGATTTTCAGGCTGTGACGCGTGGCGACACGAACGGTTTCGTCCTTGACCGGGCAGGCGTCGGCATCAATGTAAATTTCGACCATATATATTCCGGCTGGAAGTTTCGGCGCTGTTGGTTGAGAATTTCCTGTACCTTATCGCAAATGCCGACGGGGTGTATCGAGGAAAGAACCATGACGATCCAATTACGCTTTGGCAGCGCTCTACTTCTGATGATTTTCTGGCTCGCGCCGGTCTCAGGCCGGGCCCAGACGGCCCCGTCTTCAACCGAGGTTGCGCAATACGCCGGGCTCCATGCTGCGGCTTATGCCGGTGACATCAAGGAAGTCACGCGCCTTGTTGACGGTGGTGCCAGTCTCGAGGCACGCGACACCATGGCTCGGACGCCGCTGCACGTCGCCGCCTTCCAGTCACACGATGATGTTGTCAAGGCACTGGTCGCGGCGGGTGCCGATATCAATGCCCGTGAGCACGCGGACTATGACGTCGTGACAATTGCCGCTGTCGCCGATGACCTCGCGATGATGAAGCTGGCCCTCTCGCTGGGCGGCAATGCCAAAAACATCACCAGTCCCTACGAGGGAACCGCGTTAATCGCAGCGGCGCATCTCGGACATGTCGAGGTCGTCGATGCCCTGATCAAGGCAGGCGCGCCGCTCGATCATGTCAACAATCTCGGCTGGACGGCTTTGATCGAAGCGGTCGTTCTCGGCGACGGCGGTCCGCGTCATACGGAAATTGTAGGTCTTCTGATCAGCGCCGGTGCTGATATGTCGATTGCTGATCGGCAAGGTGTTACGCCACTGGCCCTTGCAAAGCGGCGTGGCTTCGACGATATGGTCGCAACTTTCCCGGCGTCAGCAAAGTAGTAACAGATATGTCCGACATACTTGACGAAGCAGAACTGGCGCGGGTTCTGAAACCGATCGCGGCAGCACGCGGTTTGCCCAACATTTGTTACACAGACCCGTTGGTCTTTGGACTTGAACGCAAGCGGATATTCGCAAGCGGCTGGGCCTGCGCCGGATTTAGCCACGACGTCGCCGGGGCAGGCGCGCTGCACCCCTTTGAATTTGCCGGCATGCCATTGCTGATGGTCCGCATTGAAGCATCGGTCAACGAAAATTCACTGCGCGTGTTTCACAACGTCTGCCGCCATCGCGGACGTGTTCTCGTGGCTGAACCAAAGTTGGTGAAAAAAGCCATCGCCTGTCCCTATCATGGCTGGTCGTATGATCTGGCAGGCAGTCTGGTTCGTGCGCCGAATGTCGGCGGCCTGGGCGTGCATGCGCATGATGGATTTGACGCCAGTGACATCTGTCTGAGCGAAGTCAGAAGTGCCGAGTGGTTTGGTCTGGTCTTCGTCGATTTATCAGGCGAGGCCGAATCGTTTGACGATTACATTCGTCCGGTCAACGAACGCTGGCAGGACTTTGCCGGCGCAACGTTGATCCACGGTGGTGTCGACAGCACGATCAGGATTGATCTGGCCTGCAACTGGAAGCTGGCTGTCGAAAATTATTGCGAGGCTTACCACCTGCCTTTCGTTCATCCCGAGCTCAACAAATATTCGCCGCTCGATCAGCATTTTTGCATTGTCGATGAAGCGCATTCCGGGCAACGCAGTGAAGTTTATGCACCGACATACCCCGGCGGGCAGGCAGCCTTCCCGAATGCGCCGGACCTTCCGGCGTCCTGGGATACGGGTGCAGATTACATCGCACTTTATCCCAACGTACTGCTTGGCATTCACCGCGATCACTTCTTCGCCGTGTTGCTTGAGCCTGAGGGACCGAACCGCACGTTTGAGCGATTTGAAATCTTCTATTTTGACGCGGCGGTGCGCGATACTGCGTTCGATGCGACGAGGATCGCCAATCGCGATCTCTGGCAATCGGTCTTCGCCGAAGATCGGGATGCCGTCGAGAGCATGCAACGCGGGCGGGTGTCGCCAGGTTTTGATGGCGGTGTCTTTTCGCCGGTGATGGATGTGGCGACACACACTTTTCATGTCTGGATGGCGAATAAACTTCAGAACACTTCAGACGGACAATAAACCCGGGACCGCTTCCGGTATTTCAGTATTGACGACCAGGTGCGTTACGGCGTCGCCTGTTTTTCGATAATTGAACGCACCTTTTCCAGCAACTCGGCGCGGCGGTAAGGTTTGTTGACGAGTACTTCAGACGGGTCCAGATGCCCCCGTTCAACAATCGCGCTTTCAGCATAACCCGTTGTAAACAGGATTTTTATTCCAGGCTGAATCTGTTTGGCTCTGGTCGCTATATCGACGCCATTCATACCGCCTGGCAATACGATGTCGGTAAACAGCAAATCAAATGCCGGACCGTTTTCCAGGTGGTTTATCGCTTCTTCGCCATTTGAAGCCTCGACGATCTGGTATCCCTGATCGGTGAGAATATTGACCGGCACCTCACGGACACCGGCATCATCCTCGACAACAAGAATGCGTTCCGATCCAATTCGATGGCCCGAATATTGTCCTTCAATGCCGCTCATGGCGGCAGATTCGCGGGATCGTGGCAAATACATCTTGATTGTTGTCCCCTGGTCGGGCTCGCTATAGATCGAGATGTGACCATTGGACTGTTTGGTGAAGCCGTAAACCATGCTCAGTCCCAGTCCGCTGCCCTTGCCGACATCTTTTGTGGTGAAAAAAGGTTCAAATACTTTCTCCACCAACTCCGGCGGCATACCGCTACCCGTGTCGCTGACGGCAATCAGGATATAGTCTCCGGCGGCAACGTCTTCCTGTTGATTGACGAAAGTTTCGTCCAGCGTCGTATTGGCCGTTTCAATGACCAGCATGCCACCACCGGGCATGGCGTCCCGGGCATTGATCGCCAGATTAATCAGTGCGTTTTCGAACTGATGCGGGTCGGTCATGGCAGGCCAGAGGGTATCGGAACGTGACACCCTCAGATCAATTGTCTCGCCCAGTGTCCGGCGAAACAGGTCTTCCAGACCGGCGATCTGATCCGAGATATTTGTCGAAGCCGGAGACAGCGTTTGTTGACGGGAAAAGCCCAACAATCGACTGGTGAGTGACGAACCGCGATCGCCCGCCCTGATGATTGCATCGACGCTTTTGTTAACAAGCTCGTCGTCACCGATCATACTCTGGAGAATTTCAGCGTTGCCGACGAAGACGGCGAGAAGATTATTGAAATCATGCGCGATACCGCCGGTGAGTTGCCCGACGGCCTCAAGGCGTTGGGCCTGCGCCAGTCTGTTCTGCATCTCCTTGCGCGGTCCAATATCACGAGCATACGTCAGGAGCGCTTCCTGTCCGTCAAACATCACACTTCGACCTGTGGCCTCTATGTCGATCAATCGATTGTCCAGGGTCGTATGCTGGAACTCCTTCAGGGGCATGAAATTTCCGTCAGAGAGCATATTCCTGGATCGTTCGTAGGCAATCTCGCGTTCATCGGGGCGCAGGAAATCGTAGGGCGAAATGCCAATAAGCGCCTCACGATTTTCAGCGCCATACATCTCGACAGCTTTTTGATTGGCGAAAATTATTTTGTTGTCGCGATGAATGTAGATTGCATCGGGAGACATCTCGATGAGGTCTCGATAATGAGCTTCGATTTTTTTTCGCTCAGTCACATTCAGAACAAATGTCGTGAAATAATCCGGCGAACCATCTTCGTTCTTGACCATTACGGTCGTGACATTGGCCCAGGCGATGTCGTCATCCGGGCGGATGCAGCGCATTTCATCTGCATAGACGTCCATTGTGCCGGCCAACATGGCCTTGATTGCCGCAAGATGATGTTCGTAGTCCCCGGGGTGCGTGATATTCTTGTAGGGCGTACCAGTCAGCGCATTGCGCTCCCGGCCAACAAAATCAGCGAAGCTGTCGTTGACAGCAAGGAAGTTTCCCATGAGGTCAACGTTGACGATCCCGATTCCGGCATATTCAAAAGTGGTTTTTAAACGTCGTTCACTTTCATTCAAGGCGGAACCAGCTTCTTTGGTTTCGGCAAGAGATTTCGCCAATCTGCGATTTAGCCGGACAACCGCCAGGTAGTGCCAGATGAGAAAAATTGTCAGCAACGTCAGTATCGCTGCTGCCATCGACATTACGACTTTTGGTGTCGTCCAGAATGGCTTGGGTCGCCCGAACCATTTGACATAGATCTCACGATATTCTGCTGAGTCGACAAATCCCTTTACGCCGGCTTCGAGGCGTTCGAGCAGGGCGGTCCGGTCCTTGCGAACCATCATGCCGCGTTTGACCTCGAACAGGGCTTCGTCGACAATTTTCAGTCGATCCTCGATCCCGGCATCACGGGCAAACTTTATTGCCACAGCTTCGGTATAGCCAAAAGCATCAATCCGGCCAGACAGCAGCGCGAAGAATGCCGTCGGGACATCAACGAAATTCGTCGTTTTGACCCCTTCGCGTTTCTCGAGCAGGCGTTGAGTGAGGTTCGGTTTGACAACACCGACATTTCGACCGGGCAAATCCGACAGGTCTTTGAGGTCGATTGTGTCGCTGCGAATAAAGATGGATATGCGCGCGGTTTCAATGGGCGACGTAAAGGCAAAATCCTTCCGTCTGCGATCAGCGATGCCAAAGCTGGGAATGACATCGAAGATGCCGGCCTTCAGTTCCTTGATAATTGATTGTCCGCGTGGCGTGATGTGATATTCAACGGACAAATTCGCCCGCTTCGCCACAGCGTCCATGATGTCGATGGAAAATCCATAAGGTTTTCTCGCCAGGTCCAGCATGGAGTAGGGCGGGAAACGCCCCGTTGTGCCGACGATAATGTTTTGAAGTTCGGGTTTGGCGCCTTGCACTTCCTGAGCGGTAGCGGAACCAGGCAAACAGACAAAAAATAACAGGTTCGAAATCAACGCAAGACTGGAGACATGCGTGAATCGCCTGGCTCCAATATCAAAAATCTTGTCGAACATGGCAATATGTCTTTGTACCAACTCTGAAAAAACACGCAATAAGAGCGTCTGGAAACAAAATATGACGATGAGTGCAACTCTATCGGAAAGAATATCGGTCATTCCAATAATTAACCTAACCGGAAATGACTTCAAATCAACTCTGTAGCTATTTTACCAGCCGACTTTCGCCCGGCGGGCAAGGCTTGATTCGGGCCAGTAATCCATTTTGTCGTAGTAATCCGCAACGACCGGAATATCAGGCGACAGTTCGACCCAGGGTTGCTTCGTACTGGTAAAAATATGGATGTCCGGTGGCAGGCGACCAGGCTCGTCCAGTGTTCCGACGCGAACAAAACTGACGGCGTCACCCGGCCCGGCGTAGTGCCCCCAAATCGAAGTATGACAGGACCGACAAAGCACGATTTTTTTGCCGTCACCACTGAGGGAAGGTATGAGGATTGTCTTGGGGTGGCCCTTCGTCACGACGACGCGGTCGGCTTCAATTATGGCGTTCAGCGCGAAGGCAGCACCCGTTTCGCGCTGACACCATGTGCAGTGACAACAATGTACGAACATGGGAGGGCTCGTCAGGTGGTAGCGAACCTCACCGCAGGTACATCCGCCCTCGATTATGGCGTCGTCAGTCATCGGGCGGCTTCGGTCAATTCACGCCCTTTTCGTGGCCTTCCCAGAAGGGTTTGCGCAAATCCGTTTTCAGGATCTTGCCGGCACCGGAAACGGGCAGGGGTTCTTCGCGAAATGTCACGCTGCGCGGGCATTTGAAGCCTGCGATTAGTTCATGACAATGAGAAATAATTGACGCCTCATCGGGTTCGGCACCCTCAACCAGCCGGACAATCGCATGAACACGCTCACCCCACTTTTCATCGGGCACGCCGATCACGGCGCATTCGACGACCGAGGGGTGTTGATACACAGCGTTCTCGACTTCGGCCGAATAGACGTTTTCACCGCCTGAAATGATCATGTCCTTGACCCGGTCGACGATATAAAGATAGCCGTCGTCCGTCATATAACCGCCGTCGCCGGAATGCATCCAGCCGTCATGCAGGGCGGCAGCGGTTTGTTCGGGTTTGTTCCAGTATCCCATCATAATGTTGGGACCGCGGGCGCAAACTTCCCCGATTTCACCGGCGGGCAGTTCGTTGCCATCTTCGTCAATAATCTTGATATCGACCGTCATGCAAGCCCGGCCACACGATTTATAAAGTTCGTTTTTCAGACCTTCGCCGATATGGGATTCCGGGCCATTGACAGTGACCAGGGGCGCGCATTCGGTTTGGCCATAGGCATGGGTGAACTTGCAATCGGGCAAGACCTCGATCGCCTTGTTGATCACGGCGGCGGGCATGGGCGAGGCACCATATGGCAAATGGCGCAGCGAACTGAGGTCGTATTTGCCGATGTCCGGGTGGTTGGCAATCATGTTGATCATGGTCGGCACCCAGAGCGATTCCGTGATGCCTTCGGACTGAATGGCCTTCAACACCGTGACAGGTTCAAACGCTGGAATAAAGACATGCCGTCCCGCCACCATAGTGACACCATAAATCGCCAGGGCATCGGCGATATGGAACATCGGTGCCGCATGCAGCCAGCGCATGTCAGACCGAAAATTGACCGCCGGAATGGTATTCAGCGCATTGGAGACGATATTGCGATGGCTCAACATGACGCCTTTCGAGACGCCGGTGGTGCCACCGGTGTAATACAGCGCAGCCAGATCATCGTAGCCCTTCCCGGCGTCGTCGACCGCGTCGGCCCCGGCGATCAGGTCTTCATAGCCATGCATGCCATCCGGCGTATCACCATCGCCGATGTAGACGATCTCCCGAACGCTGGCCATTTTGCCTTTGAGGGCTGCAATGGCCGGCAAAAAGGCATCGTCAACGAAGAGTACCTCAGAGCCTGAATCATCGAGCCAGTAGGCAATTTCCGGTGGTGCCAAACGCGTATTGACGGGAACGAACACACAACCCGCCCAGGGCATGGCGTAGGAAAATTCGTAATAGCGATCGCTGTTCAGGGCGAGGATCGCTCCACGCGCGCCATCTGCCAGTTTCAGCGTGTTGCGGATCGCACCGGCGAGGCGCTGTACGCGATCAAGAAGCTCGGTATAAGTCTGGTGACGATCTCCATTAATAGTGGCGATTTGATCGCCCGCGATCTGAACGGAGCGGCGAAGAGCTTGAGTGAGATACATAGAGATGTCCTGTTGATTTATGGCGGCTTGATCCCGGGGAGGAATTTAAGCATTCTCCAGCGGCGCGACACAATCAAAAACCATTGAATTAAGTACAGTTGGCCTTGTGACATGCCCCTGATTGACGCTGCCGGAAATATTCACGAGCCTGCGCCGATGGCGCGGGTGGTCTCGCTGGTCCCGAGCTTGACCGAACTGATGTTTGACCTCGGCCTCGGCACACATGTGGTCGGGCGTACCCACTATTGCGTTCATCCTGCCGACAAATTGACGGCGGTTCCCAGTCTGGGCGGAACAAAAAAAATAAAAATGGATCGTCTTGAGGAAGTATCGGCGACCCATGTCTTGCTCAACATCGACGAAAATCCGAAGGAAATGGCGGACGAGATTTCAGCCGCCGGTATCAAGGTTGTCGTGACGCATCCCAACGCACCGGAAGACAACCCTGAACTTTACAGGCTCATCGGCGGTCTGTTCGGTGCCGGTGCGGAAGCAGAAGTCATGGCAGAAAAATTCAGGAACGCCCTCGCCGATCTCAAGTCAACCACCGATGAGTTACCGATTCACCGCGTGCTCTATTTGATCTGGAAAGATCCATGGATGACGATCAGCCGTGACACCTATATCTCCCGCACGCTTGCTCTGTTGAACTGGCAAACGGTCGGGGATGATCCGGAAACCCGGTATCCCGAAGTTGACCTCGACAAAATCCTGAAGGACACAGACCTCGTACTGTTGCCCTCAGAGCCCTTTGAATTTGGTGACGACGATCTCAAGGCCATTCGATCAGCTCACCCGGCAATCGACGTCCGCCTGATCGACGGCGAAATGACGTCGTGGTACGGCAGCAGGGCCATTGAAGGGTTGCACTATCTCAAGAGGTTTGTGGACGAATAGAACGCTGACGTGAGACAGTTGGTACATGTTCGTCGTCAGTGACCTCGCGCGACCCGGGCTGGAGCCCACATCGTTTACCCTGAATGCCGGTGAATGTATCGCAGTGCGCGGGGCGTCGGGGTCGGGCAAGTCGCTACTCCTGCGCGGACTGGTGGATCTCGATGAATGTAGCGGACGGGTTTCGCTCAACGATATCGAACGCAGTGACATGAGCGGGCCGGAGTGGCGTCGCCAGGTCGCCTATGTTCCGGCGGAGGCCGGCTGGTGGGCCTCCTTGATCGGCAGTCATTTTGACGACTGGTCCGGCGTCTTGCCCTTGATATCTGAAATGGGACTGCCGGAGGCCGCCTGTGACTGGCCCGTCGCACAAGTTTCGACGGGGGAGCGTCAACGCCTCGCCCTGGCACGGGCGCTGGATAAATCTCCCCGGGTATTGTTGCTGGATGAACCGACGTCGGGCCTCGATACAGAGACCACGGCGATTGTCGAAAACCTGATCGCCCGACGCCGGGACGATGGCGTTGCCGTGTTGTGGGTGAGCCATGATCCGGCTCAGGCGAAGCGCGTTGCCTCACGATCCCTGGTGGTCGAGCAGGGCAGGGTGCGGGAGGCGAGTTGATGGATTATGTCCGCCTCGATTATTTCGATCTCGCCGTCGCCGCTTTGCTGGTCATCGCCAATGCAGGCTTGTCCATCGTGCTTGAACTGGGACTGGCCAGACGTGTTCTGATCGCTGCCGCGCGCATGGTTGTGCAACTGGTTCTGGTCGGGTTGGTTCTGAAAACCCTGTTCGCGTTGACCTCGCCCCTGTGGACCGGGGTCGCGGCACTGGCGATGATCCTGTTCGCCGGGCGCGAAATCATGGCCCGCCAGGATCGCCGCCTGACAGGGCTGTGGGGCTATGGTCTCGGCACCACATGCATGTTGCTGGCGGCGGCCATCGTGACGGTATTCGCCCTGACAAGTTCGGTCCGGCCCGATCCCTGGTATGATCCGCGCTACGCCATCCCGCTGCTCGGTATGATCCTCGGCAATACGATGACCGGTATCAGCCTCGGCCTGCATGCGCTGACGACAGGACTGGTACGCGAGCGCACAGGCGTCGAGGCCCAACTGGCGCTGGGTGCGACGCGGTTCGAGGCGGTGCGGCCGGTCGTGCGCGCCGCTCTGACAAGTGCCCTGATGCCGATTGTCAACTCGATGGCGGCCACAGGCCTCGTGGCACTGCCGGGTATGATGACGGGCCAGATCCTCGCGGGTGTGGCACCGGAAGAAGCGGTCAAATATCAAATCCTGATCATGTTCCTGATCGCCGGCGGTACCACGCTGGGGGCGACAGCGGCTGTGATGGGTGGCGCCACGCGTTTAACCGACGCCCGGCATCGTTTGAGGCTCGACCGCTTGTCGGTGGCCAAAGACTGACCATATGAACATGACAACTTCGTGACGTCGCATTGCCGCCTCCCCGAACGCTCGCTACACTCCGCCACAATTTCCGCTATCAAAGGTTTTATCCATGATCGATCTCTACACATGGCCAACGCCCAACGGCCATAAAGTCCATATCATGCTCGAAGAGACCGGGCTTGAGTACAATGTGCACGCTATCGATATCGGGGCCGGCGACCAGTTTGATCCGGAATTTCTCAAGTTCAGCCCGAACAACAAAATGCCGGCGATCATCGATCAGGAGGGTCCCGGCGGCAATCCGATGAGCCTGTTCGAATCAGGCGCCATCCTGATTTACCTGGCGGAAAAAACCGGGCAATTTCTATCGAGTGATCCGGTCGAGCGCCATACCACCATGGCCTGGCTGATGTTTCAAATGGGTGGACTGGGTCCGATGCTGGGGCAGGCGCATCATTTCCGGGTTTATGCGCCGGAAAAAATTCCCTACGCCTATGATCGCTATACCAATGAAGCCAATCGGCTCTACGGTGTGCTCGACAAACGATTGTCGGAATGCGAATACCTCGCCGGCGATGAATACAGCATTGCCGACATGGCATCATTCCCATGGACCAGAGATCCCGCCCGACAAGGTGTGGAGGTCGCGGAATTCCCCAACTTCAAACGCTGGTTCGACACCATCAATACGCGCCCTGCCGTTATCAAGGGCGTGACAGTCCTGGCTGAGCGGCGCAGGGACCCCGCCAAGATGGACCAGAAATCCCGCGACATCATGTTTGGCAAGGACCAGTACGCCAAACGCTAGACCCAACAATTTTTCAGGAGTGCAATCGTGATTGATCTCTACACTGCAGGTACGCCCAACGGCCACAAGGCCTCGATCATGCTCGAGGAAACCGGGCTGCCCTATCAGGTATTCCCCATCAACATCAGCATGGACGAACAGTTCCAGCCCGACTTTGTCGAGATCAGTCCGTGGAGCAAAATCCCGGCGATTGTTGATCACGACCCGGCAGAGGGTGATAGTCCCTACAATGTCTTCGAGTCTGGTGCCATCCTGATGTACCTCGCCGAAAAAACCGGCATGTTCCTGCCGCAGGATTTGCTGGCGCGATACGATGTCATCAAGTGGCTGATGTTCCAGATCGGCGGCATCGGCCCGATGTTCGGCCAGTTCGGGCACTTTGTGATGTTCGCCAAGGAAGACGTGCCTTACGCCAAGCGTCGTTATCGCGGCGAGGCCGAACGCATCATGGATGTGATCGAGGATCGTCTGGCCGTCAGCCAGTATCTCGCGAGCGACGACTATTCGATTGCTGATATCGCTTCGTACGCCTGGGTCAAGGGCGCATCCGGTGCGATGGAGATGGCGGAGTACAGCAACATATCGCGCTGGCTGAAAAAGATCGGTGATCGCCCTGCCGTGCAAAAAGGCACGGATGTGCCGTGAACGAAGACCTGACGAAGCGGCCCGCAGTCCAGCGGGTCGTGCAGGCCCTGGCCGAGGCGCAGTCGGAAGCTCGCGTAATCGTGTTGGCGGAAACCGCCCGGACGGCGGAGGACGCAGCCGCCAGCCTGAATTGTGAACTCGGCGCGATTGTCAAATCACTGGTATTTCGAGTAGGTGATCAGCCTGTCATGGCCCTGGTGGCCGGGGACAGGCGTTGTGACACCAAAGCCCTGCCGGCGGCTCTGGGGCTTGAGGGCAAAGCCAAACGCGCTGATGCCGACATGGTTCAGGCCGCGACGGGTTTTACGATTGGAGGTGTCGCGCCACTGGGATTTCCGGCGTCGCTGCCGATGGTCATTGATGCGAGCTTCGAGCGTTTTGAAGTGATCTATGCGGCTGCCGGGCATCCACATTGTGTGTTCGGTACATCGCTCGATGAATTACAGCGGCTCACCGGTGCGAAGGCGGACAGCTCTATCGCAGAATAGTTTATCGGATCCGGTTCAGGCCTGGGCGCTGACGATACGCTCTCTGGGCAGTGTGACGGTAACGCAGGTTCCTTCGCCATATTCGCTCTGCAAATCGAGAGTGCCGCCCTGCAAATTGGTCAGGGCGACGGCGAGCGGCAGCCCGAGGCCGGTGCCCTCGAACTGGCGATCAAACACGTCTTCAACCTGTTCGAACTTTGCCAGTGCCTTGGGAATGTCTTCGGCACGAATACCAATGCCGTTATCCTGAACAACAAATTTCAGGCCAGTCGCGGTTTCGTTCTCAATCACCAAATCCGCGCTGACCGCGACTTCACCGTCAACGTCTGTGAATTTGACGGCGTTGCTCAGCAAGTTGATCATGATCTGCATCATCATGCGTTGATCGGCAATGATGTCGGGGCAACCGGGGTCAATTTCAGTTTTCAGTTCAATGTTCTTGCTGGCGATATTATCGCGCACCAGCGCCGTGGCATTGTCGAGAAGCTCCCTGATCTGGATGCGGTCGTTATTGATATCTTCCTTGCCGGCTTCGATCTTGGAGATATCCAGAACATCATTGATCAAGGCCAGCAAATGATCACCGGATCGCTGAATGTCGCGGACATATTCGCGCTGCCTGTCGTTCATCGGACCGGCGAAATCACGCCCCAGAAAATCTGAAAAGCCGATGATGGCATTCAGGGGCGTGCGTAATTCGTGGCTCATGCTGGCGAGAAAATCTGACTTGGCCCGGCTGGCGGCCTCGACTTCTTCCTTGGAGGTCATCAATTCGCGGTTCAATTTATTTCGGGATGTGACGTCATTTGCCAGGATCAGCAAATGCGGTTCATCAGCGATCACGATGCGTTCAATATTGAGTTCAACGTCGATAATCGTGCCGTAGCCTGTGCGGAAGTTGGTTTCGATATTTCGCAGACTGGTTGTCCTTTGCATGGATTCCGTAATGCGTTGGCGGACGTCGTCGCTTATCCAGACATCCAGATCGTCGATCGGCTTGTTGATAACATCATGGGGTTTGAACCCCATGTCTTCACTCCATTGACGATTTACGTTCAGCAGCATCCGGTCGCGCAATCGAATGATCGCCATCATGGTGGGATTGGCATCGAACGCCGTCGAGAACCGTGATTCAGAATCGCGCAATCTGTCTTCGGCCAGTTTGTGTCCGGTGATGTCGGTCATCATTGAGAACAAGCCCTGAACGTTACCGTCGTCATCCAGGTCCGGCACCAGTTCAAGACGCCCGACAGTATGGCCCGTCACGGGATATTCGCGTGCGACCTCAATGTTGACGGCCTGTCCGGACAGCGCCTTGTCAAAATCAGCGCGTACATTGATGAATTCTTCCTCGCCGATGATTTCTGATACCAGCTTTCCTTCAAATTTATCGGCAGTCATGCCAAAAACTTCTTCGACGCCTTTGTTGACGTATAGATACCTCAGGTCCTTGTCCATATAGGTCACAAGGGCAGGGATCGAGTCTGTAATCAGTCGAAGTTGCTTCTCGCTTTCCCGCAAGCGTTTTTGGGCGGAGTCGCGGAATTCTTCGTGGTTGAGACTTTCCTGTTGCAGGTCGATGGCCTTGAGAACAAAGCGATTGTGCAGCCGTGAAGCACTGGCCAGAAACCCAATGAACAGGACCAGCATGACCGGGAAAAAAGAAGGGTAAACCTGGTCGACGGATAGTTGGTAAACCAGAGGCAGCAAGATGACCGAGGAAAAAGTCAGGGCGGCGGGAAGGTAGGGCGCCAGCGTGATCGAACCACCGGCAGCGACGCCGATCATCACCATGACGACCATAAGCTGGAGTACGAAATCCGAGGTTGGAAACAGAAATATCGGGACGGCGGCCAGGGTCAGGGTTTGCAATCCCAGGATGACCAGATAGAGCGACGCCCAGCGCCAGATATCCTGGCCGGGCGCATATTTGGTCTTGAACCGATAGCCGTACCATTGCCGGGCAACGGCCGCAGACAATGACAGTGCACTCCAGATGATCAGCGTTGGCAAAGGAATGACGTTTTGCAATGTTGTCAGGAACAATGCATTTATTGCAAAAATCATGACTGTCGCGAAAAATTGCGAGCCAAACAGAAGTTGTAGCTGCTCTTCGCGAATGTCCACGATGGCCCGGCGGGCAGCTGGATAAAACTTGAACAATACCAAATCTTCCGGGTCGTTAATTCAGGGTCGCGAACTGAATATATTTCAGGTGATTGGCAAGTGTCGGATCATATGATGCGTCATCTATAGACATTGCGTCCCTGACACAAAAGCCAAATGAAATTGCGCCATCAAGCGTATCAAATCTGAAGTTCATTGCTTTGCCCCCGGTACCTTCGGTTTTTCAGGCCGCAGGACCGCTGGCGATTTGCAGATCAACTGATTCCCAGGAATTTCCGGTGGCGACGACACAGGACACACCATTGGTGCGGGTCATCAAGATCGTCCAGGAACCGGTTTTAGAGGTCAGAACCTCGATCACCATCCCGTTGTTAACCAGGCCGACGCCGGTGGTCGATTCTTTGTATTCTGCGCTCAGGCTTTGCACGACATCTGTGCGCTTGCCACACATCTGCTGGGCACTGGCCTCGGCGACGGGCAGAACATTGAAACCAAAGGCGACAATCAATCCGCCCAATGTGGCTTTGAAACCTGTTGTTGTCTTGAACATGACGATCCTCCTGTGGTTTGAACGTTGAAAGACTGACTTATGATGCGATCATATGACCATGCAGATGTATCGCTGTTGTGTCTGAACGCGCCTGTTCGGTAACAGAACGGCCTATTTTGTAACGCGTCAGTTTCGGCTGCCCGTCGGTCACTGGCGAATTGGGCGCAGGTATGGCGTCGTCACGACAGCCGATAAGCCGCAACATCAGGATTAATAAGTCCCGTAACCCCGAACGGGTTAAATCGTCAGATCTATTGCCGGATAGCGAACCGCGAAAATCAGGCGGCAGGTTCGCTCGCCAGATTCCGGGGAATTTTTTCCCAGGCCTCGCCGGTGGCGACGACACACGAAATACCGGTTGGTTTGGTGACAAGAATGGTCCACGTGCCATTTTTGGAAACCAGAATTTCCAGAACGTTGCCATTGTTGACGAGGCCGAGCCCGACTGTATTCTCAGCGTAGTTTACTGCCAGCTGATCGACGAATTTGGCTCGTTCGCTACAAACACCCTGGGCTGAGGCCGAAAAGCTGACCAGTGCCAGTGATGTCAGAGCGAAGACTGATGTCAAAATACGTAACATAGTTCACCTCCTGAACCCGTCAGGTTCAAAATTGCCCGATATGGGCGTACAGATCTCTTACAAAGTGGCCCCGCGTCATTAAATCCAACTACAAATCATAAAACGTGTAACGCAAAACCGATGCCAAACTACTCATAATACAGATCATTCCAGTCTTTATTGCTTACCAGAACGTTAATTTAAATCTAATTTTAACTAAAACTTAATAATAATCCGCACTTTGTCTCATTTATTTGGGTATTCTGCTGGTTATTTTCAAGGAACTATAAAATTATTGTGACTGACTTGGAAAAACTGTCAGACGCGAAAATCCTGCAGCGATGGTCCGTCGAACGGCAAAAGTCCGTAATTACCGGGAAAATCCTGCCGAAAAGCACCAATTCAGGTCCCAATTCGGGGGCTATCGAATTGGGTTGAATAGTCATCGTTTTCTGTTAATTTCCCCGCTCCGGAGAGTTGGCCGAGTGGCTGAAGGCGCTCCCCTGCTAAGGGAGTAAGGGTTAACGCCCTTCGAGGGTTCGAATCCCTCACTCTCCGCCAAACTACCGTTCATAGCCGTTCTATACCGTTCAGGATTTCACCTCAAATCCGTTACTGGTAGCTATTACTCCTTCGCCCAAGCGTTCATTTTTTCGACCTCGCTCAGCCCGGTGATCGCCGCCGGCGCGCTGGCCAGCGTCAAGCATCTCAAACAATCTCAAGCTGGGCGCGAGCGCCATCAGGAGCGCGTCGCACTGCTCAAGCAGTTGTTCCGCGATCGTGGCCTGCCGGTAATGGGCAGCGTCAGCCAGATCGTGCCGGTCATGGTCGGTAATCCGGTACAGTGCGAGTTGATTTCAGATTTACTTCTCGAACGCCATGGCATTTATGTCCAGCCGATCACCTATCCTCTTGTGCCTCGCCGTACAAAACGGCTGAGATTCACACTGACGTCGCTGCATAGCGACGAGATGTTGGATAGGTTAGCCGAGAGACTCTGGATTTTGCTCGACGATTTACAGGCTGGAACATCTCGCGACATAGCTTGATACCTCCGCACGCTTCCCGACGGTGTTCCGACCCCTTTTTGCATCCTTGGACAAGGCCGAGAAGTTGTGGCGCCAGGTGATTCGGCCGGTGCCACCACCTGGGAGCGAGTTGCAAGGGCGATAGCTGCAGTGAATGGTACGCAGACCGAGGGGGCGATCAACTGAACTTGATACTGTAACGAAATTGGCCAGGGAAACTATTTCCTTCAGCGTTTCGCTTTTCTTCTGGTGAATCATATTAACCAGACCTTGCTATTGAGTTCAGCTTTTTGTCTTCATCCAATGTAATTACCGCAAGGCGCCATAATTCAAGAACGGTCTTCCGAAGCCATTTTTCAGCGAGAATGTTGTCTCTTTGACCTTGCAAAATGATGCGTGCCAATTGCCGTCTTTTAGACTCTGAAAACACGGGTATCACGCGGCTCTACTCATTTTTTTCTGCTTGTATTAGATAGCGCTAAAATTCGCTTAAAAAATCCCGCAACCTGCTCAAAGTCAATTGCCACAATTTGATTTTGTTTATTCTAAAGGCTGGAATTGTATCTAAATCAAGGATCGTTCTATCTATGAAATACTTCCTCTTAAGAATTGGCATTGTTATGTTTTTATCGATTTCAAGCTCGCCAATAAATGCTGCGGTCATTTCAGGTCCGGCCAAGTCCGCCACCCTGAACGGCGGGCAAAATCTGGCGCAAACAGCCACTGTTGTCGCCCAGACAAAACCCCAGCCCAAGCCGGAAGAGGATGAGGAACTGGGCGAGGACGATTGCTGACGGCTCGTCGCCCTTTTCAACAAATCTAAAGACAGTCGGTAAACATCGACCTTGCGCACCTCCGAAATACTTCGGGAAAACCAATGAAGGGAAGGACTAAATCATGAGATCATTTTTGGCGCTAACACTGGTTCTATGTCTAGGTTCGATCTCGGCGAACGCCGAAGTCAATATCACGAAGGAACTGTCATCGATTGCCGTGGCCACGCAAGACGGCGATGTCGTCATAAAGCGAAATCCGGATGGTAAAAACACAATCAATCCGGCCTTTGCAAAAACCTCTCGCAATTGCCCGCCGTTTTGCATCCAGCCGCACACCGTAGCACCTGGCGTTCAGACAGTCGGCGAACTCGAAGTGATCGAATTTCTGAAAGAAAAAAAGGGTCAAATTATTGATGCCCGCACCGTCGAATGGCATGTGCGCGGTACCATTCCCAGCGCTAAAAACATACCCTTTACCGAAATCGCCGGCCGGCTCAACGAACTGGGCTGTGCCAAATCTGGCGACAAATGGGATTGCGGCAACGCCAAGACGGTTTTGCTGTTCTGCAACGGTCTGTGGTGCGGTCAATCTCCCACCGCCATTCGCGCCATGTTGCGAGAAGGCTATCCCGCTGGAAAAATCTATTACTACCGCAACGGTATGAACGGTTGGGAATCGGTTGGCCTGACGGTCGTCGAGGGTTCGATGTAATTATCATTTCATGCCAGGGAACAAGGTCGCTTCGGCGGCCTTTTTTCTTTACCGCCAGCGCTGGCTTATTCCTTTGAATGGGCGATCTTGCCAGGACCTACTGTCCGTTTTGTCATTAGTGTCACGCACGATATATCCCGGCAAATCCCGGTATATCCCACCTTTTTGACCATCAAGGAGACACTCCAGGCAATATTTAAGTGTGGGGCAGAGTGTGGGTTAGATTGACCAAAAGACAAGTTTATATATTTGATAACAGAGCATTAGATAATTAAATTGGCAGACTCACTCTCCGCCAATTGCCCGAAATTCCCGAAAAACCGGATTTTGGCGGCAGATGAGCCTGCGGGCGCATTATTGTGGCCACTTCAGTCCATCAGTCCACCACCGCTGTCACCACATACGAGAACGGTGCCCGGAAAATCAGGCGGACATAGCTGAAAACAATCTTGCTGGACTCAGGGTCGTCGTGACCCGGGCCGTCCAGCTATGATCGCATCGATTGGCGACCTTCCCTGTCCAAGCTTAAGCTTCACAGCTATTTGCCAATGTCTGCATCCGATGGTGTCTGGTTTTGAAGCCGCTTTGGACGTCCGGAAAGTCTGTTAATCCCGCGATGGATTTTTTCATTGAAGCGATTGCTTTCTTGGCTTTCGCAAGTTTGAACCCGTGAAGGCTTACATCGCGTGTGAGGTGCTTGACCGATTTATTGATTTCGTGGGTCACCGGTTTCATTATTTTTTTCAATTTGTGGTTCATCGCTTTCTTTATTTCCTTGATATGAATGACCTTCTCGAAGTTCTTCACAGTCTTGTGCCAATTTTTCAGCATCCGATGAACCGACGTGTGAAAGATCGTGACACCAAGAACTCTTAATTTGATCACGTGTCTCTCAAGATGCTCAAAAGTTTTGAGAGCCTTGTGAATGGCAAGCATGTGCTCATAGATTTCGTTTACGGGCTTGTTGACTGCCAGCAGGGGGCGCATAGCCGGCTTAATATCGTTCTTCAAAATCGAATTGAGCTTCTTCATTGCTTTATTGGCGGAGATCAGTTTGGGATTAATTACTGAAATATATGACGCGGTTTCATCAACCAGTTTTTGCATGTCGGTTTTACATTTTTTTGACTTGCTCGGGTTAACTTTGCTGATCGCAACGTCCACCCATTCAAGAGGTGTCACGCTCCGGTAGACCGCGGGGACCAATCCCGCGTCGCCAGATTTGATAAATGGATATTCAGCATGGTGAAAATTTGAGGGGAGTGAACTTTTTTCAACTAATACACAGTCATTCAGCAAGATTCTTTCAAGCGCGACGACGATTACCCCTGCCACAGTCAGTGATGTTCCTGTCTGTTTCCAGGCTTTGACACTGTCACTAACGAGATCATAGTTTTTCTTGAGCTCCATATCTTTCACAATATGAGAATAGGATTTATGCAGCGGATTGATGACATTTTTTTCGCTGACTTCGAGAACTTTGGATAAATTTTCAAATGTGGACGAAAGGCTGGACGATGGTTTGGTAATTTCAGCAACCTCCCTGGCGGTTTTCCCCAGGCCTGCCGTCGTTTTCTCATTCACAGCGGCGCGGACATCGGCCTCCAGAGTTTCATGCATGCCTTTTTGTACAGCCTCCAGCTCTTTTACAACCAATTTCGAAAGAAGGGCCCCCCCGGAAATCAAGCCTCCAGTTATGTCAAGAGCCTTTGCCGTTGTGGCACAGGTATCCTTCGCCACAGCGGGACGCGCGCTCAACAACAAAACAGCAATAAAGGAAATGAAAACACCAGTAACGGAAATGCCAACAACTCTACTGAAAAGTTTGAACATTTGTCTTCCCCCTGATTTGTAACGATCCCCCGATTCGCAACCAGGCAAGTCAAACACATCCGATTTTCGTTTCCAAGTACAATTACGTGGAGCAAAATCATCGCGAATAATAGCGACTTCCGATTATGACACCTGGCGGATCCCTCACGCTCCGCCGGTTCCATCTGACATTTGTTCGCCGGGCTACGGCTCACCGGCGGCGGGGACCTTCGTCCCGATAGACCTGAAACCGGTCATGCGCTAGCGTTTACGCTGGATCGCCAAATCACGGTCGAACAGGATCACAGCAAAAATGACAAAATACACAACCGGTGAAATTATCGCCAAATCGCTGACCGCGAACGGCGTGGATACCATCTTTGGTATTCCCGGTGCCCATATGTATGACTTCAATGATGCGCTTGCGCGTGAGGAAGGCATCCGCTTTATCCATACCCGCCACGAACAGGGCGCGGCCTACATGGCCTATGGATACGCCCGTTCCAGTGGCAAGGCAGGAGTCTTTACAGTTGTTCCGGGGCCGGGATTATTGAACTCCGGCGCGGCACTGTGTACGGCCTATGGTGCCAATACACCCGTTATGTGTATCACTGGCGACATCATGTCCCATCTGATCGGGCAGGGGCGTGGCCAGTTACACGAGTTGCCCGATCATCTGGGCACTCTTCAGGGATTGACCAAGTGGGCCGAGCGAATTGATCACCCGACGGAAGCACCGCAGATGATGGCCGAGGCTTTTCGCCAGATGATGTCCGGTCGGCAGCGCCCTGTAGGTATCGAAGCCCCGTGGGATGTGTTTGGCATGGATGCAGAGGTCACTTTGGGAGTGAAAATCGATCCTGCTCCAGCACCGGTTCCCCATCCGGATTCGATCGAAACGGCCGCCGAAATGATCGCGGCTGCAAAAAATCCACTTATCATGGTTGGCGGTGGTGCCTGGGCGGCGGCAGACGAAGTCCGCGAACTTGCACGCCTGCTGCAGGCGCCTGTTACAGCGCATCGTCAGGGAAAAGGTGTGATGCCGGAGGATGATGACCTGGCGTTGCTGCCGCCGGCGGCGTGGAAATACTGGCCTGACTGCGACCTTTTGATTGGTATCGGCTCCAGGCTGGAACTGCAGCATTTTCGCTGGCGCTGGTTTCCGCAAGGGATCAAAACGCTGCGAATTGACATCGATCCGACGGAGTTTGTCCGGCTCAAACCCGATCTGGGCATTGTTGCCGACGCCGCCGATGCCACGCGGGCGTTGATTGTTGCGCTAAAGGACAAGGTCGGTACCCGCACCGATCGCAGCGCAGAGTATCGAGACCTTTCAGAAGCCGCTGCCGAAGCCCTGACATCGGTCCAGCCGCAGGAAGGCTATCTGAAAGTCATTCGTGAAGTTTTGCCGCGTGACGGTTTTTTTGTCGAGGAAGTTAGTCAGGTCGGTTTCACCGCGCGTATGTGTTTCCCGGTCTACGAACCACGCCAGTACGTCACCTGCGGTTATCAGGACAACCTGGGCTTTGGATTTAATACGGCTCTTGGCGTCAAGGTCGCTAACCCCGACAAGGCGGTGGTCTCGGTTTCAGGCGACGGTGGTTTCATGTTCGGTGTGCAGGAATTAGCCACAGCCATGCAGCACGGCATCAATGTTGTCGCCATAGTGTTTAACAACTCTGCCTATGGCAATGTGCGGCGTGACCAGCAAACCGTCTATGGTAACCGTCTGCTGGGTGCGGACCTTGAAAACCCTGATTTTGTCGCTCTGGCAGAGAGTTTCGGCGTCAAGGGCGCAAAGGCGACCAATCCTGAGGAACTGAAGGCCGAACTGGAAAAAGCACTTGCTGCTGATGCACCCCGGGTTATCGAAGTGCCGGTTCCCCGTGGTGGCGATGCCTCTCCCTGGCCTTTTGTCCATCCAGCGGCACCCGAGTGATGATCGAAAGTGCGCGAAAGCACATTTAACTGGCTCTGATCTCCGGAAGGGGGCGGTATTTTTATCAGAATAATCGTGAAATATATTTGGCTCGACTCGAGCTCACCGTGCCAATAACGCCGGAGGTCATCGTGCCGATGGACCCTTGATAGGGGATCTTCAAAAAAAGAAAGGGGCGCTCTCGGGAGCGTCCCTTTATTTGGCTTTTGCAGCCAGTCATCGCCGGGCGGAAGTTGGGCCGGACCTGAAAAACCAGCCAGTTTCACCCGTTACGACAAGTCCCTCAAGATCGGGCAGATTCGAAGCGGATCATTTCGAGGGCGCTCATCCAGCCTTTGCGGATGCAGAGGTCGATGGCGTTTTCAAACCCCAGGTCCTTGATCAGGACGTTTGCCAGGCGGTGCTGGCAGGGGCGTTCCATTGTCAGGGTGGCGTGGTGTGAATTGCTCATGACGTTCTCCGGTTTGCAGGCGTTAAGGCGTGTTCGGAGCGTCAATACTGCATCGTGCAGGTTTCTGCAGGATGTCTGAAACAGGCTAATTTGTATCGATTTTGTTTCTGCGGATACCAAATGTATCGGTCGGATACACTTGCATTGCGTCAGTCTTCGTCTTCGTCGTTTTCTTTCATGACGTGGGCTACGTATTTGCGGTCTTCGACCAGAACGTGGTGAACCAGCCATTTGCGCAGAAAATCAAGGAAACTTTCGAAGTCAAAGGCCTTGGGCGCAACGATATAACTCTGCTTGGTCGAGAAAAATGCCTGGATGAAACCGGCGTGCAACATTCTGTGTTCTTCGAGACCGGGATAGCTGATCTGGCCCATCAATTGTTCTTCGCGGGCAAAATGTTCACTGACATATTCCGTCAGCAAATTGAAAGTCAACTTGATGGTCTGATGACCCTGGCGCTTATGGAAGGCGTCATGCAACCGGTTAATGATCTCGAACAGGTTTCGGTGATCTTCATCGATGGTTTTTATGCCGAGCAGATACTCATCCGACCAGGCCAGCAAATCGCCGCCCGCACCGGTACCTGTCGCTGCCTTGAACCAACCGAACATGCAAATACTCCTGACCTGCTGCTGAACACAGATGATTGTAAACGCCTGGCCCGCAGCGATGACAGCGAAAACTGGCGTTTGTTCCGGAAATTGGTGTGGCAGGGTTAAATTAATAGCCGCTTCGGACGGGTGCGGTCAGTTCCACGCCGTCTTCGAGGAATGACCAGAGCAGTCGGGCGAAAACCTCCGGGACGATAACGGTATGACGATTGTCCGTTTTCTGAAGGCTGTCGCGCAAGGCCTGACGCACCGCGGGGACACCTGTCAAATCAAAGATAATGTCGACCTTGTCGCCGAGGGCAGCAATCTCGGCTGCATCGGTGAAAACGGTCATGCCTTCGTCGGCAAATTGTCTGGCCGCTGCTGACTCAGGGTCCTGTTCAGCGACTGCCACGATCTTGATGGGTTTGCCGTCTTCAGCAATGTGGCTTGAAAGGCTTGAGGCAAACTGTTGACCAATTCGACCGAGGCCAACAAGGGCGACGTTTATGGTTTCCGACATTGATCCCTCCAGGTTTATTGAGGTCTGGCATAGAGGCGGCTCGCGTATACACCGACGCCAGTGCCAAACAGGCAAAATATAGCACAGCTCAAGGCGATCGAATTTATCGAGACATGAAGATCGATTAACAGGCCGATGATGACAGGCGACAGTGCGCTTGAGAACACCATCAGAGCTGTGGTCAGGGCCTTGATGCTGCCGAGGTGGTGTGTGCCGTAGGCCTCGGCCCAGAATGCACCGGCGAACGTCGACATAATGCCGGCCGACACACCCGCCAGGGTCATGTAGCTCCAGGCGACCCAGATTTCACTGGACTGCGACAGGATCAGGCAGCCGAGCCCGAGCGACGGTAACAAGAAGGGAATAATGCGAACCGCGCCCACGCGGTCGACGACAATGCCGGATAATACGGCGCCAAACAGCGATGCGCCCGAAAACGCAACAAACGTCAGGGCCCAGAATTCAATCGGCCAGCCCTTGACGGTGGCGATTTGAATTTGGTGAAAGAACAGACCGGTAAAAATGAAGGAGGGCGCCAGAACAACCAGCGAGACGATGTAGAAACGCCGGTCAGCCAGCACGTCGCGTCGCCGCCAGTGCTGACGGGGTCTGGCCAGAACATCGTGCATGTAACTGGCGGGTTCATTTTCCGGCTTGCTATCTGGTTGCGGCGTGGCTCCTTGCCCGCTCAGATAACGTGCATGGCGCTGGTCGTGGCCGCGCAACAGCCACAGCGTAAGCGGCAAAACCAGGACAATAACCAGCACGGCATATACCAGCCAAGTCTCGCGCCAGCCCAGGGCGATGGCGAGAAGAACGCCGATGGCAGGAAAAAATGACTCAGCAAGGGTGAAGCCGAGGCCAGCCGTCGCGACCGCTCGCCCGCGTGCGCTGTCGTAATATCGCGCCTGGCTGGTCATCGCGGTATGCGTCATCAAACCCTGACCCGCCTGTCGCAACAGGAAAACGGTGATCACCAACATGACATAGTTCTGAACCAGCGCCATGGAGAGACAAGCCAGTGCCAGCAGCCCGACCACCATTTTGGTCCACAGGCGTAAATCAAGGCGATCAATCCAGTGGCCCGACCACGTCAGTAGCGCTGCACTTGCCAGCGTGCCGAACGAATAGGCGGCACCAAATTCTCCGTTGCTCAGGGAAAATTCGGCTTTGATGTAGTTGGCGTAGAGCGATATGAAAAAGGTCTGACCAAAGGTCGAGAACATCGTGACGACAAAACCATAGGCCAGCAGACGCGGATCATCTCGCACAAAGGACACGACGGAGATCAAACGGGAAATCATCAGGGCGCAGGTCCGGGGGCCAGGAGGAACAGAAATCGGGTTAGATCTGCGTCAAGGCGAGTTGCCGCCGCAGGCAGGACGATTTGTACAGCCTTGCAGGACCATCTGTCGACGTAATCCCGATAACGGGATGATTGTAATCACGTCAAATTGTCCCCATTTCCCATTATAGACTGGAAGTTGGAGGGGGATTTGATGGCAAACGAAGATCTACCGGATGTCGACGAGAGTGACAACGCCGGCGTGCGAATTCCACCACCGTTTATATATCTTGTATTTCTCATCATTGGACTTGCCATTGGCTCAAACTGGGCCCGGGGCGAGGTCGGCGATTCTGCCAATCTGCTCCTCGGCTTCATCGTCTTCGTGATCGCTGGTATAATTGCCGCCAAATCAGTCCCCAGGCACAGGAAGGAAGGCTCCAACATCGAGCCCTGGAAGCCAACCGCGAAGATATTCTCCGACGGGCTTTATGCCCGGTCCAGAAATCCGATCTATCTGGCCATGGCCATTGCCTACGCAGGCATCGCCATCGCCGGCGGCAGCATTGCGGCCCTCATCCTGCTGATGCCCTGTCTTCTGGTCATACAGTATTATGTGGTCGCCCGCGAAGAACGCTATTTGCTGCGGAAATTTGGCGACGAATACAAGTCTTACCAAAGCACGGTAAGACGTTGGATTTGAACATATTTTATTAAGTTTCTGTCGCCATGGTCTTGTGATTATGACTTTGACGCGCAGGCTCAATATGCATTTACATCCAAAAATGCCCCACAAATTTCCTTTGGCTCGAATTTGACCTGTATATTGTCTTGATCTGTAGAATACCTGTGTCAGGGCTTCGACGCCCGGAGGTAAACAGGTGGTTTGACAAGGGGTGTTGAGGAAATCGACGACGTGTATCTGGCGACGGTTATATATTTTAGGGTGCCAGCGAAAATAAATGTTCAGAGGCCCGTCCGGAGTGCGGGAAATGATCGTCTATGACTGAACTGCCTGAACATATCCGAAGTGCTTCCCTGTTTATTGTTGATGATAATTCGTCGAACGTAATCTTGCTCGAAAAGATGTTGAAACGGGCGGGTTACGAAAACATCGAAAGTACGACCGATTCCCGGCTAGCCAGGGAAATGTATGAAAAAGGACGGCATGATCTCGTTCTGCTCGACATTCGTATGCCACATGTTGATGGTTTTGAAGTCATGCAGCAAATCGATGATATTTCAGGCGATGACTATTCCCCCATCCTCGTCCTGACGGCGCAAACCGATATGGAAACCCGGCTCAAGGCATTGGCAGCCGGGGCCAAGGATTTTCTCAACAAACCGGTAGACAAGGCCGAAGCGCTCAACCGGATTCGCAATATGCTGGAAGTGAGGCTGCTTCACAAGCAGGTGCGCAACCAGAATGAAATACTGGAGGAGCAGGTCCGCGAACGAACCTATGAGCTCCTCGAAGCGAAGGAGATGGCCGAAAGCGCCAGCCGAACAAAATCCGAGTTTCTCTCAATCATGGGGCACGAACTCAGGACGCCACTGAATGCCATTATTGGATTTTCCGACGTCATTAGAAACGAAATGTTTGGCGCCATCGGTGAGCGCTACAAGGATTACAATCACGAGATTAATGATAGTGCCCGGCATCTTCTGGAATTGATCAACAATATTCTCGACGTCAGCAACGCCCAGGTTGGCCGCAAGACCTTGCAGAACGAAAATGTCGTTGTCGCCGATGCCATCGAGAGCGTTCGTATGATTTACCAGCAGCGGGCGTCCGACAAAGGCGTGACGCTGGAGGTCCTGGTCGGTTCTGAAATCCCGAAGTTGCGTGGTGATCAGGCCCTGATCAAAAGAATTTGCGGCAGTCTGATTTCCAACGCCGTCAAATTTACTCCAGTCGGAGGGCAGGTTTGGGTTTCAGCCGTTAAGTCAGACAGCGGCGGTCTGGATATTGTCGTCAAGGACACCGGCTGCGGTATTGCGGCTGAGGAAATCCCACGCATTCTGGTCCCGTTTGGACAGTCTGACACGTCGCTGAACCGCGAGCATGAGGGAATAGGACTTGGCCTGACATTGGTTGTCGCCTTCACCGAATTGCACGGTGGCAGCGTCGAAATCAAAAGTGAGGTTAATGTCGGAACAGAAGTGGTCGCTCATTTTCCACAAATCCTGTGTGTCGAATAACAAATGGCGAAAATCGCAAATCATTTGCGTAACGCGCATATTCTGATTGTCGATGACAATGAAGCGAATGTCATTTTGTTGACAAAAGTTCTGAAATCAGCGGGATACGAAAATATCACCGGTATGACCGATTCCCGCATGGTGCGCGACGCCTACGAAGTTGATAATCACGATATCATCCTGCTCGACATTCGCATGCCGCATCTAGACGGTTTCGAAGTCATGGCGCAATTGCAGACATTGGCCGAGGACGACTATTTGCCGGTGCTGGTCCTGACGGCCCAGATTGACGACGAAACGAAAACGCGCGCCTTGCAGGAAGGTGCCAGGGATTTTCTGCACAAACCGTTTGAGAAAATTGAAGTGCTCAACCGTATCCGCAACATGCTGGAAGTGAGACTGCTTCACAAACAGGTGCGCGATCAGAATGTTGCCCTCGAGCAGCGGGTTCGGGAACGTACGGCGGAACTGGAGTCAACCCGGCTGGATGTCATTCAGCGACTTGGGCGAGCGGCGGAGTACCGGGACAATGAAACAGGTTTACACGTCATTCGCATGAGCCGTTTTTGCGAAGCGCTGGCTTTGAAAACCGGCATGGACGAAGCCGCGGCGACACTGTTGCTTAACGCCAGTCCAATGCATGATGTCGGCAAGATCGGTATTCCGGACAGTATCCTCCTCAAGCCCGGCAAGCTTGATGCCGAAGAGTGGGAAATCATGAAACACCATGCCTCAATCGGCGCAGAATTACTGAGCGGCAGCGGAAATCCAATGATGGATCTGGCCTGTGAAATCGCGCTGACTCATCATGAACGCTGGGACGGCACCGGCTATCCCAACGGCACCGCCGGCGAGAAAATTCCGGTTTGTGGACGCATTACGGCTATTTGTGATGTATTCGATGCCTTGATGTCTGCCCGGCCGTACAAAAAGGTCTGGCATCATCAGGATGCCCTGAATTATTTTCGGGCCGAGAGTGGCAAGCATTTCGATCCGGCGCTGGTCGAAGCCTTTCTGGATATCCAGGAGGAAATCATGGCCATTCGCGCCAGCTTGCTGGATGAAGATCACATCGAAGCCTGAACCCATCTACTATCCCGATCAATTGATCGTCGCATTGCTTGAAGAAAGCGCCTCGGGTTCGCTATGATTAGATCCATGACCGGACCGTTGAACATAATCCGAGTGAAAACGCTGCTTGTGCTGACTGGCGTCTTGCTGTTTGCGCTTGCGGTATCGTTACCGTTGAAGGCGCAGGATGCAAAACCCGCTGCAGCTCCGCCGAAAGGTGATGTTGTTATGGAGTCGATGTCGGCACCGATCATTCGAGGCAAAAAAATTACCGGCTACGAGCACGCCACTGTCATCATGTGGTTGACGACAAAAGATCACGCGGGCCTTGTCTGCGCCAATCGATATGCGCTGGCCGATTCATTTCTGATCGATTTGCACGACCACCCAATTCCCTCGCGCAACAAAAAAGAAGGCCGTGAGGAAGCGGAAGAACGTCTCTATCAGATCGCGTCCGATGTTTTCGGGCCCCGGGTTATTCGCCGGCTGCGAGTCGAATGGGCCCGCAATTCAACAGGCGGCAAAACTACTATCTTCGGCACATTTACCGATGTTCAGTGTGAGGCTGCCAAGTAGGTCGCGAAGCGATTTTATTCGGCGAGAAATTCGACGATCAGATCGACAACGTCCTCGATATACAGGTCACGAAAAAAATGCCCGGCTTCTTCGACGATCTCGAAGCGCTGGGTTTTTTCATTGAGATGCGGCGGCACCAGTTTGTCGAGGCCGACAACAACCTTGTCGTCACCGCCGGCGATGATCAGCGTTGGTTTTTTGATCCGGGGCAGCAGTTCAGGCGAGTGCCGCCTTGGATCATGTGTGTAATAGCTAACGAAAGTTGCCGCGGAAACTGTCGCTCCCCTGCAATAGAGAAGACCGGTTTTCTCCATCATCGTGTCGGGTTTGCCCTGGTCGACCAGGGATTTGGCCTTGGTGAGAACGTCGGCCAGAATACGACGATGATTTTTCTTGTAGCCCTTCGCCACGCGGGACTGGTCCCAGGTCGCCGGTGCGATCAGCACGATTTTTGAGACGAGGGCATGAGCGTTTTCTGATGCGTACCACGCAGTCTGGTTGCCGCCCCGGCTATGACCGACCAGCGTGACGCTTTTGGTCCCCTGACTGGCCAGCCAGTCCACCCAGGCACCGATTTCCTTCATGGCGTCGTGGAATTGATGCGTATGCGGTGTTTTGCAGTCGTACATGAACTCGCGGTCTGGCGCGCCGAGGCCGAGGTTAATCGCCAGCGAGGAATTTCCGGCCTCCTGCAGCAAATCCTGCAGGTTCTTGACGATCTCCATCTTGTTGTGTGCCAGCGTGCCGTGGGTAATCAGCACCACATCGTCTTTCAGGGTCTTGCCATCGGCCAGCGTCAAATTTGCGTTTAGCGTTGTAGCCGAGAACTTGAGGCGGACTTCTTCGGCACGCGCACCGGAGATCAAGACAAGCAAAGCGACACCGCAAACAACGGCTGTCAAAAAATTTTTCATCCGGCATTCCTCAGGACCTGATCGAACAGAACGGGATCGACATTGCCGCCCGAAGTGACAACCACTGTCGTTCGGTCCCTGGTTTTGATCCGTCCGGCCAGTGCGGCGGCAAGCGCGACGGCCCCGCCGGGTTCAACGACGATCTTGAGATCAGTGAAGGCGATGGCCATGGCGGCGGCGACTTCTTCATCGGAAACGGCAAAACCGCCCGCCAGACGGTCCCGGTTGATGGCAAACGTCATTTCGCCGGGAATAGACGCGAGCAACGCGTCGCAGAAACTCTTGGGGCCGTCGTCATTGGCTGTTCGGTCGCCTGCCTCGAGGGAGCGGCGGTGATCGTCAAAACCTTCCGGCTCGCAAGCATAGAGTTTGGTGGTCTGCAATCTTGCCTCGAGCGCCAGCGATGTGCCGGCGATCAAACCTCCGCCACCGGCAGGTGAAAGCACGGCGTCCGGCGTGATGCCGAGTTCGGCGCATTGTTCTGTGATCTCCAGCCCGACCGTACCTTGCCCGGCGATGACCCAGGCATCGTCGTAGGGGCGCACCAGACTGGCACCGGTTTCGGCTGCCATTTCAGCGCCGATGGCTTCGCGGTCCTGATGGTACCGGTCATAAGTCAGGACTTCCGCACCGTAGGATTTTGTATTTGCGATCTTCAGGGCAGGTGCATCGCTCGGCATAATGATGGTGGCGGGCGCGCCGACGATTTCGGCAGCGGCAGCGACGCCTTGCGCATGATTGCCCGACGAATAGGCGACGATCCCGGCGTTGATTTGTGCGGCATCCAGTCGGCTGATGTGATTGTAGGCACCGCGAAACTTGAACGAACCCGTGCGCTGCAGGACTTCCGCCTTGACCAGCAAGCGTCCGCCGACCCGGCGATTGAGCAGCGGTGATTCCAGCAAGGGCGTGCGCACAGCCTGGCCTTTCAGGCGCAGGGCAGCGTCCTCGATATCGGCAAAATTCGGAATGGCGACGGCGGGTTCACAGGGGCTTAAGGAATTCATCGATGGCCTCGATACAGCTGGGTTCGTCAAGCAAGGGGACATGCCCGCGATCGGGCACGATTACGCGGTGCAATTCTGGAACGTCCGCCGCCATGCGGTCAAATGTTTCCGGGCTCAGAATGTCTGAAAGTTCCCCGCGAAATGCCAGGCAGGGTGTGTCCTGAAGGGCCCGAAAAAATGGCCACATGTCCGGCGTCGGACCTGCAGCAGCCAGGGCCTTGCCAAGATTAAGGTCATAATCGGGCACCAGTTGACCGGTGCCGTTCTGGCGGTAGCTTCTTTTTGTCAATTTGAGCCAGTCGGCGTCGTTCAGATCGGGGTAGGCCGGGCTGAACATATGCATCTGGGCCCGCGCCGCCTCTTCGTATGAAGCGTAACTAACCGGTGCGCCGACATATCCGGCTATGCGGGCGAGGCCATTGGGATCTATTTCCGGGCCAACGTCATTCAGGATAACACCGGCGAGAACGGTCGGGCGTTTAACGGAAAGCACCATGGACAACAGGCCACCAAAAGAGGTGCCGACAATAATAACCCGATGCAGATTGAGCGCGATCAACAATGCCTCGACATCACTGAGATGAACTTCGGCGCGATAGTTTTGCCACACGGGATCGAAACTGGACTGACCGCGACCACGATAGTCCGGCGCGATCACCCGGCGTCCACTGGTCGAGACATGCAGGGCAAGATCGTGAAAATCGACGCTGTTGCGGGTCAGACCTGCGAGGCAGAGCAGGGGTGTTGTCTCCCAGGTCGCTTCACCATAATCACGGAAAAAAAGCTTCAGGCCATCTTCGGCGGAATAACTTCGTGCGCGGTAAGCGTCGTCTTCACCCTCCATCAAGCCGCCCCGACAATCGCCGGTAGTTCGGACAGTGATTTGATCTCGAAGTCAGGCTGGTCGGGCAGTCTCTCGCGAACCTGGCCAAATCGATTGACCCAGACCACCTTGAAGCCAAAGGTTGCTGCACCGGCGGCATCCCACGCATTCGACGACTGAAAGGCGATTTCGCCCGGCATGATTTCAAATTCATCGCAGGCCAGCTGATAGACCGAAGGGTGTGGTTTGTAGATATGAACGTCCTCGACCGACAGCACGCGGTCGAGCACACCGCCGATCCCGGCATTCTCGACGGCCGAGTTCAACATCTTCGGCGATCCGTTCGACAGGATCGCGGTTTTCAGACCGGCATCTTTCAGCGATGTCAGGGTTTCCTTGACCTCCGCGTAGGCATCCAGCGACATATAGAGATCGAGCAGTCGCTGGCGCAGCGCTTCGTCTGATACACCGTGTGCATCCAGGGCATAATCCAGCGCATCGGTGGTGAGCTGCCAGAAATCGACATGGCGCTGCATCAGCGAGCGCAACCAGGTGTATTGCAGTTGCTTGTTGCGCCAGACTTCGGCCAGCGGCTGCCACTTGTCACCCAGTTCATCGGCGCAATGCGCAGCAGCGGCGTTGACGTCAAACAAGGTGCCATAAGCGTCAAAAACGCAGGCGGCAATATTGTCGAGTTTTGCGGTCATGACAATCTCCTGTTGAGTTACAAACTGATGGTAAACACACCGGCGATAAACGCAATACGCCACGGCGGTCTCAAAGCGTATTTGGGCTGTTATCTGTTCAGATCGTCCAGCAAACCAAGCGGTGTCCGGCTGTTGGAACCGGCCAGGCGCTGGCGAAATACCTGCAGGCCCTCCAGCACACGCTGAACATAGTTGCGCGTTTCCGAAATCGAGATCAGTTCGACCCAGTTGATCGGATCAACGTCCGGTTTTCTCGGGTCACCGTTGGACCGGACCCAGCGTCGCACACGCGGCGTCCCCGCGTTATAGGCCGCCAGCGCCATAATGTAGGAGCCCTTGTACTGATCGATCAGTGACGCGAGATACGCCGAGCCCAGTCTGGTGTTGTAATCGGGATCGCTCGTCAGGCGACGACGGCTGTAGCGCGTACGTTCCTTGTTGGCGACAACGCGGGCGGTCGCCGGCATCAACTGCATCAGGCCCCGGGCACCGGCATGACTGACCGCTTCCGGATCAAACTGGCTTTCCTGGCGGATAACTGCGAGTTGCAAGGCGCGCTCAAGCCTGCGATGCCCGGTAACCTGAATGATCGGGAAATTCATTTCCGGCAAGTGAACGCCGGTTCGGGCAGCGGTCTTGGCGGTGGCGACGGCGCGGTCCTTGCGCCCGACATCAAGGGCCAGACGGGCCGTCAGAACATGCATCGCCGGACTTTTTGCCGTCTCCGACAGCTGGGTAAGGAACGGCCGGATATGATCGCGTTCGCCAAGCCGACCCAGCAAGCGGACGGCCCGTACGGTCTCTCGCGCCTCGAAGGCGTCGCGCTCGGCCGGTGTCGGCTCGATTTGTGCGGGCAGGGGGTTCGACGTCGTCTCTCCCAGCGCCAGGATCGCCAGATGACCATAATATGTGAAGCGATACCGCGCCGCGTCGGCATACTTCGCGCGCGCCCTGGCCTTGTCTCCCATCGCTTCATATGTTCTGCCCAGCCAGTAAGACCCCCGAGCCAGGCTGACGGGAAAGCGCACAAGCTTCATGAATTGTTCGAAGTGTTTTAGCGCCAGCTTCGGATCGTCCAGATGCGTCAGCGCAATCCAGCCCGCGAGGTTCTCGGCCTGGGAGGCCCAGCGGCGATCCTTCTGGCCATGGTCGCGCGCCAGAATGTAGGCGTCACTGACCCGGCCCTTCGCCAGCATCTTGCGCAGCAGGATATGGCGCTCGACCCACCACTTTTTCGGGCGAGGCCCGGTTTGGGTAATGGGCTCCGCCGGTGGCAGCAGCAATTCAACAGCCGATTCCGGAAAATTCTTGCGCCGCCGCCAGCGCAGGCGTTCGTAGACCAGCCCGGGATGTGACTTCAGCGCGTCCGGTACCCGCCGAATGGCGCCATCAACGCCACCGGCAAACTGCATCAGTGACAGCCGCGCGAAGGCGAGTGCCCGCTGATCATTGGAGACACGCCGCATCATGCGCCGTGCCCCCCGGCGCTGTTGATCCCAGATCAGGCGATTGAGCCGGGCCGCGTGATCCTTCTCGGTCAATTGCTTGCGGTGGCGGCGCAGGATATTGCGCTCCTGACGGCTGGGGAACCTGCCGTTGACCCAGGCATCGCGCAGCAATCTCAGACCTTCCTCGTTCTGGCCCGCTGTCAGTAAAATTTCGCCAAGCTTCAGTTTACCGACACCTGTTTGCGGTGGATGCGTACCAAACCAGGCGACGACCTTGTCGCGTGGCGTTTTGGCATTGATCGCTCGTTCAGCATTGCGCCGCAGAGCTGACCGGCGCGGCCAGTCCGGATTGGCATTGAGGAATTCGATCAGCTCCTCGAACGAGGCATTGGGCTGCGGCTGCGTCAGATGCAGCCAGCGGATGATCTTGGCCGGCAGCGGGTTCTTGGCCCGGGCCGCCAGTTGATCGGCCAGCTTCCACTTGCGGGACTTGATCGCCTTGAAGGCGGATTTGTAGTGCTGAATGTCCTGACGGCTGAGCACCGTCGACAGGGTGTGGAACTCCGGTTTCTCCTTCGGCAGGAAAGGCAGTCGCTCAGGCTGAGCGGCAACTGGTGTTTTCACAGTTGCCGGTGCCGCCTCCTGCGCATTCGCCTGAGCGGAAAGCAAACCGATGGCAAGCGCAATTACCGCCGTCCAAGCCCATTTGATCCGGTGCCGACGGGCGACACCTGGTAAAAATATTGACAGCAACCCGAACTTCCCTTCGACCCACGCTTGCAGCGAACCCCCGGTATCGTATAGTTTGCCCCAGCTCTAGCCAGAATTATTTTAAATTCAAAGGAACACGTCATGTTTGCGGGATCGATGCCGGCTCTGATTACGCCCTTTCGCGATGGTGCTGTTGACGAAAAAGCCTTCCAGGAATTCGTCGAATGGCAAATCGATGAGGGCAGCCACGGCCTTGTGCCGTGTGGCACCACGGGCGAATCGCCCACGCTGAGCCATGATGAGCATAAACGTGTCGTTGAATTGTGCATCGAGGTAGCCAACGGTCGCGTGCCGGTAATCGCCGGTGCGGGCTCCAACTCGACGGCCGAGGCCGTCGATCTGGCCGTCCACGCCAAATCGGCCGGTGCCGATGCCGTGCTTGTTGTGACACCGTATTACAACAAGCCGACGCAGGAAGGCATGTACCAGCATTACAAGGCTATCCACGACGAGGCGGATATTCCGGTGATTATCTACAACATCCCCGGGCGTTCGGTCGTCAACATGTCGACCGAGACCATGGCCCGGCTGGCCGAGCTGCCGAATATCGTCGGCGTCAAGGATTCGACCGGCAGCCCGGAGCGCACCAGCGCCACCCGGATGATCATGGGCTCGGACTTCTGCCAGATGTCGGGTGAGGACGCCATTGCCCTCGCGATAGCGGCGCACGGTGGTCACGGCTGCATCTCGGTGACGGCCAATGTCGCGCCGCGGCTGGTTTCGGAATTCCAGAATGCCTGCATGGCCAAGGATTTTGTCACGGCGCTGGAGTATCAGGACCGACTGTTGCCGCTGCATATCGCCCTGTTCATGGAAACCAGCCCCGGACCGATCAAATACGCCGTCAGTCTGCTGGAACGGGCGACCGACGAAGTGCGCTTGCCAATGGTGCCGATTTCCGACAAAACCAAGGAACATGTCCAGGTTGCGATGAAATCGGCTGGCATCCTGAACTAATGGCCTTGTTTAATGGCTAAGAAGAAAAGCGACGGCCATCGCGCCGTCGCGGTCAACCGCAAGGCGCGCCACAACTATTTTATCGAGGATACGCTCGAAGCCGGGATCATGCTGACCGGGCCCGAGGTTAAATCCCTGCGCGCGGGGCATTGTTCAATCGGTGAGTCATTCGCCAGCGACAAGGACGGCGAATTTTACCTGATGAACGCCCATATCTCGCCCTATGCCCCTGCGGCCAGACATTTCAGCACCGACCCCTACCGTCCGCGCAAACTGCTGCTGCACAAAAAAGAGCTCAGTCGCATGTTCGGCCAGCGCCAGCGCGCCGGCATCACCATGGTCCCGCTCTCGGTCTACTTCAACGACCGCGGCATCGCCAAAGTCGAACTCGGCATCGCCAAGGGCAAAAAACAGCACGACAAACGCCAGACCGACAAAGACCGCGACTGGAACCGGGAAAAAGGGCGGGTGTTGCGGGATAAGGGGTGAAGGCTGCGCGCTTCGCTCAACTCTCGTTGAAATAATCGGCCAGTTCGGGTGGCAGGTCGTCGCCGTCGACTTCAAATAATTCCAGCAGGACGCCGTCGGGGGCGGCGCACATGATGTAGCGCCAGAAACCGTATTCGTGGATGTCGCCGCGAAATTCAACGCCTTGGGCGCGCATGTGGCCGACCAGACCAGCGAGGTCGCCGCTGCGGAAACCAAGGTGATGCACGGCGCTGGCAGATCCGCGGGGCAGCTGATCGTAAAGGTGCAACCGCCCGCTGCCGATCCGCATGAACACATTCCGCGCACCCCCGAAATCGCCGTCGTACGCCACTTCGCCGCCCAGCATGGCGCTGTACCAATTGACGCTGGCCGATAAATCACTGGCAAAGATATGGGCGTGGTGCAGGTCGTTCATAGCGCGGCAACTCCCTTCGAGCGGTACTAACCAGCGATGTTTTTCACCTGCCGGAACACATCGGCAAACATCTCCGGCGTCAGGCGTCGGGTGTTTACGTTGTAGCGGGAGCAGTGGTAGCTGTCGACCAGGGTCAGGCCGTTTGGCAGTGTGTGGCGCGCGTTGTGGGCGAATTTGTGGTCGGCTTTGCGCAGTCCGTACGTTGTCAGCACAGCGTCGTGGGCGATTTTGCCCAGCGCCACCATGACTTTCAAATTAGTCAGGGCCTCGATTTCGGCGATCAGGAAGGGGCGGCAGGTCGTGGCTTCAAGGGCGGTCGGCTTGTTCTCCGGCGGCACGCAGCGCACGGCGTTGGTAATACGCGTACCTGTCAGTTCGAGGCCGTCATCGGGGCGCAGATCATAGGTTCCACGGGCAAGACCTGCCTCGACCAGCGTTGGATAGAGCAAATCACCGGCGCCATCACCTGTGAAAGGGCGGCCTGTGCGGTTGGCGCCACGTAATCCGGGGGCGAGGCCGACAATCAGCAACCACGCGTCGCCATCACCAAAAGCCGGCACCGGCGCATTGTGCCAGTCCGGGTAAAGGTCACGATGTTTATCGAGGAAGGCCGCAAGACGCGGACACAGCGTGCAGCCCCGGCCCGGGCCCGCCAGGGCTCCGGTCCGCGTATTTGACGACGCCATCTCAGGCGGTTTGTCTGATGATCGTCTCCGTATCCGGCAAGTCGGCGTCTGCCGGTGTGCCGTGGACTTCGTCGTCGTCGACCATATCGTCGTCGACCTGATCATTGTCATAGTTTTGATGGGCCGGCTGATGCTGGCGTGCGGGGCCGGAGCGTCCAATCAGGTTTTGCAAATCGACCAGTTCGAGAAAATCATCGGCCTGACGGCGCAATTCATCGGCAATCATCGGCGGCTGGGACTTGACCGTGCTGACAACGGTGACCCGAACGCCCTTGCGCTGCAGGGCTTCGACCAGACGGCGGAAATCGCCATCGCCCGAGAACAGAACGATGTGATCGAGATGCTCGGCCATTTCCAGCGCATCTACGGCAATCTCGATATCCATGTTGCCCTTGATCTTGCGCCGGCCCGAAGAATCGGTGAATTCCTTGGTCGGCTTGGTGATCATGGTGTAGCCATTGTAATCCAGCCAGTCGACCAGCGGCCGGATCGGCGAATATTCCTGGTCTTCCACCAAAGCCGTGTAGTAGAAAGCGCGAACAATGCGCGTTTGTGAACGGAATTCCGAGAGCAGCCTCTTGTAGTCGATATCAAAGTTGAGGGCACGCGCCGCGGCATACAAATTTGATCCGTCAATGAAAAGTGCTGTGCGTTCGGTTTCGATAAAATTCATTATTATTAGTCCCTTAAAGCAGGTATTTGAGAAACGGAATGAATAAAATTACTGCCCTGAGGCATTTCAATCCTGTCTCAGATACCAAATATGTAGGCCCTGGGAAGCCCTCTGCCAAGGACAATAGGTACGGAGAACGGACTTGTGAATACCAGTGATGTTAACATGTGTGACCAGATATTGATCGGCCTCGGGGCAAATCTGCCGTCAACGGCGGGAGGACCGGTCGAGACGCTGGCCGCATCGCTGGTTGCCCTTGAGGCAAAAGGGATCAAGATCGTCTGCTGTTCGCCGTGGTATCGCTCCCGTCCGGTGCCGGTTTCTGATCAGGAATGGTACGTCAACGGCGTCGCTCTTGCTGAAACGAATATGGATGCGCGCACCTTGCTCGATACCTTGCACGAGGTCGAAGTCGGGTTTGGCCGCACGCGCATCGTTGTCAATGAACCGCGCGTGCTCGACCTTGATCTGCTGGCTTACGGCGATCAGCAAACCCTTGGGGAACCCGGCATGAACCTGCCGCATCCGCGCCTGCATGAGCGGGCCTTTGTGCTTGTACCGCTGGCCGATATCGCACCGGACTGGCGTCATCCCGTCAGCAAACTGTCCATTGCACAAATGATGGCGGCGATGCCGCCGGGGCAGGTCGTCGAACAAATTCCCTGAATTGAGGCGACAAATCGGTGAATTTGTCTGATTTCTGATGGATTTGGTGATATCGGGCCTTGCTTTGCGGGACAGATTTCAATACTTATGCGCTGCAACATAAATCATGCGGAGAAATAACGATGGCTCGCGTCACCGTCGAAGATTGTATTGAGAAAATCCCCAACCGCTTTGACCTCGTCATGCTGTCCTCACAGCGTGCGCGTCAGATCTCGGCTGGTGAAGAAATTCTGGTCGAACGCGACAACGACAAAAACCCGGTTATTTCGCTGCGTGAAATCGCCGGTGAGCATGTCGCTGTCGACGATTTGTCTGAAGCCGTAATTATGGGCTTCCAGAAGCACGTCGAAGTCGACGAGCCTGAGGAAGACAACATGGCCGCGTTGATGTCAGCGCAGGACTGGGTCAACGGCGAAGCAGACGCCGTCGAGGCTGCGCGTTCGCGTGAAGCCGCCAGCGCCCGCGAAATCGACGACACTGAGGTCGGTTGACCCGACGTCTTTCTTCGACCTTCCCGGCTTCAAGCCGGTGAAAAATCTGAAAACGCGCGGCGATTTATTCGTCGCGCGTTTTTTATTGCGAATAATTCTTACCCTTCTGCCTGAACCGGGTAAGGTTCACACATGATCAGGCAATTCGAACTCGTTGAAAACGTTTGCGAATATGATCCTCTCGCCGACGAGGATCTGCTCAACCGCGCCTATGTGTTTTCAATGAAAGCCCATGGCACGCAAAAGCGTGAATCGGGCGATGCCTATTTCACGCATCCGCTGGAAGTCGCCGGCATTCTCACCGACCTCAGGCTGGACGGCGATACCATCGTCACGGCGCTGCTGCATGACACAGTCGAGGACACTGTGGCGACACTCGACGAGATTGAGGGCCAGTTCGGCCCGGATATCGCCCAGCTGGTGGACGGTGTCACCAAACTGTCGCAAATTGAGATGTCGATGACGGCGGATACGCCGACCGATTCGAGCCGTCAGGCTGAGAATTTCCGCAAACTGGTGCTGGCGATGTCGAACGACATCCGGGTGCTGCTGGTCAAACTGGCGGACCGGCTGCACAACATGCGCACGCTGCATTTCGTCAAACGCGAGGAAAAGCGCAGGCGCGTCGCTCTTGAGACCATGGATATCTATGCGCCGCTGGCCGAGCGCATCGGCATGCAAAACATCAAGGACGAACTTGAAGATCTGGCGTTTTCACACATCAACCCGGAAGCCCGCGATTCCGTGCTGGCGCGGCTGGCGTTCCTGCGTGACCGGGAAACTGACATTGTCGAGCGCATTACGGACGAGTTGCGCCAGACCCTGACCGACGCCGGTGTCGAGGCCTGGGTATCGGGGCGGGAGAAGCGGCCCTATTCGATCTGGCGCAAGATGGAGCAGAAGAACGTCACCTTTGAACAGCTCTCCGATATCATGGCCATCCGTGTTGTCGTCGATGATGTCAGCATGTGCTATCAGGCGCTGGGGGCGGTCCACGCGGCCTACCGAATGATCCCCGGGCGGTTCAAGGATTACATTTCGACGCCCAAGCGCAACAACTACAAATCAATCCATACCTCGGTGATCGGGCCGGAGAAGCAGCGCATCGAAATCCAGATACGTACGGATCAAATGCAGGAAATTGCCGAGATCGGTGTGGCGGCGCACTGGCTTTACAAACAGAAGCCAGGTAGTTCCGAAGGCAGTGAGGGCCACGAATACCGATGGCTGCGAGAATTGCTCGAAATCCTTGATCATGCCTCCAACCCGGAAGAATTCCTCGAGCACACCAAGCTCGAGATGTTCCAGGACCAGGTGTTTTGTTTCACGCCCAAGGGTGACCTGATTGCCTTGCCGCGCGGCGCAACACCGGTTGATTTCGCCTACGCCGTTCATTCAAACGTTGGAGATACCTGCGTCGGGGCACGTATCAATGGGCGCATGTCGCCCTTGCGCACGACACTGGAGAACGGTGATCAGGTCGATGTGCTGCGCTCCAAGGTCGCGGCACCATCGCCGACCTGGGAGAATTTTGTCGTCACCGGGAAGGCGCGATCGTCCATCCGGCGCTTTATCCGCAAGCAGGAACGCTCCCAGTACGCCGACCTCGGCAAGGCGATACTGGTCAAGGCATTTCGCGACGATAAACACGACTTCACCGAAAAAGCTGTTGAGGGTGTGTTGAAATCCATGCGTTATGCGACGGTCGAGGATCTTTATTCCGATATGGGGCTTGGCGAGATCACGGCTCAACAGGTGCTGGAGAAAATATTCCCGGGCCTCAAGGTCAAGCGCCGGGCCAGCGGCCTGTTCCAGCGCATGCGTCGGCGCGGCAAGCCACCAAAGGGCGGCGATCATTCAATTCCCATTCGCGGGCTCATCCCGGGTATGGCTGTGCACTTTGCGGGCTGCTGCCATCCGTTGCCGGGCGACCGCATTGTCGGCATCGTCACAACCGGCAAGGGCGTTACGGTCCACACCATCGACTGCGAGACGCTGGCCCAGTTTGCCGACACACCGGAGAGCTGGCTTGATGTATCGTGGGATATGTCCAAGGACGATGAAGGTGCCCACGTCGGGCGAATTCACGTGGTTCTGGTCAACGCGCCGGGCAGTCTGTCGTCGCTCACCGCCGTGATCGCCCGCAACCTCGGCAACATATCGAATCTGAAAATCACCGAACGCTCCGCTGACTTCTTTGAAATGCTTGTCGACATCGAAGTTCGCGACGTAAAACATCTCGTCAACATTATTGCCGCTTTACGGGCCGATCCCTCGATCAGTTCGGTCGATCGCTCAAGTCACTAAAAGGATCCACACAAACATGAACCAGGAAGACGTGCTGCAGCACTACCGCGAAACCGGCGCTTTGCTGGAAGGCCATTTTTTGTTGTCGTCCGGACTGCACAGCCCGCTCTATCTGCAGTGCGCCAAAGTCCTGATGCACCCGGAACGCGCGGCCGCGCTGTGCCGGGCGCTGGCGGACAAGGTGATCGACGTCGTCGGGCAGGGCGGCATCGATATTGTTGTCTCGCCCGCCATGGGTGGCGTCGTTGTCGGCTACGAAATGGGACGCCAGCTTGGTGTGCCGGCCATCTTCACCGAACGGGTGGACGGAGAATTCGCCTTGCGCCGCGGTTTTGAGCTCGACGCCGGCGCGCGCGTGCTGATGTCCGAAGACATTGTCACTACTGGAAAATCATCGCGCGAATGCATCGCCGCCATTGAACAGGCGGGTGGCAAGGTCGTTGCTGCCAGCTGCCTGATAGATCGCTCGGACGGCGAGGTTGATGTTGGCCTGCCGCTGGTGTCGTTGACGGGCCTTAAAGTTCCGAGTTATGAAGCTGATGCCCTGCCGCCGGAACTGGCGAACACGCCCGCCGTGAAACCCGGCAGCCGCGGCCTAAAATAGTCGCCCAAATCCAGGACCAGGTCTCAAGTGTTTCAACGACGTCATAAACGAACGGCAGGCCAGCGGGCGCTGGGGTTCATCTGGCCACACATCGGCTGGAAACGTGCCTTCATCTATTCCAAGCACCGTCTCGCCCGCTTGCCTGGCACGCCCTATACCATCGCCGGCGGCTTTGCCTGCGGTGCCGCCGTATCATTTACGCCGTTTGTTGGATTGCATTTTGTTATCTCGGCCATTCTGGCCTTTGGTATTCGTGCCAATATTCTGGCCTCGGCGATTGGCACGGCTGTCGGTAATCCGTGGACGTTTCCGTTCATCTGGCCGTTTGTCTACAAGACGGGGATCTGGATGCTGGGGCTCGACGGCATGGAAATGCCGGAAACCCTGACATTCAAATTTGTCTTCGCCCATTTTTTTGACGTGTTTTTGCCGATGTTACTGGCCAGTCTGCCGATCGGGGCGATTGTCTGGGCAATTTTTTACTTCCCTCTGCGGGCTGTGGTCGCTAATTACCAGACCTCACGGCGGGCGCGGATCGCCAAAAACAAACCGGACGAGACGAATTAGATGAGCGGCAACAAATTACGCCTCGGCGTCAATGTTGATCACGTGGCGACGGTCCGCAATGCGCGTGGCGTCGCCTATCCTGATCCCGTGCGCGCCGCCAGACTGGCGGAGGCCGCCGGTGCCGACGGTATCACCGCCCATTTGCGCGAAGACCGGCGCCATATTCTCGATGATGATATCGACCGTTTGATGGCTGAAATCGGACTGCCGCTCAATTTTGAATGCGCCGCGACCGATGAGATGCTGCAAATCGCCTTGCGTCACAAGCCTCACGCCGTTTGCATAGTGCCGGAAAAGCGCGAGGAATTGACCACAGAAGGCGGTCTCGATGTCATCGCCGGGCACAACACCTTGCTGCCGTTCGTCGATAAACTGACGGCCAATGGCAGCCGGGTCTCGATGTTTATCGACCCGGAACCGGCCCAGCTTGACGCCGCGAAGGCTATCGGCGCGCCGGTGGTTGAACTGCACACCGGCAGCTATTGCGAGGCCGAAGGTGAAGACCAGGCCCGGGAACTTGCCCGTGTCGTCAGGGCAGCCGCGCACGCCGAGGCGATTGGCCTTGAATGTCACGCCGGACACGGCCTCAATTACGACACTGTGAAGCCGATTGCGGAAATTCCGTCTATTGTAGAGCTCAACATCGGCCATTTCCTGATTGGTGAGGCCATATTCGAAGGGCTGGAGGCCGCAATCAAACGCATGCGCGATCTTATGGACCAGGCCAGGGACGAGTTATGACCATGATCGGCATGGGCAGTGACCTGATCGATATCACGCGGATCGAGAAGACGCTGGAGCGATTTGGCGACCGTTTTGTCAAACGCTGCTTTACCCAACTGGAGCAGACCAAATCGGACAAACGCCTGAACAGGGCCGCATCCTACGCCAAACGTTACGCCGCCAAGGAAGCTTGCTCGAAAGCGTTGGGTACCGGTTTCCGCCGGGGTGTGTTCTGGCGCGACATGGGCGTGATCAATCTGCCCTCGGGCAAGCCGACCATGGCGCTGACAGGCGGGGCAGCCAAGCGCCTGGACGAGATCATACCCGATGGCATGGAAGCGCAGATCGAGCTGACAATCACCGACGAGCCGCCCATGGCCCAGGCCATTGTCATCATCATGGCAGTGCCAAAGACGGATACATAAAAACAACATGTTTTCAAATGGATAGAACAGATACTTAATGAAAAACGAGAATAAAATAGAACCTGCTGAAGGCTCGGTCCAGAAGGAAACGTGGGTCGATACCCTGCGCACAGTGATCTATGCCGTATTGATCGCCCTGGTCATCCGTACTGTGGCCTACGAACCTTTCAACATCCCGTCCGAATCGATGCTGCCGACGCTGCTGGTCGGGGACTATCTGTTCGTCGACAAAAACGCCTATGGCTTTTCAAGGCACTCCCTGCCGTTCAGCCCGCCCTTGTTCGAGGGCCGGATATTCGAAAGCCCGGTCGAGCGCGGTGATGTTGTAGTATTCAAGCTGCCGCGCGACAATTCGACCGATTACATCAAGCGCATCGTCGGAATTCCTGGTGACAAGCTGCAGGTTCGCAAGGGTGTCCTGCACATCAATGGCGACGCAGTGCCCAAAGTGGTCACCGACAAGTTCGCTTATCCCGACGGCGGCGAAAATATCTTCCAGCTTCCGCAGTATATCGAGACCCTGCCGAACGGCGTGAAACACAACACGCTGGATCTGGTTGCCAAGGGTGATCTGGACGATACGCGTATTTTCGTCGTCCCCGAGGGCTTCTACTTCGCCATGGGCGATAACCGGGATAATTCGGTAGATTCGCGTGTCTCTCCGACGTCTGGCGGTGTTGGCCTGATACCGGCGGAAAACCTGGTCGGGCGGGCGGAAGTTCTGTTCTTCTCGACCAATGGCGACGCCGCCTGGTGGCAAGTCTGGAAATGGCCGTGGGCAATCCGCTATTCCCGCCTTTTCAATTCCATCGACTAGATGGCAGCCGAGCGTAGCAAGCTTCTCAGCGCGCTGGGGCACAGCTTTGCCAATCCTGAACTGCTTGACGAGGCGCTGACGCATCCCAGCGCCACGACCCGCAAGAGCACACGCCGGGGCGAAGGGCGGGATTACGACCGTCTCGAGTTTCTCGGCGACCGGGTTCTTGGCCTTGTGATAGCTGATTTATTGCTCAAAACCTACCCGCAGGCTGACGCCGGTCGTCTGGCCCGGCGCTACAATGAACTGGTGCGCCGCGAAACGCTGGCTGACATTGCCACGCGGATTGATCTCGGCCAGCACATGCGCTTCGCCCGGGCCGAGCGTGATGCCGGTGGCGGAGCCAAACCGGCGCTGCTGGCCAACGCCTGTGAAGCCGTCATAGCGGCGCTTTATCTGGATGGCGGTCTTGACGCTGCCGCCGCCTTTATCCATCGCTATTGGGATGCCCTGGCGGATGGGTTGACGACAGCACCCAAGGACGCCAAGACCCGATTGCAGGAATGGGCGCACGCCATTGGCGCTCCGCCGCCTGTCTATGCGGAAGTTTCGCGCGATGGCCCGCCACATGAGCCTGTGTTTACTATCGAAGTTTCGTTAAAAGGTGTCGGTACGGCGCAAGGCCATGGCAGCGCCAAACGAACCGGCGAGCAAGCTGCTGCCGAAGTTTTGCTGGATATTATTGATCAGAAAGACGGCGCATGAGCGACCAGATGACGACTTGCGGATATGTGGCCCTGATCGGGGCACCCAATGCCGGTAAATCAACTCTTTTGAACGCGCTGGTCGGGGCCAAGGTGGCTATCGTCAGCCCCAAGGTGCAGACGACGCGGTCGCGTCTGACGGGGATCGCGGTGGAGGATGCAGCGCAGATCGTCTTCATCGACACGCCGGGTATCTTCAAGCCCAAACGCAAACTGGAACAGGCCATGGTCGAAGATGCCTGGACTGGTGCCGATGATGCTGATTTCGTCGCCCTGCTGGTCGATTCGCGCCGCCCGGTCGAGGTGACCAACGACGACACGCAGCGCATTATTGACGGCCTGAAGAAAAACAAACGCCGGGCTATTCTCGTGATTAACAAGATCGATGCCGTCAAACGCCCGGCCTTGCTGGCCCTGGCCGACAAACTGAACAGTGAGGCGCTGGAAGATGGTAGCCCGTTGTTCTCCGACGTTTTCATGATCTCGGCCCTGACGGGGGACGGTGTTTCTGATCTCGGCAAGGCGATGGCCGCGGCCATGCCGCCGGGCCCATGGCTGTTCCCGGAAGACCAGATCGCCACCGCACCCTGGCGCTATCTGGCGGCGGAAACCACGCGCGAGAAGCTGTTCATCAACCTGCATCAGGAATTGCCTTACCAGCTTACGGTCGAAACCGAGGAATGGGAGGAGCGCAAGGACGGCTCCGTCAAAATCGACCAGGTGGTCTACGTCACCCGCGACAACCACAAGGGCATCGTGCTCGGCAAGAAGGGCGCCTTGATCAAGAAAGTCGGTGAAGCCTCGCGTCGCGACCTCGAAGACCAGATGGGCCGGCGCGTGCATCTCTTTCTGTTCGTCAAGGTTCGCGAAAACTGGCTCGAAGACCCTGAGCGCTTCCGCGAAATGGGATTGCAGTTCCCCAAGGGCTAAAGCCCGATAAATCACCTTCATGACGCCCTGCAATTCCTCTGCTATACCAGCGCAATGCAATGGAGTGATGACGGCATAGTCCTGAGTGCGCGCAAGCACGGCGAGACGTCGGCGATTGTGCAGGTCTTGACGCGCGAGAAAGGGCGGCATGCCGGGCTGGTTCGGGGCGGTGCCGGGCGCGGTGCACGCGGCACCTTGCAGCCAGGCAATGAAGTCCGGGCGACATGGCGAGCGCGCTTGCAGGATCATCTAGGTAATTACACTGTTGAACTGGCGCGTGCCCGGGCGGCCCATGTCATGAGCGATCCGCTCAAACTGGCGGCATTGTCATCGGCTTGCGCCATCGCCGAGGCGTCATTACCGGAACGCGAGGCCCACCCGGCAGCCTATGACGGTTTTCAGCTTCTTCTGCAGGCAATTGAAGGCTCGGAGCACTGGCCCTGGCTCTACGTACGCTGGGAACTCGGGTTGCTGGGCGAACTGGGCTTCGGCCTTGATCTCTCGGCCTGCGCCCAGACCGGCGAAACCGAAGGTCTGGCCTACGTTAGTCCGCGCACCGGTCGTGCCGTGACGTCGGCGGCAGCCGGGCGGTACAAACACAGGCTTTTGAAACTGCCGGCATTCCTCAGTCCTGAGGGCAACGAAGAAGGCGGCGCCGAGGCCGATATCGCCGACGGACTGGCCCTGACCGGGTTTTTTATCGAACGCCACGTGTTGTCGCCGCATCACACCGCCATTCCTCCGGCGAGAGAGCGATTCGTCGCCAGATTTATGGCTATTTCGGCACAATAGGTACTACATCTGGTGTAAAAGGGGTGCTATACAGGTGCCATGAACACTTCAGATACCCTTGACCCGCCTGCCGACGGGATCGTTGATACATCGCTGTCCGAGGCGCTCTCCGAGCGCTACCTCGCCTATGCCCTGTCAACCATTACCTCGCGCTCGCTGCCGGATGTACGCGATGGCCTGAAACCGGTGCATCGGCGGCTTTTGTACGCCATGCGCCTGTTGAAACTGGACCCGGGGCAGGGCTTCAAGAAATGCGCCCGTGTCGTCGGTGACGTCATGGGTAAATACCATCCGCACGGCGATCAGTCGATTTACGACGCCATGGTGCGTCTGGCACAGGATTTTTCGGTGCGCTACCCGCTGGTCGACGGCCAGGGAAATTTCGGCAATATCGATGGCGATAACGCGGCGGCCATGCGCTATACCGAGGCCCGGTTGACGGCCATCGCCGATGCGTTGCTGAACGGTCTCGACGAAGACGCGGTTGATTTTCGCGACACCTACGACGGCGAGGAAAGCGAGCCCGTTGTGCTGCCCGCAGCCTTCCCCAATTTGCTGGCCAACGGGGCGACCGGTATTGCCGTCGGTATGGCGACATCTATCCCGCCTCACAATGCTGCTGAACTCTGTAATGCAGCCTTGCATCTGATCAAGACACCAAACGCGCGACCGGAAACGCTGACGGAAATCGTGCCGGGGCCAGATTTCCCGACCGGTGGTGTCATGGTCGAGCCGCGACACAGTGTCATTGAATCCTACCGCACGGGCCGCGGCAGCTTCCGCCTGCGGGCCAAATGGGAAGCCGAAAAAACCGGGCGTGGGCAGTATCAAATCGTCGTCACTGAAATGCCCTATCAGGTGCAGAAGGCCAAGCTGATCGAGCGGATCGCCGAATTGATCATCGCCAAAAAATTACCGATGCTGGCCGATATCCGCGACGAATCCGCCGATGACGTGCGCCTGGTCCTGGAGCCACGCAGTCGAACGGTCGAGGCCGAGCCATTGATGGAAACGTTGTTCCGTCTGACAGACCTCGAAGTACGGATCTCGCTCAACCTCAATGTTCTCGGGGCTGATGGTACGCCTGGCGTGATGAACCTGCGCGATGCCCTGAACGCCTTTCTGGATCATCGCCATGTCGTGTTGGTGCGCCGGTCAAAACACAGGCTGGCCAGGATCGAACACCGGCTTGAGGTACTGGAAGGCTATTTGATCGCTTACCTCAACCTTGATGAGGTGATCAGGATCATTCGTGAAGAAGATGAGCCCAAGCCCGAACTCATGAAGACTTTCAAGCTCTCTGATGTGCAGGCCGAGGCCATCCTCAATATGCGCTTGCGCAGTTTACGGCGGCTGGAAGAAGAAGGTATTCGCACCGAGCACAAGCAATTGAAGGTTGAGCAAAAAGGCCTCAAGACCTTGCTCAAGGATCAAAAGCTGCGCTGGAAGACCATTGCCGGTGAAATTCGTGAAACCCGCGATGCCTTCGGACCGAAAACGGAAATTGGTGCGCGTCGTACTGAAATTACCGACGCGCCGGATGTGGAGGAAGTCTCGCTTGAGGCGATGGTCGAGCGCGAACCGATCACGGTGATCTGTTCCGACAAGGGATGGATCCGCACCGTCAAGGGTCATGTCGAGATCAACGACGACGTCAAATACAAGGAAGGCGACCGGGGACGCTTCTGGCTGCATGCCGAGACCACGGACAAGGTCATCCTGTTTGCCACCAACGGCCGGTTTTACACCCTCACATGTGACAAGCTGCCGAGAGGGCGGGGGCATGGTGAGCCGATGCGTTTGCTGACTGGACTTGGCAATGATGAAGATATCGTCGATTTGATGGTCCACGTAGCGGGTCGCAAGCTGGTGGTGGCGTCGTCCGATGGCCGGGGCTTTATTGTGCCGGAAGATCAGGTGATCGCCCAGACTCGTACAGGCAGGGTCGTGCTCAATGTCTCGGGCGGGCGCGAAGCGCGTGCGTTGTCCATTGTGCCGGAAGGCGCAGACATGATCGCCTGCGTTGGCGAGAACCGGAAAATGAATATCTTCGAATTATCTGAACTGCCGGAGATGACGCGCGGGCGCGGTGTCGTGCTGCAGCGCTATAAGGATGGCGGGCTCTCGGATATCCGGGCCTTCAAGCGCACTGACGGTCTGACGTGGGCGGCTGGCGTTGGACGCACACGAACAGAAACCGATCTGATGCTGTGGGAGGGCAAACGCTCCCAGGCCGGTCGGCTGGCGCCCAAGGGGTTTGCCTCAACAAATCGTTTCTCGTAACGCGTCAGGTTCCCTAATATTCCTCCAGTCACTGGTTTCAGGGAAGGTGCCATATGGCCGCGACAGATCTGTTTTCCACCGCCTATGAAGCTTTTGTGGCGACAACGGCGAAATCTCCGGACGCGACATTTTTCTGTGTGCCTCCGCGCGCGGGGCGGGACTACCACGAACAAGGCGCTGATTTCAGCTACCGCGAAATACTCGATACCGCCAACGAGTTGAGAGACCGCTACGCCGCTGCCGGCTACGGTACCGGAGACCGCGTTGCCTTGTTGCTCGAAAACCGGCCTGAATTTTTCCATCATTTTTTCGCGCTGAACGGACTTGGGATTGGCGTTGTGCCGGTCAACCCGGATTACCGCCTTGATGAAATGACCTACCAGTTCGATCATTCCGAAGCGAAATTGATTGTCTCGATCTCGAACCGCTGCGCCGATTGTTCTGCGGCCGCCGCCGACACGACGCGGCCGGCGCCAGTGATCGATGCCCATGATCTGCCCGAGACTTTCCCGCCCGCGGCTGCGCCGGCAAAGACAACGACGTCGGACCTCGCCAGCGAGGCGGCCTTGCTCTACACCTCAGGCACGACCGGGCGGCCCAAGGGCTGTGTGCTGTCGAATTTCTACATGATCAATGCCGGCGACATATATACAAGCCTCGGCGGGACGGCGACCATGCGCCCGGGCGAGGAACGCATCCTCAATCCTTTACCGCTGTTTCACATGAACGCCTTCGCCGTGACCGCGATGGGCATGATGCTGACGGGTAACTGCATTATATCGCCGGACCGTTTCCATCCCGGATCGTGGTGGCAGGACCTGCGCGACACCCGGGCGACGATCTTTTCCTACCTCGGTGTGGTGCCGCCGATGCTGATGAACCAGCCGCCATCACCGGAAGACAAGAACCACAATATCCGCTTCGGCTTTGGCGCCGGTGTTGATCCCAAAAACCACGCGGCCTTTGAAGAACGCTTCGGTATCAGTTTGGTCGAAGGCTGGGGTATGACAGAAACCGGTCGCATCCTTGTCGATTGCCATGAGCCCCGGCAAGTCGGCACGCGGGCCTTTGGCCGACCGACGGAGACCTTCCAGGCTTGCGTGGTCGATGATGAGGGCAACGTCGTGCCGGCGGATACCGAAGGTGAATTGCTTGTGCGGCACTCGGCGGAAAACCCAAAACTCGGTTTGTTCTCCGAATACCTGAAAGACCCGGAAGCCACGGCGGAAGCCTGGCGGGACGGCTGGTTCCATACCGGTGATACGGTGCGTCAGGCCGAAGACGGCATGATCTATTTTGTTGATCGCAAGAAAAACATTATTCGCCGGGCAGGTGAAAATATTGCGGCGGCCGAGATTGAAGCCGTTCTGCAATCGCATGATGATGTTGCGCAGGTTGCCGTGCTCGGTGTGCCGGATGATTTGCGCGAGGAAGAAGTCTACGCCTGCATCGTCGCCATGCCTGGTGTTGAGGCAGACGACGCGCTGGCACAAGTGCTGATGGACTGGTGTCTGGAGCGCATGGCCTATTTCAAGGCGCCGGGCTATCTGATTTTCAGGGATGCCTTGCCGACCACGGGCACGCAAAAAATCCAGAAGCAGCAGATCTTTTCCGACGACATCGATCCCCGTAGCGCCGAGGGCGTTATCGACTTTCGTAAACAAAAAAAGCGCCGCTAGCTCTCCAGCATTTCTTTCAGTTTGGCGGCGAGGTCATCGCGCCGGTAGGGCTTTTGCAGGACGGGCACGTTTGCGTCGATACCGTCCGCCACCAGGTTTTCGTGCTGGAGTCCCGATGTGAACAGAACCCTGGTTGTTGGACTTAACTGCGCGGCGGCTTCGGCGACCTGAATGCCAGACATACCGCCGGGCATCATGACGTCAGTGAAGACCAGATCAATATCGGGATGATTTTCCAGTTTCTCGACCGCCTCCTGGCCGGTTCTGGCGACGAGGGTCGTATATCCCATGGACTTGATCATGGCGCTAACGATTTGCAGAACGTCGACCTGATCCTCGACCAGCAGGATCATTTTACCGTTGCTGCCGGTGTCGCCCGATTTCGTTGTTTCGACCGCGGGTTTTTCAGGGGCCACGTAAAGCGGCAACAACATGCGCACAGCTGTGCCTTCGCCTTCCGTGCTATCGATCAGCGTTGCGCCACCGGTCTGACGGACGAAGCCGTAGACCATGCTCAAACCCAGGCCGCCGCCATCAGCCAGGGATTTAGTCGTGAAGAAAGGGTCAAACACCTGCGCGAGGTTTTGAGGCGGGATGCCGACACCCCTGTCGCTGACGACGATTTCGACGTAGTCCGCGTAAGGCAATTCAATTTCACCGGAAGTTTCATCATTGATTTTCCGTGAGCCACTGGTGATAGCGATCTTGCCACCGGCCGGCATGGCTTCTGCAGAGTTCAATGCGAGGTTGACCAGGGCGTCATTGAACTGGTTTCGATCAACGTTAACAGAAAGCGATTGTTCACCGGTCTCAATCCCGAAATCGAACGATGATCCCAACACAAGCGCATAGTTTTTGACAAATCGTCTGATTTCCCGATCGATATCAAAAACCTCAGGCGACAATCGTTGTTTGCGGGCGTAGCTCAAAAGTTGCGTGGTAAGTGCCGAAGCACGGTCAATAGCATTTTCCGCGGCACTCAGCGATTCATCCCAATGCTCGTCATTATCCTTTATTTCGTCGCGGACATTTTCGATGTTGGCACCGATGATGTGCAGCAAATTGTTGAAGTCGTGAGCGACGCCACCGGTCAAGCGGCCTACTGCTTCAAACTTTTGCGCCCGTCTCAGGCGATCTTCCAGGTGGCTTTGCGCGGTGATATCGGAACTCGATCCGGCATAGCCCAGAAACTCGCCGTCTTCGTCATATCGTGGCGTGCCGGTAACACGCAAAACACGTGTTTCGTGGTCGCGGGTTTCAAGCGCGTATACAAAATCCTTGATTGGCTTTCGCTCTTCAAAGGCTTTGTCATGCAACCGCCATTTCTCAACGTCGGCAAGATCAGTAACGCTGGCCATATCCTTGCGTCGGCGTCCGTAAGCATCGTCCCTCAGCATTTGAGTCCGGTTGCTCGAAAATTCGATCAGCCGATTGGCTGTATCGGATTCCCAATACCAGTCTGATGCGGTCTCAATGAAATTCTTAAGCCGTTCCTCGGCAATGCGTCGAAATTCCGTTTCGTCCCTTACCCGGGTTTCCAGTTCCCTCGATTGATCACGAATTTGCCGGCAAATAAAATACGTCACCCAGATCATCGCGAGAGCAAGCAGGCGATTGCCCAGCGCAATGGCGGGATCACTTCCGACTTCGCCGGCGAAGTATCCGATAAAGGCCAGAACTGTTGCCAGCCCGGCAGCAATCCCAACAGCACTTTCAGGTGTTGCCCGCACAGCAATGACGACCAGAAATGCATAAAGCACAGCGACGGCAATACCAAATGAGGCGTAGATATCGAAAAGAAACGTGATCGTCCCGGCGATCAGGAGTGCAAGCGCAAATAGACCGGAGCTGAGAGACCTGACTTTCATGCAGTCGCTGGACCTCTAACCTGGCGGGGTGGCATCCGAAAGACCTCTGAATTCACTTGTATCCAGTATTTCCCAGCCGTCGGGTCCAAGCATTTCGATGGGCGAGAACCGGATTTTGTAAGCCATGGTTCGGCTGTTTTCGATCCAGTAGCCGAGATATACGTACCCCTTGCCCTCATCTGCGGCCCGCTGGATCAGTCTCAGGATGATGTCGGATCCTGTACTCAGTCGCTCCCGACGCGGATCAAAAAAGCTGTAGATCAGGGACAAGCCCTCTGCCAGCACATCGATCAGACAGGCCGCCGCAAGTTCGCCATCTGCATTTCTGAACTCAATGATTTCTGTTGTGACCTCGGTGTCCTCGACCATGGCGCGGTATTCGTCAAAGGTCATATCGGCCATACCCCCGTCGGCGTGGCGGGCGTTGAGGTAGACCGAAAACAATTCGAACTGTTCGACGGTTGCCTGACAGGGATTACGCGTCATGACCAGGTCGGCGTTGCGCGCCAGAACACGCTTCATCCAGCGGCTCGGTTTCAGTTCGGGCGCCCGTACCCGGACAGCGACGCAGGCGCTGCAGCCATCGCAAAGCGGGCGATAACAAATGCCCTGACTGCGGCGGAAGCCATTGACGGCCAATACATCATGTAACCCGTCGGCATCCGGACCGCCGAGTTCGGTAAAGACCTTGCGTTCCAGTCTGCCGGGAAGGTAGGGGCAGGGTGCTTGCCGCGTTGCGTAAAATCGCCGGGGAGACGTTTCGGCAATGGTTTGCATCGCTTCGCGCAGGCCATATGCTTCCGTGTCCATGCGCGATCCTCAGTCTGATCCGGCGCCGGGGTTTTGTCCGAGCAGGGATTTACGCATTTTGTCGGGCACCCTGATCGGGCGCGACGTCTCGGGATCAACCAGGACCATGACGCATTCCGCCGTGGCAACACAGTCTTCGCCGGAAAACAAACTGGCACCGACGGTCATCGAGGAATTGCCAAGTCTTGTCACACAAGTGCCGATTTCGACATCGCCCGGATAGGACAACTGGGCGCGAAAATCGACGCACAGGCGCACAGCCATCCACAATCCCCCGGGCGATACGATCGCTGCCTCGGCATCTCTGAAAAACCGTACCCGACCCGACTCAAAGTAAGTCGAAAAGGCGACGTTGTTGACGTGGTTCAGGGCATCGAGGTCGGCAAACCGGATGACGTCCGGCGTCCAGTGGGCGTATGACGCCCGCTCTGTCAGATCGATATCCGGCTCGGGAACGCTGTCGATATCTGGCGCTGTACTCATGGCACTATAGTGGCGCGCCGAACGCCGCTTGCCAAGACCCCCCGAAAATTAATGAAGCGAATTAATGGCTGGAATTAAAGCACCGTGGTATCGGAAGGTTTTCTGATAACGACCGTGCCACACAGCATGTCATGCACTGTACGACCGCGGTCATTGAAGAAAACGACCAGCAGGATCAGGAAATTGGTGCCAAACACCGTGACATAGAAGGCCATGGTCTGTAGAGCTGCCTGCAAATACGTCGGGCGTCGGCCATCCCAGGTCCTGACTTCCAGTCCCATGGCGCGCATGCCAAAAGTCGCCGATTCAGGTCCGCCCATCAGATACGTGTGGTAGCCCAGCGGCAAAAGCATTGTCAGCAGGGCCAGGGGAGCGGACAGGATGCCGAAGCTGAGAACACCTACAATGGTCCCGACTGTGGTCAAGGCCATGCCGAGGATCATCAAGATGATGACGTCAATAAGGAATGCGAATACGCGTTTGCCGCTGACACCTTCGAACAGGGCCCGGTCGAAGTGAAACTCGGGCGCCGTCCCTGCGTTTCGCCAGAAAGGTGATTGGCGGACGGGGGTATCCAGTCGTATAGGCGCGTTCTGCGAGCTCAATTCAGTCTCCTGTGCTGATTTCAGTTACTGAACCTGAAGATGGGGACGAATTTTATTTCCGCAAGCCGATTTCCGGCCATTTCCACTGACAACACAGTGAGGTTATTCAATGTCTTTCTGCAGGGAAGGCGGCAAAACGGGGGCCTGACGCAGTAAAAGAATGGAAATTCGCCTGTTTTCAGACAGGAACGGATCTTCCGGAGTCAGCGGGTCCTGATCAGCCTTGCCGACCACGCGAGACATGCGTTCAGACGGCACACCTGCCTGCATCAGGACACGGCGACTGGTATTCGCGCGATCTGCCGAGAGTTCCCAGTTCGAATAACCATCTGCGCGCTCGAACCGGCCGGCATCGGTATGACCTGTAATCGCCACGTCGTTGGGCAGCTTGGAAATCACCTTGGCAATTTCAGCCAGAACATTCTGGGTCTTTTCACTCATCTTGGCGTTGCCGGCACCGAACATCGAGCCGCCGTCCTGATCGACAATCTGAATGCGCATGCCTTCCTTGGTCATTTCGATGCGGACCTGGTCGGAAATGTCGCTCAGTTCTTCGCTGGACTTGAGCGTCGCCTCCAAAAGCTTCTGCGTATCGTCAAAGGATTCCTGCTCACGCGCGGCCATTTCTTCCTTCAGTTGGGAATCGGTGGCGTCTTCCAGCGCCTCGCTTTCGGCCTTGGAAGCATCTGACGGTGCGGTTAATTGACTATTGAGCTGGACCACGACGGTCGGGGCGTCGGCGGAAGATTTGGCACCTTCCTTGGAAATGCTGAGGCCGCCCATTACGCCGCCCGAGCCAGAGCGCGAAAAGCTCACTGTCGTTGGCGCGAAATAATCGGCGATACCACTTTTTTGTTCGTCTGTTGTGACGTTGAGCAGCCAGAGCAGCAAAAAGAAGGCCATCATAGCGGTCACGAAATCGGCGTAGGCGACTTTCCACGCGCCACCGTGGTGGCCGCCTGAAACCTTGATAACCTTCTTGATAATGATATCGCCAGCAGCCATTGAGCTCTACCTTTCCAGCGTTATCCGGCACCCGGGTTCGGGGCTTCCTGAACGGCTTCTTCGAGTTCGGCGAAGGAAGGACGTTCAAAGGAAAAAAGCGTTTTGCGGGCAAATTCAATCGAGACAGCTGGCGGGTACCCGTTGAGATGCGCCAGCAACGCCGCCTTGATGCAAGTGAAGTATTTGCTGTCCGAATCGGCGTAGGCGCCCATTTTGTTGCCAAAAGGCCCGACAAAACCATAGGCCAGCAAAATACCGAGGAAGGTACCAACCAGGGCCGCACCAATCAGGCCACCCAGGACTTCCGGCGGTTCACTGATGCTCGACATCGTGACAATAACGCCCAGCACGGCGGCAACAATACCAAAGGCCGGCAGACCGTCCGACATCTGGGTCACGGCATGGGCGATGGTGTGGGCTTCCTTGTGATGGGTTTCAATATCCTCGTCGAGCAAAGACTCAAGCTCGTGCGGATTGTCGGTGCCCATGGTCATCAAACGCAGGTAATCGCAGAGGAAATCCACCGCATGATGATTGGACAGGAAGATCGGGAAGGGCTGAAAGATCGGGCTGTCTTCGGGTTCCTCGAGATGCGCTTCCAGTGCCAGCATGCCCTTGGCCTTGGCCAGCCGGAAAATTGTGTAGAGCAGCGTCAGCAGTTCAAGATAGGATTCCTTGCTGTGCGGCGGCCCTTTCATCACCCGGCTGAAGTGCGATAAAAACCCTTTCAGAATCCATCCGGGATTGGCCAGAACGAACGCACCGGACGCCGCGCCAAAAATAATCAGAAATTCGAGCGGCTGGTTAAGTACGCGCAAGTCGCCATGAGGCATATATCCGCCAAGCACGGAACCAATTACGATTGCGAGACCAATAAAAAACAGCATCGTCTAAAGTTGCGCGCCTGACACACTCATTGTGTTCATATCAATTATGTTGCCCCACCGTGTTTCGCCAGTCACTGTTATCACGACTCCTGTCGTCGCCACCGTTATTAGCATAAGATCAAATAAATGACTGAAAATTCAAGAGGTTTTCCGCTTTTTTCTTCGTACATCTATGAATAATACACATTTTTCGGTGCGTTGTAGTTTTACTGACCTTTTCCGCCGTGTGACGTAATGCTCAGTTGCTCAACGTTATACCCCGCTCCGGTCAGCGTTGCGATTATTTCCTGAGCATGTGTCGGATCCCGGCTTTCGATCATTAAATCGAGATCTGCGCCCTTGACCGGCACGTCGGCAAAAAGACGCTGGTGGTGGACTTCGATGATATTTCCGCCCGCTTCACCGACCAGTCTGGCGATTTCCGCCAACATACCGGGTCGATCCTGAATTTCGACGCGCAGGCTGACGATACGTCCCTGGCGGACCAGGCCACGCGAAATCACCGATGCCAACAGACGGGAATCAATATTGCCGCCGGATATTACCAGACCGCAACGCTTGCCGGCAAATCGTTCAGGGTAGGTCAACAGTGCGGCGAGGGGGGTGGCACCTGCACCCTCAACGACGGTTTTTTCGACCTCGAGATAGAGTACAATCGCTTCCTCGATCTGGGCCTCTGTCACAGCCACAGTGTCGTCGACAAATTCCCGTGCAATCGCCAGCGTGCGCTCGCCGACCGCCTTGACAGCGATACCGTCGGCGATTGTCTGGCCGCCGATTTCCTGACTGCTGCCATCGAGGGCGCGGCGCATTGAGGGATACATCGCGGCTTCAACACCGATGACCTCAATTTCCGGATTGAGGTTTTTGGCCGCGACGGCGCAGCCGGAAATCAGGCCGCCCCCGCCAATCGGCACAATCATGGTCTCGAGGTTCGGCACATCTTCCAGCATCTCCAGTGCCACGGTGCCCTGGCCGGCAATGATGTCGTCATCGTCGTAGGGGTGAATAAACGTCAGACTCTCGCTCGCCGCCAGCTTGTCGGCGTGGGCCTTTGATTCCTCCAGCGTTTCGCCTTCCAGCACCACGCGGGCACCAAAACCCTGGGTGTGCCGGACCTTGGTGAAAGGCGTAAATTTCGGCATGACAATCGTCGCCGGGACACCGAGGTTCTGGGCGTGGTAGGCGACGCCCTGCGCGTGGTTGCCGGCTGACATGGCAATAACGCCCTTTGAAGCCTCGTCGGGTGTCAGGTGATTGAGCCGGACAAACGCACCACGATCCTTGAAAGAGCCGGTAAATTGCAGGTTCTCAAATTTGACGTAGACCTCTGCGCCGACGACACTGGACAGCGTTCTCGAGATCAGCGTCGGCGTACGCACGACATGGCCGGCAATGAGATCGGCGGCCGTTCGAATATCGGATATGTCGACGGTCATGGTGTCCTGTCTTTCTGCGATCCGGTTATTGTGTCGGCGTCAGCGTCAGGGTGCCGAGGGCACCGGCGTTGATATCTGATCTTTTCATCGACATCGGCAAGTCCTCGACATCGCGCCAGGTTTTGGCAAAGTTTCCATGCAGACTTGAAAGCGGGTTGCCGGATTGCCCGGTCGAATGGATCCAGCGCGAACGATCAAGGTCTTCAAGATCGTAGATCGCCCTCAAGCTCGGCCCGTGATATTGCCGATAGGGGAATTTTTCATCACTGATATTGTGACGCCCGACGTTGACCGTGTGGCTACCGCCATTGTTACTGACAGCAATATCAAAGACCTTGTTCAGCGGGCTGACATGGGTGAAGGGATTGTGGTCGGAGTGGGCATAGTGGTGATCGCCCCAGCGCCAGGTCGTGGCGTCTTCGCTGCCCGTCAACGCCTCGATTTCCGCGACCGCATCGACGAGAGCAGCCGCGATTTGAACGTCACAGGATTCTGTTTCTGATGTCCTGGTGTTGTCGCACCAATGGTCCTGGCCGCCGGTCAGCACATTGGTCATGAATATCGGACGATAGCCCCAATAAGCCTTGAACATCGTGCCGAGTTCGTCAGCATAAACCAGTTTGGTGAGATTGCGCATCCACGCCATGAAGATCAGGGGCTCGGGACGATGGCGGTTCATTTCACCGTCCCACTTGCGCATCAGGTCGAGTGCCTTGCCAGCGCTGGCAGAAGCTGCATCGACTTTGGTCAGGCGCGGCAACAGGTCGGTTGCAACCAGCGACTTAACGTCCGACTGAATGGCGCGGAAACTGTCCATCGTGTGCTTTTCGCGTGCAGCCAGCAATTCCTCGATGCGCCGCGCCCGATAGGGAGCTGTCCATTCATACGTCAGGTGATGGGGATAACTGTCGGCGACAATCTTGTGATTTGCCGTCATCACATAGCCGCGTTCGGGATTGTAGATATGCGGTAATTCCTCGAAGGGAACATATCCGTCCCAATCGTAGGTGGCATCCCAGCCAGGCACCGGCATGAACCCCCGGACCCTGTTTGCAGCCTTGCGAACGGGAATACGTCCGGGCGCGTAATAGCCAATGTTGCCGTCAATGTCAGCGAAGACCATACTTTGTTGCGGTACGTCATATTCGCCCAAACTGGCAACAAATTCAGTCCAGTTTTTCGCCCTGTTCATTCTCAGGAAGGCGCGGGCCGCACCGCTGTCATCGCGCAAGGCGGTCCAGGCAAAGGCCAGGACATGGCCTTTGCCAGCGACCTTTGCCGACGATCCTGACGCATCGGAAATAACCGGGCCGTGACGGGTCGAGCGGACATCGATAGTTACGTCGTCGGCACCCTTGACCTTGATAACTTCTCGGCGCACGACAAATTTGGCGCTGCCGGTGGGTGTCAGATACTGGCCGGCATCACCGGGCATCAGGCGTTCAATGAACATGTCCTGAACGTCGGGTCCGGTGTTGGTGAAACCCCAGGCGATACGGTCGTTGCGACCCAGGATTATGCCGGGCAAACCGGGCAGGGAGGCGCCGATGACTTTCAGACCAGGCGCTTCGATATGGGCGAAATACCAGATCGGCGGGGCCGATAGTCCGAGATGCGGATCATTGGCCAGCAACGGTTTGCCGCTCGCCGTCCGGCTCGGTGCGACAACCCAGTTGTTCGAGCCGTTGGCCCGGTCCGGCACGACGGACGGGGGAATAGCGGCGAACTGTTTTTCGTCAAACTTTACGCCATCGTAAAGCGTCGCGAGGTCTGGCAACGCGACAGGCGCGTCACCGGGGTAGGGCGGGAAAAGTTCCGTTAGCTGGCGTTCGTTCAGCCCGGCTTGCACCATTTGGAACCGCATGATTTCAGTGCGCCAGTTGGCACCGAGATCCCACGCCATCATCTTGGACCAGACCAGCGAATCAGCGATAGTCCAGGGCTCGGGTGTGACGCCAAGGATCTGAAATTCGGGTGGTAGCGGTCCGTCATTGACGGCGATGAAGGCATTTATGCCATCGGCATAGGCTTGCAATACGGCCCGCGTCGTTGCATCGAGATTGTCGACGGTTCGTTTGGCAAAATGATAAACTGACAGGGTGCGAAGGAATTTGTCGGTACCAATGGTTTTGTCGCCAAGGATTTCCGACAGGCGGCCTGCACCGATGCGCCGGTTCATCTCCATCTGCCAAAGCCGGTCCTGGGCGTGGGCAAAGCCGAGCCCGAACCAGGCATCCTTGTCGCTGTTGCCGTAAATATGCGGAATACCATTGCGGTCGCGAACGATTTTGACCCTGTCACCCAGACCGGCGACGACAATTTCACCGTTCATGTCTGGCAGGGAGCCCCGCATCCACATGTAGCCGCCGCCACCGGCGACAATTGCGATCAGTACGACAGTAACGACAATGCGGATTAACCAACGCATACCCGGACCCCTCATTATTTGACACGTGATGTGCTCTGACGTCGCGTATATCGACTCAGGTTCGGCCACGCAAGCCGCTTGTTGCCATAGCTGTCAGGCGTTCTCGAAGAAGCGGTTTTTCAGCGCCTTCTGATTTTCGTAAATCGAGCCCTGCAAAGGTGCCGGCGGCAATGGCAGACGGACGGGAACATCTCGCATACGCGGATGCAGCGTTTCCTCGCCGGACAGCAACTGGCCGCAATAGGCATCGTAGCCATCCTGTTTGATCAGGGGCCAGGCGTCAGCGGCACGATATTGATGCAGCAACAATCGCCGAGGCTGATCAGACCGATTGACGGCGGAACCATGCAAGGCCCGCACATGGTGGATTGAAATAGATCCCGCTGGTCCGGTTATCATCTCAGCTCCGGAAAAATCAACGTCGACTTCGCCTGGATTGATCGCACCACAGAAATAGCCCTCGGTGTGGTGGTCGTAGGTCGGGCCCTTATGGCTGCCCGGCATAACCATCAACGGGCCGTTCGCATGCGTCATGTCGTCCAGCATGATACCGACGGCAGCGAGATCGTCATTGGTATGCGGATAGAACGCCCAGTCCTGATGCCACTCGACAGGTGCGCCGAAGCCGGCATCCTTGAGATTGAGTTTGCTGGTATCGAAGCGCACACCTGTGCCCCAAAGCTTGCCGAGCACCTCAATGATTTTTGCCTGTGCGACGGCGGCGGCAAACGCCTGGCCGTGCAGATGCGGTGCCTTTAACCGCCGCACCCGTGGATGTTCGGGCGTGTGACTGTCATCCAGATCGTAAAGATCCGTGTGATCCGTGTGATCGCAGGATTTGGCCACAAGGTTGTCTGTCTCTTGCCGAAGCGCTGCGATTTGTTCGGCCGGGAAAACGCCCTCGACAACAAGATAACCGTTGTCATGATATGACGTGACCTCGGCATCGGAGATCATCTCAACCGTCCTTGAGACGCTTTGCGGCAGCGATTGCGAAATACGTCAATATTCCGTCGGCACCGGCACGTTTGAAGGCGACGAGACTTTCCATCATCACCCGATCACCATCCATCCAGCCGCGCATCGCCGCACCGGCGAGCATGGAATACTCGCCGCTGACCTGGTAGGCATACGTCGGCACACCAAACTCGTCTTTCACCCGGCGCACGACGTCGAGATACGGCATGCCTGGCTTGACCATCACCATGTCGGCACCTTCTGCAAGATCAAGCGCGACTTCGCGTAAAGCTTCGTCAGTATTGGCCGGATCCATTTGATAGGTTTTTTTGTCGCCGCCGGATGGTGTGCTCGAGGACCCCACAGCCTCTCGGAAGGGGCCGTAGAAGGCCGAGGCATACTTGGCGGCGTAGGACATAATTTGCACACGATCAAGCCCGGCCTCGTCAAGTCCGTCACGGATCGCCCGCACACGGCCATCCATCATGTCCGATGGTGCGATCATGTCACAACCGGCTTCGGCCTGAACAACCGCCTGGCGCGTCAGGACTTCCAGTGTCTCGTCGTTAACGACATAGTCATCCCGCAGCAAGCCGTCATGGCTGTGATCGGTATAGGGATCAAGTGCGACATCACACATCACGCCGATAGCGTCACCATGCGCTGCCTTGATGGCCCGCACAGCCCGGCACACCAGGTTATCCGGATTGGTCGCCTCGGTGCCATCGGCATCACGTAATTCAGGCCGGGTAAAAGGGAAGAGGGCGACGGCTGGAATACCGAGATCGCGGGCTTCGCCGACGGCATCGACCAGCAGGTCAATCGTCAGGCGCTGGACGTCCGGCATCGACGGCACGTCCTGGCGAATGTTGTCACCATCAATGACAAAGACCGGCCAGATCAGATCATTGACCGACAAGGCATTTTCCGACATCAGACGACGTGACCAGTCATGCCGGCGGTTCCGCCGCATACGCGTGCGCGGAAACCCGACACTGGCGCGATGTTTATTCACTTCGAACTCTCCAACAAAAACTCATCGCCCAATCATTTACTATGATGCGGCACTCAAGCCAAGGCTGCCAGTTGCTCATTGGCCCAGACGGATTTGGGCTTTCGCGCGATGCGGTCGGTCAGGAGGGCGCGGGCCAGATCGCTTTCACCGCCCTTGATCGCGGCGTCCTGCATGATCAACTCAAACAGATCGCGCTGCGCCATGCTGCCGCCGATGTTGTCGAGATGGTAGCGCACATCCATCATCCGTCGCGCCGCCGGGGCATACTCACCTCGCCCGGCTTCGCTGATGGCCTCGGCGATGGCGAGACCGGCACTATTGCTCACCCGACCCGGCGTGGTGTCTTCTATGGAGCAGGCTCGAAGGGCATCGAGGATCGCCACCTGGGATTCAGTGTCGCCATTCGCGGCGACGACAATCAGGTAATGAAGTGTACCGAAAATCAATTCCATATTGCCGAGGTGATTTTTTGATTCTTCCAGCAACCCGTGCCAGCGATCTCCAACATCGATGCCGTGCAATTCGAGGCGCCGCAAAAGTGAGGCGCAATTGCAGACGTCGAGATAAAAACCGACATCGATGTCCTTGACGATCTGAGTGTCGTAGATATCAAGGATCTCGTCGGTCTTGCCTTGTTCAAGCAGAAACAGGCATTTGTGCCAATGCAGGTGATAGCGAAAATTTCCCGCCGTTGACCAGCCTTTTTCGAGGCCGTTGATCCAGTCGACGCCTTCATCATGACGTTCCTGCATCTCGAGGACATGGGCAATCGAGTGCACCGACCAGGCATCTTCCGCGTTCAAGTTCACTGCCTCGCGACCGACGAGTTCGGCACTGGCGTATTCACGGCTTTCCTCCAGGCCAAAAGCATAGCAACCGAGGACGTAACCGTAGTTTCGGTGTGATTTATCCCACGCCGGCAGGACACGGGCGACGCTATCGCGCATGCGCCTGCCATCGCCTGAATAGAAATGTGTGTAATGCGCCAGCCGCAGCGCCAGACCATCCAGCGGATGATCGAGCAATATATTCTCCCATTCCGCCGTAGCCGCATCGATTTGACCATCACACCATTTGCTTAAAGCGTTGGCGTGCTGTTTCTCACGATCCGTCGCACCATGTCGGGCAATCAGTTCGCCAAGTTTTTCCGATGTCTTCGCGGCCCGCCCGGCCATCGGTAAACTGCCGAACATCTTGGAAAAATAGCCGCTGGCGCACTGGCCCATAATCATTTCCGGATCGCTGGTGACAACCGACTTCAAGACCTTGCCGACGTCGTCACGTAATCCAAAATTCGCGGTCACGAGGTCTTCAAACAAGGTGACTGAATCGTCACCGGTTGCTGTAAATTCAAGCCCGTCCTGATTTTCAAAAATACCCACGAATCTCTCCCTACTCGAGCTTTGATTTTTCCGGAAGCCAGTGTTTTAAGCGTGTAACGATACCATCAGGGCTGACGGGTTTGACCATAAAGTCATTCCCGCCGGCAGCCAGTGCAGTCTCAAGTATTTTCTCTGAATGGTCTGCAGTCAGAAATATTATGGGCGATTTGTAATCCGGTAAGTTCTTTCGAATACTGCGACAAAGTTCGAGGCCATCAGTGCCCGGCATATTGACGTCCAGAAAGATCAAATCCGGTTCATCCTGTCTAATAACAGGGATCGCTTCATGGGCATTTTCCACGCCGACGAACAGCATATTCTGGTTGCGAACGACGGTTGCCAGAAAGCTGAGCATAAGAGGATCATCGTCGATACCCAGTATCAATCGACGTCCGGCGAATTTCGATATTTCCTGATTGGACATCTGAACCGTTGACGGTTTATTCGGCGACGAGTTTCAGAGTCTGGCGTTCAGAGGCCTTCGAATATCCGTCCCGGGTCTGTGGTGTTTTCATACCGAGCACGGAGCCTGCGACCTGGGTGCGCAAAATCTGGGCGGTGCCGCCGCCGATGGTGAACATGCGCACATCGCGGTACATGCGTTCCAGTTCTTCCTCGGCGCCATATCCTCGCGCACCAAATATCTGCAGTGCATCACTCACGACTTTGATCGCTGCTTCGGAGGCGAACAGCTTTGCCCGGGCGGCCATGATCATGTCGGGGTAGGGACCCCCGGACTGTGCAGCCTCGTGCAACATCAGGCGCGAGGCATGCACCGCCGTATCCATATCGGCGATCATCCATTGCAAACCCTGGAACTCGGCCAGCGGGCGACCGAATTGTTCGCGCTCATGCAGAAAGCGTTTGGCGTGCTCAAGCGCCCCGGCGGCAACACCCATGGCGATCGTGCCGGCGCCGACGCGCTGGCTGTTATAGGCGTTCATCAGTTCGGCGAAACCACGGCGAAAGCCGGACGGTGGCATCAGCACCATATCGTCAGCAACTTCCAGATCAGTGAAGGTCAGTTCGGCTTCCGGCATGCCACACAGGCCCATGGTGCGTTCCCGGCGCACGACTTCAAACCCTTTGGCCTCAATTCCAGCCTCCACGTCGCGGTGGACGATGAAGCCGCCGATACCCTGGTCCTTGCCGCTTTCGTCCTGAACGCGGGCAAAGATCAAATGAAGTCTGGAGACACCACCGCCGGTGATCCAGTGTTTGCAGCCATTGATAATGTAGCGATCACCTGACCTGCGCGCCGTCGTTGTCATTTCACCGGCGGCGCTGCCGGCCCCGGGCTCGGTAATGCAGATCGCCGGTTTGTCGCCTGCCAGCACAATCGGCGCGCAGTACTTCTTTTGCGCCTCGGTGCCATAGCCCATGACGGCGCTGATGCCACCCATGTTGGCTTCGACGACGATGCGGGCCGTCAATGTACAGGCCTTGGCGATTTCCTCGACGACCTTCGCGACCTCCAGATACGAGGTGCCCTTGCCGCCATATTCCTCAGGAATCGACATGCCTACAAGTCCGGCGTCGACGAGGTGGGGGATGTTGTCCCAGCAATAGCTGCGGGTCTGGTCCCATTCAGCTGCGCGACCTGCAAAAATATTTTGCGCCAGCTCGCGAGCCTTTTGCTGCAAGGGTGTCATTGTTGGCGTTTCCATGGGCGTTCACATCCTGTCGCATGAGATCAGATCGCAATGGTCGCGGAAATCAGATCGAATGTCTATATTTTGAAAAGCCGGAAATTGACAGGGATCAATACATGTACAATCCGATCGCAGATTTTGCGGTAATGCGCCGGGACATTACAGCACACTCAAAGGCAATGGATGTCTGGGGCAAGTTGTTGAATATCCCGCCACTCCTCGGCGCGCTGTGGTTTCTGCCAGACGACGCAGCAATAAGTGTGGCCATCGCCATGCCGGTATCGCTGCTGATCGCGGTCGCGATCCATAAACAACAGCCCCTGAGCCGCCTGATCGGACTCTGCCATGTCGTCTTTATCCCGGCTCTCTGGCTGCTGTACCAGGCAGTCGACTGGCCACCGACTCTCTCGGGTTTTCAGGTCTGGGCGTGGTATTGCCTGATCTTGATGGGCGTCTCGGTTGTTCTGGACGTTCGCAGTATTTTTCAATACTTCGGCGGCAACACGACGTACGATTAAGAAGTCGGGCGTGAAACAAAACGAGTAACTGATGAACCTGCTGTTAAACCATCGGATTTTGACAGGGACCGTGTTGGTATTGTGCCTTGGCGTCTTGATGCCGAGCATTTCTCAACCGGCGCAGGCAGCTGAAAAACTTGTTTTTGCTGCTGCGGCAAATACGGTGGACACGTTGACAAGTGAAATCATTGTTCGGGAGGCTTATCGCCGTCTCGGCATCGAAGTGCAAATCAGAAAATACCCGGGTGAGCGCGCACTGAAGCTGGCGAATTCAGGGAAGGTCGATGGCGATGTCCAGCGGATTAACGGGTTGTCCGGCAAATATCAAAATCTGATCCAGTTACGGCCTGCGATAAATTACATCGAGGCGGCAGCGTTCTCGCGTGACACAGCCATTGGAATCAACGGATGGGATAGTTTGCGTCCCTATAGCCTCGGGATAATTCGCGGCATCAAGTTCGCTGAGAACAACACCAAAGGCATGAGAACATATGCCGCCAAGAATTACGCCGGACTGTTTCGCATGCTGGAAGGGAAGCGCGTCGAGCTGGCGATCTCCCCCAGTTTGAACGGTCGCTATCAGATGACCATTCTCGGCATCAAGGGGATCAAGGAACTCAGGCCCTCGATCAGCAGGTTCGATCTGTTTCACTACATTCACAAGAAGCGCGAAAATCTGAAACCAAAACTGGAAATGATATTTCGCCAGATGAAGGCGTCCGGGGCGTTATCGAGAATTCGCCAGCACGTTATCACCGTATTGCTGGCGCGCGCGGGCGAAGGGCAGGGAATTTGCGACAAGGATTACAAATGCTTTGAGCAGGGACTGGATCTAACCGTTCCAAAGTAACAGGCGGAGTCCCGAGCCTTGCCGATACCGACGAAATCCAGGTGAAAAATCGAAATTGCTTAACGTTGGCGGAAAAATTTCGAAATTAATTGTCTTTTCCAGCGACAGTGCTAAAATTTTTTCCGCTGAACATGGTGTAGGCAGGATTTTGGTCGATCAATATTACGCCGACAGCCAAAAGAGCGAAAAACATTTAGGGAGAACGAAAATGCCAATGAATTTGATGCGTGTTGCCGCCCTGGCCGCAGCCCTTGTTGCCTTCGGCATGGGGAGCGCCAACGCGACAACCAGAATAGTTGTGAATTGCTTCTGGCCGCCGCAGCATTTTGTCTGCAAATCGATCCTGAAGAACTGGAGCGAGTGGGTCGAAAAAGCCACGGAAGGGCGCGTCAAGATCGCCATTCCGCCCAAATCAGTGGCACCGCCGCCGCATCAGTGGGCTTCGGTTGAAAAGGGCGTCGTGGACGCGGCAGTGCAATTCAATGGTCTGGTCCAGAACCGGATCGTCGGCCCGCTGGTCGCCATGAACCCGTTTATCGCCACAACGGATGCGCAAGCCATGTCCAGCGCGCTGTGGGAAACCTACAACAAGTATTTCTCCGACGAATTCAAGAGCGTGAAATTGCTGTCGATGTGGGTTATCACACCGGCAGACCTGTGGAGCCAGACCGACAAGCCGGTTAATTCCATGGCTGACCTCAAGTCCCGCAAAATCTGGGCGTTGCCCGGCACCAACGCCAACATCATGAAGGGTATCGGCGCAGGCGTCGTTGCCGGTCCGGCGGTTCAGGCCAACGCAATTATTTCGCGCGGTGTTGTTGATGCGTTTGTCGGTCTCAGCCCGACATCCGTGCGTGATTTCCAGTTGATCCCGTACACCAAATCGATGACCAGGTTCAAAACGAGGATCTATTCAACCAGCTTCTCGTTCCTGATGAACAACAAGAAATGGGCAGAGATTTCGGCCAAGGATCAGGCAGCGATCATGGCGGTCAGCGGCGAGAAGTTTGCCCGCATGGCTTCCGATCACTGGGTCCAGCGCGACAAGACCGCATCCGTCTTGCTGGCTGAAAAAGGTGTCACCATCGTTGATGCCGATCCGGCCTTTGAAGCGGCGCTGATCGCCGCCGGTAAAGGCCTGACACAGAAATGGATCAAGAAAGCCACGGCCAAGGGTATCGACGGCCAGGGCGCCTATGATTTCTACGTCAAACGTGTCGGTGAACTTTCGAAAAAAATGTAGCCGAATTGCAGGTCGGCGGTAATGCGAACAATTGCTGAAAAGGCATTACCGCCGATACTTGCAGTGCTGGAGGGGCTTTGTGCCCTTCTGATTTTCACCATGATGATGCTGACGTTTGCGGACGTCATCGGGCGGTACGTTTTTACCGCACCGATATTTGGTGCAGCGGAGATGATCCAGTTCCTGCTCGCCATGACGATTTTTGCCGGATTGAGTCTCGTCAACGCCTATGACGATCATATCACGGTCGATATATTTGAGCCTTTGCTCGACAGACATATTCCCAAAACCCGACGGTTTCTGGTTCAGTCATTTTCAGTTCTGGTGATGGCGATCATCGCCATTGAAATGATCGAATTTGCCCTTGAAGCCCATGAACTGAAGGGCATTACCGTCGTTCTGGAATGGCCTCTCGCCATAGTATCCGGTTTTGTTGCGCTGTTATCTGCTATCAGTCTTGTGGTGCAAATTCTCGGTCTGATGCTGCCAAATCAGGTGTCGAAACAGCACACCGGAGGGATGGACCTTTGACGATCGCCCTGATCGGCTTTGCCTCGCTGATTTTACTTTGCTTTTTTGGATTCAAGGTTGGATTCGCCACCATGTTTGTTGGCGTCGTCGGCTTTGCCCTCGAGCGCGGCTGGGAGCCGGCGCTGGCCATGACTGGTACCCAGATCATGGAAGACGCGATGAACTACAATCTCAGCGTTATTCCACTTTTTATTCTGATGGGTGTCTTCATCTATCGCGCCGACATCAGCCGTGATCTGTATGACGCGGCCTATGTCGCGGTCGGGCAACTCCGGGGCGGCCTGGCGCTTTCAACCGTGATCGCCTGCGCCGGATTCTCTGCCGTCTGCGGATCGTCAATTGCCACGGCGGCAACGATGACAAAAGTCGCCATGCCGCCGATGCGGAAATATAACTACGCCGACAGTCTGGCCACCGGCACGATTGCCGCAGGCGGTACACTTGGCATCATGATCCCGCCCTCGGTACCGCTGGTTATCTACGGCATCGTCTCTGAACAGGACATCGCACTGCTGTTTATCGCCGGCATTGTGCCGGGCCTGCTTCTGGTCTCCCTGTTCATGATCGCTGTCAGTGTGACCGTCTGGATATTTCCGGATGCCGGACCTGCCGGCGACCCGCTCCCCGTCGATCAGAAAAGACAGGCCCTGAAGGCGGTATGGCCGGTGATCAGTCTGTTTGTCCTGGTGCTCGGCGGTATTTACGGCGGCATTTTCACACCGACTGAAGCTGCCGGTATCGGTGCCTTTGGCGCGGCGACCATCGCCTGGTTGCGCGGCCACCTGCGCACGGTGCGGGAATGGAAAATCAGCCTGGTCGAGGCAGCCAAGACCACGGCAACGCTTTTCATCGCTATTTTCGGTGCCCTCGTGTTCGCCCAGTTCATCAATCTCTCGGGCATGCCTTACGATATTCTCGATGCCATTGACGACATGAACCTGACGCCGTGGCAACTGGTGCTGGTGATCGCCCTGATCGCTGTACTGATGGGTATGATCTTTGAGTCAATTGGCATTCTGCTGTTGCTGGTCCCGGTGTTTTTGCCGGCTCTCTACGATGCCGGCGTCGATATGATCTGGTTCGGTATTGTCGTCGTTCTGGTCACCGAACTTGGCCTGATTACGCCGCCCATCGGCATGAACGTGTTCGTGGTGAAATCCGTCATGCCGGATGCTGAACTCAAACAGATATTCAGAGGCGTTGTGCCGTTTATCTTTGCCATGGTGGCCGGGCTCGTTCTGGTCTTTGCGGTGCCCGAACTGGCGACCTTCCTGCCAAACCTGATGAAATAGCGGACGGGCCTACTTCAGGAATGATTCCAGCCCGAGGGCGAACAGGGCGACCCCGCCGATCAGGATGTGCGCTGCCGACACACCGACCAGGGACCGATGGCGGTGGAACAGCCAGCCAAAGAACAGGCCACCGACAAAAGTAGCCAGCGCAATACCGACATTCAAATGGGCATGGGCACCGGCAAAAATAATGTTGGAAGCCAGAATGGAAACAATGGTCCGATAACGATCCGACCCATAGAGAAATTCCCGGATCAAACACTGCAGGCCGCAACGGACAATAACTTCCTGGATCGGCGCGAACAGAACATAGACGCCGACATTCAGCGCATAAAATGACCAGTTGACTTGCCCGTCAGCATCAAGCCGGACAAATGTCCGGGCGAGTTCAAAGACTGATGCCGATCCGGTCGAGGGTAGAAAAGTAACAACGACCCATTTCAGTGCCACGAGGACAGCCAGAAAAATTGCCGAAAAAAAGAGTGCGTCACTTAAAGAAGCAACGGCACCCCTGAATGTCACGCCAAAGTCTGCGTATTTAAACGGCCCGTTGCGCACGCTGATCAGGAACGGCACGAATGCAGCCAGGATAACAACCACTGTGTCTATTCCGCGCGCTTCAGAAGAAAGTTTGAGATCCAGCAGCAGTCGTACGGCCAGCGTATAAACCGCCAGCGAACAAGCCATCATCAGAACAAAACTGCCAGCCGTCCTCTTGATCTCGATTTCCTTCAGCCGTTGCGAGAGGTTTTCGGCGTAGGCTTCATCGCGGAACGACAGCCGGTGCGCGAGGTTCTGACTGACAGATAATTTCACCCTATCCCTGAAAGCCGTGAATTTTGGATCATTATCGACCTGGCTAAAATTGATGACCAGCATGTCGGTCGCCCGCGTCGTCCTGTACCTGGAATGTTCAGCAAGTCCGGATTCTGACATGAAGGAGCTGATGCCCAACACGTCGCCGGCTTCCATCAGGCCAATGTTGTGTTCTATCGACTGGTCCGGCGAGGACCACGTGCGGCGTACGACTTCCGCTTCACCGCTGATAATAATGTACAGATGATTGTCGGCGATCTCTGACATATCAATGTCTGATTGTTGCGGAAAATTTCGACGCTCTGCCAGTTCGGAAAGGGCTTGCAAGTCGCCCGGGTTCAGGTGTTCAAGCGAGGGGACTGTCTCCAGAAACCGGACGCGGCCCGCGACATCATCCAGCGTCAAATCTGTTGCTGACGCGGCCTGGCTCTCCCGGCGCTGAACACCTTCAATATTGACTGCTGGATAATTTGCCTTGATCGGGTTGAAAGATGCTGTGGCTTTATCATCGATGCGTTCGAGCGCTTCGGTCATCTGCGCCTTGCGCATGGGTTTGATGAAAATGGCATCTGTGTCGAGGGCAACCAGCGTCTGGCGAACCGGGTCAGTGATGGTGCCCGAGACAATGATGAACGGCGTGTTGGGCCGGGCGCCGGTTTGTCCAGAGCGAATTTTTTTGAGTAGTTCGAGGCCGGAGATACCCGGCATGGAAATATCGGAAATGATGACGTCATATTTCTGGCCCGCCGCCAGAACGTCGAGCGCGACCTGACCATCCGTTGCCTCATCGATGCGACAATCGCCGATATCCGCGACCATGCGACGAACAATGGCGCGCGAAAACCGCAGATTTTCAACAATGAGAATCGATTGGACCAAGTACACGCTCCCGGATGAAATCCAGTCTTGTAACGATGGTAACCTGATTGAGGCCCGTCAGACAGGTTTATGAAGCTCGATAACGTTGCCATCCGGGTCGCGAATAAAGATGAATGCCGTGCCGTCAGGCAGTCCGCCGGTTCCGGTGATGGCGATTTGATGATCATCCAGTTGCTGCCGAACTGCTTCCAGATCTTCAACTTCAAGCGCCACGTGCGTAAATCCCGGATGTTTGTCCGGTACATCCATCAGAATATTTTCAGGCGACGATCCGGGCGCAGCATTCAGGATGAAATTGATGTTGACGCCGGACGGGTGCTCCATCACGGCGATTGGTTCGGGGCCAACAGGACCCATGAGGAAGACGAAGCCAAGCAGTTCGTAAAAGGACCGTGTGGTCTCAAGGTTCCGAACCCTGAGACCTACGTGATTGATGCCAACGATCTGCTTCATAACCAGACCTCCGCAAAATGCTGAATGAACTAACCCGCAATCTTTTGTTGCAGGCGGTTCATGCCGCTGATCCAGCGGTCATAGTCCGAAGTTTTGCGGCGCATGTAATCCAGCACCATCGGATGGGGCAGGATCAGGAATGATTCGTCGCGCAAGCCTTCGATCACGACATCGGCCAGTTCTTCGGGTTCCATCATGCCGTCGACGCTGGCAGCCTGGGTGCCGGCACCTGTGTTGTCTGTCATGGCTGTGCGCACGGCTTGCGGACACAGCAACGAAACCTTGATGCCTTCGTGGCCGTGCGTGAGGGCGACCCATTCACCAAACGCCACGGCACCGTGTTTGGTGACGCCGTATGAAGCTGAGCCGATCTGGTTCAGCAGGCCTGCAGCCGATGCCGTATTGAGCAGATAACCACCGCCACGGGCGATCATGCGCGGCACGACGGCGCGGGCACCGTAGACGTGGCTCATCACGTTAATTTCCCAGATGCGCTGCCAGTCGTCGTTGGGGGTATTGAGATCACAGGCGGTGGCAATACCGGCGTTGGAACAGAAAAGATCGATGGGGCCGACTTCGTCTTCGGCGCGTTCAACCAGGTTGATGATGTCGGCCTCAACGGCGACGTCGACGGTTATTGCCAGTCCGCCGACCTCAGCTGCGGTTTCCTCGACGTTCGCCGTATTGATGTCGGCCAGCACCAGTCCCCTGGCACCTTCGGCCTTGAAGCGCCGTGCGAGTTCCCGGCCAATGCCGCTGCCAGCACCGGTTATCACCGCAATTTTGTCTTTCAGTTCCATAAATTCCCCGGCTTTACCAATTTGATTTCAGGTCCCCGCATAAGACACCGAACTGCCAGATACCGCAACATGTTGCATTGCAGCGTAGGACTTGGGACAATAGGGCATCATATTTGTTGGAGACCCCCAAGTGCCCCAGACAAAACCCGTCACCAGTATTGCCAAGCGCCGACCGGTCAAATCGGTAAAAGCGCCGGCGAAAGCCAAACGCTATACCGTCAAGAATCCTGTGCGCTTTGTCACGGCGACCAGCCTGTTTGACGGCCACGACGCCTCGATCAATATCATGCGCCGCATGTTGCAGGCCGGTGGGGCGGAAGTCGTGCATCTGGGGCACAATCGATCAGTCAATGAAATCGTCACGGCGGCCATCGAGGAAGATGCCCACGCCATTGCGGTTTCGTCCTATCAGGGCGGTCATGTTGAATTCTTCAAATATATGATCGATCTGCTGGCCGAACGTCGGGCAAGTCATATCCGGATTTTTGGCGGCGGCGGCGGGGTGATCATCCCGGAAGAAGTCCGCGATTTGCAAAAATACGGCGTGACGCGGATTTATTCGCCGGGCGACGGTCAGTTCCTCGGGCTCGAAGGCATGATCGACGACATGCTCAAGCGCTCGGACTATGATCTCGCCAAAAAAATGCCGCGCGCCCTGAAACGTCTGAAGGACGGCGATACCGGTGATCTCGCCCGGGTAATTTCCGGCCTTGAGACGGGTTCGGCCCCGGCGGCCCTGAAAAAGGAAATTGCCAAACTGGCGGCCAAACGCAAATCGGTGCCGGTGCTCGGTATCACCGGTACCGGCGGGGCGGGCAAAAGCTCGTTGACGGATGAAATCGTTCGGCGTTTTCATCTCGATCACCCGGACCTGCGTATCGCTGTGATCGCGGTTGATCCGTCCAAGCGTAAAACAGGCGGTGCCCTGCTGGGGGATCGCATCCGCATGAATGCCATCGGTGTACCGGGGATTTATATGCGCAGCCTCGCAACACGTGGATCCGGTTCTGAAATTGCAAAATGCTTGCCGCAGGCGATCATGGCCTGCAAGGCGGCGGGCTATGATGTGATCATTGCCGAGACCTCTGGTATTGGCCAGGGCGACGCAGGGATCGTGCCGTTTGTTGACGTGGCGATGTACGCCATGACGCCTGAATTCGGCGCGGCAAGTCAGCTCGAAAAAATCGACATGCTCGATTTTGCCGACATCGTGGCGATCAACAAATTTGACCGTCGTGGTGCGGACGACGCGCTTCGGGATGTGCGCAAGCAATATCAGCGCAATCAGGAACGCTTCGGCGAAAGCCCCGACAGTATGCCGGTCTACGGCACCATCGCTGCCAAGTTCAATGACGATGGCGTCAGTGCGCTTTATGGCGGCATCCTTGATGCTTTCCGTGAACGGGGTCTGGCTGACTGGCACAGCAGCTACGCCGCCGACATCAAGGTCACGTCGCGGCGTGATCTATTAATTCCGGCTGATCGCACGCGCTATCTGGCGGAAATCGCCGGGAACGTCAGGGCTTATCACAAGACAACGTCCGAGCAAGCCGCCATCGTGCGCGAACGCCAGCAACTGCTGGCCGCCGCCGCCATGCTGAAGGCCGCCGGCGGCACCAAAAAAGACGCAAAGGCGCTGGAGAAGCTGGCCGTTGAGCGCGACGAAACCCTGTCGCCAGAAAGCCTGGCCCTCGTCGCGAACTGGCCGGTGACGAAAGAGTCCTACACCGGTGATGAATTTGTCTCGGAAGTGCGCGGGCGCAAGATCACCACGCCTCTGACGACGGTCTCGCTGTGTGGCACCCATATCCCCAAGGTCGCCATTCCCAAATTCGAGGACGAGGGCGAATTGCTGCGCTGGTTGCGTTCAGAAAATCTGCCGGGACGTTTTCCGTTTACCGGCGGCGTGTTTCCGTTCAAGCGCGAAGGCGAAGACCCGACGCGTATGTTTGCAGGGGAGGGCGATCCCTTCCGCACCAACAAACGCTTCAAGTTCCTCTCAAAGGACAGCGCCGCCAAGCGTTTGTCGACGGCTTTTGATTCGGTGACGCTCTACGGCAACGATCCGGCCAAACGTCCTGACATCTACGGCAAGGTCGGTAATTCCGGTGTGTCGATCGCCACGCTCGATGACATGAAGGCGATGTACGACGGCTTTGATCTCTGCAGCCCGTCGACCAGTGTGTCGATGACCATCAACGGTCCGGCACCGACGATCCTCGCCATGTTCATGAACACGGCCATCGATCAACAGATGGCGAAATTCCGCAAAGCCAAGAAGCGCACACCGAATGCGAAGGAAACCGCTGCGTTGCGCAAATGGACGCTGGAGAATGTGCGCGGCACCGTGCAGGCCGATATCCTCAAAGAGGACCAGGGCCAGAATACCTGTCTGTTCTCGACCGAGTTCAGCCTGAAAGTTATGGGCGATATTCAGGAATATTTTGTCGAACACCACGTCGAGAATTTTTATTCCGTGTCGATATCGGGCTATCACATTGCCGAGGCCGGTGCCAACCCGATCAGCCAGCTCGCTTTCACGCTGGCCAATGGTTTTACCTACGTCGAAGCCTACCTCGCGCGCGGTATGAGCATTGATGATTTCGCGCCGAATTTGTCGTTCTTCTTCTCGGCCGGCATGGATCCGGAATATTCGGTGCTGGGCCGCGTCGCCCGGCGCATCTGGGCGACGACCATGCGCGATAAATACGGTGCCGGGGAGCGCGCCCAGAAGCTCAAATACCATACGCAAACTTCGGGCCGATCACTGCATGCGCAGGAAATGTCGTTCAACGACATTCGCACCACGCTGCAGGCCCTGGTGGCGTCTTATGACAATACCAACAGCCTGCACACCAACGCCTACGACGAAGCCATCACCACGCCAACCGAAGACAGCGTGCGTCGGGCCATGGCCATCCAGATGATCATCAATCAGGAATGGGGCCTTTCGAAGTGCGAGAACCCGAACCAGGGCTCCTACATCATGGAAGAGCTGACCGATCTCGTCGAGGAAGCCGTGCTGCAGGAGTTCGAGCGCATCTCTGAACGCGGTGGCGTGCTGGGGGCGATGGAGACAGGCTATCAGCGCGGCAAGATCCAGGACGAAAGCCTCTACTACGAAACTCTCAAGCACGACGGCACGTACCCGATCATGGGCGTCAACACTTTCCTCAACCCGTCGGGCGAGCCCGAGAACACCACCATCGAACTGGCCCGCTCGACCGGCGTCGAAAAAAAGAACCAGCTCAAACGTCTGAAGGATTTTCACAAGGCCGGTTCAAAAGAAAACACAGCCGCTATCGAGCGCCTGCAAGCAGCCGCCGTAAAAGGTGAAAACGTCTTCGCCGTTCTGATGGAAGCGGTGCGGGTGTGCTCTCTCGGCCAGATCACCAACGCCCTGTTCGAAGTCGGCGGACAATACCGGCGGAATATGTAGGGACAGCCACAATGACGGCTGGCGCATAAACCTCACCTCACGTAGTCTCCGCCGCCATGGAACTGTGGATACCTATCACCATCGGTGCGGCGTTCTGTCAGAATTTGCGTTCGGCACTGCAGAAGCATCTCAAGGATCGGCTGAGTACGGGCGGGGCGAGTTATGCGCGCTTTATTTTTGCCTGGCCGTTCGTAATTTTGTATGTCGCGGGGCTGTATGGCTCGGGTGAGTTTGCGCTGCCGGTGCCCGGTGTTTCGTTTGCGCTTTATGCGGCGGTTGGAGGGCTCGCGCAAATTCTGGCGACGGCCTGTCTGGTCTACATATTTTCGTTCCGCAATTTTGCTGTCGGGACGACCTATTCCAAGACCGAGACCGTGCAGGCGGCGATCTTCGGCATTGTTATTCTGGGGGATCAGTTAACCGGCAGTGCGCTGACAGCTATTCTGATCAGCCTTGTCGGCGTGATTGTGCTGTCGTCGGCACAGACGGGTATGCGGCTTGGTCAGATGTTCTCCAACCTCGGGGAACGCACGGCCCTGATCGGCATTGCTTCGGGCACTTTTTTTGCCGTCTCGGCTGTGGCTTATCGGGCGGCGGCGCTCAGCCTGGGCGGTGAGGGCTTCCTGATGCAGGCGGCCTTCACTCTCGTCTGTGTGCTCGGCTTCCAGACAACGGTGATGGGTGTTTATCTGATCTTCCGCGAGCCTGGCCAGTTCACTGCCGTATTGAAAAGCTGGCGGGTGGCGTTCTGGGTCGGCGTGACCGGCGCGCTGACATCGATGGGCTGGTTCACGGCGATGACCATCCAGAACGTCGCCTACGTCCGGGCGCTGGGGCAGATCGAGTTGGTCTTTGCCTTCATCGTTGCGCACATGATTTTTCGTGAAAAAACAGCCAAACTGGAGATCGCCGGGATTATGCTGGTTGTCGCCGGTATTCTTGTCCTTCTGCTGGGTTAGGGAAAAGGTATGTCCATGTCCAAACTTACGATCCGTTCGCTCGAAGCCATTCCGCTCGATGTTGAGCTTGCCGTGCCCATGCGCACAGCGAGTGGCCGGATTGATTCGTCCCCCCTCGTGGCGATCAATCTGCAGACGGAGGAGGGCGTGACGGGCCGGGCCTATGTCTTTTGTTATACCGGTATGGCCACCATCCCCGTCGCCAGAATGCTGCAAAATCTTGAACCGCTGATCGTCGGAAGGACAGCGGCACCGCAGGAAATCGATCATCACTTGCGGGCGACCTTCCGGTTGCTCGGCGATCAGGGCGTGGTCGGCATGGCGATCGCCGGGATTGATATGGCGATCTGGGATGCCCAGGCGCGCGCTGCCGATGTACCGCTGGCTCAATTGCTGGGCGGCGATGTGACACGGCGGGTCGATGCCTACGACAGCCTCTGGCTTCTCGGCGTGGAGGAGGTCGAGGACGTATTGGGCGCGTCGAAGGCCAAAGGCTTCCGGGCGATGAAAATCAAACTCGGCAATGAAAGTGTTGATACCGATATCGAGGTCGTCGCCCGCGGGCGTGACATCCTCGGCCCCGATATCAAGTTCATGGTCGATTTCAATCAGAGCCTGAGTGTGCCGGAAGCCATTCGGCGCATTCACATGCTGGAGGAATTTGATCTGCACTGGTTCGAAGAGCCGACGCTGCATACTGATCATGCCGGACACGCCAAAATCCGCGAAAATGTCTCGGGCGCTATCCAGGTCGGTGAAAACTGGTGGGGCATTCCTGATATGACGGCCAGCATTCTGGCCGAGGCCTCGGATCATGTGATGCCGGATCTAATGAAGATCGGCGGCGTCACGGGCTGGATGAAGGCGGCGGCACTGGGGCACGCACATGGGCTGGTCGTCAGCAATCATTTATTCTCGGAAGTCAGTGCTCAGGTGATGGCCGCCGCCCCGCATTCGCGACTACTGGAGTACCTCGATACCGCCAGCAATATTCTTGCGGAACCAATGGTAATTGAAGATGGCCAGGCCGTTGTGCCCGCACGCGCCGGCAGCGGGATCGAATGGGACGAGGCGGCGCTGGTCAAATACCGCATTGATTGAGGTCAATTTGGACAATTCTTAACAAGGGGTATAGCGCCTTGAAACTAAAGGCGTTATCTTCAAATCTTAACTAAGATTGTGTCTTGCCAATAAATTGATTAAAATTCGAACTAATATTTTTGAGTGGTGCCGGTATTTTGCACCGAGGAGAAAAGTGAGTAATGGCGGAAACTGAAGACGTTAAGGAAAAAGGCACGGACGCTGACGTAAACGCTGAAATGAAAAGCGTTTATCTCGAGTCACTCCAGTTGATTGAAAGACTGCACCGCCAGTTCCTCGATGTTATCAAGGCCGAGCTCGACCGTCTCGGCATCAAGGACTGCAATAACGTCCAGGCGTTGATTTTATATAACATCGGCGATGATGAGATGACCGTCGGTGAGTTGACGACGCGGGGTTATTATCTCGGCTCCAACGTGACCTATAATCTCAAGAAGCTGGTTGAAAACGGTTTTGTTGATCAGGAACGCTCGGCCCATGACCGGCGTTCGGTACGCATTCACCTCTCAGAAAAAGGTACCGAATTGCATGCCGCGATGGACGAATTGTATCGCCAGCATGTCGCGGCTCTGGTTGAGGGTGTGATCGAACCCGATGCGCTGCAAGGCATCAACGACAGCTTGCGGACGATGGAACGTTTCTGGGCCAGTCAGCTGCGCTTCGGCGGCAGATAACTCACATTCAGGTTTTGGCGTCGGGTTTCGGTAATACCGTGGCCAGTGCTGCCATCAGGCAACCCAGCGCGATAATTTCCGTGTAGCCAAAGTTCTCACCCAGTAATAACGCACCGAAGACCAGGCCGGCGGCAGGGACCACCAGCACGGACAGGGCGGCGACAGGGGCCGGGACCATTTCGATGATGCGAAACCACGTCCAGAAGCCAACAGCCATGCCGATCAGGCCGGAGAACGCAACGGCAGCCGCGACGATCGGCGTCGGCATGACGAGGTCGTCGACTTCGAACGCCATCATCAAGGCCATCGGCAGGGTGCCGAGCAGGATTTGCCAGCAGGTCACGACCATAATGGGCATCGGCCATTCGGTTCGTTTGTTGAGGACCGTGCCAATTGCCCAGAGAACCGCACCGCCTGCCATGACCAACACACCCCACGGCGCTTCTCCCAGCACCGACCAGCCACGTGCCGCCAGAACGGCGACCGCTGTCATGCCGAGCACAAGCCCGAGCCACTGGACCTTGCGCGCTTTCTCGCCCAGCATCGGAATGCTGAAGACAAAAGCCCAGACCGGCATGGTGTAGGCGACAACAGCAGCGTGGCCCGAGGGAATAAGTGTCAGCGCGATAGCCGAGAATAACATCCAGCAGGTGATGTTGAAAAACGAGGCCAGTACCAGCGGCTTCCAGATCGCGCGGGGTATCGCCAGCGAGTAACCGCTGAGTTTGGCGATCAACATCAGCACCAGTCCGCCGCCGATCCCGGACACCGAGCGGAAGGTGAAAATCGGCATGCCTTCGACGGCGACCTTCATGATGGGCCAGCTCGCGCCCCAGATCAGTGTCAGGATCGCAAGCAGGATCAGACCCTGCGCCGGCAGGGACGTCGCGACGGGTTTGTCGGTCACTCTAGAAAGCGGCGATGCCAGTCATCGCACGACCCAGCACCAGGGCGTGAATGTCGTGCGTGCCTTCGTATGTATTGACGGCTTCGAGGTTCATCATGTGGCGGATGACGTGGAATTCGTCCGATACACCGTTGCCGCCATGCATGTCGCGGGCGACGCGGGCGATGTCGAGTGCCTTGCCGCAGTTATTGCGTTTGACGATGGAGACCATTTCGTGGGTCGCCCGGCCTTCGTCCATCAAACGGCCGACCGCGAGGGCACCTTCGAGACCAAGGGCGATTTCGGTTTGCATATCGGCCAGTTTCTTCTGGATCAGCTGGTTGGCGGCCAGTGGTTTGCCGAACTGTTTGCGGTCGAGCACGTACTGGCGTGCCTGGTGCCAGCAGGCTTCAGCCGCGCCCATCGCGCCCCAGGCAATGCCGAAGCGGGCGCGGAACAGACAGCCGAGCGGACCCTTGAGGCCGGTGGCGTTGGGTAGTTCGTTTTCAGCCGGGACGAAGACTTCATCCATGACGATCTCGCCGGTGACAGAGGTCCGCAGACTGAACTTGCCTTCGATCTTCGGTGTCGTCAGACCGTCCATCTCACGCTCGAGGATATAACCTTTAACCACACCGTCGTCGTTCTTGGCCCAGACAACAAAAACATCGGCAACCGGTGAATTGGAAATCCACATCTTGGCGCCGCTGAGCGAAAAGCCGCCATCAACCGATTTGGCCCGGGTCACCATGCCGCCGGGATCGGAACCGTGATCAGGTTCGGTCAAACCAAAGGCGCCGACCCATTCGCCGGTCGCCAGTTTGGGCAGATATTTTTCGCGCTGTTCCTCGCTGCCGTAGGCGTTGATCGGATGCATCACCAGGCTGGACTGAACACTCATCGTCGAGCGATAACCTGAATCAACACGTTCGACCTCACGTGCCATCAGGCCGTAGGCGGTATAGGAAACGCCGGCACAGCCATAACCCTCGATGGTCGGGCCCAGCATGCCGAGTTCGCCCATCTCGTTGAGAACCTCACGGTGAAAGATTTCGTGGCGGTGTGACTCAGTCACCCGCGGCATCAGTTTGTCCTGACAATAGGCCCGTACGCTATCGACGATCAGGCGTTCTTCTTCGGTCAAACGCTCGGTCATCAGGAAAGGATCTTCCCACTGAAAGTTTTGCTTGGACGCGGATTGTTGTGCGGTCATTAAAGGCTCCTGTGGGGGCGATATATCAGTCAGCGGACGGAATAACGGCGGTCGTTTCAATCTCGACCAGGGCACGGCGTTCGACCAGTCGGACGACCTGTACGACGGCCATCGCCGGATAATTGCGACCCATCGTATCACGCCACGCAGCACCAATGTCTTTCAGCGCGTCGAGATAGGCATCACAATCCGTCACATACCACGTCATGCGGGCGATGTGTTCGGGTCCGGCACCGGCTTCGGCCAGTACAGCCATGGTATTTTTCAGGGCTTGCTCGATCTGTCCGGCCATCTCGTCGGTGGCAAATTCGCCATCTGGTAGCCAGCCGATCTGGCCGGCGACATAGACCTGGCGGCCTTCGGCGGCAATTCCATTGGCGTAGCCGCTGGGGCGGGGCCAACCCTCGGGCAACAAAGTTTGCATAAAATGTCTCCAGTCAGGCGCTAAAACCGGCTAAAAGCGGTCATGTTCGGGAATTGTTTTAGACCTAAAGTAATATTTCGGCAAGCCTCGCCCCCCTGCGGCATGTAGCCGCGTTTGCCAAAGGGGGTGTACGTACTATATTAATTTTTACTAACATACGGGGCGGATGACCGGCAGGGCTCAAAAAAAGACTAATCAAGAACTCTCAAATACGGTGACGGCCAAAACAGTGACGGACAGGATCATGGATTATACTCAGCTCTTCGCAGACAAGATAACAAACCTCAAGAATGAGGGTGAATATCGGGTATTTGCCGAATTGGCGCGACACGCGGGCAACTTCCCGCGCGCGACACGGTATATCGACGGCGAAACCACGGAAGTCACGGTCTGGTGCAGCAATGACTACCTCGGCATGGGGCAGCACCCCGTGGTCCTCGAAGGTATGCGTGCGGCGCTTGGTGAAGTTGGTGCCGGTGCCGGTGGTACCCGGAATATATCCGGCACAAACCACTACCACGTGCTGCTCGAGAAAGAACTGGCCGACCTGCATGGCAAGGAAGCTGGTCTGATCTTTACTTCAGGCTACAACGCCAATGAAGCCGCACTCAGCACGCTCGGCAAGTTGCTCGACAACGCCGTTATTTTCTCTGATTCACTCAATCATTCGTCGATGATCGAAGGCATTCGCCATTCCAAATGCGACCGGCTGATCTTCGCCCATAACGACCTGGCTGATCTCGAAGCCAAACTTCGGCTGGTCGAGCCTGGCCGCCCGAAGATCATCGCGTTCGAATCGGTCTATTCCATGGACGGCGATATCGCACCGATTGCTGAATTCTGTGATCTGGCAGACAAATACGATGCCATGACCTATCTCGATGAAGTTCACGCGGTTGGCCTCTATGGTCCGCGCGGCGGCGGCGTCGCCGAACGTGATGGCGTGATGGACCGCATCACAGTGATCAACGGCACGCTTGGCAAAGCCTTTGGTGTCGGCGGTGGGTATGTCGCGGGTCCGGCGGCGATGATGGATGCCATTCGTTCCTTCGCGCAGGCCTTTATATTTTCGACCTCGCTCAGCCCGGTGATTGCGGCAGGGGCACTCGCCAGCGTCAAACACCTGAAGCAGTCGCAAACCGAACGCGACCGTCATCAGGAACGCGCCGCCCGCCTGAAGAAATTGTTCCGGGAAAGTGGTTTGCCGGTGATGGACAGCGTCAGTCACATCGTCCCGGTCATGGTTGGTGATCCGGTCCTGTGCAAGCAGGCGTCCGATCTGTTGCTTGACCATCACGGTATCTATGTCCAGCCCATCAATTTCCCGACGGTGCCACGTGGAACTGAACGTCTTCGTTTCACACCGACGCCGCTGCACACCGATGAAATGATGGATGCACTTGTTGCTTCGATGTGCGACATTTGGGGCAAGATCGGTCTTCAACGCGCAGCTTGAAGACCGACGCATCAGATAACGGCGTGGGGAGGCAGACTTGGCGGGTGCAAAAAACGAGTACCTGCTTGAGTTTCACCGTATCGGCAACACTGTTAAAGTGACGGCGATTGATCCGATTACGGGACGGGAAGCGGCCATCGTCGGTCCGGTCAATGCCGGCAAGGAATATCTCTCACGTACCGCTGTGCGCAAACTTCAATATGTCATGAACCGGGACAAGGATGATAAACCTTTGCCTGGAATTCTGGTTTGAACAGGATTAGGACTTGCCCATCACGGCGCGGCAACGCTTAATGGCGTTGTCAACGGGAGGTATGATTTGAGTTCAAATTCGAGTGCAGCGGAAGTCCAGACAGATACGACTCCGCAGCCGATCATTTCCATTCAGGGTGCGTCAAAAAGCTTCGGCGGCGTTCACGCGGTGAGTGAATGTACCTTTGATGTTCCGAAAGGATCGATCACCGGCCTGATCGGCCCCAACGGTGCCGGAAAAACGACGCTGTTCACGATGATTACAGGTTTTTTCAAGCCTGATGCCGGGCGCGTCTTTCTGGCCGGCGAGGATGTCACAGGTCGTCAGCCGCACGAGCTGTTTCATCGTGGTCTGGTGCGGACCTTTCAAATTCCCCACGAATTTCACAAACTGACGACGCTGGAAAACCTGATGGCTGTTCCTGCCGATCAGGACGGCGAAAATTTGTTCAAGGCGTGGTTCATGCCCGGCGTTGTCGCCCGCCGCGAAGCAGAAGTCCTGGCACTGGCCGAGGACACGCTGCATTTTCTCGGCCTCGATGAAGTACGCGATGTGCATGCCGGCAATCTCTCGGGCGGCCAGAAAAAACTGCTCGAGCTCGGCCGCGCCATGATGTCCGGTGCCGAGACGATCTTGCTTGATGAACCCGGTGCCGGCGTCAATCCGACGCTGCTTGGGCAACTGGCGGAAAAGATTCAGGTCCTGAACAGGGATCGTGGCATTACTTTCTGCATCGTCGAGCATAACATGGACATGATCGCCAAGCTCTGCGATCCCGTTATCGTCATGGCGGCGGGCAGTGTCTTGACCAGCGGTGCGATGGAAGACATTCGCAAAGACCCGCGCGTGCTTGAGGCCTATCTCGGCTCGCAAACGGCGGAGGCAGGTGAATGAGTATTCTGTCTCTAAATGACATCACCGCAGGGTATGGCGGCGATGCACCAATTTTGCACGGTGTCTCGCTGAGCCTTGAGCCCGGCGAAATCGTCTCGATCATCGGACCCAATGGTGCCGGTAAATCAACAGCGATGAAAGCTGTGTTCGGCATGCTGGATATGCGGGGCGGCAGCGTTGTCCTTGATGACGAGGACATCACCGGTGAAGCGCCGGAGAAAGTAGTCGCCCGGGGCGTGTGTTTTGTGCCACAGACCGACAATGTCTTTCCCAATCTCTCGGTCGAGGAAAATCTCGAGATGGGGGCCTACATCCTTAAAGGCCCGATCGATGAACCGCTGAGCCATGTCTATGATCTCTTTCCACCCTTGCTGGAGAAGCGCAAGCAAGCGGCAGGCACGCTGTCCGGCGGCCAGCGGCAAATGGTGGCGATGGGCCGGGCCTTGATGCTCAGTCCCAAGGTTCTGATGCTGGATGAACCGACAGCCGGGTTGAGCCCGAAATATGCCCAGGAGATTTTCGATCTGGTCCTGCGCGTCAATGCGGCGGGCACACCGGTGTTAATGGTTGAACAAAACGCCAAGCAGGCGCTGGCTATTTCGCATCGGGGTTATGTTCTGGTTGATGGTCAAAATCGACACGAAGGGACCGGTAAGGAACTGATTGCCGACCGTGAGGTCGCAGAAATGTTCCTGGGTGGTTGAGGAGGTAGTGGTCAATAGTCATGGGTGAACTTCTCGTCTTCTTTAATTTCTATTTTGTGCCGGGCCTCGTACTGGGTTCAATCTATGCACTCGGGGCCATCGGTGTGTCGCTGGTCTTCGGCATTCTGCGTTTTGCCCATTTCGCCCATGGCGATCTGATGTCGGTCGGCGCGTTTATTGCTTTGGCCGTTGTTTCGACAACGGGCATGGATCCGCTCTACGCTATCCCGTTTGCCATTGTCGGCACCGTGGCGATTACGCTGGGTCTCGACAAGGTTTTCTACAAACCGTTCCGCGACAAATCGACAATTGTGCTGGTCATTGCCTCGTTCGGGGTCGCCCTGATGTTGCGCTCTCTGATCCTGGTTGCCTGGGGCGGCGAAGTTCAGACTTATTCGGTTGGCATCGTCAGACCTCTGGTCTTTCTCGACAGCATCCGCATCGCCGAGCGTCATATCTGGATTATTGCTTTGACAGTTTTCCTGATGCTGGTGGTGCACTGGCTGTTGACCCGGACCCGGACCGGCAAGGCCATGCGGGCGGTAAGCGATTCGCCTGAACTGGCCAGACTGGCCGGTATCTCGACCGAGAACGTCGTCAAGGCGACGTGGATTGTCGGCGGCAGCCTGTGTGCCTGCGCCGGCGTCTTTATCGGCTGGGACACACAATTACAGGCGACGATGGGCTGGGATTTGATGTTGCCGATTTTTGCAGCAACCATTCTCGGCGGGATCGGTCGACCTTACGGCGCTATGGCCGGTGGTCTGATCATCGGCATGGCGGAAGAAATATCGGCCTATGCCTGGCTCGGCGATGGACCACTTTTGTCGCCGGGTTATAAAACGGGTATTGCCTTTGCCATCATGGTTCTGATGTTGATCTGGCGGCCTAGCGGGTTGTTCCGGGGAAGGGTCTACTGATGGATCAGTTATACGGATATCTCAACTACGCGATGTTCCTGATGACCATGGCCGGGATCTATGCCGTCATGGCGCTGGGTCTCAACCTGAACTGGGGCGTGACCGGATTGTTCAACGTCGGTGTTGCCGGATTTTTCGCCATTGGTGCCTACACCAGCGCGATCATAACAACGGAAGAAACCGGCAAGCATATTGGTGGCTATGATCTGCCAATTGGCATCGGATTGATTGCCGCCATGATCACCTCAGGCATTATCGCTTATTTTGTCGGACGCATCTGTATTCGCTTGCGCAGTGATTACCTCGCCATTGCGACGATTGGTATTGCCGAGATTTTTCGCCTGATCCTGAAAAATGAAATGTGGGCGACCAACGGCACACGCGGCATATCCAATATTCCGCGACCGATGGAAACCCTGGCGCAACCCTTCGGCCCGATCGCCTATATGATTTTGGTTTTTGCCATTGTTGCGGTGATTTACTGGCTGATGGAACGCGGGCGCAACTCGCCATGGGGCCGGGTCATGATGGCGATCCGCGACAATGAACTGGCAGCGCGAGCGGCCGGCAAAAATGTAGAGCGTCTGCGCATTCAGGCTTTTGTTCTTGGTTCCATGCTGATGGGCCTGGGCGGTGGATTGACGGCGCATTTCTTCAAATTCGTCGGACCTGAAGCAACCGATCCCCTGCTGACAACATTCATTTTGTGGGTGATGTTGATCGTCGGCGGCAGCGGCAATAACCGTGGTGCCATCCTCGGCTGTCTGATCATCTGGACACTGTGGTCGGCGACTGAAATCGTTACTTCTCAGGCGACGGGTGAATGGGCGACGCGCGTCCCGTTCATGCGCATGTTCCTGATCGGTCTGGTATTGCAAATTGTCTTGCAGAAATTCCCGGGCGGCTTGCTGCCGGAAAAATTACCCGAGGGTCGACGAATGAGCGAAGACGGCGGCGGTTAGTCCTGCCATTTCGGCAAGTCGAAACTGATTTTGGTGCCGACGTTCAAGGTGCTTTCGATGTGCAGGCTGCCGCCCTGTTTTTCGGCCAGTTCCTTGCAAAGCTGAAGGCCAAGACCGGACCCGGTTTCGCCCTCGGTGCCCGCTGTCGATGTCTTGCGGTCGAGGCGAAACATATCCTTAATGTCTTTCACAGATATGCCGACGCCGTTGTCGATGACATCGGTGCGGACCTCATCGTTGGCAGCCTGGACGTTGACCGAAACACTGCCGCCCGACGGCGTGAATTTCAGAGCATTGTTGATCAGGTTTCGCAGGATGGCATCGACCATATCTGCATCGGCAATGACCGTTGACAGCTCGCCGGTTTCGCTGGAGATAGAAATGTTCTTGTTCGCCGCCACGGGTCGAAAAAGTTCAAGGTTCTGATCAATCAGTTCCTTCAGATCGACAGCATCATGGGCTACTTCAGCACCTTCCATTTGCAGACGTGACCATTCAAGCAGGTTTTCCAAAAGCGTGAAAACAATCTCGGCGGCCTCATGCATGGTGCCGGCGAACTCGACGACCTGATGTTGTTCGTACTTTGAGATATCGCGCGACAATATGCGCGAATATCCGAGCAAGGCATTGAAGGGGCCGCGCAAATCATGGGCGATGATTGAGAAAAATTTGTCTTTCTGGTCGTTGAGAACTTCCAGTTCTGCCGTACGCTCCTTGACCAGGTCTTTGAGGTAGTCGCGGTAGCGCGTCAGTTCGGCCTCGGTTTCCTTCAGTGTCGTGACAATCGTATTGGTGGTGCCGATTGCCACAATCGAACCTTCATCACCCCGAACCGGGAAACGCTGGGTGAGATAGATCACACGATTGCCGTCTTCGTCGAGGCCTTCGACTTCGTTGAGGCTAACCTTGCCGCTGGCCAGAAGTTCCTTGTCATGGTCGAGGAAGAACCTGGCTTTCTCCTCAGGATACAAATCGCGGACGTTCATGCCGACGATTTCATCGGTCGTCCGTCCATGAATGTTGGCGAAGGGACGATTGACGATCAGGAAATTGGCGTCACAATCCTTCAGGGCAATCGGGCCGGGCGCATTGTCGAGCAAGGCGCGCAATAGCCGTTCGCGTTCACGCAGGTCGTCATCGACATGTCTTTCGTCGACGATTTTTTGCAGGGCACCGTTTTGCTGTCTGAGAGTCCGGTTGGCGAACAGAAGCCGTGCCACGACAGCGGCGAGCACAAAACCAAAAAATATCAAAAAATAGTCAGTAGCCATATCAAATTCAAACTGGAACAACCGTTGCAGTCAACCCCGCCGAGGTGTGCTCGCAAAGATATATCCAGGTCAAATCAATCGGTGGTCAGTGTATCATCAAGTGTCAGGCTCGGCATCGCCTTCCACCGGTGCGATCTGGCCATCCGGCATAATGGCACCAATCGTAATTGCTGTTTGTAATCTCGCCACACCGACGGCCGCACCGTCCAAATTCGCGCCGGAAAAATCGGCACCGGTCATGGTTGCTCCGCTGAAGTCAGCCTGGCTCAGATTCGCTGCCATTTTTTGACCCGTCGGTTTGCCGTCCGGCCCCATTATGTCCGAGGCAAAGAAGGTAGCACCGGTGATATTGGCATACTTCAAGAATGTTCCGACCATACGAACGCCACTACAGTCCGCACCTGACAAATCGGCGTTACTCAAATCTGCACCGGTAAAGTCGGCCATGACCAGGGTGGCTTCAGGCATCTTCGCGTGATTGAGAAAGGCATCCTTGAAACTCGCAGCACTTAGATCGCGGCCTGAAAAATCAACGTGCGAAAAATCGAGGCCGTCGAGCACAGCACGTTCGCCTTCTTTTCCCTTGGATTCGATCCACTCATTGTGGAGTTCCAGAATCTTCCGAATATCGCCCGGCAAGCTCTCGACGGTCGTGACGATATGCGCATCGGTGAGGTCGACTGTGCTCAAGTCCAGTCCTGCCATCCGGGCACCCACCACTTCGGCACCCCGCAGTTTGGCGCGCACGACACGTGCGCCGGCAAGATTAGCGTTGGACAGATTGACGCCCGACAGGTCTGCGTCCGTCAGATTGGCACCCTCAAAATCGGTTTCCATCAGGTTGGATTGTGAGAGATTGGCCCCGGTTAAGTCGACGTTCTTCAGAATGGCACCGGCCAGATCCGCTTGCGACAACACGGCACGTGACATTGCAGCCTCGGAAAGGTTGGCAGCGACCATCTTCGCCTGACGCTGTCTGAGTGCTTCGGCACGTTTGTCGGCACCGGGAACATTGGCGGTCGATGCCGCGACCATAACTTCACCCCGCCTGAGATCAACGCCATGAAGATTGGCGGCTGTCAGGTTTGCGTTTTTGAACTGGACGCCACGCAGATCGGCGTCGGTAAACGTCGCCCCTCGCAAGTCGGCCCCGGTAAAGTCGGCCCCGAAAAGATCGCATTTTGTGAAGTTGGCATTCTGCAGATTGCAGCCGCTCATATCGATGCCGGCGAGTTGGGCTTCCGACAGGTCAAGACCAGGCAGTTTCAAACCAGCGATCGACTGATATGAGAGATTGGCTCGCTTGCCACCCGGCTTTTGCTGCCGCCACAAGCCGTGCGCCTTGACTGATTCTACGAACTGCCGGGTTGTCAAACTCATTTTCGGGCCAATTCAATATGTTCGTTCAAAAGTTTCCTGCAGACTTGAATGTGCTGAATATGTCGGTCAATAATTGATCGCGTCAACACACAGACACGTCAAGGACATTTCATGATGTCAACAGGACCTGGCCCGCACGATCTGGCAACCACTCGCCTCATTCTGAATGACCGGCAGACGGCGACCGCAAAGACGGTAACGCCGGAGTTTTATGCTGAACTGGATAATGAATTTGCCTCATTCAAAGGGCACTGCCTGATCGCCCAGCATGACTTTTCCGAAGCCTGGCCAACCTGGGAAATGCATCCCGAGGGAGACGAATTTGTTTATCTGATGTTCGGCGAGATCGATTTTGTCCTGTGGGTCGATGGGGTCGAACAGATCGTTCACGTGTCGGAGCCCGGATCCTACGTTGTCGTACCCAAAGGCGTCTGGCATACGGCGCGTCCAAAGGTCCCGACACGTATGTTATTTGTCACGCCTGGTGAGGGAACCCTGAACGCACGTGAGCCAGAAGGCGAGGCACTGTAATATCTGAAGGCAGGCGGGGCTATCTTACGGTCGACAAATCGCCGCCATAGAGCCAGGCGAAAGTCTCATGTGGGCTTTCCGAACTTTGCCCGCCAAACATCATGTTGCGAAGTTCCCGAACCGGGCCGGCCGCGTGATAAAGATCACCGAGATAGCGCGCTGTCGTTTGCACCCGTGCTGTGCGCAGGTAGCGTATCTTTTGATATACCTGGAAGGCAGCGGCAAAATCACCTTCCGCCAGTTCGGCCTGTTCGGCCAGACAGACAGCATCTTCGATGGCCATGCAGGCACCTTGCGCAAAGTATTGCAGCATGGGATGCGCCGCATCGCCGAGCAGGGTCACCGCACCATCGCTCCATTCAGCGATCGGTTCGCGATCACACAACACCCACATTCGCCAGGCATCAACTTTGTTCAGCATGCGCATCGGGCGATCTTCAACGCCCTCAAAACAGCGCATCATTTCATCCTTGGCACCGACGGCATTCCAGCCTTCTTCGTATCGATCACTGTGGAAGACGGCGACCAGATTAAATAGTTCCCAATTGCGCAAGGGATAGTGAACCAGATGATTTCGCGGACCGGCCCACAAAGTCGCCGCGTCCCAACGCAGATCTTCCGGCACTTCGTTCAACGGCAGAACGGCGCGATAGGCGATGTGTCCCGATACCCGGGGGCCACCGTCGCCGATCATCTGGCCGCGCACCGCTGACCACAGGCCATCGGCCCCGACCAGCGCGGCACCGTCCAGTGTCGAGCCATCCCCGAGCGTCACGGTGACGCCGGCGCTGGTTGTCTTGTACCCTGTGACCGATACACCGTTCGACAATTGTACGAGGTCTTGCGCTTGGCAGGCTTCGAGAATTGCTTGCAGCAAATCAGCGCGGTGAATTACGGCATAGGGTGTGCCAAAGCGCTGGCGAATAGAGTCGCCAAGCGGCACGTCGTTAATGACCTCACCGCTGATGCTGTCCATCATTTTCAATGTTTCGACGAAGACAGCCGTGCGCGACACACTTTCTTCGATACCAAGCCGTTGAAAGGCCCTGAAAACATTTGGCCCGAGTTGAATGCCGGCGCCGATTTCAGCGAAATCATCAGCCTGTTCCAGCAAGTGGCAGGAAATGCCGGCGCGCGATAATGCAAGTGCTGCGGCCAGGCCACCAATCCCGCCGCCGGCGATCAATACAGGTCTGGACGTCTGGTTCATTGACGACGGTCAGGCATGCAAATCCTGCCACTCGTTATTGAGGATCGCCATTGTCGTCACATTATGTGTACGGCCGTTGTGATGCGCTCCATTTTTTTCGACGCCTTCCTCGATCAAGCCGAGGCGGCGATAGGCGCGAATGGCCTTGTCGCTATCGGTGAACACGGCCAGCCACAAACGTTTGGCCTGGTGCTCCCTGAAGGCGATGTCGATTACGTTGTGAAGAAAGGCGCGGCCGAGGCCGTGGCCACGAGCGTTAACGGCAATGCGTTGAAGCTGGACGCCTTTTTTGCTCGGGCTGACGTCGCTGAGAATGGCAAAGCCAAAGGGCACGTCGTCATCGTCGACGGCCATCAGGTAGTTGAAATTCGGATCGGTCAGATTGGCAAGGTGTGTCTCGGGAGCCCACGTGCCGATGGAATCCGCATTGGCAGGACTGGTTTCAGACTCGACAATAAATCCGACGTCGCTCTCTGTGGCCGCACGCACACGCACGTCGGGCAACAGATCAGGTGACAGAAGCTTTGGCATTATCAGTGCCTTTCAATCATCAGGTGTCGGCGGCGGCGACAGAATCAGAGGTAACTGTAATCAAGGGTAGCTCAAGAAAAACCCCCCTCCCGACTTGAAGGGAGGGGGGCAGTTCCAGCCGCGAGGGCCGGTGTCTTGATTTTTCTTACATCGGCGGACCAGTGACGAATTTGTTGCCCTGGACGTTGTACTCGGCGAACACGCCGGCGACTTCGCCTTTGGAATCAAATTCGTGGCTGCCTGAAGCACCTTCGTAGTTGATGTCCTTGCCGGCTTTCAGCAAGGCAACGGCTTTGGCCCAGTCACCGGGGCCAACAATTTCGCCCGGCGCATTCGCAACCTTGCGCAGGTTATCGCGAAGGGCTGTGCGGTCAGGTGAGCCGGCAGCCTGTGCAGCCAGTGCAATCAACATGACAGCATCATAAGCCTGTGCGGTAAAGACCGAGCCATATTTGAATGACTTGCTGTCGCCGTACATGCTTTTGAACTTGTCCAGTTGAGCACTTGCCCTGGCGGTCGGCGTCGTACCAAACATGTGGTCCTTGAGGTTATCGCCACCAATCGCTTCAACAAGCTTGTCCGTCAGCATGCCGTCAGCGCCGATGAAGTTTTTGAAAAAGCCTGATTCCAGTGACTGACGCACGATGGTCATGCCGCTGCCTTCACCCATGGCGAGGAGAACAAGTGTATCGGCGCCGCCGGAAGACAAGGAGGCGAGTTCCGAACGGTAAGACTGCTTCTTTTCTTCATGGACCTGGTCACCGGCAATGGTACCGCCCATTTTCGTGAATTCGGCGCGGAAGGTATTTGCCAGACCAACACCGTAATCGTTGTTGATGAAGCTCAAGGCAACTTTCTTGATACCCTTGCTGAGCACCAGCTTGGCCAGAACGCCACCCTGGAACGCATCCGACGGCGCGGTGCGGAACAGGAAGTCATTGTCTTTGAGGTTCGTGATTTCAGGCGACGTTGAGGCCGGTGAAATCATAACAACGCCTGCCGGAACTGCGACGTTACTGGCTGCCGGAATTGTCGCGCCTGAGCACAATGCACCGGCGATGCCGATGACTTGTTCGACGTTGACCATCTTGTTGGCGGAATCAACGGCTTGTTGGGAACTGCAGCCGGTATCGCCTTCGACCAAAACGACTTTGTCGCCCAGCAGGCCACCAGCGGCATTGATTTCGGCAACCGCAGCCTGTTCGGCCAGATTGATTTCCTTGACGAGGCTGACGATCGGACCGGTAATCGCGCCAAGCGATCCGATCTTGATATCAGCGGCGGCAGGTGCTGCCGCGAGCATCGCCGCGGCTACGCCTGCGACGGCCGCTTTCACGGCGAAGTTGGTCATGGTCTTCATTAAGTCTCTCCCTGTTCACTCAAAAAATAATCGAGACAATCGGCCAATTGTTCACCCGGCCGTTCTGTCCGATCTCGTATTTCTCGACTTCGACTGACACCACCTGACTTTGTGTCACAGGTGATTGCCGACCGAAGTTTACGAACTGATCAACATTCGCATTGCCATTTGTTTAGAAGGGCTTGTGCAAATGGCTGACCGGCTCATTACCTGGAAGTGTACCGCCAAGAACGTCAAACGATCAACACGCCATAACGTCAAAGCAAACAAAGTTTGGCAGATTTATTTTTTCTTCTCGTTTTTTCGCCTTTTGGCTGAATTTGCCCAATTTGCAAACTTAATGGCCCGCCAGGTTGTGCAATGCTGGCGCAGGCCCCCGACATATGGTACTAGAGCGGTTCCACCTGATTAAGAGCTTTTTATGACCCGCGAAACTGTTGTCCTTGCTGCTGACCACGCCGGCTACGCGCTGAAAGACCTGTTGAAGAGCGAAATCGACGAACTGGGCTTCGATGTTCTTGATCTCGGTACCAACGGGCCTGACTCCGTCGATTATCCGGATTTTGGTCATGCGGCAGGTGAAGCCATCGGCGACGGCCGGGCAAAGATCGGCATTATCGTATGCGGATCTGGCATCGGTATTTCGATCGCTGCGAACAGGCATGAAGCGGTCCGTGCTGCACTTTGCCATGATGGATTAACGGCCAGGCTGTCACGCCAGCACAACGACGCCAACGTATTGGCACTCGGCGCACGCATTATTGGCGAGGAAACGGCGCGCGATGCGGTGCGCGCTTTTTTAACCACCGATTTCGAAGGCGGGCGCCACCAGCGCCGCGTCGACAAGATTTAAACAAACACGCACGTTATTCGATACAAGGATCAAGATTAATGTCATCAAGTGCAGCCGCCAAAGACGTGTCAAACTTTACTGCGGCAACTTCCGAATTCTTCAATGGCGATCTCGCGGAAGCTGACCAACTGGTATTCGATGCGATCAATCATGAGCTCGACCGTCAACAGAACGAGATCGAGTTGATTGCCTCGGAGAACATTGTCAGTGCCGCCGTTTTGCAGGCAACCGGTACCATACTGGCGAACAAATATGCTGAAGGTTATCCCGGTCGTCGTTATTACGCCGGCTGCGAGCACGTCGATGTTATCGAACAACTGGCCATCGACCGGGCCAAAGAGTTGTTTGGCTGCGAATACGCCAATGTGCAGCCGCATTCCGGCAGTCAGGCCAATCAGGCCGTTTTCATGGCTCTGGCCAAACCGGGCGATACCATTATGGGGTTGTCGTTGGCCGCCGGTGGGCATTTGACGCACGGGGCGCCGCCCAACCAGTCGGGCAAATGGTTCAATGCAGTGCAATACGGTGTGCGCCAGCAAGACGCCTTGATCGATTATGACGCGCTGGCCGAACAGGCAGCAGAGGTGAAGCCGAAAATAATTGTCGCCGGCGGATCAGCCTACCCGCGCGAACTGGACTTTCAGAAATTCCGCGCCATTGCCGATGATGTCGGGGCCATTTTAATGGTTGATATGGCGCACTTCGCAGGCCTGGTTGCTGGCGGCGTTCATCCCAGCCCAATGGCTCTTGCCGATGTCGTGACGACAACAACCCACAAAACCTTGCGTGCCGCACGTGGCGGCATGATCCTGACCAACGATGAAGCCATCGCCAAAAAAATCAACTCGGCCATTTTTCCGGGTATTCAGGGTGGGCCGTTGCTGCAGATGATTGCAGGCAAGGCCGTCGGTTTTGGCGAAGCGTTGCGTCCCGAATTCAAAGTCTATGCCCAAAACGTTGTCGACAATGCCCACGCACTGGCTGAATCGCTTGGCGCGAGAGGTTTCGACATTGTCTCCGGCGGTACCGATACGCATCTCATGCTGGTTGATCTCAGGTCGAAGGGCGTGACGGGCAAGGATGCCGAAGCTGCAATGACGCGCGCCAACATCACCTGCAACAAGAACGGCGTACCGTTTGACCCTGAGAAACCAACGATTACGTCCGGTGTCCGGCTGGGTACGCCTGCCGGGACCACGCGCGGTTTCGGGGACGCTGAATTTCGCCAGATCGGCAACATGATTGCCGACGTTCTCGAAGGGTTTGCCCAAAACGGTGAAGCGAATAACACCGATCAGGAAAATGCCACAAGAAACGAAGTTATCGAGTTGTGCAGCCGGTTTCCGATTTACGGGGCCGGTCAATAAAATAAGTTAGAGGGAAGAGGGGAAGGCGATGCGCTGTCCGTTCTGCGGCAACGATGATACCCAGGTAAAGGATTCGCGACCGACCGAAGATAATTCGGCCATTCGGCGTCGTCGATTATGCCCGGAGTGTGGGTCCAGGTTCACAACGTTCGAGCGCGTTCAGTTGCGTGAACTCACGGTGGTCAAGAAGAATAACCAGCGTGTGCCTTTTGATCGCGACAAGCTGGCCCGATCCATCCTGATATCAACCCGCAAGCGACCGGTTGAGCCTGAACGCGTCGACCGCATGATAAACGGTATTGTCCGTCGACTGGAAAGCCTTGGCGAAAGCGATATTCAGTCTGACGTTATCGGGGCGATTGTCATGGAAGCGCTGTCGAATCTGGATCCTGTCGCTTACGTGCGATTTGCCTCCGTTTACAAAAACTTCCGCGAAGCCAAGGACTTTGAAGAATTTATTGGCGGATTGAGCGGTAGTGACGACTGAGGCATCTGATAACGCACATATGCAGGCGGCGCTCGGGCTCGCCCGTCGCGGTCTCGGGAATGTCGCGCCCAATCCGGCAGTTGGCTGCGTGCTGGTTCTCAATAACAAAGTCGTTGGCCGGGGCTGGACACAGCCCGGCGGGCGGCCACATGCCGAAACTCAGGCAATTTTGCAGGCTGGCGATCTGGCAGCAGGTGCGACTGCCTGTGTCACGCTGGAACCTTGCGCCCATCACGGTGAAACGCCGCCCTGCGCCGAGGCCCTGATCGCGGCGGGCGTCAAGCGTGTTGTTGTCGCCTGCGAGGATCCTGACCCGCGCGTTGATGGTGGTGGTATCCAGGCGCTGAAGGCCGCAGGTATCGACGTCACTACCGGGGTTATGAAGACAGATGCCATCGGTCTGAACCAGGGCTTTTTCGAACGCGTCAAATCCGGACGTCCCATGGTAACGGTCAAGACGGCGACCACACTGGATGGCCAAATCGCCACGCATGCCGGCGACAGCCAGTGGATTACCGGCCCGATTGCCCGGGCCCACAGCCACGGACTTCGGGCGACGCATGATGCTGTTTTGATCGGTTCCGGTACCGCGCGGACGGACGACCCTCATCTCACCTGCCGTTTGCCGGGTATGGCGGACCGGTCGCCCACCCGGGTGGTGATAGATGGTCGTTTATCAACGCCCTTGACCGCCGGACTGGTGGCCACGGCGACCGAAATACCGACCTGGCTGATTACCCTTGAAGATACCGATAGAAACCGCAGGGATGCCTATACGGCTGCAGGTGTCGACATTATTGAAGTCGGGGCCGATAGTGGTGGGCGACCATCCATTCCCGAGGCCTTGAAAGCGCTGGGTACACGCGGTATTACACGATTACTGGTTGAAGCGGGCGGACGTGTTGTCGCCGGCTTGTTTCGGGCGGGCATGGTCGACCGGCTTGTCTGGTATCATGCGCCGCTGGTCATTGGTGGCGACGGGATGTCTGCCGCCGCAGCTTTCGGGGTTGACACTCTGGCAGAAGCGCCGATATTCCGGCGCACGAATTGCGTCACAGTCGGTCCGGATTTGATGGAAACCTACGAAGTCAGCCGGATCTCGACATAAAGCGGTTGGAAACAAAGAACAGATTATGTTTACAGGTATCATCACAGACGTCGGCAGCATTCAATCCGTTGAACAACGCGGCGATACGCGATTTGTTATCGCCTCGTCCTATTCGGCCGATGATATCGACATCGGTGCCTCGATCGCCTGTTCCGGCGTATGCCTGACAGTGGTCGACAAAGGGAATGACGGCGGGGACGACTGGTTCGCGGTCGATGTATCAGCGGAGACGCTGTCCCTGACATCCCTCGGGGGATGGGAAGAGGGTGCAAAAGTGAATCTTGAACGCAGCCTGAAAGTCGGCGATGAGCTTGGCGGTCACATTGTCAGTGGCCATGTCGATGGTGTTGCCGTGATTTCGTCGATTGAACCGGAAGGCGATTCCCTGCGCTTCTCATTTGAAGTGCCGCAGAGCCTGTCACGTTTCGTCGCCTCCAAGGGATCGGTCGCGCTGAACGGCGTGTCCCTGACGGTCAACGAAGTCGATGATGTCCGGTTCGGTATCAATATTATTCCGCATACCCGGACCGTCACGACATTCGGCGATGCCAGGGTCGGCGACAAGATCAATTTTGAAGTCGATGTGCTTGCCCGCTATGTCGCGCGTCTTTCAGAAAGTTAGTTAATGTCAGAGGATACGTCGTTGAAACAATTGGATTTTCTCTCATCACCCGAGGAGCTTATTGAAGAAGCTAAAAAGGGCAATATGGTCATTCTCGTCGATGATGAAGATCGTGAGAACGAGGGAGATTTGTTCATTCCGGCGGAAGTCGCTGATGCAGACGCCATCAACTTTATGGCCAAGTTTGGCCGGGGTCTGATTTGTCTGACCCTGACCGGTGAGCGTGTACGCGAACTTGATTTGCCCTTGATGTCGAACAACAACAAGACCCGCCACGGCACGGCCTTTACCGTTTCAATTGAGGCTGTCGAGGGTGTGACGACAGGTATTTCTGCGGCAGACCGTGCAGCAACCATTGCCGCCGCCATCGATCCCGCCAAAGGCAAGGACGATATTCATAGCCCGGGCCACGTATTTCCGCTTATTGCTCGCGATGGCGGAGTTCTGGTGCGGACCGGTCACACTGAGGCTGCCGTGGATATTGCCCGGCTGGCCGGTTTTTACCCCGCTGGCGTGATCTGTGAGATTATGAATGATGACGGCACCATGGCGAGGATGCCGGATTTGATGCAAATCGCCCAGTTTCATGGCCTGAAGGTCGGTACGATTGCCGATTTGATCGCCTATCGCCGTCAGAATGACAGTCTTATTCAACGCACACTGCAGTCCGATTTTCAAAGCCGATATGGCGGTGACTTCAAATTATCTGTTTATATCAATCAGGCAGAATACGCCGAGCACATTGCGCTGGTGAAGGGAGACGTCGCCGGGGAGGAGCCCGTTCTGGTCCGTGTTCACGCGTTTTCCATTCTCGATGATGTGCTGGCGGACCACGGCGACCGCGGCCATCAGTTGCACTCGGCGATGAATGAAATCGGTGAAGCCGGGAAGGGCGTCGTTGTCCTGATCCGGGAACCGCGCAAGACCAGTTTATCGGATCAGGTGAAAAAGCGACTTGGTGAACCGGTTACCGATGGCGCCCAGTTGCGAGATTATGGCATTGGTGCCCAAATTCTTTACGATTTGGGTGTACGAAACATGATCTTGTTGTCCAATACCAAACGCGTTGTTGTCGGACTGGATGGCTACGGGTTAAAGATTGTTGAGCAAAGGTCGATCCCGCCGCTATAAAACGGAGCCCGGTGCGTTCACGATTTCTGGTAAATGTAATTCGTTAGAATGTTTAGAGGTAGGTCACGATGGAAGAAGGTCCTTATCTGCTCGTCATTGATTCGCAGTTTTATCCGGAGGTCTCCGAGGAACTGGTGCGTGGCGCTCTCGCTGAAATTGGCCGCTCGGGCGGGACCTATACGCGGGTTTCGGTCCCCGGCGCCTTTGAGATCCCCGGTGCGATCCGTATGGCCGTGCGCTCGCTGGAGCTGGTGGGCGGACGCCGTCGGTTTGACGCTTATGTCGGCCTCGGCTGTGTAATTCGCGGCGAGACCAGCCATTACGACCATGTCTGTCAGGAAGTCACACGCGGCTTGATGGATATCGCCATGAACTTTTCGGTAGCCATCGGCAACGGCGTACTGACGTGCGAGAACAAGGAACAGGCCATGGAGCGGGCATCCCCCGAACGCGGCAACAAAGGTGGATTTGCCGCCATGGCCGCGATGCGTATGATCGAAGTCAAGCGACAGATTTTGCCGCCGCGATGAGCGGCACTGTTGCGAGCACGAAGCGAAGTGCGGCACGCCTTGGGGCCGTTCAAGCGCTTTATCAAATCGAAGCCGCCGACGAGATTCCCCGGATCGTTATCGAGGAATTCGTCAATCATCGGCTGGGTGCGGAAATAGAAGGCGTTGAATACGCCGATGCTGACCCTGATTTTTTTGCCGACATCGTCAGGGGTGTTCACAGCCAGATGGCGGAAATCGACGATGCGATCAATGCCGCATTATCGGGCACCTGGACAGTTGAGCGACAAGACCGGACGGTTCGCCAGGTCTTGCGCGCAGGGACGTACGAAATTCTGGCCCGCATCGATGTGCCGACCGCCGTTATCATCACGGAATATGTCGACGTGACACATGCCTTTTTTGATGGACCCGAACCGGGTTTCGTCAACGGTGTGTTGGATAAAATCGGCAAGAACCACCGGCCAGATACTTCAAAATAGCTGACAGTGGCATGTCCCGGCGCAGTGAATTCAAGCTGATATCGGATATTTTCGCCCCATTGGCGAAAGGGTTTGATGGTGCGCTTGGACTAAAGGATGACGCCGCTCTCCTGACGCCAAAGCCCGGCGAGCAATATGTCACGACCGTTGATGCCATGGTGGCCGGCGTCCATTTTATTGGCGATGAACCGGCAGCAAGGATCGGTCAAAAACTTCTGCGCGTGAATTTGTCTGATCTTGCAGCGATGGGGGCGGCACCAGTGGGGTACCTGCTGACGCTGGCTCTGCCGCAAGACATCAGCGACGACTGGCTGGCCGACTTTGCTGCTGGACTGCATCAGGATCAGCGAGAATTTGGCATCCCCCTGATGGGGGGCGACACGGTTTCGACGCCGGGCCCGCTCACCCTGACGCTGACCGCTGTGGGTTCGGTGCCCGAGGGTCAGAGCCTGCTACGTTCCACGGCACGCCCTGGCGACGATCTTTATATCTCTGGCACGCTTGGTGATTCAGCACTTGGCCTTAAAGCCGTTCAGGGCGATTTGCCGGTCGCGCTGGCAGACGATGATCGGACCAGCTTGATCGAGCGGTATCAACTGCCGCAGCCACGTCTGGCGTTGGGCCAACGTTTGATTGGTGTGGCAAACGCAGCGATGGATGTCTCCGATGGTTTGATCGCTGACCTCGGGCATATGGTGGCGGCCAGCGATGTCTCGCTCAGACTTGAACTTGCCGCTATGCCGTTGTCGAAGGCCGCCCGGCACCTTGTGGAACAAGCTCCCGACCTGATCGAAACAGTTCTGACCGGTGGTGACGACTATGAACTGGTTTTTTCGGCGCCCAAAGACCTGAGGGAACAGATTGCAGCTTTGGCAGTTGATCTGGATATTTCGCTCACATGTATCGGCCATGTTGAGCCGGGACAGGGAGTGTATCTCATTGATAAGGCAGGAGAAATTGTAAATTTGTCAAAATCGGGCTGGACACATTTTTGAGTGCATCTTCCGATCCTCGCCATTTTGATGCATAATGCAGGCGTCTTGACCGGCCTAACTGGTTATCAACTCAACAGAACGAGACCGTCATGAGCACGAAAAAGATAATGATTTTTTCATTCGGATTTATCTTCCTTCTGCTGGCTATGGGAGCCGGCGTCTGGTTCGTTCTGAACGATTTTGAAAAAATCGCTGAAGAAGGCATTACCTTCAAAAAAATTCCCGGTTATGTCGCCGTCAACGGTTTGAGTGTGCCGGTCGCCAAAGGACGGAAATTTACCCACTACATGTACCTCGACGCCAAGATCGAACTGACAGACCGCAATATGGCGGAAAGCGTTTTTGCCAGGTTACCGTTTTTCCGCGACGAGGCCTTGCGTGAACTGCATCGCAAGGCCATTGATCGTGAAGATGGTGTCCCGGGCATTGATATTCGAGCCATCAAGGAACGACTGAGAGCCAGGGCGATCGAGGTTTATGGCGAAAAGCTGGTGACACAAGTTCTCGTGACAAAGTTGCTACAAGCAGCTAATTAGAACCCGCGAAAGATCGTCTCTGCGTGCGCATCGGTGATTTAGCCAGACAGCGCTCCGTTTTTCTACGATTTTCAGGATATTTTTGTGTGGGCCGGCCACTGTCCGGGCACGAGACAGGATTGTATTGATGACCAGCGCCAAACGGAATGTTGCTATTCTGGCGACAAGCCAGGCCTTGTTGATGACCGGAACATCTATTCTGATCACGCTGGGTGGGCTGGTTGGCTACGCTTTGGCTGACGACAAGTCTCTGGCGACGTTGCCTGTCAGTACCGTCATGATCGGGACCATGCTGGCGACCATCCCTGCGTCCATGTGGATGCGACGCGTCGGGCGCCGGGCCGGTTTCCTGCTGGGCGGCGCACTGGGCATCGTCGGCGGGATCATCTGTTCCTACGCCTTGTATGATGCCAATTTCTGGCTGTTTTGTTTCGGTACCATGTTCATGGGCATGTACAACGCCTTCGCCCAGTACTATCGGTTTGCCGCAGCAGACGTCGCTGAGCCTGAGTTCAAATCCAAGGCGATTTCGCTGGTTTTGGCGGGCGGTATTGTCGCAGCATTCCTCGGCCCGGCCAGTTCGCGCTGGACCAAGGACCTGCTTGAGCCCGTAACTTTTTTGGGCTCATACCTTTCAATTATTGTGATTACTGCGGTGGCGCTTCTTTTGCTCAGCATGCTTGATATCCCCAGGCTGACGGACGAACAGAAGAAAGACAAGGGCCGCCCGCTGGGCGAGATCCTCATGCAACCAGCCGTTATTGTCTCCATGGTTGGCACGATGATTGGTTATGGGGTCATGAGCCTGGTGATGACGGCGACACCTCTGGCCATGGTGGCGCACGGCCACCCGTTTGACGATGCCACCACCGTTATCCAGTGGCACATCGTCGGCATGTTTGGCCCGGCCTTCTTCACCGGCCACCTGATCGTCCGGTTTGGCGTACTCAAGATCATGATGATCGGTGCGGTATCCTTGCTCGCCTGTATTTCGCTGACCGTCGCCGGCGACGAGTTCATTAATTTCTGGAGCGGCCTGATCCTGCTCGGTATTGGCTGGAATTTCCTGTTTGTCGGCGGCACATCCTTGTTGACTGAATGTTATTCGCCATCTGAAAAATCAAAGGTCGAGGCCACCAACACATTCCTGGTTTTTGGAACGGTTGCCCTGGCCTCGGTGGGATCAGGCACATTGTTACATCTCTTTGACTGGCGCACCGTGAACATGGGGGCCTTGCCCTTTGTGGTATTTGCCGGCCTTTCCATCGTCTGGCTCGCCTGGGTCCGCCGCCGCGAGGTCAAACCGGCAGTTTGAATGGCCCCGGGTCGAAAAAGAGCGTGGAATAGCTGTAAATCGGACCGGGAATTGACTTGAATCAGCCGGTTGCGTTTTTTTTGGTTCTCGCTTATGTTCCGCCCGACTTCAAATGAGGCTTTCCGGGGCTTTTTCACTGTTTTTAAGTCCGGAGATAGAGAGAAACGCACGGCCGCAGGGCTTCAATCGAAATAATCTAATCATCACAAAGGGATACTAACCATGCTAACCGAGTTGTGGTTCGTAATTGCGTGCGGCATCTTGTCCGTACTTTATGGCATTTATGCCTATCGTTCGATCATGGCACAAAGTGCCGGTAACGAGCGCATGCAGGAGATTGCAGGCGCCATTCAGGAAGGTGCGAGTGCCTACCTGAACCGCCAGTACCGCACGATTGCGATGGCCGGTGTTGTTATCTTCGTCATCGCCTTCATCGCACTGGGTGCAAAAGCCGCGATCGGCTTTGCCATTGGCGCCGTGCTTTCCGGAGCTGCCGGTTACATCGGCATGCTGGTGTCCGTGCGTTCAAACGTTCGCACAACCGAAGCCGCCCGTCAGGGTCTGGCGCAGGGCCTTGATGTTGCCTTCAAGGCCGGTGCTGTCACAGGCATGCTGGTTGCTGGTCTGGCTCTGCTGTCTGTCGGTGGCTATTACGCCGTCCTGCTGAACATGGGCGCGACCGGTCGTGAAACCATTGATGCCCTTGTTGCTCTCGGCTTCGGCGCATCATTGATTTCGATCTTCGCCCGTCTTGGTGGCGGTATCTTCACCAAGGGCGCCGACGTTGGCGCCGATCTGGTGGGTAAGGTTGAAGCCGGTATCCCCGAAGATGATCCGCGCAACCCCGCCGTGATCGCCGATAACGTTGGTGACAACGTTGGTGATTGCGCCGGTATGGCCGCTGATCTGTTTGAAACCTACGCCGTGACGATTGTCGCGACCATGGTATTGGCCTCAATCTACTTCTCCGACATGGGCAGCATGATGTTGTTGCCGTTGGTAATCTGTGGTGCCTGTATCATTACCTCGGTCGTCGGCACGTTCTTCGTCAAGCTTGGCGCCAGCCAGAACATCATGGGTGCGCTCTACAAGGGCTTTATTGTCGCTGCGATTTTGTCGGCGATTTCGTTCTACCCGGTTATCGACCATGTCATCGGTCTCGACACCAAACTGAACGTTGGCGGTAGCGAGTTTACCGGCATGAGCCTCTTTTATTGTGGCGTTCTGGGTCTTGTTATTACAGGCCTGATCATCTGGGTAACCGAGTATTACACCTCGACGGAATACCGCCCGGTGCGCTCGATTGCCGCTTCTTCAGAAACCGGCCACGGCACCAACGTCATTCAGGGCCTGGCTATTTCGCTTGAAGCGACTGCCATCCCGGCGTTGATCATTTGCGCCGGCATCATCGCCGCAAACATGCTGGCTGGTCTTTTTGGTATCGCCATTGCGGCGACCGCCATGCTGGCTCTGGCCGGTGTGGTTGTTGCTCTGGATGCCTACGGCCCGGTCACGGATAACGCCGGCGGTATTGCTGAAATGGCTGAACTGGAAGAATCAGTTCGTAAAACCACGGATGCGCTTGATGCCGTTGGCAACACGACCAAAGCTGTGACCAAGGGCTATGCCATTGGTTCTGCCGGTCTGGCCGCCCTGGTGCTGTTCGCCGCTTACACCGAGGATCTCAAGATCTTCTTCCCGGGCACACCGGTCGACTTCTCATTGTCGAACCCGTATGTCGTTGTTGGCTTGTTCCTGGGCGGCATGTTGCCGTTCCTGTTCGGTGCGTTGGCCATGACTGCTGTTGGCCGTGCCGCCGGTTCGGTCGTGGTTGAGGTTCGCCGTCAGTTCAAGGAAATCCCCGGCATTATGGAAGGCACCGGCAAACCGGAATACGGGCGTGCTGTTGATCTTCTGACCAAAGCAGCGATCAAGGAAATGATGATCCCGTCGCTGCTGCCGGTTCTGGCCCCGATCGTTGTGTACTTCGTCATCAACATCATTGCTGGCCAGAGTGCAGCGTTTGCTTCTGTCGGCGCCATGCTGATGGGTGTGATCATCACAGGTCTCTTCGTGGCCGTTTCCATGACCGCCGGTGGTGGTGCGTGGGATAACGCCAAGAAGTACATCGAAGACGGCAATCACGGTGGCAAGGGCTCGGACGCCCACCACGCTGCTGTGACAGGCGACACGGTCGGCGATCCCTACAAGGATACAGCCGGTCCCGCCGTTAACCCGATGATCAAGATCACAAACATCGTGGCCTTGCTCATGCTGGCAGCCCTGCACTAGCAGCAGGTCAGCACAAAAATTAACCCGCTTGAGGAAACTCAGGCGGGTTTTTTTTGTGGCCGGGATGATTGCGCGGTCTCAGGGCACGTAGGTGTAGCCGATGCCCCGGATGGTCTTGATGTGGCGGGGTTTGGCGGGGTCCAGTTCGACCTTGCGGCGCAGGCGGGCGATGCGGATGTCGATGGAGCGATCGAGCGGCTCCCAGTTCCTGTGATGGGCAAATTCCATCAATTGATCACGGCTGAGAACGCGATTGGGGCGTTCGACAAAAGCCTTGAGCAGATCATATTCCATTGAGGTAATGGAGACTTCGTTGCCAGCGCTGTCAAATAGCGCGCAGCCTTCGACGTCAAAATGGCAGGTGCCGAAGCGCACGCGCTGACTTGTTGCGGTACCTTCGCTGGTGGCGACGCCGCTGGTGCGCAATCGTCGCAAAATCGTTTTCATGCGGGCGAACAGTTCGCGCATATCAACCGGCTTGGTCAAATAATCATCGGCACCGATTTCGAGACCGACGATTTTGTCAATCACTTCGCCGGCTGATGTCAGCATGACGATAGCGACGTCAGATGTTTCCCGAAGATAGCGCGCCAGCGTCAGGCCATCGTCACCCGGCATCGAAATGTCGAGGATGACCAGGTCAACCTGATCGTCCTGCGCCATGATCTCCCGCAACGCGTCACCACCCGTGGCGGGCGTCACGCGAAATCCCTTGAGCTCAAGATATTCCTGCAACGTATCGCGGATATCCTGTTCGTCATCGACGACCACAATGTGATCCTGGCTGGCCATCGTTTGGTTCCTCATCGACGAAGTGGCAGGCGACTGGTTTGGCATTCCGGCCATACCAGTCTCCTGTGCGCTCATGTTCGGGAAGTCTACCATCAACTCGCCTGTTTGCTGAATACGCTACTTTCGAAGCTGAGAGCATAGCCGCGATCGACATTGTCGTTCGACGGCTCTGCATCCTGCTTCATCGGTCCCCAGGACATGCGCCGCGCATCGGAGCGTGAAATTCCGATGTCTCGCAGTGTGTGGTCGTCGAGATAGCGAAACGACTGAACATCGCGGTTGACGTAATATGTTTGACGTTTTTCGCCAAGCTTCGTCCAGACGCGTTTGGCGGTGTTGAAAACCGCCTGCATCCAGGGATCAAAACTCTTGCGACGGTGGGCCCAGGCCGGAATGTCCCCCGACGCGGCCTCCTGTTCCACCCAGTTAATCATGTCAAACATCCTCTTCAGTTCAAAACGCGTTGTCCCCATCGACAACACGGTAAAACTAGAAGGTGACAATTTCAGTCGGGCGACTCTTTATGGCCTTTATTGTTTCAATTGTTTCAATTTCCGGTTTTTTGGCAATATTTGGTTCAATTCAACAGTTTCAGGACCAGTTCCCGGACATCGGTCGGGGTAATTGGCTTTTCGATAAAGGGCCGGTCTGAAGCATTGAGAAACGTTGCTATTTCACCGCCCAGCGTGTCTCCGGTAATAAAGGCCAGCTTTTCCAACATGTCCGGGCGATTGTCCTTCAACTGCTGAAAAAGCCACAAGCCATCGTATTCCGGCATGCGCAAGTCACTTAGAACCAGATCGAATTCCTGTTGCTGGATGTAGTCAAAGGCGATCTTGCCATTGTTGGCAATTGTCGTACCGTGGCCATCGACCCTCAAAATATCCGAAACCAGATCGGCGACACTGGGTTCATCATCTACAACCAGAATCTTCAACCCGGCAACCGGCATCTCGATCGCCTGGGCCACCGCGTCATCCTCAACATCCCCAGTGACAGCAGGCAGTCGAATTACGAAACTGGCACCGACGACGGAATGGCGGGCGAGTTTGATCCGCCCGCCGTTGGCATCGATCAGCCGGTGACACAGGGCCAGCCCTATCCCCGTGCCTTCGCCGACTTCCTTGGTCGTGAAGAACGGCTCGAATACGCGCCTGCGAATTTCACTCGGTATGCCCGGGCCATTATCCTTCACCTTGATAACGATCTGGTTTTCCCGGGAATCGAAGCGGCTGGTAATGCGCAGCTGGCGAACCCCGTCGACCTTGCGCAAGGCATTTTCGGCGTTGACGATCAGGTTCGTCAGCACCTGGGTGATCTGGTCGGGATCAACCAGCACTTGCGGCAGGTTTGGCGTATCCCTGAACAAAACTTCTACATTGGAGCCTCGCAGGGAATAACTGGTGAGTTCCAGCGCCATCTCGATCAAATTGTTGGGGTCCGAGGGCACCGGTTCCTGCGATTGTTGACGCGCCATCGACAGGAAGGTCTTGACGATCCTCGCACAGCGATCAGCGGCATTACCAATGCGTTCGGCGCGGGCAGCGATGGCCGGATCGTCCACAGTTTCCTGCAACAGCAGCGTCTGTCCAACGACAACGGAAAGCGGGTTGTTGAGTTCGTGCGATACGCTGGCCAGCAGTTCACCCATCGCAATCATCTTCTCACTGACGTGCAGGGCCTCACGCTGGCGCGACATTTCTTCCTGCATTTCCCGCGTTTCCGTCAGGTCGTGCATCGTCGAGACGATCAGCTCTTCACCCTGGTGTTCGAGCAAGCGGGCTGAAAATGAGGCCCAGAATGTTGTGCCGTCTGTTTTGCGGAAATGAACTTCAAGATCCTGAATTGCACCTGTAGAGCGCAATGATTTCCAGGCGACGTCGCGTTGCTCCGGCTCAACCCACCAGTCGCGGCCAATGAGTTGTGGTCCGTCTTCCGTTCTCTTGAACAGCGCCATCGAAATCGGGCTCTCGTATAAAACGACATTGTCCCGGCCCCGGCTGACGGCAATGGCTGTTGGCGAGGATTCGAGTATCAGGCGGACCTGTTCCTCACTTTCGCGCAAGGCTCTGTCCATCGCCTTGGATCGGGAAATATCATTCAATGTGATGACGAAGCCGTTTTGCCGTGTCGGGTGGGACGAGTACAACAGCCAGCGGTTCTTCTTCTGCAGGCGATACTCGAAATCGAGCATCGGCTTGCGGCGTCCTTCAGCGTCGTAGTGGGCTTTGAAGTATTGTTCCAGAACCTCGCCCCGGCCATAAAACTCGCCACGCTCGACACCGATGTTGATCAGATCATCAAAATTGATGCCCGGCTTCAGAATATCGCTGACCGTTTCGTTGAATTCGATAAAGCGGCTGTTGCAGGTAATCATGTGGTTGTCCGCATCAAAAAGCGCGAAACCCTCGGACAGCGCCTCAATCGCGTCCTCCAGTGTTTCATTGGCTTTTTTCAGGGCGTTTTCCCGGGCGCGTTGTGCCGTGAGATCGAGCATGCTTGTGATATGAAATTCCCGGCCGTCGATGACAATCAGTCTGGAATTGAGCGATATCCAGTAGGTCGTGCCATCAGTGCGCCGGTAGTGCAGAGGGTAGTCGCGTAATTCGCCCGTTACCCGGAGGTCGACGATAAAGTTCGGGCGATTCTCCGGTTCGGCATACATCTCCTGGACATGAAACGGGACATCGCTGTCAGGTTCACGACCGAACATTGTTGATGCGGCAGGGCTTTCATAAATGACCTGGCCGGATTCGACATCGACCAGGATAACCGGCAGCGGATGCTGTTCGACCAGAGTGCGAAAGTGAACTTCGCGATCGCGCAATTCCTGCTCGACCTGTTTTTGCATCGTGATGTCGGTGCTGATCGACGATTGTCCACCTTGCGTGGTGGCGACAAAATTGATCAGGATCCAGCTGCCGTTGGAGATTTTGATTTCAACCGACTTGCCGGTAGCTCCGGTCATGAAATCGTTAATCCTGTCGACCCAGGCTTCTGTCTGTTCAACGACCTCGCCATGGAAAACCTCAAAGCGCGGCAAGATGCCTTGAACCAGTTTTCGGCGCGGGTGGCCGACGAAAAAGGCTTCGTCATGCCCCGCTGCTTTCGCAAGGGTACTATTAATAGCAACGACGATGCCGTCCTTGTCGGTGACGCAAAATCCGCTAAGGACACTTTCCATGACGTCGTGGAAGTCCTCACCGAGATCCTGCAGTGCCAGTATGGTTTCATCGTGTTGAAGGTGCAGTTCAACTTCGCGCGTGATTTCGGTCAGACAACCGGAATAAATAATGGATTGATCGGGCCCCGTATCCATCAGGCATAAATCATCGCGAAACCAGATGTAGTCGCCGGTGCCATTTTGAAGGCGAAATTCAATCGGTTGGTTTTCTCCTGCCGTCAGGGATTTCACTGCTTCATGATAATCCGCAACATCATCGGCATGAATACGCTCAAGCAGGCGGGCAGGGGTTGCAGTGATTTCAGGGATATCAATCCCCAATACAGTTGATGCGTTCGGGCTAACGGTCTGGACCACAGGTTCGACGCCCAGCGTCGCCGTGTAATAGATCACCGGTGAATTCAACACCGCCCGGATAATCTCCGGGTCCATCGTTGTTTCAAGTGCCGTCATGGTCAAACCCTCTGCCTGTTCTCTTTCGCGTGACGTTCGGTGTCCTGAATATACAGAAATTTACATCTCGTGTTTCGGTGATGTTTCGAATCAAGGCGAGTTGAAACAATTGATACTTTTTTTCAGCTGAACTGATGTCGAACTGAAACGACACCCGCATATCTTCCCGTCATCGGTACAGGCCGCCGCCGAATATGAAGGCGTCCATGGGGACCATGATCGAAAATATAGGGACACAGGAACAATGAATTACGTAAATCGAGACGATACGACAGCGCGCTACGCCAGGTGCATCGAAGTTTCCAAACGCGTCAGCTGGGATATTGACAAGGATATCATTCGCGGTCGCAAGTTCGACACCGGTCAGAAATATTTGCCGGACGGGCTGTCACAGGTTGAAGCGATGTCGTCGCTCAGCAAGGATGAAAAACGCTTCCTCAGCCAGATCCAGGGCCGGACCTATGCCAACGTGTTTGGCCTCGTCGAGCGTTTTATCAACGCCAAGATACTTGAAGTCGGTCAGGACCATGTTTTTGGTGACCAGGTCGCGATGGAAGCCGTTGTGCGCTTCAGCAACGAAGAACTCAAGCATCAGGAACTCTTCCGGCGGATCGAAGGCATGTGTGCCGAGGCCATGCCTGAGGGGTATTCATTCGTGCCCGATCCCAACGAAGTCGCGGCGGTTGTCATGACCAAATCGACCTGGGGCATTCTGGCGCTGACGCTCGATATCGAGTTATTCACCCAAACGCATTACCGCGAAAGTATTGAACACAACGAATCCCTGTCACCGCTCTACAAGGATGTGTTCCTGCATCACTGGAAAGAAGAATGCCAGCACGCCGTGATCGACGAACTCGAGTGGGTGCGCCACAACGACAAACTGACTGCCGAAGAACGTGATCAGGGCGTGTCGGACTTCATCGATCTGGTCGCCGCGGTTGACGGTATCCTTCAGGCGCAGGCGGCTTCGGATGCGAAATACTTCGCAGCGAACTGTGGCCGTCAAATGATGGCGGAGGAAGTTGCGTCGGTCGAACAGGCGGTTCTGGAGGCTTATCGCTGGCAGTACATCTTCTCCGGTGCGCAGCATCCGCACTTCGGTGAAGTCCTCGGCAGCATGATCACACCGGCACAGGGCGAGCGTATCCAGTCCGCACTGGCCAGCCTCAACTAGAACCGGCGATCAATTTTAACGCATACAAAAGGAATACGAACATGTCATCAGTCGCAACAGCGGAAGTTCCGAACATTGTGAATGGTATCGATGTTGATGCCGTCACAGCCCTGGCGGGCGAAGTCGCCAATAATCCGGCGGTCGGTCAAACTCATTGGCAGGTCACCAGTTCGTGGCAAGGTCAGACCCACAATCGCACACGGGTGACGTCCTCGACACTTGGCAGCGAGGAGATCAGAAAGGACTTCACCATCGATATTGATGAGCCGGCAGAACTCGGCGGTGGAAATCAATACGCCAACCCGCAGGAGTACCTCATGGCGGCTCTCAATTCCTGTATGATGGTGGGGTATACGGCACTCTGTGCGCTCAACGGTATTCGCATCGACAAACTGGAAATCCACACAGAAGGCGACATCGATCTGCGCGGATTTCTCGGCATTGATCCGGACGTACCGGCGGGCTACGAAAACCTCGACTACACTGTCACGATCAGCGGCGATGCCAGTGCCGAGGAATTCGAAAATATCCATCAAATGGTGATGGCGACATCACCGAATTATTACAATCTCTCGAAGGCTGTAATGTTGAACCCGACGTTCGTCGTCGAATAATCCGAAATCCGGTACGGCGGTTGCTGTGAATGCAGTGACCGCCGTCATCCGTTTATCGAACGGCGCAAACGTTCAGAATGACAGCGTCCGGTTCGCGCTCGCCTGTGGCGACACAGATCGTCTGGTTCAGCCACGCCAGTTCGGCTGCCGAAGTTTCAAAAAACGGTGTTGAGCGAAAGTAATAGCTCTCAGGGTCGACAGGTTCACCGGCGACCAGCCGGGCCATGACCTCGGCCGGTCCATGACGATAGCCTTTGTTCTCGACGTAGATCAGGGCGCCGTCATTTGTTTTCATGGTATAGCGTGCCTCGAGGAAGGCAGAGCCATCCTTTCGGATCACCTGCCAGTCTGCACCGCCGGGCAGTATCTCGCCCGACAGTTCGGGGCCTTCAAAATGACCACCGGTAATCGGAATGATCCGTCGCCGCCCGGCATGTGTCTCACCCAGTTCCTGAATATCGCCAACAGTGATGGCCGCCTTGTAGATAAACTCAGTGGTGATCATGTCAGCCTCATTCACAATTCAGGGCAAAGGGGTCAGGCACAATTCAGGGCAAAGTGGTCAGGGCCAGTCTCCGGCGTAGGGTTTTTTGAGCGCCCGGGCGACCTGTTCCAGCCGATCCTGGCCGTAAAACATATCACCATCGACAAAATAGGTCGGCGACCCGAAGACAGAACGCTGGATTGCTTCGGCTGTGTTTGCCTCGTATATCGCCCGGACCGGAGTCGATAGCGCCGCCTCCAGAAGGGGTGCGGGATCGACATCGACGTCGTTTGCCAATCGCGCCAGAGTATCGCGGTCTGCCAGATCAGCGTCGTCGAGCCAATGTGATTTCAACAGATGGTGGGCGAACTGATCTACGATCAGGCCTTGTTCGATACCGGCGATCAGCATGCAATTGACCAGGCCGATATCATTGCCGTGCCAGGTCGGGATGCCGTCCATTACCGGCGCATCTCGTTCCTCGGACCAACGCTCGATTTCGCGACGGAAATAGTAGTTCCGGTGTTTGGCACTGCGTTTACCGAAAGGTGTTGAGCCTGCCTCGTCGACGACCAGACGCAAATCCACCGGGCGATGAATGATCTTGCGTCCGGCACCCCGGGCAATTTCCATCAACCTGGCGGATCCGAGGTAGGCAAACGCCGAGTGCGCCGAATAAAAATATTCGATAGCTGGTCCTAGATTGTCTGACATGGCGGGGATCCAGTGCGACTAACGTCCGTCAGTCGGGCTGCTGACGCTACCCTCACTGTCGGAGGTGAAGCGGCCAATGTTGCCGAATAGCTGTTCCAGCAATCCAAGTTCGCGTCCGCGCGTTGGCGTAACACGTCCGACAAGGACAATTTTCCGCGAATCATCCATTTTGTAACGGCGAATGTCGGAGATTTTGCCGCTATCGTCGAAATCAATAGCAACGACCTGTTGATCGAGCACTTTTTCTTCAAAAAAGGCGAGATGCTCTGAGCGCTTCGAGATGTAGTACCAGGTCTTCGACTCAAATGTCGAGACGCTGGAAGGCGAGCCAACCAGCCGGGCGACGTTGCGGCGTGTGTCGTAACCTTTTTTGAGCTTGGAAATGGCCGTTTCATTCGGTACGTAACCCCGTACCTCCAGTGTCGGTGTACAGGCGAGAATGGCGAAGCAGGCGGCCAGACTGAACGTCGCTGTAACAATCCTCGAGGTCCGCGAACGACGTCGGGGCTGATACCGGGCAGGGGAATGAGTGTTCTTCAATTGAGGATCCAGCGTGCACATCGGCGAAAAATGAGTATTCAAACAAGTGTATCGGTGCGTTTTACGGCATGACGACAACATCAGCTATCGTTTTGTGCCGGGTCATGCTAGACACCGCGGGCGAAAGCCTGTGCTGCATTGCAATCGCGCGCACATTGCATTGCCCGCCTGGCTCTGTCAACGATCCTGAACTGTGATACCTGCTGTTTCGAAAAACATTTGCTGAACAATGATTTTTTCCCGATTTTTCAAAGAAGATGACGCCCGCGCTGCGGGTCGCACTCTGTACGAGAGCGCAGTCATACAGGCACGTAGTACAGTGTTCTACGCCGACCTCGCCGTGCCGGACACGCTTGATGGTCGATTTGAAAATATATTGCTGCATGTCTGGCTCGTTTTACGCCGGATTCGGATGGATGACGCGACAACTGAACGTCATGACAAGGTTGCTCAGGCTGTGTTCGACAGCATGATCACTGATATGGATCGATCTTTGCGTGAAATGGGGGTCGGCGACCTGAGGGTCGGGAAGCGCGTAAAAGCCATGGCCCAGGCATTTTATGGCCACGTGAAGGCGTATGATGACGGTATCAACGCCGACGACAATCAGGTGTTGAGTGCCACATTGCTGCGAAACCTGTATGGCACATCTGAAAAAGACCAGTCTGAGCTAGATACTGCCGTCGGGACGATGGCAAATTACGTCCGGCAAGAGGCAAATAACCTTGAAAATCAGCCGCTTGAGCAATTAATTAGCGGTGAAGTGACATTTGGAACGCCAATTAGTAGCGAAAGCCGTTGACCCGGCGACATCCAGGCCCTATTTTGCCGCGCTCCTGCCGCTTGCGGCGGGTTTTTGCTGGTGGAGGACGATGTGTCCGAGCACAGCGGTGACGCCCCGTACGGGGTCGATTTCAGCCGCATCATACGCGTAGAGCACGTTGGCGCCCGCGAGGGCGAAGAGGGAGAGTCATTGTCCTTCGCAGCCGACGATAATGAGCGGAGGATGCTGGCAAAACGATTTGGCCTTGTGGCGCTGGACGCCCTTGAGGCAGAAGTCGTGGCGACGCGGCTGGAAGTTGAAGGAGATGTCAGACAGGCGCCGTCCGGTGTTCGGCTGCGTGTCAAATTGGAAGCTGATGTGGTACAGTCCTGTGTTGTTTCACTTGAACCTGTTGCTGCACATATAGCGCAGGGATTTGAAGTTGATTACCTCCCCGCCGGTGCGACGCGGCCGGAAAGCAGTCTGGAGTTCGACGCAGAAGGCTGGAGCACAGAAAGTCGGGATGGCGATGCCCACGGTTTGAGTGGGGATGATTTGAGTGAAGGCGAAGTTATTGTTGATGTAGACGAAGTGGATCCGCCGGAAGTTCTGGAAGGTGGTGAAGTTGATGTTGGTGAAGTGATCGCGGAATATTTGTCGCTGGCCCTGGATCCATACCCCAGAGCACCGGCGGCGGAGATTGCAGCGGACCAAACCGGATACCTGAGTAACGGTGATCTGAATGATGCAGATACCGGCAAGCGTAATGACGAAGTCGCAGCGGATAATCCGTTTGCGGTCTTGAAGAAACTGAAGACAAACGATTAGGCCCGTCAGCGCATTGTTGCCGGGCTCGTATTATAAGGAACGTAATTGTTATGGCCGTCCCCAAGAAGAAGATTTCCACCTCCCGTCGTGGCCAGCGCCGCTCACATGACCAACTGGCCGCCGCCTCTTACGAGGAATGCTCGGAGTGTGGTGAATTGAAACGTCCGCACCACGTGTGCTCGGAATGCGGACACTATGATGGACGTGAAGTCGTCGAAACAGCTGCTGTCTAGTCCAGACTGACGGTTCAGGGGCGGAGAGACCACGTTTTGAGTACCAGCTTGACGATCTCGCTTGATGCGATGGGCGGCGATAATGCGCCGGACATGGTCGTTGGCGGGGTTGCCGTGGCGCGTGAGCGTTATCCGGATCTCAAAGTGCTGCTCTACGGCGACAAAGCCAAAATTGACCCTGAAATGGCCAAACATCCTGGTTTGGCTGATATCGTCGAGATCAGGCATACCGACAAAGCGATCGGTGGCGACGAGCAACCGGCCCAGGCCTTGCGCCGGGGCCGGGACAGCAGCATGCGTCTGGCCATTAATGCGGTCAAGGAAGGCGAGGCGTCAGGCATCGTCTCGGCCGGCAATACCGGCGCCCTGATGGCCATGGCCAAATATGTGCTCAAGACCCAGTCAGGCATCGACCGCCCGGCCATGGTCTCGTTCTTTCCGACGACACGGGGCGAAAGCGCCATGCTGGACCTCGGTGCGAATGTCGACTGCGACTCCAACAACCTTGTCCAGTTCGCCATCATGGGGGCGGCCTTCGCCCGTATTGAGCTTGGCGTTGAACGACCCACGGTTGGCTTGTTGAATATTGGCGTTGAAGACGTCAAGGGGAACGATGCCGTCAAGACCGCCGGTCAAATCCTGCGCGACGGCGAGTTTGACTTCGAATTCGCCGGCTTCGTCGAAGGTGACGACATTGGTGCCGGGACAGTTGATGTCTACGTCACAGACGGCTTCAGCGGGAACGTCGCCATCAAGACGGCAGAAGGAATTGCCCGGCTTTATACCGGTTTCCTGAATGATGCTTTTCGCTCCTCGATAATTTCCAAGATTGGTTATGCCCTCGCCAAACCCGCGCTTGATCGATTGCGCGCCCATATGGACCCGCGCGCTTACAATGGTGCCATGTTCCTTGGGCTGAACGGGGTCGTCGTCAAAAGTCATGGCGGCACGGATGCCAAAGGCTTTGCCCATGCGATTGATGTTGCGGTCGACATGATCCGCGGCGATTTTGCCGAACGTATCAATACTGATCTTGTGCGCTTCGGCGCTGCTGAACAGTCAACTTCGGAACCTGTCGTATCATGAGTGTTATCCGCTCCCACATCACGGGCTGTGGCTCTTATCTGCCGGCGCGCGTTATCGAAAATGCCGAAATGGCGAAACTGGTCGATACAAGTGACGACTGGATTATCGCCCGCACAGGAATCAAACGCCGCCATGTCGCGGCTGACGGTGAAATGACCTCGGATCTGGCGACCAATGCCGCGCGCAAAGCACTGGACGCTGCCGGGATCACCCCCGACGATGTCGACATGATCGTTGTAGCGACGGCGACGCCGGATGAAACCTTTCCTGCCACCGCAACGCGCGTGCAGAACAATCTCGGCATGACCAAAGGATTTGCGTTTGACGTGCAGGCCGTGTGTTCGGGCTTTGTTTTCGCATTATCAGTGGCCGATAATTTTGTTACATCGGGTCAGGCGAAGACGGCACTGGTGATTGGTGCCGAAACATTTTCGCGCATTCTCGACTGGGAAGATCGTACGACCTGCGTCCTGTTCGGCGATGGAGCGGGCGCCGTCGTTCTGCAAGCCAACGAAGGAACCGGCACTACGGAAGACCGTGGCATTCTGGCCTCAAGACTGCATTCTGACGGCCGTCATCACGATCTTTTATATGTCGACGGGGGTCCCTCATCGACCCAGACAACCGGTTTGTTGCGCATGGCTGGCAAGGAAGTTTTTAAACATGCTGTCAATAACTTATCGTCTGTTGTTGATGAAACACTTCAACTGGTTAATCTGACATCAGAAGCGATTGACTGGGTTGTACCCCATCAGGCCAACAAACGTATTCTCGATGCCACGGCCCGCAAGCTGAAAATCGATCCTGCCAAAGTCATCGTCACGGTCGACGAACAAGCCAATACATCGGCCGCATCTGTGCCTTTGGCGCTGGATACTGCGGTTCGTGACGGTCGCATCCAGCAAGGCGATTTGCTGTTGATGGAAGCCATGGGCGGCGGTTTCACGTGGGGCGCCTGTCTAGTGCGCTGGTAGCGCCCACCAAAATCTGAAATTCATTTTCGGCTACAATTCGACATTCTCCTGTGATCAATCGGCTACAGGTGTTCAATCTTATTGCGCCTGAACGACGTCGTGCATCCCTTTGATATTGACGGATTTATTCTTGAGCGTTAGGGTTGGTTGCATCGGCGGAGGAGCAATTACATGTCTGGACGAACAGTGACGCGCGCTCAATTGAGCGAAGCGGTCTATCAGGAAGTTGGTTTGTCGCGAAATGAGTCGGCTGACCTGGTCGAGTCCGTACTCGACGAACTGGCCGATCATTTGATCGAGGGTGAGACAGTCAAGGTATCGTCGTTTGGCAGCTTTTATGTCCGCGAAAAAGGGGAGCGCATTGGCCGCAACCCGAAAACCGGTGAAGAAGTTCCGATCCTGCCGCGCCGTGTCCTGGTGTTCAGGCCGTCTCATGTCCTGAAAGACCGGATCAACCAGACCCTTTCGAAACCGGCGACGAACCCGGACGTAACCTGACGGCATGACAAACGCCGCCGAACACGAAACCGACACCAAACGAAGCCGGAAATCACCCACTGCGTTCCGCACGATTAGCGAAGTTGCGGGCGAACTCGACGTGCCGCAGCACGTTTTGCGCTTCTGGGAGAGTAAATTCAGTCAGGTCAAGCCGCTGAAACGGGGCGGAGGGCGCAGGTATTACCGTCCCGAAGACGTGGCATTGCTCGAACGCATTCGCTCGCTGCTTTATAACGACGGATATACCATCAAAGGCGTGCAAAAGGTCTTGCGCGATGCGGGAGGGCGCAGAAATGCCTCGGCAGCGACTGAGGAAACTGAGCCCGACGGAAAAGCCGCAACAAATGCATCCGGGACTGCAAATGATGCGCCCGTTGGCGCCTTGCAGAAGCGAGAACTCAACGCAATAGTTGAGGAACTGGAAGTTCTTCGCGACCTTTTGACGCGTCGCAAGCGATAGCATTGCTCTCGACAGATGATGTGGTTATAGTGCGCGCGCTTCGGCCCGTGACGTAATCTTTTGGCGACAATCGGGGGGTAGCTCAGTCTGGTAGAGCACTCGGCTGGGGGCCGAGCGGTCGCAGGTTCAAATCCTGTCCCCCCGACCACCAAAAGCCCGGCCTGATCCGCCGGGTTTTTTGTTTTGGTCCTGATTTTGGCGATGGCAGGGTAGAGTCCGATATGACCGCTTCCAACACTTTGCAAGACAGTTACGATCAGGCGTCTCAGTATGATCGCCAGATCGCTATCTGGTTGCTTGTTATCTGTGCGTTGATTTTTGTCATGGTGGTGCTGGGCGGGGTCACCCGGCTTACCCATTCCGGATTGTCGATGACGGATTGGAAACCGATCACCGGCTGGCTGCCACCGCTCAGCGATCAGGCATGGATGGCGGAGTTTGAACGCTACAAACAGTTTCCGGAATACAAAAAAGTCAACTTCGGCATTGATCTGGCCGGTTTCAAGTCGATCTTCTGGTTCGAATTTTCGCATCGGGTGCTGGGGCGCAGTATCGGCATGGTCTACCTGATCCCCTTTCTGTATTTCCTGTGGCGCAAACGTGTCAGTGGTGCCTTGATGCCAAAGTTATGGCTGATGTTTTTTCTCGGCGGACTGCAGGGTGCGATGGGCTGGTGGATGGTATCGAGCGGTCTGGTCGATCGCCCCGATGTCAGTCATTACCGTTTGACGGCGCATCTCGGACTGGCAATCGTCATATACGCCTACGGTCTGTGGATCGCCATGGCCTTGCTGAAACCGGCTGCGACCCATCTGCGGGATCGAATTCAGAAATTTTATCGCGCCGCGCTGATCCTGGTGGCTGCCATTTTCGTCGTGATTCTGTCAGGAGGCCTTGTTGCAGGACTGGATGCGGGCTTTGCCTACAACACATTCCCGACGATGAACGGCCAGTGGATCCCCGATGATATCGCCATGATGTCCCCCTGGTTCGTCAACATCTTCGAAAATACCATTACCGTGCAATTTGATCATCGCTGGCTGGCTATCGCGACTGCGACGGGCGCTGTCATATTCTGGTTGCGGGCGACGCGGATCGATTTGTCGACAAATGCGCGCGTTGTCATTCACCTTCTGCTGGTCGCCGTCGTCCTTCAAATTACACTGGGTATTGTGACGCTGGTCAATGTCGTGCCCGTGTCCGTCGCCGCAGCGCATCAGGCAGGCGCGTTATTGCTGCTCACGGCGGCATTGGCCGCGGCGCATGCATTGCGTGTCGAAGGGACCTGACTTGATTGATCGATTTGATCACATTGTTCTAACCGTCGAAAACATTTCGGCGACAATCGATTTTTATCAGGATGTGCTTGGGATGAAGGCTCGTTCCTTCGTCTCAGGTGGGGTCGAACGCTGGGCCCTGCATTTTGGTCAGGGTAAAATAAACCTGCATGAAGTTGGCAGTGAAATTGAGCCCCGGGCGAAAAATCCGACGCCGGGGTCGATAGATTTGTGTTTTACGACCACAAGACCAATCGGCCAGGTCATGGCAGAGATCACGCAGAAGGGTGTTGAACTGGTTGAACGCCCGACGCAACGCACCGGCGCGCGCGGCACCCTGGTCTCGATTTATCTCAGGGATCCCGACGGAAACCTGGTCGAAATCGCCAACGAAATGTAGCCACACCATCGGTGCATGGCCGCCATGCACGGGCTTTGCGTGACAATCTGCGGGTTGAAGCATAAATTCAGGTTCCCGCGCATTCAAAGACAATCCGAAACGACCCCTATGACAAAACTATCGAACAATCTGACATTGTTGTTTTCGTGCATCGCCCATTCCTATGCGCATTTGTTCATCTTGCTGTATGCGACAGTCGTGTTGGTGCTGGAGCGCGAGTGGGGCATGTCCTATGCCGATCTGGCCTGGTTGTCGGTGCCGAGTTTTGTGATGTTTGGTCTGGCAGCCCTGCCGGCAGGCTGGCTCGCCGATCGCTGGAGTTCGCCAGGCATGATGGCGACAATGCTGTTTGGCCTTGGCGGTGCATCCGTATTTACCGGACTGGCCGACAACCCGACAGAAATTTTGATTGGTTTGACAGCCATCGGCATTTTTGCCGCGATCTATCATCCCGTTGGTATTCCGTGGCTGGTCAAGAATGCAACGAACCCGGGCCGGGCGCTGGGGTTAAACGGGGTTTTTGGCAGCATTGGCACGGCAATGGCCGCGCTGGTCGCCGGTAGTCTCGCGGACTTCCTGAGCTGGCGCGCCGCCTTCATCGTGCCCGGTGCCATCAGCCTTTTGTCCGCAGCCGTCTTCGTCTACGCCATGAAGCGCGGACTGATCGTTGAGGCTGAGAGCGACCGGAGACCTCAACCGCAATCAACGGCGGGTGATATTCGCCGGGCCTTCATCGTGCTGGCGATGACTGTCATCTGCACGGGCATGATTTATCAAAGCATGGCACTCGGGTTGCCGAAGATTTTTGATGAACGCCTGGGCGACTGGATCCGTTCAGGCAGCGGTGATATCAGCGCCTTTGGTATCGGCATATTTGTCACGATTTCATATATCGCGGCAGCCATCGCCCAGGTCATCGGCGGCGAGCTTGCCGAGCGCTATAGCCTCAAATGGGTCTACATGCTGAGTCAATTTGTGCAAGTGCCGACGCTGGTTATCGCCTGGTCACTGCACAGCCCTGTTCTGATTATCGTTTCCGCCTTCATGGTCAGCTTCAATGTAATCGGTCAGCCGGCAGAGAACATGTTGCTGGCGCGCTATACACCATTGGCCATGCGCGGGCGCGTTTTTGGTGCAAAATTTGTGCTGACACTGGGCGTCAGTTCTATCGGCATCTCACTGGTGCCAATTTTCCATGAAGCGACTGGAAATCTCGATTCGCTGTTTATCTTCGCCATGATATTTGCCGGGCTGGCCGGCCTCGCAGCCATGATGCTGCCGTCGGATCAGAAAATGGTCGCGGAACCGGCAGAATAATTATTCGGCAGCTTCGGCCTGTGAAAAGGCCTGCTCCATCTGGCGACGAAATTGCACGGCCTCCAGAGTCTGATCGATATCGACATCAGTCCAGCGAACCTGGGCACCGGTCTTGATCGGGTTTTTGAGTTTGACGTCGTGGGCAAGGCCCAGCGGCAAGGCCCCCATCGAAACGGAATCGGCCGCCGGCATCTGTTTGCCCCAGACACAGTAACCTCCTTCTCCATCGAGGACTTCACCGGCCTTCAAATCACGTTTGGCCGTAGCGACGACATCGGAACGGAAGCCGCTCGGGCTGCCCGTCGCCTCACCACGCAGCGCAATCGAGGCCACGGAAATACCGAGTTCAAGGCCGATCAGGTGCGTCGGGCGATACATGGCAGAGTATTTTGCGGTCTTGTCGTGCAGCAGATTGTATTCCTCAAAACAGTGCGAGACGTATTCATTGTCGGCTTCGACGACGACATATACCCCCATCTGCAAATGATGCTCGACGTCGGTACCGTCGCGGTTGAGACAGGAAATGACTTCGGTCGTGCCGGCATGGCTCAATGTACCTCCGTCAGATCTGGGTTTGAGCTGATCGGCGAGTTCGTAGCACGACACCGGCGGAAAGTTCAGGCCGCCGGGTTGTGGCGTCAGGCCGGTTGAATTGCACACAGCCGTCATTTCAATGGCGGATTTGGTGCCGTCGAGGAAGCTTGTACACATTTTGGGATTAAGATTGCCGCGTTCGGCGATCTCAGCCGAGACAAAGTAATTGCTGAACACATTGTCAGGCGTGGTCTGGTGGAAATCGGCCAGGTAGCGCGTACCCTTGCCGGCGGAGACGACCTTGAAACCGGTGGCGCGGGCCCAGTCGACCTGTTCGCAGATCAGCGCCGGCTGGTCACCATAAGCAAGTGAATAGATCACACCGGCTTCTTCGGCTCGACGGGAGAGAAGGGGGCCGGCAAGCGCGTCTGCCTCGACATTGACCATGACGATGTGTTTGCCGTTTTCAATGCACAGCAGGGCATGACGGATACCGGCAGAGGGATCACCTGTAGCATCGACAATGACTTCGATGCCGCCGGCGGCAATCATGGCCATGGCATCATCACCTACGTAAGTGCCGCCCGTGCGTATCGCGTCCGAAATCGAGGCAGCAGAAAATTGCTCGGGTTGCCATCCCGTTGCCGCGAGGTTTTTGCGTGCGTTGTCCGGGCGAAGGTCAGAGATCGCCACGATCTGCAATCCCGTCGTCAGTCTCGCCTGGGCCAGAAACATCGAACCAAACTTGCCACCGCCAATTAAACCAACCGTGACGGGCGTGTCTGATTCGGCACGTTTCTGCAACATTCGATAGAGGTTCATGACCGGCTCCCTGTGAATTAAGGCGTTACAGTATCGTGGATTTAATCATCACACAATTAAGTGAAACGATTGAAACACGATCAATCCTTGTCGGCACGGACCGGATGCTTATGTATGATGCCAGAGCGTTATTTTCGAAAGTTCCGGATCAACCCGGCGGAGGAACCAACATGACGGCCAGCGTTTCAAGGATTGTTTGTGTGCTACTTGTATTTGGTGCTGTTACTGCCTGTGCGTCGTCCAGCAGTCAGACATGGTATGAAGACCGTTGTGTCCGCGCCGGGTTCAATAAAGGGACGTCGGATTTTGATCTGTGCATCGCACGCGACAAAAAATGGGTTGAGGAAACACAACGTCGAACGACCACAATGGCCCGTCCCTGAGCCATTTGTGATCAGGCTTTGGCCAGGGCCCGATCGAGATCTCGAATTATGTCATCGACTGTTTCGATGCCGATGGAGATCCGGATGACGTCCGGGCCCGAGCCTGCGGCGATCTGTTGATCTTCAGTTAATTGCCGATGTGTGGTTGATGCCGGGTGAAGGATCAGGCTGCGGGTGTCACCGACATTGGCGAGGTGTGACAGCAAATCACACGATTCAACGAGACGCACGCCATTTTCGAATCCGCCTTTCACACCAAAGGTAAAAACAGACCCCGGACCCCTGGGCAAATATTTTTTCGCCAGATCATGTTGTGGACTGGACGCCAGACCGGCATACGAAACCCAGGCAACTTTTTCGTGGCCCTCGAGATACTCCGCGACGGCCTGCGCGTTGGCGACGTGGCGCTCCATGCGCAGCGGCAGGGTCTCGACGCCATTGAGAATGTAAAAGGCGTTGGTCGGCGACAGGGTCGGCCCTAGATCACGCAAGCCTTCAGCGCGCGCCTTCATGGTGAAGCCGAAATCCCCAAACGTCTCGTAAAATGTCAGGCCATGATAAGATTCTGATGGCTGGGTGAGGGAAGGGAATTTGTCGTTCTGGCCCCAATCAAATTTGCCGGATTCGACGACAACACCACCCATCGAGTTACCGTGCCCACCGATAAATTTGGTCATCGAGTGGATGACAATATCTGCTCCCCAGTCGAACGGGCGGCAGAGCCAGGGTGAGGCCATCGTGTTGTCGACGATCAATGGAATTCCGGCCTCATGCGCAATCGCGGCAACAGCCTCGATATCGACGATCACACCGCCGGGGTTGGACACACTTTCAACGAAGATCGCCTTGCATTTGGGCGTAAGTTTGCGGCGAAAATCCTCTGGATCGGTTGTATCTGCAAAATGACAGGTCCAGCCAAATTTTTTGAAACTCAATCCAAACTGCGTGATGGATCCGCCGTAGAGATTGCGTGCCGCGACAAATTCGTCACCGGGTTCGAGTATTGTGAAGAAGGCCAGCAGCTGGGCGGCGTGCCCTGATGCACAGGCGACGGCGGCGCGGCCACCTTCCAGGGCGGCCACACGTTGTTCCAGGACAGCCACCGTCGGGTTGGTCAGCCGTGAATAGATAAATCCAAATGTCTGAAGATTAAACAGCGATGCGGCGTGATCGACGTCGTCGAATACGTAAGCCGTGGTCTGGTAAATCGGTGTAGACCGGGCGCCGGTTGTGGGATCAGGTTCGGCGCCTGCGTGAATGGCCAGCGTCTCGAAACCAAATTCTTCATCGTTGCTCATACGCTTCTGACCTTTCGGCGCCGGCTTGAGATCACGCCGGTATTGATCCCGCTCCAGCCAAGCTCGCTGTTCAGACGAGAGTATTCGATTTTTGGGCAGCGATTCATGATGACCGTCAGACCAGCGGCTTCTGCTCTGGCTGCCGCGGCGTCATCGCGGACTTCAAGCTGCATCCAGACAATCCTGGCACCAACTGCAATCGCTTCATCCGTAACACCTCCGGCAGCCTCCGAAGCCCGAAATATATCGACCATATCGATGGTTTCCGGCACGTCTGCGAGCTTGGCATAACAGACCTCGCCAAGTATCTCGTTGCCGGCTTCACGCGGATTGACGGGAATGACGCGAAAGCCCTTGCCTTGCAGATACTTCATGGCGAAGTAACTCGGCCGCTTCCAGTTCGCAGAGGCCCCGACCATGGCGATGATATTTGTGCGTTGTAAAACGTCACGAATATGGTTGTTTGTGTATCTTAAATTGTCCATTTCAAACCCGGAGCAAAACCGGCACAGAGTCTGGCGCGTTAGACCCCTTCGCCTTCCAACTTTCGAATCGTGCTTATAGCAAACTCCGAATCACGCGCTGTGTAAACATCGGCCCTTATCAAGCTTTCAACATGAGATCGTCCGTCCCTGAAACCATGGAACAAAGTGGCAGATAAACAGCGGGCTATACAGCAAACGCCACGGTGACGTATGTGAAGGGTGGTTGAGGTTCAAGTCAGCGAGGACACAATGGCATTCCGCTTGTTGATTTCGTTCGTTATCAGTTTTTTCGCTCTATATGGCATGTTACGCCCGGCGCTTGCGGTAGATACGATTGTTCTGTCAACGCACATGATCAAGGACTCATATAACTTTAATACGACAAAGGTAATCATGGCTGAGGCTTTTCAACGTGTGGGAAGAAAAATGACGTTAAAATCTACCCCGGGAAACCGCGCCCTTCACGAGGCGGAAACAGGAACAACTGATGGTGATGCCCATCGGATCTATGGAATTCTGGAAATAAAAAAGCTGAAAAACCTGATCAGAATTCCTGAAACTCAACAAACAATTAGTACTTATGCCTGGTCAAAGACGATTACAAAGATCGACAATGGTTGGGACAGCCTGAAAAATCTTCATGTCGGCGTATATCTGGGCTCAGCCCTTCTAAACAAGCTTGCAAAAAAATACGCAAAGACAGTTACAAGCGCTGGAACAACAGAGAAAATGTTTCGAATGCTTGATAGAGGGCGGTTCGATCTGGCGATTTCCGCACCGTCCGGTGCGGTCCATCTAAATTCCTCTGAATTTGCCAATAGTGGGATCCGCAGACTTGAGCCCGCACTAAGATCGTTTCCGGTTTACACTTATCTCCATAAAAAACATGCTGCATTGGTGCCGCTGGTCGCTGAAGCGCTGCATATGATGAAGCTTGATGGCACTTACGAGCGTTTATTAAAAAGCCAAAACTAGGATATGGGAGGCTTCCCACACCAACCGTACTCGCCAAGACCAGGCATCGCCGAACGAAACGGACATTGTCCTTTAGACCGGATGACCGAACGGTTCGGGTCTGAAAGTGAGGCAGGTGCAGAAATGCGGAGTCTTTTCGGCAAGGTGAGCGACGGCTGCTATTAGCCAAAAGGAGACGCCAGTAGCAATTGGCCTGATCTGGCGTTTCAATTCATATCGAAGAGGGTGGGATGAGTATGACGCGAGCCTCATCTACCATTTACAGGCTCGCCTGAGGGGGACGATTGCTTTATCCAGCCCTTCGATGAAATCCCGATGAAACTCCAGGTGCCCGGTGATATCCGGAAGATTTGCGTCTTCCATCAATTTTTCTTCCCGTGCATACTGATATTTTGGTGTCTGTTTGCATTTATCGCAGCGGGGTTCGAACACAGCGTTGCCAACATGACAATATTTGCAGTCGCCCTGATGTCGGAACACCCCGACGCCGTGACGTTCACGGGCGCTGCACATAACCTGGTTTGGGTAACCGTCGGCAACGCCATCAGCGGCGCCGGTGTGATGGGCCTTGGGTACTGGATCGTATCCGGCCGGCCACGCGTTGATAAGAAACTGGGCTAGTTCAAGGTGTCGCCCGGGGTGGGCGCCAGTTTATTCATGTTTCCAGGTCGGATTGCGCTTGCCGATAAAGGCATCAATGCCTTCGCCGGCGTCATGGAACATCATGTTACGGGCCATACGTACGCTGGCGTATTCATAGGCTTCCGACAGCCCCATTTCGAGCTGGCGATAATAGACTTCCTTGCCGGCAGCGACGGCGGCCTGTGACTTGGCGATGATGCGGTCGGCCAGTTCAGCGATGGTCGGGTCAAGTTCACTCGCCGGGACAACGCGATTGATCAGGCCTTGCTCGAGAGCATCGTCGGGCGTGATGAAGTCGCCTGTGAACAGCATCTCGAAGGCTTTTTTGCGATCGATATTGCGTGACAGGGCGACGCCTGGTGTCATGCAGAACAATCCGACATTGATGCCGGAGACACCAAAGCTCGAGTCCCCGGCGGCGACCGCCATATCGCAGGTTGCGACGAGCTGACAACCGGCGGCCGTTGCCAGACCCTGAACCCGCGCGATAACGGGCTGCGGCAATTTGATCAGGCTTGTCATCATGGTGCTGCAGGTCTTGAACAGGCGTTCGTAATATTCCTGACTGGGGTTGGCCCGCATTTCTTTCAGATCGTGCCCGGCACAGAAGGCCTTGCCGTTGGCTGCAATGACGACCACGCGCACGGAACTGTCGCGGGAAATTGCGTCTATTTCTGACTGCAGGCGCGTCAGCATATCCTCGGACAATCCGTTGAACTGATCGGGGCGATTTAAAGTCAGCGTAGCCACACCGCCGCTGTCGTTCCGCAGCAGAATTTCCTGGTCAGGTTCGGGGCCAGCTTGATTGTTTTCTGTCACGCTCACCAGTCTCTCCACTTCTATACGTGGTCGGTTGGCGGATCATAGCCCGGTCCTGGCTGCATGACAAAAAAAATGGGGCGGCCCGGAAGCCACCCCATTCAATCTTTAGTGTGCAGTTATCAAATCGTATCGAGGAACTCGGTGATTTGAGTACGCATCTTTTCGGCTTCCTCGGAGAGCCCGTCCGCAGCACTCAGGACCTGCGAGGCGGACTGTCCGCTCTCGCTGGCATTGGTGCTGACTTGCGTGATATTGCCGGTCACTTCCTGAGTGCCGTTTGCGGCCTCCTGAACGTTGCGGCTGATCTCACCGGTCGCAGCGCCTTGCTCCTCAACAGCCGAGCTGATCGATGTAGCGATTTCGCTCAGTTTGTTGATTGTCTCACCGACACCCTTGATGGCACCGACAGCATCGTTCGTTGCACTCTGAATATTGCCGACTTGCGCTGCAATGTCTTCGGTCGCCTTGGCAGTTTGATTGGCCAGACTTTTGACTTCAGATGCCACAACCGCGAAGCCCTTGCCGGCTTCGCCGGCTCGTGCTGCCTCGATTGTTGCATTCAGCGCCAGTAGGTTGGTTTGACCGGCGATGTCACTGATCAACTTGACAACATCACCAATCTTCTGGGCTGCCTCGGCCAGACCCTGAACCACTTCGTTTGTGCGATCCGTTTCGGCAACCGCTTCTTCGGATATCCGGGTTGATTCCGCAACCTGACGACTGATCTCGTTGACCGAGCTTGAAAGTTGCTCAGCCGCTGCGGAAACCGTCTGGACGTTTGCCGTGACTTCTTCGGATGCCGCCGCCACCGCTGTACTTTGCGAGGCCGTCTGTTCGGCAGATGTCACCATCGTTTCGGCACTTGCCTTGAGTTGCGTTGCGGCTGCTGCCACGACATCAACAACTTCGGATACGTCGGTTGCTATTTGTACCTGTCCGGTGATGACGCTCCAGGCCACCATCGGGCCGATGTAATTGCTATTGGCATCAATCACCGCGCTGACATCAAGACGCAAGGTCTCATCGCCTAGTTTGATCTTGGCCGAATGCGGCAGGTTATTGACATTACCCAGCAACCTGCGCTGCATCGACGGGTCCTGATGAAGGATGTCGATGCACTGACCCAGCAATTCATCGGCATTGACGGGCAGAAGGTGCTGCAAACCTTTCAAGGTTTCCCGAGCCTGTTTGTTGATGTACGTCAATTCAAGCGTTTCACGATCCGCCATCATCACGTTGATCGGCATTTCTTCGATCATACGCTGCAGGCGGACCGATTCGGCGTCTGCCTTGACCTTTTCTGTGATGACGCTCCACGTCGCCATGGCAGCGATGTAATTGCCGTTCTTGTCGTTCACGGCGGAGACAGCGAGTTCAAGTGTCTCTGCACCCAGCATGATGTGTGAGGTGATCGGCAGGTTCGACGGGTCGGTCAATATCTTGCGCTGATGTGACGGGTCCTGATGAAAAATATCAATACACGATCCCAACACGTCGTCGGCCCTGACCGGCAGGAGATGCTCAATCGATTTGAACGTGTCACGGCTTGATTTGTTCAGATATGTCAGTTCGAGCGTTTCGGGATCGGCCATCATGACGTTGATGGGCATGTTTTCGACCATCTGCTGCAGGCGATCTGCCTCGGCATCCGCCTTGACCTTCTCCGTGACAATGCTCCACGTCGCCATGGCGGCGATGTAGTTTCCTTTCTTGTCATTCACCGCAGAGACGGCGAGATCAAGAGTTTCTTCACCCAGTTTGATGAATGAGGTTATCGGCAGGTTCGATGCATCCGTCAGAATGCTGCGTTGATGAGCCGGATCCTTGTGGAAGACATCAATGCACGAGCCTAAGACATCGTCGGCCTTGATTGGCAGGAGATGCTCGATCGTCTTGAAGGTGTCACGGCTTGATTTGTTGTGGTAGGTCAGTTCCAGCGTTTGCGGATCAGCCATCATGACGCTGATCGGCATGTTTTCGACCATTTGCTGCAGGCGATCAGATTCGGCGTCTGCCTTGACCTTTTCGGAGATGATGCTCCAGGTCGCCATCGCGTTGGTGTAATTTCCGTCACCGTCAAAGACCGGAGATACCAGCAAATCCAGGGTTTCATCTCCCAGTTTGATGTGCGTTGAAATCGGCAAATTTGAAGCGTTTGCCAGAATGCCACGCTGATGTGAGGCATCCGTGTGGAAAACGTCAATGCAAGAGCCCAGAACCTCGTCGGCCGAGATCGGCAGCAAGGCTTCGATGGCCTTGAAAGTATCTTTGCTGGCCTTGTTGAGATAAGTCAGTTCAAGCGTATTCGGATCCGCCATCATCACGTTGATCGGCATACTGTCGAGCATGCTGTGTAGCTGGACGACTTCGTCATTGTTGGCTACGGGTGCGCTTGATGCTGTATCTGCCACGGCAGTGTTCCATTCCTCTGCTGCTGTAGCCTGGTTCGCCTTGCCCAGAACGTCGTGACGCGTGCCGGCGGCAATCGCCATCGCTTCGCCAATCAGATCGTCCGGGACACCGAGTTCCCTGAGCGTCGCGTTCAAATGTCCAGCGACGGCGTCAAAATGTGAATCATTGAGCCCATCATCGACGAGATGGGCGTGGGCATTGGTCAAATCCTTGCCCGAATAACTGTTGGGGCCGCCAAAAGCCATGGTCAAAAAGGCTTTTTGTTTGGCGCGTTGGTCATCCATGTCCGTAGACCTGAAATACATCTTTATCGAATCGTCGCCCAAAACCTTGCGATAAAATAAATCGACCGCTGCATCAACGGCGGGCTCACCACCCAGACGTTCATACAGACTATTATCGTTATCGGACATATTCAGCGTACTCCTACGTGTTTAATCATCTGACCACCCGGTCAATAACAAACGGCCAGTAAATGAATTGGCGATCAACACGACCCCCGTCATCGAGTGCATGTCAGTCAGTTTTCACTGTGTATTCCGAGACTTCAGTGAGCACAGACAGTTACCATACTGAGAACAACTTAATTGTCGCCATTAAGAAATCCAGCCGATTACCAATAAAATAATGCTGCTTCAGTGTTCAGGTAGATTTTTCCGGGTCAAATATGTGAATTTGTATGAATTGGAGAAATCAAATTTCTGTTCCTGGACAGCGGTACCGGGAGTTAGCCAAGGTGTCTGGCAAAAGTTTCATTTCAGTTTTTTTTCATCAAAGTGCGAACGTGCGATGCGACCGACGAAGCCAGAGCCATTGGATTATAGCCGCCCTCCAGAATTGACACCACACGCCCTTTGGCATGCCTGTCCGCCACACCCATTAATTCGCGGGTCGCCCAGTCAAAATCCTGGTCAACGAGCTTCATTCCACCCACGGTGTCAGCAATATGAGCATCAAAGCCGGCGGAAATAAACATCATTTGCGGCTCGAACTGATCAAGGGCGGGTATGACCTGCTCGGCAATTACCTGGCGGAAACGATCGCCTCTGGTCCCGCGTGCCAATGGCACATTCAGCAGATTGCCGACACCTGTTTCATCTGCCGCACCGGTCTTCGGGAAGATCATCCACTGGTGCGTAGAGGCGAAAAATACGTTGGGATCTCTCTTGAAGATGTTTTGCGTGCCGTTGCCATGATGAACATCGAAATCCATGATGGCAACGCGTTCAAGTCCATGTTTCTCGCGAGCATGCGCAGCGCCAATAGCGACGTTGTTGAAAAAGCAAAACCCCATGGCCTGAGCAGCACTCGCGTGATGTCCGGGCGGGCGGACTGCGCAAAAGGCATTGTCGCCGTCGCCGGCCATTACAGCATCCACGGCAGCACAAATCGAGCCTGCAGCACGCAGCAATGAATCGGCTGAGTTGGGAGACAAACGGGTATCGCCATCCAGATCGACAACTTCAGTTTCGTGGATACCTTGTAGAATATTCTGAATATGTTTCATTTCGTGGACCCTGCTGAGTTGCGCGGATTCCACTTTCGGAGCCTGTCGGCGAACCAGCGGGCCAAATTCGGCGTCTGCCAGTCGCTCCGAGATTTTTTTCATGCGTTCGGGAGATTCAGGGTATCCGCCACCCGGATCGTGCTTCAGGCATTCAGGATGGCTGTAATACAAGGTCGTCACGGGGTGTCGTCCATTCAATCGTTTCGCAGCGTTGCCGGAAGATGTCATAAATAAAGAATTTGTCCAGGTTGAATACCAGACTACCTGTCTTTAAGGATAGGTTCACAGGTATTCTTGGTGCCAATTCAAGGGAAAATAATGAACGCGTCGTGCGATAATATTGGTATGGGTTTTTTCCCACTGACGCCAGAGGTGTTCAGGGCTTTTGCGAAAGTAAACGCGACATCTGAAGAGATCGGACCGATTGCAACTTATCTCGACGAAGGTGTCAGCGCGCCGAAACATATTGATGATGTCTCGATCCTTGAAACCGACATCGTGTTGTTGGGCCTGTACGGTTGCGACACATTGACAGCGGCCATTTGTTGTCTGGTGACGACGTCAAGGAGCAAGACTGACGACGTTGATGTTACCCACGCGATCAAACTCGATTCGATCATCGTTGATCAGCGTTCCCGGCGGCGCGGTCTGGGCGTTGCTCTTGTTTCTGAATGTTTCGCTGAAATAATTGCAGATCCCGGCAAGAACGTTACGCATCTTTATGCTCATTCCGTTCATCCCGCGACCGTCCGTCTGCTCCGAACACTTGCTTTTCAGGATCCGCCGCCCAGCGGTGCACCAATATCATCGCTACACCTTGGTGACGGGACGGATGGTTTCGTCAAACGGTGCAATGATCGGCTGGCATCAGTCTCGACAAGCCTGAAATTGCATTGTAGCTATTGTCAGTCGAGCAGCCGCAAGGCAAGGCGCTGGTGTTCAAAGGTTCGCTTTGACGCCTGATTTCACACCGGTCACGGAATTTCCAGGTTATGACTGACGACGACAAAAAACCCCTCATCACAATCGCCGAATTTAATGAACTCACGACGGAACAGTTGCCGTTTATGGTGGCGATGGGAGTGATAACGGAGGAGATTGGCTATGGCTACGCCCGCATGCGATTGCCGGTCGAAGACGATCATTTGCGCCCGGGTGGTACGGTCGCCGGGCCCTTTCTGATGGGGCTTGCGGACGGATTGATGTATGCCGTAGTTCTGGGGATGATCGGCAAGGTCGAACTGGCCGTGACAACCAATCTCAATTGCAACTTCCTGCGTCGGCCAAAGGTCGCGGATATTATCGGCGAAGGCAGAATTCTAAAACTGGGGCGTCGTCTGGCCGTGGGGGAGGTGTCGCTTTTCTCCGAAGGGGATGCGTCACCGGTGGCACATGTCACTGCAACCTATTCAATTCCGCCAGATCGTTGATATCAAACAATTTATTACAATTAATAAAACCCTTGTATTTGAATATGTTACGTTAAGGGTATTATAATACCTTTTTTATAAGCCTTTGTTTTAAAACATTTTAATAGTGTTGACTGCACAAAGTTTTCTGACATACTCCGCGACTTCAGCGAACGGTCCTTTTTGGTGCCGTAACCGCATTTATTACACCTGAGCATTTCCGGTTCTCCGGAGGCGCCTGAAAATCAGAGTGACGTCATGAAGACTTATTCCGCCAAGCCGTCGGAGGTCGTGAAAAAGTGGATTATGATCGACGCCGAAGGGCTCGTTCTCGGTCGACTGGCAAGTGTTATTGCCGCGCGCCTGCGTGGTAAACACAAGCCGATGTTTACGCCGCACATCGATTGCGGTGACAACGTCATCGTTCTCAACGCTGACAAGGTCGCACTGACCGGTCGCAAGCGTGCAAACAAAACCTACTACTGGCACACCGGTTATCCGGGTGGCATCAAGGAACGCACCGCCGAAAAGATTCTCGATGGCGCGCATCCCGAACGTGTCGTGCAAAAAGCCGTGGAGCGCATGGTACCGCGCACGCCGCTTGGCCGTCAGCAGATGAAGAACCTGCGTGTTTACGCCGGTTCCGATCACCCCCATGAAGCGCAGGATCCGGAAATGCTGGATGTTGCGGCGATGAATTCGAAGAATAAAAGGAGCGATTGAGCATGGCCGAAGACAAGCACACGCTGGCCGATCTCAAGGATTTGACCGAAAACCCGCCGGCCGCCCAGGCTGAAGACGCCGCTGCTGCAGCCGATAGTGCTGACGCTGCTCCCGTCGAAGCCGTTGCGGCGCCCGTTGAACTGGTCGAGCCCAAGATTGATGCCCAGGGCCGGGCCTATGCCACTGGTAAACGGAAAAACGCCGTTGCCCGTGTCTGGATCAAGCCGGGTTCCGGCAAGGTCTCCGTCAACGGCCGGGAAGGGGAGGTCTACTTTGCCCGTCCCGTTCTGCGCATGTTGCTGGCACAACCTTTCGCTGCTGCCGATCGGGCTGGACAATATGATTTGTTCTGCACCGTCAAAGGTGGTGGCCTCAGTGGCCAGGCCGGCGCCGTACGTCATGGCATCAGCCGCGCCCTCGTAAACTTTGAGCCGGGCCTGCGTCCTGTGCTCAAGAAGGGTGGCTTCCTGACCCGCGACAGCCGCGTCGTCGAGCGTAAAAAATACGGTCGCGCCAAAGCCCGCCGCAGCTTCCAGTTCTCGAAGCGTTAAGTACCGAAGAACAAAAACCTTTACAGGTTAGCGAAAAGGGTCTGCAGAAATGCAGACCCTTTTTTACGCACATACGTCTTGATGTATCTATCCTGATTTCAGTCCGCGTGCTTATGAATGAAGTTTGTTATCTCTTCAAGAACGACTGGCCATTCCGGTTCATCCTCAAGGACGATGTGGTTTGCTCCATCCAGCGGGAAAAATCTGGCATTTGGTATTGAGGACGCAAGGAAGCGGCCCGCTTCGAACGGAACAGCCGCGTCATCGCGTCGGTGCAACACCAGAACAGGAACCTTGATGTCGGCCAGCAAGTGGCGCACGTCGATGTTAGCAAAGGTTTTCAGTATGCTATACGCGTTGTCCGGGGTGGTGGTTATTCGTTGAAGTTTACTAAAATCCTGGCGTTGTTCTGAATTGGCATCTGGCAGGAACAAGGCGGTGTTCGCTGAGTGGATGATGGGATTTGAGCTCCCCCAGGATGCGCGCGTTAATTCCAGCATGGAGTCGCGAATTTCTTTATAATTTTGATCGGTGGAATGTTTGAAGCCTGAAGCATAACCGTCGTATAAAATCAGGCAGCTGACTTTATCTGGATGACGGTGGGCGTAAGCGATGGAGACAGACGCGCCTTGGGACGAGCCGAGCAAAGAGAATTTTGTTAGACCCAATTCCCGAACAACGGTTTCGAGATCCGTTATCATGGTCTCGAACGATAAATCTTCTACTTCCCAGTCGGATAACCCGTTTCCGCGTTCATCATAGCGGATGTACTGAAATTCCCGAGACAAATCCCTGACCCAATGTCCGGCAAGGACACTTTCGAAGTCATGCTGTAGATGAGTTAAGAAACTTGCTGCCCTAACCAAAGGGAAGCCGCTACCCAAACTCGCATAAGCCAAATTAATCCCGTCTTTTGTCTCACAATATCGAATATCGAGAGCGCTTTTATCAACATGATCTGAGGGGGCCAAGTTTGTCTTGGGATCATCCGATTTGACTTCAAGTTCAAAACGGTAACCACGCCCGTGCACAGTCTTAATTACCCTCTGGCGTTTTCCGTCATCGCCCAGAGCGGAGCGGGCCACGCTGATTTGCGATGAAATCGTTGAATCTGAAATAAAGCGCCCGCTCCAAACAGAAGCGGTAATTTCGCTTTTGCTGATCACCCGGCCTGGATTTAAGGCCAGATAAGCAATCAGGTCGAAAGTCTGTGGTTCAATCGCGATTGGTTCTTTATCTCTTAAAATTTCAACGCTTCCAAAATTGAGAATCACGTTACTGAAAGAGAGCCACCGCACGTTGTGTGTTTCCATATGTCGACTTTCCTACAAACCGAGTGATCAAATCCCAAGGAAATCCGGAAGATATCTCAGGGGCTTCTCAAAGTTTGTCTGCGCACTATGGCATAGAATGCAAGTGATGATAGGAGATTCAAATCACAAGTCGATTTACCATGTTCGGTAGTTCATTGAAGTAAAGTTGAATACTCTGATGGAGCTATCCAGTTCTCAACGGAAGAATTTTCTAGTTAGATGATATGTTTGATGAAATCATAACAACGAAAAAGCGGTTGCGAGAAATTGTTGGCACACCAAGCCACCGGATGGCTGGCAAAGTGATAGATCACATTGATGACATTTGTCGAAAATACATAGGCGCAGCATCCTATATCGTGATTTCGTCACGGGGCAGTGACGGGCTTTTGGATATGTCGCCCAAAGGTGACCCAGCAGGTTTCGTTCACGTTATTAATGACAAGACTTTGGCAATCCCCGAGCGGCCCGGTAACAAACGAGCCGACACTTTTGAAAACTTGTTGGTCAATCCAGAAGTCGGAATCATTTTTCTTATCCCCGGTTTTCCCTACATTCTTAGAGTGGCCGGTAAAGTCCAAATCGTTCGTGATAAATCGCTTCAGCAATTGTTCGCGATCAATGGGAAGGAGCCTGCCCTGATCACTGTCGTAACCGTTGAGGAAGCTTTGGTCCATTGCGCTAAGTCCATTGCCCGATCAAATTTATGGAACCCGGAAAAGTGGCCCCTGGCTGAAGATGTTCCATCTTATGCCGCCTCCACGGTCGTGCACGCGGCGCTTTCTGATACGGTCGAAGAAATGCAGGCAAGGATAGATAAAGATTTCAATACCCAGATGTATTAAGCCGACGCGATAAATAATTCACTAAAGTGAACATGAGTTGTTTCATTCAATTATCCAGTTCTCAAAGGGAGGAAATTGAGATGAAGGACAGGTTTGTTTTAGCCGCAGTGCAGTCATCGCCAGTTTATTACGATAAGCAGGCTTCCACCGACAAAGCCTGTGAATTAATTATTGAGGCCGGGCGACTTGGTGCGGAATTAGTCGCGTTCAGTGAAACCTGGTTGCCCGGATATCCGTTTTTCTCTCACAGCGAAATCGGCCCTACCCGGAGCCAGGCGGGCGTCATCTATCTCGATCAAGCTGTTGCTATTCCAGGTCCCGAAACGGAACAACTTTGTGCGGCTGCCAAAAGTGCGGGAACTGACGTCGTGATTGGTGTTTCCGAGTTGGATCTGAGAACCAGAGGGACCATATATTGCACGGTTTTGAGCATTGGAAAGGAAGGCCGCATTTTAGGTGGTCATCGCAAGTTGAAACCAACTTACCATGAGCGCACGGTATGGGGCGAAGGTTCGGGAGATGATTTCCATGTCTATGATCGGTCTTACGGAAGGCTAAGCGCACTTAATTGCTGGGAGCACCAAATGGTGTTGCCGGGGTATGTGATGATGGCGCAAGGGACGGAAGTCCATATTGCTGCGTGGCCATTCGCGGACCCTGACGTCGCACCTGAGCCTCCAATGACGGTATGGGCCAGACAAGAGATATTATCGAGGGCCTTCGCAGCGCAAGGAGCGTGCTATGTTGTTGCAGTTGGCGCAAATCTTGATCTCGATTGTGTCCAGCCGGAATTACGTGATTTGGCAACAAAGCGACCGGGGAAGTGCATGGTTATTGATCCACGTGGCGAAGTCGTGGCGCGCTCGGAACCTGGTGAAGAAACGATTTTGTTATACGAGGCCGACCGATCAATTATACAAGCGGCAAAAGTTGGCAATGATGTAACGGGGCACTATTCGCGTCCGGATGTGCTTGAGCTTTATGTCAATGGAACGCTGGCGACAGAAATTTCACCTGTATCGGCGATAGCTACTCCCTAGCGCCGAAGCTCGGACCAACATACTGGACCTGAATTTGTCGCAAACAAGTCACATTTAATATTAGTGGTTGGTAAGCTATTGTTATTAAGCTATAAAATATAGTTTACATCTATCGAAGCGTTAAGCCTCAGGAACATACGAACAGAAAAGGGCTGCCTTCGGGTGGCCCTTTTTTTTGTGCGGTAAGGAACCTGGCAAAGCTGGTCTATCCCGTGGTGTTCGTCATTTCACGCCTGGTACCGTCAGGCCGGCAGAGGTGCAGTGGACAGGATTTCTGCATGACGTTCTGTATCGATGCTGTCTGAAAAAGCCAGACTGCTCGAATAACCCGAAACGCTGAACGCCGGGTTCATGCTTAATGTTTGTTCGGCCTGATCTTTGGCAAGCTCCACTTGCCCCAGCTTTCCATAACAACCTGCCGCCTCGGCAAAATATCCAAAGCGGGGAAAGGCATTCTGCAGAAAACTGCTCGCGGCTTCTTCGTAGGCTCCGCTCATCATCAGGGCCCGGCCCAGCAGGTGCGCCCACATGGGGGATGAAAACGGATCAAGCCTCATTGCCGTCCGGATCCATTCCGCACCTTCCTGCGGGTCGCCATACCATGTGGCCAGTTCTCCTTTTTGCGCCAGCAAGCGGGGATCGTTGGGATTGAGAGCCATGGCTCTGTCGTTATGATAGCTGGCCTGTTCGAGATGCTGTTTAGCGATAGAGATTTCGGCCAGTACCCTGTGCGCCTCAACCTCGTTCTCATCTATTCGCAGTGCGTTGCTGGCAGAATCCTCAGCCTGGCGCACCAGATTTGCCGGGTCCGGAATATACCCCCGCCCGACGGCTTGCCCCAGTGCGCACGCCTTCCATGCATGCGCTGCGGCGTAATTGGGATCAAGTGCTATTGCTCTGTCGAGCAACTCCAACGCCTTGACGCAGTCATCTTTCTGAAAACAATGATGATGATATTTCCCGGCCAGCAACAGTTCGTACGCAGCCATGGAGCCAGGCGGCTTTCGAATAACTTTTCTGACCTGAAAACTTTCAATGCGCCCTGGCAATACACCAACGATGCTCTGGGCCAGTTCTTCCTGTAACGCCAATACGTCATCAAATTCCTGACTGTATCGTTCTGCCCAGATATGTTTGCCACTTTCACCCTCGATCAGCTGGGCAGTGACACGAATCTGATTATCCGTTTTGCGGATGGAGCCTTTGACGACATATTCGACACCCATTTCCCGGCAAATATCCTGCGGCGAGACAGACTTTGCAAGATTGAATGCTGAATTACGGGCAATGATAATGATCTCTGGCGAACGCGAGAGTTCGGTGATGATGTCTTCGGTCAATCCAGCGGAAAAATAGGCCTCGTCGGGGTTCCCGCCCAGGTCTTCAAAGGGCATGACGACAAGTGAGGGACGGCGATCCTGATGGAGTCGCTCAAGATTATTGGCTGTCACTTCCGAGACCGGTGAATTGGCCGCACCGGCGGGGTGAGCAGATCCCTGGCGATCCGCCAGTACGGCTTCATATAAAGCCTGTGTTTCTCCGCTCGGTGCCAGACCCAGTTCGTCGGCCAAAACCAGTTTGCATTTCAGGAAAGCCTGAACGGCTTTGCTCGAATGCCCGGCGGCTAAATGGAGGCGCATGATTGTGCAACAGGCATCCTCGCGCAGTGGATCGAGAACGGTTATTCGTTCTGCAACAGCCAGCGCCTGATCCACCTTGCCGGTTTCTTCCAAAAGTCGGCACAGGCGTGTCATGGCGTCAAGCGCACTGTCGCTCAGGCGGCTGCGCTCGTCTCTCAACCATTCCTCAAAACCCGCGGCATTGACATGTACGCCGTCGAGCAGTGGGCCACGATAAAGTTCAACAACTTTTGCAAGATCCGCTGCATCCTGACTTCCGGCCAACTGCTCGAACTGATCCAGATCGCAGCGGCAGAGATTTGCATCCAGGCACACCTCGCCACCGGCAAATGTCAGAGTTTCCTGCGATCCCGTATTCAGACATTTTCGGAGTTGGGACAGCGTTTGCCGCAGACTGCCCTGGGCCTGTTCTTCTGCCCTGTCACCCCAAAGCAGGTTTGCCAGACGCGAGCGGGATACTGCTTCACCCCGGCTACCCGCCAGCACTGCAAGAACGGCCCTGGATTTTACAGAAGTCAGGGTTACTGGTTCATGCTCGTCGTTCTGTAAATCGAACCCGCCCAGTAGACTCAGATAATAACTTGTCATCATTTCCCGTATTGAACATAGCGGCTGAGTAATGTTTCTCGCGTTATGTCGGGAAATGATAGTGGTTTACGACGGAATCACAAATTTTTCACATATTCCGGACCTTTGAATGCTCCGTTTTGACAAATCTCTGATGCTCCACATGGAAAATCAAGCCATTCCATAACCTCTCACCAGGAGTAACCAGACGATGAACATAATGCAGAGCAACGACCAGTATGCAGACGATACGACATTGGCGCCGGAACAAATCAAGCCGGGTCATGCAAAATTTGTTGGCTCAATTCCTGAAATGTATGATCGCCATTTAGGACCGCTCTTATTCGAATTTTCCGCCGCTGATATTGCAGAACGGATCGCCCGCCACCAACCCGATGCCCGGCGTGTCCTTGAAGTCGCCTGCGGAACCGGCATTTGCACGGACCATCTATGGCGCAATCTGAACCCGGAAGTGCAAATTCTCGCGACCGATCTGAATGACGCCATGCTGGATCATGCGCGCGAGAACCGCAAAGCGTTGACGAACGTCACTTTTCAACAGGCTGATGCCCAGGCCCTGAATATTCCTGATAACACGCAGGACGCAGTTGTCTGCCAGTTCGGTCTGATGTTCTTCCCGGACAAGGCCGTTGCCTTGTCGGAGTTTGCCAGGGTCTTGAAGCCCGGCGGTACTTTGGCCCTTAATGTCTGGGATGATCTGACAGTCAACAAGGTTGCCGGTATTGCGAAAGATGTGATTGCCGGTTTCTTTGAAGACAACGCACCGGATTTTCTGACCGTGCCGTTTGGTTACAGCGATCTGGACCCAATCAGACGACTGGTACAGGGCGCCGGCCTCGAAAAACTGGAATTCGCGATCGTCGAAACTACAGTTGAGCGTCCCAGTGCAGTTTCGGTTGCCCGGGGCTTCGTTGAGGGTAATCCCGGGATCTTGCAGATCAGGGAACACGAAGGCGTCGATGAAGAGGAAATCATCGCAGCCGTTGCCCGGGCTTACGAAGATGAATTCGGTCCTGATTTCCTTCAAATCCCGCTTCGCGAAATCGTTGTCCTGGCACAAAAACCGCTTGCGTAAAATATCTCGCAGTGTCGACAAGTCGTTTTCATGACAATAAACGGAGAACGCATGGGAACAGAAAAAGGCTCGCCGGTTGGCGGGTCTTTTTTTGTAAAAACCGCTACAAAGCTGACAAGATTGCAAAACCCTGGCCGCAGTGTGCCGAACGCTGGCACATGAGTCTGTTTGTCGTCATTGAATGTTGTTGCCGATGGTAACCAAAGTTATTTCAACTTAGTCTCTTTGTATCGCGCAGGCGAGCGACCTGATGAACAAAAGTATTGGTGTATACCGACAAGGATTGTGATGAGAAATGGCTTTGGCGAACAAGGACAAAATTCGAGCATTGCTGAAGAGCATTGAAACTGGCGACCCTGGTCCGATTGCTGTGGTTAATGAGGATAAATATATTCAGCACAATCCTCAAACCAGCGAAGGCAGTGAGGGGTTGGCTGTGCTGTTCAAGCGGCTGTCCGAAACCTCACCGCATGTAAATATCGTGCGTGCCTTCGAGGATGGAGATTTCGTTTTTGCCCATACCGAATACGATTTTTCGCGAAGGAATATCGGTTTTGAAGTGTTCCGGTTTGAAGATGGCCAGGCGGTCGAACACTGGGACAATATTCAGGCGAGGTCAGGTCCCAATCAGTCAGGTCACAGCATGGTGGACGGGGCAACCAAATCTGTCGACCTTGATTTGACCGAGACGAACCGCGCACTGGTTCAGTCTTTTGTCGAAGATGTGCTTATCGACGGACAGCATGATCAATTGGGGGATTATGTTCATACTGAAACCTTTATTGAGCATAATCCGGGCCTTGCGGATGGCATGTCATCATTGAGGAAAGCGCTTGAAACCTCGAATGATGGTATCCGGCAAATTGACTATTTGCGGGTCCACCGTGTCCTGGCAGAAGGTAATTTCGTCCTTGGCATCTGCGAGGGAAACTTCGAGGGCACACATAGTGCCTTCTACGACCTTTTTCGCGTCGATGATGGCAAGTTGGTCGAGCATTGGGACACAACCGAAAAGATCGCACCGCGGAGCGAGTGGAAAAACGATAACGGCAAATTTTGAGTCCGTAACGACCTGTTTATGAGGCGTCCAAATATTTTATGAGTCGGACAAATCTCTGCTGCAGTATTTGCTTCGAATCAATAGCGGAAGTTCTGGATGCCGGTTGGCGATTGAATTAACCTGAAGCTTCTATTGCCCGTTGTCCATCTGGCGCGGCATTAGCCAATTTTCCGATTTTCGAAAGCGTGATGTACGACAATGAATGAAAACAGAATGCAGGACCGCCGGGACAAACCCGCGTCCCTTGTGAGCGGGATCAAAAGCTTCCTGTATAACTTTGGTATCCTGGCCATGCACCCGTCACAAAAAGCAGGCGATGAACACCGCGATACTACCGACGAACGCGGCCGTCGGAATCGCCGCACCCGCCGCGGCAATATCAGAGACGACGAAAGAAGAACCGACTCCCGCCGAAGCTAGTCGGTATCCAGCGTGTGGAGTTCCCGGCGCATGATTTTGCCGGTGCTGGTTTTTGGCACGTCGTCGACGAACTGGATTTTTCGCGGGCATTTATAAGCGGCCAGCGATTGGCGGCAAAAATCGATCAGGTCCTGCTCGGTGCCGCTCACGCCTTCTTTCAGGACGACATATGCCTTGGCGATTTCGCCCTTCATTTCGTCAGACTGTTTGCCCACCGCCGCAAGTGCGACGTCAGGGTGTGCCGCAAGAACCCGTTCGATCTCGGCCGGATAAACATTGTAGCCGCCGGTTAATATCATGTCCTTCTTGCGGTCGACGATGAAGACGCAGCCGTCCTCGTCCATAGTGCCAAGATCGCCTGTGTGAAGCCATCCGTCCGGTTCGAGCGTTTCACGCGTTTTTTCCTCGTCACCAAAGTAGCCCATCATCACGATGGGCCCACGTACCATCAACTCGCCGACTTCGCCGCGTGGCATGGCTTTGGTCGCATCCTCTGCATCCGCGATCCGAAGTTCGCAGTAGGGAATGGCGCAGCCGATCGAGCTGTGTTTGTTCTTGCCGTAAAGCGGATGCGTGGAGCCCAGTCCGGCGATTTCCGTCATGCCCCAGAGTTCAAAGAGAGGGACCTTGAACCCTTCTTCGACGGCTTCCATTGTTGGCACCGGCATGGTCTGGCCACCGACATAACAGCGCTTCAGGCTGCTGAGGTCTGCGCCGGCGAAGGCCGGACTGTTCAGCATGAACATGTACATGGTCGGCACGCCATCAAATATCGTCGCTTTGTGGGTCGCGATGTCCTCCAGGACCAGCGCCGGGTCGAAGGTTTTGTGCAAGACCAGCTTGGTGCCAAACATCATCATGCCTGTCATCAGGACATTCGCGTAAACATGGGGACAGGGCAGGGCGCTCACCACCACGTCGTCCTGGCCGCGCATATGCAACTGGCTGGTCATGGCACCGTTGAAGATAACTGCTTTGTGGGACTGCATCGCGCCTTTTGGGTGGCCGGTCGTACCGGATGTATAGCCGATCGTCGAGAGAGCCTCTGGCTCGACGTCGATCATTGCGGGCGGTGCCATGTCTCGGGAGATCAGATCATCAAACCCTTCAGCGCCCTCAGGTGCATCGCCGAAGGAGATGATCGAGGCGACGTTCGAGTTGTCCTTTACGCCCATGATGCTGGCGGCTTTGTCGCCAGATGTGATGATGGCCCGGGCACCGCAATCCTTGACTACAAATTCGATCTCGGTTGGCGTCAGCATTGTGTTGACCGGGTTGATTACCGCGCCAATGCGGGCGATAGCGAAGTAGCTGACAACCCACTCCCATGAGTTCGACGCATAAAGGGTGACCACATCGCCCTGACTGGTACCGAGACCGTGGAGAGCGCCAGCCGCCTTGTCGATGAGCGTGTTCAATTCGTTAAAAGTGAAAGATCGGCCTTCGAATACCAGCGCTTCCCTGTCCTGAAAAGTCTGTGCGGCATAGGCTGGAATCTGGCCAATGTGATCAAGCATGATTGTTTCCCCCGGGGGCCCGGCCTGCCGTGAGATTGTCCTCACCCTGTGCCGTTACCCCATTATGATTCCGGCAGTTACCGTAGTCAAACGGGGCATATTTGAAAATTTTGAAAGAACATAAAGTTGCGGGAGCTGGTTCGGGCGGAGGTATTAAATTTTCCAGTCGTCTGAAAAAATGTAATTGTCCCTCTCAATTGAAACTGAATTTCAAAAAACGCCTGGAGAAAACGCGATGTCGAATACCGTCTCAAAAGAGAGCATTGGCTTTGTCGGCCTGGGTGGTATGGGGCGGGGGCTAGTCAAAAACCTTCTGAAACACGGATTTGGCGTGACGGCGTTTGATGTCGATCCGGCAGCATTGAACGCGGTTGCGGAAATGGGTGCCGGCAAGGCCGGGAATATTTCTGCATTGGCTGAACGTGCCGATGTGCTGGCCGTTTGTGTCACCACGGCTGAAGTCATCCAGAGCATCATGCTGGGCGAAGATGGCGCACTGCGGCACATGAAGGAGGGGTCAGTTTTTCTAGATCACACAACGACCTCACCAGCACACGTTGATATTATGCACGAGGCCTGCCAACAGGTCGGCGTTGAGTATTGTGAAGCTCCGATGACCCGCACCCCGGCTCATGCCGAACGGGGCGAAGTCAATGTTTTATACGGAGGCACAGAGGAACTGCTCGACCGGTTGCGTCCGGTCTTCAAGGCTTATGCTGAAAATGTTTTTCACGTTGGACCGGCAGGCCACGCCATCCGACTGAAACTGATCCACAACTACATTGCTTTTTCCAATGTCGCCGCGTGGTGTGAGGGGTTTGCACTTGCAGCGAAAGACGGTCTCGATATGTCCAAAGTCATCGAAATCATTTCGGCAGCCGGCGGTAAAAGCGGCATGATGGATATTTATGGTGCATCAACCTTGCAGCGGGATTTTACGCCGCATATGTCCCTGGCAAATGCTCAAAAAGATGTGCGCTACTATACCGAATGGCTTCGCTCCGCCGGTATGCCGGAGGACATGGCCGAAGCGGTTCATCAAACTTACGCTGAAGCCTCGAGGCAAGGACACGCCGAAGAGGGCTGCACCGCCATTATCAAAATCTATGAGGAATTGTCGGGCGTTGAGGCGCGACTTGATGGATCGGATCAACTTGCTGAGAAAAAGCAAAAGAGTTTATGATCGTCGCGATCATCAGTAACACTCCCTGGAGAGGATCAACTTCTTTATGACCGCCTGCACGGGATATCTCCTGATCGCCGACATATCCGGCTATACCGCTTTCCTGACGTCCTCTGAGCAGGACCATGCCAATCCAATATTACAATCGCTTCTGACGTCGCTGGTCGAACAGGTCGGGGAGCCGCTTCATTTGTGGCGGATGGACGGTGACGCAGTTCTTGCCTATTCGACGAACGAGGAATTCCCGTCTGGCGAAACTTTTCTGGCGATTTGCGAAAACCTTTACAACTCCTTCACTACGCGCCGTCGCGATATCATCGCCAATACCACCTGCACCTGTCAGGCCTGCGCCAATGTCGGTGATCTCGATCTCAAGATCATGGCGCATTACGCGGATTTCGAGGAAATGCAAATCGGCCCGATGAAGGATATTTCCGGTGCCGATGTTATTCTCGTCCACCGCATGGCCAAGACAGATGTCAAAAAGGTCACGGGCATTGGCAGCTACGCGCTCTTTTCCGACGCCGCCGTAAAAGCCATGAACATCGATGCCGCCCTGACGCCTTACAGCCAGTCCTTTGAACATTTTGGCGATGTTTCCATGCAGGTTTATGACCTGGCAAAGGCCTGGGAGAAATTTCGCCAAAACCAGGAGAGGCATTTCCTTGAGGAAGCTGATGGCGTTTTTACCTTTCGTCGCCATTTCGAAATTCCTCCTGCAGTTCTTTGGGAAGCGCTTGTCGCACCTGAGCTCAAACAACGCTGGATGGAGATGATCTCCGTCGATGTTGATCGGCCTGAGGGCCGCATTGGTCCGGGTTCTGGTTACCACTGCGCTCATCAGGACATGGATTTTCGCTATTGGGTGACGGACTGGGAACCCTTCGACTACTTCTCGACAATCATGACGGACCCCGGGAATGACGGACTCAAATTTCATGAGACTTATCACCTCAGTCCCACGGATACGGGAACTGAGCTCCGCTATACGATGGGTCCTGAATGTGATGCCGATGGCGTACGACACGAGAAAGAAGAGGCGGCGTCGAGCGGCTTTCTTGCCGGGTTCTGGCCTGTCGCTTTTGATGAGCTGGAGAAATTGATCCAGGCGTCTCAATGAAGAACATCCTTTGTTACGGCGATTCCAATACCTGGGGGTGCAAGCCCATTACGACCCTCGGCGTGATCGAGCGCTTCGACAGGAACGAGCGCTGGACGGGTGTCATGCGGGGATTGTTGGGCGATGATTTTCTGATCATCGAGGAAGGCCTGAACGCCCGGACCACCGTACATGACGATCCCATCGATGGTGCCCACAAGAACGGCAAGCCCTATCTCTTGCCTTGCCTTGAAACCCATGTACCACTTGATCTCGTCATTATCATGCTGGGTACCAATGATCTCAAAAGTCGCTTCGCGCTTTCAGCCTACGACATCGCGAACGGCATCAAGCCCTTGTTGGAAATTGTCGCGTCCATTGCCCCGAAGAACGGCGGTGTCGTGCCGCAAACCCTGGTTATCGCGCCGCCACCCCTGGCTCGCTTAAGCCTGCTGGCGGGTATGTTTGACGGTGGCAGTGAAAAATCTGAACAACTGGCCCCGCACTATGAAACCATCGCCGGACTGTTCAACAGCCACTACCTCAACGCAGGGGATGTCATCGCCTCAAGCGATGACGACGGCATCCATCTGGAAGCAGATCAGCACGGCCTGCTGGGCACGGCTGTGGCAGAAAAAGCCGGAAAAATATTGGCAGGCAACTGATTATTTGCCGCCTGAGCCTTTGGTCAAAACAGCGAGGCAGGATTGCAGCAATTTCTTGCTGTCGATGTGCGCCGGTCTGGCCGCAACGAGGTGTCTGCCGGTGATCAGGGAATACAGCAGCCAGGATCGCGCCTCCGCCTCGTTTTGATCTTCAGTTAGCTGTCCAAAGAGAAGTTTCAGGAAATCGAGGCGCTGTTCGTCTACGCGACGCAAGGCCTTTCGGACATTTTTGTCCCGTCGTCCCCATTGACGCAAAGCCGGTTCAAGACGTGAACTGACCTGCTTGATCGACAAATCGATGGTTAGTCGCAGTCGATCCTCGGCTGTGCCGCCTTTTTCGTCGACCTGTTCGATAATGCTGAGTGTGCCGAGACCTTCCCACCGCTTCAGCATGGCGTCGAGCAAATCCTGACGATCCTTGAAGTGCCAGTAAAAACTGCCCTTTGTCACACCGAGTTCGCGGGCCAACTGAGCGATCAGGACTTTTTCGATGCCGTCCCGGGCGAGGCGGTCGAGCGCGCCGTCAATCCAGTCTTCGCGGCTGAGCGAAGTGGTATCTGTTGCAGACTTGAAGGGTGCATTCATGGGTGCACCATACCCCAGGGTATTGACTCTGGCAAATCCCAGCGATACCCTTCCATACTAAGGGGTATGGGGAGATAAGTGACGATGGGGTTGAGTGCGACAACTGAAACATCGCGGACGTTCAGCGCGGCAGAGGTCAAGGCCCTGACCCTTGCGGCAGGTGCCGATCTTGTCGGCATCGCCAGCGCACAAACGCTTAATCAATTCCCGCCCGATCCGCGCTGGCCGCAAACGCCGGGCCGACTGACAGAGGATGCCCGAAGCGTCATCGTCCTTGCGTTGCGTGTACCGGTTGCAAGTTTCCGCACAAAAGAGCCCGAGCCCTATCAGATGGTCAACATGATGATCAATCGCCGGCTCGACAAAATCGCCCGCGAGGTCTCGGAAAAACTCGAACGCCGGGGCTTCTTTGGTCTGGTGATGAATAACAATTCGTCTGACTGGGAATTAAAGTCAGGCACCTACGGGCCGCTCAGCCTGCGGCACCTGGCCATCGAAGCCGGCATGGGGACACTGGGGCTGGGCGTCAATTTCATGTGCGTCGAATACGGCCCGCGCGTCAATCTGGCCGTTGTCGTCACGGATGCCGAGCTGGAGCCGGACCAACCGATGACGGAACAACTCTGTGTGGGCGAAGGGTGTTCACGGTGTCTCTATGCCTGCCCGACGGATTCCGTGCTGCATTTCAACATCGACAAACGTGGCTGCTCAACCGAAGCGCAAGTGACGGGCATCTATGGCGTTTCCAATCTTTTCCACCGCTATCTCGAATCTGACGGCGACACCCGTCGATCAATCCTGAATTCCGGCGAGTTGATGGCTTTCTGGCAGGGCGTCACGCGCGTATGGGGCTGTTTCGGAACCTGCCCGCGCTGTACGGCGGTTTGCCCGGTCGGTGACGACTATCACGCCTTCTTGGCCGCACCACAAAAAGACATTCCGGAGACGACGACGGAACGTATCGAAAAAGGCAAGTCCTACAAGGCGGCGTTGGCGCAGGGCGACGATATCCCCGGTATGAACGACTGGAATATCCGCTGGGTCGGGCCCGACGGCTATAGCGGCAAGGCGGCGAAGGCGCAGCGTGAAAAATTCAGACGGGAGCAGCAGGGGCAGCGTCATGAATGAATTAATCCCGACCACGCTGACAGCCGACGACATCAAGCAAAAAGCCAGATCCCTGGGGGCAGACCTCGTCGGTATTGCCGATGGCGCGGTGATGGATCAGTACCCTCCGGACCCGGACAATCCGCGACGGCCGTCGGACATTACTGAAATCGACGGCGGGCGGGTAATCGTGCTGGCCAAGCGGATCAGCTTTGCCACGTCGCGTCTGCCCGCCTGGAATGACCAGCACAAATTTTATGGCGATGAACTGCTGATCTCGGCGCTGGAGGAGCTGGCGCTCGATCTGGTTTTCTGGCTGGAAGATAACGGTGTGCCGGGACTGCTCATTCCGCATCATCATGTCGATCCGACGAAATTTCTCAAAGGCCAGGATACACAGACAACCCACCCGTTGTCGGCGACGCATGCGGCGGTCGAGGCGGGGCTCGGCACGCTGGGTTTAAACCATCAACTCATCACGCCCGAATACGGTCCCAGGGTCATATTGGGGATCGTCATGACCTCGGCGGAGATCGAGCCCGACCAGAAAATGGAAAAGGCGTTGTGTCTCGGGCCTGAATGCGGGCGATGTCTCAAGGCTTGCCCGGCCGATGCGGTTCAGCACTGGGATCGCGACTGGAAAAGTTGCGACACCTTTCGGTCGCCCTTCGGCTTTGAATTTGTCGCGGACTATTTGACCGGCGTCATGACCGAAAAAGACCAGACCAAACAAATCGGCATGCTGCGTAGTATGGAATCATCGGAGCTGTTTCAGGCCATGCTGCGCGGTAGCGGAATCATCACTGGTTGCCGGCGTTGTGCTGATGTATGCCCGGTGGGCGACGATTACGAAACGGCTCTGAAAAAGTGGGTCGACGAAATCGCGGAGGAAACGCCGGATAAAGTAGCGCGTCTCGAAAAGATGAACCAGGCTGAATTGCCCGAGAGCTATCATCTTCAAAAGCGCTGGATAGGGGATTTGGGATGACCAGAATACTGCACATTATATTACGCTGCGGGAGAGACTGATGGCGAACAACGATCCACTCAGGGATTACGGAGACGGCAAACCGAACATTGAAACAATGGTGGATGCATTGGATTTTGCCGCGGACCTGTCGCCGGACCGCACCGCGATCATCTGCGATGACGACCGGATTGATTATCGCCAGTATCGTCATGCCGTGGCGGTTTTCGCTGATCAGCTTCAGGCGCTCGATTGCAAGGGCAAACGTATTGTCGTCCTGATGGGGAACTCCGTCGAAATGTCCGTCGCGATTTATGCGATCTGGGCCGCTGGCGGTGTTCTTGTGCTGCTCAACCCGATGTATACGGAAAACGAGCTGGGACCGATGATCGGGGATGCCGATCCCTGTGCCATCATTTGTACAGAAACCCTTCAGGAAATGGTTTCAGGCATTGCTGATTCACACGGGATCGACACTGTAATCTCTCTGGGGGCAGGGGCTGTCCGCTACACCGACTGGCTGGCCGCCGAAGAGTGTGCGTTGCCTGAACCGCGCCCAAAACCGGACGACGTCGCCTCGCTGCAATACACCGGCGGTACGACCGGATTACCCAAAGGTGCGCGCCACCTTCATCGCAGCATTGTGCATATGACCCGGCAAATTCAATGGTGCTGGTCGGAAAAACCCGCCGCAAACATATGGCTGAATGTCGCGCCCCAGTTTCATATCTGGGGTCTTTGTATGACGGCCCTGGTGCCGACCTATTGCAGGGATACCCTCGTTCTTATTAAACAGTTCCGGCCAGACGTGGTTCTCAATGCCATCCCCCAACACAATGTGACCTTGTTCGCCGGCGGCCCGGCGCCGATCTTTCAGGCGATCATGGGTCATCCTGATTACAAATCGACAGATTTCTCAAGTTTGCGCCTGGTCGGCGGCGGCGGGTCGCCATTTGCCGACGAAACGATCAAGGCATGGGAGGCCGTAACCGGCTGCTCTATCCATCAGGCGCTGGGCATGTCAGAAGCAGCGCCTCTTGCAATGAACCCCCGGCACGATGAAAACCGTTTGGGCACCTGCGGGCCGCCGTGTCCCGGGACGGAGATCGAAGTCGTCGATGTTGAGACAGGAACAAAGGTATTGGCTCAGGGGGAAAATGGTGAATTCAGGGTACGTGGACCGCAAATGATGGTGGAATACTGGCGGCGCGAAGAAGAAACTGCCGAGACCATGCGCGACGGATGGATCCATAGCGGTGATATCGGCCACCTCGACGAGAAGGGCTATGTCGTCATTGTTGATCGCAAGAAGGAGATGGCCATCGTCAACGGCTACAATGTGTTTCCGCGAGAAGTCGACGAAGTCCTTTTTACCCATCCCGGCATATTGGAGGCGGCGGCTGTCGGCACACCATCAGAAAAGACCGGCGAAGTTATTCATGCCTACGTCGTTGCACGCGAAGGTGAGGCGCTTGACGAAGCCAGTGTCATCAAACACTGCGAACAAAGTCTGGCGACCTACAAGGTTCCGGCCAAAATCATCGTCATCGATGCCTTACCGAGAACACCGGCAGCCAAAATCGACAAAAATGATTTGCGGGAACGTTCATTGGCCGGGTAATCCCGGTGTTATTTTTCAGGTTTGGCAGATGTCTATCAGATCGTCCAGCGAATTGACGTTGCACCGACAAAACGCCGCTGGCGGTTGAGTTCGGCGTCGAGGGCGGCCTTGCGGCCCTTGCCCATTTTGATGCCGGGTTCAAGCCACAGGCCTGTGACGATGAGTTCATCCTTGATATTTTTCATGTCGATGCGACCGATGAAGCGCTGGCCTTCCAATATGGGGAAAACGTAATAACCGTATTTGCGTTTGGCTTCGGGTACAAAAACCTCGATGCGATACTCAAACCCGAACAGACGCTGGCAGCGTTTGCGATCGCGAATCAGGGGATCAAAGGGCGAGAGCACGCGCACCCGGTCCGGCGGCTCCGGCAAATCATCGATTTCGTCCGGCAAGTTCGGGTACGCCAGTGCCTTGCCAGGTTTACCGCCATCCGACGGTTCGACCAGGACTTCGATCAAATCGCCGGTTGCCAGGTGGTCGCGGCACCAGGCCGCCGCTTCCTTTGCGGTGACCAGGGCCCAGAAGGCAGCGATCTCGCCGGATGTCGCCACACCCAGGCGGGTCAACGCAGCATGGCAGGCCCAGTCAATAAATCCGGCCTCGCTGACTTGTTCGCTGCGATGGGTGTCCGGAATAACGTTTTCGCTCAGATCATATATTTTCTGAAATCCCTTGCGCCCGGAGATGGCGAGGTTGCCCGTACGCCAGTGGAATTCCAGCGCGGTTTTTTCAGGATGCCAGTCCCACCAGCCCGTACCCTTTTTTTTCTTCGCAGTGACAAAATCACGTGACATTGACGGCCCGGCTTGCCCGACTTTTTCAAGCATGTCGGCCATCACGTCCTCAAATCCTTCACGTCGCCATATGCGCCAGCGTTCCAGCAAAGATGTTTTTTCCCTGGCAAACCGGTGTTGCCAATACGGATAGTATTCAGTCGGGATGACGGCGGCATCATGGGTCCAGTGCTCAAACAATCGCCGATCCTTCTCCAGCAAATGGCTGAGCTGGGCGGGTCGGTAGGATTGATTGCGGGCAAACAGGATCATGTGATGAGCCCGGGCGACCGTATTGATACTGTCGACCTGGACGAACCCGAGTGCGGTGATGATGTCGAGCAGTCCGTCGACATCAAGCCTGGCCCTGGGAGAGATAGAAAGGCCCTGGCGTTGAAGAAATAACCTACGAGCCCGGGCGTTGGGAATGAAAAGTGGTTGATTCATGCCGTAAAAATATACAGGACATCGACAGCAGCTAAAGCTTTAACTGCGGCGTTAGATCGCATGGGCTTGTTCAATACGAGATTTTATGATCCCGTCATTCCTTTTGAAAACCGACAGCTGTGGATGACATGAAATTGTTACTCAAATTTTCAGGTATCGCTCTGCTGGCGTTGACGATTCCTGGCTCAGCCACTGCGAACGCCGACGCCAAATGCCCGGAAGTCGCCGCGACTTCATGGCGACCGGCGGTTACGCACTCCAGCATTATCACTTCCGTGGACAAACGGTACGGCGGCAACTGGTCGGGCTATATCGCCAAATGGGAGCGTGAACTGGACGCGGCGAACGACGTATATCGGCGAGAGAGTTCTCTGATCGTTCGTCTCGGATCAAAAAAAAGAGTTTTCAAGGGTCCTGTATTGTTGGCCCATATCGCCAGTCTTGCCGAGCGTATCGAAGCGGCATACTGCCTCAGGGACGAAATAGCCAGTCAGGCTGATGCCAATGCCGCCGGTCCCGTACCGCGGCGTCCGGTCGGTCGCCCGGAGATCGGCAAGAAGATTGTGCAACTCGCTGAATGCGCGGACTGTCACGGTGGCAACGGGATCTCGGACGTCAATACGATCCCGAACCTTGCGGGACAGGATGCCAGATATCTGGACATTCAGATGAAGACGTTCGCTTCCCCGTCACAGGCGGCGTCATCGACCGCTGGTTCTGCATTGCGGCGACACAGATCAATGGTGAGCCGATCCGGTATCGTGATGAGGAGGGCGTCAGTCGATGTCGCCGCTTATTATCAGAACATGCCTTGTAACGTTTCGCCCGCCGCGGAGACGCTGGCACCAGCAGCAAAGGAATCCTGGAAAATTGAGATTTGCTTTGCCTGTCATGGCAAGACCGGGCGCAGCAAACGCCGCGGTGTCCCCAGTCTGGCGGGGCAGAAAGCTGAGTATTTAAGCAATCAGTTGCGGGCCTTCCGATTAACGGCGGGCAATTCAAAAAAGTTTCACTTTACCAACCGGCGTTTTCACCAGTTTATGTCGACTGTATCCCGGGAACTGTCGAATGAAGATATTCGGGCGATTGCCGGTTATTTCTCGGCACAGACCTGTCGCTGATATCACGGTGCTTCGGCCCCGAAATACGTCTGCAAAATCAACCCTTTGTTAACTATAGCTCAGCGGTTTGTTAATGAATTTCGGGTAGGGTCGTGAGACGTTAAATCGTTTCATGGGCGCAAGCCCTTTTCCGGAGGTCATCATGCAGACCGCAGAACATCCAAATACCTACCTCGTTCGCAAGGACGGTATCCGCTTCAAAGTCGCAGAAATCGAAACCGGCAAGATCGAAAAATACCTTCATGATCTGAAAAAGCTGATGCCGCAATCCAACTGGCGTATTGAACCGCGTTTCCCTGTTTGCGGCGCTGACTGATTTAACAACTGACGCTTCGCTCGCTCAGTCGAGCTCTCGGGAGAGCTGAGCCCGACCGCTGCGAAGAGGACCATGACCGGTTCGGCCACCAATCAGGCCGATTGCGAACACCCGGGTTCGCCACACCATCCCCCAAATAAATATCGCTGATGCCGCTTTGGCGCTAGGTTTCTTCATATGCCTGTCCTGTTACCGACGGAACTGGAGAGATAGACCTTGCGACATACGACACAATTGCGACACCTGCTGGAAAAGCGCGCTGCCGCCATCTTGCCAGGTGCTGCCAACGCGCTAACGGCCCGGATGATCGAAGACATCGGTTTCGAGGCGCTTTACGTCACCGGCGCCGGCGTTGCCAACACCTGGCTCGGCATGCCTGATGTCGGGCTTTTGACTCTGAAGGAACTGGTCGACCATGTCGCGGTGATGCGCGATGCAGTTGAGCTGCCGATGCTGGTCGATGCGGACACCGGTTTTGGCAATGCGCTCAATACGGCGAAAACGGTTCGGCAACTGGAGCAGGCCGGGGCCAGCGGACTTCAAATCGAGGATCAGACCTTCCCCAAGCGTTGCGGCCATTTTGATGGCAAGGAAATCATCAGCACGGCTGAAATGGCGGGCAAGATCAAGGCTGCTGCAGACAGCCGCGCGGATGATGATTTTGTCATCGTCGCCCGCACGGACGCCGGCGCCACCGAAGGGTTTGATGCGGCACTGGAACGCGCGCACCGTTATGTTGAAGCCGGTGCGGATGTGACGTTTGTCGAGGCACCGACGACTGTCGAAAAACTCAAGCAGATTGCCGATGATCTGGCGGTGCCGCAAATTGCCAACATGGTCTTTGGTGGTAAAACGCCTCTGGTCGATCAGGCGGGGCTCGCGGACATGGGGTATGGCGGTGTGCTCTACGCCAACGCAGCCTTGCAAGCCTCGCTCCATGGCATGCAAGAGGTTCTGGGTGAACTGAAGACATCGGGAAATCTTGATGCCGTGGCTGACAAGTTGGTGGATTTCAGGGAACGACAAAGGTTAGTCTCGAAAGATAAATTTGACGAACTTGAAACTCGTTTCACAACACATTCACCAATATCCGGGGAGAACTGATTTGGAACCCATAGTGGCCGCACAGGATTGCTTTGCGACGAGTTACGCCGATGCACGATCACGATTTCGCCAGGCTTGCAGCGATGCCGGCGTGGAGGTCGATACGCGGGTCAATCCCTTGCTCGGCCCGGACGGCGGCGACCTGTCAACGGACGTTGCGTGGTTTGGGCCCAAAGACGCCCGCAAAGTCATGCTGCTGATGTCGTCGACCCACGGTGTTGAGGGCTTTTGTGGCTCAGGCTGCCAGATCGACTGGATCCGCGAATGTGGCGCGGCGGGCCTTTCGGCAGATACCGCAGCCATCGTTGTGCACGCCATTAACCCACATGGTTTTGCCTGGCTGCGGCGGGTTAACGAAGACGGCTGCGATCTCAATCGCAACCACGTCGATTTCGACCAGCCGTTACCGGAAAATCCGGGCCATGATGAACTGGTCGATGCTTTTGTGCCGAATTCACTGGATGAAGAAGCTCTGGCGGCTTCAGACGCCGCGGTCGCGGCCTTCAAACAGGAAAATGGTGAACCGGCCTATCGCATCGCTCGCCAGGCCGGGCAGTACAAACATCCGCACAGTACGTTTTACGGCGGCACCAAACCGACCTGGTCGCGCCAAACATTCGAGGCCATTCTGGCGGACTACGATTTGCCCGGCCGGGACTTCACCATCCTGCTCGATTACCACACCGGTCTGGGCCCTTACGGCTATGGTGAGATGATCCTGACCAACGCGGTCGACGGGCCGGGGCCGCGACGGGCGCTGGCGATCTACAATGAGACGGTCGGCATCCCGCTGATGGGCACGTCAACGTCGGTCCAGGTGCATGGCTCCTGGGGTGACACTTTCAAGCGCGCCTTTAAGGATGACAATTATCTCGGTTTTGGCCTTGAGTACGGCACCTATCAGCAGCCGCGAGGCCTGAATGTGTTGCGGGCTGATCACTGGCTGCACGCCTATGGCAATGTCGATTTCGACGATCCGCAAACGGTGACCATAAAACAGAACATCAAGGATCATTTCTTCTGCGATGAACCGGGCTGGAAAGAAGCCGTATTGTGGCGCTCGCGCCAGGTACAGCGCCAGTCATTGGAAGCACTGGCCTGGTTGCCGGACTAACAGGGAGACCTTTGGTGGCAACTGGCATGCCAGGCGGTGCGTGAAATTTTTCACGACGACGCACCGCCCCGGGATTACGTTGATCCGGACCTTGTGTAGTCGTCAGTCCTTTTCCTTCCTGTTCGGATAAAAATCCGTCACAGCCTGGGGGCCGGCACGTTCGAGACCGGCTTCAAACCCGGCTTCATTCCTGGTTCGCCACGAAAAACGCTCGCTATAGAATGGCACCAGCTGGTCTTCGATCCGTCGGTCTTGTCCATCCATCAGTGAGTTGTAGGCGTCCTCGATGTCCTCGGCGCCGGTCCACGCACCTTTGTACAGAATGACGCCACCCCGACCCATGATCCAGGTCATGTTCGGCAAGATGCCGTAACCTCGGTGCGCCTCGCCGGTCAGGGTATCCAGCAGGATCTGGCGTTTGACATTCGAATGCTTCTGGAAGGCACGCGCGTTGTTGCGCTTGTCTTCCATTGTCGAGTGGTGACGATAGTGTTCGCCCGGATGTGCTTCACGTGAATAGATAAAAACCGAACGCACGGTTCGATCTGCCAGACGGTCTGTGAAGGCGTCCATCGCCTCCGCCGCCATGGCACAATAGGGTCACGTAAAGGAGCCGAACTCGATAATCGCCGGGCCCTTTTGCCACAGTTCCTTCATGTTCACGGTCTCACCGCTGTCTAGATCCTCGAGCGGAAAATCCAGCGCTTTTTCGCCGACGTGAAGATGGTTTCGGAACGCATCAAACGGCGGCATCTCGTCCGCCATCACGAATTCCTGGTAGTTGTAATCGGTCATCAAATACTCCCTGATTTGCTGAGCAAAGACTAGTCGATATATGACAATGCAGTCTAGACTGCTTCGGCGATGATCGTTTGTCAGAGTTATTCCAGTTGGCAGGGCTAAACCAGTGTCCCAAATCAATATTCAATTCACTTTGTTTTCCGCATTTTATTCGCCCCTGATCTCGACAATGTCAGGTGGATTTCTTGAGGCGGAGGGGCTTGAACCGAACTGGTCGATCTCGCCGCCCGGCGTCTCGGCGATTGCGGCGCTGGAAGATGGATCGGCCCATGTCGTGCAGTCTGCCTTGAGCCAGGGTTTTTCAGTGCTGGCCAGGGGTGAAGTGCCAACAGCCGTTCACTTTGCTCAGGTTAATGAGATGGACGGTTTTTTCCTGACGGGTCGCGAGGCCGACCCGGATTTCACCTGGGATAAACTGGAAGGTGCGGAGGTCGTGCTGTTCAAGGGCGGCCAGCCACTCGCGATGTTCAAATATGCCTGCCACAAGGCCGGCATCGACTTTGACAAGATCAAGGCCATCAACCCTGGTGGAGCCAGGGAAATCGATGAGACCTTCCGGGCAGGCGAGGGTCAATACGTTCAGCAACAGGGGCCTTTCCCCCAGCAACTGGAAGCCGACGGAATCGGTCATATCGTCGCCCAGGTCGGTCAGCAAATAGGACCTTGCGGCTTCTCCAGTCTGGCCGCCACCCGTGAGTGGTTGCAAAGCGATATGGCAAAGGCCTTTACCCGGGCCTATGCCAAAACACGGATTTATATGAATGAAACACCGGCGGCGGAAATTGCGGCCGCGGAGAAGCCTTATTTTCCGGATATCGACGAAGCCGTGCTGGCAAACTGTATTGCGACCTATCAGCAACTGGGCAACTGGACGCCCCACGTTGAGATCACGCGACCGGCCTTTGAGGCGACACAGGACATATTTGACTACAATGGTCTGCTGAAAGAACGTTATCAATACGATCAGGTCTGCGCAGAACCGCCAGCGACCAGCTAAAGACATTTATCCACGGGGAAATTGAGTGAAGATCAACGCCGATTTATCGGAACGCGTCGTCATTGACACCAGTCAGGTTGACTGGACCGAGACGCGCCTGCCGGGCGTTCACCGTCGCATGCTGGATCGGGATGGTGCCGAGGCCGGACGGGCGACAACAATCGTTCGCTTTGCAGAAAACAGCTACTTCGATCCGCATGACCATCCAGGCGGTGAAGAATTCCTCGTACTTGAAGGCGTATTCTCGGACCAGTACGGGGATTTTCCGGTCGGCACCTATGTGCGCAATCCCGTCGGCTCAGCCCACAAACCGCACACCGCAGAAGGCTGCACCATTTTTGTCAAATTGTGGCAGATGGAAACGGAAGATCAGGAATTTGTCCGGGTCGATACCGGCACTGCTACCTGGCATCCGGGCCTCGTGGATGGCTTGTCCGTCCTGCCCTTGCATGAATTTGGAACCGAGCATGTCGCGCTTGTCAAATGGGCGCCGGGCACGATCTTCACTCAGCACAGGCATTTTGGCGGCGAGGAAATTCTGGTGTTGGACGGTGTTTTCGAAGACGAGTTCGGGCGATATCCGAAAGACACATGGATCCGCAGCCCTCATGGCAGTTCTCATGCTCCCCATAGCTCCGAAGGCTGTACGATTCTGGTCAAGACCGGGCATCTGGCAGTTCAGTCAGGCATTTTTGACAGGGATGCCGGGCATGTCGGATGAGTCCACGGACGATCAGAAATTATTGGATGCGTTAACCCGAACGGTTTTCAACTCGAGTTCAAATATTTTGTCGATTACCAATATTTCGGACGGCAGGTTTTATGAAGTAAACGACGCCTGGCTCGACACAATGGGCTATACGCGCGATGAAGTTATCGGCAAGACGTCAATGGATTTGGGGATCTGGTTGACGCCGGAAGATCGTGAATATGTCGTCGATGCCATTCGGCAAGATGGTCAATTGCTGAAACACGAATGTACGATCGGTATCAATGGTGGCGGGACGATACGGATTTTTTATTCTGGCGAGGTCGTTTCGATCGACGGCGAAAATCGCCTGCTCAGTGTTACCATCGACATTTCCGACCTACGTGAAAAAGAACAGGAACTCATAGATAGTGAAGCGAGATATCGGGACCTTATCGAAGGATCGGTCCAGGGTATTATCGTCCAGAGAGATCTGAAATTCCTGTTTGTGAATATGGCCTACGCCCGGATGCACGGCTACAACAGTCCTGAAGAGATATATGCGCTCGACAGTGTGCTGGAACTGTTGCCTGAGGCCATGCACGAACCCCTGAAACGCCAGTCCGAGGACAGAATTGCCGGTCGAATTGCCAATAGCCGATATGAACGCCGCGGCCGGCATCGTGATGGTCATGAGACTTTACACGATGTGTCCCTCAGACGCGTCATGTGGGATGGCGAACCGGCGGTTCAGGCAATCGTCGTCGATATCACAGAAACAAGAGCCGCTGAACTCAAACTGAGAGAGAGTGAAAGCGGTCTGATGCGAGCCCAGGAAATCGCCAGGGTCGGCAGCCTCACGCGGGTTATTGAGACAGCGGAAGGCAATTGGTCCGATCAGCTCCGGCGTAATTTCGGATTGAAGGCAGAAGACCCGTCGCCAAGTCATGAGGAGATGCTTGCGCTCATTCACCCCGAGGATCGCGAGAAAGTAAAAGTTGCCAATGAACGCCTGACAATGGTCGGCGATGAAGCAAAGCACGAATACCGCGTCATCTGGCCGGACGGGTCCGAACATGTCATGTCGGCACATATGATGGTCGAGGTCTCCGGCGATGGCCGCCGGATCAAACGCGGCACCATTCAGGACATCACGGAGTACAAGGCACTTGAAAATCAATTGATCCAGGCTCAGAAAATGGAAGCTGTCGGGCATTTGACCGGCGGTGTTGCCCATGACTTCAATAACCTGCTTCAGGTCATCAGCGGTGCCAGTTCGATTCTTGGTACGCTGGACGGTAAACCCGAAGAACGTCAAAAGTGGATTGATCGCATCGATGCGTCAGTTGATCGCGGTGCCAGCCTCACGGCCCAGTTGTTGTCCTATTCGCAGAAGCAGGCCCTCAATAACCAGATACTGAAACCGCTTAAGGCCATCGCAGATATTGAAGAATTATTGCGCAGAACTCTGGGCGAGGACATCGATCTGACGGTTTCCAGCACAAACGATATCAGTTCAATATATGTCGACGCCCATGCCCTCCAGAATGCACTGATCAATCTCAGTCTGAATGCCCGTGGTGCGATGCCGGACGGCGGCAATCTGACGATCGAAATGCAAATGGTGACCATCGATGACAGTTTCGATGTCGGGAATGAGTCGCTCGGGTCCGGAAACTACATTGAGATATCAGTCATCGATGATGGCCTGGGCATGTCAGCAGAGACAATCGAAAAGGCTTTTGATCCTTTCTTCACAACGAAGGCCGTCGGTGAAGGCTCGGGTCTCGGTTTGAGCATGGTCTATGGTTTCGCCCGTCAATCCGGCGGTCTGGCAAGCATCGACAGTACGCTCGGCGAAGGCACCAGGGTTACTGTCCTTTTGCCGGAAGCAGTCGAAGAGGTTGGCGATCAGCCAGCGGCTGCAGAAACTGCTCAGGAGGAAAACGCGCGAGCCGGCACAGTATTGCTTGTCGAAGATGACCCTGATGTGCGCTCGACGACGCGGTCGATCCTCGAAATGATTGGCTACAGCGTGATAGAAGCCGCTAACGGAGCCGCCGCGCTGGAAATCGTTTCGGCCGAACGAGACCTTGACCTTGTGATATCAGACGTTGTCATGCCGGGCGGCATCAGTGGGATCGATCTGGCACGTGATTTGTCGCAGCGTCAAGGCAGTCCCAGAATTCTGTTGATCTCGGGATATCCGGACAAGGTCAATTCCGATATTGGAGACGGCAAACAGGAATTCAAGATCCTTGCCAAGCCGTTTTCTTCCAGTGCCTTGCGTGAGGCAATCGACGTGACACTCGCCTGAGCTCGCGAAGTGCCTCAGTACGGATAGCCGTCCGGGAATATATGGACACCATCATCGCCGAGTTTGATGTCGACCGTTTCAATCACGGCCCCGACCGGAAGTTCAGAGTAAAGATGCGGGAACAGCATATCGTTGCGGGACGGTTCCCACTTCAGGGCGTCACCAAGCTGGCTGGTCTCGACAACAAGAAGTGTCAGGTTGTCTTGTCCCGCCCGATGTTTCGCCGTACTGGCGCGTACCTGAGACAATCCGGAAAAGTGAATGAAGCCGTCGATGGCGTCCTGGGTTGAACCGGCGTACGATCCCGACGCTTGGGCTGCTTGCCATTCTTCGCGCTTACAGACGTGATAGATTTTTGTCTCAGACATTTGTGGATTCCGTCAGGCACCGTGGCATTTTTTGTATTTCTTGCCGGAGCCGCAAGGGCAGGGCTCATTCCGGCCGACCTTCTCGGAGGTAATCGTCGGGCCTTTGGGGTTCATCACGCAATCTGAAAACACCCATTTGCCGTCCTCGCGGCTGAACATGGCGAGTTCATGGTGGGCGACGGGCTGTCCCTGTTCGCGGTAACGCGCGACAAACTCGACGGTACCTTCGTCGTCGTCTTCTCCACCGGCCGCAGTGTTCCTGATTTCGAGACCCTGCCATTTTGTCTTGCCGGCAGAGGCTTCAAATTCCTCTACGTCGAAGTCGGCGCGTTGATCCGTCGACAAGGTGGCCGAAAGATAGGCACCGCGACCGAGGGTAAAAGCGGAATAGCGCGAGCGCATCAGGGCGACCGCCGTCGGTGCCGCCTCACCGCCATCAATGTAGCGGGCACAACAGGCTTCAAGCGTTTCGGCGGAGCCGCATGGGCATTCAGTCATCAGGTAATAGTCCTCAATTCGAGGCACAGGAAGCTGTGCCCTGTTCCGGGACCTGTCTAGCCGACCTGTTCGTTGATCACAAGGGGGGAACCTAGCTGGCAATCCGCCTCGGCGCTGATTTCAATTGATTATGCCGGTCCAGATGCTCGATCAGGGTTGATACCGACGTCTCAAGCGTCAATTTGCCAGTATCAACAATGCAGTCCGCCTGCAACGGTTCTTCATAAGGCGCACTTATGCCTGTGAACTCAGGGATTTGACCGGCACGAGCCCGTTGATAAAGACCTTTGGGATCGCGGCCTTCACAAACTTCAAGGGCGGCCTTGATGTAGACCTCCTGGAAGCCGTCACCGACAATGGTCCGGGCATTGTCGCGATCCTCGCGATAGGGCGAGATAAAGGCTGTGATGACGATAAATCCGGCGTCGGCAAACAAATTAGCGACTTCGGCGATGCGACGGATGTTTTCGCTGCGGGCGTCCGGGCCAAAACCCAGATCACTGTTGAGGCCCTGGCGCACGTTGTCGCCGTCGAGCACATAGACTTGTTCACCGCGTTCGAACAAACGCCGCTGCAGCGCCATGGCCAGGGTAGACTTGCCCGACCCTGACAATCCCGTTAGCCAGAGCACGCCGCCGCGATGACCATTGGCGCGGGCGCGTTCACCGACAGATACCGTCTGGTCAACCGACGTCAGATTGTTGGTCCGGGCGATGTCTTCGGCACTGCGAATAATGCAGCCACCGACAAGCTTGTCATCTCGCACCAGCACACCGCGCCCGGTTGCAGGAAAATCGTCATAAAGATCGACGGCCATGCGTGATCGACTGCGGAGCGTCACTTCGGCGACGTCGTGTTGTTCGATCTGTTGATGATTGACGTCGACGGCATCCTGGGAAATGTCTTCAATGTCGACAAGTTGGTCTATGTGTTCGACCGATACCGAGTGTTCGGCATGACCAATTTTGAGCGTTAACCGGTCACCGGTTTTCAGCGACTGGTTGTCGAGCCAGAACAGCCTCGCCGATATGCGGTTGGTCTCTGACAGACCGTGTTCAAGTGGCCCGGCGATATGACCGCGTTCGACAAATATTTCCTGATCGAGCGTGAAGGCGACGGATTGACCGGCACCTGCCGAGAGCCGCGACGAGTCCTTCCAAGCTTCAATGCTTTTGACGCGGGCGGTTTGAGAACCCGGCGCGAAACGAACGGAATCGCCAACGCGCAGATGCCCGGCGACGATCCGGCCCGCCAGCACGCGTTGATCGTCGCGCCGATAAACATCCTGGATGGGCAACCGCAAGGGTTGTTCGCTGGCGACGACACGGGGCAGGAATTGATCAAGCGCCGTGACCAGTGTCGGGCCGTGCCACCAGGGGATCTGATTAATCTCATTATCGCCCTGAACATCGACAATATTGACGCCGTGACGCGCGGCCAGCGGTACGATCTCCAGCGGTTCGATGCCGAGGTCCTTAAGGTAAACCCGGGCCTCAGCGGCGACGGCCATGAAGCGCGCCTGATCGTGATCAATCAAATCGATTTTGTTCACCGCGACAACCACCTGGGAAATGCCGAGAAGTTCCAGCAAATACGCATGACGCCGAGTCTGTTCGGACACGCCTTGCTCGGCGTCAATCACCAGTACGGCGGCTTCAGCGGCGGCAGCACCGGTAATCATGTTTTTGAGAAACGCCTTGTGACCCGGTGCATCAATGATGACGTAGCGGCGCTTTTCTGTAGAGAACCATATCCGTGTGGTATCGACGGTAATGCCCTGATCGCGCTCGAGCTGCAGGGCATCCATGACGAATGACCATTCAAAAACACTGTTGCGACGTTCGGCCTGTGCGCGCAGTTCATCGACCTTGCCGTCGGGCAAACTGTTGGTGTCATGGAGCAGGCGACCGACCAGGGTGGATTTCCCGTGATCGACGTGCCCGACGATGACGATGGGCAAGGGGGCTTCGATGGGAGCTTGTTCGCTGGACATAATATCGTTCCTAAAGGTAGCCAGTGGTCCGCAGACGCTCAAAAGCATCTTCGGATTCATGATCCATCGCCCGGCCAGCCCGTTCAGGCTCACGCGTGGCTTCCAGCTCGTCGATGATTTCGCTGATCGTGGTCGCTTCGCTGGTGATCGGAAAAGTGATGCCTTCCTCGCCGAGCGAGCGGAAGCGCCTGCCGTTCCGGGCAAAGTAAAGCGGCACTACCGGGATATCCTCGCGCTGGATGTAGCGCCAGATATCAACCTCGGTCCACTGCAACAACGGATGCACCCGGACATGCGTGCCGGGCTCGAAATCCGTATTGTAGTGGTCCCAGAACTCCGGCGGCTGATCGCGAAAATCCCAGGCGCCGTCCTCATTGCGCGGACTGAACACCCGTTCCTTGGCACGCGTCGACTGTTCATCGCGACGAATGCCTGTGATCAGGGCCTGAAAGTCATAGTTTTCGATGGCCTGCTTCAAGCCGAGGCTTTTGCGGGCAGCAAACCTTGATGCCGGCGGCAAATCCTCGCCGACGTCTTCGATGGGCGGGCAGGGATCGTCAATCAAATCGAGCGCCCATTCCTTCGCATAGCGTTCCCGAAAGGCATAGGTTTCAGGAAACTCCTTGCCAGTATCGAGGTGGGCCACGGGAAACGGAATTTGTCCGAGAAAGGCCTTGCGGGCGAGCCAGATCATGACGTTGCTGTCCTTGCCCAGCGACCACAGCATGGCGAGCCGGTCAAACCGGTTGTACGCCTCACGCAGAATAAAGATGCTTTCGCTCTCGAGGGCATCAAGATGGTTCATATATCGGCTCCAAAATCGGTAAACGGCTGGCCTGGCAAATGAATGCCGCATTCATCCTTGTCGCGACCGCGCCAGCGACCGGCGCGCGGGTCCTCGCCGTTGGCCACGCGATCCGTGCAGGGCATACAGCCGATCGAGAGGAACCCATCGGCCTCCAAAGGATGCCGCGGCAGTTTGAATTCTTCGAAATAATCGTCGACGACCGCTTGTGACCAGCCCGCCAGCCCGTTGACCTTGACGCGTCCGTCAGCTCCCTCGAAGCGCGGCAGAGCGGCGCGGGTGCCGCTTTGCCCGGAACGGCGTCCGGTGAACCAGGCATCAAAATCACCAAGCGCCCGGTTAAGCGGGGCCACCTTGCGAATGAAGCAGCAATCATCCGGTTGTTGCGACCACAGAACTCCCTGCGGATCGCGTTCCTCGATGACGACCGGATCGGGCGTTATATTACGGACATTCGTTAAACCAAGCAGGCCAGCCAGTTCATCGCGATAGCGCCGGGTTTCGCCGAAATGCTTGCCGGTGTCGAGAAACAGCACAGGCGTTGCCGGATCGGCTTGCGCCACCATGTGCAGCATAACCGCCGAGCCCGAGCCAAACGAGGAGACCAGCGCAATGCGTCGCTTGAATACATCCTGCACCAGGCGTTTCACCAGATTGGCAGCCCCCAGCGCACCGAAATCGTGATCAAGACTGCGGGCGATGACAATATCCGACGGCTCAATCAGGCCGACGTCATTTGAGGGCAGTGACGTCGTCATGATCAGGCCGCCGCCACGAGCGTTTCGATCTGATCGTCGGCGTCTGACTTGTGATCAGACTGAACATCCGGCTGGTAGGCCACCGAAATGGCGTCTACAGCGATATCCCACGCCGCAGCCTCAGCGTCGTCCCGGGCATCAACGGCATCAAACCCGCAGCGATGCAGCAAGGGGAATTGATCACGCACGATGGGACCAACCGCGCGCAGCTCTCCACTGAAATGAAAGCGCTGGCGCAGCATGCGGCCAATCGTGTAGCCGCGCCCGTCGGCGATTGTAGGAAATTCGACGCTGACGAGTTCAAGATGTCGGACGTCGTCCGCGAGATCGGCGGCCTGATGGCTGCTACCCAGTTGCACGCCAAGCACGATTCCGGATTTCACCAGTGTATCAGCCTCCCTTTGCCAGCGATCAAGCGAGACAACGATGTGCCGATAATCACCAACATCTTCGTTGTCCGCCAAAAAATGCCAGTAATCATCTGCGACCCGTTCGCCGTGTTTAATGAGCGACATAAAGTTTCTCCTTGAAAGGATCGAGACCGACCCGTCGTATCGTGTCGACAAACCGTTCGGCTGACTGGCGGATGTCGAGATATGTTTCGATCAGTTTTTCGACAGCGTCGGCGACCTCGTCTGCAGCGAAGGCCGGACCGAGGATCTTGCCGATTGATGCATCATCGCCAGCGCTGCCGCCTACCGTGATCTGGTAAAATTCCTCGCCATTTTTCTCCAACCCGAGCACGCCGATGTGGCCGACGTGATGGTGGGCACAGGCGTTGATGCAGCCCGAAATCTTGATCTTCAATTCGCCGATGTCATGCAGGCGCTCGATATCATCGAAACGGTCGGTGATCTGTTGCGCCACGGGGATGGAGCGGGCACTGGCCAGCGAGCAAAAATCGAGCCCGGGGCAGGCGATGATATCGGTCACAAGGCCAGCATTGGCGGTTGCCAGGCCGGCCTGTGACAGCGCCAGCCAGAGCGCGTGCAAGTCGGCCTGTGCGACATGAGGCAAAACCAGGTTTTGTTCATGACTGACGCGGATCTCTCCGAAACCAAACCGTTCAGCCATATCAGCGACGACGTCCATTTGTTCTGCTGTCGCGTCGCCGGGTGCCAGATCAGGTGATTTGAGCGATACCGTAACAATGGCATAACCGGTCTCGCGATGGGCGTGTACGTTGCTGGAGACCCAGTTGGCAAATTCCCGGTTCGCTTTCAGTGACTGCAAATACGCTGCCGGATTTGCCGACAGGGATTTGAAATGCGGCGGTGCAAAAGACAGGCGCATTTTGAGAATTTCGCTGTCCGTCAGGGCCAACGCAGTGTCCCTGATCCGGGCCCATTCCGCTTCAACCATGTCAGTGACGGTCTCGATGCCGAGTTCGTGCACCATGATCTTGATGCGCGCCTTGTACTTGTTGTCGCGACGACCGAGCTGGTTGTAGGTACGTAAAATGGCTTCGAGATACGACAGCAAGTCTTTTGCCGGCAGGAAGTTACGGATAATTTTGGCCAGCATCGGCGTGCGGCCCATGCCACCGCCGACCTGGACCTGAAAACCGGTTTCACCTTCCGCTGAGCGCGTCAGACGCAATCCGATGTCATGCACAGCCGTTGCCGCCCGCTCTGCGCCGCCGCCGGAAACCGCGATCTTGAACTTGCGCGGCAGAAACAGGAATTCAGGGTGGATTGTCGACCACTGCCGGACAATTTCCGCCCAGATGCGCGGATCATCAACTTCATCTGCAGCGGCACCGGCAAAATGATCGGCAGTGACGTTGCGAATGCAATTGCCGCTGCTTTGAATGGCATGCATCTCGACTTTTGCCAGATCAGCCAGGATGTCGGGGGAGGTGTCCAGTGATAACCAGTTAAACTGAATGTTCTGCCGAGTGGTGAAATGCCCATAGCCCCGGTCATAAGTCCGGGCAATGTGGGCAAGCTGGCGAAGTTGCGTTGCCGATAGCGTGCCATAGGGGATGGCGACGCGCATCATATAGGCGTGCATTTCCTGATAGAGGCCGTTCATCAGGCGCAGCGGGCGGAACTCGTCTTCTGTCAGCGCACCGTCAAAACGTCGTTGAACCTGATCACGAAATTGCCCGACGCGCTGATCTACCAGATCGTAATCGTGCGATTGATACTGATACATCAAACTCTCCTGTTGCCGGGGATCAGAGTTGTCGGGCCCGTGGCACGAATGCGTTCGCGCAGACGCCGGGGTCTCGGGATCGGTTGATTGGCGTGAATTTCGACGTCTATGGGGTAGGGACTGACGATGCGCGCAAAGGAGTCCAGGGACTCGGCGGATTTCAAAGCGTTTTCAGCTTCGGCTTCACCTTGCAGAACCAATGCATCGGACAGCTTTTCCGACCAGGCAAAATCACGGGCCAGAAAGACCACAACGCCATCAGAGAGCCGGTTTGCGGTGATTGTGGTCGCCGGATTTATCGTTTGAAAGCCCATCTGTTTTTTTCCGCCGATTTTGGTTTAAGTGCGATGCTTGATTTTATATACGCATTTAAAACGTAATATCAAAGATAAAATTTAAATTAAGTGTAAAATAAATTAAATAACAAATAAATAATGTGAATACAATTCAATCTATCACAACAGGTGGACGGTCAATTGGACCCCCACCGCTTTCAAATCAGATATGAACTATGGCTTCACCGCCAGGCCAAATGATATTGACCCGGCCGAATGAATGTAATTACCGCTAGCGTTGGGGCATACCCGGAAAAGTCGGCAGGCCGGCATCGACAGTATCCCAGTCGTTCGCACTGTCTGTGTAAATGACGGCCTTGGCGTCAAATACACTGGAATCGTCGAGACTGCCGGCGCGAATGACGACGCCATCCGGATTGCCTGAACCGACGCCATAAATCGGTGTGCCACATACTTTGCAGATGTATCTGGTCATTCGATTTCCACTGTCGGCGTCGTATTCGTAAGCCGACATCTCGCCACTGACATCAAATGCAGCTTTCGGGGCAACAAGGTTGGAAATATGGCCGGCACTGCCAAATTTTTGACAATTCGTGCACTGACAATGGCCACCCCACAAGGGTTCGGAATTCAATGTGTATCGCACGGCACCACAATGGCATCCGCCGGTAATGGGATCAGACATATTCACTCACCTTTTTTGGTCGTGTTGATCGAAGGTCGTCAACATACCATACAGAGACAAGGCCGGAATTCACAAAAATCTGATTTCCCCGAGGACGTCGAGAAAGGTTTAACCGCCGGCTTCAAGGATTACGTTCGCAAGCCAATCGTTGTGGAGTCAGTGCTCGAAGTCATCAAGAACAACATCAACGAAACGCGTTGAGACTGTCTTACTCGCCACTCAGCTTTCTTCGTATTCGCCGCAGGCCGCCTGATAGGCCTCGAGCCTTGTCCTCAGGTCGTCATCAATTCCCACAGGTCGCCCGTCGTCGAGATTGACAATAACCAGATCGGACATGGCCATCATCCGGTGTTCGCCATTGACCCGTCCGACATAGCGCACGCGCATCGAGGAGCGACCAATACGTTCAAGATACAATGTGATCTCGAGCGGCTCTCCAAGACGACAGGGTTTCTTGAAATCGCATTCGGTGTGCGCCGTCGGCAAGCCAAGGCGTTTACCCATAACCAACTCGGCGTAATCGAGTTGCAGGGACTGATTGAACCATTCCTCAACGACAGCCTGAAACATCTCGAAATAGCGCGGAAAAAAAACGTACCCCGCCGGATCGGTATGGGTAAACCGGACGGGCAGGCCAAGCGTGAAAGGGGCCAGACTTGTTGAGGTGGCGTCTGTGGACATAATGCTATACTCCCGTCGATACGTACCTGATCAAGACGCTAGCGGATATCGTCGGTAAATACTAACTCGAAGGATGATCTTGCATGACCCTGAAAGCAGACCTTTTCTGGTCGTTCCGCAGTCCCTATTCCTACCTGGGCGCCAGACAATACCGCGAAATCTCCGAGGAATATGATGTCGAGATCACGGTTCGACCAGTGTATCCCATTGCTATCCGCAATCCCGATTTCTTTGCAAAAGCCAATCCGTTGTGGATTCCCTATCTAATCAGGGATTGCCAGCGTATCGCTGAATATCGGGACTTGCCGTTTGCGTTGCCGTCACCCGATCCAGTTGTTCAGGACCTGCAGACCCGGGCGATTTCCGATGATCAGCCCTATATCTTCTGGCTCACCCGTCTCGGTGTTGAAGCGGCACGGCGCGGCAATGCCTTGCGTTTCATCGAGAACGTTTCAAGTATGGTTTGGGGCGGCGTCAAGGACTGGGACAAGGGCGATCATCTGGCAGATGCGGCGTCGAACGCTGGCCTTGATCTGAAATCCATGCAGGAGGCCATCGCCGGTAATGAAGAAGAAATCGACGCCGAGGTATTCGCCAATCAGGATGCCCTGGAGGCCGCCGGGCACTGGGGCGTGCCGTGTCTGGTCATCAATGGTGAACCGTTTTTCGGCCAGGACCGCATCGACATGGCGTTATGGCGTATGAAACAACTTGGACTGGAGGCAAGGTCTTGAGCGAGAATATTACGGTACGACGCGTCGAGGTTGACGATTACGACGGCTGGCGCAGGATCTACATCGGCTATGCCGAATTTTATCACGTTGAATGGACAGAAGAGACCGTTGCCACTGTGTGGGGCTGGGTGCTTGATAGCGATCATGAAATGCTTTGCGATGTCGCGCTGGATGCCGAGGGCACCATCATTGGCTTTGCCCAGTATCACAGCACACCTCGCACCCTCGGCGGACACAATATTTGTTATCTCAGTGATCTGTTTGTTGATCCGGATATCCGTAGCAAAGGCATCGGTCACATCATCATGGATCATCTGATTGAGGTTTGCCGCAAGGAAGGCTGGCCGAAATTGCGCTGGCTTACGGCCGAAGACAACGACCGCGCCCGCAGATTATACGATCAGTACGAGGAACGCAGCCCGTATATCGTCTACTACGTCGATACGGCCTGATCACTAGATCGAGCGACCGGCGTTTTCCCAATAGGGTTCGCGCAGTTTGCGTTTGAATATCTTGCCGGAATCCTCGCGCGGCAAATCGTTTTGAAATTCGATGTGGCGGGGGATTTTCAGACCGGCGATACGCTCGCGCAGGAAGACCTTCAAGGCGTCGCCATCGTTTTCACTGCCAGGTCTCGGCTGAACCACCGCCATGACGGATTCGCCAAATTCGTCATCCGGTATGCCGAAAACGGCGCAATCAGCAACGTCAGGGTGCAACACCAGCACAGATTCGATTTCAGCCGGGTAGATATTGACGCCGCCCGAGATCACCATGTCCTTGCGCCGGTCGCACAGGAAAAGATAGCCGTCCTCGTCGAGATATCCGATGTCGCCGGCTGTCAATAATCCTTCATGCTCCATATCCTCGCGCTCAGACCCACGGTTTTGATAGGTAAAGTCCGTCATCGTCAGACGTTTGGTGTAAATGTCACCAATTTCGCCCGGCTTGCAGGGGCTGCCGTCTTCATGGAAAACCTTGAGTTCACAATCTTCCATGACGCGACCGACGGTGCCGGGGTGTGAAAGCGAATCCGCCGAGTTGCAAAACGTCGTGATCGACGCTTCTGTGCTGCCGTAATATTCGTTGATCACGGGACCCCACCAATCAATCATCGCCTGCTTGACGTCCGGCGGGCAGGGGGCGGCGGCGTGTATGACAAATTCGAGCGACGAGACATCGTATCTGGCTTTGACGTCATCGGGCAGCTTGAGCAAGCGGACAAACATCGTCGGCACCAGATGGATGTGCGTCAGCTTCTCGCGATCAATTAACGCCAGCAATGATTCAGCCTCGAAGCGCGGCTGCAGAAATATCGTGGCACCGATACGCGCCGACAGCAGACTGTAGGCATTGGGAGCGGAATGATACATCGGGCCGCAAATCACCGTGCGCATTTGTGGTTTGGTATCAAAGGCACGTTCGGCCATCAGGACGAGGGCCTTTGATTGCGTCTCGGTCGGCGGATCGCGGCGCACACCCTTGGGTCGACCGGTGGTGCCTGAGGTGTAGATCATCGAATTGACGGGCTCGGGTGTGCGGGGTTCGGGCTGGTCCGGTCGTTCGATCCAGCTATCCCAGTCGAGGTCACCGTCGGCGACACCGCAAATCGCCGGATCGAGACCATAGGCCGCTGCGATTTCAGGTGGTGTGGCGACGACCATCACTGTCACCTGATCTCTGTCGATCTCCTTTTCAATGCCACCTGCGCGCAACTTGTGCCAGAGGTCGGCATGAACCACCAGGGCACGGGCACCACTGTCACGGATGACATAGGACGCTTCATCGACGGTGTAGTTCCAGTTGACGGGCGTGGCGTAGCCGCTGAGCAAGGACGCGGCAAACGATGCTTCGAAAAAGGCGAGGTCGTTGCGCATCAGGATGGCGACACAGTCACCCGTACCAACGCCGACCTCCGCGAGACCTTCCGCCGCCCGTGCGGCGCGTTCCATCAGCCCCTGGTTTGAAAGGGACCGATCCCCGCTATGTATATATCCGCTCAAAACACCCACCCCTGATAAACATGACCAGCCTCAGACAGGACTATCGAGACGATCATTGTAAAAAGCGACATAATTTTTGATGCCGATCATTTCGTCAAAGGGGGTCTCATAGCCCCAGGCGATGTTTTCTCCGCCGTCGAAACTCCAGTACGACGCATCTCCCTTGAAGGGGCAGTGGGTCGAGTGATCGGTTTTGCTGGCAAGATCGAGCCGAACATCTTCAGCCGGGAAATAGACCGTGTCCTGATGATTGGATTCATGCAGGATTACGGCGTTATCGCTAGCTGCAATCACCACGCCGTTGAGGACGGCCTGAAACGAAGTGCCTGCAGGCACAAGAGACAATATGTGATCCGGCGCGCGGGCGTATCCGGGGCCGGAATTGGATTGTTCACTGGATGTGGTCATATCGATTGTCCTCCCTGAGTGTTGCCCCGGCACAAAATCAGATTTGTCCCTGACATTTGCATAACAACTTCATCGTTTTGATTGCGCACTTCGACGTCCGACTTGACGATACCACGATCCGGTTTCGATTTGGATGGTCGGGTACTTGTGATGGTAACGCGTACCGACAAGGTGTCTTCGGCCCGCACGGGTGTCGGCCAGCGCAATTCGTCCATGCCGGGCGAGGCAATGGCGGAAACTTCCGAAAGGTATCGCAACGCATAAAGCCGCATCATTAATCCGGCGGTCTGCCAGCCACTGGCGATCAGGCCACCGAAAGGTCCACTGTCTGCGAACGCCTTGTCGGTGTGAATTTTTTGCGGGTCGTATTTCTCGGCGAACGCCACCATTTCGGCTTCGTCAATGCCGACGGAGCCGAGCTCATGCGTGGTACCGGCGACATAGTCTTCGAAATACCGCTCCCGGTCTGGCGATGTGAAAGGCAAAATGTCATTTGTCATGATTTTTTACTCTTGGCCAGATGTGGAGCCATGTAGACCTGCGGCTCATCCGTTTTATAAGACTCGGCAAAGTGTTCGATCCCGGCGTTTACACTCTGGGCCAGATCAAGGTCCGGCCATTTTTCGATCAATGCCTTTTGCGAGCGCACGGCAAGCGGTCCGCTCTCGAGGATATGCTGGATGTGGTGCGCCACCGTTTCATCCAGCAGCTCAGGCGTCACCAGGCGTTGCAGGTATCCCATCGACAGCGCTTCGTGGGCGTCGTAGTTGATGCCGGTCAACAGCATTTCCCGCGTCCGGCCCCAACCAATCAAATCGGGCAACAAGGCCGCTTCGATCACCGAGGGGATGCCGACCTTGACCTCAGGCATGCCAATGACGACACTTTCGTCGCCGATGCGCATGTCACAGCCCGCTGCAATCTCGACGCCCGCACCGAAACATGCGCCGGTCATGCGGGCAATCGTCGGCACCGGACATTCACGGATCGCCTTGATGGCGAGATGCAGGCTGGTGATAAAGGCGCGAGCCTCGTCCGGCGATGTCAGATGCTGCATCACCTTGATGTCAGCACCGGCTATAAAGGCTTTCTCGCCCGCCCCGCGCAGAATGACGGCGCGCAGGTTTTGATCGTCCGCCAGGCTTTCAAAGGTTTGCTGGAGTTCGCGGGCGACGTCGGCATGGACGGCGTTACGTTTCGCTTCATTGTCGATTTCGACAGTCACCACGCGGCCCTCGTTTGAGTCGACGTTGGTGATATTAATCCAGGCCATATTAATTCCGTTCCGTGTTGGTCAGCTAATGAGTTCGATGGCACGCGCTTTGGTCGGCGCATCAAGTGTTGGCGTAAAGGGTGGCTCCGGATCGTATTCCATACCGAGCTGAATGGCCTCGGCGGTTTCGCGATCCTGCAATATTTCGCAGAGCACAAGCCCCATATCAATCCCGGCCGATACGCCCGCAGCGGTGATAATTTTCCCCTGCCGGGCAATACGTTTACCGCTGTAGACCAGGCCCATTTTCGGGATGAAGTCTGCGACGGCCCAGTGACTGGATATCTCGCCTCCGCTGATCACGCCTGCGGCCGCCAGTACCAGGGATCCCGTACAGACGGAGGCTGTTATTTGCGTTGTTTCATGTTGCTGGCGCAACCAGGCGAGAATGCGATCATTTTTCATCACCGCCCACTGATCACCACCCGGCACGACCAGCACGTCGCATGGACCAGCGTCCTCCAGGTCATAATCGGCACTCAGGCCCAAAAAACCGGTATCTGTGCGGACAATGCCTTTCTCAAGCCCAACCATACGCACCTCGGCGTCCTCCAGACGGCTCAGGCTTTCATAGGGGCCAATGGCGTCGAGCGCCGTCATGCGGTCGTACAAAAGGAACTGGATAATCATCTTGAACCTTCAAATAGACTGATATCAGCGGTCATATTTGCATTCCCCGGCGGCGGTTTCGAGCCCCTATTTGCGCTTAACGCTTGACGGCGCGCGCACTCCAAGGCATTGAGTGCGGGAATCAGGAGGACAAGACGATGACAACCACGGACGACAAGGTACGGATCGCGATATTGGGCGCCAGCGGATACACGGGTGCGGAACTCGTGCGCCTGCTTGTCCGACATCCCCATGCCGAAATCGTTGTCCTGACTGCCGACCGTAAGGCAGGTATGGCATTGGCTGATGTCTTTCCGCATCTCGCCGGTCTCGATCTGCCCAATCTGATCGCTATTGACGATGTTGAATGGTCGGGCGTCGATGTTGATGTCGTGTTCTGCGCCTTGCCCCACGGCACTACACAGGAGATCGTCGCTGGCCTGCTGCACGCTACCGGGGACACGCTGGCCGACGAACTGGTGATCGAAAAACAACGCGATCTGATCGCCGGCATTCGCGACGACGTCAAGGTTATCGATTTGTCGGCCGATTTCAGGCTGACGAGCGCTGATACCTATGCCGAGTGGTACGGCCACGAACACTACGCTCCACACTTGCAGGGGGATGCGGTCTACGGCCTGGCCGAACTGAATCGTGATGCGCTGAAGGGTTCCCGGCTGGTGGCTTGCCCTGGCTGTTATCCCACTTCGGCGATCATTCCGCTTTGGCCCTTGTTGCAGGCCGGTGTAATCAAGCAGACCGGTATCATCATTGATGCCAAAACCGGTGCGACCGGCGCGGGCAGGGCGCTCAAAGAGAGTCTGCTGTTCGGTGAAGTAGCCGAAGGCATGGCACCGTACGGCATCGCCAGCCACCGGCACGGACCGGAAATTGATCAGGAACTGACACGGGCCGCCGGTTCAGACATCGCCGTGACCTTCACACCGCATCTGGTGCCGATGAACCGGGGCATTGTCTCAACGATCTATGCAGACGTTTCTGATGGCAAGACGGTGGATGACCTGCGCGACGCCATGATGGAAGCCTACAAGGATGAGCCGTTCGTCCGGTTGCTGCCCGAAGGCGTGGTGCCGAAGACGCACAATGTGCGAGGTTCCAATTTCTGTGACATCAACGTCTTTGCCGACCGGGTCCCGGGGCGGGTAATTCTGGTCTCGGCGATCGATAACCTGGTGAAGGGTGCGTCGGGTGCTGCGGTGCAGAACATGAATATCGTCTTTGGTTTCGACGAGGATGCCGGCCTTGGCCAGCAGCCGATGTTCCCATAAGGTTTCCTGGTCATGAATGAGCTTTCCGATCTGGCCAATGGCGGTACAGTCATGCCCTTTGGCGATACGCGTCCCGTGATCGCTGACGATGTTTTCCTGGCGCGCGGATCGATGGTCATTGGCGATGTCGAAATCGGGGCAGGGGCCAGCATCTGGTTCAACACTGTCGTGCGTGCTGACGGCAATCGGGTGACAATCGGTGAAAACACCAATTTGCAGGATGGCACCATCGTTCACGTCACCCGCAAATTTCACGGCACGGTTATTGGCGCCAACATCACCGTCGGCCATATGGCGCTGATCCACGGCTGCACATTACAGGATGGCTGTTTTATCGGTATGCAGGCAACGGTGATGGATGGCGCGGTCGTTGAAAGCGGTGCCATGGTCGCCGCCGGTGCCATGGTTACGCCAGGCAAGGTCGTGCCGTCCGGTGAATTGTGGGGCGGATCACCCGCGACCTTTATGCGCAAACTCTCCGATGGCGAACTCGATTACATCAAGGACGCTGCCTACCATTACGCCTTGCTGGGTGCCATGTATCGCACCGGCGAGGTCGTTCGATAGAGCAACCGAAAGTTCAGGTCGGCGATAATTGTCGGTCTGCCTCGGCGATTTCCTCCGCCGCCTTGCCGGCTGAAGGTCGGGCCTTGACCCGGCTGAACCACTGATCCAGCACGACAAAGTTCGAGATCGATGGCGCGCCGAGGCGGTTGGCGAACAGGATTGTCATGAACATGGCGATGTCCGCGACGCTGAATTTATCGCAGAAGTATTCCTGTCCAATCAGGCGTTCATCCATGGTGCGATAATATTCCGTGATCGCAGCTTCGGCCTTGAGACCATCGGCTTCGATTTGACCCTGGCGTACCGGATCGGGATCAGCCGGTTCCGTGCGGTACATCAGCCTGGCGACAAGCGGCAACAGAATTTCATCGGCGGCCAGTTCAATCCCCCTGCAATCTGCGCGGGCAGCAGCACCTTGCGGGAATAACGCGGGCTCAGGGTAAGCATCTTCGAGGTATTCGAAGATCAGGGTCGAATCAAACAGTGTCTGCTCACCGTCGACAAGCACCGGCACCTGGGCTTTGGGGTTGGCAGCCAGAACGGCTGGATGTCTGGGTGAATATCCCGCAGCTTGCGTGAACGGGACCATTTCGCGCTCATAAGCCAGCCCTTTTTCGGCAAGTGCAATCTCGACTTTGCGTGAAAACAGACTGAGCGGGCCGGAATAGAGTTTCATGATCCGGGAGGCCTCCGATTGCGGGAAAACGATGTGCAATTGAATACATCTTCACACAGCAGCGTCAACGGAAGGCACAAAAAAACCGCCCCGGGTTTGCCAGATTGACAATCCCGGGGCGGCGTTTTTCTGATCCGCTTGAGTTATGCGGCCTTGATGTTCTCCAGGAACTTCTCGACTTCCGTACGCAAGCCCTGGAAACGTTCGCCCAACTCCATCGAGGCGCTGAGAACGTTGCCGGAGGCTTCACCGGTTTGCTCGGAACCCGTCTTGACGTTGACGATGCTTTCCGAAACTTCCTGGGTACCCGACGCCGCTTCCTGAACATTGCGGCTGATTTCGTTGGTCGCCGCACCCTGTTCCTCGACGGCCGAAGCGATGGTGGTGGCGATTTCGTTCATCTCCGTAATCGTTGTCCCAATGCCTTCGATGGCACTGACGGCTTCCTGTGTGGTCGTCTGGATTCCGCCGATCTGGGCGCTGATATCCTCGGTCGCCTGAGCAGTCTGGCTGGCGAGGTTTTTGACTTCCGAAGCCACGACCGCAAAACCCTTGCCGGCATCACCGGCGCGTGCTGCTTCAATCGTCGCATTCAGGGCCAGCAGATTGGTCTGGTTGGCGATGTCATTAATCAGATCAACAACTTCACCAATCTTCTGGGCTGCATCGGCCAGTTCACGGATGGTTTTGTTCGTGCCTTCCGCTGCCTCAACAGCCTTGCCAGAAATCTCGGACGAATGTGAAACCTGACGGCTGATCTCATCAATGGACGATGAGAGCTCCTCTGCCGCACTGGCTACAGTCTGGACGCTGGCCGTAGCCTGTTCAGCAGCCGATGCCACGGTGACACTTTCGTTTTCAGTCTGTTTGGCGATCTCGGACATGGATTTGGCTGAGGACTCCATCTCGGTCGAGCTTGAAGCAACGACACCGAGAATTTCTTCGACTGAGTCACCAAAGCCGGATGTCAGACCATCGATGTTGTCCTGGCGTTTCTGACGCGCGGCAACTTCTTCGGCTTCGCGTTGACGATCCGCTTCTTCACGTTCGCGGCGTTCCGTGCGAGCCTTTTCTTCTTCCGCCTGAAGACGGATGTTCTCGATAGCGTTGTCCTTGAAGACCTGGACGGCGTCGGCCATTTTGCCAATTTCGTTGGTCAAGCCGATGGACGGGACTTCGACCTCGTTGTTGCCCTCGGCCAACGTACCCATGGTCGTCGTCATCTTGACGATGGGGATTGTGATGGCACGGGTCAGGAAGAACGCTGCGACGACACCCAGCAACAGGGCAAGGGCCGTGGCGATGAACAGCAAGTTGACGGCGTTGTGCTCATCGTTTTCCAGTTTGATCAAGGCGTCTGCCGTGAATTTCTCGATCAATTCAAGCGCGTGCTCAAGCTCCTTGTCGATCTGATCCTGTTCGTGTTCGATCTTCTCGGCAATCTCGCCGGGGTGCAGAAGTTCGCCGGTTTCGATCAAATGAAGGGTTTGTTCAGCGAGTTGTTCGTAGTCTTCGTGTTCCACGTCGACTTTTTTCAAAATCACCAGGATTTCTTCGAACGCTGCCTTGTCCGTTGCGGTGCGCGATCCCTCAATCGCTTCCGCCAGCACGGCTTCGGAATCTTTCAATTCCTCAGCAACCTTGTGACCGAGTTTGGCGAAATCGTGTTCAAGCTCCTTGAAGTGACCCATCTTACTCGGGTCAGATGACAGTTCTTCGCCGAGTGCCAGGGAGCGTTCAAACAACACTGCCTGTTCAAGTTGATGCAGGGTGACCTTGGTAAGTTTTTCCGTGAGCGGCATATCGCGCTCGGCGATGTCTTCGATCTCTGTTCCCAGCGACTGCATTTCAAAAATGCTGAAACCGGCAAGACCCATTGAAATCAAAAGCAGAACAGCGACCAATCCGTAGATCCGCCAGCTGATTTTAAGATTTGCCAACATTATATTTATCCCCGAGTTAATAAATTTGTCGATTAATGAGTAGCCGCGCCGCCTGAAGCTGAATCGATCAGCAGACGGTGGCCGAGATGTTGAACCGGACGTGCATTATTGCCGATCAGTTTAGTGAACTGACTGATTTGCGCGGCGGACGCTTCAATCGGTGTTTTGGCAACATGCCACTGTACACCTTCCGAACACGGCGGTGTCGTCAGCGAGCCGACGAAACGGTAGTAGTCCATGTTTTTGGGCAACAGGTCCCGTCCATTGATAATGACTTCCTTGTGGTTCTGGACTTCGTTGACCTTGCTCGGCATTTTCGACCAGATTTCACCGAGGGCCGGATTTTCTGCGCCCTCCTTGAAGAAAACGCCGAGAACGCCGAGATGACCGTTGGCATCCGCGTGCACAAAATGCAATTCCATCGGATAAGCCTTGCCGTCGACAACATTTTCACTGGGCGTATGGAAATGGAACTGCAAAAGATTGTATTTGGCGTGACCAATCGACAATGAACTGCCTTTGCCAATATTAACCTGAATGGTGTGACCATTGTTGACGATGCTCAGGGCACCCGGGCGGTAATCAATTTCCATGCTAGCCAGACCCGCTTGTTGCGGATGCGTGATGTCAATGGGGGATTGCATATGGCCGGTGCTGCACAGGGCATAAGCAGATGAAAGGCTGCCCCAGTTCGAAGGGCCCTCGGCACCGCTGTAACTCCAATGCGCTTCAGGACCTGACGCGCCGCCGCTTCCCGATGCCATCGCCGCGCTTCCTGCGATTAATGAAATGGCCAGGGCTCCAAATAAATTTCCCAAAATCTTGATGCTCATAATCAAATTCCTCAGTGTTGGAATGACCAGGTGAAATATGCCTGTTTAAATTTCACCACAAAAATTGTAGGGATGATCATGAGATGTATTTGTATCGGCAATATTTCGCACCAAAACAAAATTGTTTCATGGTTGTAACGATGACCAAGTCTTTCTACGCAAGGGGAAAAACCCCTGTGCGCCCTTTATTTCGCAACACAAAATGGAATTTGAAAAACTTTGAATTTGTGAAAATGCTAGCCACAAAAAGGAATTTTGTGGATTGGGTATTCAACCAGGAAACAATAACCGTGGAAGACAAAGTTGTGGTTTATGCGTCTGCATTTGTAACGCAATCGTTACAAATTCGCCCATCAATAGCGTCAAACTGATTGACAAAATCTTCCCTGCAACTCTGAACGCAATGGAAATTCATGTCCTCAGAATGTCAGGCCTTCATTCGGACATACGAACCGGGCGCGTCTTCGATGACATCCAGTTTGCCGTCGCCGGGTTGCCGTGCAGGAACTTTGTCACCGTTGATTTTGGACAGCCATTTGAGCCAGTCCGGCCACCATGAGCCGTCATGCTGACTGGCCCCGGCGAACCAGTCATCGGGATTGTCGGCTTTTTTATTGTTGGTCCAGTAGCAATATTTGTTGGCGGCAGGTGGATTGACTACGCCGGCGATGTGACCGGACGCAGACAGAACAAACTTGTTGTTGCCGGAATAAAGCTGCATCGACTTGAACGCCGACGGCCACGGTGAAATGTGATCTTCCTTGGCGGCGAGCAGGTAGCTCGGCACCTTGATCTTCGATAAATCAATCGACTCACCTGCCAGGGTGATACCACCGGGCTGACGCAGCAGGTTTTGCTGATACATATTGCGCAGATAGAACGAATGCATCGTCGCCGGCATGCGTGTCGAATCAGAATTCCAGTACAGCAGATCGAACGGGAAGGGCTCTTTGCCCAGCATATAATTGTTGATGACAAACGACCAGATCAGATCATTGGAGCGCAGCATGTTGAAAGTTGCCGCCATCTCGTGGCCTTCGAGATAGCCTTTTTCGGCCATACTTTCCTCAATAGCCTTGATTTGCGTCTCATCAATGAAGACCGAAAGGTCGCCGACATCCGAGAAATCTGCCAGCGAGACGAAATAGGTCGCCGACTTGATGCGGTCGTCCTTCTTGTTGGCCATGTAGGCCAGCGTCGAGGCCAGCAGGGTGCCGCCGATGCAATAGCCGATAGCGTTGACCTCAGGGACTCCCGTTGCGGCTTCAACGGCATCAACCGCGGCCAGCAAGCCATCAACCATGTAATCTTCGAAGGACTTTTCAGCCAGCGCACCATCAGGGTTGACCCAGCTGATGACAAATACCGTGATGCCCTGATCAACACACCACTTTATGAATGAATTGTCGTCGCGTAGATCAAGGATGTAAAATTTGTTGATCCACGGCGGGGTGATCAACAGGGGACGCGCCAGTACATCCGGAGTAGACGGCGTGTATTGCAGCAACTGAATCAGCTCGTTCTGGAACACCACCTTGCCCGGCGTCGTCGCGACATTGCCACCGACTTCAAACGCGTCCTTGTCGGTCTGGGCGATATCCAGCCGTCCGTGGCCGCGTTCGAGGTCTTGCAGCAGGTTGTCGAGACCCTTGACCAGGTTGTCGCCGCCCGATTCAATCGTCGCATGCAGCACAGCAGGGTTGGTTGCCATGAAATTGGTCGGCGACAGGGCGTCTGCAAACTGTTTGGTATAGAAGCTGGCCTTGTGCCGGGTTTGCTCGTCGATGCCGTCAACATCGCCAACGGTACGCTGCATCCAGTCCGACGTCAGAAGATAAGATTGTTTAATGAAATCAAATAGCTGGTTCTCGTTCCAGTCCTCATGTCTGAAGCGTTTGTCACCTGGTTCAGGCTTCACCAGCGGCTCGGCTTCCTTGTCGGACATGCGCTCTGCCGCGTTCTGCCAGAGTTTGAGGTAGTCCTGCCACAGCGCCATCTGGGCGTTGGCCAGTTTGGCCGGGTCGGCCATCATTTTTTGTGTCAGCTCGAGAAACGTCTGGCCGATATTCAAGGGATCTTCGATCTCGGTCTTGTTGCCCTCTGACTGGCGCTTCATGAAATCAGCGATCAATTGCTGACTTTTTTCAGCGACCAATGCCATGTTTGCGGTCAATTTTTCAAAATCGGGGGCGGGGGGCTGAGAGCCTTGTTGATCGACCATTGAGCATTCCCTATGCTATTGAATTCGGACTATAAGTGAATATATTGCGCCGCACAATTGCAACGACTTCGACCGACGGCTTTATCAATTCGTTAACGATGTTTAGTGGAACTATATTCTTTGAGATTAAAATTCAAGCGCGGGCTGGTTTATGACGAAGACTGGAGCAAGTGAGATGGGCGACGTCGGGGAAGTTTCCAATATGAAAAAAGAGTTGAATGTTTCGGGTTCGCGATACCGGGTAAAAGGCATTGCGACTGTAACGGCTCTTGTCGTTGGCCTTGGTGCCTGTTCCTCTCTGCCGGAATGGGCCAATCCCGTTGACTGGTACGATGCTGCCTTCAGTGATGATGCGGCAACACCACCTAAATCGGATCGCAAGACTGCCGTTGCACCCGTCAGGAAAGAAGCCAAAAGCTTTCCGGCGTTGAAAGCAGTTCCGGACAAGGCGCCTGAAACAATGTCGCAGACAGATCGCAAAAAGGTCGCAGACGGCCTGGTCGCAGATCGTGACAAGGCAAAATATACCGACGAGGATCTGCGAAGTGGCGGTACGGGATCGACTACGGTTGCCAGTGACAAGCCGGTTATGCAGCCCGCGCCAAAACCCGAACCTGCACCTATGCCGAAACCTGTTGCTGTCGCGCCGAAACCGATGACCGCGGAACCAAAGGTCGTGATGGCCGATCCAGCCGCACCCCGACCGGTGAGACCAACGTCGTCACGCATGCCGAAACTGGCATCTGCGTCCAGTACACCCAAACCGGTCGCGCCGCCGCCGCCCGCGCCGTTGCCGCCGCTGAGCGTTGCACCACAACCGGTTGCCGTTGCACCGGCGGCACCTGCCGCACCCGTTGCGCCGGTTGCTGTTGCTCCGATAGCCGCAGCGCCGCAAATTTCGCAAACACCACCGCCAGCCCCGTTGCCGCCGCTTGTTGCACCGGCACCGACCGGTGCGACCGCGGTTTCCCAGCGGGCGATGGCAGCACCTTCGTTCCCCAACGCCGGACAAAATACCTTGAGCCAGGCGTTTGCCGCGAGTTTGGCGCAGTCAGCCAGCACGGTCTCGACCGCGCCGGCGCACTCGACGTTTGCCGCCCCCGGGGCAGCACCGTTGTCGCCCGGGCAATACAAGGTGCCGAATATTGTACTGGCGGCCTACAACAATCCGCTGACGGGAAAATCGCCCGCAAGTACAACAGTAACGCCGGGGCAGACCCTGAACGTCGTGCCGTTCTCGACCAATCGGCAGCTGAATGTGGCGCCGGGCCAGGTCATTCTCGTCAAGTTTTCCAATGGCTCTTCGCGCCTCAATGCCAAAGGCCGGGCCCAAATTCGCAAGGCAGCCAGGTCGTATAAAGCCAAAGGCAAAGGCTTGGTCCGGGTTGTCGGACATGCGTCGCACCGCACACGCGATATGGACGTTGCCAAACATCGCATGACAAATTTTGGTGTTTCGCTCGACCGGGCAAACGTTGTTGCCCGCGAACTCATGCGCCAGGGGATCAAGGCCAGTGTCGTGAGGGTTGAGGCGAAAAGCGATTCGGATCCGGTGTTTTTCGAGTACATGCCAGCGGGCGAAGCTCAAAATCGCCGGACAGAGATTTTTCTTGGTTTCTAGAGCGTTTCCGTGCTTATCGGAAACGCAGCGTTGCGTTAAACCCAAGTTTTGCGACAATAATCAAAGCAGAAGCGTTTCCGTTTAAGCTGGAATCGCCCTGGTTAAACCAGACTTTACGTCCCGACCTGGAGCGAACTCACCGCCAGCCGATGAATGTGCGGCGGTCAAAGTATTAATTATGGAATTTCACCGAATTAAACGGCTGCCGCCGTACGTCTTTGCCGAAGTCAATCAGATGAAGGCAAAGGCGCGCGCTGACGGCGAGGATATTATCGATTTCGGCATGGGAAATCCCGATATGCCGACACCGCCACACATTGTCGAAAAACTTGTCGAGACAGTACAAGACCCGCGCGCCCACCGCTATTCGCAATCACGCGGCATTCCAGGCTTGCGTAAAGCCTATGCGGCGTACTATTCGCGCCGCTTTGGCGTTGATCTGGATTTTGATCGTGAAGTGATCGTGACGCTGGGCTCGAAAGAAGGCTTTGCCAACCTGGCTCAGGCGATCACTGCACCGGGAGACGTGATTCTGGTGCCGAACCCGAGTTATCCCATCCATGCCTACGGATTTATAATTGCAGGCGCTGCGATCCGGCATCTACCGGTGGGGACCGGTCACGACTTCCTCGCAGAACTGGATCGCGCGGTCAAACACAGCGTGCCCGCACCGTCGGCGATTGTGCTGAACTATCCGTCCAATCCGACGGCCCAGGTCGTCGATCTCGATTTCTACCGCGAGATCGTCGATTATTGCCGGTCGCATAATATCCTGATCCTGTCCGATCTGGCTTATGCCGAAATCTATTTCGACGATGAACCGCCGCCGTCAATCCTGCAGATTCCCGGTGCCATGGATATCGCCGTCGAATTTACCTCGCTCAGCAAGACCTATTCCATGCCGGGCTGGCGCATCGGGTTTGCCTGTGGCAATGCCAACCTGATCCAGGCCCTGGCCCGTATCAAGTCGTATCTCGATTATGGCGCGTTTACGCCGATTCAGGTTGCCGCCACAGCCGCGTTGAATGGCCCGCAGGATTGCGTTGATGAAGTGCGGGATATTTACCGGGCCCGCCGCGATGTCCTGATATCCGGCCTTGCCAGTGCAGGTTGGGAAATTCCGTCACCGCCGGCAACGATGTTCGCATGGGCACCACTGCCGCCGGCCTTCGAAGCCATTGGCTCGCTGGAATTTTCAAAACTTCTGCTCGAAAAAGCTCAGGTTGCTGTATCGCCGGGCGTTGGTTTCGGCGAATATGGTGAAGGTTATGTCCGTATTGCCCTGGTCGAGAACGAACAACGCATTCGTCAGGCAGTCCGTAACATCAAAAAGTTTTTGGCTTCCGCCGATGATATTCTGGCGGGCTACGATACGCAGGCGATTGCATCTTGAACGAACCCTTACGCATAGGTATCGCCGGTCTTGGCACTGTCGGTACCGGTCTTCTTGAACTTCTGGACGCGCACGGCGATCTTCTTACCCAGCGATGTGGCCGTGAATTGCAGGTTACGGCGGTTTCTGCCCGTGATCGCGGGCAGGACAGGGGTGTCGATCTGTCGGGCTATCGCTGGCACGATGATGCCCGTGATCTGGCCAGCGATGATGAAGTAGATGTGGTTGTCGAACTGATTGGCGGCTCCGACGGGATTGCCAAAGACCTGGTCGAGGCCGCGCTGGCTGCCGGCAAGTCCGTTGTCACGGCAAACAAGGCATTGATCGCCCATCACGGTACAGAACTCGCCGTCGCGGCGGAGAAATCCGGTGCCGCGCTGGCGTTCGAGGCTGCTGTCGCCGGGGGTATCCCCATCGTCAAGGCGCTGCGAGAAGGTCTGGCCGGGAATGATGTCTCCCGGGTCTATGGCATCCTTAACGGTACCTGCAACTATATCCTGACGCAGATGGAAGAAACCGGGCGCGACTTCGCCGACGTACTGGACGAAGCGCAGAAGCTGGGGTACGCCGAGGCTGATCCGGGATTTGATATCGACGGCGTCGATGCGGCTCACAAAATTGCCATTCTCACCAGCGTCGCCTTTGGCTGCCCGGTCGATTTTGAGGCCGTTCATGTCGAGGGCATCCGCCATGTGACGGCGATGGATATTTCTTATGCCGCCGAGTTGGGATATCGCATCAAACTTCTGGCCATTACCCAGGCGAGAGATGGTGGTATTGAACAGCGTGTACATCCCTGTCTGGTGCCTTTGAACACACCGATCGCCCACGTGGATGGCGTCTTTAATGCGGTTGTGGCGCAGGGTGATTTTGTTGATCAAACGGTTTATGAGGGCCGCGGTGCCGGTGCAGGGCCCACGGCCTCCGCGGTTGCTGCTGATCTGGTGGATATTGCCCGCGATCTGCGTATGCCCGCGTTTGCCGTTCCGGCCCATGACCTCAAGACCTTGCCGACACTGCCGATGGATGACCACGACGGGCCGGCCTATGTCCGCTTGATGGTCATCGATCAGGCCGGTGTGCTGGCTGATGTATCAGCCATCCTGCGCGATGAAGGCGTGTCGATCGAAACCATGCTTCAGCGCGGGCGCGCGCCGGGCGAAGTGGTGTCGGTCGTGCTTATTCTGCATGATGCCCGCGAAGCGGCGATGAAGCGCGTTCTGGCCGCCTTTGAAAAACTTCAACCTGTTGTCGAACCACCGCGCATGATTCGCATTGAACTGCTATAGATACATCTAACAAACGCCCCTATCCGAAGGACCCCACGCCACTATGTCAGACGCCAACGACATCATTCTCGACCGTAACCTCACCATTGAAGCGGCACGTGTCGCAGAAGCCGCCGCCATCGCATCCTATCGCCAGATCGGGCTGGGGGATGAAAAGGCCGCCGATCAGGTCGCGGTTGATGCCATGCGCAAGGCACTCAACGTGCTCGATATCGACGGCACCATTGTTATAGGCGAAGGCGAACGTGACGAGGCTCCGATGTTGTTCATCGGCGAGAAAGTCGGCAAGGGCACAGGCCAGAAGATCGACATTGCCCTTGATCCGCTGGAGGGTACGACCCTGACTGCGACCGGTGGTCCCAACGCCCTGACAGTGATTGCCTTTGCCACCGAAGGCGGGTTGTTGAACGCGCCGGACACCTATATGGACAAAATTGCTGTCGGTGGTGGATTGCCGTCCGGTGTGATCGATCTCGATGCATCGCCGGATGACAACATTCGCGAACTGGCCAAGGCCAAATCGTGCGCGCCATCAGATATCGTCGCCTGCATTCTCAGCCGCCCGCGTCATGAAGAGATGATTGCCAAGGTGCGCGAGACCGGTGCCAGCATCCGGCTTATTCCCGATGGTGACGTCGCCGGTGTTATCGCTACCGCAACCCCGGCCACTGGCATTGATATCTATATGGGCACAGGTGGTGCGCCTGAAGGAGTTCTGGCTGCAGCAGCGTTGCGCTCCATCGGTGGGCAAATGGAAGGTCGTCTGGTGTTTCGCAATGACGACGAAAAAGCCCGCGCCAGAAACGTCGGCATTACCGACTTCGGCGCCAAATACGATCTTGATCACCTGGCCAGTGGCGATGTGATTTTTGCCGCCTGTGGTGTAACCGATGGCACCATGCTGGAGGGCGTTCACATGGATGGCGATGCCATGACTACGCACACCCTGGTGATGCGTTCCAAGACCGGCACCGTGCGCTGGATCAAGGCGCGCCACGCCGCAGGCAAAGTCGCCGGATAAATTCAGCTATGACCGATGCAGCGTATCTGGGGGTCGAGCAATCGGCATCCGGTAAACGCTGGCGGCTGCGCGAAGCAGATGAACGCATCGCCCAGGCGCACGCCCAGACGTTGGGCGTGCCCGATGTTGTCGGTCGATTGCTGGCAGCGCGCGAAGTGCCGCTAGAAGACGGAGACAAATATCTCAAGCCCACACTGAAGGACCTGCTGCCCGATCCTTCCATCCTGCAGGACATGGACCGCGGCGCCGCGCGCCTCGCCGACGCGATCATGACCGGCCAGCCAATTGCCATCTTCGGCGACTATGATGTAGACGGGGCAACCTCGACCGCGTTGCTGACACGTTTCCTGCGCAGCGTCGGAGGTGAAGTCCGCATCTACATTCCGGACCGCATGGTCGAAGGTTACGGACCCAATACACCGGCTTTGACGAAACTGGCGGACGAGGGTGCAAAAGTTGTGATCACGGTTGATTGCGGGATCTCGGCATTTGAGCCCCTGCAGGCGGCAGCAGACGCAGGCCTCGATGTCATCGTCGTTGATCATCATGAAGCCGAGGCTGCCTTGCCGACGGCCCACGCCATCATTAATCCCAATCGTCTGGATGAAGACCGCGCGCTCGGCCATCTGGCGGCGGTCGGCGTCGCCTTTCTGCTGGTCATCGCCACCAACCGGGTGCTGCGCACAAAGGACTGGTTTGGAGATCGTACGGAACCGGATTTGTTGCAGTGGCTGGATATAGTCGCCCTTGGCACGGTTTGCGATGTCGTGCCCCTCAAGGGCCTTAACCGGGCCTTTGTCATCCAGGGCCTGAAGATCATGGCTGCACGTGGCAATCCAGGCCTTGCCGCGCTGTCAGATGTGGCAAAGATCGACCGCAAGCCTGAGGCCTATCATGCTGGATTTGTCCTCGGCCCTCGCATTAACGCCGGCGGTCGTGTTGGCCAGGCTGATCTCGGGGCAACTTTACTAAGCTCCGACGATCCCGCCATCGCCGCCGAAATATCGGGCAAGCTCGATCATTTCAATTCCGAACGCCGGGCCATTGAAGCCATGGTTCAGGAACAGGCCGTCGAACAGGTTGAGGCGTTGAGCGAACTGCCGGGTGCCCTTGTGGTCGCGGCGAGCAAGGGATGGCACCCCGGTGTCATCGGCATTGTCGCCAGCCGCCTGAAGGATCGCTTTAACCTGCCTTCGTTTGTTGTGGCCTTTGACGACGAGGGTGTCGGCAAGGGATCGGGCCGTTCGATCAAGGGCGTCGATCTAGGTGCGGCTGTCATTGCCGCTCGCCAGGCTGGATTGTTGATCAATGGCGGTGGTCACGCCATGGCCGCCGGGATCACTGTCGCCCGCGACCAGTACGATTCCCTCGTCGCCTTCCTGAGCGAACGACTGGCATCCCAGGTCGAGGCGCTGGGCACCGTGCGCTCGCTGGGTATTGATGGTGCGCTGGCCGTCGGTGGCGCGACAGCGGACTTGATTGATCTGCTGCAACAGGCTGGCCCTTTCGGATCGGCCAATCCCGAACCGCGTTTCGCCATCGCCTCGGCGCGTGTGGTCAAGGCCAACGTGGTCGGGCAGGGGCATGTCAGCTGTATTTTCTCCGGACGTGGCGGTGGCCGCCTGAAGGGCATCTCCTTTCGCACTGCCGAAACGGCACTGGGTGTGTGTTTGCTGGAGGCCGGGCAGCGTGAAGTCCATGTCGCGGGCCACTTGCGCATTGATGAGTGGCAGGGCCGGCGACAGGCGCAAATCTTCATCGATGACGTTATTTATGCCGATCAGGCAAAAAACGACTGATTAGCAAATATGTCTCTTGATCAATGGCCCGGTTCAGTCTACAAACCCGCCGACGCTCCCATCGTCTAGTGGCCTAGGACGCTGCCCTTTCACGGCGGAAACAGGGGTTCGAGTCCCCTTGGGAGCGCCAAATTCTTCTTAAATTTGCCACTGGCTCGTCATCTGACGGGCTCTTTTTTGGCAGGATAGCATTGTAAACGCCGCGTTCCGGCATGGTGTTCCGCAAAATTCCCCAAAATTTTTCTGACTGCCAGAGGCCAGGCTGTTTTCACCGGCCATCTCGTGACGTAAATATGGCCTGCGCCCTGAATTTCCAGGGCCGGCCATTATTTCAATTTTGTCACATCTCTGAAACCTCTTCCCCTGAAAGACGATCTACAAGTGCGTCAACAACAAACGACCAGATCACCCGAACGATGTCGTATCGCCGGGGCACCAGACCAAATCAGGAGAAGAACAATGTTCACACTTATAATCGGGCTCACAATTTTGACGATATTCACAGTGCATTTCATTTTCGATTTTGGTCAACCGCCCGGCGGTTACAAAATCGGCACATTCTTCGTAAATGCCGAAAAATGTTCGGACCAACCCTATCGGCGTTACAAGGGTCGCCATCTGAACAGGAGCGGCAGTGTTTCGCTTGGCGTTCGGAAATAATGGATGTTTGCCCCGAAACTTCCAGGGCGCACGGTCTGACTCCTGAAGTCGTCACGCTGTATAATTGGTATTCCCCGGCCAATTATTGATAATGCTGCTGAGGAAATAAAATGGGGGACGAAAATGAACAAAGCGCCGTCGACACCGTATCCGACGCCGGATAATGAGGCAGAACGTAATGAGGCCGTGCGTTCCTATCAAATTATGGATACGGCGAGCGACACTGCCTTTGATGAAATAAATAATATTGCGGCGCAGATATGTGGTTGTCCGGTGGCTTACATCAGCTTCATCAAGGACGACAGGTTCTGGTTCAAATCAAAGTATGGTCTGGCGGATGATTTTGAGGGGTGCCCACGCGAGATCGCATTTTGCTCCGTCACCGTCTGCGGTTTTGAAATGGTTGTCTCACCTGATCTGGCAGCAGACGATGATTTCAAGGATTTTCATTTCGTCGTAAATGAACCGCATTTCCGGTTTTATTGCTCCATGCCACTTGTTACACCCGATGGGTATTCCGTTGGTACCATTTGCGTCATGGATTTTGAACCCAAGGAACTTTCCTTTGAGCAGATGGAAAGCTTGCGCAGGCTGGCGCAGCAAACGATGGCGCAGCTTGAATTCCGCCGCAGGATCATCGAGCTTGATGAAAAAGTGCGCGAGCTGGATGAAACGCACAGGGAACTGGCACGTGAAAAAGCCCGTGCTGATCGCTTGTTGACGACCATATTGCCGGAACAAATCGCCAAAGAGATGATGGAAAACGACAAGGTCGTGCCCAGGTTCTTTCCGAGCGCGACGATTTTGTTTGCCGACGTCAAAGGTTTCACGACCTATACCGAGAAAGCCGAACCGGCAACTCTGATTGGCATGCTCGATACATACTTTGCCCGCTTCGATGACATCATGGCCCGACTGGGTGTCGAGAAAATTAAGACTGTGGGCGACGCATATTTGGCGGTTGCGGGAGTGCCGAGCCAGGAACGCCTGCATACCTTGAAGGCCAGCCTCGCTGCTCTCGAGATGCAAGAAGCCGTCGCCAGGGTGAATGAAGGACGCGGAAAACTAAGGCTACCGGTGTTCGAGTTTCGAATGGGGCTGCACACCGGTTCATTGATTGCCGGTGTCGTCGGAAACCTGCGCTTTACCTACGACGTCTGGGGCGACGCAGTGAATGTAGCGTCCCGTCTTGAGTCTCACAGTGAACCGGGCCGGATCAATGTCTCAGCTGAGATGTTTCACCAGATGACGCCCTTTTTCGACTTCACGCCCATGGGGGCGGTTGACGTTAAAAGCAAAGGTGTGATGGAAATGTATTATCTCGACCGGTTGAAACCGGAGTTCTCGGACGACCCTGACGGGCTGGTTCCGAACCGCATGTTATTCGAGAAAAGTGGTTTGGCATACGGCTGAAAGCCGCGCCAGGATATCAACCGGGCCGGGCCAGGGAACATTTTCTGCCAGTGCAGAGACAAGGTTTCGTGCCCCTGTGGCGCGCCAAAATTCCCCAATTTCTCCACCCTGTAAACACGAAGCCGTTTTCAATGGCCGTCTCGTGACACCCCAATTATGGCGCGCGCTCTGTATCTCAGGGGTAAAACATTATTTTTTTTGAGAAACATCGGAGAAACCTTCTCTCCTGAAGGACGTCCTATAAGTACGTCAACAACAACAAACCAAAGAACTTAGAAATCGCCCGGGAGATGTCGTAACGGCAGGGCGCCAAACTAAAACAGGAGAAGAAAGATGGTCACACTTATAATCGGGCTCACAATTCTGACGATATTCACTTTTCACTTCATTTTCGATTTTGGCCAGCCTCCCGGCGGCTACAAAATCGGTACATTCTTCGTCAAAGCCGAAAAATGTTCGAACCAATCCAATCGGCGTTACAAAGGTCGTCATCTGGACAGAAACAGCAGCATTTCGCTTGGCGTTCGGTAGAAATGGGTGTTTGCCCCGGAACGTCCAGGGCACCTTACCCGACCCCCAAATCGTCACGGTGGATGCATCAGCCGGGTTTGGGTACGACGATAATCTCGTCGGTGTTGAAGCGCTTCTCGCATTCGTCGACGCTTTCCTTGACCACGGCCTTTTTCATGATGGCATCAAAGGCCAGCCAGCGTTCGATGTGTTCCTCTGACACATTTGATTGACGCAAGGATTTCGCCAGCAAATCCTGGCGCAGCTGGAAAATCTCTTCGGTGATATAGAGATGCTGATGGGCCGGCATGGGGAATTTGCCAAAACAGGTTTTGGGACTGGCCCCGAAAAGATCGACCATAAAATCTGTTTGTTGCGCTTGGAGAAACACCCGGCATATACCAGGCTGCATTACACAGGTGACACAAACCCCTATTTTGCACGAATACGGGATGTCCTGGCCATTATCGAGCAAGACATCAAGGATCGATTTCCCCCCATCGAAAGAAAATTCCCTATTGTAGAAATACAGCTTCGGCATCTCGAAAAATTATTGAACAATAGCTGTATGGTAGCGAGCGCTGGATGTAATGGGAACCGAGTATGAGTGGTAAGCAAACGCCGGAGCATTTTGATGTCCTGATTGTCGGTGCCGGGATATCCGGGATTGATGCTGCGTATCATCTGCGGCAGCAGTGTCCTGACAAGAGTTTTGCCTTGCTGGAAAGCAAGGAGAGTTTTGGCGGCACCTGGCATACCCACACATATCCGGGCATTCGTTCGGACAGCGATCTGCATACCTTTGGCTATAAATGGAAACCCTGGGTCGGCTATCCGATCGCGACGGCCGAAGAAATTCTCAAATATCTTGACGAAGCGCTCGATGAAAACGATTTACGTCGGCACATCCGCTATCAACAACGAGTGGTACGTGCCAGCTGGTCGAGTGAGGACAAACGCTGGGCCCTGGAGATTGCCAGCGGGGAAGGTGGGGAAATTGTTCAACTCACCTGCAATTTTCTCTGGATGTGTCAGGGTTATTATCGCCATTCGGAAGGCTACACGCCGGATTTTCCGGGCATGGAAGCGTTCGAAGGACAAATCATCCATCCCCAGACCTGGCCGGACGATCTCGATTACAGCGATAAACGCGTCGTGGTCATTGGTTCAGGCGCGACGGCGGCAACGTTGATCCCGTCCATCGCCGGGGAATGTGCCCATGTCACCATGCTGCAACGCTCACCGACCTATTTCTTTGCCGCGCCAAATCGATTTGAAGTGGTCAATATGCTGCGGGAGCTGGATATTCCGGATGAGTGGATTCATGAAATCGCGCGACAGAAAAAACTGCTCGAACAACAGGAGATTACGAGGCGATCATTTGAAGAACCGGAAGGTCTGAAAGCTGAATTGATTGCCGGTATACGGCACTATCTGGGTGACGAATTCGATGTCGAAAAACATTTCACGCCTGAATATCGTCCGTGGCGTCAACGTCTGGCGCTGGTGCCTGACGGCGATTTGTTTGAAAGCATCAACGCCGGCAAGGCTTCGGTTGTTACCGATCAGATTGAAACTTTTACGTCTGGCGGCATCCTGACGAAATCAGGGGAGGAACTGGCGGCGGACATCATTGTGACGGCGACCGGGTTCAATCTCAGCGTGATGGGGGATATAGAGTTTGTTGTTGATGGCAAGGATCTCGACTTCTCCGAGACCTGTGGTCATCGCGGCATCCTGTTTTCCGGCGTACCCAACCTGGCATGGATTTTTGGCTATTTCCGGACAAGCTGGACCATGCGCGCCGATCTGGTGGCTGGCATGGTCTGTCGCCTGCTCAACCACATGGCCGATAAAGGGGTCGATGTTGTGACCCCGCAGTTGCGACCGGAAGAACGCGATATGGTGATGCGCCCGTTGGTCGATCCGGAAAACTTCAACGCCGGTTACCTGACGCGCAGTATCGATCTGTTGCCGAAGCAGGGCGACCGTGCGCCGTGGCTCTTCACCCAGGACTATTACAGTGAAAAAGATGATATCCCCGCGACCGACCTGGAAGACGGCACACTGATCTATCGCTGAATTCGATAATTTTCGTCAGGCTTCACGTTCAGGTCGATCAAGATGGGCACAAATCTCCTGGCGTGACTGAGCCATCAAGGCGTCGAGACTTTGAGCAGCCAGGTTGGTACCGGACAAGTCGTCATTCTGTGCTAGCCGCTCCAGCGCACTTAAGGTCGTGCTTAATTTCAGAAGCGCGACGCTGCCACTCATACTGGCCATCTTGTGCGCACCCTTTTGAATGCCGGCCATGTCTCCTTCTTCAATAGCCTTTTGCAGTTCGCTGAGCGCCTCTGGTGCATGTGTTTCGAAAATGTCGAGCATTTGTCTGAAAACCTCGTCACCAACCTCAAGGCGCATCTTGTCGAGATATTGGATATCCACAACATCAAGCACCGAATAGTCATCGATAACATCCAGTATCGAATAGTCATCCATGATATTTGCCACTGAATACACATCATTCTGGATGTCATTGTTTTTTACAGCCACGGCGGCTGTCGCTATCGATGCCAGACAACGATCGAGCTCTTCCTGCATTAGCGGCTTGCGAATGACGCCGTTCATACCCGCTTCGAGGTAGGTTTGTTGATCACTGGCGAAGGCGTTGGCAGTGACGGCGTAGATTGGAATATTTGCATCCGTCGAGCGAATTTTTTGTGCGACTTCAACGCCTCCGATATCGGGAAGGTTTATGTCAAGCAAGATGACATCAAAGGAACCCTGGCGAAATTTATTGATCGCTTCCCCCCCACTGACGGCGATCGTAATTTCGTGGCCGGCACCTTCCAGCATTTGTGTGGCGACAATCTGGTTCATCACCACATCCTCTACCAAGAGAACGGACACGGGCGATGTGGTATTCATTTTATTTTCGATGACGCAGGTCTCCCCGAGAATTACGTCCTGATTACAGTTGTCCGGCGCAAGTATCAGTCGGCTGTATTGTTTTGAAAGACGTACCCCACGCCATAGAGCGTGACGATGAATTCCGGTGATCTTGAATCGACTTCGATCTTTTTACGCAATCGCCGGATCATGGCGTCAACCGCCCGGTCGTAATTCACACTTTCTGACCCGCCGGTAATATCAAGGATCTGATCGCGGTTGAGGACCTTGCCGGCATTGGTCACCAACGCCACCAAAGTATCAAACTCACCACGGGTCAGGGAGACATCTTCACCTTCGACAGACACCAAAGTCCGGGCTGCCAGGTTTAACTGCCAACGACCGAATTTAATATCGTCCTCCCCGATTACACCGCTTTGCTCGGAAGCCGTTGTACGTTTGGCGAGGTTTCGAACTCGGATAACCAGTTCCGCCAGATCAACAGGCTTGGTAATGAAATCATCGGCCCCGAGTTCGAGCGACCGCAGGCGATCAATCCGATCTGATTTTTGTGTCACAAATATGATGCCGGGATTACTTGCCGACTGAAAGTTTTTTACCAGCGACGTGCCCTTGCCGTCCGGCAAATTAATATCGAGGATGACAACCGACGGTGCCCCGGATTTGAATTGCTTCCTGGCCTCGGCAATGGAATTCGCTTCGAAGACGGTGAAGCCTTCATTTTCCATGCGCTGGCACATGCTGTATCGCGTGACAGGGTCGTCTTCGACCACAAGCACACGGATAACCGGATTGGCAGCGCTTGAGTTCATTGGCTGGTTCTTTTTGTTCCGCCGAAAATGGTGCAACCCCTGCATTAAATACATGTTCTGAAATTCAGTTTATATAAGTCCCTGTTCGTCACAGTTTGGTCAAGATTGAATTTGTACAAATCCCGCAAATTTCAATGGAAGGCGACAAATTTGCCAAATTAAACTAGGATGTTTGTGGTCTATCAGGGGAATGGTAACGCACTCGTTTTGTGTCAGGCAGAATCGGCTTCGGAATTTTTCCAGGCTGAACCGGTGGGGACGGTGATGAAAAAACGCTTCTTAAAGCGCTTCGGGGCGATAATTCTGATGATTATTGTGCCGTGGTGCGGAGTTCAGGCGGCCGGACTGTCCGGGGAGATCAAGGTCAAGGGCAAGCGTCCGCCCAAAAATCTTGTGGTCTATCTGACCCGGGACAATGCGAGCGATAGCACTGACATCGGAAAAGTTACAATCAGCCAGCGCAACGCGATCTTTTCTCCCAAACGGGTAGTGGTTGTAAAAGGCGGGTCCATCAAATTCGTCAATGATGAAGAACAGGACATCGACCACAACGTTTACTCGTTGAGCAAAAAGAACAAATTTGATATCGGCCTCGCGGCAAAGGGTTCCGTGGACGAAGTTGTTTTCAACACCACCGGGATCGTCAAGTTCTTCTGTTCCGTTCACAAGAACATGCAAGGCACGGTATTTGTCGTGCCCAGCAAATACTACGCTGTTTTGGAGAAACCCGGAAAATTCGAGATTGAAGACGTCCCCGAAGGCAAATGGACCGTCAACGTTTCTGTCGCCCACCGGCGCTATAAAGCCAAACCTCAAAGCATCACGATCGCCGGAGACGGGGCTGAAAATATCGTGGTTCTGGTTAGCAAGAAACGCTAGGTGCTGATTATGCGTTTTGTTATAGCAATCCTTGCATTTGTGATGTTGAACGGGTCGTTCGCCGTGCCCGTGGTGGCCCAGGACACCGGAACAATCTATGGACGCGTATCGACCAAGGGTCACAAGGAAGTTCTCGCCAAGTGGTTATCCCAGTCGATCGAAAACGATGAGCCGGCCGCTGAAAGCTATGGCAGCAAGAACGGCCTGCCGGACGGCGCTATTGATTACAGCAATTTGTCGGGCATATTCGTTATTTTGACTGATACAGGCTACAAGGGCGGACGGTTTCACGAAGCCCGCGTCGATAGTGATGGATTCTGGCCGGCGGCTCTGGCGGTATCTGTTGGTGACAAGATACGGGTCGAGAACAAGACCAGCAACGACATCACCGTATATCTGGCAGGCGACGGTGACGACGATATTCAGGAGTTTCCGGTCATCGAGGAGGGCAGATCCGAGACGATCGTGGTCAAACTCACAGGCGATCTCGAACTTGGCGTCGATGAACTGGACGACGAAATTATGTCGGTGGCGTCCGGTGCGGGCTGGCGAACCAAACGTTTGTCGAGTGGTGATGATTACGAGTTTGAAGACCTGAAAGCCGGACCCTACGATGTTGTGTTCTGGTTCTGGCGTCTTGGTTCAATTGTTCGGAAAGTTACGCTGAATTCGGGGCAACGGTTAAAGGTCGATGAAATTTTGTCGGTCGACAGGATTGTCAAGTAAGCTGTCTATCATCGGGTTACCAACAATCGGTCAGGTTTAGATGGGTCTGCGCGCCAAAATATTCGCCGCTTTTTCAGTTGTTGTCTTTGGTCTTTTGGGGACGGTTGTCTACGTCACCAACACCGAAACCGAAGCCTTCGAAACCGAACGAATTATTCGCCAGCTTGATCTGGCGCGCGACCGTTTTCAGCAGCGCCTGGATGAACAGCGGACGACAGCTTTCACGCTTGTTCAAACTATTACCTCAGATCAAAAATACCGCGCCTTCCTCGAAGACATGAAGGACAATTTTTTCTCCTTCGCCGAGGAAATCGCCCGCGACACAAAAAGCGGTCTGGTGATTGTGGTGGACGACGAACTGGAGATCAGTGGAGTCTCCCGCCCTGTGCAAAATCGCGATGACATGGAAGAACATGTCGAGCGGGTGGCCGCCTCGATCAAGGCGGAGCATCTCGAAAGTGTGTTTGACGAAGTCATCGAAACCGGTGAAGGCCAGACCCACGTGATCGCGCTTGGAGACGGGCTTGCCAACGCGGTTTTTGTTCCCTTGAAAGAATCGCCCAAAGACGACTACGCCCTTGGTGTTGTCATGGTTGCCAATCAGATCGACGACGACTGGGTACGAAACCTGCTGGGCAACGAAGTCGATGATTTCACTGTGGCGTTCTTCGCCGGGGGCCGGGCCGTCGCCTCTGATGCCTCGCAGGCCAACCGCCAGGCCCTGGTCGATTCTGCGACCGCCGAGGAGCTCAGCCGCGTGACGCTGCAAAGTGATCGCCATATTGCCCTGCGCGCCCTGTTCGAGACGGCGGGTTTGCCGGCGGGCTATATCGTTGCCGGCAATCTCGATCGGGCACTTAAACCCATCGGCGACCTGCAGCGCGAGTTGATGGTTGTCGGTTTCATCGTCCTTGTCGTCGGTATGTTGATCGCGTTTGGCGTCTCGGCGCGGATAGTCCAGCCGATCCGCAAACTGGTCGATGCCACCCATCACGTCATGGATGGCGATTTCTCCTATCGAGTGGCCAATCCATCGGCTGACGAAGTCGGCGAGCTCTCGACAGCTTTCCAGAACATGGTCGAGGGCCTGCAGGAAAAAGAACAAATTCGCAATCTGTTTGGCAAATACGTGCATCCCTCCATCGTCAGTGGCCTGATCGACAATCCTGACGAACTCGGCGTCGATGGTCGTCATCAGGTCCAGACCCTGTTGTTCAGCGACATCCAGGGCTTTGTCGGCATCAGCGCCAACATGAACGCCGAGGAGACCGTCGAATTGCTCAACGAATATCTCGGCCAGATGACCGAGGAAATTACCCGCACCGACGGTATTCTCGACAAATATCTCGGTGACGGCATCATGTCGTTTTTCGGACCGCCTTTTACGCCGGGCAATCACGCCTACGCCGCCTGTCGCGCCGCCATTCGCATGCAACGCCGGTTGACCGAACTCAGGCCGGACTGGGTGGCGCGTGGGATCCCGGAAATCAACGCCCGCATCGGACTGGCTACCGGCGAGGTCATTGTCGGCAATATCGGCTCTGAACAGACCCGCGACTACACCTGCATCGGCGAGACGGTCAACCTTGCTTCAAGGCTCGAGGGCGTCAACAAATACTACGGCACACTGATCATCATCGACGCCGGCACCCGTGACCTGGCGGGCAAGGCCGTCAACGTGCGGGAACTGGACGTCATCAAGGTGGTTGGCAGCGATGACCCTGTGCGTATTTTTGAGCTGTGGGGCTTTGACGAGGACGAGACCGCTGATCAAGTCGAATTGCGAGCGACCTATGACACCGCCATGATCGATTATCGCGCCGGTCGCTTCGATGAAGCCGCGGCGGTGTTTGAAATTCTTGCCGCCGAACCAACTTCTGATTCACCCAGCCAGACCATGGCCCTGCGCTGCCGCAACTTCATCGACGAACCGCCGCAGGACTGGGACGGTGTCTACGCCATGGACAAGAAGTAGAAGCCTAACGTTGCCAGCGGCGCAAGCCGATGAGCATGAGCGAGGCCAGCACCGAAATGGCGAGAGCCAGTGTCCACGCCAACATGTTGCTGACGTGGCCAGGCAGCAGGGCGAGGGCGAAGCAAAACGAGGTGTAGGAGATCAAACCGTTTCGCGTATTGGAGATGGTCGCTGCGGCAAATTTCGGGCCATAACTCGTATGCAGCATCCAGGCGTTAGCCGAGAGGATCACCGGGAAGGCGAAGGCGACACCTGTAAGCGAGGGGCCGAGTGTCTTTGTGAAGGTCGCGGCAAGCGCTACGGCGCAACTGCCGATCAGGGCGCGGACCAGCAAAAAGCCGATACCGCCCCGGCGTTTGGCCTTGTCGCCACCACCGGACTGATCGTAACCCCTGAAGCGAAAGAGATTGCTCAGGCCGAAGCCCACGACAACCAGAACGGTCGCGGCGAGAAAGCCGGGCTCGTACGCGACGATGGGCCACGCGACAATACCCCAGATCACGGTGGCCACCATCCACGTCGGCCAGAAACCTGAAAACCTGCTCGAGGCATGTGCGTAGACCGTGACGTAGGTGTGGACGGCGAAGACACCGGTAAAACTGATCAAGGCGCTGTGGGCGAGAAATTCCGGTTCAACATCCTGGGCAACAAAAAAGAAGCCCGGTCCGGCGTTCAGAGGCAGTGCGATGATCAGGCTGGCCAGCACAACGCCGGCGCGCTCGGCAACCAGCGACGCCGTCATCAGGATCGCACCGGTGGCGACGACTTTGATTAAGAAGTCGATCAGTAGTTCAGCGTCCAAGGGGGAATTTGCCTTTGTCGTTGCAGGAACTGTTCAGGAAGTCGGGTTTAACAGCTTGTCCGGCGCTGAGCGAGATTGTTTTTCGCATCACTTCGTCCCATCATGTCAGAGGTGGTGATGTAGATTGAGGATGCCGGGTGGCAAGTGACAACGAACAACTGGAACTGAAAGTCCAAGTCTGGCGGGGCGACGCCGACGGGGGCTATCAGACGTTTGACGTGCCAGCGCGTCGCAGCCAGACCGTGCTTGATGTCGTCACCTGGATCCAGCGCAATCTCGACGCCACGCTGTCCTATCGCTTTGCCTGTCGCGTCGGCATGTGCGGCACCTGCGCCATGACGGTCAACGGCAAGGCACGCTGGACCTGCCGCACGCAACTGCATGCCATTCTCGATGGTGATCAGCTTACCCTCGCGCCGCTGAAAAACCTGCCCGTGGTCAAGGATCTGGCGACCGACATGGCACCGTTCTTTGACAAATGGGAGCGCGCCAGCGGCTATTTTGTGCCGGGTACAACGCCTGTAGGCACCATGGCGCCGGTCGACCCGGGCAGTCGCGCCCGCAAATCGGCCAGTGCTGCTATTGAATGTATCGGTTGCGGCATATGTTATGCCTCCTGCGACACCGTGGCCTGGCGTTCGGATTATCTCGGCCCCGCTGCGCTGAACCGGGCGTGGACGCTGGTCAATGATGAGCGCGACGGCGACAAGGCCGGCCACCTGCGATCCGCTGCCGGCGAAGCAGGCTGTCACGCCTGCCACAGCCATCAGTCCTGCGCCGAGTTGTGCCCCAAAAGCCTCAATCCGACGGCGTCAATCTCCGGGCTAAAACGCCACGCCTTCGCCGCCGCGCTGAAGGGGACGTTATGAGTGTACGGATTGATGTCTGGGCCTACACCCTGCAACGCCTCAGTGCCATGATCATGGCACCGATGGTGGTCATCCATCTCGGATTGCTGATCTATGCCGTGCAGGGCGGCCTCAGCACGGCGGAGATGCTGGGCCGGACGCAATCCAGTGTGCTCTGGCCGATGTTTTATGGGCTGTTTTTTGTTGCCGCCGGTCTGCATGCCTCCATCGGTCTGCGCACCATTCTGAAAGAGACGTCGCTGTTCTCACGCCCGCTGACAGACGGGCTGGCCTTCGTCTTCCTGGTTACCGTGCTACTCTTCGGCGTTCGCGCAGTGGCGGCAATCGCATGACCAGCTTCGCCACACGCAATCATCCAGCCTACTGGGCCTTTATCGTACACCGGGTGTCCGGATTGGCACTCGCCGTGTTTTTGCCTGCGCATTTGTTTGTGCTGTCGCTGGCAATGGAAGGCGGGGCCTCGCTTGATGCTTTTCTGCACTGGGCCGAAGCGCCGTTGGTCAAACTGGCAGAAACCGTTCTGGTAATCTTGTTCGCGGCTCATATGGCGGGCGGGCTACGTCTTTTGGCGGTCGAATTTCTGCCGTGGCAGGATCGCCAGCGCACCTTTATCGCCCTGGGCGGAGCTGTCGCCATTGCGGCCGGGCTAATGTTCATGCTCAATATCGGGATTGCCTGATGGAAATCAATCGCCTCAAGACCGACATCCTGATCCTCGGTAGTGGCGGAGCCGGGTTGTTTGCTGCCTTGCACGCCCACAACACAAATCCCGATCTGAACATCACCATTGCCGTCAAGGGACTGCTCGGCAAGTCCGGCTGCACGCGCATGGTGCAGGGCGGCTACAACGTGGCGCTGGCAACGGGTGACTCGGTCGAGCGCCACTTCATGGACACCGTCGAGGGCGGAAAATGGATTAACAATCAGGACCTGGCCTGGACCCTGGTCAACGGCGCGATTGAGCGCATTCACGAACTTGAAAACGAGATCGGTTGCTTTTTTGATCGCAATCCGGATGGCACGGTGCATCAGAAGGCCTTCGCCGGACAAACCTTTGACCGCACGGTGCACAAGGGCGACCTGACGGGGATCGAGATCATCAGTCGCCTGGCCGAGCAGGTCTGGCATCGCGGCATTGACCGGCTTGAAGAACATCGCGCGGTTGCCCTGATCCCGTCTGAAGATGGCGCACGGCTGGCCGGTGTTCTGCTGGTCGATGTGCGTAGCGGGCAATTCACGCTCGTCGAGGCGCAGGCTGTGCTGATGGCGACCGGTGGCGGGCCGACAATGTATCGCTATCACACGCCGTCGGGCGACAAGAGCTGCGACGGTATGGCCATGGCCTACAACGCCGGACTGCCGCTGCGCGATATGGAAATGGTGCAGTTTCACCCGACTGGTTTGGTGGCGGGACGCGACACCCGCATTACCGGTACCATCATCGAAGAGGGTTTGCGCGGTGCGGGGGGTTATTTGCTCGATGGCGACGAGAACCGCTTCATGGCGCAATACGACGACCGGGCCGAGCGAGCGACCCGTGACATCGTCAGCCGGGCCATGTTCGATCAGATGCGGGCCGGGCGCACGGCAGCCAATGGCGGTGTCTACATCACCATGCGGCATCTTGATGGCAAAATGGTACGTCGTATGTTCAAGGGTATGGTCGAACGCTGTGCCGATTGCGGCTTTGATCTGGTCGGCGGGCTGGTCGAAGTTGTGCCGACGGCGCACTACATGATGGGCGGCATTGAATTTACGCCGGATTGCTTCACGGATTTACCCGGATTGTTTGCTGCCGGCGAAGACACTGGCGGCGTGCACGGAGCCAATCGTCTCGGGGGCAACGGTGTCGGCAATTCAACCGTGTTCGGCGGCATTGCCGGCGACACCATGGCGGAGTGGGTGACGAGCGACGGTGAGTTTGCCACGCCGGACCAAATTGCCATCGACAAGGCTGTCGCTGCGGCACTTGCGCCATTTGATCAACCGGTCGGCGATATGAACGATATCCGCGAACGGCTGTATGACCTGATGTGGGAGGACGCTGGCATAATTCGTGATGCCGACAGTCTGGCCCGCGCGTCTGAGGGGATCGAAGGATTGGCGGCTGACTTGTCGGCTTGCGGGATTGCCCCGTCGGATCGAAAATTTGATGTCTCGTGGCATGACTGGCTTAACCTGGAAAGCCAGATCGCCGTCAGTCGGATGATTATCGCCGCCGCAGAAGCACGGGAGAATTCGGCGGGCGCGCATTTTCGCACCGATTTCCCGGAACCGGCGCCGGCGGTCGGCGCCTTTCACACTGTTGTGCGCCGTGCCGATCAGGGCATGACGGTGTCACGCAAAGATGTCACATTTACCCGGATACAGCCGGGCGAGAGCCTGATCGAGGAGGCGTCATGAGCATCATCGAGACCAGCGGCGCGATCACCGAAAGCGTTATTGAAGAGGCCGGACTGGAAATCATGCGCCGGGCCGCCATCTATATCCCCGATGATTACCGCCTTGGCATTACAGACATGATGGCGGCGGAGGAGGGTGAACTCAGCCACTTCGTGCTGCAGTCGATGGTCGAGAACTGGGAAGCCGCGGAGGGCGATGGCCGCCCGATGTGCGCTGATACCGGCCTGCCGCGCTACTACGTCAAGGCCGGTAATGACGCCCGTATTGATGGCGGCTTCATCGCACTGGAGCGGGCACTCCGGCGGGCCACGGCACGGGCAACGCAGGAAGTACCGCTCAGACCCAACCGCGTGCATCCCCTGAGCCGGGCCGATACCAACAACAATGTCGGCATCGGCGCGCCGGAAATTGACTATTCGTTCGAGCCCGACGCCGACTGGATCGATATCACTACCGTGCACAAGGGCGGCTTGTTTGGCACGGATTACCGCATGCTGTTCCCGGGCGATGGCATCGACGGCATTAAACGCTTTTTCCTCGATACCATGGTGCAGTTCGGCCGGCGCGGCCTGGCCTGTCAGCCTGCGATTGTCGGCATCGGCATCGGCGGCAGCAAGGACGTCTGCATGACGCTTGGTAAACAGGCAGCCTGCCTGCGCGTCGTCGGCGATGAAAATCCCGACCCCGAAATTGCTGTGCTGGAGCGCGAACTGAAAGACCTCGGCAACAACATCGGCATGGGCCCGATGGGATTTGTCGGCAAATCGATGATCGTTGATTGCCACATCGAGGTCGGCTGCACCCATACCGGCGGTATGCCCGTCAGCGTGCATAGTTTCTGCCTGTCGTCGCGCCGTGCAGTGGTTCGCCTCCATGCCAATGGTGACGTCGAATACCGCCCCGATCCTGCCTGGTTCACGCCGTATATGCGGCGGGAGGGCATCGAATGAAGACGGTTCATTTGCAATTGCCGGTTAATCCCGACGATCTCAAGAGCCTCGAAATTGGCACCATCGTTTATCTCGATGGTGTGCTCTATACCGGCCGCGAAGGCTTGTACAAACGCATCATCGAGGCCGGCGAAAGCCCGCCCGTTCCGCTAGAACAAATCTCCAACGTCAATTTTCATTGCTCTCCCGCAGCAGCCATCAACGATGACGGGACCTATAACGTCGGTGCGGCGACCGGTACGGCCAGTTTCCGCTTCTCCAAATGGATGGCGCGCTGGTTTGAGATGTCGGATTGCAAGATCATCATCGGCAAGGGCGGTATGGCCCCGGAGGACTATCAAACCCATTTTGTGCCGAACAATGCGGTCTATCTGACGACGGTCGGCTATGGCACGGGCGCGCTGCTTGGGCGAGGCATTAAACGCGTGGTCGACGTGCACTGGCTGGAAGAACTGGGAATCGCCCAGGCCATGTGGGTGCTGAAGGTCGAAAGTTTCGGGCCCTTCCTGCTGGAAAGCGATCTCGATGGCCGCAGCCTGTTCCACGAATCCGGTGAAGAGGTGAACAAGAACCTCGAAAACCTCTACAGTGGCCTCAAACCACCGGCCCTGAAACGCTACGGCGAAACCACTTCACGCGACGATGAAGTCATCTAGGTGTCGAGGATGACATTCGCACCAGGGAAACTCGATCGGCCCTAGACGTTCTGCAGTTTGTCGCGGATATTTTGCCGGCGCATCAGCTTTTGCTGGGCATGTTCGGGGAAATCAGTGAGCAGGATTACGTTGGTTTCGATCAGCACGCTGATCAGATCCTCGATGATGCGCAGTAAATCGCTGTCTGAATCCTGCAAATAGGACCGCATGGCCTCTTCGGAGCGGCCACCGGTGACAAAGGCGATTAATTCGGGATCATTTTCGTCCAGCACTTCAGGCGCAGCCGGGTGAGGGCGGTCAAAGATCGCGACGACCTTTCCCTCGGTATCTCTTGCTACATAACGCATTAACCAGCCCCGGAGCCCTTCAGGCCCAATCCCCTGTCACAGACAAAATACCCGCGACCGAGCGGTCACCGGTATCTTGTGCAGATTAGGTTGGAAAGTTGCGCCCGACAAGGGCAGGACTGAAGATAATACGGCTTGTGCCCAGAGCGTTTCCGGGTCTAACGGAAACGCAGCGTTGCTTCAAATTAAGGGTGTGCGCCAGATATCAATGCAGAAGCGATTCCGTTTAAGTCGGAATCGCCCTAGAGGCCGCCGGCCGGAACCAGCGAGCGGATTACGACGCTGTATTTACCTGACGGGTCGGTATAGGTCTGCCATGCGCCACCGTGGGCATAATAATCTGAGGTCGTGACCGTGGAAGTCGCCACATCGGCAGTAACCGGCGCAACAAACAGGCCAAACATGCCGAGAACCCAGATGCCACCACCCATCAACCATGCGCCAATTACTTTACGCGAAATGATCGGTCTGGTGTTTTTGGTTCTGGTTGCCTTGGTCATCGTCTGCGTCGCCATGATAGCCCCCTATCGGTGGGGATCAGCATATGATCCCGTTTCATAAATTCCATATGGGAACGTCTGAATAATCCACAAGGCTTGAATGTGAATAAATCTGTCAATTTTCGGAAGTGCCTGCCTTACAACGATTTTTTGGCAATTTTTTGCGGATCACACTTGCGTGTAAAGCCTTGATGGCGGAAAGTCACGGCGCACTGTTATCACCGTCGCGTAATAATATTTCAGGATTCCCGAGCATGTTGGAACAATCTTGACGACTGACGACAAATCAAACCCTGAGACGGCCCTGATTATCGGTGCCGGCCCTGCTGGACTGACGGCGGCGTGGGAATTGCTGCAGCGCACAGATATCAAGCCAATTGTGCTCGAAGCCAGCGATGACGTCGGTGGTATCTCACGAACTGCCGAATATAAGGGCAACCGGATCGATATCGGCGGGCATCGTTTCTTTTCCAAATCCGACCGGGTGATGAACTGGTGGCTGGATGTTCTGCCTCTGCAGGGCTCGAAGGCCGGTGGTATCAACATCAGTTATCAGAACAAATCGCGCTGGATCGAATTGCCCAAAGACGGCCCCGATCCCGAGACCGAGGATAATGTCATGCTGGTGCGCAGCCGCACTTCGCGCATCCTGTTTCGCGGCCAGTTCTTCGATTATCCGCTCAGCCTCAGTCTCGGCACGCTGTCGAAGCTGGGGGTGTTGGCAACGATGCGCATCGGATTCAGCTATCTTTTCGCGCAGGCCATGCCGATCAAGCCGGAAAAAACCCTCCAGGACTTCATCGTCAATCGCTTCGGGAGAGAGCTTTATGCCACTTTCTTTCGCGATTACACCGAGAAAGTCTGGGGTGTGCCGTGCGATGAGATTTCCGCCGAATGGGGTGCTCAGCGTATCAAGGGTTTGTCGCTGATCGGCATCATCAGGAACTCCTTCAGTGCCATCTTCAGATCTTCATCAATCGACCAAAAAACAATTGAAACCAGTCTGATAGAGCAATTTCTTTATCCAAAACATGGCCCCGGCCAGATGTGGCAAAGGGTTGTCGAGAAAGTAAAAGACGCTGGCGGTGAAGTGCAGTTTGGTTCCCGTGTCGTCGGTCTCAACAAAACCGGTGATCGCATAGCCTCGCTGGTCGTTGAAACGGCCGAGGGTACACGGGAGATCGAGGCGGATCACATTTTCTCCACGATGGCGGTGCGCGATCTGTTTGAAAACCTCAACCCGCCACCACCTGATGACGTTCGCGCTATCGCGGCAGGCTTGCTGTACCGCGATTTTGTCACGGTCGGCGTGTTGCTGGACCGGCTTGAACTCGGTGGCGGTGCGACGGGCAGGGATCTGGCTGCGAAAGTCCCGGATAACTGGATTTACATCCAGGAGCCCGGCGTCAGGGTCGGCCGCCTGCAAATATTCAACAACTGGAGCCCGTATATGGTCGCCGATCCTGACAAAGTCTGGATCGGGCTCGAATATTTCTGCGACGAAGGTGATGAAATCTGGTCGCTTGATGACGTGGCGATGTCGGCCCTGGCGGTGCGGGAACTCGACCAGATCAATGTGGCCCGGCCTGATGCCGTGCAAGGGACGACGGTGATCCGCGTGCCCAAGACCTATCCCGCCTATTTCGGCAGTTATGAACGTTTCGACGAAGTGCAGGCCTGGTTTGACGGCATCGAAAACCTCTACCCCGTCGGGCGTAACGGCATGCACCGATATAACAACCAGGATCATTCGATGCTGGCAGCTATGACCGTCGTCGATGGCCTTGTCGCCGGCAAGATCGACCGTAATCTGCTCTGGTCCGTCAACGCCGAAGCCGAATATCACGAAGAATCGGATAAATGAAGCGCATCGCTCCAATCTATCTGTTCCCGCTGGCACTGCTGATTGTGGTGCAGGTGCTGTTCATGATGCGCGACGATTCGCCGTTACCCAATCAGGCGCTGTGGGGCACGGACGGGTATATGCGGCTGCTGCGGGTCGAGGCTTTGGCGGAGACCGGGGAGTGGTTCAATTCGACGGTCCAGCGCGCCAACACACCGAATGGCGATACGCTGCACTGGACGCGGCCCTTTGACGTTTTACTGCTGGCCGGTGCTGCGCCGCTGATCCCGGCACTCGGACTCAAGGAAGCCTTGTACTGGTGGGGCGTGTTCATCAGCCCGGTTCTGCACTGGCTCACTTTACTCGCGTTGATGTGGGCGGCCCGACCGCTCATTCCGCGTGAGGGACTGGTTTATCTCGGCGTTGTCTCCCTGGCGCAACCGGCATTGCTGTCCTATTACGCCGCGGCGCGCCCGGATCATCACAGTCTGATCGGCTTGCTCTTTGTGCTGCTGCTGGGTCTGATCCTGCGGCTACTGACGGGTGAGGGCAACCGGCGAACCGCCCTGATCGCAGGTACCGTGGCTGGTCTCGGTCTCTGGGTGAGTGTCGAATTCCTGCTACCCGTTGCCATTACCCTGACGGCACTCGGCCTTGCCTGGCTGGTCCATCGCGGGGACTACGCCAGAGCCGGGCGTGATTTGGCCCTTGGCGCGGTTCTGGTGATCGCTTTCGCGCTGATCGTTGAACGACCGGCCAGCGAAGAATTGACGATCGAGTACGACCGCATCTCTATCGTGCACCTGTTTGTGCTCAGTATGATCCTGGCCTTCTGGCAGGCTGCGATGGTTCTGAACCCGGACACGAGGAAATTTCGCCTCGGCGTCGCGGTTCTGGGCATCGTGGCCGTGGCGATTGCTATCGCCAATGCCTTCCCGCTGTTTTTCGCGGGCCCCTACGCCATGGTTGATGCCCGCGTCGTCTCTGTCTGGTTCAAGGATACGGCTGAGGTTCGCTCCTTGATAAACCCTGCCAACCCCTTGAAATCATTGCGGGAAAGCCTGTTCATGATCGGGCCAATTCTGGTCGCCGGGCCGTGGCTCTGGCATCTGATCCGGCGTGAACCACCGGCGCGACATCGGGGCTGGATGTTCATCGCCCTTGGACTGGCAGTGTTTGTGCCGCTGGCGCTTTATCAAGCGCGTTGGGCGACCTACGCGGAATTCCTCATCGTGCCGGCTTATACCGCCGTGATCCTGGCTTTGCTGACGCGCCTCGACGGGCAGGGCATCCCGGTGGCGCCCGGGGCAAAGCTTGCGCGGGCTGCGGCGCGGGCGATGATTGTTGGTGGCATGACGACAGCTTTCCTGCTGCTCACCGTGATTGTCTACAAGCTGGAAGATCGGGCGCCTGCGACACCAGGCTGTAGCATGGCGGCGATGTCAAAGTATCTCGCCATCGAGTCCAGCCTCGCCACACCGGGCAAACGCATTATGACACTGGTTTTCTTCGGACCGGAAATCCTCTACCGCAGCGAACATGACGTCGTCGGCACACCATACCAGCGCAATACGGCAGGGATTCTCGACACTATCGATTTCTTTGCTGCAGTTGATCCGGCCATATCGCTGGCCATCGCGCGCAAGCGCGGCATCGACCTCGTTATGCTGTGCACGTCGGCAAAAGAACGCAACTGGTACAAGGCGCCGGGCTCAACGTTCAAACAACTGGCTGCAGACCAGCCACCGGACTGGTTGTCGCCGCTGGTTCTGCCGGATGATCTGGCGAAGACATTCCGGTTGTATGCCGTGAAACCGGGTGCGAACTGAGGTGAGCGTGCTCGATTTTTTCAAACGCTTCCCGGAACTCGCTGTGCTCGTCCTTATGGCGGTGATTACCGTCTGCTTTTCTTACTGGCTGGGCACACCGTTTGTTATCCCGGACGAGCGCATCCGGATTTATCTCGGCTTTCGTTATGCCGTGCCCGTCGCTATGGCCGGTATCTTCTTTGCCCTGCCCCTGCTGGTGCGGCGGCAACGGGGCGATGATGTGCCGTCCCTGGCGCGGGAACTCGGCTGGAGTGCAGCGTTTGTCGGCATCTTCACCGGCGTAATGTGGCTGCACTTCCACATTAAAATGTGGGTACCGCTGATTAACCCTGTCCGCTTCGACGATGCCTATCAGCGCCTCGATATCGCGCTCGCCCCCCTGATTGACGCCATGACGGCCATCCGAAGCTTCGTCGACACCTGGTTCCCGGCAGTTGATAGCTGGTATCTCGCCTTTTTCATGGGCATGTTCTTTGTTTCGTTCAGCTATCACATCATCTGGGACCGCGAAGGTTTTCGCCGGGTTTATCTGGCGACAATGATCAATCAGTCCCTGGGTGCCTTGTCCTACCTGATTGCCCCGGCGGTCGGGCCGTTCCTTTATAATGGCGGACCCAACTATATGGCGACAGCCTCCCAGACCGGCATGTGGGAGGCCTACAATACCTTGCTGGCAAATGGCCCGACCTGGCTCGAACAGTTCGGCCAGTCCTATTTCAACGCCGGTCTCGCAGCCATGCCGTCCCTGCATGCGGGCGCTGCCTGGGTATTTGTCTGGTATGCCTTCGCCCACAAGACCCGGCTGAAATGGATTTACGCCGTGGCCTATTGCTGGATTTTGATCGAGGCCGTGGTCTCCAAATGGCACTACGTCATCGACTTGCCGGCGGGCATTGCGCTCGCCGCCTTCAGTATCTGGATCGCCAACAAATTGCTGGCACGGGGCACAACGGCAGAATCTGCCCGCTGAGTGCCTCGGGTTTCAGCGTTTAAGATTCAGTAAAAAGATTAAGTAGTCGTTTTAACTATCTGAAAAATAATAATTTAGCAGCAATTATCACTAGCCCGTGATGATGACGATCTGGCACGCCGATTGCTTCGTTTTGGTTAATCGGAACGGCCAGAATTATTCCTGCCGGAAAAACCTCCTGGCCCTTCCATAACAACAGTCGAACCCCCTCTGAAAATGGAGCGGAACCATGAGATATCTTGATGAAAACCGAAATTACCAGCGCCAGTTGGCGGTAAACCTTGTGAAGACCTGTGGCCTTGAAGGCGCCCGCGACTTTGCCCGGTCCAACCACTGGAACGGTGTTGCCCAGGAAATCGATGTTGTTGAAGGCAACGTCGTCATCGAAGGTGACGAAATATTGCTCCACTGAGCTATACTCGCGTCAGAACCTTTTCAGGAGTGACGAGTGGAAATGGCGTTCGGATTACGCATCGCCTTTTATCTGATCGCCGGTTATGCGCTGTTTACCGCGGCCCTTTATCTGGCCCAGCGGAAAATGATGTATTTCCCGGCCCAACACCTGCCGACGCCGATTGAAGCCGGCCTCGCCGTTGCCCATACCGTCAAGCTGCATACCGCCGACGGCCTCGACTTGCTGGCCTGGCACGTACCCGCCAAACCCGACAGCAATCTTCCGACAATTGTTTATCTGCACGGCAACGGCGGCAATATCGCCGGCCGTACCCACCGCGTGCGCCCGCTCGTCGCCAACGGCTACGGTGTTTTGCAGGTCGAATACCGCGGTTACGCCGGAAATCCCGGCAGCCCGACGGAGCAGGGCCTTTATGCCGATGCCCGTGCCGGTCTCGACTTCCTGAAGTCCGAGGGTATCGGCCCAACGGATATCGTTTTGCTGGGAGAATCGCTGGGCAGTGGCGTTGCCGTCGAGATGGCTGCAGAACTGGGCCGTGCCGGAACACCAGTCAAAGCCCTGGTGCTCGAAGCCCCCTATACCTCGACCACGGATGTCGCCGCAGGTGTGTATTGGTTCCTGCCTGTGCGGGCATTGATGAAAGACAAATTCGAATCTCTCGACAAGATCGGCGATATCGACACGGCCTTGCTGGTCATTCATGGCGAGCATGACCGCACCATCCCCGTCGTCCTCGGGCAGCGCCTGCTGGCCGCTGCGTCCGAGCCCAGAACCGGCATATTCATCCCCAGCGCCGGGCACAACGACCTGGCCGGTCACGGCAGCGACCGGCATATTCTTGATTTTCTTGCTGCCAGGTAGATCAAAACATCAAATCGTTGACTTCCAGTCATAGGTATCCATTGGCAATGAAATACAGCTATAATTAGGCGTCAATTTCAATTTAATGCGTGGTGAAACATTGACGACAAAAAGGGGGCTCCAGGTGAAAAAAATAGTAGTTGTTTTAGCAATTGTTTTTATCGGGTCAGCGACGTTGATTTCAAAACCATCGTTGGCCGCTAATTGCCAGGCAAAGTATGACAAAGCTCACAAGGCTTTTGAGGACAGCATGCTGGACCGATTGAAGAAGGAAAAAGTACAGAATCTACTTCAGAAGGCCGCCGATTTTAATGGTAAGGGCAAAAAGAAGAAGTGTTTGAAACAGGTCAAAAAGGCCATGAAAATAATGAACAAATAGAATCCTGAGTGGGCGAAATGATGCGAAAGGCCAATTATTAATCTTCCGCTGAAAATTTCCCCCGTGATCGTTTCAAAGCGCCGTGCCGGGTTTTGTTATCCGTGCGGCGTTTTTTTGCGTTGCGTGAGGGTTTGGTGGCGCGGCGCGGGATGGGGCGGATCGCTGCCGTTTTCAGCAATTCAATCAGGCGCTCCAGCGCATCGTCGCGGTTTTGTTCCTGCGTGCGATAGTTCACCGCCGTCAGCACGATCACGCCGTCCTTGGTCAAGCGCCGACCAGCGAGTTTGGCGGCGCGCGCCCGCATATCGGCCGGCAGACCTCGCGCACCCTTCAGGTTGAAGCGCAACTGCACAGCGCTTGAAACCTTGTTGACGTTCTGGCCACCGGGGCCGGACGCACGAATGAAAGTTTCCTCTATGTCGGCGCGGTCGATCTGAATATCTGGTGTGATTTCAATCATGGCAAAATAACTGGTGTGAGGTGAAATATCGGTCGGCAAGTCGATTGTATAAGCCTATTGTGCCGCCAAATACAGCATCTGAGGGAAATCGTGTCCGACAACAGTCCAAAATCAGCGATGGGGTTCTATGAGTTCGTTGGCCTGGCAGCGGCAATGTTCTCGCTCGTCGCCTTGTCGATTGACGCAATGTTGACCGCATTGCCGCAAATGGGCCGTGATCTGGGATCCCTTGATCCTAATGAGAACCAGTTGATTATCGGCATCATGCTGCTGGGGCTGGGCCTTGGGCAATTGTTCTACGGACCGCTCTCGGATTCCATCGGTCGCAAGACGCCGATCTACATGGGCATTTTTATCTACCTCGCGGGCTGTTTGATCTGCGTGCTGTCGACATCGATGTCGATGATGTTGGCCGGACGTTTGCTGCAGGGCCTGGGCGTTGCCGGCCCGCGTATTGTCATTGTCGCCATCATTCGTGATCAGTTTGAAGGCAATGCCATGGCCCGGGTGATGTCGTTCATCATGACGGTGTTCATTCTGATACCTGCCCTGGCACCGGCGATCGGCCAGGGCATCATGATCCTCAGCAGCTGGCGCTGGATATTTGGGCTGTTCCTCGCCCAGGCATTGATTTCCCTTGTCTGGTTTTACTCCCGCCACCCCGAGACCCTGACACCTGATCGCAGGCGGCCTTACTCCCTGCGACGAATTCTGCGCGCCACCGCCGAGGTTTGCCGCCACCGCATCGCCTTCGGATACACTGTGGTGGCCGGTTTCGTATTTGGTGCTTTCCTCGGATATCTCACGTCGACTCAGCAAATCTTTGACGTCGTCTATGGCCGGGGGGATCAAATGCCGTTCTATTTTGCTGTTTTGGCCATGGGGCTGGGTGCGGCCTCGCTGTCCAACGCCAAACTGGTCATGCGCTATGGCATGATCAGATTGTCAGCGATTTCTCTCGCCATCTTCTGCGGCTTGTCGATCGCTTTTTTGATCTATGCCATCGCCTGGGATGGCGCGCCGCCATTTGCTCATTTCATCATATTTTGCACCGTAAATTTTTTCTTCATCGGTATATTGTTTGGCAATATGGCTGCGGCAGCCCTGGAGCCGATGGGACATATCGCCGGCGTGGCGGCCGCGGTTTCGGGTTTCATTACGTCCGTCATGTCGGCGATCCTGGGGATGATTATCGGGCAGTTCTTCAATGGCACCGTAATCCCCATGATTGCCGGGTTTGCCGTTATGGGGTGTATTGCCGGATTAATAATGTACTGGGCGGAGCGTGGTCGAAAAACGAAATGAGGCGGATGATGGCCGCCGGGGCGACTACCTGGAAGGCACGACGCAGGCGCGCATTCGAAAATCCGCCGGTTTCGTCAAGGGCCGTCATTTTGTCCCGCTCGAAGTCAATGCCCAGGCCAGCGCCCTGGCCAGCGAACTGGCCAACAGCGAAATCGCCGACGAGTTACAGAAATTCTACGAGTTGAGCAAACGGGTTTTCGGCCTGCGTCGCCGCCAGACCAAACGCGATGCCGGTGATGGCTACGGCAGTCTGTCGACCAAACATTTCCATTATTCAGTCCACGCCGAGCAACATAGTGAAAAGCCGGCAGACTATGTCATCGTCCGGCGGCTGGAATTGCCGGGCGGCACGGAGGCGGACAACCTCGACGAGGAACAGGGCCGCCAGCTCGACAGTATTTTTGGTGCGACCTTTGACAAGGTTGTCGTTGAGGTCGATCCCGGTGCCGCCGATTTTGATCGCCTGGTCGAGATGTTCGAAGACCTCGAGGAAGCCGACGGCGGACGCTTGCGCGATGAAGAAGACCTGCAACGCATCACTTACGTCGCCAAAGGCGGTGCCAGCATTATTGTTGATCTGGTTAAAGGTCGCATCGAACTCATCGCCGCCGGTGCCGCTTCGTGTTCAAGACTTCTGGCGCTGGCCCAACACTACAAGGTGACGATTTCAGGCACGGTGAATTTGTTGTCCTAGATCACCAGAGTCATCGCAACAGAGCCGACCAGCAGCACGGCGAAGCAGATGTTGATAATGCGGCTGATTTTGGGGTCGCGGAAGAAGCGTTGCAGGGCGCTGCCGGTGAAGAGCCAGACCATGTTGCCCGAAGCAGCGATGGTGAAGGCAAGTACACACTTCAAGGCGACTGACAGGATCGGATCGCCCGGCACCAGATCAAAACTGGAGAACAAAGCGGTGAAGGCTGCGTAAGCCTTGACGTTGGTGATGTTGAGGATGGCGGCGCTGAAGAATCCGGGCGTTCGGTCGCCGGGCTTCGCCTCGCCAACAGGCGGGGCCGTGGCGATCCTGAAGGCGAGCCAGGCGATATAGGCGACAGCGAATATCGTCAGTCCTTCGGTGGCATACGGGATCGTGGCGATGGCGGTGATGACGCCTGCTGTGACGCAAGTGACCACGAACACGAGGCCGGCCAACAAACCGAAATAGAAAGACCAGGCGACGCGTGGGCCATAGGCTGCGGAGGTGGCGGCCATGCTCAGGGTTGCGGGGCCGGGGCTGGTCAGCAAAGCGACGCCTGCAGCGGCGAATCCGGCGACATCTCCGATGATCATGGGAATTTAATCTGCCGCTTCGTCGACAGCTTTTTCGAGCGCTTCAAACGGTAGCATGACGCACTCATGGCGACTTTTGAAGCTCCCGACGGCCGTGAAATCTGTAACCGGGGCCCAGCTGGCCGATGCATCCTGGCCTTCCAGCACGGCTTTGAGGCTTTCGCGCGCCGAAGCGATCTCACCGATTGCAGTGCCGACGGCATGCTGGCCGACCATTGAGGCTGCAGCTTCGCATAACATGCAGCCGCGCACGCGGTGCCCGACCTCGCTGATCGTGCCGTTGTCGATCTTGACATCGAGCGTCACCCGGTCACCACACAGTGGATTGTCCATTGTCACGCTGGCATCAGGGTCTTCGAGTCGCTCGGCACCGGTTTTGGCTTTGGCCAATGTCACGATAGCGTCTTTGTAAATATCTTCTGTCATGTCAGTTTCTTGATCGTTGCCTCGAGGCCGTTCAACAGTGCGTCGATGTCGGCCTGGTTATTGTAAAAAGTCAGACTGGCGCGTGTTGTACCCGTCACGTCGAAAAAGTCCATCAAAGGTTGAGCGCAGTGATGGCCACCGCGAAGGGCAACGCCATATCCATCCGCCATCTGACAGACATCGTGCGGGTGAATGCCATCGACAACAAAGGAAATCACGGGCAGGCGGGATTGCAGACCAGCGGGGCCAATCAGCCGGATCGCCGGAATATCGCCCAGACCACTGAGTACGCGCTCCGTCAGGTTTGCCACGTGCTCACTGGCGGCGGCGTTGTCGATATCAGTGAGCCAGCGCGTGGCCGCACCCAACCCGACGGCTTGCGCAATCGGCGGCGTGCCGGCCTCGAACTTGTGCGGCACGTCAGCAAATATCGTCTCATCCAGTGTGACCGTGCGGATCATTTCACCACCGCCGAGGAATGGCGGCATGGCATCGAGCAATTCAGCCCGGCCCCACAGCGCACCGATACCGTTGGGCGCATACATCTTGTGACCAGAGAAAGCGTAAAAATCGACGCCAAGGGCCTGAACATCGATCGGGCCATGCGGCACACGCTGCGCACCATCGAGCAGGACTTTGGCACCGACGCGCCGGGCCGCCCTGACGATGGCGTCGATATCGGTTTCGGCACCGGTGACATTGGAGACGTGGGTCACGGCGATCAGCTTGCAGCGATCGCTGACGATGTTCTCGAGGTTCGCCGTATCCATCCGGCCGTCTTCGGTTGCCGGGATGACTTTCAGGTTGATACCACTGCGATCACGCAGCAGTTGCCACGGCACAATGTTGCTGTGGTGCTCGAGTTGCGAAATAACGATCTCGTCGTCCTCGGCCAGCTCACCGCCAAAACTGTGAGCAATCAGATTGATCGCACTTGTCGTACCATTGGTGAAGATGACTTCATTGCTGTCCGGTGCGTTGATAAAGCGGGCGACATCAATCCGGGCGTTCTCATACGCCTCCGTCGCGGCCTCGGCGAGAAAATGAATGCCGCGCAGGACATTGGCGCGGTGCAGCGTTTCGTGCTCACGCACGGCATCCAGCACGGCATTCGGCGTCTGCGATGTCGCCGAATTATCGAGATAGTGCAGTGGCTTGCCGTGCGGCGTGCTGGCGAGAATAGGGAACTGCGCCCGCAAGGCGTCAACATCGAACGTCATGAACTGGCCTTTCGGGCGGTATAGGCGGCGAGCGCTTCGGGTGTGTCGAGATCGAGCAGCACGGCGTCATCATCAACCGCGACCTCGCAAACAATCTCGGCATGTTGGCCAATCAGGTGGCGGGCACCGACATCGCCGGCGACATCGCGCATTTCCTGGAAAAAAGACGCCGCCCACAGCACGGGATTGCCGCGCTTGCCCTGGAAGGTCGGCACACAGATGGCGCGGCCTTCCTCAGCATCGAAGGCCGCGATCAGTTTGTCGATGTGCGCCGCTTCGACCGCCGGCATGTCACCGAGACATATAACAACACCTTCAACATCATCCGGCAGGGCATCGAGGCCGACCCGTAATGAAGTACTCAAACCGTCGGCATAGTCGGGATTGTGGGCATAGGTGACGTCGTGATCTTTCAACGCCGCGCTGACACCCTCGGGTTCGTGCCCGGTGACGACAACCACGGGCGCGGCAGCTGAACTGGCTACGGCGGCCAGGGTATGCGCGATCATCGGTGCCCCTTCAGTGTCGGCCAGCATCTTGTTGATTGCACCCATGCGGCGCGACTGTCCCGCCGCCAGCACCAGTGCTGCGATCCGGGGCGCGTGGGGCAGGGCGGGCACGCTGACGCTGCCATCGCGCGGCTGTGGTCGGGAGGCGATTTCCTTGAGCAGGCCACCGGCACCCATCTCGGTCAGATCGTTGCGCGTGACATCAATGCCGGCGCAAAGTCGTTGCAGCACCCAGTCAAAGCCATTGATTTTGGGTGAACGTGCGCAGCCGGGCAATCCAATCACCGGCACCGAGCCATGACGCCCCAACAATAAAAGATTGCCGGGATCAACCGGCATGCCGAAATGCTCGACCGTGCCGCCGGAAAGTTCGAGACCGGCCGGGATGACATCGTGGCGATCAACAATCGCCGAAGCCCCGAAGACCAGCACCAGATCACAACCGGCATCGAGCGCGTCGCGGATACCCGTAGCGACGGCATCTGCCTGATGTTCGTGGCGTGCTTCAAATGTCAGCGCGCTATTGCAGGCTTCAATGCGTTCGCGGGTGACGGCGACAGTTTTGTCGAGCACCTTGTCCCGGGTATTCTGCAAAGTTGTCAGCACCAGCCCGACACGTCGTGACTGGAAAGGTGCGACCCGCACCAGAGGACCATCGCCCGCCGCAATTGCCACGCCGTCATCGATGGCGGCAGCCGGTGCCGAGAACGGGATGATCTTGACGGTCGCCAGCATCTGTCCTTCGTTGACGGCGGCGAAGGGCGGCAGCGTCGCTACCGTCAGGCTCTCGTCAATACGATTGAGGTCATCAACGCGGCTGCGGTCAATCACAACAATACCGCGCTGGCTGGCATAGAGATTACTGCGCCCGGTGAACGGTGCCGACTTTTTTGTTCCCGAACCGCAGGCTGCTTCGGCCACTGCATCGGCGGCGATGTCTTCCGGCACGTCACCGTCCTCGAGATGCACCATGATCAGTGTCTCGACGCCGGCGTCTCGCAATTGCGCAAGATCATGGTCGGAAATGACGCGACCTTTCTTGTAGTTCAGATCGCCCGCACGAATGCCATGAGCGAGGATGCCGCCTGCCGCCTGATCGAGATTTACTTCGCCGTAGCGCATATTGGAGTCACCCCCAACTCAAACATCTTGCCGCAGCGTTTCGGTCACCTGGCCCAATATCGACACCGCAATCTCAGCCGGAGACTTGGCACCGATATTCAGGCCGACAGGCCCACAGATGCGCGACATTTCATCTTCGTTAAATCCGGCCTCGGTCAGGCGTTCCTTGCGGGCGGCGTGGGTTCGATTACTCCCCAGGGATCCGATGTAAAACGCCTCGGAGCGCAAGGCGACCTGCAAGGCCGGGTCATCCAGTTTGGGATCGTGGGTCAGCGTCACGATAGCGGTGCGGGCATCCGGTTGAAGATCATTCAACGCATCATCGGGCCATTCGGAATTGAGATCGACGCCGGGAAAGCGTTCCTCGCTGGCGAAAGACCGGCGTGGGTCAATGATCGTCACCGCATACCCGGCAAGTGCGGCCATCCGGGCCAGCGGCTGGGCGATGTGGACCGCGCCGACGATCATCATGCGCAAGGCCGGGTTAAAGACATTCAGGAACAACGGACCGTCTGCTGTATCGACGGTTCTCGATTTATCACTGCGCAAGGCCGTGGCCAGCACTTCCGCCAGTTCTGGGTCGGTCGACTGCATGGCGGGCAGGGCGGCAGCCTCGATCAGGCGTTCTTCACCGCTTTCCATGTTGATGGCAAGCACCGCCGCACGCTTTTCATCGCGGGCTTTCAGGATAGCGTCGAGAGTTTCAAGTTTCATACGTTGCGTTCTCTATTCAAGCCGCTCGACGTAGACCTGAACCTTGCCGCCACAGGCGAGGCCGACTTCCCAGGCCTGATCATTGCTGACACCAAAATCGAGCGTGCGGGCATCGCCGCCGTCAATTACTTCCATCGCTTCCTTGACCACAGCACCCTCGATGCAGCCACCGGAGACCGATCCAACCATGGCTCCGTTGTGATCGACAATCAACTGGCTGCCGACCGGGCGCGGGCTCGACCCCCACGTCGTGACGACGGTAGCTATGGCGACGCCGCGACCGGATGATTTCCAGTCGGCTGCCGTCTGCAGCACATCTTCCTGCCAGGATTCCAGCGTTTGCGGATCAGTCATGTTCCTGCTTCTCCTTCATCTCAAATCGAAAATTACGCCACCTGGCGCTGCATCTGCGTCAGGCCTTCCTCAACACGCGGCGCCTGTTTACCCAAAGCCTCGGCCACGGCGCGCAGTGAATTGAGATTATGCACCGGGCGGAACTCATCAACGTGCGGCAATATCGCGCGTATCCCCTTGGATTTGGGCTCGAAACCATCAAAGCGCAAGAGCGGGTTGAGCCAGATCAGGCGACGACATGATTTATGCAGGCGCTCCATCTCGGCCTCCAGGCCATCGCCGGCATCACGGTCGAGACCGTCCGAGATAAACAGGACCACCGCACCCTGGCCCAGCACGCGGCGCGACCATACGGCATTAAACTCCTTCAGTGTCACGCCAATGCGCGTCCCGCCCGACCAGTCTTCGACGCTTTCGGTGACTTGATCAATGGCGATATCGACATCCTTCTGGCGCAAATGCCGTGTCACATTGGACAGGCGCGTGCCAAACAGGAAGGTATGCACCCGGTCGCGGTCATTGGTGATGGCGTGGACAAAGTGCAGCAGCATCCGGGAATAGCGGCTCATCGAGCCTGAAATATCACAGAGGATGACCAGCGGTGGATGGCGGCGCGCCCGCTTGCGCCTTTTGAGCGGAATAATATCACCGCCCGAACGCAGGCCGGCGCGCAGGGTTTTACGCATATCGACACGGGATCCGCGATCATTTGAAACAAAACGCCGCGTCGGTACAGCCATGATCGGCAAGCGCATGTTGGCGACGACGCGCCGGGCCTCGGCCAGTTCTTCGGAACTCATCGATTCGAAATCCATACTTTGCAGCACTTCACGCGATGAGGTCGAGCCGCTAGAATCGAGGATCAGTTCGCGTTCGTCCACTTCGCGCTCATCTTCCTTGTCGCTGCGTCCGGGGAACAAGGCATCGCGCAGGCGCTGGCTTTGCTTTTCGAACTCGGCTTCGCCGCCGCCGCCCATCACCGGCAACATCAACGACATCAGCTTGTCGAGGATCTCCGGATTGCGCCAGAAGATATGGAAGGCCTGATCAAACATCTCCCGCTGATCGCGCCGGTTGACGAACACCGAATGCAGCGCCCAGTAAAAATCATCCCGCCGGGTAATCCCAGCCGTCTCCACCGCCCGCAAGGCATCGATCACCTTGCCCGGCCCGATCGGCAACCCGGCTACCCTCAAGGCCCGGGCAAAATGCATAATGTTGTCGGCAAGCTTCCCGCTGATGTTCTCATCAATCTCCAGATCAGGTGTCGCGCCGCCTAACAACGACGAAACGCCAACCTGTGCCGGACTTTTGAGGTCGTCGGCCATGCCTATCGTGCCTGGGCGAGTTCGGCGTTGACAGTGTCGAGGATTTTGGCGGCTTCACTGCCCTGGATTTGCACGATGTCGTCCTGGTACTTCAGCAGGGCACCGAGAGTGTCGTTGATGATTTCGGGGTCGAGCACCAGTTTGTCGAGCTGGATCAGGGCCGAAGACCAGTCGATGGTTTCGGCGATGCCCGGCAGTTTGAAGAGGTCCTTGCCGCGCAGTTCCTGGACAAATCCGACGACCTGCTTTGCCAGGTTTTCGCCGATGTTCGGGACCTTGATGTTGAGGATTTCAAGCTCACGTTTGGCATCGGGGTAATCAACCCAGTAGTACAGACAACGCCGCTTCAACGCGTCATGAATTTCGCGGGTGCGGTTTGAGGTGATGATAACCAGTGGCGGCTCAGCGGCCTTGATGGTGCCGATTTCCGGGATTGTGATCTGGAAATCCGACAGCACTTCCAAAAGATACGCCTCGAAGGGCTCGTCGGTACGATCCAGTTCATCGATCAGCAGGACCGCCGGTCCAGCCTCGTCGGTCTCCAGCGCCTGCAGCAAGGGTCGCTTGATCAAGTGTTTGTCGGAAAAGACATCCTGACCCAGTTGATCGCGACTGGTGCCGCCCTCGGCCTCGGCCATGCGGATTTCGATCATCTGTCCGGCGTAGTTCCATTCATAGACCGCCGAGGCGATATCCAGACCTTCATAGCATTGCAGGCGCACAAGTCGTCGGCCCAGCGTCTCGGACAATACCTTGGCGATCTCGGTCTTGCCGACACCGGCTTCGCCTTCGAGGAACAACGGGCGTCCCATGCTCAGGCTGAGAAAAAGCGAGGTCGCCAGACTGCGATCAGCAACATAATCACCGTCGCGCAGCAAGGTTTCGGTCTCGTCGATATTGGTGGGCAGGGAAGTGGGCATTGTTGGTGTCGTTCCTGAAGAATCGTTTTGACTGATACCAGTCTACGTCATTCTCGCAAAAGCAGGAATGACGGTTGAGTGTATGAAAAAGGGGGAGGCAAGCCTCCCCCTGATCCGATGTGATCGAAGATTGCGACTAGCCGCAAGCCTCAATTGCACGTTTGGCCATAACCTTGACCAGATTGGCGCGATATTCCTGCGAACAGTGGATATCGGCATTCATCTGATCAACCGGCAATTCCACGCTGTCTACTGCACTGGCCGAGAAATTCTCGTTCAGTGCGGCTTCAAGGCGCGGGCCGCGGTGGGCATGTGACGTCGCACCGGTGACAGCGACGCGAACGGCGCCACCCGTCTTGACGACCATGACACCAACCATGGCAAAACGTGATGCCGGTTGCTTGAACTTCTGATAGGACGCCGCATCAGGTGCCGGGAAGGACACAGCCGTGATGATTTCATCGTCTTCGAGCGCTGTCTCAAACAGGCCCTTGATGAAGTCGTCCGCAGCGATTTCCCGCTTGTTGGTCTTGATCGTCGCACCCAGAGCCAGGATCGCTGCCGGATAATCAGCGGCAGGATCATTGTTGGCAAGTGAGCCGCCGATCGTGCCTTTGTTGCGCACCTGCGGATCACCGATGTCGCCCGCGAGAGCGGACAACACAGGGATCGCACCCTGCACATCGGAGGACGCCGCAACTTCGGCATGAGTGGTCATGGCACCAATGGTGACAGTGCCACCATCGACGCTGATTCCACTAAGTTCCCCGATACCGCCGAGATCGACAAGATCGGAGGGTGATGCCAGGCGTTGCTTCATGGTCGGCAGCAAGGTCTGGCCACCGGCCAGGATCTTGCCGTCGGAAGCACCGCTGATGGCGCTGGCCGCGTCGGAGACGCTGCCGGGACGGTGATATTCGAAACCGTACATATCTAAAGGCCTCCTTAACCGGCCGCCTGGCATGCGCGCCAGACTTTTTCCTGAGTTGCGGGCATATCGATGTTGGCAACGCCACAGGCGTCCGTGACGGCATTGATCACCGCAGGCGGTGAAGCAATGGCCCCGGCCTCGCCGCAGCCCTTGACCCCAAGCGGGTTCAACGGTGACGGTGTTGAGGTCATGCCGACATTGAAGCTGGGCAGGTTATCGGCGCGTGGCATGGTGTAATCCATGTACGAGCCTGTCACCAGCTGGCCACTTTCGTCGTAATTGGCCCCTTCGAGCAGTGCCTGGCCGATACCCTGACCAATACCACCGTGGACCTGGCCCTCGACAATCATCGGATTGATGATGGTGCCGAAATCATCGACCGCTGTGTAGTTGACGATATCGACAACGCCGGTGTCGGGATCGACCTCGACTTCGCAGATATGTGCACCCGCCGGGAACGAGAAGTTGAGCGGGTCATAGAACGCGGTCTCATGCAAGCCAGGCTCGACGCCTTCCGGATAGTTATGCGGGACATAGGCCGTGAACGCGATCTCGGCGATGTTCATGGCTTTATCCGTACCGGCCACCGTGAAGTTACCGCCCGAGAACTCGATATCGTCCTCAGCCGCTTCAAGGCAGTGGGCCGCGATCTTCTTGCCTTTTTCGATGATCTTGTCGGCCGCCTTGACGATGGCTGAACCACCAACGGCAATTGAGCGCGAACCGTAAGTGCCCATACCAAACGGGCCCTTGTCGGTATCACCTTCAACCACATCAATGTTTTCAATCGGCACACCGAGCTTGTCGGCCACGACCTGGGCGAAGGCGGTTTGATGGCCCTGTCCATGGCTGTGAGTACCTGTCAAAACCGTGACGCTGCCTGTGGCGTTAAAGCGGATATCGGCTGATTCCCACAGTCCAACACCACCGCCCAGCGCACCAACCGCTGCCGACGGTGCGATACCGCAGGCTTCGATGTAGCTTGAATAGCCGAGCCCGCGACGTTTGCCGCGTGATTCGCTGTCCGCCTTGCGGGCAGCGAAACCGGCGACATCAGCCATGTCTTTGGCTTTGTCCATGCTGGCACCGTAATCACCGATGTCATACTGATGCACAACAGGGGTCTGGTACGGGAAGGCGTCGGGCGGGATGAAGTTGATCGCCCTCAATTCAGCGGGGTCACGACCGGTTTCACGGGCACACTGTTCGACGAGGCGTTCCAGCGTGTAAGTCGCTTCCGGACGACCGGCACCGCGATAGGCGTCAACCGGTGCCGTGTTGGTGAACACCGCCTGAACGTCGCAATAAATCAGCGGCGTCGTGTAGGTGCCCGCCAGCAGTGTGGCGTACAGATACGTCGGTACCGCACTGGCGAAGGTTGAAAGATAGGCGCCCATATTGGCTTTGGTATTGACCCGCATGGCAATGAACTTGCCATCCGCATCCATCGCCATTTCGGCTTTGGTGACGTGATCACGACCGTGCGCATCGGACAAGAACGATTCGTCGCGATTAGCGGTCCATTTGATCGCCAGGTCGAGCTTGCGAGAGGCCCAGACACAGACGACTTCTTCGGCATAGATAAAGATCTTCGAGCCGAAGCCGCCACCGACATCCGGTGCGATTACCCGGAACTTGTGCTCAGGTGCGAGGGCGTTAAAGGCCGCCATGACCAGACGATGCACATGCGGGTTCTGCGAGGTGATGTAGAGCGTTGAATCTCCTGTCCCCGCGTTGAAGTCGGCGATACAGGCGCGTGGCTCCATGGCGTTGGGGATCAGGCGGTTGTTGACCAACTCGACTGATGTGACATGCGCCGCACCGGCAAAAGCTTCATCCACCGGACCGGCTTCACCGATTTCCCAGTCATAGCACTGGTTGTTCGGGGCCTCGTCATGGATGTTGGTCGCATTGCCCATCGCGTTTGCCGCACCGATCACAGCAGGCAGAACCTCGTAATCGACCTCGACGGCTTCGGCACCGTCATTGGCCTGTTCCTTGGTCTCGGCAATGACAACGGCGATATGATCACCGACGTAATTTACCTTGCCCATGGCCAGCGCGTGATGCACCGGCGAATTATGTGCCTCAACACCGTTCTTGCCAGCAATATTCCAGCCGCAGATCAGCGGGCCGACACCGTCAGCCGCCAGTTCTTCGCCGGTCAGAATGGCAATAACGCCGGGCATGCCGGCTGCAGCAGCAGTATTTATGCCGTTGATTTTGGCATGAGCATGCGTTGAACGCACAAAGGAGGCATAGGATTGTCCGCGAACGTTGATGTCGTCCGTGTAATTGCCCTTGCCGGTGAGGAAACGTTGATCTTCTACGCGCCTGACGGCTGCGCCAATACCTGTTTCATCAGACATATCATCATCCCCCCATCTTCGAGGCGCCGTCTTTGACCGCCTTCACGATGTTATGGTAGCCGGTGCAACGACAGATGTTGCCGTCCAGCTGCTCACGAATGGTGGCTTCGTCCGGGTTCGGATTGTTTTTCACCAGATCAACGGCGCTCATTACCATGCCAGGTGTGCAGAAACCGCACTGCAACCCGTGATTTTCCTTGAAGGCCGCCTGCATCGGATGAAGTTCACCGTTTGTGGCAAGACCTTCAATCGTTGTGACGTCCGCACCATCATTGGCCACGGCCAGTGTGGTGCAGGATTTGACGGATTTGCCGCCGACGTGGACAACGCACGCGCCACACTGGCTGGTGTCGCAACCAACGTGGGTGCCGGTAAGTCCAAGGGTTTCGCGAAGATAGTGAACAAGTAAGGTGCGCGATTCAACGTCCGCAGACACCGCTTTACCGTTCACCGTCATTGATACGGTGGGCATGAGTGACCTCCCCATAAAGCCTTCAGGATTTTCCCCTGAACCCCGGATAAGCCCGAAGCCCGGGTGCGGTCGTTAAGTTGCCGCTCTCCCGATTTGATGGAAAAGAGTTTCGGGCCTCGTGGCCCGCAGGTCAATACCCCTGTAGCCATATAAACAGCTATTCACGAAGATGCCGTTCAAAGTTTGTTTGCCCTCGGTTTTGTCGAACCTGATCCGGTTCGCTACTTGCCTGAAACGGGTAAAGAATATCGTCAATTAAATTCTTCCAAAAATTGCATTTTTTGATTAAGGTATACTTTTGATTGTTTTGACAGAAGTTGTTTAAAGGTCAGTCCAGTTAACTATTGGACGTTTCTGAACGGGTCGGGGGAGAGCGTGCAAATATTTTCAGGAATTCGAGGTCAGTGTCGGGAAAACCGTCTCTGGCGTCTGAGCACAATCGTATTGGCTTGTTGTATCGCGCTGCAAACAGGCTGCAGCTACCAATACGTTGATGACGATAATGTTCGCCACGTTTGGGGCCTGGTACATCTCGAGAGCAAGGAAGTTGCGGCCGGGCGCTCTGATGTCAACGCGCAGCAGGTTACGACACTGGGCATGGCGATTTTGCGCCTGCCGGAATCGAGTGGAATTTCACTGGGGTATTCCCGAAATTTCAGTTTGGTCGTAAATCGCGAAAGTGTTGCCGGTCAATTGTCTTATGGTCCCGCCAACCCGGTGAATTTCGCGTACCGGGATTATAGCCAGTTAGTAAGGGAGAACTACGATCAATGACGGATAAAGGGAACTTGCTCAAATTCTCGATGACTTTCGCAGTTCTGCTGGCAAGTGGCTGTAGCGTAGGTGAGGAAAGTGTCTTGTTCATGACCAAGACCAGTGTAGGTGTTGACGTTGATGCCACTCCGTTGACGCTTGATATTGGTTTTGCCCGGCGGGAAGGAACGATTTCGCCGGTATTTGAAGATGGCAGGGTTTTGCCTCAAATGGCGGGGTATACCAGCCAGCTTGGCATCGTAAATCAGGCTGTTGGCCAGAGTTTCGCGACCGGTACGGCTGCCGTAATAATGAGCCGCTACCTGACTTCCAATCTGAAGCCAAATCTGGGATCGGTAATTCCCGATGCGGAACTGACTGCTTCCGGTTCTATCGCGACGAAAGGGGCTGAAAGGAAACGATATTTTTTCGCGACCGATACCAGCCTTGGCTTTCGCGTTAATTTTGGTATGGAATCGGGCGGGCTCCCGGATGGCCTTAGTCTGGGATACAAGAGAAAAGAAGCTGCGTTCGCACCCTTGATTCCAGGAGTTAAGGACGCGACGACAGGTTCAGTCGCTTTACCTTCCCTGTTGGCGACCAGTGGTTTGGGAACTGATGTCAACAATCCGCATTCTTCTGAACTGGTCCAAAATCAGTTCTTCGCAACAGGTAGAGCCGCCAGCAATCTCGCCGCGCTTCCCGGCATTCGCCAGGCTGTCGCGCTACGGATAATGCCTGACGCAAAAACTGCTCTTGATCAGACTGCTTTCAAGGAAGGGTTAAAGATTTCGGAAGTCAGGAATGACAAGGCGGACAAGGTGATAGCAGCGGTATCCGGCGACGGAAAAGCTGTAGACAAGTCCAAACTGGTAGATTTGTTCGAGAAGGCTAAAATTCCTGCAGAGGATGGTAAACGTGTCGAACTGGAGGGGTATACCGAAACCAGGCATCTAAAAATAAAGTTGAAAATCTACCACCAGACCCTGGACAAACTTGTTGCTGCGATTGGTCCTGGTGCCTGACGGAAAAAGGGAGATTTAAGCATGGCTGACATGATAGTCGTCATCGTTGCGGATGACCGAACAGCAGCTTCAAACGAGGCCGGGCAGCTAGGCTCAGAGTATACTATTGTCTATGGGCCGTCAGAGGCGGGATTAGGTAACGTGGATCTGGAACCGATTGGTGGCGAAAACCAATCTATCAACGGCAAATGGGTCGTCGTGTGTGAAATGGCCTGATCTGATATTTCATTACTCAATCCCGGAGTTTTGGTAAATTAACTTCACCTGTAACTCCACAGGATCAAAGCGACTACGACGATCAGGCCGCCGGCCCAGACCCATGTCGGCAAACCGCCGGAAGATGGAGCCGGGGCGGCAGCGGGTTCTGCTGTCGCAGGTGCGTCTGAGGTTGCTTCTTCAGCCGGGCCGCCGACGTGTTCGGTGAAGGCTGTGAAGAAGTCGGCAGCCATCTTTTTGGCCGTGCTGTCGACGAGACGCGAGCCGATCTGCGCCAGTTTGCCGCCAACCGAGGCATTGGCGGTGTAGGAGAGCAGGGTGCCATCGCCATCATCGACCAGTTTAACTTCGGCACCGCCCTTGCCGAAGCCCGCGGCACCGCCCTGACCTTCGCCGGAAATGGTGTAGCCGTTGGGCGCGTCGATGTCGGACAGCGTGACCTTGCCCTTGAATTTGGCCTTGACCGGCCCGACCTTGGCGACCACGACGGCTGAAAATTCGGTATCCGAAGTTTTTTCCACCGTCTCGGCCCCGGCAATGCAGGCTTTCAGGACTTCCGGGTCGTTTAATGCCGCCCAGACTTTCTCGCGTGGTGCCGCAATGTGGTGTTCGCCCGACATGTCCATGATTTTGCTCCCCGAGGTCCAGTGTTTTGCGCAACTTAGCCCCGGCGTGAAGGCGGGGCAAGATGTGCTCTCTTGTTTGGTGATAAATAGTTGGCGATAATCCGGATATGGCGGGACATGCAGTCAGGTCGACACTTGATGTCGCGATGTGGTTTCTGGATCGGGCGGAATCGGCCGGGGGCGATCTCAATCCCGGCAAGATGCACTGTCTGTTGTATCTGTCCCAGGCCCGTTTCGCTGCGGAATCAGATGGGTTCAAGTTTATGCCTGCGACTTTTATCGCCACGGGCATGGGACCGCTGGAACCGACGGTTTATCACATCTTCGAAAATGGCCGCCCGGAAGTGAAGGCGGTTTATCCCTCGGGCAGGGCTGAACGCTTTTTGCACGAAATCTGGGACAAATACGGCGAACGTGAAATCCAGGACATCCGCAAAGGCATTGAAAACGACGCTGCCTACCGCGAAAGCCTGGAAAAGGGTCGAAATGTCGAGGTCAAGGTCGAGGCGATGTGTCTGGCTTACGGTGGCACACTGCCATCCGACGGTGCCGACGCCCAGGCCCCCGTCGATGGCGATGAACCCGACACGGAATACTACACGGCGTCCGGCAAAAAGGCCGTCAAATGGGTGCCGGGTATGGCTCGACCAAAATGATGTTCAAGATTAATTAAGCTATATAAATATTTGATTTAATTCATTTATGTCCTTTTACCCAGTTTGAAATTTTGCCAACAACACTGCCTTCAACGTTTTTGAAGCCGTGATACCCGCTGGCCTGGCAAGGGTTGCCGCCATCCGATCCGCCTTCAATCCAGATGACTTCGACCGCACGTGCGTTGATCAATTTTGATTGGAAGATCGGTACGCTGGTCGGGCTTGTGTATTGGCAACCGTCCTGTTTGTGGTGAACGATCAGGCTCGGTATGCGGACGTTTTCGAGTGGCAGATCAAAGACGCTGGCTGTGCTGCCGCCATAAAACAGGCTGGAGGTGAAAACGACGCCGTCTGGACCGTTATCTCCGAGGCGCCCTGCAGCGCTGGCGGCTGCCACAGTGCCTCGACTGTTGCCGATGACCCAGACCGGCAGGTTATAGGTTTTGCGCAAATGCCGGATAACTGCACCAACATCGTCAGCAAAACCCTGGCCATCATGGATCGGGCGTAAATCCTGGGTCACGCTGGCCGGCGAATCAAAGACCGCTGTCATGATGTCTTCAAACCAGAAGGAATATCTGCTGCGCACGAGGAAGTTTCCGGCCAGTTTTGTAATCAGGCCGTCATTGGTGATGCCGGTGGGTCCGCGACCGCCGGCAAACAGAATGGCAATGGCTTTTGGTTCGGATGAGGTTTCCACAAGGACCCGCACAGTATCGGTACCGCTGATGACGTCATGAATTTCAGAGAGCGGTGTTTCCGACAAAACCTTGATCATCGCGGTGGGCGTCGATTTGACGCCGGGACCTGCCAGTTTTTCCCGCCCACTGACGCAGGCCGTAACAATCAGGACAAGACCAAGACCAACGACCATACGCGTAAATGAACTGAACATGGCTCATCTCCCCGGTGATGGTGGGTTACGGGTTTTCGTGTTCCTTCTGCTGCAAATCAAAGATCGAGGTATAACCGCCGGACCAGTCAGGTGGCATTTCGAAGGGGCGGGGTTCCATTTCCATGGCAAAAGGCGGCTCACCCCGCACCAGTATGTCAGAATGTTCGAACGGTTCGACCAGATTGGTGAGCACGACGGCATCACCCGCCGCATAGGTATTGAGCAACAGATTTCGTGGTTTGGGCGAATTGTTGGGTTTGGAGCCGTGGATCATCCAGCTGTTGTGGATGGTGATCGATCCTGCCGGTCCCTTGAGGTAGGCGGCATTTTCTACATCGATTTCCGGTAAGTCCCGCTGGCTCAGCGCGCCGGTCCAGTTCCGTTCATCGTCGTAATGGGTATAGAACCGACCCTTGTGCGAGCCCGGAATAACACCGAGCGGGCCCATTTCCTCATCAACATCGGATAAATAGAGCCCGATTGTGATCTGGCCCGAATTGCTGTGCGGCCAGAACGGGAAATCCTGATGCCACTTCACTTCCTCACCACCGTCCGACCATTTGAAATTAAGCTTGGAGTGATGATATTTGACGCTGGGACCAAGCAAGTCCTCGGCGACGTCGATCAAGGGGCCGCGCAAACCGAACTCGGCATATTCAGCGTGGTGTTCTACCGGCGTCATCAATCGGCGCAGGCGCGGGTTTTCAGCCGTGTGATCCGGTTCAAGGTCGAACTTGCCGTTGGACTTCGTCAGTTTGCGGCTTTCATCGACGAATTCGCCCGTGACTTTGTTAAGACGCTGCAGCCAATCCGCCGAGACGAAGCGCTCAAGCGTCAGATAGCCGTTGTCGAAATAAAACGCGCGCTGCTCCGCTGTCAGAACATTGGCCGGCCGCGCCAGGATATCTTCGGGTTTCATGTCCGGTTCCGCCTCCGCTTATCGTCACAGTATAGCGAATTCAGGCGCTTATTCAGCCCTGAAATGCGCTACCATCTCCCGGTTGATCTCAATGCCGAGCCCTGGTCCGGTCGGGATCGCGACCTGGCCTTGCTCATGCTCGAGCGGCTCCATCAGGATTTCCTGGCGGAAAGGGTGCTCGCTGCGGTCAAATTCAAGCAGAGGCTCGGTTGGTGTCCAGCTTGGCGGCGTATGCGGCAGGACGCCGAGTAACTGAAGCGATGCCGCGAGGCCGATCCCCGTACCCCAGACGTGTGGTACGTAGCGCACATGAAAGGCGTTCGCCATGTCGGCAATCTTCTTGCATTCCGAAAGACCACCGGCGGCACAGGTATCGGGCTGGATGATATCGATCGAACGGCTGGTGAGAATGTCGCGAAAACCATAACGCGTAAAGTCGCACTCACCACCGGCCAGCGGGATCGTCAGCGCCGCCTTGATTTCACGGTAACCGGCGAGGTCCTCCGGTACCACCGGTTCCTCGAACCAGCGGATATCGAGATCTTCAACCCGGCGTCCGAGACGAATGGCATCGATCACATCGTATCCGTGATTGGCGTCCATCATCAGTTTGATATCCGGCCCGACCGCCTTGCGAACGGCCTGGGCGATTGCCACGTCGCCCTCGACATCAAAGCCGAGTTTGAGTTTGACACCTTTGAAGCCTTCAGCGACGTAGCCCAGCGCTTCCTCGACCAGATAATCCAGCGGATCGCCCTCATCGCGCCGGTACATGCCCGTGGCGTAGGCCTCGACCTCGGTGCGCAAGGGACCACCCATCAATTGATGGATCGGTGCGTTGAAGTGCTTGCCCTTGATGTCCCACAGCGCGATATCGACACCGCTGATCGCCGAGATCACCATGCCTTTCTGGCCCTGATCGCGGAACTTGTTATACAAATCCTGCCAGATCGCCTCGATGGCCAGCGGGTCTGCATCAACCAGCAGCGGTTTGAAAGCCGCAATAATCGCCGCAATCGGCCGCGCCGGCCCGAAGCACTCGCCCCAGCCCACAAGCCCCGTATCCGTCGTAATCTCCACCAGCACCGTCGAGCGCGAATCCGCCCGGTTAAACGACCAGCGAAACGGCACCGACAAGGGTGCCTCCAGAACATGGGTCGTGACGTCAGATATTTTCATGGGGGAAACCAGAATAATTAATCGACGAGGTTCGGGTCGCTGCCGGCCATTTGCAGCATTTTGATGATGCGTTCGCGCGACCAGGTTCTGGGTTTGGTCGGCGCCATGCCCTTGCCCTTGACCTCGGTGCCCCAGCCCGGTTTGTCGACGGTGACGGACTGGCCATTGGCGGTGACGGTGATGGAACTGGGTTTCCCTTTTGCGCCGGGTGTTTCCAGCAGGACGATGCAACCTGCGAAATTCTGGTCGACGATGGCCAATACATGGGTGCCGCGGATACCGATAGTGGCAAGCGGCGTGCGCAAGGTGACTTGTTGCTGGTTGAGTTTGGCAATGCCGCCGGAGACATAGCGAAAGGCACCGCCGACAACGCTGACTTCAAAACGATTGGCCGCTGCATCGTCGGGTGAGAAGATCAATTCGTCGAGGGTAAGTTCGGCTTCGGCCCCGATGGATATCTCACTGCCATCCTTGAATTTCACCTGCATGCGGCCGAACGGACCGGTGATCAGCCGTTCGCCCTTGCGCACCATCTTGTCTTTCATCTTGGTCATCGGCGGGGCCATCGTCGGCGAACCCGCCGCCTGTTCAGCGACAAGGATGGTGCCGATTTCCGGTCCGGGCTGACTTCCCGCGCTGGCGGGCGTAGAAACCATTCCGCTGGCGGCGATGGCAACGATCAGACACTTCAGATGATCAAGTTTCATGGCGAACCTATTTTGCGGGCACGATTTTCCAAAGCTTACCACTTTTACCGACGGGGATGCCAAGCGCGGTGGTCAGCACATAAAGCTCACCTTCCGCGTCCTCACCGAGGCTGTGGATACGGACATCGAGTTGTTTCATTTTCGCCAGTGACCACTGCGCGCGCCACGAAGTTGATGGCGTGCCGACGAAGAGCTGACCGGAAGGTTTCATAACCTGGGCACTGAAGTCACCGAAGACGAACTTGCCAACGAGCGTCGGCAGCGCTTTGCCGCGGTAGACAAAGCCACCGACATTGGCTGTCCCCAACGGAGTCGCCTTGACCTTCGAATTTTTGCGCAGCACCGACCAGTTCGGGTATTCGATGATCGGATCGCGGATCGCTTCGCCCAACGCACCATGTCTGGCACAATCCTTCGGCGGATCGTATGCCCGGGCGCGAATGTAACAATGCGTGCCTTCGCGGATCGACCAGCCGTAGTTACCCTGGCGGTCGACAAGATAAATCGTCTCCCAGAAAGACTCCGCCACACCGCTGACGAAGATGTCGCCATTGCCGGCACGATCAAACGACAGGCGGAAGGGGTTGCGGAAACCCCAGGCATAAATCTCGTCGCGGCCTTCGGCTTTGCCCCGGAAGATATTGGTCGGCGGAATGGCGTAGCCCGGATGGCCATGATCGACATCAATGCGCAGGATTTTGCCGTTCAGGCGTTTGGTGTCCTGGGCCCAGAGGTCATATTTGTGGAATTTCTTCGGGATCATGAACGGGTCTTCGGAAATCTTCTTGCTGTGGCGGTTGGGATCGGTGAGATCGACCTTGGGTGGGATATAGACATCCGGCACGCCATGGGCACCGCCGCCATCGCCAACCCCGACATACAGATATCCATCCGGCCCGAAGGCGAGGCCGCCGCCGTTGTGCTTGCGATTGACCCAGTCGAACTGCAGCAAGACACGCTCACTGGATCGATCGACCTGATCCGGATCGCTGGCCGAGACCTTGAATTCGGAAGTACGCCACGTGTAGGCCGTCTTGCCGGTATGGGGAGATTCGGCCCGGCGTTTGGCGCTGTAGTTCACATAGAGCAGTCCGTTCGTCGCGAACTTCGGGTGAAAGGCCATAGCGAGCAGACCGCGCTCATCAAACGCCTTGAGCAAGGGCGTCAGGACATCGCGTAAATCGAGAAATGGTTTTTCAAGCAGCTTGCCGTCCGGCTTCAGCATCATGGCCAGACCGATTTGATCACCAATAATCCGCCGACCACTGCCGTCGGGCGGGGCGATCAGAAACAACGGTGCACTCAGGCCTTCGGTGACCAGTTCCAGTTCGATGGCCGGCAATGGTTCGGCTGCGCTGGTCCCTGGTCCCCAGGCGCACAGACACAGAAAAAGTGATGCGATCAAGCGTCTCATTCAAAACTCTCCCCCGGGAAAAATGTCCCTCTAATAATTCTAACGACTATTTATTCAACTCACTGTCACAAATTATTGTTTAATTCATCTTCCACAAAATCCATCCGATCTTTCCCCCAAAACAATTCATCACCGACAAAAATGCTTGGCAAGCCGAAGACACCGCGCGCCATACCCTCATTGGTGCTGTCAATCAGACCCTGACGTGCTTCTTCGCTTTCGCTGGCCTTTTCGAATTCCCCGCCGTCAACGCCGAGCCTCTCGACGATAGGTCTGAGCCCCGCGTAGTCGGCGACGCTGGCGTCATTCTGTTCCCAGTAGGCCGTGAAGATAGCGTCGACGTATGCTTTCTCAAGGTTCCATTTGCGCATGGCGATGGCACCGCGCAGGGCCCGACTGGTTTTGATGGGAAAGACGTCAGGCATGCGAAAGGCGAGATCATATTTCCCGGCCCAGCGATTGAGATCGCGGTACCGGTTCGTCAGCTTGGCCTGCGGCTCGTCCATCAGGACATAGTTGTGGGCGCGAAAGACGTAGCCGAGATTATAGGGGTGCAGGATCAGACGTGCGCCTGTGCGCTCGAGGATCGGCTCGATCAGTTTGAGGGCGAAATAGGTATTGGTGCTGCCGATCTCCCAATACATCTCAACCGTCTTTTCAGTCATTGTTTATAGCCCCGTCGTTCATCCGGCACATCAAGCGCGCCATTTTCGACAAGTATGTTGCTTAGTATCCGCTCATCATTGCTCATGCGCCACGACAACATTTTCTGTGCGCAGCTCAAGGCGATGCCCGCGTAAGCCGGATCATCGATCACGTTATTGAGCTCGTCCGGATCCTCCTGCAGATCGAACAACACCGGCGGCAGGCTGGTGAAGTGAACGTATTTGTAGCGCTCCCCTCGCAACACACTCAAGGAACATTCATCCGGGCGCAGCCCCAGGGCGTTCGTTTCGAAGGGAAAGCCGATATTGCGAAAGTCGAATTCGAAATACGCTTCCTCGCGCCAGTCGTCCGGCGTCTTGCCATAAAGCCAGGGCAGCAGACTACGACCATCGCACTGGCGCGGAACGTCCGCCGACATCCACTTAAGGACAGTGGGCATGATGTCGATGTTTTCGCTGAACGCCGTGACTTGTTGGCCACGTGTGGCGTCAGCTTCCGGGCGCGGGTCGCGGATGATCATCGGGATATGATAAGCGTCGTCGAACCAGCCAGACTTTCCCAACAGATAGTGATTGCCCATGTATTCACCGTGATCCGACGTGACGATAATCAGGGTGCGATCATAGTCGCCGCTGGCCTTCAGCTTGTCGATCAGCCGGGCGAAGTTGTCCTCAACCTCGTTGATCATGCCGAGATAGGTCGCGCGCAACTGGGCGATCTCGTCATCAGTCATGTCGGTCGATAATTTGTCGATACCTTCACACCACGGTCTTTTCGCGTGATGTTTGATTTGATATTCCAGGAAGGGGTGCGCCGCTTTCTCCGCCTCAAGCGTCGCGGCCCGTCTCGGCGCCGGCATATCAACGGGATCATAACGACTGTTGTAGGGCTCAGGCACAATGAACGGCGGGTGCGGGCGCAAATAACTCGCATGGACAAACCAGGCCTCGTCCTGCTGGTCGTCAATATATTGCGCAATCCGATCCGTCAGGAAACTGCTGTCACTGTCTTCAGCCTTGTAAACCGGTGGCCCCCAGGAAAACGCGTGCCCATCTCCTGGATCCTGATGCAGCCAGATATCGAAAGGCCGATCCGGTACGGGATACCCCTTGTACTTCAGATCATCGAGCCAGAGTTTGATGTCAGTCCCCAGCGGCACGATGTGCTTCATACCCGGCAGGGCTTGCTCGTAATTCTCAAGCCGAGGGTCGTCGTTATCGAGACCACGCGGATCGAGCGTCGTGTCGGTGTAGCCAAACAGTGCCGGCGTCAGTCCATGTTTGCGGACCTCGAGCGCCAGATTGGTGAAGCGCGCATCAAGCGGCGTGCCATTGGTGCCGGAGCGATGGTTCTGCAGATACATGCCGGTCCACAAACTGGCGCGCGACGGACCACAGGGGCAGGTCTGGGCAAAGTGATTGCGAAACAACACACCGTCCGCCGCCAGCGCATCAAGGTGCGGCGTTTCCAGAACCGGATGCCCGGCCGCCGACAAACAATCCCCGCGCCATTGATCGAAAGTCACAAGCAGGATGTTCCAGTCCCGGGTCATTCCGACTTCTTCTTTTTCATTTTCTGCAATTGCGCCTTGAACTTCTCGCAAGGATCTTCGGTGTCATAGCGGGCCGTAAACCGGACCAGATCGAAGGGTAGCTTATCCGTGTTGTAAATTGCCGCATAGTCCGAAGGTATCATTGTCTCGCGATCCACTTCGACAAAAGCAACGGAAACAATTCTGGCGTCGGATTTCATTTGCCGCAGATAATACGGTACACCACGATCACGTCGGGTGTGGCCTGAACCAGCGATCAGCACAGCGTTGTCGTGCCGGGTCAGGGCGTCAGCCATCACGGCATCACGGGCGCGTTGAATTTTGGCGACGGGGCCGAGGTGCTTTGTCGGCATCATCCTGCAGTGAGAGATAAACATTTCCTGCATCAGGGATTTCGCCAGCGTTTCGGGCAATGGATCATTCAGGTGCGCCCGTTCTACCAGATCGGGATCGAGCGCAACGAACCCCTTGCGCCCAATCTCACGTGTTTTGCTGCGGGGAAAATTGGCCGGGACGATCTTCAATCCCGCCTTCAGGGCAGCCGTCGCAATCGGCGCATAGTAGCGCCAGTCCGGCCAACCGGATTTTCGCCAGTCAAGCGCCGCGCCCAGCGCATCAGCGGTTTTGGATTTATCGCCAAGATGTTTTTGCAGCGCCTCTCCTTGCGCTGAATTGATCATCTCAAAGGCGAGGGCGGGGCGACGACCGGCGTTGACCAGATCGCTAACAGCTTCGGCCTGCAAACGGTGGTGGACTGAATTGTCATGTTTCTCACCCAACAGAACGTAGTCTGCCGCACGCAGTAATTCCTGTGCCGCAGTCTCGGTGATAAACGATTGTGTTGCCGGCTGCCAGATCCGACCGTTCAATGCATGGTCCGCGTCGAGTGTGGCGAGTGGCAGAGAGGACGCGCAGGCCGTCGACAGGAGCAATAGAGCCGTAGCAACCGCCGCCTTCACGCCGCCAGCCGAAAAAAGACGGCGGCCACAGCGATCATCTGGGCCATGTTGATCAGCACGCTGACGCGATGCAGGCGTTTGAAGCGGGCCTCGCCGGCGGCATCGCCCATATCACGTGCGTCGCGGGCCCGGTTGATCGGTGGCAGCAACAGCATTTTGACGAAGACGAAGATCACGGCAACGCCCGCCAGGACGACGGCTTCGTTGCGATACCAGATTGGCACCGCGGCCAGCACGCCAAGTACCGCCATGACCTGGTAATAGATCGGGAATACGGCGCGCAGGAAAGCCGCAGCGATCTCCCGCTCAAGCCGGGAAAAGGCCAGCGGTGTCATAAAAAATCCGAAGAACACCATGCCACCCAGCAACAGGGCGGTGAAGAACATTGAAACCGTATGATACGTCAGCCAGTCCACCATGCGCCTCCGGCTAGAGGTAGGAGAACAAGAGATACCCGCCGAGCAGTACTGTCACAACAATAACCATGCTGCTGGTCGAGCGTGTTCGGGCCAGCGAGCCTTGTTCGCCGTGATGCAGCAGCAGGTAATCCAGCATGATGTTGAGCCGGCTCATCGTGCCGCGGCGCAGTTCAGTATCTGCACGACCAATCAAGTTTCTCAGAACATTGAATATTTTGGGTGCGGCCTTGCGATAGAACCAGTCGGTGTCGAGCGAAATCGTCAAGGTACGCTTCATCAGGGGAAGCATCAGGAAGAAGGCGAGGCCGGCGCACAGGAGCAGTTGCAGCGAGTTCAGCAAGTGGGAATTCGTGTAGGGCTCATACGAAACGGCATAGGGCAGCAGGGCGTATAGATACTGTGGCCACAAGCCCAGACCGATGCAGAAAGCTGAAAACAGGATCATCGCCAGCCGCATGTTCCAGGGCGGATCCCTGGGCCGCAGGCCCGAGTCTTTCTGGAAAAATACGAACCACGGGAACTTGATGCCGGCATGCAGAAATACGCCGGCAGATGCCGCCATCAGAATGTACCACAACAAAGCCAGGTGTTGGTCGGCCGCGGCCTGACTGATCATTGACTTGCTGACGAAACCCGAAGTCCACGGGAAAGACGAAATGGCCAGCGCACCGATAATGCCGCAGAACGCCGTCAAGGGCATGCTCTGGAACAGGCCACCGAGGTCGGTACACTTGCGTTTGCCAGTCATGTACAGGACTGAACCCGCAGACATTAGAAGCAATGCCTTGTAAATGATATGTGCGAAAGCGTGCGCGGCTGCACCGTTCAGCGCCATTTCTGTGCCGATGCCAACACCTGTCACCATGAACCCCACCTGATTGACAATGCTGTAGGCGAGGATGCGCCGCATGTCATTTTCCAGCAGCGCCATAATGATGCCGTAGAAGATCATGAAAACGCCGACGTAGACCAATAACTCGGTTCCCGGAAAACCACGTATCAGCACATAAACCGCCGCCTTGGTGGTGAAGGCTGAGAGAAACACCGTGCCGCTGAAAGAGGCCTCGGGGTAAGCGTCGGCGAGCCAGGAGGATATGGGCGGGGCCGCCGCATTGACCAGTACGCCCGCAAGAATCAGAGCCGTCGCCACGGAATCCGGTTTCATCGCTGTGAAGGCAATGCCGCCGGTGTCATGGATGAAGAAGAAAATTCCGGTCAACATCAAGGCGCCACCGAACATATGCACGAGGAAATAACGCCCGGCAGCGCGGGTCGCTTGAAGTGTACCGGCGGAGAGCAGCACCAGAGTCGAGCCAAGTGCCATGATTTCCCAAAAAATGAAAAGGGTGATCAGGTCACCGGCAAAGGCGACGCCAACGGCGCTGCCTGAATAGACGAAGGCGGCCGACAGTTCCAGAATGCGCTTCTGGTTGAGCGCGAACAATCCACCGGCAAATGCCATCAGGGAAAAGATGATCGCAAACAATCTTCCCAGTGTATCGACCTGAACGATAACAAGGTCGTAGTTCATCAGGGTAACCGGCACCGAGCCGCCTTCCGGGATGTGCCAGACCTGCCACAGTGTCAGCAAGGGCAAGGCGAGAACCAGCAGCGGGCGCAGGTAGGTGCCGACGATCGGCAGCAGGAAGGCGCCGAAAACCAGAATGAGGCCCGGGGGGAAGCTACTGATCGTCATAGTAGGTGTCCTTGCGGCCCAGGAAGAGGCCGAGAAACTTTGCCACCAGAACCATGGCGACGCAGGTCAGCAGGCCGTACCAGGAATAGAAGCCGAACGTGCCATCGAGGCCGAAATGTGGGTGAGGTGTCAGAAGGACATCGCCGTAAGTCAGGCCCGCGATCACGCCGAGGCCGATCACCCAGAGCACGATGATGGTGCCTTTGCGGACGAGCCAGTGCGGTTTGGCGTCCGTCGTGGCCGAACTGGGCTGCTTCGGCGTCGGTTTGGTTGTGTCAGCAGGATTGGTCATGGCGTCAGGCCGGTAGCGCTGTGATAAGGTTGGCGAGATCATAAAGCGGGTCAGGAAACAGGAAAAGCACGATGCAACCGAGCGCTGTCAGTGACAGCGCAATGACGCATAGTGTCGGAGCTTCCTTGATCGTTGTCTTTCCTTTGTTCGACGTTTCGGGTGTGTTGAAAAAGGCCTGATAGGCGACCGGCAACAGATAGCCGATCGAGAGAAGCGAGCTCAGCATCAGCACGCCAATGATGGCGAATTGCCCGGCGTCCAGCGCCGCCATACCGAGGATCCATTTGCTCCACAATCCGCCCATGGGTGGTGCGCCCACGATGCTCAGGCTGCCGATGGTGAAGGCGATCATCGTGAATGGCATGCTGCGCCCGATACCCCGCATCTGACTGATCTCGGTCTTGTGCGTAGCGACCAGGATGGCACCGGCACAGAAAAACAGGGTGATCTTGCCGAACGCGTGCATGGCGATATGCATGGCACCACCCGTAATGCCACCTGAGGTCGCCAGCAATGCTGCCAGAATGATGTAGCTTAATTGACTAACTGTGGAATAGGCCAGTCGCCGCTTCAGATTATCCTGGCGAAGGGCGATGACCGAGGCGATCAGGATTGTTGCCGCGGCCAGCCACATAAGATAGTCCGTGATGCTCAATTTCGCCAGGAGATCGAGGCCGAAGATGTAGACGGCGACTTTCAGGATGGCAAATACGCCGGCCTTGACGACTGCGACCGCGTGAAGAAGCGCGCTGACCGGTGTCGGCGCTACCATGGCGGCGGGCAGCCAGCGGTGGAAGGGCATGATCGCTGCCTTGCCGATCCCGAAGACAAAGAGAATTAACAGGCCACCGGCGACTGTTTCACTGACTTGCCCGTTCAGGATGCCGCCCTGGCGGAAATCCAGTGTACCGACGGACATATAGGTCCAGATGACCGCCAGCAACAGGAAACCGATGGAAGTCGTCAGCAAAATGCCGAGATACGTACGTCCGCCGCGTTTGGCGTCGGCCGTGCCGGAATGTGTCACCAGGGGATAGGTCGAAAGCGTCAGCGCCTCGTAGAAGATGAACATTGTAAACAGGTTGGCGGCGAAAGCGACGCCGATGGCACATGACAGGGCAATGGCAAAAAAGGCATAGAACCTCGTCTGGTTCTCCTCGTGATGACCACGCATATAGCCAATCGCGTAAATCGATGTAACGATCCACAGGCCGCTGGCAATCAGTGCGAAAATCAGGCCGAGGGGTTCGACACCAAAAGCGACATCAAGGCCCGGCAATACCTCCAGCACGGAAATGCCTGGACGCAAACCGTTCATCACCGGCGTCACCAGCGAGGCGACGAGAATAAACAGACCACTGGCTGTTACCAGCGTCACGGCTTCACGGTGATTGGCATGATTGCGTGCAGCCAGAATGCCGAGCACACCGAACAGCGGCACCAGCAGGGCGGCGATAATGGCGATACTGCCGGTCATCCGCCAATCCCCAGCAATTGTTTGGCCGCACCACCGGCAAGCCCGACCGGCAGACGTGTATCAATGCCGAAGTAGACATTGGCACCGGCGAGAACCCAGATCGGCATCAACATCGAGAACGTCACTTCTTTGACAGGTTTGGCGTCGGGCAGCGGTGTCTGGAAATACGCCACTTCGACGACCTTCCAGATATAGACGACGGCGAGCAAAGAACTTGCAAGTATCAGAACGGCGACCGGCCACCAGCCCATCTGGAACAGGGCAGTCAACAGGTACCACTTGCTGATGAATCCGGCGGTCATCGGCACACCGATCAGGCTCAGCCCGGCAATAACAAAAGCGAACATGGTCAAGGGCATCTGGCGGCCAACACCCCGCATGGCTTCCATCTCGACCGAACCCACGCGGTAATAGACAGCACCCAGCGTCAGGAACAGGGCCCCCTTCATCAGCGCGTGATTGAACATGTGCAGCAGACCAGAGGTCAAACCTGTTACGGTCACCAGGCTGATGCCGAGGATGATGTAGCCGATTTGCGCCACACTGGAGTAGGCCAGTAGTCTTTTAACGTTTTTTTGGAAGATTGCGGACGTCGATGCCGCGACAATCGCCATCACACTGAGGATCACCAGAACGCCCGTCAGCGGCAGGACATCGAACGAGAATTCCGCACCGAAGATGGTGAAGAAAAAGCGCAGCAGGATATAAATCGACACCTTGGTCGCGGTCGCGGCGATAAAGGCTGTGACGACAGACGGCGCGTAGGCATAGGCGCCGGGCAACCACATATGCAACGGAAACAGCGCCAGCTTGAGGCAGACGCCAACCGTGAAGAAGGCGAAGGCCGCCATGATCGGGCGGGTCTCGGCCACCGCCGGCAATCGCTTCGCCAGGTCCGCCATGTTTAGCGTGCCCGTCATCTGATACATCAGGCCGATGCCGATCAGGATGAAGGTCGCACCGATGGTCCCCATAACGAGATACTGGAATGCCGCCGTCAGGGCACGCCGGTCACGGCCCATGGCAATCAGTGCGTAGGACGACAGCGAGGAGATTTCAAGGAAGACAAAAACGTTGAAAGCATCACCGGTAATCGCGATACCAAGCAATCCGGTCAGACAAAGCAGGAAGGCGGCATAAAACAAATGATGTCGGTCTTCGGGGATTTCCTTTTGTACGCTTCTGAAAGCAAAGGGCACGACCATCATGCCGATGGTCGAGACAATCAACAGGACGTATGCGTTGAGCCGATCGACGCGATATTCGATGCCCCATGGCGCCGCCCAGCCACCGAGCTCATACGAAATAACGCCGGTTTTGTGGACTTGCCAGGCGAGACCACAAGACATGACAAAAACAATCACTGTGACGAACCGGGTCCAGAACCACGAGAGGTAAATACCGCGCATCAGGATACACAAGGGCGCAGCGATCAGCGGCACGGCAATTTGCAAGGCCGGCAGATGCATCACAATTGTTTCCAGGGCCGTCATTGTTCGGCCTCGGCGTCTTGTATTTCGTCTTCCTCGATAGTGCCGAAGGCTTCGTTAATGCGCACGATCAGGGCAAGGCCGAGAGCCGTCGTCGCTACGCCAACCACAATCGCCGTCAGGATCAGCACATGGGGAATGGGGTTGGAATAGATTACGCCTTCAGTGCCGCTGTCGGGCACAATCGGTGCCGTGCCGCCCGTGACTTTTCCCATGGTGATGTAGAGCAGAAAGACCGAAGCCTGGAAAATGTTCAGGCCGACGATTTTTTTGATCAGGTTGCCGCGCGCGATCAGTGTGTAAAACCCGGCCATCATCAAGACGACAAAAATCCAGTAATTGAAGTGCGCGAGAAAATCCATATTCAGTTTTCCTCGCCTGCGTCAACCTGGTCAGCATCACCGGCACCCCGTCCGGCAAAACTGAAAAAGATGGCCACCATGACAGCGGCCACCGTAATACCGACGCCAAGTTCGACGAGCAAAATTCCGATATGCTGCCCGGCGACAAAATCCGCGCCGAGCACGCCATAATCGAGGAAGTTGCCTCTCAGCAAAAGTGTTGTAAATCCGACACCGGCAAACAACAACAATCCAAGGGCAATCAGGAAATTCAAGGTTCCGTCAGGGACCACCTTTTGGGCGTTCTTCAGGCCGAAGACGAGGGCATAGACGATAATCGCCGCACCAAAAATCACGCCCGCCTGAAATCCACCGCCTGGTCCGTAGTCCCCGTGGAATTGGACATAGAGCGCGAACAACATGATGAAAGGGATCAACAATTTGGCGACGACGCGCAGGATCAGATGATGTTTCATGACGCACCGTCCTCATCGGCTTTTTGAGGAGGTTTGAGCTGATCCTTGCGTCTGCGTCGACCAAGCAAAAGCAGAACACTGATGCCTGCCGTAAAGATCACTGTCAGTTCGCCCAGCGTATCGTAGCCCCGATAACTCGCCAGGATCGATGTCACCATGTTTGGCAGGCCAACCTCGACGGGCGAAACTTCGATATAGCGCGGCGCAACATGCTGATGGATCGGTGCCAGCGCGCTGCCGAACTCGGGCATACCGAGCGTGCCGTAGACCAGCAGCGCACCTGTCGCCAGCACGACTACGACTGGCAGGATTGGCGTGTGGACCTGAATTTTTTCCCGGCTCGTCGTCAGCGAGAGGGTGCCGAGCATCAACACAGTCGAAATCCCGGCACCGACGGCCGCTTCTGTAAAAGCGACATCGACAGCGTCAAGTGTGACAAAGATAGCAGCCATCAACAGGCTGTAGATCCCGGACAGCATGACCACGGCAAACAGGTTGTGCAGCCGGACAATCGCAATTGCGATAATACCGAGGAACAGCAACAGAACAATGTCGACGAACGTTATGATGACGTATCGCCTTTCGTTGTCGGCGCCGCGTTGGCTGACGTTTCAGGCGACGCTTTGGCAGGTGTCAGCTCGGTCGGTCGAGCATCGCCGTCACTGACAACGGGACGCACGCCGGAAAAGAGCGCGGCCTTGACCAGCGCATGGGTCGAGGCAGGGCTCGTGATAAAGATGAAAAACAGAATCATTACCAGTTTGGCGGTAATCAGCCCGCTATCGCTTTGCACCATCAAACCGCAGAGGATCATTCCGGCACCCAGGGTATCGGTAATACCGGCCGCGTGAATACGGGTATAAAAATCGGGCAACCGGATCAGGCCAATGCCACCGACCAGGATAAAAAACCCGCCGCTGACCAGCAGGAACCAGCTGGAAATTTCAGTCAGTATTTCCATCAACCCTTCGACTCCGAATTGTCCTGTTTAGGCTTGCTCACTTCAGTCGGCACCCACCACGGCAGGGGTTGGGCAACTTGTTGGCTGTTGATATCCAGGCCGTCACCGGAAAAATCGCCGTATTTGAAGAACTTGAGGATGGCGATCGAACCAATGAAATTGATCAGGGCATAAACCAGCGCGATATCGAGGAAATCCGGTCGTCCGGTCAAAAAGCCCAGCACAGCAATCAACAGGGTCGTTTTGGTGGCGATTGTATTGACCGCGAGGATGCGATCAAAAACCGTCGGCCCGAGCAGGGCACGCAACAGAGCCAGCGCCATGGTCGCGAGGATTGCAAGGGTTGCGGCGACAAACATCAGCCGTGCCCCTCCATTTTTGTCACTTTGCGATCCATTGTGCCCTCAATGAGATCCTCGGCCGCCTCAACACTCAACGCATGAACGATCACCTGGTCGTTGGCCAGTTCCATCGATACTGTTCCCGGTGTCAAGGTGATCGAATTGGCATAAATCACTTTGCCAAGTTCGGTTTTCTGGCTCGTTGGCAGCACAACGACAAAGGGGCTGATCGATAATCCCGGCGTCAAAATTCGTTTTGCGACATCAATATTGGCGAGGATGATCTGCCAGACCAGCCAGGGCCAGTAGGTGATGGCGCGCCAGCTCAGATGTACGGGGTGGCCTTCGTGGTCGATGACGTCCATGCGCATTGATACATAGACCGCAATCACGGTGGAGACGACGCCGAAGGTCAACAACAGAGGAACGTAATGGCCGGACAGCAACAGCCAGACGGCAAACAGAACCAGCGACAGACTAACCGCGTGTTTCACGCTGTGCCCTTACCTTGCAAAAAAGGTCGTCGCATACCGATATCCCCCCGACATTCATGTCCCCCGGCATAACTGTCATTGAATGGCTGTTCGTTTCGAGCACGACAATAATATGCGAAGGTGGCTTACGCCACTGAAAATGATCAACAATTAAAACTGATTTGTGCAGCACAAAAACTGCTAACTCATTGCTGTATGAAACAAAATTTAACTTCAGATATTCGTAAAATATTCAAGGCAATTGTTATTTTGCCATAAATATGCTATCTTTATCAATTGTCAGTAGACTTGGTTGAGGTCCTGAAATGATGCAGGATGGGGGGCTAGACTACAGCGGAACAGACTCCGGTAGCGAACCGGAAGTTATTGAGGTCTCAGGTACCGTTAAGTGGTTTAACGCCGTTAAGGGTTATGGGTTTGTAACACCGTTGGACGGACCAGGGGATGTCTTTCTACATCTCTCTGCCTTGCGCCAGTCTGGCCATGAAGCTGTTGAGCCCGGAACAACCGTCACATGTGAGGCCGTCAAGGGCCCCAAGGGACTTCAAGCCGTACGGGTTATTGAAGTCGATGCCTCAACGGCTGTCCAGGCACCGGCCTACGCACCGGCTGCACCAAGTTTCCCCTCAATCGATGGCGAAGGTGAACTGCTTGAAGTGACCGTCAAGTGGTTCAATGCCGAAAAAGGCTATGGCTTTGTCACTGAAGGGCCCGAAGCTCAGGATATTTTTGTCCATATCAAAACCCTGCGTCTGGTCGGGGTCGAAGACCTGAAGCCGGGACAGACCATGCGCGTTCGTGTCGGCAAGGGGCCCAAAGGTCCCCAGGTCGCAGAAATCGAGATGTCCTGATATTTCACGTCTTGATGCCGCCGGGCCTGCAGTAATGCGTTTTTTGACAATTTTGATGTTCGTCGTGACCGGGATGACCGTGGCGGGTTGCTCTGTACAGGCTGACGGGCGTGACGAGCTGGAAATTGTCGCGTCCACCGGCACTCATTCCTTCGTTGTTGAAATAGCTTCCAGTCAGGAAGCTCGATCCCGCGGTTTGATGTTTCGTCGCGAAATGGCGGCCAATGCAGGCATGTTGTTTGATTATGGCTACGAGCAACCCGTCGCCATGTGGATGAAGAACACCTACATCCCCCTCGATATGCTGTTTATCGCCAGGGATGGCCGTGTGGTGAACACCATTGAGCGCACCGTTCCTCATTCGCTGCAGGCCTTGCCGTCCGCCAGACCTGTTCGCGCGGTCCTGGAAGTTGTGGCCGGCACCGTATCGAGGCTCAAAATCAAAGCGGGCGATATCGTGCGCCACCGGCTGTTTTCGAACTCACCGGCGGCAAAATGAGCGGCCCGGACCAGGGCCCGCAGCCGCCGGCGGGCTTCAAACCAATCGTTCACTCCAATCCGTTTGGTGCTCATATCGGCCCCATATACGAGCGTGAAGAAGGTGATCAGTTCTGGCGCGGCTTCTACGTTGGCGAAAAGCATTCGAATTCTGCCAGCATCGCCCATGGTGGTGTGTTGATGACGTTCGCCGATGTTGTGCTGGCCAGGGCCGTATCGCGCGAAATCAACGGTATGGCGGTAACAGTTCGAATGACTTGCGATTTTCTCGGCCCGGCGCGACTGAATGTATGGGTCGAAGGTACCGCGAGCGTCACCAGGGCAACCAGATCGCTGGTTTTCGTTGAAGGGACACTCAGCGTCGCCGGAAAGCCGATATTTGCGGCCCAAGGCCTGTTCAAACCGATCAGGCAACGTGGTTAATTCCCGCCATGTGTTCGATATTGCCGGAATGATTGAAAATTCGCGGTTGCAGTCCTTGCCGACCCCTGATCTATCGTGTAAGTCAGGGTCCAACGGGCGTTGCCCGGGGAGTAGCTCAGCCTGGTAGAGCACCTGCTTTGGGAGCAGGAAGTCGCAGGTTCAAATCCTGTCTCCCCGACCAGGCCATGCCATGACGGTTAATCGTTAACAGGGTTTCGATGTTTCGGGAGTGAAAACGCGATGGAAGCACGCATTTATCAACCGGCAAAAAACGCGATGCAGTCGGGCCGTGGTAAATCGGGCCGCTGGGTCCTTGAATATCAACAGGCCTCTGCCAGACAAATTGATTCGCTGATGGGCTGGACGGGATCATCCGACACCAATACCCAGCTGAAGATGCAATTCGAGACGCAGGAAGAAGCCGAAGCCTACGCCACGAAGCAGGGCCTGAGCTATCACGTCATTCAGCCGAAAACGCGGATTGTCAGATCGAAGTCGTATTCCGACAACTTTCGCAGCGACCGCATCCGCTGACATCTTCTCCGACAACCCATCTGGCCCCGTAGCTCAACTGGATAGAGCACCAGCCTTCTAAGCTGGATGTTGCAGGTTCGAGTCCTGCCGGGGTCGCCATTATTTCAATGAGTTAGAATATTTACTTAAAGTAATGGCAGAGAGTTATTCCATCTACTGAATACATCGCGATAAAGAAAGTGATCCATTCAGTGTGCCTTTGTGATTTTGCGTTATAATAACGCCAACGGCGAGATCCGGATTCACTTGTCCGGTATCAACCTGGTCCAGCATTTCCCTGATTCATCAATTTGATTGAAAAGAACGAGGGGTATCGGCTCATGTCACGGCATTCTGTGAAAATTCTGCTCCGTTCTGCATTGCTGGGCTGTCTGGCTTTCCTCATTGTTGCACCGACTTTTGCGGCGCAATCCAATAAGCGAGCTGTCGCCGTCATTATCGGTAACAAAAACTATGCAAACCGAATCCCCACGGTCGAATTCGCCATTAACGATGCGGATGCTTTCCGAAGGTATGTCGTTGATATCCTGGGCTACAGATCAGAAAATATTATTGATCTGAGGGACGCCACCAAGGCGCAACTGGAATCTGCTTTTGGCAACCGCGAAACTCCGGAAGGAAAATTGTGGCGTTATCTTGATCCCCGGGGACGTTCGGACGTCACAGTGTTTTATTCGGGCCACGGCGTGCCCAGCCTCAAAAACAAACGTGGATATCTCCTTCCCGTTGATGCCGATCCCAACGCACCGGAGATCAATGGCTACTCGGTTGATGTTCTGTTCAACAACCTCAGCCGACTCTCGGCAAAATCTATCTCGGTATTTCTTGATGCCTGTTTTTCCGGCGACAGTGAAAAAGGTATGCTGATCCGGGCCACGTCTGGCATCACTATTGCGCCGAAGTTACCTGATAAAATGGCGTCAAAGATGACCATCATTACAGCAGCACAAGGGGATCAGGTCGCCTCCTGGGACTTCAAAACAGGTCATGGCATGTTCACCACGCATTTGCTTGATGCATTGTACGGGGCGGCAGACAAGGGCGACTTTGGCAATCACGACGACAGAATCGCACTGTCAGAAGTTTCCGAATACCTGATGGATAATATGACTCGCGCAGCGCGGCGCGAATACGGACGCCATCAAAACGCATGGGTTGTCGGCAGGAACGAGACCGTTGTAGCCAGTGTTGTGCCGGGAGTAACCAGGCCGAAGATCGCGCGCCCGACAACGACTACCCGGTCCGCTGCAAAGAAAACTGTAGTACGGACAGTATCGATACAGCCAGCGGCACGCAAAAAGCCAATAAAACCAGTAGTGCGCCAGCCTGTGGTCCGTCCCAAACCTGAAGCGAAACCAGCGTTTGATTTGGCAAGTGCCGCGAAAGGATCAAAATGGCGAGCTCGGATCAGGTTGAGCGGATATATCACCGTTGAATTTCAGGAAATCGTGAAATTTTCCAATGGCAAGTTGGTCAAAAATTTTTACAGGAACGATGGCCTGCAATATACGATGTTTTTTAACAGCAAAATCAGTCGGCAAGGTATCAAGGCAGGTATTACATTCGGCAATTACATCGATACCTATATCGGTTTCCACAACTGTGTGACCGTTGTCGACAATCCTCAGCCCAGGACGATTGAAATCGCGGCCGATTGTGAGCAACACGGTGACGACGGCCCGATTGCGGAAAACATTAAAGTCGACCTTCGCATGACCTATATCGGCAAAAGTTGACTGACTTTCTGATTATTCGATAACCAGTTCTTCCTCGCGGCGGTCGGCACCTTCGTAGGGGCCGTAGACGCGTTGGGGCAGGCGACGGCGGCAGGGCCCAACAAAGGTTGGTGTCTTGATCCTGCGCGGCGGTTTGGTGATCAGGTTTGTGATCGTTAAACCGAGATCCTTTGCCGCAATCGGGTGGACCATGTAGTGATCAACCCCTTGCTTGATGGCACGCGTGACCGTCGGCATCGATCCTTCGTCACTGATCATGATGATAGGCGTGTGAGCACCGGGTGTATCGTCGGGGTTCCTGACATGCTGGGTGAATTTGAAGCCGTCGACGTCCTTCATCACCCGATTGACAATGACGATATCAACGGCTGAATTTTCGATTTCGTAATAGGCTTCCTCGACGTTCTTGGCCATCGGCGTGCTGCCGACATCGAGATTGCGCAAGACGCCGGAAATCATATGACGAATCTTCAGATCGTCATCCACCGTCAGGATCCTTAGCGCTTTCCAGTCTATTTCTTCGTCGGCCATAATCTGTTCACGTTGTTTAATAGTATGATTTGTACCTGAGATTTATAGGACACGATTATGCTGTCAATATGCCAAAGGTAAAAACAAAATTTCCTTTGGCAAAATTAGCGTTTCGACAACTCAATTCGTCCATATCGGACGATATTATCAAATTTCAAGGTCATTATTCTTTCTGTCCTGCAGCGCCGATTGCGACAGAGGATTCGTCCGCCACGCTGGAAGGTACTTCGGCAGTGCTGCGATTCAACTGGCCGACAAAAAACGCCGGGATCAAAGCCAACACTGCGGCAAAAACGATTGCCGCCGTCCAGTGGATATCGCCAAGTCTCAGTTTGCGTTGCATTCGACTGCCGCGGCCAAGAAAAAGGGCTCCGACAAGCACGCAAGTCGCGACCAGCCACACGACGAAACTTTCCATCAGGCGTTTACTCCGTCTCGATCAGTTCGACCTCGAAAATACCATACCCCAGGTCTGAATGCGAATAATCGACTTTGCTCGCCTTCTACAGATGGGAAGTGAAGCGGCGAAAAATAAGGGAAAAATTATTGGCTGGCATCTCGATGATTTCGGTCATCTCCAGGCCATTGCCGGCTGCGCATTCGACAACCGCTTCCAGATCCCGGATGCCCCAGTCGGCGTTTTTTGACTTCAACCAGTTGTCAAATGAGGCATTGCTGGGCGAAGTGTATTGTCCATACCGATTATAAGGGCCGTACAGAAACAAAAGCCCCTCCGCCGGCAAGCGTTGACCGGCAAGTTCCATCAAACCAAGGCAGCAGGCCCACGGCGAGATGTGGATCATATTGCAGTTGGTTATGACTGTGATGTCGTCAGGCAGCAGCTTGCTGGCAGCGATCAGGTCCATCATATCGAGGCGAATGGCCGGGCGAATATTTTCAGCGCCCGTATGCTGACGCCAGCCTTCGATACTCTCGAGTGCCATCGCGTCGATATCACTTGGCTGCCACGTCAGATGAGGGAGTTGGGGCGCGAAGGCCGCCGCGTGTTCGCCGCTGCCACTGGCGATCTCCAGCACGGTACCCGAGGCCGGCAGACGGGGTTCGAGTACCTCGAAAATGGGACCCTGGTTACGCGCAGTCGACTCCGAGAATTTTCGCAGATCACTGGATGCCACGAGCGGTACCTCTATTTTTTTGCACTGGCCATCAGTCCCTTGATGATTTTGTCTGCTGTGATCATCGCTTGCGCGAAAGGCAAGCCCGGATTCATGCGTTTGTCGTAGAGCGTCCGCAGCAAGACCTTGTCGATCAGCGTCAGGGACATTTGCTGTTCCCGATCATTGAATATTGAGGGCGAAACCAGAGGGCTGTCGTTGGGAAGCCCCATCGATTGCGCCATCTCCTCCAGAAGGCAGTGTTCAATATCAAGCCGCGGCAATTCACTGTTGACGGCGATCAGGCCTTTGACGATGCGGCCCTTGATGTCATAGGACAAAAAGAAGCATCGTCCCTGGGCGACGATCTGAAGGACGCGCTCATTCTTCTCCAGCAGACGTCCTGCATCTTTCATTGATCCCTTGCGGGCAAAAACAAAAATCAGGTCTTCGCCCGGTGCTTTGCCAGGAATTTCCTTAAATGTCACACCCGTTATTACCTTAAGCACTTTGGCGTGGCGTTCGATGACGGGCCTGTAGTACTCAGCCTGTTTTCTCAAGCCCGCCATCTTGTATTTGATCGTCTTGCCTGGCCATTTGCGAATATAGGGTTTCGGCTTGCCGACCTCATATTCAGATCCGAAGGCAACGATTTCGAAAAATTCGACATATTTGGCGGCGGGCAGGCGTTCGGCGGCAGAAGCGCTTGGTATTGCACTGCCGATGAATGCCGCAAATAAAAGAACGACGATTGTCTTCATGATCGCTCACGAACCTCGTTTGGCCGTTGTCAGATAGATGCCCGAAAATATAAACAATGCGCCAATGGCGTGGAAGGGTCTAAGCGTTTCGCCGAGAAAGAAAACGGCGAGCAATGAGCCAAACAGCGGCACCAGATTCATGAAGATTCCGGTCCGGTTGGGGCCAAGTGTTGCCACTGCCTTGTTCCAGCAGGTATAGGCCACAGCCGACGTAATGATGCCGAAATAAAACAGTGTGGAGAGCGTCGCCGGCGTAATATCGAAGCCGCCTTGGGACGAAAACTCCCAGAAATATACCGGCAGCAAGAACACGATGCCGAACGTCATCGTGGCACCAAGCATGGTCATCGGGCGGAAGTCCGTCGGCATGCGCTTGATGATCACCGTGTAGAGGCCCCACAGCGGCACCGAACAAATCATGATGATGTCGCCATCGTTGATGGCCAGCGACAGCAGACTTGTGAAGTCGCCGCGCAAAACAATCGCAGCCACACCGCCCAGCGATATCAAAATGCCAATCGCCTGACGCGGCGTTACCTTGTCCGCGTAGATCAGGCGCCCCATGATGGCGATCCAGATCGGCGAGGTCGCCATGATCAGCATCGCATTGACAGCGATCGTGCTCTGCAGCGACGCATAGACCAGGGTGTGAAATCCCGTCATACCCAACACGCCGAGAGCTGCCAGCCTGAACCAGTATCGTTTAATCAGCCCGTACTGGGCGCGCATGTCCCGCCAGGCGAAAGGCAAAAAGACGAACCAGGCGATGGCCCAGCGCCAGAATGACATTGCGACCGGACCGATCTCGTCATGCATGGCACGGCCGACAACAAAATTGCCGCCCCAGAAGAACATTGTCATCACCAGCAGAACATAAACCCAGACGTGGCGGGTGGGGGTTGTCGGACTATTCATTGGCCCAGACTGTGCCGGTCGATGGCGACGGCCTTGATCATCGCGTGGACCGGCTTGCCGACTTCCAGTGACAACTCCCGCGCCGAACGCCGGGTGATCCGGGCCCACAACGGACAGGAACCCGTCGCCGGCTCCGCCGCGATATCGAGCAACACATCCATCTGCGAGGCACCGGCTTCGGCAATTTCAGTGATCCGCCCTGCAAAGACGTTCAGAATACTGATACCGCTCGGGGCCTGCAGTGAGAGGGCGACATCGCGAGCCCGAATGCGAACGCGCAACGCTTCGCCGATCGACAGATCGACAGTCGGGACGTTGAGCACACCACCGGCAAAACTCAATTGCGTGAGACCATCGCCATGATCATGTTCTTTGACCCGGACAGGCAGCACGGCACCGGCTTCATAGCGCCCGGTTAGCGGACGCAGATCAAGGCGACTCATAACGTCCTCGACCGGACCACTGGCAACCGTTTCGCCGTCGGCCATCAGCACAACGTTATCGGCGAGACGAATGATTTCTTCGGTCGCGTGGCTGACATAGATAACAGGCAGTCCAAGTGAATCCCGCAGCCGCTCAATGTAGGGCAATATCTCGGCCCGGCGTTGGACATCGAGATTGGCCAATGGTTCATCCATCAACAAAAGATCAGGCCCCGAAAGCAATGCCCGTCCAATCGCGATGCGCTGACGTTCACCACCGGACAGGCGGTGAGTTTGCCGATCGAGCAAACCTTCGATCCCCAGCATATCGACAACATCGTCAAAGCTGATCGAACTGGAGCCGGCCTGACGACGCTTGCGCCCGTATTCCAGATTGGCCCGTACTTTCAGATGCGGAAAAAGACGGTCTTCCTGGAAAACGTATCCCAGTCGCCGGTGCTCAGGGGCGACGTCGACGCCGGCATCGGCGTCGAACAAAACCTGGTCATCCAGAGTGATCCGGCCTGTATCGGGGCGTTCAAGTCCGGCAATCATATTGATCAGCGTCGTTTTTCCGGCACCGGAGCGACCATAGATCGCCGTGACGTCTCCACTGTCACTGTTGAAGTCGGCCGAGATCGACATGGTCTCAAGCTGGCGCTGAACGTTGACGACAAGTTTCGTCATGATGTCGTCCCTGTAATCCGCTTTGATACCCGTCGGGCAACGATTTCGGAGATCAGCATGGCAGCCAGTGCAAGGGCAATTGACAAGCCGACAATGCGCATGGCCGCATCCTCACCGCCGGGGGATTGCACCAGCGAATAAAGAGCGATGGGCAGGGTGCGGGTCTCACCGGCGATACTGGAGACAAAGGTAATGGTCGCGCCAAACTCACCGAGCGAACGCGCGAAGGCAAGAACCACGCCGGATAAAATACCGGGTAGCGTCAGGGGCAGGGTGATCGTCAGGAAGACTCTGAGCGGTCCGGCACCCAGCGTGCGTGCCGCCGTTTCCATGCGTTGATCAACCGCTTCAATCGACAGGCGCACGGCCCGGACCATCAACGGAAACGACATGACTGCTGCTGCGACAGCAGCGCCTTGCCACGTGAAAACCAGGGTCACATCAAACGTCTCGTACAGCCAGCCGCCGATGACGCCCTGTCGACCCAGCACGACCAGCAGCAAATAGCCGATGGCAACGGGCGGCACGACCAGTGGCAAATGAACAATGCCGTCGAGTAGCACCCGGCCGGGGAAGCGCGTACGCGCCAGCAACCAGGCCATACCAATTCCGAACGGCAGGCTCACCACCACCGACCAGGTCGCGACTTTCAGCGACAGCGACAGGGCCTCATATTCCAGCGGTGTCAACATGGCTTGATATCCCGGCACAGCACGAAGCCATGTGATTCAATTATTTCCTGGCCGGTCCGCGACAAAAGTGCGTCGATAAATTTTTGGCTGGCGGGGCGGTTCCGCCCGGCAACAACTGCCACCTGATACCGGATTTCCGGATAGCTCCGGGCAGGAAATTCGGCGACGACGCGAATAGCTTGCGACAGCCGGACGTCCGTCGCGTAAACAATACCGGCACTTACTTCGCCGCGGGCGATCAGCGAGATCGCTGCGACGGCATTGGGCGACCGGGCAAGTCGGGGGCGAATTTCCCGCCAGATGCCGAGATCAACCAGCGCGGCCTTGCCATATTGGCCGACCGGGACGTGATCAGGATCCCCCATGGCAATTCGTCCCGCGCTGGCCGCCTGCCCAAGCGCTGCCACTAAATCGCCGGCCAACGTTCCGCGCTGATTTGCCGCGAGGACCAACCGGTTTGACATCAAGGTCGTTCGTGAATTTTCCTCCAGCAGACCTTTGTCATCGGCCCAGTCCATCCAGTTCGGGTTGGCTGATACATAAAGATCGGCCTCGGCGCCGGCCGCAATCTGGCGGGCATGTACCGACGAAGCCCCGGGAGACACCAGAACCCTGATACCACTCGCGTGGGAAAACCCGTCAGCGACTTCTTCAATGGCCGCCGCCGCACTGGCTGCCGAAAACACGACCAGACGTTCGGCGGCGTGAAGCGGGGTCGCGCCCGTCATCAGCGCACACAGGCTGGCAAGGATCAGGAATTGAAAGTGTCGCGGCGTCACAGGTGAATTCGCTTCCGATTGCTTGACATTTCAGGGTTATGTTTCACCATATACAACGGTTTGAGGTATTACACACCTACTCAATGTGGCGGACAGCTGCCAGCTGTGTATGATGTCGCCGATTAATTGTCTGAGGAGAGCAGGGTGGCGACTATTCGATATGCGGGCGAAAGTTATCCCGCTGAGCCGGGTGAAAAGGTTCTCGATGTTTTGTTGCGCAACAACGTCGACAAATCCTATTCCTGTCGCCAGGGCGTCTGCCTGAGCTGCATCACCCGGTGTACCGAAGGAGATATCTCCGAGGACGCTCAAAAGAACATCAAACCGACGCTGGCCAAACAAGGTTATTTCCTCGCCTGCCAGGCCGTGATTACAAGTGACATGGTACTGGCGACACCGGACAATGCAGCGCTTTATACCCGCACCAAGGTCCGCTCGATTGACAGCTATGGCCCCGATATTCTTCGCCTCGTGCTGCAGCCGGCGACGCCGCTATATTATCACGCCGGCCAGTATGCCAATCTGCGCCGACCGGATGGTCTGAGCCGGAGCTATTCCATGGCCAGTGTGCCATTCCTCGACGGCGCACTCGAATTTCACATTCGTAAAATGCCGACAGGCCGCATGAGTAACTGGATCGCCGATCATCTCAAGGTTGGCCATTCACTGGATCTGCAAGGCCCGAACGGAACCTGTTACTACCTGACAGATGAAATCGAAAAACCGCTTTTGCTGATCGGAACGGGCACCGGCCTTGCACCACTTTATGGTATCGCCCGTGATGCCCTGTTCAGCGGCCATACCGGGCCTGTGCATCTTTATCATGGCAGCGGTTCAATGGACGGGCTCTATTTCCGCGACCGGATGAAGGAACTCTCCGACTTGCACGGGCATTTCAATTATGTCCCGTGTCTGTCACGCGGTGATGTGCCGGAAGGGGTGCGATCCGGGCGGGCCTCCGAAATCGCTCTTGAGGATTTTCCCGATCTTGCCGGCTATAACGTCTACATCTGCGGTGAACCGGATATGGTTCATGACATGCAGGAACAGGCGTTTCTGGCCGGGGCAACACTCGCCGACATTCATGCCGATGCGTTTGAATACCGCGACAAACGTGCCGAAGCGCGTGAGGCCGAAGAAGAAGAGAGCGCCACTGACTAGCTGTAAAGTTTGTCCGGATTGACCAGCACGTCAGCGATTTCCCGGAGCTCACCGTCGCGCCACGCCCGGTAAAAACAATTTCGCCGCCCCGTGTGACAGGCAACACCGTCCTGATGAACCTGCAACAAAATCGTATCGCCATCACAATCAAGCCGAAGTTCGGACAGCTTCTGCACTTGGCCCGAACTTTCGCCCTTGCGCCAAAGCTTGCCTCTCGAGCGTGAAAAGTAGCAAACCCGACCGGTCGACAGCGTTTCCTCAACAGCCTCGCGGTTCATCCACGCCATCATCAGAACTTCGCCACTGTCGTGCTGCTGGGCAATGGCCGCAACCAGGCCGTCGTCATTAAACTTGAGGGCGTCAAGAACGCTCGAATATTCGCCGGTCATGAGAGTGTCTCCAGATTGATCCAGCGCCAATCTATCGCAGGCGCAGACAGGAGGCGAGGGCTTGTGCGTTGGCGCGCATCATTGATTGATAATGCTGTGGTCCCGGTTTGATGCGTTTGCCGATGGGGTCGAGCGCCGCCTGTCTCATGTTTGCGGACTGGGACAACTGCCGGACCAGGCTTGATTTACCGAGCGGGTCGGAGGCGATACAGGTGACAGAACGCGCTTTCATGATCTGTTTCATTTCATGTATGCGCTTGGCGCTGACACCGCCGGCTGCAGCAGTCTTCAGGGCACCGACGGGATGAAGATCATATGCTTTCTCAAAATACTGAAATGAATCATGCAGCAGAACGAAGGGAGTCCTGGCATTCGCTGCGAGGATTTGCTTTATCTCACCGTCCAGTATCGTCAGATCACCACTCAGATTCGCCAGGTTGGCGGCATAGTCATCTGTATGTGCGGGATCAAGTGCCGTCAGTCTGGTAGCAAGAGCCGTGGCAATGATCCGCGCGTTGTGGACCGAGAGCCAGACATGGGGGTCGACAACGTCGTCTGCCCCTTTGTGTTCGTGTTCGTGCTCCTTCGTCCAGATGTTGCCAGCCCGAACCGGGTGCCGTTCCAGTTGATCCAGTTCAAGCACCGTCAGGGTTTCTCGACCGGCTTGGGGTGCCTCAATCATCCGGCTCATGAAACGTTCGAGTTCCGGCCCTATCCAGAGCACGATGTTTGCGCGCGCCAGAGCCCGGGCCTGCGACGGCCGCAAGACGGCGTCATGCGGTGACAGCTTTTGGTCAAGCAACCGGACAGGAATTGCCACACCAGCCATAATCGCTGAGGCGAGGCCGTGCAGCGGGGCGATGCTGGTGACGACCCGGGGTGACGAGTTGGCGATATCCGCCCCCGCGACGGTCATCGGCGTGATCATGGCAAAGATGAACAGGAGTTGTCGGGTGGCGCGGCGCAGGGTCGTCATGGAATATCCGTCTGAAATAAAAGGTCTGGTGAATTCGCTATGTTATAATATAACATTATCGAACTTGAAACCGACGATTTGAGAGGCGGTATCGCATGGGCCAGGCCAGCCATCCCCGGCACGACCACAAGAAGTGTATTACCAGCGCCTTAACAGCGGCCGAGAGGGTGTGTGATCGCGAGGGCGTTAAATTAACGCCACTGCGTCGCCAGATACTTGAACTGGTTTGGGGCAGCCACGCGCCGGTCGGGGCCTATGAAATACTGGAAAGACTGGCAGCAACGGATGGCCGACGTGCGGCACCACCAACCGTTTACCGAAGTCTCGACTTCCTGATGGAACAGGGCCTGGTGCACCGGATCGAAACGTTGAACGCTTTTGTCGGCTGCGCGCACCCGGAAGCGCCGCACGAGGTGCAATATTTGATATGTGACTCCTGTGGCGACGCGGTGGAAGTCGAGATCGACGGCCTGGTTCGGCAGATCGGCAAGGCGGCGGCCGTTCAGGGCTTTGAAGTCGGTGGCCAGACTATTGAGGTTCGCGGTCACTGCAAAGAATGCCGCACATGACCGACGCGCTGATCGAGGTTAAAAACCTGACGGTGCGGCGGGGCTCGGATGTCTTGCTGAGCCATGTCGACCTGACGGTGAAATCAAAAGAAATCATCACGGTTGTCGGGCCCAATGGTGCCGGCAAGACGACATTGTTGCGAGCGGCCATGGGCTTGACCGCCATTGATGAAGGTACGGTGCTGCGACGTTCGGGGCTGGCCATAGGATATGTTCCGCAGTCGCTGTCGATCGATCCGGTGCTGCCGCTCAACGTTCGACGTTTTTTGTCGCTCGGTGTGCGGGCGGCAAAGGGTACGCGAGCCTCATTGATGGAAGAGGTCAACGTACCGCGCCTGATCGACAAGCCGATGAGCGCGTTGTCGGGCGGCGAGTTGCGCCGGGTGCTTTTGGCGCGCGCCTTGTTGCGTGAGCCTGATTTGCTGGTGCTGGATGAACCGGTTCAGGGCGTCGACGTCGGCGGGCAGGTCGAGATATATGATTTGATCGCCCGGCTGCGGGACCGATATGGCTTCGGTGTCCTGATGGTGTCACACGATTTGCACCTGGTGATGGCGGCGACCGATCACGTCGTTTGCCTCAACCAGCACGTCTGTTGCGACGGGGCGCCGGAAACCGTACAGCAACACCCGGAATACGTGGCCTTGTTCGGGGATAGGGTGGCCTCGGGATTTGCCCTCTACGCTCATCATCACGACCACGAACACGATGCCCACGGCAATGTCGTCTCCTCTGGCGAGGGGCATGCACACGATTATGGTCCGCACGATCACCATGATCACGGCCCTCAGGATCATGGTTGAGCGGCATGGATGATTTTATGCTGAGAGCGCTGGTCGCCGGTATCGGTGTCGCGCTGATCGCCGGACCGCTCGGTTGTTTCGTGGTCTGGCGGCGCATGGCTTATTTCGGCGCAGCGCTGGCGCATTCAGCCTTGTTCGGCGTGGCGCTTGGTTTACTGCTGGGTGTCAGCCCGACGTTTGGCATTATCGCCGTGAGCCTGGCCGTCGCTTTCATGCTCGTAGGTTTGCAAAGCCAGCGGCACATCGCCAGCGACACGTTACTGGGTATCCTGGCCCACGGCATGCTGGCCCTGGGCCTTGTTGCGACAGCCCTGATCGAGACCGTGCGCGTTGACCTGATGTCGTATTTGTTTGGCGACATCCTTGCCGTTGGAACAACAGACATCATCTGGATTTTCGGTGGCGCTGTTGTCGCCCTCGCAGCTTTGGCCCTGATCTGGCGACCCTTGCTGGCCATGACCGTGCACGAAGAACTGGCACAGGTCGAAGGTGTGCCGGTCGTCGTCACGCGGCTGGTATTTATGGTCATTATCGCCGTCGTTATCGCCGTGGCGATGAAGGTGGTGGGCATCCTGTTGATTGTATCCCTGCTGATCATTCCGGCGGCTGCGGCCCGTCCATTTGCCCGCACGCCGGAATTGATGGCAGTCATGGCAGCGGTTGCCGGATGCATCGCCGTTATCGGCGGTCTGGGTGCGTCGTTGACATGGGATGTGCCCGCTGGACCAGCCATCGTCCTGGTCGCCGTCGTCCTGTTTGTAATCGGCGGCATCGGGCGATTGGGCAGCCATTCCTGAATTCTCCACTAATAAAAGGTGGAAAATGAAGCCGGCAATTAACTCACTGAAATACGCGTTGAAAATAAACGCAATAATCGGCCTTCGACCATTCTTGTCCACATGGACAAACTCTGCTACCGTCCGCTCATAACGGACGATTTAGACGTTGGCTATACCGTTATTCGGGGGGCCAACATAATGATAAACAGCAGGGTCTGGTTCGGTTGTGAAAACTTTGAAAATCTGGCGGGGGCCGTCGTTCGTCCCGCATATTTCCAAACATACCGAAATAGACCTGCTCATAATGAACAGGGAAAACAGACGATGAAGTACCTTAAACTTCTCGCAGCGACGGCAACAGCCGCCGTCCTCTCAACAGCAGCTTCAGCCGGTACGTTGGAAGACGTAAAGGCCAAAGGCTTTATCCAGTGTGGCGTATCAACCGGTCTGGCCGGTTTCGCGGCACCTAACGATGCCGGTAAATGGGAAGGCTTTGATGTTGATTTCTGCCGCGCCATGGCAGCGGCCGTTCTCGGCGACAAAATGAAAGTCAAATTCACCCCGACAACAGGTAAAACACGTTTTACCGCGTTGGCGTCAGGTGAAGTCGACGTTCTTGCCCGTAACACAACCTGGACCTTCAGCCGTGATACAGATCTCGGTTTTGAGTTCGTGGGCGTCAACTACTATGACGGCCAGGGCTTTATGGTCCGCAAAAAACTCGGCATCAAATCAGCGACCGAACTCGATGGCGCCAGTGTCTGCATCCAGACCGGTACCACCACCGAGCTCAACCTTGCTGATTATTTCCGTTCGAACAAGATGAGCTTCTCACCGGTCGTTGTTGAAGACGCCGCCGAAGCCCGCCAGAACTACGACAAAGGCGCTTGCGACGTGTACACGACAGATCGCTCAGGCCTCGCAGCCCAGCGTTCGGTTCTGTCCGAGCCCGATGCCCACATGGTTCTGCCGGAAATCATTTCCAAAGAGCCGCTTGGTCCGCTGGTTCGCCACGGCGACAACAAGTGGGGCGACATTGCCCGCTGGACGCTCAATGCTCTGATCACTGCTGAAGAACTTGGTGTTACCGGTGGTAGCGTCGATAGCATGATGGGTTCGAAAAATCCGGAAGTGAAACGTCTTCTGGGCTCTGAGGGTGACCTCGGTGGCATGATCGGCCTTGATAAAGGCTGGGCCGCTCGCGCGATCCAGGCCGGTGGCAACTATTCGGAAATCTACGAACGTAATATCGGCCCGAAAACGCCGATTGCCTTGGCGCGTGGCGTCAATGCTTTGTGGAACCAGGGTGGTATTCTTTACTCAGCTCCGTTCCGCTAGGACTTAGGGAAAGGGCCGGAGGCGAAAACCTCCGGCCTTTTTCTTAACTATCGCCGCACGAGATAAAGGGCGGGCGCGGACGTCTTCCCCATAAAATAAACACTCGGCGGCTGGCCCTTCAGGGAGGGCCCGGTACCAGGGTTTCGCAATGTGCGGAAGCCGTGCTTACAGGGGAGGTCTCATGACTGCTGAGACACAGGACGTAAAGTCCAAGTCGAATCCTTTATATGATCCCAAGATAAGGGCGATCATCGCACAGATTGTGGTGGTCGTTTTATTCGTTGGGTTTGTTCTCTACATTATCGATAATACCCAGGCTAATCTCGCACGAAACGGCGTTTCGGCGGGTTTTGACTTTATGGGTCTGACCGCCGGTTTCATGCCGACAGGTCCCAATTTCAATATGACCAACTTCGATATGAATACGTCGACACATGGCGATGTATTTATTCTGGGCCTGGTCAACACCATCCTGATCTCGGTTGTTGGTATTATCCTGGCGACCATCGTCGGATTTGTCATGGGCGTGCTCAGGCTTTCGTCCAACGTCCTGATCAGTTTTGTTGCGACTTGCTATATCGAAGGCACGCGCAATATTCCGCTGCTGCTGCAGATCCTGGTCTGGTATTTCGGCGTGATTTTGTTGTTGCCCCACGTCAAGCAGTCTTTTGACATATTTGGCGTCTTCTTCCTGAATTCCAGATATCTGGCGTTTCCGGCTGTTTCTTTTAACGACACAGCGGGGTACTCGCTCGTCGCACTGATCATCGCCGGTCTGGGCATGTTCCTGTATTACTGTTTTTCGCAATACAAGGACCAGGGTAGTTCCTCTGCCAGCGCAGACACTGATGAGGACGAAGGCGACAAACTCTGGATGCTCTGGATGCTGATCGGTTACGCCATTTCGTTACCGGCGACCTCAATCGTTCGACCCTTGTTCGATGATCTTTCCCACCTTTTACTGATGAACCCCGTAACAGCAGTCCTTTACGGCGTTGTGTTCGTCAAGATTATCGGGTTGGTCATGCCGCGTGGCACAACAGGCAAACCCGTATTTCGAGCCATTACCGGTTTCCTGATTGGTTTGCCAATGGCCGGCTTTTTTGCTGAATTCGGCATGGCTGTCTACCTCACGTTAAACGCCGCGGTTGCCGCGGCAGTGGGCATTTATGCCATGACACAGTGGGCGCAGAGCAGGCTTGATGAAACCGGCAAACCGTTACCGGTTTTCTGGATGTGCATCGGCCTTGTGATCGGTGTGCCCCTGGTGGTTCTGATCGTTACCGGCTTCCCGGTTAATTTCGATGTACCGGAACTGAAAGGCTTTAACTACAGGGGCGGGGCGCAAATCCCGGCTTCGATGATGGGCTTGCTTGCCGCCTTGACGTTCTACACCGGTGCCTTCATTGCCGAGAACGTTCGTGCCGGTATTCAGGCTGTCAGCCACGGTCAAACGGAAGCTGCCCACGCCCTGGGTATTCGCCCGAGCAAGACCATGCGTCTGGTCATTATTCCGCAGGCCATGCGGGTGATCGTACCGCCAGTGACAAGTCAGTATCTGAACCTGACGAAGAACTCGTCGCTGGCCATCGCCATCGGCTATCCCGATCTTGTGAATGTGTTTACCGGGATATCGCTGAACCAGACCGGTAAGGCTCTGGAAATTATTGCGATGACAATGTTGGTTTATTTGACGATCTCACTTCTGATCTCGCTCTTTATGAACTGGTATAATACCAAAGTCGCGCTGGTGGAGAGGTAAGATCATGGCAAATGCATACGTCAAAACCGAACTCCATCCCGATCTTCCGCCACCATCCTCGGAAAGCGGCAGGATCAAGTGGCTGAGAGATAACCTTTTCAACAACTGGTACAACTCGATTGCCACGATCCTGATTTTCTATCTGGCCTGGTTATCGCTGCCACCGATTATTGACTGGGCACTCATCTCGCCGGTCTGGGAGGCCACAAGCAACAAGGATTGTCCGCGCGATGGCGGTGCCTGTTGGGGTATGATCGACAAACGTATCGGTCAGTTCATGTATGGGTTTTATGAACCTAGCGAACGCTGGAGACCTGATCTGGCGTTGATTCTGTTCATTGTTGCCATGGCACCCATCCTGTTCGACAAATTGCCGGGCAGGGACCAGGCCGCGCTTTTCATCATCTTCATTTATCCTGCAATCGGCATCGTGCTGGTTCATGGACCGATTGAGATCGTTGGCATGTCGGGCGGCGGTGGCCTCGTGTTCTGGGGCGTTCTGTTTGCGGCCGCAGCAGGTTACGGTTTCTGGTCGGCGGCAGATACAAATCCAGGCAGGGCAACATTATCGTTTGCTGTCGCCGGCCTGGTTGCCTTCATGGGTTTCCTTTCATGGGGCTTTGGTTTGCCGGTGATGGAAACATCGAGTTATGGCGGACTTCTGCTGACCTTGATCCTGGCGGGCGTCTCGATTGCCGTTGCCTTGCCACTGGGTATCCTGCTGGCCCTGGGCAGACGGGCCGACAGCATGCCGATTGTGCAGATGCTATGCATTGGTTTCATCGAAATTGTCCGCGCGGTGCCGCTGATCTCGGTCCTGTTTATGGCCCAGTTCATGTTGCCGCTGTTTCTGCCGGAAGGCGTCAACTTCGATAACGTTGTCCGGGCACTGGTCGGCATGTCGTTCTTTGCCGCAGCCTACATGGCAGAGGTTATTCGAGGTGGCCTGCAGGCGATTCCGAAAGGTCAGTTCGAAGCCGCTGATTCACTGGGGCTGAACTATTATCTCTCCATGCGGTTGATTGTGCTGCCGCAGGCATTGAAAATTGTCATCCCGGGTATCGTCAGCACCTTTATCGGTCTGTTCAAGGACACAACCCTGGTCAGCATCATCGGACTCTCCGATATCTTGCTGGTCGGCAAACAGTCGGTAACAGATTCCAAATGGCTGGGTCTGGAGCACGAGGCCTACTTCTTTGTCGCCCTCGTCTATTTTGTCTTCTGTTTCGGTATGTCGCGTTATTCGATGTACCTCGAAGTCAAGCTCCACACCGGTCACAAGCGTTAAGAGAGGACATTTGATATGTCAGCTGCAGAAAATGAAGAAATCGAAGTCGCCATCCAGATCAACGGAATGCACAAGTGGTATGGTGACTTTCATGTATTGAAGGACATCAACCTGTCGGTCGACCGGGGCGAACGTATCGTTATTTGCGGACCTTCCGGTTCTGGCAAATCAACGATGATCCGTTGCATCAACCGACTCGAGGAACATCAGCAAGGCACCATCAATGTCGGTGGAATCGAGCTGACCAACGATCTCAAGAATATCGATCAGATCCGCCGCGAAGTCGGCATGGTCTTCCAGCACTTCAATCTTTTCCCGCACCTGACGGTTCTGGAAAATTGTGTGCTGGCACCGATCTGGGTCCGCAAAACTCCGCGCGAGGAAGCGGAGGAGATGGGTATGAAGTATCTCGAGCGGGTGAAAATTCCTGAACAGGCCGGCAAATTCCCGGGTCAGCTTTCAGGTGGTCAGCAGCAACGCGTGGCCATTGCCCGATCCTTGTGCATGAACCCGGATATCATGTTATTCGATGAACCGACATCGGCACTTGATCCGGAAATGATCAAGGAAGTGCTCGACGTGATGGTTGATTTGGCCGAAGAAGGCATGACCATGTTGTGTGTGACCCACGAAATGGGTTTCGCCAAACAGGTCGCTGATCGCGTCATCTTCATGGATGGTGGCGAGATCATCGAGCAGAACGAGCCGAACGAGTTCTTTAACAATCCGCAGAGTGATCGAACCAAGTTGTTCCTGAGCCAGATCCTCGGGCACTGAGGCTACGGTTATTCCAGGGGGGCGCGGACAACCCGGCGACTTGAAAAAGTCGCCGGGTTTCGCTTTTTCTGAAGGGTGGGAAAAGCGCTAGAGTATGACCTGCTGCACGGTTTCCTGTTTGTAGGGTGTAAATCCCGCGCGCTGGTACATGGAAAGCGCCTTTGGGTGATCCAGGGTGCAGGTATCAAGGATCAAACGGTTGGGGATGTAAGTCCAGATCCGGCGGATCGCCCAGTCCAGCATATAAGGGCCGAGGCCCCGGCCCATGAAGTGCTCAACAATACCGAAATAAGATATTTGAATGTCAGGCGTGCGACGCCGGTCAATTTCGACAAACCCTGCCGGTTCGCCATTGTCGTAGAGCACAAATATTTCAACGAGGTCGTCGCCGATAATCTGGCTCAGGACTTCGTCCGAGATCAGTTTGCGCGCGGTCCATTGCCACTTCTGTCCGACTGCGTCGTATAGATAGCGGTAAAATCCGACACTTGGATCGTGACATCGCAGCAGAGCCAGTTTTTCAGCCGGTACCGGCACGGGCGGCGTCACGGGCTGCGCTGTCATTTCCAGATAGGTGATTGTTGATTCGACCGTCTTCTGTACAGGCGCATGTGGCCGACCATCGAGCCGGCGGGACAGGACTTTGACCTGCTCCTCGGCATAGCCCAGCCTGTCGTAGAAAGTTATGGCCTTCGCGTTGATATCGCGCACCATCAGTTGAGCTTTGGGGAGGCCCCGTTTTTCCAGCCATTCTTCGCCGGCGGCGACCATGGCGCGACCAAGGCCTTCCTGTTGCCGATCAGGTGCTGTCGCCAGGTAATAGAACCAGCCGCGATGACCGTCGTGCCCGACCATGATCGTTGCGATCAGCTGATCCTGTTCGACACCTACAAGGACCATGCCATGTCCGCCGGCCCGGCAAAGCGCGATGTCGGCGCGGGGGTCATTCAAAGGGTTGACCGTAAGCCGGGTCGCTTCCCACAACGCAACGACGTCGTCCTCATCTGATTTGATGAAAGAACGGATTTCCATTTATGGCCGGGCCGGACCCGTCTCGATCGGTAAATCTTCCCGGCCGCCCCATTCAGACCACGAACCATCATAAACCGATGTCCGGCGATGGCCGATCAAGTGTAGTGCCAGTGCCAGAAAAGAAGCACTGACGCCTGATCCACAGGAAGCAATGATCGGCTGCTTCAGATCGAGACCCGCAGCCTTGAAGGCTTCGACAACCCCATCTGCCGACTTCATGGTTTTGTCTTCATTCAGCAACTCAACGAATGGCAGGCAAACACTGCCGGGAATGTGTCCACTGCGCAAACCGGCACGCGGTTCCGGGGCCGAGCCTTCATAACGCGCCCGCGCCCTGGCATCGACAACCTGTTCCGCGCCTGACGCGAGATTGGTGACAACCTGATCGGCAGAGCGGACCATCGTCGAATTCTGGCGGGCTGTGAAATGGCGCTCGCGCGGCGGCGTCGGTAAATCAGCGATGGCACGGCCTTCGGCCAGCCATTTAGTCATGCCGCCGTCCAGCACCGCGACATCGTCATGTCCGAATAATCGCAACATCCACCAGGCGCGCGAAGCTGCCATCATCACGCCACCATCATAGACCACGATGCGGTTGCCATCCCCGAGGCCAAGCTTGCGCATACGGCTGGAGAATTTTTCCGGGCTGGGCAGCATGTGGGGCAGGGGATTGTCGGTATCGGCAATTTCGTCGATATCGAACCGCACGGCACCGGGGATATGCTGGACCGCATATTCGGCCGCCGGGTCGCGTTCGTCAGTTGGCAGGTACCATGACGCATCGACGACACGGACGTCAGGCGCATTGAGATGTTCAGCCAACCACTCGGTTGAAACAAGTGCTTCAGGGTTTGTGTATTTCATAGGAAGAGACTGCCGGGTAAAAGTTGAAATCAGGAGAGCAAGGCAAGCGACACACGTCGGTTCTGCTTGCCCTTGTTTTGAATTTTGGTGACTTCGACCGGACCGATTTCGCCGGTTCGGGCGACATGCGTGCCACCACAGGGCTGAAGGTCATGATCATCCACCCGGATCAGGCGGACGTGGCCTGCACCGGTGGGTGGCTGAACAGACATCGTCTTGACCAGTTCGGGCTTTGCCGCCAGTTCGTCGTCGGTGATCCATTCCGGGGAGACCGTTTTGTCGGCATCGATCAGGCGGTTGAGCTCCGCCGTTATTTCCACCTTGTCCAGCGTGGCATCATCGATGTCAAAATCCAGTCGGCCTTTGCCATCGCTCACCTGGCCCCCGGTCACCGGATACGTCACGACGGATGATAACAAGTGCAGACAGGTGTGCATGCGCATCAATCTGTGACGCCGCTCCCAGTCGATTTCGGCCGTTACCGTTGTGCCGACGGCAATTGAGGCAGCGCCCTCGGCTGGTATGTGGAAAACGCTGTCCGGTTCCTGACCCTTGCGGGCTTCGATGATTTCGACCTCGAACCCGTCGGCTGTGCGTATCATCCCGATGTCGCCGGGTTGACCGCCACCGGTCGGGTAGAACACCGTTCGGTCGAGGTAAATCCCCTTGTCGTCAACCGCCGTAACAGTGGCCTCGCAGGATTTGGCATACGCGTCGTCGCGAAATACGGCTTCCATCAGTCGCTCTCCAGCCACGGGGCGACGGGCAGGCCTTTTTCGCGCAGGAAGTCCGGATTGAAAAGTTTGCTGGCGTAACGGTCGCCTGAGTCGCAGAGCAGCGTGACAATGGTATGGCCCGGTCCCAGTTCGCGGGCGATCTTGACGGCACCGGCAACATTGATGCCCGAAGACGACCCGAGCACGAGCCCTTCGTCGGCAATCAGATTAAAGACCATCTGAACGGCTTCCTCATCCGGTACCTGAAGCGGCATGTCGACTTGTAGATCGGTGATATTGGCCGTTACCCGCCCCTGGCCAATACCTTCGGTGATCGAGGAGCCTTCAGCTTTCAGTTCGCCATTTTTGTAATAATTGAAAAGCGCCGCGCCCATTGGATCGGCCAGACCGATCTTGACGTCGCTGTTCTGTTCCTTGAGATACTTTGCAACACCACCGAGCGAGCCACCTGAGCCAATGGCACAGATGAAGGCGTCAACCTTGCCGTCGGTTTGCTGCCAGATTTCAGGGCCGGTGGTCGTGTAGTGAATGTTGCGATTGGCGACATTGTCGAACTGGTTGGCCCAGATCGCGCCGTTGGGTTCGCTGGCGTTCAATTCCTCGGCCAGCCGACCGGAAAATTTGACGTAATTGTCTGGATCCCTGTAGGGCAGGGCCGGGACCTGACGCAGCTCGGCACCGCACATCCGGATCATGGCCTTTTTCTCTTCGGATTGCGTTTCCGGGATAACAATGACCGTCCGGTAGCCAAGCGCATCTCCGACCAGCGCCAGGCCGATGCCGGTATTGCCTGCTGTGCCTTCGACGATAACGCCACCGGGTTTAAGCGAGCCATCGGCTTCGGCGGCACGGATGATCCCGAGTGCCGCCCGATCCTTGACTGAACCACCCGGATTGAGGAATTCGGCCTTGCCGAGAATCTCGCAACCCGTTTCATCCGACAACTTTCGCAAGCGAATGAGCGGCGTATTGCCAATAGCTTCAATTAGACCGTTTCGGACGTCCATGTCGGTTCCTGTCGCATGATCAGCGGGAAATTCGTTGACCGTATTAAAGCGTGCAATGCGATCAGAATCTATCGCCAATCTCATAACACTTTGTGATACCGCCGTCAGTTCTTGCCCGGCCCCACGATCATATCCCCGGAGATATCAAGATCGCGACCAACTCACAGGAAGGGACATTCGAGGAACTTTAATGGACTTTCCGTCGGCCAGACATATCTTGTTATCTACCCGCACACGCCAGATAATAGTCACATATATCCAATAACAAATATTCTGTTACATGCAAGAATAGGGCAACGTGTCCAATACCAACAAGCCGGAGACCGGCATTTGAAGCAGCGTTATCGATTTGTGGTTATTTTCAGTTTTGTTCTGACTGTTGTAATCATCGCAATATTGAGCGTCTATGGCTCCGGAATTTCCCGTTTCGTTTCGTTCGTGAACGGCGGCGCGATTATTGTCGGTGGCGTCCTGTTGCTGTGGTTATTCAAATGGAACCTGCAACTAAAAAAAGAGCGCGATGCCAACGCGATCGCACTCGAACTGAGCGAACAACGATTTGCAGACATTCTGGGTGTATCGGAGGACTGGATATGGGAATCAGATGGAGATCTGAGATTTACCTTTCTGTCCGCCCGAAATGAGGAAATTCTCGGCCACCCGCCGACTTTCTTTTATGGCAAACGCCGCGAGGAATTCATGGCGGTGGAATTGCTGGAGGACGTGGACTTCAAGGCTCATTTGGAGGACCTTGAGGCACATCGTCCGTTTTCAAATTTCACTTATCAGATTCTCAACGCCAGAAATCAGTACAGATCGTTCAGGATAAGCGGCATACCTCGATATGACGACCTCGGCGTTTTCATCGGTTATCGAGGTGTCGGCAAAGACGTAACCATTGAGGAAGATGCGAAACGCCAGGCAAACGTCGCCCATCTGCAATTGATTGAGGCGATCGAGGCGATAAACGATGGATTCGTTATCTATGATACCGACGGCACCTTGTTGCTTTGTAACAGTCGGCAAAAAGAACTGTTCCCGCAGACCGCACACTTACACGTGCCGGGCGCGAAGTTTGCTGATCTGGCGCGTGCGGATGCCGAACTGAGCGGCCTGCCGGAGGCAGAAGGAGATTTTCGAACCTGGATCGATGAACGACGGCTTAACGACAATCTCCACAAGGCGTCTTTCGAATTCGAATCGACGGAAGGAAGATACCTGCGCTGCTCGGACTATATGACTGAGTCCGGTCGGATTGTCGGCATCAGGCAAGACATCACTGAGCAAAAAGAGGCTGAGGAAAACCTGCGGCAGAGCGAGGAATACTTCCGCTCACTGATTGAGGACGGCGTCGATGTCATCACAGTCATGGACGCCAAGGGTGTCTTGCAGTACGTCAGCCCGTCTTATTCACGTGAGCTTGGCTATTCTCATGAACAACTCATCGGACATTTCGCGGCCGAGCATGTTCATCAGGATGATCGGAAACACGTCCTGGATGCCTTCAATCGGGCGATTGACGATAACGGTGTTCTGGAGACAGTTAATTATCGTTTCAAGGCCGCGAATGGCAAATGGCTGCACATCGAAAGCCACGGGCGCAGTCAAATCGGACAGGAAGCTGTGGGCGGCGTGATCGTCATTTCGCGAGACGTAACGCAACAGCGAGGGGCGGAAATGGCCCTGCTGGAATCACAGCGAAGACTTCAATCAATTGTTGAGAATGCCCCGCTGATAATCTGGGCAGTCGATCGGGACGGCATTTTCACCATGAGCGAAGGCAGCGCTCTCGAAACCATCGGTCTGAGAGCAGGGGCGGGCGTCGGGAAATCTGCATTTGAACTGCATGTTGAAAGACCGGCTGTCATTGATGGTGTGCGAAGTGCGTTGAACGGCAAGATCAAAACCGACATGGTCACGTTCAATAATCGACATTTTGATTTAAGCTTTATGCCCGCGACTCGTGACGATGGTTTTATCAATGGTGCTTTCGGCGTTGCGGTCGATGTGACCGAACGCGAAAAGGCCGAGCGGGAAACCAGGGCGGCCAAGGAGGAAGCTGAATATGCCAACAAGGCGAAATCAGAATTCCTTGCCAACATGAGCCACGAATTACGAACACCGCTCAATGCCATCATCGGCTTCTCGGAAATGATGCAATCCGGATTATTTGGCGAGTTACCCGAAAAACATTCTTCCTATGTTCAGGACATTTTTAATTCCGGTGAACACCTGCTGCAACTCATCAACGACATCCTCGACCTTTCCAAAATCGAGGCTGGCAAACATGATCTATACGAAGAGATCGTCGATCTGAAAGTTGCCATTCAGGCGGCTCTTCGAATTGTTCACGACAATGCAAGCTCTCGCAACATTGCCCTGAATGTTCTGGTCGAACATGATTTACCGTTCTTGCTGGCAGATGAAAGAATGCTCAAACAAATATTTATCAACCTGGTGTCCAATGCGACCAAGTTCACTCCGGAAGGCGGGGCGGTCGAGATACGTGCGAACGTCGTTCCTGATGACGGCATGATTATCGAGGTGGCGGACAATGGAATTGGTATGACGGACGCCGAAATTGGCCACGCCATGTCGGCGTTTGGCCAGGTTGAATCGGCATTTGTACGTCAGCAACCGGGCACAGGTCTGGGCTTGCCATTGGTCAAGTCGATGGCAGAGTTGCATCAAGCCGAGCTCGAAATCGAGAGTGAAAAAGACATGGGGACGACCGTCAGAATCAAGTTTCCGCAAGCTCGTATTGTGACGGTGGAAACGACAGGTCAGCAAAAAATTTCGGGCATGGTTTGATGGCGGAAATACGCATCTTGATAGGAGAACTGGCACTTGTGGCGACCACATTTGATACGCCGACGGCGCGTGCTCTCCTGTCTGCCTTACCCTTTGACTCGCGCGCCCAGACCTGGGGAGAGGAAGTTTACTTCTCAACTCCTGTTTCGGTCGAACGTGAGCCCGACGCCCGCGACGTCGTAGAAGCCGGAGAACTGGCTTTTTGGGTTGAAGGCAATTCAATTGCCATCGGCTTCGGTCGCACACCAATATCACATGGCGACGAGATCAGGCTCGCAGCGCCAACCAATATTTGGGCGACGACCGGGGATGACGTCAAAAGACTTGATCGTATTCAGGACGGCGCATCCGTCCGGGTCGAACTAAACCTCTAGTTCAGTTTTGTGATTCGGAAAACATTTTCAATCGATCAAGCGCAATCCGGCGGACTTCCGGGTCCTTGATACTGGCGTAAGCCTGAACCAGTTCCAGCGTTTCTCGTGGCGTAACCTGTTCACTTTTCGTCGGCGCCACAGCAGGCGAACGACGATGCCGGGTCTCACTCAAATTGATGACAACATTGGTCACGGTCAGGTTACTCTTTCGATATGGGACAAGGCGCCGTCGATACAACCTTTATGTTTGAAATTCTATTCAGGTGCAATTTTAACTCTACCTGACTTATCCGGTATGGCAATAGGAAATTTCCTATCGACGGTCAAAAACCGGAAAAACTGATCTTAGATCCAGAATGTTTGGCCAAGTGCCGGCCAGGCTGATCAATTCCGTTTAACCGTGTCATCCCGGGTGGCATCATGACCAGCCTGATCGTCGGCGTCCAAATTGACCGGACCCTTGATCAACCAATCAAGGGAGACCATCGTATTGCGCGAAATAACGTCAAGTTCCTGAAGTGTCGGATCGTCATTGCCGTTTTCGAGATCGTTATAACGGGCCAGTTCAATCCCCAGACTCCCGGCAAACAATACCGGTGTTGGATTACTGGATTTCAATCGCACTACTGCCAGTCTCATCGCAAAAGACATCAACCCGGCTTCAGATAACTCATGGGAATCAATTGAAATATTCCACTGATCGTGCGCTTTTGCCGCATTTAAATCAGATTCGGGAACATTCAATATTTTCGACAATTCAATTCGTGTCGCCTCTGGCAGGTTACGAGGAGATCCGCGACGCACAAATTGTTGGAGATAGGCATGATTTCGCCCGATCATAAGCGAAAGGTCTTTTAGCGACAGGCCCCGGTTGCTCGCCAGTTTGATGATGCGGGAACGGATTGGATCCAGGTCTTTATTTCTTTTCATGACAATTCCCCAGGATTCCTTTTGGCAATGCCGTATTCACATCGAGTTGGCCGGTCGCACACAAATTTCCGCTCCAGTCAGGCTGGAAGCAATAATTATCACAATCTTGAAGAATCCTATCACAAATCCTATTGAAGTATCTATCCGGTTATTTTTTTGAAATTGTATTTTTTCTCCATACACTCTTGTGTGTGGTCTGATTACGCGATATCGGAGTTCACAGGATATTCAATTTTTGAGCAATGTGTAGAATAATCAGGTGTAACAAATGCGTTGTCACAAACCGGACGCATTTTCCCGGCGGCATTCTTTGAATTGTGATAGTATTTTTTGATGCTATTAATAGGTGAATTGAATGATTGACGACTCATATCGAGCCGCATCATTGGATGAAATTGTTTCCGACCGATCTCCGGTTCAAGCACAACTTGAACTAATAGGCCGGGTGGTCGAGTGGGCACAATTCGACAAATATTTGCGTTGGCTTCGGCCAAATTCCAGAACGAAAACCAACTTTGAACCATTCGTGATGTTCAAGGCGATGTTGCTCATGCACTGGCACGCGCTGACAGCTCCGGAATACGATTACGCAATCGAAAAAAGCTATTCGTTTCGTCAGTTTATTGGCCTGAGGCCGGGCGAACCAGGCCCCCGCCATCTTGAAGTAACAGGCTTTCGCAGGCTGCTGATTGATCGGGGCCTTGCAATTGATGTTTTGTCTGAACTCCATCGTCAGCTATCTCTTCATGGCATCCTGATTACCGGCGAAGAGCAATCCGCAAGCGAACTCGGTGCCGGACTGAATAAACTTTATCCGCTGGCCAGTGACGTCCGAATGGAACGCCCGCCGACATGGGTGTCCATCGAGCAGGGATTCCTGTCGCACTGGACTGAATTTTCGGAAAATTCAGATATCTCGAATTCGTTTGCGCTTTCCCCGGAAAACATGCCGCAGGAAATTTCAGACCATCATGTCGTCGTCAAATTGCGGAACAACGACTTTCGTTTTGAATTGGTTGGGCAAGCCGTAGCCAGTGCGTGTCCGGATAATTTGATTGATACACCGGTCATCCCGGATGGCAATCTGACAAAGGTGAGCAATAAATTTTCGAAAATTCAGGAAGAGATTTTTGCGGTGTGCCGGGCGTCCGTAAAACGCGGCAGACCAATCGCTACTTCCAGTTACGTTATCGATGATTTCGGTATCAAAAGAAATTTGTGGGCGGTTTTCGCGCCGATACATGACCCGGTCAGTGGCGACGCAGACTTGATAGGCGCGGTACTGATCAATCGGGTAGAGGCAACGGACGATCAGGATTGGGCGGCAGCGTCGGCGAAATTGCCGTTGAGACCAGATGAGATCGTTCCTTTTTCGCTGGAAACAAGTTTCCGGGCATTTGGTCCGACGGAATGGACTGATATCGAAAACGCTTTTCTGGACTATTGGAATGTCCGGCGCGGCAGTCGGAAAGCACCTTCATTGGCGGATATCAAACTTTCTGAAATTTCCAGGCTGGCACCTCATTTAACCCTGGTCAGGGTTCTTGATAACGTCGGATTTCAGTACGAATTGATCGGCGATCACATACAGCTTGCCAACGAAGGCAATGCGACAGGGCAAATTATTGCTGCCAAGCGCGAACATAATCTCAAGGAATATGGTCACGCCGGCTTGCAAGATGAACTTGGTGCCATGTTCTCGCGTGTCATTGACGAACTTCGCCCCGCCGGTACCAGTACTTACTATGTCAATTCAGGTGGAACGCGTTGCCAAATGTGGACAACACACGCGCCACTTTCCGACGAATATGGTGAAGTCTGCATGATCATTGGTGTGACATTTATTGAACGTGTCACTCTCAACTAGGGCGCCTGGCGAGCATTCAGGCAGCCAGCGCCAGCTCCTGCCCGATCAACCAGCGTCGCATCAGCCTGTTTGTTTCTTCTGATTTTTCCATCGTAAACATGTGGGCAGAACCATCAATGGCATGAAATTCAGCACCCGGAATTTGTTTGGCGATACGACGTTGAACAGACGTCCGGGTGATTTTATCCTGCTTGCCCGCCAGGACCAGCGTCGGGCAGTCAATCCGACCCGGAACGTCGTCGTAACCGGTACGGCGTATGGCCGCTGACTGGTGCATACAGAACGCAGATTGTCCGACTTCAAACGCCTGTTTCACCATCATCTCGACAACCTGTTTTCCACGCGAATTATCGACAACAAACCTGGGCGCATTCTCCCGTATCATCGGCAAATATCCTTTTGTTTTCACATCAGCCATCATCGCGGCACGTCGTCGACTGATTTGGGGGGTGTCCCTTTCAACTGTGGTGCTGAACAAACCCAGCCCGAGGACCCGCTGCGGTGCCAGTCGCAATATCTCGAAACACAAATATCCGCCCATTGAATGGCCTGCCATCGCAAAGCGTTCCGGTGCGTTTGCCAGGATCTCCCTGGCCATCGTCCTGAAATCATCGTAAGGCGGTATCGGGGCTATCCAGCAATCGGCGATATCAGACAGATCATTAACCTGGCTCTCCCACAACAAACGTGTGCTGACCAATCCAGGAATGAGAAGCAAGGGTAATTTGTATGTCATTTTGATTGTCTCCGCATGGGTAAGCGTTTGTCTGGACAATCATGCAGTCTGGAGTTTCATTATGGAAATCAGTTTCTGCTTTTCTTCCACATATTCAATCTGCTGCAACTGATGCTCTCAATCGAGTATTAGTCGTTGGTTGCGTTGGCCGTTGGCCTCAACGCCTTTGTATTTGCGAAAAAAGACACTTCGAAATTAACGGCAACCACTTTATAATCTCGAACACTTCAAATTTTGCGTGAAAATCTTATTTTGAGGAATTCCATTAACTTATGTCTTATTCGGGTAATTTATCAAAAATGGAGCAGCTCAAGTCACTCGAAATCGACTTGGCGAACTCCTATGGCGAAGCGATGCGGAACGGGCTCGGTATGGCGGCAACCTTGATTGGAGCGGCCATGGAGGATGTCGGCAGACAGATCGAACTGCATCACGGTGCAGTTGAGCTAATGGGCAAGCAACGTAATCGCTTCAACAATTAAACCGGCGCAACTTCAGCGCAGGTTTTGATGCCGAATTGCAAACCTTTGGCGAGAAAAAGTGTTCCACTTGATGTGGTTATGAATCCCTCTCATTAAATTCGGTTGCATTCATTTGCGTTCACAAAAAATCGTGCAAAACGCGTGTGCTGAAGCCATCAACGCTTGCATTTAACTGGTATTGCTATAAATCTTTTAGTATATGCCGAGCGAAACTAATAATCGTGCCAGGCAACAAATTTCCTATTTGGAAGGAAATTTGCCACTTGAATGTAACGAAAGGCAATCGCTGCCAAAACCTGCAGTTATTTGCCATAACACAAGTAAAGGAGACGTGGTTTGAACACCCCCGCAACCACACCCGCCGTACCCCACAAGCCCAATCCCGTTGACGTACACGTTGGAAGCCGGGTGCGTCTGCGCCGTACGCTTCTGGGCATGACCCAGGGCAAGCTCGGTGAGGCCGTCAGCCTGACTTTCCAGCAAATCCAGAAATACGAACGCGGTGCAAACCGGATCGGGTCCAGCCGTCTTTATCAGTTTGCCCAGATCCTTGATGTGCCCGTCTCATTCTTCTTCGACGATATGCCGGTTGATATCGCTTCCGGTGCCATCATTGACCCGGATAGCAACCCGGCTCTGTCTGAAGAAAATCAGTTCGCCCGCCGCGAAACACTGGAACTGGTTCGTGCATATTATGCCATCGACAGCACCGCAGTCCGCAAACGCGTTTTCGAACTCGTTAAAGTCGTTGCCGGGCTGGCCACTGACGAAGAGCTTACGGTAGAGGAATAATTTCGACTGGTTGTCGAAAAGTTTTCCGGGGATATCGGGCGTCCGTGTATAACGTGGCGCCCGATTCCCGTTTAGCCCCCACAAAACCTGAAAGCGCTGATAAATGAGTGAAGGGCACACCGACTTGCAAACGGTCAAGTCGCCGTTTGCCGAACGCTGGGGTGCCGCGCTGGGTCTGTTTGCAACGGCTATTATCTGGGCAACCATGGTGCCGTTTATCGCGGCGTTATTGCCGTATTTTGACCCTTTTCTTTTATCCGTCCTGCGATATTGCCTGGCGCTTCCCGTGCTGGCGGCTCTGGTTTTTTTGACTGAGGGGCAGAACCCTTTTAACCGCCACCTGAACTGGACGCGGATGTTCATTCTTGGTGTGGCGATGACCGGTTTTTCGACCTTTTATACACTGGGAATCCTGTATTCCGATCCCTTGACGGCTGCAGTCGTCCTCGGCCTCAGTCCCATAATGGCGGCTGTACTGAGTTGGTTAATGCATCGCACTCCCTTGTCGGCACCCGTCTATATTGCCATCACCATGTCTGTCATTGGTGCGATGCTGGTCGTACAGGGCGCGCCATCTACCTCATTGTCCGGTTCGGGCTCACGCGGAGGCGAGATATTGCTGGTCATGGCTACGACCTGCTGGAGCTGGTATTCACTCAAGGTTCAGGCCTGGTTCCCGGCGATGTCCAATTTGCGCGTAACGACGCTGACCTCGGCGACAGCTATTATCTGGCTGATGGCGATGTATGGATTATTCGTCGCAACAGGAATGGCACAATTGCCGATCGAAATTCCCGGACCCGGGCCGATATTTATGCTGATTTGGGTAAGTTGGGGCGCCGCCGGCCTCGCGATCGTGCTTTGGCACCATGGAACAAGCAGGCTCGGCGTACCTGTGGCAACGCTTTACGTCAATTTGATTCCGGTATTTGCATTTATTCTGTCATCATTCATGTTTAGCATTGTTCCAAATGCATATCAGATCGTTGGCGGCCTTGTTGTATTGGCTGGCGTTGCTCTGGTGCAATTGAACAGATTAAGAAATTTGTCTTAACCAAAATTATTTGTCCCTGACAGTCTGGAACAAACTGCCAAATGAATGTCCGCCGTGAAGATATTGTTGAAGGTCGTATGGAAGCGCTGCTTGAGGAAGCAGAGCGCAAAGGCGGTTTCAAACGCATGCGGCCCGAAGAGCGCGAAAAATCCCGCGTCGCAACTTTGTCACTTCTGCCGGAAGGCGAGGACGTCTGGCTTTTCGGCTACGGCTCACTCATGTGGAATCCAGCCATTCATTATCTCGAGCGCAAGTCGGCAAGGCTTCACGGCTACCATCGCCAGTTTTGCCTGTGGACAACGCTCGGTCGCGGCAGTGAAAGCCACCCCGGACTAATGCTGGCACTCAGGCCGGGCGGGTCTTGCAAAGGGATTGTCTATCGCGTGGCCGCCGACCAGGTAAATGAAGAACTCGCCATTGTCTGGAACAGGGAAATGGTCAGCGGTGCCTACGTTCCGAAGGTGCTGGATGTCAAAACTGAAGACGGTCCGATCAAGGCCGTCGTCTTTGTGATTAATCACCAGCACGAACGTTATGCCGGCAAGCTGACCAACGATACAATCGTGCAAGCCATCGCGCATGCCGAGGGACCTATCGGATTGTGCAGGGATTATCTCTACAGCACGGTCGAGCATATGGATAACCTGGGCATAGCCGACGGTGCCATGCACAGCCTGGCCCGCCAGGTCCGCCAGGTCGTCAAAGAAGATCAGGCAGGCTAGAGCCCGTTCGATGAACGTGCGGACATTCAGGCAATCTGTTCATCTCGCAATTCAGGCCATTGCCCTGATGACCATACTGGTCGCCGCACGAACCAGTCAGGCAGATGAATATATTGAGGGACCGGCCCAGGTCATCGAGGGCGATACTCTTCAATTTGCCGATATCCGGGTTCGGATTTACGGCATTGATGCGCCGGACATTCGCCAGACCTGCGTCTGGAAATCAAAGACAGTGCGTTGCGGTGTGTTATCCCGCGACGCCCTGAAAGATCTGATATTTGGCGCCAGCGTCAAATGTGTGAAGCGTTCGGTTCTGGCCGATAAAACCGTTATCGCAACTTGCACGGCAGATGACCGGGACATCGGTCGAAATCTCGTTCACACGGGCTGGTCACTGGCCGACGCCCGCCAGTCAAAAAGATATATCCCGGTGCAGGAAAAATCCCGTAAGGCCAGACGCGGGCTATGGCGCGGCCCCTTTGTCAAACCCTGGGACTGGAAACACAACTAGATCGACTTGATGTCGCGGACGAGGTCAGCCGTCAACCTGTCGCATGATTTTTTCCAGTTCAGAAAGTTCTTCTTCTTCCTTTTCAGGTTCTTCTGCAGATTTGTCTGACGGTTCAGATTCGGTTGCCGAGCCATCCTCGGCCGCGCCTTCCTTGGCTGCGCCTTCCTTGGCCGCGCCTTCCTTGGCCGACGCGTCTGCGGCCGGGGCGGGTGATGCAGCGGCTTTCGCCTTGGCCTTTTCTTCCGCCTCATCCTCGGGGAATTCGCGCATGTCTTCGAAATCGTCAAAATCGAGCGGTCCGGCCTTGGCCCAGATTCTTTTCTTGCGACCGAGAATCCAGCTTCGTTTAAGCCAGAGTATTAAACCGTAGATCGACATCATGATCGTCGGGAAAGCGAGGACAATGAGTATCCATTTGCCGTTGGGGTAAATCGGTTTTTCGGCGATAAATCCCTTGAAACCGATTTTTGTCAGGGAGCAGCCATATTTGGTCGCGACTTCGTCGTAAACCCGGCGATAGCCGGTCTCGCCACGACCTGCCTCGACCAGCCAGTTCTGACAGGCGGCGCGACGATCAAAAACATCAATCATGGCGAAACTGCCCGCCCCGATTATCCAGATGGCGGTGAGCCCGATCATCGCGACCGCCAGAAGTGTGAAATGCCCCTTGGGTTTCGCACTTTTGCCTCTACCCCGAGCCCTGGCCTTTTTTTTCGGGGCGCTTTTTTTGGCAGGTTTTTTCCTGGTCGCTTTGGCCATCTAGCAGAATTCCATTTGATTGATATCCGTCATGTTGCGGTCGAGTTTAACAGGCTGGTGTTAATTTTCGAAGTACCAGATACGGCTTTTTCCCAAGCCGGATATATTCCGGTCCAGACCGGCGACAAACCCCTTTACAGAGGGTATTGTTCTCCGGGACGGGCAACCCACAAAGAGGGCACGGCGATGAACAGGATATACACATCGACCGGTATGAAAAAGATCATTGTTTGGTCTTTTGCGTTATCCGGTCTGATTGCCAGCCAATCGATGGCGGCGACCAGCGATGATCTCAAGGGAATACTGACGAAATGCAATCTTCAACCGGATCAGGCTTGCGAACAGCTGGCGTGGGATTTCGCGGACGTGAGCGAGGATCAGAAACTGAGCAAGGCTGAGATCACGCGATTCCTTCGCCTGGCTTCCATGTCACAAGCGACGGGGATGGCTGATGCCGAACGATCCGCCGAGGTCGTGACATTCTTCCTCGGGCCCTGGGGCGCGCAAAGCGTTCTGGACAATTTTGACTTTGATGGCGATGGTTTCCTGACAAAAGCGGAGCTCTTTCTTGATGTTGGCGCTTCTGACATCAAACAATTCACGGCGACAATTATCTCGTCCAGTAAAGACGCCCTCGCCCTGGGCGGAGCAATGGCTATGGGGCAAATGGGGCAGATGGGCAATCTCGGTACAACGAGCCGTCGGCAAAAACCCATGGCAACAAGGCGTCCACGGACGGCCACGGTGCCGCGAGCAACAATTGCGCCAAAACCGTCTGTTGTTGCACGGGCAACACCGCGACCGGTAACCGATGATACACCGGCGTTTCAGGTTGTCGCGGATCAGGCGAAGCTGTGCTGGATTCCGCCGCTGGGGATGCGCGATACCGACGATATCGAGGTCAGCATCAAGGTTACGCTCAATCTGGACGGCAGCCTGCGTGGGGAACCGGCGATCCTTAATCCGCAACGCATAACGGAAGGTGGTGATTCTGCACGCCAGTTCGCCGCCAGCACTCGACGCGCCATCGTTGATTGCGCGCCATATAAACTACCGGCCGAAAATTACAAAAAATGGCAGGTCGTCTTGTTGACATTTGATGCCGGGGAGTTGCTCGGCCAGTAAGGCCTGAGTTCTCGCAGCCCACCTGGAACAGGCATGATTAGAACAAATGGTTCAAAAATAGGATTAATGTTTCATTTGTTGCATTATTGATTATTGCCTTGTAGCCTTGCCGAAATGCTCCGTCAGATGGGCATGATTTCGACAGGGATATCTCGATGGACAAGGGCAGGGCGTGAACGGCACGTCAGAATTGACGACCCGTCTCGAACAGGTCTTTCAGTCACTTAGTCCTCAACTAAGGCTGGCGGCACGTTACGTTCTGGATGCCCCGGATGACGTGGCGCTTAATTCCATGCGCACGGTCGCGGCACATGCCGGCGTAAAACCATCGACACTTGTCCGCCTGGCGCGGGAACTGAATTTCTCCGGTTATGCTGAATTCCGCGAACCCTTCCGTCAGCGTTTGCGCACGCACGGTGAACGCTACGTTGATCGCGCCCGTAACCTGCAGGCGCGCAGTGGCAGTGAGGACGGATCGCCTGACGGCAATCTGTTGCAAGACGTTTTGCATAACGGCAATCAAAATCTGCAAAACACGTTTTCCGCCACGTCCGACGCTGAACTTTCCGAACTGGCAGTTTTGCTTGAGGGGGCCCGGCGCATCTATGTCGTCGGCATGCGTAAATGTTATCCCGTGGCCTACTACCTGCACTATGCATTTCGCATGTTTCAGGAAAATGTCGTCCTGGCCAATGGCGTAGCTGCGACGATGGCGGACGATTTGCGAGGCTTGCAAAAAGGTGACGTTCTGATCGCGGTTGGTTTTGATGCCTACACCAGAGGAACTGTCCGGGCCGCCCAGCACGCGATCACCGCCGGTGCCGATGTCGTGGCGATTACAGACAGCACCCTGTCGCCACTTGCGCTCGGGGCAAGACAAACTTTCGTCGTCGCCAATGACAGCCCCTCCTTTTTCCGATCCCTGGCTTCGGCCATGGCACTTGCCGAAACGATTGTCGCTTATCTGGTCGCTGAAATTGGCGAACCTGCGGTCGAGCGCCTGAGGCAAACGGAAGATCATCTTGAGGCCTTTGGCACCTACTGGAATTCGGATGACAATCAGACCAGAGCAGAAGGCGCGTTCTGATGGGCCACGTATTTCACCGCCAGACGAAATCAGAACTGCCCGTCGCTGTGCGCGGGGAGGGTATCTGGATATATGATGCCGAAGGCAACAAGTACCTCGATGGATCGGGCGGTGCAGCGGTGTCAGCACTTGGCCATTCCGACGAGGGCGTGCGTCGCGCCATGCAGATGCAGGCCGATACGTTGTCTTATGCACACAGTGGATTTTTCACCACAGACGCCATGGAGACACTGGCCGACAAACTGACGGCCAAGGCACCGGCAAATCTTGATCAGGTGTTTTTCCTGTCGGGCGGTTCTGAAGCGATGGAGGCGGCGCTGAAACTGGCGCGCCAGTACTTCCTTGAAATCGGCCAGCCTCAACGTCGGCATTTTGTTGCGCGGCGTCAAAGTTTTCACGGCAATACGCTGGGCGCCCTGTCGGTTGGCGGCAATCAGTTCCGACGGGAGCCTTACGAGCCCATGTTGATGCCGGTCAATCATATTTCGCCCTGCCACGCCTGGCGCGGGCAACTGTCTTCAGAATCCGAGAATGAATATGGCAACCGGGTTGCCGATGAACTGGAAGCAGTGATCCAGGAGCGCGGCGCTGAAACCATCGCAGGCTTCATCGCCGAACCCGTGGTCGGTGCAACACTGGGGGCGGCAACAGCCGTGCCGGGATATTTCAAACGCATACGGGAGATATGTGATCGCCACGGTGTATTGTTGATCCTCGATGAAGTGATGTGTGGCATGGGTCGCACCGGCACCATGTTCGCTTGTGAACAGGAAGGCATCGTGCCCGACATGATTACCATCGCCAAAGGACTGGCAGCGGGCTACCAGCCCATCGGTGCCTTGCTGGTCTCCGGCGAAATATATCAGGCCGTACAATCCGGCTCGGGTGCCTTTCAACATAGCCATACCTATATGGGGCACGCCGTGGCTTGTGCCGCGGCCCTGGCAGTCCAGGAAGGCATCGAACAGCGGGATTTGCTGACCGCCGTCGTTGAGCGGGGACAGGATCTGGATCTGGCGTTGGTCGAGCGCTTCGGCAATCATCGCTTTGTTGGCGATATTCGCGGGCGCGGACTGTTCCGGGCAATAGAACTGGTTGCCGACCGCGAAACCAAGGCCCCTTTCGATCCCGATTTAAGAATTCACGCGGCGATCAAGGCGGCGGCGATGGCGCGCGGATTGATGTGCTATCCGATGGGCGGGACGATAAATGGAGTGCATGGCGATCATGTTCTGCTGGCACCGCCCTATATTGTCAGCAAGGATAACATTGAAGATCTGGCTGATCGACTGTCTGATGCAGTTGAGGCCGTGACCGGTGAGCTTTCTGCAACTCAGGCCGCCACGGGATGGCAGGCAGATGAGGACGTCATTTGAGTACGCGTAAATTTGAACTGAACAGGCAGGGGTATGTCGCACCCTGTCGTCATGATTTCGTAAAGTGTTGGCAAAACGCACACGGATCATAAGAGTCGAACCAAAGCGACGATCAACTTCCCAGGGAGGGAAAAATGAAACTGACGAATATGAAACTAGGCGCGGCTGCCGCGACATTGATGGGACTGGGCATGATCGCCTTTTCGCCAGCAGCAATCTCGGCAACCAAATTTGTTTCCATCGGTACCGGCGGCGTGACCGGCGTGTACTACCCGACAGGTGGCGCGATTTGCCGCCTGGTCAACAAGAACCGCAAAAAACACGGTATCCGCTGCTCGGCGGAATCAACCGGCGGATCGATCTACAACATCAACACCATTCGGGCCGGTGAGCTCGAATTTGGCGTTGCCCAGTCGGATTGGCAGTACCATGCCTATAACGGAACGTCCAAATTCAAGGACGCTGGCAAATTCAGCAAGCTTCGCGCTGTGTTTTCCGTTCATCCCGAGCCCGTCACGGTTATTGCCCACGACAAATCCGGCATCGCCAATATCAGTGATGTCAAAGGCAAGCGCATGAACATCGGCAACCCTGGTTCGGGTACCCGCGGCACGTGGGAAGTTCTCGAGGCTGCCATGGGCTGGAAACGCACGGACCTCAAACTGGCTTCGGAAATGAAGTCGGCTGAAACCGGTGCGGCGGTATGTGATGACAAGATCGATGCCTATTTCTGGCTGGTCGGTCACCCGTCAGCCTTGACCCAGGAAAGCCTCGCAACGTGTGCTGCCCACCTGGTCAATGTTACTGGTCCTGCCATCGACAAGCTGGTTGCTGACAAGCCGTATTATCGCACGGCGACCATTCCGGCCGGCATGTACAACAACAAATCAGACGTCACGACTTTTGGCGTTGGTGCGACGTTCGTCTCCAGCACGGACGTTTCGGATGACGTTGTTTATGTGATCGTCAAGGCCGTGTTCGACAATTTCGATCAGTTCAAGAAATTGCACCCGGCTTTCCGTAATCTGAAAGAAAAAGAGATGATTTCGGATTCGCTTTCTGCACCGCTCCACCCCGGTGCCGTCAAGTACTACAAAGAACGCGGCTGGATGTAAGACGTAAATTGAGTGGACCGGCGAGGAATGATTTTCCTGGCCGGTCCACTTTTTTAAAAATTTTCAGTAAACAAGGGGCGTGGGGTTATGGCTGAGCAAAATGTATCCAGGGAAACGGCGGAAGAACTTGTCGCCAAAGTCGATACTGGTGGCAGGGAACCTACCGGCTGGCAAGCCAAGGCCTTCCTCACGCTGGCATTTATCTGGGCGCTGTATCATTTATACATCGCCTCCAGCCTTCCGTTCCTGCTGACAGACTGGACCAAGATCAGTTTTGTTGTCACCAGCACGGATGCCCGGCGGGTTCATCTGGCGTTTGCCTTTATTCTGGCAGCCATGGCCTTTCCGCTCAGAGATTCGAGCCCCAAACATACCATCCCCTGGTACGACTGGGTGATCGCGCTCCTTGGCGTCATCACCTGCCTCTACGCCATCATATTTGCTGACGCCATATCTGTGCGGGCCGGCTTGCCGACGAACGGCGACAAGATTATTTCCGGCATTGGCATGATCATCCTCGGCCTCTCGGTCTATCGCTCGCTGGGTATGCCGCTACTGGCGATCTCGACCGTTTTTGTCTGCTACGTGTTCTTTGGCCACTTTTCGTGGCTACCGGAAGTCATCCAGTGGAAGGGTGCCTCGTTCGGCAAGGCGACGTGGCATTACTGGATGCAGGATGAAGGTGTGTTCGGCACGGCATTGCGTGTCTCGACCCAACTGATTTTCCTCTTCGTGCTGTTTGGTGCCATCCTGGAAAAAGCCGGTGCGGGCAATTATTTCATCAAGCTGGCCTTTTCGTTGCTCGGACATTTTCGCGGTGGACCGGCGAAGGCTGCGGTAATCGCCTCGGCCATGAGTGGGCTCTATTCAGGCTCATCGATTGCCAACGTGGTGACGACAGGTACCTTCACAATCCCCTTGATGAAACGCACAGGCCTGTCGCCTGAAAAGGCGGGTGCCGTTGAAGTTGCGTCCTCGACAAACGGACAGTTGATGCCGCCGGTTATGGGGGCGGCCGCATTCCTGATCGCTGAATTTACCGGCGTGCCGTACACCGATATTTTGCTGCACGCCCTGGTCCCGGCGACGATCTCATACATCGCCCTGGTTTACATCGTGCACCTCGAAGCGATGAAGCTTGATCTGAAAGGCCTGCCACGTCCCCCGGCGACCATGAACCTGACCATGAAGATGATCAGCTTCCTGACCGGTTTCATCGGCACGGCGATTTTGTTTTCGCTCGTTTACGTGACACTGGGCTGGGTCAAATCTGCTTTCCCTGACTGGTCTCTGGCTGTGGTCATGGCGATATCGTTTGTCGCCTACATCGTTCTTTTGTGGTTTGCCTCAAAGCGCCCGGACCTGGTTGTCGATCCGCCGGACGCGCCCATTACAGAATTACCGCGCCCCGGTGCCACCGCCATCACAGGGCTCTACTATGTGCTGCCCATCGTCATCCTGATCTGGTGCATTCTGCCAACGCCGGATCGTCTGTCACCTTCGCTGGCCGCATTCTGGGCCGTGCTGGCGATGACCTTTGTCGCGCTGACGCATCACCCGATCAAGGCCATCATGCGCGGCGAAAGCGACATGGCATCCAAACTGAAAGCAGGTCTGCACGAATGGATCGACGGCATGATTGCCGGTTCACGCAACATGATTTCCATCGGTATCGCCACCGCTGCTGCCGGCATCATCATCGGTTCAATCTCCCTGACCGGCGCGCATCAGATCATTGGCGAGTTCGTCGAATGGCTGTCGGGCGGTTACCTCATGGTCATGCTGATCATGGTCGCGGTCATGAGTCTTATTCTGGGTATGGGGCTACCGACGACGGCAAACTACATCGTTGTCTCGTCGCTGATGGCGCCGGTTATCGTCGCCCTTGGCGCAAAAAGCGGACTGATCGTGCCGTTGATTGCGGTTCATTTGTTCGTTTTTTATTTCGGCATTCTGGCGGATGACACGCCACCTGTTGGACTGGCGGCTTTTGCCGCCTCAGCCATCTCCGGCGGTGATCCGATCAAGACGGGCCTTCAGGGCTTCGCCTACGATATTCGAACCGCGTTGCTGCCGTTCCTGTTCATTTTCAACACGGAGTTGCTGTTGATAAATGTCGGGGTGGGAAAGGCGATATTCGTTTTCATTGTGGCAACGGTAGCCATGATGCTGTTCGCTTCGGCGACACAGCACTGGCTTGTCGTCAAAAACAAACTGTGGGAGTCGGCAGCCCTGTTGTTGATCGCCTTCACACTGTTCCGGCCGGGCTATTGGCTCGATCAGATTGATCCGCCGTATCTCGATGTTGATCCGACGACAGTTTACGAGGTAGTCGGGGACGCACCGGCCAATGACATCCTGACGATTGTCGTCAGCGGTCCCAACTACAATACCGGGGAGATGGACGCGACCACCTTGCTGATCCCGCTCGGCAAGCCACTTGAGGCCGCCAAACGTCTACGCTCTGCTGGTCTGACGGTTTCCATAGAAGACGGTCTGACCAAAATTGAGGAGCCGCTGCCGGGATCACCCATCTTCGAAAAAATCGGAAAGTTGTTTGATTTTTATGGTGACGATCCTGTCAAGCTTGCCACAATCAAAAAACCAAAGGATCGTATGGCCAAGGAATGGTTTTACCTTCCGGCAATCTTCTTGCTGGCTCTGATATTCTGGCTGCAGCTTCGCCGTCGGGAAAACGGTGTGTCAGCGGCAACATAGGGCAGGACGTGAATAACAACGGAGACGTCGAGGAACATTTCCCGCCGGAACTCGGTCGCCTGGCCGTTATCCCACGCGTCAAATTGTTCGCAGGTCCCACGCCACTGCAGACCATGCCACATCTGGCAAAGGTTTGTGGCGGGCAGGCCGAACTCTATGTCAAACGGGATGACTGCACCGAGCTTGCCTTTGGTGGCAACAAGGTTCGCCAGCTCGAGTATTATTTTGGCGAGGCTGTCGCGCAGTCTGCTGACACCGTCCTGATCACCGGTGCGGTTCAGTCCAACTTTGTCCGGCTGGCGGCAGCAGCGGCAGCCAGGCTCGGCATGGCCTGTCATATACAGCTTGAAGAACGCGTACCCAAAAACGATCCGATCTACCGCACTTCGGGCAACGTCTTGCTGGATGAAATGCTGGGCGCGACGATGCATCACTATCCGGACGGCGAAGATGAAGCAGGTGCCGATCGTCAATTGAGTGTCATTGCTGACGAGTTGAGATCGACGGGAAGTCGTCCCTACATTATCCCACTGGCCCCTGGCCACGCGCCCATCGGCGCTCTGGGCTATGTGGTTGCCGCCCATGAACTGCTCGAACAGCTCGCCCGCGAAGAAATCGAGCTGGATGAGATTGTCGTCGCCTCAGGCAGTGGTGCGACGCATGCCGGTTTGCTCTTCGGTTTACGCGCCCTTGGCTGTGAAATTCCGGTGACGGGTATTTGCGTGCGACGGGATGCGATCAAGCAACGGCCAAGGCTCATTGAGCGTTGTCAGGAAATTGCTGAATTACTCGATATCGATAATATGGTGGCCGATGAGGACATTGTCCTGCGCGACGATTTTCTCGCGCCGGGCTATGGCAAATCGGGTGAGGTTGCCATGCGGGCCATCCTGCTTGGTGCCCGTACCGAAGGTCTGATGCTCGATCCGACCTATACCGGTAAAACCATGGCCGGATTTATTGACCGGGCCGAGACCGCGACCGAGCCGGCGCGTCTGTTATTTTTCCATACCGGCGGTTCGCCGGCCATCTTCGCATATCAAAACGAGCTCAAAGATGCCATGACACCGGATGCCGTATGAGCCGGACAGGGATGTCCTGAAGCGATGACGACTGGAGCCGATATCATTGCCAAACGGCTGTACAAAGCCGGGTGCCGCCATGCCTTCGGTATTCCCGGCGGTGAAGTTCTGACGCTGATCGATGCGCTTGCCCGGGCAGGGGTACGTTTCAGCCTGTGCAAGCATGAAAACAGCGGCGGCTTTATGGCCGAAGGGACCTGGCACGCCACAGGCGCGCCTGGCGTTCTGGTGGCGACGGTGGGGCCCGGCGTGGCCAATCTCGTCAATGTCGTTGCCAACGCCTTGCAGGACCGCGTGCCAATGATCGTCCTGACGGGTTGCGTTGATGCGCGCGAAGCCGCGACCTACACGCATCAGGTTTTTGACCACCGGGCAATCCTTGCCCCCGTGACCAAAGCCAGCTTCACGCTGGCCGATGGTGCTGTCGATGTGCTGATCGACAAGGCGCTGGCGATTGCCATGGACGGCCAGCCGGGTCCGGTACATCTCGATTTGCCCATTCAAGTGGCGGGTGCGGTTCAGGACGGTGATGGTTTGCTCCTGCGCGCCGCCATTGCGGCAAGCGCACCGGCACAAACGCCAGACCTCGCCGCGGCCCGCTCGGCTTTGGCGGCTGCGCAACGCCCGCTGGTGATTGCCGGTGTCGACGCCTTGAACGACAACGCCGGAAATCAAATCGCCGACTTTATCGAGGCTTTCCAGGTCCCGCTGATCACGACCTACAAGGCCAAGGGCATTGTGCCGGAAGGTCACCCGCTGGTGCTGGGCGGTGCAGGGCTGTCACCCAAAGCCGATGAGATATTGATGCCGCTGGTCGCGCGGGCTGATGTTGTCATCCTCGCCGGATATGATCCGATTGAAATGCGGGTGGGTTGGCAGAACCCGTGGGCCGACGACGCCACGGTGATCGAATTTTCTGCCGTGCCCAACACCCACTATATGCATCAGGCGAGCTTCAGTTTTATCTGCCATACCGCTGAAGGCCTGACGGCGTTGCGTGAAGGCGTGAGTGCCGGGGAAACCTGGCCGGAGAACGAGCCATCAACGACCAGACAACTCCTCGATGACGCATTCCCGACCGATGAAGCCTGGAGCCCGGCGGCGGTGGTCGATACCGTCCGCAAGGCAGTGCCGGACAACACTGTGGTGACGGCAGACACCGGTGCGCATCGAATTCTGCTGAGCCAGATGTGGCAATGTCCTGCACCGCGCTCGCTGTTGCAGTCGTCAGGGCTTTGCACAATGGGCTGTGCGCTGCCGCTGGCTATTGGTCATCGTCTTGCAGATGATACAAGACCGGTCGTCGCCTTCACCGGCGACGCCGGGCTCGAGATGGTTCTGGGGGAACTGGCGACGCTGCGGGATTTGCATCTGCCGGTAATTGTCATCGTCTTTGTCGATCGCTCACTCGCCCTGATCGAAATGAAGCAGCGCAATTCCGGCTTCGACAATCTCGCGGTCGATTTTGGCGGAACCGATTTTGCCGGTGTCGCCGACGCCATGGGTGGCGTTGGTATCACGGCTGAAGATCGGGGGGCCCTGACGACCGCGGTCCGCGATGCACTGGCCCGTGAGACCTACACTGTCATCGCCTGCCCAATCGAGATGCGTGCCTACGACGGACGAATTTAATCTCTCAGTCTTGTGGCCAGGCGGCGAAGCCACCATCCATGCTGTAGACCTCGGCAAATCCGTTGCCGGAAAAGAACTCGGCCGCGGACTGGCTCGAGTGTCCATGGAAACAATAGACCAGCAGCGGTTTTTCTTTATCTGCGTCAGCGACAAACTGCTCAACGTTGGTGTTTCCGATCAACTGGGCGTCGGTGATATGGCCGGCTGAATACGATTGCGGATCACGAATGTCGATAATCGTCACGCCGCCACCGTCGATCAGCGTTTTGGTGTCCTGAACGGAGATGTGTTTGAAGCTCATGTCGGCAGATCCTGGGTAAGTTTCCGGCTATTTCCCGGAACATATCCGAGGCCCCGGACAGGAACAACCGCGAAGGCATCATGGTTATGGTGCGGAGAAGTGACAATTAGTTGCGCAAGAATTGATTGTCGGGAAGACGCTTCAAACGTCAAGCAACGTATCCGAAACAGCGGATTTTCTATTTAACTTTCATGTTATTTTTGATTGCAAATATATTAAATCAAGTCAATTATTGAGGCGTATATTTTAAATAGATTATCAGGTGGTGTATGAAATTTTTAGCTGTTGCGGTATTGATTTGTTCACTGGTCGCATGTGCAACCAATCCCGATGAAATAAGCGCGTCTTCTGTTTCCTCATTGCAGTACAAAAACTATTCCTGTCAGCAAGTATCGCTGGAACTCGATCGCGTTCAACGCCGGGTGAACGAATTACATGCAAACCTCAAAAAGACAGCGGAAAACGACACAGCCCAAATGGCCGTCGGTTTGATATTGTTTTTCCCGACCTTATTCTTCCTAGAGGGCGGTGATGGCCCACAAGCAGTCGAATACGCCCGGTTAAAGGGAGAGGCCGAAGCGCTTGAAAAAGTGGCCATTCAAAAATCCTGTAGCACGAGCTAAATGGAGGCCGTGACCGGGTGCTTTCCCGGGATTTGTTTTGGCGAAGCGACACGCGTTTTGATTAAGGAGAACCGTGCGTCAAACTAGTTGTTCTCCCACTCCGACCAGTTTGTTTCCGAACTTTTCATGCCAATGATCTCGCGCATTTGCCGGATACGTTTGACGAGGATCTTGAGGATCCCGCGCGTCACGGAATCCATATTGTCGATACGTTTTTTGAATTCCTCGGCGGAGAGGGCGACAACCTCGGTCTTTTCCATGGCGATCGCGCTGGCCATGTGCGGGCTGTTGTCGATCAGGGACATCTCGCCCACGACATCGCCCTTGCTCAAAATGGCAAGAGTGTGTGGATTGTCGCTGAGGTCGCTGAGACGGATCTCGACCTTTCCCGACATAATCAGGAAGGCGGTCTCTGTCCGTTCGCCTTCCTTGAGCAGATAACTGTTCTCGGCAAAAGTCCGCCGCTTGATCTTGCTGGCCACAATTTCGATCCCCCAAAGCCCCCCTGAGCAATACCTTAAGCCCCAGTGTACAGGGCCCGGTGCAAATAGCTAACTGCCGGTTTTGACCGCCTTCCGGAACCCGGCGTTGCGGTGGCCCCACAGCCGGTTGTTATCGGCGTTCAGGAGATGCCCTAATTATTATTTGTATGGCTCATGAAAACACATGATACCCTCTGGAAACCGGAAATCAGTGCCGCCGGGTTGGAAAACGGCCTTGCCGATTTGTAGCAATTATCGCTCGACGCGCTTGAACAGGGGTTGAAGGAGGGGCAGCAGGGATGCCTGACGGGGAACACTTGATTCTGATTGTTGATGACAACGAAATATCGCGCATGGTGATTGAGCATCGCGTCCAAAAAATGGGTTACCAGACGGTTTCGGTTGATTCAGGGAAGGCTGCGCTGGAATACCTGCAGACGGAACCGGTAGATTTGGTGTTACTGGATATCATCATGGCCGATATTAATGGCAAACAGGTTTTGGGCCACTTGCGGGATATTGGCCGTCTCGACGAACTTCCGGTGATCGTCGTTTCAGGACTCGATAATCAGGAAAATATGGAGGAATGCCTCGCAATCGGTGCCTGTGATTTTGTCAGCAAACCAATAAATGGCGACGACCTGAACGAAGCAATCGCGATGTGGATGCCGGGCACGGACGGTAGTCAGCTCAGGAAATTTTTCCGACATAAGGAAAGCGAGACCGAACCCCTGAATTCCCCGGTACTAGACCCCGCCGCAATTGGCCAGCTGCAAAAGGATCATGATCCAGGCAAGGCGATCGATTTGATCGAAAAATTTGAATCCATTGCACCCCGTTTGTACCGCCAGATCATTCAGGCGTCGAAATCCCGGGCGATGGATGACTGGCGCCGGGCGGCACACGAGTTGAAAGGCAGCGCGCGATCTTTGGGGCTGGCGCAATTGGCGGTTTCTGCAAGAAATATCGAACAGGCCTGTCATCTGGATCAGTACAGCGAGGCGCTCAGCGAAACGTCAAAATTAAACGATTACACCTCCGTCGGCATGGCTGCCTTGAAAAAGTATAAAGACGGATTATCGACGCTGCCGTCGTGATTTCCCCAATCGATATAGTCTCAAACCCGGGTGTACGGGGCCCGGCGCAATAGCTAACTACCGGTTTTAAGAGCCTTCCAGAATTGGGCGTTGCGGTGGCCCAGCAGCCGACTGTTTTCCATGTTCAGGCAGACCCGCAGATTTTGAAAAATATTGAGTTCAACACTGCGCCGGCAAATCGAGACCGCGAGCTCACCCTTGGCAAAACCGGCCGGGCTGAAAGCCCGCTCGCTTTTTGCAGCAGATCGCCAGGCCTTTTCGCGTACCTGGTCATCAACGCGACCATAGCGCGGCAAGCCACTGAGGGTCTGGCTAACAACTTGCGCCGCTTCCATGTCCGGGTCGGCCTGATCAAACCAGCCGGCCGCCAGCTCCCGCGCCGAGCCAATCGCCGTGGCGATCTCTGCTGCCGTGTGAAGTTCCTTGTCACCGGCAACGGGTGTCGGCACCAGAGCCGCCCCGGCCGTTACCGAAATCGAAAAGGCGCCATGATCATCACCACCCAGCGCCGCGCGCGGCAGTTCAATGCGAACCGATGTGTAGAAGTGCGCCGCCCGGAAGGAAATCGCACCGGCCACAATTTTGCCGCCTGATCCCGAAATCACAAACCGAGACGCGTCGGCTGCAACGTAGTGCGTATCCGGCAACGGGTGTGCCCGATCAGGCTCAAGGCAGAAGCTCGCCAGATACGCCACACACGTGTCGCCCTCGCAACGCAACGGAACCGGCGCCGCCGTCGCCACAATCCCCAACACCTGAGGCGCCGCCTGCGCGGAATATGAAAGTCCGGAACCCGTAAATACCAAAGCCACCAACAATATCGCCACGCGAACTGCCATCGAGACCATAACAATCTCCTGCATTGAGGTATCTGGAGGTAGCAGTGTCACATATTTGGCGCGAACCAGACAAGGGACCAGCCGTTTCCAGCTGATCCCTTGATATTATTGGCTCCCGAGCCGGACTCGAACCAGCGACAATCCGAAGTTACGTAAGTGATAATGTCCGATATGCGCGGCAACGCGGTCGTAACAAAGGCGGTTTCACAACGTCTGTTCATAGCCAGAAAGAGACATTCAGCAGAGGTTGATCGAGCGCCCGCAACTGGAATAGCCCGGTCTTTCTTACCGCAATTTCGTTGACACCCCTGTCGCCAGCTTGTGATAGATCGGAAGGACCAGAACTGACGCGATCAATAATGCGGCCGCAAACTGGTATGTTGTCGAGATATCTCCGGTCAGCTCCGCCAACCAGCCTGCAATCATTGGGGCCAGGGACGTACCTATATAGAGAAGCGTGAAGAAAATACCCATTCCCACTGCCCGATTGCCAGGAGAGAGAACGCTTACCGGCAAGCTCATCATCGCTCCAACGGCCACGCCAGAAATCAAACCCATGGCGATAACATTCAGTAACACCATGTCAGTCCAGGAGCCGACAAACACAAATATCGCGAAGCCCAGATTGCCAACGATGAGGATCATGTACCGCCGACCGGTCCAATCAACCAGGAAGCCCCCGAACGAGCCGACAATGGCGAGTCCCCACAGAAGAATGGATGTAACTGAGCCTGCTTCAGCCAACCCCATCCCGCGTGCAACAAACAATTCAGGTCCAAAGCTGAACACGATGGCGAGGGCGGCATTGTAAAGTCCCCATATCGCACCTGCAGCCAACACCGCCCCTAAAAGGACGCCGCGCACCGGGTCAGCCGGGAGGGCCGGTCCGGCGTCCAATTCCGCTGGCGAGCGATAGAACAGGGCTAGCCCGATAAACCCGGCCAGGCACAAGACCGAGACGAGAGTTAGTGCGGTCGTCAAGCCACCGGTTTCGGCCACAAGAGGGAGCACGATCAGGGCCGCCGCAATACCGACTGGATAGGAATTGACGAAGATCGCCATGGAAAATCCGATCTCTTTTCCGGCGAACCAGTCAGCCACCATCTTGGTCATCAGGACGTTAAGCAGGATACCCCCCAGCCCTGCAATGAGCCGTCCCGCCAACTGCCCTGTCCATGGCTCGGATATCACCATCAGGGCACCCCCGACGGTCATCAAAAACAACCCTGCCAGAACCACATGCTTGTCACCGAAACGTTTCCCCAGAGCTCCTCCTGGCACGGCAAGAAACACACCTGGTGCGAAATAAAGGCCAATCAGCACGCCGATATCGGCGACGCCAACCGCGAAACTGTCCTGAAACGCCGGGGATAGTGCAGCGACCGCCTGAAACTGAAATGCCATCGTTGTTCGCACAAAAAACAGAAGTGCCAATATCTGCCATCGCCGTCCATCCATCGTCTCACTCCCATACCGCAGGGCTCCATTGATTAGTATGTTACCCTTGATAGAGGACGCCAGGTATCGGACATATGATGTAAACGGGCTTCCGCATCTGCCGTATTTTGTCTACAGCATCTGCAGTATTGTCGTGGAATGCATCGACAGTAATCTCTGAGAATACTTTGTTTGAAATCCGAAGTGACCGGGGGAAGGAATAATCTGTGCGCCAAGAAGGATTGAGCCCGCGAGAACTTGAAATAGCCAGGGCTTATGGCAATGGCGACACATATCACAAGATCGCCGACCGGTTATGCATCGCGCCTTCCACAGTGAGAACCCATTTGACGACGATCTATAGGAAGCTCGGGGTCTCATCAAAAATCGAACTCCACAAGGTACTCGAAGGCGGTCGCCCGACATACATTTCTGACGGAGAGCAGGCGGCGCTAATTTCGGAACTCGCTCTCAGCCTGGAGGAAGCAATAAGCAGGGAACGAGCGCTCAGCGAAGTGCTCAAGATAATCAGCGGTTCGGAGGGCAGGATCACCGAGGTCATCGAATCGCTCCTTGGCTATGCGCTGGAACTCTGCGACGCGGAGTTCGGCCTACTCTTGGAATACAAGGCAGAAAGCGGGTTCAGGGCCACATATACCAGGGGCATTCCACCGGCCTTTCACGAGTGGTGGGTCGAGCGTGGTGATTATCAGCCGAGCCCGCAAACAGCCATTGGCCGAATGGCGACCAGCCACGACGTTGTGAACATCGTCGATGTTCGCGCCGAAAACTTTTCCCGGTCAGAAGACCCACTGAGAAACGCGACAATGGACCTGGGTGGCGCACGGTCTTTTACAGCGATTCCGATGCTTGCTGGGAAACGCCTGATTGGAGCGTTCACAATTTACCGCCAGCAACTGCGTCCCTTTGATGAAAAGACCATGCAACTGGCGCGAATGTTCGCCGATCAGAGCGCGATAGCAATAGAGAACGCTCGCATGATGAGTGAATTGCGTTCGCAAACTGGATCGGCAGAATGATATTGATCAACCGTATGAAAGTCGCCTTTGGGTCAGAAGCAGACCAAACGTCAGCCCCTCAGCTTGGTCCGCTTTAACCCATAAAACAGACATCGCGATTTGCAGCTGATTCAGATGCGCACGACATACATCGGTGGTAACAATATATTAGCAATAAAAAATTATCATTTAGTTCGCTTGTACTGAATCGATGTAGATGAGTGTGGCGGAAATGCGATGAAGATCGAAGGCATTTCCTCGGAGAAAGATGTTCAATACCTTCAGGAAAGAATTGTAATTTTGACGAATTAGCCTCAAGTCCGAGTTCGAAACATTGGGGTTCAGTGAACTTCGGCAATCATTTGGTGGGCCATTCATGGCATTTGAAATAGATTTGACAGACAATCAAATTGCTCGTGAATATCATCGGGAGATCGAGGCCGCATATTCAATATCGGGAATACATGAACTCGTCGAAAAAATTGATAACTGTTTGGCGAATCGCGATACGGTTACTTCATTTCAGCTCGTCGAGGAGATTAGCAAGAAATCTCCCGGCAATATTGCCGTCGCCTACTATTTGGCAATTCTTTTTCGATTTACCGGTGATATCGAAAGGGCAGTTCAGAACATCATAAAAACTGACCTTGGACCTGGCTTTGATTACAAAAGACAATCGTTTGTTCAATTCCTCAGTTGGTGCATCGTTTTTGCAGAAGAGCAGAAACAGGCAATTGAACGCCGCATCCCAAATATCCAACTTGTATCTTTACCAAAATCGGGGAGCGGCGCAGTCTCATATTTCTTGGCAAAATATCTGGATGTTCCTGTTGCCCGCTGCTCATTTGATGGCAGCATAAATGGCATCGTCATAAAAAAATGGGCGGAAATATTCGCGAAAGGTGGCGTAGTTTCGCACGAACACTTTCCCGCAACTGTGGAAAATATTCGAAATCTGGGTGATTCCGGCATCAGCAAAGTGTTGGTACAGGTACGCGACCCAAGGCAGGCATTTCACTCTCTAATGCACCATGAGTTAAAACATGCCCGTTTTTGGGATCGCCTACAGCTATCATCCAAAGAGGAACAGGAAAGTCTTGCTGAGGATTTTGAACAGTTTTCAGGGCGTTGCATCAATTCTTATGATCAAATTGTAAAGTGGATTGAGGGTTGGATCAGAGCTGAAGAATTGGGTCCATTAACTGTAGAATTTATGGACTACGATACTTTCTCGGCAAACAACGCAAATGCTCTGGGGAAAATTTGCAATTTTTTTAACATTCCTTTCGAGCCAGGTGAAATGACCAACCTCGTTCAATCCACCAATTCAAATTCGGAGTGGAGTAACTTTCGTTCTGGTGATCGCGAAGAATGGCGACATTCATATTCAGAATGCTTTTGCTCAATGCTGTCTGAGAGGATTCCTTCATTTGTCATTGAAAAATTTGGCTGGCCCGAATCATAGCAGCCAATTCGTCGGCTTGGCGTCGTTCATCAAATCTGGATGTGGGCGGATCGGCCAGTAATTGTTCTCGCACTGCCCTCACCGGCCACATAATGGTCACATCAACAAACAAGGGACCAGCCGTTTCCAGCTGATCCCTTGATGTTGGCTCCCCGGGCCGGACTCGAACCAGCGACAAAGCGGTTAACAGCCGCTCGCTCTACCAACTGAGCTACCGGGGAACAGATCGTGATCCATTACGCGATCACGAGCTTGAATTCGGTGTGTTTGTTCGTCGGGTCTGCACCGACAAACGCAGGCAGGCGGGTTATAACAGCACAAAGAGCCGTCCGCCAAGACTGATTTTCAACTATTTTGCATTGAGCGCCGAGAATTGCAATCCCACAATGCCAATCGCCACAATGGCCGCCGCGGCAATGCGCCAGCGACCGCCGGATTCGCCCAGCATCCGGGTGCCGATGAAGGCGGCGATAATGACGCTGGTTTCGCGTAAGGCGGCGACATGGGCCATCGGTGTAATGCTCATGGCCCAGACCACCATGGTATAGCCGACCGTCCCCAGCACGCCGCCGATCACACTGGGCCGCCAGACGAGTATCAGGTTTTGTTTGAGGACGCCGCGCCGACGCCAGAAGGCGACCAGGCCGATGGGGATCGATTCAAGAAAATGCATCCACGCGATGTACGAAAGCGCTTCGTCTGTCCGGCGTACGCCCTGGCCGTCAACGTAGGTGTAGAACCCGATCAACAGGCCAACGGCGATGGCATAGAGCAGGGGCTCGCGGCGAATGCGATCAACGCCGCCCATCAGGGAGAGGCTTAAAATCCCGGCGCAGATCACCACAACGCTGATGACTTCACCGAGGCTCAATAACTCGTTGGCCAACAGCGCACCGAGGATGGCGACATAAAGCGGTGAGGAGCCACGGGCGATGGGATAGACCTGGCTCAAATCGCCGCCGGACTGGTAAGCCTTGACCAGAGTCAGGAAGTAAAGGGTGTGAATGACGTTCGAGGCGATGATATACGGCCAGGCTTCCGCGGCGGGGAAGGGGAAGTAGATCATGAACGGGATCGCCATCAATCCGGACATGCCCATGACGATGGCCATGCTGACCAGCCGGTCGCCGGCGGTCTTTACAACGGCATTCCACGTGGCGTGAAACACGGCTGCCAGCAAAACCAGGAACAGGACGATGGGTTCCATGCGTAATGCCTTGCCGGTTCGGGATTGAAGGGGCGGGTCGGAGAAGAATGGAGGCCAGGACCGGATTCGAACCGGTGTCCACGGCTTTGCAGGCCGCTGCGTAGCCACTCCGCCACCTGGCCCCATAGACTGGTAAGACGTTTCGATCGATGATCATGGCTAATCGAGAAGGCTGTATATGCTGCAGCGCTGCCGTGGTCAAGTCGCCAACCGCCATTGATGCAAGTGATTGTACTGTATTTAGTTGTCGCCTGCGGTTGCCGTTGGGTATATCAAGTGTATCTGGTAATTATCGTTTATTAACAGCCGTCCCGTTACAGGAAGCAAACATGTCCGATTTCGCTGCCGCCCGTCTGCACATGGTGCAAAATCAGCTCCAGCCCAACAAAGTGACCGACAATCGCGTCGCTGCCGCATTGTCGAATGTGCCGCGCGAACGATTTGTGCCCGATGCGGTTTCCGGTGTCGCCTATCTCGATGAAGACATCGAAATCGCCAGCGGTCGTTATCTGATGGAACCGATGGTTCTGGCCCGCCTGCTTCAGGCGGGCGAGGCCGAGCCCGGTGATCTCGCCCTGGATGTTGGCTGCGGCAGCGGATATTCGTCGGCTGTTCTCGCACAGCTCGTCGGTACAGTAGTTGCCCTGGAAAGCGACGCTGAACTGACGGCGCGCGCGACAGCGGTTCTGGCGGACCTCGGCGTTGATAGCGCGGTTGTCGTTTCTGGCGCGCTGGCCGACGGGCAGGCGAAGCAGGGGCCGTATAACCTTATTTTGCTTGGCGGCTCGGTTCCCGCGGTGCCGCAAAGCCTGCAGGATCAGCTCGACGAAGGCGGTCGATTACTTGCTGTGGTTGACCAGAACGGGGTCGGCGTGGCCACGATGATTACGCGTCGGGGCGAAAAATTCCTCAGCGAGGCTCTTTTCGATGCCATGGTCCCGCCTTTGCCCGGATTCGAGCAAAAACAGGGATTTGTGTTTTAGCCAGCTTCGTTTACGTCGCAAAAGCCAATTTATTAATACTTTTCCAAGACATATTGCGATTTCCGCTTGTCTAACGTACTATATCTAGTGCATGTAGATAGTTAACGAGAAATCAGGAAGCGCCGCAGGGATGTGTGCAGGCGGTGTCCTGAATGGTTTTCAAACCGGTCGGTACGAACCGGTGTGTAGAAAAGAAGAGTTGTTCTTGTTGCATCAGTAATTACTCACCAGTTATGTGGGGTGGCCGATTGGGTCGAATTACTGAATGTGTCGTGGGGGCCTTGGCAAGACCGGTGTTTCACCGTATCTATCCACCTCACGCACAACAGAATTGTATGTGAGGATCAGGTTTGATGTTGAAACCCACCGGAGCCGCAAAAACTGGCTCAACCGCTACTCTGGCGGTATTATTATTGGCGTCGGTTGCGGTCTCACCTGCACACAGCGAAACACTCGCCGACGCCCTCGCATCAGCTTACAACAATAACCCGACATTACTGGCCCAGCGCGCCGCCTTGCGGGCAACAGACGAAAACCTTTCGCAGGCCTTGTCAGGCTGGCGCCCGACTTTCGCGCTGAGCGGGTCGTGGGGGCAAAAACGTGTTGAGTCCAGATCGGCCGGGGACGTCTCTCTCGGGCAGAGAACGGCGCAGCTATCTGTTGATCAACCGCTCTACAGTGGTGGTCGCACAGTGAGCGCTACAGAACAGGCCGACAGTCTGATCAATGCCGGGCGATCACAGCTTGCCAGTGTCGAGCAGAATATTCTGCTCTCTGTCGCGACAAGTTTCATGAACCTGCTGCGTGATCAGGCTGTGCTGGATCTGAACGTCAATAATGTCAACGTACTGAAAAAACAGCTGTCCGCCACGCGAGATCGCTTCGAAGTCGGGGAGATCACACGGACCGATGTCGCCCAGGCTGAAGCGCGCGTCGCTGGTGCGGTATCGCAGCAAGTACAGTCTGATGGCAGCCTCAAGCTGGCGCGTGCAGCCTATAAATCGATTGTCGGACAAGCGCCTGGCCAGCTCGAAAAACCATTGCCACTGGAAAGCATGCCCGCAAGCGAGGCAATAGCGCTTGAACTGGCACTGGAAAACAATCCGGCTCTGCGAACGGCGCAACATAATGAAGCCGCATCAAATCATGCCGTCCGGACAGCCTGGGGCGCCTTGTTACCCACGGTCGCCTTGAGTGGCGATCTGATCAAGGCCGAGGATTCAACTTCACGTGGCTCGTCCACTGACACAGCATTCATTGGCTTATCAGTCTCCATTCCGCTTTATCAGGCGGGTGGTGCCTATTCTTCTCTGCGTCAAAGCCGCTATTCCAACAGTCAGCAACGCATATTGGTCGAGCGCGCCCATCGTGATTTACGCGAACAGGTGACACAGGCCTGGGAACGGCTGACAACGGCCCGGGCGACCAAGGTCGCGCGCGCAGCCCAGGTCCGGGCAGCCGGGATCGCCCTTGAAGGTGTTCAGCAGGAACTGGCCGTCGGATCTCGCACCACGCTGGACGTTCTGGATTCGGAACAGGAATTGCTCGACGGCCAGGTTGCTCTGGTTGTTGCCGAGCGCGACGAGTTTGTCGCTTCCTTCGATCTGGTTGCAGCAATGGGTGGCCTGACGGCACAAAGCCTCGGACTTGCGGTCAATTTATATGATCCGACGAAGAGTTATGATCGCGCCAAAAACACCTGGTTTGGTGCAAAAGTCGATGAATGAGCGATGTTAAATTGTTTTTTTAATTGTTTTGGTAACGGTTTATTTAGTTTTTCGGATTTGACTGCCGTAACGTTGCGGCGAAGTGAACCGATAAATAAGGGTTGAAGACTTGACTGACGCTGAAACCCAGCAAGAACCGACGATGGAAGAAATCCTGGCGTCTATTCGCCGGATTATTTCCGAGGACGGAGAGGAAGAGGAAGCACAGGAAGTTGTTGCCGAGGCAGCACCCGTGCCCGAACCTGAGCCGGAACCCGAACCTGAGCCGGAACCAGAGCCCGAACCATTGCCCGTTCCTGAGCCGGAACCCGAGCCAGAACCTGAACCTGAACCCGAGCCGGAACCCGTGGAAGATATTCTCGAGTTAACCGAAGTCGCAGTCGAAGAGCCGCCGGTCCTTGAACTGGATGCGGCCTCCGAGATCGTTGAAGTCGCGCCCGAACCTGTACCGGCTCCTGCCCCTGAACCTGTTCCGGCACCTGTGGTTGCCGCTGAACCGATGCCAGACCCTGCCGGTATTGTTTCCGATATTACCGCTGTTGCCACGGCAAGCGCCTTCACACAGTTTGCCGGTGCCGTCAGCAATGCCAAGGGTGTCCCCCTGGGGGGCATGGGACGAACTCTGGAAGAACTGGTTAAAGAACTGCTGCGGCCGATGTTGAAGGAATGGCTCGACACGAACCTCGAGACAATCGTCAATAGGGCTGTAGAACGTGAAATGGCCAAGCTGGCCGGACACGCTGACGAGGAATAGACCTCTCCGTTCTGATTTTGAGCGGTAATTATTCTGGAAGTGTGTTATCAGCAGCGCTTGAAATATTAGTGGCTGTTACGCGTTTCAGGGTTCTCTGACTGGTCACTGAAAATTCAATCATTCTGGAAGTTGGCAATTGCCATAAAGGTGAGCGCGTCACCCGACTGCGTCCGCCTTTACGAACAAGACGAACAGGGACAAGACCGTCATGCTTGAGAAAACGTATCAGCCCCAGGATATTGAAGCGCGCCATTACAGGAAGTGGGAAGAAGACAACGCCTTTGCCTGCGGGACGCCGGCTGATGCCGATCCCTACACGATTGTTATCCCGCCCCCCAATGTGACCGGCAGCCTCCACATCGGACATGCCCTCAACAACACCCTGCAAGATGTTCTGATCCGCTATCAGCGGATGCGCGGTCGCGACGCGTTGTGGCAGCCTGGCATGGATCACGCAGGCATCGCCACGCAGATGGTGGTCGAGCGACAACTCGATGCCGACGGCAAGACCCGCCACGACCTCGGGCGTGAGAAGTTCATTGAACGCGTCTGGGACTGGAAAGCTGAAAGCGGCGGAGTCATTACCGATCAACTCAAACGGCTGGGCGCGACCTGTGACTGGGACCGCGAGCGCTTCACTATGGATGAGGGATTGTCCAAAGCCGTCATCAAGGTCTTTGTCGAACTTTTTCGCCAGGATCTGATCTACAAGGACAAACGTCTGGTCAACTGGGATCCCAAACTTCACACGGCGATTTCCGACCTTGAAGTCGAACAGCGCGATATCGATGGCCATCTCTGGCATATCAAATACCCCATCGAAGGCGAACCGGGCCGGTTCATCACGGTGGCCACGACGCGACCGGAAACCATGCTGGGCGATACAGCCGTTGCAGTGCATGCTGACGATGAACGCTATCAGGACATTATCGGCAAGTTTGCCATTCTGCCGCTGGTCGGACGTCGCATTCCCATTGTCGCCGATCAACATGCCGACCCGGAGCAGGGATCAGGGGCCGTCAAAATCACGCCCGCGCATGACTTCAATGATTTTGAGGTTGGCAAACGTCATGATCTCGAAGTCATCAATATTCTCGATCTCAACGCCTGTATCGTCAGCGGAGAAGAAGCCGGTGATGTGCCGTCCGACTATCAAGGCCTTGACCGATATGAAGCGCGCGACAGGATAGTCGTCGACCTGCAGGCCCAGGACCTGGTGGCGGAGATTGAAGACCATGCCCATACCGTGCCCTACGGTGATCGCTCCGGCGTGGTGATCGAGCCGTGGTTGACCGACCAGTGGTATGTCGACGCCGGGACGTTGGCGAAGCCTGCGATCGCTGCGGTCGAAACCGGCAAGACAAAATTTGTGCCGGAAAACTGGACCAAGACCTATTACGAATGGATGCGCAACATTCAGCCGTGGTGCATTTCGCGCCAGCTCTGGTGGGGGCATCAAATTCCGGCGTGGTACGGCCCGGATGGCAAGGTATTTGTCGCCTACGATTTTGATGAAGCGAATGAACTGGCGTCCGCGCACTACGGAAGTGAAACCGAACTGGTGCGTGATGAAGATGTTCTCGACACCTGGTTCTCGTCAGCATTGTGGCCTTTTTCAACACTTGGCTGGCCCGACAAGACACCCGAACTGGATCGCTATTACCCGACTGACGTTTTGATCACCGGGTTTGACATCATCTTTTTCTGGGTTGCCCGGATGATGATGATGGGACTGCACTTCATGGACGAGGCACCGTTTCACACGGTCTACATCCATGCCCTGGTGCGCGATGAGCATGGTCAGAAAATGTCGAAGTCCAAAGGTAACATTATCGATCCGCTGGAATTGATCGATCAGTATGGTGCTGATGCCTTGCGCTTTACTCTGGTCGCCATGGCGGCACAGGGTCGCGACATTCGTCTCTCGGCTGATCGTGTCGAGGGCTATCGGAACTTCGCCACCAAACTCTGGAACGCCGCACGGTTTTGCGAAATGAACGAGTGTCGGCCCGTGTCTGACTTCGATCCGGGAAACTGTCAACTAACCGTCAATCGCTGGATGGTGAGCGAAATCGCGAGGCTGACCGGCCGCGTTGACCAGGCGCTGGGCAGTTATCGTTTCAATGACGCAGCTGGCGCCATCTATCAGGTTGCGTGGGGCGTTTTCTGCGACTGGTACCTTGAGTTCATAAAACCGGCTCTGCAGGGCGATGATACCGGTGCCGCAACTGAAACCCGTGCGGCCTGCGCCTGGGTCCTCGATCAGATCCTGACACTGATGCACCCGATCATGCCGTTCATCAGTGAAGAACTTTGGCAACATATGTCTGCCGAGCCGCGAGAAGGTCTTATACGTGGTACGTGGCCCGATTTCGCCGCCGATATTCAGGATCCGAACGCCGATGCCGAGATGGACTGGACGATCCGCCTGATCACGCAAATTCGTGCGGTCCGCTCTGAATTAAACGTGCCGGCGGGAGCTAAAATTCCGATGGTTATCGAAAGTGCTGATGACAGCAATATCGTGAGGCTGGACGCCCAGCGTGATCTGATCATGCGGCTGGCCAGAATAGAGACCTGTCATGTCGGCGATGGATCGAGTGCGGATCAGTCAGGTGCCGTTCAAATCGTGCTCGACGAGGCGACCGTGGTGCTGCCTCTGGCCGACGTCATCGACATCGAACAGGAACGTGCGCGCCTGGCCCGTGAGGTCGAAAAAATGGATGATGAAATCGCCAAGATCGACAAAAAACTCGGCAACGAAAAGTTTATTGCCAAAGCGCCAGGTCATGTTGTTGAAGAACAGAAAACGCGACGAAGTGATGCCGAAGCAACGCGCGAACGTCTAAACGCGGCCCGGGATCGCCTTGCCTGAAGAAACAGCCAACTCGCAGGCGTCAGGCGATTTGTTTGGCTCTCAGGTCTTCGATGTTTGATGCCTGGTCATCATCGGCAATCGCGTCAAGCGGCACAGACGTCGTGCTTTTAACGGTCTTCAGCGCCATTTGACTTTTCACGTTGGCGACACTGGGCAAGGTGAGCAATTTCGTGTCGAGAAAATGTTGAAAACCCTGTAGATCGGTTGCCGATATGATCAGCTGATAATCGAAGTCCCCGGCGACCCAGTAGCAACTCTGTACCTCCGGAATTTCGGCGATTGCAGATTCAAATACTTCCCTTGCTTCGCTCGATCGCGTGATCAATGTCACGCCGGCGATTGCCGTAACGTGGCGGCCGACTTTGCCTGATGCCAGAACACAGGCGTAGTGATCAATGATACCGGTTTGCTCCAGACGTTTTACGCGGTGCCAGCAAGGCGCTGCGGAAAGGCCAACTCGTTCGGCAAGATCCCGGTTGGTCACGCGACCTTCGGTTTGCAGGATATCGAGTATATGTTGGTCAATTTTGTCGAACTGAGCCATTCAAAATGCCTTGTCATTGAGTGCCCGAAATTAAATTTGCCTCGGCACCGTCTGGATATAACAAAATGGTGACCCGATTATGACCAATGTGAAACATCATTTCACTAATGTTGGTGTCGAAACATATTACTTTGTGTTAACAATGGAGTTATTCAGTAAACAGGCAATCTGATTTCTCGAACTATATTCCTGAAAGTTGTTGATTAACAACAACTTGATTATCGATGCCAACTTTTTCAAGTAATTGCGTTTAACGGGTACATAACTTTAAATAATCGCCTATATAGCTAGTCATGGATTGACGAATTTGAGGGAGTGTTTGGGTCGATGTCCGATGTTCGATTGCTTTTGGTCGAGGACGACGAGTTCGTTCACGCGTTGCTTTCAGCCTATCTCGAAAAAGAGGGATTCAAGGTAACTGTAGCGATCGATGGCCGGGAGGCCATGGCGCTCATCGATTCTGAGTCTCATTCCCTGGTTTTACTTGATTTGAACCTGCCCGATGAAGATGGTCTCGTGCTTGCCCGCATGATGCGCTCAAGAACGTCGGTCCCGATCATTGTCATCACCTCGCGTAAAGATGAGGAAGACCGGAAAGCAGCGTTTGAAATTGGCGCGAACGATTTTTTGACCAAACCCTTCGACCCGCGCGACCTTGTCGCCCGGGTAAAGGAATTGATTGGTGGCGACCCGGACGGTTCAGCCAATGGCCCGGATTCCAGTCTGGTGCCGCTTGGTGACCTCACTCTCGACTTTTCGCAACGCATCGTCACGGTCGGCAATGGCTCGGCTGTTGACTTGACGCGCGGAGAATTTAATTTGCTGGCCGCCCTGGTGCGGGCTCCCAACCGTGTACTGAGCCGGGCCCAGTTACTGGATGCCATTACCGTGTCGGATGAACCGCCCTCGGAACGAACCGTCGACGTCCTGATCAGTCGCCTTCGTCGGAAAACCGAGACGAACCAGAGACCACGCCTTGTCGTGACGGTCCCGGGCTGCGGTTATCGTCTGTCTCCGTCACTCACCAACTGATTATTCATTACGACGACGCCGAAACGCTCGCCATGTAGTCGCTCATGGCAGCGAACGACTGGGCCGCCAGCTGATCGATCCGGTTGACCAGACGAAAAATCTCTTCCGGACTTTCACCCCGCAGGGTTTTGCTTTCCAGGTCGCGGATCGTCTCAGCCAGGCAGAACAAGCCGGCAGAAGACGTCGTGCCTGACATCTTGTGTGCAATCTTGCCAATCATTTCGCGATCAAGATCAGAGCGCTCAAGGTGGTCGCGTAATGATACAGTCATATCATGGTATGTCGTTCGCGCCGTGCCGAGCAGCAGTTCGACACGTTCCTCGCCAAGGTCCGTAATCATTCTGGCAATCACGCTTTGGTCAAGGACGTCCGGTGATGGTTTTTCCAATTCCGGGTTGCCTTGCACGCTGGATGTCGAATAGGGATCAGAAATTCGCTGAATTGCCGAAACAAGATGTTCAGGCGTCAGCGGCTTGTGAAGAATTCCGTTCATGCCCGCAGAGAGGGCCTTGTCCTCGGCTTGACGCGTAACATCAGCGGTTAGAGCGAAAATCGGCGTTTCTGCGTTTGACGGTTCTTCAAGCGTCCTGATCAATTTAGTGGCTTCAATGCCGTCCATATCCGGCATCTGAATATCCATCAAAACCAGATCAAAATCTTCCTGTTCGAACAATCTGACGGCTTCAGCACCAGTTTGGACAAGCGTCGTTTGATGACCAAACAAGTTGGCGTAACCGGAAATCACCAATGCACTGGTTTCATCATCCTCAGCGACAAGAATTCGCAATTTCCTGGCGGCGGGATCGTCGGGGACATTCTCGCTGGCCTGAAGCGTCAAAACAGAGGCAATGGGCACAGGCAAGACAACGACAAAGACGGTACCGCCGCCTGGCCGGTTGTGATGGCTGATCCGGCCTTCCATTCGTTCAACAAGCCGTTTGGTGATTGCAAGACCCAGGCCGCTGCCTCCGAAACGCCGGTACATAGCTGAATCACCTTGTACAAAATCTTCGAACATGCGTTTGCGAACATCTGCCGGCACACCGACACCGGTATCTTTTACTTCAATGATCAAGCGTCCATTCTGTACTTCAAGGTCGTATCTGATCGCGACATCGACCCGGCCATTCACGGTAAACTTGATGGCGTTGTCCAGCAGGTTATAAAATATTTGACGGATGCGCGTGGGATCGCCGAGCAGTCTTGGCGGTACCTTCTCGTCAACATGGACGTTCAGCGACAGGTTTTTTTCCTGTATTCGTGAACGCATAAGTCCAGTGACTTCCTCGGTAATGCTTCGCAAATCAAATGCGATCGCCTCAACCTGAAGTGCCGAGGCCTCGAGTTTGGAAAGATCAAGGATATCGTCGAGAAACGAGCCCAGCTTGTTGCCGGCATCCAGCAATGTCTCTGCCAGTTTACGCTGGCTGGATTCGAGATGACCCGAAGCCAGCAGTCGCGCCATGCCGAGAATTCCGTTCATCGGCGTACGGATTTCGTGACTGAGTGTTGCCAGGAATGTCGTTTTGGCGGCGGAAGCGGCCTCGGCACTGTCTCTGGCTTTAATGACCTTTGCCTCGGCCTGCTTTCGCCAACTGATATCGGTAATGGCCAGATGATTAGCCCGCTCGCCTTTCCACCAGGTAGCGCCGGCGCGCACTTCAATCCAGATGAGGGAGCCGTCCTTGGCCGCGCCTTCCAGTTCATAGTTCACGCCATCAAGAAACTCGCCACCAAATATTCTGGGTCTGTATTGATCAACTTTTGACAACTCATGGCTCGGTATCAGTAAACGGGTTGTTCCCAGAGAAATAATTTCTTCGGGCGAGCCGTAACCAAATATCTGGGCGACCTTTCGATTTGCAAACAAAGGCTGTTGCTCTTTCGAGACGATCAGAACGCCTTGTATGGAATTCTCCGCCAGGCTCCTGAAATCCCGCTCACGCAGGCGCAAGATGGTCTCAAAGGTCTTGCGCTGATCGACATCGTAAATCCAGTTAATCACACAGGGTTTGCCGGCAAACTGGATATTCTGAACTGTCAGTAAACCCCAGAAAGTCCGATTTTCCGCTCCATGAAATTCAACTTCGGATTCTGTGATCTCGCCTTGCCGTCTGAATTCATAGGTTAATTCATTCTCGACATGCTCATCAGCCAGGATCGACGAGGCCATGCCGCCTGCCATTGAATTTTTGCCTTGACCCAGCATTTTTTCGGCTTGTGGATTGGTGAACAGAATTTCGCCGCCAAAAGACTGACAGATCAGGACACCGATGGGACTGATGGTCAGCAAATCAAACAGTTGTTCCTCGCGGGCGAGAGATGTCGCGCGATCATGCCGCTGATTGGCGAACTCTCGCGCCGACAAAAACAGAAAACACAAGACGGTTGCGGAAAGCCCCATGGGCGTAAGGACAGGACTGAGTGGCTCCGCTCCGAGCCAGCCCAGAACATTCAGGATGGCCGCGCTTGACGTAAGCAGAACGGGTAACAGGGCTATAAAATTGATATATGAATGAGAGTTATTCAGAACGAACACGCTCCAGAAAACCGACAGGCCGATGATCAAGACGGTCGCAAAGAAGATATATCTGCTGATGACGAATGCGACAGGATAGTTAATCAGAGAGAACAGTCCGACGATCAGTGACAGGTAAATCAATGGTCCCAGAATTTTATTGGCCAGAGGAACCGTCTTCGACAGATCAACGGATTTTCGATAAAACTGGACAGCGGCCACACCGAGAAGGCTTTGGGTCAAAAGCCAGCAAAGCGTGAAATATCTGCCGAGTTCGTCAAAGACCAGGTACTGGTAACCCAGTGCCGTAAATTCAAAAAGACAGGCGAAAGTGACAAATACCAGAAACGGTGCGTGACTGTTGTCGCGTGTTATCGCCAGCTGGATCATTTGATAGAGCCACGTCACCAACAGGATCGCGATCAGAATGCCATGGAAGACAGCATCTGTCCGCGATTGGTCGATGTAGCCGGGCAGCGTCGACAAGTTAATCGGAAAACGCGCCATCGGCCCGCTAACACGTAGATAATATGTGGCGCGGCTTTGGGCCGGAAAATCTAGTTTCCAGGTCAGTATCCGAGCAGGGTAGTCGCTGTCTCGTTCGCCCGTTCGGACATTGCTGATGCGTGCCTGAAAGCTTCCGTCAACACGCGGCACAAAAAGCGTCACATCGTGCAAATTCGGAAAATTAATGTCGAGAATGCGGCTGGCCGGTACAGTCGATGTATTTTGAAAAATGACTTTCAGCCAATGTGTCGCGCGTGACGGCAAGATCGTGGATCGTCGCGCGCCGAGCGGCAGGAAATCAGTATCGTGGCGGCCGCTGCCGATTTCACCAATCGTCAATTCAGTTTTCGGATCGGCGAGATAAAGAAAGTGGCGGCTAATTGATTGGCCACCGGCCTCGCTCGCCGTCGACTGGCCGTCTATGACAACGTCACTGGCCGCAGGTCGGGAGGAGACGACCCCGACACATATCGTCAAAAAAGCCAGAACTGCAAATCGACGTGGAACCTGGAACCGCATTATGACTCAACGGCGCTCGAGATCAGGTCCCGTGTACACCGTTGATCCATTCCGCCACGACCTCTATTTACAGGTCTTGATCGTCAGGCCTTTCGGCAGGACGGTTTCGGCATCGCCACAAGCCACATCAAGCATGGACTGTTCCAGATTTTGGGCCCCCGAAAGATTGGCACCCTGTAACCGGACCAGCCGCATCGAAACTTCTTCAAAATCGACGCCGGACATATTTGCACCCGCAAAATTTGCTCGTTTGATTTTTGCGCGAACCAACTTCGCACCCGACAGGTTGGCGCCACTGAGATTGGCACGATCGAGATCGGCACGTTGCAGGTTGGCTTTGCTTAGATTTGCCCCGGTCATATCTGCTCGCTCGAAATTGACGCTTTCCAGATCGGCCCGGGAAAGATTTGCCCCGGCCAGATTGGCTCGTTTCAGATCTGCTCGCCCGAGATCAATACTGGATAAATTCGCACCGCTGAGATCGACGTTGTCCATGTCTGCATCGCGGGCGTCGGCATTTGACAGATTGGCTCCCTTGAGCGAGGCCTTCTCCATATCAACGGCAATCAGATCCGAACTTGAAAAGTTGATACCGTCGAGCACGGCCTTTTCCAGATCGGCCCGGCGCAGCTGTGCCTCCGATAAATCGGCGTTACTCAAATCGGCGCCCTTGAAGTCGACGTCGCGCAAGTTGGCTTTTTTTAGTTTGGCTTTTACGTAACTGCCGTTCTTGAGGTCTGCGCCGCGCAGATCACATTTTTCGCAGGCATTCGACGATTTGAATTTTTCCAGCTGGCTCGCATTAAAGGCGAGAGCAGGGGTAGCGGCAAATGCACCCGCAATGATGAGCGTCCGAATACGCATTATCGACCTTTCGAATTTGACTGTTACCAGTTCTCTGTCGAGCAATTCCGCTCGTGTGTTCCCAATAAGCACAAACTATACGCTGAATAGCTTATCTAATCGCTTTCAATATCCAGGGTCAATTCACGCCCCGGTTGGCTGATATATAAAAATAAGTACATTTTCCGAACAAACAAGTGGGCTTTACTTGTAGCGTGGCTTGATTCCGGGCTAATTAAGACCTTCAATTTTTTTCCAAACCGTCTCCAGGAGTTGGCCGAATGCCTACCTATCGTTCCCGTACCACGACACATGGCCGCAATATGGCCGGCGCCCGCGCACTCTGGCGCGCCACCGGGACCAAAGAAGGTGACTTTGACAAACCCATCATTGCCATTTCCAATTCATTTACCCAGTTCGTGCCGGGCCACGTCCATTTGAAGGATTTGGGTCAATTGGTCGCTCGTGAAATCGAACGTGTCGGGGGCGTGGCCAAGGAATTCAATACCATCGCTGTCGATGACGGTATCGCCATGGGGCATGACGGCATGCTGTATTCGCTGCCGTCGCGTGATTTGATTGCCGATTCTGTCGAATATATGGCTAACGCGCATTGCGCCGACGCGCTGGTTTGCATCTCAAACTGCGACAAAATCACGCCGGGCATGATGATCGCCGCCATGCGATTGAATATTCCGACCATTTTTGTCACAGGCGGACCTATGGAAGCCGGCAAGGCAAAAATAGGCGGCGAGGAAAAAGCGCTTGATCTGGTCGACGCAATGATTGCCGCTGCCAGCAGCGATATGTCGGACGAAGATGTCATGACGATGGAAGAAGAATCCTGCCCGACCTGTGGGTCGTGCTCAGGCATGTTCACAGCCAATTCGATGAATTGCCTTGTTGAGGCCATTGGGTTGGCATTGCCGGGCAATGGCAGTGTCGTGGCGACCCACGCGGATCGCGAAGAACTGTTTTTGCAGGCGGCACGGACGATCGTTGACATCACCCGCCGCTATTACGAATTAAATGATGAGACCGTTCTGCCGCGGAACGTGGCGAATTTCAAAGGCTTCGAAAACGCCATGACCGTCGATATCGCCATGGGCGGTTCGACCAATACCGTTTTGCATCTTTTGGCAGCCGCGGAAGAAGGGAAAATCGAATTTACCCTGAAAGATATCGACCGGTTGTCCCGCCGCGTTCCGAACGTTTGCAAAGTCGCGCCCAGCAAACCGGATGTCCATATGGAAGATGTGCATCGCGCCGGCGGGATTTTTGCCATTCTTGGTGAATTGTCGCGAGGCGATCTCATCCATCTCGACCAACCGACGGTCCACACACCGACCCTCGGCGAGGCCATTGAGCACTGGGATATCACGACGACCAAGTCGCCCGAAGTCGAAAAACTTTATCAGGCGGCACCAGGTGGTGTCCGCACCATCGAAGCCTTTAGCCAGGATAAACGCTGGGACCTTGACCTCGACCGCGAGGAAGGTGCGATCCGAAATATCGAGCATGCTTTTTCGAAAGACGGCGGTCTTGCCGTTCTTTACGGCAATATCGCCACCGAAGGCTGCATCGTGAAAACCGCCGGTGTTGATCCGTCGATCCTCAAATTTTCCGGCCCCGCCCGTATCTTTGAAAGCCAGGACGCCGCCTGCGCCGGAATTCTTGGCGGCGAAGTGGAGGAGGGCGACGTTGTCGTCATTCGCTACGAAGGTCCCAAGGGCGGTCCCGGTATGCAGGAAATGCTTTATCCCACCAGCTATCTGAAAAGTACCAAGATCGACAAGAATACAGCGTTGGTGACCGATGGCCGTTTTTCAGGTGCAACATCGGGATTGAGCATCGGCCATATCTCTCCGGAAGCGGCAGAAGGCGGCGCGATCGGTCTCATTGAATCGGGCGATATCATCCTGATTGATATTCCGGCCCGGACGTTTGATGCGGATATTTCCGAGGAAGAATTTGAAGAACGCCGGATAAAAATGGAAGAACGCGGACCACAAGCCTGGCGCCCCATTGGCCGCAACCGTGTCGTCAGCGCAGCCCTTCGCGCCTACGCCGCGCTCACGACGAATGCCGCACGTGGTGCCGTTCGTGACGTTGGCCAGGTAGAGCCGGACTAGCGGGTACGGAGCGAGCGAGGGACGCGCAAATGGCAATGGCATTTTTGGGGAGAGCAGCGGCGTCCTTTCGCCCATCGTTCGGCGGGCGTTCAAATTCGGACGGCGATGTCATTGTTGAGCCAAAAGTTCGCCTGCGTGTTCGGCCGAAAATCACTTTTGCCTTTGCCGGAGACGGCATCGCCATTAGCGATCAGCCCGGTGACCTTGCCAAAATGGGTAAGGAATCCATTGCCGAAATAGGTTTGTGTATTGATGTGTTCAATGACGGCGACGCGAGTATAGCCATTGCCGAAGTCGGCCTGGCCGGTTGGTTTGAATCTCCCCAGATCGCGGTGCACGAACCGCTGCTGCATGACAACAAGGCGTGGCCACGAACCCTGCAGCCCGGCGAAAATGTCATTGCTCATCTGGCCACGGGTCTGAAGAACCAGTCCGTCCTCAAATCCTTCAGGCGCGCCTATGCCCGAACGACGGATGATGTGGTGTGTTACGGTGCGGGTGGACCGGCCCTCAAATTCTACATCAAACGCATGCGCGATCAGGCGTCGAGTTCGATCCAGACCGGCGTGTGATCGGAAGCTTTTTCTTTCGCGCGCGGCCGTTTGTCGATCTCGCTGGCCGTCAGGAGATCAGCCGCCTGCGGTGACAGCAGCAAATGATCGATGCGCACGCCGTTGTCTTTCGGCCATGCCCCGCGTTGATAATCCCAATAGCTGTAGGAAATTTCGTTGCCGTGAATGGCGCGCCACGCGTCCGTCAGGCCGAGATAAACCAGCTCACGATAGAGCGCCCGGGATTCCGGCATGCACAAGGCATCTTCGGCAAAGCCTTCCGGGTTCCAGCAATCATCGTCAATGGGGCACACATTGTAGTCACCGGCAAAGACAAAGGTTTCTTCCAGTGCCAGCAGCTCTTTGGCGCGATTGATCAAGTGACGCATCCACGAAAGCTTGTAGTCAAACTTCTCGCCCGGCACCGGATTGCCGTTGGGCAGGTAAATTGACGCCACACGAACCGTGCCGATGGTTGCCTCGATAAAACGGGCCTGCGGGTCATCTTCATTACCAGGCAGGCCGCGCACGACGTCTTCAATCGGGCTTTTCGCGAGTATCGCCACACCGTTGTAGGTTTTCTGGCCGTGCGCCGCGATATTGTAGCCGGCATCCCCGATTTCGAGTTCCGGGAAGTTCTCGTCCGTGCATTTCAGTTCCTGCAACAGCAGAACATCCGGCGATTCCTCACGCAGGTAATCCAGCACGTGCCCGAGCCGGGCCTTCAGCGAGTTAACGTTCCAGGTCGCAATTTTCATGGTTGTTCCGCAAAGCTCTCAACAAAAAAGGCCTGCACAATGGCAGGCCTGTCTATTAACACGTTTCTGGCAGAATTCAGACCGCGAAACTGGACCCACAGCTGCACGATGATGTGGCGTTGGGATTGGTCACGGCAAAGGAAGCACCGATCATGTCCTCGACATAATCGATCATCGAGCCCTGGATAAATCCGATCGACATTGAATCGATAACCACTTTGGCACCATCGCGTTCAATAATGATGTCGTCGTCGTTCAAGGTATGATCAAACGAGAAACCATACTGAAAACCGGCACAGCCACCGCCACTCACGGAAACGCGCACCATGCCGTCGCTCTCATTTTCCTGTTCCATCAGGAAACTGATGCGTTTGGCGGCGTTCTCCGACAGCTGTAGCGGGATGTCAGAAGCCGGGGGCGTGATCTCGTCAACGTTCGACATTTTTACTTTTTCCTAAAACCAATCGAATTAGTCGGGTACTTACCCACCTTATGTAATCATTAGCCCGGATTTGTCAATATTTCGTTGCTGCGGGGGCCTTAATTCATACGCGTATTGAACCCGAAAATTTGCTTTCAGGCCAATCGTTTGAGGGCCTTGAAAGCCGGTGCAAGCCGGAGTACCTTCCGCGCCATGAGCCACAAGGAATTATTTGTCCCGCCAGCCCCCGCAGCCTTTGCCTGCCGACCGGATCAGAGCCGCGGGCGACGTCATGCCGAGCGTGAAAGCGCTACACGCACGTCGTTTCAGCGGGACCGCGACCGCATCATACATTGCGCCGCTTTTAGACGCCTCAAGCAGAAAACACAGGTTTTTGTTGCTCATGAGGGCGATAACTATCGTACGCGGCTGACACATTCACTCGAAGTCTCGCAAATTGCCCGCTCGCTGGCCCGGGTCTTTGGTCTCGATGAAGACCTGGCCGAGGCACTGGCGCTGGCGCACGATCTCGGCCATCCGCCCTTTGGCCATGCCGGGGAAGACGCCCTGGATCTGGCGATGAAACCGTTTGGCGGCTTTGACCACAATGCCCAGACTTTGAAGGTCCTGACGCGCCTTGAGCAGCGCTATGCCGATTTTGATGGCCTGAACCTGACGTGGGAGGTGCTGGAAGGCATTGTGAAGCACAATGGCCCGCTCAGCGGCAACCAACCCGACGCTATTGCAGGCTATATGGACGAACACGACCTGGAACTGGACACATTCGCCAGTGCCGAGGCTCAGCTGGCCGCTATTTCGGACGATATCGCCTACAACAATCATGATGTTGACGATGGATTACGCGCCGGATTGTTCGAGATTGAAGAAATGGCGCACCTTGAACTGGTCGGGCCTGTGTTCATAGAAGTCGCAAAAGAATATCCCGACCTGGATCGCTCCCGAACCATACACGAGGCCGTGCGGCGTCTGATCTCGGCCATGGTCAATGACGTCATCGAGGAAACCCGCCGCCGGATTACGGCCCATAACCCGCAGAGCGCTGTCGAAGTTCGCACACTGGGTGAGCCGCTGGTTGGGTTTTCGGTCGAAATGGCCGACAAGGAACGCGCCCTGAAAGAGTTTCTGTTCGAAAACATGTACCGCCACGTCAAGGTTAATCACATGATGAACGAGGGGCGGCGTATCGTCGGAGACCTTTTTGGAATATACCTCAGCAAACCCGACTGCCTGCCTGATGACTGGCGGAGTCAGACGGTTGAGGCCGACACGCCGCAAACAGCCCGCGTCGTATGCGACTTTATTGCCGGTATGACGGATCGCTTTGCCCTGGAAGAACATCGCCGCTTGTTCGATGAATACGCTGGTACATAAATGAATTTTTTCAATTACTTAACAAAAATAGTTAATCAAAAACTTGAGGAACTGATGGCGGCTGGCACGTTGCCAGACGGGCTCGATCTTTCAAATGTCACGGTCGAGCCTCCGCGCGATGCATCGCACGGTGATGTGGCCACCAACGCCGCCCTCGTGCTGGCCAAACAAGCAAAACAAAAACCGCGTGATATCGCCGAGGCTCTGGCGGCGACACTGCAGGACGTTCCGGAAATAGAGACGATTGATATTGCCGGGCCCGGCTTCATCAATCTGCGCCTGGCTCCTTCGTTCTGGCAGGCCCGGCTTGGCGAAGTGCTACGCGATGGGTCGGACTACGGGATATCGACAAACGGTGAAGGCGAGAAGGTCAACGTCGAATACGTCTCGGCTAACCCGACCGGGCCGATGCATGTCGGTCATGCCCGTGGTGCCGTGGTGGGGGATGCACTCGCGCGGTTGCTCGACAAGGCGGGTTATGACGTCACCAGGGAATATTACATCAATGATGCCGGTGGCCAGATCGATGCGCTGGCCCGATCCGTCCATGTGCGCTACCGCGAAGCGCTGGGCGAGGATATTGGCGAGATGCCTGAAGGTCTCTATCCCGGCGACTATCTCATACCGGCGGGCAAGGACCTGGCGGCACGCGATGGCGATAAATGGCGCGACGCCCCGGAAGAAGACTGGCTGGAGATGTTCCGACGCTTCGCCGTTGACGCCATGATGGTGATGATCCGCGAAGATCTCGCGGCACTGGGCATCAACCACGATGTCTTTACCTCGGAGAACGACCTGGTTCAGGCAAACCGCGTTGACGCAGCGATCCAACAGATGGCGGACGCCGGGCTGATCTACGAAGGCGTGCTTGAGCCGCCCAAAGGCAAGGAGCCCGACGACTGGGAACCGCGCGAGCAATCACTGTTCAAGGCGACGCAGTTCGGTGATGACGTTGACCGGCCGATCAAGAAATCCGACGGCAGCTGGACCTACTTCGCCTCCGACATTTGTTATCACGGCGACAAATATGAACGCGGGTTTGGGACACAGATCGACGTCTGGGGCACGGATCACGGCGGCTATGTCAAACGCATGAAGTCGGCGGTCAAGGCCATTTCGGGTGGCGAGGCCGAACTCGACGTCAAACTGTGCAACATGGTCAATTTGATGCGCGGTGGTGAACCGGTCAAAATGTCGAAGCGTTCCGGCAGCTTTGTCACCCTGCGCGAGGTCGTCGAGGAAGTCGGGCGCGATGTCGTGCGCTTCATCATGCTGACACGTCGCAACGACGCCATGCTCGATTTTGATTTTTCCGTGGTCACCGAACAGTCACGCGACAATCCGGTGTTCTATGTCCAGTACGCCCATGCGCGGGTTTATTCGGTACGCCGTAACGCCGCAGATGCCATTGACGCGGCATTACTTGGCGATATTGATCTGGCGACGCTGGCCGATACTGATTTGTCACGCTTGACCGATGCCGATGAGCTTGGTTTGATCAGGCTTATGGCGAGTTGGCCCCGGACCGTGGAGACAGCAGCGGCAGCGCATGAACCGCACCGGGTGGCATTTTACCTGAACGATCTGGCCGCGGGTTTTCACCAGTTGTGGAACCGTGGCAAGGAGGACGTCTCCATGCGTTTCATCATTGAAGATGACATTGAGCTGACGAGAGCACGTCTTGCCCTGATCAGTGGTGCAGCGGCGGTCATCGCCAGCGGCCTGGCCGTGATGGGCGTCGTCCCGCTTGAGGAGATGCGCTAATGGCTTCTGATATCACGCCACCGCCGCCACCTCCGCCGCCGTCCTCTCCGCCGCCACCGCCGCCGCCACCGTCGGCAAAACCACCTGTACCGCCGACGCCACCGGCTGCGCCGCCGATTGATCCACCGCCGGAATATTTGCGCCGTCCACATAATCATGATGCGCCGGTTGAGGCCGCCGCCAGCACAGGATCGGGCAGGGGTCTCGGATTTGCCTTTCTCGCTGCCCTGACAATTGGTGTATTTGGCGTGGCTATCTGGTTCGCCTATCAGCAGGGCGTGCGCCGGGGCGTACAGATGGCACCGCCACTGATCAAGGCCGAAACCGAACCCGTCAAGGTCAAGCCGGAAAAGCCGGGCGGCATGGAAGTGCTGCATCAGGATAAATCGGTTTACGACAGACTTTCAGGCCAGCCAAAGGCGGCCGAGGTCGAACAGCTTTTGCCGCCGCCCGAATCGGTTGTCGAGAAGCCGCTGGCGATCGTGCGCGACGAGGCCACTTCGACGCCCGAACCTGTTGAGGTTAAACCTGTCCCGGTCACCGAGCCGGAGGCTGAGAAACCGGCACCAAAACCCGAAACGGTCGCGGAGCCGAAACCGGAACCCGTTCCGGTGGTGAAACCTGAAACAGTCATCAAGGCAGAACCCAAACCCGAGCCCAAACCCGACGTCGTGGCAAAAACGGAACCCGCAAAGCCAGCCCCAAAACCAGTTGCCAGGCCAACTGGTCTGACCGGCGGTTATCTCATCCAGATCGGGGCCTATCGGACACCGGCGGCAGCGCAAACCGGCTGGACACGCCTGGTCGCCGGGCACAAGGCATTGCTGGGTAGTTTAAAACCCATCGTCGTTCGGGCTGATCTCGGATCGCGTGGTATTTTTCACCGCCTGCGTGCAGGGCCCGTTGATGGCGCTGAAGCCGCATCCGCTTTGTGTACGCGATTGAAGCAGCGCAAGGTCGGTTGCCTCGTGATCAAACCCTGACGTGACGGCAATTCTCTCCGCCATATTCGGCTGCGCCGGCCCGGCGCTCAGCGATGCCGAGCGCGACTTTTTCAAAACTGCCAATCCACTGGGCTTCATCCTGTTTGGGCGAAATTGCGAAGACCCAGAGCAGTTGAAAGCCCTGACTGCAGATTTACGAAGCTGCCTGACACACGATGACATCCCGATCCTGATTGATCAGGAAGGTGGCCGTGTTGCCCGCCTGAAACCGCCACACTGGCGCACGGCACCGGCAGCAGCGGCCTTTGGACAAATGTACAAGGTTGATCCGGAACGGGCGATCCAGTTGGCGCGCCTGAATGCCGTTCTTATGGGGGAGGAACTGCGCGAGTTGGGCATCAACGTTGATTGCGCGCCCTTGCTCGACCTGACTTTTGACGGTGCCAGCGATGTCATCGGCAATCGATCCTATTCCGATGATCCTGAAATTGTTGCCATCCTGGGACGCGCGGTTTGTGATGGTTTGATCGAAGCCGGCGTATTACCTGTGATCAAACATCTGCCGGGCCACGGCCGCGCCATGGTCGACAGTCATTTCTCACTTCCCGTTGTCGACATCAAACGTGCCGAACTGGCGACCAGTGATTTTGTGCCCTTCAAGGCGCTGGCCGATATGCCGCTGGGCATGAGCGCACATATCGTTTTCACCGATATCGATCCCGACAATCCGGCCACGACGTCGCGCCGCGTGATCGACGATGTCATTCGTGGTGAAATCGGCTTCAAAGGCTTTTTGATGGGCGACGATCTTTCAATGGAGGCACTGGACGGCACCATCGACCAGCGCGGTGTGGCGTCGATCTCAGCGGGCTGCGATGTCGTCCTGCACTGCAATGGAAAATTCGATGAAATGCAGGCAGTTGCCGCAGCCTTGCCTGCGCTGACGCCTGAAGGCTTCGAGCGTTGGCAGGAAGCGAGTGCAATCACCGGGAGACAGCCAAATACGTTATCCGAGGCAGTCGAAAATCCAGAATATCTGGAAATCCTTGCTGAAATGGTCGAGGACGTCATCTGATGCCCGACGATCTCGGACACATGGCATATCAAGTTTCGATCTGGGCACTCCCGGTTTTGCTGGCCATCACCTTGCACGAGGCTGCGCACGCATTCGTCGCCTGGCGGCTCGGCGATGATACGGCCTACAGACAGGGGAGGGTGACGGCCAATCCGCTCCCCCACATTGATCCCATCGGTACCTTTTTTCTGCCGGGCTTTCTGCTCGCCACCGGCGCGCCGTTCCTGTTTGGCTGGGCCAGACCGGTGCCCGTCAATTTCTATCGCCTGCGCCACCCCCGGATTGATATGGTCTGGGTCGCACTGGCTGGGCCGGTCTCCAACCTGTTGATCGCCATTGTCGCGGCGCTGGCCTTTCATCTCATCAGTATGGTTCCGCAACCCGACGTCGCCAAATGGATCGCAAACAACCTCAATAACGCCATCCGGATCAACCTTTTGCTGGCGGCTTTTAATATGCTGCCGCTGCCACCGCTCGACGGTGGACGGGTCGCGGTCGGGCTGTTGCCTGACTTCCTCAGCCGCCCGCTGGCCAGTCTCGAGCGCTTCGGTTTCATGATCCTGATCGGCTTGATGTTTGTTCTGCCGATGCTGGGAAATCTTGTCGGCATCGACCTCAATATTTTCTCGACGATTATTTCGCCGATGCTCGACTTCCTGTATAACTTCGTGGCAATCGTCACCGGACACGCCTGAATGTTTTGCAAATATAGAATGATGATGACTTGACGGACGACACCACCATAGATCCGCCCGAAGACGGCTGGAGCGATTTCGCCGCAAACGACGGAACGGCGTACGCGACGCCGCTGGTTGTTGACCTGCAGGGCTATGAAGGGCCGCTGGATGTTCTGCTGGCGTTGGCCCGGACACAAAAGGTCGACATCACACAGATTTCAATTCTGGCGCTGGCCGAGCAGTACCTGAAATTCATCGCCGAGGCCCGCCGCCTGAGCCTCGAGATCGCAGCCGACTATCTGGTGATGGCTGCGTGGCTGGCTTACCTTAAATCCAAGTTGCTGTTGCCCGATCCGGATGACGACGGCGATGAGCCGAGCGGACCCGAAATGGCGGCGCGCCTGACGTGGCAACTGAAACGCATCGAAGCCTTCCGGGACGCCGGAGCCAAAATCATGGCGCGCGACCGTCTGGGCCGCGATGTCTTCAAACGCGGCCAGCCCGAAGGCATCCGGCAAATTCGCTCATCGACCTACGAAGTCACGCTGTTTGAATTGCTGCGCGCCTACGCTATCCAGAAAGAAAGCAAGGGCATCGCTGAAATCAGCCTGCCGCAGCGCCATCTCTATACGGTTGAGCAGGCGCTCGAACGTCTGGCCAATCTGCTGGGCAGTATTCCGGGCTGGGAGCGGCTTGAAAGTTTCCTGCCCCCCGAGTTGCGCGTTGGTCCCGGATCGAAGGGCGCGCTGGCCGCAACGTTGAGTGCCTCCCTCGAATTGGCGAAAACCGGCAAGCTCACCGTCAGCCAGGGCGAAACGTTTGGTCCGATCTATCTCAAACGCAGCGACCGCCACGATCAGGAAGCTGCTGATCAGGACGATCTGACCCAGGACAACCGCGACCCGTCGTACGAAGGTCCGGACGATCATACGAACACAAAAACAGATACTGATACTGAAACAGATAACGACGAGCCCTCATGACAATCGATCACGACGATATTCCGCCCGAACACCTTCGCATGGTCGAGGCCTTGTTGTTTGCCGCCGCCGAACCGCTGGACGCAGCCAGTTTAACCGCGCGCTTGCCCGATGAAGTTGATGTCTCACTGGCGATTGAAACGCTGGTCGAAATGTACAGGGACCGCGGCGTCAACCTGGTCAACGTCGCCGGGCGCTGGGCCTTGCGCACGGCCCCGGACCTCAAGTTCCTGCTGGAAAAGGAAGTACAGGTCATCCGCCGCCTGAGCCGGGCGGCTGTCGAGACCCTGGCGATCATCGCCTACCATCAGCCCATCACCCGGGCCGAGATCGAGGAGACACGCGGCGTCGCCATCAGCAAGGGCACCATGGACGTGCTGATGGAGGAAGGCTGGGTTCGCCCCAAGGGCAAACGCAAGACACCGGGCCGCCCGGTCACCTACGGCACGACGGCAGATTTTCTGGATCATTTTGGATTGGCGGAACTGACAGATTTGCCGGGCCTCGAGGAACTCAAGGCCGCCGGATTACTTTCGGCCCGCCCACCTGCCGAACTCGTCGCCGAAGCCCGCGCCCATGCTGCCTCCGCCCCGCAGCCCGAAGACGAGGATGAAAAATTCTCCGAATGGGACGATCCTGAAGACGCCGGCGCTGTCGACGAAGAAGAATAGCTGAGCGCTGGAAATCTTATGAGTGTGAACGAACCGACCATCCGTCAGGGCACTACGGACGACGCCGCCGAATTGCTTGAAATCTACCGGCCCATCGTCGAAAGCACATCGATATCATTTGAGCTTGAAGTACCGACCGTCGAGGAATTCGCGCGCCGAATAGAGGTTTCCAACGAAAAACACCTGTGGCTGGTCGCCGAAATCGGCGGAGCACTTGCAGGCTATGCCTATGCCGGATCACACCGGGCCCGAGCGGCGTATGGATATTCCACCGAAGTGTCAGCGTATCTGCATGCTGATTTCCGGGGACAGGGGCTGGGCAGCACGCTCTACAACAAACTCTTCGACGAACTCGAGGATTATCCCTATTTCCACGCCTACGCCGGCATCACCATGCCCAACGACGCCAGCGTTGGGCTGCACAAAAGCGTCGGCTTCAGCTTTGTCGGCACGTTTGAGAACGTTGGCTTCAAGTACAATCAGTGGCACGCCGTCTCGTGGTGGTATCGCCAGCTCAAGCCGGGACTACCGACCTGAGAGAATAATTCTTTTCCTCTGAGCACAAATGAGCTAGCGTTCTTAAGTAATTGAATTTTATCCGATTTATCCTGGTGGTTATGTGAGATAGATCGGTCCGAAGAACTCGGATGAACCTGTAAAAAATCACACGCGTCGTTGATCGCGTCCGTTTTGGGGTCGTCTGGTTTATGTTGGTCTTCGGGGTTTTTCGATCTGTGAGGTTCCTCACAGTTTCGGCCTTCCTGATATTCGGGTTTGTTGCGCTGGTCAGCGAAACCTCTCGCACGTCTTTTGCGGCGACCCAGGGCTCTGTTGGCGCGACGTCCGATGGTGTGCTCAACGTCACGTTGACTATCGCCATTCTCGCCCGGGTCTCGGGCATTGATGACATCGATCTCGGAACATGGAGCGGCACTGGCGATCTGGCGATCTCCGACGATATCTGCGTCTGGGCCTCGGGTGGTGGGTATTCGATCACCGCATCGGGCGATGGAGCCGGCGGGGCGTTCACGCTGGGCTCTGGCGACAACACCGTGGAATACAGCGTCAAATGGGCAGACGGTGGGGGTGCGGAAAGCGGAACAGCACTTACATCGAATTCGGCACTTGAAAGTCAAACTTCATCTGCGACCTCCAGCGACTGCGACGGCGGTAACGATCCATCGGCCACGGTAGCGGTCGAAATCGCAGAAAACCAGCTTGCCGGCGCGGCGGGTGGTAGCTACAGCGGCACCATCACCCTGGTCGTTGCGCCCGAATGATTTGCGACAAAGCGTCGCAAGCCTCACTTTTCCGTTGCCTGACCTTGTCGATTAAGCTAGAGATGCAAATGCGAATGATTTGCAACAACTGAACCCCGACGCACCTGCGACCGATCATTCATAGCGTCTTAGTTGAATTGGCATGAAGTTAAATGAACCCGAAACGTTTTTCGAAAGTACACTCCAAATCCTTGGTTGGCTCCGCTTTATTGGCCATGATTGCCGCAACCAGCTTCACCTCTCCAGGTATCGCGGCTGACGGCATGGTCAATGTCTACTCCTATCGCAAGGAAGCGCTGATCAAACCCCAGCTTGATGCCTTTACCGCGGCCAGCGGCATTCGTGTCAATCTGGTCACCGGCAAGGCCGATGCCTTGCTTGAGCGCCTGAAGAGTGAAGGGCGTAACAGCCCGGCAGATATCCTGCTCACCACTGATATCGGACGTATGATGCGGGCACGGGATGCGGGCGTGCTCAAATCTGTGCAATCCACGGCCCTGGCGTCCTCAATTCCGGCAAAGTACCGCGACCCCGAAGGTCACTGGTTTGGTTTGTCAGTGCGGGCGCGGATCATTTTTTATGCGCCGGACCGTGTCAAGGCATCTGAATTGTCGACCTACGAAGACCTGACGCAGCCCAAATGGAAAAACCGGGTTTGCATTCGCTCATCGTCGAACGTCTATAACCAGTCCCTGCTGGCCTCGATGATCAAACACAATGGTGCCGTGAAGGCCGAGGCCTGGGCGAGGGGCATGGTCGCCAACTTCGCCCGCAAACCACAGGGCGGGGATCGCGATCAGATCCGCGCCGTTGCCGCCGGTGAATGTGATGTCGCCGTCGCCAATACCTACTATTACGCGGCCATGGGCAACGGCAAAAAGAAGTCAGATCGTGCGGCTGCCAGCAAGGTCAATCCGTACTGGCCCAATCAGGCCGGACGTGGTGCCCACGTCAACATCAGTGGCGGTGCCGTGACAGCAAGCGCCAAAAACACGGCCAATGCCGTCAAATTGCTGGAATTTCTCGCCAGTCCCGACGCCCAGCGCCTCTACGCTGACGTTGTGAATGAATATCCCGTGCGCGCCGGCGTGCCGGTATCGTCTGCCGTCAAGGCGATGGGCGATTTCAAGGCCGACGGTATTTTGCTGGCCGAGGTCGCCAAACACCAGGCCGATGCCATTCGCATGTTTGACCGTGTCGGCTGGCGCTAGGCGTATGAACTTTCGGGTCGCATGACGGTCGCCGCTGAACCGGGTACAGCCCGGCGCACCAATGGTAACCGGTTACGTCTCAATCGCTGGGGTATTTTTGCCCTGGTGATTGCGGCGTTGGTAGCCGTCCCGGTTGTCGTTGTCTTTTCGTTTGTCTTCACTCCGGCCACCGACGTCTGGCTTCACCTCGCCGACACCGTGCTGCCACTCTACATTGCCAATACATTGTGGCTGATGCTCGGTGTTGGCGTGGCCTCGTTGACGACCGGCGTGACCACGGCCTGGCTGGTGACGATGACCCGGTTCCCCGGACGGCGGGTGTTTGAATGGGCCCTGCTGTTGCCGATGGCAGTGCCGGCCTATGCCATCGCCTATACCTATGCCGGGATGTTCGAATTTGCCGGACCCTTGCAAACCCTGCTGCGCGAGACTTTTGACTGGGGTCGGGGCGATTACTGGTTCCCGGACATCCGCACACTCGGCGGCGCATTTATGGTGCTGGGTCTCGTGCTTTATCCATATGTCTATTTGCTGGCGCGGGCGGCGTTCCTTGAACAATCGGTTTGCGTGCTGGAGATCAGCCGCACGCTGGGCCGGGGCCCGTGGGGTACGTTCTTCAAAGTCGCTTTGCCCCTGGCGCGCCCGGCGATCGTCACTGGTCTCGCCCTGGTGCTGATGGAAACCGTCAGCGACTTCGGCACCGTGCAGTATTTCGCCGTCGACACCTTTACCACTGGCATCTTTCGCACGTGGTTTGGTCTGGGTGATCCCGGTGCTGCGGCCCAGTTGGCTGCCATTCTGATGGTGTTCGTCTTCGCTCTGCTGTTTCTCGAACGACGCTCGCGCGGCAAGGCCCGGTTTCACCACACCACGTCACGCTATCGAGTCCTGCCGCGCTACCGTCTGGGTCGGGTAACCTCCAAACTGGCCTTCCTCGCCTGCATCACGCCGTTGTTCTTCGGATTTCTGTTGCCCGGCGGACAGTTGCTGGTCTGGTCCATCGAAACCTCGGGCGAAATGATCGACGCAGCATTTTTTGAGTTGATCTGGAATACCGTACTGCTGGCTGGTGCTGCGGCGATTATTGCCGTCATCATTGCCATTGTGTTGGCCTACGGCCTGCGAATAGGCGGTTCGCGCCTGACGTTGATCGCCACCCGGATCGCCAGCATCGGCTACGCCGTGCCCGGCACCGTCATCGCCGTCGGCGTCATGCTGCCCTTCGCCTGGCTGGATAATACGATTGATTCATGGGCGCGGGAGACGCTGGGCATCTCAACCGGCCTCATCCTTTCGGGGACGATTTTTGCGCTTCTGTTCGCTTATCTCGTGCGTTTCCTGGCAATCTCGTTCAATACGGTCGAAGCCAGCCTCGGCAAAGTCACGCCCAATATGGATCGCGCCGCCCGGACGCTGGGGGCGAGACCCCTGGGTGCTTTGTTACGAGTTCATGCGCCGATGATGTGGAGCAGTTTGCTGACGGCCGGGCTTCTGGTCTTTGTCGATGTGATGAAGGAATTGCCTGCGACATTGATCATGCGGCCATTCAACTTTAATACATTGGCCGTGCGCACCTTCGAACTGGCCTCTGACGAACGCCTTGCCGATGCGGCAAGTGCGGCGCTTGCCATCGTTGTTGCGGGCATCGTGCCGGTGATCCTGTTGTCACTGGCGATTGCGAAGGCGCGGCCCGGACTGGGCGTATCGAGGTTGGAAGATTGAGCAACTACGGTCTCAGACTTGAAGGCATCCGCCATGTCATCGACGGCATGCTGGTGGTCGATGATGTCAGCCTTGATGTGCCGGCAGGCGAGGTCATGTGTTTGCTCGGCCCGTCGGGCTGTGGCAAATCAACGACTTTACGTATTGCTGCGGGTCTTGAGGAACTGCAGCAAGGCAGCGTGAACATTGAAGGCCAGGACGTCGCCGGCGACGGACTTGACCCCGTAGCGCCCGAAACACGTGGTGTCGGGCTGGTTTTTCAGGATTATGCCCTGTTTCCGCATCTCAGCGTGCTGGAGAACGTGGCCTTCGGTCTCAGCGAATTGCCCGAAGTCGCCCAGAAAGACCGCGCGCTGGCGATGTTGGCCAAAGTCGGTATGGAAGGTTACGCCTATGGATATCCTCATACCTTGTCGGGTGGCGAACAGCAGCGCGTTGCACTGGCCCGGGCGCTGGCACCGCAACCCCGCCTCATGCTGATGGACGAACCGTTTTCCGGCCTCGACATTCGACTGCGCGACAAGGTCCGCGATGAGGCACTCGAATTATTGAAGGAAACCGGCACCTCGACATTGCTGGTGACCCATGATCCGGCGGAAGCCATGCGCATGGCCGACCGGATCGCTGTGATGCGCAATGGCCGCATCGTGCAGACGGGCACACCGTGGGATATCTACGGCAGTCCGGCAAATGCGTTTGTTTGCTCTTTCTTTAGTGAAGTCAATATCTTGCGTGCTTTTGTTAAAGATGATTCTGTCCATACACCGGTGGGTGATCTATCGGCGGGCGGCCTGGCGGACGGGGCCGCGGCAGAAGTGCTTATCCGTCCCGAAGCCCTGCATGTTTACGAAGCCGGCAGCGGACCGGCAGGTGGTGCCGAGGCTGTCGTCGCGGCCTCCCGCCTGATGGGGTCTTATTGCCATGCGACCATTCGCTTTGGCAGCGGCGTGACAGCACTTGATCTGCACGTCCACGTCGCCGGGCCACACCCGCCGCAAAAGGGATCACGCGTCAAGGTCCGGCTCGACCGGGCCCAGGCTTTTGTATTTCCAGCCGAGGCGGCATCGGCTGAATTGGTGTAATATGTTATCGGATAGTCTGGGGCGTTGCGTCGTGCGGCCTATTCTGCGATTATCCGGCCAAATTCACGGCTTTGCAGTTATGCAGTGGCCGCAACCAGTTAAGGATTAGGGAAAATGGGTGCATTCAGTATTTGGCATTGGCTGATTGTCTTGGTCGTCGTTCTCGTATTGTTCGGCGGTAAAGGTAAAATTTCGGGCCTGATGGGCGATTTCGGCAAGGGCTTGAATGCCTTCAAGAAGGGCGTCAAGGAAGAAACCAACAAGGACGTCGCCGAAGCTGCCGATCCCAACAAAACCATCGAGGCAAATGCCGCAGCATCGGACGCCGGCGTCGAAAAAGACCAGGCAGCCAAAAGTTAGCGGATTGCAGCAGACGCGTTCGCCTTTAGAGCAAACCTTACACATGGAACGGGGCTGCCACGATGTTTGACATCGGCTGGCCGGAATTATTCCTGATCGCGGCTGTGACGCTTGTCGTCGTCGGGCCGAAGGAAATTCCGCACGTCCTGCGCAATGTAATGGGCTGGATCAAGAAAGCCCGCGGTCTGGCGAGTGAATTCCAGTCCGGCGTTGACGAAATGGTGCGCGAAGCCGAGCTCGACAAGCTCAAGGAAGAGATAACCGAAAGCGCTGGCGGTGACATGGATCTGGCGAAAGAGATGCAGGAAGCCATGGACCCCACCGGTGAAGCGGAAAGCGCGCTTGATTTCGACATGTCCGGGTTTGATGCTACCGAACCGCTACCCGGTGATGATGACTGGACAGATGCCCGGCCCAAAGACCTGACGGGCGAAGGCGAAGCAGTGGTCGAGAATTCGATGCTCGATGACAGCCAGATCGAAGAAATCAACGCGACCGTCGAACCCGCTGCCGACAAAAACGGTTAGGTGGGATTGAACCGGTGAGCGATACAGTCGACGAAAATCAGGATAAAATGCCATTGCTCGAACATCTGGTCGAGCTGCGCACCCGGCTGATGTATGCCTTTGGCGGATTTATCGTCGCCTTTTTCATCTGCTTTTACTTCGCCAATCCCATGTTCGATTTTCTTGTCAATCCGCTGGCTGGCCTGTGGGAAGGCAAAGCCGACAAGACGATGATCTTCACGGCATTGCACGAGAAGTTCTTTACCAACATCAAGATCGCCTTTTTTGCCGCCGCTTTCATTTCCTTCCCGATTGTTTCGGGCCAGATCTGGATGTTTGTTGCGCCCGGTCTGTACAAGAAGGAAAAGAAGGCCTTTTTGCCCTTCCTGATCGCCACACCGGTGCTGTTTTTGCTCGGCGCATCGATGGTCTACTACTTTGTCATGCCGGTGGCCTGGCAGTTCTTCGCCAGTTTCGAATCCGTCGGCGGCGAGGGAACCCTGCCGATTGAGATGGTACCGAAAGTCGGCGAATACCTCAGCCTGGTCATGCGTCTGATCTTTGCCTTCGGCATCAGTTTTGAATTGCCTGTGCTGATCACACTGCTGGCACGCGTCGGCATCGTCGGGTCCAAAGGCCTGCGGAAAAAGCGCCGCTACGCGGTTGTCATTGCCTTTATTGCAGCCGCCATCCTGACACCGCCGGACCCGCTCAGCCAGATCAGCCTCGCATTGCCGATCATCTTCCTCTACGAAGTTTCAATCTGGTCGGCCATGTTGATCGAACGCCAGCGCAAGAAAGATGCTGAAGCTGAGGCCGGGGAAGACGGGGACGACGATGTTTGATCTGAAATGGATACGCGATAACCCGGAAGATTTTGACGCCGGTATGGCGCATCGAGGGCTTGAAGGCATGTCGGCGTCCATACTCGATCTCGACAGTCGTCGCCGGACTTGCCAGACCAGACTGCAGGAAAGCCAGACCCGGCGCAACGATGCCTCAAAAGCAATTGGCGCGGCGAAGGGGCAGGGCAACGAGGCCGAAGCCCAGGCCTTGATGGACGAAGTCGCCGGTCTGAAGGAAAGCCTGAAGGCGGACGAAGAGACTGAGCGTGAATTGTCGGAGGCACTGGACGGTTTGCTTTCCAGCATTCCCAACATCCCGATGGATGATGTGCCCGTCGGTACGGACGAAGACGATAACGTTGAAGTTCGAAAGCATGGGGATCAGCCGGTCTTTGATTTTGAGCCCAAACAGCACTTTGAAATTGGTGAAGCGCTGGGCCAGATGGATTTTGAAGCGGCGGGCCGTATATCCGGTGCCCGCTTTGTCTTTCTGACCGGAGCACTTGCGCGCATGGAACGGGCGTTGTCTTCGTTCATGCTTGATCTGCACACCACGGAACACGGCCTGACGGAAGTGAACCCGCCGGCCCTCGTGCGCGACAATGCGTTGTTTGGTACCGGTCAGTTGCCTAAATTCGCCGATGACCAGTTCAAAACCACGGATGGCCTGTGGTTGATCCCGACGGCAGAAGTGCCATTGACCAACCTGGTCAATGATCAGATTCTCGCGGAAGATTATTTGCCACGACGCTACGCCGCCATGACCTGGTGTTTCCGCTCGGAAGCCGGTGCGGCCGGCAAGGACACGCGCGGCCTGATCCGTCAGCACCAGTTCACCAAGGTCGAAATGGTTTCGGTCACCACACCGGAAGAATCCGATGCCGAACTTGAACGTATGACCAATTGCGCCGAGGAAGTTCTCAAACGTCTGGGGCTGGCTTACCGCACCGTCGTTTTGTGCAGCGGCGACATGGGGTTTTCGGCACGCAAGACCTATGACATAGAAGTCTGGTTGCCGGGGCAGGATACCTACCGTGAGATTTCATCGTGCTCCAACACCGGGGACTTCCAGGCCCGGCGTATGAAAGCGCGCTTCAAGGCCGAGGGTGAGAAGGGCACGCGTTTTGTCCATACCCTGAATGGTTCCGGCCTCGCGGTCGGTCGCACCCTGGTGGCCATTCTGGAAAATTATCAGCAGGCCGATGGCTCCGTCGTCGTGCCCGAAGCATTGCGCCCTTACATGGGCGGTTTAGAGGTTATCACTGCCAATGGCTAAAGCCGGAAAATCTGCCCTCAAGCCAATTCCTGGTTTGCGGGTCCTGCTATCAAACGACGATGGTATCAATGCCCCCGGCCTCAAAGTGCTGGAGAAGATCGCCAAAACGATCAGTGACGACGTCTGGATCATCGCGCCCGAGACTGAACACAGCGGCGCCTCGCATTCCTTGTCGCTGCACAATCCATTGCGTATTCGCCAGATTTCGAAGCGCAAGTTCGCTGTCCAGGGCACACCGACGGATTGCGTCATGGTCGGCGTCAATCACGTCTTCAAGGATCAGCAAAAGCCCGGCTTGTTGTTGTCCGGCGTCAATCGTGGCGCAAACCTTGGCGAGGATGTGACGTATTCCGGCACGGTCGCGGCGGCCATGGAGGGCACACTGGTTGGTATTCCCTCGATTTCCATGAGCCAGGTTGGCCAGCGCCTCGAGCGTATCAAATGGGCACCTGCGGAGAAACATGGCCCGGCACTCGTGCGGAAGCTGTTCGATGAGGGCTGGCCCAAAGACGTGCTGGTCAATATCAACTTCCCCGATGTTCCGGCCAGTGCAAAGGTCGGCATCAACGTTTGCCGTCAGGGCAAGCGTGATCTCGGCAGTATGTTCATTGATGAACGCATAGATGCCCGGGGCCGGAATTATTACTGGATCGGTTTCCGTGACGTCGTCGGCGCACCCGAACCGTCAACCGATCTTGCCGCCGTCGAGCAGGGCGATATCGCCGTGACACCTCTGCAACTGGATCTGACGCACCAGGCCACGCGCCGCAAACTCGCCAAAGCACTGGCCTGATACACCTGCAATGGACGATACGCGCATCATCCGTCTGATCATGGAGCTGCGCCAGTCCGGTATCACCGACACGACCGTATTGTCCGTCATTGAACGATTGCCGCGCGATCAATTTGTGCTCTCGAATTTTTCCAAACAGGCTTTTGAAAACACCGCCCTGCCTATTGAGCAAGGCCAGACCATCAGCCAGCCCTATGTCGTCGCCTTCATGACGGAGGCACTGCAAATCGGGGATCGCCAGCGCGTGCTGGAAATTGGTACGGGATCGGGTTATCAGGCCGCCGTGCTCAGCAAGCTTTGCCGTCGCGTCTATACTGTCGAGCGATTCAAATCCTTGATGCGCGCAGCGGAAGAACGTTTTCGAGCACTTGATTTACATAATATCGTCACCCGTCATGGCGACGGCGGGCTGGGCTGGCCCGAACAGGCGCCCTTTGACCGCATCATGGTCACGGCAGCGGCAGCGGAAGTACCGCAAGCCCTGCTTGATCAGTTAAATGTCGACGGCATTCTGGTCATCCCGGTCGGTCGCGAGAACCAGAACCAGGTGATCAAACGCATCAAACGCACCGCAGAAGACGCTTTTGAAGAAGAAGTATTGCTGCCCGTGCGATTTGTGCCGCTTGTCGACGGCGTGGCGAGCGAAAGTCGGCAATAATATTGAAGCCACGGGCTTCGCTTCTTATGATGACCGTCGTGAATTCGAGCAACGCCACAAGATCCACCAAAACGCTGTGCACCGTCGTGATTGCACTGGGCGTAGCTTTGTTTGTCAGCGGCTGCTCACGCCACACGCCGGCACCGCTCTTGAACAAGGCGGGTGCCGTCGGCGCGAATCCGACCAAGGTTATCGCTCAGGTGGGAGATACTGTTTACGCCATCGCCAGCCGATTTGGCGTGCCGGTGCGTGATCTCATTCAAACCAATTTCCTGCTACCGCCCTATACGGTCCGGCCCGGACAATTGCTCAAGCTGCCAAAGCCTGGTGAGCACGTCGTCACCGGGGGCGACACGCTTTACGGTATTTCCCGGCAGTACGGTGTTGATATGACGTCGCTGGCCCGGATCAATCGTATGCGACCACCTTACACGATTCTGGTCGGGCAAAAGTTACGCTTGCCGGCTAACGCCCAGATGACCCAGGTCGCTGTGAACCAGAAACCGGTTGTGCTCAAAAGGCCTGCTGCCAAACCCGCCGCGAAACAGCAGACGTCGGTAAAGGTTCCCGGCAAGAAGCCGCCAGTCAAAAAAGCCGCCCCTGTCAAAGACCCAAAAGTCCCGGCGCGATCCGGCAGCCGTTTCGCCTGGCCGCTCAGGGGGCCGATCCTGTCGAATTTCGGGGCCAAAAAGGGTGGTCTGTATAACGACGGCATTAATATCGCCGCCAAACGCGGGCAAAAGGTTCACGCCGCCGAAAATGGTGTTGTCGCCTATGCCGGCAACGAACTGCGCGGCTTCGGCAATTTATTGCTGATCCGCCACAAAGGCGGCTGGATGACGGCCTACGCCCACGCCGACAAACTGCTGGTCAAGCGCGGCCAGACCGTCAAACGCCAACAGGTGATCGGCTTTGCCGGTTCCAGCGGCAGCGTCGCCAAACCACAAGTCCATTTCGAAATCCGCAAAGGCTCCCGTGCCGTCAATCCCTTGAAGTACCTGGCGACGGCAAATTTGCGAGAAATTCGGGTCGCCGGAAATCAATAGCGTTTCACCTAAACCGGGACTTCATCCTTCAGGACGGTGACCCGGTGCATCAGGCGGTGGGCCGGGTGATAGTCGGCAACGGCGTAGTGCACGGTGGCGCGGTTGTCCCACATGGCCACGGTATCGGGCGTCCAGCGGAAACGCACCTGAAACTCCGGCAGTGTGATGTGGTTGATCAGATAGCCGAGAATACTGCGGCTCTCATTGTCGCTCATGCCATCGATATGCCGGGTGAAGGATTCGTTGACGAACAGGACCTTCTCGCCGGTCTCGGGATGGGTTCGGACAACCGGATGTGACACCGGCGGATGATCGAGACGCGCGGCTTCCATGTTGTGGTAGCGCTCGCCCTCCCAGAGATACTTTTTGAAGGGCCGTTCATAAAGGTGCATGTAGTCGTGTGTCGCTGTCAGACCGTCGAGCATGTTCTTCATATGATCGGGCAGGGCTTGATATGCCGTCATCATGTTGACCCAGATCGTATCGCCGCCGGCTTCGGGCACATCAATCGAGTGCAGGATCGAGGCAAAGTCCGGCATCGCGGCAAATGAATAATCGGAATGCCACGTGTTGACCGTCGGCGGCCGGTCGGCGTCGTTCTCCAGCACCGAGACATAAGCATTGTCGGGATGGACACGAAACATGCTGTCCGGCACTTCAGGCACGCGGCCAAACAATCGCCCGAAGTCTGCTTGCTGATCCGGTGTCACCGGCTGATCGCGGAAAAACACGACGCCGTAGTCCATCAATGCCTGATGTACTGCTCCGGCTTCTGCTTCACTCAATGGCTGACACAGATCAATACCCGTGATCTCGGCACCAACGCATATCGTGAGAGGGGCGATGTCCATCTGTATTACAGCCTTAATCCAGAGTTTTGCCGAGACGGCCGGCGAGGTCCTGGATGTATTGCCAGGCGACACGACCGGAGCGTGAACCACGCGTGACCGACCACTCCACGGCCTCGGCACGCTGGGTCTCTTCATCGATATCGAGCTTATAATGATTGGCGTAGGCGGCGATCATCTCGAGGTATTCCGCCTGACCGCAGGCATGGAAGCCGAGCCAGAGGCCAAATCGGTCAGAAAGAGAGACCTTTTCCTCGACCGCTTCCGAAGGATTGATCGCGGTTGAGCGTTCATTTTCGATCATATCGCGCCGCATCAGGTGACGCCGGTTGGAGGTCGCGTAAAAAATCACGTTGTCGGGACGGCCTTCGATGCCGCCTTCCAATACCGCCTTCAGCGATTTGTAGGTCGAATCGTCGCTGTCAAAGGACAGATCGTCACAGAACAGGATGCAGCGTCGCTCTGTTACCGTCAGCAAAGTCAGCAAGCGGGGCAGCGTCGGGATATCCTCGCGGTGAATTTCGACCAGAACCAACGATCCCGGTTTTTTCTGGTTAATTTCGGCATGGGAGGATTTCACCAGCGAACTTTTGCCCATCCCGCGCGCGCCCCACAGAAGCGCATTATTGGCCGGAAATCCGTCGGCAAAACGCTGGGTGTTCTCGACCAGAATGTCGCGCACCCGGTCAACGCCTTTCAACAGCGATATTTCGACCCGGTTGACCCGGGTGACCGGCTGCAAAACATTATCTTCGGCATGCCAGACATAGGCATCGGCCACGCTTAGATCCAGAGCGTCGGGCACCGGCGGCGACATCCGTTCAAGCGCATCGGCGATTCGGCCGAGAAAGGGGGCAAGATCGTCATTATTCATGTAAATAAAGTCCTGGATTAAATAAGCGCGAGACCCTATCACACCCTGCATCAGGGTCAATATTTGGACGCTGGTGCAGGGCCTTATTGTGATGGTTTGCAAACCGCTGTCATATCGTTATAGTCCGGCAACTTTTTCAGCGCGGTAATAACGCGGTGCTTATGCCGTTTTCCTGCCGCGCTTGCCAATTTCAAGGGGGCAAATATGCTCATTTCTACAGCTTACGCACAGGCTGCCGGCGGCGCGCCCGAGGGCGGTATGTTCATGCAGCTTATGCCGCTGGTTCTGATTTTCGCCGTTTTCTACTTCCTGCTCATCCGTCCGCAGCAGAAAAAGGCCAAGGAACACAAAGCCATGATCGCTGCCGTCCGTCGCGGCGACAAGGTTGTCACTGCCGGTGGCATCTTCGGCAAGGTGACCAAGGTCCAGGAAGATGACCGCGTCACGGTTGAAATCGGCGATGGCGTAAAGATCGACGTTGTTGGTTCGACCATCTCCAACGTCATTGCCCGCAGTGATGCGCCGGCCAACGATTCGAAGAAAAGCAGTACCAGCACGGACGATGATCGCGCCTCGGGATCGAATGACGACAGCATCGGCAGTCGCCTCAGCGGTCTGCTCGGTGGCAAGAAAAAATCCGACTAGGGTTCAACAATGCTCTACTTCGCGAAATGGAAGATCCTGCTGATCCTCGGCATCTCGCTCGCCGGGTTGATGTTCACTGCACCCAACTTTCTTGACCGGGAAGTAACTGACGGTCTGCCGGACTGGTTGCCGCACAAGCAAATCAATCTCGGCCTCGATCTGCAGGGCGGATCGCATCTGCTGCTGGAAGTCGATACCAACGCTGTTGTCCAGGAACGTCTGCAGGGACTGGTCGAAGCGGCACGCGCAGATTTGCGTAAATCTCGCATCGGCTATACCGGCGGTCTGGGCGTGTCGGATGGCGACAAGGTTATTGTCCGCGTCCGCAAACCCGCCGACCTCGACAAGGCCGTCGAAGTCGTCAAGGGCCTGGCCAATCAGCTACAGCCGTCCATCATGGGGCAGGGCGGTGGTGCCGACATCGACGTCGAAGTGCTTGATGGCAACATTATCCATATCACCATGACCGAAGTTGCGATCAAGGATCGCAAACGTGCTGCCGTCGAACAATCGATTGAAGTCGTGCGCCGGCGTATCGATCAGACCGGCACGCGGGAGCCGACCATTCAGCGCCAGGGCGATGAGCGCATTCTGATCCAGTTACCCGGCGTCAAGGATCCTGACCGGATCAAACGCCTGCTGGGCAAAACTGCCAAGATGGTTTTCCGCTTTGTCGATCAGTCGACAACTGTCGCCGATGCCTTGCGCGGACGTGTACCACCGGGTTCTGAGTTGCTTGAAGAGGAATCACGCGACGGCGACGGACCGCCCCGGCAATATGTCGTACGCAAGCGTGTCATGGTCAGCGGTGAATCGTTGATCGACGCCCAGCCGACCTTCGACCAGGGCCGTCCCGTTGTCAGCTTCCGCTTTGATTCCGTTGGTGCCAAGCGCTTCGGCGATGCGACAGCAAAAAACGTCGGTCGACTGTTCGCCATTGTGCTTGATGGCAAAGTCGTCAGCGCACCTGAAATTCAGTCCCCCATTCTCGGCGGGTCCGGCATTATTACCGGTGGGTTCTCCGTCCAGGGCGCCAATGACCTCTCGGTTCTGTTGCGCGCCGGTGCCTTGCCCGCACCCTTGAAAATTCTTGAAGAACGCACAGTCGGCCCTGATCTCGGTGCCGACAGCGTGCGCGCCGGCAAGATCGCCAGTGCGCTGGCTTTTGTCCTGGTCATGGTCTTTATGTTCGGCTCCTACGGCTTGTTTGGCCTTGCCGCCGATCTGGCCCTGATCATCAATATTGCCCTGATCGGTGCCGCACTCAGTGTGCTGCAAGCCACTCTGACGTTGCCTGGTATTGCTGGCGTGGTGTTGACAATCGGTATGGCAGTTGATGCCAATGTGCTGATATTTGAACGCATCCGCGAAGAGGCGGCCCTGGGCAAGACACCGTTTGCTGCCGTGGACGCCGGGTATAAACGCGCGCTGACCACAATTATCGATGCCAACGTCACCACGCTTATCGCGGCGATCCTGCTGTTCGAATTTGGGTCAGGTCCGGTCAAGGGTTTTGCCGTGACGCTTGCCATTGGCATTGTTACCTCGATGTTCACTGCCGTGACACTGACGCGTTTGTTGGTCGCTCTGTGGCTTCGCCGGACCCGTCCGGTCCAGTTGCCGCTGTAGGAGAGATAAGATGATACGTATTCGCCTCGTACCGACCAAAACGGCCATCCCCTTCATGCGCCAGCGCGTTGCGGCCTTCGTGCTGTCAATTGCCCTGATCATTGCGTCCATCGGCCTCTATGCCAGCAAGGGTCTGAATTACGGCATTGATTTTGAAGGTGGCATTCTGATCGAGGTTGGTTCCGACCAGGCGGTCGATATCGGTAAGATGCGCAATGCGCTTGGCAATCTCGGCCTCGGTGAAGTCGCCTTGCAGGAGTTTGGCCGCGATACCGATGTGCTGATCCGCGTCGAACGCCAGCCCGGTGATTCAACAGCCCAGCAAGTTGCCGTCGATGCCGTCAAGGTGGCGCTGGCCCAGGAGATCGCTTCAAAACTTTCCTATCGCCGTGTTGAATTTGTCGGCCCGAAAGTCAGTGGTGAACTGGTCGAGGCCGGAACAATGGCCATGTTGCTCGCCGTCGCCGCCATGCTGATTTACATCTGGTTCCGATTTGAATGGCAATTCAGTGTCGGTGCCGTGATCGCCCTGGTGCATGACGTCATCCTGACCATTGGCGTGTTCTCGCTGCTCGGGCTTGAGTTCAACCTCTCGATCATCGCCGCCATCCTGACGATCATCGGCTATTCGATGAACGATACTGTGGTGATCTATGATCGTATTCGCGAGAACCTGCGGCGGTATCGCACGATGCCGTTGAAGGAGTTGCTCGATCTCAGTGTCAACGAGACACTTGCCCGTACAGCCATGACCTCGGTCACCACCTTGCTGGCGCTGCTCACACTCTTTTTCTTTGGCGGCGAGGTTATTCACGGCTTTACCTTCGCCATGATGTGGGGCGTGGTCGTCGGAACTTATTCATCGATCTTCGTTGCCGGTCCGTTGCTGTTGTACTTCGGCATCCGGCGCACGGATGAAGACGCAGGCAAGGATGACCCGAGCGTCGCCAAGGGCGACAGCCAGGCCATCGAAGCGGACTAGACACCTTACGACAAGGCAAGGGCGCAGACATGGACGTCACGCCACTCATCCCCAAAGGACGCCAGGTCTTGCAAGCCTACGGCGATGGCGGATTTGTCATTGCGGATGTGCGCCATCGCGGCAACGTTATCGTCCAGATCGAACAGACGGAAGCGCTGGCAATCGAGAGCTTCGATGAACTGACGCTCGATCACTTGACGGACTTGTGGGCGGAAGACGCAGACGTTGAGTTACTGCTGATCGGTTGTGGCCCGACCATGGCCTATGTGCCCGACGACATACGCGCGGCCCTCAAATCACACGGTATCACTGTCGACGGCATGGACACCGGGGCCGCTTGCCGAACCTACAATGTCCTGCTCTCCGAAGAACGCCGTGTCGCGGCCGTGTTGTTCGCAGTCGAGTAATGGCCGACGACACGAACATTCCCGTTATCGACATCAGTGGCCTGGACGCTGAGCCATCTACCGAGCTATCCGTTGCACGTCAAATTCGCGAAGCCTGCGTCGATCGCGGTTTCTTCTATTTGACCGGCCATGGCATAGCAGCGGAAATGTTGGCAGATGTGTTCGCTTCGAACCGTGAATTTCACGCCCGCCCTGACGTCGAGAAGCTGGAGATAAAACTCAACACGTGGCACCGCGGATATCAGGCCTTCGCCACCTCAACCCTTGTGTCCTCCGAACGTTTCGCCCCGGCGAGGACCGCCAATCAGCTTGAATCCTTTATTCTGCGTCACGAAGTATCGCCGGATGATCCGGGCTACCGGAAACATGAACTGATGGGCCCCAATCAGTGGCCGGCAAATCCGGCGTTCAAAGCCAACGTTAGCCGGTATGACGAGGCGGTGCGAGAACTCGGTTCCCGGCTGCTATCCCTGATTGCCCTGGCCGTTGGTGAAAACCGGGATTTTTTCGGGCAATTTTTCAATCCGGCCTCAACAGCGCTGCGATTGATCCATTACCCGCCAGCCGCCGAAGATCGTGCCGCAGACGAGTTCGGTATCCATCCGCATACGGATTACGGGTTCATTACGATCCTGGCTCAGGATGATGTCGGCGGACTTGAAATTCAGACAACTGACGGCGGCTGGACACCGGCGCCTTCGATCCCGGGTAGCCTGGTTGTAAACATTGGCGACATCCTGGCGCGTTGGACCAACGATGTTTTCAATTCAACGCCCCACCGCGTGATCAACAACTCGACGACGCGCGAGCGCTATTCAATCGCCATGTTTTTTGATCCGAATATTGAGGCGGAAATACGCGGCCTCGAGAAATTCTGCGACGAGCAGTCCCCGGCAAAATACCCGGCCATACGCTATGGTGATTATTATCGCCACCGCCTCGACAACAACTACCCCGACCGCACAAACGATCAAACCTGACGATCAATCAAATTTCAACTTGGGCACATGGGACTGAAAGTCGGCGTCGGTGTGACCGAGCCAGCTGATCGCCCCGGAGAGCTCTTCAAAAATTCTGATCTGGAAAGGGTTGGCCGAAACGTTTGTCAGTTCGACATAATTCCGCCAGCCGGCCAGTGCCGGACCGCCGGAACAAACCACCGCGCTTTTCAGTTTTTTCTCGATTGAATCTTCGGGATCGTTCTCGAAGAAACGTTCAGAAAAACCCATGGCACCAAGAATTTCTTCATTTTCAATCGCCCAGGTTCCTTCCCTGAAATCGACGAAATGATCGTACCCCATGACGTCGTCGGGGTATTGCCCCAGCGCAGCTTGCCAGTGAATCCATTCGTGGATAGTCATTGTGACGCCATAAGCGTGCCAGACAACAACACGTAAGGGCCTGGCGACTGTGTAATTGGGCTCCACCCGGCTATAAGCCATGGAGGACACCGGTATTCAGATCCGCCGGGATTTCGTTATTCATTTCAACCATCATTAATAATCTTGATCTTTGAATAATCTTATGACGCCAACCAAAGGTAATTTCAAAAGGAAATTTGCCCGCCGAAACACGATTTAGCCTTTGTTTGAGATGGTTTGGTGGAGGCAAAGGGCAATTAATTCATTCGCGGTGGCCTGGCGGCGTTCGCTGTACGCGCGCAGGATCATCGACGCGGAGCTCGAAAATCAGGGCTAAAAAAAAGGCGGAAGCCCGAAGACCTCCGCCAATTCGAAAACCTGAAAGATTTCCTAGAACAGGTTTTGTGCCGCCACCATGGAAAACAGCATGGGGAACGACAGCAGGGTATTGGTCCTCGAGAACAGCATCGCCGTGCGCGCCGCAGCCGCTTTGGCATCTGCCTCAACCTCGACCATACCGAGGGCTTTTTTCTGGTTCGGCCAGATGACGAACCAGACGTTGAACCACATAATGGCGCCCATCCACATGCCGAGACCGATGAACATGTCTTTCGGGACATCTCCACCGCCGCCCAGCGTAATGGCCGACATCAGGTAACCATTCATCTGCGCGACAATCAGGCCGGTGACGATGGTCGACATCGCACCCCAGCGGAACCACCACAACGCAGCCGGGGCAATAACCTTGCCTATGGCCGGTTTCTGGTCGTCCGGAATGTTGGGCATGTTGGGGATTTGCACAAAGTTGAAGTACCAGAGCAAACCGATCCACATCACACCGCTGACGACATGCAGCCAACGGAAGAAGTAGACGCCAAATTCTGACGATGAATAGCCCTGTGATTGATAGTAGATAACGAACATCACGGCCGAGAGCACAAGGCCCGCGATCACGGTGTTTCTGAGTGAGGAGAGTATTGCAGCCACTGTATTTTCCCTTCGTCGATCGTTACGGATGACTTGATACGCCAAACCTGCTGATCGGGTTAACAAACGGGTTTGGTGGATCAAAACATTCCCAAACCCCGATACCAAAACAAGTCGTTATTATTGTTATGCTCACTTGATTACCCGAGTCCGCACGTGCGAATAACGGGTACGTTTTGCGAACCTAGGAGCTTTTTAAACAAATGTGAAGGCTAAACGAGAAGAATTCTCATCTTAACCAAGATTAATTTTGCCCCGTTTTACCCCCCACATGTTGTGCCATAAGGCGTAATATACCACAGAATGATGAAACTCGACGATCAAAATTATTGTATCCGCCAGTCAAGGGCACGGGATTACGACCGCTATATCGCGACCCTGGCGGCACCGTCGGCCTTGCGTGGATATCTCTCGGTGCTGCTGGCCTTCAACGATGAAATCGCCCGTGTGCGTGACACCGTCTCGGAGCCGGCACTTGGCGACATCCGCCTGACATGGTGGCGCGAAGCCGTCAACGAAGCAGCCCTTGGCACGCCAAAAGAACACCCCATCGCCCGTGCCCTGGCCACAACTGTGCAAACCCGCGACGTCGATCCGCATTACCTGCACACCATGATCGACGCCCGGGCACGTGACCTCGATGACGCGCCGTTCAATTCCCTGGAGGAACTCCAAACCTACGCCGACGCTACCTCCGGCAACCTGAGCCTCGCCATGCTCGACGTCCTCGGCGTGAAGCAGGATGCTGCCCAATCCGCCGTCCGTCAAAGCGGCACCGCCTGGGCCCTGATCGGCTTGCTGCGCGCCTTGCCCCACCACCGCCGCGCAGGCCGCGAATTCATCGCCAGAGATATTGAAGCCTCCACCATCGCCCGCCGCGCCGAAGACCTCATCATCGCTGCCCGAGGCCTCAGCCGCCAGGTCCCCCGCCAGGCCAACGCGGCCCTGCTAAGCAATCGTATCGCGGATATCTACCTGGCGCGGTTGACGGTGGCTGATCACGATGTCGAAAAGACCGACTTCGAAGTCTCCCAGATGAAGAAAGCAGGAACCGTCCTCTGGCACAAAGTGCTCGGTCGCTACTAACCGACCCAACCGTCATTGCCGCGAAGCCGGGAATCCATTGGGCGTTTACCGTAAATGCATTCTGTTCAGTATGGACCCCCGCCTTCGCGAGGGTGACGGCCTGCGCTTGAGGCCCTTGGGTTAATCGGTTTACTCCGCCGCTACAGCATTCCCGCCCAGCCAGGCATCAAAATCTGCCAGCGCCCGTTTGCTCATGGCAGGTTTGCGTTCCTTTTTGTGGACGCGGGTTTCGAGCGGCGGGAACAAACCAAAATTAACGTTCATGGGCTGGAAGGATTTGGCGTCGGCGCCGCCGGTGATGTGGCTGATCAGCGCGCCGAAAGCTGTGGTTGGCGGCGGCGGGGACAGAGTTTCGCCGAGGCGCTCGGCGATGGCGAAGCGTCCGGCCAGCAGGCCCATGGCAGAGCTCTCAACATAGCCTTCAACGCCGGTGACCTGGCCGGCAAAGCGCAGGCGGGGGTCGGCGCGTAATCTGAGTTCGCCGTCCAGCACCACGGGGCTGTTGAGGAAGGTGTTGCGGTGGACGCCGCCGAGCCGGGCGAACTCGGCCTTTTCGAGGCCAGGGATTTTGCGAAAGACGCGGGTTTGCTCGGCGTATTTCAGTTTGGTCTGGAAGCCGACGATATTGTAGAGCGTCGCCAGCTTGTTATCCTGGCGCAACTGGACAATGGCATGGGACTTCACCTGTGGATCACGCGGATTGGTCAACCCGACGGGCTTCATCGGGCCCCAACGCAAGGTCTCGGGCCCGCGTTCCGCCATCACTTCAATCGGCAGGCAGCCTTCAAAGTAGGGCGTATCCTGCTCCCATTCCTTGAACTCGGTTTTGTCGCCGGTCAGCAGGTCGTCGATGAATTCCGCGTACTGGGCCTGGTCGAGCGGGCAGTTGATGTAATCGTTGCCATCGCCCTTGTCATAGCGCGACTGGAACCAGGCCTTTTCCATGTCGATGGATTCGCGGTGCACAATCGGTGCGATGGCATCAAAGAAGGCAAGACCGTCATCGCCCGTCAGATCACGGATTGCGCTTGCCAATGAGTCCGAGGTCAGTGGGCCGGTGGCGATAATCACCGACGACCAGTCCGCCGGCGGCAAGCCGTTGATTTCACCGCGCTCGACCGTGATCAGGGGCTCGGCCTCAATCGCCGCCGTCACAGCGGCCGAAAATGCATCGCGGTCAACGGCGAGGGCACCACCGGCCGGCACCTTGTTGGCATCGGCACAGCGCATGATCAACGATGAGGCCCGGCGCATTTCCTCGTGCAGCAGGCCGACGGCGTTGTTCTCACTGTCATCCGAGCGGAAGGAGTTTGAGCAGACGAGTTCGGCGAGATTGTCGGTTAAATGGGCATCCGTGCCGCGCTCAGGGCGCATCTCGTGGATGATCGCCGGCACACCGGCCCGGGACAGTTGCCACGCGGCTTCACAACCGGCGAGGCCGCCGCCAACGATATGCACTGCTGAATTGCTCATGTGTCCGTATTTCCAAAGTCTGCTTGATGGAGGAGGGGTATAGGCCATACAGTCGCGGCGACAAAATCAATTCTGCCATGATGCTGGAGAACCCGCTTGACCCTCGAAGATTTCACCCCGATCCTGATCGCCCTGGCGATCCTCGTGACCTTTCATTTTCTGCGCCAGTTCATGCTGGGCCAGACCATCAGCGCCAATGAATTGTCTGAACGCCTGAAGGATGAAAACGCCGATATCGCCCTGATCGATGTGCGCAGTGAGGGCGAATATACCAGTGAACTCGGCCACATTCCCGGTGCCGTGAATATTCCCGTCGGCGAAGTCGGAGCCGAGATCAAGGCTCTGGGTAGCAGCCTCACCGCTGATCCTGACAAACTGTTCGTCACGATCTGCCGCACGCACAACCGCTCACCGCGCGCTGCCCGCATGCTGCGCTCGGCCGGCTTGAAGAACGTCTCCGTGCTCAAGGGCGGCATGATGGCGTGGGCCGGCAAAAAACTGCCGACGGAGCGCTGATCAAGAAGTGATCACCCAGCAAGAAGTGATCACTGTGGAATTGACGCCCATGTACGGACGTGACAGCATAAATCAAACGTCAACTCAACGAACGAGGTCAGCCATGACTTTATTCCGTCGACTTTCCCTTCTTCTCCTCGGCGCCGTTGCCACTACTGCGATTGGTAGTAATACCAGCATCGCCGCGCCACAGATCCTTGGCCTGATAGCCAGTGCTGATCCCTTGCCGCTGAACTGCGAACACGGCATTTGTGCCACCCAGGCCTCAAGCTTTTGCCTGCAGAAATGGCGCCTGTCGCCTCCGGCCGGCACAACCTTCAGCGTCGCCAACAATCGCGGAATACGATTGATAGCAACACTGAAAGACGGCTCACAAGTCGTTGTTCCAAAACCACAAATGTCTATTGTTGCTTCACGTGGGCATACCTCCGTTCAGCTCAGCGTTGATGTCAAGTGGATGAACAGACGCGGCTATCAGTCGGCAGCCATCGAAATCGATGAAAACGTCTCGCTGATCCCGCATGAAATGGCCAATGACCCCAAACCGCAAACGGCGCGTGATATCAAAGTTGCCACGGGGCCGCTGCGGTCGCTGGGCAGCAAAATGGTCGATCATCAAAGCGGTGTCTCTGGTACTGCACTGGGGGCTGCCAAACTGCTCAACCGGGTCGCCAGCGCCTTGCCGAAACTGGGGCGCTCGCATGTGCCGATCCGTGAGAAAGCCTGGGAAACCGGCATGCAGGGCGTGGTCAAGGCAAGCGCCCGCCAGATTGCCACTGCCCGTGGAGAGTTCAATCATTGCATGGAGCGGACCACCGTTGGCTACCAGTCGTTGCGCCAGTGCCTCGGCTCCCGCCACGACATTCTCGTCGGCAAAATGAACGACCGCTATTGGGCCGCGACCGACCAGAATATGTAATCGGGCCTTGTCAGGTCAGTTTTGGGCGAGGCGATAGACTCGGGTTGCCGTGTCATGGAACAGGTTCGCTTTTTCGGCCGCGCTGTAGCTGGCCGTCAGGCGCTTGAACGAATTCCACAGAATATTGTAGCTGCAACTGGTCTTGTCGACCGGGAAGTTTGATTCAAACATACAGCGTTCAACACCGAATTGCTCAATGGCGTGTTCGTACCATGGCCGCGTCGTTTCCATCAAAGCCTTGCTGGACGGGGGTTTTGGCTGTTCATGCCAGCCAAAACCGTTAATTTTCATGTTAATGCCGCCGAGTTTGGCGACGACATTGGCGCAGGTCGCAAGATCGCTGATCGCCTGACGCCATGCCGGTAAGCCCTCGTCGCGTTTGCCTGCATAGGGGCCGATGCCGAGCGGTCCGCCAAAGTGGTTCAGGATGATGGTCGTCTCGGGAAAGGCTCGGGCGAGGTCGGTGAGTTCTGCCAGTTGATGCGAATAACACCAGCCCTCGAAGCTCAGGTCACGAGGAGCAAGCGTCGCAAAACCTTCGCGGAACTTTGCATCCAGATAAAGATGCCGCATCGGATTGAAGTGGCTGTTCGGCACCTGATCACTGGCATCCCACGACGCGGGCTGGCGAATACCGCGAAACCGCCCGCCACCCGCCGCAATATGTGCATCGAGAACTTCGCCGACGGCGTTGCCCCGGGTCAGGTCGGCGGCACCGACAATTCCGGCGGCAACCCGGGTCTCGCCGTAGTTGCCCGACGCACTCATGGCCGCGATACCGTTGACGAACTCGGTTTCGCCGACCGCGCGCATCTCGGGCGGGCCATCTGCCCGATGCATGGCAAAACATTCGACAAACACCGTCGAGCGGACATTGTGGCCACTGTTCAGATCGCGGAGGATTTCATCGAGCAAATAACGGTGGGTTTCCGATTTATAACGGTAATCCCACAAATGATGGTGTGGATCACAAATTGGCAAGTCAGGTTCCAGCGTTTCCTCGACGGTTAGATTAAGCCAATCCTGTTTCACCGACATATTTCGCCCCGCCTGATCATTCAAAAGTGAAAGTTCACCGCCTCAACAGGTTTAATGAAGCCATCCACGTCCGACAAGCGCGTGTTTTGGGCTAAATCGTTGAATGGTCAATTAACTTAATTCTAATTAATGTTGAAATTATTGTTCTGAAATAAGGAGTTATAAGACATTTTTTTGCACGGTTTTTGATATCCCTAAGGGGGTTTCCCGGCTAATATTTCGCTTCGTTTGCTCGCCGATTTGGGCGGACACCCGTTTTGTAACCCAGTGGGAGATGCCCAAATGGCTAAAGCCGCCAAAAGTGCTGCCAAAAAGGCAGGACGGCCACCCAAATCGACCAGCAAAGCCAAAAAACCGGCCAAACCGGATACTGACGAACTCCTGCAATATTATCGCGACATGCTGCTGATCCGCCGCTTTGAGGAAAAAGCCGGACAGCTATACGGCATGGGTCTGATCGGTGGTTTCTGCCATTTGTATATCGGCCAGGAAGCTGTCGTTGTCGGACTGATGGCCGCAGCGACGGATGATGACTCAGTCGTCACTACCTACCGCGATCACGGTCACATGCTGGCCTGCGGCATGGACCCGAACGGCGTCATGGCCGAACTGACCGGACGCCAGGGCGGCTATTCCAAGGGCAAGGGCGGCTCGATGCACATGTTCTCCGTCGATAAAAATTTTTACGGCGGCCACGGCATTGTCGGCGCCAACGTACCCATCGGGACTGGCCTTGCCTTCGCCGAACGCTATCGCGGCACACAAAACGTGGTGATGACCTTCTTCGGCGACGGAGCCTCGAACCAGGGTCAGGTCTACGAGGCCTTCAACATGGCGGCGCTGTGGAAGCTGCCCGTGATCTACGTCATCGAGAACAATCAATACGCCATGGGCACGTCGTTGAGCAGGGCCTCAGCCCAGCCTGATCTTTATAAACGCGGCGAAAGCTTCGGCATTCCCGGTCTGCAGGTTGATGGCATGGACGTCATGGCGGTCAAGGCCGCCGGTGAAAAAGCCATCGCTCATTGCCGCAGCGGGGAGGGGCCGATCATCCTTGAGATGATGACCTATCGCTATCGCGGCCATTCGATGTCGGACCCGGCCAAGTATCGCACCAAGGAAGAAGTTCAGAAAATTCGCAAGGAACGCGACCCGATTGATCACGTGCGCGAATTGTTGCTCGAAGCCAGGGCAACCGATGAAGCGACGCTGAAAGAACTCGACCGCGAGGTCAAGGCCATCGTTACAGATGCCGCCGAATACGCCCAGCAAAGCCCCGAGCCCGACCCGGCCGAGCTTTACACCGACATTTTGATCGAAGCCTGAGGGGCAGGACATGACCATTGAAATTCTGATGCCGGCTCTCTCGCCGACCATGACCGAAGGCACGGTCGCCCGCTGGCTCAAGGCTGAAGGCGACCAGGTAACGTCCGGCGACATTCTGGCCGAGATTGAAACCGACAAGGCGACGATGGAGCTTGAAACCATTGACGAAGGTATTCTGGGCAAGATCCTGATTGATGGCGGCACTGAAGGCGTCGCGGTCAATACGCCTATCGCCATTATTCTCGAGGACGGCGAAGATACCGCTGCCTTGTCAGCCGCACCCCGGGCCGCCGCGCCCGTCGTGGCACCGGCTGCCGAGCCTGCCGCACCCTCAGTCCCCGCAGCACCTGTCGCCGCCAGCGTCGCTGCCGAAGACGTCCCCGCCGGTACCGAGATGGTCTCGACCACCGTGCGCGATGCCTTGCGCGACGCCATGGCCGAAGAGATGCGGCGCGATGCGGATGTCTTCCTGATGGGTGAGGAAGTCGCCCAATATCAGGGTGCCTACAAAGTCAGTCAGGGTTTGCTCGATGAATTTGGCGACCGCCGGGTGATCGATACGCCGATTACCGAACACGGCTTTGCTGGCGTCGGTGTCGGTGCCTCGTTCAGCGGTCTCAAACCCATCGTCGAATTCATGACATTTAACTTTGCCATGCAGGCGATTGATCACATCATCAATTCGTCGGCCAAGACGCTTTATATGTCCGGTGGGCAAATGCCGAACCCCATCGTCTTTCGGGGTCCCAATGGCGCGGCCTCCCGTGTCGCCGCCCAGCATTCGCAATGTTACGCCAGCTGGTACGCCCATTGCCCTGGCCTCAAGGTCGTCGCTCCGTATTCGGCGGCTGATGCCAAGGGCCTGTTGAAATCGGCCATTCGCGATCCAAACCCGGTAATCGTTCTGGAACACGAAATCCTTTATGGCCGCTCATTTGATGTACCTGTGATGGATGACTTCACTGTCCCCATCGGCAAGGCCCGGATCGTGCGCGAAGGCACTGACGTGACGATTGTCGGCTTCTCGTTCTCGGTCGATCATGCGCTGGCTGCCGCCGATGCGCTGGCCGCTGAGGGTATCAGTGCCGAGGTCATTGACCTGCGCTCCATCCGGCCGCTAGATACCGAGACGCTGGTCAACAGCGTGCGTAAGACAAATCGTATGGTGACGGTCGAGGAGGGCTGGCCGCAGTGCGGTGTCGGCTCCGAAATCGCCTCGCTGATGATGGAACTGGCGTTTGATGATCTCGACGCCCCCGTGCTGCGGGTCGCCGGCAAGGATGTGCCGATGCCCTATGCGGCCAATCTTGAAAAACTGGCGCTGCCCACCGGTGAGGAAGTCGCCGCCGCAGCCCGCGCCGTGTGTTACCGGTAAGGGCAGGGGATCAGATCATGCCAATCACCTTAACGATGCCCGCACTGTCGCCGACCATGACCGAAGGCCGTCTGGCCCAGTGGTTAAAGAAGGAAGGCGATGAAGTGATCGCTGGCGATGTCATTGCCGAAATCGAAACCGACAAGGCGACCATGGAACTGGAAGCCATCGACGATGGCGTGCTGGCGAAAATCCTCATCGCTGCCGAGACGGATGGCGTTGCGGTCAACACACCGATTGCCATCGTGCTTGAAGAAGGCGAAGACGCGTCGGCGCTGGATGGTTATGCGACTGAGGCAGCTCCGGCAGCCGCAGCAGCGACACCGGAAGCTGTTGCCACGCCAGCCGCAGCACCGGCAGCTCCTGCTGCCGCACCAACCGGCGGTGATCGCGTGATCGCCAGTCCGCTGGCTCGACGACTGGCCAGGGACGCCGGTCTGGATATTTCGCTGGTGGCGGGTTCGGGTCCCCGGGGTCGTATCGTCAAGGCCGATGTGCTGGCCGCGCAATCCGGTGGTCAGGCGATGGCTGCGCCTTCACCGGCAACACCGCAGGCCGCAGCACCGGTGATCCCGGCAGGCGCGAACTACGAAGAAATACCGCTCACTGGCATGCGCAAAACCATTGCCAAACGTCTGGTCGAGGCCAAGCAAACCATCCCGCACATCTATCTGACGATCGATTGCGAGATCGACAAGTTGCTGGCCCTGCGCGTCGATATCAACGAGGGTCGCGAGAAAAGCGACAAGGTTTCGGTCAACGATTTTGTCGTCAAGGCGTCGGCCCTGTCGATGCTCAAGGTGCCCGGCGTTAACGCCAGCTGGACCGATACAGCGATGCTGCAATACCACACAGTCGATATCTCGATTGCCGTGGCGATTGAAGGCGGCCTGATTACACCGGTCGTGCGCGACGCTGACAAAAAAGGCCTCGGCGCCATATCAAGCGAGGTCAAATTGCTGGCGGGGAAAGCCCGGGACGGCAAATTGATGCCGGAAGAATATCAGGGTGGCGGTTTCTCGATTTCAAACCTCGGCATGTTTGGCATTCGAGAATTCTCAGCCATCATTAATCCGCCACAGTCGGCCATCCTCGCCGTCGGTGCGGGATCACAACGCCCGATCGTCAAGGACGGCGCTCTCGCAGTCGCCACTGTGATGACCTGCACCATGAGTTGCGATCACCGCGTGGTTGATGGTGCACTCGGCGCAGAGTTCCTGGCAGCCTTCAAGGGTTACATCGAAAACCCGCTCAGCATCCTGGTGTAGGAGAGTTTAATGGCGGACACAGCGTTCGACCTGATCGTTGTCGGCAGTGGGCCGGGCGGATATGTGGCGGCCATTCGGGCGGCGCAACTCGGCATGAAAACCGCAGTGATCGAAGGCGATAGCCTTGGCGGCATCTGCCTTAACTGGGGCTGCATCCCGACCAAGGCCTTGTTGAAGTCGGCGGAGATGTGGCACGCGTTGCATCGCCTCGAGGAATTTGGCATGTCGGCGGACAATCCGAAGTTTGATCTCGACAAGATCGTCAAACGCAGTCGTGGGATCGCAGGCCAGCTCAGTGCCGGTGTTACGCATTTGCTGAAAAAAAACAAGGTCACGGTGATCAGCGGCTGGGCCAAACTCGACGGGCCGGGCAAGCTCGACGTCGAAAAAGACGGCAAGTCCGTCGGCACCTTTACCGCGCCCCACATCATTCTGGCGACAGGCGCGCGTGCACGCGAATTGCCGGGGCTCGAGGCCGACGGCAAGATCGTCTGGACCTATCAGCACGCGCTGGCACCGAACATGATGCCGAAATCCCTGCTGGTTGTTGGCTCGGGTGCCATCGGTATCGAGTTCGCCAGCTTCTTCAATGCGCTGGGGGCTGAGGTCACTGTCGTTGAAGTGATGGATCGCGTTTTGCCAGTCGAGGACGCCGAGATTTCTGCCCTGGCAGCCAAGGCTTTCCAGGCGCAAGGCATGACGCTTCATACCAAAACCACCGTGACAAAGCTCGACAAGGCGGCCAACAGTGTGACGGCGACGTTAGATCATGGTGGTGGCAAGACGTCTCAAATCACCGCAGATCGCGCCATTATGGCGGTGGGCATCACAGGTAATGTCGAGAATATCGGCATCGAGACCACCAAGGCAACGGTCGACCGGGGGCACATCGTCGTTAACGGCTGGGCCGAGACCGGCGTCAAGGGGCTCTATGCCATCGGTGATGTTGCCGGACCGCCATGGCTGGCACACAAGGCAAGCCACGAAGGTATTGTTTGCATCGAAAAAATCGCCGGTGTCGAAGGCGTGCATCCCTTCAAGAACGACAATATTCCAGGCTGTACCTATTGTACGCCGCAGGTCGCCAGCGTCGGTTTGACGGAAGCCGCCGCCATCGAGGCCGGGCACAAAATTCGCGTCGGCAAGTTCCCGCTGCTCGCCAACGGCAAGGCGATTGCGCTGGGTGAACCGGACGGGCTGATCAAGACCGTGTTTGATGACAAAACCGGGGAATTGCTCGGCGCGCACATGATCGGTGCCGAAGTGACGGAGATGATTCAAGGCTACGTCATTGCCCGTGGGCTCGAGACAACCGAAGCCGAACTGGTGCATACAGTCTTCCCGCACCCGACGGTTTCCGAGGCCATGCACGAATCAGTGCTTGATTCTCTCAACCGTTCGATACACTTCTAGATCATGAGCAACGTCGAGAACATCAAGACCAGCGCGGGCACACTGCGAAAGCCGGACTGGATCCGTGTCAAGGCACCGACATCGAAGGCCTTCCATGAGACGCGCCAGCTTATGCGCACATCAAAGCTCAACACGGTGTGCGAGGAAGCGGCCTGTCCCAACATCGGCGAATGCTGGACTCAAGGTCACGCCACCGTAATGATCCTCGGCGACATCTGCACAAGGGCTTGTGCATTTTGCAACATCAAGACCGGCAAACCTGGCGAAGTCGATACGGAAGAGCCAGATCATCTGGCCGACGCCGTGGCCGAACTCGGCCTCAAACATGTTGTCATCACATCAGTTGATCGCGATGACCTCGACGATGGTGGCGCTTCTCAATTTGTTGCCTGCATCGAAAAAATTCGCAGCACTTCGACCGATACCACTATCGAAGTTTTGACACCCGACTTCCTGCGCAAAGATGGTGCGCTGGAAGCCGTTGTCGCGGCAGGGCCCGACGTACTCAACCACAACCTTGAAACGGTGCCGAGGCTCTATGCCTCGATCCGCCCTGGTGCGCGCTATTTCCATTCGCTGCGCTTGCTTGATATGGCGAAGGAACAGAACCCGGGCCAGTTCACCAAATCCGGCATCATGGTTGGCCTCGGCGAAGAAAAAACCGAGGTGCTGCAAGTCATGGACGATATGCGCGCGGCAGGTGTCGATTTCATCACCATTGGTCAGTATCTGCAGCCGACATTGCGCCATGCGCCGGTAGATCGTTTTGTCACGCCGGATGAGTTCAAGGAATACGCCACAGCGGCCCGCGCCAAGGGTTTTCTGATGGTTTCGGCGACGCCGCTGACGCGGTCATCGTATTTCGCCGGCGACGATTTTGCCGAGATGCGCGCCAACCGCGATGTCAAAATGCGTGAGGAGCACGACGCAAAACCGGCAGCGAAATCGAAATAATCCGTCATGCCGACCCATGCCGAAAAACGCGATCTGCCGTATTCGCAGGCGCAGCTTTTCGACCTCGTGGCCGACGTCGAAAATTACCCTGAATTCCTGCCGTGGTGTGTCGGCTCGCGCATTCGCTCGACCGAGGGAGACGTCATCGTCGCCGACCTGGTGATCGGCTATAAACTCTTCCGCGAACGCTTCACTTCAAAAGTCACACTAGACAAACCAGCGCGCATCGACGTCGCCTATTCCAACGGCCCGTTCAGATATCTCGACAATCACTGGGTCTTCGAAGAAGCCGCCGACGGTAAATCCTGCGCCATCGACTTTTACGTCGATTTTGAGTTCCGCTCAAAGCTGATGCAAAAGATGATCGGTGTGGTCTTCCACGAAGCCGTCAAACGCATGGTCCAGGCCTTCGAAAACCGTGCCCATGATTTATATGGTCAGGCGAGCGAGAAATAGATCGCCGTAACGACCGCTGAATTGTGTCCGGTGTGCAGGGCGACAGGCAGCCAGATATTGCGTGATCGCTCGAAGGCGTAAGCGAAGATGGCACCCAGCGAACCCACCAGCACGATATAGGGTGGCGGGTAATAAAGATGGATTATGCCAAACAGGGCTGCATTCAGCGTGATCGCGACAGATGGCCGCCAGCGTGTTCGCATCCAGTTGAAGATCACGCCTCTGAAGAACAGTTCTTCGGCAACCGGTGTGGCGACACCGATCAATAGCAATACCGAAAGGTAGGCCGGCCAGGTAAAGCCTCCAGGTGCTATCAATCCTGTGACAAGATTTCCCAAACTAATCCCGGCCAGACGTTCAATCGCCTCCATGGCACCAGCCAGCAGAACGCCGATCAACACGCCCATTATTAGTGTTTGAAGCGATGCTGGAACAACTCCGACATCCCGCCATTCGATACCGCGCTTGCGATGCAGAACCAGATGGACGGCAAAAATGATGGCGCCGACCTGCACCAATGTCGATACCAACAGAATGGTGAACTTCGGCGCACCCGGCTGGAAGACACTGCGGTCAAACAGGAAGAGGGCCGTAAGAACCAGGCTGGTACCCAGCATGACTGAAACAACGATTACGACAGTCAGCCACAACACATCGCGACCCCGGATCGGGGACGGTCGCGTTCTTGTCATAAATACGGTTTCGTTATTCGTCGACAAGTTCGATCAACATATCCAGTGCGGCGATGACGGTAGCGATGCGGACTTCGTCGCGGCCGATCTCACCAAAACGGCATTCCTGATGTTGCGTTGGCTGGCCGGACAGGGCGGCGGCGATATGGACCAGACCGACCGGTTTTTCCGCCGTGCCACCACCTGGTCCAGCGATGCCGGTCACAGCGACGGACGCGTCGATACCCTTGTACGCGACGGCACCCTCGGCCATGGCGCGGGCGGTTTCCTCGCTGACGGCACCGACAGTGTCGAGGGTTTCAGCCGGCACGCCGAGCAATTCCATCTTGGCGGCGTTGGCGTAGGTTACCATGCCGCGATCGACGACATTCGAGGCGCCGGGCACGTTAATCAAGGCGGCCGAGATTAATCCGCCGGTACAGGATTCGGCCATGGCAAGCGTAAGGTTTTTTGCTGTGTAGCGTTCGATGACGTTTTGGGCGCGCGTGTTTATTTCTTCAGGGAACATGTGGGATCATCCAAAGGCACTGGGAAAATACGTCAGCAGGAAGAACAAACCGAACCCGGCAACGATACCTGCCGCGATATCATCCACCATCACACCAAGCGCGCCCGGCACGGCGCGCTCAATGGCACCGATGGGCCACGGTTTGAGAATATCGAAGAACCTGAACAGCACAAATGCGGCGAGATAGATCATGATCGAGGGCGGGCCCGGCGCAACATAGGCACCTATGGCCAAGGTCAGCCAGACACCCGCGACCTCATCGACCACAATCATGCCGGGGTCGCCCCGGCCATCGACCTTGATGAAGCCGATGCTCGACCACCAGCCGGCGAAGAAGACAAGCACCGTCGCCACGATCAATCCGTTCAGACCCCAGGCACCCTGGATAACCCAGGCGAAGGGCAGGGCGGCAATTGATCCCCAGGTGCCGGGCGCGAAGCTCATCATGCCGGAACCGAACCAGGTTGATATAAAGGCGGCGGGCTGGTGGAAACGCAATCCGTCGGGCAAGGGCGTGAACAGGGCCATAATGTCTCTCAAACTTGATACCAATTCCTATTGTGGGCCGACGGCGACGCGCTTGCCAGTGCTTTGTCATATTGCAGGCAATCGTTCAATAAGTGATGATGCGCCCATGAGTACGTTCAAACACATTACCGTTGCACCGCTGGCCGCCAATATCGGTGCCGAGATTTCCGGCGTTGATCTCAGTGCGGAGATGCCGGACGAGGTCTGGCAGGAAATACATCAGGCCTGGCTCGACTACATCGTGTTGTTCTTTCGCGATCAAACCCTGACACCGACGGATCAGGTCAATTTCGCCGCCCGGTTCGGACCGATTGGCAAATACCCCTTTGCCCGGCCGGTCGAGGGACATCCTGACGTCATCGCCATCATCAAGGAAGCCCATCAAACTTCAAACTTCGGTGGCATCTGGCATACTGACACGACCTATCTTGAATGCCCGTCACTGGGATCAGCGCTATATGCCCGCGAGGTGCCGCCCGTCGGTGGTGACACAATGTGGGCCAATCAGTACGCGGCTTACGATGCACTCTCCGATGGTTTGAAAGAAATGCTGGACGGGCTGAAGCTTCTCAACAGTGCCAGCAAGAACAAGGCGTCACTGCGTGAGGATCACCTGGCCGATGGCGCGATGAAAGGCCAGGATGAGGACCGCATGGATGTTCAGCAAGCCATTCATCCCGTGGTGCGCACGCACCCGGAAACCGGTCGCAAGGCCTTGTATGTCAGCGAGGCCCATGCGTTAAGCTTCGAGGGCTGGACCGTCGAGGAAAGCACGCCGCTGCTGGGCTATCTTTATGAGCACACTCGCAAGCCAGAATTCACCTGCCGTTTTAACTGGACGGTCAATACGCTGACAATCTGGGACAATCGCTGCGGCCTGCATTATCCGCTCAACGATTACCACGGCCACCGCCGCGAACTTTACCGCGTCACCATTGAAGGCGACCGCCCGGTTTAGGGCAAACGCACGGTCGCAATGGCTTGCGCGGCAATGCCTTCACCACGTCCAGTGAAACCCATCTTTTCGGTTGTCGTCGCCTTGACGCTGATGCGGTCGGTCGCGAGGCTCAGTATCTCGCCGATCCGCGCCCGCATGGCGTCGCGGTGAGGACCGACTTTTGGTTTCTCACATATCAACGTGACATCGACATGGGCGATGACGCCGCCACGTTCAGCAATTTGATCCCGGGCGAAGTTCAGAAAAATATCTGAAGCCGCACCTTTCCATTGATCGTCGCCCGGCGGGAAGTGGTGTCCGATGTCATGATCGGCGATTGCGGCGAGCAGGGCATCGGTCAAGGCGTGCAGCCCGACATCGGCATCGGAATGCCCGGCCAGCGCCCGGTCATGCGGCACATCGATACCACAAAGCCTGATCGACCCGTTCTCCGGTGCTGAAGCTGCGAAGCGATGGGCATCAACCCCCTGGCCCGTTCGAACATCGGTCAAGGCCTGCATCAGCATTTTCTCCGCCAGGACGAAATCTTCGGCCGTGGTGATCTTGATGTTTTGGGTGCTGCCCGTGATCAGGGCGATTTCGAGACCAGCGGCCTCAGCGACTGCAGCATCGTCTGTCAGGTTTTGCCCTTTGGCGGCACGATGTGCAGCCAGAATATCCTCGTAGTGAAATCCCTGGGGCGTCAGCGCGCGCCACAGTCCATTGCGATCCACTGTGTCAGAAATAGTACCGGCATCGTTCTGGCGTTTGATCGTATCGACAACGGGCAGGGCGGATATGGAACCGGCCTTCGTCTCCAGTGCGGACAACACATCATCAATTTCGGTCGCAGAGACAAAGGGACGGGCGGCGTCATGGATCAGAACGTGATCGGGCGGTGCGTCCGCCAGGCTTTCCAGTCCGTTCAGTACTGAAATCTGGCGGGTATTTCCTCCGACGATGGGGAGCGGCAAATCCAGTCCGGCAACAGCGTCCGTGAATAAATCGTTGTCGTCAGCGCCAATAACAACACGAACGCCGTCAATTGACGGGTGATCGACGAAGGCCTGCACAGTCCGTCGCAACAGAGTGACGCCGCCCAGGGGCAGGTACTGTTTCGGTCGTTCACCCCCCAGACGATGACCGCGTCCGGCGGCGACAATTAGCGCTGTGACTGACATGCCGGGACCCTAGGACGACACGCAGCAACACGCAAGCGTGAGGAAGTTTGACTGGTCGTGAGGCGTTGCACGGTCCATTTCCAAGACAAGTAAACCAGCGTTCTGTTTTATGAGGAGGGAATCGCGTCATGCCCAACACATCCGGCCCCGGTAAAAATTTGCCCGCCCTGAAATCCGCCCTGCCTTTGGCAATTGCCGCCGCCATAACGGTCACGTTGCCGGCAGGCGCCGGTGCACCCACCAAAAACCCGGTCGCTCAAATTCAGGTCGCGGCAGCGAAAAATCCCTGCGCGGCCAAAAACAATCCCTGTAACCCTTGCGCGCCAGAAAACCCGCTTAATCCTTGCTCGCCTGGCCACATCAAAGCCCCTGATGCCGATCTCACGCTGGCACCGGCAGCGGCCGAAAAAGTCTACAAACGCCTCAAAAAGGATATGGCGATGGCCTTTGCATTGTCGGGCCAGGCTTCGGTCAAGCGCTATCAGACATGGCGGCGTTACAACAAAACACCCTACCAATCGACCCAGCACGGGGATCGCTACCTCAACAATTATGGCAACAAGGCTGCAAGGGATTACGGCAAATTTGAAAAATCAGGCAAAATGCCTGTCGGGGCCGTGCTGGCCAAAGACAGTTTTACCGTTCTTAAAGACGGCCAGAAACTGCCGGGCCCGATTTTCGTCATGGAAAAAATGAAACCCGGGTTCAAGCCGGAATTTGGCAACTGGCGTTATTCGATGATCTTGCCAGACGGCAGTTTTGTCGGTGAAACCGGCGGCGAGGGCGCGCAAAACGTCAAATATTGCGGTGCCTGTCACGCCGCCGTGCCCGCCGAACACGACCATATGTTCTATCTGCCGGTCAAGGACCGAGCCAAATTTTGACCTGAATTTATTGACCGCAGGTACCCTTGGCGTGGTTTAGCCCTATTTGGTACACTGGGTAGTCCCTGAACCAAAGGCGGAGTTAGTTTTTGCACAGACGATTGGTTGAGCCCGCCCTGCAGGCGCTGGATGAAGAGCGGGCGGTCTATTTTTATGATCTCATCGGGCGCGTTGAACGTGACCCCCGCACGAACGACGTCGCAAATCTCGTCTATCTCACCTTGCGTGAAAGCATCCCGATTCTGCCGCCGCTGGTCGAGGCCGGCGATGTCATCGAAGAGCTGTTTAAATTCATCGCCAAATACCGGATAGATCTCGAGCACCGCATTCACAGCCCGCGCTTTGTTGTGGATCCGGCGTTCTTGCGGCCCATGATCATGCTGTTCGTCAAGGAAATCAGTGACCTCGTCTGGAAACGTGTCGAAACCGGCGAAATTTCTGCGGACGGCGCTGAAATCTGGCGCATGGAGTGGCCCTACGAAGAAGATCAGGAATTCCCTTATCTCTCGCCCGAAGAAGAAGACGCCCTCGATGACGAACAGGCCGAAACGCCTGAAGAAAAAGAACTGCTCGACCGATTGACCGCCCTGGCAGGCAAGGGAAATACCGGCAAGACGGATTAGGTCAATCCGGAAGGCCTGCTCGGGATCACTACTCATATTTTCGAACGGCAGTACCGCGATGGACGGTCTATCTGACAAGCCAGGGTCGTGTTTATCGTGTGTCAGATTTTCGACGTTAGTCTGCGCTGTTAGCGCCGCGGTCACCGACTGCCAGACCTGCACCGGTCGTGAGACGTGCTTGACTTGGTGTTCGCCCATATCCCTGAATTGATAGTCGAGCCGATTGCGCACCTGATTGTGCACGTCCCCGGAGATGCAAATGCCGCCCGCATCAGCAAGACCTTCGAGACGTCCTGCAATATTGACTCCTTCAACATGTTTTACCTGGTTAACTGCCTTTGTTGGCAAGCGAGATACGGGCAAATCGAAGTGAATGAGGTATTGCCCCGCGAGGGCAGATCATTTACATCATCGCCATGCTCATGACGCTTGTATCTGATGCGCTCTGGCCATAGTATCTGCCTAATTTTTAATCACCTGTTTGCATTGCACAGAATCTAGCCAAGAGCATGTCATCGTTATGAGCCTTTCCCCCGTTATTGGTCGAGAACTGCCGCCTATTCAGGTTGGCCCGATAACCATTGAAGAACCGGTATTTCTGGCACCAATGTCTGGCGTCTCGGATTTACCGTTTCGCCGTCTGGTCAAACGCTTCGGGGCCGGCATGGTGATCTCTGAAATGATCGCCAGCCAGGCGATGATCTATCAGAACACACGCACCCTGAAGATGGCTTCCAACTGCGCAGACGAAAAGCCCATGTCCGTCCAGCTTGCCGGGACCGAGCCTGCCGTTATGGCTGAGGCTGCGCGCCTGAATGTCGACCGGGGTGCCGCGATCATCGATATCAACATGGGTTGCCCGGCCAAGAAAGTCGTCAACGGCTATGCCGGTTCCGCCCTGATGCGCGATGAAGTCAAGGCGGCGGCGATTATCGAGGCCGTCGTCAAGGCGGTGGAACTTCCAGTCACGCTGAAAATGCGCACGGGTTGGGATGACGACAATCGCAACGCCCCGAACCTCGCACGCATCGCCGAGGAATGCGGCATACAGCTCATCACCGTGCATGGACGCACGCGCTGCCAGATGTATCGCGGTCATGCCGACTGGCGCTTTATCCAGCAGGTCAAGGATGCGGTCTCGCTTCCCGTCATTGCCAACGGCGATATTGTCACGGTCGAGGACGCTGCCGAGTGCATGAGGCAGTCCGGTGCCGATGGTGTGATGGTCGGTCGCGGAGCCTACGGTCGACCCTGGTTCCCCAATCAGGTCACCCATTACCTGCGGACCGGTGAACATCTCGCCGACCCGTCCTTGCCTGAACAGTTTGAGACGCTGCGCAGTCACTATGAGGACATGCTGGAGCACTACGGCGAACATCTGGGTAACCGCAACGCCCGCAAACACGTCTCCTGGTACACCAAGGGCCTGCCGGAATCAGCGGCCTTTCGCAACGCCGTCAACCACGCCGAGGAAGCGCCGCGTGTGCGCGAATTGTTTAACGAATATTATGGCCGTTTGCTTGAGCGGGAAGCTGCCTGATGGCAATTGATGTGGCGGCTGATCCGCTGGCCCACACAAAAGGTATCGACGACTTCACACTGTCAACCGAGACCATTCTCAATGCCTTGCCCGATCCGGTCATGGCCGTCGATGAAACCGGTCATGTCCGCTATGTCAATCCGGCGGCGGAGCAGTTTTTTGGTGCCGGCCAATCTTACCTGTGTTCACAAAAGCTGGCTGAGATCGCGCACTATGACAGCCCGCTGACCGCGTTGGCCGATCAGGTCCGCGAACAGGAAATCAGCGTCGCCGAGCACGCCGTAGAACTCACGACACCGCGCACCGGCATTCAGCATGTCGATATGCAAGGCGTACCGCTGGCTGAGCATCCGGGCTGGATCATCATCACCATGCAACGCCGCAGCATGGCGCAGACCATGGATCGCCAGCTCAATCATCGCGGCGCGGCGCGTTCTGTCACCGGCATGGCGGCAGTCCTTGCGCATGAAATAAAAAATCCATTGTCAGGTATTCGCGGCGCCGCCCAGTTGATCGAACAGGAAGTACGTGCGGACGACGTCGCCTTGACCCGCCTGATTTGCGATGAGGCGGACCGCATCTGCACGCTGGTTGATGACATGGAATTGTTCTCTGATGAGCGCGCCATTGAGCGCGGCCCGGTGAACATTCATGAAGTTTTGGATCACATCGTGCGCATCGCCGAAAACGGATTTGCCAAAGGTGTTCGTTTCATCGCCCTTTATGATCCGTCGTTGCCATCGGTTCTGGGCAATCGGGATCAGTTGGTGCAGGCCTTGCTCAACCTGATCAAGAACGCCGCCGAAGCGGCGCCGGAGGAGGGCGGTGAAATCACGTTGGGCACAGCCTATCGCCAGGGCGTGCGCATTGCCGTACCGGGCAGCCGTGATCGCCTCAACCTGCCGCTCGAAATTACCATTCAGGATAATGGCAGCGGCATCACCGAAGACCTGGTGCCACATATTTTCGAAGCCTTCGTCACCAACAAGCCCGGTGGCACGGGCCTCGGTCTTGCACTGGTGGCCAAAACAATCCGCGATCATGGCGGGGTGATCGAATTTGATTCTCATCCGCGCAAGACAGTCTTCAGACTGCGTCTGCCCATGAGCCCGGACAAACCTGACAATTCAGACGCGAACCAGGACAAGAATTCATGAGCATGACCGAGTCCAATGTCATTCTGGTTGCCGATGATGATCGCGCCATCCGGACCGTGCTGGAACAGGCCCTGAGCCGGGGCGGCTACGAAGTGCGCACGACCGGAAACGCCGCCACCCTTTGGCGCTGGGTCTCGGATGGCGATGGAGATCTGGTGATCACCGATGTCGTCATGCCCGACGAAAATGGACTCGATTTATTGCCGCGCATGCGCAAGCTGCGCCCCGATCTGCCGGTCCTGGTGATGAGCGCACAAAACACCATGATGACAGCGATAAAGGCGACAGAGCGCGGGGCTTACGAGTATTTGCCCAAGCCCTTCGACCTCAACGAACTGGCCCAGGTGATCGAGCGCGCCCTGAGCGCGCCGAGCAAACCGAGCGAAGAAGCTGTCGACGCCGATGAGGAAATGCCGTTGATCGGTCGCTCGCCCGCGATGCAGGAAATCTATCGCGTGCTGGCACGTTTGATGGGCACGGATTTGACCGTCCTGATTACCGGCGAGAGCGGAACCGGCAAGGAACTGGTCGCACGGGCTTTACATGATTATGGCAAACGCCGCCGCGGCCCCTTTGTCGCCGTGAACATGGCTGCCATTCCACGTGAACTGATCGAGAGCGAATTGTTCGGTCATGAGAAGGGCGCCTTTACCGGTGCGCTGAACCGGGGTGTTGGACGGTTTGAGCAAGCCGAAAGCGGGACCCTTTTCCTCGATGAAATAGGCGACATGCCTATCGAGGCCCAGACCCGTTTGTTGCGCGTCCTGCAGCAGGGTGAATATACCACCGTCGGAGGGCGTGTACCGATCCGCTCTGATGTACGTATTGTTGCGGCAACCAATCGAAATCTGCGTCAGCTCGTGCGCCAGGGACTGTTCCGCGAGGATTTGTTTTATCGCCTGAACGTTGTGCCGCTGCGTCTGCCGCCGTTGCGCGAACGCGTCGAGGACATCCCGGATCTGGTGCGCCATTTCATGCTTGCCGCCGCCGAGGAGGGCCTGCCACTCAAAACGATTTCCGTCGAGGCACTTGATGCCTTGCGCCAGTATCGCTGGCCTGGAAATGTCCGGGAGCTCGAAAACCTGGTGCGTCGGTTGACCGCGCTTTATGCCGAAGACACCATTGGTGCCGACGTCATCAACATTGAACTGGCCGAGGCCTACATCACGCCCCAGACGTCGGAAAATCGATCAAACGAATCACTGGGCGATGCGGTCGAGCGGCACCTGAACCTGTATTTCTCGGCCCATTCCGACGGCTTGCCGCCAGCCGGGCTGTATGAGCGCATCTTGCAGGAAATTGAACGCCCGCTGATCACCCTGAGCCTGGCGGCGACACGCGGCAATCAGATCAAGGCAGCGTCCTTGCTTGGGCTCAATCGCAATACCTTGCGCAAAAAAATTCGTGATCTCGACATCCCGGTCATCCGCGGTGGCAAGTCGACCGATTAATCGCCTGGCTGGTCGGCGACAAAGCCTTTCCAGTTCGACATATAGACCAGGAATTTTTCTCCGAGCCCCTGGGCCCGCAAATAGTCCTGCGAAACCGGCAGATCGACCGCGTGAAAATCAATGCTTTGTTCGGCCTGTTTGGGGAAATCGTGATGCAGAATGGCGCCCCGGCCAATGATGGCAAAATCCGCGCCCTGTTCGAGACAGTCCGCGACGTGTCGTGCGGACATGATTTTACCGGCAACGCCGAGTTTGACATCGCCCCGGTCGAGATCGGCAAAATAAGACAGTAATGAGCGGCCCTTGAATTCTTCCTCTTCGGGTTCCTTGAATACGTCCCACAGGGACATGTCGAGAAAATCGATCGCGCCCTGGGTCATCAACTTTTGTGCGACTTCGATAATTTCAGCCAGACGCAGGCCGAAACGTTCGGGTGACAAACGAATGCCGAGACAGAAATCCGTGCCGCAGCGGGCACGGATGCCTTCGACAATCCGGAAGATAATCCGGCTTCTGTTTTCCAGACTGCCGCCGTATTCGTCTGATCTCTGGTTAATCTCGGGGCTGAGAAACTGGCTCAGGATGTAGCCGTGCGCCCCGTGGATTTCGACGCCATCGAAGCCAGCCTGTTCCGAACGAAGGGCAGCTAGAATAAAATCCTCGACCAAATCATCAATTTCCGCGCTCGTCAGCGCCCGGGCGTTGTGTTTTTCCATATCCGACGGGCAAACCGGCTGTCCACCAATCAAATCTTCCGGCGAGCGCATACCGGCGTGGTGTAGTTGTAATATGGCGACGCTGTTTTGACTTTTGATGGCGTTTGCCAGCCTGGTCAGGCCTTCAAGGTGAACATCTGAGAAAACACCGAGTTGCCCGGGAAAACCCTGGCCGTTAGCCTGAACATGCGCGGCACAGGTCATGGTGAGCCCAAAGCCGCCTTTTGCCCGCATTTCAAGCCAGTGAAATTCGTCATCTGACAAGCGGCCATCGGTATGGCTCTGGGTGTTTGTCAGGGGTGCCAGCATGAATTTGTTTTTCATGGCTGGCCCGCGCGTAAAGGATAGTGGCTCGAACAGATGCTGCATCAGGGGTCCTGTTGTAAGGGGAAATATTGCGTAGGTGATAAATAGAAAGGTCGCTCCTGGAAATCAACCATTCATGATCATGGCACCCAAAAGCCACACTATTGGCTGGGTTCCCGCCATATCCGGCTACAACTTTGAAGGTGAAAACAAGAAGTGATGTTATTTTGCAACAATGTGCTATGATGTTGTGGCTCTATGGAAACAATATTCACTCGGTCCGCAGGACGGTCGCGAAATAAATTGCCGCCTCACAAATTGACGAGCCACATAAGCACCCTAATAATCAGTACATATCGAAGAAATGCCTGAAGACGCCAACACAGAAAATGACGTCCTGACGACGCGGCTGACCAACTGGGCGCGGCGCGTTGGACTTGCGCGCAAGCTCGCGCTCACCCTGGCCATCGCCGCCGTCGTCTCCGGCATTGCCACTTATGGCGCCGTAACCAGGACATCGTCTCCATTTGGACCTGATCCGGGCACAGTGGCCAGTCTGTTACTGGTCGATCTGGTCTTTCTGTTGTTGCTGGGTGCGTTAGTCTCCAGCCGCCTTGTACGGCTGTGGATTGCCCGTCGGCAAGGCTCGGCGGGTTCGCGGCTGCATACCCGTCTGGTGGCCCTGTTTAGCGCGGTTGCCGTGGCCCCGGCAATTGTCGTCGGCATCTTCTCCGTGCTGTTTTTCGATCTCGGCGTTCAGGCATGGTTTGGTGAACGCGTTCGAACCGCACTTGAAGCCTCGACGGCAGTGGCTGACGCGTACACAGAAGAGTATCACAACGGAATGCGGGTCAATGTTCTGGCCATGGCCAGAGACATTAACGAACAAGCACCGCACATTATCGGGAACCCCGCGGGTTTGCGCAAACTGATCAACCTGGAAGCCCAGCTGCGTGCCTTGCCGGAAGCAATCATCATGGACGGTAGCGGGCGTATACGAGCACGGTCGGAAGAAGCCTTGTCCATTGGATTTGAACCCATCGCGTCGACGTCGTTTGAACGTGCCGCAAGTGGTGAAATTGTCATATTGACTCATGCAGACGGAGATAAAGTGCGAGCGCTTATCAGGCTCGACGCTTTTTCAAACCATTTTCTCTATGTCGGACGACGTATCGACCCGCGGGTTATCGGGCACGTCGATCGAACACGTGAAGCGGTCGCTGAGTATCAACGACTGGAGAGCGAGCGCTCAGGTATCCAGATTACCCAGGCGTTGATCTTTCTCGTCGTCTCTCTTTTGCTGCTTCTGGCTGCGATCTGGTTCGCACTTTCGTTTGCTTCTCGCCTGGCTGGTCCAATTTCCAGTCTGGTCAACGCGGCCGAAAAAGTTCGCGACGGTGATCTGTCCGTTCGCGTACCGGAAGGACCGACCGGTGATGAAATCGGCATGCTGTCGCGCGCCTTCAACCGCATGACCGATCAGCTTGATGGTCAGCGCCGCGAACTTATGCAGGCCAACGAGCAACTCGATTCGCGTCGACGTTTCACTGAAACAGTGTTGTCGGGTGTATCAGCCGGCGTTATCGGACTTGATGCCGAGGGTCGAATTGATCTGCCGAGCCGTTCGGCGGTCGCGTTGCTGGAGACCACAGCCGAGGACATGATTGGCCAGACATTGCAATCTGTTGTGCCGGAAATGGCTGCCTTGATGACGGAGGCCCGCAGTCGCCCGTCGCGGCGGGCAGATGGTCAGATCACTGTCGTGCGCAAAGGGCGACCGCACATCCTGCTGGTTAGAATAGCTGTCGAGCGCGCAGGCACCGAGACCCAGGGTTTTGTCGTTACGTTCGATGACATTACAGAACTGGTGGCGGCACAGCGTACCTCCGCCTGGGCCGATATCGCCCGGCGCATCGCCCACGAAATCAAAAATCCGCTGACGCCGATCCAGCTCTCTGCCGAACGTCTGAAACGCAAATACCTCGACGAAATCACGACCGACCCGGACGTCTTTATTCAATGCACCGACACCATTGTCCGCCAGGTCGGCGATATTGGCCGGATGGTTGACGAGTTCTCTGCCTTTGCCCGCATGCCTTCACCAACATTCCAGCGCGAAAACCTCCTTGACCTGGGCCAGCAGGCGGTCTTCATGCAGCAAGTCGCCCATTCCGAAATCAACTACGACAGCAACTTTCCGAAGGATGCGATTTTTGTCAGATGTGATCGCCGCCAGGTCGCTCAAGCCCTGACCAATCTGTTGCAGAATGCGGCGGACGCACTGACCGAATCAGCCGTCAAGGACGGTACCATCAGCATCCAGATATTTGAGGATGACGGCCAGGCTGTGGTCGAAGTTCTGGACAACGGCCCGGGTCTGCCTGATGCAGATCGCCACCGGCTTACCGAACCCTATGTCACCAACCGTCCGCGAGGAACTGGTCTTGGCCTGGCGATTGTTCGAAAGGTGATGGAAGATCATGGTGGCCGCCTGATCCTCGACGATGGTCCGGAAGGCGGGGCTTGTGTCCGGCTGGTCTTTGATCGCAGTGCAGTTTCGGACAGCGCCTCGGACCACGATGATGGCAGTACAGATTTCGCCGAAACATTGAGGGCAGCTTCACATGGCTGAGATCCTGATTGTCGACGATGAAGCCGATATCCGCGACCTGGTTTCCGGAATTCTGGCGGATGAAGGTTTTGAGACACGTGTTGCCGGTGACAGTACAACGGCGCTGGCCGCCGTCGCCGCCCGCCGTCCATCACTCGTGATCCTCGATATCTGGCTTCAGGGCAGTGAGATGGACGGGCTTGAAGTTCTCGATCGAATTTCTGCCGATCATCCTGACTTGCCCGTCGTCATGTTCAGTGGTCATGGCAATATTGAAACCGCCGTATCGTCCATCCGCCGCGGCGCCTACGACTTTATCGAAAAACCCTTCAAGGCCGACCAGTTGTTGATGATAGTTGCGCGGGCGATTGAGGCCTCCAGGCTTCGGCGTGAAAACCGCGAGCTTCGACAGCGCGCCGGACCCGAGACCGACTTGAAGGGCAACTCACAGGCGATGATCCAGCTGCGCGGCGCCATTGAAAAGGTGGCACCGTCAAATGCCCGGGTACTGATCGCCGGCCCCGCGGGGTCAGGCAAGGAAGTCGTCGCCCGCATGCTGCATGTGCATTCACAACGCTCGGACGGACCCTTTGTTGTCGTCAATGCCGCGTCGATGGCCCCTGAACGTATGGAGGTCGAACTTTTCGGCGTTGAGGACGGGGCAGGGGGCAGTGAAACCGGTTCCCGTATCGGCACTTTTGAACAGGCACACGGTGGCACGCTCTTCCTGGATGAAGTGGCTGATATGCCATTGGAGACCCAGGCAAAAATTCTAAGGGTCTTGCAGGAGCAGTCGTTCGAACGTGTCGGTGGCGACACGACGATCAATGTAAATGTGCGTGTGGTCAGTGCCTCGACCAGCGATCTGGCGGCAGAAATATCGGAAGGTCGATTTCGCGAAGATCTCTTTCATCGCCTGGCCGTGGTACCGGTCCATGTCCCCCCATTGCGGGATCGCCGCGAAGATATCCCCGAGCTTACCCGTCATTTTATGGAGCGGGCTGCGCAAACAACAGGTCATGCGGTGCGTGAGGTTAGCGAAGATGCTATTGCTGCGATGCAGACCCACGACTGGCCGGGCAATGTGCGCGAATTGAGAAACCTGGTTGAGCGCCTGCTGATTATGGCACCGGGGGGCGAGACCACTTCGATCGGCGTTGATATGTTGCCTGCCGAATTTGCCGACGGCGCAATTGTTGCGACACGATCAAATGGTGATATGGAGATAATGAACCTGCCTCTGCGAGAGGCGCGCGAATCTTTTGAGCGCGAATATCTGCAGGCGCAGATAACGCGTTACGGTGGAAATATATCGCGTACGGCCAATTTTGTAGGTATGGAACGCTCTGCTCTGCACCGCAAGCTCAAGGCGCTTGGGCTCGGGGGCAATGACAGGCCCAACAATGGCTGATGGTCATACAGGGATCGTGGTACACAGGATGAGTTTTGTGGAAGTTTTGATATGAAGGTCATCATTTGTGGTGCCGGTCAGGTCGGCTTTAATATCGCCCGACATCTGGCGGGCGAGAACAACGACGTCACAGTCATTGACCAGTCGCCGGATCTGATCCGGAAGATTTCAGATCAGCTGAATGTTCAAGCCATCGTTGGTCACGCCTCGCGCCCCGATGTTCTGGAGCGCGCCGGTGCGAGCAGTGCCGATATGATTGTCGCTGTGACTTTCGCTGATGAAGTCAACATGGTGGCCTGTCAGGTTGCACACTCACTGTTCAACGTGCCAACCAAGATCGCTCGTGTTCGGGCCCAGGGGTATCTGCAACCGATCTGGCGTGACCTCTTCAGCCGCGAACACATGCCCATTGATGTGATCATTTCGCCGGAGATCGAAATCGCCCGCGCCGTCACTCGCCGATTGCAGGTACCCGGTGCTATCGACATGATCCCGTTTGCTGACGATCGTATCCGTGTGATCGCGGTGCGCATCGAAGACGGCTGCCCGATTTCCGACACGCCGCTGCGACAGCTCACAGAACTGTTCCCCGATCTGCATATCAGGGTGATGGGCATTGTTCGCGACGTTAGCGTCGTGGTGCCGGGTGGGGACGATGAAATGGCGATAGGCGACGAAGTCTATTTCGCCGTCGAGACCACGCATCTGGCCCGTGCCATGGCGGCTTTCGGCCACGAAGAAAAAGAAGCGCGTCGCGTCATTATTGTCGGCGGCGGCAATATCGGATTATTCCTGGCTGAAGCCCTCGAAGCCGAGCATCCAAATGTGTCGCCGAAGCTGATTGAACTCGATACCAAGCGGGCGCAGTTTGTTGCCGAACAGCTCACCCGAACCGTCGTCCTCAATGGCGATGCGCTTGACCGGGAGTTACTCGAAGAGGCCAACGTCCAGGCGACGGAAACTGTGATCGCCGTGGCTAACGATGACGAAGTCAATATCCTCGCTTCCCTGCTGGCCAAACGATACGGCTGCACGCGCGCCGTCACGTTGATCAACAACGCATCCTACGCGCCGTTGATCACATCGCTGGGCATCGACGTTGTCGTCAATCCGCGTGCCATCACGGTGTCGCGCATTCTGGAACACGTTCGTCGCGGCCGTATTCGCAGCGTGCACAGCTTGCCGGACGGACTGGCAGAAGTAATTGAAGCAGAGGCATTGGAAACATCACCGCTGGTCGGATCGCCCTTGCGCGAAATTGATTTACCGCCGGGTATGATCGTCGGCGCAATCGCCCGCGGCGAAGAGGTCATCATTCCGCGCGGTGAAACCGTCATCCAGGCGCATGATCGCATTGTCATGTTCACGGTGGCCGATACCGTGAAGAAGGTTGAGAAAATGTTCGCCGTCCGGCTCGAGTTTTTCTGACCGAACCTCATGTCGTTTGCCTCCGCATTTCTTCCCTTGGGCTGGGCGCTTGGCGCATTTGCCCTGACGATGCTGTTGCCGGCCCTCGTCGCCATGGGCTTTGGCGAAGTCGCGCAGGCAAAATCATTTTTTCTCTCGGCCGTGCTGACGGCCTTCGCCGCAGGTGCCATCATTATCGCCACCCGTGGCGTCGCCCCCCGGGCCCCGCGTAGACGTGAGGGCTTTCTGCTAGCCTGCCTGGTCTGGACCGTCCTGCCGGGGTTTGGTGCGTTGCCGCTCTATCACATTGGTATCGCCGAGACAGGGATCGACGCGTATTTCGAAGCCGTATCCGGATTTTCGACAACCGGCGCGACTGTTCTGCATAACCTCGATATCGCCGAGCGATCTGTATTGATCTGGCGCGGCATATTGCAATGGCTGGGTGGCCTGTCGACAATCGTTCTTATTCTGGTCTTGCTGTCGTTTCTCGGCGGCGGTGGCATGCAGTTTTTTCAGAGCGCCATGCCGCGCGGTGAACGCAGTGCCATGAGCGTTCAACTTTATCAGTCAGTTCGCGATATTATCGGTGTCTATGCCTTGCTGACGGTTGTTTGCGCCGCCATGTTGTGGGCCACAGGCCTGCCGCCACTGGAGGCCGTCGCGCAATCCTTGTCGACACTGTCAACGGGCGGTTTTACGACCAGGGACGGCTCTATCGGCGCGCTCGGTAATCCGCTGGCCGAAATTGTGCTGATAATTTTCATGATTGCCGGCGCGATTAATTTTACGCTGCACTGGGCAATGATGCATGGGCGCCATGTTCGAATTTACCGCGACGATCCGGAATTCATTACCTTGATCGGACTTTGTGTCCTGGCTGCCGTCGTTTTGACCCTGGTCTTTTTTACCGCAGGCGACAGCCCAGGTCACAGCATTCGTCTCGGTGTTTTCAACGCCATTTCGGCCCTGACGACGACCGGGTTCAGTACTGGTGAGGCATCAGCGTGGCCGTTGGCAGCCCCGATGCTGATGATCCTGCTGGCCATCATAGGCGGCTCGGCAGGCTCGACCACCGGCGGCCTCAAGATCATGCGCTTCATGATCCTGCTCATCATGGCGGGGCGAGAGTTGAAACGTCTGATCCACCCCAGCGGTGTCGTCATGACGCAATATGGCAAACGCAGCGTCGATAACGAAGTCATCCGCGCTGTCTGGAGTTATTTTTGTATATTCCTGCTCACTACCGTGGTCCTTGCTGTTGCCCTGGCCGCCTTTGGTCTCGACTTCTCACGGGCGACGAACCTGACAATCCTCGCGCTCACTAATACAGGGGCGGGTGACGGCACCCTGGTTTCAGGACTGGCGGGCAGGGGCTATGTTGATCTGCCGTCGGGCGCGAAATTGCTTTTATGTGGTGCAATGATACTGGGACGGCTTGAATTGTTGACTGTATTCATCCTATTAAGTCGGAGTTTCTGGCGCCGCTGAAGTCGGCCACTCATTGAGGAAGAATTGACGATGTCCCGGATTGCTTACGTGAATGGACAATATGTACCGATGGCCGACGCGGCGGTTCATGTCGAGGATCGCGGTTATCAGTTTGCCGACGGGGTTTACGAAGTCATTGCGGTAAGCGGCGGCGTGATGGTCGACGCGGAGCCTCATCTCGTGCGACTGGGCCGATCACTGTCCGAATTGCAGATCGATGCGCCCATGAGCTCCGCCGCCCTCAGTCATGTTATCAACGAAGTCATCCGGCGCAATCTCGTGCGCAATGGCATTATTTACTTGCAGGTCACCCGTGGCGTGTCCCGGCGAGACCACGCGTTTCCGGCCAATGTCCGGCCTGCGCTAGTGATTACCGCCCGCAATCAAAAATCGAGTGATATGGCGGCGGAAGACGGCATCGAGATCGTCACCGTGCCGGATAATCGCTGGGACCGATGTGACATCAAGTCCGTCTCTCTTTTGCCCAATATCCTCGCCAAGCAAACAGCGAAAGAAGCCGGGGCCTACGAGGCATGGTTTGTCGAGGCGGATGGCATGGTGACCGAGGGCAGTTCAACGAACGCCTGGATTGTTGACGGCGACGGTAATCTTGTCACCCGCAAGCTCAGCAATTCGATCCTGCCCGGCATTACCCGTCAAACAGTGCAGGATCTGGCGTCGGAACTGCAAATAAAGATCGTCGAGCGCTCCTTTACAGTTGAGGAGGCCAAAGCGGCTACCGAAGCCTTTATTACCAGCACCACAGCGCTTGTCATGCCGATCCGAAAGATCGATGGCACGCAAATCGGTTCCGGAGCACCGGGGCCAGTAGCTTTACGGCTCCGCTCGCACTATGCTGATCACATGGCGCAGTTCAGGGAGCGCGCCTGACAACCCAGAAGGGGGTTTAATCAATAAAGAAGGTTCGGGCCGGCAAAGACGGATCCGATAACACGAGCCGACAAACAAGGCTCCAATAACACGAGCCGACAAACACGGCTCCAATAACATGGAGAGGAGTAAAACAGTATGTCCTCCGATAAGAGTCAGAATTTACAAGACCGGTTCCTCAATCACGTACGCAAAAGCAAGTTACCCGTTACCGTTTTTTTGGTGAACGGCGTCAAACTTCAGGGCGTCATCAGTTGGTTTGATAATTTCTGTGTCCTGTTGCGCCGCGACGGTCACGTTCAATTGGTCTACAAACACGCAATATCTACCGTCATGCCTTCACAGCCCATCCAGCTGTTTGAACAGGAAGAGGCTCCAGACCCTGAAGCCGATTAATCTTCCCGGTGTTCCTGACGATGTGACCGATGGTCCGACTTCGGGCCGCGCTCTCGTATTGCATCCAGACCTGTCGAAATCCCAACGCGGCAAGATCCAGTCACGTGACGCTGCCGCACGTCTCGAGGAGATCATCGGTCTCAGTCAGGCGATTGATCTCGACATTGCCGAAGCCATGGTCGTGCCGCTGGCCAACCCGCGCCCCGGTACCTTGTTCGGCAAGGGCAAGGTCCAGGAAATCCACGGCCTGATCGCCGCCCTCGATATCGATGTGACGATTGTCGATGGCCAGTTGTCACCTGTTCAGCAGCGAAACCTGGAGCGCGACTGGAAGTGCAAGGTCATTGACCGGACCGGCCTGATCCTCGAAATTTTTGGCGAACGGGCCCAGACCCGCGAAGGCACCTTGCAGGTCGAACTGGCAGCTCTGGAATATGCCCGCAGTCGTCTCGTGCGCTCGTGGACCCACCTTGAACGGCAGCGCGGCGGGCTCGGCTTCGTCGGTGGTCCGGGTGAAACCCAGATTGAGTCCGATCGGCGCATGATCGGTGTGCGGGTCGACAAGATCAAACGCGACCTTGAACAAGTGACGCGTACACGCAAGCTCCACCGCTCGAGCCGCCAGAAAGTGCCATATCCCATCGTCGCGCTCGTCGGTTATACCAACGCCGGAAAATCAACCTTGTTTAATCGCCTGACCGATGCCGATGTCATGGCGGAAGACATGCTGTTCGCGACGCTGGATCCGACCATGCGCGGGCTTGAGTTACCGAGCGGCAGGCAGATTATCTTGTCCGATACCGTCGGCTTTATCTCCGACCTGCCGACAACCTTGATTGCCGCCTTCCGGGCAACGCTGGAAGAAGTCCTCGAGGCAGATATCGTCGTGCATGTCCGTGACATCGCTCACAATGATACCGAAGCGCAAAAATCCGACGTTATCAATGTGTTGATGGACCTGGGCCTCGGCGACGACATCGAAAGTGAAATGCTCGAAGCCCGCAACAAGGTCGATCTACTGGACGAAGATGCACATCACGTCGCCGTCAATGCAGCGGAGCGCGACGAAGCCGTGACAAATATATCGGCCGTTGTCGGGCAGGGCTGTGATGACCTGCTGGCCCTCATCGATGCCCGGCTGGCGGCCTCACGTGAAATGATCGAACTGACACTGTCTTACGCCGATGGCAAAACGCTCGCCTGGCTTTTTGAACATGGCGAAGTGCTGGAACGCAGCGACGAAGAAGACGGCGTCCACCTCCGCGTCAGCCTCGACCCGGCAGATTCAGCAAGACTGAAAGCGCGGCTGGCGTAGGACAGAACTACTCCCGATGGACGGCGAAGGCGTTGAAGGCCTGCATGGTCGCCATCATCTCGATGGTGTTGACGTTGACGTGCGCCGGGATCGACGTCACCCAGTAAATGGTTTCGGCGATGTCGTCCGGCGTCATTGGCTTCATGCCTTTGTAGACATCGGCAGCCTTGCTGGTATCACCTTCGAAACGCACGACCGAAAATTCTGATTCCGCCATACCCGGTTCGACACTGGTGACGCGGACTTTCTTGCCAATGAGATCGGCCCGCAGGTTCAGTGAGAACTGATGCACAAAAGCCTTGGTCGCACCGTAGACATTACCGCCGGGGTAGGGGTACGTTCCAGCCACTGAGCCCAGGTTGATGACATGCCCGCGATCCCGCGCCACCATGCCCGGCAGGATGGCGTGTGTGCAGGCTACAAGCCCCTTGATATTGGTCTCGATCATGGTGTTCCAGTCCGACAATTTGGCGTCCTGCGCCCCGGACAATCCCATGGCCAGACCGGCATTGTTGACAAGAACCGTGATGTTTTTGTAGTCGTCGGGCAATCCTGCCACAGCGGCGGCGACGGCGTCCTGATCCTGGATATCAAAAGCAATCGTGTGGGCGTGGTCACCCAGTTCGTCCTTGAGGGCGGCCAGGCGGTCTTCGCGGCGGCCGGTCAATATGACTTTGGCGCCTTCCTTGACGAACCGGCGGGCGGTGGCGGCGCCAAAACCGGCTGTCGCGCCGGTGATAAAGACGATTTGATCTGTTGCTGAAGTCATTCTTTTGGTCCCCTCTGATTGGTATTTGATTTATTGATTTGGGCCTGGTCCGCCTGCTTGGCGGCTTGCCATAAACTTTCAAGTTCTTCCAGCGTCGCGTCCGTGGTCCTTCGATCCTCGGCCGCCAGACTGTCTTCGATATACCGAAAGCGTTGTTCAAACCGCCGGTTTGCGCCACGCAAGGCGGTTTCCGCGTCCGCACCGGCCCAGCGGCTGAGGTTAACAAGCGAAAACAGCAGATCGCCGATTTCGGCTTCAATCCGGGTTTCATCACCGCCTTCAGCGAGTTCATGCTTCAATTCTTCGGTTTCTTCGGCGATCTTGGCCATCGCGCCTTCGATGTCCGGCCAGTCAAATCCGACACGGGCGGCGCGCTTTTGCAGCTTCTGGGCCCGCATCAGTGCCGGAAATCCCGGTGTTACGTCGTCCAGAACGCTGGGCGCTCGTCCTTCAGCCTTCGCCCGGGCCGCACGTTCATTGGCTTTCTGGGTCTCCCAGGCTACGGACTGGGCGTGCGTGCCGTCCACCGTCACATCGGCAAAGACATGCGGGTGGCGTTCGATCATCTTGTCCGAGACAGACTTGGTGATGTCGCTGAAATCGAAATCGCCTTGTTCGCGGGCCATCTGGGCATAAAACACGACCTGGAAGAGCAGGTCGCCCAGTTCCTTGCGCAATTCAGAGATATCACCCTGGGCGATGGCCTCGGCGACTTCGTATGCTTCCTCGATTGTGTAGGCCGAGATGGTTTCAAATGTTTGCTCGACATCCCACGGACAACCACCGTCAGGATCGCGCAGTCGCGCCATGACTTCGAGCAAGCGATCCATTTCGGGACCGGCAGCGCGATTTGCAGCAAGTTTAAGGGTGGTGGCAGGGCTGGTCATATCCGGGGATTATCAGGTTTCCGCATGCAGCGCGCAACAAGGGATATGGGTATTTATCATTGGTAATGTTTTCCACAGCCTGTGTACGCATAAACGGCATAATGTGTATTATCAGAAATTATTATGGTGCTTCGTTCACTCTAATGACCATGCCATCGTAGGCTGGTTCTATTCCAGGCGGCAGATCACGTGCCAGCGTGCCGTAATCCATGAATACCGTCATGTGTGTCAGGATTGCCCGTCGCGGTTTGATCTGATCAATCCATCCCAGCGCCATATCCAGATGGGCATGTGTCGGGTGTGGCTTCGGGCGCAATGCCTGAACCATCCAGGTGTCGACATTTGCAAGCGCCTTGTATCCGGCCTCACTTATGCCGACGAGATCGGTTGAATAGGCGAACGGGCCAAACTGAAAGCCCGTCGTCGTCAGATCACCGTGATCCTGATCAAAAGGCACAATGTCGATATCCCCGATGCGAAATGGTCCTTCAATATCGTGGCAATCGTAAAAGGGTGGATATAGCGGTCCGGCGCTTTCAAAGGCATAGCTGAAATTACGTTTCAACATGCCGAAGGTCTGGGGACTGGCGTAAACCGGGTAGACTTTATCGTACATGCGATACATCACCCGGACATCGTCGATCCCATGGGCATGATCGGCATGGGCGTGGGTGTAAATTACGGCATCAAAGTCGGCAAAATCGTTGTCGAGCATCTGACGGCGCAAATCAGGCGAAGTATCCACCAGAATCCGCGTCGTGGCACTTTCAACAACGATTGAGGCACGGGTGCGGGCATTTCTCGGCTCATCGGGGTCACAATCGCCCCAGTCATTGCCGATCCACGGCACACCGCTTGAGGCACCACACCCCAGCACCGTGACTTTCAAGTCGGTCGCGGCGTCCGTCACGGGCGCTCGGCCTTACTGAACAGTTCAAAAAAATTGTTGGTGGTGGCCTCTGCAAGCGTCGATACCGACATTTCGCGAAGTTCTGCTACGTGGCCGGCGGTATCTGCGACAAACGACGGCTCATTGCGTTTGCCCCGGTTGGGGATCGGTGCGAGGAACGGTGCGTCTGTCTCGACCAGCAAGCGCTCGAGCGGCAAGACCTTGACGGTTTCCTTGATATCCAGGGCGTTTTTGAAAGTCGCGATGCCGGAAATCGAGATGTAGAGCCCCATTTCAACGGATTTTAATGCCAGTTCCCGGGTGCTGCTGAAACAATGGATCACACCGAGGAAGGCCCCCTGCTCCATTCCTTCGCCAAGAATGCGTAGCGTATCGTCGTCAGCATCCCGGGTGTGGACGATCAACGGCAGTCCGGTCTCACGGGCGGCGGTGATATGGGCGCGGAAACACGAGATCTGGGCCTCGCGCGGGCTGTGTTCATAGAAATAGTCCAGCCCGGTCTCGCCGATACCGATAACTTTGGGGTGGCGGCTCAGCTCAAGCAGCTTGTCGACGGTAAGGTCGATATGATGCTCTGCTTCATGCGGATGCACACCGACCGAGCAATAAATGTTGTCGAACCGCTCGGCGATTGCCAGCACGCCTGGAAATTTGGCGAGATGAGTTGAAATCGTCAGCATCATGCCGACATCCCGAGCCGCCGCACGTTCAACTATTTCATCAAGTTCATCCTCGAAGTCTTTGAAATCCAAGTGACAATGAGAATCGACAAGCATGGATTATTCCGCTTCAACGAAGCGCGGGAATGCTGGTTCAGGTGCCGGCAATGCAGTGCCTGGCACCAGTCTCGCACTCTCGTCCAGAGCGGCAAAATCGCGGGTATCTTCGGCGACCGAGAGCTGATCGAGGATTTGCGCCGTCGCCTGCGGCACCACGGGCTGGGCCAGTATGGCGAGTTGGCGGATTGCTTCGGCCAGGACGTACAACACCGTGGCCATTCGCGCCGGATCGGTTTTTTTCAAGCCCCAGGGTGCCTGATCATCGACGTAGATGTTGGCATCCTTGATCACTCGCCACTGGTCTTCCAGAGCCTTGTGGATCGCAAGATCGACATAATGCGCACGCTGCAAGTCAACCAGGCCGGTGACAGCGGCCAAAAGCGCCTTGTCTTCAGCCGTGAAATCGCCAGGCGTCGGCACAACACCGGCACAGTTTTTGGCGATCATCGACAGCGTACGTTGCGCCAGGTTGCCAAAATTGTTGGCGAGATCGGCGTTGATGCGTGCCACCATGCCTTCGTGTGAATAACTGCCATCCTGACCAAACGGCACTTCCCGCATGAAAAAATAACGAATTTGGTCAACCCCGAACAAATCGGCCAGTTCAAACGGATCGACGACATTGCCGACCGATTTGGACATTTTTTCGCCCTTCACATTGAGAAAGCCGTGCGCGAAAACCTGTTTTGGCAGCGCAACACCTGCGGACAACAGGAAAGCCGGCCAATACACCGCATGAAAGCGCACGATGTCCTTGCCAATGACATGAACGTTGGCGGGCCAGAAGCGCTTGAACTGATCGCTCTCGACGTCAGGATAGCCGATGCCTGTGATGTAGTTGGTCAAGGCGTCGACCCAGACGTACATGACGTGGTCTTCGTCACCCGGCACCGGGACACCCCAGTCAAAAGTCGTGCGCGAGATCGACAGGTCCCGCAGACCCGACTTCACAAAGCTGGTGACTTCGTTGCGACGGGTATCCGGTTGAATGAACGTCGGGTTTTCTTCGTAGTGCGCCAGCAAGCGATCACCGTATTCCGACAGTTTGAAGAAATAACTCTGTTCCTCAACCCATTCGACGGGCGTTCCCTGCGGCGAGACAAATTCACCGCTCTCGTCTTTGGTCAGCTCATCCTCGGCGTAATAGGCTTCATCCCGCACGGAATACCAACCGGCGTATTTATCGAGGTAGATATCGCCGCGCTCCTCCATGGCCTGCCAGATCGCCTGCGAGGCGAGCTTGTGGCGCTCCTCGGTCGTGCGGATGAAGTCATCGTTGGAGGCATTCAGGCGTTCAGCCATTTCGCGAAAGCGTGGCGTTATCCGGTCACTCAGCTCACGCGGCGAAATACCGTCCTTGCGCGCTGTCTGTTCCATCTTGATGCCATGTTCGTCCGTGCCCGTCAGGAAATGGACATCGCGCCCATCAAGACGGTGAAAACGGGCGATGACGTCCGTGGCAATCAGTTCATAGGCATGGCCAATATGTGGCGGGCCATTCGGATAGCTGATCGCGGTGGTGATGTAATAGGGCTCTTTGGTCGACATACGGTCCTGGCCTTAACAATTCAACAAACGATGCAAAATGCAGCGCGACCGCTGTCAGGCGCGGGCCGCCTTCTCGAGAATAGAAAAGACGTTAAACAATACCTGCTTGCGATCAAGATAGAGGCTGTCTGCCTGGGCGGCGAGACGGGATATCTTTTCCCATACCTCGATCCATTGTTCAAGACTTCGGCGCGCAATCAATCTGGCGGCAACGTCCGCATCGCCCTGGATAATTTCCGGCACAGCGGTGCCAATGGCGCCATGACGGATCATCCGTGTCAGCCACCAGCCGAGTAGTGAAATAAAGGTATCGAAGGCGCCCTCGTTGCCGCGACGGCAAATGCGATCGGCAAATTTGTGGAGTTCGGCGACGTCTGAATGAGGCAGTTCCTTCAACATCCCGACCAGATCTTCGTACAACGCCGGTCCACCACTTTCCATCAGATCAAATGCCCGCCCGAGGCTGCCATCGGCCAGATGAGCCAGGGCCTGAATAGCGCCCTGCTCCGCCTCTGGATGGCGCGCCGCGATCATCGCAGCCACTTCCTGATCGGCCAGCGGCTTCAGGGCCAGTGTGCGGCAGCGCGAGCGGATGGTCGGCAACAGCCGGCCGGGATTGTGGGCGATCAGGATCAGCAATCCACGCGCCGGCGGTTCCTCAAGCGTTTTCAGCAAGGCGTTGGCCGCGTTGACATTCATATCGTCGGCACAATCGACAATCGTCACCCGCCACGACGCTCCTTCTGCCGTAACGTTGAAAACCTTGATCGCCTGGCGCACGTCGCCAACGACGATCTCGCCGCGCAGACGTTTGGTCTTATCGTCAACCGAGCGCTCAATCACACGAAGACCAGGGTGCGCTGCCTGGGACATCTGCAAATAAGTCGGATGATTTTCAGCAATTGCCAGACCGGAGGCCACGGGCTCGGGATCAGCAAACAAGGCATCCTGTCCGGCGTCGGCATCGAAATCGACAGTCTGGGCCAGGACAAACCGGGCAAAGCGGTAGGCCAGCGTGGCCTTGCCGATACCTTTCGGACCGGTGATCAGCCAGGCGTGGGGCAAGCGCCCGGAATTCCACGCATCAAGCAGGATGTTCTCCGCAGCCTCGTGTCCGACCAGTTCAGGGTTTCGCCGGGGCGCGAAGGGATCGTCTTCAAATTCGTCCTGGTCTGCCTTTTTTGCCGCCGCCATGGGTCAAACTCCCAATCGGTCGCGGAGGATTTGGCGAACATCTGAATTGACCTCGTCTTCCGAACGCGAGGCGTCAACAACCGCGCACCTTATCGGTTCGGATTTGGCAATTTGGAGAAAGCCGTCGCGCAGGCGCTGATGAAATTCCACTTCCATGCGCTCATAGCGATCTTCCTGTCCGGCCCGCCCGGTCGTTCGCGCCAGCCCAGTCTCGACCGACAGATCGAGAATAATCGTCAGATCCGGAGCAAAATCACCGAGCACGGTTTGATAGAGTTCGTTGATTTTCGCAGCGCCCAGACCGTGACCATAGCCCTGATAGGCCATCGTCGAATCTGCGAAGCGATCAGACAAAACCCACTGGCCTGCCGACAACGCTGGCCGGACCACTTTATCGACATGATCTGCACGAGCGGCAAAATGGAGCAAAGCTTCGGTCATCGGCTGCCAGCGCCCGACATCGCCCTCAACCAGAAGCTTGCGGATTTGCTCTGCCCCTTCCGACCCTCCGGGCTCCCGCGTCAGAACAACGTCAACGCCTGCGCTTTCGAGATCAGCTTTCAATCGGGATATCTGTGTGCTTTTCCCGGCACCTTCACCGCCTTCCAGGGTGACAAACCGGCCCCTGGTTTCTTGCTGACCAGTCGTCACTGTCCTGTGGCACCCCAGGCCAGGTAGCCAAAAGCCGCACCAAGGCGGCCAAACATGCCAAGGCGCGGTACGTCAGCGCCAGCGAGCAACGGGATCTGGATGTCAGGCATATCGATGCCACTGATCACCAGAGCACCGAGGCGCTGGCCCCGGCTAATGGGTGCCGGTACCGGTTCGATAATGTCGACGCTGACTTTCATCTTGCGACGCGCCTTGCGGGCCAGCGTCAAGGTGAGTTCTTTCTCGATAATCAGCGGTACTGTCGGCGCGCTGCCGAGCCAGACACCAACGTCCATAACCAGTTCGCCCGCCTGGAACATCCCGTAATTGCCAAATTCACGGAAGCCCCAGTCCAGCAAACGCTCTGATTCCTGGGCCCTTTGTTTGACACTGCCCAGCCCGTTCACCACCAGAACAAGACGCCGTCCGTTCTTCTCGGCGGAGCCAACAAGACCGTAACCTGAAGCCTCGGTATGACCGGTCTTCAGACCGTCGGCACCAGTGTAGCGGTACAACAACGGATTTCGATTGCCCTGACGAATTTTGTTATAGGTGAACGTTTTTTCTGAAAATATGGCGTATTGCTCGGGGTATTGCGTCGTCAGAATGTTGGCCAGTTTGGCCAGATCACGCGTCGACATCAAATGTTCCGGATCCGGCCAACCTGTGGAATTGCGAAACGTCGAACCATTCAGGCCGAGTTCGGATGCACGTAAAGTCATCTCGTCGGCAAATGCCTTTTCACTGCTCGCCAGACCTTCGGCGACGACAATGCAGGCATCGTTCCCGGATTGCACGATGATCCCGCGCAAAAGATCTGCGACCTTGATCCGCGTGTTAACGCCGACAAACATTTTGGAGCCGCCCATCCGCCAGGCCTTTTCACTGACTGGAAAGGTATCGTCGAGTGTCAGGCTGCCGTTCTTGAGGCGTTCGAACACCATCAGGACCGTCATCAGCTTGCTCATGGAGGCCGGTGCCATTTTTGTGTCGGCATCTTTCTCCATCAACACGCGGCCGGTCTCGCTATCCAGCAATATCGCGTGACGCGCTGCGGTCTCGACAGCGACAGCAGGCGATATCCCGGCAACGACCGTCGCCAGGGCCAGGGCAAATGCAAAGATTGCAGGAAGATGACGCGACATAAATGCTCCTTGATCCCTATCGAACAGCGGCAATCGGATCATACACCAAACTGAGTTCAAATTATGGCTGTGAATTTTCTAGTCAACGACAATACGGGCAACGGTATAACCGCTTTCAATCATACCAGCCAGCGTTCGATCTGCCAGATTTACCGAAGCAATCGGCCCGATACGGACACGAAAATATTCTTTCCCGTCAACCAGGACCGACGAGATTTTTGTCGGGCCCATACCGCCCAGCTGTGCCTTCAATTTAAGCGCGTTCTCGTAGAGTCGAAAAGCACCAGCCTGAACAAAAACCTCCGGTGCCTTGGCGACTTTGGTCTGGGTCACCTCCTTGGGCGTCGGCGGCGCAGCGGCGACAGGCTTTGGTATCGGCGCGACACCGCCGGGGGGTGCCAGTTCTGCGACCTGAACCGCCCCGATCGGCGCCGCTTTCACCGCATTGCGTTCTTCTTTTGTCGTTGTCCCGCGGGCAAGGACGCGACCTTTGGTGCCGGGACCGGATATAATCTGAACACGAACCTTGGCCGTGCCCTGTTTGAAGAAGCCCAGCAACTGGGCGGCCCGGCGTGAGACATCGATAATCCGGCTGTTGACGAAGGGCCCGCGATCATTAACCCTCAGTTCTATCGCCCTGCCATTTTCAAGATTCGTCACGCGCACAAACACCGGCATCGGCAGTGTCTTGTGCGCCGCCGTCAGCAGGTTCATGTCATAGACTTCGCCGTTTGCCGTATCGCGACCATGAAACGGTTTGCCATACCACGAGGCAATGCCTGTTACATCATAATCTGGATTTTCTTCCGGATAATACTTCACACCGGCAACAACATAAGGGTCGCCGACCTTGTAGCGCCCCCGTCGTTTGCCGACGGGCGCAGTTTCATCGGTGGTCACCAGTTTTCCGGAAGTCTTCTGGTCTTCGGCGTTGACGATTTTTTTGGCTGCCAGCACGGCAAGCTGTGTTTCGGCGCAACCACTCAGGATTAAAGCACCGACAATCAGCGCAGCGAAACCAAACGTCGTATTTGATCTACACGTCACAGCGTCTTTTCCGTCTGAAACAAAGGGCCAAATTACATCCCCCGAAGGTGGAAACACCTAAATAGCCCTGATTTAGTATTATTTCAACGACAATGGGGCATATTTGGTAGCGTTTTCGTGCTTTATCGGCGGCCGATACCATCCGCCAGCGTCCCGACGGTAAGAGCAAAATAGGTCGAACGGTTCCAGTGCATGATGGAACGGTAGTTGCCATAAACCAGATATGCCGGCTGAGGCCTGCTTTTATTGGGCAGAACAAGCGACGCCTTGAGCTGGCGTGCAGGCAAATCAGTGCCATCAATCTTGCGCACGCCAAGGGCCTGCCATTCCGCCAGTTTTCGCGACTGTTTCAAGGTTGCGAGTTTTAAATCAAAACCGTCAGGCAGTTTGACCGCCCTGCCCCAGGTTTGGTCTTCACGCCAGCCAACAGACGACAAATATTTGGCGGCGGAGGAAAACACATCCGCCTTGCTGCCCCAGATATCCTTCTTGCCGTCGCCATCGCCATCGATCGCGTATGCCTTGAAACTCGACGGCATGAACTGACTTTGCCCCATCGCTCCGGCCCACGACCCGACCATGGCTTTGGGGGTTATGTGACCCTGCTGGAGGATTTCGAGGGCATTCAGCAATTCACCGCGAAAATATTTACTGCGACGTCCGTCAAAGGCCAGTGTGGCCAGCGAAGAAATAACCGGGAAGCCGCCGGTGACACGGCCAAAATCCGTCTCAATCCCCCACAAGGCAACAATAAACCTGGGCTGCACACCATATTTCTTGCCGACTTTGATGAGAATTTCCCGGTTTTCGGCCAATCTCTTGCGGCCCTTCTGAACGCGGGACTTTGGCGCGACACGGGCGAGATATTGCGCGAACGTCAGTTTGAATTCGGGTTGATGGCGGTCCAGTTCAATCACGCGCGGGATCGGGCGAACATCTGCGAATGCGGCATCGAAGGTTTCACGCTCAACGCCACGCGCCTGCGCATCCGGCCAGACCGCCTGAACAAAGGCCTTGAACTTGTCGATATCAAAAACGACTTTGATTTTGTCCGCCGTTTCGTGGGCGCTGACCGGAGATATCCATGAAACAGAAATGGCCGTCATCAAAACGATCACGACGGATCGAATGGTAATCCTGGCAAACATTGTTGATGGCACGCGCGAACCTCTTCAGTATCTGGAATATCCGTAATTGGCGACAGACTTTCACAGACCCGCACCAGAAGCCACCGACTTTTACGTCATGGCGTATTTGGGCCCGGAAATAATTCATCGCTGCGCCCAATCACCCAATAGGCCAGCATGCCGATCCATTCGTGCAATGCGATTCGCAAACTTGTCATTCCGGCATAAAAATTCCAGCGTATCCGAAACGAAAACCCGCCGCCGGCGGTGCGGTAGTCCACGGGATACGGGATAACTTTCCAACCAGCCTTGCGAAACGCACCCATCGCTCTCGGCATATGGCGAGCCGATGTAACGAGCAACCAGTTTTCTGTCACCGACGGCTTGACGAGATCAAAACTGTTCGCTGCGTTTTCAAATGTATTTCGAGCCTCGCGCTCCAGCAAAACGCGCGACGGATCAAGACCGATTTCGCCAAAAAACCTGAATGCAATGTCGGCTTCACGATCGGGGCCTGCCCTCAGGCTGCTCGAGCCACCTGTAAATACAAGGCGGGCATCGGGATATCTCAGCGCCAGGGTCGCAAATGACGTCAGGCGCTCTGAATTATCATTCAAAGTAACCTGGTCCCTGGCGATACTGGTGCCCAAATTGCTCGAACCGCCCAAAACAATAATGCCATCGACAATTTCAGGCAGGACTTGCGGAGCTTCGAATCTTTCTTCCAAAGGCGCCATTGCCCAGTTTCCGACGGGTAAGGCGGTAATCAGAACAAAGCCGCCGGAAGCAACGCTGACGATGACACGTGCCAATCGTCGCCATCTGGTCCAAAGCAAGGCAGTGCCGACCAGCAAGACAATAAGCAAAACAGCTTCTGGTGCCGAAATCCAACCGAGTATTTTTGAAGATATGTGATAGATCATGTCGATTGATAACTGGTATTTGCATGGGTGCGCAACGATGCTGGTTGTTGCTGCCACATCATGTTATCCAGAGTGCGCTGATTTTGAGGAGAGCCGATGGTCCGCATCGGCAGAAACTGATGACAATAACTGAAGACAAACAGCGATATACAAATGGTTGATCCAACAGCGATTTTATTTGCCAACGAAGCTTTTTATGCCGCGTTCGCCTCGGGCGACTTCGATGCCATGAAGGAAATCTGGGCGAAGGATGCCACGGTTATTTGTACCCATCCCGGATGGACCGTGATCACCGGACGTGATGCCGTGCTCAAAAGCTGGCAGTCCATCCTCGAAAACAGCGAAGGATCGGATCTCGAGTGCCGAAATCCCGACGCACATATCTATGGAGAGACGGCCGTCGTGACTTGTTATGAAGTGATTGACGGAAATGCACTGGCGGTGACCAATGTTTTTGTGCTGGAGAATGGCCGCTGGGCCATGGTTCATCACCATGCCGGACCAACAGCCAGTGCCGCCCCGCCCCCTGATCGCCCTGCCCGTCGCGGAAACAGCGTTCACTGAATAAAAAAAGGGCGGTCCGAAAAACGGACCGCCCGATTTCTTGCTGGAACAATACTATTTCAGCGTAATCACGACACGTCGGTTGAGGGCTTCACGTTCACCATCCTTGGTCGAAATCGCCGGCTCTTCTTCGCCAACAGCCGAAAACTTGAGACGACCGGTTTCGACACCCCATGACCTCAACGCTTCGTACACTGCTTCCGCACGATGACGGGACAGGATAGCGTTATATCGATTGCCGCCAGCCATATCGGCATGTGCCCGCAACGTCAGGCTTCCGGCACCACTGGTCTGTGCTGCCCGAACGGCGCGTGTCACAACCTTGCCGCCCTGGGTCGACAGTTTTGAACTGTCAAAGTCGAAATAGACGATGAACGGACCCGGGATCATGACAGGTTTGGGCGCAGGCTTGGCTTTGGCCTTGGGCGCCGCAGCCTTTTTGACCATCGGTTTTGCCATCGGTTTCGGTGCCGGCATCAAAGCTGCATCGACATTTGCCATCGCGGCTTCGAAGGCCGCACGGCATCGGGCAATATCTTCCGGCTGATGGTTCTCTTCCTGTTCTTCAACCCAGCAGTCAAACATGGCTTGAGCATGCGCAGCGCCGTATGGCACTTTTTCAGCCGCGCCTTCTTTCAAGGCAGATGTCAGCCAAAAACGGGCGGCCTCAAGACCGGCAATCGAATCTGCCGGCAGATTGATATGATCGGCCAGGACTTCTGGCTGAACATCGCCACCGCCTGCGGCTCTTTCCGCCTTGATCAGAAATATACCTGCATTTCCCCAATCGACTTCGCCGATTTCGTCTTCACTGAGATTGAGGTATTCGAGTTTCAAACCGTTTGAGAAACTGTTTTTGGTTTTCATGGCTTGAATCGACGCAAGATCATAATTGGCGCAAGCAGTCAAAAACATTGCTGCACCGACGGTAACGAGCGTATTTCGAGTTATCTTGTTCATTGTGGGCCTCCCGAGCGATGATAGATTATCGACAATCAATATATATCTTGTTGGTATAATGTCATATCCATTTGGAATAATTGACTAAATTATGTGGTCGGTCGTGATCGTCATTAAGAATATGTGAATTAATGTGTATTATTCAATCCTGGACTGACTGTGATAAGCGAAATAAGACTGGTCGTCATCGTGTATGAGCGATTATCCGGGAGTGGGCACGAATGAGTTTTGAAAGCCGCACATTGCAGATTCTTTGTCTGACAATTCTGGTCGTCCTGGGACAGACTGTTAATTCCGCTCGGGCAGACCAGGCTGGAATTGCCAAATCAGCCGTTCCATTCCCGCCGCTGGTGACGGATATCGTGCGTCACCAGGCTGGTCAAATCCCCGCTCAGCCCCGACACGCCAATACACCGTCGGGTCACGCTGCCGGCGCAGCGTCAGGTGCCGGTGGATTTCCGGCACAACCGTCAGCCGGATATTCGTTTTCCGGCGGTGCACTGACGACACTGGGTGTTGTCGCGGTTCTGGGTGGAATTGTAATCATGATGTCACCGGACGGCAGCACCGGAAATTCGTCCTCGTCCGCAACGAACTAGATGATCAAGCCATACATTTACGTGTGGTCTTGAGCAAACCCCAGCCGAATACCGGATCACGACCGATTTTCCCCAGGTCGATCACCTTGTTTCTATATTTCGCCCGCAGTGATTTTGCATTTTTGCTCGCGCCCCGGGCGATATCCAGACCAATCAGTATCGACATATAGGGTGTCGCGAAAGATGTTCCGCTCTGAACCTTGCCACCACCCGGAATGGCCGTCCAGACACCAACGCCCGGTGCCGAAAAATCGACGTATTTGCCTTGATTGGCTTTCGAATAAATCTTCTTTTTGACGTTTGTCGCTGTAACGGCAACAACATTCGGGTAAGCAGCAGGATAGGCCGGTTTTTTCCTAGACCCCCAGTTGCCGACCGATGCAACGAGTATCAGCCCCTTCTTTTGCGCCAGTTTGTTGGCCAGGCGAAGCATCTTGTTGTCGGCCCCGGCGATACTCAAATTCACGACGTGAACCTTCTTCTTGGCCATCCAGTTGATGCCCTTCAAAAGGGCTACGCTATTGCCGACGACCTTGTCTGAATTATCCAGTTCAAACATGTTCGCTGCATACAAAGTGGCACCCGGCAGCAATCCCGACCAACCATTTTTCATAGGCTTGCCCACCAACATGGCGGCGATCGCCGTGCCATGGACGGGCGGCGCGGGATTGCGTTTCTTGTCGTGGAAAGATGCAAATTTGACCTTTTGACCCTTGAGCGCCGGATGTTTGACATCCACACCTGAGTCGATCATGCCGATCCGCACACCCTTGCCGCAGCGTAATCCGACTTTTTTCCAGCCAATTGCCTTCTGGGGGAACAGGCCGGACTTGCCGGCGGAGAGATCAAACCGGTGGTTGGCATCAATCGTAAGGCCGGGGAATTTCCGCCCGAGCACCTTGATCGCGTCCTTGACCGACATACCAGCCGGTGTTTTCAGTCGCCAGACATCAAAGCCGATGTCTTCCATTTGCACCCGCTCAAGTACACTGAAACCCATCTCGCTGATGCGTTTGTCAAAGTTCCTCGGTGGATTGGCGATCAATATCTCGCCGGCCTCAAAGTCGTCGTCCGGATCAATGCCGTTCTCTCGACCTTTCATTTTTTGTTTGGTCGCTGGCCCGTCGGGACTTTTGCTCCTGGAACCGGGTTTTTTGCTCTTGATCGAGCCCTCGGTTTTCTTGCCCTTGTAATAAGAGCGTACCTTTACGTCGGCGTCAGCCGTTGTTGGCCAGGCCAACATGGCAAGCAGATAAATCGGCGCAACAAGCGCCGCAAAATACCTGGAACCAGAAATGATTCGTGAATGAACGTGATCGGTGGGTTGATCGGCAGACACAAACATGTGCTTCACCTTGATCCTCAATTTACGCCCCCAAAATACTCCGCCCGTGATGAGAACTACACTACAGCCTTTTTTGCCTCGATAAACTCACAAACTTTGAGAACAAATTCCTCTCTCTTCAAAGGTTTGTGAATAAATCCGTCTGCTCCGGCGTCCAGCGCCCGATCAGCCCACAATCCGTCCGTGCGGGCAGAAACCATAACAACCGCGGTGTCTTTCGACTCTGGCCTCGACCGAAGTTCGCCGACGAGTTCAAGACCGTTCACTTGCGCCATCATCAAATCGACCAGTACGGCATCCGGTTTTTGCAGGGCAATTTGCGGTAGCGCCGTGCTGCCGGCAGTATCGGAGGCTACGTTGTGACCCTCAGCCATCAGCCAGGACGACATTAATTCGACCATTTGCGGGTCATCATCGACAATAAAGATGCTGTAATTCGACATAATATCGGGCGTCTCGTTCAGCGAGGGAAACATGACTATAACCAATATAGTCCGCCATCAGACAAATAGCGAAAAAGATCACGCTTTATTTGAACCAGGTTAAGTATTAACCGGAATTTTCTGGCGCTATTTTCGAGCCCAGTCTCGTTCAGTCCAGTTCTCGTCACCAAGGTCCCAGAAAATACCGGCCATGATCCCCAGCGCCTCGCGGGTCGTCGAGCCGAGAATATGTTCGTTCGGCGCGTGCTGGGAACATCCGGCGTAGGAATGCGGCACCCAGAGTGTCGGCAATCCAAGATCGCGGGCAAAAAGTTCGTTTGGCAACGAACCACCCAGATTAGGCAGCACGGCCGGTGGTGTCCCCGTCGTCCGTTCAATTGACGCCGCTGCCCATTCGACCCATGGATGATCGGGATCGAGACGTGTAGCTGCAAAGGCAACGCCGTCGTCGTTGCCTACATCGACGATATCACCAAATCCTTCACGCTCGAGATGGCGACGCAGGGACGGCACAATATTGTCAATCTCGGTACCAACCACGAAACGAAGCTGGCAAAAAGCCGTGGCGTCGGGCGCGATGGCATTCTGCGGCCGCTCGGGGATACCACTGGTCATAGCCAGCACGGAAAAACTGTTCCAGCCCCAGACACGCTCGGCCGGTGACAGGTCTTCCTCGCCCCAATCGAGATTAATTTCCGGCGCGTCGTTGCCGGCGCTGACAGTGATGTCGGCAAGCGCCTTGCGAACCTGAGGCGTCAGCGAAGCGGAGGGTCGCCATTCCGGAATATTTATCTGGCCGCGCGCGTCTGTGATGGTGGCAATCGCATGGGAAAGAATAATGCCGGGGTCTTTCAGCAACCCGCCCCAGTTGCCGGAGTGATGAGCCCCTTCGCGCAAACGCACACTTAGTTCGAAGTTAAGCGCCCCGCGCGAGCCCATGAACAATGTCGCCCGTGCAGGATCGACGCGGGGGCCATCGGATGAGATCAGCACGTCGGCCTCAAATAGTTCGGGTCGTGACCTGAACAGCTCTCCCAAACCGGGCGATCCCGTCTCCTCGCCTGTCTCAATCAGAATAACCGAATTAAAACCGAGTTCGCCGCGGGCCTCAAGAACGGTCGCCAGCGCATTAATGTTAATTGCGTGCTGGCCCTTGTTGTCCGCAGTGCCCCGGCCATATATCCGGTTGCCGTCAACTTTCAGGGTCCAGGGATCAAGGCCTTCCTGCCAGCGATCTTCCTGGCCACCAACGACATCACCATGGCCGTAGGTGAAGACGGTTAGTTTGTCTTTGCCCTCGATGCGTTTGGCCAGCAGGAACGGGCCATATTGTTCGATCGGGTTGTCGAGCACCTGACAGTCGTACCCCATGGCGCTGAGGCGCGGGGCGATTTCATCGTCGAGATAGCGCCTGAGATCGGCACTGCGTTCGGGGTTCTGACTTTCTGTCGGCACGGCCACCAGGGCGGCCAGATCTTTCAGGAATTCGCCTGAATCAAATCGTTTATGGGCGGTCTCGATTGTAGTTTCTCGGGTCACTATGCGTCCTCCTGCGCCGAACTTTCCGCATCATAAGACGAAGAACGGGCTTTCAGTGAAACAATCGAAACAATTTAACCGGCCTTACTGCGTTGGACTGAAACATCACCGCCATATATCTGCATCATCGAATTGATCAGCACTGAATGAGGATAGGGTAATGAGCGTTTACAATGATGTTGAAAGTTCCGCATCCGGAACCGGTCGGTCGGAAAGCTTCGGATCAGCCGTGATGGATACTTTCGCCGATTTTTACAGGACATTCCGTGAAAACCGCGCTGCACGCAAAACCGAACGTGCCTTGTCGGATTTGAGTGACCATGTTCTCAAGGACATCGGCATCTCACGCTCAGGCATTTCCTACATCGCACGTCAAAGCGCCGTGGAAAAAAAGAGCGATTTCATGATCTTTGACAAAGATGAAGGATGGGTCAGTGCGCCCTACTCGTAACCTCGGGAAGAAGCAGCCAGCCGAACAGGCATGGGTGCCGGCTGGTGCCCACCTTTTGAGCCCCGCCATCGAACTGGCGGCTATTTTTCGCCGCCCCCAGCGTTACGTCGTTGCGCAGTATGAACAGCAAAGTGACACCTCGCTCCCGGTCGCACCAGGCCTGGGTCCGTTGGTAAACAAGATCGTTTAGTGATCGCAGGTTAAGCCGCCTGCGATCACCGGTTGATGCACACGTCCAGTTTATGGTCTTGTAATCCCGTACAGGGATAAATGGACCATGATCTGCCAGCAATGCCAGTCAGACAACAAACCCGGACGACGCTTTTGCGCCGAGTGCGGCGCGTCGTTGTCGCTGAACTGTCCGGCCTGCAACTTCGAGAACGACGAAGATGACAAATTTTGTGGCGGCTGTGGAGCTGACCTGAGTGCCTCCGCCCCCGCCGCCCCAACACCGGAAGTACCGTCAGCACCACAACCCGCCGAGGGCGAAGCCGAGCGTCGTCACCTCACCATCATGTTTTGTGATCTTGTCGGCTCGACGGCGCTGTCCAGTAAACTGGATCCGGAAGATCTCAGCGCCGTCATTACCGATTTTCAAGACGCCTGCACTTCCGTCGTCAATGATTTTGGCGGCTATGTCGCCCGCCTGATGGGAGATGGCATGCTGGTCTATTTCGGCTATCCGGTGGCCCATGAAGATGCCCAGGAGCGCGCCGTCCGCACGGGCCTCGGGATCGTCAGCAAAATCGCTGAACTGGATCAGCGTCATACCGCGACCCTGGAAGTCCGGGTCGGCATTGCCACGGGTCTGGTTGTTGTCGGCGAACTGGTGGGTGAGGAAACTGCGGCCGAACGTGCCGTGGTCGGCGAAACCCCCAATCTGGCGGCCCGGCTGCAAGGCCTGGCTGAGCCCGGAACCGTAGTTGTTTCTTCCGCCACCGCCCGGGGCCTGAAAGGTTTGTTCGAGTTCGAAGACCTCGGCCATCACGAGGTCAAGGGAATTGCCGAACCGGTTCATGCCTGGCGACCCGTTCGCGCCTCGGCGACGACCAGCCGGTTTGAAGCCTATCGCGGCGGCCATTTAACACCGCTGGTCGGTCGCAACGAGGAAATCACCTTTCTCACAGAGCGCTGGAGCCAGGTCCGAACCGGCGAAGGCCAGGTCGTCACGGTGTCGGGTGAAGCCGGTATCGGCAAGTCCCGTATTCTTGAAGCCATGCGGGCGCATGTCGTGGAAGATGGCGGCGAGGCCATTCATTTTCAGTGTTCGCCCCATCATCAGAGTTCCACGCTTTACAGCTTTTTCGACTACCTGGCGCGGGCGGCCACGGCGGGTCGCGAAACCGAACCAGCGTCGCTGCTTGATGGCCTCGACGACCTGGTGCGAAAATCTGCGCAGGATGTCGCGACCGTTTCGCCATTGTTCGCAGAGCATCTGCTCGTCCCGACCGGTGATCGCTATCCGCCTATTCAGGGCAGTGCCGATGAACAGCGCGTGGCAACGCTCAATGCCCTTGCCACGCACGTTCAGGGGCTGGCGAAGAACGGTCCCCTGCTCGCGGTTTTCGAAGACGTTCACTGGATCGATCCGACGTCGCTCGATTTGCTGGGTCTTCTGATTGAACAGGCCCAGTGGGGCACGGTGATGATCATCATCACTTATCGTCCGGAATTTACCTCGCCGTGGGGCGCCATGGGCACCGTCGCCAGTCTGACACTCAATCGCCTCGGTCGAAGTCACAGCGCAGGCATCGCCGACAAGGTGACGGGAGGGCGCAGCCTGCCGGCTGAAGTGCTGGATCACATTGTCGCCCGAACGGACGGCGTGCCGTTGTTCGTCGAGGAAATGACCAAATCCATTCTCGAGTCCGGGGTGCTGAAGGAGACGCCGGACGGCTTCGAGCTGGAGGGCCCGCTGTCGGCGCTGGCGGTCCCCGAGACCCTGCAGGATTCGCTGATGTCCCGGCTCGACAAATTGACTCCGGTGAAGGAAGTGGCACAGATCGGTGCTGTCATCGGTCGCGAATTCAGCAACGATATTCTGTGCGCCGTCTCAACCCAGACACCGGAAGAAATCCAGGTGGCACTTGCCACCCTTGCCACCGCCGAACTGGTTTTCCGCCGGGGTTGGCCACCCAACGAAGTCTACGTCTTCAAACACGCCCTGGTGCAGGATGCGACCTATGAAAGTCTGCTGAAGGAAAAACGCCGCGCCTTGCATGCCCGTGTCGCCGACGTTTTGCTGACGACATTCAGCCAGCTCGTGGAAGCCGAACCCGAAACCGTCGCGCATCACCTGTCCCAGTCCGGCGACGATGAACGCGCAGCGGACTACTGGGCGATTGCCGGGCGGCGGGCGGCGGATCGCCTGGCTCATGTCGAAGCCAGCGTGCACCTGAAGAATGCTGTGCTGGCTTCGGCCACGGTGATCGTCGAGGATCGTCAAAAACAGTTTGAACTCAACTTCGACCTTGCCCTCAGCCTGCGCGTCCTCGGCCAGACCGATGAAACACTGGAGGTTCTGGCGCGCGCCCAGTCGCTGGCCGAAACACCGCTCGAATTATCCAAAGTGCATTCCCTGCGCGGCAACATCTATTTTCTTAAAGGCGATGCCGAACAGAATATGACCGAGCAGGAGACAGCACTTGAATATGCCCGTGACGCCGGATCGGTCGAGGACGAGGTCAAGGCCTTGAGTGGCTTGGCGGACAACGCATATATGCACGGGCGCATGGTGACATCTCGTGACTATTTTGTTGAACTGATTGACCTGGCCGAAACCCATGACCTTGCAACATTGGCCGCCGCCAATGTCCCCGCCTTGACCAATACGACCTACCTGACCAAGGGCCCCAATGCGGCCTTGATTTACGGCAACGGTGCACTTGACTCAGTAATTGATGCGGGACAGAGACGCGCCGAAATCATTCTGCGCGATACACTCGGCGAAATACTGATCGACCAGCTCGAATTCGATGCTGCCTTCGAACACGCCCGTATTGCTACCGAAATTTGTGAGCAAATTGGCGCCCAGGTCTGGATGGCGTCTGGCCTCGCGACGATGGCGCGGGCGCTTTGGTATAAGGGTGAACGCGAGACAGCCGAGATAAAAGCGCGCGAAGCGGCGGAAATGGCGGTTGAGATCAGCCCAACCTTGTTGGGTCCCTGGATATTGGGCACCCGGGCCCTGACGGCGTCCTCCCCCGATATCGTCGATGAGGCCCTGGCGAAATCAGAGGAAATCTTCGCCGGCGGCTGTGTCGGGCACAATCAAATCTGGTCATATCGCTCGTTCATTGATGCTTATCTGAAATTTGATAACCGGGATGCCGTCGACGTCATGGCGGATCGGCTAACGGCTTTCACAGCGGCCGAACCCCTGGTCTGGAGCGATTTTTTTGCCGCTCGTGGCCACGCCCTCGCCCGCGTCGGTCGCGCTGATGTCGACGACGACCTGATCAAGACCCTCCACGCTCTCGCCACCACAGCCGAAGAAACCGGCCACCTGCTCTCGAAACAACCCATTGACCAGGCACTGCAAAACCTGGCCTGAGTGTTGCGCCAATTCTGCTGCCGACATTCAGAACCAGTTGCGCTACAGCGTGGCGACACGGGGCTTGAATTGCCGCTGTATTTACCCTTACGCTAGTTGTGGTTTTGACTGGAATAGCGGGAAGCGGACATGACCGAGGAACAAAACGAAACATCTACGGCCCCTGCCGGGAAAGCGCCCGCGGGCACAACAACTCCGGTCGTCAATTCCCTGGACCTCAATGATATTCTCGAAATATTGGCGGCGGGCTTGCGCGATTTTCGCGCCGCCCCGCGTTACGGTCTGTTTTTCGGCGGCGTCTTCGCCTTTGGCGGCTGGTTTTTGATCCTGCTGTTGCTCTATTTCGACCTGCCCTTTCTGGTTTATCCCCTGGCCGCTGGTTTCGCACTGATCGCCCCGTTTTTGGCCAGCGGTTTTTATGTCGTCAGTCAGCGTCTCGAAGACGGTCAGGAGTTGAACTGGCGCGTCGTCTTCGGTTCGGTCAGAAGCATGTTCGGACGCGATCTGGCCTGGATGGCGCTGGTAACCGGGTTCTCGTTATTTATCTGGATGGATATCGCAGCCCTGCTGACTTTCGGCTTCGTCGGCTTTCGCCTGATTGATTTTTCAGAGTTGATCACCACAATATTCACCACACCAAAGGGCTGGCTGTTCCTGCTGGTCGGCAATCTGACAGGCGCAATCATTGCCTTCGCGGTGTTTTCCTATTCAGTGGTTTCAATGCCGATGCTGTTCCACCGCGACATCGATTTCGTCACCGCCATGATAACCAGCGTACGCACCGTCTCGCGTAACCCGCGCACCATGGCGGTGTGGTGCATGATCGTCGCGGTCCTGACCGGCATCTCGCTGTTGTCGGGCCTGATCGGCCTGATTGTTACATTGCCAGTTCTCGGCCACGCCACATGGCACCTCTATCGCCGCGCGGTAGAGCCAGCCTAGTGCGAGGTCACCCGCTCTCCAGGCTGTCCATTGATCAGGCACTGCAAAACCTCGCCTGAAGATCGACAGTTGAAACCAGGCCCCAAGCGCGCTATCTAGTGCCCGACGAGCCAGCTTATCGGCATCTCAAGACGGATGGGTGCGAGAGTGGTTGAATCGACCGGTCTTGAAAACCGGCAAGGGTGTGAGCCCTTCGTGGGTTCGAATCCCACCCCATCCGCCATTCCCCTGTTTGTGGCAATTCGTACCGGTTCACTACTGACCAATATACCTAAATATCCTGCGGCCCTCAGTGCCTAACTTCATTCGCCAACAGTCGCTAGCGTTCGTCCAAATCCCGTGTTATATTGTGGGTAGAAACGTGGGTAGGCGAAAAGGCGGCCAGAAATGTCGAGAAGCCTGAATAGACTTTCAGCAAGAGAGGTAGCGTCGCAGTCTCAGCGGGGAATGTATGCTGATGGCGGTGGATTGTACTTACAGATCAGCCGATTTGACTCAAAATCTTGGATTTTTCGGTTCACGCTAAATAAGCGTGCACGCGAAATGGGCCTCGGCTCGCTTCAAAATACGCCGCTTGCGGACGCAAGACTGGCGGCAGACAAATGCCGAAAGCTGTTGCACGATCATATTGATCCTATCGAACATCGAAGAATTGACCGCATCGCAAAAAATCAAGCATTGGGCCTCGCGAAGACGTTCAAGGAATGCGCAACGACGTATATTGATTCGCATAGCGCCGGGTGGAAGAACGTCAAACACGCCCAGCAATGGGATAACACCCTCAACACCTATGCCTACCCTGTTCTCGGCGATCAACCGGTCGATGCTATCGACGTAAGTATGGTCATGGAGGTTCTCGATCCCATATGGCGAACGAAGACCGAGACTGCCAGTCGAGTGCGGGGACGCATTGAAGCAATTCTTGATTGGGCAGCGGCGCGCGAATACAGATCGGGAGTGAACCCAGCGCGATGGAAGGGGCGATTGGATAAATTACTTCCGCCAAAGACAAAAGTCCGCCGCGTCAAACATCATAAAGCACTGCCTTATCGCGAGATTGGTCTTTTCATGGCGATGTTACGTGAACATGACGGCATCGTCGCACGCGCGCTTGAATTCACAATCTTAACTGCCGCTCGTACGGAAGAAGTAACCGGTGCGGTATGGAGTGAATTTAGTCTCGACCAAGGAATCTGGGTCATACCGGGCGAGCGAATGAAGAATGGCAATGAACACCGCGTACCGTTGTCGCGCCAAGCCATTGATATTCTCATAGCAATGCAACGGAATGACGGCAGCGAATTTGTTTTTCCTGGACGAAAAGGCAATTCTCGGCTTTCCAATATGGCTTTCTTACAACATACCAAACGCATGGCATTCGATAAGATCACCGTTCATGGATTTCGCTCGACATTTCGTGATTGGGCCGGTGACTGTACAAATCACCAGCATGAAGTCGCTGAATTGGCGCTTGCACATACAGAAGGCGACAAAGTGGTGGCAGCATATCGGCGCGGAGATATGTTTGAGAAACGTCGTCGAATGATGAATGATTGGGCCAATTTCTGCGACGCCACCGTTGAAACACAGTCAGGCAATGTAGTGAAAATGCTGGACCGCACCTAATGGTTCCCGTCAAGCCGATTATCAGCGATGACGATTTCGCCGCGATTTGTAAGACGCTCGGTTTCGACCCTGTCGGCACTGGCGAATTCCGGCGCGAATTGACCCAGCTTTACTTCCGCCATTCAGCGGTCGAATGGTCACAGAGTGGAACAAACTGGAAGGACAACAAATTTCCGAGCCTTCGTGAACAGCGCGACATGTTGACTGAAATTGCAGAGACAACAAAAAAATTGGCAGACCGGATTGAGGACGCCTATTACGTCGTCGTTGACGACGACATAACCCACTACGCGACACCAAATTGGTTCAGACCAATAGTTGACCAATTACAGGCAACAGAACTTCTGGCGGGCGATACATTGACCGGCCTTCCCGATTTCGTTAAGCGCGGCCCCGACCCCGACCTTGCGTTCAGGGATTTAGTTAGAATCCTGATGAAGATGTATGAGGAAAAAACCGGAGAGGTTGCGACCACGAATTCTACCGATGACGGTCTGAACAGGTACGCCTCAGATTTCCAAAAATTTTTCCGCGCGGTTTACGTCGGATTCGGATTGATGCCCATCGACTCGCTTGAAGATAAGGTTCACAAGACGGTCATCGCCATCCGTGCAAGCCAGACGTAATCCCCGCCCCAACAACCGACGCAAAAACAGTTAGGGCCAAAATTGGGCCTAACTCGGTCCTGTGACATTTCCTGCGCGAAATCCGATATTCCCAAAATGGTTAGCGAGGGAAAGGAAACGATCATGCCCGAACAGGAAATAGCCGCTACACCGTCAATTCCGAGAGTGAATTGGCGGGTCAAAGATTTCTGCATCGCCCACGGCATTGGCCGAACGACTTTCTATGACGAAGTCAAACGGGGCGAGTTGCGAGTCATCAAAGTTGGCGCGCGGACGTTGGTGCCAGACACAGAGGCCAAAGCGTGGGGGGCGCGGAAACTTTCTGCGGTGGCATCATGACCGCCCGCCATCCGTCTTACGAAAATTATTCGTCTCGCCAGCGAGAGGAAAAAATGCTGACCGGGGGACGCACCGTCAGAATTCGTGCCGGGGGGGGGGGCTGGTCAATGCCAGCCTCTTGGGTGCAGCCATGACTGATCGTCACCTGTTCGATCTTGTAGACGGCTGGGCTTTGGGGTTCGACGACCGGCAGTGGATGTTGATGCGCGCCCGCTCAAGGCGTGGAGAGCGTGAGTGGCACCCTGTCGCGTTCATCGCCACCGAGAAACGCATTTTACTTCGGACCATGCTTGAAAATGGCGTTACGCCGACGGCGGCGGCGCAGGCACGACTTGATGCCCTGCCCGACCGATTCCGCGATTGGTTGGCGATTGGTGATGAATTGAAGGAGGCGGCGTGATGGGAATTACAAAACCAACGATCAATGAAATCGACGCCCGCCTTCGTGACAGCGCCGCCGATCTTGTCGCCCATCTATCCGGCAAGCAATTGAGCCAGCAGCATTCTGGAAAGTCGGAATCTCGGTTCGGCACCAACGGTGGAATCGCGGTCATGATTGCTGGCCCGAACAAGGGGCGAATAACGTTGTTCGACGGCGACAGCAAAGGACGGTCGCCGTTCCAATACATTCAGCATGAATTGGGCCTGCCGTTTACCGACGCTATTAATTGGGCGTCGTCGTGGCTTGGGCTTGGCGGTAATACTGATTTCAAACCCGATCCTCAATTGGAAGAACGCCGTCGCCGGGAAAAGGAAATAGCCGAGGCCGAAGCCGCGATTGATGTGAAGAAACGACAAACCAAAGCACAGAGCTTTGTAAACGAATCTATTGATGCCGCAGGCACGCCTGTTGAAAATTATCTCGCCAACCGCGCTATTGAATCGTGGCCTGACGATATTCGCTGCCACCCAGATTCCGAAAACGGCTATGACGCGTTGATCGCGCTTGTACGTGACGGCGCGGATAATGTTAGTGCCGTCCAGCGGGTGTTTCTAACGCCAGATGGAAAAAAGGCACCGCTCTCGCTGAAAAAACGTTCGGACGGCGTTCTCAAAAAAGCCGCCGTCAAAATGCCGGGCCGTGGTTCACGCCTTTATCTGGCCGAAGGCCCAGAAACGGCGCTGAGCGTTTGGAGTGCAACCGGCGCGCCGACGTGGGCCGTCCTGGGCCAGAATTTTCAAGGTCGCGAAATTCCCGACGGCATGACCGAAATCGTGATCGCCGCCGACGACGCACCGCGCGACAAACCAGCCTTTGAACAGAGTATCAAAGCGGCCAAGCACTACGCCGGACGCGGCTACAAAGTCTTCTTGGTGCGCCCTGATGGTCCTAACGGTTACGACTTCAATGACGTACATCAAGAGCAAGGTATTGATGCGCTTCGCGAGATGTTGGAATCAGCGCCGCGCTGGATCGGCGCGACGCCTCTCTACAAGCCGCCGACCGGCACCCCCGATGAAGCGCGCGAAGGAACAGTCGCCTTCATAAACAATTGGGCCGACGCCACCACGGTGTATTGGCGCATGGAGGCGAAACGCGATGAAGCTGCTTGAGGTTGGGGCGGATGATCACGAGCAAGAAATCTTTCCGCCGATTAACGGCATCAACTCCGTCACGGGCATCGGCAAATCGTCAGCGGCGCGCGAGGTAATTCGTGAATTGCTGCCGCTCCGTCCTCAAGGTACGACGATCTACTTGGCCGCGCCGACCCATGCACTCGCCGAGGAATTGGCGACCAAGATGCAGGGGGAATTCAAAGACGACCGAATCATCGTGAAGGCTTATCGTGGCTTGAGTGCCGACGATCCAGAATGCCCCGGCGAAAAGATGTGCCGGATCGCTGCTGATGCCGAGTCCCTGCGGAATGGCGGCGTGGACATAAGAAAGCTGTGTGCGGTCGAACGCGACGGCGACAGTATCTTCTGCCCGCATTACGATGAATGCGGTTACCAGCGCCAGCAGGGCTTTGCTGACGTTTGGATTATCCCTCAAAATCTTCTGGTGCGCCGGAGGCCAGCGTTTCTTCTTAAAGCGGCGGCGTTGGTCGTCGATGAATCGCCCATCAGCGCATTTGTTTCCGGTTTGGACGGGCCGCCGCGAACAATCAGCGTCTACGATTTAGGCGCAGCACGGCGCGTGCCAAAAGTCGAAGGCAATTTTGCGAAGGACGAAGACGGGACAAAGTTCCTGAATTCAGTCAAAGCGGCAATTTCCCGCGTCTTAAACGAAACCGAACCGAACATACCGATCCTGACCACAATCGTTGCCGACGCCGGACTTTCGCTCAATGACATTCTTTACGCCCGCGACCTGATCTTTCGCTGCAAAGGGCGAATTGACGTGTCGCCCGATATGACGACTGTTAAACGGCGCGATGCGGTCGAGGTTGCGAAAGGCAACCAGCGCCTGCTCATGGAGGCACGGTTTTGGAATCTTGTCGCACGCGCGTTAGAAAACGGTTGGCCGACAATTCCTGGTTTTCGGATCGAATCCGACGAAAAGGGAAAGAACCGATTTCCTGTCGTACGCATGCGTTGGCGCGAAGAAGTTCATTCACACTGGCATGCACCAACGTTGCTGATGGACGCAACCGCGAATTGGGATTTGATTCGGCCATTTTGGCCGAGGCTTGACCTGATCGAAAAATTTGACGCGTCCATGCCGTTTACGACGGTTCGTCAAGTTTTGTGGTCGGCATCCAAATCGAAACTTTCAGGCGACGCGACTACTCAATACGAAAACCGTCACCGAGTCCGTCGGTACATCGAAGCTCGCAGCACGGAATTCGGTAGCGTGCTGGTCGTTTGTCAACAATTTCTCGAAAGCGAGTTGATCCGGATCAGCTTGCCCAACAACGTATCGGTCTGCCATTTCAACGCTCTGCGCGGCCTCGACAAATACGGTGAGGTTGATTGCTTGATCGTCATCGGTCGAACCCAACCACCGCCTGATCAGGCGGAAATGATGGCCGAGGTTATCTTCGGTAGCGTTCCCGATAGGGGCGCTGATTGGGAAGGGTCGTACTACCCCCGTCGGCCCGTTGGCTTGTGTACGCGCGATCAGGAAGCTGCCGCCGAAGTCGATTACGAACACCACCCCGACCCAATTGTCGAAGCTGTTCGATGGGCGGCATGCGAGGGCGAACTGATTCAGGCCATCGGGCGCGCCCGCGCCGTCAATCGGACAGTGAACACGCCTCTACAGATCGACATTGTCGGCACCGTTCCGTTGCCCATCGAAGTCGATGAAGTCGTGGATTGGGATGAAGCTCAAGCCGACCCGTTCCTTGTAATGCTGGCAAGAGGCGTCATTCCCGATTGTGACCGTTCAGAGCGGGGCTATTGGAATGTCGTCTCCGCGATCATGCCCGACAGGTTCAAAGATACACAAGCCGCGAAAGACTGGGGCCGGACGCTCACGGTGGAATCTACTAATAAGAACATACTTATTAGTGAATCCCACCGTGAGGGATTCATTCGTGCCTTTGTCAGGGTAAAGGGCGCGCGATATAAGGCCCCAGTTTTGATTGTATGCGGTGATGATGATCCATATGCCTTTGCCGAGCAGGTGATGGGGCCATTGGAGTTGTTTGAGTTGGATGGGTGACGAGAAACATCGGGCGTGTGGAGTAGCCTGTGACGCCGATATAGGGGGGGCTGCCCCCTGTATGAACAATTACCCGCGCAGGCGCGCGCATCATGGACTTTGACGATGAAGACACATAAAGCCGACCGTCCCCGTTGTGGCGCAAAGACAAGACTTGGCCGCCCGTGTCGTGCGCTTGCTGTTTGGGATAGGCAGAGAGACAAGCCGAGAAACGGAAGGTGCCGGAACCACGGCGGTTTAAGTACAGGACCACGCACACCGGAAGGCTTGGCGCGGACGTTGGCGGCGATGAGGGCTGGACGGAAGCGTTCTTGCCATTGAATCCAATCAGCGTATTATCCGCGCCGAAGTCGTTGCCGGAAGATACGGGGTTTTCCCTTCGAATACCCGCCTTCGTTACCCTCGGCTTCAAGGCAAAGCGACCTTCGTTTCGGACATATGCGGAAGGACGGTTTCTGACCGGGCGCGATGCTGGGGCGCTTTGCCGCCAAACTTCGACTCATTACCGGCCCGTCAGCATGTGCGACAGGCGCATTGGCGCATTTCATGAATCTCACTAGCCAAAACCATCAACGAGTCTCTGACACGCCTTAGAATTGCCGCTACAATCTCTATCCACTTATTTCAGGGGCAAGCTATGACACCAAACGATTTTCCAACAGAAGGCCGCCAATTCATCATTCCTGGTACAGAACGGATCAAGCGCCAGTCATTCAAATCCGAAGGCAGCCAGCTTGTGATTCCTGGCGCTGATCCGGTTTCAATGCGCGAATATTTGGCGCGACTGATGATGAAGCCGATCAAACCGCGTCGGCGGCAGGTTGGGTTGGCAGGTACGGGACTGTTTGGGCGGTAGCATTATTCTCAGTGGTCGGGGCAACCCCACTCTGGAACGATCAAAAAGTTCCATTTCAGAACGGATGAAAGACCATCAATGCTGAGAGCAAGAATTAGCACTTTGTTGATTGCACTCATTTTCGTTTGCACAGCGGCAATATCATCCAATTTGTATGCAGCCGAGATAGGCAAGGATGTGAAGGACAGCAGTTTCTATGTGTGTCCAACGATTGCTATAGCCATCGAATTTGCTCGTATATTGGACAGGAGTGGCGTTGAAGAAAAATATAGCGGTTTAACGGATGACGAATATTACAAGACTAGGGACGGGCGACGACTTATCCAGCTGAACGACTTTTGCACTCGAATAGTCGAAGAAAATAACAAGACAAGCACTTATGTGGCCATTCGACTTGTATACACAGGGATGGAACTGGCGTTCAAAATGAATGGTGCGAAGCGAAACGTCGTCGCATACATGGCTAAAGACAGAGATGGTAATCCTACTGAACTTTACATCGTCACACATCGCGAATTCCCAAACGATATTCCGATATTTACGTCTAAAGAATTTGTAGAATTTACAGAAATTGAAGAGATTGGAGAATGGGAAGAACACGATCATATTCAACAAATAATAAAAAAAGAGGGCCTAGACTAATTTTGAAAATGGATTGTCCAATGGCGATTCACCAATTTCATTGTCAGACAGTTTCTTGAATTCTTCAAACCAACAGATTGATCCATAGGTACGTGGAAAGAAAACCATCAATGTTGAGGGCAAGAATTAGCACTTTACTGATTGCACTCATGTTCGTTTGCACAGCGGCAATACCATCCAATTTGTCTGCGGCTGAGATAGGCGAAGACGTAGAGGACAGCAATTTCTATGTGTGTCCAACGATTGCTATAGCCATCGAATTTGCTCGTATATTGGACAGGAGTGGCGTTGAAGAAAAATATAGCGGTTTAACGGATGACGAATATTACAAGACTAGGGACGGGCGACGACTTATCCAGCTGAACGACTTTTGCACTCGAATAGTCGAAGAAAATAACAAGACAAGCACTTATGTGGCCATTCGACTTGTATACACAGGGATGGAACTGGCGTTCAAAATGAATGGTGCGAAGCGAAACGTCGTCGCATACATGGCTAAAGACAGAGATGGTAATCCTACTGAACTTTACATCGTCACACATCGCGAATTCCCAAACGATATACCGATATTTGTATCCGAACAATTTGAAGATGATGAAGATATGCGGCGAACGGTGAAAAAAATGGGCCTATTATGATTTTGAAAATGGATTATCCAGTTACGATTTGCCAAATCCTTCGCCCGATAATTCTCGATATAAAGAGCAAGCCGCACATCTGTCGCCGTCGAACCCACAGCGGTCTGAGCAACCGTGCCGAAGCTGATTTCGACATGAGAGAGCATCTGCCCTGCCCGATACTTTCATAGGCTTCTTCGCACTTGTCGCCTACTCTGCCGCAGCCAACATCAACCTAAATATCGTCATCCCCCGACGCCAGCGCGTCAACTTCATCTGCTGACATGACACGGGTGTCGCCGTCGCCTTCAATCTCGACGTTGGCGACCTGATCCGCCCCAGCTTCGTCAATCGCCTGAAACAGATCGGCCAGCGTGCTTTCGCCCTCCGGTGCCAGTTCTTCATCACCCAACAGGCCATACACGTCAGCCATCGTAAAGCCTTCGATTTCATGTTTGCTCAACAGCCCTTCCATTATCGTCAGGTCCGCGCCGTCAATGTTGGATAAATCCATCAGGTGTTCGGTAGCGTGATTGAAGTGATGGGCTGCTTCCCTGTCATTGCGAAAGGCGGCATAGGTCCAGATGAAGGCCCGTACATGGTCGGTCGGATCTGTGCGCCAACGATGGTTTCCGGCTCGCAGCCACATGGCGCGTTGGCGGGTGACTGAGTGAGTCAACGCCAGGCCGATCCAGTGTTCAGCGGCCTCGGTATCGACCGGCGCGTCTTCTTCCCATGAATAGATGTTGGCCAGTGCCAGTTGGGCGACGGGGTCACGGCCAAAGGCGCGCGCCGTGTAAAAGGCGATTTCCGCTGCCGGGTCGGGTTCTGTATCGTCGTCCCATGTATAAAGCGTCGCTATCGCCTCCCACGCTTCGCCGTCCGCGTCCGTCAGACTGATTTCGCCTGCCTTGGCCAGATCAAGGGCAGCGCCATAGACGCACTCAAGTGCTGACAGATTGTCGTCGTCGGACGGCGCGCCCGTATTGTCCTTCGCGTGTTCGATGGAGAAACGTTTCCACGCCGCCTGTGTCATTGAGTCCATGACGTTGACGCTCAATGCCGGTGCAACGTCGCACAGTTCTTCAATGAACATGGAATAGAGAAATCGTCGCAGGTGTCGCAGATCAGGCCGTGATATCGACAGTAAAGAGCCGATCAGATTGTCAGCCCTGTGCGGGTCAGTGTCATGCCCCATGACTTCCCATTCCCAATTCAGGGCCTTTTGCTCGTCCGCCTCAACGCCGACGCCGTTTTGATAACAATCAACCAGATGGCTCTGGGCCTCGCCGTTGCCGCTCTCAGCCATGACGCACAATTGATCGACGGCCTGGGGGTGGTCTTCCCTGGCGGCTTCATAGAACCAATGGGCTGCCTCGTCCGGTTTGGCTTCAACACCGTCGCCGTCTTTCAAGATTGTCGCGAGCGTAAAACATACATCACCGGTAACGCCCTGCGCCCGGCGGTAGTAGTAAACGGCGCGATCCGTATCGCGGGGAACGTAGCGGCCTTCGATATAGATTTGGCCAAGCCATTCAGCGGCAAGGTTGCCGTTGTCTTCATCCTCGACAGCTTCATGCAACAGCCGCAGGCCCTCGGCGGTGTCGTCGCTGTCTTCAACTTTGATCAGGAACCGGGCGACAGCCAGCATCCCCAGACAGTCCCCGCCGTCGGCGGCGATACGGTATTGTCGCAACGCTTCCTCACTGTCGGGTTCGCCCAGCGATCCGTCCAGCAGCATATGGCCAAGCCAGAGGCTGGCTCCCGTCCGGCCCAGGGCCATCGCCTTGCCGTAACACTGCGCCGCTACTGCAAAGTCTTCCGGTGTTTCACCGTCATGCCGATGTATGTGGCCTTTCAAGTACCAGGCTTTGGCGTCATTCTGGTCAGCAGCCAATTGAAGGTAGTGCGCGGCCTTGTCGCTATAGCCCGGTCCGTGCGGGTCATGAAATTCGTAATAGTAAAGTTCGCCAAGCCGCGATTGCGCCTCGGCATGACCTGCGTCTGCGAGCGGCGTCCAAAGCGCAATCGCTGTGTCGTAATCCGTGGCTTCATATGCCTTCACGCCGCGACGATATGTGTCGTCGTTGCTGTTGGCGATAGGTGTCTTGCTGTCGGTCATCCTGCCGCATTCTCCCCTCTCGACGCAGTGTATTATGGCTTATTGTCGGCGCTTGGGCACGTGACAGTTGAGCGGGCCTCTGACTAGAATATGCATCAGGCGTTAGAGGGGGAAAATGATGAAGCGGCTGGTGACGGGAATAGTGGCTGTGCTTGCGGTAGGCTTGGTCGGGACTAGCGCGCAAGCCGAGCGGCGAGACGATTGGCATCAAGTTGCGAATATGCCGAATTGTTCTGTATGGGACCCTAACTACACAAATAGCGGAACGGTAACGTGGAGCGGTGAGTGTGTGAACAACACGGCGCATGGGTATGGAAAATTAGTGTGGCGTGAAAAAGATAATAGCGAAAATCTGATTTACATTGGCCCTTTGCGTAAAGGGAAAAAACACGGCCGTGGAACCAATACGCCAACAAATGGGAAAACCTATCAAGTTACTTATGTGTTTGGCATACAGAGCAGTGCGATAGGGGAAACCATTTATGAGAATAATTATGTAGTGTGCGCGACTCTGGAAACTGCAATAGAACTGGCGGAAATATTGGATTTTGCAGAGACATTTCTGACTCATTTAACAAATGACGAATTCTTCAAGACTGTTCCTGGACAGAGATATACCGAGATTGGAGATTACTGTACGAGGGTTAGGGTTGGTGAACTTACCCCTGTTGCTATGCTGTTTCGTGGAAAAACAAAAACGATTAAAGAGCTTGGGTTTCGGCGCAATGTCTTTTCTGCTCAACTCAAATCGCTATCTGGAAGTGAAAGACTAAATTGGGTGATAAGTGAAGTTGAATTCCCCAACGCCACCCCAACATGGACAGGCGACGAATGAAACGCTTCGTCTGGATCACAGCACTCACCCTGGCGCTTGCCGGATGCCTCGGCTATCCGCTCAACATGACTCAAGGCGAATGGCTCGACCTGACGCCGGAGCAGCGCGTCGAGGCTCGTGCCGAGCAATCCAGGATCAACGCGGAACGTGACGCCGATCTGGCGCGCCAAGAAGCTGCCGAACAAAAGCGCGTCGCCAACCTTCATGCCAATGGCCAACGTGGCGATATCGTCCAATGCGTTATAGAAGGCGGCACCATTGAAGTCGGCGGCAAAGCCCTGGCGCACGAACCGTTAGCCTTCGCTCTGGCGCGCGGTGAACGGCGATACGTCACCATTGAAAGTGCGAGCGGAACACGTGAGATATGGGCGACGTTCCGTCGTGATGGCTTGAAGATCAGCTTTTGCCCTTACAATCCCGGTTACACGCTTCACAGTGGCTGCCTCTCCGTCGCGGCAGTCTCGCGCGACCTGGCCAAGGGCCGAAGCTGGCCGTTTGCTATTGAGAGCATCGTCGAGGGTGCGACGTTGCGCTGTGCGTTGCCGTTAGAGCGAACGACGGCGATGGTCAAATAGGGCCGTGGTCGGGGGATTTGGGCTTTAGGGGTGGCTATGCAAGCAAGGTTAGTTTGATGTGCTGTACATGTCTTGTGGTGTTCGCATGGACTTCGACAAGTATGAAGCGTCGAGAATATGAGAACGAAGAATTTTAGTTCGAGGAATTTGGTAAAGCATTATTGAAAAGAGGTATTCTCAAAATCATTCCAATGCTCTTTTATGTATTTCAATTTCTTCATCACTAATTTTTCTAATTCGATCATAATCTTCAAATGTATATTTTGGTATTTCGTCTGGAAATTCATGAAAGGTGACCATGTAAATTTCGCCAGGATTACCCTCTTTGTCATTGGCCACATATCTGACGACGTTTCGCCTTTTACCATTTCTGTTGAGCGTTAATTCCATCCCAGTGTACGTAAGTCGAACGGCTACATAGTGACTTGGCTCGACAATTTGTACGCAAAAATTGTCTAGCGCGAGAAGTCGAAGTCCGTCCCTGGTTTTGTAGTATTCGTCGTCCGTTAAACGGCTATTTTCGCCAGCGTCACTTGTGTTCAAAATGTGTGCATATTCAATGGCTATGCGAACTGTCGGACACATGTAAAAGTTCTCATCCTCAACTTCCTTGCCTATCTCGGCTGCGAGTAAATCGAATGGCTTTGCCAGTGCGCCAACAAGCAAAAGCGCAATCAGAAGCGTGCCGATTCTAAAGCTCATTTGTGTTTTTCAATTTTGTCATAATCTTCAAACGTAAATTCTGGCGTTTCGTCTGGAAATTCATGAAAGGTGACGACGTAAATTTCAGTAGGTATACCATCACTATTTTCAGCTATGTATCCGACGACGTTTCGTCTTTCACCAAATTTTTTGAGCGCTAGTTCCATCCCCGTGTATACAAGTCGAATGGCTACATAGTGATTTGCCTCAATAACTATTACGCAAAAATTGTTCAGTTGGATAAGTCGTCGCCCGTCCCACGTTTGGTAGTATTCGTCATCCGTCAAAGAGGGATTTTCACCTAATCCTGACCTGTCCAAAATCTGGGCATATTCGATGGCCATAGTAATTGTTGGACACATGAAAAAGTTCTTATCCTCAACTTCCTTACCTATCTCGGCTGCCAACAAATCTGATGGCTTTGCCAGTGCGCCAACAAGCAAAAATGCAATTAGAAATGTGCCGATTCTGAAACTCTGCATTGACATTTCTCTTTCGACATTCCGATGGATCAATCTATTGGTTTCAATATGTGAAACACCACAAATGCCCTATCGCCCCCAGAGTACCGAAGCAACCATATCTCCCGTCATGGTACTTTGATGCAACTTGAATTTTCAACTGCTTCCAGTTTGAAGGCGTGAGCGATAGCGTTGGGCTGTCAGGATGGATTGGCTATCTATTTCTGTTTTAAACGCCTGAAATCCCAAGGCATCACGAACTTCCCACGCCACATGCCTTGCCTATTGGCCTTAGCCTGTTCTTCATCCTGAACGTAATCTTTGCTGTATCGCCGGTACGCTACTGCCATCCCCAATTTGACCATTTCGGCATTCAAATTGAGTCCGTTTGCGTAACACACGGCGGTGATTCGTTTGTAACGATCCTTGCCCCGTTCAGTGCATTTGACTCGGTTGCCGTTGATTAATCGCTTCAAGGCTCGCGTTGAAAAAGCCCCACATTCCCATTCAAACTGGCCACGCTGACAGGTCTGGTCGTGTTCAGGAGCATCAATGCCGTGAAGCCTGATCTTGGCAGTTACAAAATGTATGGTGTCGCCATCAACGACTCGCGCATAACCAGTAACATCAGCATACGTCGGCATGCCGCACATCAGGATCAACATGAATATCAAACGAGGCAGTTTCATTTTGAAACTGTATCAGGTTTCGTTGTGGTGGCTTGGGCAGGCCGGATTAGCTTTGATGGGCTGTACCTGGCTTGTGGTGGGATAGTCACGATCGCCAAAGGCGCACTCTGTCTAATCAGGACACCCGCTAAGCAAATCCATTCGTGGGGGTAGAAGTGTGGGTAGAATCCACAGTATCATAACAGAGCAGCTAAATATAAAGGTTTTATGCGGACACCCCATCCGCCAATTTTCTTGCCTGCATCCCGTTGATTTATCGAAACAATTCCGGGGCGTATCACACCTGCCCGGCAAATCATCTAAAATTTTAGACAGTTATTAAATAAATGGGAATCGATAGTCCGTGTAAATGGATTTGGTCTTCCCTATATGACGTCTACGGCTTTGGTTTCTCACAAACACTTTGACGGGAGCGATGTTTTGATTTCTCCATTGTTCAGTTCTTCAGTTTCAGGATTGCGTGCCGCAGGGGCGCGGATGGGGGAAGCTGCATCCAGTATCGTCAACATCACTTCGACTTCTGCGGACGATACCGTTGCACCGTCAGCCCGGACCCGGCGCATCGAGCAGACATCTTTGAGTGCCGAGGTCGTTAAACTCAAGCAGGCCGATATCGCCTACAGCGCCAATTTGCAGACCATCAAGACTGCCGATGACATGCTGGGTGAACTGCTCGACGCGGTAACCTGATCAGGTGAGCTAGACCAGCGGGTTCTTGTCGCTCATGTAGACGGTGATCGATTTTATCTTGCCGTCCTCAAATTCAAAGAAATTGCAGTTAAGCGCGCGCTGATGCTCGCCATTGTGGGTGTCTCGGGTGGCGACGAACTGGACCGCAACAGTCTGGCGCTCGACATCGACGACCGGTCGATATTCGCCATGCCAGATCTTTTTGTAGTTCTGGAAAAAACCGTCAAACATCCGGCGAATTTCACCGGTACCGTGATGTGTCAGGTTGTCGGTCTGGATCGTCATCGTCGCGTCAGTGTGAAAACACGCCATGACAGAATCGAGAAACTTGTGATCGACGTTGCCAAAATAGCTGTTCTCGACAAAGGCACGAAGCTGGCCGGCATTTAAGGTCGTCATTGTGTGAACATTCCTGGCTCCCTCGGCCCTAAGCGCGAAGTCGGCGGTCGAACAAGGCCAGCAAGGTTTCCCAGTGGCGTTCGGCGGCGGGTTTTACGTAGGCCGGGCGACCGGGGAAGACGTAACCGTGGCCCGTGTCGGGGTAAATTTCGATGGTGTGGTTTACGCCGGCGTCCTTCATGGCACCGGGCATGGCCGCGAGTTCTTCGTCAGGTACGTGCGGATCGTCGGAGGCGAAGCCCAGGTAGACCTCGCCCTTGATCTTGCTGGCCACGAGATGGGGTGAATCCGGCTGGTCGGTAATGATCTTGACGCCGTGGTAGGAGGCGATGGCGTCGAAGCGGTCAGGATATGCGGCACCGATGGACATAACGAACTGGCCGCTCATGCAATAGCCAACGCAGCCGACGGCACCGGGTTTTGCCGCATCACACTGATCAATGAACTCGAGCATGCCCTTCGTGTCGGCGACCACGGCGGCATTGCTGAGGGTCGCCATCACTTCATACATCTTGGCGAGCTGGCTTTCGTCATCGCGAATACGGGTGACGTCGTAGCCGTAGTGTCCCTCGCGTCCCGTGCGGTAATACATGTTCGGCAGCAATACAGTGTAGCCGACGGTGCCAATGCGCCGCGCCATGTCGCGCAGTTCTTCCCGAATGCCCGGTGCATCCATATAAAGGATCACCGCCGGGTGTGGCCCGTCCTGTTCCGGATGGCAGACAAAGACATCCATGTCGCCGTCATCGGTTTTGATCGTGGTTTCGAATTCCTGCATGGTATGGTTTTCCCCCTGCCTGTTTGCTGGTGCCAGATTGGCCGAACCGGACGGCAGGCGCAACCGGCCTGCGCACTCTTTTCACGAACAAGGGACATTTTTCATGACTGCCTGGTTTATCGTACGCGCCGAAGTCGACCCCTCGATAAAAGCTGAATTCGACACGTGGTACCGGGACGAACATTTGCCCGACGCACTCAAAGCCTTTCAGGCGATCTCGGCCAACAGAGGCTGGAGCAGTATCGATACCAACGTACATCTGGCGTTTTACGAGTTTACTGATTTGAACGCCGCAAACGCCGCCGTCAATTCGGAGGCCATGAAAGAACTGATCGCGGAGTTTGACCGCTGTTTCCCGGACAACGTGACGAGAACACGCGAAATGGTGGAGTTTAGTCAGGCGATCTGACGGCGATGACCGGGGTGAACCCCGACCGATAACCCCGAAACAATTGAAACCAATATTCCCGGCTTGCGTGTCCGTGCTGAAACATCTGCGTCCTACATACAGTTTGGGATCGTTTCCATATTGACGGGGGTATTTTTTAATGACTTTCCAGAACAAAAGACTGATCGAGGGGGAATTTGTCGAAGGCACGACGAGTATGTTTCGCCAGGCCACGTCGATCTTTGATGAGCACAATCCGGCCGATCAGGAAATCGTGATTTCCGAAGCGCGCTCGTTATCCGATTTCCGGGCGGCCATGCCCTTGATGCGGGCCGGATGCCTTGAAAGTGAAACGCTTAAAATGCGCATCGGCATCGGCAAGATGGCCAGCACGCTTTCGAACGGCGGCTCTGGTCCTGACACCGGCTGCCTGTTGCAAGCGAGGTCAGGCAGCGAACTTTTGGGCTGCCTCGTGGTCTGGGTTGTCGGTACAGAACAAGTTGATTTCAAATCGCTCTACGTACTGCCGAGCTACCGCAACCGTGGCATCGAGCTAAAGCTGTTGCGCGAAGCACTGAACGTCAGCCAGGGCTGGGGATCAAGCGTCGTCGATTAACGTTCAGGAGTTATTATTTTCTGCACACCTGTCATACCACGTGCGCCTGTCGTCGTTTTCTGATACCTGCTTGAGGGGTACTGGCGACTTTCAGGGGTGAGGAATGAGTGATCAAGAGACAACGGGCGATGGTTTCGATCCGGCCAAACATGAGATGGTGGCGCAAAAAACATTTGATGAACTGGCGGTCGGCGATAAATTCCCGATCCCGTCGCGCACCATAGGCGATGCCAATTTTGCTGCCTTCCAGCTGGCCTCGGGCGACAATCACCCCATTCACTACGATATCGAATACTGCCGGGAGCGCGGCCACCCCAATCTTCTGGCGCATGGCTTTCACGCACTTATTCAGACCGCACCAGGCGCCGGTATGTTTCCGCATGTCATCGGCGATTCTCTGGTTGGCTTTCTCGATCAATCCAGCCGCTTCCTCAAGCCCCTCTATGCGGGCGATACGGTCTATCCCATGCTTGAAATCACCGAACTCGTCAAACAGCGCAGCACCGGTATCATCACACTCAAGGCCACCATCCATAATCAACGGCGTGAGCTGATCATGGATGGCGAGCAGCGCTATCTCGTCAAATTGTGAGGCTATTATTATGACATTGCCGCTTACCGGCATTACCGTCGTTGAACTTGGATCAAGCCTTGCCGGGCCATTTTGTACCCGCGTGCTGGCCGACATGGGCGCCGAGGTCATCAAGGTCGAACCACCAAAATCCGGCGACCCGTCCCGTGCCTGGGGCAAGGATAAGATTGCCGGTGTCAGTGCCGCCTTCCAGACCATCAACAAGGAAAAACGATCCGTCGTCGCCGATTTCAAGAACCCGGCGGATATCGGCAAGCTGAAAAAATATATCGCTGAAAACGCCGACATCGTTATGCAGAACCTGCGGCCCGGTATTGCGGATCGCATTGGCCTTGGTGCCGAAGCCACGCTGGCGACCAACGACCGGATCATCTATTGCAACATCGCGGCCTATGGCAACGAAGGACCCTACCGGGACCTGCCGGGTTATGACGTTCTGTTGCAAGCCTTCAGCGGTATCGTCGACGCGACCGGCTACGAAGGCGACGCGCCGGCACGAGTCGGTGTACCGGTCATCGATATCGGCACGGGATTGTGGGCGACCATCGGTATTCTTGGTGCCCTGCACCGGCGTAGCACGAACGGCATGGGCTGCATTGTCGATGCTGCCATGCTGGATACCGCCATCGCGTGGCAAAATTTCGGCGTGGCGACAATGGCGGCCGGCGGACAGGCTCCCAAACGATCCGGGCTGAAGGGTCCGATGGTCGTGCCCAACAACGCCTATCAATGCGCTGACGGACTTTTGTTTATTACCGTCGGCGCGGATCATCAATTTGTTAAATTCTGTGATGCAATTGGAAACCCGGACCTGGCAAGCGATCCACGTTTCGCCCACAATGTTGACCGGGTGAAAAATGAAGAACTGCTGGTAGATTATCTTAACGAGGCGTTAGGCCGCGAGTCGTGTGCGCACTGGTCGGAATTACTCAATTCACTGGATGTCCCCAATGCACCAATCCAGTCGCTGGAAAATGCGATCGCCCATGAGCAAACGCAGGCCAGCGGCGTCATCCAGCAATCTCCCGACGGTGATTTTCAGCTTGTCGGGCTGCCACTGAAATTCGATGGCAAGCGACCGGGATTTCGCCGCAAGGCACCTGACCTGGGTGAAGCGACCGCAGAAATCTGGCCGGAAGAAGAGAACTGAATTCGTTTTTCCAGCGTTGATCATTGCCGATCCGCGGCACAACATTTATGATCCAGACCAATATTTTTGGTATCTGGCCACATATTTGGCTGAGGGAACAGCATGATTTTTTCCAGGAAATTTGGTGCGGGCGACGAAATTTTCCGCATCGGCGATCAGGGTCGTGACGCCTATTTTATTGAAAGTGGCAGCGTCGAAATATCGGTCCTGCGGTCGGGCGAAGAATCCGTTATTGCCAAACTGGGGGTTGGTGAAATCTTCGGCGAGATGTCGATGATCGACGATGCACCGCGCTCTGCTACCGTCACGGCGGTTACTGACACCGAAGTGATCATCATTCAGCCATCGCGTTTTCTCAAACCGCTGGATTCGGTTGATCCGATGATGAACCTTATCCTGCGCATTGTGTTGGCAAGATTGCGTGACGCCCAGCACCAACTGGCCGGTATGTCCGACCGGCCCGAAGTGATCGACGCCAGCATTTCAGAAATTCGCGAACTCGCCTTCAAACGCATCAGTTTTGAAAAAGAGATGCGCGAGGCCATCGATGGAAATCAGTTCGTCATGCATTACCAGCCGATCATCACGCTGGACGGCGGGCATATCGCCGGCTTCGAGGCCCTGATGCGCTGGAACAAGCCGAACGGCGAATTTATCTCGCCGAATGAATTCATTCGCCTCGCCGAAGATACCGGCCTGATCGTTGAACTTGGCCGGATCGCGATGGCTGATGGCCTGCGTGAGCAGAAACTTTTTGCCGAACATTTCGCCCGGGTGTTTCCCGACCTTCCGGCCCCTTTTATGAGCATCAATGTCTCCGGTCTTCAGCTTTCCGATTTTGCCGAGATCGACAATATTGCCGGAATGATCAAGGAAAGCGGCGTCACGCCGGCGGATATCAAACTTGAGATCACCGAAACCCTGATGGTCGAAAACTTCTCACAGGCGACTGATGCGCTGAATATGTTGAAAGACATCGGCGTCCTGATCGCCATCGATGATTTTGGTACGGGCTATTCCAGTCTGAGTTACCTGCACCAGTTCCCGCTCGACACCCTCAAGATCGATCGCGCCTTTGTCACCAACATGAGCGTCTCGGAAAGCAGTCGCCGCGTTGTACTTAGTGTTATTCAACTGGCCCATGCTCTGGAGATGACGATTGTCGCAGAGGGCATCGAGGAAACTGCCCAGATGGACGATCTGCGGGAACTTGGCTGTCAATATGGCCAGGGATATCTGATGTCGAAACCGCTGACAGCGGAAGACATTATCGCCCTGATCGAGAGCAAGCCTGCCTGGTAATCGAAATACTTGTTGGTGATAAGGCCAAGGTGGCTTAGAGACAGCACTTGCCATTTTTGGCCGCCTCCCTGTATCCGCCTTAATCATTAAATTATCCAACTCAGGAAAGACCCCCAACATGACATCAAACGTTAGCCGCGAAATTCACCTCGTCAGCCGACCCGTCGGCATGCCCGTGCTCGAAAATTTTGACATGGTCGAGGCTCCGATGCCGACACCGGGCAAAGGTGAATTGCTGATCCGCAACGTCTGGATGTCGGTCGATCCCTATATGCGTGGTCGTATGTACGATCGCAAAAGCTATGCACCGCCCTTCCAGTTGAACGAAGCCATGGGCGGCGGTCACGTTGGCCAGGTCATGGAATCCGACAATCCCGATTTTTCCGTTGGAGACTATGTCGTCGGCTTCATGGGCGGCTGGCGCGAGTACTGCGTCTCTGACGGCCAGATGCTGGAGAAAGTTGACCCGAACCTCGCCCCCCTCTCCGCCTATCTCGGCACCTTTGGTATGCCGGGCTTCACAGCCTATGTCGGTCTGTTGCGCATTGCCGAGTTGAAAAGCAGCGACACTGTGTTTGTATCCGGTGCCGGCGGTGCAGTTGGAACCGTGGCCTGCCAGATCGCCAAGATCAAAGGTTGCAAGGTCATCGCCAGTGCCGGTTCAGACGACAAACTCGAATGGCTGAAAAACGAATGCGGCGTCGATGAAATCATCAATTACAAGACCGTCGACAGCCTGAACGATGCGGTCAAGGCCGCCGCCCCGAATGGTATCGACGTCTATTATGAAAACGTTGGTGGTGAGCACCTTGAAGTCGCGATCAATCACATGAACCCGTTCGGGCGTATCGCCGCCTGCGGCATGATCTCGCAGTACAATGCGACCGAGCCTGTTCCCGGTCCGTCCAACATGGCCATGGTCGTTGGCAAGAGCATCAAGATCCAGGGCTTCATCCAGACTTTCCACCTCGACCTGCGCCCCGAATTCGTCAAGGACATGGGCACCTGGCTGGCTGAGGGCAAACTCAAATGGCGCGAAACCGTCAAGGACGGTATCGAGAGCGCACCGGCAGCCTTTATCGGCCTGTTCAGCGGTGACAACGCCGGCAAGATGGTCGTCCGTCTGGGACCCGATACACTCGATTGATGATAATTTTCAGGCGCGGCAAAACTTTGCGGTTTTGTTGCGCCTGAGATTTTCCCGACTCATCCGCGCTACACGTCGCGGACCGCTACATAAAGGGCTTGCGAATTTGTTCGCTCAAACCTTTGTAGTGCCAGGTGTATTTTTCATTGCCCCAGGTCGTGTATCCCCAACGGTAATAGTCGAGATTTCGCTGGTGCGGAGGAATGGCCGCGTATTCACCGCTTTCATAAATTCTCTGAACAACCATTTGCTGTTCGGCGACTGCGAGGTCGAATTCACCGCTTGTCGCATGCGCCGCCGCCAGGTTATTTCTGATCCAGATGGCGTCATCCAGCTTGACGGCTCGCTTGGCCAGATTGACGGCATCCTCACCCAGTCCGCCGCCGGTCACCAGCAGCCACGATATATGGCTTAAGGCAGTGGCATCATCCGGCATGATCGCCAGCAACAAGGTATAGTCCCTGATCGCTGCTTTGGTGTCTTCCAGTTGTTCGTGGGCGCGAGCTCGCAGGCGGTAGGCTTCGATGGATCGCTCGTCGGCCTCAACCAGCCAGTCGAAATCAGCAATGGCGAAGGCATATTCCCGCTCATCCAGCAGCGCCTTGCCACGTGCCATCAACAAATCAATTCGGGTTTTGAACGGCAGCGAGACTTCTCTGGTGAACACCAGATTGACACAGGAAATTATTCGCCGGCTGGATGCAAACTCCGATTGCGATGCCTCAACGGCGAATTCGATCAACGCTTCGGTCGATTGATCTTCGAAGTTTTCGTCAAACGACGGCGCGGCATCAATGGCGTCGGCCAGGGCCTGCCATTCCTCGGCCAGCGTCTCACTGCTCTGGGCCTCGCCTTCCTGAAACAGGCTGCCCGCGACAAAATCGGCATCGTCGGATATTTCGAGGGCCGATAAAATTGGTGTCTCCGACTGGCCCAAAATTGCGAAGGACTTGCTGCGGATGTCCTGTACCAGACCATCGCACTTGAAACTTCCCAAAGCGATAGCGGCATAGAGATCACAGTCCTGCAGCGCGTCTTCATAACGCCCCAGTTCATAATAAGCCCGGGCACGCCAGCACAGGGCATCGCAATAGGCCGGATACAAGACGAGGGCATCGGTGAAATCGGCGACTGCCTGTTCGAACTGTTTACTGTCGATATAACACCGGCCGCGCGCCTCAAAGGCTTCGCGAAAATCTGCCTTGGCCGAGATCGCTTCTGACAGGTCAGCAATCTTTCGATCCAGAATGTCAAAACCTTCGGTCGCCCGACGATAGTAGGCCAGGGCGTTGTCCGGCTGCAGAATAATGACCCGGCTGTAACCTTCCGCCGCCTTTTGCCGATCAAACAGTTCACGGTGGCAATCGGCGCGCAAATGATGTGCTTCGACATGCAATCGGTCGCGGTGAATGACTTCGTCGAAATCACTGACGGCGTCCTTGAAGTTTCCCATGCGGAACAGGCCGAGCCCCTTCAGGAAATACATTTCCGCTTCCTGATCCGGGCTCAGTTCGAAAGTCGTCAACACGCTGTAGGCAAGACTGTATCCGCCGCTGCGACCACCTTTGGCCGTCGCCATGCGCGCATCTTCCATCAGGGCTTCGGCGGTCTGGATTGACGCGCTTTCCCCGGCGGAATTATCGGAACCTTTGTTGTCTGCCATCAAACTTTCCGACCTGGCGATCCATTCGACATTGTAGAACAGGCCATACTAGAGCCTCCGAGGCTTAAATGTCCCTTAACAATTGCGCGCTGCGAACCGTCTTGTGGGCGCCAGTTCGGAAAAATTGTTAAATAATGCGGCGCGGAAACTTCAATGTAACAGTCGTTCCGTCACCCAGGTTACTGTCAATGTTGATATTGCCATCATGAAGCTGGATCAGTGAATTAACGATCGCCAGCCCAAGGCCGGTGCCCTCCCGCGCGAGATAGGGGTCGGTTTCCGCTTGAACAAATGGCTCGTATAAATCTGCGATTTTGTCCGGAGAGATGCCTTTGCCATCATCGGTGATAACAATCTGATGCCATTTTTCGTCTGCCGAGGCGACGAGGCTGACATGGCCTCCGGAAGGCGTAAACTTGACGGCGTTGGAAATGATGTTGAGCAAAATTTGCTTCATCGCCCGGCCATCACACACAATCGGCGGTAATTCAGGCGCAATTCCGATTGAGATCTCTAGTCCTTTGCGTTTGCCACCTTCGAGAATGATTGAGGCGAAATCATCGACAACTTCCCTGAAGTCCAGCTCGATCATCTGCATTTCGTGTTTGCCTGCTTCGATGGCAGACAGATCGAGCACGTCGTTGATCAGTTGCAGAAGATGTTCGCTGCTGGTGTGGATGTCATCTGCGTATTCAAGGTATTTGTCCGACCCGAGCTTGCCAAAAAACTGAGCCGAGATCATTTCCGAAAAACCGAGAATGGCGTTCAGCGGCGTGCGCAATTCATGGCTCATCGTTGCGAGGAATTCCGACTTGGCCTGATTTGCCCTTTCCGCGTCGATAAGGGCGATCCTCAGGTTTTCCTCTGCCTGGCGTCGGACTGAAATGTCCCGCAAGACCACCTGACCTTCCTCGTATTTACCGTCCGTGCCGGGCACACCCGTCGCGCGAATGCTGACAGAAATTTCACCGCCATTTTTCCCATAGACGACCAATTCATCAGTCTCGGCACCGCCGGTCTTGAGAAATTCCTGCATTTTCTCCCTTGCTCCTTCCACGGAACCTGCGACAAAGAAGCTGATGAGACTACGCCCGATAATTTCTTCTTTTTTCAGGCCGAGGTGAATCGCCATGGTCTGGTTGCAACGCGTTACAAATGCTGTCTCCACATCGACGGAAAAATACATGTCGGGTGCATTGTCATAAAGGTCCTCATAGCTTTCCTTTGATGTGCGCACTTCATCATAGGATTCGCTGAGGCTTTGCTGCATCTGATTGACGGCTTCGGCAATGTCGTCGAATTCGTCGGAACCTCCCTTGTTGTCACCGTCTCCGGCAAACCTGAACGGAACCGACAAATTCTCGAAATTTATGCTGCGAGTATACGACGCAAGTGCCGACAATTTCCGTGTCAAATAGAAGTGGAACAATACGAACATGAAGACTGCGACGACCATCGACTTCAGGATATTGGAACCGAAGATCACGAGCGCTTTTTCAATGACGTGTTGATAGACGTCTGACAGGCCCGTAACAATTTCGATTTCACCAAGTTTCCGGGCAGCATCATCTTCGCTGAAAACCAGTTCGTAGGTCGATGACAAAACATCACCCGTTGGCCTTTGCCCGGCACTAAAGGCTGGAATGCCATCGACGTTGATTACGACGTAATGGATCTCGGGCCGCTTTACCAGGCTATCGAGATTCAATTGCACTTCGTCCTGGGCAAGAACCCAGAGACTTTTGGTGATCGGCGGTAAATTTACAAATTCGATGTAGGAAAGTTCTCGATCGATCTGATCGATGCCATCACGGTAATCGACGTAAAGCTGGATGCCTGTTGTAAAAACGGCGACAAAGGAACTAAAGCCGATAATCCAGATGATCAAGCGGACTGTTAAAGACAATTTTCTTTTGTTCCTGGAATTTACCATCGCTGTTCGAAAATAATCGGCCACCTTGTTCTACCAAGCCCTCGGTCCAACGATCTTTCAAGACATTCGCCAAAAAATGAAGGTCCTTATCTAATTAGTCCAAATAGCGTTTTCGACCAACTATTAACAACGGTTTCCAAAAGTAGCCGACATACTTTCAGCACCAGTTAAAATTTGTACTTTAAATCCAATATGTTAACGCACATACAGGCGACTAAAATGGTATTCTATGGAAGTAAAACTTTGCGAAATGAACTTAAAATTAGTTTTGCCTCCACCTGAAGCTGCAATTATTGCTTTATTGGTTCCCGTCGACCGTGATCAAGTGCGTTGTGCCCTCACCCGGGGGCCCCATATATAAAGTATATATCCGACTAATTACTTTGGAGCGAGCAAAGTGGTCAAGTCCCGGAACCCGGCAACACCCCGGCCAGATCGAACCGTTCAAGACGATAACGGCATGACCGAACTCTTGCTGGAGGAATTATCCAGTCTGCCCGACTGGGTGGCACTCGCAGATACCAATTTCATGCGGATCGGTGACGCCTTGATGATCGTCTCTTCCAGCGGTGAAATCCTCATGGTCGACAGTTATTTCGCGGCCGGGATGCCACTGGAACTGCGCACGGATTCCGGCGAGTTTATTGTTCCCGAACTCGACGAATCCGGAGACGCGCAATCGCCCTACTCCAATGACATCATGACAGCGGCGGAGGAAGATGGAGAGTTCGAAACAGCTGTCGGCGAGTTGGTTAATCCCGAAATCGGCGTATCCGGAAACGCGCAATCCCCCAATTCCAATGACATCACGACAGCGGCAGACGATGAAAGTGAATCCGAAGAAGTCACGCCAGATGACGCCGGATTTGACGCCGATGGCGAATTGACTGATCCCGAAAGCGGCGTACCCCAAGGTTTGACCAGTACGCCCGCTGAAGAAGATGATTTAACATGGACTGCGACGACAGCTGCATCACAGCTGCGACCAGGTGCGACCGGGCGTCGGGAAGATACCCCGTCTCAACCCCGAACGACCGCACCAGTTTCCGATACACCCGTCGTCGAGCCGGAACCTGATCCTGAGCCAGAACCTGAGCCAGACCCTGATCCTGAGCCGGAACCTGATCCTGAGCCGGAACCTGATCCTGAGCCGGAACCTGAGCCCGAACCAGACCCTGATCCTGATCCTGATCCTGATCCTGATCCTGATCTTGATCCTGATCCTGAGCCGGAACCTGAGCCCGAACCGGAACCTGAGCCCGAACCGGTCCCGCCGACGGTCTCCGCCGCCGCAGCGTCAGGCGACGAAGATACAGCGATCAATCTCGAACTCTCCGCAACGTTGGCCAGTCCCGGCGACCAGCGCGTCCTCGATGTCCTTGTTTCGGGTGTGCCTGCGGGCGCATCTCTGTCGGTCGGGACCGACCAGGGCGGCGGCAACTGGCGTCTTGGCGCTGCCGATCTGCCGGGCCTGACGATCACGCCGCCCAGCGACGATTCAACTGATTTTGTCCTGACAGTGACAGCGATTGCCACTGATCCCCAATCCGGTGAAACAATGTCGAGCCAGGCCGGCTTCGACGTCAGCGTAAGCGGCGTCGCCGATATGCCGGTCGTGACGGTCGGCGATATCGCCGGGCAGGAAGACAAGGCTATCGGACTGAACGTTTCAGCGGTACTGGCAGACAGCGTTGGTGAAGTTATGACAGTGCAGCTAAACGGTGTACCCGAAGGCGCAACGCTTTCCATGGGTGAAGACCTCGGCGGCGGCGTCTGGTCACTGAGCCCAGGTCAACTCGACAATCTGGTATTCAGGCCCCCGCCAGACGATAGCAGCGACATTGAACTCGGACTGACCGTCACTTCGACCGAAGAAGGAACCCATGCGACCGTGACCGAGCGGTTCGCAGTGACGATCAGCGGCGTCGCCGATAAACCAATGCTTTCGGTGTCCGATGCTGCCGGCTATGAAGACACGCCCATTGATCTCGACATCTCGGCCGCGCTTTCCGATACCGAAGGCGAGATCCTGCTGGTCCGGATAGGCGGTGTGCCCGAAGGAGCCGTGCTATCGGCCGGCCAGGACCTCGGTGGCGGAGAATGGGCCCTGACCGTCGATCACCTTGAAGGTATTACTCTGACGCCTGCCGAAAATGATAGCGGCGACATTCGACTCAATGTCTCTGTCACCGCCATGGAGGAAGGCACTTCCGCCGCTACTTCACGGAACTTCCGGGTCGCGATCAGCGGCGTCGCCGATGTTCCGGTCGTTCATGTCGGCGATGCGGAAGGACTGGAAGGTTCGGAAATTCCGCTAGATGTATCAGCTGAATTGCTTGATCCATCTGAGACTCTGGAAGTCTCAATCAGCGGTATCCCCGTGGGTGCGGTACTTAGATCCGATGGTCGCAAATTCACGAGTACAGCAAGCGACAATACGGCAGACGTCAGCGGCTGGAACCTGGCGAATTTGACGATTACCTCGCCCGAGGGCGATGACAGCGATTTCGCCCTGTCAGTCGACGTGGTGTCCGTCGAAAGTGACAGCGGCGATACGGCAACAACCTCTGCCCTTCTCGAAGTTACCGTCGAGCCAAATGAAATCATCGGTACCGACGGAGCGGACAATTTGACTGGAACAAATGACGGAGACGTCGTGCGCGGCCTGGGCGGTGACGACACTATCGATACGGGCCGGGGCGACGACATTATCTATGCTGGTGGTGGTGCGGATACGGTAATTGCCGGCAGGAACGACGATGCAATATTCGGTGAGGCCGGGGATGATGTGCTCACCGGCGGCAGCGGTGCTGATCAGCTTTATGGCGGCGAGGACGATGATGTGCTGATCGGTGAATCCGGTGCCGACATGCTGTACGGCGGAAGCGGAGACGACGATTTGAGCGGCGGCACACAAAACGACACGCTGACCGGTGGTGCCGGAACTGACACGTTGACCGGCGGCAAGGGCAAAGATGTCTTTCATTACGAATCGCTGGATGATCTCAACGACACCATCACCGACTTCAAAAGCGGCAGCGATCGCCTGAGCTTCGACGCCAGGGCTTTTGAGGCAGATTATGACCCGGAGACCGGAGAGCTCAACGCCGCCGATTTCGAGAACGTCACGGCATTCGACCCCACTGCCCCACAGACCTCTGCAGCCTTCGTCTTCGATCAGGCAACGGAAAATCTTTATTTTGACCCGTCGGGCACAGGAGATGGCTATACACTGGTGGCAAACATCGAGGATGGCGACCTAGATCTGAGTGATATTCTGATGGTCGAATAATTTTCAGGTACTTATCAATACCGCCTGGTTCATGACACTCAGCTACTTTTTCAGCGAATGAATGCCGGGTTGTTTGTCCGCCACAGCATCAACTACACTTGAACCGAACAAGAATTTTGCGACGGAAAAAATCATGCCCACCGGTGATCAATCGCCCGCGACCGACAATGAACCTTTCGATTTGTACTCGACGGCGATCGATGCCGATCCTTTCCCGTCCTACAAAAGGCTTCGTGACCAGCACCCATGCTACTGGTCGGAAAGCGGGCAGATCTGGATATTGTCGCGCTATGACGACGTCATGCAGTCGGCAATGGACTGGCAGACCTTTTCATCACTAAAGGGCAATCTTGTCGACGAAATCCCCGGGCGTTCCGGCGGCACGCTTGGCACGACCGATCCGCCCCGTCATGACAGGCTGCGCGCACTCGCTCAGGCGGCATTCCTGAAAAAGAACCTGGCCCATATCGTCGAACCGACAAAAGACATGGCGAATGCTGCGCTCGACGTCATTCTCGATAAGGGCAAATTCGATTTTGTCAGCGATTTTTCCAGCGAAATCACGGTTGGCATTATTTTCAGACTCTTGGGATTGCCGGAACAAAATCCGGCCGAAATGCGAAACAAGGTCGTATTGTCGATCTCGACCGACAAGGAAGCGCGCGGCCGCAATCCTGAACTGAACGCTGCTTTCAGCGAGCTGAATGAATTTGTCGCCGAGGAAGTGGCGATCAGGCGGAAGTCGCCTACTGATGATCTTGTGACGTTGCTGGCCGAGGCTGAAATCGATGGTGACAAACTGACCGAGCGGGAAATCGTGCTGACGACATCGATGTTCGTCGTCGCAGGCGTTGAATCACTTTCAAGCTTTATGAGCATCTTTTTGCTCAACATGCATGACTTTCCGGATGCGCGTCGGCGGGTCGCACAAGACCCGGCGTTGATGGCTCCGGCAATCGAGGAATCGCTGCGCTTCAACACTTCGGCCCAGCGTTTCAAACGCGTATTGACCTGTGACAAGGAACTTCACGGCCAGGTCATGAAGGAAGGCGATTGTGTAATTCTGTCGTACGGCTCGGCCAACCGGGATCATCGGAAGTTCGAAAACCCCGACGTCTATGATGTTGATCGCAATCCGCTCGGGCACCTTGGATTTGGCGGCGGCAAACATTTTTGCATCGGCAGCCAGTTCGCCCGTCTGGTCACCGAAACCGCCGTTGGCTGTTTTCTCGAGCGCATTTCCGAATTTGACCTCGACCATCGCGATTTCGACTGGATCCCGTCGTCGAATTTCCGCAGCCCGATGTCCTTGCCCTTCACCATCAGCCAGACTAATTCCTGAAAATTCAAACCAAAGGTTTCGCGAAATGAACGAGACGACTTCTCCCATCGTCCTGCAGAAATGGCACCGAATTGCCGAAAGTGGTGACCCTTCCGGACTGGCAGATTTGCTGGCAGATGATGCCGTCTTTCATTCACCGGTGGTGCACAGCCCACAGGAAGGAAAAGCGCTCGTGACAATGTATCTGTCGGCGGCAGCCAGCGTGCTGGGAAACGATTCCTTCAAATATTTACGTGAAATCGTCGACGGCCAGAACGCCGTGCTGGAATTCATCTGCGAAGTCGACGGCATCACAATCAATGGCGTCGATATCATCCGCTGGAATGACGAAGACAGGATTGTTGACTTCAAGGTCATGGTCCGGCCCCTGCAAGGCGTCAATATGATCCATCAAAAGATGATGGCCATGCTCGAGGCCCATCGAAGCCAGAAATAGCTATCTTCATCAAATTGTTGGTTTTTTTTCGGCTTTACCTAACGGATTGATCTGTTGGGGTTTTTCGAAATTTAATTTGCCGGCCTCATAAATACCCAAAATTTTGTTGTGGAATTCAGTGACATCGCCCCCTACATCAAGGGCGATGTTTTAGTCGCGTGCGTAGTTGTGACGGGAAACAGGGATCCTGGGGAAGAGTGACGTTTGTGTAGTTGCTTTGGGTAAATTTTGGTAGGGGCCTGGTTGTGAGTTGTATTCGTTTTGTTAGAAAGTTTGTTATCCGCCGGCCCCGAGACCCCGATTGTTTTCCGTTTCACCGATGCCGTGCAGTCGCACAAACGCGGACTGCTGGCTGAAGCTGAATCCAAATATCGCGGTATCCTCGACGAGTCCCCGGAATACGTCCCGGCCTTGCATAATCTTGGCGCCTTGCTGTTGACCGATGGTCGGCATGGCGACGCATTGGAATATCTGCAAGATGCCCTTCGGCTGAAGCCGCGGGCTGCCAATATTCATTCCACGCTTGGCGCGGCTTTGCTGGGACTGGGCGACAATCGTCAGGCGCTACAGTCCTTCCTGACGTCGCTGGACATCAAACCGAAAAATGCTGATGCCCTGTGCAATGCGGGTATCGCCAGTCAAAAGTTGAAGAACTATTCCGGTGCGCAGGAATACTTCGACAAAGCACTCGAGTTGTCAGCAAAACATGGCAACTCACTTATTAATCTGGGGCTTCTGCACCTTGAACTCCGGCTCGACCTGATCGCCGCAAAGTATTTTGACCAGGCGCTGGCGCTTTACCCGGCTTCATCGACGGCCCTGATCGGCAAAAGCAATGCTCTGCGAAATCTCGGTCAATATACGGCCGCACTTGAATGTCTCGACGACGTTCTGGATCGGGACCCGGCACAAATCGATGCCCGCATAAACCGGGCTACCTTGAACCTGTTGCTTGGGAAATTCACTGCTGGCTGGCAGGACTTTGAGGCCCGACTGGAACTCGACGACTGGACCCCTGTTTTCACAGGTGCCGCCGGGAAAACCTGGCGCGGCGAGGATTTGGCAGGCAAGACCATCTTGCTCAGCACTGAACAAGGGGCGGGCGACGCGTTCCAGGCTATTCGATTTGCACAGGACTTGTCATCGATGGGTGCGCTGGTTCAAGTAATTGCACCAAAAAGCCTGCACTCCATTCTCGAGACCGCCCCGGGCGTCAGCAAGGTCATCTCTTCAGGAGACATACCGCCTCATGACTATTGGGCACCGATCTTCAGTTTGCCCGGTTTGTTGAATATAGATCAGAATTACGCCGCCACTGCGGAGCCTTACCTCTTCGCGACCGATAGCCATCAGAAACCCTGGCGCGATGATTTAACACCACCACAGATGCGTCACCGAAAATTGCGGGTCGGTCTGGTCTGGGCGGGCAATCCTGACCATCAAAACGATGATGCCCGCTCAATCAACTTCGAGGTACTTTTGCCATTGCTGTCTCACGAAGATGTACAGTTTTGCAGTTTGCAGGTTGGCGAGACTTCGAATGACTTGAAACAGTTGCTGCCGTCGGGATCTCCTGATGTCATCGACCTCTCAACGTATCTGGATGATTATGCCGACACGGCAGCCGCGATCAGTGAACTCGACCTGGTACTCAGCGTTGATACATCTGTGGCCCATCTGGCAGCGGCAATGGGCAAACCTGTCTGGCTAATGATTGCGAAGACACCGGACTGGCGCTGGCAATTGCAGGACACGTCGACCCCGTGGTATCCGACAATGCGACTGTTCCGCCAAACCGAAGAGAATGAATGGTCCGACGTCGTCCATAATGTTGCCGGTGAACTTGAGAATCTTGTTGTGACGACAACGGAACAAAGCGGGTCTGGCCAAATGCTGGCGGCAGAATAACTCACTTCAAAGCGCTTCCGAAACATCACCATCAGGTGGTAAACTTGTCATCAGCGGTGTCCGTATTTCTGGAGATCAATAACGATGACAATTTATCGAAACCGCATGGTGCGCCGCGTCATCGGTTCAATTACTGCATTGTGTTTTCTGGCATTGGGGGCCTACGCCCTGTTCGGCAATGATCAAGGGCTGGATGCAGCCGACCAGGATCGGGTTTTCTGGTTCGGCATCACATCGATCATCGCCGGCGTCCTTGCCCTGGCGATGTCCTGGCTGATCAAGGAAATTGACGGCGTCTGGTGCAGCCCGCCTAAGCGCTGGGGTTTTCCCCATAGGGAAAAATAAGTTCGACGGTAATGCCGTTGGGATCATCGACAAAAATCTGATGACGCTCGAGATCCGGCACTCTCCGTTCGCGGTATTCCAGTCCCAGTTCAACCAGCCTAGCCCGTATTTTTTCGGCGTCAGTTGCGGCAAAAGCCATGTGATCGACGGCACCGCTTCCGATTGCCTGATCTTTATCAATACCAATCAGGTGGACAGTCGGATGGCTGCCGCAATAAAGCCAGTATCCGGGAAATGTAAAAGGCGGCCGGTAACCATCTTCAAAGCCCAGCGCCTCGACAAAAAACTGCCGCGTCGTATCGATATCCGTTGTTCGGATCGAGTAGTGGTCCAGACGTTCAACGCCCAATGTCATTTCCCTCCAACTGGATCAGGCCTCCGAAGCGAGCCCCCGACTGACACCATCATAAAACAATAATGGCTCAATGTCGTTTTGATAGAGGCTCTCTTCGACTTTGTCGCTAGCGCAGTGGCAAGGCATACAGCAGGCCACCGTCTTTCCACAACGCGTTCAAACCGCGTGACAGTCCCTTTTTTGATTTGCTGCCGAAGGTTGAGGCATATATTTCGCCATAATTTCCGACCTGCTTGATCATACGATAAGCCCGCTTGTCGTCGAGACCCGGCGGTTTCCCGATAACCGGTTTGACGCCAGTCAAGCGCTGAACCGATGCCTTGTTCGAACCGGACATACCGTCGATGTTCTCAGACGTGACGCCCGGCACGGCGGCAGCTATCGTCCGGCAGATCAACCGGTCCAGTCCGCCTTTGTTTTGACTAATGCCATTGTTCTCGGTCTTTTTTAAAAAGTTGCGACGTCGCATCGCACCGTTCCACTTGCATTAATGGCATCAAACGTCTTGCCAGCTTGTGCCGGCGACATCCATGAGAACAGCAGAACAATCGACATGCCGATCAGACGACGTTGTGTCGCAGAAAAAATCATTTGAACCATCGTGCCGCCCCCCAACGGTAATCAAATCGTGATTCGGTCGTTTCCCGCCAGCATGCAGGGATAAGCAGGGCGAAACGCTGGCGTTCCAGTCTGGACTGAAAGAATGGATATTATCTAATCGGATTGTCTGTTGTTCGACAATACATAGATTGATACGCGCATTTGCCGAAGTCCCATGTAACTCAAATCCTTGGGAGATATCGCCTCAATGGAATGTTTATGATAAAATACTCCTTTAAGTATAAAATTTGACTGTGATCAATCGCCTACCTTCCCCGTGAACGCTCATTGTGATTGACTAAAGGCCTTGTAAATCCGGAAAAATGATCTTGTTTAAAATTTAAACAATCGATGAGGCGAACAGTTGAAAGATTTTTTTCAGGCATCTGTACGACACCGACTCGTACTTGGATTGTCCGTCGTCGCGACATTTACCATCGCGGCAACGGTGATCGCCGCCTGGACTTTCATGTCTCATCGCGAAAACCTTGGCCATATTGTAAACGCGGAAGTGCCGACCTTGCTGATCGCTGCGGACATGGCGCGTGTCGGTGAGGAAATTGCCTCCAGCGTCGGTCCCCTGGTTCAGGCTAAAAGTCAGTCGGAAGCGACCAATATTACCGAACAGGTGCTCGACAAATTTACCTTGATGGATGATCTCATCGCGGACCTGCGTCATCGCGATACCGATATCGAGACTGTTAATCTGTTGCAGAAGGAACGCGCCCGGATCACAGAAAATTTTCTGGCCTTGCAAACTGTCATCGGCACAACCTGGCACATCAAAAAAACGAACGCAGCCCAGCGCCAAAAAGTTTTCGATATGCTGGGTTCAAAAGCCGCTGGCTTGCCAAATGTTCCGATTGAAGAAGATCACTCTCATGCCCGGATGCCAAACATTGTCGAACATGCTGCAGCGCTGCATCTCTCACAAGCGCTTACAGCACCAAGTCAGGGTGGCGTCGATGCTGCCACACAAGCCATCAACGCATTGCGCCAGCAGGTGTATCAAAACCCCGGAAAAAACTCTGCGCGCCGACTAATCGATCTGAATTCAAATATTGGACAATTGTCTGACGCTGCCGAAACATTTTTGTCAGGACGCTCCGAGGAAGCGCTTTTTTCTGAAACGGCCAATGACCTTGTAAATTTCCATCGTCATCTTTCGGACCGCATGACAACCGGGCTGTCTGAACTATTGAGGAGCCGGCGTGAAACCATTGCGGCGACAGTGCGCGGCGCGGACAATGCATTGGCTTTGAGCGGCGCAGCGCTGCTGGTCTTGGCTCTGATGAGTGTCGTTATGGTGGCTGCCGTCGCCTTGCTTCTGGACCGGAATATATCGGGAAGACTGAAAAGATTGCAGGTCGCCATGCACGCCGTTGCGTCGGGCGAACGAAAAACCAAAATACCGCTCGAGGGGTCGGACGAAATTGGTGAGATGGCGAAATCACTCTCGGTTTTTGTCGATACCCTGAAACGCCAGGAAGTGGCTTTACATACGGCTCGCAATGAAGCTGTCGCGGCCAACCGGGCCAAGACGCAATTCCTTGCCAACATGAGCCACGAACTTCGGACGCCCCTGAATGCCATTCTCGGTTTCTCGGAAATCATTCGCAGCGGGGCCATGGGCCCTTCCCAGCCGCCCCGGTATGGTGATTACGCCAACGATATTCATGAAAGCGGGCAGTATTTGCTCGACCTTATCAATGACATTCTCGACCTGGCCAAGATTGAGGAAGGCAAAACCGAGATCAAGGACGGTCCTGTGAGCATCAGTGGATGTGTCAAGGATGCACTGCGTCTTATTTCACATGAGGCCAGAGACGCCCACATTAACATCACAACCGATATCCCGACCTCGGTGCCGCCAATCCGGGCTGACTCCCGCATGCTGGTCCAGATGTGCACCAATCTGCTCTCGAACGCTGTTCACTTCACGCCGCCTGGTGGCAATGTGAAAGTGGCGGCGCACATTGATGAATTTGGTCATTTCGTCTTGTCGGTCGAGGACAATGGCATGGGCATGTCACCAAGCGATGTCGACAAGGCGTTGTCGGCCTTCGAAAGTTTTGAACCCGACGTCCGCCGCCATGACGCCGGCGCCGGCCTCGGTCTGCCCCTGACCTTGCAGTTGGTGAAATTGCATGACGGCATGCTCGATATCGAAAGCGCGCCGGGCAAGGGTACAACTGTGTACATCACCTTGCCGGCCGAGCGCGTGCGCTCAAAACTGGGTCCAAGTCTCACAATCGTCGACAACAGCGCCTGACATCAATCAAACTCTGGCCGGCATCTTGCTGATGATGCTTTAGCTTTAGCGTTGTCACTGTGATGAGAATGCGGGCACAATGCGCGCCTTCGCCCTGCCCTCCTTTCTTTCAGTTTGAATTGACCATGCAATTTTCCGCCAATATCTCGACCATGTATCAGGAATACGCCCTGATTGACCGGTTCGCCGCCGCCCGCAAGGCCGGTTTTCGCGGCGTCGAAATACAGTTCCCTTATGATCATACCCCACAGGAAATAGCTGCCGCCCGCGACGATGCCGGCGTCGAGATTGTGCTTTTTAATGTGCCGCCGGGGAATTTTGAGGCCGGTGAGCGTGGACTGGCCGCCCTGCCCGGACGTGAGGCCGATTTTCGCGCTGCGATCAGTCAGGCTTGCGAATACGTCGATGTGCTGGGCGCGAACGGTCTCAATGTTCTGGCCGGCATTCCCGGGCCTGATGCTGATCCTGAAGCCTGTCAGGCGACCTTCGTCAGCAATCTGAATTATGCCGCGACCGAACTGGCCAGGCATGGTGTCAAAGCTTACGTCGAGCCCTTGAATAATCGCGATGTCGCTGGATTTTTTGTCCCGACGTCCGAGTTGGTGGTTGCCGCTATTGACGCGGCGGGTCACGACAATCTGGCTTTGCAATACGACCTCTATCACGCGCGCATGATGGATACCGACCCGGTCGCCGAACTCGAACGCTGGATGCCAAGGCTCGACCATATTCAGTTTGCCGATGCGCCGGGTCGTTTTGCGCCGGGTACCGGCGATATCGACTGGCCGGCGGCCTTTGAAACACTGAAACGTCTCAATTACACCGGCTGGTTTGGTGCCGAATACATCTCCCAGCAAGACACCGAAGCGACACTCGGCTGGCTGGAGACATATGGCACGAAGGGCGAAACACATGACTGACGCCGGACAAACCACACTTGATGATTTGCCCACGCCCTGTCTGATCCTCGATCGCGCCCGGCTCGACCGCAACGCCGCCTTCATGAGCAAGCGCATGGCCGAAATGGGCATTCGTTTGCGACCTCACCTCAAAACGGCCAAGTCAGCCGATGTCGCCCGCATCGCGACCGCAGATCATTTTGGTGGCATCACGGTATCGACGCTGGCGGAAGCACGATATTTCTCCGCCAACGGTATTACGGACATGGTCTACGCGGTCGCCCTGGTGCCACAAAAACTGGAAGAAGTTGAAGCGCTTCAGACTAAGTTCGGCGTCCGCATCACCGTGCTGACGGATAACGTCGGCGTCGCCCGTGCCATCGCTGAGCGTGCCTCGACCCTGAAAACCCAAATCGCTGTATTGATGGAAATTGATTGCGGTGGTGGACGTGCCGGCGTGACCCTCGATGATCCTGACATGCTCGAAATCGCCAAAATTCTGGAGGCCGCAGACAACGTATCATTCGAAGGTGTGCTTACCCACGCCGGCCAATCCTATCACTGCAACTCGGTCGACGAGATTGTCGCCGTTGCCGATGTCGAACGCGACACGGTTGTGGCCGCCGCCGCCAAACTCAAAGCCATCGGCATCGATTGCAGGACGATCAGTGGTGGTTCGACACCGACGGCCATCCAGGCCCGGCATTTTGATGGCATGACGGAAATGCGTCCCGGCGTTTATGTGTTCTCCGACCTGATGCAGGCAGCGCTGGGTTGGGGGGATCACAGCAATATCGCCGTCAGTGTGCTTGCCACGGTGATTGGTCACCGTCGTGACCTTGGGCAAATTCTGATCGACGCCGGTGGGCTGGCGTTGAGCAAGGACCGCGGTATGGATCATATTGATCCGACGGTTGGTATGGGCCTGATTTGCGACAAACTCGGTCGGCAGAAGATCGATGGTTTGTGTGTCGACGACACCCATCAGGAACACGGCATTCTGCGCATGAACAATGGCCAGCAGCCCCCGTGGGAGACATTGCCGGTCGGCAGTCGGGTGCGCGTGCTACCCGTGCATGCCTGCATGACGGCCGCAGCCTTCGACCGCTATCGCATCATCGCGGACGGCGATGATGTCGTGATTGATGAATGGCAACGCGCGGTCGGCTGGTAAGACATCGACCGTGTTAAATGTCCTAAATGGCCAGGTTCAGGCCATCGTCCACAACGACCGTTTCACCGGTCATGAATTCGCCGGCTGAGGTCGCCAGAAGCATAAGAGCTCCGTCAAGGTGTTCCGGCACGCCGACCCTGCGGCGCAAAAATGTATTGCTGAATTTTTTACCCGCTTCGCTGGCGAAATAAGCCTGGTTCATTTCGGTTTCGATGTATCCCGGCGCAATCGCGTTAACCCGGACGTTATATCTTGCCCATTCAAGCGCCAGCGATCTGGTCATCTGCGTCACGGCAATTTTTGACATGCTGTAAATCGACAACTGCCGGACGGCCCGGATCGCAGCAACCGAAGCAATATTGACGATTGAACCGCCATGACCATGCTGGATCATGCGTTTACCAACGGCTGTAGCGACAAAAAAGGCACCTTTGGTGTTGGTATCAAAAAGATTGTCGTAATCCTCTTCCGAGATGTCGATAGCATTCTTCTGCACGGCGATCCCGGCGTTGTTGATCAGTACATTGATCGCACCCAGTTCGGTCTCGGCGGCATCGACGGCTGCCTCAATACTGCTGACATCCGAAACGTCCATGGAAAATGCCATGGCACGGCCGTCAAAAGCCTCAATTTCCTCAACCAGGCTGGCCAGCTTGTCGCCACGGCGAGCACACAATGCAACGTGAGCACCGGCACGCGCCAATGTCAGGGCAAAATGGCGCCCCAGTCCACTTGAAGCACCGGTAATAAGGGCTGTCTGGCCCTCCATTGCACTTAAGTTCGACATAATAAAGCTCCTGGATTTTGTCGCATAATACTGTTGAGATGAGAGTTCGGCGCGATCTATACACCAACCGCTACCCCAAATTAACATTTATTATGGCTGTTTCCTTGTCAGAGCGGGGTCGCGCCCATACATTACTCCCAGGTGGGGGCCTGCTGGTCTCTTTAATCCGTCTGATGGAAATTGTATGGCTGCTTTCAACGCCCGGGTTTTGCTAATTGACGTCAATTCTGCGCGCCCCTTGAATCTGGACGCAAAAATGCTGGCGCGTGGTTACCATATGATGCGCGCCACTGACGCGTCGGAAGCGATCGAGCTCGCCCGGAACGATCATCCGGATGTCGTCATTATCAACACGGCGACCAACGGCGATGCCGTAAACCTTGATGAAACGCTCAACAGTATGCGCAAGGACCGGAACGTGCCTGTCATCATGATTGGTGACCGCGCCGACAATGATCGAAATACCGCAGAAGAGCACGAAGGTACGGCTGATTTTCTGCCGCCGGATTACCGCGATGTCGAGTTATTTGCCCGTTTGCGATCCCTGATCCGCCTCAACACGATGCAGGAAGAACTGGGCCGTCGTATCGACACGGCCGAGCTTTATGGCATCAAGGACACAGAGCACATCTCGCCGACCGTCGACATCTCTGATTCCAAAATCATCGTCATTGGGCCGGACGAGCAGGAAAATGGCGAAATCGCCGGATCCATCGGCAGCGACAGGGCCGTACTGACGACAGCGGCAACGCACGAAGCGATGACGCGCCTCGGGCAAAACGACATCGATGCGCTTGTTGTGATCTGCCATACACCGTCCAACGAATACCTGCTGTTTTGCCAGGACGTTCGAAACAACTCGCGTTTCTACAATTTGCCAATTTTGCTGGTGACGGACACTGATTGTTTTGAAAACCCGGACGACCCTTATGAAATTGGTGTGACGGACGTCATTCATCGCCCGGTCGACGCGGAAGATATGTCCAACCGGGCGGATTCACTGGTCTCCCAGCAGCGTTACCGTTTTGCCATGCGCAAGGTTTATTCCGACGCCATGCGCCCGATGACGAGCGATGGGCTCACCGGCCTTTTCACGCACGGCTTTTTGCACGAAAGCCTCGACAAGCAAATCGTCGAAGCCGAGCGCTGGCACAAGAACCTGACTGTCGGTTTTTTCGACATCAAGAACCTCGCCCAGTTCAATGCCGACTATGGTTATGTCGCCGGGGATCTGCTGATCCGGCAAATTTCAACCATGATTACCGGGCTGTTGCGCGGGGAAGATCTGTCGGCGCGCTATGGCGGCGATGAATTTGTCGTCGTGTTGCCCGAAACACCGACGGCAGTTGCCGAAATTGCCTTGCGCCGTATTGCCTCGGTCATCGGCACGACCGAATTCGCCACCGCCGACATGACGGAACCCGTACCGGTTTACGTCCAGGTCGGTGTCGCCAGCAACGAAGAAGGCGACAGCGCTGAAAGTTTGATCAAGCGCGCCCAGGCTGATATGAACTAGCGCAAATCGCCGACCCTGTTTTCGGCGTCTTTCCTGTCACGTAAGGTTGCGTCATGCATATCGAGATCATCTCCGACACCGTCTGTCCCTGGTGCTACATCGGCAAGCGCCGGTTCGAGCGCGCGGCGGCTGAACGTCCCGACCTCAATATCACCCTGTCGTGGCGACCTTTTCAGCTTAATCCGCAGATGCCGCGCGCCGGCATGGACCTGCACCAGCACGTCTCAGAGAAATTCGGTGGTGAGGAAGCGGCGCGGGAAGTCTACGAAAGCATTCGCATCGTGGGCGAAGCCGAGGACCTGCCGTTCGCCTTTGACCTTGTCGAGCGCATGCCCAATACCATCGATAGCCACCGACTGATCCGCTGGTCGGCGTCTGCTGACTTGCAAGACGCAGTGGTCGAGAAACTGTTCCAGCGCTATTTTTTCGAAGGTGCCGATATCGGTGATGCTGAAGTCTTGCTCGATGTCGCAGATGAGGTCGGCCTGGATACCGATGTCATTGCCGACTTGCTCGAGGGCGATCAGGACCGCGATGTCATTGCAGAGGAAAACAAGGCCTATCAGGAGATGGGCGTGACCGGCGTGCCCTGCTTCATTGTTGATCGCAAGTATGTCGTGATGGGCGCACAGGAGCCGGAAACCTTCCTGCAGCTTTTCGAAAAAATCGAAGCCCAGGAGGACGAAGAGGCCCACGACGAGGCCGAAGAGACCTGATCAGGATCAGGCGGCGTTGATTTCGGCCAGCCGCGTCAGCAGATGATTGACACCTTTAACCCGCGTCTCATCCGTTACCCAGTCCCGTCGGTATACGAGCTTCTGATCGGGTCGAAGTTTGGCGGTACCCGCCTGCTTTGAAATGAATTCCACCAGTCCGGCAATATTGAGCACGGCGTTTTCGCGGAACGTCACCGTAGCGCCTTTGGGACCGGCATCCAGTTTCTCGACACCCGCCGGACGACAAAGCTGCTTGATGGTAACAATCGCCAGCAGATGATCAACTTCTTCCGGCAGCGGACCGAAACGGTCAATCAGTTCAGCCGCAAAGCCGTCGATTTCAGTTCGACCTTCCAGTTTTGACAGTCGTCGATACAGCCCGAGCCTCACATCAAGATCGGTGACATAGTTTTCCGGAATCAGGACCGAGGTGCCGATGTTGAGTTGCGGCGTCCACACTTCAGGCTCGGCACTGCCATCCCCACCGCCACTGCGGGCCAGGGCGACGGCTTCTTCCAGCATTTGCTGATAAAGCTCAACACCGACTTCGCGGATATGGCCGGACTGTTCCTCACCGAGCAAATTACCCGCACCGCGAATATCGAGATCATGACTGGCCAGGCTGAAACCCGCCCCCAATCCTTCAAGCGATTGCATGACTTTCAGCCGTTTCTCGGCGGCTTCGGTCGGGATACGTTTGGGCGGCAACGTGAAATAGGCATAGCCCCGCGACTTCGAGCGCCCGACCCGTCCGCGCAACTGATAGAGCTGTGACAGACCAAACATATCGGCACGGTGAATGATCATGGTGTTGGCGGTCGGGATATCGAGACCGGATTCAACAATATTGGTCGAAATCAGGACATCAATCGCGCCGTCATAAAATGCGTTCATCACCCGGTCGAGATCGCCCGGCGACATGCGACCATGGGCGACAGACGTTTTGACCTCGGGGATTTGTTCACGGATGTAGCGCGCGACTTCGTCGATGTCGGTGAGCCGGGGGCAGACATAAAACACCTGCCCGCCGCGATAATGCTCACGCAGGATCGCCTCGCGAACGACCACTGGATCAAACGGCATGACAAACGTGCGCACGGCCAGCCGATCAACCGGCGGCGAGGCAATCAGGCTCAACTCACGCACGCCGGCAAACGCCATCTGCAGCGTGCGCGGGATCGGCGTTGCTGTCAGTGTCAGGACGTGCACGTCGGAGCGCAGATTCTTCAGGCGCTCCTTGTGTTTGACGCCGAAATGCTGCTCTTCATCGACCAGCACGAGGCCGAGATTGCTGAATTCGATGGTCTTGGCCAGCAGGGCATGAGTGCCAATAACGATATCGACCTGCCCCGCCACCAAACCTGCCTTGGTCTCTGCCGCCTGCTTGGCTGTGACGAAGCGTGATAGTTGCCCGAGTTGAACAGGCCAGCCGGAGAACCGTTCAGTGAATGTCTTGAAGTGTTGGCGTACCAGCAGTGTCGTCGGTGCGATCAGGGCAACCTGGCGTCCTGACATCACGGCGACGAAGGCGCTGCGCAGAGCGACTTCGGTTTTGCCAAAGCCGACGTCACCGCAAACCAGACGATCCATCGGGCGACCGGATGATAAATCGTCCATCACGTCCTCGATGGCGCGTTCCTGGTCTTCGGTTTCATGGAACGGGAAGCGGGCACAGAATTCATTATAGAGACCGCCGGGCCTGATCATTTTTTCGCCCGACCGCAAAGCCCGCTCGGCAGCGATCTTGATCAACTGATCCGCCATGTCCTTGATACGTTTTTTGGCTCTGGACTTGCGGGCCTGCCAGCCGCTACCGCCGAGGCGGTCGAGCTGGACCTCGGTATCTTCCGAGCCATAGCGGGATATCGCCTCGATATTTTCGACCGGCAGATAAAGTTTGTCGCCGTCGTGATAAATCAGCAGCACGCAGTCATGTTGGGCACCGGTGACCTCTAGCGTCACCAGGTCTTCGAAACGACCAATACCGTGCTCGACATGCACGACATAATCGCCGGGCGCCAGTGTCGTCGCTTCGGCGATGAAGTTCTCGCCGCGACGGGCTCGTTTGGGTGGCCGGATCAGGCGGTCACCGAGAATGTCCTGCTCACCAATGACGGCCAGTTCATCGGTTTCAAAGCCGTGTTCGAGGCCGAGGATGGCGAGGGCAATCTGACTGGATGGCAAACCTTTTGCGGCCGCCCAGTCTTCAACCGGCGCAATGCCTTCGACACCGTGGTCCTTCAGCACGCCGCCCATTCGATCCCGCGAACCTTCGGTATAACCAGCCACAATGACCCGCAGGTTTCGGCTTTGCAGGTCGGCGATGTGCTCCTTGACGGAATCAAAGATGTTTTTGTCGGGCTGAGCTCGTTCAGGCGCGAAGTCCCGGCCCTGCCGCCCGCCTCCCTCAACAATTCTGGCCCCGCTGGCGTCGCCGCCTTCCGGCACATTGAAAGGCGAAAATGTCGCGACGGCCCGCGCGGCCAGGGCGGTATTCCACTCCTCTGCCGTCAGATAAAGCTCGGATGTCGGCAGGGCGCGATAGACCGCACCACCGCTGAATATTTCACCGTCACCGGCCTTTTCGCCAATCTTGCGGGCTTCGTAGTAATCGGCAATAACATCCAGCCTGGCATCACGCGCTTCGTCGTCATGATGATCGAGCGTTACCGCCATGCCGTCGGTGTAGTCGAACAGGGTTTCCAGGGACTCATGGAACAACGGCAGCCAGTGCTCCATCCCGATGTGCTTGCGCCCGGCCGAAACCGCTTCATACATCGGATCATCGGTCCCGGCCGTGGCCCCGAAGCGCTGGCCGTAACCACTGCGAAACCGGCTTATCGCTTCTTCGTCGAGGAAAATTTCACTCACCGGCTCAAGGGCTATGGCCTGTTCCTTGCCGGTAGTGAGCTGGGAGAGCGGATCGAAGCGACGGATTGAGTCCAGATTATCGCCAAAGAAATCGAGCCGAAGCGGCATATCATCGCCCGGCGGGAAAATATCGATAATGCCACCGCGCACGGCGTATTCGCCGGGCTCGCGCACGGTGCTGGTGCGGGCATAACCATCGCGCACGAGATAGCCGATCAAGCCATCAAGATCGACGCTGTCGCCCAGTTTTGCGTGGAAATTGGCCTGGCTGACGACGTCGCGCGAGGGCACGCGCTGCAGCACGGCATTCACCGTCGTCAGAACGATAAACATCGGCGTACTGGCGGTTTCGCCCTGCGACAAACGCCACAGTGCTTCCATGCGCTGGCTGGCGACAACCGGATTGGGAGACACGCGGTCATAGGGAAGGCAGTCCCAGGCCGGGAATTCAATGATTTCGATTTTCGGATCAAAAAATTCGATGGCGTCGCGCACTTGCGCCATGCGCGTGTCATCGCGCGTGATATGCAGCACTCCACCTGGTCTCGCCGCCACCGCCGCCAGCGCCATGGCATCAAGCCCCTCCGGTACGCCACCGATGTGGTGACGTGTGCCGGAAATCAGAATTTTATCCAAATTAATCAATGTTGTTATCCGACTAACTTAAAGTCCTGAAGAAGCTTTAAAACCGGCGTATCATGATTAGCAGGGGGCGCTTCACGACCGATAATCCAGGCGTAGAGATTGGGGTCGTTCTCTTCGAGCAACGCGTCGTAGAGCGCCAGTTGATCGGCGGAAAACCCGTCAAGATAACGCCTGGCGAAACCACCCAACAGCAAATCCATTTCCTTCAATCCGCGGTGGCCGCTGCGGAACAACAGGCGTTTGCGGCAGGTCTCAATATCTTCCGTCATGGGCATCCTCTCCAACGCGAACAACCCGCCGGGCAAATCTCAACGACTTTCCGGGCGGGCTAAAACAACAGGCTTAGGGGTATAACCTTCCCGGCGAGACCTGTCAGCCCTTCTTTATCTCCGACGTTGCAACTGACAAATATTGGCGCAAGGCAAGGCATGCGATATGGTCTCGAAATCATGCGGCCAGAAATCCTTTTTCCCCTCTTTGCCCCGGTCACCAAACTGGCAGGCGTTGGTCCACGCATCGGCAAACTGATCGAAAAAGCCGCCGGAGCGCACATCGTTGATTTGCTGTGGCACCTGCCGTCGGGCCTTATTGACCGCAGGTTTTCGCCCAAAATCGCCGAGGCACCGGATGGGTTGATCGCCACCATCGAAGTAACCGTTGACCACCACGAAAAGCCTCAAAACCGGCGCCAGCCCTACAAGGTCATCTGCTCAGACGACAGCGGTGAAATTACCCTGGTGTTCTTTCACGCCCATACTGATTACTTGCTCAAAACTCTCCCTGTCGGCGAAACCCGTGTCATCAGCGGCAAGGTCGAGCATTTTCGAGATGGCGTGCAGATGCCGCATCCCGACCATATCGTGCCCCTGAAAGAGGCCGATGACGTGAAGACCGTTGAACCGGTTTACCCGTTAACGGCTGGTCTGACGCTGAAAACCGTTGGCAAGGCGGTGCGTGGTGCGCTCGAACTGGCGCCGGAGATGCCGGAGTGGATTGAGCCCGGATTTTTCGCCCAACAGAATTGGCCGGGCTGGCAAACCGCTCTTCTGGCCGCCCAGCACCCATCGGATCTGACTGAGCTCGAACCGATGACTCCGGCCCGTCAGCGCCTGGCCTATGACGAATTGCTGGCCAATCAGCTGGCGCTGGCCTTGATCCGACGCTCGATGGCCAAACGCCCGGGACGCGAAACCCAGGGCGATGGTCGGTTGCGCAATCGTATTCTCGGCTCCCTGCCCTACAAATTAACCGGCGCCCAGACCCGTGTGCTGGAAGAAATCAACGCCGATATGGCCGCGTCGCATCGTATGCTGCGTCTGCTGCAGGGCGATGTCGGCAGTGGCAAGACGATTGTTGCCCTGATGGCACTGCTTAACGCGGTAGAAACCGGACGTCAGGGTGTCATGATGGCGCCGACCGAAATCCTCGCCCGCCAGCACCTCGACAGCCTCGAGCCGCTGATCAGTGCGGCAGGCGTTCGGGTCGCCTTGCTCACCGGGCGCGACAAGGGCAAACCGCGCGAAGCCAAGCTCGCGGCCCTGGCCGCCGGCGAGATCGACATCCTGCTCGGCACCCATGCGGTTTTCCAGGACGGCGTTGATTTCAGGGACCTGGCAGTTGCCGTCATCGACGAACAACACCGCTTCGGCGTCCATCAACGCCTTGCGTTGACGGCGAAGGCGTCCGAGGCCGCGCCCGATTTGCTGGTGATGACGGCGACACCGATCCCGCGCACGCTGACGCTGACTGTTTATGGCGACATGGAAGTCTCCCGGATCGACGAGAAGCCGCCGGGCCGCGCGCCCATTGACACCCGGGCCCTGCCGATCGAACGCTTGCCGGAAGTCGTCGAGGGCGTCAAACGGGCCATCAACGATGATGCACGTGTTTTCTGGGTCTGTCCGCTGGTTGAAGAATCGGATGTGATCGACCTCGCCGCCGCTGAAGATCGCTTTACTCATTTGCGATCTGTGTTCGGCGAACGCGTCGGTTTGATCCATGGTCGCATGAAAGGCCCGGAAAAGGACGCCGCCATGCTGGCCTTTGTCGAGGGTCGGACCGATGTGCTGGTGGCGACCACAGTGATCGAAGTCGGCGTCGACGTACCGGAAGCCACGGTGATGGTCATCGAACACGCCGAACGCTTTGGTTTGGCGCAACTTCATCAACTGCGTGGTCGCATCGGCCGTGGCAGTCGTGCCGGGGCCTGTTTGTTGTTGTACCAGACTCCCCTGGGCGCCACCGCCAAGACTCGTATCGAGACCATGCGGGAGACCGAGGACGGCTTTGTCATCGCCGAACAGGATTTGAAACTGCGCGGAGCCGGCGAAATGCTGGGTACAAAGCAGAGCGGTTTTCCGGAATTCCGCCTCGCTGATCTCGCCGTTCATACCGATTTACTGGCCACGGCCCGCGATGACGTCAAACTGGTGCTGAACAACGAACCTGATCTCGACGGCAAGCGAGGGCCGGCATTACGCGTCTTGCTCTATCTGTTCGAACGCGACGCCGCTGTCGCCTTTTTGAGATCAGGTTAAGTCATGAATGACGTGACAATCGGGATCGAGCGACCTGATCAGCCGGAGGTCGTGGCGCTGCTGGCCGCAAGTGACCGCTATACGGCGGCACTCTATCCGGCGGAAAGCAATCATATGCTCGACGTCGCCGGTTTGCTGCTGCCGGAAGTGACGTTTTTTGTCGCCCGCCTGGACGGCAAGGCTATGGGCTGTGCCAGTCTGGTCAAAAAGTCCGGAGATTACGCCGAGATCAAACGTATGTATGTCGATGAAGCCGCCAGGGGTAGCGGCCTTGGCAAACAGTTGATGGCGGCCCTGAATGAACAAGCGAGGCAACTCGACGTCAGGTATCTCAAGCTGGAAACCGGCATTCATCAGCCCGAAGCCATCGCGCTCTATCATCGCGACGGATTCATCGATATTACCCCGTTCGGCGATTACGAACCGGATCCCCTGAGCATCTTCATGGAGAAGCGGATCTAGTTCTGATCGATACCGGCGATGAGCGGCAAGGCATATTGTTCTTCCGTGCGCCGGTCAGGCGGTACAATTATGCCGGTCGAAATGACGTATTTAATGCCTTCCTCAACCGTCATGCTCAGCGGCCGCAAATCCTTGCGCGGGACAAACAGCAGAAATCCGGACGTCGGGTTTGGTGTCGTCGGTACGTAAATATTGACCATATCGTCTTCGGTGATGTTTTGAACTTCGCCCTTTGTCTGGCTCGTGACAAAGGCAATGGTCCAGAGATCCCGCCGGGGATATTCCACCAGCACAACTTCACTGAACGAATCGGAAGACTGAGCCAGAACGGTTTCAAAAATTTGCTTCAGAGCGCTGTAGATCGTGCGCACCACCGGCATCCGCTCGACCAGACGCTCGCCGACACGCATCAGGGAGCGACCGAAGAAACTGGCCGTCAGGGCACCGATCAACGTCAGAACAACAAAACCGACGACAAGTCCCAGTCCGGGCAAGGCAAAGGGAATGTAGGTCTCGGGATTATAGGCTGGCGGAAACAGCGGCCTGATACTCTCGTCAACCCAGGTGATGAACTGCCATGCGATATAGACCGTAATACCAATGGGTGCAGTGACGATGATGCCAGTCAGGAAATACGTGCGTACACGGGCCAGCAGACCGACGCGGACTGGCACTATCAATTGCGGTATCTCACCTGCGTCACTGTGTTCGGACGCGTGGTTATTGTGATCTGACATATACCCGGTTTTCCCCCTGAAACGCTGATACCGGCCCCTTTTTTACCGCTGAACAACGGCGCTGGGAGTGTCGCGTTTTCCTCAGCCACTGTAAAGAGTTGTGGCAGCATATCGCGGTATGACGTAAAATCAGCCATGAACCTTTTCCGACAAAAAGTTGTCCAGATCGCGCTGATAGCGTTCGCTTTTGGCGTGCTGCCAACGTTGAGCCAGGCCGGTTATTCGGAAGGCGTAGAGGCCTATGAGAGCGGTCGCTTCGATACCGCGATATCCGAATTTCAAACTCTCGTCGAAAAAGGCCATGCCGGCGCCGAATTCATGACCGGTGTGATGTATTTTCAGGGTCGGGGTTTTGTCCAGAACCGCAAACTGGCGGCAATCTGGTTTCACAAGGCCGCGCTCAAGGGACATGCCGGAGCGCAACTGGCTTTTGGCTCGGTCCATATTCGCGGCGTCGGCGTTTATCAGGATTTGATCCAGGCCTACAAATGGTTAACGCTTGCCGCAGACAGCAAGGTGCCGGGGCTGCAACAACAAGCGGCCATGCTGCGCGGCGATGCAGAAAAACTGATGTTGCCGGAAGAAATCAGTGACGCCCTTTCTGATGCCGGCAGTTTTTCGCCGATCAAGGCAGGCCTGGTCGACAGCGACTAAATAGACCGTTCAGTTAGTCCGGAAAGTATCCGCATGCGCAGAAATGCCGCGCGCGTCCCAGATCGTCAAGGTCTGCCCGCGATAAGGCTGAATGAATACCGGTTTTACACCATCAGGCAAGGCACCGCGCAAAGTCAGGATCATCCGTCCGTCGGGATTTTTGTCCATCCAGTTTTTCAGCGCTCCCCAGGCAACTTTTTCAACGGGTTGGGTCAACCGCCCGAGGAAATGGAACTGGCTGTGATATTCCCCCCTGATGGCGACAGGATGCCCTGCGGCCTGCTGCCCGGCAATATAGCGCGAAGCGGTACGGATATCGTAGGCCGGGGCTGCGGCCGGCATGATGAACATATGGATGAACAAAATTGTCGCCGGACCAGCCAGCGCCAGAACTGAAACGCGGGGCAGCAACCCGACGGGCCGCCAGATCACTGTGATCAATCCAGCGGCAATCAATCCAAACCCGATGAGGGGTGAGACATCGATTGACCAGGCGGGCATCCGGGACACCGGGATCAAACCGAGGGTGACGCCGGCCAATCCACCACCCAGTAATATCAGCGCGATGCCCGGCAAAAAGCCATCTCTCCGGTGCAATTCCCCGGCTGCGCCCAGGCGGCGCGCAGCCAGCAGGGCCAGGGCAGGAAAAAGCGGCAACATGTAATGCGGCTGTTTTCCGCTGACGAAACAGAAAGCGACAAACGCCGGCACAAACCAGACCAGCGCCAGCCGTAGCTGCCAGTTTTGTCGAGAGGGTATTCCAATCCTGCCTCGCCACACAGACGGCAAAAGACTCCACGGATACAGCAGTAGCGGCATCAGTGGCAGGTACCACCACCACGGTCGGCCATGGGCGAAGGAGTTTTCGACCCTGCCCGCTGTCTGGCCCCAGAATATAGCCTTCGTATAGGCTTCGCCGCCCGCTGCAGCAGCCGGCAAAGCCCAGGCCAGACCAATCGCCGCTCCAAGCCCGATGGCGACCAAAACCCAGAGATACCAGCGCCCGAGACTGATCTTGCAATCCGATGGCAACCACCACGGTGCCAGTAATGCTGTCGGCAATGTGTAAAGCAGAATGACCGGCCCCTTGGCCAGAATGCCCAGGCCAATCGCCAGACCCAGCAAGCCAAATCCACCGATCGCGCGCCCCTGAGCTGCAATGACCAGGCCCATGATGCCGAGTGCGGCCAGCAGCGCGTTCCACATGTCGAACATCGTCACCGTGGTGAATAGCGACCAGAACAGCCCGCCCAGCAGCAACCACGGCACGATGGCGGCGATTTCGGGACTGTCCGGCCAAAGCCTTCGCGCCAGCGACCGGGATGCAAATAACGCTGCCAGACCTGCGAGGGGCGAGACCAGTCTGGGCCACCATTCGTTGACGCCAAAGACACTCCAGCCCGCGTGGATGGCCCAGAACATCAACGGCGGTTTGTGCGAATATGTCTCCCCATTGAGATGTGGCACGAGGAAATCGCCTCGCGTCCACATTTCCCAGGCCGCCGCCACATACCTTGTTTCATCAATGGGTAGCAGCGGACGCGTTATCAGAGCTGTCACCAACAATACCGCCCAGGTCAGGACCCAGCCGAGTGACGATGTGGTAAAGGCCCTGATCATGCGGCCTGGTCTGGTGAAACGGCCGGATCATCATCCGTGACCACGACTTCACGGCCATAGCGCCGATAAAGAAAGATGCCGACGCCTGCGGAGACAGCGAACAGGGCGATGCTAACCGATATCTGCACTTCGGAAGCAACGCTGGTGCCGCTGCCGACGAGCGCAAATATCAAGGTTTGCGGAATAAAACCGAGCCCTGAACCGGCAAAAAACCGCCATGCACTTATGCTGGAGACGCCCGCTGCCAGACTGGTGAGGAAGTTACTGCCAACGGGCAACAAGCGAATAACCAGAGCCATGGTAAACGGTGCGCGACTGAGAAAGGCGTCGATCTTGCGAATACGGCGAGGTGCGCGAGCCAAAACGGCGGCCTGGCCCAGCAATCTGGCGTAGGTAAACGTCGACATGCAGCCGAACAATGTGGTCATCAGCGCCAGCATGGTGCCCTCGGTCACGCCGAAAGCATACCCCGCCATAAAACTGACGAGCTGGCGCGGCAAGGCGACAGCGGTAAACAAAGTCCCGGCCGCAACAAATATAGCGTGACCCGTCAGGCCCTGGCCCCGGACGTTGGCATCAATCCATTCCTCGTTAAACCCGGTGGCAACTCCGCTAAGGTTGACCACATATCCGATAACTACCAGTGAAAGTAAAAATATAACTCCGCGCAATAACGCTTTGATATCGCCTTTATTTTTTAAATCAATTCCCACGAACAACCTCGTCGGCGCTGACGACTTTAGCCCGCCGCTTGAGCCACATGACACCGATGATATCGACGATACCGACCCACAGCCGGTTCCATACGCCGTAATGTGAGACGCCGCCGCCGCGCTCCCGATGATTGACCGGCACCGAAGCGATCTCGGCCCCGCGCAACCGGAACAGCGCCGGCATAAAACGGTGAAAATGATCAAAGTGCGGCATCGACAGAAAAACTTCGGCCTTAAACAGCTTGAGGCCACAGCCAGTATCCGGTGTGTTGTCGCCCAGCATATTGCTGCGCACGGCATTGGCTATGCGCGATGACCAGCGCCGCAGCGCTGTATCGCGGCGCTTGTGACGATGGCCACAGATCATGCCGAGGTCAGGCTGATCCTGATGCATGGCAAGGAGAGCCGGAATGTCCGCCGGGTCATTTTGCCCATCGCCATCCAGTGTTGCCACCCAGGCGGCGCCTGCGGCCCGGACACCCGTCAATATGGCCGTACTTTGCCCGGCATTCTCTCGATGGTGCAGTACACGTAGCCACGGCCGTGAATTCATCGCTGCATCAAGGACTTTCCGCGTGTCATCGCTGCTGCAATCGTCGATGACAATCAACTCAAACTCAACGGCACCGACAAGGGCCGTACCGACTTCGCCGATCAAGGCTTCAATATTGGCGGATTCGTTGTGCACCGGGATTACAACGGACAATGCCGGTGGCGTGCGGCGCGATTGCCCGGCGTCGGCGCTATGTTCGCTGATATTCATGACGTCGGGTATCCGTGGAATGGCGCAACAGGAACTTCGTGCCGCCTTTATACGCCACCCTCAAGTCAGCATTCAATAAGTTAAGGATCAGCCTTCATGAGGCGTTGATCATGTCCCGCAGACGCTGGCGATCCATGATGTGCAGGGTTCTGCTACGCCGTTTGGCTATTTCAGACTTGAGCAACTGCCCGATGGCCCGGGCGACAGTCTCTGGCGTCGTGCCGGCCCAGACAGCGATCTCCATATGATGGGGCATGGCATTAATCATCCAGTTGCCGTTGCCACTGGGATCCGGTTCGGCCATTTGCAGGATTTCCGCATAAACCCGCTGAATACTGGTCATCGAACTCAAACCTACGACACGCGAGTTCAGCCCGCGGATGGTTTTGACAAAATGGCTCATCATGCGGTGAGACATTTCAGAATGATTGGTCAGGAAGTCAGAAAATTCAGCATCTGAAACGTAAGCGAGGATTGACTCCTCAATGGCAAAGACTGTCGCGGAACGTTCACCGTGGTCAATCGCGGATAATTCACCAAACACTTCGCCAGCGGTAATGTCGGAAAAAGCGACTTCTTGTCCGGACTGGGCGTGATCCAGCACGCGTACCGAACCCGAAATGATGAAATAGACATCTGTCGCCGTATCTTCGCGATCAAATATCTGCGCTCCCTCGGGCGCGCGGACCCAATGGCATACAGCCTCCAGCGCCCGGACGACATCCGCAGACATATCCTGCAAAAGAAAATTTTCGGCCAACGATCCAGCGTCAACGGGCTCAAGTCCACCCGGTCCTGTGTTGACAATATCCTGCATACCCATCCCCCGAACTACTGCCAGCAACTGATACCCCTACCAGCACCGGTCGCCAATACCCCGCAAGCTTCGCATTAACCGGGGCCTGGTGCCAAATTATATTTTATTGCGATCAGAACCGCATTTATTAATTCATGGTTGAATAAAGAGACAGCTTTCAGACAGCGCGGCGACGGGCCGGCCTTTGTTCGGAAGCTCTTTGGCCGATTGAATCCATTTCTTCGCGCAAAAGTGTGACCTGGCCGCTTAAACCGGCAAGTTTGGGGCCGATATCCATGTCTTCGCTGGATTCGACCAGATTATCGACAACTCTTTCCATCTCATGAATTCGTTTTGTCACATCACGTGTGGCTCGAACAATATCCGATATCGTGCCTTTGAGGCTTCGGATGTGAGCGTCATAAAATTGCTGTTGTTGGAATTCGGCCCGCTTGTTTGCCTCACCGGCAAACCATAGCGCGCCAAATGCTACAATAAGGGCAAAAAAGGCGACAATCATTTCCAACATTTTGAGCGTTACCCGCCGTTTCGCGCTGAACTTCAACGCACGCCAATCAACAACAATTCAGCACTGTTATGTCGCTGAAAAATCGGTGGGTCAATCAATTCCGGGTTTCAGGCAGGTAACACTTTCAGGCGATTGTATCAGTGCCGTAACAAGGCTGAATTAATTTAATAAATTCAGATATTTAATTAAATATATTTAGATCGGATTTTTGCCAGCTTAACCTTTGGTCATGGCCGTTAAGGCAGCGCCGATTTTCTCAACAGCGGCAGCGACTTTATTCAATTTTTCCTCGATCGCCTGAACCCGTCCTGTGTCGTCACCACCGCCCTCGCCACCGCCGCCGGAATTCGTCATTGCCTCGACCTGGCCGACCAGGGTTTGGACCGTTTTGGAGGTTTCCTTGACCGTCGCTCGCAACCCTTTGACGTGGGCATCATAAAACTGATGTTGCTGAAATTCCGATTTTTTGGAAGCTTCGCCGGCATACCAAAGGGCACCCAGCGCAACCAGAAGTGCAAACCCGCCCAAACCCAGAGCCATTGCAATCATTTAACGAATTCCCAAAGTTCTTATTAATCCGGGATAATCATTCCCGGGGACCGGGACCAACTTTACCGACCACAATGATTGCGTCAATGGCGGACAGGTTTCATGTGGTGATTAATTGCGATTTACGGGAAATTTCAGCGCAAAAAAAGAGTTCAGGGCAAGCGTCAGAACAACGATCGAACCACCTATGAGGGTTGCTTCGCTGACACGTTCACCAATGACCAGCCAGACCCACAACGGGCCGAGAACTGTTTCGAGCAAAAGAAGCAGTCCGACTTCAGGTGCCGGGATCAAACGCGGGCCAATCGTAATGAGGCCAAATGACAGCGGCAGCAAAATCAATCCCATCAGGATCAAAAGCCAGATTTGGTCGCGCGGCACAGACATCGGGACTGCCCAGCCAAAGGCGGTCACGATGACTGCCGCCATGACAGCGCCAATCGCCATGGCCGGCACCATGTTGGTTTCCCGACCGATCCGGACCAGGACAAAATTGCCGGCCATAAACAGTGCCGTTAAAAGTGCGGCGGCATTTCCGATCAGTCCGCCGCCACTCAAATCCTCGGCGAGGACAAAAGCAACGCCGGCGAATGTCGCCAAAACGGCGATAAGCGTGCGTGCGACAACCCGTTCCTTCAGGAATATCCGGCTCAACAAGACCGCAATCATCGGCGTGGAGGCGATAATCACCAACGTGTTGGCAACCGTGGTGTGTTCGACAGCGACGACAAAACAAATCGAGCTCAGGCAAAATGCCAGTCCGACGCCAATCCCGATCCAGCCAACCCTGATGAATGAATTAAGTGTTTGCCCCTTCTCGGTGAACACAATGAACACCGTCAATCCGATGGCCATGAGAACGCCGCGCCAGAATATCATCGTCCATTGATCAATTTCGACGAGGCGGATGAGCAAGGTATCAGGCGTCAGAAACAAAACGCCCAAAGTCGTGAGCAAAAACCCTTTGGCATGATTGTCGGACAACGGTCACCTCGGTGTATCAAATTGAAACGGTTTGGTGCGACTGTTCTCAAAATGGTTCAACGCCATTTTGATCCGGGCCGGCAACAGCCTGATTTTTATCAATATTTGGAATTTTTTCCCGAACTTAAAATGGCTCAGGAATTGCAAAACTCGTGAGTATTGTCGCTACATTTTGTTTTTTGGTCTCTGTATCAGGGCACATGTTGGATTGATAGCACAATACTGAATTTAATACGTGCTTGTTGTCGTTCGTGCGACATTTGGCCCTGAATTACGGAATTATCGATGAAAAAATATCTGTTTCTGCCTCTTTTTCTTCTGACATTTACTTCCTCCGTTGCTTTCGCCGATTTTGGTGAAGGCATGTCTGCTTATCAACGTGGAGATTATGCCGGTGCTTTTGCGGCCTGGTTGCCGCTGGCCGAAAAAGGCGACGGAAGAGCCCAGAACAATATTGGTATTCTTTATCGTCGCGGCATGGGCGTTTTGAAAAACGAAAAGAAGGCATTCGCATGGTATGAACGCGCCGCGATCCAGGGCTTTTCAAAAAGTCAGTATAATCTTTCGCTACTCTACAAACGTGGAAGCGGCGTCAAGCGGAACGGCAAAAAAGCGCTCAAATGGCTCGAACAGGCCGCGATGAACGGCTATCCGCGTGCACTTCTCGATTTGGGGAAGCGATATGAAAAAGGTGTCGGCGTCAAGAAAGACCCCATCAAAGCGTTGATGTGGGTATCTCTGAGCCTCAAAGAAGCCAAAGGCAAAACCTTGAGCCTGGCTACCAAAGCCCGCGGTCGCCTTTTGAGCACACTAAACGAGCAACAGATTTCTGAAGCCCGCCGCATGCAGTCGCTGGTAAATTTCGGATCCTGAAAGCTAGTTTTCGCCGGGGCTCTCGGGAACCACAACGAAATCCACGCCGACTGACGCTTCTTCAAGCATTTCTTCAGTGAGGCGAAAATCGTCGCCCCAGCGTTCCTCAAATCCGGGATCATCCCGGCACGCCGCGTCAATAACGACGCGGGTGATGCCGACCTGCACGATGGCCCGGGTACAATCCGGACAGGGCGTGTGCGTGACATAGATCGTGCAGTCTTTTAGCGCCAGGCCCATCCGGGCCGCGTTATAAATCGCGTTGCGCTCGGCATGTTCGGTCCATTTGTATTTGCCGGGACGGGTATGACGTTCTTCCGCCTCGTCATCAATCGCTCTGGGAAATCCGTTGTAGCCATAGGGACCCGGCGAGCGGTCAGCCTGAACAATCACCGCACCAACTTGTGTCGAGCGGTCCTTCGACCAGGCCGCGACTTCGTGCGCCAGTCGCAGAAAGCGGCCATCCCATTTTGTCTGTGAACTCGTTGCTTCAGTCATACTTCAGGATACCTTAATGACGATCTTACCAAAATGCCCGGCCGCTTCCATGTGATGGTAGGCAGCGCGGGCGTCTTCAAACTCGAAAGTTTTGTCGATCACCGGTCGAAGTTGATGGGCGGAAATCGCCGCGTTCATGCGCTCGAACATAACCCGGTTGCCGACGTAAATGCCCTGCAGGCGAACTGATTTACGCATGACGTGGACCGGGTTGATCTCGCCCAGGGTCAGCACGCCGATCAGGGATACGGTGCCGCCGAACTTCACAGCATCTACCGATTTCTGGAGTGTACCGGCACCACCGACCTCGACGACGCGATCGGCGCCCTGCCCGTCCGTTATCTCCATCACAGCTTTTTCCCAGTCCGGCGTATCGCGATAATTGATGGTCTGCCAGGCACCCATCTTTTTCGCCCGCGCCAGTTTTTCATCACTGGATGAGGTGATAATCACGCGCGCGCCGTGCATCACAGCCAGTTGCAGCGCGAAGATCGAGACACCACCGGTTCCCAGCAGCAAAACGGTTTCACCGGCACACATGCCAAGCTCGACCAGAGCGTGCCACGCCGTTACCGCAGCACAAGGCAGCGTCGAGGCTTCTTCCCACGACAAATGATCCGGCACAGCGACCAGGCCTTCCTGATCCAGTGCGACATAGTCTGAAAGAACGCCATCAAGCGCCCCACCGAGCGCGCTGGCCATAGAGTCGGCCGAGATCGGCCCGCCGATCCAGCGCTGCATGAAAATCCCGGCAACGCGGTCGCCAGCCGTGAAACGCGTCACACCGGCACCGACTTCAACAACTTCGCCGGCACCATCCGAATTTGGCACGCGCGGATACGGAATGCCACGGGGCCCCGGATCTTTCACCGTCATCAGATCGCGATAATTAATGCACGATGCCTTGATTTTGACCAATACCTGGCCGGGGCCCGGTGACGTGGTTTCACTCTCTGACAACGCCAGCGCATCAATGCCATCCGGCGAAACGATTTCGAATCTTTTCATGTTTGCCCTCTACTCCACTCAATCAGAACCATTGTTACTTGTGACCCAAAATGCTGACGCCCTGCCATTCGCCATCGGGCGGATTGTCGGCATAGTCACGACAGCGATCAACATACAGGGTTGCGGCCCTGTCGTCCGGCGCGAGCGCCATGCAGGCTTCAAACCGTTTGCAGGCACCGGCAAAATCCCCGGCGCGGTATTGTTCCAGCCCCTTTTCGAACAACGCTCTGGTTTCCTGTTTTTGCGACTTGATCTCGGGCGCGTCCATGTCCATCAGTTCGTAAATCGTCACCGCTGTTTCACGCCCGATCACAACCACCCGGTCGAGTTCGCGAAATTCGAAGGCTTCGGGTTTTTGCAATCTCTCCATCGTGTGCTCGTTGAAGATGATGGAGGAACCAAACAGTTTGGTCATGCCTTCCATGCGCGCTGACAGATTGGCCGTATCACCGACGACATTGGATTCGAGCCGCTGGCCACCGCCGATTGCCCCCAACAGAAGCGGTCCGCTACTGATGCCCATACCGAAGCGAATTTCTTCCTCGTTACGGCTGGCCCGTCGCAGGTTCAGCAGTTGGGTTTCCTTGATGATGGCGAGTGCGCAGCGCAAGGCCGCATCGGCATCGCCTGGAAACAGCGCCATGATGGCGTCGCCCTGGTACTGGTTGACGAAACCTTTTTCGGCTTCAATAGGCGGCTCCACAACCGACAGGAATTCATTGAGCATGGCAAAGGCACCGGAAGGCCCGAGCTGCTCGGACATGCGGGTAAATCCGCGAATGTCGGCGAACAACACATTCATCTCCAACGCCGTGGCATCGCCCGCCCCGATTTCCTCAATACTTTCGCGGTTCAGAAGTTCGAGAAACTGGAAGGGCACAAAGCGGCTGTATGACCCGGTGAGCTCAACCAGTTTTTCATTGTGGCTTTGTATCTCTTCGTTGAGTTCCCTATTGGTCCACAAAGCGCTGGCCTGACGCACAATGACGGTAAAGGCCGAGCGATGTTCATCTGTGATCGGATCAAAAAAGTCAGCGCTGTCTTTGGTGATACCCGCCAGGATCATGCCGCTGAAGGTGCCGGCCCGATCCTGCATCGGGCAAACGATGGCTTGCGCAAGGTTGAGCTCCGGCCAGTTGTCGATCAGCGCATCACCTTCCGTGCAGATCGAGGTATGCAGCATATCGACCCAGTCGCCTGAAAAGGGCAACACAGCGGGAGGATCCTCAAAGCCAAATTCCTCGGCAGCGACCAGTACGTCACCGCCCCCCGTTGACTTCAACAGAAGTGCGACTTCAAACTCAAAGGCTTCAATAATTGCTTCCAGTGTCAGGGTGTGAAAGTCACTGATGGTTTTGACGTCGAGCGCATTGGCGATATAGGCCTGAATGGCCTTGAAGCGCATCAGTTCACGGTCGACCTGATCTTTTGTCTGGTTAAGGTTTTGCTGGACAACGAGTTGATGACCGGTCTCCGCTTCGAGACGTTCAACGACGGCCAGCAATTCTTCGTATGACCTTTCCCGACCGGCATCAGACATGCGTTGGACCGTTACTCATACCCTTGCCCGATCAGGCACCTTCCCTGTGAACCAGCGTAAAGAGCGAAGTCGTATAACTGTGGAAATGGTTCTTGCCATTGATCGGTGCGTATTCGCTGTAGCCATATACGCCGAGCCACGGGACGATTTCCTCGCCGCACAGCGGATATTGCATTTTGGCAATAATCTCGTCCTTGAGAACCCGATTGAACATCAGGCGGCCGCGGGCCATGCAATCAGCCTGGAAGACCGCAACTGGCTTGCGCCCGTTCAGTTCCTTGTCCATGCGGCCCATCATACGGTCAACGCCTTCGAAAATAAGTTGTTCGTCGCGTTGCATGAGAACGACTTCGGTTCCTTCGTCACAGCGAACCGGCCAGAAGAACGCCTGGTGATCTTCGCTGACGGTCAAGGGCACGCGTAATATCTGCGGATTGTCGTAAGCTTCCTGATCTTCCGGCGAAAGGTTCACACCGAGGCCGACAATCGCCATGGCCTCATCGGGCCTGGTTTCCGGCGGCAACCCCACCTTCGACATCAGGTTTGGCCAGGCCGGCTGGCCGTCCAGTTCCTCGATGCGGTTGCCATCCGATTTGGTCACGGTGAACTTCATGCCTTCAAGCGGGATCGAGCCGTGATGGACACCGAGGACCAGTTCGAGAGAGGGATCGGCCAGTCCAACCAGCACGATGCCGTGTTCCATCACTGTGTCATCGTGGAACTGGAATGTTTTCAAGGCTTTGCCGTTATCGGCAGAAGTCGCACCAAAAATCGGAACGTCCTGACCGAAAACGCTTTCAATGCCGGCAATAACATCATCGCCACACAGATCGAGCCCCGACGTCAGAATGTAGATGAGCGAGATACCTGACTGTGCGTCTTTGAGCTGTTGCGCAACCGAAGCGCCCGTTTCACGCGAATTGTCGCTGTTGAGGCCATCAGAAGATGCGACAGCAAATTCGTCGCCTTTCATCGCCATCAGTGCCATTGAACGCATGTTCTCGCTGACACCTTCCCGGCCAATGACGCCGCTGCCCGTGCAACCGATAACCTGTGCGTTGGGACACGCTTCCCGGGCGGCGGCAATCGCCTGGCCAAAATTATGGCCGACAGTCGAATGGAGGACGAGCAAACTGCAATCAGTGCCGCCACCTTCCCCCAGCGCTATTTCGACGCATTCCTGCGCGGCCAATTTGCTGTTAACGCCGGTACTGAATCCGGATGAAAATTGAAGCATTGCCCCCTCCACAAATGGCCATCGCAAAACTGCCTGCGAATCCGGTGAACAGTTTACTCCCCTGCGTCAAATATACCAGCCATGCTCTGCCTCGAGATGAATTGATCCGGGCAAGGGACACACAGTTTTCTTAATTTGCAATTCTCATGTTCATACAAATTAATTGGTCAGGCAATGAAATCGCCATACATAAGTTTCAGGTATTTGCTATACTCAGACAATCTATTTTATGATTTTTACAAATATTTGTTTGCAAATTTGACTTTCTGTTTTTCGATTTGGTGCAAATATTAGCTTTGGACTTCAGAGCCACGAATCTGAACTGGAAAAATCTTCTTTGAACACGAAAAAATACACCACGAGCGGTCAGCTATGGCGAATGAAGCATGCCCGAATGTCGCGCACATTCTTTCGGTCTGGCTGGATAGCCCCTCTGTTGATCATTTTGGCAACGGCAACAAACGCTTTGGCCGACGACAAAACCGATAAGGGTACGCCTGTCCCTTTGAGCAAGCCTGAAAGTCAGTGGCTGGCCGATCATCCCGAAATCCGTCTAGGTGTCGATCCGGAATGGCAGCCGTTCGAATATTTTGACAAGCAGGGAAAGTACGCCGGTATGGGGGCTGACTATCTCGGAATTGTCAGCCGGGCACTTGGCCTCAAGCTGGCACCGCAGCCCGGCAGGAGTTGGCCGCAGGTGCTTGAGGCCATCAAGGCGCATGAACTTGATGTGATCCCGCTGATCGCTCCAACGAATGAGAGATCGGCTTACCTCAATTTCACCCGGCCCTACCTTTCGACTCCGATGGTGATATTTGTGGAACAGGGCAAACCCTTTTTTAGCGGCCTCGATGATCTTCGGGGCGCAAAAGTGGGTGTCGTCAAAGGCTATGTCACAGAAGCTATCCTGCGGAAAAACCATGGAGGTCTTGCGCTCCATCCCGTCGCCACAGTCGAGGAAGGCATGAAAGCCATAGCGGCTGGCGATCTTGATGCTTTTGTCGGGTATCTGGCGACCGGCAGTCACACAATCGGACGGCTCAATCTGCTCAACGTGAAGGTCGCGGCCCAGACACCGTATGTGCTGGCCCTGTCGATGGCGGTGCGCAAGGACTGGCCCCAACTGATCCCTATACTCGAAAAAGCGCTGGATACGATAACGCCCCAGGCCGAGAGCCATATCAGGGCGCGTTGGTCATCAGTGCGTTTTGACCATGGTATCGATGTGACCCGTGTATTGATCATTGCTCTGCCATCTGTCGGCGTTTTATTGCTGGTTATTGTTGCGGTGTTCCTCGCCAATCGGCGATTGCGCCGTGAAATCACCGATCGAATTGCTGCTGAAGAAGCCATGCATCTGGCGAAGGACGAAGCTGAAAATGCCAACCAGGCAAAATCGGATTTCCTTTCGTCGATCAGCCATGAATTCCGCACGCCCCTGAATTCGATCATGGGCTTTTCACAGCTTTTACAGAGTGACCGGAAATCACCTCTCGATGACACGCAGGCTGAAGCCGTGGGGCATATTTTCAGCGCAGGCAAACACCTGCATGATCTTATCAGCGAATTGCTCGACTTGACCAGAATCCAGTCTCGTCAACTTGAAATCAATTTTGCCAGTGTCGAGGTCACGGGCCTGATCCGGGAGTGCATTGACATGACGCAGCCTCTGACGATCAACAATAATCTTGAGATCGTCTTCGATCGGGACGCAGATATTATTGTGGACGAATTGCGATTACGGGCCGATCCGGTCCGCCTCAAGCAAGTCATGCTCAATCTGCTGAGCAATGCCATCAAGTACAATCGCCGCGACGGCAAGGTATTCGTGACAATTGAAACGCTGGATGACGAACGATGTCGAATTCTGGTGCGCGATACTGGCGACGGTGTTCCGCCCGATCAGAAAAACCACATCTTTGTGCCGTTTGAGCGCCTGGGCGCCGACAAAAAATCAATCGACGGCACGGGCATTGGATTGTCGGTAAGCCGTAATCTGGTTGAAATGATGGGTGGTCAGCTCGACTTCGAAAGCGAAGAAGGTGTCGGCAGTACCTTTTGGCTCGACCTTCCCTTAAAGCCTGCAGAAAGCGATAGTAGTGCTGCGGTCGAAACCAAAAAGGCCAGCTAAATCGTCATCCATCCAATCGACACGGCGGCGAATTCATGAACAACCCATCTGGTGGCAAGGCCGGTGTCGTGGCGCCGGTTATTGACCGAAATCGATGTGAGGGAAAATCCGATTGTCTTCGGGTCTGCCCGTACGGCGTTTTCGAAATTGGCAAGATCGGCGATGCAGAAAAATCAACATTGTCTTTCCGGGGGCGCCTGAAGGCCTGGGGCCATGGCGGCAAACAAGCCTTCGTCGTCAAACCTGTTGAATGCCATGCCTGCAAACTTTGCGTCGATGCCTGCCCTGAAAAGGCGATCAAACTGGCCCCTCTGGCCGCGCAAACCTAAGCCAGATGTTCGCGTCCGTGCGGTGCGGTAAAATCGATGTCAGGGCCTTTTGGCACGATTCCCAGCGGATTACGCAATTCACTTTTTGAATAGTAACCCTGTTTGTAAATATCGTGCCGGACGGTCTCGGCAACGCCCGGCGTTTGATACAGGTCGCGGGCATAGGGCCAGAGATTGGCATAATCGGCTATTCGCCGCAGATTACATTTGAAGGCACCGACATAGGCCACATCAAAGCGGGCCAGGGTCGGGAACAACCGCCAGTCCGCCTCGCTCTGTTCAGCACCGGTCAAATAGCGCCGCGTCGCCAGACGTTCGTCCAGCATATCGAGCGTGTCAAAGATCGAGACAACAGCTTCTTCGTATGCCGACTGCGAGCGCGCAAACCCGGCCCGGTAGACGCCATTGTTGATGGTGGCGTAAATCCGATCGTTCAGTTCGTCAATTTCACTGCGTTTGTCCGGCGGATAATAATCAACAGCGTTGTCACCAAAATCGGCGAAAGCTTCGTTCAGCATGCGGATGATTTCCGAGGATTCGTTACTGACGATTGTTTGGCGGTCCCGGTCCCAGAGAACGGGCACCGTCACCCGACCGGAATAATCCGCAAGGGCTTCGGTATAAACTTCATGAAGCGCCGACTTGCCGAAAAGGTCATCGCGATACGCCGGATCATCAGCGTCAAAAATCCAGCCTTGTTCACTGCGCCGCGGCTGCACATAGGAAATCGAGATGGCGTCTTCGAGCCCCTTCAGCTTGCGAAAGATAATCGCCCGGTGGGCCCATGGACAATTGAGCGCAACATAAAGATGGTAACGCCCGGCCTCCGCCTTGAAGCCGCCGTCCCCTGAAGGACCGGGTGCACCATCCCGGGTCACCCAGTGCCGCAGCACTGAATCGGCCCGAACGAATGCACCCGACGTATCGGTCGCCGTCGCCTCGGCTTCGGACAATTGGGCGTCGTCAAACCAGACGCCGTCAATCAGTTTACCCATTCGACCACCCTGAAATAAGTCAGACTTCTCCCCAGACGTCGGTTGCGACTTCGACGGCCAGTTCCAGTTTCCGCCATTGCTCGTCAACTTCAAGGACATTTCCCTCTTCCGTCGAGGCAAAGCCACATTGCGGGCTGAGGCAAAACTGGTCGAGGTCAACAAATTCACTCGCTTCGTCGATGCGCTTCTTGATGTTGTCCTTATTTTCGAGTGTGCCAAACTTCGACGTTATCAGGCCGAGCACAACACGTTTGTCGCCTTTGGGCAGGAAGCGCAAGGGCTCAAACCCGCCGGCCCGGTCGGTGTCATATTCGAGAAAGTAACCGTTGTAGTTTGTGCCACCCAGCAGGATTTCGGCGACAGGTTCATAACCACCTTCTGAAATCCAGCTTGAACGGAAATTGCCACGACAGACGTGCGTGGTGATTGTCATGTCATCGGGTTTATCGGACAGCGCATGATTGATCATGTCGGCGTAGATTTCCGGCAAAGGATCAGGATCATCACCGCGCTCGCGTGCAGCTTCGCGTTCTTTCTCCGAACACAGATAGGCCCATACGGTGTCGTCGAACTGAAGGTATCGGCAACCTGCATCGTAGAAGCCATGCACGGCTTTGCGATAAGCCTCAGCCGTATCCTGGAAAAATGCATCCATGTCGGGATAGTGATCCTGACTGATCGATGCCCGACCACCCCTGAAATGCAAGACCGACGGCGCCGGAATTGTCATTTTCGGCGTCACTTTGGCGACACTCTTGAGATATTTAAAATGCTCAAGCATCGGGTGGTTGCCAAAATCGACCTTGCCTGTGACCGCGATGCTTTCCGATTTGGTTTTGACGCCATCAAATTGCAGCGCATCGGCGCCCTCCTCCAGCACGACGCCCTCAAGGCCGGCGAGGAAATCAAAGTGCCACCATGAGCGACGGTATTCGCCGTCCGTAACGGCTTTCAATCCTGCCTGTTCCTGGCGCGCCACGACCTCGGCGATGTGAATGTCTTCTATGCCCCGCAGTTCGGCATCATCGATTTTGCCACTCGCGTAATCGGCGCGGGCCTGTTTGACTTCCTGAGGCCGCAAAAGGCTGCCCACTTCATCGGCGCGAAAAGGTGCCCGGGTATCTGCTGACATAATTCATCTCCCTGTAAATACTGCCGAAAACCTGGCATCTTTTGTCGATGGTTACTGCTTTTAAGTATGCGTCGACCCATTCAAAAAACCGAGAACAGGCACGATCAAAGAAGAGATGCCGGATGACCTATTCAGCGGCAGAAACGTAGGACAATACCTTGTTCGAGGCATCTTCACTCAACGCCGCTTCTTCATTGGTCGCCACGCTCAGCGCTGCGGCAACATTCTTGTGATAGGGCGTATCGGTGATCGGATCACAATCGTCGCTCGCCGTCAGCATGTTGATGCGCGGCCCGACCTGAACCATCTCTCCGTTTTCCAAGGGATAGAGCATGCCATAGCCGTGCGGCAGCGTGGCGTAACCGTGGCGCAAACTGTTATCGGCCTCGGCCCGCGCCGTCAGCTTGCCGCGCCGCGTTGTTACCGTTATCCAGCCGCCGTCCGATGCGCCAAGTTTTGTCAGTTCTTCGGGATGCAGGCGCAATGTGCCATCCAGTTCCTTTGGCCGCCACTCCGGTGAGCGAATGATTTGATTGACGTTGTACTGGCGGCGCTGCCCGAGCGAAATTGTGAAGGGATATTCGGCGTCGACCTGGTCATCCGCCGGGTCGAGACGTCCGAGCCAGGCCTGCAATTCCGGCAAGGCAAGTCGAATTTTTTGATCCTTGTGGCCGAGCATGCGCCAGATATCTTCATATTCATGTGTCGTGAACGCCGTGCCGGAGTGCGATGTCAAAATCGCCTCGAACAGTTCTTCGCCGAGCAAGGGCCCTTCTGAACTGGTCGCCAACGCTTTTTGTACCGCCCTGGCTTCACGCCCCGCCAGGCGGTGACAGGCCGGCCACAGGATGACGGCTGACGCGGCACCATTGGCCAGTGTCTTGCCCAGTGTCAGATAAAGAATGACAGGCGCGGCCCCGGCGTAGCGTTTCTCCTGCTGCAACAAGGCACCGAAGGCTTTTGAAAAAGCCAGACGATCCGACGACGCCAGTTGGCGCAGATCTTCAATAATGTCATCTGGTGGAAGTAATCCAAGGCGTCTGGCAAGATCAGCATATATCCCGGGCTCGGAGCGCGTGCCTTCCAGCGGTTCGAAAAGTGGCTGGCGGACGTGGAAATAATTTGTCGGAAAGGCAAAGGTAAACAGCGTGAATTCGTGCTTTTCAAACTGCGATGAGGCGGGCAATACATAATCGGCCAGCATCGCCGTCTCGGTCATCGCCACATCGACAACGACCAGCAATTCGAGCGCCCGGAACGCTGCTTCGGTCATCTGACTGTCGGCGGTCGAATTCGCCGGATTGGAACTGTCGACGATGACAGCGCGCAATCGTGCCTTGTTTTCCGTCAGGATCTCGGCCGGGAAGCGATTGGGCGGGTAAAGGCCGGCGATCTCCTTCATGCCTGTGACCAGCGACGTCGCACCCTTTGAATTGCCGAACAGCGGCTGCAGCCAGCTGTGAATGGCGTGTGTGCCCGGTCGGCCAAAGTTGCCTGTCAGCAGGAACAGTAAATTGCCGAGATAACTGTTGAGTGTCGAATTCTTGCCCATTTCGATACCGAGTTCCGAGCGCATTGTCATGGCATCGGCATCGATGATCATGTTGACGGCCTGCTCGACCTGCTCGAATGGCACATCGCAATGGGCAATCCACGCCGACGCGGGAATGCCTTCGATGTCATCCCGGATATCCTGCCAGCCGATTGTGTGGGCTTCGATAAAATCCTGATCAAATCCATCGCGCTCCAAAAGCAACTTCAGCAAGGCGCCCAAAAGGTAGGTATCAGTGCCTGGTTTGAGTTGCAGGTGCAGGTCGGCAAATTCGGCGTCTTTGGTGCGGACGGGATCGATAACGATGATCTTGCGCGTCTCATCATTGGCGGCATGGCGCAGATGTGTCCGGGCATGCGGTTCACACTGGGCCTGCCATATGCTGCCACCGAGCACGATCATCAAATCAGCATCCTCGGTGAGAATGGTCTGGTTGCAGTTTTGCGTGCCGAACATTTCACCGTTGACGAGAAAGCGGCCGCTTTTTTCCTGAGCCAGGGACGAATAAAAATCGGTCGCACCCAGGGCCCGCATCATGTTGATGCCGTAACCACCGCCGGAATGATTCCCTTGCCCGCCGCCGCCATAAAAACCCAGTGATCGCGGACCATGATCGGCGCTTGTCGCCAGCAGTTTTTCTGCGATCTCACCCAGCGCTATATCCCAGGTCACTTCTTCGAACGTGCCGTCGGCACGCCGGCGCAGCGGCGACGACAAACGCTGTTTGTGACTCTGGTAATGTGAAATAGCCGAGGCCTTCTGGCATAGGTATCCCCTGGACCTCGGATGTGCCCGATCACCCCGAACTTTTGTGATGGCCTGGCCTTCGGTTTGAACTTCGAGGCCACAGTTGGCGTAACACAAATTGCAGGCAGTTTTTTTCCAGGTCAAGTCAGTCGCCGTCATGAGTTTCACCATTTATTTCCTGATTGAATCTAGATCAGTTTGTTGAAGGAACACAACCCGCCCCAGCTGAACATCAGGCGCCGCCAATACCTGAAATTCCATAGGGTCTGATAGCTGTTTCGTCCCTGAATACCTTTCGATCCTCAATCTCCCTGTGAGATAGTCACTGCTGACACAATGCTGTCAGCAGGGGTGATTTATGGTCTGTGCATTCAACCTCTTAACACCTGGAGAAATCGAATGCACACGCTCTATCACTACCCCTACTCCCAGCACGCCCGCCGGGTTGTTTCACTGCTGGAGGAGGCCGGGATCGATTATGAACTGCGCCATGTCGCCATGGACAAGGGCGAATTCATGTCACCGGAATATATGGCGATCAATCCAAATCACCAAATCCCTACCTTGATCGACGGCGAGGTCAAAATCCATGAATCGAACGCTATATTGCGCTACCTCTGCCTCAAGCATGGTTTGACGGATTGGTATCCGGAAGACCTTGTTACCAGAGCCCTGGTTGAACAATGGCTCGATTGGGGGCAATGCAGGCTGTCACCGGCTGTTGTCGACATTGTGCTCAACAAGGTTTTCATGGGCCCCGAGGGCGACAAGGACGCCATCAATCAAGGCGAAGAAAAAATGGTCGAACTCTCTGCCATTCTCGATGACGGCTTGCGCAGTCGCGAATTCCTTGCCGGCGACCGTCCAACCATCGCGGATCTTGCCGTCGGCGCAAATATTTTCCATCTGGGTTTAGCCGACGCCATCCCCGCCCAGACCAATATTCAAAACTGGTTTGACCGCATCAGCGCCCTGGAAGGTTTCAGGAAGTCACTGCCCGAAGCCGCCTAGATACGCCCCATCAACCTTGCAAATTTGGCCGCTACTGCCATCATACTGTCAAATTTGCAAGGTTTTGAGGAAATCTCAGGTGCGACGAACCGAACGACTGTTCCAGATTATCCAGATTCTGCGCGGCGCTACTTCACCGGTCACCGCACAAATGCTGGCGGATGAAATGGAGACGTCACTGCGCACGATGTATCGCGACATCGCAGAATTGCTGGCCCAGCACGTACCAATTCGGGGTGAGGCCGGTGTCGGTTACATTCTCGAAGATGGCTACGATATGCCGCCTTTGATGCTGACGCCCAATGAAATTGAGGCGGCCGTGCTTGGTGCACAGTGGGTCGCCGCTCGTGGCGATCCGGCGCTCGCCCGGGGGGCGCGTGATTTGATTTCAAAAATATCCGAGGTGATCCCGGCGGATTTACGTCCCTTCGTTGCCGAAACTGCCGTCGTCGCACCAAATCTCGGTGATTTAGAGCAAGACCCATTGGATATGGAAATGGTTCGAACCTGGATCCGGACGCGGGGCAAACTGGCCATCAGCTATGCGACAGGGGTTGGAAAATACTCCGAGCGCGTGATCTGGCCGATCACCGTCGGATATTTTGAAACTTCCAGATTGATTGTCGCCTGGTGTGAACTGCGGAAGGGCTTTCGCCACTTCCGTACAGATCGTATTCTGTCAGCCAGATTTCTCGATGAGACGTTTCCGACAACGCGGCAATCCTTGCGCGCCGCATGGTGGAAATCGGAGCAGGCAAAAACACAGGATCGGGATAACCAACAGGGGGTGAATTCGTGAAAGCAATTATCTGCAAGGATTTTGGCGGACCTGAGAGCCTGGTAATCGAAGAAATCGAGGCACCCTCGCCCGCTGCCGATGAAGTTCTGATCGCAGTCAGGCGAGCCTCGATCAATTACATCGATCTGCTGATTTCGCGCGGGCTATATCAGATCAGGCCGGAAGCACCCTATGTAGTCGGAGCCGAAGCTGCCGGTGAGATCATTTCAATCGGCGCGGACGTTGAGGACTTCAAACCAGGTGACCGCGTTGCGACATTTGAACTTGCCGGTGCCTGGGGCGAGCAGATGACCGCGAAGCACTGGCGTACCGTCGCCTTGCCTGATGACGTCACAGACAAAGCCGGCGCAGCAATCCTGCACAACTACATTACGGCAGCCTATGCCCTTAAAACTCGCGGCCAGTTGGCAAGCGGCGAAACACTTGTGGTGCATGGTGCGACCGGCGGCGTCGGCCTTGCCGCTGTCGATCTCGGCAGACTAATGGGTGCCCGGGTTATCGCCGGCGTCGGCTCAGACGCAAAAGCTGATCTGGCCCGGGAATATGGTGCGGTCGATGTCATCAACTATTCCAGCGAAAGCATTCGGGATCGCATCAGGGAATTGACCGATGGGCGCGGTGCCGACGTCATCTTCGACCCCATCGGCGGCGACGTCTTTGACCAAAGCGTGCGAAACCTCGCGTGGGAAGGTCGTATTCTTGTCATCGGATTCGCCAGTGGCCGTATCGCCGAAGTCGGCACCAACCGCCCGCTCATCAGTTCCGCATCTGTTGTCGGTGTCAACACGGGTCTGTGGCCCAATCAAAACCCGACCGGCTTTCGTGCCCTGGCGGACGAGATCATGGCGCACGTTGCAGCAGGCGACCTGACACCGAAAATCAGTCAGGTCCTGCCAATGGAGGATTTCCTGCAGGGTATGAACGCCATTGATGATCGCAGCGCACAGGGCCGCGTCATTCTCAGAATCGGCTAAATCAAATAAGGAATTTGTCGTCGAGCGCCTTGAAGAGATCGTCCCCGAACGAGTCCCCCTTGCGGATGATCGGCACGCCTTCCGGCAACAAACCGAGATATTCATCATCACCATCAAGTGAGGTAATCAGCGCGAGTGGCACGTTTCGCGTCGCCGGCATAGTCACCAGACCGATGGCCAGTTCGATACCATTAAATTCCGGCATCACAGCCGAGACAATCACCATGTCCGGCTTGGTCCGGACGATCATCGGCAGTGCTTCAAAGGTATTGTTCACCGTCGATACGCGGTAGCCGCACTGCTGGATTTCGCGTTCGACAAACCGGGTGCCTGTGCCTTTGGCCATGACCAGCATGACCTCGATACTACGCACCTCGATTTCCTCTTCACCGGCGTACAGGCCTTTGGCCGGCAACATGCGGACGATTTCGGAAGGATCCCTGTCAAGTGCCACCCGACCGCTCAACATGTCTTCGAGAAAGATCAGGAAGCGGCGTACGTCACTGACGCTCTGGGGTGTCAAATCGCTGACATTGTTGAGAAAATCCTCAAAGCGTTTGCCAACGATACTGTAGAGGCGATGCGTTTCAGATTCTGATTGCCGATTGAGCAACAAGGCAAATTGCTGGACGACGAAATGCAGTTCCTTGACCGTTTTCCGTTTTTTGGAAACGTCATCCAGCATACCGTCGATCTGACTGATCTGATCAGAGACCTCGTCACAAAATTCCTGAAGCATGCCACTTTCGGCATCGCCGATACTAAATTGATCTGACACAGTCGTATTCCTGTTCGTCTGAGACCGGATACATCCGGCGAATTTCCCGATGACAACCTGGAAGAAAGATGGTGACGACGGGCCGCGAAGTCAAATCGTCTACACCCCTACCACTTCATCGCCAGCAATAACTTACCCGCGACCTGGCGGCTTTCAATCTGGCGGTGCATGTCGCGCACGTTATCCAACGGTATGGTTTGCACAATAGGCACTTCCAGCCAGCCTTCCGCCAGGGCCTTGAGCACAAAGTCCATGCCCAGCCCCCATAACACGGGATCAGCCATAATATGACTGATCGAAAACCGGGTGAACGCGGCGGAAGTCGGCAGGATGCGATCACGGATGTTGTTGAAGGGATTGCCCTGGGCCTCGCCTATATTGATCACGTGCCCGAGGACCTTGACCGCATCAAAACTGCGATCCAGTGTCTCGGCGCCCAGCGAATCAACTACCAGATCAACGCCGCGGCCTTCGGTCAAATCCTTAACGACTTCGACAAAATCCTCGTCATTGTGATTGACGACACGCGTCGCACCATAATTCAACGCCTTCACTTCCTTGCCGCGTGTGCCAACCGTACCGATGACGCGGGCCCCGGCTTTGACGGCCATCTGGATCACCAATAGCCCGACACCGCCGCCGGCGGCGTGAACCAGAACCCAATCGCCTTTCTTTAAATTGTAGACGGTGTAGAGCATGTGAAACGCCGTCAGTGCCTGGATCGGAAAGGCCGCACCGACATCAAGACCGACCTCGTCGGGCAGTTTGGTCACCATGGGCGCGGCGACGACGCATTTCTGCGCATATCCACCCATGTAAGGAATGGCTGTCACCCTGTCACCCGGTACCACATGGGTGACGCCTTCACCGACGCCCGTTACCGTGCCCGATACTTCAAAACCGGGGGTTACCGGGAAGTCATAGGGGTGCGGGTAGATGCCGCTGCGAATTTGGGTGTCGGCCCAGTTGCAGCCGGCGTAGGCGATGTCGAGCAAAACCTCCCCTTCACCGGCAACCGGATCCGGCACATCCTCCAGCATCAGTGCGTCAATATCGCCCGGTGCGTTTACAACGACTGCCCGCATAACTTCTCCCCTCCCAGGTTGTCCTCACCGGCTTGACTGTACTCAGGCACGTAGCCGCCGGGTTTGTTCGTCATCAATGGCAAGATCATCGCCGATTACGACGCCGTAGTCAGCCAATGCCTGATCACGTGTCAGATACCCGTCAAAAACATCTTCCAGCACAAGTGCAGGATCGCGTTCGAAGGGATTGCCATAACCACCGCCACAGGGCCCGACGACTTCGATGCGATCTCCGGCCCGGGTCGACAGGTTTGGCAACTTTGATGGCAGGCGGCGTTCGTTGCCCTGTTCCGGGCGGAAGCTCATGCTGGCAGTCTCACCATCGCGGCCACCGGAAAATCCCCATGGCGCGTAGACATGTCCCTCGCCTTCGACCGATACACCACCGTCTTCGAGGAAAGCCACTTCCCGTACCGAGCCGATTCCGCCGCGCCAGCGTCCGGGCGGACAGGCATCGTCTCGCAATTCATAGCGCAGGACGCGCAGCGGTAAATGCGATTCCGTATCCTCGATGGGATTGTTGCGCGTGTTGGCATAAAGCGTATCGACGGCGTCCATGCCATCCTTGCCCAATCGACCGCCATAACAGCCTTCGTGAATTTCCATGTGGACCCAGTGTTCTTCATCGCGCAAACCACTGAACGACACGACGTGCAGATTGCCGACACCGGCACTGACTTTGTCCGGTACCGCCTGGGCAAGCGCTTTCATCACCGTATCTGCCGCCTGATTGCCGGTGCAGAAACGCGCAATCGTCGGGGCCGGAAATATCGGGTTCACCAGTGATCCCCGAGGCGCGATGATTGTAATCGGCCGGGTCATGCCGCTGTTTTGCGGCACGTGACCATGCACATCTGAATCGAGCAGGATCGATCTCAGTGTCAGCCAGACGGCGCAATCGGTCGTGCCCTCAAGCGGCATGTTGATCGGCCTGTCCGCCACCTGATCTGCCGTGCCGGTGAAATCAACCGTGACTTCACTGCCGGCAACCGTCACGGTCACCGTCAAGGGCAAGTCGCGGCGCTTCATGTCTTCGCTGTCGATAAAGCCGTCGAGGTGTGTTGTGGCTTTGTAGGTTCCATCCGGCATGTCGCTGATGGCCTGGCGCATCATGCGTTCGGAATGATCCATCATGAAATCCGCCGCGGCATTTATGGTCTCCGTGCCATAGCGCTCCAGCAAGGCGATAAACCTGTCGGCACCAATACGCGCCGCTGCGATCTGCGCGTCCATGTCACCAACCACCAGGTCTGAGGCCCGGATGTTATCGCGCAACATCTGCCAGAGAGCTTCGTTCCGTTTGCCATCGACAAATATCTTCAGCGCAAGGAACTGCAGACCTTCGGCGTAGGCATCAATAGCGTCGACGATGCCGCAACTGCCGGGCGTCAGGGCACCGATATCGAGATGATGCGCCGTGGTGACGGAAAAGCCGACGAGGTTGCCCTGATAAAAAACCGGAATGCAGAACGCCACGTCGGGACCATGGCTGGCCCCATGGTAGGCCGAGTTGTGAATGATCGCATCACCCGGCGCGAACTCTTCGCCGCGCTCAGCAAAGATGCGCTTGATGCCGGCGACATAGCCCGGGATCGGGCCCGATTGCAGCGGTGTGCTTTGCGGCGTCTCGGCGATCTGGCGGCCCTCGGCATCGGTTAATGCCGCCCCAAAATCTTCGGATTCCCGGATGATGCTGGAGTAGGACATGCGCATCAACTTGTGGCCCATTTCGATGGCGATGCTCTCCAGCGCGCCCTGAATGACGCTGGCCGTGACCGTATCGATTGCCGGTTTGCTCATGACGTGCCTCCCCTGCTCAGAACCATGTTGCCACCGGTAACGACTTCAGCCAACCAGGTCGGCGGCACGACGGTGGTCGTGTCGTGTTGCAGGATCACCGCCGGACCTTCGACGACGACACCCAATGCCAACGCATCACGGCGGTAGAAACCTGTTTCGAATTCCTGCAGTTCATCGTCGACGCGGAAGGTGCACTTGCCGAGCCGCACCAGCGCATCACCGACGTCTGATCCAGCGATTTCCGGTCGCCCGATTTTCGGCATGCGCCCGGCCCCGGTGATGCGGATGTTGACGATCTCAATGTCGTTGTCAGGAAAGGCGTGGCCGTATTCCGCTTCATGCTGCGCCGAGAACGCATCCCAGACCGTGTCCATAGCGGCGTCATCCAGCGTACCGGCGGGCACGGCGACGCGTAGTTCATAACCCTGCCCGACATAGCGCAGGTCTCCGGCGCGCTGAACCTCGATTTCATCTGCTTTCAACCCATCTGCGGCGTACTGCGCCATCAAAGCGGTTTCCAGTCCGCTAAAATCGCTGTTCATGCGACCAAGATCGATACTGCTGCTGATCTGAAACGCCGTCTTCAGCAGATCGTATTTGAGGTCCGTCGTGAGCAGCCCACTGGCCGAGGTGATGCCGGGATGCGGCGGGATCACCACTTCGGGAATATCCAGTGCTGCCGCGACCTCCGCACCATGCAATGGTCCGGCCCCGCCAAATGCCACCAGTGTAAATTCGCGAGGGTCCAGGCCCTTCTGGATGGTGCGCGAGCGGATGGCGTTGGCCATGTTGGCATTGATGATGGTCAACACACCTTCCGCCGCCTCAACATCGCTGATGCCCAGTTCGGCCGCCAGCGCGGCGATGACAGATCGCGCTGCCGCCTCGTCCAGCGTCATTTCGCCGCCGAGGAAATTGCCGGCGTCCAGTCTGCCGAGCACAATATTGGCGTCACTTACAGTCGGCTCCGTGCCGCCGCGACCATAACAGGCGGGCCCCGGCAAAGAGCCCGCACTGCGGGGACCTACCCGGAAGGCGCCACCGCCATCGACATGGGCAATCGAGCCACCGCCGGCACCAATCGTCGTGATGTCAATCATCGGCACCAAAACCGGAAAGCCGCCGATCCAGGTATCACGTGCCGTCGCTTCGCTGAAGCTGCCATCGACAATCAGGCCAATGTCGGCGCTGGTTCCGCCGATATCAAAGGTGATGAGATTTTGCCGTGGCTTGTCAGCAATTGCCGTCCAGTGCCCGCCGAGCACGCCTGCCGCCGGTCCTGAGAGCAATGTGAGAACCGGTTTTTCCGACACCATACCGGCCGTCGCCACACCACCGTGTGAGCCCATGATGTGTAGATCCGCGCTAACACCTGCCCTGGCCAGCTCACCGCCGAGGTCATTGATGTACGTCCGGACTTTCGGACCGATGAAGGCGTTCATGGCCGCCGTGGTAAAGCGTTCAAATTCACGGAACTGGGGCGCGACTGACGACGACGTGGTAACGAACGCCTCGGGGTATTCCTCCAGTACGATTTCTTTTGCCCGTTCTTCGTGGCCGGGATCAATGTAGGAGAACAAAAGACAAATTGCGATGGCCTCGACGCGTGCGTCACGTAACTCACGCGCGGCTTGCCGCACGCCTTCCTCATCAAGCGATTCAATAACTTCGCCCAGCGGTGGCACCCGGCGTTCCCTGACGACCTTGCGATGACGACGCTGTATCAAGGGGCGGTGCTGCCACGGTATGTCTTGCATGATGGAATAGTTTTGCGGTCGCTGATGACGGCCAATATGCAGAAGGTCACGAAATCCTTCGTTGGTAATCATGCCGGTAACCGCACCGTCGTGTTCCAGCACCGCGTTGGTGGCAATCGTTGTGCCGTGGAAGACGTGATCAACTCCTGCCGGGTCAACACCGTTGCGCCGGCACAGTTCCTCAATTCCCGAGACCACACCCTCCGTCGGGTTCAGCGGTGTGGTCGGCGTTTTGTAGGTATGCGTTAAACCCACCTCCGTATCGGTGAAGACGATATCTGTAAAAGTGCCGCCAACATCAACGCCAATTAACCGCATGCAAGTTCCTCCCCGAAACTGTCAGACCGATGCTAGCGAATTCCGGCGGCGATGACACCTAGTTCCATCAAACCGCCGGGGATGACCAGTTCACTCACACCAACTGCGGTCCAGGCCGGGTAAGGTTCCTTGATGTAGCGATCCTTGACCGTCATGAAGACCGGCATGTGCTCGGCGATATTGACGTGATACGTCGTCATTTCGACAATGTCCTCAAGTCCGGCACCGGCAGCCGCCAATACGGACTTCACGCCTTCAAAAGCCGCTTCGAATTGTGCTTCCGGGTCGCGGATCGCCATGATATCGGAAAGTGCTGCATCGCCGTCTTTCAGCGTCAGGTTTGCGCCGTCAAAGGCAGAGGCCGAAATCGGGTTGCCGTCGGGACTGGTGCCGATGATACCTGAACAGTAGATCATGCCGTCCTTGATGACAGCGGGCGCAAAATGCCAGGTGTCGTAGACACCTTGCAGCCCCGGTGGAATGACGACTTCAAAATTTGCCACATGCTTATCCCTGAGTTCGTTGACGATGGATTATTGTTACTTTTGGTTGCACCGGATTTGCGATACGATTGTTCAATAGGTTTAAGGAAAGTTTGGTCGGTATCATCGTACAGCTTTGATGTCTTGTCACAGTCAAGTTGGAAGGATAGACCATGTCCGATAAAGAGACTGTTCTTGTTACCGGCGCTTCGGGGTTTATCGCGCTGCATTGTATTCTTCAGCTTTTGCAATCCGGTTACAAAGTGCGTGGCACAATTCGCAATCCATCCCGTGAGGCTGAGGTACGAAGCACCATGGCAGACCACCTCGACACCGAGGCCGGGTTATCTTTCGCCATTGCAGATTTAAACAGTGATACGGGATGGGACGACGCTGCCGCCGGTTGCGATTACGTGCTGCATGTCGCCTCGCCCTATCCCGACAAACCACCTAAACGTGAACGCGATCTGATCGAACCGGCGCGCGACGGTGCCCTGCGGGTCTTGCGCGCCGCTGCCAAGGCCGGGGTAAAAAGGGTCGTCTTGACTTCATCAATCGCCGCGATGGTTTATGGCCACTCGGACCGAGGCGATGAAGACTTCGATGAGGATGACTGGACCGATGTCGACGCCGCCGGGGTCTCGGCGTATGCCAAGTCCAAAACGCTGGCCGAAAAAGCAGCGTGGGATTTCATGCAAAGTTCAGATGCCGATGGAATGGAATTATCGGTTATTAACCCGGGCCTGGTGTTTGGCCCGGTTTTGAACACGCATGTCGGTACCTCAGCAAGTTTGGTAAAGCGAATATTGAGGCGTGAATTACCTGCCTGCCCGAACCTTTGCCTGCCGCTCGTCGATGTGCGCGATGTGGCAAATGCTCACATCCAGGCGATGACGGTTTCGGCTGCCGCCGGTCAGCGGCATTGTTGTGTGAGCGACACAATATGGATGATTGAAGCGGCTCAAATCCTTGATCGGTTTTATGCAGACAAGGGTTACAAAGTGCCAACCGGCGAATTACCCGACTGGGTATTCAAAACAGTTGCCTTGTTCGACCCCTCCCTCAGGGAAGCGGTCCCTCAATTGGGGGAAATGATCCGGATCGACAGCAAAAAGGCTCGCAGCCAGTTGAACTGGCAACCACACGGTACCGAAGGCATGATTGTCGCGTTGGCCGACAGCTTGATCAAACAGGGCGTCGTTCAACCCAAATAAATTCATTCAGGTGGCGTCCGCCCGGCCCGGGGCTTGTAGCTCGGCAGCGACCAACTGTAGTGCAAGGCAAGTCCTCTTACGACAAAGCAACTCAGGAAACCAGCTATCCAGCAGACGGCAAGCGGCACCTGCAATGAAATCAGACCGACAAACGCGAAGGCCCCGACCAGCGCCGCCGTGATATATATTTCGCGCCTCAACAACAAAGAAACTTCACCGCCGATGATATCGCGGATGATGCCGCCGAATGTGCCGGTGATCACACCCATGATTATGGCGACAATGGGATGGGCACCGATGTCGAGGGCTCGCTCCGCCCCCATGACACAAAAGAGTGAAAGCCCGAGGGCATCGAGCCACAGGATGACCCGATAACGCGAGCGCAGGAGATGGGCTGTATAAAACGTAATGCAGGCAACAACGACGCAGACAACGACGTAGGATGGTTTCTGCACCCAGATCACCGGAAAATGCCCAAGCAAGACATCGCGTAACGATCCGCCACCAACGCCCGTGACTGTGCCCAGCATGATAAAGCCGAAGATATCCATTTGCTTGCGACTGGCAACAAGGGCACCGGTAATCGCAAAGACGGCGACTGCCAGATAATCAATCAAGTCAGCAATACTGACGCCACCAATCGCCGCGAGCTCCATCCTGATCCCTTATGTCGTAGAAACAGGCCGTCAGTGTACCGGGCTGGAAACGACCGGGCGACCTGAAAAGCGCACTGATAATGTCGGAAAATCCGGTGGTAGGCACGACAGGGATCGAACCTGTGACCGTTCGATTAAAAGTCGAATGCTCTACCAACTGAGCTACGTGCCCTTACCACCGAAGGCATCTTCTATCCGTCTTCGGATTGGGAATCAACGGGAAACCGAAAAAAAATTGGTGATCCGGAAGCCCTGACATTGGCATTTTCAGGGAACGCGCAATCAGTCCGCCAAAAAGGCCTCTCTGATTTCACGTTTCAGCGTCTTACCGGCAACATTTCGCGGGAATTCGTCGAGGATCAGACAATCGCTCAGGCGCTGGAATTTGGCGCTCACCCTTTGATTGGTCCAGTCAATCAGGTCGTCGGTCGAGAGGTCCTGACCGTTCATCAGCGTGACTGCGGCGACGGGAACTTCGCCCCATTTGTCGTCAGGCGCACCGAAGACAGCAACTTCCGCCACCGCCGGATGTCCGACGATCAATTCCTCGATATCCTTGGGGTACACGTTGACGCCGCCCGAGATAATCATGTCCTTGATCCGGTCGACCAGATAGAGGAAACCATCCTCGTCGACATAACCCGCATCGCCTGAATGCAGCCAGCCATCGACGACGGCTGCCTCGGTTAAATCGGGGCGTTTGTAATAACCCGGCATCAGCAAGGGTCCACGACCGCAAATCTCTCCGACCTCGCCTGCTGGCAATTCATCGCCCTGTTCGTTGACGATTCTCATTTCATGGAAGATCAGCGGCACACCAACCGACCCTGCCTTGCGACTGGAATCCTCGCGATCCAGCACAGTGATGAAACCTTCGGTGAGGCCATAGAGTTCGTAAAACCGGCCGGGCAGACTTTCATTCAGTCGGTATTTGTACTCCAGCAACAAGGGAGCGCCCAGGCTCTGGATCATTTCCAGGCTCTCAAGTTTTTTGGCATCGAAGTCGGGATGGTTCAGCATGGCCATGATCTGGGACGGCACCATGATCATGTGCGTGACTTTGCTGGCCGCGATTTCCTCAATGACCCGTTTGGCATCGAAGGCCTCGTGCAGGATGTATCGGGCACCGAGATACATCCACGGCAAAAAATCGATCATCGCGCCGTTAAAAACAATCGAGCCGGAATGCAGGATGATCGATTCGGGTGACATGCGAAAGGCGGAAGCAAACAGCGAACAATAATGCGCCCGCACATAGTGATTGTGGACGATGCCCTTGGGCAATCCGGTGGTGCCGCTCGAATACATGATGTTGTAAATGTCTTCGTCGACGAGCTCGGCATCAGGCGGCTCGGTTTCATCAGCCCCGGCGACAAAGTCTTCATAGGCCACGAAGCCCTCGGGCGCATCGAAATCAACGCCTGCAAGAATAAGGCGCCCGGCATCGAATTGCGGCAGGTCGCCACGAATGCGATTCAGTATCTCGGCGAATTCTGCGTCTGCGATCACCATCGAGCTCTCGCAATCCCGAAACAGCGTCATCAGTCCGGCGTCTTGCAACAGTGTGCTGGAAGGCACAATCACGATGCCGGTTTTTGCCGCCGCCCAGTACATCGTCACCAGTTCAAGCCGGTTCGACATCACCGTTGAGACCTTGTCACCCTTGACCAGTCCGGCCCGCAGCAAGGCGTTGGCCAGCCGGTTAATGATTATGTTCAGTTGGGCAAACGTGTAGTGCTCACCAGCTATCGTGAAGGCGTGCTTGTCCGGTGAATAACGGGCGTGATGCGCCGGCAGATTACCAATATTGATAGCGCTCTCCTGGGTCGATGGTCAGGCGTACTGAACCTTACGCCATGCAAGGTTCAAAGGTCATCATCGATTGCCGTTGGCGAGACGAAATGCCTCCGGGTGGGCGCGCAACCTGGCCATCGCCAACACCCCCAGCGCTGGTCCGATCGCCAGTGGCGCAAAGGCATACTGCCAACCCACGGCATCGACCAGTGGCGGGATCATGTGGATGGTGATCAGGGTGAGCAGGAAACCCACACTGGTCTGCGTGGTTAACATCGTGCCGCGATAATCGGGATCGGAGAGTTCGAGAATGCAGGACGAAAACTGCGCTGAGTCCGCCACAACAGCCACGCCCCAGATCAGCACGACGATTCCGAGCAGGACGGGGCTGCCGCCATAGAGAAATCCGACGATCACAGCGCAACTGCCGCTGATGGTCATAGCGGCAATCGTTAATGTCGTGCGACCCATTTTGTCAGCGAACAAGCCGCCGAACAAACAGCCCAGCGCCCCCGCCCCGATGACGGCGAATGTCAAAGTGCTGGCACTACTCGCTGCACTTTGCGCGTCACCGGTCATGCTGCTGAGAAAGCTTGCGTTCAGGAACACGCCGATCCACGCCCACATGGCGTATAGCTCCCACATGTGGCCGAAATATCCGAGATTGGCGAGGCGCAAGGGCTTGTCCGTCCACGCCTTGAGCAAATAAGTCGGATCAAACGGTGGTGCCTTGGTTTGCAAGGGTCCCAGCCGGACAAATTGGATGAGCAGCGCCGCAACGACGGCCAGGGCCGAGGCCAGGCCAATGGTCAATCGCCAGTCGATACCGCCGAAGGCATTAAACAGATGCGGCGACGCCGAGCCCAGCGTCAGCGCGCCAACCAGCAATCCAACCAGAAACCCGGTATCGCCATCGGCCCAGGTCGAGACCATCTTCATGCCGACGGGATATAGCCCGGCCATGCAGGCACCGGTGATAAATCGCAAGGCAATGATCGTCAGCGACGTCGGTTCCAGCAGCAACACGGCTGCATTGGCCGCCGCCGCGATCAACGCCGAAATCATGAAAAACCGCCGGGGGTCGAGCCGGTCGGCCAGGCTGAGTACCGCACTGGCGAGCGTACCGACGACAAAACCCATGGCGACTGCGCTGGAAAACAACGACGCCTGCCAGCCCGGCAGATTAAATGATTGCTTCAGAACCGGGACCACTGCAGTGGCGGAAAACCACAACGACAAGGCCAGCACTTCGCAAAAAGCCAGCAACAATACGTTTCGCCACTTGGTTGTCATGGGACTGGATTAGTCAGGGGAAAACTCTGCATGCCCGGACAGGAAGGACCCAGATCTATCAGAAACATCCGAAGCGAACGCTATCGGCATCCATCAGCATCAGAACGTGGGTGTCGATGACATAGGTCGCGACGGCACTGATACCGTCGATTAACGGACCAGCCCAGACGGGCGAAGAGTAACCCGCTGCAACAGCACCGACGAGCAGCGCGATCAAAAAGAGCTTCCTGGTCATAATCGACATTATAGCCGTCAAATCGTTATTGGCCAAGGGTCGCGGATCGAAACCTGTTCACACTATAAACAAACACTAGAGAGCTTCGATATCTCCCGAAGCCTGTTCTTCTGCAAAACCTGCTGCGAAGTCATCGAGCTTGCCAGCGGAGATCGCTGCACGAATTCCGCTCATCAGTGCCTGATAGTATGTCAGATTATGCGTCGTCAGCAGCGTCAGGCCAAAAAGCTCCTTGGCCCGAAACAGGTGATGCAGATAGGCGCGGCTGTAGTTCCGGCAACAGGTACAGGGGCATTCTTCATCCAGCGAGCGTGGATCATCCATATGCCGGGCGTTGCGCAGGTTGACCGTGCCCCGTCGGGTGAAAGCCTGTCCGGTCCGGCCTGACCGGGTCGGCAGTACGCAATCGAACATGTCGACGCCGCGCTGCACGGCACCGACGATATCGTCAGGTTTGCCAACGCCCATCAAATAGCGCGGTTTGTCGTCGGGCAGCATGGGCGGTGTAAAGTCGAGCACCCGGAACATCTCCGCCTGGCCCTCACCAACGGCCAGCCCGCCGATGGCATAACCATCAAAACCAATGCTTGCCAGGGCTTCCGCCGATTCGCGCCGGAAGTTTTCATAGATGCCGCCCTGGACGATGCCAAACAAACCGCGCCCCGTTGCGCCCTGATAAGCATCCTTCGAGCGCCGGGCCCAGCGCATCGACAGGCGCATCGAGTCCGCAGCTTCTTCTTCAGTTGCCGGGAACGGAGTGCATTCGTCGAAGGCCATGACGATGTCCGAGCCCAGCAAGGCCTGAATTTCCATCGAGCGTTCCGGCGACAGCTCGTGTTTCGAGCCATCGATATGGGACTGGAAAATCACACCCTTTTCGCTCAGCTTGCGCAAGGCCGACAACGACATGACCTGAAAGCCACCGGAATCCGTCAACATCGGACCTTTCCAGTTCATGAATTTCTGCACACCGCCCAGTTTGGCGATGCGCTCAGCCGTCGGTCGCAGCATCAGATGATAGGTATTGCCGAGGATAATATCGGCCCCCGTCTCCGCCACAGCGTCGGGTGACATGGCCTTGACGGTCGCCGCCGTGCCGACAGGCATGAACGCCGGCGTGCGCACGACGCCGCGCGCGGTTTCCAACTCTCCCGTGCGCGCTGTGCCATCGCGCGCCGAGATATTGAATTTCAGGCCGTGCGCGCCGGTCATGGATCTGCTCTTTCGATCAAACTGCAATCGCCGTAGGAATAAAACCGGTAGCCGACTTCACGGGCATAGGCATACGCCGCCTGCATGCGATCCAGCCCGGCGAAGGCCGAGACCAGCATGAACAGCGTCGATTTCGGCAGATGGAAGTTGGTCATCAGTATATCTGTCGCCCGAAAGGTGTAGCCCGGCGTAATGAAGATATCAGTCTCGCCGTCAAATTCCGGAATGCGTCCCTGTTCATCCGCCGCCGATTCCAGCAGACGCAAGCTGGTAGTTCCGACGGCGATCACCCGGCCGCCGGCATCGCGTGCGGCATTGATCCTTGCGGCGGCATCCGCATCAATGCGACCCCACTCCGCGTGCATGACATGATCTTTGGTGTCATCCGCCGTCATCGGCAGGAATGTTCCTGCCCCGACGTGCAGCGTCAGATGGACGCGCTCGATCCCGGCGTCGTCCAGTTGTTGCAGCAGTTCTTCGGTAAAATGCAGGCCTGCTGTGGGAGCGGCAACGGCACCCAATTCCTCGGCATAAACCGTTTGATAGTCCGATTTGTCGCGATCATCGCCCTTGCGCCCCATGTAGGGCGGCAGCGGCATCGCTCCCTGGGCATCGAGTACATTCAACAGATCCTCGCCATCCCGATCAAAGCGCACGCGAACTTCCGGCCCGGCCCGATCAATCACCGTCGCGCCAAAACCACCACCGAAATCGAGTGCATCGCCCGGCTTCAGGCGCTTGGCCGGGCGCGCCAGCACGGTCCACGCACCGGTGCCATCCGGTTTCAGCAACGTAATCTCCGCAGCCGCCTCACCACGCGATGTACCTTCGGGCGCGCGACGGGTTCCCGATAGCCGTGCGGGAATGACTTTGGTGTCGTTGAACACCATGACGTCGCCCGCCTTCAGTATTTTTGCGAGGTCGCGCACGTGATGATCAGCCAGCGCCGGGCGAATGCTCAGCATGCGCGCCGAATCACGTGGGCTCACCGGACGATCCGCGATCAATTCGGCTGGCAGCTCAAAATCAAAGACATCTGTTTTCATCGCCGCGGGGTGTAGCACGTCGTTCCAGCCGCGTCACGCCGCAAACAAAAACCGCCGCCCCGGATGTCAAATCCCGGGCGGCGGTTGATGTCTGAGACTGCGAGGCTATTCCTTGACGTCGGCGGCAACGCGCATTTTGACGATTTTGTCGGGGTCGGTGACGGTGCCACTGCCGGGCGCGCCGCGTTTGAGCACGTCGACGTTATCCATGCCGTCGGTCACTTTGCCCCACACCGTGTATTTGCCGTCAAGGAACGGTGCTGGCGCGAAAACAATAAAGAACTGCGAATCCGCGCTGTCCGGGTGATTGGCCCGGGCCATGGACAAAGTGCCGCGTACGTGGGGCTCTTTGGAGAATTCCGCTTTGATGTTCTGGCCAGAGCCGCCTCGTCCTGTGCCCGTCGGGTCGCCGCCCTGTGCCATGAAGCCTTCGATCACCCGGTGGAAGACGATGCCGTCGTAAAAGCCCTTGCGCACAAGTTCCTTGATACGCTTGACGTGGTTGGGGGCGAGGTCGGGGCGCATTTCAATCACCACGCGGCCGCGTTCCAGTTCGAGATAAAGCGTGTTTTCCGGATCGCCGGCCATCGCCTGTGCTGATGTCAGTGTCAGGCAAAAGGCTATGGCGGCTGCGGCGGCAAGAGCGCGTCTGATCATGATGTGGGTCTGCCTTGTATGGATTGGTGAATTATTCTGCCGCGTCTGCTGCGACCTGCATTTTGATGATCTTGTCCGGATCGTCGACGATGCCGCTGCCGGGCGCACCACGTTTGAGCATATCGACAAATTCCATGCCTTCGCTGACCAGACCCCAGTTGGTGTACTGGCCGTCAAGGTGCGATGCCGCCTCAAAAACAATGAAGAACTGCGAATCTGCACTGTCGGGGTGACCGGAACGGGCCATCGACATCGAGCCACGCACGTGCGGCTCGTCATTGAACTCGGCTTCGAGGTTCTGACCTGAGCCACCCGTGCCAGTACCGGTCGGGTCGCCGCCCTGAGCCATGAAGCCCTCGATCACGCGATGAAAAACGATGCCGTCATAAAATCCTTCGCGCGCCAGTTCCTTGATGCGGGCAACGTGATTGGGCGCGAGATCGGGACGCAACTCAATGACCACACGGCCATGCTCAAGGTCCAGGTACAGTGTATTTTCAGGATCGGTAGCCATAGCTTCCCCCGTTATAGTGTCAGGCTAAATTGATAAATAATATTAATATTTATCAGCATGTTAAAAGTTAAATTTAAAGTGAAAAATTAAATAAATTTCCGATTTTCCCGGCAACTATTTTGCGGCGTGTTCTTCGATGACACGTTTCTTGAGGGCTTCACTGATTGGCGCTGAAACAAAGCTTTTGACCTCGCCATCGAGCCGGGCAATTTCCTTGACCAGACTGGACGCAATGAACTGGTGCCGCTCGGAAGCCATCAGGAAGACGGTCTCGACTTCTGAATTCAGGTGCGCATTCATACCCGTCATCTGGAATTCAAATTCGAAATCCGAGACCGCGCGCAAACCTCGCACGATCATGTTGGCGTTCACCCGGGTAACGAAGTGCATCAGCAAGCCCTCGAACGTCACGACTTCAAGTGTGCAGCCGTGACTGCCCTGCAATGGTTCGATTTCATTCGTCACCATCGCCGTGCGTTCCTCGAGCGAGAACATCGGTGATTTTGAGGGATTAATGGCCATGCCAATAATCAGATGGTCCGTAATCCGGGTCGCCCTGGAAATAATATCCATATGACCATTGGTCATGGGGTCGAAAGTTCCGGGATAGACGGCGATACGCTTACCGCTCAACGCAATACTCCCTCAAAGGAATGGGTCCACTAATTTGCGGCCCCATCCTCGTTATCCGGAGCGTCCGCGTCAACGTCGGAATCATTGATTTCGCCTTCAATTCCGACATCTTCGTCACCATCGCCTTCATCATCGTCGTCATCTTCAGCTTCAAGATGGGCGACCGAGACAACTTTTTCATCGCTCGCGGTCTTGAAGACGGTGACGCCTTGCGTATTGCGACCGGCAATGCGGATGTCATGTACCGGGCAACGGATCAACTGCCCGCCATCCGTTACCAGCATGATTTCATCGAAATCCGACACTGTGAACGCGGCAATCACGCCGCCATTGCGATCCGAGGTCTCGATATTGATAATGCCCTGCCCGCCGCGCCCGGCGATGCGGTATTCGTATGCTGAAGTGCGTTTACCGAAGCCGTTTTCTGTGACACTGAGGATAAATTCCTCACGTGCCTGAAAACCTTCAATTTCTTCATCGCTCAAACCGGTATCGTCCAGCGTTTCACCCCGTCGATTGGCGTTGGACCAGCGCAGGTAGGCGTCGCGCGCCTCAACATCGATTTTTTCGTGGCGCAGGATCGACATCGAGATGACTTCGTCGCCCTTCGGCAGTTTCATGCCGCGCACACCGTCCGAAGTGCGGCTCTTGAAGACGCGGACAGCCGTCACCGGGAAGCGGATACATTTGCCGCCCTCGGCCGCCAGCAAGACGTCATCGTCTTCTGAACAAGTCGCCACGCCGATCAATGCGTCATCGTCATCCAGTCGAATGGCGATCTTGCCGTTGGCCTTGACCTGGCTGAAGTCCGACAGTGCGTTGCGCCGGACATTGCCGCTTTTGGTCGCGAACATGATGTGCAGTTCGTCCCACAGCGTCTCGTCTTCGGGCAGCGGCATCACGGTGGTGATGGTTTCGCCCTCAGCCAGCGGCAACAGGTTAACCATGGCCTTGCCGCGCGACTGCGGATTGGCTTGCGGCAGTTTGTAGACCTTGAGTTTGTAAACCTGGCCTGTCGAGGAGAAAAACAGCATTGGTGCGTGGGTTGAGGCGACAAAGACCTCGGAGACAAAATCCTCGTCCTTGGTCGACATGCCGGAGCGGCCCTTGCCGCCGCGACGCTGGGCCCGGTAGGCCGACAACGGCACGCGCTTGATGTAGCCACCGTGACTGACGGTTACGACCATCTCCTCGCGCTGGATCAGATCTTCGTCCTCAACGCCCCCAAACTCACCTTCGAGGATTTCACTGCGCCGGGGTGTTGAAAATTTCTCTTTAATTTCAACAAGTTCTGCGCGCAGTATGCCCATCAACCGCACCCGGTCACCGAGAATATCGAGCAGATCCTTGATCTTCTCGGCAAGGATGGTCAATTCATCGGCAACCTCATCGCGGCCAAGCGCCGTCAAACGTTGCAGGCGCAATTCGAGAATGGCCCGGGCCTGCGCCAGATTGAGGTGATAGGCCCCGTCGACAATGGCGTGTCCCGGATCATCGATCAGCTCGATCAGCGGGCCGACGTCTTTGGCAGGCCAGGCACGTGACATCAAGCCCTCGCGCGCCTCCGCCGGGTCCTTCGCCCCCCTGATAATAGCGATAATGTCGTCGATATTGGCGACGGCGATTGCCAGCCCGACCAAAACCTCGGCCCGGTCACGTGCCTTGCCGAGATCAAAAATCGTCCGCCTGGTAATCACTTCCTCGCGGAAATCAACAAACGCCGAGACCATGTCACGCAGCGTATGGACCATCGGGCGGCCACCGCTGAGCGCCAGCATGTTGGCACCGAAGCTGGTTTGAAGCTGGGTATGTCGGTAAAGCTGGTTGAGCACGACATCAGCATTGACGTCGCGCTTCAGTTCGATCACCACCCGCACGCCGTCGCGATCGCTCTCGTCGCGCAAGTCACCGATGCCCTCGACCTTCTTGTCACGCGCAACCTCGGCAATTTGTTCGATCATGCGCGACTTGTTCACCTGGTAGGGAATTTCGGTGACGATGATGGCTTCCCGGTCGCGGCTGAGTTCCTCGATATGATGGCGCGAGCGCATGATGATGCTGCCCCGGCCGCCGCCATAGGCCGCTCGTGCGCCGCCTGCACCCAGTATCAGGCCACCGGTGGGAAAATCAGGCGCCGGCACGTATTCGATCAGTTCGGCGATGGTGACTTCAGGATTATCAACATAGGCGCAACAGGCGTCGATCACTTCACCGAGGTTATGCGGCGGAATGTTGGTCGCCATGCCAACCGCGATACCGCCGGCACCATTGACCAGCAAATTCGGGATGCGCGCCGGCAGGACCGTCGGTTCGTGTTCGCTCTCGTCATAGTTCGGCTGGAAGTTGACGGTTTCCTTGTCGATGTCCTCAAGCAGGGCCTCCGCCGTCTCGGCCATGCGGATTTCGGTATAACGCATGGCGGCGGCGCGATCGCCGTCCATCGAGCCGAAGTTACCCTGGCCATCCATCAGCGGCAGTCGCATGGCGAACGACTGGGCCATGCGCACCATTGAATCGTAAATCGCCTGATCACCGTGCGGGTGATACTTACCCATAACGTCACCGACGATACGGGCAGACTTGCGATAGGATTTGTCGTGGGTGAAGCCCTGCTCGTGCATGCCAAAAAGGATGCGCCGGTGCACAGGCTTCAGACCATCGCGAACATCCGGCAGCGCCCGGCTGACAATCACGCTCATGGCGTAATCGAGGTACGAACTCCGCATTTCCTCTTCGATGGCGATGGGTAAAACGTCACCAATGCCGGAAGGAGGCTCGCCAGAGGGCGGATCGTCTGAAGGAGGTTCGTCGGCAGGCGGCTGGGGAGGCTCGGGCGGGTCTACAATATCGGTCAAAACGGTTCAATCTTTTGGCTGAAAAAGCGCCCTGACAAGCGCCGGGGTCCGGTTAATTTGCACTGCAACAATTCAGGTGATTTCCCCCCGGGGTCACAGTCCCGTCCTCCCACGAGATGTTGGGGATAGACGGCCCCCGAATATACCAGGTTTTGTGTTTTTCGGCAAGTTTCGCAGGCGCAAAAAAAGGCCCGAAATCAGCCGTTTTTCAAACTAATTTTGCGCTGTTTTTCCGGCCCTCGTCTGACTTGCGAATATGACCCAAATCAGAGCGAAATTACGGGCTGTATCGGACTACTGATTTTGAAGAAATTCAACAATCTCGCTGGCCATTTGACGTTGTGGTCTCGGCCAGTTCAGGAGCGACGTCTCACCGGCAGACACGGCTTTGTGGTTAGCCAAGCAGCAAAACGACGGGCGCTCCATCTGGAGGCCCGCCGCGCTTGTAGTCAATGCTCGCGCCCTTAACGTTGGCACGATGGCTCTCAGAGCCCTCGAACATGCCTGGCGCTGCTCTGCCTGTAAGGACCTAGAACGGGATTTCGTCGTCGATGTCGGCGCCACCACCGGAGAAGCCGCCGCCGTCGTTCGATGAGCCGCCTCCGCCACCACCGCCGCCGAAATCATCCCCGCCACCGCCGTAGCCGCCGCCCCCACCATCACCACCGCCTGAACGGCCGTCGAGCATGGTGAGTTCGCCGCGATACTGTTGCAGCACGACTTCGGTAGAATACTTGTCCTGGCCGCTCTGGTCCTGCCAACTGCGGGTCTGCAACTGTCCTTCGATGTAGACCTTGGCGCCTTTTTTCAGATATTGCTCGGCGATCTTGCCGAGGTTGTCGTTAAAGATCACCACGCGATGCCATTCGACTTTTTCGCGGCGCTCGCCGGTCGATTTATCGCGCCAGGTTTCGTTGGTCGCGAGGCGCAGGTTGACCACGCGGTTGCCGTTGTTCATCGAGCGCACTTCAGGGTCAGCCCCGAGATTACCGACCAGAATGACTTTGTTGACGCTTCCCGCCATAATTTTTGTTCCCTATTTGTTCTAAACACTATATGATGTATAGCACAACGTTGCGCTAACACCAAAGCTCGTTATTTATGCGCTGAAAGGCCCCACTAAGTCCGCCGCCACGCTTCCGGGGCACTATAGCGTTTGAAGCGCCAAAAACCACTCCTGATGAGCGAATAATTTGGCTAAAAATTCCCAACATCCCTTATGATGGATCGTTTCCGCCTCAGGCAATCCAGCCAGGCGGAAAATCTTGTTATTTATCAATGCTTCAGAGAAAACAGTCCGGTTTTATGCAGAAAAATATCATCGTCCGTGGTGCCAAAGAACACAATCTTCGTGCAATTGATGTCGAAATTCCCCGCGATAGTCTGACCGTGATCACCGGGCTCTCGGGCTCGGGTAAATCATCGCTGGCCTTTGATACGATCTATGCCGAGGGACAGCGGCGCTATGTCGAAAGCCTCTCGGCCTATGCCCGGCAATTCCTTGAGATGATGCAGAAGCCTGACGTTGAAAGCATTGAAGGTCTCTCCCCCGCGATCTCTATCGAGCAGAAAACCACGTCGCGCAATCCGCGCTCCACCGTCGGCACGGTAACGGAGATCTACGACTACCTGCGGCTGCTGTTCGCCCGCATCGGTATCCCCTATTCGCCCGCGACCGGTCTGCCTATCGAAAGCCAGACGGTATCGCAAATGGTCGACCGCCTGCTCGAGATGCAGGAAGGTACCCGGCTTTACCTGCTGGCGCCCATCGTGCGCGGCCGCAAGGGCGAGTACCGCAAGGAACTGGCCGAGCTGCAAAAACGCGGCTTCCAGCGCGTCAAGGTCGATGGCGAGCACTACGAAATCGACGAAGTGCCGGCGCTTAACAAAAAGCTCAAGCACGAAATCGAAGTCGTGGTTGATCGCGTGGTCATCAAGGCCGACCTCGGCAATCGACTGGCCGACAGCCTGGAAACCGCCCTTGAGCTGGCCGATGGCCTGGCGATTTCGGAAGATGCCAGCGACGGCACGCGCACGACATTTTCAGCCAAGTTCGCCTGCCCTGTCTCTGGCTTCACAATTGAAGAGATCGAGCCCCGGCTGTTCTCCTTCAACAACCCGTTCGGAGCCTGCCCCAAATGCGATGGCCTCGGCACCAGCCTCTATTTCGACCCCGAACTCGTGGTGCCGGATGATCGCCTGACGTTGTCCGAAGGCGCTGTGGCCCCGTGGTCCAAAACCAAATCACCGTATTACATGCAGGCGCTGGAAAGCGTCGCCAAATACTACAAGGCCGGTATGCACACGCCGTTCGCCGAGCTGAACGAGGACGCGCGCCACGCCATCCTGCACGGAACCGGCGATGACGTCATCAAGATGACCTACGATGACGGGGATAATTCCTATTCGACCAAGCGCCCTTTCGAAGGTGTGGTGCCCAATCTGGCCCGGCGCTGGCGCGAAACGGACTCATCCTGGATGCGCGAGGAACTCGGACGCTACCAGGCATCGGCCCCCTGCGATGTTTGCAACGGCAATCGCCTGAAACCCGAAGCCCTCGCCGTCAAGATCAATGGCTTGCATATCTCGGAGGTCGCCGCCATGTCGATTGCCGGCTCCGGCGAATGGTTTGACGGGCTGAGTGGCAAACTGCGCAAAAAGGATATCGAGATCGCCGAGCGCATTCTGCGTGAGATCAACGAGCGCCTCGGCTTCCTCAACAAGGTCGGGCTCGATTATCTCACACTGTCGCGCAACTCAGGTACGCTGTCAGGCGGTGAAAGTCAGCGTATTCGCCTCGCCTCGCAAATCGGCTCCGGCCTGACTGGCGTGCTGTACGTGCTGGACGAGCCTTCCATCGGCCTGCACCAGCGCGACAACGCCCGCCTGCTGGAAACTCTGGTGCGCCTGCGCGACATCGGCAATACCGTCATCGTCGTTGAACATGACGAGGAAGCGATCCTGGCCGCTGATCATGTTATCGATATGGGCCCCGGCGCGGGCATTCACGGCGGCTCGGTCGTCGCCGAGGGAACGCCGAAAAAGATCATGCGAAGCAGCGCCAGTTTAACTGGCCAGTACATGGTCGGAGCCAAACAGATCACCCTGCCGATGGAACGCAGGACCGGCAAGCCGGGCCAGCTCATCAAGGTCGTTAACGCCACCGCCAACAACCTGCTGAACGTCAGCGCGGAAATCCCGCTTGGCACATTTGCGGCGATCACGGGCGTATCGGGCAGCGGCAAGTCAACGCTGATCATCGAAACCTTGTACAAGGCGGCGACCAAACGTCTGAACAATTCACGCGTTCACCCAGGTGCCCACGACGACATCGAAGGTCTCGAATTCATCGACAAGATTGTCGATATCGATCAATCCCCCATCGGGCGCACGCCGCGCTCAAATCCGGCGACCTATACCGGCGCTTTCACGCCGATCCGTGACTGGTTTGCCGGGCTGCCGGAATCCGGTGTGCGTGGCTACAAGCCCGGGCGTTTCAGTTTCAACGTCAAGGGCGGACGTTGCGAGGCCTGTCAGGGTGATGGGCTGATCAAGATCGAGATGCACTTCCTGCCGGACGTTTATGTCCAGTGCGATGTCTGCAAGGGACGGCGTTATAACCGCGAAACCCTGGAAATCAGGTTCAAGGATCAATCCATCGCCGACGTGCTGGATATGACGGTCGATGAAGGCGCTGATTTCTTTACAGCCGTGCCAGTGATCCGCGACAAGCTGGTGACGTTGCAGCGCGTCGGCCTCGGCTATATTCATCTCGGCCAGGCGGCGACGACGTTGTCGGGTGGTGAGGCCCAGCGCGTCAAACTGGCCAAGGAACTTTCCCGCCGGGCAACGGGGCAAACGCTTTACATTCTGGATGAACCGACGACGGGCCTGCATTTCGAGGACGTCGCCAAATTGCTGGAAGTCCTGCATACCCTGGTTGATACCGGCAACACCGTTGTGGTGATCGAACACAACCTCGACATCATCAAAACGGCGGACTGGGTGGTTGATCTCGGCCCCGAAGGCGGCGACAAGGGAGGCAAGATCGTCGCCGTCGGTACACCGGAAGACGTTGCCAAGGCCAAAGGCAGCTTCACCGGCCAGTACCTGAAAAACATTCTCGCAAAATCGAGCCGTGCGCCACGCAAAACCATCGCCCGACCGGACCCGGCCGCGGCCCGCCCACGCTCCCTCAAGGCCGCCGCCAAATCGCTCAAGGCCGAGAAAAAAGCCGACGCAAAAAAAACAAAGGTCAAGAAGGCTGCGAACCAGTCGAAAAAACCGAAATCAACACCGCGCCGCAAGAGCGCCTGACTTTTTTGGATCTCAAATAGTCACGGCCGCGCTGGAATGACTCATGTCAGTCCATCGGGTTGGCCGCCCTGAATTCTGCGGCGCGTTCCCAGGTCATGGCGATGACACCGGCGGGGTCGGATTGCAGGCCCTGGCGGACGTTCCTCGCGCGTTCGTCGGTGTCGATGTTGATGTCGCCGGCTTCGATGCCGAGCATGGTGTTGCGCGCGACATCGGCGGGTGAGGTTTTGTCGGCATTCACGTTGCCCAGCATGTCGGTATCGATGTAGCCGGCGTAGATACCAAACACTTCGACGTTTTGATCACGCATCTCGAAGCGCAGGCAGTCGGTCAGCGACATCGCAGCAGCCTTGGTCGAGGCATAGGTGCCGAAGATCGGGAAGTTCACCATGCTGGCGACCGACAGCATGTTCGCGATGCCACCACCGTTGGACACTATGATCGGGGCGAAAGCCTGGCACATGCGGGCGACACCGAAGACGTTGACCGCCATCTCAAGCTCTAGCCCGGAGAGATCGTCAACCACCGTCAGTCCGCGCTGAACCAGGGCGCCTGCATTGTTGATCAGCAGGTTTGTGTCAGAAGCCGCGACCGCAACGGCATCGACATCGGCCTGACTGGTGACATCGAGTTTGAGTGGCACGACCTTGCCCGCGTATTTATCGACCAGTGGCGTCAGACTGGTGATGTCCCGGGCGGCAGCAAAGACCTTTGCCGCGCCAAATTCGAGCAGGGCTTCGACAAAACACAGGCCAAGCCCCCTGTTAGCACCGGTGACCAGCGCTGTTGTGCCGCCAACTTTCATAGGACTTCAAACACCCGGTAGATCGGACCAGATGCCTCTCTTCTTCCTGAGGAAACACAAATAGCGCTGTTGAGCCAGGCATACTTGTCTGACCCGGTTTCAAATCTGGGTGCTGTGCGGAAATAATATTCGGAAGCGTCGACCAACTCGCCGGCGTTCAAGCGCGCCATGACCTCATCGGGTCCGTGGCGAAATCCGTGATACGTCATATAGATCAGTTCGCCGTCATCGGTTTCCAGGGTAACGCGAACATCGAGTTGCGTTACCTTGTCCGGTCGTACAATGATCCAGTCGCCGCCGCCCGGATGGACCGTGCCCTTTAGTTTCGGACCTTCGAAATTGCCGCCCGCGACTTCGGCAATACGGCGATGGCCGAAAGGCGTGACGCCGAGATCAACAATACGGGGTACGTTCAGGGTTATTTCAAACAGGAATTCGGTTTGAATTTCGCTCATGGTTCCTCACTTCGGTAAATCGAATATTTGTCTTTCCTCTGTCAGAGTGCCGTCAATTTCGCCTATGATCCAGCGCCTTGTTTATTGAAGTAACCAGATGGAAAATTTAATGATCGAACAAACTGCCAAAAACCTGTGGGATGCCCGCAACCAGGGCAACGCCCTGCCCGCCGATTTCGAAGGCCGCCCGTCGGATGAGGCCCAGGCTTACGACATTCAGCGTGCCATGATCGCCGGCACCGACGAGGCACTTACAGGCTGGAAGCTCGGGGCAACGGCTGATGCGGTCGTCAAGATGCTGGGGCTTGACGGTCCTTTTGTCGGACCGATGTTTGAGTGTTTCACGCAGATCAGCGGTTCGGTTGTCACCTTGCACCCCGACCATAACCCGGCAATCGAGACCGAATTCTCTGTGCAGCTCAATGCCGACATTCCATGGCGCGAAGGTTACGCCCGCGCCGACGTCGAAAGCGCCATCGCCTCAGTCATTCCAAGTTTCGAGATCATTGGCAGCCGTTACGAGCGTGACGGCACACCGCCCGGCCCACGCATTATTGCCGATGGTGGTTCGAACGCCGTCTCGGTCATGGGCGCACCCGTCACGGACTGGTCGGCCGCCGACCTCAGTGATCACCCGGTGACGCTGAGCCTGAATGGTGAACAGGTTGCCAGCGGCAGCAACGCCATTCTGATGTGGGACCATACTTTTGACGCCGTCGCCTGGCTGGCCAGTCATCCAATGCTGGCGGACCGTGGATTGAAGGCCGGTGATCTCATCATGACAGGCACCTGCACCGGTGCAACACCGCTGAAGGCGGGTGACGAAGCGATGGGCGATTTCGGTATTCTCGGTAAACTGACGGTGTCGTTCGCCTGATTTTTTGGGAACTTACTTCCCTAAGATAACGACGTCATCAGGATGAGCGATGCCAAGCACGTCGCGGGCGCGTTCATCAAGCATGTCGCGTGACAGACCGTTTGCACGCAAAAGCGACACGCGTTTCTCCAGACGGTTCAGTTCGGCGCGGTTAAGTGCCAGCTGGTTTTGTGTCCGGTCAATCTGCTGGCTCAGGCTGAGCCAGGCGTTCATGCCGCGATCCCCCTGCACCGCGTGGTAGCCGAAATAAGCCAGTACGCCTGTGCAGAGCAACGGCACAATGGCATAACGGGCGCGACGGCGGACTTCAAAAGCTAAACTCATACGCCGAATCGAATCACGCGATGACCCGTGCCGTCAACAAAAAATCGTTTAGAGTCTGGAGTCTAGCCCATTGTGTTGCCAAATTGACTCATGCCGTCACCAGATTTGGACAATGTGATTCAGGTTGGCACAACATAGCCAAATATCCTTTCGTCACGATTTGCGATAATATTCGTCCTCTACTCCTCAACATCGTCGAATTTCGAATTGCCCGACAACAGACAGGTGGATTTTCATGATTTTTCTGTCCAGAACCGGACATGTAATTCGGCTGCTGACGCTTGCTGCCGCACTTGGCGTCAGCCTGATCACCGATGTTGAGGCCGGGAACAGGACTGTCGTGATTGGCGCCGATCCATGGTGTCCCTTTATCTGTGACACTGGCGGCGTGCAACAGGGCCTGATGGTCGATATCGCAAAAGCCGCCCTCGCCCTGTCAGGCTATAAGATGAAATACAGGAATATTAACTGGGCCCGGGCAAAAAAAATGGTCCGGACCGGCGCACTTGACGGGATTGTCGGAACGTCGAATCTGGGGCCTGAAAAAACACCCTATGATTTTCCCGAAACCGCCCTCGGCGTCTCCGAGTTATGCTTTTATCGCCGGGCCACTGACGATTGGACCTACACCTCGGTTCAGTCGCTGGCCTCGCGAACCATGGGCTGGATCAATGACTATATCTTCGATCAAACCACGGGCCTCAATGAGTGGGTGAAGGCACATAAAGGAACGTCGCAGTTGCTGATGGTCTCGGGCTCGAAAACGCACCCGAGACTTTTTAAACTGCTGCTGGCCGGACGTATCAGCACTTTCGCCGAGGATCGCTATGTTATTGGCTACGGCCTGAAAAAGCGCGGACTGCAGGACAGGATCGAAGTTGCGGGATGCACAAAGCCGACTGAAAAGGTTTATGTCGCCTTTTCGGCAAAAACCGGACGCGGTATCGCCCTGGCAAAGGCGTTGGATACAGGTGTCGAAAAACTCCGGCAAAACGGACGATTATCTGCTATTCTCAAACTGTACGGCTTGACGGAAAATACCTGGGTACCGCGTTAACTTTGCTTGAACAGGAGCAGAAAATGGGACTGGTACTGAATAATTTTACGATGCCCGAACGCATTCGAACGTCAGCGATGACGCTTTGCGGACTGGTGATGGCGTTTACGCCGCCGGCACTGTGGTTTGCCTGGACTACCGGACTTTTTGTCGGCTTCCTGATCGCAGGTATTGCGGCAGGCGCCCTTTATTGCTGGTTTGCGACTTTCGAAGAAGAAATCGACATGAACCTAGCCATGTACACACCGCTTGATCATCCTGAAATCAATGATGAAGCGCTTGAGGGGTTGCTCAGCCTTGCACCCTTCACATGCCACCAGAGTTCCGCCCCCAATTCGGCTTACCAGCGCAAACTCGCCCGAGTGAGAAAGCTGTTGCCGAAATAAGTCTGCTGACTTGACTCAGTCTCCGGTTTCCCCTGAAGTCCGGGCATGAACAAACCGGAAATGCCCGAGGTTGGGGACAATCAACCGTCGTCGATGTTCTTCTGGCCCACGCCCGACCGCCCGATGGTGGAACGGGGTGAGGGTATCTATCTCTGGGACACCACCGGCAAGCGCTATATCGACGCCAGTTCCGGTCCGCAGACGACAAATCTCGGGCACGGCAACAAACGTGTGCTGGCCGCAATGCAGGCCCAGGCGGAAAAAGTCTCCTACGCCTTCAGAAGCCATTTCCTGAACGAGCCCGCCGAGGGACTCGCACGCGATATCGCCGCCGCCGCCCCAAACCACCTCGACATGGCGTTTTTCTGTTCCGGTGGATCGGAAGCGGTTGAAACCTGTGTGAAACTGGCTCGCCAATACGCTATCGCCGATGGTGAACCGGCCCGTTACAAAGTGATCTCGCGCATTCCGTCGTATCACGGCACCACGCTGGGTGCTTTGTCGTTAACCGGTGACCCGGCGGGATTTTCGATGTTTGCGCCGATGATGGTCAATCAACCCAAAATACCCGCCCCCTTCTGCCGCTACCGGCCCGCAGGTCAATCGGAAGAAGAAGCGGCGCTCGGGTTTGCCAACGCGCTGGAGACAGAGATTATTAATCAGGGGCCGGAAACCGTGCTCGCCTTCATCATGGAGCCGGTTGGCGGAGCCGCGACCGGCGCCTTGACCGCGCCCGACGCCTATTACCTGCGCATACGCCATATCTGCGACAAGTACGGTGTGCTGCTGATTTTTGATGAAGTGATGTCCGGTGCCGGACGCTGCGGCAAATTTCTCTCCGCCGAATACTGGCCCAACGCCATGCCGGATATCGTTGCCCTGGCCAAGGGACTGGGCGCTGGATACATGCCGCTCGGTGCCTGCCTTGCCCCGCGTGAAATGGTCGAGGCTGTACAGAACCACGGTGGCTTCATGCATGGTCACACCTATTCCGCCAGCCCCGTCGCCTGCACCGTCGGTCGGGCCGTGCTGGCCGAATACACCGAACATGGCTTGATTGAGAACGCCGCCAAAATGGGTGCAATCCTCAAGTCCCGTCTCGAAGCCTTGCTCGATGACTACGAATTTATCGGCGAGATCCGGGGCAAGGGCCTGTTACTGGCCTTCGATGTTGTTGCCGACCGCGAGACCGGCAAACCGCTGCCACCCGAATTCAACGCATATCTACGACTGGCGCAGGAAGCCTACGACCGCGGCCTGATCATCTACTCCCGCCGCGTCATGGGCGGCGTCCGCGGTGATCACTTCCTCGTCACGCCGGCCCTTACAGTGACAGAGGCCGAGATCGACGAGATTATGGACCTGCTGGTCCAGTCACTGGAGGTGTTTGCAGTTCAGGTTCGGGCGGTGATGTAGTCACGACCGACACACCCGCGAAGGCGTGGCGGGAATGACGGCATTCGCGAATCCCTACAATATCCCGCGACCGAAGGCGTTGCGGCCGGCATAGACCGCCGCGCGGCCGAGTTCTTCCTCGATGCGGATGAGCTGGTTGTACTTGGCCATGCGGTCTGAGCGTGAGAGCGAGCCGGTTTTAATCTGGCCGCAGTTGGTGGCGACAGCCAAATCGGCGATGGTGGCGTCTTCGGTTTCGCCGGAGCGATGCGACATGACACAGCGATAGCCGTTCATGTGGGCCATCTCGACGGCTTCGAGGGTTTCTGAAAGTGTGCCGATCTGGTTGACCTTGATCAGGATGGCGTTGGCAACGCCCTGGTTGATGCCATCGCTGAGGCGTTTGGGATTGGTGACAAACAGATCGTCCCCAACCAATTGGCATTTGTTACCGACGGCTTCGGTCAAGGCGGCCCAGCCGGCCCAGTCGTCTTCATCCATGCCGTCTTCGATGCTGATAATGGCGGGATAATTGCCCAGCAACTCGCCATACATCTTGACCATGCCGGCCGCGTCGAGTTCCTTGCCTTCGAACTTGTAAGTGCCGTCTGTGCAGAATTCGCTCGAGGCGACATCGAGCCCGAGGAACATGTCGCCGCCGAGTTTGAAGCCGGCGGATTCGGTTGCCTTGCTGATGTAATCAAGCGCTTCGTCCGCACTCTTGACGGACGGCGCGAAGCCGCCTTCGTCGCCGACATTGGTGTTGTGTCCGGCCTGGCTGAGTTCCTTTTTAAGCGCGTGGAAAACTTCCGCGCCCATGCGCACTGCGTCGGCCAGAGTGTCGGCACCCACCGGCAGGATCATGAATTCCTGAAAATCGATGGGATTGTCGGCGTGGGCACCACCGTTGATGATGTTCATCATCGGCAGCGGCAACGTCCGCGCACTGACACCGCCGACATAATTGTATAGCGGCAGACCGGCTTCCTCGGCGGCGGCCCTGGCGCTGGCCAGACTGACACCGAGAATGGCATTGGCACCCAGGCGTTGTTTGTTGTCGGTACCGTCGAGTTCGCGCATCGTCAGATCAATGGCTTCCTGGTCTTCGGCGTCCATACCACTGAGCGCATCAAAGATTTCACCGTTCACCGCATCGATGGCCTGTTGTACGCCCTTGCCGCCATAGCGCGTGCCGCCATCGCGCAATTCATGCGCTTCAAACTGGCCGGTCGAGGCACCGGACGGCACACCGGCCCGACCCATCGAGCCGGTCTCCAGAATGACGTCGACTTCGACGGTGGGATTGCCGCGGCTATCGAGGATTTCGCGGCCATGAATATCGATGATGGCAGTCATCTAACGTCTCTCCAAAATATCAGCCCGCCTTGGCGAGGCGGTCAAAATCCATAAGGCGTGCCAGCAAGGTTTCCATCTCGCTGATCGGCACCATGTTCGGTCCATCCGAAGGGGCGCTGTCGGGATCGGGATGGGTTTCCATAAACACCGCCGCGACACCGATTGACACAGCGGCGCGTGCCAGCACAGGAACAAATTCGCGTTGTCCGCCCGACGTCGTGCCCTGCCCGCCTGGTTGCTGGACAGAATGCGTGGCATCGAACACGACGGGGTGGCCGGTCTCCGCCAATACAGGCAGGCTGCGCATATCCGAGACCAAAGTGTTGTAACCAAAGCTCGCACCGCGCTCGGTCAGCATAACGTTTGAATTGCCGGCCTCAGTCACCTTGGCGGCGACATTTTTCATGTCCCAGGGTGCGAGGAACTGGCCCTTCTTGATATTGACGGCCTTGCCGGTGGCCGCAGCCGCCAGCAGCAAATCAGTCTGGCGACACAGGAAGGCCGGGATTTGCAGCACATCGATCACGTCAGCCGCAGCCGCGCAATTTTCTGCCGTATGTACGTCCGTCAGCACGGCACATCCGAAGGTCTCCTTGACCTCGGCAAAGATCGGCATGGCGGCTTCGAGGCCAATACCGCGACCGCTCGCCGTACTGGTGCGGTTGGCTTTGTCGAACGATGATTTGTAAATCAGACCAATGCCCAGCGCATCTGTCATGCGCTTGAGCTCGCCCGCTGTTTCCAGCGCCAGTTCGCGTGACTCCATCGCACAAGGCCCGGCGATCAACGTCAGCGGCAAATCATTGCCGACAGTGACGTTCCCGATCTGGACGTGTTTGGCGCTGTTCATGATATTGGCACTCTATACGAGACGGGATTGTTCGACGGCCGCCTTGATGAAAGACGCGAACAGAGGGTGCGGCTCGAACGGTTTGGATTTTAGCTCAGGGTGGAACTGAACGCCAATGAACCAAGGATGATCGGGGTTCTCGACGATCTCCGGCAACACGCCATCCGGCGACAAACCCGAGAAGATCAGGCCCGCGTCTTCGAGGCGTTCGCGGTAGTTGATGTTCACTTCATAACGATGACGATGGCGCTCGCTGATATCGCTCAAACCGTATACGTCGGCGACGCGGCTGTCGTCAGTCAGGCGGCAGTCATAAGCCCCGAGGCGCATCGTGCCGCCAAGATCGTCTTCGGCGGAACGCGTCTGCTGCTCGTTGCCTTTTGTCCATTCCGTCATCAGACCGACGACGGGCTCGTCGCATTCGCCAAACTCGGTCGAGCTGGCGTTTTCGATGCCCGCCATATTGCGTGCGGCTTCAATCACGGCCATCTGCATACCGAAACAAATTCCGAAATAGGGAATGCCTTTTTCACGGGCCAGCCGGGCCGAGGCGATCTTGCCCTCAGAGCCACGCTCGCCAAAGCCGCCCGGCACCAGAATGCCGTGCACGCCCTCCAGTTCGTGGAGCTTGTCGGGGTCTTCGAAGACTTCAGATTCGAGCCATTCGATATCGACCTTGACCTTGTTGTCGATACCGCCGTGCGTCAGTGCTTCCGCGAGTGACTTGTAGGCATCCTTCAGGCCGGTGTATTTGCCGACCACAGCGATTTTGACACTGCCTTCGGGCTGGACAACACGTTCAACGATATCGTTCCAGCGTGTCAGGTCCGGCTCCGGTGCATCGGTCAGGCCGAAGCTTTTTAGAACCTCGGTATCAAAACCTTCTTCATGGTAGCGCAGCGGCACTTCGTAGATCGAACTGACGTCCAGCGCCTGAATAACCGCTTTCTCCGGCACATTACAAAACAGCCCGATCTTGCGCCGCTCGTTGGCCGGGATCTCCCGGTCACAGCGGCAGAGCAGCAAATCCGGCTGGATGCCGATGCTGCGCAGTTCCTTGACCGAGTGCTGCGTCGGCTTGGTCTTCAATTCATGTGCCGCAGAAATGTAGGGCACCAGCGTCAAATGTACGTACGTCGAGCGATCGCGGCCAAGATCATTGCCGAGCTGGCGGATCGCTTCAAAGAATGGCAGCGCCTCGATATCACCGACCGTGCCGCCGATTTCACACAACACGAAGTCATGGTCATCGACGTCCGAGAGGACAAATTCCTTGATCGCGTTGGTGACGTGCGGAATGACCTGAACGGTGGCGCCAAGATAATCGCCCCGGCGTTCCTTCTCGATGATCGTCTGATAGATCCGGCCCGTCGTGACATTGTCGCTCTGGCGCGCCGGCACACCGGTGAAGCGTTCATAATGCCCGAGGTCGAGATCGGTCTCGGCACCGTCATCCGTGACGAAGACTTCCCCGTGTTCGTAGGGGTTCATCGTGCCGGGATCGACGTTTATGTAGGGGTCGAGTTTACGGAGGCGAACCTTGTAGCCTCTGGCTTGTAGCAGCGCCCCCAGTGATGCTGAGGCAAGGCCTTTTCCGAGTGAGGAAACCACGCCGCCGGTAATAAAAATAAAACGCGTCATGGGCGATCACAATACATCAAGTTTTTTCCCTGACAACGCATGAGTTTCGAATTTGAACAAAAAAAGAGGCGGTCATTCGGACCGCCCCTGAATTCCGTGCCATTCACCCTTATTGGGATGGAACAGCCGGTCCGGTGGGCTTGGCCGGTGCCTGGCTCGCCGGGGCCTGATCAATGACCGAAGTCGGTGCCTTGCCGGCACCCGCCATCACGGCCAGCGCAATACTTGTGAGGAAAAAACCAGTCGCCAGAATGGCTGTCGAGCGGGTCAAAAGATTAGCCGCACCACGGCCCGTCATCAGACCGCCACCGCCGCCGCCACCGCCACCGCCACCAATACCCAGCGCACCGCCCTCACTGCGCTGCAACAACACGGTGATGATCATCGCCAGGGCGATCATTAAATGAATGACAAGAAGGATGGTTTCCATCGCGCGCCGATTTCCTCAATTGAATTCGTAAAAGCCACCGGATATCGCCGTCCAGCGCTCAATCCGGGGCTTATATACCCCTCGGCTCAGGATTGCCAGCGCAGAGTTTGGCCTTGTTCCTCAGGCCGATGCTGCCTCGACAATCGGCCAGAAGGTTTCGGGCTTTAATGCCGCGCCGCCGATCAGGCCGCCGTTGACGTGTTCGACTGACATTATGGCGACGGCGTTCTCCGCTTTCATGGAACCGCCATAAAGAATGCGCATGCCCTCACCCTCACCGCCAAAGCGTTCGGTCAGCAAGGCGCGGATGCGATTGTGGACTTCGTCGATATCCTCGGTGGTCGGAGTGCGACCCGTACCGATGGCCCAGACCGGCTCATAGGCGACGACGGTATTGGCCGCTGTCGCGCCATCGGGTACGGAACCGGCGATTTGTGCCTCGACGACCTTGAGATGCTCGGCGGCATCACGCTCGGCTTCGGTTTCACCAATACAGATTATGGCTTTGAGGTCCGCGCGCCAGACAGCCAGCGCTTTGGCAAAAACCGTTGCATTATCTTCACCATGATCGGCCCGTCGCTCGGAATGGCCGACGATAACATAGCCCGCGCCACAATCGGCGATCATTTCGGCTGATACATCACCGGTATAGGCGCCACTTGCCGCTTTGGCACAGTCCTGCGCCCCCAGTACGACTGCGCTGCCGGCGATTGCCGCCCCGACATCTACCAGCAGATGCGCTGGCGGGCAGACGACAACGTCACAGTTGATATCGCCGGCACCGCGGTGAAGTTCGGCAACGCCCTCTGCCAGCGCGCCAGCGTCTTCGCGCAATCCGTTCATTTTCCAGTTTCCGGCAACAAGTGAACGAGGTGTGAATGTCATGGGAGACCTTTCAGAGAGCAGCAATTGTTGAATTCATCTGTGATGTAACAAACCCTTGGCCAAAACACCAGTTTTCACCCTATTTTGACCGATATTGATGTTCCGCCTGGTCAAAAGTTGCGACCATCATGTGGTATGAATTGTTCGTTGGTTGATTTATTCTTGTCCGGATATCTGAACATCGTTGCGCCATTTATTGTGCGAACCATAAAAGTTAGACAATTGATAACCATGCGGAAGACATGCCTCATCATTGGCCTTGTTCTGGCGACGGTCGGCAGTCAATTGTCTTCGCCCTCGCAAGCAGCAGAAGTCATGACTTTTTCGGCGCTGGAAGATTCCGGTCCACAGGAAGTTGCCAAACTGGTCCTTCGCGAAGCATATGAACGCATTGGAATTACATTTGAATTCAGAGCACTGCCAGGTGAGCGGGCATTGATTGAATCGAATGCCGGACGGACTGATGGCGAAGTCGCCCGAATAGATGGCATCGGCAAGAAATATAAAAATCTGATCAGGGTTCCGATCGCCATCAGCCAGCTGGATGGCATCGCCTTTTCTATAAACCCTGCCTTGAGCAGTAACGGGTGGGACAGCCTCAAGGGCTACAGGATTGGTGCCTTTACCGGATCCAAGTTTGTCGAAAGGAACACTGCAGGCATGAAGGTCGACTATCAGCCGGGGGTCAAGAATTTGTTCTCGATGCTGGAGAGAGGTCGCCTTGACGTGATCGTCATCCCTTACCTGAGCGGTTTGCGCTACATCAAAAAAAATTCGCTAAACGGCATCAAGGCATTGTCCCCACCCCTGGCGACGATCAGGCTCTACCATTACCTCAACATCAAACACCGTACGATATTGCCCCGGATCACCGAAGCGCTCGAAGCCATGGAGAAAGCCGGTCGAATTCAGATGCAACGGGACAGTTTCGTCGCCGGGCTGAAAAATTGAATACCAGAGGGGTCCGGTAAGCCAGGCTTATGAAATTATGGCATGACACATCACTGTCGCGGCGATTGATCGTCTACATCGTCCTGTGTAGCTCGGTAATTACTTTTCTTCTTTCCGCCAATCAGCTCTATCGCGAATATCGGGCCGATATCGAGATTATCAATGATGGCTTCGAACAAATCAGAACCGTTCATCTCAAGACGATTGAGGCGACGGTCTGGTCCACAGACATCGAAAAGCTGGAGGTCTTGCTTGACGGACTGGGCCACCTGCGAGACATCGAATACGTCGCAGTTCTGGAAAATGGTGTGGAGCTTGCCTCAGTCGGAGAAATAAAGAGCACTGACAATATCTCCAACACCTATGTACTCACGCAAGGCGAGAACGACTCAAAGATCATCATTGGCACGATGAAGGTTGTTGCCAATCTAAACGCCGCTTACGACCGGGTTTTCGACAAGGCAATTTTTATTCTGGTCAACAATGCCATCAAGACTGCACTGGTTGCCGGAATGATGCTTTTGATTATTCATCGCGTTGTGATCAGACACCTGGCGTCAATTACGCAATATGTACGCGATTTCGAAATTGGCAGGTCTCGCGAATATTTGAAGCTGGAGCGCCAGTCAAATCCGGACGCCAGAAACGATGAACTGGATTTGATGGTTAACTCGATCAATGCGACAAATGAACGGGATGCACAAACGTTTCAGCAGGTTCAGACGGCAGAGGATCGGACCCGTGATTTTGCCGAAGCCTCGGCGGACTGGTTTTGGGAAATGGACCACGAATTTCGCTATACATATCTGTCTGAACGGTATGAAGAGATTACCGGAGCCAGGATCACTGATCGAATTGGCCAGCGACGTTGGGATGCGGCAGACCCGGCTGAAGATGCGGAAAAATGGGCTCAGCACATTGCCGACCATGAGGCCCGTCGGCCCTTCAAGAATTTCGAGTACACACCACTGACGGAAAATCCTTCCAGAATTTACCTGAGTTCCAGTGGCGTGCCGGTATTCGATACCGATGGCAATTTTACCGGATACCGCGGAAGTACGACGGACATCAGGGAGCGGAAACATCTTGAGGAGAAACTTGGCCAGTCCCAGAAAATGGAAACCATTGGCCAACTGACAGGCGGCGTGGCCCACGATTTCAACAATCTTCTGGGTGTGATGCTGGGTAACACCGAAATGCTTGAGGAAAGACTTGCCGGCGACGAACAGGCGGCACACAACCTTGAAGCGCTTAAACGTGCCGTCGACCGCGCTTCATCTCTAACCAATCGACTGCTGGCGTTTTCACGTCAACAGACCTTGTCCCCTGTTTCAACCGACGTCACTTTGCTGATCAATGAATTCGAAGAAATTTTACGACGGACACTCGGCGAAACCGTAGATATGAGGATCGCATCAGATCCGGAACTTTGGACAGCGACAATCGACCAGCATCAGTTCGAGAACGCCTTGCTGAATTTGGCTATCAATGCCCGGGATGCCATGTCGCGAGGAGGCGGACTAACCATCGAGACAACAAATATCACCCTGGATGCGATCTATGCCGCTCAATTTGATGATGTGATCCAGGGAGATTACGTTCAAGTTGCCGTGACTGATACCGGCTCCGGAATTGCGCCCGACATCCAGGACAAGGTATTTGACCCGTTTTTCACCACCAAGGGCGTGGGTGAAGGAAGCGGTCTCGGGCTAAGCATGGTGTACGGCTTTGCCAAGCAGTCAAAAGGTCACGTCACAATTTACAGCGAAGTTGATCACGGTACGTCGATCAAACTCTATATGCCAAGGTCCAATGTAGATGCGACACAGGCTTCTTCAGACAACGATGCGCTTGACTTTGACCGGGGTTCGGAGCGAATCCTGATTGTCGAAGACGATGCCGAAGTGCGAAAAATTCCAGCAAATATATTGCGAAAACAAGGCTATAACGTGGTTGAAGCGGATAATGGCGCGGCTGCAATTGAGCATCTGAACGATGGCGAGGCATTTGATTTGATTTTCACGGATTTGATCTTGCCCGGCGGCATGAACGGCGTGGAGATCGCAGAAGAAGCCCGGCGTATTCAGCCGGGAATCAAGGTTCTTTACACCACTGGTTATGCCGAAACCTCGGTTGCCCATCATGGACGGCTGGATCCAGGCAAGACCCTTGTCAACAAACCCTATCGGCGTGCTGAGTTGCTTGAAAAAGTGCGCTCGACGCTTGATAGCCAGGATGCCTGAATTGCGTCGATTGTGACTTGATCATTGCGTATTGCGGCATGAGGGGTCACTCCCTATGATGCCGCGCTTGAATTGGCGCGATCTGTGGGGGTCGAGCCCGATTATTTAATGGAGCGAGAAACGTATGCTTGAGGCGTTGCGCAAAGGCACGGGATCGTGGGTTGTCAAAATCCTGCTCGGTCTGCTGGTGGTCAGCTTTGCTATTTGGGGTATCGGGCGTGATACCTTCAGCGGCATCGGTCAAACCGGTGTGGCGACCGTCGGAGACACCGAAATCACACCCAATGAATTCCTCGATGCCTTTCAGCGTGAAGTGCGCAATCTGTCAGCACGCTTCGGTGGCCAGCTTGACACAGAACGCGCGCGTCAGTTCGGCTTGCACGAAACCACGCTGCAACGTCTGATTTCCCGCGCGCTCTATGACGAGGCGGTGAAGGACTTTGGGCTCGGCGTACCGGATTCTGCTGTCGCCCTGGCTATTCGCAACAATCCGGCTTTCAAGGGTGCAACCGGTGAGTTTGATCGCTTCCAATATGAAGGCGTCTTGCGCAATTCAGGTTTGTCGCCGGCATACTTTGAGTTCCAGACCCGCAAGGACATGGTGCGCAGCCAGTTGCTGGGCGCAGTTTCCGGCGGATCGGTTGTCCCCAAAGCGATGGCCGAAGCGATTTATCGCTATCGTCAGGAAAAACGTGTCGCCGAAATCGCTGTTATTTCCAACGCGTCCATGACGAACATTCCTGACGCCAACGACACCACCTTGATCAAATTCCACGAGGACAACAAAGCCAGGTATACGGCGCCGGAATATCGTGCCCTCACCTGGGTTGTTCTGGCAGCCGAAGACGTATCTGACGATGTCGCCGTGAGCGACGAGGACATCAAGGAAGAATATGACGCCCGGGCCGACGAGTTCATCACGCCCGAAAAACGTGACGTCGATCAATTGCTTTTTGCCGTCGATGACGAAGCCGGTGCCAAGGCCGCCTCAGACAAGATCGCTGGCGGTTCTGTGTTTTCCAAATTGTTCGATGCACTGGCGACAGACAAGAAAAACCTGACGTCGCTCGGCACCATGGTCAAATCGAACCTGCCGGATGAAGCGCAGGAAGCAGTATTTGCCCTTGTCGAGGGCGGTGTCACGACGCCAATCAAGACGGCCTTTGGCTGGCATCTGTTCCGCGTCAGCAAGATCGCACCCGGCAGCACCAAATCGATGAGCGAGGCAAGCGCCGAGCTGAAAAAGCAAATTCAGCTGCGCCGTGCGGCCGAGACACTCTATAAATTGTCCGCCAGTCTGGAAGACGAACTGGCCGGTGGCGCCAGCCTGCAAGATGCTGCGGCGCGTTTTGGCCTGAAAATACACACCGCGGCCAAAGTCGATGCCCAGGGACGGGATGAGAACGCCAAAGCCGTCGATCTGCCGAAGATCAGTGACTTTTTGAGCGCGGCATTTGAGTCCAATGTCGGCGTTGAACCAGCCCTCAAGGAATCGCAGGACGGTAGTTACTTCCTGGTTCAGGTCACGGACATTATGGAACCCGCCGTCAAACCGTTCGATACTGTCCGCACCCAGGTCACTGCGGACTGGAAACTCAAGCAACAGGATGAGGCCGCAGCGTCAAAGGCTGGCGACCTGATCGAAATGCTGAAAAAAGGCGGCGGAAACCTGTCGGATCTGGCAAGCGCCATGGATTTCAAGGTCAAAACGTCCAAGCCCATGACACGTTTCTCGGCTGATGGTGATGAAGATATTTCATTCAATCTGCTTGCCGGATTGTTCAAAGTCCAGGTCGGCGAGCCGACGACTGCAGCGACAACAACCAATAACGGACATGTCGTGGCCCTGCTGAAATCGATTGAAGTGGCCAATCCGGCCATGGACGCCGAGGCCGTCAAAAAGTTGGGCGAGCAGATAAATAAAAGCCTGTCTGGCGATTTGCTGGCGCAATTCCAGATGGCGCTGCAGGACGATTACGAAGTCAAGGTCTACCGTAACGTCCTCGACTCGCTGTTTTAATTAACCGCTTTTCATGGCCGTCGCCCCGACCTTCGAGACCTTTGCCGAAACCTATAACGCCGGGGCGGCACAGGTTGTCTCGACAACGCTGGTCGCCGATCTGGAAACGCCGGTGTCCGCCATGCTCAAGCTGGCGGATGGCCTGCCCAACAGCTTCCTGCTGGACTCGGTTGAAGGCGGTGCGGTCCGGGCGCGCTATTCCATCATCGGCCTCAAGCCCGATCTGATCTGGCGTTGTCGCGGCGAAAAAGCCGAGATCAACCGCGCCGCGCGCTTTGATCTCGACGATTACCATCCCTGCCCCGAACCTGCCCTGGAGTCGCTCTACAGGCTGGCAGAGGAATCGCGCATCGACAACATGCCCGAGGACCTGCCGCCGATGGCCGCCGGCGTCGTCGGCTACATGGCCTACGATATGGTGCGCCTGATGGAACACCTGCCAGACGATAATCCGGATATTCTTGGAATTCCTGATGGCTTGTTCATTCGCCCGACCATTATGGCGATCTTCGACAGCGTCAAGGACCTGTTCACTGTCGTTACTCCTGTACGCCCGTCACCCGAGGTCGGCGCCCAAACGGCCTATGACCAGGCCCGTGAACGCCTCGCCGACATCGTCGCCGATATGGAACGCAGCCTGCATTACGCACGCGAACGGGCGGACCGGGAACAGGCTCTGCCCGAACCCGTCAGCAATACCTCGCGTGCCGAATATTGCGCCATGGTCGAGAAAGCCAAGGATTACATTGCCGCCGGTGATATTTTCCAGGTCGTGCCCTCGCTGCGCCTGGCCATGCCATTCAAGCTGCCGCCGTTTTCGCTTTATCGCGCGCTGCGCCGGACCAATCCGTCGCCGTTCATGTTCTTCCTGAATTTTGAAGACTTCGCCATCGTCGGCTCCAGCCCGGAAATTCTGGTGCGCCTGCGCGATGACAAGGTCACGGTGCGCCCGCTGGCCGGTACGCGTCCACGCGGGGCAACAAAAGAAGAAGACGAGGCACTGGCCGACGATCTGCTTAACGATCCAAAGGAACTGGCCGAGCATCTCATGCTGCTTGACCTCGGTCGCAACGACGTCGGGCGCGTCGCCAAAGTGGGTTCGGTCAAGGTGACGGATCAAACAGCGATTGAACGTTATTCCCACGTCATGCATATCGTCTCCAATGTCGAAGGCGAAATCGATCCCAAATACAATGCCATCGATGCCCTGGTTGGCGGCTTCCCGGCAGGCACAGTCAGCGGCGCCCCCAAGGTCCGGGCGATGGAAATTATTGATGAGCTCGAAAAGGAACGCCGTGGCGTTTATGCCGGTGCCGTCGGGTATTTCGCCGCCAACGGCACCATGGACACTTGCATCGTGCTGCGCACAGCGCTGGTCAAGGATGGCGTGATGTACGTCCAGGCCGGTGCCGGCGTCGTCGCCGACAGTGACCCCGACACCGAATACGACGAATGCCGCAACAAGGCCAAGGCCTTGCTGCGCGCCGCCGAGGAAGCCATCAGGTTTGCCTCAAGGTCGGGGAATACAGCGGGTTAAGTTCCGAGTTAACTGCCTTGCCGGTGTTTGACAATCAGGCTGACGGGCACCAGGGCAAAACCCATTTCTTCCAGTCTCGGTAGCCAGGCGTTCAAGGCGTCGATGGTCGCGTTGTGGGGGTGGCCAATCGCGATGGCATAGCCTTGTTTACGCGCAATACGCTCGACTTCGCGCAAGCGGGCCTCGACGTGAGTGGTCTCCAGCACATTGTCGAGAAACACATCTCGCGCGGCAAAAGGCACGCCGCTGAGACCAGCCAGCTTACGGGCGACAGGATGCCGGGTCGTCACTGAATCGAGAAACAACAATCCGCGCTTCTGGACTTCCTCCAGCACAATTGCCATGCCGCGTTCGCTGCCGGTGAAGGCGCTGCCCATATGATTGTTGATGCCGACGTAGCCGCTGAAACGCTCGAGGCCCCAGCGCAGTCGCTTGCGAATTTCATCATCCGACAGGTTACGTGTCAGCGCCATGGGGCCGGTATCAAACCCCTGATCCTGCGGCTCCATGGGAAAGTGAACCATCAGTTCGTGACCGGCGGCATGGGCCTGGCTGGTCTGTCGCTCGAGCTGTTCGGCGTAAGTCATGAAGGCAAGCGTCAGCGGTCCGGGCAGGCGAATGGTGCGCACCGTATTGCGCCGGTTCAATCCGAGGTCATCGATCACCACGGCAATCATCGGACGCCCCGCCGGGTCACGCACCGTGACAGCATTTCGCTCCCAGGCCAGCATGTCTTCTTCGGTGGCAAGGGCAAAGTCCTCGATGTTCACATCTGCATCTGCGTCGGCAGCGGCAACGATAGTTTCTTCAGGTCCTTCGATCACTTCCTGATCATCCAGTTCCCGGTGCTCCAGCGCAGCGACAGGCGGCGGCACCTTGTCCGGTACTACCGGCGGAACCTTGATAATCCGCAAGGCGGTTTCGGGAGGTGCCTCGACGACCGGTTCCGGTTTGGCGGGCACGACGGGTGGCATGGCTTCGATGGTATAGTGCGTTGTTGCCTTGCCGGCGATTTCGACAACGTTTTTGTCAGCGGTTTTTTCGTCGGCAAAGAAATAGCCAATGATGGCCCCGGTCGCCAAACCGAACGCAGCCGCCATCACGCCAACGACTAAATAGCCCCAGGGGCGTGTGGCAAGGCGAAAGACGGACAGCGTCCCTACTCCGCCGCGCTCAAGGTATTCGAAGCCGCGCCCGACAGCCCGGCGATGTCCTCAAGAATTGGACAGTCCGGCCGGTCATCGCCGTGACATTTCTCCGTCAGATGGGCGAGCGTGCGATGCATGCCACGCAACTCCTCAATCTTCGACTCAATTTCAGCCATGTGATCGAGCGCAACCTTTTTGACATCGGCACTGGCGCGCTGACGATCCTGATAGAGCGATAAAAGCCCGGCAACCTGTTTGACCGAAAACCCGAGGCCTCGCGCGCGATTGACAAAGTTCAGCAAACGGACGTCGGTCTCATCGTAGTCACGATATCCATTGGCTGCCCGTTTGGCTGGACCTACAAGGCCGATGCTTTCGTAGTAGCGAATGTTCTTGGGCACGACGCCCGAGAGCGCTGCCGCTTCACCGATATTCATTTTGCCCCTCCGCGATTTGCTGATTTTGCCCGCCAACTCCTAAGCAATAGTGAATTTGACACCACGCTGACGCTGGAAAAGGCCATGGCACCACCGGCCACCACCGGACTCAGGAAGCCCAGAGCCGCCAGCGGAATGCCGATGACGTTATAGATAAAGGCCCAGAACAGGTTCTGGCGGATCTTGTTGTAGGACTTGCGCGACACATCAATGGCGTCGGCCAACAGCATCGGATCACCGCGCATCAGTGTAATCGCCGCCGTCTCCATGGCGACGTCTGTGCCGGTGCCCATGGCGATACCTATATCGGCCGCTGCCAACGCGGGCGCATCATTGACACCGTCACCGACCATGGCGACGACTTCACCGGCCTCGCGCAACTTTTCGACTTCAGCCGCCTTGTCTGCCGGCAATACTTCTGCAATGACCTGATCGACTGCGACGGCCTTGCCGACGACGGCTGCGGTGCGGGCGTTGTCGCCCGTCATCATGACAGTACGAATACCAGCTATCTTCAATCGCTCAACCGCCTCGATCGCAGATGGTTTGATTTGATCGGCAACGGCGATCAGGCCGGTCACCGAGCCATCAACCGCCAGCCACATCACGGTGCGGCCATCAGTCTCCAGCGCCGCCGCGCGCGCCTCAAACGAGGCTGTGTCGAAGTCCTGTTCGGCCATCAGCGAACGATTGCCGAGCCCCAGGGCGTGACCCTCAACGTTTGCCGTCAGGCCCATGCCGGTTACGCTCTGGAAGTCCTGCACAGTCGCGATGTTCAGGTCACGATCTGCTGCGGCATTGAGAACCGCTTTGGCCAGGGGATGTTCGCTGGCACTCTGGGCGGCCGCAGCCAGCGCCAGAATTGTATTTTCGTCCTCGCCGATGATATCGGTCACTGTCGGGTGGCCCTCGGTCAAGGTGCCGGTTTTATCCAGCACAACAGTAGTGATGCGATGGGCCATCTCCAGTGCCAGCGCGTCCTTGATCAGAATACCCGATCTGGCCGCCGCACCTGTGCCGACCATGATCGCCGTCGGTGTCGCCAGGCCCAGCGCACAGGGGCAGGCAATCACCAGGACTGATACGGCGGCGATAAGCGATTGTTCGAAATCCGCCGAGGCCAGCCACCAGCCGATGAAGGTCAGCGCGGCCGCAATGAGAACGGCGGGGACAAAGACGGCACTGACCTGATCGACCAGTTTTTGCACCGGGGCCTTGCTGGCCTGGGCGCCCTCGACCATCTTGATGATGCGCGCCAGTGTCGAGGCGTCGCCGACGGCGGTGGCTTCGACCAGCAAGCGACCGGTGCCGTTGATCGCGCCACCGATGACGGTATCGCCCCCGGCTTTGGCGACAGGCAGGCTTTCACCAGTCAGCAACGCTTCATCAACGGCGCTGTGGCCTTCGGTCACACGGCCATCGACAGGCAGCCGCTCGCCAGGCCGGATCGCTACGACATCACCCGAGACGATTTGCTCGACTGGCACGTCGCTTTCGATGCCACCGCGAAGGACATGGGCCGTTTCAGGCCGAAGTTTAACCAGCGCCCGGATCGCCGCAGTCGTGCTGCGCCTGGCACGTGTTTCAAGCCATTTGCCCAGCAAGACCAGCGTGATGACTACGGCTGCGGCCTCGAAGTAAAGCGGTCCGCCGACGGTCATTTGATACAGGCTGAAGCCAAAGGCTGCCGAGGTGCCGAGCGCGACCAGCAAATCCATATTGGCGGCACCAGCGCGCACGGCCTTGAAGGCGGCGACATAAAAACGCCAGCCAAAATAAAACTGCACAGGTGATGCAAGCACCAGTTCACCCCACGCCGGCAAATGCCAGGGTAGCCCGATCATCATCAGCACCATCTGGCCGACCAGCGGGAAACTCAATACAGCGGCCCCGACGACCATCCACATGTCACGCTCAACACGTGCCTCTGTCTCGGCTTCGAAGATTTCCTCGCGCGCCGCGTCAGTGGTTTTGGGTGTCGCACCGTAGCCAGCCTGCACGACGGCCTCGATCAGATCTTTGGGGCCCAATACGCCAGAGGGTAAATCGATTGTCGCCAGCTCCGCCGCCAGATTAACACTGACGTGATCGGCACCGGCGATATTGGCCAGTGCCTTTTCAACCCGCCCGGCACAGCCAGAGCAGGTCATGCCCTGAATATGGAGCTCAATTTTCTCGTCCGGCACTGAAAACCCGGTTTGTGCGACCACTCCGGCGATCTCGAAGGCCGAGGTTTTACCCGGATCAAAGTCAATTTCGGCCTGTTCCGCCGCCAGATTGACACGCGCAGCATCAACGCCATCTGCACCATTCAGGGCTTTTTCCAGTCGGGACGAACAACCCGCACAGGTCATGCCCCGGATTGGCAGTTTGATATTTCCGTGCTGCGTCAGTTCAGGCTGCAGTTCGCTGGTTTCCAGTGCGGACATGTGATTTCCAGTGCGATCAGAGTGTTAGATACACAGTACATAGGCATTCCAGTTACTGGAACGTCAAGGTTTATAACATGGGTTAATTCCGGGACCTTTACAAGCGAGACTTGACGTAGGCCCGGCCACGCTGTTCTCTGCACGCATTGACGGGGGCACGGCTTACAGCATTTATCGTGTATTCGTCTCAACAAATGCTTATAAGTCATTCATATGATTACGTTAATAGACAACTACGACAGCTTCGCCTACAACCTGGTTCACTACCTCGGTGAATTGGGCACGGAAGTCGTTGTCCATCGAAATGACCAGATCAGCGTTGACGAAGTCCTGTCCGCGGCACCTCAGGGCATTGTGATATCACCCGGTCCCTGTGATCCCGACAAGGCGGGCATTTGCCTCGATCTGGTGGCGAAGGCCGCCGGGCATATTCCGGTACTGGGCGTTTGCCTCGGGCATCAGACCATCGGCCAGGCTTTTGGTGGCAAGGTCGTTCGCTCGCCGGCCATGATGCACGGCAAAGTCAGCCGCATTCATCACACCGACAGTGGTGTATTTGCAGGTCTTGAGCAGGACTTTCAGGCGACGCGCTATCATTCCCTGATGGTCGAGCGTGACAGCCTGCCCGATTGTCTCGAAATCACGGCCGAGAGCAGCGACGGTGTGATCATGGGGCTGAACCATCGCGAACATGATATTCATGGCGTACAGTTTCATCCTGAAAGCATCGCCTCCCAGCATGGCCATGCCTTGTTACGCAATTTTCTCGAACTGGCGGGGATCGGCGGCCTGACCGACGTTGCCCCGCTGGTTGTCGATCTCAAGAAGTGGGCCTGAGTGCAGATGACGACATCATCAACCGATCTCAAACAAATTGTCGGCCTGCTGGCGACCGGACAGACGCTGACGGCGGATCAGTCGCGCGAAGCCTTCAACATCATGATGTCGGGCGACGCCACACCGTCACAGATGGGCGCCTTCGTCATGGCGCTGCGTGTGCGTGGTGAGACGGTCGACGAAATTGTCGGTGGTGTGCGCACCATGCGCAGCAAAATGACCGCCATCAACGCGCCCGACGGTGCCGTCGATGTTGTCGGCACAGGTGGCGATTCGTCAGGTTCCTACAATATCTCCACGGCCTCGGGCTTTGTCGTTGCCGGCTGCGGTGTGCCCGTCGCCAAGCACGGCAATCGCGCCGTTTCATCCAAATCAGGCGCGGCTGATGTGCTGGGCGCGCTCGGTGTGAACCTCGAATGCGATATGTCGCTGGTCGAGAAAGCACTCAACGTTGGTGGCATGTGCTTCATGCTGGCGCCGCGTCATCACGGTGCCATGCGCCACGTCGGTGGCACGCGGGTCGAGTTGGCGACGCGGACGATCTTTAATCTGCTGGGCCCGTTGTCCAATCCCGCCGGCGTTAAACGTCAACTGGTTGGTGTTTACGCACGCGAATGGATCGAACCACTTGCCCAGGTGCTGAAGGAACTGGGGTCCGAGCATGTCTGGGTCGTGCACGGCTCCGACGGCATGGACGAAATGACGACCACCGGCCCGACTTATGTCGCCGAACTTAAAGCCGGCGAGATCACGACGTTTGAAGTCAATCCTTCTGACGCAGGTCTCGACATCGGCAAGGCGGAAGACCTCAAGGGCGGTGATGCCGAAACCAATGCGCTGGCTTTGAGTGCCTTGCTCGATGGTCACGCCAGCGCCTATCGCGACATCGTTGTTTATAATTCCGCCGCCACACTTGTCGCTGCCGGCAAGGCAGACGACCTGATGGCGGGTGCCGGGATGGCGGCGCAATCGATTGATCAGGGCAAGGCCCGCCAGGTGCTCGAAACCCTGGTTGAGATCACCAACGAAGTCCTGCCCGAACCTGAAGAAGATGAAGAAGGCGAAGCTTAAGCCATGAGTGACGTGCTCACCCGCATCAATGACGACAAGCGCCTGCATGTTGCAGCCTGCAAGGCCGCGCGTTCGCTGGCCGATGTTGAGGCGCTGGCACGTGAAGCAAGCCCGGTGCGTGGTTTCAAGTCGGCCTTGCAGACGACCGTCGATGAAGGCGGCTATGGCCTGATCGCCGAAATCAAGAAGGCCTCACCGTCCAAGGGCCTGATCCGCGAAGATTTCGATCCGCCGGCCCTCGCCCGGGCCTATCAGAGTGGTGGCGCGACCTGCCTCTCGGTATTGACCGATGTGCCCTACTTCCAGGGATCGGATGGGTATCTGATCGCGGCGCGGGCCAGCGTCGATCTCCCGGTCCTGCGCAAGGACTTCATGATTGATCCCTACCAGATCGCCGAAGCGCGCGCCCTGGGAGCCGATTGCATCTTGATTATCGTTGCCGCGCTCGATGACGGCCTGGCACGCGAACTCGAAGCCGCCGCTTTTGACTGGGGCATGGATGCGTTGATCGAAGTGCATAACGCCGAAGAACTTGAGCGCGCCACGGCCAGCCTTGAAAGCCGGTTGATCGGTATCAACAACCGCAATCTCAAAACTCTGGAAGTCAATATCGCCACGGCGGAGGCCTTGCTGCCGCAATTGCCGGGCGATGCGGTGGCCGTTGCCGAAAGCGGTTTGTTCACGCCGGCTGATCTAACCCGCATGAGTGCCGCCGGCGCAGATTGTTTCCTGATCGGTGAATCCCTGATGCGTCAGGACGATGTCGCGGCGGCTACAGCGGCTTTGCTCAACGGTTCCCAATCACAGGCGGTGGCGTCATAACATGAGCGGATTTACCCACTTCGACGATGACGGCAAGGCCCATATGGTCGATGTCTCGGAAAAGGATATCACTGAACGGATTGCCACGGCCGGTGCCAGCATCACCATGAAACCCGAAACGCTGGCTTTGATCCAGCAAGGCGGCATCGGCAAGGGTGATGTATTGGGCGTCGCCCGGCTTGCCGGCATCATGGCGGCCAAGCGCACGTCAGACCTGATCCCGCTGTGTCATCCGCTGGCGCTGACCAAGGTCTCGGTCGAGTTGACCTGCGATGTTGAACGAAGCTCCGTCGATATCGTCGCGACCTGCAAGCTCAAGGGCCGCACCGGCGTCGAGATGGAAGCGCTGACGGCAGCCTCGGTCGCTGGTCTGACCGTCTATGACATGTGCAAGGCGGTTGATCGCGGCATGATCATTGGTAATGTGCGCCTGATGCACAAATCGGGCGGCAAGTCCGGCGATTACAACGCGGATTGAGAGAAATGCCTGAAGCCCCAGCCCTGATGCCGGTCGAAGACGCACGCCAACGCGTACTTGATGCCATGGTGCCTGTCGCCGCCGAAACCATTGCCCTGGCCGATGCGTTGGGGCGTGTGCTGGCGCATGACGTCACGGCGCGTGTCACCCAGCCACCAACGGCGGTCTCGGCGATGGACGGCTACGCTGTGATTGCTGCCGATGCTGCCACCGTTCCCTGCACGCTGGAGGTCGTCGGCGAAGCGCCTGCGGGCGGGGCCTATGAAGGTGAAGTCAGCGGTGGCCAGGCCGTACGCATTTTTACCGGTGGTCCGGTACCCGATGGTGCCGACGCCATCGTCATCCAGGAGGACACGACGCGGGATGGCGATCAGGTGACAATCACCGAGGCCGCGACCAAGGGCCGGTTTATTCGCCCGGCCGGGCTCGATTTCCGGGATGGTGATGTCGGTCTTGATGCGGGACGCGTACTGACAGCACGCGATATTGCGCTGGCCGCAGCCATGAACGTGCCGTGGCTGCGCGTACGCCGCCGTCCCAAGATCGCTGTACTGGCAACCGGGGATGAACTCGTCATGCCGGGCGAGCCCATCGGTCCCAACCAGATTGTCTCCTCCAACAATGTCGGTCTCTGTGCCTTGATCCAGGCGAGCGGTGCCGAGGCGCTGGACCTGGGTATCGCCGCCGACAACGCCGAAAGCCTGCGAACCCTGGCCGCCGGAGCGCGCACGGCAGATTTACTGGTGACAGTGGGGGGAGCTTCGGTCGGGGATCATGACCTGATCCAGTCGGTGCTGGGCGAGACAGGACTGGAAGTTGATTTCTGGCGCATCGCCATGCGCCCGGGCAAGCCGCTGATCTTTGGCCACCTCGGCGATGTACCCATGCTCGGGTTGCCTGGCAATCCCGTCTCGGCGCTGGTCTGCGGCCTGGTTTATTTACGCCCGGCCATTGCAGCCTTGCTGGGGGCGGAAGATCCCGGCCCCAAACTCAGCCGTGTCATCCTCGGCAGTGACCTCGGCGAAAACGACCGGCGTCAGGATTACCTGCGCGCCCGGCTGACTACCGGCGATGATGGCCAACCCGTCGCCACACCGTTCGGCAAACAGGACAGTTCCATGCTGTCCCGCCTTGCCCACGCCGACTGCCTCATCCTGCGTCCACCCCACGCCCCGGCCACATCCGCCGGCGACCCCGTCGACGCCATATTGCTCGACGGGCTGGGGTACTGATCAGCATTCAGGCCGGCTGGTCGACGGCCTCGCGGCCTTCGCCGCCGAAGCGGGTTGCGATGTAGCCGACGATCAGGCCAAAACACACACCTTCGGCAACGAACCAGAACGGGGATTGCATCAGGGCACCGGGGCCAAAGAAATCGAGCATGATTTTGGCCAGCGCGTCATAGGCGAAGAACACCAGGACAAAGTTCATCCAGCCGCCAATCCACGGGCCGCGGAACCACCACGGCAACGGCATGTTCACAATAGGATGCCAGGACATCACACCCATCATGCCGACGACGGCACCGACGGTGACATACCAGAACAGAAAGCCCCAGCGCAGCATTGGATCTATATCGGGGGAGATCATGGGAATGGAGACGAACCCGATCAGGCCGAAAACCAGACCGATGAGCTTGCCGATGGCAATGCGCGTTACCAGAGACGGATTTTTGAATTCATACATCATATTTCCTCCTGCAAACCGCCTGGGACCGGTGCGTTACCCCCTTGTCTTATATTTGGTAATTCCTTGTGCGTGTTCAATCAAAAGCCGCTTGACCGTCAATGAGAACTAAAGTAGAACATAGATATGTTCAGTTTTTGTTCTCAGCCCCCAATATCTGGGGAAAACATTTGATAACGGAAACAAACCCTGAACAGGGACAATTGGCGGGATGACCTGTGGTCGGTCTGCCATCAGAACAATTGCGAGGGGCCATGCTGACGCGCAAACAACATGAACTGCTGACCTACATCAATCAATATTTGATGGAGAAAGGCGTCTCACCCTCCTTCGATGAAATGAAGGAAGCGCTGAGCCTGAAATCCAAATCAGGTATCCACAGGTTGATCACGGGACTGGAGGAGCGCGGCTTTATTCGTCGCCTGCCCCACCGCGCCCGCGCGCTTGAAGTTCTGAAATTACCGGATTCAGCAGTTGCTGCGGTGGCACCAACCCCGGCACCTGTGCCTGCCGGCTTCTCGCCAAGTGTGATCGAAGCCGATTTTGGCAGCCGGGGCGGCACCGAAGTCGAGCCCGGACCCGAAGTCGTTTCCCTGCCGCTTTATGGTCAGATCGCTGCCGGTACGCCGATTGAAGCCTTGCGCGATCAGTCCAACATGATCGAAGTCCCTGGCGGCATGCTGGGCCGGGGTGAATACTACGCACTTGAAGTCAACGGAGACTCAATGATTGATGTCGGCATCTTTGATGGCGACACCGTCATTATCGAGCGCAGCGAGACGGCCGAAAACGGTACGATTGTTGTCGCCCTGGTCGATGATTCTGAAGTCACCCTCAAACGCATGCGCCGCAAGGGCAATTCCATCGCCCTCGAGGCCGCCAACGAAGAATATGAAACCCGGATTTTTGGTCCCGACCGTGTGAAGGTTCAGGGAAAACTAGCCGGATTGATGCGAAAGTATCATTAAGCACGCCTAAAAACGGCGGCGCTATTTTTTGACTGCATCCCTTTTCGGGGACCAGAGGCGCTGCCCCCGCACATCAGCGACCGATTGCACACGAAACCCCTTGTCGGGCAGCAGCCAGATCGCGTGTGCACCCCGACGCCAGAGATCAAACCGGTCAACAACCAGTTTCGGATCCCGACATTTGCGCGGAACCGGCACTGTGCTGACGATAATGTCCGCACTGGCGCAGTCCTCACGCAAAGCCTGGGCATCGCGAACGAGGGCAACGACCTGGCCATCGCTTCGGTGAAGACAGGACAATCCATCACATTTCAAACGACCGTCACGACTGGTTTCCCGATCAGGCCATTTGTGACCGGTATCAAGCCCCCGGCTCGACAGCCACGCCCTGGTCGTATGATTGTCGCGCGGGGAGGACAACATCAGACCGCCTTCAGGCGTCGCGACCGCGAGATATTTTCCATTGGCATCAATCAGAATGTCTGGCGAGGCGTAATTGATCGCCATGACCAGTGCCACGGCCATTGGCACCACGCCGGCCAGTCGCCAGGTCGTTTGCCACAAGGCCAGCCACAAGGCACCGAGGGCAAAGACCCCAAGCGCCATCGCTGAAAACGCCGGCAGCAATTTGACGGCACCTGGCCATGCGGCGACGGTGGCGGCGACGTCGAGCACGACATCTATGCCCCAACCCATCGGCGCGAGGGCGATAAAATCAAGGCCAAAAGGCATCAGGGCAAAGGCCGCAAGGGCCCAGGGCATGATCCAGATAGCCATGACGGGCACGGCGATCATGTTGGCCACCAGACCATACGATGCCAGGCGGCCGAAGTGATAAGCGGCGAAGGGTCCGGTTGCCAGGCTGGCAATGATCGTGGTGATCATGACACCGACGACATAAAGCATCAGACGGCGGGGGAAACCACCCTCCCCGCGCCAGGCACGCAAGCGATGGCGCAGGACTTCATAAACGCCGATCAGACCGATCACAGCGGCAAACGACATCTGGAAGCTCGGTCCCGTCAGGCTTTCGGGTGCAAACATCAAGACCGCGCCGGCAGCCCAGGCAACCAGCGCCATCGAAAAAGCCTGCCGGTCGAGCAACACGGCGAGCAGGACCAGACCGGTCATCAAAAAGGCGCGTTGCGTCGGCACCGTTGATCCGCTGAGCAACAAATATCCAAACGCCCCCGTCAACGCGCCAACAGCTGCCCATTTTTTGATCGGGTAATTCAGGGCCAGTGGCTCGATCAGGGCGAGAACGGCGCGCAGGGCAAAAAACAACAGGCCCGCCAGCAAGCCAATGTGCAGTCCCGAAATCGCCAGCAAATGTGCGAGGCCGGCATCGCGCATGTTTTGTAAGACATTTTGGGGGATGGCGCCGCGCTTGCCGGTCATCAGGGCAGCAGCAACCGCGCCGGCGTCGCCGGGCAAAACCGTCTGGATGTGATCTGACAATCGCTGCCGCAAGGCTTCAATCCGGCGACCAGGTAATCCGACGTTGTGAGTCTGCAGGACTTCCGGAATGGAAACTGCGTAGCCGACGCCTCCGATTTGGCGGAACCAGGCGTAGCGAACAAAATCAAAATCTCCGGGCAGTGCGGCCTCAGGCGGTGGCATTAAAACACCCCTGAGTTTGACGACGTCACCCGGCATCAAGACCAGGCGTTGACCGGCAGGCGTGCGCACCGTCAAGCGGACCTTTGCCGGAGTCGCCGGTGGCGCAAGCCGGGAAATTACCGGCTCGACGATAACAACGCGGTAGCCTGTAGCGCGTTTCTCCAGCATTTCGACTTTGCCGACAATCTCGACAACGCCGGTGCGTTTGACAATGACCGGGGCCGCAAGACTGTGGCTGCGCCATTGCGCCGCGCCTAAACCAACAGCAAAACACATCACGATCAAGGCAATCACCGTCAGGGTCTGCTGCAAGCCGGGTTGTATGAATTGGCGATGGAGGCGCCAGCGCCAGGCGATGAAGAGCAGGCTCAGACTTGCCGAGATCAGCGCCGGTGATGTCCATACGTCAGGTTCTGCACCGTAGGAAAAATAGGCTGCGATGCCGCCGCCGACCGCAACAGGCAGCCAAAAAAGCCGACGTTCCTGCTCCTGAGCAAGTGTCGTGACCAGATATCTGAAGATGTTTGCCTGCACAGGAATTTCCATATAACCGGGCAAGCACTAGAACACATTGGCAGGCGCAACGTGAAATAATCAAATTCGTCTAAAATTGTAATTAAATTGAAGGATAATATGAAGTAAATGCCAATCGATAGTTACTGCCAACAGTATAGATTTGATATATATTTAACTTAACCAGTCAGAAAGACTAAAGAACAGGAATTACGGAGCAAGACAATGAACGTTGCAGCAGCCGCCACACAGAGCATCGCCCAGGCATCCAATCTTCCGCCGGAGAGAGACAGTGGCCAGAGTGTCGCTGACAGATCAAAAGAACGCGAAGAAGCGGCCAACGCTCGCGGTGAGGCTGGCGAAGATCGCGGTGTAAAAGTCGATATTGACGTTTAAGAAATTAATCCGAAAGTCAGGCGCGGATATCCACACCACCGCGTTCGGCTGCTATTTTCGCCGCCCGCTTGTCAGCATTGGATTTATTGACGGCCTGTGAATCGTCATGTTTATTCCGGTCTGACGTTTTTTGGGCGTCATTCTGATCGTTTTTATTGTCAATATGTGCCTTGAACTGCACTTGATTTGCGGCCGCAGCCGATGCGCGTACTTCCATTTTGCCCCCCGGCAAAAATCTGATTTCAAATCATTCCCGCGACACACTGCCGCGAGGTACACCAGCAACCAACAACCAACAAACCAGACCAAACTACAAATGAAATAACGCGAAACATCAAGCGATTGAAATACTTTGGTTCGCAAACAACCAGCATTACAAAATAATATTTCGCACCTGCATAATTGTGTACAGGCCAGGACTTGTCAACAATCCAGTTCGTTAAATCCCATGAATGAACATGAATAGACACAAATACCGCTGAGCATTCGCGTAATCGCTGACGGATCATTATTTATTTGTCCAAGTCGTTGTGTTCATCATCGCGGGGGCCAGGGAGATGTGTTACATAACCACCGCGATTGTTTCTCGAAATATGACTTTTGTTCAGGCCCTTGCCTGAATAATTAAATATGGTGTCTGACAATATATGAGCGTTGTTACCCGTTTTGCTCCCTCTCCCACCGGGTTCCTGCATATTGGCGGTGCCCGTACAGCCCTGTTTAACTGGCTGTTTGCCCGCCACCATGGCGGCAAATTTCTGATCCGTATTGAAGATACTGACCGGGCGCGATCGACACCGGAAGCCATGACAGCCATTGTCGAGGGCCTCGACTGGCTCGGCCTCGATCATGATGGCGACATCGTTTATCAATCCGGAAATATCGAGCGGCACGCCGAAGTAGCGCGGGAACTGCTGGCAGATGGCAAGGCATATTATTGTTATTGCACACCGGAAGAGTTGGCTGAAATGCGTGAAAAGGCCAAGGCGGAGGGCCGATCAATCAAATATGACGGCCGCTGGCGCGACCGCGATCCCTCGGAGGCGCCGGCAGGTGTAGACCCGGTGATCCGCCTGAAAGCACCGCGTGACGGCAAGACTGTGATCGAAGACAGCGTCCAGGGTGATGTGACTTTTCGCAACGACCAGCTTGACGACATGGTGCTGCTGCGTGGCGACGGCACGCCGACTTACATGCTTTCAGTCGTCGTCGATGACCACGATATGGGCATTACCGACATCATGCGAGGAGATGATCACCTCAATAATGCCGCGCGTCAGGCCCAGCTTTTCAATGCCATGGGCTGGAATATCCCGAAATTTGCGCATATTCCGCTGATTCATGGCGGTGATGGTGCCAAACTTTCCAAGCGCCATGGTGCTCTTGGCGTTGAAGCCTATCGCGATATGGGCTATTTGCCAGAGGCCATGCGGAATTATTTACTTCGTCTGGGCTGGAGCCACGGCGATGACGAAGTGATCAGTACCAGTCAGGCCGTCGAATGGTTCGATAGTGATGGACTGGGCAAATCGCCGTCGCGTTTTGATTTCAAAAAACTCGATAATCTGAACAGCCAGTATATTCGCGAGGCCGATGACAAATACCTTGTTGATTTGATTGTGCCGGGGCTGGCCAAAACCTTCGACCGCGAACTTGATGGTGGCGACGAGGAACAGTTACTGGTCGCCATGCCTCACTTGAAGGGGCGCGTTAAATATATTCCGGAACTTGCTGAAAATGCTGAATTTTTAATAGATAACAGGCCGCTGGACATGTCGGATGAGGCGGCTGCATTGCTGGACGGGGAAGCACTGGCCAGGCTCGGGCGCTTTCATTTGGCGGCTCAACTGTGGTCCCCGTGGGATTTGGAAAATATTGAGCAGGGATTGCGCGATTTTGCTGACTCCGAGGCGCTAAAACTTGGTAAGATAGCGCAGCCGTTGCGGGCGGCCCTGACGGGTCGCACGAAATCGCCGGGCATTTTTGATGTTCTGGCAATACTGGGCCGGGAGGAGACATTGGGACGAATTGCCGATGTGACCTTTGAGGACGGCGATTGGCCTGACGGCGGCGATTAGTCGCATCGCCGATATCGCGTAATCGTGGCACCCTGACAGGTGCCGGATTTCCCCGGTCGGTGAAAATCAAGTATAATGGGTTAAAGGCGTGATCGTACGACATTGCGATACGTGCCAAATAAAAATGTAATCTTGGGAAGGACGTTAAATGGCCTCAGACAAGGCACTGGATAATTCTGCCGCTTCGGCAACACTTACCGACCCTGCAACGGGAAAAGACGTTGTACTGCCGCTGATGAGCGGTACGCTGGGCCCCGACGTGATGGACATCCGCCGGCTCTATGCCGACACCGGACATTTCACCTTCGATCCCGGGTTTGTCTCGACGGCGAGTTGCGAATCCGCGATCACCTACATCGACGGCGACGAAGGCATCCTGCTGTATCGCGGCTATGCCATTGACGAACTGGCCGATAACAGCGACTTCCTCGAAGTCTGCTACCTGCTTTTGCAGGGTGAATTACCAAATGCGCAGGAGAAAGACGAATTCACACACACCATCACCTATCATTCGATGGTCCATGAACAATTGATGCAGTTTTACCGGGGTTTCCGTCGTGACGCCCATCCGATGGCCATTATGTGTGGTGTCGTCGGGGCGTTAAGTGCTTTCTACCATGACAGCACCGACATCAACGACGAGCACCAGCGCATGGTCGCCTCGCACCGCATGATCGCCAAAATGCCGACGATTGCGGCAATGGCCTACAAATATTCCATCGGCCAGCCCTTCAGCTATCCGCGCAACGATCTGGGCTACGCCGAGAACTTCCTCCACATGATGTTCTCGGTACCTGCCGAGGATTATAAACCCAGCCCGATCCTGTCCCGCGCCATGGACAAGATCTTCATCCTGCACGCCGATCATGAGCAAAACGCCTCGACGTCGACCGTGCGCCTGGCTGGTTCATCCGGGGCCAACCCGTTTGCCTGCATTGCCGCCGGCATTGCCTGCCTGTGGGGTCCGGCCCATGGTGGGGCCAACGAAGCCGTGCTCAACATGCTTGAGGAAATCGGCTCACTTGACCGCATCCCCGAGTACGTCAACAAGGCCAAGGACAAGGACGATCCGTTCCGCCTGTTCGGCTTTGGTCACCGGGTCTACAAGAACCATGATCCGCGTGCCACGGTCCTGCGCCAAAGCTGCCATGAAGTGCTGGGTGAACTCGGCATCAATGATCCGCTGCTGGAACTGGCGATGGAGCTCGAGAAAATTGCCCTCGAGGATGAATACTTCATAGAGAAAAAGCTCTATCCCAATGTCGATTTTTATTCCGGCATTATCCTGCGGGCCATGGGCATCCCGACTTCGATGTTCACCGTCCTGTTCGCCCTCGCCCGCACTGTTGGCTGGGTCGCACAGTGGAAAGAAATGATGGTCGATCCGACCCAGAAAATCGGTCGCCCCCGTCAACTCTACACCGGCTCGGCACAGCGCAGCTTCGTTAACGTCGCTGATCGCGGCTAATCACCGGTCTTCAGGGGGCAGGCAGGCATCACGTCAACGCCCGCCCCCTCAATGACTGCCCTGCTCTTTTCCTTCAATACTGGCTGACCCGTCGCCTCGCGTCAGCCACGCTTTGGCACCTTCCAGAATTTCTTCAATTGGTAGCCTGGTTCGGCCCTTCAGGGCGCATTCCCATATTTCGAGGGTGCGAATGCCGAGATCGTCCAGAGCCACACGATTACGGACGTCACGGGATTTATTGCCGCTGATTTTGTCTTTCCAGAACTTACCGCGCGTGGACGGCCATTTGAACAAGTGGCAATCATGACCATGCCAGAAGCAGCCCTGAACCTGAATGACGGCATGATATTTCTTGAAGACAATGTCCGGTTTGCCCGGCAGCTTTTTGTCATGCAGGCGATAGCGAAAACCCATCCGATGCAGGCCGCGCCTGATAATTAATTCCGGTTTCGTGTTCTTGCCTTTAATCCCGGCCATCATCTGGCTACGGGTTCGGCTGTCGACGACGTCAGGCAAGGTAGCGCAAGGGTATTTGTTCGGCGGGCGCATCTTCGACCAGCCACGGCAGCATATGACGGGCAACCGCCTGAACCACCGGCACAGCGACTGAATTTCCGAACTGCTTGTAGGCCTGGGTATCTGATACCGGAATTTTGAAGTCACTGCGACCAAAGTCTTCGAACCCCATTAAACGGGCACATTCGCGCGGCGTCAGGCGCCGCGGGTTTTTGCCGACACCCCGGCTCACCAGAATTTCAGAACCATCCTTGTAGTACCGGGCCGACAGTGTGCGGGCGACGCTTTCCCTGTCGACCAGGCCAAAACCAAAGCCATTGCCCTTCGCTTTATGCTTGGCCGCATAATTCTGCAGATAACTCCACAGTTTGTCGGAAAGCCAATATTTCTCCGAGACCCGACCATCTGTCCCGACAATGTAGGGCTCGTCTGAATCCTCCGAGCCGTCTTCCGGGTGCAGAATGGCGGACATTCGTGGTCCAGCCAGGCGTTCCGGGATCGCCAAACGATCAAAATCAAAAATATTGTCGTCGCGACATCCGACGATGAATATTCGCTCCCTGTGCTGTGGCAGGTAACCGCGCGCGTCGATGACACGGGTATGAACGTGGTATCCCAGTTCCTCCCTCAGTGTGCGCAAAATGATGCTGAAGGTTCTGCCCTTATCATGTCCGACCAGATTCTTGACATTCTCGAGTAAAAAGGCACGCGGTCGGTGGTGTTCGATGATCCGGGCGACATCAAAGAACAACGTGCCTTGCGCATCGCAATGAAATCCATGGGCCCGGCCCAATGAATTCTTTTTTGACACGCCGGCAATCGAGAACGGCTGGCACGGGAACCCGGCCAGCAACAGATCGTGCCTGGGAATATCGTCCGCCGCGATGACGGTTATATCACCGTCGATCTCATGGTGATCACCGGGATGATTGGTGCGATAAGTCTGGGCCGCATATTTGTTCCACTCGCTGGTGAAGACGCACTCGCCACCCAGCGGTTCAAAGCCACGGCGCAATCCACCGATGCCGGCAAACAAATCAATGAAGCGAAACTTCGATAACGGCTTGCCCGATTTTTGCGACCGGACAATATTTTCCAGATTATGGATGACAGCGGGACGCGGGATCGACTGGCCATTTTCCCAGCGATAAAGCGTCCTCATGGAATAACCCAGTTCACGGGCCAAAGCCTCATCTAGTGGCAGGCAGGCCTGTTCCCGCAAACGGGTGAATTCTGTGGCTGAAACTACTTCTGACGAGATGTGTTTTTGCATTTTGGCAATCCGCTGGGACAAATTTTGCCATTATGGCAATAATTCAACCCAGATGGCAATCGCCAGCCCCCGAAAACTCTGGATCAGAACCCGCTTACTTCCGCTCGATCAGTTCGATCATGTAGCCGTCGGGGTCCTTGATGAAGGCGATGACGCTGCCGCCGTGTTTCATCGGGCCGGCCGGTCGCGGCACAGGCACGCCTTCTTTTTCCATGGCCTCGCAGGTACCGTAGATATCGGGCACGCCAATCGCGAGATGGCCGAAGGCATCGCCAATGTCGTAGTCTTCTTCCTGGCCCCAGTTATAGGTCAGTTCGATGACCGTGTTGCCTTGCTCCTCGCCATATCCGACAAAGCACAACGTGAATTCACCGCTGGGGAATTTGGTTTCCCGCAGCACTTTCATACCGAGATGGCGGGTGTAGAAATCCTTTGATTTCTCAAGGTCCCGAACCCTGATCATGGTGTGAAGGTAGCGGAATTTGGAGGTATCCACGCTGGCGTCTGACATGATTTGAGAACCTCTTGTTGTAGTTGGACTATTGCGAAGCAGTTTAGCGTTTTTCAGATCAGGCGTTCAGAACATTCTTGATAACTTCGGCGGCACGTTCCGCAGGCGGTCGCCCCCCGGCACCAAGCGCCGCAGCCACGTCTGCAGATGCCGAGATCTGCCGCTCGCGCGCCTGCGCGTCGAACAATACCTCTTTCAGCGCCGGGACCAGAATGTCGGTGCGGCAGTGCTCCTGAATAAATTCCGGAATGATCTCTTTCTCGAGGATCAGATTGGTTAGTGATATCGCCTTCGCCCTGGCCAGGCGGCGAATTATCGCAATGGTTATCGGGTTCATGCGATAGGTTGCGATGCAAGGCACGGCGGCCAGAGAGAGCTCGAGCGTTACCGTCCCCGAAGCCGCCAGCGCCGCATTCATCGCCGCGAAGGCGCCGGCCTTCTCTGCGCCGTCGACGACCGTGACCGGAGCCGGGATATCTGAAAATACCTGCCGCACACTGTCTGCGACGTGGGGCACAGTCGGCGTCACGATGTGCAGGTCTTTGATCTCGCGCGCCAGTTCGGTCGCGACGTCAGCGAAAACCGGGGCATGGCGGGCGATCTCCCCCTTGCGGCTGCCTGGCAGCATACCCACCAGCGTCGCGTCGGCATCAATGCCGTGCGCCTGGCGAAATGCCGGGCCGTCGCCTGCAACAGCACTGACGGCGGTATGCCCGACAAACGTACAGGGCAAGCCCTCGACTTCGAAATATGGCGGCTCAAACGGCAACACTGCGAGCAAATGATCAAGGAAGCCGGCAATTTCCTTCGCCCGCCCCGGACGCCATGACCATACCGTTGGCGCGACATAATGGATCAGCGGGATGCCCTGCCCGGTCAGACGGCGTGCCAGGCGAAAGTTAAATCCCGGCGCATCGATGGTAACCAGAGCGTCAGGCTTCGCTTCACGGGCGAGGGCTTCGGCTTCGGCCAGACGCCGGCGGATCAGCGGAATTCGCGGCAGGATCTCGGCAATCCCCATGATCGACAGATCCGACATCGGGAACAAACTGTCCAGCCCCTGACCAGTCATCGCCTCGCCACCAATACCGATGAAGCTGACGTCAGAGCCGAATTCGTGCCTGAGTGCGGCCATCAAGGGCCCGCCCAGAGCATCGCCCGATGGTTCACCGGCGACAAGCATGATGCGGATACTCATTGGTTTAGATAGTTTCCGGGTCGATACCGACGATGAACAGGCCCCGGGCGTTGGCAGTCTCGACGACGGCGTCGCGGTCAACGATCAGCGATCCACCGGCCTCGACCGCAATGCCAGCCAGGCCGGCATCAGCCGCACCGGTCACGGTATTTACGCCAATCGTCGGCAGGTCGGTCCTGCGTTCCTGTTCGGGCTTGGCAATCTTGACCAGAACACCGCCAGCACCTTCACGGCGTAAATCCCCGCAGCGTGCCAGCAAGGCATCGGTGCCTTCAGCCGCCTCAACGCCCAGCACAAAACCCTGTTGGACGACCACGGCCTGGCCGACATCCAGCGCGCCAAGCGCACGGGCAACCTCGACTCCGCGTTTTATGTCGGCGCGTTGCTGTTCGTCAGGTTGATGATCCCCCAGCGCGCCCGCCGATGGTTTGAGACCGCTCAGAACATCATCAATGCCGACGACGCCAAATCCTTCTTTTTCAAATTCCGCAACGATGATCGACAACAAGGCGTCATCGCCTTTGGCTTTCATCAGTTTGGGTAATAGTTTTGCCGCCCTCAGATCGGGTTTGATCGTCGACCATGAAGGCCGCTGGATGGGCCCGGCCATGACGACGTCCTGACAAGCTTCGGATTTGAGATGTTTGAGCGTGGTGCCGATGGAGCCGAGATCTACCCAGGCGTGGTCAAGGCCGTCGACTTCGGCCTCGTCGCAATGGGTACGTACGGCGACAATAAAATATCCCCGCCCCTGGGCCACGCAGGCCTCGGCCAGGCGTCGCGGCAAGTCACCGCTCCCGGCAATGATCCCGAGTTTGCGCGCCCCTGTCATTAATACGCCGGCGGCCTAGTCGTCGCCATTGGGCCGAACAAATGACCGGCTGCTGTCTTCGCGCATAAAGCCGATGATGTCGGCGACTGCCTGGGCTTCGCCGTATTCCGCTTCGACCTGATCGATGCGTTCCTGCAGCGTGCCTTCATCGCCAAACAAGGCTTTGAAAGCGGCACGCAGCGAATGGATTTCGTCGCGATTAAACTTGCGCCGCTTCATGCCGATAATATTCAGCCCCGAAAGCGCCGCGCGGTCCCCCGACACCGAGGCATAGGGGATAACGTCATTGTCTACCGCAGCCATGCCACCGATCATCGCGTGCGCACCGATGCGGACAAACTGGTGAACCGCTGACCCGCCGCCGAGAATGGCGAAATCATCGATCTCGACATGCCCGCCCAGAAGAGCGCCCTGGGCCAGAATGACGTTGTCGCCGATGCGGCAATCGTGTGCGATGTGGGCCGCGCCCATGATCAGACAGCGATCACCGATTTTTGTCAGCATACCGCCACCTTCGGTGCCGGTATTCATGGTGACGTATTCACGAATGATATTGTCGCTGCCAATTTCGAGGCGCGAATCTTCACCGGCATATTTCAGATCTTGCGGTTGTTGTCCGATTGAGGCGAAAGGGAAAATCTGCGTGCCTTCACCGACCGAGGTCTTGCCCTCAACAACGACGTGCGATTTGAGGATAACCTTGTCGGCCAGCGTAACGTTCGGGCCGACACACGAATAAGGGCCGATTTCAACGTCCGCACCGATGACCGCACCATCCGCGATAATCGCCGTCGGGTGAATGTTGCTCATTCGCTGTCCTCTGGATCGACGATCATGGCGGTAAATGTGGCTTCGGCGCAGACGGCATCGTCAACTTTGGCAACAGCCTGAAATTTCCACACAGGACCGCGCGCACGTTCCTTGGTGACGTGGATATACATGCGGTCACCGGGCACGACGGGTTTGCGGAATTTGGCGTTCTCGATACTCATGAAATAGACCAGCTTGTTCATGCCCTCATCACCCAGGGTATGAACAACCATCACGGCAGACGTTTGTGCCATGGCCTCGACGATCATTACACCGGGCATGATCGGCTGGCCGGGGAAATGCCCCTGAAACTGCGGCTCGTTCATCGTCACATTCTTGATACCCATGGCGCTTTCCCCGGCAACAATATCAATGACCTTGTCGACCAGCAGCAAAGGATAGCGATGGGGTATCAGGTTCAGGATGCGGCCAATATCCGCCGACCCGACTTCCGTTGATCCTTCAGGACCCGATTTATTCCCGTCACTCATTTCCGTGTCCTCTTTTCCTTGAGCATTTTGGCCAGCATTATCGATTGTCGATGCCAGTCCCGTATGGGCTGAGCCGGTGTGCCGCCCAGTATAGCGCCTGCCTCAACATCCGAAACCACGCCGCTCTGGCCGGCGATTTGTGCGCCGGCACCAATATTCAAATGTCCGGAAACCGCAACCTGCCCGCCGAGGACAACAAAATCGCCCAGCACCGAACTTCCGGCAACACCGGACTGGGCGACCAGAATACAGCCTCTGCCCAGTTGGACGTTGTGCGCAATCTGGACCAGATTATCGATCCAGCACCCTTCGCCGATTACAGTGTCGGGGCCACTGCCCCGATCGACGCAACTGTTCGCGCCAATTTCGACGTCGTCATGGATAATCACGCGGCCGAGTTGCGGCACCTTGACGTGGCCGGTCGCGTCCGGCGCGAAGCCAAAGCCGTCCTGTCCGATCCGCACACCGGGATAAAGACGCACACGGCTCCCGATGATACTGTGACTTATTGATACGTTTGCCCCGACCCGGCAGCCATCACCCAGCGTGACACCGTCACCAATAACAACGTTGGCAGCGATCTGACATTCCTTGCCAATTTCGACCGACGCGCCGATACAGGTGCCGGGGCCGATTGAGGACCCGGTGCCCACTTTTGCAGTGGGATCAATCGTCGCGGCCGGCGAGATCAAACCATCCCCCGAACCTTGCGGGTAGAAAGCCTGGGCCGCAAGGGCGTAAGCCTTGTACGGTGCGTCACTGAATAGCAGCGACATTCCCGCCGGTGCCCGATCAGCAAACTTCGCGCGCATGATGCAGGCCCCTGCCCGGCTTTCGCCAAGGGCATCAAGGTATTTTGTATTGTCGAGAAAGGTAAGATCGTCGGCGGTCGCCGTATCCAGCGGACTGACGTCGCTCAGCACATCACTGCCGGTTACGTCGGGTGCCGGCTCGGCCCCCGACCTTTCAGCGATTTCCAAAATCGAGAACGGCCCGGCCCGATCAAAGAACCGATTGTCGGCCATCGATAACTACTTTTTCGCCGGCGCTTCAGTCGGCGGCGGTACCTTGACGTCGGGAAGTGCGACATTGAGTTTTTCGAGCACGGCTTTGGTGATGTCGAGATCGCGGCGGGCAAAAAGAATCTGGCGACGTTCAACGACAATATTGAAGCCCCACTCGGTGGTGAGTCCGGAAACGATCTTGCGAATAGCACCGTCCACGACCCGCATTGACGTGTTGAAACTTCGGTCCAGCATTCGCGTTCGTTCCTGGACCACACGTTGCACCTTGGCCACAGAATCTTCAAACTTGCGCAGTTTTCCGGCAAAAACTTCTGCCGACAACAATGGGCGCTGACGCTTCAGTTCTTCGCGATCTTCCCGCAGTTTTCTTTCGCTGGCGGCGATATCAACACCATAGGCCGTGCGATAGGCGTCAATTTGTTTGCGAATGCTTTCAGCGGCGACAGACTGGCGGAGTATCTTTTGTGAATCAAGATAGGCGATAACCGCCGGCTCCAGTTTGGCGGCATAAGCTTTGGGCGCAAGCGCGCCGAACAAAACGATTATCGTCGCAAGCGCCACAACGCCTCGAATTCTGGAATACATTTGTCGTCTCATTGCAGTTGTGATGATCCTTCGGAGAAAAATATCAGAAACGTGTACCAAAGCTAAACCGGAAGAATTCCGTCTCGTCAAAGCTTTCTTTCACAATCGCCTCGGTGAAATCCATGCGAATAGGGCCCATCGGTGAACGCCACAATATACCAACACCCATAGACAGGCGAGTTGCACCGGTATCGTTGACGCTGGACGAATCATCCAGATCAGGTCGGGCGAGCGAGCCAAATTCTGTGAATACATCGCCGGATACACCAAATTCATCGAATGGCCCCAATGGAAACCGCACCGATCCGCGGCCAACATAATAGATGGTTCCGCCCAACGCGTCCGAGGTCGCCGGGTCACGTGGTCCGACGCCAGCCGCTTTAAATCCACGAAAACTGGTTCCACCGAGGAAATATCGATCTGACAATCGTACGTTTTCGCCTAGACCGAAAATGTTGCCGAAGTCATAGGAAAGATTTCCAACCAGACTTTCGGTAAAGGGATGATACCAGGATACGCTGGCATTCGTCCTGAGATAACGGACGCTACCGCCCAGTCCGGCAAGATCCTGACCAAATCGGGCGACATAACCATCTGACGGCAACAGGACATCGTCACGAAGGTCGTATGTAAGGTTATAGCCGACTGACGATGTCAAACGCACACCTTCTTGGCTTCGAATAAATCTGGACGCGTCACTGCCTACGTTTTCGACGGTATCCTGACGCAGCGTGTAGCGAACCGACTGGCGCAAATTCTTGGCGATCGGGAACGCGGCGCGCAGAACGGTCCCCGTGCTCCCTTCGTCATAGGAACTCTGGGTCTGAAAATCCCGCTGGGTGTTAAAGAGATCAAATCCGGCGGCCAGGTCTCGCTCAAGGAAATAAGGTTCGGTAAATGACAAATCGATCCGCTGACGCGAACTTGACAAATTCAGCCCCAAACGCAGGATTTGCCCGCGACCAAGCAGATTGCGTTCGCTCAAACTGATATCGCCGACGATTTTTTCCTGCGTCGAAAACCCGGCGCCAAAACTCAACTCACCAGTCGATTTTTCCTTCACATCTACTGTGATAACCGTCCGGTCATTGGCGGGACTGGCACCGGCACCGCCAAGGGTTTTATCGTCCAGCAGACCGCGGTCATCCTTGATCTCAACTTTGTCAAAATAGCCAAGCGCCCTGATATCTCGTCTGGACTGCCTTAGCTTGGCGGTATTGAAGGCATCACCTTCAGCCAGCTGAAATTCCCGACGAACCACTTTGTCGAGGGTTCGGACATTGTTCACAATATCGATGCGATCAACATAAACTCTCGGTCCCTCACGGATTTGATAGGTGACATCAATTGTCCGCTCTTCCCGATTACGCTTCGCAAGGGGACGGATATCGACGAAAGCATAACCAAGCCGCCCGACTTCAAACGTCAAATCCTGGATCGATTCCTCTACCAGGTTTGAATTGTAGGTATCGTTCGACGCTGTTTTCAAAAATCCGTAAAAACGATCCGACTCCAGATCCTCAAGCTCGGTTTTGACTTTAACCTCGCCAAATTTATAAAGTTCGCCTTCGTCCAGTGTGAAAGTAACGAAAAAGTCCTTGCGGTCACGTGACAATTCCGCGACCGCTGTGACGACACGGAAATCGGCAAAGCCCTTCGACATATAGTGACGACGCAACAATTCGCGGTCAAAAGTCAGGCGATCAGGATCATACTTGTCATTGCTGGAGAAAAACCGGTACCAACGCGCTTCTTTGGTTGCGACTTCGGACCTGAGTTGACCGTCGGTGAACGCTTGATTGCCGATGAAATCGATTTTTCTGATTTCGGTCAACGAACCTTCGGAAATCTCAAAAACCAGATCGACACGGTTCTGACCGCGTTGAATAACTTTGGGTTCCACCGAGGCGGCAAAACGTCCGCTTCGACGATAGCGCTGAACAAGTCGTTGAACATCGGCTTGAACGCGAGATTGCGTAAAGACTGTGCGCGGGCGCAATTGAATTTCGGTTTCCAGTTCTTCGTCATCGATCCGCTTGTTGCCCTCGAATGCCAACAGATTAATGATCGGGTTTTCAACCACATTTACGACAATGGCCTGCCCGGCCCGCCTGATTGTCACATCGGCGAAAAGACCCGTGGCATAGAGTGCCTTGAGAGATCGGTTAACGGCATCGTTCGAAATCGGATCGCCAATTGCGACGGTCATATAGGCCCGAACCGTATCGGCCTCGATGCGCTGATTACCTTCAACTTCGATTGCCGCGACGACGCCGTTCGCCGCATTTTGGGCTACGGCCTCATGATCAATCACGAAAACACTGCAGACACCCAGGATCGCCACAAATAGTGCCGCCAGGACAGTCTTGGATATGCGAGAGATTATTCCCCCAGGTTCAGTCATCAAGAAAACACCCGATTAAGATGCTCGAACACGTCCAGGCGCACGAGATCGTTCCACAACGCAAACAACATCAGGGTAATAACAAGGACGAGGCCAATACGAAAGCCGAATTCCTGTGCTTTTTCCCCTAATGGCCTTCTGAATACAGCTTCATAGGCATAAAACACCAGATGGCCACCATCCAGCACAGGGATTGGAAAAAGGTTAATAAGTCCAAGTCCTATAGAGATAATCACGGTCAGACCCAATATTGATTCAAATCCCATCTGGGCCGCCTGCCCCGACATCTGGGCAATGCCGATGATACCCCGAAGTTCGTCGGCGGGCCGGGTGCCGACAATCATGCGCCAGACATTCTTCAAAGTCAGAACGCTCAGGCGATAGGTTTCCCGCGTAGCATACCAGACTGCCGCGACAGGACCGTGTTTGACATGCGCCCGACCGCCCCGGCTGACACCGAGAAATCCTCTTTCCTGGACATTTTCGAACCGGTCCGTAAACGTTCTGGAACCCGGGATGACCGTCATGGGCAGCGTCGAACCTTCGCGCTCAACCAGGACTTCCAGTGCAATGCCGGGACTGGTCGCGATGATGATTTGCAGTTCTTCAAAACGTTCAATCGACTGGCCATCGATCTGGATGATCCTGTCACCGGATTGCAAACCAGCGCGCGACGCTGCTGTATCCGGGATTACATCGTCAACGACCGGCGGTGTAAACGATTGGCCGACGGTCGCAAACACGATCGCCAGGATGGCAATGGCAAAGAGAAAATTCGCAGCCGGTCCGGCTGCCACGACGGCGGCACGGGCGTAGAGCGGCTGATCATGGAAAAGACTTTCGCCATCAGCCAGGACGATTTTTTCTTCGGATTTGCGAACTGATGAGGGATCTTCATCACCGAGAAACTTGACGTATCCACCCAGCGGCAACCAGCCAATTTTCCATTGCGTGCCGGACTTGTCTTTCCAGCTGTAAATCGCCCGGCCAAAACCGATGGAGAAGGTCTCCACCGTAACGCCAAACCAGCGGGCAACCGAGTAGTGACCCATTTCGTGCACGAACACCAGAATGGTGAGCAGTACGAGGAAAGGCAAAATGTATATGCCGACGCCGCTAATTGTTTCAATCATCTCAGCCGTCCTTACGCCGTACCGGCAAGCTGGAGAACGCTACTCGAAGCGACACGTCGAGCTTCGGCATCGATGGCGACAACATCTTCGAGATTGCCGGGATTCGCATTTTCTGAACTCTCGAGCGTTTGTTGGACAACTCGCGCAATGTCGAGAAATCCGATTTGATCCTTGAGGAAACCGGCAACCGCGATTTCGTTGGCTGCGTTGAGAACCGTCGGCGCAGAACCCCCAACAACCAGCGCCTGACGCGCCAGACGCAGAGCTGGAAATCTTGTTTCATCCGGTTTTTCAAACGTAAGCTGGCCGATTTCAGCCAGATCGAGCCGGGCCACAGGCGTTTCCACACGTTCCGGCCAGCCCAGCGTGTAGGCAATCGGCGTGCGCATGTCCGGCGTTCCCATTTGCGCCAGCACCGAACCATCCGAATACCCCACCATGCTGTGGACGACGGATTGTGGATGGATCAGGATTTCAATTTGATCTTCCGGCATGGCAAACAAATGGTGCGCCTCGATCAGCTCCAGCCCCTTGTTCATCATCGTTGCCGAATCAATCGAAATTTTTGCTCCCATATCCCAATTGGGATGGGCAACGGCCTGAGCCGGTGTGACATGTGCCATAACAGCGGTATCAAGTGTTCTGAAGGGCCCGCCGGACGCCGTCAGAATGATCCGTTCAATGGAGTCACGTCGTTCAGTCTCGAACACCTGAAAAATTGCGTTGTGCTCAGAATCAACAGGCAGCAGAGTTGCGCCGCTGGATTTGACGGCCTCCATCATCAGGGGTCCGGCGCAGACAAGGCATTCCTTGTTAGCCAGAGCGACGACCGCACCTCGTGACACCGCTGTCATGGTCGGACCAAGCCCTGCCGCGCCGACGATTGCTGCCATAACCCAGTCAGAGGGTCTTTCTGCCGCCTCAATCAAAGCCTGTGCGCCGGCCGACACGTCGACATCTGTGCCCGACAGCGCTGCCTTCAATTCCTCAAATTTGCTTTCATCACCGATAACGACGGCGCGAGGGCGCAGTCGAACTGCCTGTTCGATCAGTTTTTCGACATTACGATACGCGGTTAAGGCAACGATGTCGAAATCGCCCCGACGTCGCTCAATCAGGTCGAGCGTATTGCAGCCCACGGAGCCCGTCGAGCCAAGCACGCTAACCCGCCTGGGTGATGACGCAGGGTCAACCTGATTGTTCAACATACTCAACGCCATACGGTGGCTCCACCCGATAAGATAATCACTGCGGCATATACCACGGCTACAAACAGCAAGCTATCCAGTCGATCAAACAATCCGCCGTGGCCGGGAATAATTGTGCCCGAATCCTTGACGTTGAAATGGCGTTTAATCGAAGATTCGAATACATCACCAATTTGACCAACGATTGCGAGAATAGCACCGGCCACGACCAAATACTTGAAGCTTTGCACGCCCACCAGCCAACCTGCCGGAAATCCGATCAATGCAGCAGTGGCGGCACCGCCCAACAGACCGGCCCAGGTCTTGTTCGGGCTTATACCGGGAGCCATTTTTGGGCCACCAATCAAGCGGCCAAAAACATAGGCTCCGGTGTCAGTTGCCCAGACAACAAACAATAACCAGACGACCGTCGCCAATCCCGTCGATGGTTCGCGCCTCAGCCAGATCAAGGCGAGGATTGGCACGATGATATAAATCGACCCCATCAGGGTCCAGACCATATGACGTCCGCCCCGCATTCCCGCGGAGGCCAGACTGCCAACCCCTGCAATACCCAGCGACCAGTACATTTGATCAAGCTGAAGCAATACGCCCGATGCGACTATTGTCCCGGCGAGCAACCACACATGTATGCCCTTGCCACTACCCTGACACAGGCGGTCCCACTCAACGTTCATCAGCAGACCTGCAACGATAGTAAGTCCGAGAAAATACCAGCCGCCAAGCCATACCAGCACGATCGCCACAGGAGCCATGACCAGGCCGGATATGATACGCAGACGCAGGTTGTCAGACGCTTGATCAGCCACGCGTTTCGCCGTATCGACGGTCACGGCGGTGAAATTCCTCGATGGCATCCGAAAGTGATTCCCGGGTGAAATCAGGCCAGAGCGTGTCGAGAAAAATCAGCTCCGTGTACGCTGTCTGCCATAACAAAAAATTGCTCAGACGCTTTTCACCACTGGTACGAATCATTATGTCAGGATCGGGTACGCCGGCGGTGTGCAAGTTTGCCGACACCATGTCTTCATCGATGTCACCGGGGTCCAGCTCTCCTGCTGCAACGGACCGGGCGATGGCGCGGCAGGCCACGACGATCTCCTTGTGGCCGCCATAATTCACAGCAATTTGTAGCGTCAGGCCCGAATTTCCAGCGGTTCTGTTTTCGGCTTCCTCGATCAGGCGGATGATATCTTCGGCCAGGCCTTCGCGATCACCAATGCAGCGCAAACGAACATTGTTTTTGTCGAGGTCCTTGATTTCGCGTTTTAGATAAAGCCGCAACAACCCCATAAGGTCGTCAACTTCGTTGGCGGGACGTTTCCAGTTTTCCGACGAAAAAGCATAAAGCGTCAAATATTTGACACCGATTTCCCGACAACTCTCAACCGCTACACGCACGGCCTCGGCACCACGTTTATGTCCGGCGACGCGCGGTAACCCACGCGCTTTTGCCCAGCGCCCGTTGCCATCCATGATGATCGCAACGTGAACCGGTGGCTGAAGTGTTTGACTGGTTGAGGCGACGGCTTCCATGATCAGACCCGCATGATGTCTTCTTCTTTGGCCGCCATGGCATCATCGATCAATTTGATCGTGGCGTCCGTCATCTTCTGAATTTCGTCGCCCCACATGTGATGCTCATCCTGGGAAATTTCATTGTCCTTTTCCATGCGTTTGAGCTCATCCATGCCGTGACGACGCACGTTACGCACGGCAATACGTGCTTCTTCGCCATACTTGTGGGCGATTTTTGTCATTTCCTGGCGGCGTTCCTCGTTCAGTTCGGGGATCGGCAGCCGGATGAGCTGGCCGTCAGTCGCCGGATTGAGGCCCAGCCCGGAATCTCGGATCGCCTTTTCTGTCGCCGAGACCATCGATTTATCCCACACCTGCACGGTCAGCAACCGGGCTTCCGGCGTGCTCACCGTGCCGACCTGATTGATCGGCATCATCTGTCCGTAGGCATCAACCATGACCGGATCGAGCAGGCTGACGCTGGCGCGACCCGTTCTCAAACCGCCGAATTCCTTTTTGACAGCTTCCAGTGCGCCGGTCATGCGTCGCTGAATGTCGTCGATATCTGGATCAGCCACTGTCGCTTCCCCCTTCGCAAATGATTGTTCGCGTCCCCGCGCCCTTTAACACCTCGGCAAAAGCGCCTGAATTGTGAATTGAGAACACCAGGATCGGTATCTTGTTTTCTCGCGCCAGACTAATCGCAGAGGCATCCATAACCTTGAGGTCTTTCGCCAATACCTCAAGGTAATCGAGACTATCATATCTTGCAGCATTCGGGTCTTTTTGCGGATCGGCTGAATATACGCCGTCAACCTGTGTGCCTTTCAACAAGGCGTCACAACTCATTTCCGCCGCCCGCAATGCCGCTGCGGTATCTGTGGTAAAAAACGGGTTACCCGTTCCGGCAGCGAAGATAACGACCCGCCCCTTTTCTAGATGGCGAACCGCACGGCGGCGAATATAGGGCTCGCTCACCGTTGTCATGGGGATCGCCGACAAAACACGGGTCGGTACATCTGCACGTTCGAGGGCGTTTTGCACAGCCAGCGCGTTGATGACAGTGGCCAGCATGCCCATGTAATCGGCGCTGGCCCGTTCCATGCCTGCTGCCGCACCGGCAATACCCCGGAAGATATTACCGCCGCCAATCACGAGGCAGATTTCAGCTCCAATTTTGTGAACTTCACGAATATCGGCGGATATACGTTCGACCGTTTCGTGGTCAATGCCGTATTCGCCGTCGCCCATTAATGCCTCGCCCGAAATCTTGAGAAGGACGCGACGGTATTTTAGGGCAGAAGTCATTGAAAAACCTCAATTTTTACGCGATTCGTACACACGCAATTCACTCGATACACATACGCCCGGAAGCTTGCCAGCAACCGGGCGCAGAAATATTACACCAAACGTTTGTCGAGGCGAACCCCGTGAGGCGGAAAAATCCGCCTGAAACCAAAGATTATCCGCCGACCTGGGCGGCAACCTCGGCTGCAAAGTCTTCTTCTTTTTTCTCGATGCCTTCGCCGATCTCAAAACGGGCAAAACCAGTCAGTTTGACCGGCGCACCAACGTCCCCGGCGGCGTTCTTCACGACATCGGCGATTTTGGTTTCGTTATCGATAACAAAGGTTTGCTCGGTCAGCACAACTTCCGAGTACCACTTGCGAATGCGGCCTTCGACCATTTTCTGGGCAATTTCCTCGGATTTACCGGATTCCTTGGCCTGATCGACCAGGACGGCACGTTCCTTCTCAACCGCATCCGGGTCGAGATCGTCAACCGTCAACGACTGCGGCTTGGTTGCAGCGACGTGCATGGCAATCTGCTTGCCAAGGGCGTTGAGCTGATCCTTGTCACCGTCGGATTCAAGTGCGACCAGAACGCCGATTTTGCCGAGATTGGTTGCGGTCGCGTTGTGAACATACGTCGCGACAACGCCTGTCCCGACTTTCAGTGCCGCCATGCGGCGGATCTGAATGTTCTCGCCAATTGTGCCGACCATTTTGGTGGCTTCATCAGCAAGCGAGCCTTCGCCGCCCGGGAAGGATGCGGCTGAAGCCACATCGATATCACCCGTCGCGTCAAGCGCCATACTGGCGACCGCCGTGACAAAGCCCTGGAAGGCATCGTTACGTGCGACAAAATCGGTTTCGGAATTGACTTCGGCGACGGCGGCGACACCTTCGCCGGCAGCTACGCCGACCAGACCTTCAGCCGCAATACGACCGGACTTCTTGGCCGCAGCCGCGAGGCCCTTGGTCCGCAGCCAATCCTGGGCCGCTTCCATCTCGCCGTTGTTTTCGGTTAAAGCTTTTTTGCAGTCCATCATGCCGGCGCCGGTGCTCTCGCGTAGCGCCTTTACTGCCGCTGCTGTAATTTCAGCCATTGTTCTTCCTCACGCAGATTATGCGTTCATGTTCGGGGTTCGAAAATATTCGGGCGGCCAGCAACTGGTGCGAGGCCGCCCGGACATTGGTTCAGGCTTCAGGCTTTGCTTCTTCAGCAGGCGCTTCGGCCGGTGCTTCTTCAGCCGGCGTTTCGGCCGGTACTTCTTCGGCTGCCGCCGCTTCGATCGCTTCCGCAATCTCTTCGATCGGCGCTTCAACGGCGTCACCGATATCAACGCCGGAATCCGACATCTCTTCGCGAATACCGTCAAGTACCGAACGCGCAATCAGATCGCAGTAAAGGGTGATCGCACGCAGCGCATCATCGTTCCCCGGTACCGGATGCGTAATGCCTTCCGGGTTGGAGTTACTGTCGATGATGCCGATTACCGGGATGTTCAGCTTGCGAGCTTCCTGAATGGCGATCTCTTCCTTGTTGGTGTCGATCACGAACAGAATGTCGGGCAATCCACCCATTTCCTTGATGCCGCCCAATGCCCGTTCGAGCTTGTCGCGCTCGCGGGTCATGCGCAGAAGTTCTTTTTTGGTCAGGCCAACCTGATCGTTCTCCAGCGCTTCATCGAGTTTCTTGAGGCGTTTGATCGATTCAGAGATGGTTTTCCAGTTAGTCATCATGCCGCCGAGCCAGCGGTGATTGACGTAGTACTGGCCGCACAGCTTGGCCGCTTCAGCAACTGCTTCCGAGGCCTGGCGCTTGGTACCGACAAACAACACGCGACCGCCACCCGACACGGCATCACGTACTTCCTGCAGCGCGTTGCGCAGCAACGGTACGGATTGCTGAAGATCTAGGATGTGAACGCCGTTGCGCGCGCCAAAGATATAGCGGCCCATACGGGGGTTCCAACGGTGTTTCTGGTGACCAAAGTGAACGCCGGCTTCCAATAGCTGACGCATCGTGAATTCAGGCAGAGCCATTCTGCATTATCCTTTTCCGGTTAGTCCGCCGCAGGAAGTCGTCCATTTCACCGAATAGTTTGTGAGCCGGACACCGGAGGGACATTCCGGGGATTTTGATCCGGACGTCCATTTCCCGCGTGAGGGTTATGCGCCGCACCATGCGGACGCGGGCGGGTAATACCGCCCTTACGCCCGGGATGCAAGCGTTTTCGCCCAAAACAGGCGTATTTACTGGTCTTCGGGAACATACAGGTCTGTGGGGCTGCATGCAGCCTTTCATAAACCATGATATGAAATTACCCTGAGTTAGATAAACGACCCACTACGAACTGATTTTTTCGGAGCGTTGGTATATGCGAACACAAGTCGCCATCATTGGTGCAGGCCCGTCCGGTCTGCTGTTATCCCAGTTATTGCACCTCAAGGGGATCGACAGCATCGTGCTGGAAAGGCAGACCCGGGAATACGTTCTGGGCCGTATTCGTGCCGGCGTGCTGGAGCAGGGATTAACCGATCTTCTGCGTGAAGCCGGCGTTGGCGAGCGAATGGATCGCGAAGGCCTGGTTCACGAAGGTTTCGACATCGCTTTCGGCGGCCAACATCATCATATCGATCTCGCCGGTCTGACCGATGGCGCGACGGTCATGGTTTACGGCCAGACGGAAGTCACGCAAGATCTGTTCGAAGCGCGCGATGCGATGGGCGGAACAGTTATCGAAAGTGCAGCCAACGTCATGCCGCACGATGTCGAAACGGATGCGCCTTACGTGACCTACGACCTGGACGGCGAGTCCCATCGTATTGATTGTGATTTCGTTGCCGGCTGTGACGGTTTCCATGGCGTCAGCCGCACCGTCATCCCCGACAATGTTCTCAAGACCTTTGAACGCGTCTACCCCTTTGGCTGGCTGGGCATTTTATCTGATACACCGCCCGTTTCCGACGAATTGATGTATGTCCATCATGATCGGGGCTTTGCGCTCTGCTCACAGCGCTCGATGACCCGCAGCCGCTATTACCTTCAATGCACCCTGGCGGAAGATGTACGCCAGTGGTCCGATGACCGGTTCTGGGAAGAACTTAAACGGCGCTTGCCGGAAGACGCCGCAAGTTCCCTGGTGACCGGACCCTCGATTGAAAAAAGCATTGCGCCCTTGCGCAGTTTTGTCGCCGAACCCATGCGCCATGGCCGGTTGTTCCTTGCCGGTGACGCTGCTCATATTGTGCCACCCACAGGTGCCAAGGGTTTGAACCTGGCCGCCTCCGACATCTATTATCTGTCACGTGGCCTGGTCGACCACTATGGCAAGGCCGACGATAACGGTATCGAGACATATTCAGAGAGGGCACTGCGCCGGGTCTGGAAGGCCGAACGCTTTTCATGGTGGATGACGTCAATTCTGCATAATTTTACAGAAGTCAGCCCTTTCGACCGGCGTATCCAGCGTGCTGATCTCGACTATCTCGTCACCTCTCGCGCGGCAATGACAGCTCTGGCCGAAAACTATGTTGGTTTGCCTTACGATTGATATCAGGCACCTCTGAGACAATCATTTGATATCCCGGCCTTTGAATTATTGAGTTGCAGGGGCCATCAACAAGAGCGTACAAGAACCTGTCAGAGCCGGTCGATTTAGCGACCGGACGGTTATTTTTTGATTTGATTTGCATACCACAGGTTGAATAGAATTAATTTTTGACCGAATTCTTTCACATTGCGAAATTCTTTGTCTGGCAATTCACGTAACCAATTATTAAAATAGGCACATGCGGAATTTAGTAATCTTGATGGCATTCGTTCTCAACGGATGCGCGGCACCCATCGTTGGTGTCATGTCGATTGATCAGATGTTCTCAGTATTTTCACTGGCATCAACTGTTCTCACGGGTAAAAGTTTTGGTGACCATGCAATGGACGTGGCGACCGGCGACGATTGCCGTTTGTTTGAAGCTGTCGTCCGGATTGATCGGAAAGTCTGTGAACCCTCAGGTTCGCTCGAGACCAGAAAAGATTACAAAGGCGTCAATACGATTGTCAGTTTGCTCGACGAAAGTGACCTGCCAAATCCGATGATTGGCCTCAAAACCAAGCCGATCGCACACGAAAATAAATGGTATCGCGCCAGTTTTGATATGGAGCGCTAGACCGTTATAGGTCTTCAGGCGCTGAAATCAGTCAGGTTCGGGACAGCTTTCGGCGCGTCTTCAGTCGTCCCTCCTGAAATATCGATATCCAGTGTTTGAGGTCGGGGTTGGGCAGCGGCTGCCTTCTTGACCGGCTGGATCTGAACCCGACCGGCAAAATCGTCAAAAAAAGCTTCCAGATCGCCGGCTTCGACGACGCCGACCTTGTCCATTGCCTCGGTCAGTTTTCGCATCTCCTCGGCATTCATCATCGACATCAGTCGACGTGCGCGGTCCTCACCGATTGCGCGGAGCATCAGAGCGGCTTTTCGCGGGCCGACCATATCATCAAGAATAGTGTTTCCTGCCAACGTACCCTGCCCTCCATCGGGCTTGAACTGTGCTTCGCGTATTACCTGATCACATCAGGTTTGCCACCAGGTAACTGCCGGACAATGGCATCCGGTGATTAAGGGAACCCTAACATCAAAAGCTCCGTTTTTCGAGTTTGGCTCGAAATTTTTTGCCGTCGGTGACAGAATGCACCGACGATGGCGAATTGATTGCGAGACGGAGTTGAGATGAGCAAGACAGCGGATCAAGCGACGGTCGATGTCAGCGATGTCACCGACTGGCTTGTCGAAGGGGCACCGGGTGCGCCCTTGTCACAGGACATATTGTTGCGGCTTGCGGAAAAAATGCTGGAATGCGGCCTGCCGATCAGCCGCGCCGCCGTCTTCGTCATGACACTGCATCCCAACGTTATGGGCCGGGCCTTCTTCTGGCGTGAGGGAGCGACAGAAGTTGAAGTCGGTGAGGCGCCGTACAGCATTCTCGACAGTGATGAGTTTCAGAAAAATCCGGTTGCTCAGGTCATCGCCACATCGTCGGAGATCCACCGGCCGCTCGCCGATCCGGATTGCCCGATTGATTTTCTGATGCTGCAGGGATTACGTGATGAAGGCGTCACTGACTACATCATGCTGCCGCTCATCTTCACCGACGGCCAGGTACATGCCGCCAGCTTCTCCACTCATCAGGCGGGCGGGTATTCGGAAGCAGAACTGACGGCAATCCGTCAGATCCGTGCACCGCTTTCCCGTCTGGCCGAAGTCATGGCGCTGCGGCGGGTGACACGTAACCTGCTGGACGCTTATCTCGGTCATCAGTCCGGCGAAAAAGTTCTGGCCGGAAAGATTAAACTGGGCGATGGCGAGGATATTCACGCCGTCATCTGGTTTTGCGATCTGCGCGGATCAACGCCGCTGGCGGATTCGATGACGCGCGCGCAATTCCTCGATTTGCTGAACGTCTACTTCGAGTGCATGGCCGGCGCTGTGCTTGATGGCGGTGGCGAAGTCCTGCGTTTTATCGGCGATGCTGCCCTTGCGATCTTCCCGGTCGACCTGGACACCTCGAGCTATACAGAGACCTGCAACAAGGCCGTCGCTGCCGCCAATGATGCCATCGCCCGTATGGCCGTCGTCAACGCGGCTCGGAACGACGCCAGCGTTCCGGAACTTGAGTTCGGCATTGGCCTGCATCTCGGCGATGTCATGTATGGCAATATCGGCACGCCCGAACGTATTGAGTTCAGTGTCATTGGCGCTGCCGCCAACGAAGCCGCCCGCATCGAAGGGATGTGTAAATTACTGGGCAGCAATTTTCTGATATCCGAGGAAGTCGAAAAACATCTGGATACGGACTGGCATTCGCTCGGCAAGCACGCCCTGCGCGGCGTCGGCGATCAGATCGAAATCTACACCCAGCCGGGCCAGGCTTGATTATTTGTCGCGCTGTTGCCGGGAAACTCCGTATGATGTCACCCTATGAGTAACCCTGTACCCGCCACCCCACGGCAAAATTCCTACCTTGTTTCGCTGGCCGGCCGACTGCCGTTTTTCTATGGCTGGATTGTCGTCGCCGTGGCTTTCGTGACGATGGCCATTGGAGTCAACGCCCGCACCTCGTTCTCATTGTTGTTCCCGCCGATCCTCGATGAGTTCGGTTGGAACCGGGGGGAACTGGCGGCAACGTTTTCCATCGGCTTCATCGTCTCGACGTTGTTTACACCCTTGATTGGCGCCCTGATGGATCGTTATGGGCCACGGCTCACTGTCACGCTGGGGGCCTCGTTTACCAGCCTCGGATTGTTACTGGCAACGTATTCAACGGCACTATGGCACTTTTATCTGACGCTCGGTGTCCTGGTTGTCGGCGGCTCGATCTTCCTGAGCTATATCGGTCATACCATGTTCCTGCCCAACTGGTTCAGCCGCCGGCGTGGACTGGCGGTCGGTATTGCATTTTCAGGCGTCGGAATTGGTTCCATCATCATGATGCCGTGGATGCAGATGACCATCGAGACGGCGGGCTGGCGGTCCGCCTGTCTGATGATCGCAGCAGTTGCCATGGTCGTTCTCGTGCCACTGAATATACTTTTTCAGCGCCGCCACCCCACAGATTTGTCGCTGGAACCGGATGGCGGCCCGGGTCCGGAACAATTCAATACTAAAACCGGCGAAGCGCTGAAGACAGACGGCATCGTCGACCGTGACTGGGCTGAACGCGAATGGACTCTCAGGCAAGCGATGAAAACAGGCCGGTTCTGGTGGCTTCTGACAGCCTTCTCCAGCGGACTTTATATCTGGTACGCTGTGCAGGTTCATCAAACGCGATATCTGATCGATATCGGCATCTCTGCGGAGACGGCAGCACTTGCATTGGGTTTTGTTGGTCTCGGCGGCATTGTCGGTCAGATCGGTGTCGGTTATCTCTCTGACCGGGTGGGGCGCGAATGGGCCTGGACGTTCTCAGCCCTCGGGTTTGTCGCGACTTACGCCTGCCTTCACATTCTACGCTTGTGGCCAGAGCAATGGCTGATGTACCTGATGGTCGTGATGCAGGGGTTTTTCGGCTACGGCCTCGCATCGGTTTTCGGTGCGGTGCCTGCCGATGTCTTTGCCGGCAAAAGCTACGGTGTCATCTTCGGCGTGTTGGCAGCGGCGGCCAGTGCCGGTGCTGCACTTGGTCCGTGGGCAACCGGGTTGTTGTTTGACTTTAACGGCGACTATGAGCTGGCCTTCAGCATCGCCATGGCTGTCGGTGGCTTGTCCATTGCCTCAATGTGGCTGGCGAGCCCCCGCAAAGTCCGGCTCGTGCCAGGACAAATTCGCCAGGACTAGGTCGCGCTCCCCTCGACGATATGCTGTCGAAATAATTGTCCGGCGGGACCGAGCGGGATTTCAGCGCGTTCAAGCAACATGATCGGCATCCGGGCCGGTGCTGAAAACTGCTTGATCGCCAGGCGTACGAATTCACCGTTATCCAGAGCTTCCGAGACCAAATGCTCTGGCATCATTCCCCAGCCCAGGCCTGCCCGTATCAGCCTGAACTTTGTCTCCAGATCCTGGACGCGCCAGATTCGCGCGCTGAACACGCCCCGATCCGGACTGGCTTCCGGTGCCTCCATGCTGGAGAGCACGATCTGGCGGCGGTCGCGCAGATCGATGTCGCCCGGATCGCTGGCCACGACGACCGGGATCATTTCGATATATCCGACGAAGACAACATCTCTGGCGTCGGCAAATTCAACGCCGCCGCCGCAAATTGCCATAGACGACCGCCCTTTCAGCACACGATCGCGGGCGACGATGCTTGTGGCCCGGATCAGCCGGAGTTCCGTGTTGGGGTAAGTATTGTCGAGCGCAATCAATGCCGGCTCAAACACTTCGAACGGCACCAGCTCATCGACGGCGATCTCGAGAAACGATTCCAGGCCCGCTGACATTTGAATGGCCTTCTTTTGCAGGTCGGTCGCGGCATTTGTCAGCACCTGAGCTTCGCGCAGCAATGCCTGTCCCGCCTCAGTCAGCACAGCCTTGTGGCCGCTGCGGTCAAATAACTGCACGTTCAGGACGGATTCGAGTGTCGACACGCCATAACTCACAACGTTCTGTGCCCGGCCCAGATGTCGGGCAGTGCCCGAGAAAGAACCAATATCGGCCGCGGTGACAAACATTTGCAGTTGATCGAGCAGATTTGGATGCATTTTTAACTCCATCGATTAAATCGACTGATATTACCATAATTATACCGGTTTTTTTGATGATTGGCTGCCCCCATCTATGAATTCGACGACAAAATTCAAAATCGAAGGGAATGTCAAAATGAAAAAATGGTTGATCATCGTGGCGACGGTCTTGCCGACACTGGCCTTTTTGGCCGCCGGATCGTTCAAGTTATCGGGTGCCGAGGAAATGGTGCAGAACTTCCAGAAGTACGGACTGCCCATTACCTTCATGTATTTCATCGGTCTGAGTGAAGTCGCCGGCGCCATCGGTTTGTGGCTCAAGATTGCCCCGGTTGGCGGCATTCAGCTTCGATTGCTGGCCGCTCTCGGTCTTTCAATCATCATGGTCGGCGCGATCGTCAACCACGCCATCCACGATCCCATCAGCATGGCGGTCCCGGCAGCGGTACTTCTGGCCATTCTGCTCTTTCTGGCGCAAACTTTCCGCAAGGACAGCGCGGAATCGCAACGTTCACAACTCGGATCTGAAACTGCATGAGCGAAAACGCAAACCTCCCCAGCCTTTATTTGCCACACGGTGGCGGGCCCTGCTTCTTCATGGAATGGACGCGGGGTCCGGCTGATACCTGGGACAAGACCAGGGTCTGGCTCGAGAACCTGCTCGTTGACGAGGCGATCAAACCGAAAGCAATACTGATCGTCTCGGCCCACTGGGAAAGCGAGGTTATCAGGGTAACGTCGGGCTCGAACCCGCCGCTGGTTTATGACTATTACGGTTTTCCGCCGCATACCTACGAACTGACGTGGCCAGCGCCTGGCGATCCGGCACTGGCAGCAAAAATTGTCTCGCTGCTGGGCGATGCCGGGATTGCCTGTGAACTGGAGGAAGAACGAGGATTTGATCACGGTGTCTTCGTCCCCATGAAGGTGATCAATCCGGCAGCCAACATCCCGACGGTCGTGCTCTCCCTGCGCTCGGACCTTGATGCCGGATTTCATCTTGATGTCGGCGCAGCACTTGCCAGCCTGCGCGATGAAGGCGTCCTGATTATCGGTAGCGGAAACAGCTATCACAATTTTGAAGGCTTCGGAGGGCGCGGCCTTGAGGATTCCCGAATATTCACCCGATGGCTGGGGGAAACCCTGTCACTCGGAGCTGATCAGCGCCGGGAAAAACTGACGAACTGGGCCGACGCCCCAAAAGCCCGCGAATGCCATCCACGCGAGGAACATTTACTGCCGCTGATGGTCGCTGCCGGTGCCTCGGGCGAGACAGGTCATGAAATATTTTCTGACGAAGTGATGGGAATACTGGCAGCGGGGTACCGCTTCGGTACATAATTAGCGATGTATCGCACCCGCTGCCCTGTCGCTTGAACGGATAATACCATTAATGAACCGGCGTGATTTAAGTGGTATGGCGCTGATGGTGGCGATTGGCGTGTTCTGGGGCCTGAACTGGCCAGCCGTCAAAATCATTCTGTCAGAAATTCCGCCATGGACGCTGCGCGCTGTTGGTATGTCGCTTGGCGCTGTTTTGCTTACGATCCTGGCGATCATGATGAAGCAAACCCTGCGCCTGCCGCACGCCGAACGCCTGACGCTGATCATCGCCGGATTGTTAACGGTGCTGGGCTTCAACGTCATGACGGCTTTTGGCCAGCTCCATACGCAGACCTCAACGGCCGCTATCATCGCCTTCACCATGCCGATGTGGGCGGCGGCCTTGTCGATTGCATTCCTTGGCGAAAAACCGACGATCCGCCGTATCGCATCACTGGCCGTTGGCATGTCCGGATTGCTGGTGCTGGTCTATGAAGACGTCACCGGCTTTTTTGAACAGCCACTGGGGCCCGCCTTCATGCTGGGTGCTGCATTATCCTGGGCCGCCGGAACGGTTGTTTTGAAGTCCCGCATCTGGTCCGTCAAACCGATCCCCCAGGCCGCCTGGATGCTCGGCTGCTCGGCCGTGCCCGGCATTATCGCCGCCTGGGTCTTTGAGTATGACGGCAACGTCGTCCTGCCGTCTTCGCCTGTCCTCGCCTTGCTGGTCTATCACATCCTCTTTCCCATGGTGATCTGCTATGCCGCGTGGAGCGTTCTGGTTGCCCGCCTGCCCGCGTCGGTCGCCGCCATGGGTACTTTGCTGGTGCCGATTGTCGGAGTTTTTTCAGCCGGCTATTTTCTCGGCGATGAACTGAGCTGGCAAAAGCTGACGGCACTTGCGCTTGTGCTCTTGTCGATTGTCTTCACCTTTGCCAGGATCAGCGATCGCCCGCGCCCGGACAAGGTGAGTTGATCGAAAATGAAACTGGTCAAGTGGCTTTCGATTGTTGTCGGCACCATCGCACTGATGATCGCAGGTGGTCTCTATTTTGCGTTGACCGACCTCAACGACCTCGACGATGAGGCGCGCAAAAAGGCACCGGGGAACTTCGTCCAACTCAGTGACGGCATGGTTCATTACCAGTGGCATGGACCTGCCGATGGCGACGTTACGGTTCTGGTCCACGGATTTTCAACGCCATCATTTGTCTGGCGAGGTGTCTTGCCATCCCTGACGGCGGCGGGATTGCGTGTGCTGAGTTATGACAATTATGGTCGCGGCTGGAGCGACCGCCCTGATGTCGACAACACACCAGCGCTGTTTGATCGTCAGCTCACGGAACTTCTCGCCTCGCAGGGCATTCGCCAACCCTTCAACCTGGTGGGCTATTCCATGGGTGGCGCCATCGCCGTCAACCACGTGGCAGATCATCCGGGGGCAGTCAAACGGCTCGCCTTGATTTCACCGGCCGGGTTTCCAAACAACGACGGCATGGTGACACGGCTGCTGGCATTGCTGAACGTCTCCGCCATCGCCGACCGGATATTGTCCCGGCCGCAGGTTTCGAGCAGCGCAATCCCGGACATCGTTGACCGCTACATCGAACAAATTTCATACAAGGGTTACCTGCGCTCCCTGATTTCAACCAATCAGCATTATCCGATGAACGGGATGCGCCCGATTTACGATGTGGTTGGCAAGGATAATTTACCTGTCGCGGCGATCTGGGGGGATGCAGACAAGGTCGTACCATACGACGGCGCAGCGCATTTGAAAAATTCGATCCCGCGTGTCCAGTTGACGACTATCGCTGGCGGGCCCCATTCAATTACCTATACCGAGTATGAAAAGGTCGCGGCGGCACTGGTCGGGTTCTTCCGATCTCAAGCAAAATGATTGAAAGAACGACATATGACTGAATTCACCATTAGCGACGCCGAGAAAGTCTACAAAAAAGGCTTCGCGCCGTGGGTGCAGGATCTGAACATTCTGTTTGATGCTATCGGCGACGGCACAGCGACTTTGCGTGTGCCGCCGTCCGACCGACTGAACCGCTTCGGTGGCATGGTCTGTGGTCAGGCCATTATGGCGCTGGCGGATACGGCGATGGTATTTGCCGTGGCCTCGTCAACGGGTGGATTTGTGCCGATGACGACCGTCAGCCAGTCGTCATCGTTTTTGCGCCCTGCCACGGATGCGGATCTGGTGGCCGTTGCCCGTGTCATCAAACGGGGGCGTCAGATCGTCTATGGGGAGGTCAATCTTTATACCGGCGATCCCGACAAACCCGTCGCCCATGTCACCAGCACCAACATGCTGCTTTGACCTTTAGAGCCAGCTTTCCTCGAACGCGAGGCTGCTCATGATTTCAACACCGGTCTCCGTCACCAGAACCTGATCTTCGAGCTTCACACCTTCCGCCGCGTCCTTCGGTCCGAGATAACTCTCGACGCTGAGCACCATGCCGGGCTCGATCACCGCATCATATCGACCGCGCTGGTCCTGCCAGAAAGCTACCGGGTATTCGTCACACATACCGACGCCATGCAGCAAGCAACTGTAGGTGTTGTAACCCTCTGGCAGCGTGCCAAAGCCGGTGGCAATGTCGCCCATTGTGGTGCCGGGCCTGACCAGCTCCATAATTTTGTTGAGGTGTTTGTAGGCCAGATCATAGGTCCGGCGCTGCTCGTCATTGGCCGGGCCCTCACCTGCCCGCCACGTACGGGAGATATCGCAGCAATAACCAAGCTTGCCGACCAGGTCGGTATCAAAAGCCACGAGATCACCATCTTCGATAACCCGGTCGGAACATTCGTTGTACCAGGGATTGGTGCGCGGGCCTGATGTCAGCAGCCGGGTCTCGATCCACTCGCCGCCCATGGCAATATTCTGTTGGTGCAGGACGGACCAGAGTTCCTGCTCCGTCATGCCCGGACGCATGGCTGCCTGCATGGCATGAACAGCGGTTTCGCAGCTGGCAATGGTTTCACGCATCGCGACCATTTCCATAGGCGTCTTGATCACCCGGACATGTTCGGCCAGGGCATTGCCGTCAATCACTTCAATGCCTTGTTTTTGCAGGGCCAAATACCCGATGAAGTCGAGCCGGTCGACAGCGAGCCGACGATTGCCGCCGCCATCTCGCGCCACCAGTTCGGCGATCTCGGCGGCCCAGGCGGTCGCAGCATTCTGCGATTCGTCGCCGGCCATCATGTAGCTCCACGAAATAGCCGGGCGCACTTCATCGATGGTCTTGATACCGTCCGCCAGATGGCCGCAGCTTTCAAACTCGAAATGAACGACCGGCCCTTCGGTCGGCACATACGCATAACGCACGGGGTTATGGAGGCTCCAGACCTGCATATTGCTGACGTCGACGGCATAGCGCACATTGATCGGATCAAGGAAGCAAACGCCGGCGAGGTCGGCCTCACGCAGTTTCAGGCGCAGGCGTGCAAGACGTTCCTGCCTCAGAACGTCGAGATCAACCCGGGAGGAAGTCGTAATCAAATCAAGACGGGGAGAGCACGTGAATGACGCGGTCGGCCAGCAGTTCCTTTGTCTTTGCACCATACGCCTTCATGTGCGGTGCCACGGCATGGGCCATCAGCGCATCAAGGCTCGCCCACTTTTCAATCACCACAAAGGTGTCATCGCCAAATTTGGTCTGGAATGGACCGACGTCAGCCGTGTCCACTGTCGCGCCATATTCAATGCAGCCGTCTTCAGCGTGTACCGCCGGCACATTGGCGTTAAACATTTCAAGAACTTCGGCGCGCTTGCCCGGTGTTGCGGTGATCACAGCAACGACATTTACCATACTCATAAAAAATTCTCCGTCTCTCGACTGTGGGTTTCTGAATTCCGGCACACACTAATGCGAACCGAGGGCTTTGATCAATGCCGCTGCTTCATCGGCCAGTTTTTTTGTCAAATCATGAGACGACATTTGACGCCCGAGCGACGCCGCCTGGCCCGACCAAAGTGATGAGAAATCCGCCCGTCCCTCTGCTTCCGCCTTCGATTTCAGCGGTGCCAGCCCCCCGCCCGCTGCCGGGAATGGCGGGGTATCGCTGGACATCGGGCCAACTTCGCGCATCACCCGATTGATCAGACTGCGCGCAGGGCGGCCCGAAAATAAATTGGTCAACGCCGTTTGATCGTCGCGGGCGTCGGCCAGGGCCGCACGATGCATATCCGTAATTTTGGCTTCAGGTGTGAACATGTAGGCCGTGCCGACTTGCGCCGCGGAAGCGCCGAGAGCAAAGGCCGCCGCGATCCCGCGACCATCGGTAATCCCGCCCGCTGCAATGACCGGCACATCAACCGCGTCAACAACCTGAGGCACCAGCGCCATCGTCCCGGCCTGGGTTGAAATATCATCAGACAGAAAAATCCCGCGATGCCCGCCTGCTTCATAGCCTTGCGCAATGATCGCATCGCAACCCTGGTCTGCCAGCCAGACAGCCTCGGCAACTGATGTCGCCGAACTGATGACCTGAGAACCGGCGGATTTGACCCGGGCCAGCAAGTCCGCCTCCGGCAGTCCAAAATGAAAACTGACGACTTCCGGTTTGAACTCCTCGACAATTTCGCACTGCATTTCACCAAAGGGCGCGCGCGCCACCGCCGGCGCAGAACTTGAGGTATCGAGCCCGTATTCCTCGTAAAAAGGCGCCAGGGTCTTGCGCCATGTCATTTCATGTTCCGCTGTTACATCAACCGGCTGGTGACAGAAAAAGTTGAGATTGATCGGATTTGAGGTTTGCTGACGGATTATGCCAACCTCGGCCCGCATGTTATCGGCACCGAGCATGGCGCACGGCAACGATCCAAGGCCGCCCGCTTGTGCCGCTGCAATCGCCATGGCTGATCCGCCGACGCCTGCCATAGGCGCCTGTACGATGGGTAATTCTATGTTGAAAAGATCAAGTATTTTTCGGTCCGGCCACATCGCATTCGCTCCCGTTGATCATCTGACCAAACGATAGAGCCAACGGCTACCCGGTTCCAGTCTCCCGAGTGCTATACGAATATGCCGAGGGCCGGAATTTGTGTACGGACATTGAGTTCCCTGAGGATGTCGAGATATTTTTCGATGGCCGCGACGGGGTCGTTATTATTTTTGGCAGCTTCAACTTCCGCTTCAAGCTGGCCAATCAGATCCTGTTTTTGATTTAGATGTTCGCTCGTGTATTGGTTGCCCGGAATGTCTGACAGAAATTCGGCCCCCCTTGAGCGCAGCGCCAAAAAATCGCTATCCGAAATCAGGTCGCGGGATCTGAGTTCTTTTGCCAGCTGATCAATCTGGACCGGCGAAATTTGCCGAAGGTCGAAGATCGGGAAGGCAACATCATCCTCGGCGGCAGTTATTGCCGCGGTCAAGGTCCCGGGCGGTTGATTAACGGCACGATTTTCGAGTGGCGAAAACAGGCTGGAAGTAATTGAATTCAGGTAACTATTTCCGATTTGCACGCATATCCCCTGATTCTTGTCGCAACGATTGAATTTGCTAACCCGAAATTCGATGCAACTTTTGAGCCATGCCCGGTGAGGTCTGAAAGTTCGTAATCAGCGACAAAAAGGCGCATGTTGAGCGGATAAACTCACCGCCAATCCATCTCTCTTCCGGAGAAACACTATGTGCCGTAGTATCCGAACGCTGTTCAATTTCGAGCCGCCGGCAACCGACGACGAGATCAGGGCTTCGGCATTACAGTTCGTCCGCAAGATCAGCGGTTTCACGGAACCTTCAATGGTCAATGAAGCCGTTTTCAGTCAGTCCGTTGAGGACGTTGCAGCTATTGCCCGCCAACTTGTTGATGGACTGGATACCAGACAGCCGCCACGCAACCGCGAGATTGAAATCGCCAAACGAAAAGCGAAGGCCGCCTTGCGATTTGGTTGACAACGTCAACTATTTACGTGTTATCGTCAATTATACTTGTTGAGCAACAGGGTGAGGACGATGCCATGTCACAAACTGCCGAACAGCACATCGCTGATTTTCGCGCTTTCAACCGGTTTTATACAAAGCAAATCGGTGTTCTGAATGAAGGCCTGCTCAAAAGCCCCTATTCACTTGCCGAGGCCCGCGTCCTCCTGGAGTTGGCGCAGCGCAAGACAACTTCGGCTTCCGACCTTGCCGGCGATCTCGGCCTTGATGCCGGATACCTCAGCCGCATCATCCGCAAGTTCAAAAAACTCGGCTTTGTCGATCAGGTCAATTCCGAGACCGACCGGCGCCGCAGTCTTCTAACCATCACCGATGAAGGTGCTGCAGCTTTTGCCATGCTTGACCGCGACTCGCACGATCAGATCGGTGAAATGATTGACCAACTGAACCCGGTGGAGAGGGATCGCCTGATCGGTGCCATGAAAACCATCGGCGGCATACTTGATCCGGAACGATCCGGCAAGGCACCGTTCGTGCTGCGGGCCCACCAGCCCGGTGACATGGGCTGGGTCACCCACCGCCAGGGCTATCTCTACTGGCAGGAATATGGCTGGGACAATACTTTCGAAGCGCTGGTCGGTGGCATTACGGCAAAGTTCATCGATGACTTCGATCCGGCGTGGGAGCGCTGCTGGATCGCCGAGCAGGATGGCGAGATCATCGGCTCGGTCTTTATCGTCAAACAGTCAAACAAGATTGCCAAGCTGCGTCTGCTTTACGTCGAACCAAAGGCCCGTGGCCTCGGACTGGGTCGCACCCTGGTCGAGGAATGCATCCGCTTCGCTCGCGGCAAGGGCTACAAAACCCTGACGCTGTGGACCAACGATTGCCTCGATGCCGCGCGCCAGATCTACGTCGACCAGGGGTTCAAATTGACGGCCGAAGAAAAGCACCACAGCTTCGGTGCCGATCTGATCGGCCAGAACTGGGATCTGGAATTGTAAGCGGCTAAATCTCGACAATCTCGACAATGCCCGGGGCCTGACCCATGGCTTCGCGGATGTCCGGTGTTATGGCGTAGCCCGCAGGTAAATCAACGGCGACTTCGCGCAAACCGCCCTGCACGCTGAGGCGCAGGCTGATCTTGCCTTTGCCACGCGGCGTCTGATCGATGATCTTCGACAGATTGGGCAAAGCCTTTTCGTCGTTGATGCAGAGTTCCAGCCCATCCGCCGTATCCGCCGCCATTTTCTCCAGCGAAAAAACCTTGAGCACCGTCACGCGCGCGTTTTCGTCCTCAAACTTGGCTTCGACGTCGAGCACCACGTTGGTGCCGGTCTCCAGCAATTCACGCGCCGCCGACAAGGTTTCAGAGAACATCACGGCCTCAAAACTGCCGCTTGAATCGGTGAACTGGACGAAGGCAAAGCGATTGCCCCGTTGTGAGGTGCGCTCTTGCTTGGCCATCACTGTTCCGGCGAGGCGAACTTTCTTTACCTCCCCGTTCAGGGTTCCGTGCAGTTCGGCGAACGGCACGACGCTGAGCCTGCGCAGGTTCTTCTCAAATGCATCGAGCGGATGGGCTGAAAGATAAAACCCAATGGCTTCACTTTCATTTTTCAGGCGCTCCATCGACAGCCAGTCCGATGTCGCCGGCAAGGACGGCTCTTCCATCACACCGCCCGAGGCTTCTCCGAACAGACTTTCCTGGCCCGATTCGCGCTCCTGCGCCGAGGCAGCGGCATGACGCACCAGCATTTCAGCGGACTCAAAAATACGGCGGCGATTCTTGTCGAGCGCATCAAAGGCCCCGGCCCGCCCGAGATTTTCGATCTGGCGTTTATTGATGGCTTTCGAGTCAAGCCGTCCGGCAAAATCGAACAGGCTTTTGAATTCGCCGTTTTTGTCGCGCTCCTCAACGACCAGTTCCATGGCGGCGAAACCGACGTTCTTGAGCGCTGCGAGCGCATAACGAACCGCCCCGCCACCTTCAGCATCGACATCCTCAACCGTGAAATCTGCCTGACTGTGATTGATATCGGGATGACGGAGTTCGATATCGAGACGCTCGATCTCGCGTTTGAATACGCCGAGCTTGTCAGTGTTGGTCAAATCCAGCGTCATCGAGGCGGCGAGAAATTCGTGCGGATAGTTCGCCTTCAGCCATGCCGTCTGGTAAGCGACCAGGGCGTAACAGGCGGCATGCGATTTGTTAAAACCGTAGCCAGCGAACTTGTCGACCAGATCAAAGATAAAACTCGCGCGATCTTTCTTGACCTCAAGTGAGACGGCACCCTCGACAAAGACAGCACGTTGGGCATCCATTTCCGCTTTGATCTTCTTACCCATGGCGCGGCGCAGAAGATCGGCCTGGCCGAGACTGTAGCCCGCCAGCACCTGGGCGATTTGCATCACCTGTTCCTGATAAATGATAACGCCGTAGGTTTCCTCAAGGATCGGCTGCAGGGTCGGGTGCAAATAGTCGGGCTGCTCGTCGCCCTTCTTGCAGGCAATAAATTTGGGGATATTGTCCATCGGGCCAGGACGATAGAGCGCGACGAGGGCGATGATATCCTCCAGGCAATCTGGCTGCACACCGCGCAAAACATCGCGCATGCCCGAACTTTCCAGCTGGAACACGCCAACGGTTTCGCCGCGCGCCATCATTTTGTAAGTTTTCTCATCGTCGAGTGGCAGCTTCCCGATGTCGATATCGATACCGCGACGAGCGATCAGTTTGACGGCCCGGTCGATCACCGTCAGGGTTTTGAGTCCGAGAAAATCGAATTTGACCAGCCCGGCGCTCTCAACATATTTCATTGAAAACTGGGTCACCGGCATGTCCGAACGTGGATCACGGTAGAGCGGTACCAGTTCATCCAGCGGCCGGTCGCCAATCACCACGCCGGCGGCATGGGTCGAGGCGTTTCGGTTTAAGCCTTCCAGTTTCAGGGCGATTTGCAAGAGACGGGCGACGGTCGGATCGGTGTCGCGTTCGACCTGCAAACGGTCCTCCGAAGCAATTGCCTGAGCCAGGGTCATCGGATTGGCCGGATTATTCGGCACCATCTTGCAGATACGATCGACCTGGCCGTAGGGCATCTCCAGTACGCGCCCCGTATCACGCAACACGGCCCGGGCCTGCAGCTTACCGAAAGTGATGATCTGGGCGACCATGTCGTGGCCGTATTTATCCTGGACGTATCGGATCACTTCACCGCGACGATCCTGGCAAAAATCGATGTCGAAATCAGGCATCGACACACGTTCGGGATTAAGAAATCGCTCGAACAGCAGACCGAATCGCAGGGGATCGAGATCAGTGATCGAAAGCGCCCAGGCAACGACTGAACCGGCACCCGAACCACGGCCCGGTCCGACCGGTATGCCTTGCGCCTTGGCCCATTTGATAAAATCCGAAACGATCAGGAAATATCCTGGAAAGCCCATCTTGCAAATGACACCGACCTCGAAGGCAAGCCGTTCGCGGTAGGGGATGGCCGCCGCCTCGCGGCCGGCGGCATCCATTTCATCGGTATAGACGTGTTTCTCGAGCAGTTCCTCGAGCCCGGCTTCCGCCTGCACAATAATCTCGGCTTCTTCGTCGCGACCATCTGCCGACTCAAAGCCCGGCAAAATCGGATCGCGCAAGGGCGGGCGCACGGCGCAGCGTTTGGCGATGACGATTGTGTTTTTTAGCGCCTCCGGCAAATCGGCGAAAAGTACCTTCATCTCATCGGCGCTCTTGAAGCGATGCTCCATGGTCAGGCGACGACGCTCGGTCTGGCTGACATAGGCACCGTCCGAAACACATATCAACGCATCGTGCGCTTCATAGGCACTTTCATCGGCGAAGTAACATTCGTTTGTGGCGACCAGCGGCAGGTTGAGGCTGTAGGCAATATCGAGCAATCCGGGCTCGCTCTGTGCTTCCTCAGGCTGGCCGTGACGCTGGATTTCGATGTAAAGCCGGTCCGGGAATAATGTTGACAGACGTTCGGCAAGATCCGTCGCGGCATCGACTTGCCCGTCAACCAGCAACCGGCCCAGCGGGCCCGTCGCCCCGCCCGTCAAACAAATCAGCCCGACAGTCAGTCCGTCGAGATCATCGAGTGCGACCTGGGGGGTCTCGCCGCCATCGGTGCCGAGGAATGCCTTCGATACCAGTCTGGCGAGATTGTCATAGCCGTCAGAGGTCTGCGCCAGCAGTACAACGCGATCCGGTTCCGGCCGCCGCCCCTGTCCCGGGTTTTCACCGTCTTCGCGTGTGATCGCCAAAGCCGTCCCGGTAATCGGCTGCACGCCACCCTTCATGCAGGTGCCGGCAAACTCCATGACACCAAACATATTGCCAGTGTCGGTGATGGCCACCGCAGGCATGCGATGCTTCTGACAAAGCTCTACCAGCGCATCGATCCGCAACGCCCCTTCCAGCAAGGAATAGGAGGTATGAACCCTGAGATGAACGAATTCAGCGTGCGCCATGGAGCCTTGATACCGATTTTGAAACCAGATCAGATCATCTCATGAGTCGCCTCGGGTATATAGAGAACGTATCAGCAACACACACAATTTGTTGTGGACATCACTGTTGATGAACACAAGATGTCGACAAATATTAATCGTGAGAGTGAACCCTGATAGTCGGATTAAACCAGCAAACCATCCTGCAGCCGGACGATCCTGTCGGCGCGTTCGGCGAGCTCGGTGTTGTGGGTGGCGACGAGGGCCGCCAGTTTTTGGGTGCGCACCAGGGTCAGCAATTCTTCCAGCACGTCCTCGGCCGTTTTGCTGTCGAGATTACCGGTTGGCTCATCGGCCAGCAGAACGGCGGGTTCGTTGACGATGGCGCGGGCGATGGCAACGCGTTGCTGCTCACCGCCGGAGAGCTTGGCCGGGCGATGCGACAACCGATGATCGAGACCAAAGCGCGTCAGCAACTCACTCGCCTTGCGCCGCGCATCGCTTCGCCCCTGCCCGGCCAGAAGCTGCGGCATCATGACGTTCTCAAGGGCCGAAAACTCGGGCAGCAGGTGATGGTGCTGGTATACAAAGCCAAGTTTGGTGCGGCGCATCATCGTACGTTCGCGCTCGGATAATTTGCTGCAAGCCTTGCCCTCGACATAAACTTCACCGCCGTCGCTACGCTCCAGCAGGCCGGAAATATGCAAAAGGGTCGATTTGCCTGAGCCGGACGGCCCCAGAAGTGCGACAAACTGGCCAGGTTCAACATCGAGCCCTGCCCCTTTCAGTACCTCGATGCGGGCCGAGCCCTGAACAAATGTCCGGACAACGGCGTCGAGTTTAAGCGCTGCACCTTCACTCATAGCGCAAGGCCTCGACAGGATCGAGACGGCTGGCCCGCCACGAGGGGTACAATGTTGCAAGGAATGACAGCACCAGCGCCATTACGACAACGGCGATGACTTCGTCGGCTTCGATGCGCGACGGCAGATGCGACAGGAACCTGATTTCGGCGGCCCACAGTTCAGCACCTGTGAGGCCTTCGAGCCAGACCCGGATGATATCGATGTTCGACGCAAACGAAATGCCGAGGATGGCCCCGAGTACCGTGCCGATCACGCCGACACTGGCACCGGAAATCACGAAAACGCGCATCACGGCCCCACGCGTCGCGCCCATGGTGCGCAAAATGGCAATATCACTACCCTTGTCCTTCACCAGCATGATCAGGCTGGAGATGATGTTGAAGGCGGCGACAATGATAATCAGCGTCAGGATCAGGAACATGACGTTGCGCTCGACCTGCAACGCCTGGAAGAAATGCGAGTTTGCCTGCTGCCAGTCGTAAAGCCGCAAAGGCCTTGGCAATTTCATGGCAATGGCCGTCCGGGCCGCCTTGACCTGGTCCGGATTTTCGACAAATGTCTCAAGCGAACTGACACCTTTGCCAAACTTGAAAAATACCTGGGACGCTGCAAGTGGCATGAAGACGAATGTGGAATCATATTCGTACATGCCGACCTCAAACGTCGCCACAACTTCGTAGGCTTTCATACGCGGCACCGCACCGAACGGACCGGCATTGGTCTGGGGGGCGACGAGGGTCACCCGATCCCCCGGTCGCACGCCGAGACGCAGGGATAGCCGGTGTCCCATGACAATGGTATCTCGACCACCGAATTTCTCGAGGCTACCGCGTATCAGGTTCGTCGCAATCACTTCGCGTTTGCGTAAATCATCTGCGGCGAGCCCGCGCACCAGCACGCCTTGCGCCCTGCCCCGCACCATGGCCATGGCCTGGCCTTCGACCATCGGCGTGACGCTGATCACGCCTTTGGCGGTGCGCAGGTCGATGGCGATTTCATTGTAGTCGGTCAGCGGCTTGCCAATTTCCTGGACCATGATATGGCCATTGAGTCCAAGGATACGGCCCAGCAGTTCAGCGCGAAATCCATTCATCACCGCCATTACGACGATCAACGTCGCCACGCCGAGGGCAATGCCCAGTAGTGAAAAGGCAGCAATCACCGAGATAATGCCCTCTTCCCGCCGGGGTCTGAGATAGCGGGCCGCTATCATCCATTCAAGGGCGGAAATCATGGCCAGGCTATCCGATCAGACGCGCCAGTGCGGCCTCGGGTGAGACTTCTTCACGCTCCCCCGTTGCCCGGGATTTCAGTTCGACAATGCCATTTTTTAATCCACGCGGCCCGACGACGACCTGCCAGGGCAAGCCGATCAGATCCATTTTGGCGAACTTTCCGCCGGCGCGCTCGTCGGTATCGTCATAGAGAACCTCAACGCCTGCGGCCTGCAGTTTGGCGTAAAAATCCTCGCAGGCCGTATCGGTCCCTTCATCTCCGGCGCGTAAGTTGATCAAGCCTACCTTGAACGGTGCGACAGATTCGGGCCAGATAATGCCGTCGTCGTCGTGACTGGCTTCGATGATGGCACCGACCAGACGAGAGACGCCAATGCCATAACTGCCCATTTGCAGCGGCAGTGAGTTACCTTCCGAATCCTGGACCTCGGCGTTCATGGCTTCGGAATATTTGCTGCCGAAGTGGAAAATGTGCCCGACTTCAATGCCGCGGGTATTGATGCGTTTATCCTCCGGCACGGCTGCGGTATAGGCCTCAGCGTCGTGTTTTTCGTCCGTCGCCGCATAAAGCGACGTCCACTTGTCGACGATACTCTGCATATCACCTTCATAATCAATTCCGGCGTCCGGCACATCGAAGTCGAGATAGTCGCCGTGACAGAAAACTTCGGATTCGCCGGTTTCCGCGAGGATGATGAACTCATGGCTTAAATCGCCACCAATCGGTCCGGTGTCTGCCGCCATCGGGATCGCCTTCAATCCCATGCGATCATAGGTGCGCAAATACGAGACAAACATCTTGTTATAGGCCCGGCGCGAGTCTTCATATGTCAGATCGAACGAATAGGCGTCTTTCATCAGAAATTCACGCCCGCGCATGATGCCGAAGCGGGGCCGTACCTCGTCGCGAAATTTCCACTGAATGTGATAGAGCAACTTGGGCAAATCGCGATAACTCCGTACGGATCCGCGAAAAATCTCGGTGATCTGCTCTTCATTGGTCGGGCCATACAGCATGTCGCGGCCATGGCGATCCTCGATGCGCAACATTTCCTTGCCGTAATCTTCGTAGCGTCCGGATTCGCGCCAGAGATCGGCCGGTTGAATGGTCGGCATCAAGAGTTCCTGACAACCGGCGGCGTCCTGTTCCTCGCGCACGATACGTTCGATGTTTTTCAGCACCTTGAAGCCCATCGGCAGCCAGGAATAAATTCCGGCGCTGGACTGGCGGATCATGCCGGCCCGCAGCATCAGACGATGCGAGGCGATCTGGGCTTCGCTCGGATTCTCCTTCATCGTCGGCAGAAAAAACTTCGAAAGACGCATTCTTTACTCCGGAAATCATTCAATTCTGTCGCCGCTGAAGCCAGCGGCTTGCACAGGCGGACTTTAGGCAAAGCCCCTGGTGATAGCAATGCCCGGTTGCCCGTCAAACCCTTTAAATGCAGGCGTCTGAAGGACCGGTCACTGTTCAGCCATGCGGGCCTTGCACAATTCGACAATCTCCGAGCGTGTGCGGTTGTTCAGGCGTTTGCCATTGAAATAAACGGCCCCGCTCTTTTTAACCTTGATCGTGCCAACCTTAACGGCGGTATCGGCCAGCCCCTTGGGCACCTTGAGACCGATCAGGTCGTAAATTCTCGGGCTGATATCGAAGGTCAATTCATCTGGAACCTTGATCTGGCCGCTATTGTCCAGATTGGCGCCTTTGACCTTGCGGCCATAAACGTCGACGCCTGGCACATAGTCCGCACTCTGACGCCGATGTGCGCGCAAGGCCCGGACGCAATCCTTGTCTGAAATGACTACTTTTTCGTCAGCCATCGCCAGATTTGTCGATGTCGCGCTGAGCAAGAGACCGAATGAAATCGCAATGAGTGAAATATTTTTCATGCCAAAAGGTTACCTTGGAATTGTTAAAAAATACTTGAACTAATTGGTTACTATTATTTTTGCAAAAATGTCATTTTGAGGGTGACCAGGAGAATTCCTTGGCGTAACATTCGCCTCCTGAAAACAAGAATAATAATAAAACCGAGACATTCAGACTAGCCTTGTGGGGGAATTCCCAAAAAGGCGGGAAGCCATTAAACCGTGCAAAACGGTGTGGCCCAGGTTTCGGGGAGGCGCGCTTCTGGGGAGGCGCAATAGCAGGGTTCCTTCGGGAGCCCTGCTTTCGTTTGGGAACCCCTCAATCAGACCGGCGGCGCACGGAAATTTACCCAGTCGTTGGCGATGGCCAGCCAGACCACACCGGTTACCACAGCAGCGATGACCGACGTCACCATGGCTTTTATCACCAGCATCGGCCGGGCCGGCGCACCGCGTTCATGGCCGGGTTCAGGGTTGTCGACCTGACGCACGCCGAAGGGCAACACCATGAATAACACCAGCCACCAGACAATGGCGTAAACCGCGATGATGCTTACCCAGTCCATACCCGCGCGCCTCAGGCCTGTTCGAGTTCAACCAGGGTGCCGCAGAAATCCTTTGGGTGCAGGAACAACACCGGCTTGTCGTGCGCACCATTTTTGGGCTCGCCACTGCCGAGTACGCGGGCACCCTCAGCTTTCATCTTGTCACGGGCGGCAAAAATGTCATCGACCTCATAACAAATGTGATGCATGCCGCCATCTGGATTGCGCGCAAGGAACGTCTCAATCGGTGAGCCCTCGCCCAGCGGATAAAGCAATTCGATTTTGGCGTTGGGCAATTCGACGAATACGACCGTCACGCCATGTGCCGGCTGGTCGAGCGGCGGCGATACTTTCGCACCGAGCGCATTGCGATACTGGTTCGCAGCAGCCTCGAGATCAGGCACTGCAATCGCAACGTGGTTCAGTCTTCCAATCATTCTTCATCTTCTCCCATTAATTCTTCGAGGCGGACAATTTCAACTTCGACGGCTGGACGGCGACCGTCCGAGGCGCGGCGCAAGACACTGCGAACGGATCGGGAAACATTGTCGAATATGGCAACGTCATCTTCCCGGTCGCGCACGATCAATCCCTCAAAGGCACGCTCCGCCGCAAGCACCAGAACTTCATTAAAGGCCTCAATATCGTCTTCATCGGTCTGGTCAAATACGCCGCGCACAACGACACGCGGATCGGCTGCCAGTTCGTTGTCTTCGTCGAGCACCAGCATGACAAATGCGATGCCATTGAACATCATGCGACGACGACGTTGAACAGCACGACTGTCCAGTGCCGTCAGCCTGCCACCATCCCAGGCGAGACGACCTGAATGGACATGATCGATGACTTCGACCGGTCCAGGGCTCAGGCGTAAAACATCTCCGTTTTCGATCACCGGTGCCTGATCAATACCAAGACCGCGGGCGAATTCAGCGTGCCGCGACAAGTGGCGTGCTTCGCCATGGACCGGCACACTGATTTCCGGGCGCACCCAGCTGTAATAGTCCGACATCTCATCCCGCGCCGGATGGCCCGAGACATGAACAAAATGATCCTTCTCGGTGATCACCTTGATGTCTTCATAGATCAGGCGATTTTGCACGCGCCCGATTGTGCGTTCATTGCCGGGAATAATCTTCGACGAAAAGATCACGGTATCGCCGGCTTCGAGGCCGATGTGCTTATGATCATGGAAGGCGATACGGTTCAGGGCACCACGTTCCTCGCCCTGACACCCCGTGCACAAAATCAGCAGGGACTCGCGCGGAATATAGCTGGCCTCGTCTTCATCAAGGAACTGCGGTACATCTTCGAGATAGCCACAAGCCCGCGCGGCCTCGACATTGCGGCGCAAGGAACGTCCCGCCAAAACGACACTGCGCCCGCTGGCCTCGGCTGCCTTGGCAATCGATGAAATCCGGGCAACGTTCGAAGCAAAAGTCGTCACTACGACGCGGCCCTTCTGTTTAGCCACCAGATCGATCAGGCTTTGTCGAACTTCTGATTCTGATCTGGAGCGACCATCGTTCAACACATTGGTTGAATCGCAGATCAGCGCCAGCACGCCGGCGTCGCCCACTGCTTTCAGGGCGGCATCATCAGTCACCGGACCGACGAGGGGGTCGGGATCGAGTTTCCAGTCGCCCGAATGCACAACGGTGCCGGCAGGTGTGGTGATCGCCAGACTGTGGGCTTCGATGATCGAATGCGTCACCGGGATGTAGGAGACCCAGAAACCGCCGACATCAACCTCACCACCGGTTGGCACCACGGTAAGCGGCACCTGGCCCACCAGTTCGACTTCGCTCAACTTTTTCTTCAACAAATAGGCCGTATACGGCGTGGCATAAACCGGACACTGCAATTGCGGCCAAAGGTACTGCACGGCACCGAGATGATCTTCGTGGGCGTGTGTCAAAACCAGGCCGACGAGGTCATCCTTGCGCTCGGCAATGAAGGCCGGATCCGGGAATAAAAGGTCAATACCCGGCAAGGCATCATCGGCGAAGGTCAGGCCGCAATCGACCATCAGCCATTTGCCACCATAACCATAGAGTGCCAGGTTCATGCCGATTTCGCCGACCCCGCCAAGCGGCGTGAACAGTAGTTCTTCACTCATTTATTTAGCATTCCTGCATCTGCGGTGAATTTCGACGAGGCCGCGCATCGTCAGGTCTCCGTCAACATGCTGGATAATATCCGTGCCGTTGGCAAAGAGCGGCGCGAGCCCCCCTGTTGCAATAACTGTCGCGGGCGTCGGATCGCCGGTTTCCGTGGCGAGTTCTTCGGCAATGCGTTTGACCAGCCCTTCAATCAGGCCGACATAACCCCAATAGACACCGGATTGCATCGCTTCGGTCGTGCTGCGACCGATGGCATGTTCAGGTCGACCGACTGCGATGTGGGGCAATTTGGCGGCCGCCATATGCAAGGCCTGCAAGGAAAGATTAATGCCTGGCGAGATCACGCCACCCCGGTAGTTGCCATCGCCATCGACGATGTCGAAGGTGGTCGCCGTGCCAAAATCGAGAACGATCACCGGGCCGGAATAGCTGGCATGCGCCGCCACAGAGTTAACCAGCCGATCCGCACCCACGGTGCTGGGCTCGTCAATCAAGACTTTCAGGCCGAGGTCTTCGATTTCGCCGACCACCAGCGGATCACAGTCGAAATAGCGACGACAAAGCGCGCGCAGATCAAACAATCCCTGCGGCACCACCGTGGCAATGATGGTATCGGTAATATCGCCGGGCGCCAGACTTTCGAGGCCCATAAGCTGCGTCAGCCAGACAGCGTATTCATCCGCCGTGCGGGCTGCCTGCGTCGCCGAGCGCCACTGGCAGCGCAGCTCATCGCCGTCGTAGACAGCAAAAACAATGTTGGTATTCCCGGCATCTATGGCGAGCAACATGACGATCTCCTAATTCGATGACGGCAAAAAGACGTCGCCCGAAGTCACAAGACGCAACCCCTCGCTGGTCTGTAGCTGCAAGGCACCATCCCCATTCAGTCCGTCGAAAACACCGCTGAAAGTCTCGTTCTCGAGACGGACTTCAATCTCTTCGCCGACACCATGGGCTATGTCGAGCCAGGCGCGACGGATGGGTGAAAATCCTTCGGCCAGCCAAAGCTGATAGAAGTGTTCGAAAGCACTTGAGTAGTCTTCCAGAACTTTCACCACATCGGCGTCAGAACCTTCATCATGCAGGGACGTCGCCGGGCGTTCCAGATCATCCGGGCAGGTGACGATGTTGATGCCGCTGCCGATAATCAACCAGTCCAGCTTGTTGCCGGTCTGCAGTCGCGATTCCAGCAAAATTCCGGCAACTTTTCGCCCGCCGATCAAGACATCATTTGGCCATTTCACGAACGCGCGCTCTGGCGTCGGCAATGCGTTTGCTACGGCCTGGTGAATGGCCAGCGCTGCGACGAGGGAAAGCTGGGCTGCCGCATATGGTTCGCAGTCCGGTCGCAAAATCAACGATGCGTAGAGGTTGCCTGCTGGCGACGACCAGGCCCTGCCGCGGCGTCCACGGCCTTCATTCTGCGTGACGGACCAGACCAGCGTGCCAGCGGCGGCACCGTCTTCGGCCAGGCGCCGGGCCTCTTCGTTGGTACTGTCGAGGGTGTCGTAACTTCGCAGCTCATAAAACGAGCTCAGGCGGGGCACGACCATCTGCGCCCCGCTCAATTGCGTGGCCGTCATCAGGGAAGCAGCGCTTGCGCTGCCGTCTGTGCGCCCGCCAGCAAAGGTACGGGGTAGGCGAAAAAGAAAATCGTGAAGAGGCAGCTCAACGCCATGATCGCGCCCATTTCGGCACGCACGGGCTGATCGAACGCCTCGCCCGGATCATCGAAGTACATGATCTTGATGATCCGCAGGTAATAAACGGCGCCGACAACACTGGCCAGAACACCGATAATCGCCAGCGTATACAGACCGGCATTTACCGCCGCCATGAAGACATAGAACTTGCCGAAAAAACCGGCGAGCGGCGGAATACCGGCCAGCGAGAACATGAAGACGGCCATGACCAGGGCCAGCAAAGGCTGGTTGCGCCCCAGACCCGCCAGGTCATCGATATTCTCGACCATGGTTTCCTTGACCCGCATCGACAGGATGACGGCGAAAGCACCGACATTCATGGCGAGGTAAATCGTCAGATAAACCAGCACACCGCGCATGCCTTCCGAGGTACCGGCAGCCAGCCCGACGAGGGCAAAGCCGACATGACCGATGGAAGAATAAGCCATCAACCGTTTGATATTGCGCTGGCCGATGGCGGCAAAGGCGCCGAGTATCATCGATGCCATCGACAGCACGACGAGTATTTGCTGCCACTGCGCGAGCAACTCGGCAAACGGTGACATCAGAACCCGCGTCAGCAAGGCAAGGGCGGCAACCTTCGGGGCGACAGCGAAAAACGCCGTTACCGGTGTCGGCGCGCCTTCGTAGACGTCAGGCGTCCACATATGGAAAGGTACGGCGGAAATCTTGAAAGCCAGTCCGGCCAGCAGGAAAACCAGGCCGACGATCAGGCCAATCGAGACATGTTCCATGGCGTGGAAACTGCGACCGAGATCCTCAAAGTTTGTCGAACCGGCAAAGCCGTAGATCATCGACGCGCCATACAGCAACATGCCCGACGACAAGGCACCGAGCACAAAGTATTTAAGGCCTGCTTCGGTGGCGCGCTGTGAATCGCGTTTGAACGAGGCAACGACATAGAGCGACAGGCTTTGTAATTCAATACCGAGATAGAGGGACATCAAATCATTGGCCGAAATCATCATCATCATGCCGACAGTCGCCAGCACGATCAAAATCGGAAACTCAAAGCGCTCCATACCTTCGTGTCGCAAATAACCCAGCGACATGATGATGGCAAGGCCCGAGGCCAGCAAAACCAGGGTTTTCATGAACAGGGCAAAAGGATCACTGACGAACATGCCGGACATAATCACGATGCGGTCCATCGGGCCCATGACCATGATCAGCCACGCCGCGGCCAGGGCCGCGACACCGAGCCAGGCGACAAGACGCGTTGAGCCGTCGCCCCGGAAGACGCCGATCATCAACAACAGCATTGCCGCGACAGCCAGAGCGATCTCTGGCAGGGCGGGTGCAAATTCACTAAAAGCTCCGGTCATAATATTCTCCGCATCCGCGACTTATTTGGCCGCCATGGCCAGGTCACGGACGGCGCGCATGGCGACCTCGTGATTGTGGATCAGGTTATTGACGCTTTCGTGCAGCACATTCAGCACCGGTTCGGGGTAGACACCAAAGAACAGCGTCAACACGACAAGCGGCGCGAATATGGCAACTTCGCGTTTATTCAAATCGAGCATTTCCTTCAGGTCGGCCTTGGTCAGCGTGCCGAAGACCACACGGCGATAGAGCCACAGCGCATAGGCCGCACTGAGCACAATGCCGGTGGTCGCCAGAAAGGCGACCGTACTATTGACCTGGAAGATGCCGACGAGCACGAGGAATTCGCCAACGAACCCGCTGGTACCCGGCAGCCCGACATTGGCCAGCGTAAACAGCATAAAGATCGCCGCGTAGGACGGCATGCGATGAACCAGCCCGCCGTAGCGGGCAATTTCGCGCGTATGCAGCCGGTCATAGATCACGCCGACGACCAGGAAGAGTGCTGCTGACACCAGACCGTGGCTCAGCATGACGAAGATCGCGCCTTCAATACCCTGTGGCGTGAAGGTGAATATGCCGATGGTCACGAACCCCATGTGGGCGACAGATGAATAAGCGATGAGCTTCTTCATGTCTTCCTGCATCAGGGCGACCAGGGAGGTGTAGATGACGGCGACAATGCTGAGGCCATAAACCAGCGGGGTGAAGTATTCGGTGGCTTCGGGCAGCATCGGGATCGAGAAACGCAGCAGACCGTAGCCGCCCATCTTCAACAGCACGCCGGCCAGAATGACCGAACCTGCGGTCGGTGCCTCAACGTGCGCATCCGGCAGCCAGGTATGCACCGGCCACATCGGCACCTTGACGGCGAAGGAGGCAAAGAAGGCCAGCCACAACCACTTCTGCCACGTCGCATCAAAGTTCGAGGCGATCAGCGTCGGGATATCCGTGGTGCCAACCTGCAGGTACATGGCAAGGATTGCCAGCAACATCAACACAGAGCCCAGCAGCGTGTAGAGGAAGAACTTGAACGAGGCATAAATTCGCCGCGCCCCGCCCCAGACACCGATGATCAGGAACATCGGGATCAGGCCACCTTCGAAGAACAGATAGAAGATGACAAAATCGAGCGCGCAGAACACGCCGATCATCATGGTTTCCAGCAACAGGAAGGCGATCATGTATTCCTTGACGCGGGTATCGATAGAGCGCCAGCTCGCCAGCACACAAATCGGCATCAGGAATGTCGTCAGGATGATGAACAGCATCGAAATGCCATCGACGCCAAGATGATAGTTAATGCCCTCGGCGATCCACGGGCGCTGTTCCACAAACTGGAAATTCGCCGTGGTGGTATCGAAACCGGTCCACAACAGAATGGAAACAGCGAAAGTGATGATCGTCGTCCACAGCGCAACATTGCGGGCGTTGCGCGCGACAATTTCTTCCTCGCCCCGGATCAGGAAAATGAACACAGCACCGACAGCAGGCAGGAAGGTGATGATTGAGAGAAGCGGCCAATCACTCATGATCAGGCCCCCAACTCAATAAAGAACCACGAGGCAAAACCGACCACACCGATCAGCATGGCAAATGCATAGTGGTAAACATAACCCGACTGCAGTTGCACAGCGCGCTTGGTGACGTAGAGCACAGCCTTGGTGATGCCGTCCGGTCCGAAGCCGTCGATAATACGGCCATCGCCCTGCTTCCAAAGGAAGTGCCCGAGCTTCTTGGCCGGATTGACAAAAATCAGGTCATACAATTCGTCGAAGTACCATTTGTTCAACAGGAACAGATAGGCCTCGCGATGGACTTTGCCGAGGTTTTGCGGAATGTCCGGCCTGCGCACATAGAACCACCAGGCGACGAGGATACCCGTAAAGGCCAGCCCCACAGGTGAATACTTGACCCATGCCGAGACGTGATGCGCGGCATCGATTACATCGTGCGCCGGCAAGACAAAAATTGAATCGCCCCAGAAATCGGCCCGATGTTCGCCGACCATGGCGTCATAGCCGAGGAAGCCGGCAAAGATCGCACCGACAGCCAGCAGCAAAAGCGGAATCATCATGACCTTGGGGGATTCGTGCACATGCGCCATGACTTTTTCGTCGGCCCGGGCCCGGCCGTGGAACGTCATGAACAACAGGCGCCAGGAATAGAACGCCGTCAACAACGCTGCCGCCATGCCCATGACCCAGGCGTAGCGACCCATGCCATCACCGGCGGCAAAGGCCGCCTCGATGATCATGTCCTTGGAATAGTAACCGGCGAAGAACGGAATACCGGCCAGAGCCAGCGAGCCGATCCACATCACCGCATAGGTGCCGGGCAGCAAGGTATAGATGCCGCCCATCTTGCGCATGTCCTGTTCGTCCGACATGGCGTGGATCACCGAACCGGCACCAAGGAACAGCAAGGCCTTGAAGAAGGCATGCGTCATCAAGTGGAAGATCGCGGCGGAATAGGCCGAGACACCGGCAGCAAAGAACATGTAGCCGAGCTGGCTCATGGTCGAATAGGCGATGACGCGTTTGATGTCGTTTTGCACCAGACCAATGGTGGCAGCGACAATCGCCGTCGTCGCCCCGACCCAGGTGACAATGCCGAGCGTAATCGGCGCGTATTCAAACAGTGGCGAACAACGCGCGACCATGAAGACACCGGCGGTAACCATCGTCGCGGCATGGATAAGCGCGGAGACCGGTGTCGGGCCTTCCATGGCGTCCGGCAGCCAGGTGTGCAGTCCGAGCTGCGCCGATTTACCCATGGCGCCAATAAACAGCAGAATGGTGATCACCGTCAGGGTGTCCCACTCCATGCCGAGGAAGGCCATTGATTTACCGGCGACATCCGGGGCCAGCTTGAACACAGTATCGAAATCAACCGAATTGAAAGTGAAGAAGATCGCCATGATGCCGAGCGCGAAGCCAAAATCACCGACCCGGTTAACAACAAAGGCCTTGATCGCGGCGGCGTTGGCGCTGGGTCGGTCGTACCAGAAACCGATCAACAGGTAGGAACAGAGCCCTACCCCTTCCCAGCCGAAGAACATCTGCAGGAAGTTGTCAGCCGAGACCAGCATCAGCATCGAGAACGTGAAGAGCGAGAGATAAGCAAAGAAGCGCGGGATGGCGTTGTCGTGGCTCATGTAGCCGACGGAATACCAGTGCACCAGGCACGAAACGACGGTGACCACGACGAACATCACGGCTGTCAGGGTATCGACGCGCAACGCCCAGGCAACTTCGAAGGCATCGGAATCGATCCACGTGAACAGATCGATCACCACCGGACCGCCGGGGCCCGAGACCTGATAGAGCACATAGAAGGACAACAACGCCGGCACGGTAATGCCGAACAGGGTCACGGCCTGTGACGCGCGGTCGCCAATGATCCGGCCAAACAGCCCGGCAATAACAGCGCCCAGAAGGGGAAGGAAGACGAGTGCGGTATACAACTTCTCAGCCCTTCATCAAATTAACGTCTTCGACCGCGATGGAACCGCGGTTTCGGAAATAGACTACGAGGATAGCGAGGCCAATGGCGGCTTCAGCGGCGGCAACGGTAAGGATGAACATGGAAAAGACCTGTCCTACCAGATCATTCAGGTGAGCCGAGAAGGCGACGAAGTTGATGTTGACCGCCAGCAGCATGAGCTCGATCGACATCAGGATAATGATGACGTTCTTGCGATTGAGGAAGATGCCGAAAATCCCCAGCGTAAAGAGGATCGCCGCGACCGTCAGATAATGTCCGAGACCGATATCCATCAGATCCCTCCTCTCGACGGTACTTTTTTGACTTCAACGGCGTCTTCACGCCGGCGGGCGACCTGATCGCCGATGACCTGACGGCGTACGCCCTCGCGCTTGCGATGCGACAGCACAATGGCGCCGATCATGGCGACCAGCAGAACAAGGCCCGCCGCCTGGAACAGGTAGATATATTTGGTATAAAGCAAATGCCCCAGTGCACGTGTGTTTGAGACCGCCTCGACTGCCGGCATCGGTGATGCAGCCTGAGCCGTGACTTCCGGCCCTGAGACCCAGGCACCCAAAATCAAAATCAGTTCAACCAGCATGATCAGGCCAATCAGGCCACCGAGTGGCAGGTATTGCAAAAAGCCTTCGCGCAACTGGGCGAAGTTGACGTCGAGCATCATGACGACAAACAGGAAGAGCACAGCCACCGCGCCGACATAGACAATGACCAGTATCATGGCAAGGAATTCGGCGCCGAGCAGGATAAACAGGCCGCCTGAGCTGAAGAAAGCGAGGATAAGGAACAGCACCGAATGCACGGGGTTGCGGGCCGAGATAACCATCACGGCGGAGGCAACCACTACCGCGGCCAGCATATAAAATGCCAAACCCTGGACGAGCGTGGACGGATCCATCAGGAGCCCCCTGTCATCGGTCTATGTTTAGTCGTCAACGTCACTTGTCTCATCCTTCGGCAATACATGCCCATTGTCGCCCTAGCGATACGGTGCGTCGGCCTCAATATTGGCGGCGATTTCACGCTCCCAGCGGTCTCCGTTGGCGAGCAGCTTTTCCTTGTTGTAAAAAAGCTCTTCCCGCGTTTCGGTGGCGAATTCGAAATTCGGCCCTTCAACGATGGCATCGACCGGGCAGGCTTCCTGGCAGAAACCGCAGTAGATGCACTTGGTCATATCAAGATCGTAACGCGTCGTGCGGCGGCTGCCGTCGTCACGAGGCTCGGCTTCAATGGTGATGGCCTGCGCCGGGCATACCGCTTCACATAATTTGCAGGCGATGCAGCGTTCCTCACCAGTCGCGTAGCGACGAAGCGCATGTTCGCCCCGGAAGCGCGGGCTGAGGGGGCCCTTTTCATACGGGTAGTTGATCGTCGCGCGTTTCTTGAACATGTAGCGAAATGTCACCGCCATGCCGGACAGAAGTTCTGTCATCAGCCAGGCCCGGACATTGCGTTGGATAAAAGACATCCTCAATCTCCCTACGGTGCCAAATCAAAGTAAACGAGCACGCCCGCCGTCAATACGACCCAGATCAACGATATCGGCAGGAAGACTTTCCAGCCCAGCCGCATCAACTGGTCGTAGCGATAGCGCGGGAACGTGGCCCGTACCCAGACAAAAACGAAAAGCAAAAAGGCGATCTTGATCGCGAACCAGAACGGTCCCGGCAGCCAGTTGAAGACCGCGATATCCATCGGCGGCAACCAGCCACCCATGAACAGGATCACCGTCAGAGCGCTCATCAGGATCATGTTGGCGTATTCGCCAAGAAAGAAGAGCGCATAGGCCATCGCTGAATATTCGGTCTGATAACCCGCGACCAGTTCGGCTTCTGCTTCCGGCAGATCGAACGGATGGCGGTTGGTCTCCGCCAGCGTCGAGATAAAGAAGATCACCGCCATGGGAAGTAGCGGGAACATGTACCAGACGGTGCGCTGGGATTCGACGATGTCGGTCAGGTTCAGCGAGCCGACACACATCAGCACCGTGACAATGACAAAACCCATCGAGATTTCGTAACTCACCATCTGCGCTGCCGAGCGCATGGCACCGAGGAAGGAATAGCGCGAATTAGACGCCCAGCCCGCCATGATGATGCCGTATACCCCGAGCGAGGAAATCGCGAACAGGAACATGATGCCGACGTTGATGTCGGAAAGCACAATGCCCGCGTCAATCGGGATCACGGCCCAGGCGACCAGCGACAGAATAAATGTCAGCATGGGGGCGACGATAAAGACAACCTTGTTGGCCCCGGTCGGCAGGATGGTTTCCTTGACGAACAGTTTGAGACCGTCGGCAAAGGGCTGCCACAAGCCCCACGGACCGACGATGTTCGGCCCCATGCGAAGATGCATTGCCGCCATGACCTTGCGTTCAAACAATGTCAGATAGGCAACTGCGACCAACAGCGGTATGACGATCAGCAAAATCTTCAGCAGAATGATGACCAGCGGCCAAAGATATGTAAACCAGAGTTCAGCCATTGGTGCCGGTGGCCTCCGTAACCTGACCCGTAATCTGGGTAGTACATTCAGCCATAGTGTCCGAGGCGCGGCAGATTGTGTTGGTTTGATAAAAATCAACGTCGCTCAGCGTCAGGGCCGCCGGAGAGATATTTCCTGTGGCACCAAATGCACCCCACTCGCTGGTCGGGTCGACGTCACTATCCGCAAACTGCGGCGCGATCTCGACCATGCGAGCGCGAATGTCACCAAGATTATTGTAGGGCAGTGTCTTGCCCAGAATTTCGGACAGGGCGCGGATAATCGTCCAGTCCTCGCGCGCATCACCCGGCGGGAAGACGGCACGCTCGCCGCGCTGCACCCGGCCTTCTGTATTGACCCAGGTCGCGTGTTTTTCGGTATAGGCCGCACCGGGCAAAATGACATCAGCGCAATGCGCACCGGCGTCGCCATGATGGCCTTGATAGATTACAAAAGCATCGGCCAGGGCCTGGGTATCGATCTCATCAGCGCCCAACAGGTAAACAACATCAATATCGCCTGCCTTTGCGCCGGCAAGAATACCGCCGACATCGCGACCGCCCTCACCCGGCACCAGTCCGAGATCAAGGCCGCCGACACGCGCCGCCGCGTTGTGCAAAACGTTGAAGCCGTTCCAGTCGTTCGTGACGAGATCGGTTTTCTCGGCGATGGCGCGCAATCCACCGAGGATCTCCGCGCCGTCGTCGCGGGCCAGGGCGCTTTGACCGACAATAATCATGCCGCGTCCAGAGCTGACCATCTGGCCGCACACTTCGTGACGGCCTTCGATAATCTCCGCCAGAACCGAACTGCCCGAGCCGAGGTTGGTCACGGGGTACGTCGCATCGACGTTTGGTCCGACCGAATAAATTTTGAAACCACCGGCAAGGTAGCGTTTACGCAGGCGCGCATTCAGGATAGCCGCCTCGCGTCGTGGATCGGTGCCAACCAGCAGGCAGAAGTCAGCGTCCTCAATCCCGGCGATGGAAGTATTGAACACATAGCCGCCGCGCGGGCCGCCACCAATTTTGGCCCCGTCCTGACGGCAATCGATATTGGCTGAGCCGAGTGCGCCCATCAAGTCTTTGAGCGCCGTCATCGATTCAGCGCAGGCCAGGTCACCGGCAATCGCGGCAACCTTGCTGCCGTCAAGTCCATCAAGTTTTTCTGCAATTGCCGCGAAAGCTTCGTTCCAGCTTGCAGCCTGCAGTTTACCATCGCGCTTGACGTAAGGCGTATCGAGCCGCTGACGCGTCAAGCCATCACAGGCGAAGCGCGTTTTATCGGAAATCCATTCCTCGTTGACGTCTTCATTCAGCGTCGGCAAAACCCGCAAGACTTCGCGCCCGCGCGAATCAACCCGGATGTTGCTGCCAACGGCGTCATGCACATCAATGCTTTCGGTGTGTCGCAGTTCCCAGGGCCGGGCGGCGAAGGCATACGGCTTCGACGTCAGCGCACCGACCGGGCATAGATCGATAATGTTGCCGGATAATTCAGAAGTCAGGGCGCTCTCGACATAGGTGCCGATTTCCATGTGCTCGCCGCGATGCAGCGCGCCCAGTTCCTCGACGCCGGCGACATCGGTAATGAACCGCACACAGCGTGTACAGTGAATGCAACGCGTCATCGTTGTCTTGATCAACGGCCCGAGTTCCTTGTCGACCACGGCGCGCTTGTTTTCGAGGTAGCGGCTGTTGCCTTTGCCGTAACCCATGGCCTGATCCTGCAAGTCACACTCGCCGCCCTGATCGCAAATCGGGCAGTCCAGCGGGTGATTGATCAGCAAAAATTCCATCACGCCTTCGCGGGCTTTCTTGACCGTCGGCGTATTGGTGTGAATGACCATGCCATCGCCGGCCGGCATGGCGCAGCTGGCAATCGGCTTGGGTGCCTTTTCCATCTCGACCAGGCACATGCGGCAGTTGCCCGCAATTTCCAGCCGGTCGTGATAGCAAAAACGGGGCACTTCGACGCCGGCGGCTTCACAAGCCTGGAGAACGGTCGCGCCGTTCTCTACCGTGACTTCTTCGCCGTCGATGGTCAGTGTCGGCATGGGCTTTCCTTACGCAGCTTCCGGAGACGACTTGGCATCTCCGGTCGCTAGTTTAGCTTGAACAATGCGGTGCTCGACTTCATCACGGAAGTGACGCAACAGGCCCTGGATCGGCCAGGCTGCGGCATCGCCCAGCGCACAAATTGTATGACCTTCAACCTGCTTGGTGACTTCAAACAACAGATCGATTTCCTCGATTTCAGCTTCGCCCGTAACCAGGCGCTGCATGACGCGCGACATCCAGCCCGTACCTTCGCGGCACGGAGTGCACTGGCCGCAACTTTCGTGCATGTAAAACTGCGAGAGCCGGGCAATGGCCTTGACGATGTCGGTTGATTTATCCATCACGATGACGGCGGCGGTTCCCAGGCCCGACTGCACTTCCTTGAGGCTGTCAAAATCCATCAGCACGGTATCGCAAATTGATTTCGGCAAGACCGGCACGGATGATCCGCCCGGGATTACGCACAGCAAGTTATCCCAGCCACCGCGTACACCACCGGCATGTTTCTCGATGAGTTCCTTGAGCGGGATGCCCATTTCTTCTTCGACGTTGCACGGATTGTTGACGTGACCGGAGATGCAGAACACCTTGGTGCCGGTATTGTTTTCGCGTCCGAGGCCGCTGAACCACAAACCGCCCCGGCGCAAAATCGTCGGCGCCACAGCGATGGTCTCAACATTATTCACCGTCGTCGGACAGCCGTACAAACCGGACGCCGCCGGGAATGGCGGTTTCAATCGCGGCTGACCTTTTTTGCCTTCGAGGCTTTCGATCAGCGCAGTTTCCTCACCGCAAATATAGGCACCCATGCCGCGGTGGACAAAGACGTCAAATTTATACCCTGAGCCACAGGCGTTCTCGCCAATCAAACCATCGGCATAAGCTTCGTCGATGGCTCCTTGCAGGGCTTCGGCCTCGCGGAAAAATTCACCGCGAATGTAAATATATGCTGCGACCGTGCCCATGGCGAAACCGGCCAGCAAGCAACCCTCGACCAGCTTGTGCGGATCGTGGCGCATGATATCGCGGTCCTTGCAGGTTCCGGGTTCACCCTCATCTGCGTTGACCACGAGATAGCCCGGTCGGTCACCCGGTTCTTTCGGCATGAACGACCATTTAATGCCCGCCGGGAAACCGGCACCACCGCGTCCGCGCAATCCGGATTCTTTCATCTCGTCGATGATCCAGTCACGACCTTTGTCCATCAGGGCCTTGGTACCGTCCCAGTCGCCACGCTTGCGCGCCGCCTCCAGACCCCAGGACTGGATGCCATAGAGATTGGTGAAGATGCGATCCTTGTCGGCCAGCATCAGCCGTCTCCCATCTCTAAGAGTGTCGTCGGGCCGCCATCAGGGGCGGACGTCTGGCGACCGTTTTGCGGTCCGGCCTTGACCTCGTCACCCCGTTTGAACGCTTCAAGCAATGCCTCGGTCCGCGCCGCGTCGAGGTCTTCGTAGTAATCGTCACCGACCTGGATCATCGGTGCGTTGACGCAGGCACCTGCGCACTCGACTTCATTCAGGGTGAACATGCCGTCCTCGGTCGTCTCGCCCATGCCAATGCCAAGCACGCGCTTGCAAGTATCAACGATTTCGTCGGAGCCGCGCAGCCAACAGGGCGTCGTCGTGCAAACCTGGACATGCACCTTGCCGACCGGTTTCAGTTGGTACATCGAATAGAAGGTGGCCACTTCGTAGACCCGGATCGGCGGCATATCGAGATATGCTGCGACACAATCCATGGCCGCCTGACTGAGCCAGCCCCCGTTCTGACGCTGGGCAACATCGAGCAGCGGCATGACCGCGCTGAACTGCCGGCCTTCGGGATAGCGTGCGACAAAGGCCCTGGCCTTTTCTTCACTTTCGGGCGTGAAGCTAAAGGTCCCGGTAACATCAGTCATCGGTCAACCTCACCAAAGACGATATCAAGCGTGCCGAGCACGGCGACTGAATCTGCCAGCATGTGTCCCTTGCTCAAAAAATCGAAAGCCTGTAAATGGGCAAATCCGGGCGAGCGGATCTTGCAGCGATACGGCATGTTGGAGCCATCGGAAACGAGATAAACACCGAACTCACCCTTGGGTGATTCAATGGATGTGTAGGTCTCGCCCGCCGGTACCTGGAAGCCTTCGGTATAAAGTTTGAAGTGATGGATCAGCGCTTCCATCGATGATTTCATTTCAGCCCGGCGCGGCGGCACAATCTTTTTGTCGGTGCTCGAAACCGGCCCTTCCGGCATACGCTCGATGCACTGGCGCATGATGTTGATGCTCTGCCGCATTTCCTCGACCCGGCAAAGATAGCGGTCATAACAGTCGCCGTTCTTGCCGACGGGAATATCAAAATCCATCTCTTCATAGACTTCGTAAGGTTGCGATTTCCGCAAATCCCAGGCCGCACCGGAGCCACGTACCATAACGCCGCTGAAACCCCAGTCCATGGCGTCTTCCAGGCTGACGATACCGATATCGACGTTGCGCTGTTTGAAAATGCGGTTTTCCGTCAACAAGCCTTCGATGTCGTCGAGGACTTTCGGCAAATCGTCGCAAAATTCCAGGATATCGTCGGTCAGACCGGCGGGCAGATCGCGGTGCACACCACCAACGCGGAAATAGGCCGCATGCATGCGGGCACCGGATACGCGTTCGTAAAATGCCATCAGGCGTTCGCGTTCTTCAAAACCCCACAGCATCGGCGTCATCGCACCAACGTCCATGGCCTGGGCCAGCACATTCATCAAATGGTTCAGAATGCGGGTGATCTCGCTGAACAACACGCGGATATACTGACCACGCAAAGGCACTTCAACGCCGAGCAGCTTTTCAATACCCAGAACAAACGCATGTTCCTGACACATCATCGAGACGTAATCGAGACGATCAAAATAGGGCAGCGCCTGCAGGTAGGTTTTGTGCTCGATCAGTTTCTCGGTGCCGCGATGCAGCAGGCCAACATGCGGATCGGCGCGCTCAACGACCTCGCCGTCCAGTTCAAGCACCAGGCGCAGAACGCCATGCGCCGCCGGATGCTGGGGGCCCAGGTTCATGGTGTAGTTCGAGATTTGAACTTCGCCCATCAGGAAGCCCCCTCTTCGGCTTTTTCGTCGCCCGGCAGGATGTACTTCGCACCTTCCCACGGGCTTTCGAAATCAAAACTGCGGAATTCCTGGGTTAGATTGACGGGTTCGTAAACCACGCGCTTCTGTTCGTCGTCGTAGCGCACCTCGACATAACCGGTCAGCGGGAAATCCTTGCGCATGGGATGACCTTCAAAACCATAGTCCGTCAGGATCCGGCGCAGATCGGGATTGCCATCAAACATGATGCCGAACAAATCCCAGGCTTCGCGTTCAAACCAGCCAGCGGTACTGAAGACACTGGTCACTGACGGCACCGGTGTGCGTTCATCAGTTTGGGTTTTGATGCGCAGGCGATGATTGTGGGTCAGCGACAACAAATTGTAGACCACGTCGAAACGCTTTTCTCGCCCCGGGAAGTCCACGCCGCAAAGATCAATCAGGACCCGCAGACCGCAGTTTGAATCGTCGCGCAGGAAGGTCAGCAATTTGACGATGTTCCCGGCGTCAACTTCAATCATCAACTCGCCGAGGGCCACAGTTGTCGATTTCACGACGTCCGGCTGGGCGGCGGCAATGTATTCACCTAGTTCGGTGAGCGCTTCATCCATGAATGGAACCCTTGATACCTGACTGGCTGGCGTAAGCGACTAGCGCAAAATCGATCCGGTGCGCCGGATCTTCTTTTGCAATTGCAAAATGCCGTACAACAGCGCCTCAGCCGTCGGCGGGCAGCCCGGGACATAGATATCAACCGGCACAATGCGGTCACATCCACGCACCACGGAATACGAATAGTGATAATAGCCGCCGCCATTGGCGCAGCTTCCCATCGAGATCACCCAGCGCGGTTCGGCCATCTGGTCGTAAACCTTGCGCAAAGCAGGTGCCATCTTGTTGGTTAGCGTGCCGGCAACGATCATTACATCGGACTGGCGCGGACTGGCGCGCGGAATAATGCCGAAACGTTCAAGGTCATAGCGCGGCATGGAAGTGTGCATCATCTCGACGGCGCAACAGGCGAGACCGAAGGTCATCCACCACATCGATCCGGTCCGGGCCCAGTTCACCACCTTGTCGAGTTCGGTGACGATGAAACCCTTGTCGTCGAGGTCCTGCGCCATACGGCGGAACGGCGCGTCGAGATCGCTGACGACTTCCGTCTGACCGATGATGCCGGTGCCGGGGGTTTCTACTCCCATTCCAGAGCTCCCTTTTTCCATTCGTAGATAAAGCCGATGGTTAGAACGCCGAGAAATATCATCATCGACCAGAACCCGAGCATACCGTTGTCTTTAAGAGAAATAGCCCACGGGAAAAGGAAAGCGACTTCGAGATCGAAAATGATGAAAAGAATAGCCACCAGATAAAACCGCACATCAAAACGATGACGCGAATCGGCAAAGGGTTCGAAACCACATTCGTAGGTCGAGAGTTTTTCAGCGTCAGGTTTTTGTCGGGCCACAATGAATGAAGCGACGATGATAACGGTCGACAGACCGACGGCGACGCCCAGAAATACAAGTATCGGCAAATATTCGAAAAGCAGTTCTTCCATTACGCCGTACCTGTCCTGAACGCCTGGTTTCGAAACGAATTATTGCGCGCCGCTGCCAACCCGGAAAACAAGTCAAAACACTGCAATGCTGCAGTGCGGCACACAAGGCGCAGTATAGAGAGCAAGTTTATGAAATTAAAGGGTAAGATTGCTTCAATTCCTGGTTTGACGAGGGTCATATGCAATTGCTGAAAATTCGCAAACATACCTCTGACCAAACGCTTTAACCCGGTGAAAGATTAAGGAAGATAGTGGCGGGAGTGACGGGACTCGAACCCGCGGCCTCCGGCGTGACAGGCCGGCGCTCTAACCAACTGAGCTACACCCCCGTGGTGAAGCGGCTCCGATGTACTAGAGCCCCGCTGAGGTGTCAAGCGACATTGGTCAATTTGGGGCCTCAATCACTCCAAACAGCCATAATTCAGGTGCTTGACGGCACTGGTGATATCGCGGTGGGACGGAAATGCGGTTAATTCAGTTAACCGCCTTGATCAGGCCACCGAAGATGAAGGAGCCGTCGTCGAGGCGGTACCAGTTTTTACCGGTCACTCTACCGTCGATAATAATGCGGGTATCGGCGGCGAGACCGCCAACGATCTGATCGTTGGTTGAGGGTCCTGCCCTCAGGTTTGCCGTCGAGACGACGGTATAGATCGCATGCATTTCCTCGATCGCAGGCTTTGAGATTCTAGCGACCGGCGCAACGATTGCCGGTTTTGGCCTTGCAGTTGCGGTCATGGCCGCCGAGGTCAGATAAACCAGCGCCGTATCATTGTCTCCGCGCACCGAGGCGTTTTGCCGCCGTCCCCAGGTGCGCCGCGCCTGATAAGTCATTTCCTCGTCAAGGTAGGTCTGCACCTCGGCCAGGGTCACGCGTCCGTCGGCATTGCCATACGCCTTTTCATCTGCAGCACCCGCAAGGGCCTCAAGCAGATGTTTGGTGAACAGGCCATGTTTGGCTTTTTCGTCCCAGCTGGCGAACTGATCACCCCGGGCCGCCGTGATCACCGTCATGTTGCCCGCCGACGTCGGCATTTTGGGCATGACGTTGACGCCTGAGGTCGAGCGGATGATCCTGCCTTTGGGGCTTTCGCCGGAGAAGCAGGCATCGAGATATACCGTCATCGATTTCGCCGGTATTTTTGCCAGATTGGCAAACAGGGTGTCGATGGGAATGCCGGTGATCTCGGCATGATCAGCATCACTGTCGACCGGCAACAAATAGGCCCGCCGATCCCGCACGCCCGGCACACCGTGGCCGGAGTAAAACACCACGACATCCGATTTGCCTGACTTCACCCAGTTAAAGAGTTTGCCTTCATGCGTCTGGGCGTTGCCGAAGACCGCCAGCATTTGAGCCTGGGAGGCATCCCGCAAATCGATCACGTTCCCGTCGCGATAGCCCAGCCGCTCAAGCACAAACCGCTTCATCGCGTCCGCATCGTTGTGGGCGAAATCAACTTCGTGAATGCGCCCCTTGTAATTGCGATTGCCGATGATCACTGCAATCCCGTCATGATGTTTTTTGCGAAGCGTATCGAGCGCGTCTTCGGTCAATGTGGTCCGTTGGGGGCCGATGGCAACGTTTGATTTTTCAACAACTGATTTAACCTCGTCACTCGGGGGTGAGCTGACTATGGGCGGCCGGGATGTTGCGGCAACTGTCTTTGCAAGCGCCATTTCATGGTCGATGAGATTCTTGCAGACGCCAATTTCAAGGCCGCGCCTTTTGGCCTCCTGAACATTCCAGCCAACGCCATAGTCCCAGACCAGTTCCGAGCCCAAATGTTTCGTGGCCATCGAACATATCGTTTTGTCACCAAGCAATTCCAGAGATCGGTCTTCCGTCAAAACCGACTCGACCTTGAAATTATTATCCCAGACGATCCTGGTTTGACCCTTCACAGGTGATCTCGCATATATGCGGCACTTGAAACCCGGATGGTTCAGATCACGCGTACAGGCTTCGATGGCGTCCTGCTCGCTGATTTTATAGGCGCAACCACTACTACCGCCGCTCTCACCGTAGGCAAAAACCTTGTAATAGCTCGACCAGTCAACGAATTGCGCATAGAGCGTGCGGCATTTCGAATCAAGTGCAGACGCGTTGCCCGCCAATGGCGGGGCAGAAACAAATCCGGTAGCAAGCAACACTATGAAAACAATGGCACGCATCATCGGAAATCACGACCAGTTCAAATTAAATCAGCAAATCAAAGTTAATCGTAACACGAGAATTTACCCGTGCACCATACCATCAAACCTCGCGCAGCTAGCGACCGAAGCCGAAGCGGTCTTTGAGGCCGTACCAGGCGATGACGGATGGCAGGAACCAGGGTTTGCCGTAATAGAGCGGTCGGGTCTGGAGCGGGTCTTCGCCGAAGATGGTTTTGGCATCTTCCCCACCGAGGATGGCAAGCGCTGCCTTGCGTCCGAGCCAGGGCGCCCAGACGACGCCAGAGCCGCAAAAACCAACGGCATAGTGCACGCCGTCGTGCACCGCGAGTTTGGGCAGAAAGTCGAAGGTATAGCCGGTGTAGCCCCACCAACTATGCGTCAAACCAACGCCCGCGAGTTCAGGGAAGACCTCGACCAGATTGTGATAGAGGTGCGCCGCTTTTTTGGTGCTGTCATCCGTTTCAGCCCCTCGTCGCCCGCCGAAGATGATCCGTTTGTTGTCAGGCGACGGGCGGTAGTAGTTATACAGATTACGCGTATCGCCGATCATCCGGCGTTTGGGCATCAGCCGGTTCATTGTCTCCGCGGGCAATTCTGCCGTGGCAATAATCTGGCTGGGGATGGCAATGATACGGCGCTTCAGCCAGGTCATCATGGCGTCGGTATAGCCATTGGTCGCGACGACGACATCGCTCGCGTGAAGATTGCCGCGCGCCGTGTGGAGGGTCTGACCCTTGTCGGATCTCGCGATCTTCAGGACCTTTGTTTGTGAAATGATCGTCACGCCCGCTGCCAGAGCCCTCGCCATCATGCCCTGATGCAACAGGCCCGGATGCAGCCCGGCGATATCGGGTCGCGCCTGGCCGCCATAATAATGATCCGTCGCCAGTTCGCGATGCTGTTCACTGCGCGGCACCATCTCGGCCCCAAGATCAAAATGTTTGTTGAGCAGGTCGGTTTCACGGCCCATGTCATCATAATCGGTGGCATAGTTCGCCCCGCCAAAGCGACCGGCCATATCAAAGCCGCAGTCGATCTTTTCCTGCTCGATCATATCAGCCAGGAATTCGCGTGCAGCAACGCCCTCGCCATAGAACTGCGTGGCCCGTTCAAGCCCGAATTTTCTGATCATTTGATCAAAGGCCAGCTTGATCGTACCGCTGGCCATGCCGCCATTGCGACGTGACGCGCCCTCGCCGGCCCGCATGCCGTCAAGGACCACCACACTGCGCCCGGCCCGTGCCAGCGTCAGGGCGGCGGAAAGACCGGTATATCCTGCCCCGACGATGGCGACGTCAGTCGTGGCCGGGATATCGACCAACACGGCTTCCTCCAGTGGTGCTGCCTCCCACCAGTAAGGATCCAGTTTCATATTCTCGGTATTGGCGGGTAGGTATGTCATAGACTGCGTTTGGCCATTTGTGGTTGATGATGTGGTCGCGTGAACCACATCTATAACAGATCGTCTTATTATTTCAGGTACAACGGACATGGTTTATCGCCCGATTACAAGCGCCTATTCCCGGTCGCTTTATCCGAAAATTACACCGTATCGAACAGCGCGGCTGAAAGTTTCGGATCGCCATGAGTTGTACTTTGAAGAAAGCGGCAATTCACAAGGCAAACCGGTCGTTCACCTGCACGGTGGTCCTGGCGTTGGCTGTCAGCCCATCCATCGCCAGAACTTTGACCCCGCGGCTTACCGCATTGTGACGTTCGATCAGCGCGGTGCCGGGCGCAGCACGCCGCACGCTGATTTGATCGACAATACAACGTGGCACCTGGTCGAGGATCTGGAAGCCTTGCGCCGGCATCTCGGTATCGAGCGCTGGCAAGTCTTTGGCGGATCGTGGGGATCGACACTTGCACTGGCGTATGCCGAGACCTATCCCGAACGCGTCAGCGAATTGATCCTGCGTGGCATCTTCCTGATCCGTCAAAGCGAAATCGCCTGGCTCTATCAACGCGGTGCCGATGCGATTTTCCCGGATGACTTTGAAGACTACATTGCGCCCATCCCGGCCGACGAACGGGATGATCTGGTCGCCGCATTCTATCTCCGTCTGACGTCAGATGATCCTGCTGTTCAATCGGCTGCCGCATTGGCCTGGAGCAAATGGGAAGCCAATACAATCTCGCTCTATCGCAGCGCCGAACAGGTTTCGCAACTGGATAACATTGACCTGGCGCGCGCCATCGCCCGCATCGAATGCCACTACTTCGTCAACAAGGGATTTTTCGAAAGCGATGCCTGGCTGCTCGACAATATCGACGCCATCCGCCATATCCCCGGCGTCATCGTGCAAGGCAGATACGATATGGTAACGCCGATGACCTCAGCCTGGGACCTCCACAAGGCCTGGCCTGAAGCAGATTTCCACATCATCCCTGACGCCGGTCATTCGGCGACGGAACCTGGAATCGTCGACGCGCTGATCACGGCGACGGATAACTTCAGGGCGTGAGAATGGTGGGCGGTGACGGGTTCGAACCGCCGACATCCACGGTGTAAACGTGGCGCTCTACCAGCTGAGCTAACCGCCCTTTTTGCGAGGCGGACGACTTGTAATACGCCTGTGATTGAATGGCAAGTATCTCGCCATCAAATATCCCGGTGGCAGGGGCTATTGGTCAGAGAGGTACTTGACGATCAACTGGCGGACTTCGGCAACCTCAATCGGCTTGGTGACATAAGCGGTGAAGCCGGCATCAATCCCTTGCTGCACGTCTTCATTCAGGGCCGAGGCGCTGACGGCGACAATGGGAGTGTCTCTGGTCTCGGGCGAGCGACGCAAGATGGAGAGCGCCTCATAGCCGTTCAGTTTCGGCAGATTGATGTCCATGAATATCAGGCCGGGCGAATGGCGTTTGGCCGCGAGAATGCCGGTTTCACCGTCCGACGCCAGCGTGAGTTCAACGTTCGGCAGTTTCTTGACGACCATCTGCATCAAACTCTGGTTCGCCGGGTTGTCTTCGACGTAAAGCAATTTCCCCCTGGCCTCCAGCAAGGCGTCGGCATTCAACGCTTCTCTTTGCAACTCGGCCATTTTGATTTCGACATCCGCCTTGGCACGTGGCAGGTCGACCCAGAAAGTACTGCCTTCACCTTCGACGCTTTCGAATCCGGTCACGCCGCCCATCGACTCAGCCAGACGCTTGACGATTGTCAGACCGATGCCGGTACCAGGCGTATCCGACGTCTCGGCCCCGAGGCGCTCGAACGGTTCAAACAAACGGTTCTGCTTGTCCACCGGTATGCCCTTGCCGGTGTCGGAGACTCTGATGTGAACGAGTTCTTTATTTTTGACTTCCCAGGTTAATGTGACCGTTCCTTCCTCGGTGTTGTATTTGACTGCATTGGACAACAAGTTGAGCAAAACCTGTTTGAAGCGGACACGGTCCGCCAACACCGAGATATCCGCAGGGCCATCAAAATCGACGTTGAGCCTTTTTTCAAAAGCCATATTCTCGACGACCGAGAGACTTTCCTCGACAACCTCGGCGACGTTCGACGGTTCGATGGAAATGTCGAGCATACCGGTGTCAATTCTTGCCAGATCCAGCACTTGCTCGATCAACTCGAGCAGATAGCGGCTGCTGCGCAATATATATTCGACAGACTGTTCCTGTTCGGTCGAGAGTGCTGGATCAGAATCATGCCTGAGCAATTGAGCAAATCCGATAACTGAATTGAGCGGCGTGCGCAGCTCGTGGCTCATTGATGACAGAAATTCGGTTTTGACCCGGCTGCCTTCCTCGGCCTGATCCTTCGCTTCAATCAAATCGCGGGTTTGTTCGTTCACCAGTTCCTGCAAGCGATCGCGATGGCTGGAAATTTCGATTTCGGCTTTCTTGCGTTCAGTCAGATCGTGAATTGTCGCAACGGCCAGGTGCTGGCCGCCCCCGAGCATTTCGTTGACCGAAATACCGGCCTGAAAAACCTCGCCGGATTTTTGTCTCGCCTGAAATTCCCGGGTTCGTCCGCGGCCTGCGGCGGAGGCCAGGGCGAAAACCGCTTCGGCATCGAAGGTTTGCGGGCCATCGCCGCCATCCGGTGCAACCAGCAAGCCAAACTCCTTGCCGATAACCTCTTCAGGGCTGAATCCAAACATGATCCCGGCACCCCGATTGAAACTTTCGATAACACCATTTTCATCAACAGTTACAATAGCTTCACCAACACTGTTCAAGATGATTCGCAACAGCTCTTCACCCGCCCGCAACTTCGAGTTTATTGATTTATCACGAACCGACAAAACCGTCATGACGACAATGACAATCAACGCCAGAAGTGACAGAGCGAGGATCGAGATTGATAGGTGACTGGTCATGACCTCACTGCAGGGAAATACGATGACTGCGAAATGTCCTTGGGTATTCACCGCTGATGGCGGTCAAAATATCGACGAATAAGGCTGCCGCCCACACAGGATTGTATTTTGCCATAAAAAAAGGGCACCAACCACTTATGTGGTCGGCGCCCTGATTCGTCGAAAGAGCGTCCGTTAGTTTACGGCGTCCTTCAAAGCTTTACCGGCTTTGAATTTCGGCTGTTTTGAGGCCGGAATTTGAATTGCTTCACCGGTCCGCGGATTGCGACCTGTCGATGCGCGGCGTTGCGCAACGCTAAAGGTTCCAAATCCGACCAGCCGGACTTCGCCGCCGCCCGAAAGTTCTGATGTAACTGCTTCGAAAGTTGCTTCCACTGCTTTGGCAGCGTCTGCTTTTGAAAGTCCTGATGCGTCGGCGACGTTTGCCACTAGATCGTTTTTGTTCACGATTGGGCCCCCTCTTTTGGTTGGCTAAAAAAACTTTTGTTGGCGCTTTGCTAATTCCCAAAGACGCGAAAATTGTACGAGCGGTAACCCTTTTCGTCAAAGGGAAAAAGCGAGTTATCCCCAGAATTCTGCTGTTTTTTGGCTTGCAAAGTGCGGCATTTTATTTTTCGGAAATTTCCGCGATTTTGTTTACAGGCAAAAAAAGGGGTGCCGTTCAGCACCCCTTTGATTAGTCAATTCTGATATTCCTCAGTGAGTTACGACGCCATCACGATCCACACTCTCATCTTTTTTGGCGACCTTTTCGAGCTCGTCTTCCTCATTCCACTCGATCGGTACAAGCGGGTTGATCAAAGCCTTTTCCAAAACTTCATCAACCGTGGAAACAGGAATAATCTCAAGCCCGCGTTTAACGTTATCCGGAATGTCTTCCAGATCTTTTTCGTTTTCGTTCGGAATAAGCACTGTCTTGATGCCACCTCGATGGGCTGCCAGAAGTTTTTCCTTCAAGCCACCAATAGGCAGAACGCGCCCGCGAAGCGTAATTTCGCCAGTCATGGCGAGATCCTTGCGTACCGGATTTTGCGTCAGAACGGACACGATTGACGTCGCCATGCCGACACCTGCAGAAGGTCCGTCTTTCGGTGTCGCACCTTCGGGCACGTGAATGTGAATGTCTTTCTTTTCAAACAAGGTCGGTTTCACGCCGATGTCGACCGCACGCGACCGAACGTAGGACGCGGCAGCCTGAATTGACTCCTGCATCACATCACCAAGTTTACCGGTGATGTTCATCTTGCCTTTGCCCGGCAACATGACCGCTTCCAGCGTCAGCAGCTCACCGCCAACTTCCGTCCACGCCAGCCCTGTGGTGACGCCAACCAGATCCTCTGCTTCGGCTTCACCATAGCGGAAGCGCTTGGGACCGAGGTACTTGTCGACGTTACGTTTGGTGACCTGCACCGATTTGACGGCATTTTGCAGGATTTCCTTGGTCGCTTTACGGGTCAGACTGGCAATTTCACGCTCAAGATTACGCACGCCGGCTTCCCGCGTGAAATACCGGATCAAATCACGCAAACCAGTGTCAGAAATCGACCACTCGTCTTCGCTCAACCCATGCGCCTTGCGCTGTTTGGGGATGAGGTATTGTTTGGCGATCTCGACTTTCTCGTCCTCTGTGTAACCGGAGAGACGAATGACTTCCATGCGATCCAGCAACGGCGGCGGAATGCGCAAGGTATTCGCCGTGGTAATAAACATCACGTCCGAGAGATCATAATCGACTTCAAGATAATGATCGTTGAACGCACTGTTTTGTTCCGGATCAAGAACCTCGAGCAATGCCGACGACGGATCACCGCGGAAATCAGCGCCCAGTTTGTCGATTTCATCCAGCATGATCAGCGGATTGCTGGTCTTGGCTTTCTTCATCGACTGAATGATCTTGCCTGGCATCGAGCCAATGTAGGTTCGCCGGTGACCGCGAATTTCCGCTTCATCCCGCACCCCGCCCAGCGACATGCGGACGAAGTTGCGACCGGTCGCCCGGGCAATGGATTTACCCAGCGATGTTTTACCAACACCCGGCGGTCCAACGAGGCAAATGATCGGGCCTTTCAGTTTCTTGGTTCTGATCTGAACGGCGAGGTATTCGACGATGCGTTCCTTGACCTTCTCGAGGCCATAGTGATCGTCATCCAGAATACCTTCGGCCTCATTGAGGTCCTTTTTGATTTTGGAGCGTTTCTTCCACGGAATGCCGAGCATCCAGTCGAGATAGTTCCGTACCACTGTAGCTTCGGCAGACATCGGGCTCATGTTGCGCAGTTTCTTGACTTCGGCGTCCGCTTTTTCGCGGGCCTCCTTGGTCAGTTTTGTCTTTTTGATGCGCTCTTCAATTTCGCCGACTTCGTCCTTGCCGTCTTCGCTCTCGCCCAGTTCTTTCTGGATCGCTTTCAATTGTTCGTTGAGATAGTACTCGCGCTGGGTCTTCTCCATCTGGCGCTTGACCCGGCCACGGATTTTCTTCTCGACCTGCATGACACCGATCTCGCCTTCCATCAGGGAGAAGACTTTTTCGAGTCTCTCGGTGATGGATTCGATTTCCAGCAATTCCTGCTTGTCCGAAACTTTCAACTGCAAGTGAGAGGCGACGGTATCGGCCAGTTTGCCGGGCTCGTCGATCTGATTGAGTGAAACCAGGACTTCGGGCGGTATTTTTTTGTTCAGTTTGACGTAGCCTTCAAACTGGGCAATGACCGACCGCGACAGCGCTTCGAGTTGCTGATCGTCATCTTCGCCCTCGGTGAGAGGCTGGACATAGGCTTCAAAAAATTCCTTGTTGTCGCCGTAGCGCACGATGCGGGCGCGGCTGCCACCTTCGACCAGAACCTTGACGGTTCCGTCGGGCAATTTGAGCAACTGAAGGACTGCACCAATGGTGCCGACTTCGTTGATGTCCTCGGGCGACGGGTCGTCGTCACTGGCATTCTTCTGGGCCACGAGCAGGATTTGCTTGTCCTCTTTCATGACATCCTCGAGTGCGCGCACAGATTTATCGCGACCGACAAAGAGCGGTACGATCATGTGCGGGAACACGACGATGTCGCGCAACGGCAGGACAGGAAGCATGAGAGTTTGTGGATTTTCCATTCTAAACCTTAAAAAAGGCGATGCCGCAGTCAGGAAGACCGGGTCGCAAAGGAGCTCAATTCAAGTGTGTTCGCTGACGCTTGCGATCTGCGGGACCGCGACCGGCAGTTTCAACACATAGATTCCAGTTGGCAAGTCAGATAACGAATTTCAAGGGGTCCGCAACCGATTAGCAACGTGTCATGCGGATGATTCGATTTCTTCCTGGCGCTCGGAATAGATATACAGCGGCTGGGCGCGACCCTCGACGACTTCGGAATTGATGACAACTTCTTCAACCCCTTCCAGCGAAGGCAGATCAAACATGGTATCCAGCAGGATCGTTTCCATGATTGAGCGCAAGCCACGGGCACCTGTTTTCCGATCAATGGCGCGGCGAGCAATAGAGCGCAACGCATCATCCGAGAACGTCAGCTTGATATCTTCCATTTCGAAGAGGCGCTGATACTGCTTGATCAGTGCGTTCTTCGGGGTGCTGAGGATTTCGACCAGCGCATCTTCATCCAGATCGCGCAAGGTCGCCAACACAGGCAAACGTCCGACAAATTCAGGAATCAAACCAAATTTAAGCAAATCCTCGGGTTCGACTTCCTGCAGGATTTCACCTGCCTTCCGCTCATCCGGTGAGCGCACGTCGGCACCGAAACCGATCGATGAGCCCATGCCACGTGTACCGATGATTTTCTCAAGACCGGCGAACGCGCCACCACAGATGAACAGGATGTTCGTCGTGTCGACTTGCAGGAATTCTTGCTGCGGATGTTTGCGGCCGCCCTGCGGCGGTACGGATGCAACCGTGCCTTCCATGATCTTGAGCAAGGCCTGTTGCACACCTTCACCCGAAACATCACGTGTGATCGAAGGGTTGTCGGATTTGCGGCTGATTTTATCGACTTCATCGATGTAGACGATGCCGCGCTGTGCGCGTTCGACATTGTAGTCGGCCGACTGCAACAGCTTGAGAATAATATTTTCGACGTCTTCGCCGACATAACCGGCCTCGGTCAATGTCGTGGCGTCAGCCATGGTAAACGGCACATCCAGAATGCGAGCCAGTGTCTGGGCGAGCAAGGTTTTGCCGCAACCTGTGGGACCCATCAGCAGGATGTTCGATTTGGCCAGTTCAACGTCGTTCGATTTACCGCCGTGGTTCAAGCGTTTGTAGTGGTTATGTACTGCCACCGACAACACGCGTTTGGCATGATCCTGACCAATGACATAATCGTTGAGCACTTCACAGATATCGAGCGGTGTCGGCACGCCATCACTGGTTTTCACCAGCGTGCTTTTGTGCTCTTCGCGAATGATATCCATGCACAGTTCAACGCATTCATCACAAATGAATACAGTCGGACCTGCAATCAGCTTACGTACCTCGTGCTGGCTTTTGCCGCAGAAGGAACAGTAGAGCGTATTTTTGGCGTCGCCGCCGCCGGACTTGGTCATATCAACTCCGTAATTGACCTCTGTTTGGACGCCCCTGAACGATCATGTTAGACGCTCATTGCCACCCACGACAACCCGAAATATTGGGTTTTTTTCTTATGAAGGCGCTTCATATAGTCGTGTGAGGTCGATTTGCTGTCTAAATCATCTCCGTCCAATGTGTGCCACTGATAGAAACGGTAGGTCTATTGTGACGCAAAACCAATCAATAATGCGTTAACGATAAACCTGCCCTCTCCGGGAAGTTTGTCCTAGCTTTCTTCGCCGTCGTCTGACGTCGCCTCATCGGCGTCATCTTCCAGACCAACCGGGCGACTTTCAACGACTTCGTCAATCAGGCCAAATTCAAGGGCCTGTTCGGATGTCATGAAGTTGTCCCGATCCATGCTCTTTTCGATAACGTCGAGATCCTGGCCGGTGTGCTTGACGTAAATATCGTTCAGGCGGGCGCGCAATGACAGGATTTCACGGGCCTGAATTTCGATATCCGTCGCCTGACCCTGGGCACCGCCACTGGGCTGATGGATCATGACACGGGCGTTCGGCAGCGCGTAACGCTTGCCTTTGGCACCAGCCGTCAACAACAGTGAACCCATCGAGGCCGCCTGCCCGAAGCACAAAGTCGCAACATCGGGGCGGATGTATTGCATGGTGTCGTAGATCGCCATGCCTGAGGAAACAATGCCGCCCGGTGAATTGATGTACATCGCGACATCTTTTTCCGGGTTTTCGGCTTCGAGAAACAACAACTGCGCTGTAATCACCGACGCGACATGGTCATCGACCGGGCCGGACAGAAAAACAATGCGCTCTTTCAGGAGCCTCGAATAGATATCGTAAGCGCGCTCTCCCCGGTTGGTATGCTCGACAACCATGGGAACAAGGCCTTGCATGTATGTCTCTGTCATATTCCTCGCTCGTTCATCACAAATCACTAAAAGCCTATATGGGCTCGCCGGTTATTATTCGCTGTCTTTTTTTGCAGCTTTTTTCTTCGGAGCCGCTTTTTTCTTGGGCTTGTCGGCAGCCGCATCGTCCGCGTCAGCCTTTTTCGCCGTCTTTTTGGCTGCAGCTTTTTTCTTTGCCGGCTTTTTGGCTGGCTTGGCATCAGCTTCTTCCGGTGCCTTGGTCAATTCCTCGACCGAGACAACACGCTCGGTGATCTTGGCCATTTCCAGAATGAAATCGACAACCTTGTCTTCAAAGATCGGCGCCCGAAGCTGGCTCATCGCGTCCTGATTGGACTGATAGTACTCAACAATCTGGCGTTCCTGACCCGGGTACTGACGCGCCTGTTCGGCCATCGCCCGGTTCACTTCATCTTGCTGAACTTCAATATTGTTGGTCTGGCCGATTTCCGACAGCAACAAGCCCAGACGAATACGGCGCGCCGCAATATCGCGGTACTCCTCTTTCAATTCGTCTTCGGGTTTGTCGGCGTCTTCGTCTTCAATGCCGTCCTTGGCAGCCTGCGTGCGCTGCAATTCAACCTGTGACCAGATCTGATCGAACTCCATGTCGACCATACCCGGCGGCACATCAAAGTCATGGGTTTCGGCCAGACGGTCGAGCAAGGCGCGCTTCATCAGATTGCGCGAAAAGCCGTCGTAATCCGAACCAAGTTGATCACTGATCGCAGATTTCAGCGCATCGAGATTTTCCAGACCGACTTTTTCGGCCAGGGCATCATCAATTTTGGCAGCTTCAGCCTGGCGAACTTCCTTGACGTCGACTTCAAAGACGGCCGATTTGCCCGCCAGTTCCGCCGAGCCATATTCTTCCGGGAAGCTCACTTCCACCTTTTTATGGTCGCCGGCTTTCAGACCGACAAGCTGCGGCTCAAATCCGGGAATGAAGGTGTTGGAGCCGATTTCGATGGTGTAATCCTCGGCTTTGCCGCCTTCGAATTCTTCACCATCGACCGAGCCGACAAAATCGATCAGCACCGCGTCGCCTTCTTCAGACGTCCGGCCATCCTGGGCGGTAAACGTCTTCTGGGCGTCAGCGAGGCGCTGGATCGCGTCGATAACTTCGGAATCTTCGGGCTCAGCTTTCAGTTTCTCGATCTCGATCTTGCTGAAGTCCGTCGGCACGATTTCCGGCATCACTTCGACGTCGACCGTGTACTCGAGGTCTTCACCCTTCTCGAACTTGACGACTTCGATCTTGGGCTGCATGGCCGGGCGCAACTGATTTTCCATCATCGCCTGGTTGGTGCCGCTGTTGACGGCCTCTTCCAGAACTTCGCCCATGACGCTGTCGCCAAAGCGCTGTTTCAGAATACCGGCCGGGATCTTGCCGGGACGAAATCCCGGGAGATTGGCGGTTTGTCCGATTTCGGCCAGGCGCGAATCAATCCGCGACTCAATCTCGTTGGCCGGAACAATGATGGAAAAAGCGCGCTTTAAGCCTTCGGCGCTGGTCTCGGTTACCTGCATGAAGTCGGTCCGTCTATTTGCTAAGTGCTTCAGAAAAACAGCCGCCACTATGGCGGAAATTAAGTACTTTCCATGGGTTGTAGCCTTGGTGCGGCTGAAGGGACTTGAACCCCCACGCCCGAAGGCACCAGAACCTAAATCTGGCGTGTCTACCAATTCCACCACAGCCGCGTTCGGCCACTTTCCGGCGGGCAAACAGGCCTGCCAGGCCACGGAAGGGCTCTCTATATCAATCTCGTGCCGTGGCGGCAAGCGCGACGATGCATTTGAGAGTTTGACGATGTTGCGAGATGAGGGGCAGAAGCTGCATAAATCGGGCAACGCAGGCAAAAAAATGGTGGGGGCCGGGCATTACATCGCTGCAATACCTGATCCCCCACCGGTGGTCTTCTCTTAAAATACCGTACTACTCTTTAATATTTACGCTACCACTCAGTTAATGGTCGGACCGGCCATTACCGTCAACGGGACGATAGGTCTCGAGAAATACTTCAACCGCCAGCATCCGGTTCTCACAATCCATGATTTTGGGGCCCAACCGACTGGTCAAGGTGAACTGAACGTGTGGAACACCGTAATAATCGCTACATAAACCTACGATTTTGGCCGTTTCCGTCACGTTTAACACTTGAACCCGTTGATAATAGGTCCCCACTTCAACACCTGCCTGAGCACCGCCCAGGCCTTTATCTGTTCGCGAATAAAACTGCATAACTTCCCCCTAAACCAGAAGAATAATCTTTTATTCAGTGTGTTCGATTGTTCTCATATGGGGACGAGAAGAATAAATACAATAAAAAAATCTAATTACAAGATTTTTTTATGTATTCAATTCAGTTTATATTAATTTTTTATTTGATTTGTATTTAGGGAAAATTTTAGACGTTTCCCGGATAAAGCCTTGCAAGGACCTTCATCAACGCGTCGGGCAAATCGTCGGCGATCAGGCCGGGACCGACGATACGAGCGGCTTCGCCGTGCATCCAGACCGCCACGCAGGCGGCCTCAAATGGCGCAACACCCTGGGCAAGAAGCCCAACGACCATGCCGGCCAACACATCACCTGAGCCAGCCGTTGCCAGTTCTGCCGGCGCGCTTGTATTGACTACGGCCCGACCATCGGGTGCGGCGATCACGGTATCGCCGCCCTTGGAGATGACAACAGCACCGCTTGATGCCGCAGCATCCCTGGTTCGCCGCAGTTTATCCGGGGTCTCGCCGGCAGGGCCAAATAACCGCCCGAATTCACCGTCATGCGGCGTCAGGACGCATGGCCCTTCGATCGCGCTGAACAGATCGCCAGGTTGATCCTGAAACACCGTCAGGGCATCGGCATCCAGCACGCAGGCCAGATTGCGCTTCAGTGCGGCCAGAACGTTCTCGCGTGTGGTCGCGGTGACGCCGTTCCCCGGGCCGATCAGTACGGCATTGCGCCGGCGTTGGGAAATCAGGCTGTCGAAGACGTCCGCCGTTTCACAAGTCTCGGTCATGACGGCAGCAGTATAAGCGGCATGAAGTTTCATGGCTTCGGCTGGCCCGAGTGCGGTGACGAGCCCTGCCCCGATCCTCAGGGCCGCCCGCGCCGCCAGCCGTGACGCGCCGCAACTCTCGGCATCTCCGCTGGCGACAACGGCGTGCCCGCGGGCGTATTTGTGTCCATCAATCGCTGGCCGGGGCAACTCGTCAAGCCAGAGTTCGGGCTTGTTTTCCCGAACCAGATTGATGCCGTCCTCAGCCACACCGTCGGGAATGCCGATATCGATCACTGCAACCTCGCCACACAGGACGCGGCCAGGTAAAAGAACATGCCCGGTTTTGCGGCGATGAAAGGTGACCGTCAGATCGGCGGGCACCGCCTTGCCCAGGACCTGGCCTGAATCACCGTGGACACCGCTCGGCACATCCACTGCAACGACGGCAGCAGGAGATAATTGAACGCCCTCGAGAATTTCAGCAGCTTTGCCCTCGATGGGTCGCGACAGTCCGGCACCAAAAAGTGCATCAACAATGACATCAGCGTTTTCGAAAATCGTCAGCGACAACGTTTCAATATCGTCGGGCCAAAGTTCGGCCATGGCGGCGGCGTCACCTTTTAACTTCGCCTTTGATCCCAGCAGACCGAGGCGAACGGTCCAACCGACTTCCTGCAGATAGCGCGCAGCAACAAAACCATCACCGCCGTTATTACCGGGGCCGCACAGGATGGCGATCCGGCCGACCGGCCAGCGCAGGGCGATCTCATGGGCGACACCCGCTCCTGCCGCCTCCATCAGCGCCCTTCCTGAAATGCCACTGGACATCGCTGCCTGATCGGCAGCGTACATCTGGACGACACTCAAAAGCTCGGCGCCGGGCATTGGATCTCCTCAGGTATTGTCCAAAGGCGCGATAGTCGGTTGAGGTCTTGCGGATTCAAACGCCTTGGCAGCACGCAGCACCAGGTCATCACGATGCATCGGACCGACGATCTGAAGCCCGACCGGTAATCCGGCTTTTGTAAAGCCACAGGGAACTGTCGCTGCGGGTTGACCGGTCATGTTGAAGGGATAGCTGAAGGGTGTCCAGCGCAGCCAGCGAATAGTATCTTCATCGCCATCGGGCGCCAGCTTTCCGGCATCGAAGGCCGGAATGGCCAGGGTCGGCGTCACCAGCAAATCAAAATGTTCATGGAAATGGTTCATGAACTGGCCGAGGGCAACGCGGGCACTGTTCGCTGCATTGAAATCTGCCAGCGTGATATTCCGCCCCTCCGCCGCCAGGCTCTGAAAGCCCGGTTCAAGTCTGGCGAATTGATCATCCGTCATTGAGCTCGTTGCGTTGGCCGAGCCGACCCACCACAAAATACGGAAGATCGAGGTCGGGTCATCGAACCCGGGATCCTGGTTTTCGAGATACGCGCCCATATCGGCAAACAGTGCCGCACCATCGGCGACAAGTGCTGCGACTTCTGCATCGACGTCGGCATAGCCAAGATCAGCGCTGTAGGCGATCCGCAAGCCTTCGACGCCATCGTCGAGCCCCTCGCTCCAGTCCTGGTCGAGATAAGGCAAGGCCAGCCAGTCGCGTGGATCAGGCTGCGACATCACGTTCAGCATCAATGCCAGATCATCGACGGTGCGTGCCATCGGCCCGGCATGGCTTAGTGTGCCATAAGGGCTGGCGGGGTAAACCGGCACCCGTCCATAACTGGCTTTCAATCCCGGTAATCCAGTGAAGCCACAGGGAATGCGGATCGAGCCACCGCCGTCCGAGCCCTGGGCCAGCTGCCCCATGCCCGATGCCAGTGCCGCTGACGCACCACCGCTGGAACCACCCGGTGTTTTGTCGAGGTTCCACGGATTGCGTGTGATGCCGGTGAGCAAACTATCGGTGACACCTTTCCAGCCGAGTTCAGGCGTTGTTGTCTTCCCGAGCAAGACAGCACCCGATTCCTTCAGACGCGCGACATAGGGTGCGTCCTCTGTCGCCGGGCCATCGCCCTCGGTCGTCAGCGATCCCTTGCCAGTGGGCCAGCCATTGACGTAGGCCAGATCCTTGATCGATGTCGGCACACCATCGACAGGACCAAAGGGACTGCCCGCCGCCCATCGGGATTCAGATTCTTTTGCTGCGGCGCGCGCGTCATCAGCAGCGACATAACAAAAGGCGTTTACCTTTTCGTTGTGCAGATCGATGCGCCGAAGTGCGGCTTCGGTCGCCTCGACCGGTGACAAACTTCTGTCGGCAAATTTTTCGACCATGTCACTGGCCGACATAAAGGCAATTTCATCTGACACTCAGCTCTCCTGAAAATGTTGAAAATAATGATTTTGATTTTATGTTCGTGACGTCTGAAAGATTACACCATAGAACAGTCGGCATCTGAGGAGTAACGCTTTTGAAAGTCATCGTTTTGGGGGCCGGCGTGATAGGCGTCTCGACAGCATACTATCTGGCGAAAGCCGGTCACGACGTCACAGTGATCGATCGCCAGTCCGGTGTCGGTCTGGAGGCCAGTTTTGCCAACGGTGGCCAGATCGCCGTCAGCCATGCAACGCCGTGGGCCCGGCCCGGCCTGCCCCTGCAATTGCTGAAATGGATGGGCCAGGATGATGCACCGTTCTACTTCCGGCTCAAACTCGACCCGCATTTCTGGATGTGGGGTTTGCGGTTCCTTGCCAGTTGCACGACCCGCCAGCTCGAAATAGGCACCGAACGCCTGTTCCGGTTGTCGCAATACAGCCTCGCCTGCCTCAAGGACCTGCGCGACACCGTGAATCTGGACTACAACCAGCGCCAGGAAGGTATTCTCTCGGTCTATCGGGATCAGCAGGCTTTTGATCTTGCAGCCGCAGAACTTGTGGCTCACGGCGGCGCTGAGATCGTGGCACAAGCGCTTGATAGCGATGGTTGCCGCCGCGTGGAACCTGCCCTCAAGACAACGGGCATCGACATTGCCGGCGGCATTCTGACGGCGGAAGACGAAAGCGGTGACGCCTTCGCCTATACCGAACAACTTGCCGATCTGTGCAAGGGTTTGGGCGTTGAATTCCGGTTTGGTGCAACAGTGCTGGGATTTGATACCGATAGCAGCAGTATCACTGGCATTCGCCTGAAAGATACAGACCAGACTTTATCGGCCGATGCGTTCGTACTGGCTCTTGGCAGTTACAGCCCTCTTCTGGCACGTGCCCTCGGCCTCAAACTGCCGGTCTATCCGGTCAAGGGATATTCCGTAACGATCCCGGTCACTAATCAATCGGCGGCACCGACGATCAGCATGTCCGATGTTCAGAGGCGAATATCGATGAGTCGCCTCGGCAATCAATTGCGCGCCGCAGGCACTGCGGAAATTGCTGGATACGATGTCTCGCTGAGCGATGGCCGTTGTCAAAACGTCCTCGACGGCGTCAAAGATTTATTTCCACAAGCCGGTGATACCTCACAGGCCAAATTCTGGACGGCCCTGCGTCCAATGACGCCCGACGGCCCGCCGATCATCGGAGGTTCAAGTTATCGCAATCTCTTCCTCAATACCGGTCACGGCACACTGGGCTGGACGATGGCGACGGGATCGGGGAAAATCGTTGCTGACCTGATTTCGGGCCAGCGCCCGGAAATCAGTCTCGACGGCATGACCATGGCGCGTTACGAATAGATATGAAACTGTCGATACCTCACGGGTTCAGAAATAAACGCCGGGCCATCTTGCGCACACAGATGATTGCCGGGGTGGTCATCCTTACGCTGGGTGGATGTGGTTCGTCTGATTTGTCTTCAATTGAAGACGATACATTTTTTGCCCAGGCCATGCCGTTGTGGCTGATACCAAAGTTGCGCGACGATTATATGGGCAAGGAATTTCTGCAGCCTCTCGATGCGGCGCGCGCGGTGACCTATAACGAGCAAGGTCAACCCGATCTCGACCCGCCGCTCTGGGACTGGCCACGCGGCTGGCCCTGGCCCTGGCCCCTGCCCAACCCGTCGCCCGGCGCCCGCTAGACCTTATCCCCGCGCTGCGTTAATGCGTTCGCGGGCGATGAGGTCGGCGATGTCATTGGTGGCCCGGTTCTCGGCGTCGGCGCGGCGGAATATTTCGCCCAGCACATCGCCGATGCCATGCAATCTGGCCGTCGCACGTTCCGCGTTGAAACCATCACGCATGGCATCCGTAATCCAGATTGCACCACCGCCGTTGATGACATAATCGGGTGCGTACAAAATGCCGCGCGCACGCAAGTCTTCGCCGTGACGATCTTCCAGCAGCTGGTTGTTGGCCGAGCCCGCGACGATGTCGCACTGCAATCGGGCAATACTGTCGTCGTTGAGCACGGCACCCAGGGCACAGGGCGCAAATACATCGGCTTCTACCTGCATAATCTCGTCCACGCTGACGGCCCGGGCGTCGAGATTTTCGACGCACCGTTCGACGGCCGCCTGATCGATGTCGGCGACGATCAAACTGGCCCCAAGCCGGTGCAGCAAATTGGCAAGGTCTCCACCGACGCTGCCAAGCCCCTGGATGGCGACGACCAGTCCATCGAGTTCCTCGCGACCCAGTTTGTGCCGAACCGCTGCGGCGATGCCCGTCATCACACCGATAGCCGTTGCAGGCGCCGGATCGCCGGCGGCCTCGGCTGACGTGCCGTGAATGTAGTTGCTCTCCAGTGCCGCCCAGTCCATGTCCTGCACGGTCACGCCGACGTCTTCGCCGGTATGATAAGTCCCCTGCAATGAATTCACCGCGCGACCAAATGCGCGAAACAGGGCTTCGGATTTTTCGGTTTTGGGATCGCCGATGATCACGGACTTGCCGCCACCCATCGGCACATCGGCCAGGGCGCATTTAAAGCTCATGCCTTTGGACAGACGCAACGCATCAAGGATCGCATCGTCGTTGCTGGCATAGGGGTACATACGACAGCCTCCCGCCGCCGGTCCCAGCACTGTAGAATGAATGGCGATTATCGCCTGCAATCCGGTTTCAGGATCGGAAAAGAAGTGAATGTCTTCGTGATCGTCAAACGCCGGGCTGTCGAATACGCTCATGATCTGGCCTTTCCTGCTGTCACCAACGACATAATATCCCGGACCAGATTTTTTGCTCGATTATTCGCCGCTTTTGACCTGGTCACCTAGTCGCGCAGACGGGATACCTGTCCGGTTTCATGGGCGAGGTCCGGTTCACCGCCGGTATCGAGCATCACTTGTCGCACACGGTCTCGCAAGTCGATGGCGGCGGACCAGTCGTTGCCTGTCGCCGAGATGGCCGGGCATATCGTCACGGTCAGGGCATTGCGGCGCGGAAACCATGAATCCTCCCGCAAAGTGGATCGTGTTCCCTTCAGGACAATGGGCACGATCGGCACACGGGCTTCGGCGGCGATCGTAAACGCCCCCATGCGGAAGGGCAGCAATCCCGGCATGCGCACAAAGGTGCCTTCCGGAAATATGGCCAGCGTGCGACCGGCGTTCAACGCATCGAGCAACCGGGCTGAATCGTCAACACTGCGCTGGGTGTCAAAGCGTTCGACAAACAACGCGCCGACATGCTGGACAAAATAGCGCGTCAACCAGGTCCCTCTGAGCTCTCCCTTGGCGGCAAAGGCAATGTCGCCGGGCACGCTGGCGAACACAAGCAGCGGGTCGATAAAACTGGAATGATTGATGACCAGTACTTTTGGTCCGGGCGGGAGATATTCGAGACCGCTGATTTTTGGCGGCGTGACGGCCCAGAACAGAACCCATTTTGAAGCCAGCCGCAACATGGACTGGCCGAACCGGCGCCCTGGAATGATCGTACCGAGCGGCCAGGCGACGAGCGCGACTTCGGCAATGATCCCCCACCACCACGCGGCATAAAGATATTCGCCAAGCGTGCGTACCAGGCGCCGGAGCTCCGGCCCGACAGATGACAGGCCAAGACGCGTAACCTGCAACCAGACGGCCCGCCGCGCAGGCGACATCGCACCGGTTTCATAGGCCACCCGGTTGGCGTCACGCCTGATCTTGCCGCTTGATGTTTTGAGCACGGCTTGCGGTCCAACCAGCGATACATCGTCCGGCGGCTCGCCGAGAATATTGCCGGCGACGGCCTCAATGTTTTGACGCAACACCGCCCGGCGTTGCTCGTCATCCTCGCGCGTTTCCACCATGACGACGAGGCGTTCAGTACCGGTGGCTGCATCCTTGCTGCCGAAGACCGCAACACAGCCTGTGCGTACGCCATCAACTTCCCCGACGGCGCGCTCGATCTCCTGCGGGTAGATGTTGCGCCCGGCCTTGATGATGATGTCTTTGGCACGTCCCGTCAGATAGGCATCGCCGTTCACCAGATAGGCGTAATCGCCGGTATCGAGCCAGTCGCCGTCAAACAGTTTGGCCGTGGCCTCTGCATTGCGGAAATAGCCGCTGGTGCTGGAGGGGCCGCGAAACTGCAAACGTCCCTCGCGTCGATCCGCGATTTCACGCCCGGCATCATCGACCACCCGCATTTCGTGACCCGGCAGCGGTTGGCCGCAGGCGACGAATTCAAGGGCGTTATCATCCGCGTCATCCGTCAAAATTGCCTCGCCGCCCCGCGTGAAACGGTCGCGCCGCACCCGATCAACCGGCGGCTCACGGCCCATCGGCGGGAAGGCCAGGCCAACTGATGATTCAGCCAGACCATAAACCGGTTTCATGGATTCGTATTCAAAACCGTAATCCGAAAACCGGTCGGCAAAAGCCCGCATGGTTGCCGGAATGACCGGCTCCGCCCCATTGGCCGCAACACGCCACGACGACAAATCAAGCCCTTCGATTTTGCCCGCTTCGATGCGCTTTTGACAAAGCTCGTAGGCGAAATTTGGCGCGGCAGAAATGGAACCACGATAGCGATGGATCGCCCACAGCCACTTTTCCGGACGGGCGAGGAAAGTCAGGGGCGACATCACCACCAGCTTGACCGCGTGATACAGACTGCCCATCCAGGCCCCGATCAATCCCATGTCGTGGTAGAGCGGCAACCAGCTGACGAAGACGTCTGTCGAATCGGCCTGCAGCGCTTGCCCCATTGCCCGCACGTTGGCGACTAGATTGGCATGGCTCAGCATGACGCCCTTGGGATTGCCGGTGCTGCCCGAGGTATATTGCAGGAACGCAATGTCGGTGGATTTCAGCACCGGCCAGGCCGTGCCCTCGGGCACGACCTCGCGCAAATCCTCCGCCGTTTCGACATAGCCAAGTTCCGCCACCTTGGCCTTGAGGAAGCGGGCAAGCTGGCGCGCCTGTGGCACTGTGATCAGAACCTTGACCCGGGCGTTTGCCAGAATGCCGGCCTGCCGGCGCAGATGATCTTCAAGCTGGCTCAAACGCGCGGGCGGGTAGATCGGCACCGGAATGGCTCCGGCAATCAGGATACCAAAAAAGGAATCAAAAAATTCGAGGCAGGTCGGCAACATGATCGCCACGGCATCCCCCGGTGACACGCCGCGGACACGTAAACCCTGAGCCACTTCCCGTGCCCGGGTGCGAAGATCGAGATAGGTGATTTCATGTTCAATGTCTTCTTCGTCGAGAAACACCATGTGCGGACGATCAGGATGCGTCAGGACATGCCACTCCAGTACTTCGACCAGCGTCGTCGCACCCAGCGGCAAGGCTGACGATTTTTCCAGGCCATCAACCCGGACTTCCGCACGTGTGGTCTCGGGTGTCGTTGATCCACTCGCCCCCTCGACGGCCCGCATCAGATCGCGGGGCGAATCGGCATTGGCGAGCAACTGTTCGGGCAGATGCACATCGAAGGCTTTTTCGAGCCGCATCAACAACTCAACCCGACCGAGACTGTCGAGACCGATGTCTCCTTCCAGTGTACTGTCGAGCGTGACATTCAGGGAGCCGGCCTTGTGCGGATGCATCTCAAGCGCCAGTTCCCGTGTCACCTCAAGCAGTGCATCAACTGTCGGAACCGGTGTCATCGTCTCGCTGGTCGCCGTCGTCGACATAATGCCCCCAAAGGAATTGGCCCATCGTTTCGCCCAGTCTACAGGGAAAACTGTTTGCAGGCAGCCTGTCTGATGCATCGCCGAGAATGTCTTGTAGCAGGTCCCGGTGCCCCTCGATCACGGTATTGTATTGGACAAGCGCCCCCCAAGTTTGCCAACATCCGTCATAGAGGGGCTTGTTATCCGGATTGTGCTTGCTGACGGTTGGGGAAATCACCTTGAAACGACGTTTGTCTGATAAAATTATGGATGCCTTGCAAACGGCGTTAAGCCAGGGCCGTGACGAAGTTGCACGACGTCTCGAACTAATTCACCAGTCTCTGACCGAAGACGAATACGATTACGATAGCGAAAGGCGCAGGCGCGTTGACGCAGAACTTGACGAAGAAGAAACGTAATCTGCTATTTGGTCACGTGAAGATCGAGCAAGCGCTGCCAGGCGATTGTCGATGTTTCAATCTTCAGGGCCCAGGTTTCGCCGTCCGCCCGTACCACGCGGCCTTCAAGTTCGAGATCAACCAGCTTCGTTCGCATGGGATAGATCAATTGAAACTTCACAATTTCGCCTTCGGACGCCTGGAGCGTATCGCCCTTGATCAGCACACCGGATGCTGAAATATTGACATTTTCGTAGGTCTCGCCATCGACAACGACTCCGATGTTCGGCGCGACATATCTTCTCTCTTCACGACCGTGATCATCGGCCATAAATTGTCTCCAGTCTCACAGGTTGCGAATTCTTGTGTAGACACGTAATCCGATCAGGCGCTCAGGCAATGGAAAACAGGGATTTATTTTAATCATGAAGCTTCAAGGATCATGTCACTGCAGGGCCATTCAATTCACGCTCGAGTGCGATACGCCCTATCCCTATCTTCGCTGCTACTGCTCGGTTTGCCGTAAAGTCTCGGGCGGAGGCGGCTACGCGATCAATCTGGGTGGCGACTACGATTCGCTGAAAATTGAGGGTGAACAGCACTTACGTCACTATCACAAGGTTGATACTGATCCGCAATCGGGCGAAAAAACCGAAGCACCGGGGGGACGGGCTTTTTGTGACACCTGCGGCACGGCTTTGTGGAATTACGACCCGAGGTGGCCCGACCTGGTCCATCCCTTCGCTTCTGCTATTGATACGCCGCTGCCAAAAGCCCCTGAAATCACCCACATCATGTTGAATTACAAACCCGACTGGGTCCCCGCCGAATTCGGCGCGAATGACAAAAAATACGATGAATACCCGGAGGAATCACTTGCTGACTGGCATCAACGTCTGCATCCGGGTTAATCTGGGCGGAAATGTTGACCCAGCCATTAACACAAGGCTTTAGGTGATGCTGACTGAAGAACAACTGGCGACTTATCACGAAAAAGGCTGGGTGGTGCCGGATTTCCGGGTGCCGCAGGACATTATCCGTGAAATCGCCGGGCTCCACACAAAATTCATCGAAAAGCATCCGCAATTTGCGGATTATTGCTCCGCCTTGCTGGGCAAGGAAATCGCCTTTCGCAAATTCTGTGAAATGCCGGAAATCCTCGATATGGTCGAACAAATTCTCGGTCGGAATTTCGCCCTGTGGAATTCAAGCTTCTTCGCCAAACCTGCTTTGACGGGCACAACAACGCCGTGGCACCAGGATGGCGAATATTGGCCAATCCGCCCGCTGGCGACCTGCACGGTCTGGCTGGCGATTGACGATTCGACCGTCGAAAATGGCTGTCTGAAAGTTATTCCAGGCTCCCATAAGGATCGCAGCCTGAAAAAGCACCACACCAATGACGGGCCGGGCCTTGCGCTTAATCAGGAACTCGATGCCAGTGAATACAACGTCGATGAGGCCGAGGAAATCGTACTCCAGTCCGGACAGTTTTCCCTGCATGACATCTTCCTGTTGCATGGCTCGGAGCCCAATCGTTCACCGAATTCACGCCGCGGCATGACCATGCGCTTTATGCCGACGACCTCGGTGTTTGATCGCGAAATCGCTGCCGAGCAGGCCAAAAAATTTCCCGGTGCCAACCACGCAGAACGGGAGATATTCCTGATGCGCGGCAGCGACCAGACCGGCGAAAATACGTTCGCCAACGTCTGATAGCGCGGAAAATTACCAAAAAACACCTGAAACGGGCGCGAAACCAAATAACCGGTTTCTGAAACACGCCTGTTACCTGCCGATGTTCTAATTCAGTGCAAGAAAAGGCTCACGCCGCACGGGAACAGAACACGACATGACGGTACTATCAGACACACCGCAACCAACGACTCTGGCGCAAGCGCTCCGGTTTGGCCGTCGCGCGTTTGATCGTCAGCTCGAACTGATTTTCCAGTGTGTCTGCCTCGACGAACGCGATACTGATCTCAGTGAAATTCAGAACGCCGTCGACTGCAGTCTGGCCGAACAGGCCAGACACGCCCCGGCACCTTGCCAAAAATCACCGGAACCCGTTAGCGAAAATCGCCCCCGCACCCGCGTCCTCTATCTCTGAACTCTCCCCTGCGCCCGACTTCCTGTAAGGTTGTCGAAATGCTGAGGGAGATAGAACGATGATTTGTGAAATGGTGCGGTTTCAGGTGCGCGAGGGATCGACGCGCGATGATGTCATGGCGGACGCGCGCAGTGTGGTCGAGCGCTGGCAGTCTGAACCCGATCTTGTCCGCAAACACTTCCTGTTTGACGGGGTCAGCGAGACCATCGGACTTTATCTCTGGCAGAACAAACAGGCAGCCCTCGCCGCCCATGATGAAGCCTGGCGTCAGCGCGTCCGCGACGTACATGGCAGCGAGCCGGAAATCAGCTACTTCGATACCCTGATGATCCTCGACAACCTCGCCGGCAACGTCACCGAATACCCGCCGGGTGATTGAGGCGAACCGGCAATCAGGAGAAGCAGACAGCATCAGTCCATAAGGTTTGGGAACCTCTTCCGCTCACTCCTGGAAATAGCTCGTTGATTCGAGTAACAATGCCTGTAGCATATTCACCAAATTCTCTTTCGACTTCCGAAAGTCAAACGAGATCGAGACATTATTATTGTCACCACTGATACAAAATATTGCGCGTCGGCATGGCCAAGATCAATCAAGCGCTGTTCAGGTCAATTGATCAGAATTTCAAGTGCGGCACAGGAAATTTATCTAAATGAAAAATCAATTTGTACGTCTTGTTTTATCTGCAACTGTCTTCGTCCTTGCGATTTCCGGTTCGTCTTTGCAGGTCGCCGGACAATCGAGCACGGATACAAAAGCCGCCCTGAAAAGCGCTGGCGTTGCGGCACTGCCAACATTCCTCAATGCGGCAACGAACAGTATTTCTATCACCATGCCCAAGGCGCTGGGTGGCAAGAAACTGTCATTTGGCGGCACCATTGACGCTGAGGCCCTGGCCGAAAAGAAGTTCGTGTTTACAACGCTTGCGACGAAGAAGCTGCGCTGGAACGACGCCTTTGGCTTGAAATTCCTTGATCTGACAGAAGTCGCCCTCAATATCTCCGTTGAAAAAGGTGCGTTCTCCATCTCGCTGGACGCCCTGCTGGGGGGCGCATTTAAATCCGGCGGCAAATCACGGGAAGTGGTTATCGATCTCGCCGTTGAAGACAAAAGCCTCAGCGACTTTACGATTTCGTTGCCAGACTCAAAGCTTTCCCTGCATGCCATTCCCGAGCTGAAAAATATTCCCGGCGCCTCAACCTTTGCCATCGAAAATCCGACGATTTCCATGCACGCCATCGGCGGCAAGGTTGATTTCGTGGGTGAAACTGTTGACGCCGTCGTTTTCTATGACGCCAGGAAAAAAGACTGGAATATCGGTCTGGAGTTTGAAAAGGCGCTGACGCTGGCGCAACTCACCGGCCACAAAGGCGGCTTCCTCGATCATCTCGGCTTGCCCGCCATGCGCGTTATCGCATCGACCAAAGGCCTTGAGACTGCATACGGGGATTTGCCACTGGCCGCGCAGAACTTCTTCGCCTCATCCGGTGAATTGCCTGAGGGCGATTTGAAACTGGTACAGGGTGTGAACGTAATTGCCAGTTTTGATCCGGCGCTGGCCCCGGCTGATCTCAAGAAGGTGTTGGCGACCCTGGGTCTGGGATCAACGACCCTGGAGGTCGATGGTGTCGTTGAAGGCATGTTTGGCGGCAAGCCCGCTGTGGAACTTACCGTCGATATCGATACCCCGTCCGGGCACAGTTTCAAATTCCTGAAGGCAAAGGACGTCAAGGCAGAGTTTTTTATGAAGCTGTCCGAGGCCGAATCAGCCCTGGGTTTTCGCACCGCTATTGGCGTCGGCCAGGGCAAGGGCAAGCCTGATCTTGAATTCGATGTCGATTTTGAATTTGCGGCTCAATCCGGAGAAGCAGAAGTCCAGGTTGCAGGTGGCATGAAGGGCGACTGGATCAACGCCGCCGGCATCAAGGGGCTGACACTGGAGAACCCGTTCCTGTCTGTTGGCATCAACGAGACCGGCAGCTTCGACATGTTGATTGATGGAACGGTACTCATCGGCTCCGAAAAAGTCAGGGCTGCTGCTGATATGGTGTTGTCTCCGGAAGCCCTCGGATTGCCAACGGCCATAGCCTTCGCCGGAGAGATGAACAAGCTCGACTTTAACGCCCTGATGAGCCACGCCAAAAAACACAGCAAAATGAAAGGCGGTGGGTTCAAGCACATGAATGTTGAATTCAAGGACGTTGCCTTCGCCTTCATGACGCCAGGAGCCCATTTGCCTGCTGACCTTGAAGAGGAACTGGAGATCGAAGGCGCAGGCATCGCATTGAAAGCAACATTGCTGGTGAACAAAAAGGAACTTGGTAGCGCCAGGGGATACGCCTCGACCGAAGGAATTTCGTTCGATGGCAAGATTGATCCCTTCAAGCTGGGCCCCCTGAACCTGAAAGAAGCAGAACTGGAAATTGCGGCGGGGCCATCTGTTGATCCGAAGTTCGCGATGTCGGGCGATATCGTCCTGTTCAAGGGCTTTGAAGAAAAATATGTGCTGGATCTGGAGCCCACGAAGTTCAAATTTTCTTCGGACACAAAATTTGGCGGTGCCTTTGACGTATTTCTGGAAGCGGAATCCCAGGGTCTGAGTTTTGCATCTTCCAATGACTTCAGCTTCGAAGCCGATCTTGCGGCAAACTACTCCAAGGCTTTTCGCAATCTGGTTCAGGACGCGCTCAAAGGGCTGAAGAAAGCCGACAGCGCCATGAAAAAAGCCGAGAACGATGTCAAAAAAGCGGAGAAGAAGGTCAAGGGTATCAAGTCCAAAATAGCGTCTGAAAAAGCCAAGGCGAAGAAGGCACTGGACAAGGCGACGAAGAAGATTGACGCCGCAAAAAAGAAAGTCGATGGGCTCAAAAAGACGATCGCCTACAACAAAAAGAAGGCCCATGACCTCGGCAAGAAGGCAAAGAAAGACGCAAAGCACCTGAAGTTTGGCAAGGCAGCCAAAGAGGGTGTCAAGGAAGGTGCAGTGAAAACGGCCATCGCCGCTGAAGAAGCCTCGTTGAAAACTGCGGACTGGGCTCTGAAGACAGCCAAAAAATCGGTGAAGATAGTGCCCGTGGATGGGGCACCGAAAGTCGTTGCCCTGGTGGCGAAACTCGGAACAGAGGAAGCCGGTCTGAAAATTGCCGAAGGTGTACTTGAAGCGGCGCGCGGCGCGAATAAAGGGGTCGAATCTGCTGTCAAGGCGGTCGCCAAAGGTGTGACGGCCCTGAAGATCAACAAGATCGGTATTTCAGGCAGTCTCAAAGGCATTACGTCCGGCGGGCACCAGGGGAAAAGCCCGGATTTGGCCATCGACGTATCCATTCATGGCAAACATCACGTCTATCACGTCGGCGTCGGCTCAGCCAAAGCCACCTTCGAGAAACTCGCTGCCAAACTCGCCAAATCTGTCGCTGATGAGCTGCTGAAATTCTATAAGTAGGTAGTGTTTATCCACACGGTTATTGGCGCCGGAAGCGTCGTCTTTATCCGGTAATTCCTGAATGATCTTCTGCAGATCGACCCCCTCCAGGGATCCCGCATTTGCCTGATGGGCTCCACGCTGGCAAAGCTCACCGCTGGCCTTTTCGTCCAATGACAACCTTGTTCCGGGCAAGAAGTTTCGTGCTACGTCAAATTTCCACTTAATTACCGCGAACCCTGGGACTTTTCAGTACCTCGAAGTGCGACCATGGAGGGTGGGTTTATTTTACTGGTACCAGAATCATATACAGTTTTTCCGATCCCCGATTGGCGTCGTGAACTCGTAAGAATAAATGGAACAAGCATAGGAACTTTGCTGCGATAATTGGCGAAATCCCACACAAACTTTACCAGGCAGGCGAATCCCTGTCTGCCATGCTGCAGCAGACAAATGGAACCTGTGTTCCGACCAAATCGAAAGAACCGGTTCAGTAGTCCAAAATCACAAAGGGAAACTGGGGTGGCTGACGGGACTTGAACCCGCGACAACCGGCACCACAAGCCGGGGCTCTACCAGCTGAGCTACAGCCACCATATCTGGCGTGCGGGGTTTCCGCGACGAACAGAAGCGCAGACTTATTAGACCGGGGCCCCTGCCCCGTCAAGCATCCATTCAGTGAAGTCCGGCCCGGGTGCGCAAATCTTTTGCCAAAGCGCTGTGACGCCGGATCAGATCGGCCTCATCGATGTGCGAGGCATGACCATCCTCGACAAGCCATTTGCCTGCCACCATGACCCGGTCGGCCCTGCTGGCACCACACAGTACCAGTGCCGCCAGCGGATCGTCATAGCCCGAGTGGCGCAACTCATTCAGGCGGAACAGTGCCAGATCAGCCTGTGCCCCCACTTCAAGCCGGCCAAGGTCATGGCGGTTGAGGCAGTTGGCCGAGCCTTCGGTCGCCCAGCGCAGGGCGTCGAGGTGTGAGACCCGCGCCGAGCCGTATTTCAGGCGCTGGATCATCAGGGCCTGACGGACTTCCTCGATCATGTTGGAGGCATCGTTCGAGGCCGAACCATCGACGCCGAGCCCGACGTTCATGCCCTGGCTCTCCATGTCACAGACCGGGCAAATCCCCGAGGCCAGCGTCATGTTGGAATGCGGGCAGCTTGAAACCGAAACACCCGCCGCCGACATGCGGCCGATCTCGACCTCATCGAAGTGAATGCCGTGGGCCAGCCAGGTGCGATCGCCAAGCCAGCCGCAATCCTCGAGATAATCCAGCGGCCGCATGCCGAACAAATCGAGGCAGAAGGCGTTTTCGTCCTCGGTTTCACCGAGATGGGTGTGCAACAGCACGTTTTCCCGGGCCGCGAGCTCCGCCGTCTGGCGCATCAGGTCGCGGGTCACCGAAAATGGTGAACAGGGCGCAAGTGCGATCTGGATCATCGCACCGGGGCCGGGCTGGTGGTGGGCTGTGATCATGACCGCACTGTCGGCAAGGATAGTGTCGGCGTCCTGAACTACGCTGTCGGGCGGCAATCCGCCGTCTTTTTCCGACAAATTCATCGAGCCCCGCGTCAATACGGCCCGGATACCAACGCGTTCAGCCCCTTCAATCTGCGGATCGAGGCCCCGCGTCAGGTCAGGCGGGAAGACATAATGATGATCCGTCGTCGTTGTGCAGCCCGACAGCAGCAATTCGGCCATCGCCAGTTCGGTCGCCGTGGCCAGCATGTCGTCATCAAGATGGGCCCAGACGGGATAAAGCGCCTTCAGCCAGTCGAACAGTTCGCGGTTCAACGCCGGGGCCAGCGCCCGGGTCAGGGTTTGATAAAAATGATGGTGTGTATTGATCAGGCCGGGCAGAACGACGTGTTCCGAAGCATCAAAAACCTGATCCGGTTTGGTCGAGGGCGTCGCGCCCGCCGGGACCAGTTCAATGATTTTGCCGTCCTGGACAACAAGTCCACCCGCCGCATTCGATGAAAGGATAGCGAGTGGCGACTTGATCCAGACTGTGGTCGAAGCCATGTGTTATTTTTTGAAATATTTTGCGAGGCGGGCGATGGCTTCTTCAAGCAAATCATCCTCCTTGCAGAAACAGAACCGGGCGAAATGATCGACGCCGGGACCGGAATAAAACGCGCTGACGGGCACGGCGGTCACACCGGCCTCCACGGTGATCATGCGGCAGAATTCCTCATCCGTGCCATTGAAGCCGAGTGGGCTGAAATCGGCATTGATAAAGTAGGTGCCATCGCACGGCATGACGGCAAATCCGATGTCCTCCAGCCCCGACCTTAATAGATCACGTTTTGCCTGAAGTTCCGAAGATAACGAATTGAAATAACTATCTTCTTTACCCAATCCATATGCTGCTGCGCGCTGCAGGTTGGGCGGCGTGGTGAAGACCAGGAACTGATGCGCCTTGGCGATTGTCGCCATCAATTCAGCGCAAGCCGTAATGTAGCCAACCTTCCATCCTGTCAGCGAAAAGGTCTTGCCGGCAGAGGCAATTCGCACACAACGATCGCGCATGCCGCCCTGTTTCATCAGCGGCAAATGCGGCAGGTCATCGAACACCAGATGCTCATAGACTTCATCGCAAACGGCATAGGCATCAAAGCCGCAAACCAGGTCGGCGATGAAGGCCAGTTCTTCGTCATCAAACACTTTGCCCGTCGGGTTTTGCGGGTTGTTCAGCAGCAATAATTTGGTGCGCGAGCTGAAAGCCGCAGCCAGTTCCTTGCGCGGCAAATCCCAGTTCGGCGGCTCGACCCGGACAAGACGCGGCACGCCACCGGCCCGACGAATGATCGGCAGGTAGCTGTCGTACAAGGGCTCAATCAGAATGACTTCATCGCCTGGCTCAATCAGCCCGAACAGGGCTGCCGACAAAGCCTCCGTTGCACCTGACGTCACCATGGTCTCGGTCTGCCAGTCGACGTCTATGTCGTAGAAGCGTTTTGCATGCGCAGCCACGGCCTGGCGTAATTCCGGCACGCCCATCATCGGCGGGTACTGGTTGGCATTCATTTCCAGGGCTTCGTGGGCGGCCTGGCGCACGTCTTCCGGGCCATTGCCGTCCGGGAACCCCTGCCCGAGGTTGATCGATTTATGCTCAATCGCCAGCCGGCTCATGACCTCAAATACCGTCGTGCCGTAACTTGCCAGAATACTGTTGGCTGCTTTCACGCAAAAATCTCCATCTTCGTCCGGTTCATTTGCAGCACTTTCCCAAAACCTGGACGTATCTGCAAGCAGTGCCTACGTTTGAGAGCGAATGAAGGACCTGGATTGTGCCGACGGTCCGGCGCAAAGGCCACCGTCGACGCTGAGGCTTGAGCCCGTGACGTAGCTGGCGTCGTCAGAAGCGAGAAACTGGAAGGCCGCGGCGACTTCATCGGCCTCCCCCACCCGGCCGAGCGGTACGTAGAGCTTGCTGTAGTCGTCAGGTGCGCCATTGGTCCAGATTTCCGAATAGATCAGGCCGGGATTGACGGCATTAACCCGGATGTTTCGTTTCGCCAGTTCCAGAGCAGAGCTTTTCGTCAGGCTGATCAACGCGGCCTTGGTTGCACCATAGGCCGCAAGGTAGGGCTCACCAATGGTGCCGGAAATCGAAGCCGTATTGATGATCGAGCCACCCGATGTCATATGATCCGGCGTCAGCTTGAGGATTTGATAGGCCCCGCGCACATTGACCGCGAACATGTCGTCAAGAGCACCCATGTCGGAATCAGTGACATGACCCGTGGTCTCGGCGATGCCCGCGTTATTGACCACGACATCCAGTCCGCCCAGGTACTCAACTGCCTGTTCAACCAGTGCCTCAACCTCGGTTGGCACCATCATGTCGGTCCGGATGAAGTGCGCGCCCATCGCATCAGCAATTGCCGCGCCCTCATCCCGCCGCCCGCTGATCACTACCTTTGCCCCCGCTCTGGCGAAGCGCTCGGCAATGGCAAAGCCAATCCCCGCCGTGCCGCCGGTCACCAGGGTGCGCTTGTTTTCCACTGAAAATGTCATCGTCACAAAACCTTTCACATATCGAAATTTGGCCGTAAATTGATGTACTTATTGAATAGCTCGAAAATGGATGGCGGAACGTGTCTATCATTCTCAGCCCTGATCAAATTCAACAATTTCATCAGGACGGTTATTTTATCGCCCGGAACGTCTTTGATTCAACGGAGACCGAACTGTTGTGCCGGGCAATGGAAGAAGACCCGAGCGTTCAGGATCATATCCTGGTCCGCGAAGACGGTGAAGGCGGCGGCACGCGTATCGCCTTGTGGAACCGGGCGGGCGACAGTGTCTATGGGCTGGCTGCTCGATCAGAGCGCATGGTGGATACCGTTGAGGCCTTGCTGGGTGGACCGGTTTATCATTATCAATCCAAGCTGACCGCCAAGGAGCCCCGCACGGGCGGTGCCTGGGAATGGCACCAGGATTATGGCTACTGGTATTATAACGGCTGCCTGTTCCCGCAATTAATCAGCTGTATGATTGCGCTGGACGATACATCAAAAGAAAACGGCTGCCTGCAGTTTGTCAAAGGTTCGCACCACATGGGGCGGGCCGATCATGTAAAACTCACCAAAGAACAGAACGAGATTGACCCCGCCGTTGTGGCGGCAGCCCGGGAAAGGCTTGAAACCGTTTACGCAGAAGCCGACGCAGGTGATGTGGTCTTTTTCCACTGCAATCTTTTCCACCGTTCCGATCAGAACAAGTCCGACAAACGGCGCTGGACCATGATCATCTGTTACAACCGCGTCGACAATGACACCTACACCCGCGACGATGACCGCTTCATGGTGCCGCTGGACAAGGTATCGGACGATCAGATCAAGGCGGCAGGCCTGCGATTTGCCGACGGTAGTAACGAAGAACACTTCACCGAAAAGCCCTACGTCCCGGAAGTTCGCAAAGCCTGAGATTTTTGCGCGACAACCTGTTGCCTGCCTTGGTCACGCATGGCATAAGCCTGTCATGATTATCGCAGAACGCATGGCCCGGCTGGGCACAGAGAGCGCCTTTGAAGTGCTGGCTCGCGCGCAGGCGCTGGCCAATCAGGGGCAGGACATCATCAATCTCGGCATCGGTCAGCCGGATTTCCAGACACCTCAGAATATTGTCGAGGCCGGGCGCAAGGCGCTGTCCGATGGACATCACGGTTATACGCCGGCCAACGGCATCCTTCCCTTAAGGGAAGCCGTCGCTGCCGATATCGTCAAACGCCGTGGCGTCGAGGTCAATCCGGATCATGTTCTGGTCGTACCCGGCGGCAAACCGACGATGTTCTTCGCCGCCCTGATGTTTGGCGAGCCCGGGGCCGAGATCATGTATCCCAATCCCGGTTTCCCGATTTATGAGAGCGCCATCCGCTTTGCCGGCGCCACACCAGTGCCGATCAAGCTGCACGAGGACAACGGCTACGCCTTCGATGCCAATGAGGTGCTGTCAGCGATCACGCCGCGCACTCGTCTGATTATCCTCAATTCACCGGCCAATCCGACCGGTGGCGTAGTGCCGCAGATCGAGCTCGAAAAGCTGGCCTTTGGCCTCGAATCGCACCCCGATGTCGCGGTGATGTCGGACGAGATCTACAGCCGCATGGTCTATGACAACCAGCCGCACCACTCGATGATGGTGTTTGAGAACCTGCGCGACCGGTTGATTCTGCTCGATGGCTGGTCCAAGACCTATGCCATGACGGGCTGGCGCATCGGCTATTCGGTCTGGCCGGAGAACCTGATCGATCTCGCCACCCGGCTTTGCATCAATGACCACAGCTGCGTCAATGCGCCGACCCAGTTTGCCGCCCTCGAGGCCCTGAACGGCCCACAGGATGATGTCGATACCATGGTCGCCGCCTTCGATGAACGTCGCTCGGTAATCGTTGATGAATTAAACACAATTCCGGGTTTCAGGTGCCCGCGTCCGGGTGGTGCTTTTTATACCTTCCCGAATATCGAAGGCACCGGCAAATCGTCTCGCGAGCTACAGGATTTGTTCCTCGAGAAGGCCGGTGTGGCCACCGTTTCAGGCACCAGTTTCGGCGAATTCGGCGAAGGCTATTTACGCTTTTCCTACGCCAATTCAATCGACAACATCCGCGAGGCCGTGCGGCGCATCAAAGAGGTGCTGGAGTCCAATTAGGCGAGATTTTGCGGAATCCTTATGCAATTGCATATTTTTTAAGCATTTTTTTGCCCTGTCCCGGTTGTTTCACGACAAAAACCCGCGGAATACCTTGACCTGGCCAAACATCAGAGTTGGCACGTTGCATGCTATGTGACGGACAGGGACGCAGCGTGTTGACCGGGTATTTCAAAACTCTCCGGGCCTTCGTGCTGCGATAAGCGTTCATAAATGCCTTTCACATCGGAAGTTGAAGGGCTGAGGAAATTGGGAAAGAGAGCCGATGAAAAAAATCGAGGCGATCATCAAGCCGTTCAAACTCGACGAAGTGAAAGAGGCCCTGCACGAAATCGGCCTGCAAGGCATTACCGTCACCGAAGCCAAGGGCTTTGGCCGGCAAAAAGGCCACACTGAACTTTATCGCGGTGCCGAATATGTCGTCGACTTTTTGCCCAAGGTGAAAATCGAAATCGTGCTTGAGGACAATCTTGTCGAGCGCGCCTGCGAAGCCATCCAGCAAGCGGCCCAGACCGGTCGTATTGGTGACGGCAAAATCTTTATCACATCTGTTGAAGACGCCATCCGCATTCGCACCGGCGAGCGCGGCGGCGAAGCAATCTAGTGAACACAGGCCGGCACGAAGTTCAGGCTTCGCAAGGCAAACCTTAATCAAGCTAAATCCGCCAGCCACGCTGGCTCCTTTTAGTCAAAAAACATCACGGAAAGAATGACCATGTCCGACGTAAAAACCGTATTGCAGACCATCAAGGATGACGACATTCAGTATGTCGATCTGCGTTTCACCGATCCCCGAGGCAAATGGCAGCATCTTGCCATGGACGTTCGCGTTGTGGACGAAGACATGTTTGCCGAAGGCATCATGTTCGATGGCTCGTCCATCGAAGGCTGGAAAGCCATCAACGAGAGCGACATGACCCTGATGCCCGATCCGTCAACTGCCGTGATGGATCCGTTCGCCGCCCAGGCTTCACTGATCATCTTCTGTAATGTTGTCGAGCCCTCAACCGGTGAAGGCTATGTCCGTGATCCGCGCTCGACCGTTCTTCGTGCGGAGAACTACCTTAAATTCTCCGGCATTGGCGACACCGCCTATTTCGGTCCGGAAGCAGAGTTCTTTGTCTTTGACGATGTGCGTTATGGCAACGATTCGCACAGCACCTTCTTCTCGATCGATCAGGAAGAAGGCCCGTATAACTCAGGCCGTAATTACGAAGGCGGCAACATGGGTCACCGCCCGAGCCTCAAGGGTGGCTACTTCCCCGTCGCCCCGGTTGATTCGATGGGCGACATTCGCGCTGAAATGCTGACCATCATGCGTGAAATGGGCCTGCGCACTGAAAAGCATCATCACGAAGTCGCACCCTCGCAGAATGAGCTCGGCATGGAATTTGGTTCCATGATGCAAATGGCTGATGAGCTGCAGATCTACAAATATGTCGTGCACAATGTTGCCCACTCCTATGGCAAGACCGCGACCTTCATGCCCAAGCCCGTGGCCGACGATAACGGCTCCGGTATGCACGTTCACCAGTCGATCTGGAAAGACGGCAACCCGACATTTGCCGGCTCCGGTTATGCGGATCTCTCCGAAACCGCATTGTTCTACATCGGCGGTATCGTCAAGCATGCAAAGGCCCTGAACGCTTTCACCAATCCGCTGACCAACAGTTACAAGCGCCTGGTGCCTGGCTTTGAAGCGCCTGTGTTGCTGGCCTATTCAGCCCGTAACCGCTCGGCGTCGTGCCGCATTCCGTTCGCCACCAGCCCCAAAGGCAAGCGCGTTGAGGTTCGGTTCCCGGACGCCGGCGCCAACCCCTACCTCGCCTTTTCGGCGATGTTGATGGCTGGTATCGACGGCATCGAAAACAAGATCCACCCGGGCGACCCGATGGATAAAAACCTCTATGACCTGCCCGCCGAGGAACTGGCTGAAGTGCCGACGGTTGCCGGTAGCTTGCGTGAAGCTCTTGATGCCCTCGACGCCGACCGCGACTTCCTGAAAAAGGGTGACGTGTTCTCGGACGACCAGATCAATGGCTACCTCGAACTCAAGTGGGAAGAAGTCATCCGCTTCGAACAGGCCCCTCACCCGGTCGAGTTCGACATGTACTACTCGGTCTGACCGACCAACCAAACCCGCGACAATCAGAGCCGGACGAGAAATCGTCCGGCTCTTTTTTTATTCTTCCGGCTCAACCGGATTGTGGCGATTTGTGGCGAACCAGAGGAAGACGCTGGCGACGCCGAACAGGGCGACGGCATTGAGGTAGCGGCCTTCGATGATTTCGTAGACCATGAAGCCGAGAAATCCCAGTGTGAACAGAACCGCGATGGTGATGAATATCCTGCGCATCGACGTCAGACCGATGCCGCCGCAGTGCGGCGTCGCACGCGCAGGAACAAGGCACCGAGGATCATCAGATTAACGGCACCTGCCAGTGCAGCCGCGCTGAAAGACCAGACGTAGTCACCTTTGATATCAAAGATCACGCCGCCCATGTAACCGCCGAGACCCATGCCGGCCCAGCCGAAAAATCCACCGACACCCATGGCAAGCGCCGCATAGCGCGCCGGCACCAGAACGCGCAGGCTGACGAGGATGGTCGACATCACACCGGAATAAAAAATGCCGAACAGGATCGAAAATCCGTAAAGCAGCCAGAGCGCCTCGACATGCGGGAACCAGATCACCAGCACCGTCTGCCCCAGCGACATCATCAGGTAGGCCTTGAGCACACCCGTCATGTCAGCAACCTTGCCGCCGAGAATACGCCCGAACGCGCCGGCCAGCATGATCAACAACAATACGGCGGCGGCGGATTGCGGATCGACACCGCGATCTGACGTCATGGCCACGACGTGGACGATCGGTACAGACATGCACATACAGCAAAACACCACGGCACAACTGATCCAGGTGACGACCTCGCGGGGCGGCAGGACAAAAACCTGTTCATCCGTCGCGGGTCCCTTGTTTTCGCGGGCCGCGATACGGGACGGCGGGTCCTTGATCAAAAGGGCCATCGGCAAACCGATGAAGATGTAGATACAGGCCATAGCAAAATAGGCGGTCTGCCAGCCGTAGTCGGTAATCAAGAAACGCGCGATAAAGGGTATGACCCCCTGCCCGACCGCGGCGCCCGAGGCCATCACGCCCATGGCCAGCCCGGCGTTGCGGCTGAACCAGTGACCGATACTGGCATACAGAGGCCCGGTGACCGAACTCAAACCCAGAGCACCGAAAATGCCGTATCCGAGATAAAACTGCCAAAGCGCTGTCTGATTGCTCAGCACCAAAAGCGACAGGCTGAGAAAAACCACGCCCATCAATACCAGCGGGCGCGTACCGATCCGGTCCGCGACGATGCCCCAGACGATGCCGAACGTCGCCGCTGAAAAAGCTGCTGCCGTATATCCGAAGGACGCCTCGCCCCGCGTCCAGCCAAATTCGGCGACCAGCGGCTTGAGAAACACCCCGACTGATCCCAGCACGCCAAACGCCAGGCCAGAAATCACAAAGGTGATCCAGACCATGCGCCAGCCCATGCGATAATTTTCCTCGTCGCTCATGTCGCACGGCCTGGTTTGGTAATCAGGATGAGGCCGGCACCGACGCAGGCCGTGCCGATGGCGATAATCCAGGTGACGGAATCGCCGAGCAACCAGATCGACAGGCCGACGCCCGAGATCGGAGCAATAAAGCCGAAACTCACCATGGTCGCGGGGCTATAGCGCTTCATCAACTCGAAACTCACGGTAAAACCGAGACCGGCAACGACGATGCCTTGATAGGCAATGCCCGCCACCGGCTCCCAGGCAAGCGTGTCCCAGGCGACATCTTCGAGGATAAGGGCTGAAATCAGAAACGGCATCAGCGCCAGGCCCATTTGCCAGAAGATCACACGAATAGGATCCATCTTGCGCACCATGGTCCCGGCCATAATCAGGCGAAACCCCAATAACATCGAACTGAAGACGACGACGCTGCCACCGAGCATTGAAAAATCAGCCGTCGACAATCCGCCACCGCGCAGCATGATCAGTGCTGTGCCTGAAAAGGCGATGGCCAGCCCGAGCACGCGCATCGGCGTCAGACGATCACTTTCAATCATGAAGTGGGCAAAGAGTGCTGCAAACATCGGATGGGTCGCCAGCAGCACTGACGAAATCGCCCCGGAAGACAAATCAAAGCCGGCATTCATCGCCCAGATCTGGATCCAGAAAATTGTCGCCAAAATCGCCAGTGGCCGCCATTCGTCACGACCCGGCGTCAGGCGAATATTCCGGAATTTTGCCCAGCAGTAAATACAGATCAGGGCCAGCGCGAAACGCAGGAAACCACTCCACAGCGGAGGGAAAATCTCCAGGCCAAATTTCACCGCGACCGGGTTGGCACCCCAAAGCGTATGAATAACGACGGCGGCAACAATCGCCTGGACAGGAATTTTCATGTTTTGTGGGAGCCTGAAAAAATGGACTGCCTGTTAGACCATGGTCACTGTAACGACGTCAATGCGAGCCGACCGGCAGCCTTTTCTGGAGTAGCCTGAACGGGATCAGGCTGACCAGCGAACAAATCATCATAAAGGCAGCAAAGTAAAAAGGCGCAACGGGATCGCCGGTAAAATCGCGCGTCCAGCCGGCAATCCCCGGCAACACCGCCATGCAGACATAAAACAATGTGAAGAACAGCCCAAGTCCTGCACCCCGTGCGCTGGGCCGCAAAACCTCCGGCGGCAGCGCGACAATCATCGCGGCGGGAAAAACACCAATCATTGAGACAACAATGAAAAGCATGATCGGCGAAGACGTCTGGCCGAAATAGACCATGCCGGCGGCAGACGCCAGGAAGCAGAATGTCATGAACCAATTCACATGCCCGAACCGACCGGCCAGATAGCCGCCCAGCGGCACCATGATTATTGATATCCAGCCCGCCATGCTCACGACATATCCAGCGTCACTCAGCGAATAACCGAGGGCGACAAAAATGTCAGAGCCAAAGCTCAACAAGATAATGAAGCCGACGTTGAAGAAACCCCAGACCATCCCGCACAGCAATACCAACAACCATTCCCGCGGTAACAATCCGATGCGAAACCCTGCGTCGTTGTCGTTCACGGCGTTCGGCGGTGGGCGATATTTCCATATCATCAAGCCGAGCGAGGCAAACGCCACCCCGGCCGATAAATACATCACGGCATGCCACGACCACATAAGAGCGATGACCGGGAAGCTCACCAGACCGATGCCGATACCCATCGGCCAGCTCGAAATCAGAATTGCCATGGCGATAAATATTTCCTTGCCGCCAAACCAGTCGGCAACCATCTTGACCATCAGAACATTGAGAAAAATCGCTCCGGCACCACCTAGGATTCGACCGAGGGAAACCACGGCATAGGTATCGCCATATCCCATGATCAGGCCGCCGATACCCATGGCAAGCAAGCCCCACAGGACCATTCTGTAATCACCATAGCGCCGCCCGAGAATGCCGCTTGGCAGGGCCAGAACAGCGCCGGGCAACATGTAAAACCCGATTAATGTGCCGAGTTCTGCGTAATCAATTTCCAACGCGTCAACCAGCAATGGGGAGATCGGCCCGACCGTCTGAAACTGAAATCCCATTATGACGCGCGACAAATAGAGGACCGCCAGAATGAACCAGCGATTGGCAGCAAGAGGGCCTGCCGAAGCAGCACCTTGTGGCGCGCTGGACGGATTATCGTTCAAGGGGGGCTCCGGGGAAATCGATCTGGAATTATGACTTGTCACTGACAACAGGACGCGGATCGCCGTTCGCGTCAATAGCGACAAAAATATATTTGCCTTCGGTGACCTTGATTTCGCCGGGTTCCAGGCGTCGCTCGACAATGGTTTCAAGGTCGACGGTAATCGATGTCCGTCCAATTTTTCCGACCTTGCCATAAATACTGACGAGATCGCCGATCTGGATGGGTCGATGAAATGTCATGGCGTCAATGGCCACTGTCACAACCCGGCCCCTGGCGTGCCTCGCGGCAATTGTCCCGCCGGCGATATCCATCTGCGACAAAACCCAGCCGCCAAATATATCGCCATTGTTGTTGGCATCTGACGGCATGGGTACGGTGCGGATGGCGGGCTCACCCCGTTCTGATTTTGGCGTCGGCGCGTCGCTCATAAAATGATCCCGCTAACCACCACCCTATGATCCGCCCTTGGCGACGCCGAACATATTGCCCTCCGAAGCCTTGACGTAGAGGTTGGCCAAAGCGTCTTCGATAAAGTCCTGGGTAAAGTGCGGCTCAACGCCCTCAAATTTGCACGACGCCAGGACCTGTTCGACAATAAATTTGGGCTGGAAATAGGCCAATGGTGACTCGTTGGCCTTGATCTCGGCCATGACCTGATCATAAACCTCGTCGGTCAATTCGAGCCCGACCTTGGCGCACATGCCGTCAAATACCTTGCGGAACAGTTCTTCAGACGGCTCGAGCGTTTCCAGCTTGTAGGCGATACGACGCTGGAAAGCCGGATCCATCAGATCATTGGGATGCAGATTGGTCGAAAACATCACCAGCTCATCAAAAGGTATCTGGATGCTCTTGCCGGTATGCAGATTGAGATAATCAACCCGGCTGTTGAGCGGCACAATCCAGCGATTGAGAATGTCTTCCGGCGCGACTTTCTGGCGACCAAAATCATCAATCAGGAAGGTGCCGTTCAGCGCCTTGATATGAAGCGGCGCTTCATAGAACTTGGCTTCTTCATTGAATTTGAGATCGAGCATCTCCAGTGTCAGTTCACCACCGGTAATGACGATTGGCCGGTAACAGGGCACCCAGCGCCGATCAATATTTTCGCGGCGCAGGGAGGAAGCCTCCTCACCTTCGGGTATGGCCTTGTCAATGCGCCGGTGCACGGTCGGATCAAATACCTTGATGATCTGGCCGTCTGCTTCGATGCAATAGGGCACAAAAACAACGTCCTGGAAGATGTCACCGACAACTTCGGCAATCGTCGTTTTGCCATTGCCGGCAGGGCCGAACAGCAGAATGGCCGTACCGGAGTTCACCGCCGGGCCGAGGCGCGCCAGGAACCGTCCCGGGATGACGAAATTCTCGAACGCTTTATCCAGCATTTCGCGGGTGACATGTTCGCCGGATATTTTTTGCGCGAGTATGCGCTCCTGAAAGGCTTCCAGCGGGACCGGAGCCGGCCCGAAATATTGATTGATTTCAAGACTTTCCAGCGTGAAAGCCTTGCCGGTCGCACTGAGCGCATAGCGCATCTGGCCCATGCCGCCACCGCCGGTCGCATCAAGCTGCCCCATGACTTCAATCAGTTTGCGGTTTGTCGCTTCTTCCAGCAGCCCATTGACCATCGGCGGCGGAAGCTGCAGGGCATTCGAGAGCTGAACCGTGGTCTCCAGGTTCTCTGTATGCATGCCTTTCAACATCAACTGCATCAGCAATGTTGCATCAACACCGGTCTCTGTGACGTTTCTCGGGCCGACAGGTGCCTTGCCCAAAACCTCGGCGACCTGCTCAGCCGTGATCACACCGGTGGCGACAATAGCATCACCGAAACGCCCGCTGTTTTCCTTCTGGTAGGCGACCCCCGCCATAATTTGTTCTTGAGTAACAAGGCCCTTGGCCAACAACATATCGGCTAGCGGCATCACAAACTCCCCTGCTGAATATCACGACACTTTTGCAAAATTTGCCGGTCGTTTATTTGATTGGTCCCCGTAATGACTTACGACAGTACCCAATTTCGGCAGCGCTTGAAACAACGACATCACGCTGGTCGCCCAGCTCTGCGCACCAGTTGGCGGCTCTCAGGTGTGGATGGCCATCACTTTTGCCGGACCTACCAGATTTTGGTGTTGAACAAACAGTAAACACCGTATAATGCGTCTCAGACGGCAAAAAATCGCCGAAATCAATCTGATCAGTGTGAGCGAATGAACGACCTTTTCCAGCAGGCAGACAAAAAGCGGGTTAAATCCGGGCCGCCGCAAACCGCCAAGGCTGCCAAATCAGGCAAATCAGGCAAAAAATCGGGTCCGGGCGACGATTATTCGGCCAAGGACATTGAGGTTCTGGAAGGACTGGAACCGGTGCGCCGCCGCCCCGGCATGTACATCGGCGGCACCGACGATCCGGCGCTGCATCACCTGGCCGCTGAAGTGCTCGATAATTCGATGGATGAAGCCGTGGCCGGTCACGCCAGTCGCATCATGATCCATCTGGCCGGAGACGGCTCTCTGTCGATTGAGGACAATGGCCGAGGCGTCCCGACGGATCCGCATCCCAAATTCAAGAACAAATCTGCCCTCGAAGTGATTTTGACCACGCTGCATTCAGGCGGCAAGTTCTCGGACAAGGTCTATCACACGGCGGGTGGTCTGCACGGCGTCGGCATCTCGGTTGTCAACGCGCTATCAGAATGGCTGGAGATCGAAGTGGCGCGCGACAAGAAGCTTTGGCAGCAGAGTTATTCGCGTGGCGGGGCGACCAGCAAGCTCAAACCAGCGGGTTCCGTCAACAATCGCCGCGGCACCAAAATCAGCTTTTTGCCGGACACAAAAATCTTTGGCAAGTCCCTGAAATTTCGCCCGGCCGCACTCTATCGTATGGCCCGCTCCAAGGCCTATCTCTACGGCGGCGTTGAAATCCGCTGGTCCTGTGACCCCGATCTGATCAGTGGAAAAGACACAACTCCCGAAGAAGAAAAACTACACTTTCCCAATGGGATAGAGGATTTTCTTGCATTGCAAATTGAAGGAGAACCGACGGTCACGACCAGGCCTTTTGTCGGTCATGTCTCACTGAATGGCCGGGGTGGCCGCGTCGAATGGGCGCTGGCCTGGACTGGCGGTGGCAGCGCGTTCTTGAACTCCTATTGCAACACCGTGCCAACGCCCGAAGGCGGTACTCATGAGGCCGGTCTGCGGGCCGCACTGACCAAAGGCCTCAAGGCCTATGGCGAGATGGTCAAGAACAAGGGCGCAGGTCAAATCAACGCCGATGACATTCTCGGCCCGGCCGGTGCGGTGCTGTCGATCTTCATTGGCGATCCGCAATTCCAGGGACAGACCAAGGAAAAACTTTCGTCGGCCTCAGCCACCAAACTCGTTGAAAGCGTTGTGCGCGATCACTTCGATATCTGGCTGTCAGGTGATCCGGCGGCAGCGGACAAATTGCTGGCCTTTGTCATTGAGCGCGCAACCGATCGCATCCGACGCAAGCAAGACAAGGAAGTCTCGCGCAAATCAGCCACCCGTCGCCTGCGTCTGCCCGGCAAACTCGCCGATTGCTCCCGCAGCGGGTCGGACGGCACGGAAATCTTTATCGTCGAGGGTGATTCAGCCGGCGGCTCGGCCAAGCAGGCGCGTGATCGGAAAACACAAGCCATCCTGCCCCTGCGCGGCAAGATCCTCAATGTCGCGACTGCCGGGGCCGACAAGCTGCGCGGCAACCAGGAACTCGCCGATCTCGGTCAGGCGCTGGGCTGTGGCACGCGGGAGCGCTACGACGGCAAGGATCTGCGCTATGACCGTGTCATCATCATGACGGATGCCGATGTCGATGGCGCCCATATCGCCTCGCTGCTGATGACCTATTTTTATCGCGAAATGCCGGGTTTGATTGAAGAGGGCCACCTTTACCTCGCCGTGCCGCCGCTTTATCGCCTGTCACAGGGCGGCAAGACGATCTACGCCCGCGATGACGCCGACCGCGAAGCCTTGATGGAAAGCGAATTCAGCGGTCGCGGCAAAGTCGAGGTCAGCCGTTTCAAGGGTCTCGGTGAAATGCCGCCGACACAGTTGCGCGATACCACCATGGCACCGGCCAAACGCACATTGTTGCGGGTTGTCGTGCCGGATGAGGCACGAGACGACACCAACACCCGGATCGAGCACCTGATGGGCAAAAAACCCGAACTGCGCCTGGCCTTCATCCAGGAACACGCCAACGACGTCAGCGACCTGGATATCTAGCGCAAATATGGACGTCCGCCCCTGGCAGCCGGCTGATCTGGCGGCATTGCATCGTATCAATGAAGAGAACGCACCGGCTGTCGGCAGGGTCAGCGCCGATGAACTGGCCGCTGTCATTGCTGAGGCAAACTGGACGCTGGTAATCGAAGTCGAGCGCGAGATCGCCGGGTTTGTGGTTTGCCTGGTTGAGGGCAAAAACTACGGTAGTCTCAACTATGCCTGGTTTTCAGAACGCTACCCGTCGTTTGCCTATGTCGACCGTATTGCCATCAGCGCGGCGTTTCAAAACCGCGGCATCGGCAGGCATTTATACGCAGCACTTGAGGCGCACATCGGCGATCAACGGCCAATGATCAATCTCGAAGTAAATGAACAGCCGCCCAATCCGGGCTCTGTCCGCTTTCATCATGCCATCGGCTATGAAGATATTGGCCGGCGCGCGACAGACGACGGCAGTTACGCCGTCGTCTATATGAGCAAACGTCTGTCCTGAGGAAGTTGCGTCGTTTCAGCGCACACCGACGGCCTGGGCGATCCCCAGAGCACTGCGTTTAGCCGAAATGATCGACGTGTTGACGTTGTGTTTGACCAGGCGTTTGATCGACTTGTTGTTGTAATTGTCGATCATCTGTTGTTCGGCAGCCAGTTTGCGCGGATAAATTTCGTCATCCGGCCATTCCGTCATGTTGACGTGGACCTTGCCCCAGCCAAAAGCCTTTTCGATTCCGGCCAGGTATTCCGCCTCATCACCGATTTTGCCCTGGGATTTGGCTTGATAGTAAACCTGGCTGCCGGGTAGCGGTACCAGAACAACAAATCGACGGCCCGGATGATCAATTCGATCAAACATATCGACCGTCTCCTGAACCGTCTTTTCGTCTTCGCCGGGGAAACCAAACAGTAACTGCGCCTTGACCGCCAGTCCGGAATTCATCGTCGCGATCAAGGCATCTTCGATCTGCTGCACACTGGTGCGCTTGTTCATGTTGTCGAGAATTTTCTGACTGCCCGATTCGATGCCATAGCCAACACCGACACAGCCCGACGCCTTGGCCAATTCGAGGAAGTCATCGTCCATGATGTTGACGCGGGCCTGGGCACCCCAGCGCAAGCCAAGCGGTTTGAGCATTGGTGCGAGGTGGGTGAAATGCTTTTTCGAGACGAAGAACAACTCATCATCGAAGACAACCTGATCAACCTGGAATTCGCTCTTGAGAAAGTTGAGCATGCTGATGATCTTGTCGGGTGACATGGCGCGGTAGGTCTTGGACGACTTGGAACAGAAAAAACAGGTGAACGGGCAGCCGCGCGAGGTAAAGAACACCATCGAGCGCCCTTCGGCATGCCCCTTCATGGCATAGGGGTTGCGCGATTTGAGATAGATATCCATTTCGAACAGGCTGAAATCGGGCATCGGCAAATCATCGAGTTCGACGAGTTGGGTTTGCGGTGCGTTCTTGACCGGTTTGCCGTCATCACCGCGATAACAAATCCCTAAAACGTCCTGCTTGTTGTCCCAGTTCTTGAGCAAGTCAACGGTGATGATTTCACCTTCACCCATGATCGTGACATCAGCAAGCGTCGCCTCGATGGGCAATTCAGGCTGATAAATCGCCAGCGGGCCGCCGACCAGAACCGGCACACCAAGGTTGCTCTTGATCCATTTGGTAATGTGACGCACAGCACCAAACTGGGTTGAGAACGCGCTGATACCGATGATGTCGGCACCATATGCGGCTATCTTCTCCGTGATTTTTTCCTTGGGAATTTGCAGCGCCTGGCCGTCCAGGATCGAGACCCTGTAGCCCTCCATCTGCAGTGTTTTGGCGAGATATCCAAGGCCCCACGGAAAAGCGATCGATTCGCGCTTGGATCGCGGTTCGTTGTCCTGCTTTTCATGCATGGGCTGAATGAGAAGAATGTGACCAAACCGCATGTTTGCCTCCACCGGCTTATTTGGCCCTGAAACCAGGCCGTAAAAATAAAATAACCCTTTTCAATCGGGGGTTTAGCTCCCTCTTGATCTTATGCTATATCATGTGCGCGAACAGTCCAAGTCAACAAAATAAATCAGAATTGTGTAAATTATTGTGACTGATTTTCTGCCTTGAATGCCTCGTAAGACCATGATCGATCGCTGACGATGATTGAACTTTATTACCATCCTGGAAATGCCAGTTTCGTGCCCCATGTCCTGTTGGCCGAGATCGGTGAGCCCTTTGAGCTGAAATACATCGATCGAAGTATCAATAGGCAGAATTCGGCGAAATACACAGCCCTAAACCCGAGCTGTCGCATTCCAAACCTGATCGACGGAGATTTTGTCCAGAACCTGAACGATTACCTCAAGAAGACGTGAATTTTCATCACCTCCCGGACCTTGTAGATGAAAAAGGGATCGCCACATATTGACCAGGGCATCCGGAGGGAGACAGATGGGCATTTTGAAATCAACCGCAATTGGCTCGTTCCTGTTGGTCCTCGCCGGATGTGTGAGCAATACCGGTGGCGATACCGCTCAACTCAGCAGTTACTACACCCCGAACGTCGTGCGCTACGCCGCACGAGACGGCGTAATGCTGGTTACCGCGCACGGAGATTTTGGCATTCCTCTCAAACAGGCCAATCGCGAGATCGCCAATAACCTGTCGATGCCGGGCTGGTTTGCCCCGACTGAATTCATCGCTGCTTCGCCGTCAGCGGCACCAGACGAACACCGTGTCGTTTTTATTGTCAATCCGATGACCCTGACGGTTTCAGGGCGTCATGCCTGCGCGGCGACAAAACCGCTCAAAACAAAGCCGATTGCCGAAACAGTTCGAATTGTCGGCGCTTTTTGTGCCGGTCGCAAAGTGATCAGTGAAGTGACGGTATCAGGCGCAGGCGGTTTCCCGGGAGATTTGAAGTTCCGCCCCGATTTCAGGGAACATCTCGATAACATTGTCGGTTCCTTAATGCCTTCTACGATAATATTTGTGCCCTCCGGCTGATCATACGCAGTTAAGGAAAGGACGGCAGATATGCATATATCTTCGGATTCTCGAATTGTGCGGTTCGTGACCGGTTTGACGGCCAGTGTATTGGCGGCCCTGGTGTTAAGCGGCTGTTATACCGTTGGCCACGTGCATCTCGCGACATCCTATGGTCCGTCTTACGTAGCCTACGTCTCTCGCGATGGCAGCATGCCAACCGAGGTATTTGGCAATCCTTTTGGTGACGACAACCAGGCCGACAGCAAACTGGTCTCAACAATTACGCTGCCGAACGGTCATGGGGCAAAGCCTGCCCATATCGTTACGGCAAAAGATCGCGCCGAAGGCCATCGCATGGTCCTGGTGTTCAATCCGGAAGACAAATTGATCGATGGTGACAAGGCCTGTGAAAAAACCCGATTTGGCACTCGTCCGGCAGATGACACCTTTATCATTCAGGCCGCGCTGTGCAGTCATTCGAAGGTGATCAGCGAAGCCAGAGCCGAGGGACCTTCCGCCAGTTCGATCGACGATCAACGCTTCCAGAAGATGATGTATAGCTTGCTTGCAGAGTTGTTACCCCAACGCGAAGGCAGTCGCCCCTATCCTTGCAAGAATTCGGATTGCAGCTAAAGCGTATATTCCGGCACCACGGCGCGCCCGGATTTAAAGGATCTTGAGACGGCTTCTGTTGCGGCCAGCGTCGCAAGCCCGTCCTCCCCACTGACGCGCGGCGCTTCGTCGCCTCTGATGACGCGGCAGAAATGACTCAATTGGTCGGCCAGGGATGAACGCTCGGGGATCTCCGGTTTTGTCGCGTGGATTGGCTGAAACCAGTCGCTACTGTTTTCCGAGCCGTGCCGCCACAGTTCGATGTGCGGAAATCCAAAGGATCCTTTGGTACCCATAAACTGATAACAATTTTCGCCCGATGCAGGGATGAGTGGATTTTCACCCGTCGCCATTTCCCAACCCCACGGCGAAGGTGCCGCGTCGGAGACCAGGGCCGTCGCCAGCGCACCACTTTTGAAACGAAGGATAATCGCGGCAGTATCTTCGACTTCAAGACCGCGGGCCGCCGTGCTTTGTTCGGCGTAGACGGTTTCGATCTCACCGCAAAGATGGCGCAACATATCGATGTCATGGATAAGATTTATCAGGACCGGACCACCGCCGATCATGCAACGCCATTCCGCTTCGAAGTAGTTGTCATGTTTGCGAACGGACCATGTGGCCGTGACGGCCTGTAGAGCGCCGATCTCGCCACCCTCGATAATTTTTTTGGCCTCCGCTGCGGCGGGATCAAAACGCCGATGATGTCCAACCATAATCTGAACTTCGTTTCGATTAACCGCATCAACCAGTTTGAGGCCCATTTCGAGACTTTCGGAGATCGGTTTCTCCATCAGGATATGCGTAGCCGCATTGGCGCAATCAATGCCCACAGGCGCGTGCATCTGGTTGGGTATCGCGACAACAACGCCATCCGGTTTTTGCGCCTGCAACATCTCGACGTGACTGGCATACAGCGGGACTTCAAATGTTGCCGGAAGTTCGGGCTCAGCCGGCGACGGATCCGCAAATGCAACCAGGTGGCAATCCGGGTCATCACGCATCAAATGCGCGTGGCGGGCACCGATCGATCCGGCACCGATGATGGCGAGGCGAACGGGTTCCATACTCAAACCTCCAGCCAGGCGCGCAGCGCCGCCGTGGTATCGTCAGGTTGCTCGAGCGTCGGTAAATGTCCGCTGTCTTCGATATAGACAAGCTTTGCACCGCTGACGCCCTCGGCGATCTCTTCAATATGATCGGGCGGAATGAGAATATCCTGACGTCCGACCAGGGCCAGCGTCGGAACGTTTATGTCCGCCAGCATGGGCCTGCCGTCATTACGCGCCATGATAGCCTTTTGCTGACGCAGGAAGCCGTCCCGCCCGACATCTTCAGACATCGCCGTAATAATTCCGGTCAAGACCAAGTCATCGAGCCGGTCGGGGTGGATCAGCATCGGCAGCAGTTGAGGTGTCACGCCCTTGAAAGCACCCTTTTGCACCAGTTCGATCAGGCCGCGACGGCGCGCACTGCTCTCCGGTGTGTCGATCCGCGCAGAAGTATCGAGGAAGGCGATACGCTCGATGCGCTCACGCGCCTGGCGCCAGACTTCAAAGCCGACGTAGCCGCCCATGGATAATCCGGCGAGCGCAAAACGTCCCGATACAGACTGCAAAATCATGTCGGCTATCTCCGCCATGGTTTCATGCCCGGCAACATCGGGCACAAATATATCAACATGGGGTGACAGAGCTTCAATTTGCGGAGCCCACAAGGCCCGGGTGCACAGTAGACCAGGAACCAGAACCAGTGTCTTTTTGTCAGACATAAAGGGAATTTCTCTCCAGTGATCGTCAGGCGGCCTCAGGTCCAATATCGGACCAAACAACCTAATTCATGGCACAAAAAGCACAATAGTGACAAAAAAGTGCCATACTGCCGCCATATTCCCCGGTTTACATTGACATAACACAGCACGTCGGGTATTTCGGCGCGCGTACGGGGAGCCTTTTCACGCCAGATTCAGTCTGGCACTTGCCGGAAAAAAAAATTGAAATTTGCTGATATTGGTTTGAGTTCGGAAGTACTCCGGGCTGTTGACGAAGCGGGATACGAAACACCCACCCCTATCCAGGAAAAAGCGATTCCTCATGTCTTGCAAGGACGTGACCTGCTCGGTTGCGCCCAGACAGGCACGGGAAAGACGGCCAGCTTTACGCTGCCGATGATCGATATCCTGGCATCAGGACGTGCGAGGGCCCGTATGCCCCGCGCCCTGATCCTTGAGCCGACACGGGAACTGGCGTTCCAGGTTGCCGAAAACTTCGATATTTATGGAAAATACCAGCGCCTTTCGATGGCCTTGTTGATCGGGGGTGTTTCCTTCGCCGAACAGGCCAAGAAAATCGACCGTGGCGTTGACGTCTTGATCGCCACGCCGGGCCGCCTGCTTGATCATGTCGAGCGCGGCCAGTTGATGTTAACTGGCTCGCAGATCCTCGTCATCGACGAAGCTGATCGCATGCTTGACATGGGCTTCATTCCCGACATCGAACGTATCGTCAAGTTGCTGCCGCCTTTACGCCAGACTTTGTTCTTCTCCGCCACCATGCCGCCGGAAATTCGCCGTCTGGCCGACAAATTCCTGAGCAATCCGCGTGAAGTGACCGTGGCACCACCTGCATCACCGGCCGAAACGGTGCGCCAGGGATTGACTATCGTGCCGTCAGGCCCGGCAAAACGCGATGCATTGCGCAAGTTGATGACGTCGGAAAATGCCGAGGCAGGTCTCATCTTCTGCAATCGTAAACGCGATGTCGATGTATTGGCCCGTTCGCTCAAGAAACATGGCTATAACGCCGGCGCCTTGCATGGTGACATGAGCCAGCCGGCCCGAATGGAAACGCTGGAGAATTTCAAGAACGGCACACTGGCTTTCCTGGTCGCCAGTGACGTAGCGGCGCGCGGTCTGGATATTTCGGGCCTGCCCTATGTTTTCAACTTTGATGTCCCGACCCACCCCGAAGATTATGTCCATCGCATTGGACGCACAGGGCGTGCAGGCCAGTCAGGTACTGCGTTGACGCTGGCGACATCGGCAGATGGTAAATACATTGGCCTGATCGAAAAACTGATTGGCAAGGCAATTCCGCGTTTCGACGTCGAAGGTTCCGCTGATCAAAAACTCGACACATCGACAGACGGTCGGGGCCGGGGCCGCGGAGCCAAATCCGCCAAGCCGTCCAGACCCGCAAAAGCCAGCAAGCCGGCAAAAGCTGAACCGAAGAAGGTCGAACCGGTAAAAACTGAAGCCCCGATAGTCGAGGCCGTCGCACCTCAGGTCGATGCGCCTGTGACCGAGATCGTAGCTACTCCCGAGGCGGCACCTGCTCCCGTCGCTGAGAAAAAATCGAAAGCGCCGGCCAGCAAGCCGCGTCGCAATGCCAAACCTGTTCAGCAACAGGAAGATGCGCCTGCCAGCACAGCCCTCAAAAACGAGGACGGCAGTGACAATGTCTCGAGCCATCGTCGCCGGGACGTGACCAATCATCGCCTCGAAGCTGACAGTCAGCCGAGCCCGCAAAAGAGAAATCGCCACCAGCGTGAAGACAATGGTCCGGTGGTTGTTGGACTGGGTGATCACATGCCGGCATTTTTAGCCCGCCCCGTGCAATTGCCCAAGAAAACCGCTAAAGAAGGCTAGCGTCTGAAATTTCCGGACTGCAGTCAGAGATGAGGGAGTAAGCCATGCAAACGATTTTCATCATGGTGAAGTGTGAACTGGGCGAAACCTACAAGGTCGCCGACAACGCCGCGCAAAATATTGACCAGGTGTCTGAAGTTCACTCGATCTCGGGCGAGTACGAATTACTGATGAAATGTTTTCTCGACGACGGTGTCGACATCGGCCATTTCGTCACAGAAGATATCCAGCGCCTGCCCGGTGTGCGTGACACTTTCACAATGATCACGTTCAAGGCATTTACGTAAAATCCGGGCGCTTACTTTCGCCCGCTCATCAAATCCAGAATTTTTCGCGCAATTACGCCGTAGGGCGGACGCAACAGTCCGGCACCATTGATCCGGCTCTGGAAGAACACGCCTTTGGTATTTGAAAACGTCTCAAAACCTTCAAAGCCGTGATAGTGACCCATGCCACTGGGGCCAACACCACCAAACGGCAGGTCATCCAGTGCAATGTGCATCAAGGTTTCGTTGATGCAGACCCCGCCCGAAGTCGTCTCCGTCAGGACACGTTCAACCCGCGTTTCATCCTTGTCGAAATAATAGAGCGCCAGCGGGCGGTCGTGATCATTGACGTAGTCGATCGCCTCATCAAGCCCACGATATGTCAGAACAGGCAGGATGGGCCCGAAGATCTCCTCCTGCATCACCGCCATGTCATCGTTGGTTTGTAAAACCAGGGCCGGCGGCATTTTACCGATTGATCCGTCAAAACTCTCACCTGCCGGATTGATCGTCACCACTTGTGCTCCCCGCTCCGCAGCGTCCCCCAGATAACCCTGCAAGCGTCCGAGATGGCGGGCATTGATGATGCTGGTGTAGTCAGGATTCGCCGCCAGATTGGGATACATCGCAGCGACGGTCTGGCGGGCGTGGGCGACGAACAAATCGAGACTGCCGTCCGGTACCATGACGTAATCCGGCGCGATGCAGGTTTGCCCGGCATTCAGAAGCTTGCCGGTGATGATGCTTTTAACCGCGCGCTCCATCGGGAAACCCGGGCCGATAATGGCCGGCGACTTGCCACCAAGCTCCAGCGTAACCGGTGTCAAATTTTCCGCTGCTGCGCGCATGACGGACTTGCCGACACTGGTCGAGCCGGTGAACAGTAGATGATCAAGGGGCAAACGGGCGAAGGATTCGCCGACGTCCGACCCGCCGGTCACGACTGTGACTTCCTCCGGGCTGAAGGTGTCGGCAATCATCTCACGCAACAGTTCAGATGTTTGCGGCGTAAATTCAGAAGGCTTGATCATCACCCGGTTACCCGCTGCCAGCGCTCCCACCAGCGGGCTGATGGCGAGATAGAACGGATAATTCCACGGGCTGATAATGCCGACGACACCCAGTGGCTGGGCGCGAACTTCGGCGCGCGCCGGGCGGAAGGCCAGGTTCATCGAGCGCTTCGAGGGCCGCATCCATTTGCCAAGTTGGCGTCGGGTATGGCGGATGGTCTGCAAAGAGGTGAAAATTTCGGCGAGATAAGTTTCGAAGTCCGAGCGGTGGCCAAAATCGGCTGAAATGGCGGCGGCAATCCGGTGTTCGCGCGCAATCAGGGCTTTGAGCAAGCGGGAGAGACGTTCGCGCCGGACTTTCGCGCTCGGGAAGCTATCTTTACGAAACGCACGGCGTTGATCATCCAGCAAGACGCCCAGGCGTTCTGCCGTAATCGGTGTGCGCCAGGCGGTTACCATCCCCTTTTGGGCAACCGACCTTCGCTTGGCATCAAGGTACGCAACCGTCATGCTGGACCTCCCTCGGATCCCTTATATCACGACATCGCCTGTTGAGATATGACTTGCCGCGCCACCTACATTATTTTAAGCTTAAAATAATTATTGATCCATGAACCCTTTGGTGGAGAGTTCAGCCATTACATCTTCCCCGGATAACGCCCTTCCCCTTGCCGGACGGCATGCCTTTGTCACCGGTGCATCGCGCGGCATAGGCGCGTCCATTGCCCTCGAACTGGCACGACTGGGGGCCAGTCTATCGCTGATCGGACGTGACGAAGAAGCCCTGGCCACTCAAGTCGCAGCCGTTGCGGCGGCGTATGACGTCAAGGTTCACAGCCTTGTTCTCGATGTCACAAATGCAGATCAAATTACGACGTCGGTAAAGACGGCTGAGTCCCAATCGGGCCCGGTGGATATTCTGGTCAATAACGCCGGGGCAGCAACCAGCGCACCCTTCACGAGGACCAGCCTGGACCAGTGGCAGGCACTGCTCGACGTCAATTTGACGGGACCGTTTCTGCTGACGCAAGCCACGCTGCCGGGCATGATGGAGCGTAAATTTGGTCGGGTGATCAATGTCGCCTCGACCGCCGGGCTCAAGGGTTATGGCTATGTCGCGCCTTATTGCGCAGCCAAGCACGGCATCATCGGCATGACACGGTCGCTGGCCATCGAAATTGCCACCAGCGGTGTAACGGTCAACGCTGTCTGTCCCGGCTTCACCGAAACCGACATAGCCGCACGTACCATCGACACCATGGTCGAGAAAACCGGTCGCAGCGCGGAAGAAGCCTATCAGCAACTCGCATCCCTGAACCCGCAAGGTCGCCTGGTTCAGCCTGAAGAAGTTGCGCAATCCGTCGGCTGGCTTGCGCTCGAGACCTCATCCTCAATCAATGGCCAGGCGATTGCCGTCGCCGGCGGAGAAGTTATGTAATGTCAGATGTTATTGATGGCAGGCAAAACCGTGATTTCGAATCCTCGCTGCATTCCGAAGACAAACCGGAATTACGCGTCTGGCTGCGTTTGCTGACGTGCTCCAACCTGATCGAACAGCAGGTGCGATCCGGCTTGCGCCGTGACTTCAAAACCACCCTGCCGCGCTTTGATGTGCTGGCCCAGCTTGACCGCGCACCCGACGGCATGACCATGGGTCAGCTATCGAGCCACCTTATGGTCTCGAACGGCAACATCACCGGGCTGATCGACCGTCTGGTGCAGGAAGAACTGGTCACCCGGTCCCCTGCCCCTGGTGACCGTCGCACCCAGATGGTTCGCCTGAATGACAAGGGACGTGTAGCCCTCGCCGACATGCTGCCGGTACACGAAGCGTGGATTGTCGATTTGCTCGCCGGCGTTGACCGCGAAGACATGTCCCGACTGCTCGAATTGCTCGCCCGCCTCAAGGGCTCACTCGAAAATTCACTCGAAAAATCGCTAGATAAATCATCAGTACAAGGAGACAATCGATGAAATCCGTAACTGCCGCAGACTTCACGCCTGAGCATTTTGGCTGGGAGGTCGCGGACGGCGTGGCCACGATCACGCTCAATCGCCCCGAACGCAAAAACCCGCTGACTTTCGAGTCCTACGCCGAATTGCGCGACACCTTCCGCGAGCTTTGTTATGCCGAGGATGTGCATGCTGTGGTCCTGACGGGCTCGGGCGGTAACTTCTGTTCCGGCGGCGATGTACACGAAATCATCGGCCCGCTGGTCAAGATGAACATGATCGATTTGATGCGCTTTACCCGCATGACCGGCGATGTCATCAAGGCCATGCGCGCCTGCCCGCAGCCGATCATCGCAGCGATTGACGGTGTTTGTGCCGGGGCCGGGGCGATCCTGGCGATGGCTTCCGACCTGCGCTACGGCACGGCAGACACCGCCGTCGCCTTCCTGTTCAACCGTGTTGGCCTGGCGGGCTGTGACATGGGTGCCTGCAACATCCTGCCGCGTATTATTGGCCAGGGCCGGGCGTCAGAACTTCTCTATACCGGACGCGCCTTGCGCGGCGAGGAAGCCGAACGCTGGGGCTTCTTCAACAGGCTCTGTGCCTCGGACGAGGTTCTGGCTGAAGCACAAAAGATGGCCTCGCGCCTTGTTGCCGGACCGACCTTCGCCAACGGCATGACCAAAAAGATGCTGCACCAGGAATGGAACATGGGCGTCGATGAAAGCATCGAGGCCGAGGCCCAGGCCCAGGCCATCTGCATGCAAACCGAAGATTTCACCCGCGCCTACAACGCGTTCGTGGCCAAGGAAAAACCTGTGTTCGAGGGCAATTGACATGAGCGATACAAGCTTCCTGCAGTGGCCCTTCTTTGATGACGGCCACCGCCAGCTCGCCGCGGACCTTACCGCCTGGACGGCAAAAGAAATCGCGCCCTTCGAAGATGACGAAGAAGATGTTTCTGCGTTGTCGAAGAAGTTTGTCGGCATGATGGGCGATGCAGGATGGTTGAGTAATTCTGTACCTGGCGAATACGGTGGGGCGCACGAAAACCTTGATGTGCGATCCCTTTGCATCTGCCGCGAAACCCTTGCCCGCACCTCAGGCCTGGCTGATTTTGCATTCGCCATGCAGGGTCTCGGTTGCAGTCCGATCTCGTTGTTCGGCAGCCCGGAAAACAAATCGCACTATCTGCCGCCAGTACGTGAAGGCAAACGCATTGCGGCTTTTGCCCTGACCGAACCCGACGCCGGATCAGATGCAGCAGCGATGACCACCAGTGCGACCGAAGACGGCGATGAATACGTCATCAACGGCAACAAGACGTTTATCTCCAACGCCGGGATTGCTGATCACTATGTGGTGTTTGCCCGTACGTCCGATGAAGGTGCCCGCGGTCTTTCGGCCTTTATTGTTGATGCAGACAATCCCGGCCTCGAAGTCACCGAACTGCTCGACGTTATTGCACCCCATCCGCTGGGTACACTGGTCTTCACCGACTGCCGGGTGCCAAAGTCGCATCAGCTCGGTGAGAACGGTCAGGGTTTCAAGATCGCCATGGCGACACTGGATATTTTTCGCTCGACAGTCGGGGCCGCATCTCTCGGGTTCGCCCGCCGTGCCCTGGATGAAGCTGTTGCGCGTGTAACGGAACGCAAGGCATTTGGCCAGCAACTCGCGGAATTCCAGTTTACACAAGGCAAGCTCGCCGATATGGCAACCGATATTGATGCCTCGGCCCTGCTGATCTATCGCGCAGCCTGGACACGCGATTGTGTCGCCGACCGCGTCACCCGTGAAGCCGCCATGGCCAAGATGTACGCGACCGAGGCGGCCCAGCGCGTGATTGATCAGGCCGTGCAACTATTCGGCGGACTTGGTGTCCTGCGTGGCACACCGGTCGAGAGGCTCTACCGCGAAGTCCGCGCAATGCGAATTTATGAAGGCACCACCGAAATCCAGAAGCTGGTCATCGCCAGCCAGGTCTTGAGCGGCGGGAACTAAGACCACGTCATGAAACTGCTCGAACCCCTTGTGATCAACCAGATGACCATCCCCAACCGGGTGCTGGTGCCGGCGATGGTGACGCGGTTGTCGGGCGAGGATGGTTTTGTGAATGACGCGGTGATGGAGCGCTACGTTCGATTTGCGCGCGGCGGCGTCGGCCTGATCGTGGTCGAGGCCAGTGCCGTGCACAGCAGCAAGTCGGGCCCGCTTCTGCGCCTGTCGCACGATGATTTCATTCCGGGCCACCGCGAACTTGTCGAACGGGTGCATGGTGAAGGCCCGTCGAAGATCGTGCCGCAGATCATTCACTTCATGAAGGTCGCAAGATCAGGTTGGCGCCAGACTGTCGATATGCTCGACGTCGCCGACATCGACAGCATTATCGAGGACTTCGGCATGGCGGCGGTGCGGGCACGCGAAGCCGGCTACGACGGGGTCGAAATCCATTCGGCCCATGCCTATACCCTGTCGTCGTTCCTGTCGCGCCACAACAGCCGGAAAGATGACTACAGCGGCAAAACACTGGAAGGGCGCTTGCGCATGTTTGGCCGCGTCATGACGCGCATTCGCGAACGGGTGGGCACCGACTTCCCCGTAGGTGTTCGTTTCCTGGCCGAGGAAGTCGTGCGTGATGGTTACACGATTGAGGATTCCAAACCCATTGCACTCCGCATGGCACAACTTGGCGTCGATTACATATCGCTCTCCGTCGGTGGCAAGTTCGAGGACGCCGTGCCGCGCGAGGGCCAGCCGCTTTATCCCTATACCGGCTATTCCGGTGATCGCTGTATGCCCGGCGACTGGTACCCGCCCCTGCCCAACGCCCACCTGCCCGCCGCCATCAAGGCCTACATCAATGAACGTGGATTTGACGTGCCCGTGGTCTCGGTCGGCAAAATCAACGCACCGGAAGAAGCGGAAGGTTTGTTGCAGGAGGGTCGCGCCGACATTATCGGTATGGCGCGCCAGTTACTGGCTGATCCGGACTGGGTCAACAAGCTCAGCCAGGGCCGGGCCGACGACATCGTGCGCTGCATCTACTGCAACGTCTGCAAACAACTCGATGGCAGCTTCCGCGAGGTCAATTGCTTCCTCTGGCCCAAGGGCCGCAACCAGGCACCGGATGACGACCCGGACGGCGAAGCACCGACCTGGGCCGACGATCAGGGTGGCCTGGCGGCCGAAATCGACGACAAGGGCCGCATCCTGTTGGCGTGGCAGGTTCCGGCCAGCGGTGACACCCGCATCTATGACATCTATCGCGCCGAGGAAAACGGTGACATGACCTGCATAGAGGCCGTCAAGAAACCCAAATTCCGCGACCCCCTGGCCCTGGGCGGGCTGAACTACACCTACTACGTCCGCGCCATCGCCGCCGATGGCCGGGCCAGCCCGCCCTCCAATGCCGTACGCGTCTCGCCGGACGTGCCTGATTTTTCAACCCCGACACCTGACAAGAAGGCAGCCAGCCATGTCTGAACTGAAGACACCTTCAGGTATCCCCTCGGCCCACGTCGATGACTTCAGCCTGAGTAAGCTGCCGCCGCAGGATCAATGGCCGGAGATGGACTGGCAAAGCGTGCCTGAACTCGCGGCCTACCCCGAGCGCATGAACTGCGCCGTCGAGTTGCTCGACAAACAGGCGGCGATCCATGGGGATCGCCCAGTGATCCATTTTGAAGACGCCGTCTGGACCTACAATGACCTTCTCGACAAGGCCAACCGCATCGCCCATGTGCTGGTCGATGACATGGGTGTGAAGCCGGGTCATCGTGTCTTGCTGCGCGCGCCCAACAATCCGATGTACGTCGCCGCCTGGTTTGCCGTAATGAAGGTCGGCGCGGTCGGCGTGGCCACCATGCCATTGTTGCGCGCCAGGGAACTGGTTTACATCACCGAGCGCGCCGACGTCGAAGTCGGTTTTTGTGATGACCATCTGAAAGAAGAAATGGAAATCACCCTTGAGCGCTCAAAGACGCTCAAGCGCATCATATATTTCAGCAATCTCGGCAGCAAATCCGAGGACGGCAACCTCGATGCCCTCATCGCCGACAAGCCCGGCACCTATGACAACATCGATACCGCCGCCGATGATGTCTGCCTGATCGCCTTCACCTCCGGCACCACCGGCCCGGCCAAGGGCTGCATGCATTTCCACCGCGATATTCTGGCAATTTGCGACACTTTCGGGCGCTATGTTTTGAAGCCCGCCAAGGAAGACATCTTCTGCGGCTCACCGCCGATTGCCTTTACCTTCGGGCTGGGTGCCATGGTGACTTTCGCCATGCATGCCGGGGCCTCGACAGCACTTTGTGAAGCGCCCGCGCCCGAGACGCTGCTGGGCCTGATCCAGAAGCACAAGGCGACGATTTGCTTCACCGCACCAACGGCCTTCCGCGCCATGGTCGACAAGATCAGCTATTACGAAACCGACAGCCTGCAACAATGTGTCTCCGCCGGTGAGACTTTGCCGCTGCCGACCTTCCAGGCCTGGGAGAACGCCACGGGGATCAGGATCATCGACGGCATCGGCTCGACCGAAATGCTGCATATCTTTATCTCGGCGGCGGGCGATGACATTCAACCCGGCGCCACCGGCAAACCCATCCCCGGATTTGCCGGAAAAATTATCGACGACGATGGCAACGACGTGCCGCCCGGCACAGTTGGTCGACTGGCCGTCAGGGGCCCGACGGGGTGTCGCTACCTCGACAACCCCGAACGACAGGCCGCCTACGTCCAGAACGGCTGGAACGTCACCGGCGATACCTACATGATGGATGAAAATGGTAACTTCTGGTTCCAGGCGCGCAACGACGACATGATCATCTCGGCCGGCTACAACATCTCCGGCCCCGAAGTCGAAGCCACGCTGATGGATCACCCCAAGGTCGCTGAATGCGCCGTCGTCGCCGCCCCCGACCCGAACCGCGGCTTCATCGTCAAGGCTTTCGTCATGCTGCGAGATCCGTCAGAAGCCTCGGTCGATCTGGTCAAGCAACTGCAGGACTTCGTCAAAGCCGAGATCGCTCCCTACAAATACCCGCGCGCCATAGACTTCGTCGAAGACATGCCGCGCACCGAAACCGGCAAACTGCAGCGCTTCAAACTGCGCGAACAGGAAGCGGCAAAGGCGCATTAGTTTTATTGTCGCTCTTCCATGTCCATATTGGAAAATGCCAACATCTCGGTCCAATACACAAGTTTATAAGATTATCTCCTAAAAATTGCTTATACTCGTGGAACGATATGCTACGAACTAGCCGCTCTATATTCACGAGACTAATAGGCGATTACATTGTCAAAAACTAATTCATCGTTGCTTCCGAATAAGCAAGCAAACCCGATAATCAAACGCAATGATAATATCGGGACAGGCGATGCGGACACAGATCAAGCTTTTCACGATGCTTGTTTTGTCGAAAAAGGCGACCTCAAGGTAATAACTGAATGTGAAGATCCGAGATGTATTTTGTTAGGCAGAACTGGGAGTGGAAAAACTGCATTAATTAATGAGATTAGAAATACTGAAGAAAACACAATAATTTTTTCGCCAGATATTCTATCTCTTAAACACATATCAAATTCGAACATTATTAATTTTTTTGAAGATCTCGGCGTCCACTTAGATCTTTTTTATATGTTTTTGTGGATGCACGTCATTACAGTCGAATTGCTGAAATACAAATACGATATTGAAAGCAAAAGATCTAAGAGCGATGTTCTTACCCGCGCTTTAGCGTATAGCAAAAAAAAGAAATCCAAATTAAGAGCAATAAAATATGTCGAAAGATATGGTGACGAATTTTGGCAGGAGACAGAAGAACGAGTTAGAGAGTTTACAGAGCAGTTGGAAACCCAGTTAAAAGGAGCGCTTGGCGCAGAATTTTCCGGTGTTTCAGCCGAAGCAGGTGCACTGCAAAAATTGAGCAAGAACGAAAGAGTTGAAGTTATCAATCGAGCCAAAAAAGTTGTTAATGATGTTCAACTAAAGGAGTTAAATAGCCTAATTGATTTATTGGCAGAAGATGTCTTCCACGACACTCAACAAAAATACTTTGTGCTAATTGACAATTTGGATGGTGATTGGGCGGATGACAAAATTCGATATCGCCTGATAAAATCGCTAATCGAAGCCATCAGAAAATTCGTTCCAATTCGTCCACTGAAAATTGTGGTGGCTTTACGGTTCGACCTGCTACAGAAGACGATTAGCAATACAAAAAATACCGGTTTTCAAGAGGAAAAATATGAGCCTCTCTATCTCCACTTGTCTTGGTCAAAATCGCAGTTGGAAGACTTACTAAATAGCCGCCTAAGCCATCTTTACAAAAGAAAATACACTAAAGCACCAGTTACACTGTATCAATTAATGCCCGGCAATCAGATCAATAAGTCGACGCCCGTTGATTATATATTGGAGCGAACATTTTACAGACCAAGAGAAGCAATTCAGTTCATAAACGAATGCCTCGTGAAATCTGAAGGTCAATTGAAAATAACGCTGCAAAAAGTTCGAGAAGCCGAAACCACGTACTCTATTAAGAGGCTTCGATCTTTGTGTGATGAGTGGCGCTCAAATTACCCCAATTTAAGGGAATATGTCCGCTTGTTCGAACGCATGCCAGAGCATTTCCAAATTTCAGAGACAGATAAAAAATCCATCGAGGAGTTTGTTTTAAACTCACTTTCCGATGGAGGTCGAACGCAGGGGCCGATCTATGCATATTCCAGTAAATTCTTTGAAGGAAAAATGAGTTTGGATTCCCTTATTCTGGAAATACTAAGATGCTTGTACATTACTGGTTTGATTGGTGTAAAAACTGAACCAAATATGCCAACTCATTGGGCCTATTCCGAGAGTACGACAGTAAGTTCTGCCCAAGTAAGTTTTGAAAGTAGTTTTTACATTCATCCTACATTTTGGAACGCTATGGGAGTTCGATTGAAATAGACGACTTCGTCAAAGCCGAGATCGCCCCCTACAAATACCCGCGCGCCATAGACTTCGTCGAAGACATGCCGCGCACGGAAACCGGCAAACTACAGCGCTTCAAACTGCGCGAACAGGAAGCGGCGAAAGCGAAGTAATCTGATTGATTTTCAGGGCGCTGGCGGCGCCAGTTGAGAACGGTTGCCGCGCCAGTAGCGGATGACCTCGATGATGTCGATCAGCAGGCACATGGTCGAGAGGATGGCGGCCGTGCCGAGCCAGAGTTGGTACTCTCCCGAATAACTGCCGGAAAACAGATCTGCGTAAATAACGTACATCGGCACGAGCCAGTGGAAATGCGACAGGCTCATCAGTTTGGTAATACCCATTTTCATGTGCATCCAGCCGAGGATGATGCCGCCGATCAGGAAACCGCCGATCATCAGTTGCGCAGCCAGATGCTCGATATGAAGCCAGGGTGCCACAAACAATCCGATCATCAGCATGATCAGCCAGGTGCGCACATACAATGGGGCATAGGTGAAGATATCGCGCAAAAAAAACAGTGCCGACAGTGCGAGGATGGTTTTCATCTGTCCTTGCTCGCGTGCAGCGGTTTGACGTCGGGGCGTTCGGTGGCGCGGCGGCGGTCCTGTTCTTCCGATTGCAGGGGCTCAACCGTCTCCATTGAGGTGAGGCAGCGCCTGGCCAGTTCCTGGTATTCAGAAGTGGCTTTGGATTTCCAGGCAACGTCCTTGTCGCCGAGCTCCCGCAATATTTTGGCCGGCACGCCGGCGACCAGGGTTCGCGGCGGCACTTCGAATCCTGCCTTGACGAATGAATTGGCGGCGACAATGGCTTCTTCACCGACCACTGCGTCATCCATCACTGTTGCGTTCATGCCGACCAGGGCGTTGCGGCCAATGGTGCAGCCGTGGATGACGGCGGCGTGGCCAATGTGGCCATCTTCTGCGATGACCACAGTGCGACCGGGAAACGAATGCACAACGCAGTTATCCTGGACATTCGCCCCGAGGCCGATTTCGATGCGCCCGAAGTCGGCGCGCAAGGCAGCGCCCGGCCCGATGAAGCAGCCCGCCTCGATCACGACGTCGCCGATCAGGACGGCAGTGGGGTGGACGTAGGCACCGGGTTTGATCACCGGGATCAAGCCTTCAAAAGCATAGACATTCGCCATATGAGATATCCTGTAACCATTGCGTAGACTGGTTGTCAGCGATATTGTTGAACCCCCGATCCAAAATGTCCACCAAAAGGCACACCCCCCATGACCGAAGCTTTTATTTGTGACGCCGTCCGTACCCCTATTGGCCGCTATGGTGGCGCACTTTCGAGCGTGCGCGCCGATGATCTGGCTGCGACGCCATTGAAGGAACTGATCGCCCGCAACACGGATGTCGACTGGACGCGAGTTGACGATGTCTTTTACGGCGGTGCCAATCAGGCGGGAGAGGACAATCGCAATATCGCGCGTATGGCATCACTGCTGGCCGGCTTGCCGGTCGAGGTTCCGGGTGTGACTGTCAATCGCTTGTGCGGCTCAGGACTTGAAGCAGTCGGACAGGCGGCACGGGCCATCAGGACCGGCGAGGCCGATCTTTGCATTGCCGGCGGCTCCGAAAGCATGAGCCGCGCACCGATGATCCTGCCCAAGCCGGACGCTGCCTTTTCACGCCGGGCGGAGGTCTTCGACACGACCATTGGCTGGCGCTTCATCAATCCGCAGATGAAAAAAATGCATGGCGTCGATTCGATGCCCGAGACCGCCGAAAACGTCGCCGAGGACTTTCAGATCCGGCGAGAAGACCAGGACGCGTTTGCTTTTCGCAGCCAGACCAAAGCCCTCGCCGCCCAGGCAGATGGTCGCCTCGCCGAGGAAATCGTTTCGGTGACAATCCCGCGCCGCAAGGGCGATCCGATCAATGTCGAACATGATGAACACCCGCGCGACACCACACTGGAAATCCTTGCCGGTCTGCCGACGCCGTTCAAGGAAGGCGGTACAGTGACGGCGGGCAATGCTTCAGGTGTTAACGACGGAGCCTGCGCGTTGATTATCGCCTCGGAAGAAGCCGCCAAAAAGCATGGCCTGACGCCGCGCGCCCGCATTGTCGGTATGGGTCATGCCGGTGTGCCGCCGCGCATCATGGGTTTTGGTCCGGCACCGGCTTCGCGCAAATTGCTGGATCGTCTCGGCATCAAATTCGATGACCTCGACATCATTGAGCTGAACGAAGCCTTCGCGGCCCAGGGGCTTGCCGTGACACGCGACTGGGGTCTGGCCGACGACGACGAACGCGTCAATCCGCAGGGCGGTGCCATAGCACTTGGTCATCCGCTTGGCATGTCCGGTGCCCGCCTCGCCACAACGGCGACGTATCAGCTTGAGCGCACCAAAGGCAAATATGCGCTGTGCACCATGTGCATTGGCGTCGGCCAGGGTATCGCCGCCGTCATTGAACGCGTCTGAACCGGAAACCTGACATGGCATTTGTGATTGCGCAGATCTCTGATCTGCACATATCGGTCGAGGGTGAGGGTCCGGATGAGCGCTATCAGACAGCGGATCATCTGGTGCGCGCGATTGAGGTTCTCAATCGGGTTGAGCCGCGCCCCGATCTGGTCGTGGCCTCCGGCGATCTCGTCGACAAGGCATCACCTGAGGAATATCAGCGTCTGCGCGGTCTGCTCGAACCCCTGAAGGTGCCGTTGTATCTGATGGTCGGCAATCATGATTCGCGCGACAATCTGAGTAGCGAATTCAGTGATCATGCCTATCTGCCGCGCGAAGGGTTCATGCACTACACAATTGAGGACCAGCCGCTTCGAATTATCTGCCTCGACAGCATGAAGCCCGGCCACATCAGCGGCACGATGTGTGCCGAACGCCTGACCTGGCTCGACGAACAACTGAGTGAACAGCCCGACCGCCCGACGTTTGTTTTCATACACCACCCGCCTTTTACCAGCGGTCTGGCACCGATGGACAAGCACGGCTTTGACGCCGGTGATCAACTTGCAGCCGTCATCGTCAAACACAGTCAGGTTGTGCGCGTTGCCGGCGGACATCTTCACCGCCCGGTAACAACGGGATGGGCCGGGACGGTGATCAGCGTTGCGCCCAGCACGGCCCACCAGATCGCGCTCAACCCTTATGCCGACACGCCGATCTCCATCGTTATGGAGCCACCGGCGTTCCTGTTGCACATGTGGGATGAGACCAACGGCCTGGCGACGCACACGATTTATACTCAGGAATACGAAGCCCGTGATCGCGTCAAGTTCAACGGTGCCGGAAAGGCCTCGGCCCTCTAGGCTTTGACCGGATCTTTGGTCTCGAATTTGATCTTTGCCGCATCATCGACCAGCCAGATATCGATCTGTCCCTCGCGACCGCGCACGTCGACGGTTTCACGTTTGAAGTTCGACAGATCAAGACCGCTGCGTTTGACCGTGGCGTCAGAGACGATAATCGGCACGCCGAATTCCTTGCATTTGGCTTCAATGCGGGCCGCGACATTCACGTGGTCACCAATCGCCGAGATAATCGGATGCGCCGGTGGTCCCATGCTGCCGACAATAGCTTCGCCGGTATGAATGCCGACGCCGATGGCAAGCGGTGCCGGCAGTTCCTCGGCCAGGCGCTCGTTTAATTCGGCTATGCGTTCCATCATGGCATGGGCCCCGCGGATGGCATCAAGGGCGCCCTGATGAACACCGGATTCAAGACCGTAGATCGCCATTAAACCGTCGCCATTAAATTGAGCGTAATGGCCGCCGGTATCGATCAAGGCCCGGTCGATAGCGGCAAAAAACTGATTAAGCACGAAGACAAAATCATAGGGCAATCGCCCTTCCGAAATACCGGTCGATCCGCGCAAATCAACAAAGGCGATGGCGACTTCAACTTCCGATCCAGCGAGGTATCCAGGTTTGTGGAAACCGTCTTCGGCGATCGCACTGGCCGGCAGCAGCGGCGCGATCTCGATATCCTGAGTTGGCCTGATCTGACAGGCCAGACGTACGCCTGGCGCTGCGGATATGCGCTCCAATACCCTGGTTTCCAGTTCGGACGGCGGCTCAACGCCGTCTGCCCCCTTGCCGACCTTGACGCGGCAGGTCGAACAGCGCCCGCGACCGCCACAGACAGAGGCATGCGGAATACGGTGCGTGCGCAAGACTTCAAGCACGGTGGCACCTTCGGTTACCGACAGGGCCTCGCCACCGTAATACTGCAGCTTGATGTTGTGCCTGCGCCGGGCGATGACCCCACGCACATATCGGGCGACCAGGATCAGCACGAGGATCGCAAGGTAGATCGAGGCAATCGTCAAAGATGTCGCCTGGGTTTTTTCTGCGATGCCGGACTGATAGTTAACGCGTTTTGACAACATGGCCAGCCAGCCCGGATCGGCTGCCGCCATTTCCATGGCGCGTCGTCCACCAGCGATATAGCCGGCCAGCGCCAGCGCGGGCCACAACACGCCGATAGAAAGAGAAATCCGCCGCCACGGCTGAAACCATTCCTTAAGCCGGGCCCAGGTGTGAAAGCCAATAAACCCATGGGTCCAGACCATCAGCACCAGGACAAACTGCGTCACGCCGGCAACTGGTGCCTGTAGCCAGAAGTAGGCCAGTTCCTGGGCATAATCCGGTTTCATGCCGAAGCGTTCAATGGCGAGCCGCGTGCCGGCAAGATGACCAACCATGACCAGCGGCAATATCAATCCCAGCACAGTCTGCGGTATCTCCCAGGCTTTCAGCCTGAGCGTATTGCGCTGATAGAACGACCAGAGTGCCAGGCAAATATGCGTCAGCATCGCCCCATACAGCACGAATGTGCCGGGCAACGTACGCCACGGTGCGATGAAAACCGCCCGCGAGGCATCCATGGCCTGAAATGAAAACACGCCGAGCGCCGCCGAAATCAAATGCCCGGTGACGAAAAGCAGCAATACAAGGCCGGCATACAGTCGAATTTTGAAAAGCACGGCAGTCCCCCCCGGAACGATTGGCATCAGGGTGTGAGGTTCAGACCATCATATTGCGGGTCGCGGCGGGTAATGTCACGACCAGACCGTCGAGTTCGTCCGTCATGATGATCTGGCAGCCCAGACGCGAGGTATGCGTCAGGCCGAAAGCGAGATCGAGCATGTCTTCTTCGTCTTCCGAGGCCTCATCGAGGCCTTCGTAGAATTTGTCTTCGACAATGACATGGCAGGTCGAACAGGCCAGCGCGCCCTCGCAGGCCCCTTCCAGATCGATATTGTTCTTGTGGGCAATTTCCATCACCGACAGCCCCAAAGGGGCGTCGACCTCTTTGGTGGTGCCACCGGGTTCGATAAAAGTCATCTTCGGCATAAAAAAGTGAACTCCGTTTTCAGATCATCAACGATGTCAGGCGCTGTCGCCTTCGGGCTGCGCGCCCTCGGGTACGACGCCAAGATCATCGACTGCAACACCCGTCAGGGCGCCGCGAATTTGTTTGTCCATACGCCGGCCGGCGAAATCTTCGGTTAACTTGTTGAAGCCCTCGGTAGCATCGACAATGGCGTCACGATCCTCGCCCGCCATCAGGTTGCGCAAGCCGGCAATACTGACGTCGATTTTTTGCCGCTCGTCCTTGTCGAGAAGTTCGCCATCCTGGACCAGCGCACTATCAAGCGCCATTAACATCTGTTCCGCATCCACCCGCGCACCGGTCAACAGGCGCAAGGTCATGTCGGCGCGGGCATTGACCATGCTGTCGCGCAACATGCTGGCCATTTCCTCATCGCTCAGACCGTAACTCGGTTTGACCTCGACCTGGGTTTCAATGCCGGTACTTTCCTCGCGCGCACTGACGGTGAGCAAGCCATCGGCATCAACGGCATAGGTTACGAGAATGCGGGCCGCCCCTGCCACCATGGCCGGGATGCCACGTAATTCGAAGCGTGCCAGCGAGCGGTTCTGGTCGACCATCTCGCGTTCGCCCTGGATGGCATGGATCGCCATCGCTGTTTGTCCGTCTTTATAGGTTGTGAATTCCTGGGCCTTGGCCACGGGGATTGGCGTATTGCGGAGAATAACCTTCTCGACCAGACCGCCCATGGTCTCGATGCCCAGTGACAACGGCGTGACGTCGAGCAAGAGCGCGTTTGAACCGATTGTCAGGGCCTCGGCCTGCAGGGCAGCGCCAAGTGCGACCACTTCGTCCGGATCAATATCGGCCAGCGGTTCCTGCTTGAACAGTTCCGCCACACGGGTGCGCACCAGCGGCACACGCGTCGAGCCGCCAACCAGCACAACGCCCTTGACCTCTTCGGGCATGACATCAGCATCGTCCAGCACACCACGGCAGAGCTTTACCGTTCGATCGACGATATCGCTGATCAAATCATCAAAGGTTGCGCGATCGAGGCTGTGATCGGTCGGCTTGTCGCCGATCATCAGGACCCAGTCGCCCTCCTCCTGATCTGTCAGGCATTCCTTCGCAAGGCGCGCCGACATCAGCGCAGCCTTGGCGTCGCTGGTCGATAAATCGGTTTCACCGAGCAATTCGGCACGTTGCGCCAGGAAATGCTCGGCCACAGCATGATCGAGATCATCGCCGCCAAGCTGGGCGTCACCGCCTGTTGCCAGAACCTGAAAGACACCCATTTCCATCTTCAACAAGGAGATATCAAATGTGCCGCCACCAAAATCGTAGACCGCGTAGAGTCCCTCGACATCCTTGTCGAGACCGTAAGCCAATGCAGCGGCTGTCGGCTCATTGACCAGGCGCAGGGTTTCAAGACCGGCAAGTTTGGCGGCATCTTTGGTCGCCGCGCGTGCGGCATCGTCGAAATAGGCCGGTACCGTGATCACGGCCTTGCCGATGTCCTTGTCGAGCGACAATTCCGCCCGCATTTTCAGATTGCGCAGGATCTCCGCCGAAATTTCGACCGGCGTCAGGGACTGATCACCAATTTTCAGGCGAACCATACCGCCTTCATCAGCCGTATCGTCAATGTCGTAGGGCAAGGCACCGCTCAACGTCTTGATGTCTTCGACACCGCGCCCCATCAGGCGCTTGATCGAAGTAACAACGTTCTCAGGCTCATCCAGCATGACCAGGCGAGCAGCATCACCGACAATGGCGCGCTTCCCTTGATAAGCCACAATCGACGGCACAATCGCCCGGCCATCGGGTCCGCGGATAACCTCAGGCGCGCCTTCATGGGCGATGGCGACGAGAGAATTGGTTGTGCCAAGATCAATGCCGACAGCGACGTCCTCGCCGGCATGCGGTGCGGGCGTCTCGCCCGGTTCATAAATCTGCAGTAAATCGGCCATAAGTCTTTACAAATTGACCTGGCGGCGCTTCTGGCGAATTTCGTCCAGAAGCTTGGTCAGGTATTTCATGCGATTGATCAGAATTGCCACGCCCGCGAGGTCTTCAGCATTGAAAGCAACCGACAAGGCCTGCTCACTCAGCTCGATATCCGTGCGCGCAAGGGTTTCCAGTTTGACCAGTTCATCATCGGTTTCCGCCGCTTCAAGCGCTTCGCGACTTTCCATTGCCTCCATCAGCAATTCAGGATCACTTTCCGTCATGGCTTCATCGCGAGCGGCAAGGCCCTTGGTCTCAAGCAGGACTTCGGCTCGCTTGATCGGTGACTTCAGGCGCTCAAATGCTTCATTGAGGTTGGTTGCATGCTGCAGAGAATATTTCTGTTCACGCACCGATTTGGTGGCGAAGCGGTCCGGGTGGAACGTCCGTTGAAAGGCAAAATAGCGCCGTTCGAGTTCTTTGGGGTCGACGTCAAAATCTGGGCCCAGTCCGAGACGGCGAAATTCGTCAGCGATCGCAGGCGGCTGGATGACACCGCAGCCGTGGCAAAACGGCACGCGCCCGTCGACATTGGCCGCACACGACCAGCATGGTACGACGGCAACCGCCGCCGCATCGTTATTGAATGTTATGTCGTCACTTCCGTTCACTTGATCGTCCAGTTGCTTACGTCTCGAGGGTACGGCGTAGCCGCGATGAATAAATGCGGGGTACCCGCCATGAAAACCGGGGAGCACATGCCCCCCGGATCGTCGTATTCAATGACCGCTGATAGCGGACCTTAAACGTGGAATGATTCGCCGCAGCCGCATTTACCTTTTTCGTTGGGATTGAGGAAGACAAAGCCTGATTTCAGCTTCTCTTCGACAAAATCCATCTCCGTGCCGACGATAAACATCGTTGCCTTCGGATCGATAAATACGGTGATGCCGTCATGCTCGACAACTTCATCAAACTCGCTGGCTTCATCTGCATATTCCAGCGTATACGACATACCTGAACAGCCCGCCGTGCGCACGCCGATGCGTACACCCATGGACGGTTTGTCACGCCTGTCGAGCAGCCCCTGAATATGGCTGGCCGCGTTGTCTGTGATCGTTATCATCGGAGGCATCGTCATATCATCCCAATCGTCTTGACCAAATCGTGCGCTTACGCGGTTTCTTTTACGTCTTCACTGATATCGGCATTGCTTTTGTAATCTGCAATAGCCGCTTTAATGGCATCTTCCGCCAGCACTGAACAGTGAATTTTTACCGGCGGCAAAGCCAGTTCCTGGGCGATGTCGGTGTTTTTGATTTCACCGGCTTCATCCAGAGATTTACCCTTGACCCATTCAGTAACCAGGCTTGACGAGGCAATCGCCGAGCCGCAGCCGAAGGTCTTGAATTTTGCATCCTCGATGATGCCCTCAGGGCTCACCTTGATCTGCAATTTCATCACGTCACCGCACGCCGGTGCGCCAACCAGACCGGTACCGACGGAGCTGTCGTCTTTGTCCATCGACCCTATGTTGCGCGGGTTTTCGTAGTGCTCGATCAGTTTTTCGCTGTATGCCATGGTTTCCACCACTCCTTGACTTATCTCAATTATACCAGAGCGCCGGTCATCATGACCTGCGCCAAATTGTCTCAGCTACCGAATATCAATGTTCGGCCCATTCGATCGATTTTATGTCGATCCCTTCCTGTGCCATTTCCCAAAGCGGGCTCATGGCACGCAATTTTTCCACTGCCTGTACAACTGTATCGACGGCAAAATCGATTTCACCTTCTGTCGAAAAACGACCAATCCCGAAACGGATCGAGGTATGGGCAAGCTCTTCCTCAACACCAAGCGCGCGCAGCACATAACTCGGTTCCAGCGACGAGGACGTGCAGGCTGAGCCGGACGAAACCGCCAGGTCACGCATGCCCATCATCAGTGATTCGCCCTCAACATAGGCAAAACTCAGGTTGAGATTGCCGGGGTAGCGCTGTTCACGGTCACCGTTCAGGAAAACTTCGGGCAACTTGCCGGTGATCCGGTCATAAAAGCGATCAGAGAGAAAACGGATGCGTTCGTTGTCGGCTGACATCTCCGCCTCGGCAATCGCGCAGGCGGTACCAATGCCGACACAAAGTGCCGGCGCCAGCGTGCCCGAACGCATGCCGCGTTCCTGACCGCCACCGTTGATCATCGGGCGGATACGCACACGGGGCTTGCGCCGGACGTACATGGCGCCGATTCCCATCGGGCCATAAATCTTGTGGCCGGAGATGCTCATCAGATCGATTTTCATGGCATCGACATCGAGCGGGATTTTGCCCGCCGCCTGTGCCGCATCGGTATGGAAGAAAACGCCGTTTTCACGACAAATCGCGCCGATTTCGGCCAGTGGCTGCACAACACCGATTTCGTTGTTCACTGCCATGATCGACACAAGGACCGTCTGGTCGGTGATCGCCGCCCTGAGGTCTTCGAGATTTACCAGGCCATTTTCGGCGACCGGAAGATAGGTCACGTCAAAGCCCTCTTCCTGCTCGAGATGACGGCAGGTATCGAGCACACACTTGTGTTCCGTCACTGTGGTGATGATGTGGTTTTTCTTGTCCTTGTAGAACCGGGCCACACCCTTCAGCGACAGATTATTCGATTCAGTAGCACCTGAAGTGAAGATAATCTCCTTCGGGCTGGCACCAATCAGACTGGCGACCTGGGCACGGGCTTCCTCGACACCTTCCTCGGTTTCCCAGCCAAAGGCGTGGCTGCGCGAATGTGGATTGCCAAACTTCGTCGTGAAGTACGGCATCATCGCTTCAAGCACCCTGGGGTCTACCGGGGTCGTCGCCTGATAATCCAGATATACCGGTGTCTGGATGTTTGCTCCGTGTGTCTGCTCGGTCATTCCTGTCTCACTCTCATCAACTATTCTATTCCAACCAAAATTCGTCTCTAGGCAGCCGACATGGCTTGTTTGTCCGCGACTGCATCGCTTGACTGAAGCCGGCCATATAATTCCGTCCAGGCACCGATCAGGCGATCAACGTCAGCCGCTGTCGTCTGCCAGCCCAGACTGATGCGGATCGCGCAATCAGCGTCTGCGGGATCAATCGCCATACTCTCCAGCACATGTGAACGCGTCACCTTGCCCGATGAACAGGCCGAGCCGGCACTGACGGCAACACCCGCCAGATCAAGCGCCATCACTTGCGTCTCGCTCTCCACACCCGGCATCGTTATGCAGGTCGTATTATTCAGTCGTTCAGCATTTTTGCCGATAATCCGTGCACCGGGCGCTGCCTGTTGCAGGCGCGCCTCCATATCGTCACGCAACTGGCGAAGTTCGTCTGCTGCCGCCAGATCCTCAATCGCCAGTTCGGCGGCGCAGCCAAATCCGGCAATGCCCGGCAGATTTTCGGTGCCGGCCCGCAATCCACGTTCCTGACCGCCGCCCTGCACAGTTCCGGCAATCTTTCCGGCCCTCGGCAAGACAACCAACGCGCCGCAGCCCATCGGGCCACCAATTTTATGTGCCGACAGCGACATCAGATCGATATCCAGTGCCGTCATGTCCAGCGCCACACGGCCCGGTGCCTGAACCGCATCACAATGCAGCAGCGCGCCATGCCGGCGGGCGATTTCAGCCGCCTCTGCTATCGGCTGACAGACGCCCGTCTCGTTGTTGGCAAACATGATCGAAACCAGCGCCGGCGTTTCATCCGCTGCCAGGTTCGCCTCCAGTTCAACAAGGTCAACAACGCCGTCCTCACCGACAGCGATGACGTCGGCATTCAGTTGCCCTGCCTTCGCCAAAATCGAAGGATGCTCAATTGCCGAGACGACAATCCGGCGTCCGGTATTGGCCAGCGCTTCAAGGGCCAGATTGTTGGCTTCGGTACCGCCGCTGGTGAAAATGATATTTTTCGCGGCCGTTCCAGCCAACAACGCGACCTGGTCCCGCGCCGTATCGATTACCGCATGCGCCCGTCGACCGCTCCGATGAACGGACGATGGATTGCCGCCCACCGCCAGGGCATCGGCAATAGCCGCCGCAACACCGGGCTTGACCGGTGCGGTCGCATTGAAATCAAAATAGGCGGTTGCGTTGTTCATCAACTTATCCGGTCAATTTCGACCTAGACGGCTTCGCGAACGACGTTGTGTTGCATTGAGTCAGGTGCCGGCAGATCCGTCGACAAGGCATCCATGTATTTGGCGTTGAGAACGCCACTGGAGCCGAGAATACGGCGGCTGATCACGTCATCCAGCGAAACAGAACTCAGGAAAAGGTGGATCTGATTGGTGAGTTCCTCCCACAAATCGTGAGTAAGACATCGACCTTGATCCGACTGGCAGCCCGTTGGTGATCCGGGATGACACCGTGTCGCGTTGAGCGGCTCATCGACGGCCAGAACGATGTCGGAAATGCGGATATCTTCCGATCCGCGCCCGAGCATATAGCCGCCACCGGGACCGCGTACACTCTTGACCAGGCTGCAGCGGCGCAACTTGCCAAACAACTGCTCCAGGTAAGACAGAGAAATCTCCTGCCGCTCGGCAATATCTGCGAGCGATACAGGACGACCGGCACTTTGTATCGCGAGATCGGCCATTGCCATCACCGCGTAGCGTCCTTTGGTGCTTAGTTTCACGTCATTTCTCCTCTTCGAATTCGATCCGCGCCGTTTCAGGCGTTGGGAACTTCATTAATCTATTAAATCTTGATGTCGCTCTCGGGCTTGATACCGGGTCGTATAGCCTCTGGATTGTCTGCATCGTCAGCCGAAACTGTCGTGCTTCCCTCAAGTTCTGCCACCCGTGCGTTCAGAATTTGCACCTGATCGAGCAAGGCGTCGATACGGCTCGACACGGGATCGGTAGCATCATCGGTCGGTGTGCCATAAGCCTGAAATCTTGGCGCTGTCTCGCGCAATTTGGCGGCACCGGCGATTTTGCCGGGAATACCAACGACTGTGGCACCTGCCGGCACGCTTTTGTTGACCACCGAGTTCGCACCAACCCGGGCATTCGCGCCGATGGTGATCGGACCCAATATCTGGGCACCGGATCCGACAATGACGCCGTCTTCCAGCGTCGGGTGGCGTTTCTGGCAAACCTGGGAAGCCGAATCCTCGGCTGGTGATATCCCGCCCAGCGTCACATCATGATAAAGGGTCACGTTGTCACCGAGGATCGAGGTTTCGCCGATGACGACGCCCATGCCGTGATCAATGAAAAAGCCTTTGCCGATCTGCGCGCCGGGGTGAATTTCGATGCCGGTCAAAAAACGCCCGAAGTGGGACAGCATTCGACCGAGCAAAAACCACCGTCGCGTCCAGGCGGCATGCCCGAGGCGATAAAAAAGCACTGCATGAAAGCCCGGATAGCATAAAAATACCTCGAGGCGTGACCGTACTGCCGGGTCTCTTTCAAACACCGCCGCGATATCGTGACCAAGATTCTTGAACATTTGGCCTCCTAACATGATATACAATCTCTACCCGAACAAATCGGAGCACCCGACAAATCCGAGATTTGTTCCAGGTGCCCTGACAGAAAAACCAAACTGTTCACTAGGATATAGATATTCCGACTGTATTAGTCAAGTATTTCAAACACGGAAATATAAGACTTTTTCGTCAAAATATGCGAGATATTCCGCGCCAAACCCGACCAATTTAAATGGTTAATCATCGCCGAGCGTGATTCGACAGGATCACACAGCGGCCCCAGCCAGTGGTAGTAACAAATCAGCCATGCCTGAAATTATCTTTAACGGACCCGAAGGCCGCCTCGAAGGCCGATATCATCACAATAAAACCGAGGGCGCACCGATCGCGCTGGTTCTTCATCCCCACCCGCAATTTGGTGGCACGATGAACAACAAGATCGTCTACAACCTGTTCCACAGCTTTGTTGACCGCGGTTTTTCGACCCTGCGCTTCAATTTTCGCGGTGTCGGCCGCAGCCAGGGTGTCTTTGACCAGGGCATTGGCGAACTCTCGGACGCGGCCTCGGCACTGGACTGGTTGCAAACTTTCAACGAAAACGCCAAGCCCTGCTGGATTGCCGGCTTTTCGTTCGGCGCCTGGATCGGCATGCAATTGCTGATGAGACGCCCGGAAATCGACGGCTTCATTTCCATAGCTCCCCCGGCGAACATGTATGACTTTGCCTTCCTCGCACCGTGTCCGTCGTCCGGTCTGCTGGTGCACGGCACTGAAGACAACATCGTGCCGGCCGAAGACTTTGAGAAACTGGTGGCCAAATTGCAGGCCCAGAAAGGCATTACCGTGGATTACGAAAAAATCCAGGGTGCCGGTCATTTCTTCGAAGAGCAAATGGACGAAATGATGAAGGTTTCGACGACCTATCTCGACGGACGTCTGGCCGAATCAAAAGCGGCTTAGGCATACAGTTTACGCCGGTTCAGGCGCGGTGTAGCTGTCCGCCCGTTGTGGGCACAGCGACACCCGTCGTTCCCGGCAAACTGAGCGGCAGGCCATACAGGCAGCGCACCGCCAGAAAAGCGAACGCTTCCGCCTCGAGAAAATCTCCCCGCCAGCCGACCGATCCCACTGAGGCGACCGGTGCCTCCAACCGGCCAGCCAGGCTTTCCATCATAAACGCATTGTGTCGCCCGCCGCCGGTGACCAGCCAGCGCTTCGGCTGCTCCGGGAAGAACTGTCTCGCCGCGACAATACTGGCGACCGTAAACGCCGTCAGCGCTGCCGCACCATCGGCCAGCGAACAGCCCTCAACCAATATCTGAGAAATTTCGACAAAATCGTTTCGGTCCAGTGACTTGGGCGGTTTCTTTGAAAAGTATTCGTGCGCCATCGCCTGAGCCAGCCTCTGGTCATCAACTGATCCTGACGCCGCGATGTCACCGCCGCTGTCGAAAGCCTCACCGGTATGTTTGTGAACCCAGTCATCGATCAGGGCACTCGCCGGACCGGTGTCGAAGGCGAGAATATCCTCGTCAGTCTCCTGCCCGATCCACGTCACGTTCGCCACCCCGCCCAGATTGAGAACAGCCACCGGTTTGGCCAGCGGTTCAGCCAGCGCTGCATGATATAGCGGCGCGAACGGCGCGCCCTCGCCGCCGGCCTTGACATCGGCCAGGCGGAACTGATTGACGACGTCGATACCGCTGCCTTTTGCCAGCCGGGCCCCATCGCCGATCTGAACCGTCACACCGTCATCCGGACGATGATCTGTTGTTTGACCATGAAATCCAATAATGCCTATATTTGAACTGGTTAAACTATTTACTTTAAGTAATTTATCAATAATCTCGAGATGAAAATCGGTGATGCTGTGGCTCAGGTTACGATCACTATCAGGTTGCCCGAGCTGCCCGCGAATGTGGTCTCTCAGTGCGTCAGGATAGGCCTGAGACAGCGTTGGCCCACTCGCCGTAATGCGGTGACCATCAGTCTCAATGATCGCCGCGTCGACACCGTCGAGTGATGTGCCACTCATCAGCCCCAGCGCCATCATTGGTTTGTCCACAAACTGCCCCTCATATATTCAATCCGGCCGCGGTATGCGCGTTGTCCGCTCAGGCGAGGTGTGTTAGATAGCCCCACCGATCAACGCGCTCTTCCAGTCCAAGTCTAACGCCATTCAAATCCTCAAAGAAATCCGAATTCATGCCTGATATGACGACCGAGCCCCGTTCCGACTTTTTACGCGCCATCACCCAACGCCAGTTCCTGCATCAGTGCACCGATATGTCAGCGCTTGACGAACGCGCCCTGAGTGGAGAGCCGATCGTCGCCTACATCGGATTTGATTGCACGGCGCCCAGCCTGCACGTCGGCAGCCTTGTGCAAATCATGATGCTGCGCATTCTGCAGCAGACGGGGCACAAACCGATCGTCCTGATGGGCGGCGGCACGACCAAGGTCGGTGATCCCTCGGGCAAGGAAGAATCGCGCCAATTACTGACGGACGAGAAGATCAATGAGAACATGGCCGGGATCAAGGATGTCTTCAGCAAATTCCTGACCTTCGGCGATGGCCCGACAGATGCAATTATGGCCAACAACGCCGATTGGCTTGACGGTCTTGCCTACATCCCCTTCCTGCGTGATTTTGGCCGCCATTTCTCGGTCAATCGCATGCTGTCGTTCGACAGCGTCAAAACCCGGCTTGATCGCGAGCAACCGCTGAGCTTTCTCGAATTCAACTACATGATTCTGCAAGCGTACGATTTCCTCGAACTGGGACGCAGGCACGATTGTCATATGCAAATGGGCGGCTCGGACCAGTGGGGCAACATCGTCAACGGCGTTGAACTGGCCCGGCGCGTCGACAGCCGCTCACTTTTTGGCCTGACAACGCCACTGTTGACGACATCTTCCGGGGCCAAGATGGGCAAAACGGCCCAGGGCGCGGTCTGGTTGAATGCTGACATGGCATCGCCGTGGGATTACTGGCAATTCTGGCGTAATACCGAAGACGGAGATGTCGGGCATTTTCTCAGGTTGTTTACCGAGCTGGATCTTGGCGAAATATCGCGCCTCGAGAAACTTGAGGGTGCCGAATTGAACGACGCCAAGAAAATTCTCGCCAACGAAGCGACACGCATGTGCCATGGCGATGAAGCGGCCACCGAGGCGGCGGAAACAGCACGGCGTACCTTCGAGGAAGGCCAGTCGGCCGACGGTCTGCCGACGATTGAGGTCCCGTCAAGCGAACTAGAGGCTGGTATTGCGGCTTTTGAACTGCTGCGGCGGGCCGGTCTGTGTCAGAGCGGCGGCGAGGCAAGACGCCTGATCAAGGGCGGCGGTGCCCGCCTCAATGACAAACAGATCAGCGGCGAAACCGATCAGATCACGCTGGCCGAAGTCGGTGAAAATGGCGCGTTGAAACTGTCGGCCGGCAAAAAACGCCACGTGCTCGTCAAACCTGTCTGAACAGATGTCGCTTGTTACTGGGTTTTTTCGTCTTCGTCGTTGACGTCGCCGTCCGGATCTTCCGGTGTCAGATCCGGAAAATCAAACAAGAGCTTGCGCAAAACGCCCGGAGCCAGCACTGAGGCCGGAAAAACCTTGGTTTCCGGGTTCGATAGCGGCCCGGTTACTTCGTACGTAATGCCAAAAATTCCCTCGCCTTTTCCGCCCGTCAGCAAGGGGCCGAGAATCGGGATTTTTCCGAGCACAGAGTTGATTGTGTAGGCCGGGATCAAGGTCCCCTTCAAACCGACTTCCTGTCGAGTGCGGTCGATGACGCCGGCCAAAGTTACACCCACCGTCGGGCCGATTGCCCGCCCGCCTCTTATGATGATCTGGCCGTTCAGCAAATCGACAATCCTGAACGGAGCCTGAAACTGAACAAACCGAATGCCTTCGTCGCCCAGAATATCGGCAACTTCCGGAAGCGAACCGGTGTTGAGAATGTTCGCCAGTGTTGGCGAATCGACGACCCGAAAATCGGACATCCGCACCCGACCGCGAACGGGCCAGCCTTCCAAAGTCGAGTCAATTTTGGCAAGAATATCGAGACTGCCACCAATAGCCTTATCGTAATACCCCAGTCCTCGCATGAACGCCCCACCATTGGATGATGTTACGCTGACTGTGTATTTATCCTTGTCACTCGTCAGGGCGACGTTTATCGGCGCAACGCCCGCGAGGTCGCCGCTTGCTGCCATTTGCTGCCAACTTTCGCCATCGTATGTCGCCTGGCCTTCCATGTTGTCGAGAACATATTCATCGCTCAAAATCAGGCGACGAAGGCGGGCCGACAGTTTCAGTGGCGGTAGTTCGGAATCGTCGTCATTCCCCATCATGCGATCAACATAGGGCCGCATGTCAAAACGCTCACCTTCCAGCGCGACGATGTAGCCTTTTGGTGCGAGCGGCCGAATAGAGGTGGCAAATTCTGATTCGCCAAATTTCAAACCCGAAAGATCGAGACGGCGAAGCTCATTGTTGGGGCCAACTTCAATTTCACCCTGAGAATCCAGTCCGCCACCTGCATAGCTGAAGGTGGCTTTGGTGCCGGCTGTCGGCGCTTTCTTGTCGCTGGCGGGATCTATTGAAGGCAGGTTGAAGCGAATACTGGCCTGTGCCGGCGTACCGGCCGGTTTGTTCCAGAAAAGTTCGGGCACATCCAGTCTGGCCGTCGTCAGGTTCAGGGCCAGTCCACCGCTGGCGATTTGCCAGCCTTTGGCAATAAATTCGCCATTCACGGATATCGGCCCGGTTAACCACGGCTGTTCGGGGACTTCAAAAGTTTTACGCGCCTGGTCATCCAGCACCAGACTCACGCTCAGATTGGAATATTCCGCGTGGTCTCCGTGAAAATTCTTGTGCCATTTGACGGTCGATGGAATGCCTGAAACCTTCACTGTTCCTTCGATATCCATGCCGTTGGCATCAATGTTCGTGACCAGCGATCCACCGCTCAGGGCGTAGCCGCCTATGCCGGAGGACATGGCAAACTCGCGTACGTTTGCCGCCGCCGCAAACTGCACGTCGTCAATTTCGATGACCTTTTGCAGTGGAAAGGCCAGCAAGGCCCGTGCGGCCATTTGACCGGTCAAACTCGCCGGATCGAGTTTCAGGGTTTTGGCGAATTCGAACGGCGGCAGGTCGAGAATTTTCATGCCCGTGGAAACCGGACCGCTGGCGACAAAGCTTATGTCCGCCGTCGGTGCATCGCCATTTAAACCAACAAGGTGAACTTTCCCTTCCGTCAGATCGAGATCGGCGACCTGTCCTTTGGACAAGGCGACGTCAAGAACATCCGCCGTGAGGTGCGCGGTACCGACCGAGCCCTTCAGTTCCGGCAATCCTTCGAGGTAATTGGACGAAACACCTTCGAATTCCACGACCAGATCGACAGCATCATTAGGCAGCGTGCCATTGTCGAAGTCTTCTGGACGGACAGTTAGCCGTACCTTGCCATTTGTCACGCGCCCGTCATGAAGACTGGTCGTGACCCATTCTCGCGCCAGCGGTGCCAGCGCCGTCGGCCAGTATTCATTGAGATCATTGATCGGGACGTTATGGAACTCACCTTCCATGGTGCCGCCGAAAGCAAGATTTTTGGCGTTCAGGTCAATCGAGGCCAGGCCATTGACCGTCCCGAACGGCCCGCCGGCATCAACAAAAAGTTCATCGACGCGAATTGCCGAAAAACTGTCGACAACCGCACCTCTCGTCGCCATCTGTGAAAAAACAATCTTGCCGGGGAATATTGTCGGCAGGGATACCAACCCGGGCCCGCCCGTCAAATCAAACACAAGCGGCGAATATCGCCCGTCTTCAAACAATGTCAGGGCGAGCGTACCGCTTACAGGTGCGGCGAATGCCTTCAGTGGTTCAAATTCCGGCATGTGGGCGGCCAGACGAGCCGGTTCAAAATCCGCCAGCAGAACGTCAAGCGCCACCCGTTTATCCCTGGCATCAAACCGGCCGTTGACGGTGACCCGGGTTGTTGCGCCGCCGATTTCGGCGTCCGCCACGATCGTCCCGTCAACGCCCGTCTCGGTTCGCAGCAGGGAAATATCGGCCCACGGCGCTCGCCAGGTGGTTTTGGTCGACTGATCAACAAGGATAACGTCGGCATTGAGAATGCTGATGCGACTCAAAAAACCGTCGCGCCGATCCTCAACAGACGGATTGAGCAATACTTCGACGAAGGTCACTGCTGCGTCGCTGGCGGTTGTTCCGATCTTGGTTCCCATGCCGAGATCAAGCCGCCCGTCACGGGTGCGCAACAGGCGCAAGGTCGGGCGCAAAAGATCAAGCGTCGTCGGAACCACACGCTTGTCCAGCAACGCCCGGCCACTCAGGCCCAGCGAAACTTCCGGGATAACGGCGATGGCAACGCCTTGTTCGTTAAGCAGACGCACGCCGATCGCACGAATGTCCAGCGTTCGATCCCAGCCGGCCCAGGTTAATATCGTGTCATCCAGTTCGACACGAATGTCTGCCTGTCCCAGCGTCAGGGCTTCCTTGAGATAAGGCGTAAGCAAGCTCAGTGAAACCGGCCCGGTCGACAATAACCACGCCGCCACGGCCAGCAGCATCGCAAAACTTGCGATCAGGGCGGCAACAAGCCGCAATAAAAATTTTCCCGCAGGTAATATCATCGTCGTCTGATCGTCGTCTCAAATGCCTGATTACGTTAATTCGCACGGCTTGACCGCGCATTCGACATCGCCCAGTGTGCGTCAGGTTTCGTTCACCAAAGCGTCCCAGTTTGCCTCATATAGGGACGATAGGGAAATCCGGGAAGGATATATGCGTGTTTGCTGATTTTTCCGGTGCGATGGAGCTACCGCATCCGTACAGTCTGGATCAAGTGGAAAATGCCCTGCAGGACTGGTTCTCCCTGGCAAAAGTGACGGAAGACACCGCCCTCGCCGCTTTCATGACCGATTTTGCCGCCGAAAATTCCGCGGGCCGACGATTTCTTGCCTCGCTATTCGGCAACAGCCCCTTTCTTACCCGTTCCATCCTCCGTGACCCGGCTTTTGTTCAGTTGATTGCCGACACTCCGCCTGATCAGGCTTGTCGTGAATTGTTCGACGAGATCAGGCGCGAGGCAGAAACGGCGCGAGACAAAGCCGCGCTGATGGCCATCCTGCGCAAAGCCAAGTCACGTATGTCACTTCTTGCAGCTGCCGCTGACCTCACGGGAGCCTGGACCCTCGAGCACACTACCGGTGCCTTGAGTGAATTCGCCGCGCTGACTCTTGATGCCTGTGTACGCCATTTGATCAAGGCTGAAATTGATGCAGGCAATATCGTTGTCGACGATACCGACGATCCATGCCGGGGATGTGGCCTGGTCATCATCGGTATGGGAAAACTGGGCGCGCGGGAGCTCAACTATTCAAGCGATATAGATCTGATCGTCCTGTGGGATCAGGAAATCGTTCGCTACGCAGGTCGCAAGGGTCCTGAAGAAGGATTTGTACGTATCACCCGGGATATTGTGCATCTGATGCAGGAGCGCACGGCGGACGGCTATGTCTTTCGCACCGATTTACGACTGCGCCCGGATGCCGGCGCCACACCGGTTGCCCTTTCGATGGCAGCGGCCGAGAACTATTACGAAAGCGTCGGGCAAAACTGGGAACGCGCGGCGATGATCAAGGCACGGGCCGTCGCCGGGGACATCGAGGCCGGCGAGCAATTTCTTAAACGAATTTCACCTTTTATCTGGCGCAAGTTTCTCGATTTCGCCGCAATCGACGATATCCATTCGATCAAGCGTCAAATTCATACGCATAAAGGACACGCAGACGTCACGGTTCCCGGACACAATATCAAGGTTGGTCGGGGCGGCATTCGGGAAATTGAATTTTTTGCCCAGACCCAGCAACTGATTGCCGGCGGGCGCGAAATTTCCCTGCGAACGTCCGGCACCTGCAGTGCCCTGCTGGCGCTCGCCGACAGCCATCGAATTGGCGACGACGTCGCCGACGACATGATCCAGTCCTACAGGTTCTTGCGCCAGCTTGAACATCGACTGCAAATGGTGGCCGATGAGCAGACCCAGACATTGCCGGAGGACGATGATGGATTGACCCACATTGCTTTCTTTGACGGTTACGAAAATCTGGCCACATTCAAGGAAGATGTCTTGCAACATCTCAGGCGTGTGCAATCGCACTACGCTCATCTGTTTGAAGATGCGCCAACCTTGAGCGCGGCCAGTCAGCAAACCGGAAACCTGGTCTTCACAGGAACGGATGATGATCCCGAAACTGTGATCACCTTGCACGAAATGGGTTTTCACGAAACGACAACTGTGATGTCAATTATCCGTCGCTGGCATCACGGTCGATATCGCGCGACTCGCAGCACACGGGCTCGGGAAATTTTGACGGAACTGATGCCGGCGCTACTCGAAGCGCTGGCAAAAACTGTCAACGCGGATGCTGCGTTGTTGAAATTTGATGAGTTCCTCGGAAAATTACCGGCAGGTGTACAACTTTTCTCACTTTTTTATGCCAACCCTGATTTATTGAATCTGGTCGCAGAAATCATGGGAGGCGCGCCGCGCCTTGCAGAATATCTGAGCCGAAATGCAAGCCTGCTGGATGGCGTAATTTCGGGTGGATTTTATGATCCTCTGCCCGACGTTGCCGAGTTGATCTCCGAGCTTGATGAGGCCTTGTCCGAGGCACGCGATATCCAGGATACGTTCGACATTACCCGCCGTTGGAGTCATGCAAAAAGATTTCAGGTCGGCGTGCAGCAACTGCGCCAGATTGCCGACGCGAGAGAGGCCGGAAAATGGATGGCCGATCTGGCGGATGTGCCGATACAAGCCATGCTGCCACGCGTTACTGCCGAACTATCGGAGCGCCACGGAGAGATATCCGGCGGTGCCTTTGCAGTGATTGCCATGGGCAAACTGGGTGCACGTGAAATGACGGCTGGATCTGATCTCGACTTGACATTTATCTATGACCACCCTGACGACGTAGTGGCGTCAGACGGCGAAAGCCCTTTGTCAGCGCCAGTATACTACGCCCGACTGGCCAAACGCCTGATTACCTCGCTCAATGCAATGACATCTGAGGGCCGGCTTTATGATGTCGATATGAGGCTGCGTCCTTCCGGTGCGTCTGGCCCAATTGCCGTTCGCCTTGATGGTTTCCGGCGGTACCAACTGGAAGACGCCTGGACCTGGGAGCACATGGCACTTGTCCGCGCTCGCGTCGTCGCCGGCCCCGAAAACCTGTCGGCAAAAATCAATCAGGTCATCCACGAAGTTCTGGTGAAAAAACGCGATGCGGACTCAATTCTGGTCGACGTCTCGGAGATGCGTGAGCGAATCGACCGGGAGAAATCGACCGACAATATCTGGTCTGTAAAACATGTTCGTGGTGGCGTCGTGGATCTGGAATTTATCGCCCAGACATTTGTGCTTTTGAACGCGCATGATCATCCAGAAATCATCGATGGAAATACCAGCGATGCCTTTGAAAAATTGTCGCGGGCTGGTTTAATAGATTCGACTATTCTAAAAGAACTCGTGGATGCGACACATTTAATGCGCGACGTTCAGGGTTTGTTAAGGCAAACTACGCATGAAGTGTTTGACGAAGAACTGGCACCAGCAGGATTGCGTGCCGCACTGACGGCACTAACGGAGGAGGGAAGTTTCGAAATCTTGCGTGAAAAATTACTGGAAACAGAAAAAAAAGTTTTAAACCATTTCCGGCAATTGATCGAAATACCGGCGGCAAGATTTTCTGAGTCCAACCAGCAAAAAATTTGATAGGGTGAGAAATCACATTTGAAGATTGAACTGGTCCAACAAAAAATTTTAACGATGCCCATGAAAGGTGAGGAATAACGATGGCAAAAACAGCGGTAAAAAAACCGGCGGCTAAGAAAAAAGCTGCTGCCAAGAAACCTGCAGCGAAGAAGAAGGCTGCTGCGAAGAAGAAACCTGCTGCTAAAAAAGCTGCGGCGAAAAAGCCTGCGGCCAAGAAAAAACCTGCAGCGAAGAAAAAGCCTGCTGCCAAAAAAGTTGCGGCGAAAAAGCCTGCGGCCAAGAAAAAACCTGCAGCGAAGAAAAAGCCTGCTGCTAAAAAAGCTGCGGCGAAAAAACCTGCGGCCAAGAAAAAACCTGCAGCCAAGAAAAAGCCTGCTGCTAAAAAAGCTGCGGCGAAAAAACCTGCGGCCAAGAAAAAACCTGCAGCGAAGAAAAAGCCTGCTGCTAAAAAAGCTGCGGCGAAAAAGCCTGCGGCCAAGAAAAAACCTGCAGCCAAGAAGAAGCCTGCTGCTAAAAAGGCTGCGGCGAAAAAACCTGCCGCCAAGAAAAAAGCTGCAGCCAAGAAAAAACCTGCTGCTAAAAAGGCTGCGGCGAAAAAACCTGCGGCCAAGAAAAAACCTGCAGCTAAAAAGAAGCCAGCCGCTAAAAAGGCTGCGGCGAAAAAACCTGCCACCAAGAAGAAGCCTGCCGCCAAGAAAGCTGCCAAGAAGAAAAAGTGAAGCCATCCGGCTTACAGGAAGGCGAACGCGCTCCGGCGTTCCGCCTTCCTGGCGATGGCGGGACAACCGTTTCTTCGAAAGACCTGACGGATCGCAAGATCGTGTTGTACTTCTATCCGAAGGACGACACGTCAGGCTGCACCAAAGAAGCCATCGCTTTCAGCGAAAATCTTGCCAAATTTAGAAGTGCTGGAGCCATTGTGCTGGGCGTATCGCGCGATACCGTCGTCAGACATCAGAAATTCAAGGCAAAATACGATTTGAAAATTTCGCTGTTGTCAGACGAAGACGGACATATTTGCGAAAAATACGGTGTCTGGGTCGAGAAGAAGTTGTATGGCCGCACATACATGGGAATCGAGCGCGCAACCTTCCTCATCACCGGCGGAAAAATCCGTCGAATGTGGCGAAAGGTGAAGGTTGACGGACACGCAGAGGCCGTATTGGCTGCAGTGAAGGAACTCCCGGCAACAACTCCGGGCAAATCGTAAATTACAGTTCTCGCTTTTAGACCCTCGCGTCACGTGATTTCAGTAACAAACGCACTAGATATAGATGTTCATCTGAAAACACGACAAAGAGTCTGCTTCACTGTTGAAAAGCATCTCTCAAACGGCTAATTGTTTTATCTGAATTATTGTTCTTGGGACGTTAAGTGGAAAATACTGGGTCCAACGGTTGGCGTGACCGCGCCGTGGATATCTGGGAACATTTGTTTCCGGAGCGCGAATTTTATTATCGCAGCCAGGGCCAGGTTCGCTACGCCTCCCTCGGCAGAATTTCCCAGACATTTATTGCTGCGTCGATTCTGGCATTTTTCGGCTGGGTGGCATTTGCCTCGGTATTTCTCATTTTCAAAAACGAGATTATTGAGAGCAAAGACCAGACCATCGCGCAAATGCAGAATTCATATGAAGACCTGTCGGATCGTCTGGATGACACGCAGGAACGTTTCAGCGCGATTGCAGGTGAACTCGAAGCCAAACACAAACAACTGCTCGATATCGTTGCCCACAATGCCGGACTGGAGCGCAATCTTGGCAACCTGTCACGAGAACTGAAAAAAGTATCTTCGGCACGTGACAAGGCTTTAACGAAAAAACGCTCGCTCAGCCAGCGTCTGGCAAAACTCGAGGCTGATCTCAAAACGACGACATCGACCAAGAATGGTCTCAGCACAGCACTTGATGGTGCCATGTCGGAAGTTACCGACCTGAAACGACAGCGCGATACCACCATCCTGACCCGTGACGCGCTGTCAAACCATGTCGACCGCCTGGAACTGAGACTGTCCGATATCAAGGCGTCGCAGCAGACCCTGATTACCAGATTACATGAACGTACGGCGCTGAACGTTTCCGAAATGGAAGAAATGATCAAGTTGACCGGTTTGAACCTCGACAAGCTGGTTTCGAAAGCGGCACCGGCCGATACAGGAAAAGGTGGTCCGTTTGTCAAACTGGATAAATCTGCAAGAACCCTGTTAACCGAACAGTTTGACGGTATGAATGTCGGCTTCGAGAATAGTGTATCTGCCCTCGAGGCACATCTCGGACGCTGGGAAGCCTTACAAAACGTGGTGCAAAGGCTGCCCATGACGGCACCGGCGGACAGCTACTATTTGTCCAGTGGTTACGGCCGCCGCAAGGACCCCATCACAAAAAAATGGGCCAGCCATAACGGGCTCGATTTCGCTGGTCACTTCAAGACCCGCATCCGCTCAACTGCCGCAGGAGTCGTCACTTTTGCAGGTCGAAATGGTCCCTATGGACGGATGGTCGAGATTTCGCACGGACTGGGCTTGAAGACCCGCTATGGCCATTTGCACCGAATTCTTGTAAAAAAGGGCCAACGAGTTGAATTCAGGGAAAAAATCGGGCTCATGGGAAGCACGGGACGGAGTACGGGCTCCCATGTACATTACGAGATCATCTACCGGGGCAAAACCAAAGACCCGGCCAAATTTCTGAAAGCGGGCAGATATGTTTTCAAAAACGGATAAAGATCGTAGCAGTGGAAAGTCAGCGCAGCCGGCAGCGGCGGCGCCTTCCATTATCAGCGCCAACCTCCATATCGTTGGCAATCTGAAAACCGAGGGCGAAGTCCAGGTTGACGGTACAATTGACGGCGATGTTACAAGCCGGGCCTTGACGGTTGGCGAAAAGGCCCAGGTCAAGGGCGAGATCATCGCCGAAGAAATCGAGATTCGCGGTTCTATCGAAGGGCGCGTTCGGGCCAAATCGGTAAGATTGTCAAAAACGGCACATGTCGTGGGCGACATTATCCACGAAATTCTCTCCGTTGAATCGGGTGCCTATATCGAAGGCCAGTTGCAGCGCGCCGACAACGCCAAACGCGAAGCCAGACGCGAAACATTCGGCAAAGCGAAGCCGGAAGTTGCCGAGGCACCTGATGCGGCAGTGCCGGCAGCGCCTCTGGGCGAAGTCAAACGTGAGAAAAAAGAAACGTTGAAGGCTGTGGGCAGCTAGTCCCTAAAGACTTTCAACAAATCAGCAAGAAAATGCGGTCCGGTTTTTCCGGGCCGTTTTTTTGCCCGCATCGCCCGTCAATCCTCAGTTTCAAAATGATGGCCGATGGCATTGGCGTAATACCGCAGCATGACCGTCTCATCCTCGACGACGCCGTAGACACCATCAGTTTCAGAAATGAAGTGTCTGAGAATGAGCATTCTGAGCCCGACCGAAAGCGCGTAATCATGATCTCCGTGAGGCACGTAGACATGAATATCACGGGCTGCCAGTTTTTCGATCAAGGCGTGGACTGCGACCTTGAGACCCAGTTCACTCCACGTGGCGCTTGTGTCATCAAGGAATACCCGCGCAATCAGGGAAACCGGCAAAACCGGGACGACGTGGCCGACTTCAGCCATCAGGTGCTGGCCCAGTGCCTCGACCTGTTGCCGGTGCGCCTCATCGCCCTCCCCCCGAAGCGGATTGTCGGCGAGCCAGGCTGTGGCCGACACCGGGGCGCCAAAATTAACGCTGGCATAGCCAAAGCGGTACCACTTGCCGCGCAGCATCAGGGCAAAGTTATGACCCGCGAACCCGAAAGTTGTCTTGAGCGCATAGCCCAGTGATCGCCGGGGCAGTTCCTTGTCGAGTGACCGTACCAGAGAACGATCTTCCAGCACTCTGTCGTAATTTATGCCAACCGGCACGAAAACAATATCGCGGGCACCATCCGTTTCCAGCGCTTTCAGCATGTAGTTCAACAAGCCAAGACGCGGCGCCCGCAATTTGCCATCCTTGCTGAGCCCGCCTTCCGGATAGACAGCCTGTACAACACCACCCGCCGTCGCCATTGCGACATAGCGCTCGAGCACACGGCGATAAAGCTGATCTCCTGAATTGCGGCGAATGAAATAGGCCCCCAGTGATCTGATAAGGGCCTGCAGGGGCCAGATACGGGCCCATTCACCCACGGCATAGGACAAGGCCGTGCGAGACGCAGCAAGATAAGCCACCAGGACGTAATCCATGTTCGAACGATGGTTCATGACGAAAACGACACTGGCGTCGGGATTGATACCGGCAAGGCCCTTCTCGTCAGAAGATCCCAACCGCACCCGATAGAGCCATTCAGCAATTTTTCGGGCGATCCAGGCACCAAATCGGAAATAGAGATAGGCGTTGAAAGCCGGGACAATTTCACGGGAGTAGCGCGCCACGTCATTCATCAGAACTTCACGTGGAACACCGGTTTCGGCGCTCTTTTCCTCAACTGCGCGCACGACTTCGACATCGTACGTCAGGCGATCAATCAAAACGCGGCGCTTGGTGAGCTTGAAACTCTGGATTTTCAGATCGAGGCGCGTATTGATTTCGTTGACCGCGCGATTGACCCTGCGACGGAAAAACCATCTCACACTGGGCAGAAGCAGCCGATCACCCAGTGCCCATGCCGCCATCACCCCGACGACGCCCGCAATCCACAAGGGCACTTCCACGATCTCGCTCATTGCCGCCCGCCCCCTGATCCCGTCGCCCGTTTCAACGCATCATAGCAACGATTAACGCCCGCTGTCAGGCCAAGTGCCTGTCGAGCGTAGCCTAATCGTCGGACGCGTCTTCTGCAGAGCCCGACCCGCCAAGCCTCTGAGCCAGTGCGGCAGCCATGAAATCATCGAGATCACCGTCCAGCACTGCACCGGTGTTGCTGGTTTCAACGCCTGTGCGCATGTCCTTGACCATTTGATAGGGCTGTAAAACATAGGAGCGGATCTGGTGGCCCCAGCCGATGTCGGTCTTGGCATCTTCCTCGGCCTGGCGTTCCTCTTCGCGGCGCTGCAACTCCGCCTCATAGAGCCGGGCTTTCAGCATGCTCATGGCGGCAGCCCGGTTTTTGTGCTGTGACCGATCATTCTGGCACTGCACGACGATATTGGTCGGCAAATGGGTGATCCGCACGGCCGAATCGGTTTTGTTGACGTGCTGTCCGCCGGCGCCCGACGCGCGGTAGGTATCGACACGAAGCTCACTGTCGATGATCTCGATATCGATTTCATCATCGATTACCGGAAAAACCCCGACACTGGCGAAACTCGTATGGCGGCGGGCGGACGAATCGTAGGGTGAGATGCGGACCAACCGGTGAACGCCGGTTTCCGTCTTCATCCAGCCATAGGCATTGTTGCCGGTGACCTTGATGGTCGCGGATTTGATGCCGGCTTCTTCACCCGCACTCTCTTCCAGCCATTCAACCTTGTATTTGTGGGCTTCGGCCCAGCGCACATACATGCGCAGCAGCATTTCTGCCCAGTCCTGCGATTCCGTCCCGCCTGCCCCGGCATGAACTTCCAGGAACGTATCATTGGCGTCAGCTTCGCCCGACAACAGACTTTCGATCCGGCTTTTGGCGGCGATCCTGCCAAGTCCGATGATGACGGCTTCGGCATCGGCGATGATTTCCTCATCACCTTCGGCCTCGCCCATTTCGATCAGTTCGAGATTATCGGCCAGGCCGCTTTCGAGATCCCGCACGGACTGGATCTGGTTTTCCAGACTGGTGCGTTCACGCATGGTTTTCTGTGCCGCATCAGGTTTGTCCCAAAGCGTCGGGTCTTCGGCAAGCGCGTTCAACTCTTCCAGACGGGTCGTTGCAACATCCCAGTCAAAGACGCCTCCTCAGCAGTTGCACAGACTGCTTGATTTCTTCAGATATCGCGACGATTTCAGCTTTCACGCGGGCGCTCTCCGGATGGTAATTAAGGTCTCAAACTGACGTGTATTGAGGTTCGGGCCGGACGTTACGCGGCAGACCGTGCTCCGTCAACGCCACGTACCGTAAAATCGCCAGATTGTTCAGTAAAGCCCGCCCGTACCAGACCGCGCCTTGCTTTGTGAGCCCTGCACCGGTGCACCAACGCCTTCCGAACCATCCAGCACCGGACCTCTGTCTGTGGGTTCCGTGCCGGGCCGGAAGGCTTCAAGAATGACGCGCTTGTCTTCGGTCGTCGCCAGCAGGCCGGACGAGGGGTTGACCCGGACCAGGCGAATCCCCGGCGGCACCCGGAAAGGAATGGCCGGCTGCCCTTCCAGCGCACCAATCATGAAGTCGCGGAAGATCGGCGCTGCGACCGATGCGCCCTGCTCGAGCGCACCCAGACTGCGGGGTTTGTCGAAGCCGGCATAGACGCCGACCGCCAGATCCGGTGAAAATCCCATGAACCAGGTATCCAGCGCATCGTTTGTCGTACCGGTCTTGCCGGCAAGTGGCTTGCCAACGGCACGTATACGCCGACCGGTGCCACGCTGTACGACGCCTTCCAGCATCGAGACGACCTGATAGGCGGTTTGAGATTCGATGACTGAGTCGCGAACGTCGATGACGTCTGGTGGTTCCTGCCCGCGCCACTGAACCTGGTCGCAATTGGTGCAACTCCGTTCGTCATGGCGAAAAACCGTCTTGCCACGTCGATCCTGGATGCGATCGATCAGGGTAGGTGATATTTCCTTGCCGCCATTCACCAGCATGGCGTAGGCCGTCGTCAGTTGCATCAGCGTCGTTTCACCGGCACCTAGCGCCATCGACAAGATCTCCGGCATGTTATCGTTGATGCCAAACCGCTCGGCATATTCCGACACCACATCCATGCCGATGTACTGCGCCAGACGCACAGTCATAAGATTACGTGATTTCTCAATACCAAGTCGTAAGGTACTGGGACCATAGAATTTTTTGGTATAGTTTGCAGGCTTCCATTTCGGCAGCCCTGGCCCCTGATCGACCACAAACGGCGCATCCTGCACCAGACTTGCGGGCGTAAAACCATGCTCGAGGGCCGCGGCATAAACGAACGGCTTGAAAGCCGACCCGGGCTGGCGTCTGGCCTGTGTCGCGCGATTGAATTCACTGCCGGCATAGTCAAAGCCACCGACCATAGCCAGCACCCGTCCGGTATGTGGATCGAGTGCCACAAGCCCGCCCTCCAGATCGGGGATCTGGCGCAGTCCATAGATACCAACCGAACTGCCCTCAATGCGTTCAACGGCAATAATATCGCCGACTTTCAGCACATCTTCCGGCAGTTTGGGTTTGCGACCGACGCGCTGGCCTTTGAGCCATGGCCGGGCCCAGGTCATTTCCGCCATCGGAATGAAGCCACGCGCACCACTGTCAAAGCCGACTTCTGCGCCTGTTTCGATAAACCCCAGCACAACAGCAAGGTCCCAGCGCCCCATCTGCCCCGGACGTTTGACCTCGCCAAGCCGCTCAGCCCAGTCGTGGCGGACCTCCATCGCCCCCAGGGCGCCGCGCCAGCCGTGGCGGCGGTCGTAGGCCTCAATGCCGTCCCTGACGACCTTCTGGGCGATCTCCTGAAGCCGGGGGTTCAGTGTCGTCCTTACAGACAGACCACCCTCATACAAGCCTCGCTCGCCATAGCGGGAGATCAACTGACGCCGCACTTCCTCGGTGAAATGTTCGGCGGAGACAAATTCGGTGGCCCGGCGATGACGCGTCTCCAGCGGCAGCGCCCGTGCCCAGGACGCCTCCTGCTCGGTGATGACATCATCCGACAACATGCGTTCAATCACCCAGTTTCGCCGTGCCAGGGCCGCCTTGGGGCGTCGAACAGGGTGATAATTGTTCGGCGCCTTCGGTAAAGCGGCAAGATAGGCCGTTTCTTCAAGGCTTAGCTGATCCAGCGGCTTGTCGAAATAGTTCAGCGCTGCGGCGGCAACGCCATATGACCCCTGCCCGAGATAAATCTCGTTCAGATAGAGCTCAAGGATCCGGTCCTTGGTAAACGCCCGCTCGATACGAAAGGCAAGAATGGCCTCCTTGGCCTTGCGCTCAATCGAGACCTCATTGGTAAGCAGGAAGTTCTTGGCGACCTGCTGGGTGATGGTCGACGCGCCGACAGGACGACGGCTTCGACCGATATTGGCGATATTTGTTACCACCGCCCGGACAATACTGAGGAAATCAACGCCGGCGTGGTGGTAGAAGTTTTTATCCTCGGCCGAGAGAAAAGCCTTGATCACGCGCCGGGGAATTGCGCCGATTGGCACAAATACGCGCTTTTCCCTGGCATATTCGATGAGCATCCGGCCATCGCCGGCGTGGACCCGCGTCACCGTCGGCGGCTCGTAGTGCGCCAGTTGCTGATAGTCAGGCAGACCCCGGCCAAAGTGGTACAAACCCCACGCGACAGCGCCCGCGCCGGAGAGCGCAATCAGGACGAAGGTCGCGAACAGGGCTGCAAGTATTTTGGTCATCAACGAACAATCAATAAAATATTCATGTCAGGCGCAAATTGATTTCAATGTTTCCATTCAAGCCTTTAACTCCCAAATGTGGCGTAGTTATGGCTGTACCCCGGTGACAGATTGAACTGCGTATCCCTATTGCTGCGTAAGTTTCCGTGCGAAATATCCATCGACAGCTTTCCCCAGCGATCTGACCAGTTTGCGCCGCCGTTTCGGTGACTTCAACATCTGCTCGTCCTTTGCGTTCGAAAGATAACCCATTTCAACCAGAACCGACGGCACGTCCGGTGCCTTGAGCACCGCAAATCCGGCATAGCGATGGCTTCGGCGCAACACCGTGACGCCGGCCGCCAGCTGATCCACGGCAATATTGGCGAAGGTCGCCGACAAATTCATGGTTTCACGCTGCACGAGGTCGATCAGAATATTGGCGACATCCTTGCTTTGATCACCAAAATCCATCCCGGCGATGATGTCGGCCTTGTTCTCCTTGCGGGCAAGGGCGGCGGCTTCTTTGTCCGACGCCTTTTCAGACAGCGTATAGACACTGGCGCCGCGCACATCCCGGCGTGAAATCGAATCGGCGTGGAGCGAAATAAAGAGGTCACCCCCCGCGTTGCGACCTTTGGAAACCCGGTTCCTCAATCGCACAAAAACATCTCGATTCCGTGTGAGAATAACCTTGTATTTATTTGATTTTAAAAGATATTTCTGTAATTCCTTGGCCACACCCAGCGTGACATTCTTTTCGTAGGTTCCGCGCCCACCGATGGTGCCGGGATCGATACCGCCGTGGCCCGGATCAATCACAATGATTGGCTTGGCGTTCGGTTTTCGGGCACCGGGCGGCACGATTGCGACTTGCGTTGCCGGCTTCTTTTTGGTCGTGTTTTTAGTGCGTTTGAATTCCTCGCTGCCAACCGCCGACATGTCGATGACAAAGCGAAAGCCGAAATTGGCCCGGGGCGGCAGCAGGAAAGCCTGGCGTACCTTGACCGGCCCCTTGGTGTCGATCACCACGCGAGAAGTTCCGGCCTCAAACAGTCCAAACCGCATGCCCTTGATGAGACCACGGTACTGTACCTGATCAGCTTTGACCTGCCAGGCGACTTCAGGCAGATCGACGACGATACGATAGGGATTATCGAGGACAAAGATCCGATAGTTGACCTTGTCGCTCACATCGAGCACCAGGCGCGTCATGTCGGTGTGCACACCGGTTCGAACATCGGTCACCACAGGGGTCGCCCCGACTGCCGCTGGCAACGCCAGCGAACACACAACTGTGATCAGGCTCAAAAAAAGCGAAGTAACGCCAGACCGCCGTCCGGTTTTTCGCCATTTCAGAAAATAAGGCAACATATAGTACTAACCCCACAATTCTCTACCAGATATAATGCCATTACCCCAATGGAAGCAATGCGTTTGCAACATTAAACGTGTCTCCAGGCAGATATATGTCAGGGAAATATTCAATCGAACCCGGTGCCGGACAGTTTTTTATTTCGTTGGCAATGCATTTGAACAACGCCTATGATGCGGATGCGAATCTCTGCGGTTAGCTGTATCTTTTGCAGGAAACAATTAAAGATGCAGCGGCGCGGTTTCCGATGACGGAGCCGCGGGGCAGGATTTTGGGGGCCAATCCCGGTTCGGGTTATCGGTTTAACGACCGGATTATTGAACTGAACGAGCGGCTTGAACCAAATCCTTTCTCCGGCAAATCCCGAGCGGTATCCGACGCTGAAAACAATGCAGAGTTATGTTGAAACTGCAAGTTCGGCCCCTGACAAACTGCGGTGCTGTTGTCAGTGTTGGCTCTTCCTGTAAAAATCCCAATCACGGGATCTGGTTGAGCGGACTAGGTGAACCGGACCTGCCCATATATTAGCGGCGATCTGCCGGCTGTTATTCGCGCAGGTAGTGGATCGTCCACAAGGTATAGCTTTATGGCTACGCGTATGCTTATTGACGCGGCCCACCCCGAAGAAACAAGGGTTGTGGTCGTGAGAGGCACCCGCCTCGAAGAATTCGATTTCGAATCGGCGATCAAACGCCAGCTCAAGGGGAACATCTATCTCGCGAAAGTAACGCGTGTGGAACCTTCCCTGCAGGCGGCGTTTGTCGATTACGGCGGAAACCGGCATGGTTTTCTCCCGTTCAACGAAATCCACCCCGACTATTATCAAATCCCCATCGCTGATCGGGAGTCATTGCTCGAACAGGAAGCGATCGAGAGTTTGGCTGAGGCCGCCGCAGAAGAAGCGGATGCCGAGCGCCTGTCATCAACTGAAGAAAATGATAATGACGCGACTGACGAAGTCGCTGACGATGCCCCGGATGACGAGGCAGACAGCGAGACTGAACTCAGTGCCGGCGATGACGCAGACGCGTCGGCGGAAGACGGCGCTGATCAGGAAGTCGAAGCTGCTCCTGAAGGCGATGAAACCGTTTCAGATGCAGTCACGGACGAAGCAGCTTCCGATGCTGGCGAAGATAACGACGATTCCGAAGTCGCCGACGACGCTGTTGCAGCGGAAGCAGTTGCTGACGAAGACGAGCCCCGCAAGGCCCGTGACAAAAATGTCGAAGCCGTTGGAGGCGACGAGCTAGACGAAGTCGTGCAACGCCGCCGCCGCCCCAATCGTCGTTACAAAATCCAGGAAGTCATCAAACGGCGTCAGATCTTGCTGGTCCAGGTCGTCAAGGAAGAACGCGGCAACAAGGGAGCCGCCCTGACCACCTATCTGTCACTGGCCGGTCGCTATTGCGTATTGATGCCCAATACGGCTCGTGGTGGTGGCGTCAGCCGCAAGATCACGACCCAGTCAGACCGCAAAAAGCTCAAGACCATCATCGACGATCTCTCGGTGCCGGAAGGCATGGGCCTGATCGTTCGCACGGCAGGACAGGCACGCAGCAAGGCCGAAATCAAACGGGACTATGAATACCTGTTGCGGCTGTGGGACAGCGTGCGTGAACTGACGCTGGAATCAACGGCACCGTGTCTGACTTACGAAGAGGCCAATCTGATCAAACGATCAATCCGTGATCTTTATAACAAGGAGATCGATGAGATCCTTGTTGAAGGTGACGATGGCTACCGGGCGGCCAAGAACTTTATGAAGATGTTGATGCCCTCGCACGCCAAGCGGGTTCAGCCATATATTGACCGAATTCCCCTGTTCCACCGTTATCAGGTCGAACAGCAATTTGACGGCATGCACAGCCCGACCGTACAACTGAAATCAGGTGGCTACATCGTCATCAATCCGACGGAAGCGCTGGTTGCGATTGACGTTAACTCGGGTCGCGCGACAAAAGAGCGTAACATCGAGGAAACTGCCTACCGCACCAACCTGGAGGCTGCTGAAGAAGTTGCCCGCCAGCTTCGACTGCGGGACCTGGCCGGACTGATCGTCATCGATTTCATCGACATGGACGAATCACGCAACGCCCGCAATGTTGAACGTCGCATCAAGGAAAAACTGAAGTCTGACCGCGCCCGCATTCAGGTCGGTCGCATCAGTGCCTTTGGTTTGCTGGAAATGTCGCGCCAGCGGCTGCGCCCCAGCTTGCTCGAAGCCAGTACCGAGATTTGCGTACATTGCGAAGGCTCGGGCGTTGTTCGATCTATTGAGAGTTCTGCCTTGCATGCGTTGCGGGCCATCGAGGAAGAAGGCATTCGCGGACAGGCTGCGGAAATTCTCATCCATGTTGGCACGCCCATTGCGATTTATCTGCTCAACCAGAAACGATCGAGTGTCCTGTCGCTGGAAGAACGCTTCGACATGAATATCGCCATCGGCGCCGACGACAGTCTGGTGCCGCCGGACTTGCGGGTGGAGCGTATCCGCACGCGGACGGACGCCATCGAGGAAGTTGCCCCGATCAGCGAAGTTGTCACGGCCCCGGCTGTCAACGACAACAAGGACGAAGACGACGACGCCCAGCCCAAGAAACGCCGCCGCCGCGGCAAACGTGGTGGTCGTCGCAGGCGAACCGCCGCGGAAGAGAATACCGCTGCAGAAGCCGGTGACAACCAGGCAGCGGCAAATGATACGCCCGCCGAAGGTGAGCAAGCCGAGCCCCAAAGCCAGGCTCAGTCACAGCCCCAGGCCCAGGCAGGAACTGAAACCGCAGACGGTGAAGAAAAACCCGCCCGCAAACGTCGTCGTCGTCCCCGTCGTCGCCGGGGTTCAGGTGACGCCAAGGCTGCCGACGGACAAACGGCTGAAACCACAGCGGTCGGTGAAACTCAGGCCGGGGATGATCAGGCAACTGAAACGCCGGCACCTGAAGTTGCAGCTGATGCAGTTGATGTGCCCGTAGTATCGGAATCTGTTGGTGAAAATGCACCGATGGAAATCGCACCTGTTTCGACGCCGGCACCGGCAGTCAATGAAATTGCTCCAGTCATGGCCGATACGTCGAGTGACGAGCCGGATGTGATCGAACCGGAAATTGTCCAGGCGGTCGTGGCTGAAGAAGAAGCCAAACCACGGCGTCGCGGCTGGTGGCAGCGCAAATAATTCTTCGGAGATATTTGTCAGCCTGAAACTGGATGGGGCGGTTCATGATTGAACCGCCCTTGTCTTTTGTCGGGCCTTATTTTTTCAGCCAGGTTTTCAAACGCGAGGCCGCTTCGAGCATATCGTCATAAGCTCCGGCGAACGAGAAACGGATGTACGCGTGGCCATTATCTGTATCGAAATCCATACCCGGCGTGGCCGCCACACCGGTTTCTGCCAGCATTTTTTTACAGAACACGGCTGAATCGTTTGTCAGCGACCTGACATCGGCGAAAATATAAAATGCACCGTCTGCCGGTGCCAGATTGTCGAAGCCGGCAAGGGGCAATTCCCGCAACAGCATTTCCCGGTTACGGGCGTAGCCCGCGACTTTCGCCTTGAGCTCGTCGCCTGCATCAAACGCCGCCACAGCCGCCTGCTGCGAAATCGTCGGCGGTGAAATAAACAGATTTTGCGCCAGTCGCTCAACCGGGCGGATTAATTCCTGCGGCAGCACCATCCAGCCGAGCCGCCATCCCGTCATACTGAAATATTTCGAGAAGCTGTTCACGGCGATCGCGCGATCATCCAGTTTGACAATCGTCTCGGCATCCTCGCCATAAGTGATGCCGTGATAAACCTCGTCGGAAATAATCCGGATGTCCTGTTCGCTGCAGTGATCAACCAACGCCCCAAGAGCATCGTGATCAAGCATGGTGCCCGTCGGATTGGCCGGACTGGCAATCAATAATCCATCGATTCTTTGACTGGAAGCAGCCTCGGCCAGCATTTCCGGCGTCGGCTGAAAGCGCGATTGCGGACCCGTTGGCAAAATAACCGCCTCAATACCCAATGCCGCCAGAATGTTGCGGTAAGCCGGATAGCCCGGTGCAGCAAGGGCGACACGATCACCGGCGTCAAACGCAGCCAGGAATGCCAACAGAAATCCGCCGGATGATCCCGTCGTCGCGACAATGCGATCGGGATCGACTTCGACACCATAGGTTCGGTCGTAGTGTGCGGCGATGGCGTTGCGCAAAGGCGATACGCCGAGCGCTTCGGTGTAGCCGAGTTTGCCGACATTGGCGAGGGCGGCGATGGCGGCTTCGGTCACGGAATTCGGCGCGCCGCCAGCCGGTTCGCCCACCTCCATGTGCAGGACATTTTCGCCGCTTGCTTCGCGTTCATTCGCCGCCTTGAGAACTTCCATGGCATAGAACGGCGTTATCGCTTCGGCGCGATCGGCTATCTTCATGTCGAACGTTCCCGGTTAAAAGTCGCCGCCGGCGGCCAGGCCGTAGCCGCGCGGGTCCGCCCTGAACTGGCATTTTTGATTGTCACGGGCCAGGCCACCCGGGCAAAGGATCGCATTTACCCGGCCCAGTTTGTCAGTCACTCTGAGGGTATGTCCGCGCTGGCGCAGTGCCGCGACAACGGCACCGTTCATGTCCGGTTCAACATAGACCTGATCCGGATTGTTCGGATGAAACACCCGGGCCGCATCAATTGAGGGCACGAGGTCCTTGCCGGAATTTATTGCCGTCAGGGCGCCTTGTGCCAGAGCTGCAGGTGCCGCCGGTCCACCGACGGCGGCAGCAGCCATCACCAGACGACCCTCATCGCTGACTACAATTACCGGGCCAAGAAAATCGAGATCACCGGCGACCATGGGTGCGGCCAGAACAACGCCGGTCAATCTGTCCGCACGGCCGGCGCCGAAACTCCGGCCCATGGATAATGTACAGGCGACGGCAGATCCTTCCTGATCAACAATGGCAAATCCGGTCGCGCTGTCGAGACCGAGCTCCGGGCTAAGCCGTGACGTTGCTTCCGGTCTTCCCGGCACGTGCCGCTCCGCTCGATAGCTCGTCATCATGGCATGGGCACGAAAGGTCGAAAGGGGCCTGGAAACATTGGCACCGCGATCACTGTAGGCCCGGGCCGAAACCTCGGCCAGCAAGTGAGCCGTATCAACACCATCATCCTGCGCCGCGGATTTGGCAAAACGTTCTTCTTCAGACAGCATCGCCCACATCTGGCCAGCAATTGTACCGCCGATCATTGGTCCGGGACTGGTGTGAAAAACCAGGCCTTCCATCTTCATCGACGACGTTTCGTGCCAGCTTGGGCGATAATTTCTGAGGTCGGTCATCGCCATGGCACTGCCTGCACCCCGGGCCCCGGCGACGAGATTATTGGCAGCTTGCCCGACGTAAAATTCGCCTGGCCCCCTGACCCGAATTTGAGCGAGGACCGCCGACAGCGGGACCTGCGACAAGGGATCGCCTTCGACCAGCACGTGGTCCCCGTCTGTCACGAATATTGATTTGAGACCCATGTCGCCGAGAATAACCGGCCGGGCTGCCTGCAGGACTTTTGCCAGCGCTCGCGAAACCGGATGCCCTCGCCGTGCCATTTGTTCGGCAGGTTCCAGCAATCTTCTCCAGGATTTTCGACCATAGCGACTGTGTAACGCTGCCAGGCCCCGAACCGTACCAGGAACGGCGATTGATCCGCCGCTGGCCGGGTGAACGGGGAGGAAATTGAGCGTTTCGGAAGACTGGGTCGCGGCATCGAAAATCAGACAACTGCCGCCGCCGCCCAGCGCCGCCGCAGCGGGATAAGTAACAGAGAGGGCAAACGTCATGGCAACTGCCGCATCCGCCGCCGTACCACCGCCGGCCAGAACATCCTGGGCCACCAGTGTCGCACGGGGTTCATCACCGCTGACACCGCCAACAAACCCGCTGATCGCTTCACCGGCCTTTGAGGTCGAGGCATTCGGGTCGGCACTGCAAGCGGCGACGGCGACGGCCAGCAGGCCGATAACGGCGATGCCACGTTGACGACGTCTCCGCTCGGTTTTACGGTGATCCAACATCACAGGAGCCTGTTCCTTGCTAATTTCCAAGCCGCTCATATCTCTGGCGTCGCGAAAACTCTCAACGGTCGTGTACCGGGTTCTCATCTGGGGGCTCATACTACTATTTGGACTACCGTTCGGGGTTACAGGCTTTGCAGGCGAAGCAAGGGCGCAGATTGCCCTGATCCGCGATGCAGAAATCGAACATAGCATTCGTATGTACGCCGCGCCACTGTTCGCGGCAGCCGATTTATCGATGGAAGATGTGCGTGTTCATATTGTTTCAAATCGCGAACTCAACGCTTTTGTGACCGGCGGCCAGAATATTTTTATCAACACCGGGTTGATCCAGGCCGCCGAATCATCGGGCGAAATCCTAGGTGTCCTGGCGCATGAAACCGGACATATCGTTGGCGGGCATCTCAGCCAAACGCGGGAAGCCATGAAGGGTGCCAGCATCCAGGCAATGGTTGCCATGGTGCTCGGCGTGGCCGCCATGGCTGCTGGCGGGGGTGACCAGGGTGCCGCCATCGCCATCGGTGGGCAATACGCCGCCCAGCAATCATTGTTGAAATACAGTCGCACGCAAGAATCGATTGCCGACCAGACGGCGATCACTCTGCTGACCGAAGCAGGCCATTCCCCGGCTGGCTTGCTCAAACTGCTCGAACGCATGCGCGGCCAGGAAGCTTTGGTGACCGCTCGACAGGACGCCTACGTACGTAGCCACCCGTTGGCAAGACAGCGCATTGCCACACTCAGGGCGGCTGCGGCGACGGCGCCTCCCGGCCGCGATCTGTCGAAATTTGACGCGGCACTGGCCCGTATCCAGGCCAAAATTTTCGCCTTTTCCGAAAACCCTGGCCGGACCTTCAGAAAGTATCCGCCGGAAGACACAAGTGTTGCCGCTGTATATGCCCGGGCGGTCGCCTATCATCGCGATAACGATGTGCCGGCTGCGCTGGAGAATATTGACGCCCTGTTGTCTTCGTATCCTGACGATCCATATTTTCATGAATTGAAAGGCCAGATTTTGTACGAACAGGGCGAAGCCGCGGCGGCTATTCCTTCCCTGTTGCGCGCCTTGCAACTGTTGCCGCATCAGCCGTTGCTTCTGCTGGCACTCGGCCAGGCTGAAGTGGCGACGGGGGATGCCAAACTCAATCACGATGCGATCGAACACTTGCAGGTTTCCGTACTGAACGAGCCACGCCTCGCCTCGGCCTGGCGACAGCTCGCCATCGCGCGTGGTCGTGATGGACAGTTGGCGGCGTCGGCACTGGCCAGTGCTGAATATTCGCTTCTCATCCGGCGCGGGCGGGATGCGCGTATGTTCGCCCGACGTGCCAAAGACAAACTGCCGGCCGGGTCTCCCGGGGCGATGCGGGCACGCGATATCCTGACTGAACTCGATCGCATCAAGAAAAAGGCGCGATAGACGGTGGGCGACTACGTTCTGGCGATTGATCAGGGCACGACCAGCAGTCGTGCCCTGTTGTTTGACCGCGCCGGCAATATTGCGGGGCAGGCTCAAACCGAGTTGCCGCAAATCTATCCGCGCGATGGCTGGGTCGAACATGATCCCGAACAAATCTGGCAAGATACGCTTGGCGCAGTGCGCGAAGTTATAGGCGGTGTCGGGGTAGCAGCCATCGATGCCATCGGCATTACCAACCAGCGTGAGACAACGGTGGTCTGGGACCGGGCGACCGGCCGACCGCTGTACAATGCCATTGTCTGGCAGGACCGGCGTACGGCGGCGCGTTGCGCTGAACTGTCGGCGGCGGGCCAGACTGAATTGATTGTCTCGCGCACCGGTTTGTTGCTCGACCCCTACTTCTCCGCCACCAAAGTCGCGTGGATTCTCGATCACGTTGACGGCGCGCGAAAACGCGCCGGGGCGGGCGAACTCGCATTTGGTACCGTTGATTGTTTCCTGCTGTGGCGACTGACTGGCGGCAAGGTCCATGCGACCGATGCCACCAATGCCGCACGCACGCAGTTGTTTGATATTCACCGCCAGGACTGGGATGACGAATTGCTGGCCTTGCACGGCATTCCACGCAACATGCTGCCGGAGGTGCGCGATAGTTCGGGCCTGTTTGGCGAGACCGACCCCGAACTGTTTGGCACGGCACTCTCCGTTACCGGGATCGCCGGTGATCAGCAGGCAGCAACTTTTGGCCAGGCTGCCTTCACGCCGGGCATGATGAAAAGCACTTATGGCACTGGCTGCTTCGCCCTGCTCAATACCGGAACAGAGGCTGTCCGCTCGACCAACAAGTTGCTGACGACAGTGGCGTGGCGGCTCGACGGCAAGGTCGACTACGCACTGGAAGGCAGCATTTTTGTTGCCGGCGCCGCCGTTCAGTGGCTGCGCGATGGCTTGAAAATCATCGACCATGCCGGAGAGACCGAGGGCCTTGCTGAAGCCACGCCCTCAACCAACGGTGTCTACATGGTTCCCGCGTTCACCGGCCTCGGTGCACCCTATTGGGATCCGGATGCGCGTGGTGCCATTGTCGGTCTGACGCGCCAGTCCGGTGTCGGCGAAATCACCCGCGCAGCACTCGAGGCCGTCTGTTATCAAACCAGGGATTTGCTTGGCGCGATGACGGCGGATGGTGCGCCCTTGCCACCGGCGCTACGGGTTGACGGCGGCATGGTGGCGAACGACTGGGCGATGCAATTCCTCGCTGACATTCTCGACATCCCGGTTGAACGCCCGACAGTGACCGAAACTACGGCCCTGGGGGCGGCATACCTGGCTGGTCTGGCAACCGGATTTTTTGACAATATCGATGAGATCGCCGGACACTGGCAATGCGACAGGCGCTTTGATCCGGAAATGGCGGCATCGGCGCGATCTGGATTATATGATGGCTGGCTGGAAGCCGTCGGCCGCGTACGCAGCACCTGACACCGAACCTATCTCGTAAAATTGATCTTCGTCGGGCGATTTCGATCGTGTCCGGGGGTGATCAGGCAATGTCATTCATGGTATAGCGAACACTGAATTCTACGCATTGTTCTGAATGGAGTCTCACATTGCCCGGTTTGTTCCGCACCTTGGCCAGATTTGCCGCCAGATTTGCCATCGCGATTTCGTTTGCGACCCTGATCGTTGCCCAGCCCGCACGAGCGGCCGAGGACATGTCGCCCGAACAGAAAAAGGCGATTGAGACTGTCATCAAAGACTATTTGATGGCCAACCCGGAGGTCATCGTCGACGCCGTCGAAGCCATGCAAAAGCGCAAGGCCGCGGAGGCCGAGGCCATGGCAATGAGCAATCTGAAGAACAGCAACAAACAGTTGCGCCGCGATCCGAATTCCTATGTCGGTGGCAATCCGGATGGCGACGTGACACTGGTCGAATTCTTCGATTATCGCTGCGGCTATTGCAAGAAAGTCCACCCGGTGATGGCCGAACTCCTCAGGACCGACAAGAATATCCGGGTGGTCTACAAGGAATTCCCCATTCTTGGACCGCAGTCAAAAATGGCATCCCTGGTGGCGATCGCTGCCAACCGCGTCGATCCATCGAAGTATCTTGGTTTCCACAACGCCTTGATGTCGGCCAAGGGTGGTTTGAACCAGGTGGCGATACAGGATATAGCGGCTGAAGCTGGCTTCGATATGGCGGCCCTGTCTCAGGAGCTCAGAAACCCGGAAATCGAGCAAATCGTCGCCGACAACTATGAACTGGCCAAGAAACTCGGCATTACCGGCACGCCCGGCTTCGTCATCGGCGATACCATCGTGCCGGGCTACATCAACATTTCGCAAATGCGCGATCTGGTGGAACAGGCCCGAACTGAGTGCAAGACCTGCCAGTGATCAATCGCGTTAGCTATTCCTTGTCGGGCTGGACGTCGGGGTGGGCGATGCGGAAGGCTTCGAGTTCCTGACAGGCGGCCTCAATCCGGTTGACGGTGGGGAAGCCGCTGAGATCACAATCGAAACGTGAGGCGTTAAAGACCTGGGGCACAAGGAACGTATCGGCCAGCGTCGGCGTATCACCGTGACAGAATTTGCCGGTGTGGGGGCTGGCTTCCAGCATGGCCTCGACCGCACCCAGACCGACGGCGATCCAGTGATGATACCAGCGCATCTTGTCGGCCTCGGTCAGGCCCATGTCGTTGACCAGATAATTCAGTACCGGCAGATTGTTGATCGGATGGATATCGCAGGCAACGGCCTGGCACAGGGCTCGCACCCGGGCGCGCTCCGCACGGGCTTCGGGCATCAGGGCGGGTGTCGGATACTCTTCCTCGATGTACTCGGCAATGGCCATTGACTGGGTCAGGACATCTTCACCATTGATCAACGCCGGGACCTTGCCCTGCGGATTGACCTCAAGGTATCCCGGTTGCAGGTTTTCGCCCTTGCGCAGATGGACGAACTGCTGGTCATAGGCCAGTCCCTTGAGATGCAGGACCAGACGAATGCGGTACGCCGCCGATGACCGAAAATACCCGTAAAGCTTCATGCCCGACCCCTGTGCAATTACCTGAAATTATTCAGGCAAAGCATAGGAGGTGAAGATCAATCCGCCAAGTCTGCGATCAGGCAGCGGCTATCAGTTTACTGCGCCACGCCGGGTACAATTCATCAGCATCCGCGGTGAAACTCTCGAAAGCCCGGGCAAACTCGTGATGATCGAGGGCAAATTCAACGGGGTCCGCGCCTTCTTTCCAGCATTGTTCGGCCTGACGCAGGGACCTCGCCCCGGCAGCCGCACCATCAATGTGACCATAAGCACCGCCTCCTGCTGTCAGGATCAGATTGGAGTGCCCGAGATTATCAAAAAAGCCGGGTATTCTGAGGGCATTCATACCGCCGGAAATAATCGGCGTTGTCGGCAACATGCCACGCCATTCCTGATGGTAATAAGGCCCGTCAACGCTGTCGCGTTCAATCATGTAAGCCATTTGCCTGTCGTCCTGTTCACCTTCCATTTTGCCGTAGCCCATGGTGCCGACATGAATACCCGACGCCCCCTGCAATCGTGACATTTTGGCCAGCACAAAAGCTGTGTAGCCCCGCATTGACTGGGGTGACGTTACCGCACCGTGACCGGCACGGTGATAGTGCAGGTATTGACCGGGGAAATACCGCCGCGCCGTGGTGATCGCCTGGGGTCCGGTGACATAGCCGTCCACCAGGAAGGCGACGTGCCTTGCATTTTCGGCGAAGGTTTCGAGAATGAATTCGCCGCGGGCAATCATTTCGTGATAGTCGTCCGCCGTGATGTTGGCCGAGAACAGCTTGGCCTCGCCGGTTTCATCCTGAGCCCGTCGCATGGCATCGGCCACGAGCGGGATTGTCTCCTTCAAGGGCGCGAAGGGTTGGTTGCCCTGCGGTTCATCATTTTTGATGAAATCACCCCCGAGCCAGAATTCATAGGCGGCGTGGGCGAAAGGTTGCGGCCGCAGGCCGAGTTTGGGTTTGACGATGGTACCGACGATAAATCCGCCATCGACCACAGGACGGTCAAGGACGCGCCAGAGATCGGAAATCGATGTCGAGGGTCCGTCAAATAAATCGAGAAATTTCGGCGGGACGTAGAAGTCGTGCATTTTGGCGTACTCAACATCGCCCATGCCCTGATTATTACCAATCGTCAGCGTCAGGAACGACGCGATCATCGCCCGGCCGTCAATAATATTCCGGTCAAACAGCTCAACCGGATAGGCCAGCTTCATGACCTGGCTGGCTTCGTCTACCTCGTAAACCAGCGCATCAACCCCCCGGGTGAAGTCGTCCGTTGTTGAAACTTCGACATTGGTTCCGGTCGAGGATTCAGCGGCGAAATGGGCAGCCGTCTCGAGGTAACCGTATCCGGCCTTGGGTTTCATGATGTAGGCACACAGAACGTGCTCCCCATCGGCCATCAGTTTTTCTTCGGTCAAATTCAAATCGGCATAACGGCTGGACTGGTCCATATTTTTTATCCTCTTTGTTGCGGGTTCCGGGGGTGAGTGGTTCAGGCGGCCCGACGTTTCCGTTCGATCAGTTGCATAATCATGGGCGTCAGGATCAGCTGCATGGCGATATCCAGCTTGGCACCCGGCACCACAATGGAATTGGCGCGCGACATGAAGCTGTGCTGGATCATCGATGTGAGATACGAAAAATCGATTCCGTGGGGATCGCGAAAGCGGATCACGACCATCGATTCGTCGGCGGTTGGAATCCAGCGCGCGATGAAGGCATTTGACGTATCGACCGTGGGAATGCGCTGGAAATTAATGTCGGTCTCGGTGAACTGGGGACAAATGAAGTTCACATAGTCGGGCATGCGTCTCAAAATAGTGTCCGTCACCGCCTCGGTGGTGTAGCCACGCGTATCCTTGTCGCGATGTATTTTCTGGATCCATTCGAGATTGATCACCGGCACGACACCGATCTTGAGGTCGGCATACTGTGCGACGTTGGTCTGTTCCGTCACCACGGCACCGTGCAAACCCTCGTAAAACAGAAGCTCGGAATTTTCGGGCAGGTCGGTCCACGGCGTGAAGGTTCCGGGTGGAGATCCAAATCGTTCGGCCTCTTCGGCATCGTGAACGTAGTGGCGGGTTTTGCCCCTGCCTGTTTCACCAAAGTCTCTGAATACGCTTTCCAGTTCCGTCAGCAAATTGGCCTCCGGGCCAAAATGACTGAAGTGGTGATTACCCTGGTCGGCTTCGCGCGCAATGGCGTCGGACATTTCCTTGCGGTCATGGCGATGGAAGGCATCGCCTTCGATGAACGCGGCGTCTACACCTTCGCGGCGAAAAATCTGCGAGAACGTCTGTTTGACCGACGTTGTTCCCGAGCCCGACGATCCGGTAACAGATATGATTGGATGATTTACCGACATTCAAATTTCCCTGAACTACGTTCTGAACAATCCGCGCTGGCTGAACAGCGGTGACCTTTCGCCGACGGGATGCAGTTCCCGGTGGTAGCGCTCAACAGTCTCGACTTCGTCGCCTGAACCAAAAATCAGGGATGTGCGTTCGTGCAGAGAGCCGGGTTGAATGTGCAGGATGTCTTCGTACCCCGTCGTCGCCCGGCCCCCGGCCTGCTCGACCAGGAAGGCGATCGGACTGGCTTCGTAGATCAGGCGAAGCCGCCCCTGGCCGTAACCTTGTCGCTGATCGCCCGGATAAAGGAAAATGCCACCGCGGCGAAATATCCGGTGTGTTTCTGCCACCAGAGAGGCGATCCAGCGCATGTTGTAGTTCCGGTCTCGCGGTCCATCCTGTCCGGCCAGGCAATCGTCGATGTAGCCCCGAACAGGATGGTCCCAGTGACGGTAATTCGAAGCGTTGATGGTAAATTCGCTGGTCGTCGAGGGAATGCTGATATCCTGGTCGGTCAGGCGAAATTCGTTGCTGTCCGGGTCGAGGGTAAATATTTGCGTGCCCGCACCGACTGTCAGAACCAGCACTGTCTGTGGACCGTAAACAACATATCCAGCCGCCAGCTGGTTGACGCCGGGCTGAAATTCAGGTGTCGCCTTGCCGGTCTCGGCATCTTTGGTCATCGGCAAAACGGAAAAAATAGTGCCGATGGAAACGTTGTTGTCGATATTTGAAGACCCATCAAGCGGGTCGATGGCGACATATAGCGGCTCGAAGGCGCGCAATGTAGCCGGCTCGTCCAGTTCTTCCGACAACACGTAGGACACCGGTGCGGCCCAGATCGCGTCGATCAGTATTTCATTGGCAAGAACGTCAAGTTCGGTCTGGTTATCGCCGTCGGCATTTACACCGGTATCGGCACTGGTATCAGATGGCTGAGCAAGTGCCCCCGCCCGGATGATGCCTGAAAGGGTCCGGCATCCGTCGGAGATTGCTATAACGGTATCGGCGATGGCTTCGCGATACACATCATCTGCGGTCCACGTCTCAAGATATGATTTCAAAGACGGAAATCCAGCCATGCGCCCTCCCTTTAAATTCGTTTTTTCTAAATTAGTTTTTTCTAATATACACGATGTCGAGGGAAATTTCAAATTTACCTCTCAAATTATCTGGATTGTTCTGCGCACCGCGCGATCGGCACTGTCGGATCTAGAGCGTAATCCCTTTGTTCACGGCACTCTGATAGAGGAAATAGAAACCGCTCAGAATCCACACAACACCACCGAAACGCTCAAGTGTCCGCAGGCGATATTGCATATTCCCCATACCCTGAAAAAAAAACTGGTGGCAAGCCCCGGCCGAGATCAAAAGGAATACCTAGCAGATACGCACCGGCGTTGATGGATGATCTGATGGTCGTAGACTGGTTCCCTGAGATACAAAACCAGACAAATGCAATACGCCGCCGACGAACGAAAATTCTCTCAATGCGTCATGCCTTACCCCGGTGACAACCGAAAAATTGTTCTCGGATAAAATCATGGGCGTGAAAGGTTTAAACATTAACTTCAAAAATCCAGTTTTCCTCAAACACATACACTAAAACAAAACTCCATTAATCGTTGACTCAAAAAATTGTATTTATCAAAACTTTTGCTACAGTTGCTATCAGAACGTTGTGGTGTGCCATTTTTGATATAACATCCGCCATTTCTAAATGAACAAAGTAGAGTTAGAGATCAAAACAATGAGCATTGAATCAGATTTCGAAGAGAAAATTGACCCAATACAAGAATGGAAGATGTATCGGAGACATCTCATTTTCAAAGGTATTGGGACCGGCGTCACCATCGGTCTACCAGTAATCGTATTTATTTCCCTATACGTCGGATTCGAATTTTTTGATTTTCATGCAACCAATGTTACGACGTGGTGGTGGTTTGGCTTGGCCATTTCATTTTTGTCCGCAAATCTCTTTTCTCAATATTTGTTTGATAGACGGACAAAAATAAATCTTAGAGATGTGAAGAGATCGACTGAAAACCTCCGGGAGGAAATTCGCGAATCAATTGCAGAGAATCTTAGACCGAGCATAACCGTGCTCATAGGAAAAGATGAAGTTAGACGCGCCGCCGCGAAATTGTTCTCAGAGGTATTGGAGTGCAGTGACATAAATGACAAATTTATTCATCATTTTGGCGCTGCAAACCTGTCGCCTACTAGCGAAGAAATAAGGGATAGTCAAAGTAATGACGATACGGAAGAATCAAGTATTGAGAGACTTGGAAACGTAATCGAACAGATAAACGACTCTTCGAACGGCATACAGATTTTTCGTCATTTGCGAATTTGGAAACCAGAACAATTCAAAACCAGAAGCCCAAAGCTTCAGGAAGATTTTCTTAAATGGCTCGAGAATCAGATTAAATTAATGCAAGCTGGCCCTAACTATCAAATCGTCGATTCCCGGCGCGCTCCTGTATGGGGAGATTCACGAAATTCTATCGTCACCGCTTTTGGTTATCTCGATGTCGTTGGAGACGGAGAAAATGGGTTCCATATTTCGGGACAAGAAATTTCGCAGCGGATGCGCGAACTGCTGCGACGTCATGCCGAAGGTGCCAGAGCCAAATCAACAAAACCAACGCGATATGGTCACGAAACGGTCGAGCTGCTCGAAATCCTGCATTCGAAATTGAACAAATCAATGGACGACAGCAAAGATGGAGCAAATTCGGTTCCGGAAGATAGTGACTAGACACAAATGAGCAAAACCATGTCATTTTCCGATGAGAGCCAAACAATCTCTCTATTTAAGGCAGACATTTTTGCGCAGAGTGAATGTATTTTCATTTATATCGTTTTTGTCATTCTATTCGCTTGGGTATGGCGTAATAAGCCCAGAACCTACGAACTCAGAAAATTGGGACTGAATAAATCAAATTTCTTGCTTGGCATGTTTGCGGCTCACTTTCTGATGTTGAATGTGGTCTCTATCTACAGTCAAAGAACACCAGAAAATATTTCATTCGTCACTTTTGTCTCGCTTGTATTACTGGAACTGGTAATTATTAGTTTGTCGAACGATGTCAGATTGATCAAATGGCTGGCTTCGGTATTTTTTGTTTCTTTCCTGGCTGTATATCTTATTAGTGATCAAAATCTGGGTAGCGTTCTAACCCAGGTAGACCAGCATGTAATATGCGAACGTGACATGCCATTCGAGGCTTGCAGCACAAGACTGGAAAACTTCAACAAAGCTGACAACGGAGTCGTCTCTGCGAAACCGTCTGACGTTCTCCAGGCTATATTCTATTTCCTGAGTTTTTTCTTTGTCGTGAGATATTACATTGGCGCGCTCCGAATTTTCCGTAAAGCTACACGTGATAAAGCGCTGGTGGAAAGTGACATTGAAGCGGCCGCTATCGCTCAATTAAGTTTCGGTGCATCGATTGTATTGTCGTTCATGATAGCGCTGCTATTAACCGGTGCCGATCTTCCAAGTCTCGGAATATTCTATGGACTCATCGGTGCGGGCGTTTCAATCGCATTGAGAGATGTTCTTAACGACTGGTTTGCAGGAATAATCTTGAGGTGGGGGACCACACTGAATACAGGGAATGTCATTACGATCGATGGAGGAGGGTACGGTATTGTCAACGGTATTGGACCAAGATGCACTTCAGTTGTAGATCGAAACGATATCATCACTTTGATCCCAAATTCCGAATTGTTAAACAGCAGGGTTGAAAACTGGACGCAAAAGGATGATCGCGTTCGGTTGAAAGTAGATGTCGGTGTTTCATATAACTCCAACCTTGATGAAGTCGCTTCGATCATGATTTCGTCCGTACGGGGTATGGCTCGAATCGAACATGAAAGTCCGCCGAAGGCTTTGGTCATGGGCTTCGACGATTCGAGTGTTCAAATGCAATTAAGGTTTTGGGTAAAAAAACCCAAAGACGGCATCAGGAATATCATGTCGCAAGTCTACTCCAATCTATTCGCAGCATTTAGAGATTCCAATATTGGCATCCCGTTTCCTCAATCTGAAATACGAATCCTGAATGCAGACGAATTTCGCTAACCCCGGACCTGAAATTATCGTGCGATAAATTCTGATTTTCGGAGTCAAACAAAAATCCTGTAGGAAAGAAACGCATAGCCGTTCCAATAAATCGCCATGCAACAGATGTTCCAAGTCATTTGAAAGGGATCGCATGGTGCCCTTCAATACAACTTTCCTTCATTTCCATTTGACCAGCCAATGCGGCCAATGCCCGGCAGCTTGATTGCCGGCGGATTGACGTCGATTCCAAACGCCGCACCGAGGATGTTGAATTCGATCCCCTCCTCCGCGCTGATCAATATGCCGGCCAGGCCACCGAGGGAAACTTGCAGGCCTTCGCCGCTGGGCGGGCGGCCGAACACGGCATTGTCGGGCAGATAGTCTTTGCCGACCGCTGTGACGGGTAGCTCAACGCCGAGTTCCGGCACGCTGCGGGTGACGAAGGCCGTGAAGGTGTTCGAATTGGGGCCGGGCCAGGTGCGATAAAAATCGGCATGGGGGTAGTTCTTGATGGCCTCGAGTACTTTCGGGATCAGACGCCCGGCCACCTCGCCACGGACGTCGCCCAGTAATTCGGGACGACTGGAGAACCATTCGTTATCGGGATTGCCGTGACTGACGCGCATCGGCGAGCTGCCATGATAAAATCGCCAGCCAATGACTTCAAAACGTGAATAGAACTTCGCGTCCTTCGGTTTGATAGCCAGCCAGGTGTGGACCGCGAACACCCCGCGCCATCCCCACGTCCGCGCTCCATAGACTTGTATGACGGCTTGGGGTGTCGTTGCGGGGTCGGGGGCCTGGCCGGTTGCCGAGTGGGAGGCATTGCTCCAGTGTTTTGTTTCGCTGGCCGCGACCATGGCAACGCTCCCCAATAACGGCACAACAAGAAGTGCCATGGCCCACCACGCCACTCGCCGACGCCAGCGACGGAATTTTGGCTCCGGTCTGTCCTGTTGCTTGCCCATGCCTGAAATATGAACCGCAAAACGCCGACTTACAACGCTATCCGCCCCGGCGAGCCGTCACATGCGCGTGTTCGCTTGCGCGCTTGACGTCGCGTGATATAACGGCTGGCAATGAATTCGATCAAAGCGGCGGGACCTGTCTAAATGGCAAAATTACTGATCTTGAACGGGCCAAATCTCAACATGCTGGGCAAGCGTGAGCCCGGCATTTATGGCACCGCGACGCTGCAGGACATCCAGTCTCGCTGCGAAGAACAAGCCGCGAGCCATGGCCTGGATGTCGATTTTCGCCAGAGCAACCATGAAGGTGAACTGGTGACCTGGATACAGGAAGCCATGGACACAGGTTCGGGCGCAGACGCTGCAGCAATTATCATCAATGCGGCGGCGCTGACCCATACCTCGGTTGCCCTGCACGACGCCATCCGGCTGGCCGGGCTGCCGATGATTGAAGTTCACATCAGCAACGTCTACCAGCGCGAGGAATTTCGTCACAAATCCTTCCTCAGCGGCATCGCCGAAGGAGTTATCTGTGGCTTTGGCGTCAACAGTTACGTGTTGGCCATCGACGCAATGGCCGGTATTCTCAAGACCGGAAAATAATCTGAAAGCCTGTATGAATGTCCGATAAACCGACCGTAGACAAAGATATGATCCGCGAACTCGCGGGATTGCTGGATGAAACAGGATTGACCGAAATCGAAGTCGAGAACGGCGACCAGCGCGTTCGAATTGTGCGGGCTGCTGTGACGGTCAGTGCACCTGCTGCCGCACCTACCGTCATTGTCACAGGTGATACCGCTGCCGCCAGTGTGTCCGATGATCCGGCCTCTCATCCCGGTGCCGTCGTCTCGCCGATGGTCGGCACGGTTTATATCTCGCCCGAACCCAACACCCCGCCCTTCGTCAACGTCGGTGATCAGGTCAATGCCGGTCAGACGTTGTTGATCGTCGAGGCCATGAAAACGATGAACCCGATCCCTGCCCCGAAGGCCGGAAAAGTCACGCAGATCCTCGTCTCGGACGGCTCGCCGGTGGAATACGGTGAAGCCCTGATGATTATCGAATAGTGCTGGAATACACCTGATGTTTGAAAAGGTGCTGATCGCCAGTCGCGGCGAAATCGCGTTGCGCATACACCGGGCCTGCCGCGAGATGGGCATCCATACGGTAGCCGTCCATTCGACGGCGGATTCAGAAGCCATGCACGTTCGCCTCGCCGACGAAGCGGTTTGCATCGGACCGCCACCCGCCGCCGACAGCTACCTCAACATGCCGGCGATTATTTCCGCCGCCGAAATTACCGGTGCCCAGGCCATTCATCCGGGCTACGGGTTTTTGTCGGAGAACGCCCGGTTTGCCGAAATCGTCACGGCGCACGGCATCACCTTCATCGGCCCGACCGCCGAACATATCTCCCTGATGGGCGACAAGATCGCCGCCAAGGACAGCATGCGCCGCCTTGGCGTGCCGGTTGTACCCGGCAGCGACGGCGGTGTCGAAAACGAAGCCGAAGCCAAAAAAGTCGCTGCTGAAATTGGTTATCCCGTGATCATCAAGGCCTCATCCGGCGGCGGCGGCCGCGGCATGAAAGTCGCAGAATCCCCCGAGAATATTGGCGCTGCCCTGTCGGCAGCCCGGACCGAGGCCAAGGCGGCCTTCGGTGACGATGCCGTATACATCGAAAAATATCTCGGCCAGCCGCGTCATATCGAGGTTCAGATCCTTGCCGACAGTCACGGCAATGTTGTGCATCTCGGTGAACGCGATTGTTCGCTGCAACGCCGCCATCAGAAAGTTCTCGAAGAAGCACCCTCGCCCGCACTGAACGCAGCACAGCGGGCGGAGATCGGCGAGATTGTCGCCAAGGCGATTGGCGAACTCGGTTATCTCGGGGCCGGCACTATCGAGTTCCTCTATGAAAACGGTGGATTCTATTTCATCGAAATGAATACCCGCCTTCAGGTCGAACACCCGGTGACGGAAATGATTACCGGCATTGATATCGTGCGCGAACAGTTGCGCGTCGCGGATGGGGCTGCGCTCAGTTTCACGCAGGAAGACATCAAGTTTTCCGGCCACGCCATCGAATGCCGGATCAATGCCGAAGATCCAAAAACCTTCGTGCCGATGCCGGGTCAGGTGACGGAATATCATCCGCCCGGCGGCCTGGCGGTGCGAGTGGATTCTGCCGTTTATTCGGGATACCGCGTACCGCCCAATTACGATAGCCTGATCGCCAAGCTGATCGTCCATGGCGGCAATCGTAACGAATGTCTGATGCGTCTGCGCCGTGCGCTTGAGGAATATGTCATCGGCGGCATACCGACCACGCTGGATGTGCACCGGGCGCTGGTCACAGATGCAGACTTTCAGAACGGTGCCTACGACATTCACTGGCTGGAGGCGTTTATCGCCGATCAGGAGGCGTAATAGAGCTTACACCGGACATTGTCCTGAAAGCCTATGCTATCGGCGTCTTCCCGATGTCGGATGGTCGCCATGACCCACGCATATACTGGGTCGATCCTGACAAGCGCGGTGTCCTGCCACTTGATGATTTTCACCTTGGCAAACGCCTGGCCCGCACGGTGCGCAGTGATCGTTTCCGGGTCAGCGTCGACACCGCCTTCCGCGAGGTCATGGAACAATGTGCCGAGCCTCATGCCGCCCGGCCTGCAACCTGGATCAACGACGAAATCATCACGCTCTATTGCGATCTCAACAAACGTCGTCAGGCCCATAGTGTCGAATGCTGGTTAAAGGACGACGAGGGGCAGGAACATCTGGTCGGCGGACTTTATGGCGTCAGCCTGGGGGCGGCATTCTTCGGCGAAAGCATGTTTTCGCGCACCAGTGACGCCAGCAAAGTAGCGTTAGTGCATCTCGTCGGGCGGCTCAAGGCTGGCGGCTACACCTTGCTCGATACGCAGTTTGTCACCGATCATCTCAAATCATTCGGCGCTATCGAAGTTGATCGCGAGCTTTATCATGAGCAGTTGACCCAGGCACTGCAGACACCGGCCGACTTTTATTCGGTGCCCCCTGAAGTCGATGGATCATCCGTTTTGCAATCGATCACCCAGACGTCATAAACCGGGTGTTCGACGGCGGAAAGTGCCGGGCTTGACGCAAACATCCAGCCGGAGAAAAGCTCAACCGGCGCATCACCCGGCTTGTCATCGATTATCTCGAGAAACGCCGTGACTTCGGGCGGCTCTTCCGGCGGACGCTTGTTGCAAGTGCGCAGGGTGATCAACAGGGTACCGAAGCGGATGCCTTCGCCGGTGCTGACTTCAAGTTTGGTAATCCGAGCCGTCACCTTGTCGAGAGCCTGCAACACTGCCGTCCGGATCGTGCTGCCATTCTGGGCCTGGGCCTGGTTTTGGCCGGTCGTCAGCCAGAGAGCCGACAGCGCAACGACGAGCCAGCGCGCCTTCATGCCCTGTCCAGCGTCGCAGCAAAGCGCAAGCGCACATAATCGGCGGTCCAGATACCTTCATCGTTCAGCAGGTCCGCCGACAATGCCTGCTCGATTCCATCCAGGAAAGCATCCCGTTCGGCTTCGGGCACCGGCGTGACAAAATCCTGGGCGAGTGTCTTGATCCAGTCGGCCATGCGGCCAGGCAATGGCGTCGGCCTGGGAATCAATTCGGCGCTTTCGACCGTGAAACCGTGCGCGGTCAATAACGCGCCATATTCTTCAGCAGTGGGGAAATACCACGGATTGGCGGCCTCACCGTCAAGACCCCGGGCATTGAGTGCTCTAATCGATGCGATCCTGATTTTTTCAACATTGCCGGCCCCGCCAAATTCACCGACAAAGCGACCGCCCGGCTTCAGGGCCCGGGCGACATTGGCGACGACCTGTTCCGGTGGTTTGATCCAGTGCAAGGCAGCGTTGGAAAACACGCCGTCAAATTCGGCCTCAAAAGTCAGATCCAGCGCACTCATCTGTCGGGCATCAAGACCGAGTTCAATTGACGCCTGAATTTGGCTCGGGCTGTGATCAATGGCGAGCACGCTGGCACCGGCAGCGACAATCTTCGCCGTCAGGGCGCCGTCACCACAGCCGATATCAAGGATGCGCATGCCCGGTTCGGGCGCCAGCAGATCAAGCACGGGCGCACCGAGATCAGAAACAAAACGCGCGTTGTCCGCGTACTGCGTGGCGTTCCAGGTCTGGCTGGAACCGGTTGTCTTGTTATTGTCCGACATAATTTCGCCCACCGCCCGTAATTCGACTTCAGTTTTTGGCAGGAGCTACCTTTTTATCGCCGCAAAAATGAACTTGCCGATGAGTTGTTCGAGGCTGATCGAAGATTGTGTAGAGAATTTCACCGCCTTCTTCGATCACGTCCCCTGCCCCGAAAACAAAATCTCTATGAAGGAGTCCACGGTTCATAATCTCCGGTCGCCGCTGCACGCCTGCCACCCAGTGACGGATGTCCGGGCGGGCGATAAGCGTGCTCCGTACCCGTGACGTTGGCTGAATGCTCGGTCTGCCACGGCGCGGCCGGGCCGGCATCAACCGGCACATCGTCGACCGTTTTGTGCAGCCAGGCATGCCACTCCGGCGGCACCTTCGAGGCTTCGATATCGCCGTCGTAAATCACCCAGCGCCGGGCCTTGCGGACTTCGGCGCCTTTTTCACGGTAATAAGTGTTTCCGTAGCGGTCCTTGCCAACGACTTCGCCCTTGGCCCAGGTAAACAATTTGGTGCCCAACGTCGCCTCGCGCCACCAGGTGAAGATGCCCACAACACTCATGATACGTCTGTTTCCTTGCCTGCAACATAACCCGGCATAAATGCCTGGCAATTTTGTGGACTATTGCATTTAGGTTCCCGCCCGTCCAGCGTCAAAACCCGCTTTCCGCTTGTATTCAGGTGCGCATTTACCCCTAATACCGGGAAATCTGCCCTACTTTGAAAGCCCCTGCATGTCCGTCAGCGCGCAATCCCGGAACAACCTGTTTGCGATCAATTACCGCCGCGGTGTATTTCTCGTTCTGCTCGCCGGTGTGTGCTGGTCATCGATGGGCATCGGTATCCGCTACATGGAGGCTGCCAACGTCTGGCAGATCCTGTTATTTCGCTCGATGGCACTGGCACCCTTTCTGTTTTTGATCATCACACTGAAGTCACGTGGCAAGCCCCTCGACGCTATTCGAAAGGCGGGTCGGGCCGGCGTTATAGGGGGTCTGGCGCTGGTTTTTGCGTTTACGGGTGGCATTTACGCTATTCAGGAAACTACGGTTGCCAACGCCATGTTCCTGTTCGCCGCCGCCCCGTTTTTTGCAGCCCTTCTGGCCCGGCTGCTGCTCGGCGAAAAAGTTCGCAAGGGAACCTGGATCGCCATGTTTGTCGCGCTGGCGGGCGTTACTGTGATGGTCGGAGAAGGCATTTCGCTTGGTCACCTGAACGGAAATTTGTCGGCCCTGGTGTCCGCTCTGGGGTTCGCAGTGTTCACCATTGCACTTCGCTGGCGAAAACTGGACGACATGATGCCGACGGTTTTTCTCGGTGGGATATTTGCCCTTGTTACGGCAGGCACCGTTTGTCTGGCTGCCGGTTACAGCCTTGACATACCGGCCAACGATATTTCGATTTCCCTGGCCCTCGGTGTGTTTCAGGTCGGTGCCGGTCTGGTCCTGTACACATTTGGCTCGACAGCGGTGCCGGCGGTCGAACTGGCCTTGTTGTCGATGACGGAAGTGGTTTTGGGACCGATTTGGGTCTGGCTGGCCATAGGTGAAGCCGCTGATTTCTATACCCTGCTGGGTGGCGCAGTCATCATGGCCGCGATCATCGGAAATGCCTTGAGCGGCATCAGACGGAAGCCTGTACCCCTGATTTGAATAATTCGGCCTGAACTCCCTCCGTCTCTCGTTATTTTGACGCCATTGGGCTCCATGAATCGTTGACTATTCCGGAATATCCTCTAAAAAAGTCGCATACGTGATGCAATTGTTTTGTGCTGCCTGAATAGCCGGTACGGTGATCAGTTTAGTTATCCCTGACAATGTGATCGTTACCTATCGCGCGTCACACGGTGTGAAGCGTGAAATATCAAGACTTCTATTCGAGGAACTAACTATGACTACTGGTACTGTGAAATGGTTCAACCCCACCAAGGGTTATGGATTCATTGAGCCGGAAGATGGCTCAAAAGACGCATTCGTGCATATTTCAGCCGTTGAACGCGCTGGTCTGAGCACGCTGAACGAAGGCCAGAAGGTCTCATTCGAGCTTCAACCCGGACAGAACGGCAAGTCTTCAGCCGAGAATCTGTCTGTCGTCGACTAACGACATCTTGTGCCACCTTCGACCTGAGTTGAAGGTGGCATATATCGCGCGCCAATGAAGTGGCAGCGACTGACAACCAGCCGACTAAACGAACGCCTTGCCGGCCTTGTGCCTTGCCCGAGCGACCGAAAGAATAATTATGGCCCGCAAACCCAACTACAAATTCGAACGTCAGGAACGGGACCGGGTCAAGGCCGCAAAAAAAGCCGCTCGTCTCGAGGCCAAGAAGGCCAGAGCGGAAGCTGGCGGTACAGATAACGACGATACGGACATGATGGATGACACGCCCGTGTCACCAGATGCCGACGACGACCAGGCTGTATAGCCAACCACCCTCAACACCGTACGCATTCGAGACCTGGATATTCCATTTGATGGACACGGCTTTCGACGTCCAATTAATGCGATGCGGCGACAGGTCGATCCCGGTAGACTGAATGCCAATCCAGGCTCGACCAATCTGTGGGAGGATCATCGCTTCATGGCCGACAACCTGAACGCCTTTGTTGAAAACGGACAATTTCGCCTTGAAGGTTCGGCAAGTGGACCGCTTGACGGACTGACATTTGTTGCCAAGGACCTGTTTGACGTTGCCGGCCATCCGACCGGCGGCGGCAATCCGGACTGGCAGGCAGACAACAAAACGCCTGATCGGCATGCCTGGGCCGTACAAGCCCTGCTCGATGCCGGCGCAGATCTGGTCGGCAAGACGATCACCGACGAGGTTTCACTCGGTATTCTCGGCGAAAACGCATTTTACGGAACGCCGCTCAACAGTGCAGCGCCGACGCGTGTGCCTGGCGGTTCATCCTCCGGCACGGCTGCGGCTGTCGCCGGCGGCCTGGCAGATACCGGTCTTGGCAGTGATACGGGTGGATCAATCCGGGTGCCCGCCAGTTTTTGCGGCCTTTATGGCATCCGCCCGACCCACGGACGGCTGGATATGTCGGGCCTGATGGTGCAGGCGCCGAGCAGTGACACGACCGGCTGGTTTGCCCGAGATGCCGAGACATTCAGGCGTGTATCCTCTGTTCTGTTACAGGAAGAAATATCGAACGTGTTGCCGACTTCGCTTTTGATTGCGGTGGACACCTTCGGTTTCGCCGAACCCGACACCTCGGCGGCACTCCAACCCATGATCGACAAGGTTGCCGACGTTGTCGGCGAAGTCCGGGAAGAGATAATGGCGCCGCAGGGAATATCAGTCTGGGGACGGACGCAGCGCATGCTGCAAATGGCGGAGGCCTGGGCCACGTTCGAAGACTGGATTAACCGGACGAACCCGCGATTTGCCTTCAACGTGGCGCGCGGACTTCTGAACGGATCGATGATTTCTGAAACCGATCGTCAGTGGGCCGGGCTGATGAAGCGTGAAGCAAGGGCAAGGCTTGAATACCTTTTGCCGCCGGGCACTGTACTTGCCATGCCGACGACACCCTTCCCCGCCCCGCTCAAGGGACTGCTCCTGACCGAACAAAACAGGTTGCGCGAATTGATATTGGGTCTTTGCGCGCATGGTGGCCTTGCCGGTCTGCCGCAAATCAGCATTCCCGGTGCGACCGTGGACGGCGCACCTGTCGGCCTCTCCCTGCTGGCCGGACCGGGTGAAGACGCGCAATTAATCTCGCTTGCTGTGGCACTGGAAGGCGTCGCGGAATGAAGGACTTCACGCCCAATATTCCCGAAGTCGTCGAGGAAGTCCGCCAGATGTTCGAGCGCTATGAAACCGCATTGATGGACAAGGACGTCGAAGTACTTGATGACACCTTCTGGCGCAGTCCCCATACAGTCCGCCTTGCCATGAGCGAACATGGTTATGGTTTCGATGCCATACACGCCCATCGCCAGGCGCGTCCGCCGGGACCCGGCATCAAGGAAAAGCGGATCCGGCTGGAAATTCTGACGATTGGCCATGACACTGCTTCGGTCCATCTTGAGTTCAAGGTCCGGGGCCAGGAACTCATCGGGCGTCAGAGCCAGACCTGGGTCAAATTTCCTGACATCGGCTGGAAGGTCATCGGTGCCCACGTCTCGACGACAGACGGCACCAAACTTTGGTGATCAATATTTCGTAATCCACACTTTATTACCGGGTTTATCGACGCTAAGCTCCAGTTAGTTTCCTTGAACCAGATCGAGCGCACCAGATGATTATATTTCGTCAAATGTTTGACCCGGAATCGTCGACATACACTTATTTTCTGGCCGATCCGGAGACGCGTGAAGCCGTCCTGATTGACCCGGTGTATGAACAGGTCCTGCGCGATACCGCCTTGCTGGAAGAGCTCGATATCAAGCTGCTCTATTCACTGGAGACACACGTGCACGCCGATCATGTCACAGGCGCGTGGGCCCTGAAGCAACGAACGGGCAGCAAGATCGCGCTGTCGGAAGCAAGTTCCGCCGAAGGTGCGGATCAATATCTCAAACATGGCGACAAAATCGAATTCGGCAACCGTTACCTCGAAGTGCGGGCAACGCCCGGTCATACCAGCGGCTGCATGACCTATGTGCTGGATAACGAAAGTATGGTTTTTACCGGTGACTGCCTGTTGATCCGGGGCTGTGGCCGCACCGATTTCCAGCAGGGCGACACCGGTGAATTGTACCGCTCGGTCCATGCCCAAATTCTGACGTTGCCCGACGACTGCCTGATTTATCCCGGCCACGATTATCGCGGCCTGACAGTGACCAGCGTGGCAGAAGAAAAGAAGTTCAATCCGCGCCTCGGCGGTAATCTCAGCGAAAGCGATTTTGCCGGCTATATGGACAATCTCGGTCTGGCCCATCCAAAAAAGATCGCTATTGCCGTGCCAGCCAACATGAAATGCGGCAAACCCGAAGAGGAACTCGCCCCCATTGCCGAGCCGACCTGGGCACCGTTGTCTTATACGTTTGCCGGTATCTGGGAAATCCAGCCGCAATGGCTTGAAGATAATCTCTCGGGCATACAAATTGTCGATGTGCGCGAACCCGGCGAATTCGACGGGCCGCTGGGACGCATCTCGGGTGCCACGCTGATCCCGCTCGGTGAAGTCGCCGACCGGGCCGGTGAAATATCGAAAGATCAGCCTGTCGTCGCCGTCTGCCGGGCCGGTGGCCGTTCAGCCCAGGCGACGGTCATTCTGAAAAAGGCGGGATTTGAAAACATCGCCAACCTGGCCGGCGGCATGTTGCGCTGGCGAGCCCAGCGCTGCCCGGTCGACGGCGGCAGCGACTAGTCTGGCAATGCCGCTGCCGCAATCGCTTCATGCAGTTTGTCACCCGACGGCTGGCCTGCAAAATAAGTTGCCCCTTCGGTAAAATTTACCCAGGCCTGTTTTCGGGCCGCATATACATGTACCCGTGGTTCCGGCAGTTCGGCGAGATCGAGGGTGCCGGACCGGATGCGAACAAGTTCGGGGGCATCCGGGTCCTGATGATATATCCGATTGCCGCAGCGGGGACAGAAAAAGAGCTGTTTCCGCCGCCCGCTATCGGCCGGTTTCTCCCAGAGATTCAGATCACCTGTAAGCTTCAGGTCATCGGCATTGACCACAATAACGGTGCCAAAAGCGCTACCGGACAATTTGCGGCAATCATTACAATGACAGGCCACTGTAACCACCGGATCACCCGTCACCTGATAATGTACGTTGCCGCATTCACATGATCCCGTCAGATTTGCCATTTCGCTCACCCGTCGCTCCTCTGTACATTGAGAAAATTCTTCAGGAGCCGCACAACTTCGTCCGGCTGTTCTTGCTGAACCCAGTGACCGGCTCCCGGCACCAGTTCACAGCTTGTCATTTGACTGCAGGCCGTGCTCTGCATGACCTCCAATGCGCCCGGCACCTGATGGATGCCCCAGTCGCTTGCACCGGCAATAAAACAGGCCGGCACATCGATCGTCTGGCCTGCATATTTTCGCAGCTGACCGTTGATATCGGGCGTCGTCCGGCAGCGATACCACTGCAGTCCACCCTGAAATCCGGTCCGGGCGAATTCAGCTGCGTAAATCTGCAGATCTTTTTCGCTCAGCCAGGTGGCGGCCGAAATTTCTGCATCAGACGGCATATCCGGTGCAACTGTTTCGGCCATGTTGCGATCCAGATCCATGATGTAATAGCGCGGCAGTTTCGCCAGCGCGTCCGCTGTCCAACCCGCCAAATGATAAGGCTGATTGTCCGGCCAGTCCGCACTTTTGACATGATAGTAGGCGCGCAGAAAATCGCTCAGACCCTGTGGACACTGACGCATGTCCGCATCGGCTGATCGTGTGCTGTAGTACCACTGGTAATGTTTGCGCGGCTGTGTCAGTGCCGCGAGGCCTGCGTGAATATCCGGACCAGTTGCCACCGGGCCCGGCGGGCCATCGAACGGCGCACTCATCAGGGCGACGCTGCGAAAAATTTCAGGTTTGATCAGGGCGCACCAGGCCGCGACAGGCGAGCCAAAATCATGCCCGACGACCGCCGCAACGGATGCGTACCCGAGCCTCGACACCAGGGCCCGGGCATCCGCTACCAGGTTGGGCATGCCAAACGGATTGAGGTCACCGTCGTAGTCCGGGTCCCATCCCGTGGTGCGACCATACCCTCGTTGATCCGGAGCCACGACGTGAAATCCTGCCGCTGCCAGCGGTACCAGGACCTTCCGCCAACTATAAGCCAGCTCCGGAAAACCGTGTAATAACAACAGACAAGGCCGGTCCGGCTCCTCGAATCCTGCTTCGAGAATGTGCATCCTCAGCCCGTTCACGTCATTAATGAACCGCGCGCGAACGCCGTCGGGCAGGTATTCCGGCTCAAGGCTGGCGATCTCAGTCATGCCGGATAGTGTTCAGTGGATTTTCATAAAGCAAGCCCCGTCTCGGATTTTATCCCGGGCGGGGCTGCTCTGTATTGGCATAAAAGCCTTGTCCCAACTGATAAGCCGGGAGCTTGATACTGGACGGGTTCAAGCCGTCCGTAGATACGCAATCAGATTGTTTGCGGTGCGGCGAACGACGTCTGATTTTCCTGAGGATTTTCAAGTCCTGGGATCAGGGAAATTCCGGCGTTACTTCGCCGCCTACCGTCCCCCCAAGTCAGCGGGGGCGGGCCAACTGTCCGGTGGATCCATAGAGTTTCCTACCCTCCCAGTTGATCGATATTCCCGTGAATATCCTTCCCCAAAACCCTACGCCTGATCGGCCTGAAAAAGGAGTCAAAAATCGCCTTTCACGCAAATCGTGATCGAACGCGCAACAATATTATAAGGTTCCGGTCAAACCTGGTATTTCACTTGGGGATACCAGTCCTTGCCACGACCCTGGGGCGTCATATCCAGCACGTTCCACAATGGCCAGATCATGTCGACGTGACGGGCGTGCATGCCGTCCGGGCTGTCGGCAAAGAAAAGTTCCGTGGCGTAAAAGTGATTTACCGTGCCGTCATCCGATTTGGTGAAGACGTTCAGGCAGGGCCACTGCGAGCCGGCATCGTCCTCGGCAAAGTAATCAACGTTATAGCTGTTGTTTTGCGACGACACGAAGCGAAGGGTATCCCAGTCGCGCGATTGCGCGAAAGCCATGGTTTTATCAATTGGTGCCTTGGCGACAATCGCCAGATTGACCTGGTCCTGGATATGGCCTGCGGCCCCGTTCAGGCTGTCGAGCATGGAGGTGCACATCGGACAGGGGTTTTCAGCGTCGGGCGCATACATAAAACTGTAGACAACGAGCGTCGATTTTCCGTCTACGAATAATTCAGACAGTTTGATGTCGCCGGCCGTGTTCTGAAACACATAGTCTTCTGACACCGCACCGCCGCTCGGCAAGTCACGGCGCAAGGCGGCAACACGTTCGACTTGGTTGCGCAATTCGATTTCCGCCGCCAGCAATTCATTGCGCGCGTGGCGGTAGTTTTCGTTCTCGCCCGGAAAGGTCTTGTCGTGAAAACGTGCCATCAGTCCACTCCCCTTCAGCTGCCAATTATGTGCGTTCAAGTATAGCAGGTTGCGCAGCACAGCATCAGTCGCCACACTGTCTTGTTATTTTGTGTGATGATTGGAAATCGGGGGTCACGATGGCGACTTATCTCAAGCAGGGCCTGAGCCAGGAACAGGTTGATGAAGCGGACGAAAAAGTCCGCACGATGGTTGAGAAAATCCTCGCCGATATCCAGGATCGCGGCGATGCGGCGGTTCGCGAATTGTCGGAAAAGTTCGATGACTGGTCGCCCGACACCTTCCGATTGTCGGAAGCCGAAATCGAGACGGCGATCAGCAAAGTCAGCAAGCGCGATCTCGATGACATCAAATTTGCCCAGGCCCAGGTGCGTAATTTCGCCACCATCCAGCGCGCCGCCTTGCAGGACGTCGAGGTCGAAACCCTGCCCGGCGTCGTGCTCGGTCACAAGAATATTCCGGTAAATTCCGTTGGTTGTTATGTGCCCGGCGGCAAATACCCGATGGTTGCCTCAGCCCATATGAGCGTGGTTACAGCCAAGGTCGCCGGCGTCAAGCGCATCGTCGCCTCGGCCCCGCCCCAAGGCGGTGCCCCACACCCCGCCATCGTCGCCGCCATGCATCTCGGTGGCGCCGACGAAATTCTGGTCATGGGCGGCATTCAGGCCGTGGCGTCGATGGCGCTTGGCACACAGACGGTTGAAGCCGTCGATATGCTGGTTGGTCCCGGCAATATGTTTGTCGCTGAAGCCAAGCGTCAGTTATATGGCCGCGTCGGTATCGATTTATTCGCCGGCCCGACTGAGACGCTGATTATCGCCGATGAAACCGTAGACGGTGAACTATGCGCCATCGATTTGCTGGGACAGGCCGAACACGGGCCGACTTCACCGGCGGTGTTGTTGACGACGTCTGAAGCGCTGGCACAGGACACCATGCGCGAAGTTGAACGTCAGTTGGAGATCTTGCCGACGGCGGAGATCGCCCGGGAATCATGGGCCAGTTACGGGGCAGTCATTTTGTGCGAGTCGGATGAGGAAATGGTCGTCGAAGCCGACCGACTGGCCTTCGAACATGTTCAGGTCATGACGAAGGACCCGGATTATTTTCTCGACAACATGACGAACTATGGCGCGCTTTTCCTCGGACCGCGCACAAATGTGTCCTACGGCGACAAGGTCATCGGCACCAATCATACGCTGCCGACCAAGAAAGCCGGGCGCTATACCGGCGGGCTCTGGGTCGGCAAGTTCATCAAGACCCACACCTACCAGCGTGTCCTGACTGACGAAGCCTCGGCTCATATCGGCGAATACTGTTCGCGCCTGTGCATGCTGGAAGGCTTTGCCGGTCACGCCGAGCAGGCCAATGTGCGCGTCCGTCGTTATGGCGGTCGAAATATCGAACCCTATACCGCCGTCGAACCCGTCCAGGAGACCTGAAACTAATGAGTAAGCACATCGCGATTGTCGGTGCCGGACTGGTCGGCTCGGGCTGGGCCATCGTCTTTGCCCGCGCTGGCGAACAGGTCATGGTCTACGATTCCGAACCGGAAATTCTCGACGGTTTTCTCACCATGATCTGCGGACAACTGGAAGCGCTGAAGTCTTACGAATTAATTGATGATGTCGATGCCGTCCTCGGGCGAATGAAAATCTGTGACACGCTTGAAGCCGCTGTCGGCGGTGCGCGATATATCCAGGAATCGGTGTTCGAACGCGTCGATGTCAAAACCGAAATCAGCGCGCAGATATCAGCGTTGATCGATACGGATGTCATCGTCGGTTCGTCAACGTCCGGCATTCCGGCCTCGGCCTTTACTGAAGGCCTGTCCAACCGCGATCAATTCGTTGTCGCCCATCCGGTCAACCCGCCCTACCTCGCCCAGGTTGTTGAAGTCGTGCCGGCACCGTGGACCAGTGAGGCCACGGTCAAGGCGACAATGGCGCTGATGGATGACGTTAAACAATCTCCCGTGCTGGTGCACCGCGAGGTCGAGGGATTTGTGCTCAATCGATTGCAGGGCGTATTGCTGCGCGAAGCCTGGGCGCTCTATGAAGAAGGCTATGCCAGTCTTGAAGACATCGACAAAACCATATCGGTTGGCCTGGGCCTGCGCTGGTCGTTCATGGGTCCGTTCGAGACCATCGAATTGAATGCTCCGGGCGGTGTCGCCGATTATGCCGAACGCCTTGGGCCGCTTTATCATTCCATTCAGGCCTCGCGTCAGGACACAGTGCCGTGGAGCGCGGAATTGATTGCCAAAGTTGAAGCCGAACGGCGACTTAAACTGTCGCCCGACGAATTCGAGGCCCGGCGCGAATGGCGAGACCGCCGGTTAATGGCGCTGGCGGCCCACAAGGCCGGACAGCCGGAAGAATAGTCTGGCAATCCGATGACCAGCGAGACGAAATCCGATACCGAGCCCGCCTATACTTCGCTGTATTTTCCGCAGCAAAGTCCGGTGTCGATCAACTATCTCGCCAAACGTCAGAACGTTGCGGTGCCGGAAATCGACGCGCCATTCTGCTATCTCGATCTTGGTTGCGGCAATGGCGTGACGCTGAACACACTTGCGGCATCGCGCCTCGACTGCTCGTTTGTCGGCGTCGATATGATGGCCGACCACATCAGCAATGCACGGGTTGATGCGGCCCGCGGCGAACTGAGCAACGTCGACTACCTCGAACTGGATTTTCAGGGATTTTTGCAGCACGACGCGCCGCAGTTCGACTACATCACCCTGCACGGCGTCTATAGTTGGGTAAGCGAGGACGAACGGCGAAATGTACGCGACATTATCGCCAGGTTCCTCAAGCCGACCGGCCTTGTGTACGTCAGCTACAACACCTTGCCAGGCGCCGCCGTGCTGGCACCCTTGCGCGACATCCTCAGAAGCTACACGGACAACCTGAGCGGCAGTCTGATTGAGCGCACCCGTGAGGGTTTGAAATACCTGAAATTCCTGAAAGACAACGACGCGCTCTATATCCGCAATAACCCCGTCGTCGGAGCCGCCATCGACGCCATGTTCCAGCAGGACATACGCTATGTCGCACACGAATACCTGGCCGACACACACACGGCACTTGGCGTATCGGACGTCGCCGATGAGATGGCAGAAATTTCGCTGAAGTTCTGTTGCGGTGCCCGATTGGGGTCGGTTCATGCCCAGCGCGCCCATCTCAGGAAATTCCAGGGCATTCTCGATTCGCGCCCCGATGATGTTGCCCGTGAATCCGTCAAGAGTGTCATTCTGAACGAAAAATTTCGGGCTGACATCTACGCCCGTGCCGACAACATGCCAGGCGATAACCCAGCGAACAGTGATTTTTCCAGTACGGTGTTTGGGGCCGCCCATCTCAAAACCTGGCAGCGCCGTACACCGGCACGAGAACTCACCTCCGACATTCTGAAAATATTTGATGTGGCGTCGCCGGGCGGATTGAAACTTTCAGACCTTAGCACCATCGACGAACTTCAATCCCGCACGCCCGAGGCCTTGTCCGACCTCGTCCATCATCTGGTGACGGACGAACATTTACGCCCCTTCGCCGCACCATCAATTGCATTAACCGGCGAAGGTGATGCCAGGTACCGGATTGCCCACGCCTACAACCGTGCGTCACTGGCCGATCGCCTGATCACTGCCGGGCGCTGTTTCCTGGCCTCCGAGGTATTGGGCGACGGAATTGCGGTCGATTTGATATCCGGGCTTTTTCTGACAGCTATCACAAACGACGACGTCAAAAATCCCGTCGGTTATGTCGATGAGACACTAAAAGCGACGGGTCGGGAATGGCGGCGCAAGGGCGTCGCCATAACAGAACCTGCAGAACGGACGGCCTTGCTGACAAAAGAATATGAAAATTTCCGGCTCGATACCTTGCCGCTGATGTTGCGTCTTGGCGTCATTGTTATCGATTAGTGTCTGGACGTTTTCGCTACGTTCTGAGAGGCTATCGATAACAAAAGAAAAAGAGTTATATCGGGGAGAATATAATGTCGGATATCCAGGCAAATGATCTCGGACGGCTGATTGAATCAGATCGTGTTCACAAGTCGGTTTATGCCGATGAAGCCGTCTACCAGATGGAACTGGAGAATATATTCCACAAGAAGTGGATCTATATAGGTCACCAGAGCCAGGTGCCCAATGCGGGCGATTACTGGACCACCTGGGTCGGCAAGGAGCGCATGATTATGGCGCGTGGTTCCGACGGTGAAATCCACGTGTTGTACAACCGCTGCCCCCACCGCGGTGCCCTGGTCTGCAATAACCAGCACGGCAACGCCGGCAAGGCTTTCCGCTGCCCCTACCACGCCTGGCAGTTTCATATGGACGGCAGCGTGCGCCAGATTCCAATGAAACAGGGCTATGAAGGCGTTATCGATTACAAGGACCCGCAACTGGCCATGGTCAAGGCCGAGCGTCAGGGCAATTATCGCGGATTTATTTTTGCCAGCCTGTCTGAAGATGGCGAAGACCTCGAGACTTTCCTCGGGTACGGCGGCCAGGCTGCGTTCGATGACATCTGCAATCGTTCACCTGACGGCGAAGCTGAAATCGTCGCCAATTGTTTCCGTATTATCCAGCATTCAAACTGGAAGATTTTTCTGGAGAACCAGGTCGATGCCGTGCATCCCTCGATCACCCACCATTCGACCGGTGATGCCGCAGCCGCCATGCAGGAAATCTATAAAGACAAGACCGGTGACGCAGCGCCGATGGGTTATCAGTTCCTCGCCGATTTCACGCTGCCGTTTGAAAAATGGGATTCGCTGCAGACGGTCGGCTATCCCAACGGCCATACGCATCTTGCCGGGTATATGGGATTGCGCCCGCGCGACCCGATCACCGTGGCCCACGAAGAGGCACTGACGGAAGCCTATGGTGCGGAACGCATGGACGAAATCCTCTCGACCAACATTCACCATGTAATTGTCTATCCCTGCCTGTCGGTGCAACCGCCGCTGCAACAGTTGCGCGCGGTTCGACCGTTTGGCGCCAACAAGACGCTGACCGAGATCTGGCATTTCAAACTGAAGGGTGCGCCCGAAGGCGTCTATGACCGCTCCCTCGCCTACTACTATCACGTCAATTCACCCTCAACGATGGTCAACGCCGACGACCTCAACAACTTCCGCGCCATTCAGGATGGTCTCAACATGGCTGGTGGCGGCGACTGGGTGAGCCTGCATCGCAATGCCGGACAGGACACCAGCAAAGACGGGGTCACGACGTCCGTGACCGGCATGAGCGAGCATCCCATGCGCCATATGTTCTCCGCATGGAAGCAGTTCATGACGGAGGGCAACTGACATGTCGACGCACGATGTTGCCGAGGTTTCAATCGAAACACAGCTGGCCGTGGAACGGTTTCTCTACCGCCAGGCTGAAATTGTTGATGATCAGCGGTGGGACGACTGGCTGGCGCTGTTCGAGGAAGACGGCAAATACTGGATGCCGGCCGCGGCCGACCAGGAGATCGCTGAACGCCAGCCCAACATTTTCTATGAAGACCTGTTTCTGATGGAAATGCGGATCAAACGGGTCTGTCACCCATACGCGCACTCACAAGCACCAACGCAGCGTTTGTCGCGTGTCGTCTCGAACGTGATCATCGAAAGTGAAGACGCCAAATCCGGTGATATCGTTGTGCGGTCCAAATTTCATGCCGTTGAATACCGGCTGGATACCCAGCGATTTTTTGGCGGCAAGTATCGTCATCACCTGAGCAAGACAGCCGATGGTTACAAAATCAAACTTCAGCGCGTCGATATCGCCAACGTTGAAGGACCTTTTGAGTACGTATTACAAACATGGTTATAGGTTTTTTGAATTGGTTTTTTGGTATTGGCATTGTGATTCAAGTACAAATGCCATTAGCATAATCGGAATGGTAAATCGCCGACGGGTAATCCAGGCCTGTGAATAATAATAAAAGACACGAATACAACACTGAATGGGGAGGACACTATGAGATCAAGAATTGCAATGGCCGCGACACTCGCGTCCGTCATGACGGTTGGTGCGACATGGGTCGCTCAGGCCGAAACCACCATCCGCGTCCATACCTGGGCGTCACCAAAACATCATATTAATTCGACCGTCTTGCCGGAATGGAAAGCCGCCGTCGAAAAAGCCACGAACGGCCGGGTCAAGGTCACAATCAGCCACCCGCCGAAAATGCCGCCGCCGCGTGTCTTTGATCGCGTTGCCGGTGGTGTCACCGATGTTGGCTGGAGCCTGCACGATTATACGCCGGGCCGTTTCAAGCTCGCTGAAATCGCCGAACTTCCTTTCTGGAATGCAGAACCGAGCCAGCTCGCCATGGCGCACTGGCGCACCCACAACAAGTTTTTCACTGGTGCCAACGAGCATCGCGGTGTGAAATTGCTGGCATTCATGAGCACGAGTTCCGGTGTTTTGCAAACCAAGTTCCCGGTCTCCACTCTGGCTGATGTCAAAGGCAAGAAATTCCGTGTTGCTGGCGGTGTTGCCAAGGAAGTTGCCAAGCGCCTTGGCATCGTTCCGGTCGGCGCACCGGCACCAAAGGTTTATTCGATGCTGCAACAGGGCGTCGTCGACGGCTTGTTCATGCCGCCGGAAACAGCCTCAAGCTTCAAGCTTGCCGAAGTAACGAAGCAAATGACGCTGGTGCCCGAGGGGCTTTATTACTCAAGCTTCTACATCATCATGAACCAGGCAAAGTTTGACGGTATGTCCAAGCAGGACCAGGACGCAATTATGAGCGTCTCGGGAGACTCTCTGGTCAAGGCGGCCGGCATTCCGTGGGACAAGGCTGATATCGCCGGTTTTGCCGCCGCCAAAAAGCACAAGGTCAATGTTGTGACGCCGAGTGCTGCCATTCAGGGTGAATTGCGCTCGTTGTTGCACAGCATTCGGGACGACTGGGCCGCCGCTGCCGACAAAAAGGGCATCGATGGAAAAGCTGCCCTCGCTTACTTCGGAGCGCAGATCAAAGCGTTGAAGGGCAATTGAGCGAGACACCAAATACTGTTCAAGTCGCGTCGAACGATCAGGTTGGCAAATATTTGCACTTGTCGTTCGGCGCGCTTGCCGCTCTGGCGATATTTGTCCTGGCGTTGATTACCTTCGTTGATGTCATTGCGCGTTATGTCTTCAACGCCCCTATCCCCGGTGCCTATGAGATTTCAGAACTGGTAATGGGGGTGATGATCTTCGCCGCCCTGCCCGTGGTCACCTGGCGTGGATCCCATATTACAATTGATCTGCTCGACCATATTACCCCCCAGGGATTTATTGCCTGGCGCGACACCGTCTTGTTCATTGTCTCGAGCATTGTCGTCGCTGTGCTGGGCTGGGAGCTCTGGGCGCTCGCGCTGACCTTGAAGGGTTACGGCGATGTCACCGAATATCTGCGCCTGCCGATCCATCCGACATTGATGGTCATGGGCGTCCTTGCCTGGATCACCTGTGGTTTGGCGCTGTTCGCGGCGATCATGGCGTTTCGCCGCATTCGTGCCAACAAGCAAGCATAAAGACACGCGTATATGATTGAATCAATTATCGGCCTTTTCGCCGTGCTGGCGCTGGCATTTTTCAGACTGCCAATTGCCTTTGCCATGGGCCTCGTCGGATTTGTCGGCTTTGGCTATCTGGTAAGCTGGTCGGCCTCGCTGACGCAAATCGGTCACATCGCCAGTGACGCAGCATTGGACTATGGCCTGTCGGTCGTACCGCTGTTCGTGCTGATGGGCGGACTGGTGACGCGGGCCAAATTGTCCGACGATCTTTTTACCGCTTCCAACGCTTTTCTCGGACATTTCCGTGGCGGCCTGTCGATGGCGACGGTCGTGGCCTGTGGTGGCTTCGGTGCAATTTGCGGCTCCAGCGTGGCGACGGCTGCGACCATGGCCAAGGTTGCTATGCCATCGATGCGGCGCTTCGGGTATGCCGACAGTCTGGCGACGGGTTCCATCGCCGCCGGTGGTACGCTTGGCATTCTCATTCCGCCGAGTATTCTGTTGGTGATTTACGGCATCCTGACCGAAGAAAGCATCGGCAAACTGTTCCTCGCCGGGATCATTCCGGGCATCGTGGCGATCTTCTGTTATGCCATGGCGGTTCAGGCCGTTACGCGTTTCAGCCCCCGGTCTGGCCCACCCGCCGAGCGCACGGACTGGCCGGGCCGCTTCAAGGCCTTGCGCAACGTCTGGGGCGTACTGGTCCTGTTCACCGTCGTCATGGGCGGCATTTACGGCGGCATCTTCACGCCGTCCGAGGCAGCCGGCATGGGTGCGATGGGCGCCTTGATCCTCGCCATGCTGCGCCGCGAGATGGACTGGCGATCTTTCTTTGAAGTCCTCGCCGACAGTGCCTACACCACAGCGATGTTGTTCATGATTCTGATTGGTGCGCTGGTCTTTGCCAACTTCGTCAATACAGCCGGATTGCCGACGGCACTGAAAGACCTGGTCACCGGCCTCGAGGTCTCGCCCATTCTGGTGATCTGGGTTATCTGTCTGATCTACATTGCTCTGGGTTGTGTCTTCGAAAGTATCTCGATGGTGTTGCTCACCGTGCCGATCTTCTTCCCGCTGGTCGCCGACCTCGGCTTTGACATGATCTGGTTCGGTATCATTGTTGTCTGCGTCACCGAACTCAGCCTGATCACACCGCCGGTCGGTATCAATATTTTTGTGCTGCGCGCCGTCCTGCCCGACGTCAAGACCGGAGACCTGATCCGTGGCGTGCTGCCCTTCTGTGCGGCAGATATCATCCGGCTGGTTATCCTGGTTCACATCCCCTGGTTATCGATAGTGCTGCCCTCGATGATGTTCTGATGACCACTACGGCCATCGACCATAAGGTTCTTGTCGTTGGTGCCGGCCCCGTCGGTCTGATGACGGCGCAGCGGTTGTTGGCAGCGGGGATCGAGACAACTGTGCTTGAAGCCGAAAGCGCTTTGACCCACGATCTTCGCGCCTCAACCTTTCACCCGCCCACGCTCGACATGCTGGCCGAAGATGACCTGGCTGATGCTCTCGTTCAACGTGGATTGATCTGCCGGGAATGGCAAATACGTCTTCATCCCGTGGGCGAGGCCGTGACATTCGACATGTCCGCTATCGCTGATGATACGGATTACCCCTATCGCCTGCAGGCCGAGCAGTTTCGGTTAACCGAATTACTGGCCGGGCGGATTGGTGAATTGGGCGGCAATCTTGAGTTCTCCGCCAAAGTTGTTGCGCTCAGCCAGTCCGGCGAAGACGTCACAGTGGCGACGGAAGATGGCCGGGAATTTGCAGCTGACTACGTCGTCGGTGCGGACGGTGGCCAGAGCATCGTGCGAAAACTTCTCGGCATCGAAATGCCGGGCTCGACCTATCCCCAGATCAGTGTGTTGGCGACGACGCATTTTGCCTTCGAAGACGTGTTACCCGGCATTTGCAACGTGACGTATGCCTGGGGACCGAGTGCCAACTTCGCTTTGCTGCGCCTGCCCGACATCTGGCGTTGTTCATTGTACCCGCCACAGGGGCTAAGCGCCGAAGAAGCCATCGCGCCAGATGTCGTGCGCCCCTTGATCGCAGACATTGCGGAGGCTGCGACATTGGCGGAATTGATCGACGTTCGGGCCTACAGCGTCCATCGCCGCCTGGCGGATCAATTTTCGAAAGGCCGGGTGTTTCTGGCCGGCGATGCCGCCCATCTCAACCCGCCGAGCGGTGGCATGGGCATGAACGGCGGTATCCACGATGCTGCCTGCCTTGCCGGACGACTTGTCGAAGCCATCAAGTCTGGCAAACCTGAAGTGCTGCAATCCTATGAGGCCGAACGGCGTCCTGTGGTGTCGGCTGATATCATTGAGCAATCCGGCGCAAACCGTGCGCGCATGGCGGAAAAAGATCCAGACAAACGTCGCCAGAGTATTCTCGATCTGCAGAAGACGGTTGCCGATCAAGAGACCCTGCGCGACTATTTACTCAAGAGTTCGATGATTACCGGTCTGCGCCGGGCACAGGCGCTACGCGAGGCGATGACATGACAAAACCTGATTACGGCAAACTTGGATCGATTGGCGTGGCAACACCGCAAGCCAACCCGACGGTCGAACCGGAATTTCAGGCGCTGGCACCGGCAGGTGTTGGCCTCTACGTCACCCGACTGACCAGCCGTGCCAAAAGTTCGCGTCGTCGCCTGACCGGATACCTGCGGCAAATCAAGCGGGCAGTTGAGAGTTTCGATACCATGCCGCTCGACGCCTTTGCCTTCGCCTGCACCGGCCAGTCTTATTTACTGGGTCGGCAAAAGGAAGCCGACCTCATTGCCTCTGCCGGTGCTGCCTACCCGATCCTGACGGCCTCGATGGCAGTCGAGACGGCCTTCAAAAAGATGAAGGTTAGAAAGATCGCGCTTGTGACGCCCTATCCAGACTGGCTCACTGATGCCGCTGTGCGGTTTTGGCACGACGGCGGTTTCAAGGTTGTGGCGATCAATCAAATATCGCTGTCCAGTGACGACACGCGCAACATCTACCAGCTTTCGGCCCAGGTCGTGCAGCGTCATCTCAAAAACCTCGACGTCGCCGAGGCGGACGCTGTTCTCATTACGGGTACAGGTCTGCCCAGTCTGGAGTTGATCCCGAAGCTCAAAAAGCGGACCGGCCTGCCGGTACTATCCTCCAATGCCTGCCTCGCTGCTGCCTGCTTCGATCTGGTCGGCAAGTAAAATCAGAACCCATTGTCCACAGGAAATCGTTAGCCATGAACGCCAGCCCGACACCTGAACCCCGACATGATTACATCGTTGTCGGTGCGGGATCCGCCGGTGCCGCCCTTGCCAGCCGTCTAACGGAAGACGGCAAGTCGCGTGTTTTGCTGCTCGAAGCCGGCAAGGCCAATCATCCCTACGCCCAAATGCCGGCGAGTTTTGGCCTGTTGATCAATAATCCGCAAGCCAACTGGTTGTTTACCTCGGCACCTGAACCCGGTACCGCCAACCGGGAAATCCCGGTTCCGCGCGGCAAACTGCTGGGTGGGTCGAGTTCGATCAATGGCCTGGTCTACGTCCGGGGGCAAACGCTGGATTACGACACATGGGCGCAACTGGGGAACCGTGGCTGGAGCTGGCAAGACGTCGCGCCGGTGTTTGAACGGATGGAAAGTTACAATGGCAAAAAAAGTGAAGGACGTGGCCAAAGCGGCCCGTTGAGGGTCTCGGAAGAGCCAGATCAAAACCCGCTTTATGATGCCCTGTTTGCTGCCGGCGACGCTATCGGACTGAAGAATAATCCTGATTACAACGGCCCCGACCAGGAAGGTATTGTCAAAACTCAGACGACGATTTCCGGCGGTCGGCGCATGAGCACGGCGCGGTGTTATCTTGATCCGGCCCGCAAGCGCCCGAACCTCGAGATCGTCACCGAGGCCCATACCCATCACCTGCTGTTTGACGGCAAGCGCTGCGTCGGTGTGGCCTATTCACGCGGCGGGCAAATGATTGAAGCGCGATGTCATGGCGAGGTCATCCTCAGTGCCGGCGCGATCGGATCGCCGCAAATTCTTGAACTTTCCGGCATTGGTCGCCCCGATGTTCTGAGGGCCCATGACATAGACGTACTGCACGATCTGGCAGGCGTCGGCGAAAACTTCCGCGATCACATCATGGCGCGGCTGCAGTGGCACCTCAAAGTGCCGGCCGTTTGTTACAATGATCGCTCGCGTGGTCTGGGCTTGCTCGGCCAGGCGATCCGCTATGTCACAACGCGACGTGGATTTCTCAGCATGCCTTCAGCACCGATGCTGGCCTTCCTGAAGACACGCCCTGAACTGGCCTCACCTGATGTTCAATTCCACCTCTTCCCCTTTTCGGTCAAGGATCTCAAAAAGCGGCAATTGCAGGACTTCCCCAGCATGGCGATTGGCGTCAATCAATTACGCCCCGAAAGCCTCGGCAGTATTCACATCCAATCGCCCGATCCGCGCGCGCAACCCGCCATCCGGTTTAACTTCTTCAGCGACCCGCTGGACCGCCAGACCATGATCGATGGATTTCGTATGGCCCGGAAACTGGTGAACGCACCACCGATGGCGGAATTTGGCGGGGATGAATACAGCCCTGGTGCTGCAGTCACCGATGATGAAGCCATTCTCAACTGGATGCGGGAAAACTCACAAACCGCCTATCACCCCATCGGAACCTGCCGCATGGGCCAGGGTGCCAGCGCCGTCGTCGATGACAAGCTCCGGGTGATTGGCATTGACGGATTGCGTGTGGCCGATGCGTCGATCATGCCGACCATGACATCGGGCAACACCAATGCGCCCTGCATCATGATCGGCGAGAAAGCGGCCGACTTGATCAAGGCCGCAAGTTAATTCCGCTATCAACAATTCATTGCAGGTCCGTCTGCAAAAGCCATACACTGCGTTGTGACAAGTATTCGGGGGAGGTGTGGGGGCGCTCTGACAAACGAAATTTGAGCGACAACTATGTCTAAAAAACCTTCGAGTGCCAATCGGCACGCCAAAAAACCCAGGGAACAACTGGTTGAAGAATTGACATTGCTCGAGGAAGCGCTCGAGACGATTGCCGACGGTTTCATCCTCTTCGATGCGGATGATCGCATCATCCACTTAAACGCCAAACACAATGAACTTTTCGCATCCATCGCCGATGTTCTGAAACCCGGCGCCAGATTTGAAGATTTGTTGAGGGCACAACTCGCAAGCAGAAAGATCGAAAGAGCCGTCGGTCGCGAGGAGGACTGGATCAGAGAGCGGACATTCAATCACCAAAACCCTGGCGACCCGATAGAACAGGAATTTGCCGATGGTCGTATCATTCGTCTGTGGGAGCATGTCACGCCCTCAGGCGGCATTGTCGCCGTCCGCAGCGATATCACGGCCCTGAGAACAGCACAGACCATCCTGCAGGAAAGTGAAAAACAGTACCACGAGCTCGCTGAGCTCAGTCCCGATTCTGTTATCGTTCAGGTAAACGGACGCATCAAGTTTGCCAATCGACATGCCTGCGAAATGTTGGGGGCGGCCTCGCCCGATGAACTGATCGGCCTTGATTCATTGTCAATCGTCGACCCCGATGTTCGCGATACCCTGGTCGACAGTCGCAAAGAAACTCAGGATACCAAAAAAACCATTCCCTATCTTGAAACCAGACATCGTCGTCTCGACGGCACGACGTTTCCCAGTGAAATGGCGATCGGCCCGGTGTTCTGGGATGGCGAATACGGGACGGCCAATGTCATTCGCGATATCTCGGCCCGCAAACTGGCAGTGGAAGCCTTGCGTGAAAGCGAAAAACGATTTCAGGATTTTGCCGAGTCGACGTCAGACTGGCTGTGGGAGCAGGACAAGGAATTTCGTTTTATCGCCGATACCGGCGACATCAGAAGCACCGGTATTGCCGGTGCCAACCTTCTGGGTAAAACACGTTGGGATATCGCGAATGCCCCGGACGATGATGAGGCGTGGCGCAAGCACAAGGAGGACCTGGAAGCTCATTTGCCATTTCGTGATTTTCAATACAGCTATGTTGCCGAGGATGGCTCTACGCGATACGGCAAAGTCAGCGGTAGGCCAATTTTCGACAAAAACGATGAATTCGCTGGATATCGCGGCACGGGGACGGACGTCACGGCTGAAATAACAGCCAGGAAAAGCGAGCGGTTGATCGAAAATCGCTTCCTCGCCTTGATCGATAGCATGCCGATGGGAATCCACATCTGGGACGCCGATGAAAAACTGATTATCGCTAACCGCAAACACCATGAGTGGTACCCCGAACTGGGTTCTGTGATGCAACCTGGATCCAGTTATGTCGATCACCTTCGGGACGATGTCAGTCATGGTTTTGTATTGGGTGCCATCGGTCGCGAGGAAGAATATATCGCCGAACGCCTGCACCGCTTTCGCACTGTCCGCAATGGCGTGATTGAAGAGCAATGGGTCAAGGATCGCTGGCTTCATGTCATCAACTACAGTTTGCCGGACGGCGGTGTGATTTGCCTGAATATCGATGTCACCGACCTCAAGGAACGCGACGAACATATTCGCCAGACCCAAAAGATGGAGTCGCTGGGTCAATTGACGGGGGGCATCGCCCACGATTTCAATAATTTGCTGGCCGTGATACTCGGTAACGCCGAACTGATCAGCTCAGGTTTGGCTGATCCGGAAGCAAACGTGGATCATCATGCCAATGCCGTCGTCAAAGCGGCGCTGCGGGGCTCGGAACTCACACATCGACTGCTCGCCTTTTCGCGCAAGCAATCCCTGGCGCCAAAAAATGTTGATCTCAACCAGTTGTTGCCGGACGCCGTCAGTATGCTGCGTCGGACACTGGGCGAAGAAATCGAAATTCACCTCGAACATGATGCCGACCTCTGGCAATGCTCGGCCGATCCGGGTCAGATTGAAAACGCACTGCTCAATCTCGGGATCAACGCCCGGGACGCCATGCCCGAAGGGGGCACGCTGTTGATATCGACGTCGAACGTTATTCTCGACAAAACCTTTTCCGGTGCCGATCTCGATTTCCTGCCTGGCGATTATGTCATGTTGTCGGTGCAGGACAGCGGAACCGGCATGAGCAGTGACTTGATCGACAAGGCCTTTGAGCCATTCTTTACGACCAAGGAAGCCGGCAAGGGCACCGGCCTCGGTTTAAGCATGGTGTTCGGATTTGCCAAACAGTCGGGCGGCCACGCCTCGATTGACAGTGAACTGAATCAGGGCACGACGGTCAAACTGCATTTGCCCAGGGCAGAGACTTCTGAATAAGGCGAACTCGATGACGGTCCGCGAAAAACTTCCCGGTGGCTGGCACGGTGATGACCTGCGCCACGATCAAAGCTGGATCTTGCCCTGGCAGCACAACGAAATCAGCGACCTGAACGACTTGCTGTCATTCGGCGAAGAGAACGCACTGCATTGGCAAAAGGTCGCGGCAAGCGATTTGACGCCGTCCTTATCGATCCTAACCAAACTGGATTTGATCTCCCGGCAACTGGAAGACGGCTTTGGCTTCGTCAAATTGACGGGGTTTCCGCTTGATCAGTACTCGACGGATCAGCTCAAAATGCTCTGGATGATCCTGGCACAATACCTCGGCACACCTGTGTTCCAGGACTGCCACGGTCAGATGATGAGGGAAATTCGTGACGAGGGCGGCAACCTCGGAGATCGCCACGGTCGCATGCAGGACAAAACTACCGGCGATGAGTTTCTGTCCTCGAAAGCACGGACCTACAGCAACGGCGTCCTGAGATATCATACCGACCGCACCGATGTCGTTGGCCTGATGACGCTGGGCCAGGCGGCATCGGGCGGCTTGAGCAAAGTTACCAGCGCGATCGCCGTCCACAATGAAATTCTCGAGCGACGACCCGATCTGCTGGAGGTACTTTACCAGCCCTACTATCGCTCACGCCTCGGCGAAGAAGCCGGCGGCGAGAATGTGGTCTATGCCCTGCCCGTTTTTGGTCTGTTTGACGGTAAATTAACCACGCATTATTCCCGGACCTATATCGAAGCAGCCCAGATGCAGACAGGCACGCCACAGATGACGGATGACCAATGGGAGGCAATAGACCTGCTGGCCGAAGTCGCTGATGAATTTTGTCTCTCGATGCGGCTGGAACCCGGCGACATGCAATTCCTCAACAGTCACATCACCTATCATGCCCGCGATGAATTCAGCGATGACCCCGCCAGCGGCAATGTCCGAAATTTGATAAGGGTCTGGCTCTCAATGCCCAACAGTCGCCGGCTGCCGGAAGATCATCAAATATTGTGGCGCGATGTCGGGGCCGGCGCGTTGCGCGGCGGGATTGGACAGGAACCGGTCGGACCGTCATAGCGGCCCCACAGCGTTATTCGCTGAAAAAGTCCTTGATCCTGGAACCCAGGCCCAATTTTGCAGGGGGCGGTTTTTTCTTCTTCTTTTTTTTCGGCGCTGACGTATCGGGCACTGCCTCGACATTGGGGTTTTTGTAGCTGAAGTAGGAGCGAAAATCGCCGTTTTCACTGATTGCATAATAGCCGATCTTGGCGATCCAGTTGTTGCCGATACAGCGGGCTTCGGCGTCAGCCCGCGCATCGTCCTTCGTTTCGATATCATTGGAAACGACGAGTTGGCCTTTTTTCAGTTCCTGGCCAGCCTTGCAGATATATATCTCGACAACGTCAGGCATGGATTACCAATTACATTAATACCCCGGCGCTTCGTCCGGCACGTAGATCGTTTGCTTCTCTTTCACGCCGCGCAGTTCGAATTCGCCAAGCGGTGTCAACGGGGACGTGCAACGATTTGAGAAATCGGAAGATACCACAACTCGGGCGTCGACTTCTTTTGTAAGACTTTCAATGCGGGCCGCTTCGTTCGCCGCTGCGCCAATCACCGTGAATTCAAGTCGTTCCGGGATACCGATATTGCCGTAAGTCACCTGCCCCACGTGCAGGCCAATGCCGTAGTCGAGTTCGACGACACCTTCCTCGGCGCGGGCTTTGTTCAGCCTGGCCATACGTTCTTCAGCGTCAGCGGCAGCAGCCAGTGCATCGTCACAGGCGCGCTGATAAACGGCATCGCCATCGATCAGCGGGAAGATCGCCAGCACGGCGTCACCAATAAATCGCAGGACTTCACCGCCCTGATCAACAACCGGTTTGACCATACATTCAAAAAACTGGTTAAGGATGGCGATAAATTCGTCCGGCGGCATCGATTCCGCCAGCGGCGTCGAACCACGCAAATCACAGAACCAGATAACGGCATTCAGTTCTTCGGAGTCACCACGCTTGATCAGGCCTTTGAGAACATTGTCGCCGGTACTTCGCCCGAGATAAGTCTGCATCAAGGTCGCACACATGCTGTGGGCGGCATGAACCTCATAGAGCCGGCTGATAATAGGCAGGACTTCATGAATTCGACCGAGTTCCGCTGTGGTGAAACCACCCTCCTTTTCTGTCGACATGGTCAGCGCATTGACCTGGCCGTTCGAAAACGTCATCGGCATGGCAGCATAATCCGTCATACCTTCTTCGTGCAGTTGCTTGATGATGCCGTAATCAAGCAAGGGGTGCTCGCCTTCAAGACGGCGACGGATCCCGCCGACACCATTGAAAATCGGGATCAACGGGCTATCGAGGAACGTCGGGCTGCTGAGTGTATCGTGTGTCAGGACAAACGATTTCACGTCATCCCGTTCCGGACGCCAGACATAGGCCGAGCCAATCAACAAGGGATGCAGTGTGCGAATAAACACCGACATACGTGATACCGACATACCGCTGTTGGTCAGCAAGGCACCGAGCTTCCGGGTCAAATCGGTCGGCGTGTCCGTATCCCAGCCTTCGCGCAACAACCAGTCGACGAAGGCGCTGCCGTGACTGTCCATCTCGGTGTGGAGCGTTTCGTATTGACCGTCTTCGGTATAGGACACCCCGAGTTTGGAAAGATAAAAAGCCAGGTGCCCCTTGATCGCGTCGGCTTCAGGCAGTGGTTTTTCATAGGACCAGACGGCATCCTCGACCTTGTCATCCCCGACCGCCAGCGACCAGTATGAGGCATTGCCCTTGAACGGACAGTGTGTCCGCGCGCGGGTGCGCTGCATCAAATCCATCCGTACATCATCACGCGGGAAATAATAAACCGCCGGCAAACGTGATTCCTGATAGAGCACCGCCCGATCACTGTCGACAATGGTTACGCCATTAAATTCAATCCGGACATTGCGATCAGATATTTCGGCTGAAATTTCATAGTCGGGAAGTGCTGCATCTTCGCCATCGGATGATGGTTGCTCGGAGTCAGACATTAAAGACTTCTCCTGTTCCTCATGACTTGCTTGTTACTTTAACAATAATTCAGGGTCGATAGAAATATCTGCTTATTCGAGATCTTTTTTGAGCTTTGGCCAGTTCGCATTGGCAGCTGCGATCAACTTTGGAATACCACCGTCCTGCCACTGTTTCTGAACGCCTTTGGAATAATTCAGATACAACTTGCCATCGACAATTTTCCACGCCGCCGGGTCAATCGAGGCGGTATAACCCTGACTGACGGCCCAGGCACAATAGCCGCCATACTGTGGCGCATATTTTTCCGGCATACCGGCGAATGTGTCGCGGTTTTCAGCACTGGCGAAGCGCCACGTCGCACCCATCCATTTGTACGTGAAGTCGCCATCGCCCTCGACGGGCTTGCTCATGGTGAAATAGGCAACAGGGTCGTATCCCTTGATCGCCTTGCCCCAGGATGTGTAGATCACACCGTCGGCCTGCGCCGGCAACACGAACACGAAAAATGTCAGCGAAAAGATGACGCTCGCGATGATCCGTTGAAATTGCCTGTTCACGACTGTCATTTAACCGAACTCCCGCTGCGTGTCCGTTGCGCGAGCGCGTCCCGGACAAACCTTGTGTGGCCCGCCGAGCGATATCGGCAGGCCACGCATTGTAGTCAGAGATCAGGGTTTACGGGCAAGGAAAGCATAGCCGAACACTTCAAATGTTCGTGCGTTGGGCTCTCCCCCCGCACCGTCAAAGGTATCGACCGGTGGTCCGATCTGAAAATCGACAAACCCGCAATCCTCAATTAACTTCTGCCAGCCTGCACACGGCATGCCACCAGCGATTCAAGCAGTCCACAAATCAATATTACTCGTCGCCGATTCAGGCACGGGTTGCCCGTTTGCAATATCGGCAAACTGTAAAATCCCGCCGGGCTTCAAAATACGCGATATTTCTGTCATGACGTGCGGTTTGTCGGCGCATAAATTGATCACACCGTTAGAGATCACCACGTCTGCCCAGCCATCTTCGATGGGCATGTCCTCAAGCAATCCCTCGCGGAATTCGACATTACCCAGACCCATATCACTGGCTGTGCCACGCGATTTTTCGAGCATTTCATCCGTCATGTCGATGCCAACGACCTGGCCATCGGAACCAACCTGATCAGCAGCGATAAAACAGTCAAAACCACCGCCTGAACCTACATCAACAACGCGTTCGCCCTTCTCGAGTGTGCGAAGCGAAAAAGGATTGCCGACGCCGGCGAACGATTCAACCGCAGCATCCGGCAACGCGCCAACGACTTCATCATCGTATCCCAGCCGTCTGGCCAGGGGTCGTCCGGTGTGGAAATGGAATGTCCCACTCGGATCGATGGCAACCTCTTTGTATTTAAGCTTCACTTCTTCACGAAGAGCTACGGCATCCACAAGGGTATCCGTAGTCATTCTGTCCCCTCCCTGTATTCAGTTTCGATCAACTAGTCTTTAGATGGGCCGACCGGCAGACACTTTCAATGTTCAAAATCAATCAATCGACCGGCGGACCGTCGTTGTAATCATAGGCGCCAACGCCCTGAACAATGACAAATCGGCAGCGCCCTCCGTCCTTGCCCGTCACTTTGTGGGCGACATTGGGTAATACGGTGCCGGTTTCACCTACATCCAGTTCAAGGTCCGTCTCAACCCGGCTTGTGCGCACGGTCATCGGCCCTTCAAGACAAGTGAAGGTATCGCTGATGATGGTGTGATAGTGCCACGGGATTTCTTCGCCTTCCGCGATCGTCAAAATTTGCACACGCAGATCAGGTGTCTCGGCGATCAGTTCCCGGCCTTCTATAAAATATGGCCGTTCGTCGTCGTACGGCATTTCTGCAGCCTCCTCAGGCGCGGGCCGCCATGGCCTCGACTTCGATCAACATTTCTGGCACCGCAAGGCCATCGACGATCAGCAGGGTCGATGCCGGCAAAGTCGAGTCACCTATAATCTTCTTCCGCGCCACGCGATATCCCGGAATAAAACGGCTATCGGTCAGGAATACGGTGAACTTGACCAGGTCTTTTTTCCGCATGCCGTTTTCTTTCAGGCAAACCAGGACATTGCGAAAAGCCTGCTCGGCCTGTTTCCTGATACCGTCTGGAATTTTGCCTTTTGTATCAACTCCGACCTGCCCCGAGATCACCAGCCATTCGGCGTTGGCCGGCACCTTGACCGTGTGGCTGTAGGCACCGGCTGGTTTGCGAACGCCCTTTGGATTGCTTAACTGGTTCATTTTGAAATTCCCCTTGATTGATCCGCACTAGCGCGCATCATAAATGGCAACATTCTTGAGTATAAAATCTCCGCCCCGGTTGAGTAACGTCACGCCTGAAAAATCCTGCGTAAATTCGCGGTCCGTAACCGTCAGGACAACCTCGCCATCGACCGAGACCTTCATGTTGCCGTTGACATCACGGGTCCACGACAGCAGATGCGTCTTGCGGTCTTCGAATGTGAAGCGATTGTCGGACTGCTTGACGACCGAGGAGCCACGCGTCCCTGCCCGCAGCAGGCGGATCGGATCACCCGAGGTGTAGGACAGCCGGTAGCCGACATCATTGCGGCCCCGGACATAGGGTCCGAAATCCAGCCGCACATCACCCTTGCCCGGCACGTGGGCGTGCCACGAGCTTATTTCCATCGCCAGCGAAAACGCATTGCCGATTGTCGCAGCGGTATGAAGCCTCGAAAACTTCGGTTGGCTGACCGGCGCCGTCGTCGTTGTCGTTTGACCCGATGAATCGCGGGACGATTGTTTCAGGATGGCACCGATAATGGCGACGGCAGCGTCCCGACCGGACGTATTGCCGGATTGATCAGACGTCTGGTCATTGGTTGCCGCGACCCGCCTCGGCGACAACGCGGTCCTCAGGCCCCAGCCTTTTTGCAGCACGATCTTGCCGCCTGAAACCAGCCACGTCGGATTGGAAGTGAAATTGCCGTCGCTGAAATCATCACTCAGCGCCAGATGTCCCCACGGATTGGAATATCGGCGCGTCAGTGCCCGCAAGTCACGCAGGAAAACCGGGTCCGCCGCCCGTGCCTTCTCCGCCTCGTCGATCAGGGTATTCAGTTCGCCAAGAATTTTCGACAGGCTCTCACTGGAATGCGACGCGGTGTTTCCGGGCTTATCCGGATTGGACCACGTCGAATATTTTGACTCGGCCATCACACCTGAGGAAAGCATCAGTGAAATCAGTATCGACCCTGCAAATCGCATCCCGGCGTTCTCCCTGTCTGGTAATACCAGTGTGATCTCAAATATAGATTGAAGGCAAAGGGTTTGTGTCCTCCAGCCTCACAACATCACATTTTCAGCGGATCAAATTTTGGCGGTCTTTGTTCGGTGAAGGCCGAAACGCCTTCGGATACGTCACTTCGTTTCAGGCTTTCCACTATCAGCTCGTTAGTTTCGGCCATGGCATCGCCGAGCGACATGTTCAGGTGGCGGTAGACCTGGCGCTTCATCCGCATCAGAGAATATGGTGCATTGTTTTGGGCGAGATCCTGAATGTAGGTCACGGCGTCGCCGACGACCTGATCCACGGGAACAACGCGGTCGGCCATACCAATTTCCAGCGCCTCTGCGGCCGTCAGTTTTTTTGAACTCCAGAACAGATCGAGGGCCCTGGCCGGTCCGACCAGCCTCGGCAAAATCCAGCTCTGGCCGTGTTCGGCGACCAGTCCCAGCTTTGAAAATGCCGTGGTAAATCTGACGCTGTCCGCGACAAACCGCAGATCGCAGAACAAGGCAATCGACATGCCGTATCCGGCACAGGGGCCGTTGACGGCGGCGATGACCGGTTTACGCACACTCATCAAAAATGTCAGACCATCTTCGAAATCGCTGCCCATCGAGATATCGCCGGCACCGGCCCGTTCAGTCGGGCGTTCTTCAATTCCGTCGGTCGTCGCAGCATTGACCACTTCCAGATCCATGCCTGAGCAAAAACCCCGCCCTTCCCCGGTCAGGACAATACCGACGATCTTTTGATCCCGCTCCGCCTCGCCAATGGCGTCCTGCATTTCCTGCAACGTCTTGCGGGTCAGCGCATTGAGCTTGTCCGGGCGATTGAAGCTGATAATCGCTGCCGCGCCATCGGTCTTGTAAATAATTTCGTCGTACATTGTAATTCCTGGGGCTAGGGTGTGTTTCGTCAATACTAGTTCCATTTCCGACCCCCGACATCTCAAAATTGAGATTTGCATTGGAGCCCCGTGCAACAGCCGCAACCCCATAACCCCGACCTGCCCGCGCCCAAATTTACCACGCTGTTGGCCCTGCCCGACTTTCGCCGGATATGGCTGATCGGGATTTGCTCGGGCGTCGTGCGCTGGCTCGAAATGCTGGCCTTCGGGATTTACGTCTTTGACCTGACGGGATCGGCCTTTCTCGTCGCCACCTTTACCTTGCTGCGCTTTATCCCGTTTGCGCTTTTTGGTGCGGTGACCGGTGCGTTGGTGGACAAGCTCGGCCACCGCAAGGTCTTGCGCTATTCGCTGATGGCGATGTTTGCCTCGTCCGGCGCCCTCGTCTGGCTGACGCAGACCGGCCAGCTTGAGCTCTGGCATCTCGCCGTAGCGTCGGCTCTGGCCGGGATCTACTGGACGACGGATTTTCCGGCCCGCCGCAACCTGATCGGCCTGCTGGCAGGGCCATCACTACTCGCCAGGGCGCTATCATTTGACGCCGCCAGCAATACGCTGACGCGGGCGATTGGCCCGTTGATCGGCGGGGCGCTGATGGCGTCGCTTGGCATCACTGGCATCCTGATGCTGACACTGGGCCTGTATTTCATCGCATTGCTGTTTGTACTGCGCCTGAGCAAGCCGGCTCTGACCGGGACCGCAGAGTCCGCCGGACTGTTCAGGGAAATCTGGAACGGCTTCAAATTTGCGCTGACCGACCGCAATTTGCTGGCGGCTTATGCCATCACCGTTATTTTTAACCTGTTTGGCTTCCCCTTTACCGCCCTGATCCCGGTGATCGGCAAACAAACCCTCGGGCTGGCACCGGATGCCGTCGGCATGATCGCGGCGCTGGAAGGCCTTGGCGCCGTATTCGGCGCACTGGCCGTCGGTCGCGTGCACCTCATCCGTCAAATCTGGACGACCTATATCGGTGGCGTCGCGACTTGCCTGATCGGTATCGCCGTCATGGGTTACGGCGAGCATATTCTTGTTGTCGGCACCGGCATCGCGCTCGCCGGGTTTGGCGCGGGCTTGTTTGCAGCATCCCAGGTCACGCTGATTTACCGCCTGTCGCCGGCGGAGCAGAGAAGCCGCATGCTCGGGGTCCTGACGATTTGCATTGGCACGGCACCGTTTGGTTTCGCCTTGCTCGGCTATATGGCGGACTGGCTCGGCAGTGGCCACGCTTTGCTTGTCATGAGCGTGGAAGGTGCGATATCGCTGCTGCTTTTCTGGCTGATTTTTCGCCGCGATGTTCAATCCAGCATCGACTGAGACCCATCGCCACCGGTTATTATTATCAAACCGGCAAAAATCCATGAATTCCGGGCGCGTCCGCGCTAATGCCCTGAGAGTCAAGGATATAATCTACTACATCTAGTGCGAATTGTGTTGAAAACCACAATTTGTTGCCATATCTTGTGTCTCTGGTGCCAAGGGGGCTCAATATATGGGCGGTGGTAACGGGGGGCAGGTCATCCTCAATTACTGCAAACCGCTCAAAAAATGGCTGAAACTGTCGATATATAAACCGACAAAACAGCCGAAAAGCAAAATTCCCCTCTAAGCACAGTTCAAGGGAGGCGGGTGTGTTCCCGCGAGGTGAGACTGATTTGGTTGGTCTGTTTCACAAAGTTACATCCGTAGAGGTATGGGCGTTATTTGCCCGTACCAGGTTAATTAGAGGGTCCCATGCGCGTACGTCGTTTATTCACCGAATCCGGTAAGTCTCCTTACGAAGGTATTCCCTTCCGTGATGCCACCAGCGAAATTCGTAATCCGAATGGTTCGGTGGTTTTCCAACTCGAAAATTTCAAGGTGCCTGCAGGCTGGTCACAGGTTGCCTGTGACGTCATCGCCCAGAAGTATTTCCGCAAGGCGGGTGTGCCCTCGGTTCTGAAAAAGTTCGAGGAAAACGATGTGCCGTCATGGCTCTGGCGCAAGGTGCCGGACACCGAGGCACTTGCCGAGATGTCTGAGGAAGACCGTGAAGTCGGCGAATCCGATTCGCGCCAGGTTTTTGATCGTCTGGCCGGCACCTGGACCTACTGGGGCTGGAAGGGCGGCTACTTCGACGGCGAGGAAGACGCCCTCGCCTACTTCGACGAAATGTGTTTCATGCTGGCAAACCAGATGGGCGCGCCGAATTCACCGCAGTGGTTCAATACCGGCCTGCACTGGTCCTATGGCATCGATGGTCCGGCACAGGGCCATCATTATGTTGATCACACCACGGGCCAGGTGGCGCTTTCCGAATCTGCCTATGAACACCCGCAACCGCATGCCTGCTTTATTCAGGGTGTGAGTGATGATCTCGTCAACGAAGGCGGCATCATGGATTTGTGGGTGCGTGAAGCCCGCCTGTTCAAGTATGGCTCGGGCACGGGCAGTAACTTCTCGACCTTGCGCGGCAAGGGTGAACATTTGTCCGGTGGCGGCAAGTCGTCCGGTCTGATGAGCTTCCTTAAAGTCGGTGATCGCGCTGCCGGTGCCATCAAGTCCGGCGGCACCACACGCCGGGCCGCCAAGATGGTCATCGTCGATATCGATCATCCCGACGTCGAGGAATTCATCGAATGGAAAATGGTTGAAGAGCAGAAAGTCGCTGCCCTTGTCACCGGATCCAAAATCAACGCCAGACATTTGACCGCTGTCATGCGGGCCTGCCATGCCGTCGAAGGCGATGGTCGCTTCAGCCCGTCAGACAACCCCGAACTGAAAAAAACCATTCGCGAAGCCCGCAAGGTGCTGGTGCCGGAAAACTATATCCAGCGGGTCATCCAGTTTGCCCGACAGGGCTTCACCGAAATCGATTTCAAGACTTATGACACGGATTGGGATGGCGAAGCGTATCTGTCGGTTTCAGGCCAGAACGCCAACAATTCGGTCCGCGTCACCGACGATTTCCTCAAGGCTGTCGAAAATGACGACGACTGGCAGCTGGTCGGTCGCCGGGACGGTGTCGTGCACAAGACACTTAAAGCCCGCGACTTGTGGGAGCAGATCGGCGAAAGTGCCTGGGCATCAGCTGATCCGGGAGTGCAGTACCACACCACGGTCAACGACTGGCACACCTGCCCCGAAGGCGGCGAGATCCGCGGATCAAATCCCTGTTCCGAGTACATGTTCCTCGATGACACGGCCTGCAATCTGGCGTCATTGAACCTGCTGACGTTCCGTCGCGATGACGGCAGTTTTGACACCCAGTCCTTCACGCACGCGGTGCGACTGTGGACCGTAGTTCTGGAAATCTCCGTCATGATGGCGCAGTTCCCGGCCGAGCGAATTGCCGAACTGTCTTACCGCTATCGCACACTGGGCCTTGGTTTTGCCAATCTCGGCGGCTTGCTGATGAAGTCGGGTCTGTCCTACGATTCTGATGAAGGCCGTGAACTCTGTGGTGCGATTTCGGCGCTGATGACGGGCACGTCCTATGCCACGTCGGCCGAAATGGCCAGCGAGCTCGGCACTTTCCCGGCCTACGAGGAAAATGCCGAACATATGATGCGAGTGGTGCGCAATCACGCTCGTGCCGCGCATGCCATGCTCGGGGATTTCGAAGGTCTGAACATTCTCCCGGTGACTCTGAACGCCGACAAGTGCCCTGACGCCGAAGTTTCCAAAGCCGCCGTCATGGCGTGGGAGCAGGCTGTCACGCTGGGCGCCACGCACGGCTTCCGCAACGCCCAGGCTACAGTGATCGCACCGACCGGGACCATTGGTCTGGTGATGGATTGCGATACCACGGGAATCGAGCCGGATTACGCGCTGGTCAAGTTCAAGAAGCTGGCAGGCGGTGGCTATTTCCGCATCATCAATCGCTGTGTCCCGGACGCCCTGGAAACGCTCGGCTACAGCGCAGACCAGGTTAAGGAAATTCAGGCCTACGCCGTTGGTCACAGCACGCTGAAAGGCGCGCCGGCCATCAATCATGAAACGCTGGCGGAAAAAGGCTTCACGCTTGAAAAGCTGGAAGTCCTGGAAAGTGCCATTGAATCGGCCTTCGATATCAAGTTCGCCTTCAACAAATACACCCTGGGCGAAGATTTCTGCACCGAGGTTCTGGGCTTTGATGCGGCGTCACTGGATGATTTCAGTTTCGACATGCTGACAGCGCTTGGCTTCAGTCAGACAGACGTTGATGCCGCCAGCACCTATTGCTGCGGTGCCATGACCCTTGAAGGCGCGCCGGAGCTCAAGGGAGAGCATCTCTCAGTGTTCGATTGTGCCAGCCCCTGCGGTCGCAAGGGTACGCGTTATCTTTCCTGGGGAAGCCACATCAAGATGATGGCGGCAGCGCAGCCGTTCATCTCGGGCGCGATTTCCAAGACCATCAACATGCCCAACAGCGCCACGGTCGAGGATTGCAAGGCAGCGTACGAAATGTCGTGGAAGCTTGGTCTCAAGGCCAATGCCCTTTACCGTGATGGTTCCAAACTTTCCCAGCCCCTCGCCGCTGTTTCCAGCGATGAGGAAATCGACAACTTCGACGAGGTCACCGAGCCCGGTGCCGATGCGCCTCAGGTCGTCGCCCAGAAAGTCGTCGAGCATCTTTGGGAGCGGGCCAAACGGGACCGTCTGCCCAGCCGCCGCAAGGGCTATACCCAGAAAGCGACCGTTGGCGGCCACAAGGTTTACCTCAGAACCGGCGAATACGACGACGGTTCCATCGGTGAAATCTTTATCGACATGCACAAGGAAGGCGCTGCCTTCCGCAGTCTGATGAACAATTTCGCCATCGCCATCTCCATCGGCCTGCAATATGGCGTGCCGCTGGATGAGTTTGTCGACGCCTTCACGTTCACCCGCTTCGAGCCTTCGGGCATGGTGCAGGGCAATGACGCGATCAAGATGTCGACATCCTTGCTGGATTATGTCTTCCGTGAGCTGGCAATTTCCTACCTCGGTCGTGACGATCTGGCTCACGTTGAAGCCGATGATCTACGCCACGACAGCATGGGAACCTTCGATCAATCGGTCGAAGCCGTAGACGAATATGCCCAGGCCGAAGCCCAGTTTGACGGTGCGATGGCAGCCGCAAGTAACGGCTATGTCCGCAGCAATCTGTATGTCCTTTCCAATACCTCCGGCGGCGCGCGTGCCAGCGCTGTGATGTCGGCTTCTGCACCTGCCACGGCAAGTGGTGGCGCAGCGACCGGCGCGACGGCAAGTAGTTCTGCCGCTGGAGCTCAGGAGATCGCCAGCGATGGCGGTGCGAGTACGGTCGTTGTTTCAGCGGCCGTTCAGGAGGCGGTTGACATCAAGCTCGACAGGATCCGGGAAGCCCGGATCAAGGGCTACGAAGGTGATGCCTGCGGGGAATGCGGAAACTTTACACTGGTGCGCAACGGTACCTGTATGAAGTGCGAGACCTGTGGCTCCACCAGCGGATGTTCCTGATCGCCTGAAGACGCGTGGTTCGGGGCTGTTGGCCTTGGTAATCTGGTTGGCAGTTTCGATTTAGTCCTCCCTGTTGACCTGGGCGCGCCGAATGAACCTTTGGTTTAACCGGCGCGCCCCTTTTTCGATGACAGGGCGAAATAAACTGGTTTGTTCCTGGACATGTCTGGACGTGAAGATTGCTTCCCAGATGGAAATATTTGCGATAATGTGAAGATCAGACGACAGGAATTACCCTGAATTCGCGGATTTCCGCGCGTCGTGTCATATAGTATTTGGTTCAGTTGCCTACCGTCCAAAATATTGAGTTTGTGAAGCCTGACACGGGGAGACTTCATGACACCTAAACAGTTTGTCGACACACTTCGACGGCACGAGCGCTATTTACGCGGTCTGGCTGGCGGCGTGCGTGCGAATTTACAGGGCGTAAATCTTTCCGGGCTACGTCTTCCGCGCATTAATCTTGAACAAGCCATTCTGTCAGACGCTAATTTTAGCGAATGCCTGTTGCCGGGCGCAAATTTCAGTTTTGCAGATTTATCCGGGGCCAAATTTAACGGCGCAAAATCGCCGGGCTCGAACTTTACCCGTGCTGAACTTCGCCAGTCCAGCTTGCGTCACGCCGATATGGCGGCGACAAATTTTTCGGAAACGACAATGAACGGCGCTGATTTGCACGGCGGTGACTTCGCGCGCGCTGATTTCCAGAGCGCCAAATTATCGAACGCCAATTTGTCAGCGGCTAATTTACAGGGTGCCAACGTCAACGACGCCCGCCTGACAGGAGCCAATCTGCGCGGTGCCATGCTGGCGGACGTTGACTTGTCGCGGGCTGATTTGCGCGACGCAATTATCAGCTACGGTACAACGCATTTGTCTTCCGATTTGCAAATGCTGCTGCGTGATCATGCGCTGTGGGTTGATTCAAATGGCAAACGTGGCGAACGCGCCGTCCTGCGTGGGGTAGACTTCGGCGATACCGATCTCAGCGGCGTATATCTCTCCGGTGCTGATCTGCAAAACTGCACACTGCTGGATACCAAATTTTCCGATGCGGTATTTGTGCTGACGGACTTCAAGGGCGCCGATCTTCGCGGATCAGACTTCCGCCGGGCCGACATGTCGGGTGCCGATCTGACTGAAACAAATCTCAGCAATACCCTGTTTCATCGCGCACGTTTGACACCCGTGAATATTCGCGGCAGCGATGGCCAACCAACCGGTGCCAAACGTTCCGTCAGCCTGCAAAACGCCAATCTATCCAATGCGAACTTGCGCGAGGCCAATCTGACGGATGCCAATCTGGACGGTGCCAATCTGACCGATGCCGAATTGACGGGCGCCAAACTGGCCGGGACCGGCCTTAGATCCTGATATTCATCCAGGACGCTTCATCACATCCTTTGATAACCTGATCGGGAATTTGGCGCGTAGCTCAGCGTCGATATCGGCGTTGAGGTGTTCGGGATAAAAGCTGTCGAGCAATAGGCGCTTTTCCTCGATGGCTCGATCAATAATGTCGCGCTTGCCGAGTTCCTGCCAGATTTTCGGCGTCGTGCGATCGCCAAACTTCGGATAGAAATATTCGGTCTCCATCAATTCCAGCGTTTGACCGTGCCCAAGATAGTGCCCGGGGCCTTCGAGGCAAACCTCGCGCATGGTCTCGATCGAGACCGTATCATCATTAACCTCAACCCCGCGCACAGCCCGCAGGCATTGGCCGATCATATCGTTGTCGATGATCAGGCTTTCGAGGCAAAAGCCCATCAGCGATCCGTGCATACCGACGGATTCGTAAACCATGTTCAGCCCCGACAACCCGGCCATTACATTGGAAATCCCTTTTTCATACCCTGACTGGGCGTCCGGTAACTTGGCGTCGGCCATGCCGGCGGCAGAGCCACCTGGCAAGTCATAGAATTGCGCCATCTGGCCGCAGGCAGCGGTAATTATGGCTTGTTCGCCCGACCCGCCTGACATGGCGCCGGTGCGCAAATCCGAGACAAACGGCCAGGTCCCGAAGATCGCTGGATGTCCCGGCTTCATCGCGTTGACGTAGACCACGCCAGCCAGGCATTCGGCCACAGCCTGGGTCAACGTCCCGGCGATCGCCGCGGGCGCTGTTGCCCCGGCCTGTCCCGCCGACAGCAGCAATACAGGCATGCCACCGCGAATACAGGCCTCCATGACTTCGCAGGCCTCCGTGGCGAATTTAAGCGGTGGCACGACAAAGCAGTTTGAATTGGAGACAAAGGGCCTGGCCAGCCAGTTCGCTTCGCCGCCACTGGCGACTTTCAACATCTCGAGCACCTGCTCGACATTGTTAACCGAGATAAAACTGGCACCCAGATGTTTGGTTGTCCCGGCCATGCCGGCGTAGACGGTATTGATATCCAGTTCGAGCGTACTTTCCATATCGCGCGCCACCATCGGACGCTGGAAAAAATGCACGTTGTCGAGCGTTTCGATGATGCGTGCCGCGTCGTATATGTCGGCGAGCAACGAATCCCGGTAGTCGCGGTTCTCCAGATCGACCAGATGCACCGCCGCGCCCGCCGTGCCGTAATGCACACGACTGCCGCCGGGATGAAGATCGTATATCGGGTCCTGGGCGCACAAGGTGAAATTGCGCCCGGCTTTGGCCACCATGTCCTCAACCAGGGCCGGGGGAAAGCGCAAACGCCCGTCGTTGCCGAGAATCGCTCCCGCCTTTGTCATGATATCGATGCCCGATTGCGGCGCATCGGCGAGGCCAATTTCTTCGAGAACCTGCAGCGCCGCCTGATGAATGCGAGCCATGCCGGCTTCGGTCAAGGGTTTGTACTGACCCCCGGACAGCCCCCCGCGTACCGGCCTTTTTTCTTCTGACAGCGGGGCGGCACGAACGGCCTGGCGTGCCTTGCGGCCCCCTGAGCGGCGGGGTTTTTTATCGGGTGCTGGTTTCAGTTCAGCCTGGGTCATGGCCGCATCCTTGAAAAAATGGATTTCCTGTTGCGCGGAAAACCGGGTTGTTACATACGAACTCTCGTCGATTTAGGGTCATAAAGCGGTACCAGAGATGCCGTGGCGGCAAAGCGTCGGCCCGCGACTTCTATTTCATAACTGGATTGCAAAACGGATTGTGCCGTTTCACCGTTTTCCGACGGCACATATCCAAGACCGACGGCACCACCCAGAAAATGGCCATAGTTGCCAGAAGTGATGTGGCCGACGATATTGCCGTCGCGCAAAATGGTTTCGTTGTGATAGAGCAGCGGCTCGGGATCGGTAAGCTGGAACTGAACCAGGCGACGGCTGAGCCCTTTTTGTTTTGTCGCCAGCACCGCATCGCGCCCGATGAAATCACCAAACGAGCCGGCCTGCTTGTCGATTTTGACGGCAAAGCCGAGCCCGGCCTCAAGCACATGATCTTCGTCGGTGATGTCATGGCCGAAATGGCGGAAGGCTTTTTCAATCCGGCAACTATCGAGCACGTGAAGGCCACAAAGTTTCAAATCGACACCCTGACCCGCCTCAGTCAATTGCTCGAACACGTAAGGTGCCATATCGGCGGTAACATAGATCTCCCAGCCCAGTTCGCCGACATAGGAAATCCGGTGCGCCCGCACCAGTGCCATGCCGAGATCAATGGTCTGCGCCGTGCCGAACGGGAAGTCATCATTCGACAGCGACGCCGTCGTCAGTCTGGCCAGCAAGTCGCGCGATTTGGGACCCATGACACAGATCACGGTTTCCATCGCCGTAATGTCCGTCACCACACAACGTGCGCCGTCCGGCATCTGGCGATAAAGCCAGGCGAGGTCCCGCACGACCGTCGCACCCGGCGTAACGATCAGATAAGCGGTCTCCGACAGTCGTGTGATAGTCAAGTCCGCCTCGATGCCACCGCGCTGATTGAGCCACTGGGTATAAACGATTTGTCCCGGCGCAACGGCGACGTCATTGGCGCAAAAATATTGCAGGACCGCTTCGGCATCAGGGCCTTCAATGCGGAACTTGCCAAACGACGACATATCGAACAAGCCAACATCGTTGCGTACGGCAAGGTGTTCATCGCGGGCATAGTTGAACCAGTTCTGACGCTGCCAGGAATATTGATATTCTGCATTCTCGCCACGTGCTGCCGCGTCCGGCGGCAGGAACCAGTTGGCCCGCTCCCAGCCGGCGACCTCACCAAAGCAGGCGCCTGCAGCCTTTAAATGCTCATGCAGGGCCGAGCGGCGAAGTCCGCGCGCCGAGGCGAACTGGCGATAGGGGAAATGGTCCGCGTACAAAAGACCGAGCGTTTCGCGTGAGCGTTCCGTCAGGTAGGTCCGGGTGTTCTGGAAAGGCTGCATGCGGCGGATATCGACGTCCCACAAATCAAATGGCGGCTCGCCGCCTTCCATCCACTGGGCCAGCGCCATCCCGGCACCACCTGCCGACTGAATGCCAACCGAATTAAACCCGGCGGCAACAAAATAATTCACCAGTTCCGGGGCTTCGCCCAACAGATAGCGATCATCCGGCGTAAAGCTTTCCGGGCCATTGAAGAATGTGCGAATACCCGCCGTCTCGAGGATCGGCAGGCGCTTGATGGCAGCCTCGAGGATCGGTTCAAAATGATCGAAATCGTCGGGCAACTGATCGAAACAGAAATCTTCCGGGATGCCATCAAGGCCCCAGGGTTTCGCCTCCAGTTCAAAGGCGCCGACGAGATACTTGCCGGCATCGACCTTGTAATACGTCGCCTCATCCGGCACCCGCAGCACCGGCAGTTGCTTCAACTCGTCAATGGGCTCGGTGACGATGTAAAAATGTTCACAGGCCTGCAGTGGCACGTTGACGCCGGCCATTTGGCCGACTTCGCGCCCCCACATGCCGGCGCAGTTGACGACAAATTCAGCCTCGATCTCACCGGCATCGGTCGAGACACCAGTGACGCGTCCGTTTTTTTGATGGATCGCCGTGACCTTGATGTTTTCGAAGGTCAGCGCACCCATCTGCCGGGCACCCTTGGCCAGCGCCAGTGCGATATTGGTTGGATCCCCCTGCCCGTCTTTGGACAGATACACACCACCAACCACATCATCTGTATGCAGATGATCATAGCGTGCCTTGATCTCCGCCGGATCGATCTCGTCGATTTCAACACCGAAAGCACGGGCCATCGAGGCACTGCGGTTCAGTTCTTCCAGTCGTTCGGCATTGAGCGCCACAGTCATCGACCCGTTGCGTTGAAAGCCGGTCGCAAGACCCGTCTCCGCTTCAAGATCGAAATAGAGTTCCTGGCTGTATTTGGCGAGGCGCGTCATGTTGCTGGTCGCCCTGAGCTGTGCAATCAGGCCGGCGGCGTGCCACGTCGTGCCACTGGTGAACTGCTTGCGTTCCAGCAGAACGACATCTTTCCAGCCCTGTTTGGCCAGGTGATAGGCGACCGAGCAGCCGACAATACCGCCACCAATAATAACGGCGCGCGCTTTGGATGGAATGGTTTTGTCTGTCATCTCGTCACCTATGCCCTGAGACGTTCATTGGCCGGATCGTAGAGCGGCTCGACGGCGACCACGGCGGGCTTGCGAACTCCGAAGATTTCGACTTCGACCTTCGTACCCTCGGCACAGCAATCCGTCCGGATGGTCGCCAGTGCGATGGATTGATCAATCCGGTGTCCGTAACCTCCAGACGTCACGAGGCCGATACGTTCGTCACCCTGCCAGACCGTGGCGAGGTAGGGCGCATCTTCTTCATCCGTCTCGACCAGCAAGGGCACAAAACGTTCAACCGGTCCGCCCTGAAATTCCGCCTGCAGGGCGGCCTTGCCAATGAAGTCCGGTTTGTCGAGTTTAACAAAGCGATCAAGCGCCCCCATCAGCGGCGAATAGTCGGTAGAGAGGTCCGCTTTCCACGAGCGATAACATTTCTCCAGCCGCAGCGCGTTCATGGCGTACATACCAAAATGCCTGAGACCGTGTGCTTCTCCGGCAGCCAGCAGTAGATCGTAAGCGGCCTTCAGATTGTCATTGGGCAGGTGGAGTTCCCAGCCCAGTTCGCCGACGTAGGAGACGCGAATGAGATTGCCGGACCCACCGGCGACCTCAACAGGTTGATGGCTGAGCCACGGGAAGCCGGTCGTCGAGAGATCATTGCTGCAGACCGCAGATAAAATATCCCGGCTTTTCGGGCCACTGATTACCAGCGTGCCCCAGGCTTCGGTAACGTTCTCGATCCGGATCGGACTATCGGCGGGCAGGTGTCTCTTCAGCCAGTCGCGATCATGCCATTCAGCCCCCGCAGCGGTGAGAAGCTGGAAGCTGTCCTCAGTGATGCGCGTCAGTGTCATCTCGGTCAGGATACGCCCGCCATGCGTCGCAAAGTATACGAGACCTATGCGACCGGGCTTCGGCACAACACCGGTGATCAGGGTTCTGAGCCAGTCCGCTGCGCCCTCACCCGTAACATCAAAGCGCGAGAAGCCTGGTAAATCACAGATCCCGGCAGCGTCCCGGATGGCGAGGCATTCCTCGCGCACGGCATCATACCACGGCCCGTGGCGACCAAACGTCTCGCACGATTCCAGCGAGATGTCATCGCCGGGCCGGGCGTACCAGGCGGCACGCTCCCAGCCCGCACTCGCTGTGAACTGTGCGCCGCGTGATTTCAGTGTCTCGTAAAGCGGTGACAGACGTTTGTCGCGCCCATCCGGCCATTCATAGTGCGGAAAGTTGATGGCATATTCGTGACTGTAGATCTCAATCGCTTTTTTGACGGCGTAATCTTCGTCGACGTAGCCGGTGTAGCGCCGGGGATCGATTGACCACATGTCCCATTCGGTTTCACCCTCGGTAATCCATTCAGCGAGGATCTTGCCGGCACCACCGCCCTGGACAATGCCGAAGGTAAAGACACAAGCCTCAAAGGCATTCGGCACGCCAGGCATCGGACCAAGCAGCGGGTTACCGTCCGGTGCATAGGGGATAGGACCGTTAATCACCTGTTTGACGCCAACGGAGCCAAGGATCGGCACGCGGGCGCAGGCATCCTCGATATACCATTCCAGCCGTTCGAGATCGTCGGGGTAAAGCTGGAAGGAAAAATCTTCAGGCATAACATCTTCCGACGTCAGCCAGTGCGCCTTGCAACCTTTTTCGTACGGCCCCAGCAGCAGGCCGTTTTTTTCCTGCCGCAGGTAATAGGAACTGTCGGGATCACGCAGCAGGGGAAGTTTCTGGTCACGGGCTTCGAGTTCGGCGATTTCATCGGTGACGAGGTATTGGTGCGCCAGCGAGACGCACGGAATATCGCGGCCAAACATGCGCCCGATTTCTGCCGCCCGGTAGCCCGCCGCGTTGACAACATATTCACAGCGGATTTCGCCCTGAGGCGTCTCGATCACCCATTCGTCGTTTTCGCGGCGCACGCCTTCAACCGGACAGAAACGGACGATCTTCGCGCCCATCGCCCGCGCACCCGTCGCCAGGGCCTGCGTCAGTTGTGCCGGATCAATATCGCCATCCCCGGGGTCCCAGATACCGCCCTGCAGGCCATGGGTCTCAAGGAAGGGATAAACATTTTGCATATCGGCGTTCGACATCATTTCGAAATCGATGCCCTGATAGCGCGCCATCGAACAGACATGTTCGAATTCCTGCATGCGCTGCTTGCTGTGCGCCAGACGGACCGATCCGGTAACGTGATAGTTCATCGGGTAATCGACTTCATCACCAAGGCGGCGATAAAGTTCGGTCGAATAGTTCTGCATCTTCATGATCGACCATGAACCGGAGAAGTTCGGACAGTTGCCGGCGGCATGCCAGGTCGAACCAGACGTCAGTTCGTTTTTTTCCAGCAGAACACAGTCCGTCCAGCCCGCCTTTGCCAGATGGTAAAGACCGGAAGCACCGACGACGCCGCCACCGATAATCACAACACGCGCTGAACCAGGTAAATCTGCCACCGTTTTGCCTTTATGATCCGCTAATACACAGGTGGTGAAATGACCCAGATCACCACGGCGGGGTCTTCACCTGGATTACGCCAGCGATAGCGCTCTCCGTTTATTCGAAAACTGTCACCGGCTTCGAGATGGAACAACCGGTCATCCATCCAGAGATCGAACTCCCCGGACACGACGTAGCCCGCTTCTTCGGTCTGGCGCATGGCGTCTTCGGACAACTCGGAACCGGGCTCAAAAGTCGAGCGCACCATTTCAAAATTGCCACCGAGATCGGGCGACAGCAGTTCTTCGATCAAACCATCTGTAGAGTTACCGAGCGCATGGCGCGCCGTCCGGCGCACGACAAATCCGCGCTCGTCATCGGGCGCGTCTTCGTTATGAAAGAAAAGACCGATGGGCACATCAAATTCATCGGCAATGCGGCGCAGATCGGAAATCGAGACATCGGATAATCCGCGCTCGACCTGGGAGATCCAGCCTTGTGAACGACCAACGGCCAGCGCCAGATCAGCCAGTGTCAGGCCGCGTGATTTGCGCAACGTGCGCAAAACCGAGCCAATACTGGTGCCCTCTGCCGAGGCGTAATCCGTCGTCGTTTCGCTCAATTTCTAGCCCCAATTATCTTGAGAGTGAAAATTTTACGTATTTCTTCACGATTTAGACGGATTTTGACTGTTTGTACAAGTCGAATTTTGCGAATGGACGGTGGAGGGAGCTAGCCTTCCTCGGCAGCAGGCTCTTCTTTGGCAGCGTCTTCCCTCTTCGGCTCCGGCAAGGCGAGGCGGATATGAAGTTCGCGTAGATGACGCAAGCCCGCTTCACCCGGTGCACCCATCAGCAGGTCTTCGGCCTGCTGGTTCATCGGGAAGGCAACGACTTCACGAATGTTGGGCTCGTCCGCCAGCATCATGACCATGCGGTCGATGCCCGGCGCGATACCACCATGCGGCGGCGCGCCGAATTGCAGGGCCCGGAACATGCCGCCGAATTTCTCTTCGATGACCTCCTGGCCATATCCGGCAATACCAAAGGCCCTGGTCATGATTTCCGGCACATGGTTCCGAATGGCACCGGAACTGAGCTCAATACCATTGCAAACGATGTCGTATTGATAAGCCAGCACCTCGAGCGGATCACCTGACTCCAACGCTTCCAGACCACCCTGCGGCATCGAAAACGGGTTGTGGCTGAATTCGATTTTCTTTTCGACGTCGTCATATTCGAACATCGGATAATCGACAATCCAGCAGAACTTGAAGGTGTCTTTTTCCAGCAGGTCGAGGTCATCACCGAGCTTGGTGCGGGCGAGACCGGCGAGATTTGCGGCACCGGCCGGTTTGTCACAGGCAAAGAACACCGCGTCCCCTGCCCCGGCCCCGGTGATTTCCTTGATCTTCTCGACACGATCATCATCGAGGTTTTTGGCGATCGGGCCTTTGCCCGAGCCATCTTCTTCAAAAATGATATAGCCCAGACCTGCCGCCCCCTCACTGCGCGCCCAGTCGTTCAGTTTGTCGAAAAAACTGCGCGGGCGTGAACCGGCACCGGGTGCGGGTATGGCGCGCACGACCGAGCCGCCGGTGATGGCCTTGGCGAAGATGCCAAAACCCGAACCATCAAAAGCTTCGCTGACATCGGAAATGATGACGGGGTTACGTAAATCGGGCTTGTCGTTACCGTATTTCAGCATCGATTCGGCGTAGGGGATGCGCGGGAACGGCAGCGGGGTGACACTACGCTCGCCGGCGAACTCCTCGAACACGCCATGCATTACAGGCTCAATCGCCGCGAACACATCGTCCTGGGTGACAAACGACATTTCCATATCAAGCTGGTAGAACTCGCCCGGCGAGCGATCTGCGCGGGCATCTTCATCTCGAAAACAGGGCGCGATCTGGAAATAACGATCAAAGCCCGCCATCATATAAAGCTGTTTGAACTGCTGTGGCGCCTGCGGCAGGGCATAGAACTTGCCGGGATGCATACGACTCGGCACGAGAAAATCGCGTGCACCTTCCGGAGATGAGGCCGTCAGGATCGGCGTCTGATATTCGAGAAAACCCTGGTCCGTCATACGGCGGCGCACACTGGATATAACCTGGCTGCGCAGCACGATGTTGTTATGAATGCGTTCGCGCCGTAAATCGAGGAAACGATAGCGCAGGCGAATGTCTTCCGGGTACTCCTGATCGCCAAACACCGGCAGCGGCAGTTCTTCCGAGGTCGACTGCACGATCATCTCGTCAATACGAACCTCGACATGCCCGGTCGGCAGTTTGTCGTTAATGGTATCTTCGGTACGGGCAATTACCGGGCCGGTGATCGTCACCACGCCCTCAGCCCGGATCGCTTCGGCAGCCTCGAAATTTGCCTCCCCCAGCGACGTCACACATTGCGTCAAACCATAGTGATCGCGGACATCGATAAACAGAAGATTGCCATGATCACGCTTGCGGTGGACCCAGCCCGACAGGCGGACGGTCTCGCCAACGTGGCTTTCGTTCAGTTCGGCGCAAGTATGGGTACGATAAGTATGCATTGGGTGATAATCCGGAATGTTCGGGTTTAACTGTCAGTTTTGGAGCGTTGCTGCGCCTGCGGCGCAAACCACACCTATCGCGGTGCTTTGTCAATAAGGAAGTCACTCCGGCCGCGGGTTTTTTATTGAAAAATCGCCTGCCGGGTAGCGACGATGATGCGAATTTAGTGTATAGCACATCGCCATGACAGTAATTACCACGACCGAAGCGCTCGACGCCGCCTGCAAAAGGCTTTCCCAGGAAGTATATATTACCGTTGATACGGAGTTTATCCGTGAGAGCACCTTTTGGCCTCAGCTCTGCCTGTTCCAGATGGCGAGCCGCGATGAAGCCCTCGCGGTTGACCCGCTGGCCGACGGCATTGACCTGACATCGCTGTTTGAACTGATGGCGGACGAGACGACGCTGAAGGTCTTTCACGCCGGACGCCAGGACATCGAAATTCTCTATAATCTGGCAGGTGCAGTGCCGCACCCGATATTCGACACCCAGCTGGCCGCCATGGTCTGCGGATTCGGCGATTCGGTGGGCTACGAGACGCTGGTCACCACAATACTCAAGAAACAACTGGATAAAGCGTCCCGCTTTACCGACTGGGCCCGCAGGCCGCTGACGGATCGCCAGCTTTCCTATGCCCTGGACGATGTGATTTATCTGCACGACATCTACGAAAAACTTCGCGACCAGCTGGAAGAGACCAATCGTGCGCATTGGCTGGATCGAGAAATGGAGCTATTGGCCTCGCCGGCGACTTACGACGTGCCGCTGGAAGATGCCTGGAAACGCATCAAGGCCCGGTCCAACGATCCACGTTTCCTGGGTATTTTGCAGGAGGTCGCGGGCTGGCGTGAAAATGAAGCCCGCACCCGCGACATGCCGCGAAATCGTGTGTTGCGGGACGAGTCATTGCTGGAGATTGCCGCTCATCCGCCCAAACGCCCGGACGACCTCAATCGCATGCGCTCCATCAGTCAGGGCTTTTCGCAAAGTCGCAGTGGCAAGTCTCTGCTGGAAGCGGTCGAGCGTGGCAAGAACCGTCCGGAAGACTCCTTGCCTCAGGTACCACGGAAAAAATCATTGCCACGCGGGATTGGCCCACTGGTCGATTTGCTCAAGGTTTTGCTGAAAATGAAATGCGAGACGTTTGATGTTGCACAAAAACTGATCGCCAATGTCGCCGATCTCGAGCGCATCGCCGCAGATGATTATGATGACGTGCCGGCCATGACAGGCTGGCGGTTCGAAGTGTTTGGCGAAGATGCCCTGAAACTCAAAAACGGTGAGCTCGCCCTGGCAGCGAAGGGGCGAAAAATTGATCTGGTTCGACTGAACGACTAATCTAGATCTGATCCCTGATCGTCACGCGATAATCCCGGTTCAGGGCGGATGCCAGTGTCGCCAGCCGTTTGTCCACTGCCGGTCCCATCAGTCCCGCATCTTCCGCATCAAGCGTGATCTCCAGCGGACCATTTTCAATGCCAATGCGGCTACGTCCGACAATCCCCGCCGTGCCGCCGGACAAGGCGTGGCCCAGCCGCAAGGTCAGCCCGACCGCCCGTGCCAGATCAATCTCGTCGTCGCTGATCAGCGCCCTTGCAACCTTGACCTCATCGCCTTCAGTCGTTCCGGCGTAGCGAACAAAAACCGCCAATGCGACAAGCGCCCGCTCCGCATGACTAATGCCGGTGAACGGCGCATACAGGACGCGCTGGTACGCAGCAACAGGGCGATAGTCGGGATGAGACCGCCACGCCGTGTCGCTCAGCAGACAGACGGCGAGCCGCAGCGTCGCCTCACGATGGCTGCCACCAGGGAACAGTGGTGCCATCCATTCGGCCAGTTCCATGCCATGCTCGGCAAAGCGACCCTCGTGGCGGGCGAATTCACGGCAGGCCTCGATCAGCGCATTTTGTTTGTGGATGTCATCATCAAGGCGGTCGTGGGCCAGTCCTTCGCGCAAGCCACCGGCGCAAAAGATGACGGAAGACGGCTGCATATATTCGAGCAATCGCGCCATGACCAGGGCGGCGACCGGCAATGACGGTCGTCGTTTGGCGTTGACACCTTTCAGACGGTCAAGCGAGTCGGGACTGAGGCGCGCCACGACGTTGGCAAAACTCTGCACATCAGCAGTTGCCATCTGATACCCGTGTACGATCCTCAGGGGATAATTGACCTGGGCCTGATGAATACGGGCGAGCGCACGCCAGGTTCCGCCAACGGCATAAAATGTCCGACCCTTCGCCTGCTGTATCCAGGGTGCGTTCGCCAGGGCTTCGTCAATGATCTGGCTCATCGCCGGGCCCGGTCTTTCGGCTGAGGCGATCAGACGTAAAGGACCAAGCGGGAATGTCCTGCCTTCCCCCGTCTGGCCTTGATCCAGAGCAACAACTTCGAGGCTGCCGCCACCGAGGTCCCCCATCGCGCCATCGGCATCCGGGATCGCCGCCAACACACCGAGCGAGGACAGGCGCGCTTCTTCCCGACCGTCGAGGACCCGAATGGATATATCAACTGCGCGCTGCACATCTTCGGCAAACGCTGCACCATTCTCCGCATCGCGTACGGCAGCAGTTGCGACAATTTCAGGATCGCCCGCCCCCATTGCGCGCGACAAGGCAACAAAGCGCCTGATGGCCGCCATTGCGGCCGTAATCGCTTCACCGTCGAGCCGGCTGGTTTCGGCCAGACTGCGGCCCAGGCCACATAGTTCGCGTTCGTTGAAGATCGGCAAGGGGCTTCTGATCAGCCCTTCGAAGACCACCAGTCGAACGGAGTTCGATCCGACATCAATGACGGAGAACGGCTGGTTTCCATTTACCTGCATTTCGCTGTTGTTTCCGTCAGTCAAACCGAAGCGACTGTTCAGTCATTGTAGAGAACGAGCTGCGGGCTCGGCGCTGAATCCTCGAGCGCCTTGCCTCGTCCGGACAAACTGGGATTGGTCATGAAATACCTGTGGGCGCTGAAGGGATTTTCCCCGCCTGTCACCCGCGTATACTTGCCATGCTGATCAAGCGTCCAGCTTTGAACCTCGTCCTTCAGATTGGCGACCATAATCTGGTTCACAATCTGTTCGTGGACCGTCGGGTTATCAACCGGCGCCATGATTTCAACGCGGCCTTCAAAGTTGCGCGGCATCCAGTCAGCCGAGGAAATAAATACCTTGGCTTCGGTCGAGGGCAATCCATGTCCGGCGCTGAAACAGACAATACGCGCGTGCTCAAGGAACCGACCGATAATGCTTTTGACAGTGATGTTTTCCGACATTCCGGGCACGCCCGGCCTCAGGCAGCAAATGCCACGCACGACCAGATCGATTTTCACTCCGGCCCGGCTGGCCGCGTAGAGCGCGTCAATAATTTCGCCATCGACCAGAGAATTCAGCTTGGCCCAGATTGCCGCCGGTCGACCGGCTTCGGCATGACCGATTTCGTCGTTGATCAGATCGATCAGGGACTGGCGCAAGCCAAGAGGAGAAATTACCAGTTTTTCAAGGTGCGCTGGTGGTGCGTTACCCGTCATGTAATTGAAAATGGATGTGGCATCGCGACCAATCGCCGGGTCCGTGGTAAAGATCGACAAATCGGTGTAGGTGCGCGCCGTAATTGGATGATAGTTGCCTGTCCCCAGATGGACGTAGGAGCGCAGTCCTTCTTTCTCGGAACGTATGACCAGAGATACCTTGGCGTGCGTTTTCAGCGCGACAAAACCGTAGACGACCTGAACACCGGCACGTTCCAGATCGCGCGCCCATCTGATGTTGGCTTCCTCATCGAAACGGGCCTTCAACTCGATCATGGCGGTGACGGATTTGCCGGACTCAGCCGCTTCTATCAGGGCTTTGACAATCGGCGAGTTGTCGCTGGTACGGTAAAGCGTTTGCTTGATCGCCACGACTTTGGGATCAGCCGCCGCCTGTTCAAGGAACCTCACCACCACGTCGAAACTTTCGTACGGATGATGGACGATGAAGTCCTTTTCGCGGATCGCAGCAAAGCAGTGACCGGAGCGATCATAAATGCGCTCGGGGTAGCGCGGGCTGAACGGCACGAACAACAGATCGCGACGTTCGCGGACAATGAGCTGCTCCGTGTCGGCCAGCCCGAGAATACCATCAACAACAATCACAGCGTCTTCCGACACACCTAACTGACCAACAACAAACCGGCGCAGGCTTTCTGGCATGTCGCTATTGAGTTTGAGGCGAATAACCATGCCGCGACGACGGCGCTTCACAGCGGTTTCGTAGTAGCGCACGAGATCTTCGGCTTCTTCCTCGATCTGAATATCTGAATCGCGCAACAGACGGAACTGGCCCTCGCCAATAACATCGTAGCCCGGAAACAAACGCTCAAGGAACAAAGAGACCATACGCTCCAGCGACAAATATCTAAGCTCGTCTCCCGGCAATCGAATAAACCGGTCGGTACGGTTGGGCAAAGGTACCAGCGCATTCATGGTCGCCCCGTCAGTACGCCGCTGCAATTCAAGCGCCAGGGCAAAACCAAGATTGGGAATGAAGGGGAACGGATGGGCCGGATCGACGGCGATGGGTGTCAGCAGCGGAAACACATGCTGCAGGAAATAGTCTTCAACGAAGTCTCGCTCGGCCTCGTTGAGCTGATCGCCGCCGAGCACGGAAATGCCCGCCTCCTCCAGCGCCTTGCGCAATGATTCCCATGTCGCTTGCTGGCGTGCCATCAGAATACCGGCGCGCTCGTTGATATCGCCCAACTGCTGCTGGGGGGTGGCGCCGTCCTGACTGGACTCTTCGATACCCGCGCCAATCTGGCCGCGAATACCTGCGACTCGGACAGTATAGAATTCATCAAGGTTGATGGCTGAAATCGACAGAAACCTCAGGCGCTCCAGCAGGGGGTGATGTTCATTGTCGGCTTCCTCCAGCACGCGCTCGTTAAACGCCAGCCATGAAAGTTCGCGATTAATGAACCTTGAATTGGATGTCAGGATATCCGGCAGATCGGCTGTCGAGCCGACGGTGTCAGAATTTTCCGGATGTTGTTCAACTTCAGACATGATCCATAACCAGTGGAAATACGAATTTTGAAAATTTCGGCATCAACCGGATTGATGTATAACATATTAGTTATGCTTTGACGGCATTAGGTTAATCGACGTAGCAGCATTTATTCAGGATACGTGTGAGACGCCATGAAAACCTTGCTTCTGTTGCGCCATGCAAATGCGGAACCCACGGTCCTTACCAAAAGCGACAAGGAGCGGGCGTTGACCAGGCAAGGCAAGGCCGACGCCACAAAGGTCGGGCTGGAACTCATCAAACGCCAACTGTTGCCGGACCTGATCCTGTGTTCCGGCGCTAATCGTGCCCGCGAAACAGCTGATCTGGTATTGTCGGCACTTGCCGGCGCAGCCGCAGACCATGACGTTCCGATACAATATGAGGATGAATTGTATCTCGCCGAACCGGCGACCGTCCTGGCCCACGCGCAAGGCGCACCGGAAGAGGTCTCAACCTTGATGCTGATCGGTCACAATCCGGGTTTTGGCATGCTGGGATTTGCCCTCGCCGGTGTCAGTTCCATGCCGGACAAGCTGGCCAGTTTTCCCGCCGCTTCAATCGCCGCATTCATTTTCGATGCCAGGCACTGGACAGATATCGACCCGACATATGCCAGGCTTACGCAGTTTTTTACGCCCGGCGAATTGCCTGATTGACAACTTTCTTCAGGCGCCGGTCGCGCGCGAGATGGCATCCCGGACTTCGTTGAAATTAGTCGTCTTTGGGTGTCGATCGACTCAATAGAGATTTTTTTTGTAGTATTCGACCATCTCGGCCTGCGTTTCGGCAGGGTCGGTGCTGCCGCGCTGATCGCGGATCATTTCACCGACGCTGGGCAACAGTGAGCGATCGACCTGTATATCGCCGTCCCATAGATTTGATCTCATGATCGCCTTGGCACAATGCAGATAGGCTTCCTTGACGGTGACGACAATAACGGTCGCGGGCAAACGTCCATTTACGGCAAATCTTTCACGCAACTCATCGTCGTCACGAATTTCGGCGGTGCCATTGATCCTCAGTGTTTCTCCGACGCCGGGGACCAGAAACATCAACCCGACGCCGGGATTGCGTATCAGGTTTGTCAGTGTGTCGAGCCGGTTGTTACCCAACCGGTCGGGAATTGCCACGGTATTGTCATCAAGAATAGCGACAAAACCCGGCGCATCCCCTTTGGGCGAGACGTCACCCCAACCGTCCGGACCTTGTGTCGAAAGCACAAGAAAGGGCGAAAGCTCGATGAACTTCTTGCAGTGAGGATCAAGCCAGGTGATCTGCTTTTCAAGCGCTCGCTGGTTTGGCTGCTTGTAGATCGACCGAAGGCCATCGACGTTTTCGATTTTTGCCATCAATGTTACCCCGCCGGCTTCCAGATCTGGGTTTTGCCAAACATGGGCAGACCGACATAGCCACGTACCTTCAGCGTGCCGTCATCAAGTAATTCCATATTGCAGGAATAAGTCTCACCGTCTTCCGGATTATAGATTTTGCCGTTGGTCCAGCCGTGCTTTTCATATTCGTCCGGAATAAAGGCACTCAACAGATTGAGGCCGAGGATTTTACGTGTTTTCAATCCTTCGTCCGGGTTGTTGGCATCGACCTTTTCCTTGCCCGCCTCGGTCAGCGGTTCCTTGAGCCAGGTAATTTTGCCACAAAGTTTGGAACTACAGTCGTAGATTTCGACCTTCGATTTACCGTCCTCGGTAAACCACACACCAACTGCGCTGGCATGATCGGCGTGGGCGACACCGCCCCATGAAAGAATGCTGACCAGAAGCGCCGCGAATAGCCCTCGTTTCATCTAATTTCCCTTTCGTGCAAATCTGAAACTAATAAGTCCCCGGATAATTCCCGCCATCGATGAGGAAGTTCTGGGCTGTAAAATAACCCGCCTGGGCACTACAAATAAAGGCACAAGCCTCACCAAATTCCTCAGCCGTGCCAAACCGGCCTGCAGGAATGCCCGCGGCACGCGCTGCCGCGGCTTCCTCAACCGGAATTCCCGCCTTGCCGGCAACGGACGCCAGATTGGTGCGCAACCGATCAGTATCGAAGGAGCCCGGCAGCAACCCGTTAATCGTGACGTTTTTCGCCACGGTCTTGCGTGCCAGACCAGCGACAAATCCGGTAAGCCCCGCCCGGGCCCCGTTTGACAGACCAAGGATTTCAATCGGTGCCTTGATCGACGACGACGTGATGTTGACGATGCGACCGAACTGGCGCTCCATCATCGGATCGACAGTGGCCTTGATCAATTCAATCGCCGTCAGCATGTTGGCGTCGAGCGCCATGATCCAGTCGTCACGCGTCCAGTCGCGAAAATCACCGGGCGGCGGACCACCCGCATTATTAACCAGGATATCGATATCACCCGTCGCAGCCAGCGCATCGGCCCGCCCTTGTTCCGTCGTGATATCACCAGCCACAGCCGTAACATTGGCTCCGGTGGCCTGACGGATTTCCTCAGCCGTTGCCTCAAGGGTTTCGGCTGTACGTGCCGTGATCGTGACGTTCACGCCTTCACGGGCCAGTGACATCGCGCAGCCCTTGCCAAGGCCCTTGCTGGCAGCACACACCAGAGCATTCTTGCCGGCTATTCCGAGATCCATTCGTTGTTCTCCCTGTATTTCATTCGTTGTCGAGGTTTTCTATTGCGTTCAGCACCTGGCGTGCCAGCGGCACCGTAATGTCACGTTGCCCTTCCAGCGCCGCCGCGTCCAGTTCGGCGACCAGGCGACGTGCTGCATCAAAAGAGCGTTCGATCCGGCTGGCGACATAAGTCACCACTTCAGCGCCAACCCGCAATTGACGGTCGGCAAATAATTTCACTAACAAGGCACCGAAGAGGTCATCATCCGGTAATTCAACCGGGACCGACGGCAGTGCGGACAATCTGGAGGCCAGATCGGGCAACTTAATCGTCCAGCGCGACGGTGCGTCACATCCGGTCAACAAAAGTGTTCCGCCCGCTTCGACGGTCATATTGTAGAGATGGAACAAGGCGACCTCGTCGACGCCCTGATCTGCACCTTCGACGGCGAGGGTTGGTTTTTTCGAGCCTCCGGCAAGATCCGGGATCGAGGATGTTGTAATTGCCGTGGCATCGACAATGCGCCCGCCTGTCGCCGCCTGCCAAACGTGCACCAGATGTGTTTTGCCACAGCCCGGCGGTCCATGGATTGCCAGCGCCTGACCGGGCCAGTCGGGCCAGCGGTCAAGCCAGGCGATGGCATCTGCGTTGCCCGGCACGACAAGAAAATCATCAAGCCCAAACGCGGCGCGATGTTCAAAATCAAGGGCGAGTTGGCGAGCGGGCATCACGATGACGACGTATCGTCCTTCTCAGATGCCTCGGTATCGTCAGCGCCAAAATAGTGACTGCTGCGGTATTGGCTGACGCCGAACCGGGTCAGAACACCGATGGCAGCCGCAGTCGGGACGGCGATTAAAATACCGGCAAAGCCAAACAGCGTACCGCCGGCCAGCAGGGCAAACACCACCCAGACCGGATGCAGTCCGACCCGTCCACCAACAAGCTTGGGCGTCAGGAAGCTGCCGTCCAGCGCCTGGCCTGCGGCAAAGGTTCCGATGACCATGGCAACGGGCCCGATATCGGTACCGAATTGCCCGAGCGCCACCAGCAGCGCCACGCTGAAGCCGAGCGCCGCCCCGACGTAAGGTACAAAAGCCATCAGGCCGGTCCCCAGTCCGAGTACAAGGCCGAATTCAAGTCCGGCCAGCGACCAGCCGAGACCGAAAATGATGCCCAGCGTCATGGCAACGGTGGCCTGACCCCGGACAAAGCCGGCGATGGCCTGATCTATCAAAACCATTTGACTGCGGATGACGCCGGCGTTCTCTCGCGGCAGCAGACCATCGATGCTGGCAATCATATTGTCCCAGTCACGCAATATGTAAAATGCCACAATCGGCGTAATGAACAGCAGCGACAGAACGTTGAACAGGGCCAGTCCGCCGCTCCAGAACTGGCGCAAGACACCACCAGCCCACCCCATCACTTCACCAGCGTAGTTTACCGCAGCTTCCTTGACGTCGTCGGCTTGCGGGATATCGATGCCGGCGACACTCAATGCCGAAAGACCTTCCTCAACCAGCGGCCAGATCACGGCGCGAATGCGTTCGACATAGGTCGGCACGTTTGCAGCAAATCCCAGCATCTGCGCCTGCAAAACCGGGAACAGCATGATGATGACAAAAATCAGCAAAGCGAAGAAAACGAAAGTCACTACTGCCGTGGCAGCGGTTCGCGGCAGGCCTCTGTCCTCCAGTTTATCGACCAGTGGATCCAGAAAATAGGCGACCGCCAGACCGGCGATAAAGGGCAACAGCATACTGCGCAGCAGGAACATCAGCCCCAGCAGGACGACCAGGCCGATCAGCCAGAATTTCAGTTGACGGTTTTCACTCAACGGCTGTTCCCCGATGCGGATAAACAAATTTTCCAGATATCACAGGATTTAGGGGTTAGGGAGATCATGCGCAACCAGTTATTCGCTTTTTTTCACTCGCCGCACAATCCAGAAATCATCTTCCTTGGCCAGGGTAAGGTTGCGCTGGGCCAGGGCGACACTTAGTGCATGCGGATCACCAAGATGATGTAACACGACCTGGGCCGCTGAACGCGTCACTTCGCGGATCTCGATGTGCTGCACGGCCGCGGCATCAATCAGACGTTGGCGGATATCAATCCATTCATGAATATTGGCCAGCGGCACGCGTACACTGAGGCGTGCTTTTTCCGAAAATTCCAGCCTCGTCTCCAGCTTCCATTTTTCCTCGATGCTTTCGGCAATCGCCAGCGCACTTTCGTTCAGCAATTCGCTGACGGCATGTCGTGAGGTGCCGGCAAAACTCTCAATGACCGTACTGTCAACTGCCGGGCCGATGCGTTGAATGGTGACGGTCAATCGCGGGATGCCGGCCGCCAGGTCCTGCACCAGAACGGCATGAAGCAAAACCACGTCATCGACCTTGTAGCGCCTGGCAATGGCGGTAATACGCTCAATATCGTTTGCCACAGCCTGCTCAACACTGATCGCCGCGACATCCGTCAAGTCACCGCTGGCGACAACAAGCGGTACAAACCGGTCCGTCGGATCAATGCCGCGCCAGGCATCACGCCACGGGTTTGGCTCATCCCACAGATTTGTCGCACCGGCTGCTTCATAGATCGGCAGGACCAGAACCGGTTTGCTCATGGTTTCGGAAAAAGGAATGTTGAGGTTCTGCAACAACCTGCGTACATCCTCTTTCTTGAAATTAAAGCTAAGATCGGCGAGATAACGCGTCGTTGAGCGTTTTTCACTTTGAATTTCCATGCTGGCGATCAGCCGGGCGATGCGTTCGGCACCCAGTCCCGGCAACAAGGCATGATGGGTTTTTGGTGTTATACGACGCAGCAGGCGGACGGCAGCCTCTTTCTGCCCCTCGATCAATGCGATGTCACGAGCCGCTGCTGCCGTCTTGTCCGTGGCGTCGACAGACACATTGTCGACGGTGTAAACACCTTGGGCATATACCGGCCAGACACAGAGGACGCACAAGGCCCAACCGATAAAAAAACTCTGCTTGATCATTTTCATATGGGCATCATACCGGCGTCCAGGATTGCAAACTGCCGGAGATCAAGTATCTTCTGCCGACCAGCGCGATCATATCTCAGGAATGTGGATACCACCAACATCATGCCGAGCGATAATACCAGCGAATCCGGGCCAAACGGCCTGTCCTACCGGGATGCCGGTGTCGATATCGAAGCCGGCAATGACCTGGTGCGGGAAATAGGGCCGCTGGCCGCCTCAACCAGACGTCCGGGATCAGACGCCGGTCTCGGCGGATTTGGCGGCCTGTTTGATTTAAAGGCCGCTGGATTTGATGATCCCGTCCTTGTCGCCGCAACAGATGGTGTCGGCACCAAGCTGATGGTCGCCAACGCAGTCGGCAAGCACGATACCGTCGGTATCGATCTGGTCGCGATGTGCGTCAACGACCTGATCGTTCAGGGTGCCGAGCCGCTGTTCTTCCTCGACTACTTCGCCACCGGAAAACTCGATGTGGCTGCGGCTGCAGATGTCGTCGCTGGTATCGCCGAGGGCTGCCGCCAGGCCGGCTGTGCCCTGATTGGCGGTGAAACGGCGGAAATGCCCGGCTTGTACGCGCCAGGCGATTATGATCTGGCGGGCTTTTCGGTCGGTGCCGTTGAACGCGACCGGGTGCTCACCGGCGACAAGGTTTCGGCGGGCGATGTGATCCTCGGTCTCGCCTCTTCCGGCCTGCATTCCAACGGTTTTTCGCTGGTTCGCCGGGTCGTTGAGCAATCCGGCGTTGACTATAGCGATCCCGCTCCGTGGGGTGGCAGCACGCTGGGCGAAGCCCTGCTGGCGCCGACCCGCATCTACGTCAAAAGCTGTCTCGATCTCGTGCGCGCTGACAAGGCCAAAGCCTTCGCCCACATCACTGGCGGTGGGCTGCTGGAGAATATTCCCCGGGTTTTGCCCGACGACCTGTCGGCAGAAATCGATGGCTCGAGTTGGCAAGTCCCGCCGGTTTTTGCCTGGCTCGCTGAAAATGGTGGCATTGCCGACACCGAACTGGCGCGAACCTTTAATCTCGGCATTGGCATGGCAGTGATCGTTGATGCTGATGATGCCGACGCGGCCCGCGAAATCCTCAGCGCCGGTGGCGAGAGCGCCTACACTATTGGACGAGTGGTCGAGCGCGGCGATGGTGAGGCCACGACGGTGACAGGATTATCGCTGACATGACTTTGCGGGTGGCCGTACTGATTTCAGGACGTGGCTCCAACCTGCAGGCTCTGATCGATGCCTGTGCCGCCGAAAATTTCCCGGCAGAAATTGTCACTGTCCTGTCAAACGTGCCTGATGTATACGGCCTCGAACGCGCGGGCGATGCCGGCATCGCCACCGACGTCGTCGATCACAAGGCATTTGCCGACCGCGAGGCTTTTGAGATGGCATTGCAGCAGAAGCTGATCGAGGCCGACATCGAGTTCGTCTGCCTCGCCGGGTTCATGCGCATATTGACCGACGGCTTTGTCGCGCGCTGGCAAGGCCGCATGATCAACATCCACCCGTCACTATTACCGGCTTTCAAGGGACTGCATGTCCACGAACAGGCGCTGGCCGCGGGTGTGCGGTTTTCAGGCTGTACAGTGCATTTTGTCATTCCGGAGATGGACGCCGGGCAAATCATTACCCAGGGGGTCGTACCCGTGCTGGGCGATGATACGCCCGATACGCTGGCTGCCCGCATTCTGGAGGCCGAGCACCGCTGTTACCCCGCTGCCCTGAGACTGATCGCCGAGGGTCGGGTGAAGATCGAGGGGGATGGTGTCCGGATTTCCGATGCCACCGCACAGGAAAATATTTTGATTAACCCGGACGACAGCCCTTAAAGCTGTCGCCGGTTAATCAGATCGCCAGGTATCAGCCGACAATTTCGTCGTCGCTGAAGAAGAACTTGATCTCTTCGGCGGCGGTATCGGTGGCATCTGAGCCATGGACCGAGTTGGCTTCGATGTTTTCGGCATAGGCCTTGCGAATGGTGCCATCGGCTGCGTCCGCCGGGTTCGTGGCACCCATGACTTCGCGGTTCTTGGCGACGGCGTCTTCACCTTCGAGAACCTGCACAACAACCGGGCCGGACGTCATGGAGTCACAGAGATCACCATAGAACGGGCGCTCCTTGTGGACGGCATAAAAACCTTCGGCCTGTTCGCGCGTCATGTGGATGCGTTTCTGGCCGACAACGCGCAAGCCCGCGGCTTCCAGCATGGCAACAATGTTGCCGGTCAGGTTGCGGCGGGTCGCGTCGGGTTTGATGATCGAAAAGGTACGTTCGAGTGCCATTTGATTAATAACTCACATATTTGGGGAATAAGGGACTGTTGGCGCGGTTTATAGCCTTGCCCGCTGCCGCCCGCAACATCTATCGCCTGTGTCTGTCCGGCCTCGCTATACCGGCGCCATAACAACATGGCCGGGTTGGGCGGCAACACGATCCAGCCAGGCCCGGACGGCGGGATACCCGGCGAGATCAAATCCACCCTCGTCCGCCACGTGGCTGTAGCCGTAAAGCGAGATATCGGCGATGGAATACGCCCCGCCGACAAAATAATCGTGCACCGCCAGATGCGCTTCCATGACATCAAAAGCCGCGTAGCCCCTTGCCTGCTTGTCGGCAAGTTGCTCTCGTTGATCGTCGTTCATTTCGACGTAATGCAGCCAGAACCTGGCGACGGCGACAAAGGGTTCATGGCTGTATTGTTCAAAGCTCAGCCAGCGAAGCACCTGAGCCCGATCCCACGGGTCCGTCGGCAGATACGGCGTTCCCTCGGCGAGATACCAGATGATGGCGTTGGATTCAGGCAGACAACGCCCGTCGTCCAGTTCCAGCACCGGGATTTTGCCATTGGGATTGATCTTGAGGAATTCAGGGGTGCGGGTTTCGCCCGTCAGGATGTTGTGCTCGACCAGGTCGTAGTCCTGCCCGAGATTGCTCAGGAGCAACCGGGCCTTGTGGCCGTTTCCCGAACCGGTGAAGTCATGTAATCGCATATCGCTGGCTTCCTGTCTGATTTGGGCAACAATCTGTTGGGCAAATATTAATGGCTAAATCCAGTATTTCGGACTGCTTTTTTGTCGGGGTACAATGATGTCGGTCGGGTTTGTGGTAGAGTTCACGTCGAATTCATCGGGGGGAGAAAGCCGTGAAAAACGATCAAAATCAACAAGTTATCCTGACGTCGCGACCACAGGATATCCCGCAGGCTGAAAACTTTGAACTGCGCGACGGCCAGCGCCGCGATCCGGCGGATGGTGAGATTCTGGTCCGTAATCATTACCTTTCTGTCGACCCGGCAATGCGCGGCTGGGTCTCCGATGTGCCCAACTATTCCGAGCCTGTTGGCCTGGGCGACGTCATGCGTTCGATAGCTATCGGCGAAATAATCGAATCACGCCACCCGGATTATGCGGTCGGTGAATATGTGAGCGGTTTGTTCGGCTGGCAGGAATACGCCGTTACGGACGGGTCAGACATTTCCTACCGGGTCGACCCGGCGGATGGCCCTCTCTCTGCTTCGCTTGGAATACTGGGGATCAACGGGATCACCGCTTATTTCGGCTTGCTCGATGTCGGCCAGCCAAAACCCGGCGATACCGTTGTCGTCTCGACCGCCGCCGGTGCTGTCGGCAGTGCCGTCGGCCAGATCGCCAAAATCAAGGGCTGCAAAACGGTCGGCATTACGGGCAGCGACGAAAAAGTTGAACGCTGCCGCACAGCCTACGGCTACGACAACGCGCTAAACTACAAAGACCCGGACTGGCGGGCGAAACTGGCGGAATATTGCCCCGATGGCGTCGACGTCTATTACGACAATACCGCCGGTGTCATTTCAGACGAAGTTCATAGCAATTTGACGGTTGGGGCCCGCGTGGTGATCTGTGGCACAGCGTCGGTCTCAAGCTGGACTGACTGGCCGCAAGGCCCGCGCATCGAGCGCCATTTGCTGGTCAAACGCGCCCGCATGCAGGGGTTTGTCATCTTCGACTATGCCGACCGCTACGCCGAAGCCCGCAGCGAACTCGCCCAGTGGATCAGGGATGGTGTCCTGAGCTATGACGAGGACATCCTCGACGGCCTCGAACACGCCCCCGGTGCCATCGCCCGTCTCTACGCCGGTGCCAACACCGGCAAGTTACTAATCAGGGTTTCCGACGACGCCTAAGCCTGTGCTTTAGTTTCCTGGCCCACCGTGCTAAGACGCGCGGCCATGCTTCATATCAACAATCTCACTTACCGCATCGCCGGGCGGCCCCTGTTTGAAGGGGCGACGGCACATGTGCCGGCGGGCTCCCGCGTCGGGCTGGTCGGCCATAATGGCAGCGGCAAGACAACCTTGCTGCGTCTGATCCAGGGTGAGATTGACTCGGAAGGCGGCTCGACCACAGTGCGCAATCGCGCCCGCATCGCCGCCGTCTCCCAGGAAGCGCCGGGCGGCCCGCAAAGCCTGCTCGATTTTGTCCTCGCCGCCGACCTTGAACGCACGGCCCTGCTCATTGAGGCCGAAACCGCAAATGAACCCGGCCGTATCGCCGATATTCATCACCGCCTCGCCGATATCAGTGCTCACAGCGCGCCGGCACGGGCCGGCTCCATCCTTTCAGGGCTGGGCTTTGATGCCGCCGAACAGGCGCGCCCGTTGTCCGAGTATTCCGGCGGTTGGCGCATGCGCGTCGCCCTTGCCGCCGTGCTGTTTTCCGAACCCGACCTTTTGTTGCTCGATGAACCGACCAACCACCTCGATCTCGAGGCGGCCCTGTGGCTGGAGAACTACCTCAAGTCCTACGCCTTCACCGTCGTCATCGTCAGCCATGACCGCGATTTGCTAAACGTTGCGGTGAACCGGATATTGCACCTCGATAAGGGCAAACTGACGCTTTACACCGGCGGTTATGATGATTTTGAGCGGTTGCGGCGTGAGCGCCTGATCATTCAGTCGAAAATGCACGCCCGCCAGCAGGCGCAAATGCGCCACATGGAAGCCTTTGTCGAGCGCTTCCGCTACAAGGCGACCAAGGCGCGGCAGGCGCAAAGCCGTCTCAAGGCGCTGGAACGCATGCAGCCGATTGCCGCCGTAATTGAAGACAAGGCGACAGAAATTCATTTCCCCAATCCGCTCAGGGCTTCGCCGCCGCTGATCAGTCTCGACAATGTCTCGGCAGGTTATGAGCCCGGTAATCCGGTCTTGCGCGATCTCAACCTGCGACTTGATCCGGAAGATCGCGTGGCGTTGTTGGGGGCCAACGGTAATGGCAAGTCGACACTGGCACGTATCATTGCCGGTCGTCTGAAGCCCGAGACCGGGGCCCGGCGCGCCCATCGCAAGCTTGAAGTCGGGTTTTTCGCCCAGCATCAACTGGAAGAACTGACGCCGGGTCACACGCCGATCCAGCACCTTGCGGAATACATGGAAGGGGCGCCCGAGCAAAAGATCCGCACCCGGCTCGGCTCATTCGGTTTCGGGGTCGAAAAAGCCCTGACACCGGTCGAAAAGCTCTCCGGCGGTGAAAAGGCGCGATTACTGCTGGCGCTGGCCAGTTTTGCAGCACCGCATGTTCTGATCCTCGATGAGCCGACAAACCACCTTGATGTCGATGCGCGCGAAGCCTTGATCCAGGCCATCAATGCCTATGAAGGCGCCGTCCTGCTGATCAGCCATGATCGCCACCTGATTGAAACCTGTGTCGACCATCTCTGGCTGGTCGAGAACGGTACCGTCGTGCCTTATGACGGCAATGTTGAGGATTATCGCCGGGCGGCTCTGTCGGCGCGTGGTGCCGGTCGCGCTTCAAATGGCGAGCGCTCAAAAAACAGCGACGCGGCAAATGGCAACGGATCGGCCACCAACTCTCGCGAGTCGCGTAAAGACGCCCGCCGCGATGCCGCAACCGCTCGCCAGGCTGTGTCCGGCCTGAAGAAAGCGGTTCAGGCAGCCGAGAAGAAGGTCGAAAAGCTGACGGCTGAAATGGAGCAACTCACGACCCTGCTGGCCAATCCAGACCTGTATGGCGATGACCACCGCGAACTCAACTCTCTGATGCTGCGCAAGAACCAGCTCGAAAAGAAACTACAGGTCGCCGAAGAAGGCTGGATCAAGGCCGAGGAAGTCTTTGACGCAGCATCGTCAGTCGAGGTGAGTTAGACCTTCGACACTTGATCTGGAATTCGCTATTCTTGGTCATCCTCCAACAGACAAGTGCAGTTCATGACGTCCGTCAATTTTCGCGACCCCGCCATAATCGCTGATCCCTACCCCGCCCTCAGTGGTCTGGTAGAGCACGAGCCATTGCACTGGAATGAATCTCTTTCCGGCTGGTGCCTGACGCGCTACGACGATGTCACCAAAGCCCTGACGGATGACCGGTTCTCCGCCGAGCGCATCCAGCCTTTCCTGGCCCATCAGGGCGAAGACGTCTCGGATGATATCTCCATGCTGGGTGAATGCATTGGCTTGTGGATGGTGTTCAACGACGCGCCGACGCACACACGCCTGAGGAAACTCACCAACAAGGCCTTCACCCGCCGGGCCGTCGAAGCGCTGCGACCACGGATCACCGGCATCGTCAATGAACTGATCGATAACTTGCGGGGCCGCGAGACGTTTGATTTTATCGCCGACTTCGCCTACCCGCTGCCGGCCCGCGTCATTGCCGACATGCTGGGCGTGCCGCTGGAAGACGTCGATGATCTGAAGCACTGGTCGGATGGCCTGGCGCAATTTGTTCTGGGCTCACGCATCACGCCCGACAAGTATGAGACGGCTGCGGCCAATCTCGCCGAGATGAATGCCTATTTTGAACGACTGATCGAAGCCCGGCGTCGTAACCCCGGTGACAAGATAATTGATGGCCTGATCGACGCTCACGATGGCGATGAATTGCTGACCTTGCCGGAAACCGTGGCGACGTGTGTATTACTGCTGTTTGCCGGGCATGAGACGACGACTAATTTTCTCGGCAACGGACTTCGCGGTTTGATGCTGCAACCCGAGGCGCTGGCTGATTTCACGGCTCGGCGGGACAATGCGACTGTTGCCGCCAATGCGCAGGAAGAGCTCATGCGCTGGGACGGTCCTTCGCTCTCCATCGTCCGCGTGATGAATGAAGATGTCGAAATGTACGGCCACACCATGAAGAAAAGCGAGCGCGTGATTTTATTTGCTGCCGCCGCCAATCGTGATGCCAGCAACTTCCCCGACCCCGACCGGATTGATATCGATCGAACCAACGCGCGACGCCAGATCACCTTCGGTCACGGCGTTCATCTTTGTCTGGGCGCAAACCTCGCCCGCCTCGAAGGTCTCGTGGCTTTCCCGAGTTTGCTCGATCGATTCAAGGGCCTGAAGATGATCGACGACCAGCCGGAATGGCTCGACACCTTGCTGATCCGCGGTATGAAGCAACTCAACATCCGTGCCGAGGTCAGTCAGGCACCGATCACTCTTTGTTAGGCGTCTATCACTTCTTACTATGCGTCGATCACGACGTCTGACTTGGGCACGGTAATACAGGCGTGACACGAGCCATCGTCGGGCGGTGACCCCGGGTCGTTGAGGTATTCGATGCCGCCGTCTTTCACAGCCGTAATGCACGAGCCACAATTTCCCGCACGGCAGCCAGAATCGATACTGGTGACGCCGTTGTCCTCGGCAAGTTCGAGGATTGATCCGCTGTCAGCGGACCATTGCAATTTTTTGTTGGAGCGGGCGAACGTCACGTTGAAGGTCTTGCCCGCTGCCGCACCATCCTTTGGTCCGTCGTCCTTTTTCTTGACCGATGCCGGTCCGAACGCTTCAAAGTGAATGTTCTTCTCCGGCACGCCCCATTCCTCAAGGCCCTTGACCAGGGAATTCATCATCGGCGGCGGACCGCAGAGGTAATAGTCGAAGTTATTCGATCCCAGAACTTCCTTGAACAAATCGATACTGACGCGGCCATTGTGCTGGAAATGTTCGCCCTCGACGTCACCCTCAGCCGGGTTCGAATAACAGACGTGCAGATGAATGTTTTCGTTTTCCCTGGAAATGGTGTTGAGGTGCTCGGGGAACGCATGATCGCCACCGTTCACCACGCCATAAAAGAAATGCGTCTCACGCTTGGAGCCTGACTCGGCAATCGTGTTCAACATGCTGAGAACAGGCGTCAGGCCAACACCGCCGCCGATCAGGACGACCGGACTGTGGGCCGAAGTATCAAGATAGAAATGCCCCGACGGTGCCTTGACGTCAACGATATCGCCGATGTTGAGCTGGTCATGGAAAAAGTTCGACGATCTGCCGGGCGGGATATCCGGTTGGTCACGCGGCGGTGGCACGCGTTTGATCGACACTCGGTAATAATCCGGATGATTGGGACTGTCAGACAGCGAATAACAGCGCACGATGGGCTTGGGCTCATTCGGGATCGGCAGGTTAAAAGTCAAAAACTGCCCGGGCTCAAATGGCGGCAAGGCCTTGCCATCATGTGGTTTGAGATAGAACGAACAAACGCCTTCAGCCTCAATGTTCTTTTCGCCGATTTCAAATTTGCGGTAGCCATTCCACGATAGTTCCGAACGTTCGCGTTCGATTCGCCGACGGTCGGCAATCAGTTCGATCTCGGCGCGCAGTTTATCGCGCTGAATGTCATGGGTGCGTTGCGCAAGCAGTGTGCGTCGATTGTACATCAGAGCGGCACTGCCGATGTAAATCGTCAACACGCCGAGGAACAATACGGCGACCAGGTCGATTAATACATCCATCTTCGTACTCCCATCATCTAACCGGCCGGGCCGGGCTCAAAACTTGCGTCGGACTTCGAAGCGCACACCAAACAAATCTTCCTGCTCGTCGCGAATGCCATACATGGCGTCCGAGCGAATAATCCATGCTTTGGTTATGGGCTGTTGATAGCGCAGGCCAAAACCATACTGGTCGGCGACGGCTGAACGACCGGCTTCGTTTTCATCACCCATGATCTTGACCGCAGCAACCTCGGCAACGATCTGGCGGTCGAGACCAAACAGATAGTTGATGCCCATGGCACCGCCCCAGGTATCGTGACCGGTGTCATCCAGTTTGGGGAAGCCCGTCAGACCATCGGTCTCGAAGTTGATGCCGGTGTTCTTGAGAATACCATCGCCTCGGGCCGCCGATTGCGGACGATCGAAACCGGCAAACAAATTCAGATACGGAATGTATGTCGACGGCTTCGAGGTAATCAGTGAACTCTCGATCAGTAAAATCGCGCCGTCAGCCGTTTGCTGGGCATCATTGGCCCGGTCCTGGCCGAAGCTTGTAACGACGCGCGTACTGTTGGAGAACCAGTCTCTGAAGCGCCGGGTATGGGCCAGCGTTACATTGTGAAAGTCGAGGTCGTTGAAACCACCCTTGCCGTCGATCCGGGCATAGCCCGCTTCCCAATAGCCCTGGTTGGCTTCAATAAATGTTGTCGCACCGTAGATGTTGACGTTGTGGTCAGCGACCTTGCCATCGGTGTCGAGGATGGCGGGCGATGTGACTTTATCGAAACCGGCAAAGAACGTGAAGTCCATGTTCGAGATATCCAGCGCCACGCTGTTGCGCGCAGGAATACTGAAGGCCAGGCCACTGAAGGCATCATCCATCCAGATACCGTTCTGGAACAGCAACGGCATCAGGCCAAACGAGAAAGGCAGATCAAATCCGCTGTAACTGTCACTAAATCCGCTGACGATAGAGCCGAGGTCACCTTCGAAGAACAGGGTTTCGAGGTTGAGGTCCTTGACCACTTCGCCGTCGTCGTCATCGTCGCCGGAAAATTCGACGCGAGTGAAATTACCGCCCTGGTCGAGCGGTCGTACAAATGCGTGCAGGCGCTCGGTCGATGTCAGTTTGAGGTCGATATCAAGGTTGAGACGCGTCGCCACCTGCCCCAGTTCGACTGCGCCATTGTCGTTCCACGCAATGGCCGTGCGCCAGTCGCCAAAAATCGACAGTCCCGGAAAAATCAGGTTCTTCGTGCCGAGAAGATCAATGCCGGGCTCGAACGGGCCGGTGGTGTATTGCCGTCGGCCAATTTCAAGCAGCGGTCGCGGGGTATCAACCGCCTTCTTGCCGCCATATATCTCGCGCTGCGCTTCGGCTGAATAGGGCGTTTTTTCGTACGTCGGATCCGGCCTGAACACCGACGAATCATGGTCCGTGATCTTGCTGCCCTTGCCGACCTTGATCTCTTCGGCTGCCAGCGCCGAATACGACATCAGCCCGAAGACAAGTGCTGCTGAAAGGCGGAACGTCGATGAGATCGCTTTTTTTATCTGCATCTCACTTGACCTCGAATTCGACGGTATAGGGGTGAATGTCGAGCATCCACTCGTTCATCGCCCTGATCATATCTGTCGTCGCCCCGATGAACTTCATGAAGTAAATCGGTTCGGCCCGCGATCTCATACGCACCGCCAGTTTATAGGTTCCCGGCTTTTGCATCAGTGATGAGGGCACTTTGTATTTGGCCAGACGGGAGCCCAGAGGTGCCAGGCTTCGCCCTTCCATGCGTACAAAAGGAGGGTGATTAAGCACTGTCGTCGGTTGCGGTGCCGGGCGCAGGAACGGCAACTGGTCGACATCAAAGTTAACGGGCAGATACATCTCGCGGTCCGTCCCCTTGACATTCGTCGTCAGGAATTTTGTCTGTAAATTGAACAGTTGATCATCATGAGCGATCTTGCCGTTCAGCACATCGCTGGAATGTAAATCCGCCATGTCACCCTGAGAATCAACATAACCGGATTCCCAGATGTTTTTGCCGTCCGGATCGATCAGGGCGACGTTCAACCAGATTTCCGGCTGGGCACCCAGTGATCCCGAAGGGAAGTTATGCCCGGGGTTTGTATTGGTGATGCGATAGGCAAAGCTCAGCGAGTCATCGACTTCGGGCGTATCATCAAAGAACGGACCGTCGATATGTGAGCCATTTTCCATAGCCTGACGACGAAGGTCTTTTTTCTCTTCAATCTTCTCGAGGTTGGCCTCGATGATCTCGCGGGCTTCCTCACGATCGCCGACATCTTCCCAGGCTTCCGGAAACTTGTCCTCAATCTCGCCGTCATCAACCTTCTCTTCAAATTCTTCCGTGCCCCATCCGGCGCGATAATCAAATTCGAGCCATTCCTCGATGGTCCAGTTGGCGGCGTCAACATTGTGCGGAAAAATACCGGGATGGGCGATCGGATATCCCGGACCGACCATACCGTGATTATGGCGTTTACGGTTGGGGTTAACGGCCTTGCCGGCGACTACTGCCGCCGGTCCGGTCTCAAAACCAACCGCTTTGCCAGGTTCCTTGCTCATGTGGCAATCCTGACAGGTCACGCCGTCCCTGAAGGCCGGTGAGGCGCGGTACTGGTCCCAGACGACTTCCAGTTTGATACCGACATTGACCGCAACCTGATGGCAGGCCCCGCAGAATTCGGATTTGTCGAGCTGACCGAACTTGACGCCTTCGAGGTGGATCTGGCTGCCCCGTTCTCCTTTGGCCGCCGCGACCTTGTAGTAATCTTTTTCCTGGAGAACCCTGGCAACGCCGTCGCCGCCAAACTGGCCGAAGACAGGCTGGAAAATGTCGCCGGGCACGATGCGTCGTTCGCCATTGACCTTCAGATAAGCCTCATCGACGCGGTGGCAGGTAATGCAGGTGATGCCTTCTCGCGAAACCTGCGTGCGCTCCCACAGCGGGGCCTCGCGGGCCTCTCCCATCTGGGTGCCTGCCTGGGCGTGACAGCGCACACAGAAGTTGGCGATTGTCGGCGCCAGGTTGTTGATCGCCTGTTCGAATTTATGGAACACCGGCGAGATCGATGCATAGGCATGACTGGAAGAGCGCCACTCCTCATAGATTTCTTCATGGCACTTGGCGCATTCGTTTGCCGAGGGGTACGAGCTTTCAGAAAATACATCGGCGTGGGCACCGGCAGGCTTCTTTTCGTCGGCGGCCATAACCGGCAACGCGACCAAAAGCCCGACACTCAGGCCAGTCACCGACAGAATTTTCATGCCTCTTGAATTCATAAATCTATTTCTCATTTCGCGTTACCCGTTCAGTAAATCCGGGTTCCTTGTGATAATTGTGGCAAAGCTGGCAGTCCTGTCGAACGCGGCTTTCGGTGTGGCATTGCACACAGGTTTCTTTTTTCATCGAATTAAAGTTGCTGGCAAATGTATGCGGATCGAGGTCGTTAAAACTGGCCTTGAATTCAGCCTTCGGATTGAGCTTGTGGCAAGTAGCACAGCCCTGGTTCGGATCGGCCAGCTTGACGCCTTGCGGGTTGACCAGACTGAGATGGCGGGTATGCGAATAGGTCCGGTAACTTTGTGCCTTGTCCTTGTGATACTTCCATTCGATGTGCAGTGGCCCGCCTTCATTTTCCCGACTGACGGCATGACATTTGATGCAGGCACCGGGCCCGTTCTTGGCAGACAGCAAGGTATCACGTAGTTGTTCTGCGCGATCTTTTGCCGCGTCATCCGAACCGTTTGCATTGACCGCAAACTCAATCCAGGCCTTGATCACGGGATCAGCGTGTCCGGAAGGCCGGTACATCAATTCCAGCAAATCACCATACCAGCCACCGAAAGCCGCGTCTGATGGCAGTTCGTATTCTTCGTTGGAGGCCCAAGCACAAGCCAGTTGTCTGGCGGCTTCCGGGTTTAATCCAGCGAACAACTGCCCGGCATTCACGCCGGCACCGCTTCCCTTGACCATTTCGCCGAGAGATTCGGTGCCATCATCAGCCATACCCATGACCAGTTCCTGAAATGCCTCGCTATATTCATCCTGGTCGTCCGCCGCTACGCCCATCAGGTAAGCCGCGACAGCACTCATTTCGTCACCGGAGACGCTTTCGTATTCTTCGTCTTCATCGGCTTCTTCGGTCGGCGGACCACAGACTTCGGCAACTTCTTCCTTGTCGAGCGACGATTCATCGAATTCCGGCAACCGGAGGACAATCAGGTTACGTTTGCTGATTTGATCAACATGACAGCTGGCGCAGGCCTGATCAAAGCCGACCGGCTCTACGGTACGCTGATCAGACGTCGCCTGATGGCACGACACGCAGCTCGCCGGTGCCTTGTCGGCGACAAGCTTATTGATGAAATGTCTGCCCAGATGCGTGGCATGATCGAATTTCACCGATGTGCGCCGGAAATGCGGGAACATTTTGGTAAACCGGGGATGACCCTTGTCAAAGGACGTGAACGATTTTTCGTGACAGGTTGCGCATTGTTCGTCCTTGAGACCGGATATATCGGCGTCCTCACCCTGATGTTCGGAGTGGCACATCACGCATTCGGTTTTTTTGACTTTTTTGGTCGGCTCAAAGATCGCGTTGTGTGGTGTTTGAGATGGCCCGCCAAAAGTATGGCACTGGACACACTCCCCGGTCATATCATGTTTGACGAATATCGCGCTCAGCCATTTCACCGGTCCGGCATCGTGATTGGAATGGCAGGTCTTGCAGCCCTGAGATCCTGTGAAACCGGCATGATCAGCGGTCAGCGGGCCTGCATCCAGGGCACCGATCCGCAGTGTTTCTGCGAATATTTCGTTGTCATTCGATAAATGCGTGAAAGTCGCGAGGATCGCGATAACCAGCCCCAAAGCGGCAATCGACAGACGCCAGCGATGCTGACGCTGTGTCCGCCTGGGGACACAGGGCGGGATCGAACAACCACACGTGCCATCCGGTTCCGGACCCGCATCACAGGCCCCCCCCGCAGCGGCCGGGCGGCGGCATTGCCACCTGCCCTTGTTGTTGAACGGTGCACATTCAGAGACACCACCACATTTACCATCAACAGTCGGCCCGCCCCGACACGGCGTATTCCACTCAGTTGCCCTGCCGCAGACAAATTTGTTCGTCGGACGCTCGTAATTGCTGCGATCAAATCTGAAATCAAAAGAATCAGTCATAGCGCATACACATTAACGACCATCAGGTGCCAGACTGACAACGTCATCAGGGCAACCGTGACGGGGATGTGAAAAATAAGCCAGCGCTTCAAAACGCTTTGCAAGGCGTAGTGAACATCAATGCGGTTTTTTCGGGTCGCCAGATTTGTCAACTCGTCGAGGTAGGTGCGTTCCTCATCATTCAGGTAGCGTCTGACATTGGCATCCTGCTGTCTGATCCATTGCCGCGAGCGCTGACTGCCAGCGACATGACTGAAGCCAAACCTCGGACGCCTGAAAAACCATTCCATGGTATCCAGGTAATGCTGGCCAAGTGTGTCCACTCGCGTTTCATCGCAGCATTTCAGGACCAGTGCCTCGGCACTCGCCCGCAGTTCAGCGATATGCCCGGGGATCCGGTCATAAATGACTTCGACCCCGGTCTGAGTAAGTTTGGATGGGTAGACGCGCTGCACGATATAGCCGGCGATGCCGCTCAAAACGGTCAAATAAAACAATACGGCCAGCGCCCGTTCATAAATGCCATTGGGCCAGACCGACTGGGTGTGCAACCAGTATGTCGCCAGCGCAAGCACGCCACCAACCGCATGCAACAAAAGCCAGGTCGACGCATTGCCAAGCGGTAACATTGACAGTTTTTTGCGCAAGTTGAACAGAGCCAGGAAAACCATAATGCCGAACAACCAGTAGCCGGTAAGCTCGCCCGAATTGCCCAGCAGGATTTGAACTGAATTGCTCTCAACCAGCAGCAAATCGAATATGATCCCGGCGGCCAGCCACACCATCATTGTCCGCGCGCGTGCAAATCCCATCAGAGATCACCCAGCGTTTCGTGATGGAAATCAACACGACTGAGCGCATCATGAGGACAGGCGCGGACGCAAGCCGGCCCCCCCGGATTGGTACTGCAAAGATCACATTTGGTGGCCTTGAGAATGGGCCGGCCACTTTCAGAATCGATCAAGGCCTCGCCACGCCGGTCATTGATCTCCGCCATGCGAATATTGCTGTAGGGGCAGGACGAGGCACAGGTGGCGCAGCCGATACAAGTGTCATCGTTGATGACAACAGAACCACCGACCTGGCTGCGATGAATTGCGCCGGTCGGGCAACCGATCATGCAGACCGGATCAGCGCAATGCATACAGGCATTGGCTACCATCCAGTGGTCAAAGGTTTTGCCATGACGGATAAAGCGCGGATTGCCGCCATGGGTCGAGCCGCAAGCCCGCACACAATCATCGCAGCGAACACATTTGTTCAGATCAATGAGCATGGCCTGCGTTGCATTGATAAAACGCTCCTCGACAGCCCATTCCAGCAAGGCATCTTCGGCCAGTGTCCGATCGATCCCCTCGACAACCGGGCCCGGCGGGTTCTCCAGGCTGGGAAAAACATATTTTTCCAGCACCTGGGCCGGCACCCGCAAGGCATCGACATACCCGAGCGCTGTAAGCGAGGTGCCAAGGTTTACTGATTTACCGGTCTTCCAGCCGGCATAGAGTTCTTCCAGTCCATAGGCATCACCGGCACCAAGATAGGTCAACGTCCTTTGACCGCTGCCGTACTCCCGCGCCACGCGCGCAAAACCGGCCCTGATCATCAACATTCCGTCGGCGTATTCACCCTGTCGGGCGATCGGCGGTTCATTTTGGGCGCCTGATTGACCGCTTGAACGCATGCGCTGGTAACTGACGTGCCAGTCGAAAGCACCATAGGTCTCAAACAGCGTTGCATCGACAACCTTGCTCAGCGAATCTTCATCAAGGCCGGAAAAAAGCGCCGTCTCCCGAAGATGGATGCGCAGGGCGTTTTCGCGATAACGCGTGTCAATGATGTGTCTGAAGCCTTCGTCGAAACGTCGGATTTCGCGCAAGCCCTGCCATCTGATTTCGAGCAGGGTTGCACTGGTCTCGGAAAAAATGGTTGTTGTCCTGGGGATACGGCCAAGGGCTGCAAGTTCGCCGAACAGCGCCCCTTCTTCCATTTGTGCCGTCCTGAATTCGTTGAGCACGACAGGAATGTCCTGAACAAAAACCCGCGCCGTCGATTCGCGCCGTTTCGCCCGGCCGCCCCTTGAAGACTCCTGGCGCAGGGCCTGGGTGCTGAATTGGGAAGTATCCCTGACTTCCGGGATATTGCTGTTCTGCCAGATCTGGGCGAGCGCGGCAAAAAGGCCTTTTTTCTCGACACTGCCCCGGCCCAGCAAGTCATCGGGATAATCACCGGTAAAAACGCGAAGTTTCCCGCTCAACACCAGAAAGGCTGAATTGCCGTAGTCACCTTCGCGGACAACGATATCACCCGGTCGATAGCGCACAATTCGCGTATCATTACGAATGATCCCCTCAAGGGGCGTGTTATCGGGAAACGCGTCCTCATCAATAGCCGCGATTTCCGGACGGGCGCGCAGCATCTCGACGTCACGCTCGCCCATCTCGGGATCAAATGGTGAATCCCATCGTTGCGGTCTTGATAATTGAGCAACAGCCAACGAAACCAAGCCTCCCCAAAGGTAGCTTCAATCCGTCATCCCGTTCGGGTAGGCGGACTTCAAGCCTTACTATTTATAGTCTGCTTTTTTCGGCAATAATGAGCCGACTTCGCCTGAAAGATCTTTTCCCGCAATTGCCGCGACCAGCTTGCGAGCATTGTCTGCAGTTGGAGCGGACAGCAGGGCCGCCGCTTCCGGTACGCTCTTGACCGCCGCCAGGGCTGCCGTCGCGCCCGCAAGGCGTTTTTTCTGCGCCGCCTGATACCTGGCATCATCTGATTTAGACAAGGCATCCGTCGCCGACACCAGTTTGGCCGCCTGTCCCTCAACAAACAGAACCGATAATTCGGCTGCCGACATTTCTGCGTTTTCCGTCGCCTTGGGCGCGTAGTAGCGGTGACGCACCGAACCTTGTGAATAACGCACCAGTTCGAAATCAGGGTTCAGAGGGTGATCAGCGTTTAACATGGCCGACAGGGTCTTGCCGTCGAGCTCGGCATTATTCAAGCCATGGCAGGACATGCAGTTCTCCGCCACACCATAACGATTGCTGGCCCATATCATGCCGGCGGCAGCGGCGTCCTTGATGCGGGATGCCTTGTGGCCGGCATCCTCGTCAGCCATTTTGACACTTGGACCGCCAAAATTATTATGCACATTTAACCATTCGGATGACGCGCCGTGGCAGCTTTCGCAACTCGGACCTGATTTGACGGAAGCCTTTTTGCCGGCGGCTTTCTGGACCTGCGTGTAATGACAGAGTTTGCAGGCAGCCGTCTTCTTCATGCTTCTGCCGCCAATTGCCTTGACGATGGCTTTGGCTTTTTTATTCTTGTGCGCCTTGCGATAGGATTTGAAGTGTTTGGTTTCAGCCCAGACGGCGTGTTCCGCCTTGTGGCATTCGAGGCAAACCTTGTCGCCCTGGGCAAAGGGTTCGGCACTTGCCGGGGGCGCTGAGATGGTCGCGAGACCTGCAAAAATCATCGCCAGCAGTCCGACCGTCGCCAGCTGGGCCTTCACCAGGAATCCAATCGCACGCATAAATCATCCCCTTAACGTTGCCTCGACCAAAATCATACCATTTCGAAGCGGTTTCCGCCCGCTTTCATCAGTACATTTTGTATATCAACGAAATACCAGGAAAAGGCTAAGAGGCGAGCGGCGCGGTGTCAACAAAGCGCTGTATTACATCATCTTACAGCGCCAGCGATCTATTTTCAGTCATAGCCGTAAAGCCACTGTGACACACCATTATGAATGTTTTTCAGAGAGTGGACCGCACCCTTGGGAATGTACACTTCATCGCCCTCCTCGACGATAAAGCTTTGATCTCCAACCGACATTTCCAGCCGCCCAACTTCAACCATAACGAGTTCATTGACGTCGTGGACAAAATTGTTCCATTCCTGGCCCGGCGGATCGATAAACCGGCCAAAAGAATATCCCCTCGCTTGCCAGTCACCGGCGACCGCCTCGGCTGAGACAGGCAGACTGAATTTTTGACGAACTAAAAGGTCGCTCACCACATACTCCCCGACAATAAATTGCTAGTTAGACGGCGCTTCGAGGATGGTCACGGCACAAGCCGCCTCATCAAAACCAATCACACCGCCACCGTTTTCGGCCAGGCCGATCCTCGGTGACCGGGTCTGTCGCTCCCTGGCTTCGCCCCGAAGTTGCAGGACCAGTTCGTCGATCATCGACAGGCCGGTCGCGCCGACGGGGTGACCTTTGGAGACGAGACCGCCTGACAGATTGATCGGGCGGGCACCGCCGAGCGACGTCGCACCCGATGATACGTAGTTGCCGCCTTCGCCTTCCTCGCAGAATCCCAGCATCTCACTCTGATAGATCTCGCAGAAAGATGTCGCGTCGTGAACTTCTGCGACATCAACGTCGTCCGGTGTCAGATCGGCAATCCTGTAGGCTTTCTGCGCGGCAATCCGACTAAGCCCTGGCTCATCGGGATCGCGATACTTGCCACCTGACATGGCGCTCGCTCGAACCTTGATGGCGCGGGCCTGTACGTCGGCAGGCTGAGCCTTGAGATAGTCCTCGGAACACAGAATTGCCGCTGCCCCGCCATCGCCGATGGGCGCACACATTGATCGCGTCAACGGATGGCTGATCGACCGGTCTTCCAGCACTTCATCAACCGAGACTTCGAAGCGGTACTGGGATTTTGGGTTAAGACTGCCGTGATGATGATTTTTTGACGCACCCTCGGCGATCTGGCGCCGGGTCGTGCCGTATTTCGCCATATGAAACGCCGCTTGCATGGCATAGGTGTCCATAAACAGCGTTGCATCATTGGCGTCCGGATCGAATCCCTTGCCGGAACGCTCACCGGCAACTTTGTAGTATTGCCGCCATTCATCGGGGTCCATCTGATCAATGCCACCGGAAAAGAGCTTCATCGTCGCCTCACGGTCGCCCTCGATGTAGGTTTTTTCGACACCAATCGCCAGAGAGACTTCCGCCTGCCCGGACAAGACATCTTTCCACGCACCGTTCAGCGCCATCGACGCTGTGGCACAGCCGCCTTCCACATTGATCATGGCAACGCGTTCGGGGAACAGACCTTCCTTCACCAGCGGCGTGAAACAAACCTGGCCGCGGATGCAGTCCTGGCCGAAACTCGCCATACCGCAATTACCGAACCAGGCATTTTCAATGTCCTCACCCGTCTCCAGACCGGCATCAGCCAGCGCACCCAAATAGGTCTCGCGGGTTAATGCCTTGAAGGAGGTTTCCGGTTTTTTGCCGAACGGCGTACTGAAACTGCCAACAATGTATACGTCACGCATGGACCGGTCCTTCTAGATACAGCGCCCGCCATCGACTTCCATACAGACGCCGGTGAGGAAGTTGGCTTCGTCAGAAACCAGATAAAGTGCCGTGTTGGCGATGTCCTGCGCCGTCGACAAGCGCCCGAGAGGCACCGAGGCGCGGAAAGCTTCGCGTTTCTCCGGTGTGTCCTCTCCCATGAATTTGGCCAGCAAGGGGGTATCGCCAGCCACCGGATTAATCGCCACCACCCGGATTTGCTCCGCACCCAGTTCAATGGCAAGGCTTTTTGTCGCGCCAATTGCTGCTGATTTCGAGGTGTTATACCAGACCAGTCCGGGTCGCGGCCGCACACCCGCCGTTGAGGCAATGTTCAGGATCACACCGCCGTCGCCTTGCTTGCGGAACTGCGGCACAGCTGCCCGTGCACCATGGAAAATGCCTTTGACGTTTACCGACATGATCTGGTCGAATTCGTCTTCGGTGACTTCCATCACAGGCTTGTTGACGTGGGTGAAGCCGGCGTTATTGACCAGAATATCGAGCTTGCCGAATGCCTCGACGGCTTTCGCCACCATGCCCTCCACATCGGGGCCCCTGGTGACATCGGCGTGAACGTATACAGCGGCGTCGCCAAGATCGGCTGCTACTTTTTCACCGGCTTCATCGTTGATGTCGGCGATCACGATTTTTGCCCCTTCCGAGGCAAACAGTCTGGCCATTCCTTCACCGAAACCCGATGCCGCGCCCGTAATGACCGCTACTTTTCCTTCAAGTCGCATTTTGCCTCACCTGTGTATTTTGATGTTGATCGACAGGTTGCAAGCCTGCGAGTGCAGCAGCAAAAAGGCAAGTGGAATCCGTCATATGTAAATTTGACTTGCCAGAGGGTGCTCTGTAGACGTTTGAGACGAACTTTACGGAGGGCACAATGATCAAGACCGGAGAACAGCACACCAGATCAATCCAGGATGACCGTCAGGTTTATCTGAATGGCGAAGTCGTCGGCGATGTCACGACACACTCGGCCTTCAAAAATGTCGTCGAATCGGTGGCCAGGCTATATGACTTCCAGAGCGAGCCACAGAACCTCGACCTGATGACGTTTGAGATTCCCGACAGCAGCGAAAGGGCCAACCGGATCTGGCAACTGCCCACCAGCTATGACGAACTGGTGCAGCGTCGCCGTGGACTGGAAGCCTGGACTGAACTACACGCTGGCTTCCTCGGCCGTGCCCCCGATCATGTCGCATCCTGTATCTCCGGCATGTACATGGGCCGGGAGGTTTTTGAGGAATACGACAGGGAGCGCGCCGGCGCGCTGGCGGATTATTACCGCTTTGCCCGCGATAATGAGCTCTATCTGACATACGTCATCATTAATCCGCAGGCGGACCGATCCAAGGCCGCGCATGAACAGGAGGATGAGTACCTTACCGCCGGCGTAGTGGATCAGGACGCAGAGGGCCTGACGATCCGCGGTGCCAAGATGCTGGCGACCGGTGGCATTATGGCCAACGAAGTATTTGTCACTTGCATCCAGCCGCTGCAGGAAGGCGACAAAAAATATGCCCTGTCCTTCGCCGTGCCGATGGGTATCAAGGGGCTGAAGATCTTGTCGCGCAAGTCCTACGAACAACACGCGCCGAGCCGCTACGACAATCCGCTGGCCCATCAGTTTGATGAAAATGATGCGGTGCTGTATTTCGATGACGTCAAGGTTCCGTGGGAGCGGGTCTTCATCAATCAGGACACAGCAATGTGTCAGAAGCAGTTCCATGCCACGCCGGCGCACGTTTATCAAAATTACCAGGCACAAATCCGCCTGATGGTCAAAATGCGATTCATGATGGGCATCGCCCGAAAAGTCGCGGATACCAATGGCGTGACCAACTTCCCGCAGGTTCGCGAAACGCTGGGCAATCTGGCGGCAGAGACCATCATTGTCGACAGCCTGGTCCACGCCATGGAAGTAAAAGGATCACAGCGCGGTGAGTATTTTGTCCCGGATCCACATACGCTATATTCAGCGCAAGTGCTGACACAGCAAATGTATTCGAAGGTTCTGACGACAATCCGTGACCTGGCGGGTGGTGGACTGATTATGCTTCCGTCATCGGTTCAGGATTTTGCCAACCCGGAACTCAACGCCATGATCAATAAAACTCAAAAATCCCCGGCCAGTGATTCAGAGGGGCGCGTCAAGTTCTTCAAACTGGCATGGGATGCCGTTGGTTCAGAATTTGCCTCGCGCCATCAGCAATACGAAATGTTTTATGCAGGCGCGACTTTTGTGACAAAAAATCACAGCTTCCGAACCTTCGACTGGGACCGCACGACCGATCTGGTCGATGGCTTCCTCGACAGCTATTCTCTGGAAGACGAACTGGCCTGACCGGACAACAAAATCACTGGAGCGACAAATGCCGATCAACAAACTACATGACGAATTCCACAGCCTGGATATGGATACGGGCTGGCAGGTTCCGGAGGGCTACCCCGAGGGCATGGAGCAAAAAATTCTGGCGGGCGGGCTCGACGAAGAAGCCAAAACGGGCAGCCGGACAAGATTACTGCGCTTCCAGCCCGGCATCTTTTCAACCGTTCCCTTTGTGCACGAATATTGGGAAGAGGTTTATCTGATCTCGGGCGATTTGACGGTGGGCAATGATGAAAACGGTGACGGAGGTGAATCGTTTCAGCCTAACACCTATGCCTGCCGACCACCAGGGGCTCATCACGGCCCGTTCAAGTCAGAAGGCGGTTGCCTGCTGCTGGAAGTCCATTACTTCGATCCCGTCTAGCGATTGAGGGTAATAAACAGGATTGACGGCACCACCAGAAACACGGCCATGACGACACGCGTCGTCAGAACCTCGCGCTTGAAGACAAAGATCGTCAGCAACATGGTGAAGACCGGCGACACTGCGACAGCAGGCAGCACGTGAACGACTTTTCCGTACAGTAGCCCGGTATTCAAAGACATCACGGCGACCGTCATGGTCAGGCCACCTGCGGCGAACCAGAACGGACCCCTGGACCTCCAAGGAACGGGCTGCGAGGTCCGTCGTGTGTGATGCAGGACCAGCGTGATCGCCGAAGATACCGTAAATCCGATCAGCGCAGCGAACAATGGCTCCGGGATCGATTCCATCCCGACCTTGGTGAAGACATGGCTGGACGATCGGATCAGGGCGGCACCGATAGGGAAAGCCAGGGCCCAGACCGGCCAGGTTCGCTCAACCACTTTGCCCTTCTTGGCCAGCAACACAACAGCCAGCACCACGCCCAGAGTGCCAAACGCCGACGACCACGAAAGACTTTCACCAAGCCAGAGCACGCCCAGCGTCACACCAAACACCGGCGATACTGACGCCAGCGTGCTCGATAGTGTTGGCCCGAGCATGCGCATGCCGGAGACAGAAAGGTTGGTCGAGAGCGACGGTCGGATGATGCCAATAAAAGCGAAAATCAAAATGGCCGGGTTCAACCAGTATTCGAGCTTCATGTAGAACGGTGCCAATAACCAGAGCGCCAGCGCCGATACGCAGATCGTAATCATGGTACCGCCGCGCGAATCCATATAAGCAAGCCCGAGATTCTGCATTTGCGCGCCCGTCGCAAACAACATCCCGGCTATCAAACCAAAGATCGGTGGTGGAATATCCTGGATCAACCAGCGGCTCCGGTTCGGCTTTCAGCCAGGCCGCCCGCTGACTTCCAGCGCGTGATGGCAACCGTGGAAATGCCGAGGAACAGGATAACGGCCATGGCGTAAAACACTTCCTGCACCCGGCCGATATCAATCATGTAGCCGAAGACGACGGGCGTGATTGCCGAGCCGACGTTCAGACCGATACTGACAAAGGCAAAGACCCGCCCTGTCGCACCCGGCGGCGTGATTGAACTGACGATAATATCGCGAGACGGCCGGATCATGCCTTGCGTGCCGCCGACGACGACCAGAATGATGAACAACACGACGAACGAGAGACCGGGCTGGCCCATGATGAACAGCCCTATGGCACCGACGGCCATGGCGACACCGGTGAAAAGGCCGTGGCGGCTGGTTTTGTCGGCGATTGCACCACCGATCAGCACGCCAACCGATCCGGCGACCAGAAAGGCCGTAAACAATGTGCCGGCCACTGCCGCACTTTGATTATGCAGTTTGTCCAGCAGGGTAACGGCAAAGGCGTGAAAGCCGCTGGTGATCATCGCCGTGACGACAAAAAACATGAACATCGTCAATACGCTGGCGGTCAGAAGCGGGCGAATGCTTGTGGCACTTGTCGCTGTACCAGCCACATGTGATTGCGGCGACTGATCCTGCGGTGCCTGGAGCATACGTCCCCAGCGCAGGATCGCGAGGGCGACAAGGACCGAAATGGAGCCTGCGCAAATCAGCGCGCCGCGCCAGCCCCACATGGAAGACATCAACAGAATGCTGGCCGGGGCAATCATGAAGCCGACATTGCCGCAGAAGGTATGAATGGCAAAGGCCCGCCCGACACGGTCCGCCTTGATAGCATGTCCGAGTATCGCGTAGTCCGCCGGATGAAAGACGCTGTTGCCCATGCCGGACAGCGCCGACAGTACCAGAATGACACCGTAGGACGGGGCGAAACCCATCAGCGCAATGCCACCGCCCATGGCCAGCAATCCACCGACCAGCATGGGCCGGGGGCCGATTCGATCGACCAGCATGCCTGCCGGCAACTGGCTCAGACCGGCAGCCACATTCATCACCGAGACGATCAACCCGAGTTCGGCGTAATTGACGTTGAATTCCGTCAGCCAATAGATCGAGAACAGCGGCGGCAGCGCCAGCAGGTAGAAATGGCTCATTGTATGACCGGCACCGATCATACTCATCACGGCCAGATACTTTTTGCGCTCGGGGGAAAAAACCATGCTGGGTTCTATCACTAGTCCGCTGGAACTTGCACTAAGTTCTTCTGCGCCATACAACACGGGCCACATTGCAAGTGCTCCACAAAACGAGAAAGAAATCAGATCATGAGCTACGTCATCCCCGCCCCTGCCGTTGTATCCCTGCCCGTGCGTGGCAGCGAAGATGAATTCCCCATCCACCGTATTTATTGCGTCGGCCGGAATTACGCAGCCCACGCCCGCGAGATGGGCCATGACCCGGATCGCGAGGCACCGTTCTTTTTCCAGAAGAACCCCGACAACCTGCTGATCGGCGGCGGAGATTTCCCTTACCCGAGCCAGACTTCGGATCTGCACCACGAAATGGAGCTCGTCGTCGCGTTGTCCTCAGGTGGCGATAACATCGCTGAAGGTGACGCACTCGACTGCGTCTTCGGCTATGCCGCCGGTCTCGACATGACGAGACGTGACTTGCAGGGCGCGGCCAAAAAAGCCGGTCGTCCATGGGAAGTCGGCAAGGCTTTTGAGAACTCCGCACCCTGCTCGGTTCTGGTGCCGGCCTCCGAAATCGGCCACCCGGCCAGCGGTCGCATCCACCTCGACGTAAATGGCGAGTTGCGCCAGGACGGCGATCTCAACCAGTTGATCTGGAACGTTCAGGAGAGCATCGCCTATTTGTCTACCCTGTTCACCCTGACTGCCGGCGACCTGATCTACACCGGTACCCCGTCAGGTGTTGCGGCTGTCGTCAAAGGCGACAACCTGCATGGCGAAATTGAAGGCATTGGCGAGATCGATATTACGATTGTTTAGGACACCTTTCGCCGGGCGTCTGCCAAAATCTGAATAAACAGATCCCGCTGGGCGTGGGAACCGCCGATTTCTTCGAGGCGGTGGCTGATGTTGCCGAGGTCGCTGGCCGCAGTGGCGAAATCGCCATTAGCATGGGCGCGTAAACCCCGGCAGGCGGGAACGCAGACGTCGCGCCATGCATCACGTTGGAAGTCGGGCACGGTTTGGGCGAATTCTGTGACGCTTGAAACCATCTGATCGGCTTCCTCCAGCCCGGCCCGGGCCAGACCATAGACATACTGCATCGTCAGGAACGGCTGCACGTGATCGTCAATCCTGGGTTTGAGATATTTGGCCACTTCACCCCAGCGCTCACCAACATCGACGCCGACCAGCTCAAGCCGCGCCAGTAACGACACCGCGCCGATCTGGTCCTGTGAGTAGTCCATCTCCAGGCCCCAGCAATGATCGTCATAGATCGTCAGGGCTTTTGCATGGTCCCCCAGCGCGATATCAAAAATTGCCGTGTGCCACCAGTTGTGTGTCGACATGAAGGAATTGAGGTCGGTCCACGTCGGCTGCATCTCCGCCATGAATTCCCGGCCCTCGTCCAGCCGGTCTTGTGTCAGCATGACATGCGCCAGAGCATGATGGGCCCACGGCTCCTTGCGCTCCAGTTCAATAGCCCGGCGCGCCGATGTCTCGGCGTCATCCAGCAAATGGCACTGCTCCTGGCCGAACGCCAGCATGCCGTGGGCGTAAGCCAGCCCCTGATTGGCATCCATGATCGCCTGACCGAGACGCAACATGCCCGGCGCATTGCCGAGATTAAACTGATGGTATTGCCCGGCCTTGACCGTCGCCAACTCGTGCGGATGTTGCGCGGCAGTTTCATCGCAAATCCGGATGGCCTGCGGGATGTCGTTCTCGATCCAGGCGCGCACGGCAGCGATCGCCATCTGCTCACGCGGTGTGGCCGTGCCGGCGTTTGCCTCGGCGCGCTCAATATAAGGTCGGGCCAGCGCCGGAGCCTCTCGCGATTCGAGGAACATGTAGAGCATTGCGGCATAGGCATTGGCCAGCGCGCAGTCGGGGTCGGCATCGGCCGCGGGCAGAATGTTGACAGCCTTTGTCTCATAGGCGACAAACCCGTGCACAAAATCATCGATCGCCTGCACGGTCACAGCACTTTCCGCCGTCACCTCGTTGCCGAGCCAGTCCTCAAACACGCTGATCTCCCTCGATTGCTTAATGACATCAATCTTCGCCGATCCGGACCGTCAGTGCAGCTAATTTTTGTGACCCCGAATGTCGGGCGGTTTATGATGGGTGCATGAGCTACATCCTCTGCCGCGATTGCCTCAATTTCAGCGATGACACAGGGGATAACTGTGCCCGCTGCGGCGAGGAACGCATTGTCGCCCATGACGAATTGCCCGATCTCGACATCGCCCATATCGATTGCGATGCCTTTTATGCTTCGGTCGAAAAGCGCGATGACCCGAGCCTGAACGACAAACCGCTGATCGTCGGCCACCCCGGCGGGCGCGGCGTTGTTACCACGGCCTGTTACATCGCCCGCAAGTTTGGTCCGCGCTCGGCCATGCCGATGTTCAAGGCGCTCGAGCTCTGCCCCGATGCCGTCGTCATTCCGCCCAATATGGCGAAGTACAAGGAAGCGGGCATGCAGGTTCGCGAGATTTTCCGCGATGCCACGCCGACGATTGAGCCGTTGTCGCTTGATGAGGCCTATCTCGATCTGACGGTCGATACACGGCTTGACGAGCAACCGGCCTGCGTGGCGCTGGCCAACATCGCGCTGCGGGTCGAGCGCGAAGTCGGCATCACGGTGTCGGTCGGCCTGAGCTACAACAAGTTCCTCGCCAAGATGGCCTCCGACCTCGACAAACCGCGTGGATTTTCGGTGATCCCGCGCATCGGTGTGAAGGAATTCCTCAAACCCCTGCCCGTGCGCAAGATCAACGGAGTCGGGGCTGCAACCGCCAAACGCATGGAAGAAAACGGCGTCACCCTGATCGGTGATTTGCAGGCGCTTTCCGACATGCAACTGGTCACCCAATACGGCAAGTTCGGCCGCCGCCTCGCCCAATATGCCCAAGGCGAAGGCAGCCGCAAAATCTCCAGCCACCGTGAATCCAAAAGTGTCTCCGCCGAAACCACATTCCGGCGCGACACGCGACAGGCGCAGGATTTATATGACGCCGTCAAACCGATGTGCGAGCGCGTGGCCCAGCGCCTGGTCCGCGCCGAACTGGCGGGCGGGACCGTGGTGCTCAAGCTGAAGACCGGCAATTTCCAGACCATCACCCGAAACCAGAAGCTCTCCCACCCGACCCAGCGCGCCAGTGTGCTCTATGAGACCGCCGAGCAACTCATCAAACGCGAAGCCGACGGCCGCCCCTTCCGGCTCATCGGCATCGGCGTCAACGAACTCGGCCCCTCCAGGGAAGCCGACCCACCGGATTTGTTCGCGGGGTTGGTACAGGATTAATCGAGGGGCGGAAGCTCGCTGGCCATTTCCAGATGCAAACCGTCGTCGTCTTGCGGGAACGGATGGGCATCGGCGGTGGCTTCGTTGAGCTCGACGCCGAGGCCGGGCTCCGGGCTCGGGATGACGTAGCCGTCTTCCCATGTCACGGGTGCAGTCAGCAGGTCGGCGTAAAAGCCGTCCCATTTGCCGATGCTCTCGAGGATCAGGAAATTGGGGGAACACGTCGCGACCTGGATGTTGGCGGCTCCGGCGATCGGGCCGCAATAGAGGTGCGGGGCGATCTGGGCGTGCCAGGTCTCGGCCATGCCGGCGATCTTTTTGGCTTCCATGATGCCGCCGACCCTGCCGAGGTCCATTTGCAGGATTGAGGCAGCGCCGGTTTGCAGCACGCGGGCGAATTCGTATTTGGTGGCGAGGCGCTCGCCGGTGGCGATGGGGATTGAGGTTTTGGCGGCGACCTCGGCCATGTTCTCAGGCATATCCGGCGGTACCGGTTCCTCAAACCACAAGGGCTCGTACGGTTCAATACGCTGCGCCACGCGGTTGGCACCGGACACCGTGAACTGGCCGTGCGTGCCGACGAGGATATCGGCTTTTGAACCAACGGCTTCGCGCACCGTGGCGACAAAAGTTTCGATGCGGTCAAGTTCGGGCAGCGAGGGCTGGCGCGGGTCGAGCACCGAATATTTATCGGCGGGATCAAACTTCACGGCGGTAAAACCGTCGGCCACGGCCTGCACCGCACGCTCCGCCCCGAGGTCCGGGTCGCGGTAAACATCTGTTGCATCGCCATCCTGAGGGTAGAGATAGGTATAGCTGCGCAGGCGTTCGTTGACCTGCCCGCCGAGCAGGTCATAGACCGGGCGGCCAAGTTCCTTGCCGACGATATCCCAGCACGCCATCTCGATGGCGCTGAGCACACCGGCGAGCGAGATATCCGGGCGCTGACTGAAGCCCCGGCTGTAGATATCGCGCCAGAGTTTTTCGGTGTTGAACGGATTGGCGCCGACGACGTCGCGGGCGCAGACGTCTTCGATCATGCGGGCCATAGTGTGGCCGCCGAACGTCGCGCCGTAACATTCGCCGTAGCCGGAAATGCCGCTGTCGGTCGTCAGTTTGAGGAAGACAAAATAACGCCCGCCAAACGACGGCGGTGGATTGCCGACAACCCAGGTTTTGAAATCCGTGATTTTCATGGCCAAACCTTATTCTTCAAACACATACTATTGCGCATCGAACATGACAACATTGCGCAAATCCGTACCTTTGCGGCACGAGGCAATGGCCGCGTTGATGTCGCTGAAGGGGAAACGGTTGGTGATCAGTTCATCCAGTTTCAGGCGTTGGGCCAGATAGAGATCGACGAGCTTGGGGATATCTGCCTGCGGGCGTGATGAGCCCATCTTGCTGCCGATGATCTGTTGTCCGGCCGCAGCGATATCGCCGGGCTCAAACGTCGACATCGCACCGGTCGGTGGCATGCCGACAATCACCAGCGCACCGCCGCTGGCCAGCATGGCAAAGCTCTGATCGACTGCTGCCGTCGAGCCGACGGTGACAAAAACATAATCCGCGCCGTGACCGTCGGTGATTTTGCGAATTTCCGCTGCGGCATCCCCTGCCCGCACATCAACGCCATGCGTCGCACCAAATTCCATTGCCGTCTCAAGCTTGCCAGGTTCGGTGTCGAGTGCGATGACGGTTTTGGCGTCTCGTAATGCCGCGCCCTGTACGCTGTTGAGCCCGACGCCGCCCGTGCCGATCACAACAACATGACTGCCCGCCGGAATATTAGCCGAATTTGTCACCGCCCCCAGACCGGTAATGACGCCACAGGCCAGCAAGGAAGCGCGATCAAGCGGCACCGATTTGTCGATGACGACGACCTGGGACTGATGCACCGTGACGTATTCGGCGAAGGCCGCCGTGCGCAATCCCTGGACATATTCCTCGCCCGACGGGCTGCGCAAGGGTGCCGACGTATCAAGCGGCAGCGATCCCGTGCAGAGCGACGGTTTGCCGCTTTGACAGAGATGACATTCGCCACAGGCCCGGATCAATGTTACGACGACATGATCGCCCACTGCAGCGTTGGTGATCCCGGCCCCGATGCTCTCGACGACGCCTGCCGCCTCGTGGCCATAGATCGCCGGCAGTTTGCCACCCCACGATCCATCCATGTACATCAGATCGCTGTGGCAAATGGCGCAGGCCACCATCTTGACCCGCACCTCAGCCGCACCCGGTGGGGCAAGCTCAACGGTTTCGATTTCCAGCGGCGTGCCAAACTCGCGGCAGACCGCCGCTTTCATCGTAATCGTCATGATGCAAACTTACCGTAATCGCGCCTGAACACGCAGGCCGACGATGGTCTCTTCACCCAGTGTCCGGCAGGCTTCGAGGCGATGAAACCCTTCGACAAGGACAAAGCGTTTGCCGTCCCAGCGCACGAGGATGGGATGTTGCATGCCGTTTTCGAGAATGTCCTCGGCCAGTGTATCGACCGTTTCCTGGACCAGCGTCTTGCGTCGTTTGGCAGGGACGTAGACGTCGTCGATTTTGATATCTTCGTTTTCCAATTTGCGGGAATTCCTATTCGGCTGCGAGGGCGCGCGGCAGGTCTTGCGCCCCGCGCACCAGACGTCCGGGCAAGGCACCGGTTACCTCGCCATCGCGCATCACTTCGACGCCCGAGACAAAGGTATGGCGGTAGCCGTCGGCCTTCTGAATGATGCGCCGGCCACCCGCCGGCAGGTCATAAACCATTTCAGGTTTGTGCACATTGAGGCCATCAAAGTCGATCAGGTTGAAGTCAGCCTTGTAGCCTTCGGCCACGACTCCGCGGTCGAGCAGGCCATAGGTCCGTGCGGTGTCGCGGGTTTGCTTGCGCACCAGAAATTCGAGCGGCAGCTTGTCACCGCGCGTGCGATCACGGGCCCAGTGGGTAATCAGATAGGTCGGCGCACCGGCATCGCAGATCAGGCCAACATGCGCCCCGGCATCTGCCACGCCGCAAACCGTGTTGGCATCTGTCAGCATTTCACGCACGACTTCGAGATCACCGCCGTTGTAGTTTTCAAAGGGATGCAACAGAAGAGAACCTTCATCGCCCTCTAGCATCAACTCGAGCGCCAGCTCAATCGCATCCTTGCCCAGTGCCCCGGCACGTGCCGCAATGCTGGTCGTGGCATCGGGTTCGTAATTGACGGGATATTCAATTTCAAATGTACGCTGCAATGCTTCGCGGACCCACGCTGTGTGTTTGTCGTCGGGTATTTCTGTCACCAGGCGTCGGCGCAGGTCGTCGTCGGTCTTGATGCGCTCGATGCGTGCCCGGGGCGACAAGGCTTCCAGCATCGGCCAGTCCGGGTGGGCTGAAAACGGATGCACGGTGCCGTTCAGGCTCATCAACACACCGATGGCCCGCACACTGGTCTGGGCCGAAAATTCGAGCCCGTCGTCGACGGCGACAGCGACGTTATCGAGTGTTTCGCGCCAGCGACCGGGTTCGCTGTCCGTTTGCACCATCAGGAAGGAGACGGGCCGTTCCGCAATCTCGCCCGCTTGACGCAGCAAGGCAAACTCGCCATCCCCGAGGTCGGAATTCACTTCGATCACACCCTTGCCTGCGCGCTTCATTGCCTCGGCCAGTCCGGCAAGCTCAGGCTCCATCGCCGACAGGCCTGGCGTAAATCGTCCGTCTGCTGCCTTGTGTTTGGTCGTGCGCGCCGTGGTGAACCCGAGTGCACCATCGTTGAGGGCGTCTTCAAGCAGTTGCCCCATTTCGGTGATTTCCTCACCCGTCGGCGCTTCACGATGATCGGCCCCGCGTTCACCCATGACATAAAACCGCAGCGCACCATGCGGGACCTGTGTGCCGATATCCATGATGCGCGGCGTTTCTTCCAGCACACTCATATAGTCGGAGAAACTCTCCCAGCGGAAATCGATCCCTTCGGCCAGAACGGTTTCAGGAATGTCTTCGACGCCCTCCATCAGATTGATCAGGAACGGCTCCGTGCCCGGCCGGACCGGAGCAAAGCCGACGCTGCAGTTGCCAAATACGGCGGTCGTTACACCGTGCCACGATGACGGCGTCAGGTAGGGATCCCACGTTGCCTGGCCATCATAATGCGTGTGAATGTCAACCCATCCCGGCGTCAGCAGCAGACCCTGGGCGTCGATCTCCCGCGCAGCAGGTCCAATGTCCTTGCCAATTGCAGAAAACACACCGTCATCGACGGCAACATCCGCCTCGAATTGGGGCTCGCCTGTACCGTCAACAATCGTCGCGCCGCGAATCACCAGATCATGCAAGATCGCTCTCCCTTATTCCTGCCCGCATTCAACGCCAAGGTTTCACCGGCTTCAAGAACAATCCGTCAGGCTTTTGAACGAATAGTCTCGAGTCCGGCATGGGCGCAGGCGACATCGAGCAAGGCCGAAAAATCCTTGCTTCCAAAATCATCCAGTTTGCGCGCCAGATTGAGGCTTTCGCGGGCCGCACCGCCCATCACAACCGGCACCCCCGCCTGGCGGGCTGCATCTGTCACCAGACACATATCCTTGAAGGCAAGTTCAATGGTGAAGCCGGGTTCAATATCCCCGGCCAGCACCTTGGCGGGCCAGAGCCGGGCGAGATGACCGTTGGTCGCCGTGGTATCGAGCACGACGTTCATCGCCCGATCTACATCCAGCCCGAGCCCGGCACCGAGCGCCAGCGCTTCGGCGGTCAATTGCGCCGAGGCAATGGCGAGGAAATTATTGACCAGCTTGGTTCGAATGCCCGTGCCCGGACCACCACAATGATGAATGGTTGATCCCATGGCTTCGAGTGATGGTTTGAGGCGGCCAAAATCGTTCGACGTTGCCCCGACCATAAAGAGCGCCTGGCCCTGTTCGGCCAGATCAACCGTGCGACCAATCGGGGCGTCGGCAAAGGCACAGCCGGCCTCCAGCGCCGCAGCGGCCACATCGTCGGTGGTTTCGGGATCAACTGTGCTGGTATCGACAATCAGCGTGCCCTTGCTGACGTTGGCAAGGACGCCGCCCTCGCCCAGCACAACAGCCCGGACTTCTTTCGACGCCGGCAGGCAAGTGAAGACGACATCACAATCCTTCACCGCCTCAACCAGCGACGTCGCCGCTTTGGCACCCTCCGCCGTTACCGCCTTGACGTTGTCGGCATTCAGATCGAAGACCGTAAGGTCGGCACCCGAGCGTGCCAGATGGCGGGCCAGCGGTCCGCCCATGGCACCAAGACCAATAAAACCAATTTTTTCACTCATTCACTGTTCTTCCCTGTTTGGAGCAATCCCCAACTATGATATGGCTGGCACCTCGATTTGTCCCATTTTTTGCGGAGCACGATATTGCATGCGCATACTGATACCAGACGCCCAGTTTGAAGGTGAGCCGACGGTTGAGCAATCTCAACTGCCGGGCGTTGAAATTGTTGTCCATCGTGTCCGCCACGCGAACGAAATTCCGGATGATATCTGGGCCAGTTGCGATGCGATCCTGCTCTGGCATATCGTCGATATCACGCCTGAGGTCGTCGCCAAACTGAGCAATTGCAAACACATCGTTCGCCTCGGCATCGGTTACGACCGTATTGATACTGACGCCTGCGGCAAGGCCGGTATTCGTGTCAGCAACGTGCCGACCTATGACATGACGGACGTCGTCAATTCGACTATCGGCATGGTCATCGTCCTGATGCGCGGCTTGCTGAGCTACCACGAAGCCCTGAAGGCCGACATGCAAAAGGGCTGGGCGTGGGACGGACCACCCGCCCTGCGCCGTGTGCGCGGACAACGCTTCGGCGTTATCGGTTGCGGGCGCATCGGAACGGCCGTACTGACGCGGGCCAAAGCGATGGGCATGGAAGCCGGATATTTTGATCCCTACCTACCGGTCGGTCATGAGATGTCTCTCGACCTCAACCGTTTTGACAGCCTGGCCGATCTGCTGGCCTGGGCCGATGTCACCAGCATCCACACGCCGTTGAACGATGAAACCGACAGCATGATCAATGCATCAACGGTCAAACAGATGAAGCCCGGCATGATCGTCGTCAACTGTGCCCGCGGCAGACTGGTTGATCTTGATGCCATTGAAAGCGGCATTCGCGAAGGCATTATCGCCGGCGCGGCGCTCGATGCTTTTGATCCGGAACCGCCCATGGCCCACAGCATGATTACGGCCTGGTCGAACGACGAGGACTGGATCAGGGGTCGGCTGTGCCTGACGCCACATTCGTCATGGTATTCGACGACAACATTTGACGACATCCGCCGCGACGCCGCGCGCACGGCGGCGGATTATTTGCTGGAGCAGAACTTGCGCAACTGCGTTAACACTGGATATTTTTAATGAATACGACTGTTAATGTTGCCGTCCTTCCGGGGGACGGCATTGGTATTGATGTTATTGCCTCGGCGACAAGCGTTCTTCGCGCTGTGGAAGCCACCGTCGGTGGATTTAGTCTCAATCTGGAGGAACTGCCCGCCGGTGCCGGATGTTATCGGGATACCGGCGAAGACATGCCGGCCTCGACCTTCGACAAGGTCAAGGCTGCCGACGCCGTCTTGCTCGGTGCTATCGGTCTGCCTGATGTGCGCTATGAGGATGGTACCGAAATCTCGCCCCACCTGCGTATTCGAGACGAACTCGGCCTTTATGGCGGGGTGCGACCCATCAAAGCCTATCCGAATGCCCCGCAGCGCCTGGCAGATGAGCGCGCGACCGGGATTGATATGATTATCCTGCGCGAATCGACAGAAGGCTTGTTCTACACCCATGGCCGGGGCGAGGTGATCGATGACGCCGAGGCGTTTGAGACCTTGCGCATCACCCGGGCGACCAGTGAGAAGCTGTTTGATTTTGCCTTCCGTCTGGCGACCAAACGCAAGGCCCGGGGTGGCGTTGGTAAAGTAACCTGCGTCGACAAGGCTAACGTCTTTCGCGCCTTCGCCTTCTTTCGCAAAATCTTTGACGAACGCGCCGCCGGTTTTCCCGATATCGAAAAGGCCTACAATTATGTCGACGCCCAGGCGCTCGACCTAATTCGCAAGCCCTGGGAATTTGATGTCCTGGTCACCGAAAATATGTTCGGCGATATCCTGTCGGATCTGGCAGGTGGTCTGGTCGGTGGCATGGGTATGGCGTCCTGTGCGGAAATTGGTGACGATCACGGCTTGTTCCAGCCGGCCCACGGCAGCGCACCCGACATCGCAGGCCAGGGGATTGCCAATCCACTGGCGACCATACTGTCCGCCGGTCTGATGCTCGACTGGCTGGGAGATCGATTTGAGAACGCCAGTCTGACGGAAGCAGGCCGCCGCATTGATGACGCCGTCGATCAGGGATTTGCCGACAACAATCTGCGCCCGAAGGAATTTGGCGGTGATCAGGGGACCGACGACATCACGCAAGTGCTTGTCGATTACCTGAAATAACAGGATGATCACGTCAGGATTTTCAGGGGCTGATTTATGACATTGTTGCTGGGCTGCATCGCCGACGATTCGACGGGTGCAACAGATTTGGCGAACACGCTGGTCAACCAGGGTATGCGAGCTGTTCAGTTTATTGGCGTGCCCGAAGGCGAGATCGATCTGTCCGAGATCGATGCGGTTATCGTCGCCCTGAAGTCACGCACCAACCCGGCGGACGAAGCCATCACAGACTCGATCAAGGCCTGGAGCTGGCTCAAGGCGCAGGGCGCGAAGCAATTTTTTTTCAAATACTGTTCAACGTTTGATTCGACCGACAAGGGCAATATCGGCCCGGTGGCAGATGCATTGCTTGATGCCATGGAGAGTGATTTTACCATCGCCTGCCCGGCCTTCCCGACAAATGGCCGGACGATCTTTCGCGGTCATTTGTTTGTCGGCGATGAACTGCTGTCTGATTCTGGCATGCGCAATCATCCTCTCAATCCGATGACTGATGCAAATCTGGTGCGCGTGCTGGGCCGTCAGACGCCGCACAAGGTCGGCCTGGTGCAACGTGAAATTATTGCCGCCGGTTCGGACGCCGTGCGCAAGGCCTTCGACGAATTGAAGGCAAGTGGCCACCGGCACGCGATTGTTGATGCCGTCGATGACAGTGATCTGATGACAATCGGTACTGCTTGCGCGGATCTGGCATTGATCACTGGCGGATCAGGTGTGGCTCTGGGATTGCCGGAAAACTTCCGCCAGTCCGGCCATCTCGCAGCGGCCAAACCCCCTGCCCTGCCCCGCGTTGACGGCAGCCCTGCCGTACTCGCCGGTAGTTGTTCGGTGCGCACGCTGGAACAAGTGGCGGAAATGAAGGCGACGCGTCCCGCTTTCAACATTAACCCCAACGCCCTGGCGGCAGGAGAAGACGTAGTTTCTGAGGTGCTTGCCTGGGCAGAGAGCCATATCGGCGACAAACCCTTTCTGATCTATTCGTCGGCTGATCCGGCAGAAGTTAAAGCTGTGCAAGCCGAATTCGGCCGTGAAGATGCCGGTGCCCTGATCGAGGACGCGATGGGAAAAATCGCGGTCGGACTGGTCGCGCTCGGCGTTGGCAAGCTGGTTGTTGCCGGAGGCGAGACGTCCGGAGCCGTTGTCAATGCGCTCGGCGTTCGGGCGCTGCGTATTGGCCCCGAAATCGAGCCAGGCGTTCCGTGGACCGAGAGCATGTCCGGGCAGGCGTTGGCATTGGCGCTGAAATCCGGCAACTTTGGTGGCGTCACCTTTTTTGCCGATGCTTTGGACATGTTGACCTGATGGGCGAAAACAAACTGCGCGAAGACATCACCCGACTGGCCAAGTCAATATTTGATCGCGGCCTGACGTTCGGCTCCTCGGGCAACATCAGCGTGCGCCTCGACGATGGCTGGTTGATGACGCCAACCGGCTCGACCATGGGCAACCTTGATCCGGCGCGCATCTCGAAACTCGATAACAAGGGGCAACACGTCTCCGGCGACAAACCGACCAAGGAAAATTTCCTGCATGCGGCGATGTATGAAGAGCGCCCGGGCACAGGCGCCGTCGTGCACCTGCATTCAACTCATTCGGTTGCGGTGAGCTGCCTCGCCGATATCGACCCGGCGAACGTCCTGCCACCGATCACAGCTTATTACGTGATGAAGATTGGTACCCTGCCTTTGATCCCCTATTTTCCGCCGGGTGATGTCGATCTTGCCCGGGCGGTGCGCGAGATGGCCTCTGATCATCACGCCGTGTTGCTGGCCAATCATGGGCCTGTGGTCGCCGGCAAGTCACTGGAAGACGCTGTCTACGCCACTGAGGAGCTGGAAGAAACCGCGAAGTTGTTCCTGCTGCTCAAGGGGCAGAAAACAAACTTTCTCAACGACGACCAGGTTCGCGACCTGCAAGCAAAGTTCTCGAGCTGACGATGGATAACGCGCGACCGGAAAGGCTTTGGCTGGGCTATGGAAGTGCGCTCGGTGTCGTCGCTATCTGGTCTGGATTTATTGTCGTTTCCCGCCTCGGCGTAACCAGCGGGCTCACCGCCTACGACATAACGGCGCTGCGATTTCTGGTTGGCGGGGCCATCACCATACCCTTTGTGATCTGGCACTGGCCGCGCCATGTCAATTTCAACAAAGTACTGTTCATCGCGGTATTCGGGCCCGGCGTGGTCTATTCGCTGATCATGTATCTCGGGCTCGAATTATCGCCGGCCGCCTATGCCGGTGTCTTCGCCAACGGGACCATGCCGATCTTCACCGCGTTGATCGCCTTCTTCTTTCTCGGCGAGCGGTTAAGCAAGCTGTCGCTTGTTGCCATTGCCGTCATTTTTGTCGGCGGCTGGATCGTCGCGATCAAGAGCCTGTCATCGGATGTGCCACACTCCATCGACGGCGTCATCTTTTTCATCGCCGGGTCTGTGCTTGTCTCGGTCTACGTTATTGCAGTCCGGCACTGGAAATTAACGCCGCGGCAGACACTTGCGATCATCAATCTGCCGAACGCGATCATTTTCATACCGGTCTGGTACTTTTTCCTGCCCTCAACGCTCGGCACAGCGGACTTCAGCGACATCGTCTTTCAGGCGCTGTTTCAGGGACTGGGCCCGAGTTTCTTCGCGATATTCCTGATGACCCACGCCGTCCACACGCTGGGACCGACATTAACCACCGGCTTTGCCGCCAGCGTACCGACGGTCGCCGCGCTGATGGCAATACCAGTGCTGGGCGAAACACTCAGCCTGGTTGAATGGGGTGGGATTCTTACAGTGACAGCAGGCCTGTCACTACTGCTTTGGAAGCGTTAGCCCGCGGCAGCTTGCGGTTCAGAATGGCGTCGATCCTGTCCCGAAAAAGGGCCATAAACCCTGGAGGGCAAACGCCGACGGCAAGGCCCGATGTAATTCTGTACGTCGGTTTTCAAAGTGGGAGTGGCCGCCAGATTCTTTAGCGTCGATTCGACGTCACCCAGTGAAATTGGTTTGACCAGAACATGATCGGCTCCGCTACTGATTGCGGTCGTAATGACTTCGAGCTTGCCATCGTCGACCATCCAGATAATCGGTACATTTGGTGCCGGGGTGTCCGCCTTGTTTCTCAACATTTCGGTGAGTTTTGTGCCGAGTTCGCTGTCGGGCGAGCGACTGATGAGAACGAAATCGAACCCTTTTTCATCGAACTGGGCGCGGGCTTCTTCGATATTTGACGCCAGCATGATGTCGCGGACACCCAGACTTCTCAGTACCCGATCAAGCAGGCGGCCATAACCCTTGTCTTCATCAACACACAGAATGCGTAATGTCCGCCAGTCGAGTTCTTCGCTCATTTGATCGTCCCCGTTGCCATATTTCAGGATTCGCTCTCATCGCAACCCGGCTTTGGACGTCCACAATTGAAACAACAAATGCGGACAGCCGAACTCAAATGGTTCAGAACGAAACAAAAACTCGCCAGCTTCGTATATTTTATTGGTCTTTATGATAAACCAGCAATCGATGTGCCAGTTTTGATCACGAGCCGAATGATGTGGTATGTTGCAGATAAGTTGTTCCGGGTGCTTCCGGGGGAAACTGCGGCCATGATCAGCGATAATGCAAATGAGAAAGCCTTTCAGGCATTTCTGTTCTGTCTTGCCCTGGTCTGGCCAACACAGAATGGCGCTGAGGCGTCAGAACGTGTTGTCGACCTTGAACTGGTGCTGGCGGCAGACATATCCGGCAGCATGGACCAGGAGGAAGCCACACTGCAGCGCGTTGGCTTTGTCAGTGCCCTGCGCCATCCCGATGTGATTGCCACCATCACGCGCGGGCGCCTTGGCCGCATCGCCTTGACCTACGTTGAATGGGCCGGTTATCAAACTCAGCGCACGCTGGTCGAATGGCGCGAAATTTCCGACGCCCGCAGCGCCAACGCCTTCGCCGATGAGCTCGAGAAATTTCCGGTACGAACCGCCTACTGGACCTCAATCAGCAATGTCATCGAGTACGCATCCGACAGTTTTGACAAAAGCGGTTACACCGCCCGTCGCCGGATTATCGATGTCTCGGGAGATGGCCCCAACAACAGTGGTTATTATGTGCCCTGGGCCCGTGATCGCGCAGTGTCGAAAGGCATCATCATCAACGGATTGCCAATCATAAACGATCGGCTCGGCCCCTATGGATTCACGCCAATGCCCAATCTCGATTTATACTACGAAGACTGCGTTATTGGCGGCCAGGGTGCCTTTGTGATTGTCGCCAACGGCTTCAAGGATTTCGCCCGCGCCATTCGCCGCAAAATGATCCTCGAGATCGCCGGGCAAGCTACACCACAAGCCTCCCTGTTCCACCTCGCCGCCGAGCGCACCCGCCAGCCCTGCAACGCCGGCGAAACCCAACTGCGAATCTGGCGGGAGAACCGGCAATTTGACGAACTGGACTGAAGCGAAAAGTCTGGCGGGGTGATGCCTAACCCTCGTTTGTCGATCTCGGGTCGTTGACCTGATCGAGCGGGTAGATCGGGCGGCGGACGTGTTTGAAGTCGAGCATGTCGTAGTCCGAGGTACAGACGCCAATACCTGCGCAGTCGATGGTGGCGCGGGCGATGTGTTTGAAACCGGCGCGCCAGTGCACCCGGCTTTTGAGGCCGAGAAATTTTTTGCGGCCTGGATCAATACCAAGGGTCAGGAAACTGGCCTCGTCATGTGGTTCAAGATGGCTTGAGATAATGATGATCTCGACCTTGCCGGTATCGAACACCACCGTCGGCCCCATATCCATGCGCATGCCTGCCGACATCGGGCCGCGATTGACGAAGCGGCCATCCGAGATCAATTTGACCCGGCCCGTGACGTCGAGTGGTGTGCCCTTGTGGCTGATGGCATCGAGATCGGTTTTGCCACCAAGTGCGATGGTGAGTTCTGCACCAATGCCTGCGGCAATCAATTGATCAACCGCTTCGGGATCACAGACGGCAAAAAAGGCGACGTCCTCCAGCCCAGAATCGAGAATGCCTTCCAGCACTTTCATGGTATCCATCGAACCACCTGAAGCCGCGTTATCGTAGTGATCGAGCAAAACAACGGGACCGCCTGCGTCAGCTTCCTCACCCATGCCGCGCGCCCGGTTCAACGAAGCTTCCAGCGGTTCAATTTCGTAAATGAAGTCGCTGCGATTGTCCCAGGCAAAATCCAGCAGTTCGTCACGCAACTTCTCGGCCAGGGCCATGTCGTTGTTGGTGACGACGACGGCACTTGAGCCCGCCAGTTCGATATCGGCATGGGGAAAACCTGTGAAGAAACTTGCCGACAAGGCACCATCGGCCTCCATGCGCTGAGCCATGGCCTGCAATTCCTCGTTGGGAAAATCGCCCGAGCCCTGCTTCATGACATGCGGCAGCATCGGCCGGTTACCCCACGCCATGGTCGGGCGAATGCCGTCCTTGATCATGGCGATAACCGGTTTGGCGGCGCGCACGCCGGTCTCATAAATGTCGATATGCGGATAGGTTTGATAGCCGGCGATGACATCGGAATAAGCCGCCATATCGGGATAGAAATTTGTGTGCATGTCGAGCGCCACACCGATTGGCGTGTCGGGGGCGATTTCCCGCAGGCGTTTGATCAACGGACCTTCGCCATCAACCAGGCTTTCGGTCACCATGGCACCATGCAGGTGCAACAGAATACCGTCACACCCCTCTGCCACGGCGTCACAGATTTTGTTGGTCATGTAATCGTAGGCCGCGTCCTCGACCACGCCACTGGGCCAGGCACTGGCGGCAATGGGGAAGATCATTTCCGCCCCCTCAGCCTCGGCAACATCGATAAAACCGCCCAGCGCTGTTCCCGTGTTCTTGAAGGCTTCATAAGCCTCTCGGCCTTCGAACGGGATCGGCTCGGTATTGCCCCGCGCGAAGCGCTCAAGCGGCGTCGGCACCGGCGAAAACGTGTTGGTCTCGTGTTGCATCATGGCAAGGATCAGGCGCACGGGTAATTCTCCGATTGATTTGGACGAGATCTAAATGGCGAAGCCACCGAGTTTGGTTTCGAGGTATTCCATAATGCCCTCGCGGCTACCCTCACGACCGAGGCCACTGTCTTTCATGCCGCCAAAGGGTGCTGCAGCAGAACTCGGGTTGATGTCATTGATGCCGATGATGCCGAATTGCAGTCCCTCGAACATGCGCATGGCCCGGCCAATATCACGCGTGTAGACGTAGGCCGCGAGACCATAGTGCGTATCATTAGCCATTTTGAGCGCTTCCTGATCATCATCAAACGCAATGACCGGAGCCACCGGACCAAAAGTCTCTTCGCGATAGATCAGCATATCCGGCGTCACACCGCGCAGGACGGTCGGTGCAAAAAAGTGGCCCTTGTCGAGGCCGCCTTCGGTCAGGCGCGCCCCGCCACAAACAACTTCAGCACCCCTGGCGACGGCGTCGTTGACCTGGTTCTCGACCTTGTCGACCGCCCGGCCATCCACGAGCGGGCCGATGGTCACGCCGTCCTCAAGTCCACTGCCGGCCTTCATCTTGCCGACGCGTTCGGTCAGGGTGGCGACAAACTCATCGACCTTTGAGGCATGAACAAAGATGCGGTTCGGGCTGATGCAGGCCTGGCCCGTATTAAGGAACTTGACCAGTTGCACGCCCTTGGCGGCGTGCACCGGGTCGGCATCGTCAAACACCAGGAACGGCGCGTGGCCACCCAGTTCACATGACACGCGTTTCATGTTGGCAGCGGCCTTGCCCGCCAACATTTTGCCCACCGCGGTTGAACCGGTGAATGTCAGCTTGCGGACCTTGGGGTTGGAGACAAATTCCTCGCCGACAGGTTTCGGATCCTGCGCCGTGACCAGATTGATCACGCCATCCGGCACGCCCGCTTCGGCAAGAATTTCAAATACCTTGATGGCACACAAAGGCGTCGCTTCTGCCGGCTTGAGAACAACAGTGCATCCGGCTGCCAGTGCCGGTCCCACCTTGCGGGTGATCATCGAGACCGGATAGTTCCACGGCGTAATCGCTGCGACCACACCGACGGGCTGATGGGCGACGATAAAGCGCTGATCAGACCGGGCGGAGGGAATGGTCTCGCCATAAACACGTTTGGCTTCCTCGGAAAACCAGAGCAGGAAGTCCGCACCATATTGAACTTCAGTTCGCGCCGCACGCAAAGGCTTGCCCTGTTCCAGCGTCATGGTTTGCGCGAGATCCTCCTTGCGCTCGAGCATAATCCGATAAGCCTTGGAGAGGATGGCCGAGCGTTCGTAGGCGGTTGTTGCCGACCACGCCGGGAACGCATTGTGCGCGGCGTCAATCGCTGCCGACGCCGCGGCCTGATCACCGTTGGGGGCCTGGCCAACGACATCGCCCGTCGCCGGGTTCAACACATCAAAATCACCGTCAGCCAGCGTTGCCGACCAGTCGCCGTTTATAAACATGAATATATGTCCCTAAGAGAATTGTGCGCGAACTCTGTTGCATATCTGGTTAACATGAACGGCACGACGCAACAACACGGGAACCAGCATGTCCAACCGCCCAAGCCGCATTCACAGCGAAATCGATTACAACAAAGAGGGTCGCCAGGACGGCTTTCTCAGATTGCCGCATTCCGTCCATCGCAGTGCCTATGGCTGGATCCCGATCCCGATTGTACAGATTAAGAACGGCGATGGTCCCACGGCCTTGCTGATGGCCGGCAATCACGGCGACGAATATGAAGGCCAGGTCGCCTTGACCAAGCTGGTTCAGGCCTTGCAGCCCTCCGATATCCAGGGCCGTCTTATCGTGCTGCCGATGGCGAATTATCCGGCAGCCCATGCCGGATTGCGCACCTCACCGATTGATGACGGCAACCTCAACCGCTCGTTCCCCGGTGAGCCCGACGGTACGCCGACCAAAGCCATCGCGCATTACATCGAGGGCACGATCATGGCATTGGCAGACTATGTGCTGGATATGCATGCCGGGGGATCATCCCTGCTCTATCCTCCGACCGCTCTTTATATTCGCACTGGCGATTCCGCGCGCGACAAAATCCTCGAAGCCATGCAGGTCGCCTTCGATGCCCCCTATGGCTTTATCTTTCAGGGCGGCGAATCGACCGGCGACAGTGTCTCCAACGCAGCTGCCGCCCGCCAGGGCGCCTATGGCATCGGTACTGAAATGGGCGGTGCCGGGACGGTATCCACTGAAGTTCTGGCCGTGGCAGAGCGCGGTGTGAGGCGCTTCCTGCATCACCTCGATATGTTGCCGGGTTACGAGCCGGACGCGGCGCGTGGCGGGCGCATGATGGAGTTGCTGGGCCCACAATATTTTGTCTACGCCCGCGATGAAGGACTGTTCGAGCCCTATGTCGACTTGCTCGATGAGGTCAAGGCAGGCCAGGAGGCCGGTGCCATTCACCACCCCGAAACTCCCTGGTTACCGCCAACGATCTGTCATTTCGAAAACGACGGCATGGTGATCTGCAAACGTATCCCAGGCCGGGCCGAGCGCGGCGATTGCCTGCTGCATCTGGCGACCGACATCGCCTGACCTAAATCTTTGATGGAGACGATTATGAGCGCTGGAAAACTGGAAAGCTTCGTTGAGGGCCGCTGGCAAGCGGGCAGTGCGGAGGGTCGTCCACTGGTTAATCCGACCACGGGCGAAGAACTGGGCCGCGTCGATGCATCAGGCGTCGACTGTGCCGCCGCGATGGGGCACGCCCGGACGACAGGCCTCCCTGCCCTGCAAGCCATGACATTTGCGGAACGCGGCGGATTATTGCGCGGCATTGCCGACGTCCTCGCCGCCAACCGCGACGCGTATGTCGATATCGCCCGGCTCAATTCCGGCAACACCGCAGTTGATGCCTCGATTGATATCGACGGCGGTATCGGGACTTTGAAGGTGTATGCCGGGCATGGCAAAAAGCTCGGCGATGCGACGACGATCATGGAGGCCGGAACGGACCAGCTCGCGCGCGAGGACGTCTTCCGCGCCGGTCACATCTGGACTTCACGGCCCGGCGTCGGCGTGCATATAAACGCCTTTAATTTTCCTTCGTGGGGCATGTGGGAAAAAGTCGCCTGCTCGCTGCTCGCCGGTGTGCCCGCCGTGGCCAAACCCGCCAGCGCCACGGCCTGGCTTTCACATCAAATGGTGCGCGACGTCATCGCCGCCGGTGTCGTGCCCGACGGCGTGTTGTCCCTGATTTGCGGCAGCGGTGAAGGCTTGCTGGATGCCCTCGGGCCCTTCGACCAGCTGGCGTTTACCGGTTCCGCCGATACAGCGCTCATGTTGCGCAACAATGGCAATATTCTCAAACGCGCCCCGCGCCTCAATATCGAGGCCGACAGCGTCAACGCGACAATCCTCGGCCCCGATGCAAAGCCCGGCGACCCGGTCTACGATCTGCTGGTCCGCGAAGCGGTCAAAGCCCTCAGCGTCAAGGCCGGGCAACTCTGCACCAACATTCGTCGCATCTTTGTGCCTGCTGATCAGCTCGCGGGTGTCAGCGAAGCAATCGCCGCCAAAGTCGGCGGCATGTCGGTCGGCGATCCGGCAAATGAAAGTGTGCGCATGGGGCCGCTGATCAACAAGGCCCAGCAGCAAGCCGCCTTCGACGGTCTGGCCGCCCTGAGCGCTGAGACCACGATCGTCACCGGCGGCGGTGCGCCCGACGCACTGGACGGCGGTGACGCGGATCGTGGGGCCTTTGTTGCCCCCACCCTGCTGTCTTGCGCCGAACCCGGTGCCGCCTGGGCCGTGCACGAAACCGAAGTCTTTGGACCGGTTTCGACGATCATGCCATATGAAGGTACGGACGGGGGTGCATCCCTTGCCGCTTGTGGCGGTGGCTCACTGGCTGTCAGCGTCTTCACCAACGACACGGACTGGGCAGCGCAGACAGCCAGATTTGTCGCGCCCTATCATGGCCGCGTGCTGGTGGTTGACGAGGAAGTCGGTAAAAACTCCACAGGCCACAGCATCGTCATGCCGCAATGTGTCCATGGCGGTCCCGGTCGCGCCGGTGGTGGTGAGGAACTCGGGGGCTTGCGCGGATTACGCTTCTACATGCAGCGCAGTGCCGTTCAGGGCTCGCCGACCTTGCTGGCATCTCTGGCGGACGGGTCCGCCGAAGCAACACTGTAGGGATTGCCGAGCGCCGGCACGGCGGCAATCTCAAGAATTAGCTTCTTGCGCACGGCCTTGGCGAAACTGGGCCGGTTGTCTGCGGTCACCACGAAACTGCCGGGACCGCCTGTGATCAGCGCGTGGAAAGCTGCCTCCAGATCATAGTCAATCGGCCGGCCATTGCAGGTCCGGCACAGGATAGCCAGACCGTTGATGACGATACCGTCGGCCAGCGCTGCCGCCCGGGCGAATTCGATGGGGACGCCGCCCCAGTTGTTGGCGCTGTCGCCGGAAAAATCGATCACCTTGCGCGGACCCTTGATATCGTTCTGCTCAATCAGGGCATGGCCAAATGCCAGTGCCTCGCCAATGGCATTGGGCCCGAACGCCAGACGGGGCCGCGTCATCAGTTTTTTCGCGAAGGCTTTGGCGGTTTCTGCACCATCAATAATCGTCCACGGCACAACAACTTCCTGAGAGGACTCATCGCCCCACTCAACATAGGTAATCGCAATGCGCTTGTAGTAACTGCTGCCAATCGCGGCCAGCACGTCGCGGTGCGTGATCGCCGAGGCATAACCCTGACGCTGAAACAGAATTTCGTCGTGATCAATGGACCCGGATGCATCCGCCATCAACACCAGTTCCAGATCGACAATGGTTTTGTCGCCCGCAGCGTGGGCAGATTGGTTCGCACCGGTACCGGCAAACCAGGCGGCGGCTACAAAGACCAGTACAAAACGCATGGGCTTCCTCCCCGTAAGGACGCGACACAGAATTAGACCGCGTTTGCCAATCAACGGCAAGCGCCGCAGCCCAAACCTCAATAGGGCGTCTTGTCGGCCTTGGTTTTCCACATTTGATAGACTTCGCGGGCTTCGGCATAAAGATCAGCCATCTGCACGGTTGGGAAGTCGCGTTGTTCCATCGGCATGGAGAACTGGTCGTAAAAGTATTTGTCATCGAAGCCGATGTCCTCGGCCTCTTCCGGCGGCAGCACGTAATAAAGCCGGTCGATGCGCGACCAGAAAATACTGGCGAGGCACATCGGGCACGACAGGCCGATGCAATACATCTCGCAGCCTTCGAGCGAAAAATGGCCGAGCGCCTTGGCGGCATTGCGGATCGCAGTGACTTCAGCGTGCGCCGTCGGGTCGTTGGTCTCCAGCACCATGTTGTGGCCTTCGCCGACGATGACCCCGTCCTTGACCACGACAGCCCCAAAGGGCCCGCCACTACCCTTTTCCATGCCCTGACGTGACAGTTCGATGGCGCGGCGCATGAATTCAGTTTGAGACATCGGCGATCCTTATTGATCTGGAGTTTTGGCAGCCAGCAAAACCGGAGAAGGCAGATGCCACTAGTTTCGCGCGCATACCGGTTTGCCCCGTTGTCGAATACAGGATTTCAACCTGTTGAGTAGAGCGGTTTTATTCTGAGGCCTCAAGCAGTTATCTGTCGTACACCCCCGTCACGTGGTCCTGTTCAGGGCAATTCATGTCCATGATGCCCGGGAATGGTCAAAAACAGTGATTTCAGTTATACTTGGCCCGGTATTTACGGTCCGGCTTGATGGTTCATGGGGGAAATCATGCGAACGTTTATCATTGGATTATTTCTGGCTCTGTTCTCGGTAGCACCTGCTGGTGCAGCGGTTCAGAACTTTGGCGAATATCACGCCATCGTCATTGGCAACAACAACTACGATGAACTCAATAATCTCAAGTCAGCCAGCGAAGATGCCAAGGCTGTCGCCCAACTGCTGAAAAGCCAGTATGGCTTCAAGGTTCGCCTGTTAATCGATGCCCGGCGGGAAGACGTAATTGGCGCACTGTCCAAGGTCCGCGCCAAACTTTCGACGAATGACAATCTTTTGATTTATTACGCCGGTCACGGCGTGCTCGACGAATATGCCGAAGAAGGCTATTGGCTGCCGGTCAACGCCAAAAAGGATGATCCGTCAAACTGGATCTCCAACGGCGACATCACCAACATGGTACGGGCGATCCGGGCAAAACATGTCATGGTCGTTTCCGATTCGTGTTTCTCCGGCACCCTCGTACGCGCCGCCTCTGCCAAACTGGAAACAGCCCAGGCCCGCAATGCCTGGGTTGAGCGCATGAACTCCAAACGTTCGCGCACCGCGCTGGTATCCGGCGGGCTTGAACCCGTCATTGATTCAGGTGGCGGTGCCAAACATTCTGTTTTTGCCAAGGCGTTCATGGATACCTTGAGGGAAAATACCGGCGTTCTGGATGGTCAACGTCTGTTCGCCGCGGTTGGCCGCCCGGTCGCGCTGGAGTCCGATCAAACACCCCAGTATTCCGATATTCGACGTTCCGGTCATGACGGCGGTGATTTTTTGTTTGTCAGGGCCTCGGCGGCTCAGGTGGCCAGCACCGCCAGACAAAATAATCCGGTTGATGCAACAAAACGCGGTATTTCGGTCGATCAGAAGGGTGCCGCACCGGTGCAAGCCGCACCCGCTGCCAATCCCGCCGTCGAACTCGCTTTCTGGAATTCAATCAAGGACAGCAAGAATGCCGGCGATTTCCAGGCCTACATGACAGAATATCCAACCGGCGCCTTCACTTTGCTGGCGCAAAATCGAATTAAACAATTGGCTGGCACACAGGTTTCGTCTGTCGCGCCCAGCGCGCCTGCCCCCAGCGCACCCAAAGCCATCCTGGTCAGTGACCACAATGGCTCCTATATCGGTGAAGTCCTCGTCACCGATTGCAACGAATTTAACGGCGGGACGATGGAAATCGAAATCAAAAATGGAAAGGTTTCCGGCTATGGCCATAACAATCTACAAATGAATGGCAATATCGTCAGCCCGACAAAAATTCGTGGTACCGCCTGGAATTCAGATGGTCTCGCCACCTATCAGGTGACATTTAAAGACGGCAAGTGGTCAGGTACCTGGGAAGGCGGCGGAGAGAGCGACTGCAGCGGAGACATAATCGTAACTCGCAACCAGTAGTCCGCCAGGCTGTCGTCGAATTGGCAATATTTGCGCAGATCGAATAACCTTTGCGGATATTTCGTTCAATTCGTTTCGGTCAGGTTTATTTGATGTTCAGATCGGTATTTATGTCGGCGATGGCGCTGGGCGCGGTCGTATTGATTTTTGCCTCTGCGACCCTCGCTTCTGCCGGCGCACCTGTCGCCGTTATTGAAGATGCCAGCGATGACATTCAAAACGTGGCGCTATTCGATTTTGTCGAGGCCGGACGCGTGGTCGAACTCGGTGACAAGGGTCGGCTGGTGTTGGGGTATCTGGCGGGCTGCAATCGCGAAGAGATCACTGGTGGCCGCGTAACTATCGGCGTAAAGGGCAGCACGGTATCCGGCGGTACGATCAAACGCGAAACCGTCGAATGTGATGGCGGCGGTCTGCAGTTGACGTCCGAACAATCCGGTAAAAGTGGTGTCCTGGTCATGCGTGCTGGCGAAGGCAGTGGTGCTGCAGGAGAGAAGCAACCTGCGCTTACGGTTTATGGCGCAAGCCCGGTCATCCTTGCCGCAGGTGCAAAAGGGATGGCCATCATTGAACGTCTCGACCGCGATGCCACCAAAATCGAAATCAGCCTGAGCGGCGGCGTTGCCGACCTTGCGGCAGCAAAACAAAAACTGGTGCGGGGTGGCATTTATCGCGCCGCTGTTGGCAAACGGACTATTGTATTCCGGGTAGATCGTTATGCGCGCCCTGGACCAGAGCCCCTGTTATCGCGGCTGGTTCGTCTCTAGATGAAATTTCGCGACGCGCTGACAGCCGGTGTTGTTGCAATTGTCGCCTCGCTTTTTCTGGCGCTGCCGCTGGCCGACCGGCTGGAAGGTCTGTCGATTGATATCCTTCATTACCTGCGTGCGGAGTTTTTGCCAGCTCCGGCCAAAGTCAGTGACAACAGCGCGGTCGTCATTGCCATTGATGAAGAGACCTATCGCACCAAACCCTTTGCCGAAGCGCCCAAAGTCACGTGGACACCGGAAATCGCTGACGTACTGACGGCAGTGACACAAGGCGGAGCCGCCGTTGTCGGGTTCGATTTAATCTTCCCGACCTCGATGGAAAAATTTGTTCGCGGGTTTGATCGAAAATTTCTGATCGCACTTCGCAGTGCGTCACGCAACAAGGGGGTTGTCCTCGGCAAGGTTCAGCACAGCGACAAGCCGATTGCGCCGCATGCCGGACAAAGCTACGCCGTTGGTCATGCCCGAAATATTCGGGCTGTTAATGTTGTCGAAGACGGCGACGGCATCATTCGCCGGGTACCCTTGTATGTCACAGCACTCAACGCTAACGGATCGACCCGCCTGGAAAATTCGCTGTCCGTCGAACTCGCATCCCGAACCATCAAACAGGCTACTGTCCCGACGGCAAAAAGCACACCATCCCTCAGCCTTAATTTTGACACCGCTGCAGGCGCGATCCCGACTTATTCTCTGGCCGATCTCCACGCCTGTGCAAAATCGGGCAATCCGGAATATTTCGCCAGACACTTTGCCAATCGACCGGTTCTGGTCGGTGTCGTGCTCGACGTGGAAGATCGCAAGCTGACTTCTGCCCGCCTCGCCACGTCGGGTTATTCATCCCGCCAGGCGCCGAGATGTATGGGTCCGGGAAAACCCGCTCAGACCATCGTCAGAGACAGCCTGCCCGGCGTCTATATTCACGCGACAGCCGTCAACAACATCCTGCGCGGCGACGCCCTGAAGGAACCGGGGAACGGTCGTTACTTGTTCATGACCGTTCCGCTGGCACTGCTGGGCGCATTTATGGCTCTGGCGCGACGACCAATTTATGGCGGTGGCGGCGTGGCAGTCGCCGTGGTGATCTGGATCGCTGCGGCGGTCTCTGCCTTCAACCAGGCTCAAGTGATCCCCCTGCTCGATCCGGTTGCCGCCTCAATCGCCGCCTATTTCGCCATGCTGGGTTTTCGTTTCCTGATCGCTGATCGAGACAAGCGATTCTTGCGCAAGGCATTCGCCTACTATCTCGCCCCTTCCGTGATCGAACGCATGGTCAATTCAGAAACCCCGCCATCGCTCGGCGGTGAAAGCCGCGAAGTCACCATTTTGTTCTCGGACGTCGCCGGGTTTACCTCGATCTCCGAACGCCTGACGCCCGGTGAACTCGTCAGCTTCATGAACGTCTATCTGTCGGCCATGACCGACATCATCGAAAGCCAGGGCGGATTTGTGGATAAATATATCGGCGACGCCATTGTCGCGGTCTTTGGCGCGCCACTGGAAGATCCCGGGCACGCCCAAAATGCCGTGACGGCTGCCCTGATGTGCCGCGACCGCCTCGCCGAGATGCGCCATGAATTCGATTTGCCGGACGACATCAGGGTCGCTGCCCGCATCGGGCTGAACACAGGTGTCTCTCTGGTCGGCAATATTGGCTCGCAACGCCGGTTTAATTACACAGTCATGGGCGACACCGTGAACCTGGCGGCGCGTCTGGAGAGTATAAACAAGGCCTACGGAACGGCGATCATGGTGAGCGCCGAAACTGCCAACGCCTGTGATAGCTCGATCATATTTCGCGAAGTGGATCGCGTCCGCGTCGTGGGCAAATCACAACCTGTCGTCATGATGGAACCTCTGGGCTTTCGTGACGCCGTTCCGGCCGATATAGCGGCTCGCAACGTCGCCTACGAAGCGGCGTTTGCAAGCTATTGCCGACAGGATTTCGACGCGGCAGCCGAGGCCTTTGATCTGATAGCCGGGGCAGGCGATGGCCCGGCACAACTGATGGCCAGACGCATCCGCGATTTCCAGGCCTCGCCACCCGCCAGTAACTGGGATGGCGTCACCGATCTTGACCATAAATAGCTATGGAATATATCAACGTTCACGGTCGCTCAACGGGACTTGACGGATACCATCACCCTCCGCAATCTTGGGTGAGACATTTTTGTGAAACGCGGTCCGACAGGATGACAAATTGATAAACTCGACTGGATCTTCCGTCACGTCGGTCAGATATTCGATTGGCAGCGCAATCGCTGGATGCGCCTTGCCTCTGATCGCCTGGATTGTCGAGATATTCGATCACGGCTACCCCGTTGCTGCGGCATCAATTGCCCGTATCCACAACGAAAGCAGTGTTCTGTATGTCGTTGACCTGGTGCCTTTTCTCATCGGTGTTACTGTTTATTATACTTCCCGGCTTTTGATCGCCAGGCATGGGGTATCCGGAAAAGTTTCAAAAAATCTTGAAGACCGTCAACGCCTGCTCGAACTGACGCTCGATACTATCGACCAGGGCATTATTGTCCGCGACAGTGACGACAACATCATTCTTTTCAACGACACGCTCAGTGAACTCACCGGCGTAGACACCGACCTTTATGCCGCAAACGCGTCAGCTGAAGAAATTCAGAACTCGCAGGACGCTTCGGGTGTTACCGGGAATATCGATCCCGAAATCCAGAAACTGATCGACGACTGGATACAGCGTCGGAAGGTCAAGGGATTTACCGGCAAGCTCTCTTACCTGCGCCAGTCTCCGGACGGCAAGTGGCTCAGGGTGTCATTACAGTCAATCGCCTCTGGTTTTGAGATCCGGACGTTCCAGGACGTGACCGATCAAAAAATTGCCGAGAATGACGCCATCGCCCGCCATGAAATTCTTCAACTTACACTGGAGAATATGGGCCAGGGTTTGACGGTGTTTGATAACGACTGGAATTTGAGAGCATTCAATTCGCGTTACCAGGAGCATTTCGATTTGCCCGACGGTGTGCTGAACGACGATGCGACCTTTGACGATGTTGTCGGCACGACCATGCGCCTCGACTACGGCGAGGAAGAACTGGAAAAGCGCATGCAGGTCGTGCGTGATCAGAAACGGATGACCGAAGTCTGGCGACGCGAATTCATGCGCCCGACAGGTCGCTATCTCGATATTATGAGCAACCCTATCCCGGGCGGCGGGTTTGTTGTTACCTCGACCGACGTCACCGAGAAAAAGAAAATCGAGGCCGTTGTCGCCGAAAAGGAAGCCTTGCTCAAAACCGTGCTGGAAAACATGTCGGACGGCGTTTTCGCCGTCGATTCAGAGTTGAAATACGTCATGTTCAATGATCGATACACCGAATTGATCGAGGTCGACGTTGAGTTGGTCGACATAGATGTGCCGATCAGAAAAATCATCCTGAGAGCTGCAAAGCGTGGTGGATATGGCCCCGGCGACCCCGAGGAATTGACCGAAGCCAGACTGGCGCAATTGAGTAATCGCGATTATGTCGAAACGGAAATCAATACACCTGGTGGCCGTATCATACATATCCGCAAGGTTTCACTCGATGAAGGCGGTGCGGTTGTCACGCTGACGGATATATCCAGACGCAAGGAAGCCGAAATCGAAATTCGCCAGGCTAAAGATGAAGCCGAAGCCGCCAACCGGGTCAAAAGCCAGTTTCTTGCCAACATGAGCCACGAAATCCGCACCCCGCTCAGTGGTATTTCCGGCTTTCTTGAGTTGCTTGAACTCAGCCCGCTTGAGGATCAGCAGCGCCAGTACGTCAAGCGCGCCTCCATCGCCGCCGGTTCCCTGGTCGAAATTATTGGCGACGTTCTCGATTTTTCGAAGATCGAAGCCGGATATTTCGATACCTATCTCAGCGATGTATCCGTCATGCATACGGTGCTGGAAATCGTCTCCCTGTTGTCGCCCCGGGCGACGGAGCAAGGCAACAGGCTCTCCGTTCAGGTCGCCCCCGGGGTATCGCGTCTGATCCGGACCGACGCCTTGCGCCTGAAACAAGTCTTGATGAACATTACTGGCAACTCCATCAAATTCACTCAGGACGGCATCATTCACATTACCGTCGAACCGGATTCGGATGATGCTTCGGATGCAGGTGTCCGCTTTTGCGTGACAGACACCGGCGTCGGTTTTGATGCGGAAAAATCGAAAGCGGTATTTGAAGAGTTTGCGCAAGCTGAAGCCAGCACGACGCGCCGGTTTGGCGGCACTGGTCTCGGACTGGCAATATCGAAGCGATTGGTCGAACTGATGGGCGGCCGGATCGGCAATTATGGTGAGGAAGGAAATGGGGCCGAATTCTGGTTCACCTTGCCTGCCAATGGCGCGGTCAACACCCCCGCCAGACAGCGGCGAAATATAGATGCCCGCATCGCAGCCTGGCAGGATCGACCCGCCAATTCGAACGGCAAAAGCCTGAAGGATGAAATGGGCCTCGACGGCCTCAAGATCACCGAGATCGCCGAGCTGGATGACGTTTTCGCCTGTTCGCGAAATGATATTGAGGTCTTGTTGATTTCAACCGGCTCCATTGATCACGCCTGCACGATTGGACGTTCCTTCACCGAGGAAACGCCGGCAATCCGCTTTCTGATTTGCGATGATGCCGGATTTCGAAACCGTCAGCTGGCTTTTCGGACCGGCTACACCCACCTTGTATCCCATGAGGACGCGCTGAAGGGTCTGGACGACTACATCCTGTCGGCCAGCCTGGGTTCGATGGAAAGCGATTTAAGCGGTCGCGTTATCGACGCGAATGTCGATGACTTGATCGCCGAAATCGATCCGGCATTGCGTGAATTGCCGGTTTTGCTGATCGATGATCTCGAAATGAACAGGATCATCGCCAGCCGCCAGATCGAGAGACTGGGCTTGAAATACGAAACCGCTGAAAACGGGGAACGCGGATTGTACAAAGCGACTTTCACTGACTACGGCATGATCATCGTCGACTGCTCGATGCCGGTGATGGACGGCTTTGAGTTCACCGAGCGGTTCAGGCTGATGGAACGGGATATCGGCCGAGAACGACATACCCCTGTCGTTGCAATGACCGCCAACGCAACCGTTGGCGACGCCGAGCGTTGTATTGCTGCGGGAATGGATGACTACATGGCCAAGCCGGTAACGCTGGAGCGCGTCGCCGAAATGGCCGCGCGCTGGCTGGCACCCGGCGTTATTGAAGGGCTGGGCCCTTCGCCGTGGTCGGTACCCCCGACTTCGATCCCGACGACGTCGAAGTTGAAGGAAACCGAATCTTTGGGCGATGTGTCGAAATCTGAACTGCCAATTGACATGAAAGTGCTGGCCAGCGCCATCGCCAGCGAGGATCCGGCGGCGCATCTCAGGATGTTGTTGATGTTTCAGGAGGCATATCTGAAAATACAGATCGATATCGACAATGCCATGACGGTGGGCGATCATACGGTCTTGAGGGAGGCTGCTCATGCTGGCGCAGGTGCGGCCGCCAATATTGGTGCTGTCCCGTTGTCGTTGACCCTGAAAGAGCTTGAATTGTCAGCCGCAAATGAAGATGACAAAGTAATCCCGGAAATTCATAATCGTGTTCGTGAAAAAGCAAAAAATGTATTGGTGGCGATCGACGCATTGGGGAGCGAAGTATGATTAGATTGTCCCGCACCGGCAGTCTTGATTTTGAGAAATTGAGAATTCTCGTTATTGACGATGAACAGTTCAGCCGAACTCTGTTCAAGGAAGCCATGACAAATCTCGGCGCCAAGGAAGTTCGCACCGCCAGAGACGGATTTGAAGCCCTGAGCGTCATGCGCAATTCCAGCCGGTCGTTTGACGTTGTGATATCCGATTATCGTATGCCCGAAATGGATGGACTTGAGTTGCTCAAGGAAATTCGCATGGGCACGACAGGGATCAACCGGGACACAATATTTGCTATTTTGACCGGCCAGCCGGAAAAGCATATTTGCTCGGTTGCCTTCATGCTCGATGTTGATTTTTTTGTTACCAAACCCGCGTCCGCCGTAACCATCAAGGACCGACTGTCCAAAATCATTACAAGCGACCGGGTCGTTCGTGCGCCCGCGGATTACGAAGATATTTCCACCGAAATCATTACCGGCCCCAACGCGCTGACGGCCAGGGAAGATATCAATATGCCGGAGTCGTTGATTGACGAAGATGGCAACCAGCTGGCGATCCACAACGTAACAGCGGTGAACGAAGGAGCTATACTGGGCCAGGACCTTTTCACCTCGACCGGTGAATTAATCATCGAGCGTGGCCAGCTATTGACCGCTCAATTGATTGGCCGGCTGCGCAGTCTGGCTGAAGTAGATGAAGGCACCAGCCAGATCGTCGTGCGCGCCCGAACGTCTGAAACAGTTTCAGAAGATTAGGCTCGTCGGGAATGTTGGCCGCTGAATTCTCTGAATAACTAGTCCTGGTTTATCGCCTCCAGGGTATTTTCGCCCGCCATATAGACAGCAACCCGACTAAATTGATCACCGCGAACCTCAAAAAAGTTGCAGTTGGATTTGTGCGTCATGGCACCGTCGTGATGGGTGTTTACAACCGCAAAGCGCACTGCAATCCGGTCGTCATCCGGTGAGGGCACGTAGATAAATGCCTCATGACGAACGGCGGCATGCCGGGACCACAGGCGGTCAAACATGCCGGATATCTGCTCGATGCCGATCAATTCAACGCCATGGGTTTCGACGGTAAACACACAATCGTCCGTCAGCGTCGATTTGATGGCCGCAAAGTCCTCGCCATCGACACCGGCAAAATACCGCCCCACAAGCGTAATCAATTCCTGACGGGTCATCGCATCACCTTCTCCATACAAAAGTTAATCAATAATACCGCCGGAGACGACGTGGGTCCCACAAAGAATTGTTGCCAGCAAGGCCGAAATACCACAAACATTGATGGAGCCTTGCCCACCCTTCCCGGCGGCCCCCTTTTTTTTACAGACGGAGACGACTTCATGCAGACCCGTATTACGGAACTCTTTGGCATCCAGCACCCGATCATTCAAGGTGGTATGCATTATGTCGGCTTTGCCGAACTGGCAGCTGCGGTCTCCAACGCCGGTGGTCTCGGCATTATCACCGGCCTGACGCAAAAGACGCCGGCCGACCTGGCCAACGAAATCGCCCGATGTCACGACATGACCGACAAACCGTTCGGCGTGAACCTCACTTTCTTACCAAGCTTCGTCGCCCCGCCCTATGCCGAATATATCGACGTCATCATCAAGGGTGGCATCAAGGTCGTTGAGACAGCGGGCCGAAATCCCGAAACCTATTTGCCGGCCCTGAAAGACGCGGGCATCAAAGTGATCCACAAATGTACTTCCGTGCGGCATTCGCTGAAGGCCGAGAAGATCGGCTGCGATGCCGTCAGTGTCGATGGTTTTGAATGTGGCGGACATCCGGGCGAGGACGACATTCCCAACATGATCCTGCTGCCGCGTGCTGCCGAGGAACTGACGGTACCGTTTGTCGCGTCGGGTGGCATCGGCAACGCCGAACAGCTGGTCGCCGCCCTGGCACTGGGTGCCGACGGTATCAACATGGGCACGCGTTTTATCGCCACGACCGAGGCCCCGGTCCACCGGAACGTCAAGGATGCCATCGTCGCAGCGTCGGAGCTCGACACCAGCCTGATCATGCGCCCCATGCGCAACACAGAACGGGTCATCAACAATTCGGCAGTGACCAAAATCATCGAACTGGAACGCGAAAAAGGGGCCGATCTGGATATCGAGGACATTCGCGACCTGGTCGGTGGAGTCTACCCCAAGGTCATGGGCGATGGTGACATGGAAGCCGGCGCGTGGAGCTGCGGCATGGTCGCCGGTCTGATCAACGACGTGCCGACGTGCGACGAATTGATCAGCGGCATCATGACCAAAGCCGAAGACATTATCCGTGGCCGCCTTACTGCCGTGCTGTAGCGCGGAGCACTATCGAACCGGATGAAAATCTCCCGCGCCATTCTCTGCCTGGCCCTGGGCCAGACGATCCTGTGGGCGGGCATGTTTTATATATTCCCGGCCTTGCTGCTGCGATGGGAAGCGGCTGAGGGCTGGTCCAAGACCACGCTGACTGCGGCTTTGTCCGGGGCCATCGTGGTCTCTGCAATTTGCGCGCCCTTTGTCGGACGGCTGATCGACCGTGGCCATGGCCCGAAGTTGATGACGGGTGCAGCAATATTTGGCTCCGGCCTCATCGCCTTGCTGCCCTTTGCCGAGACAGTCTGGGCCTTCGTCGGTATATGGCTGTTCATTGGTGCGGCGACAAGTGCCTGCCTGTACGAGCCCTGTTTTGCCTTGATTACCCGTACCCGGGGCCACGAAGCCCGGCGCGCCATTACCTTTGTCTCGCTGGTAGCGGGTTTCGCCGGCACCCTGTCGTTCCCGCTCAACCATGTCATCGCCGAAGCTTATGGTTGGCACGGAGCAACCACGACCTTTGCCATCCTGATGGTGACGTGCGGCGCGCCCCTGATCTGGTTTGGTGCGAATGCGCTGGAAACCGGGTTCAAGGAAACGGCAAAATCGACACCTGCAGCACACACCGACAGCGCTGCGGCAACGGCACTGGCGACAGCTGACATTATTCGCCACCCGGCGTTCTGGTTTCTGGCATTGGGGTTTTCACTGCTGGCACTCAACCACGGTGTTGTGCTCAACCATCTGCTGCCGATTTTCAAGGATCGCGGCGTCTCATCTGATATGGCCGTGTTTGCCGCCTCGATGATCGGGCCCATGCAGGTCGCAGGCAGGCTGGCCATGATGGCGGCTGAGCGCCGGGTGTCCAGTCACGCGATCACAACCGCCTGCTTTGTTGCCGTGATTCTGGCGACCGCAAGCCTTTATGTCTCCGCTTTCAATCCATCTTTCATAGCCGCGTTTGTCCTTCTGCAAGGCAGCGGATTCGGCGTGATCAGCATCATGAAGCCGGTCATCATCAGGGAATTGCTCGGCGAAAAAAACTTTGGTGTCATCAACGGTGCCATGGCATCGCCCTACCTCATCGCCGTCGCCGTCTCACCATTCCTCGGTTCACTGCTTTGGCAGGTCGGTGGCTACAGTCTGGCGTTGATCGTCGTCGGCATTGGTGGTCTCATCGGACTGATCTGTTATCGGATCGCTGTTATCCTCAGTATCAAACGCCCCATCACCGGAAATCACGATGCCTGAACAAATTCTCAAATCCGTTTTTGGCTATGACAATTTCCGAACCGGACAGGCCGACGTCGTCAACAGCTTGCTGGCCGGAGAAAATGCGTTGGTTGTGATGCCGACGGGATCGGGCAAATCGCTGTGTTTCCAGATCCCTGCCCTGCTGAAGGGAGGCCTCACCATCGTCGTCTCACCGCTGGTTGCCCTGATGGAGGACCAGGTCGCGGCGTTAAAACTGGCGGGCGTTGCCGCTGACACTATCAATTCTTCGCGCGATCGGGAAGTCAATGTGCTGGCCTGGAAACGGGCGGCGGCAGGTGAAACACGTTTGCTCTACCTCTCTCCCGAACGTCTGATGACGGATCGCATGCTGAGCGCCTTGTCCAACCTGCTGGTCAATTTCATCGCCGTCGATGAGGCCCATTGCCTGTCGCGCTGGGGGCCGTCGTTTCGGCCCGATTACGAAGCCCTGACCCGGTTGAAGGATGTCTTCCCCGGCATCCCCATCGCCGCCCTGACGGCGACGGCGGATCAAACGACCCAGAACGATATTGCCGACAAGCTGTTTGACGGCGACGGGCGGCGCTTTGTCTCAAGCTTTGATCGCCCGAATATCCAGCTTCGCGTTGGCATGCGCGGTGACGCCAAACGCCAGTTGCTCGACGTCGTCAAGGCGCACGAAGGCGAGAGCGGCATTGTCTATTGCCTGTCACGGGCCAAGACAGAAAAGATGGCGGCGCTGTTGAACGAAAACGGTGTTCGCGCACTGCCCTATCACGCCGGCATGGATGCCGCATCACGGTCACGGAACCAGGACAGCTTCATGCTGGAGCCCGGTGGTATTGTCATGGTGGCGACGATTGCCTTTGGCATGGGCATCGACAAACCGGATGTGCGCTTTGTCTGTCACACCGATATGCCGGGCAGTGTCGAAGCTTATTACCAGGAGATCGGCCGGGCCGGACGCGACGGGGAGCCGGCGGCGGCCTACATGTTTTATGGCCTCGATGATTTGCGCATGCGTCGGATGTTCATTGAACAGGATGACGGTGACGCCGACCACAAACGCCGCGAGCACAAACGGCTCGACGCCCTGATTTCCTATTGTGAATCGCCCGAATGCCGCCGCCGGGCCTTGCTGGCCTATTTCGGCGACATTCAGGCCGGCAACGAAGGTTGCGGCAACTGCGATATCTGTCTTGAGCCACCGGAGATGGTCGATGGCACGGCTGCCGCAAAGACGTTGCTGTCAGCGGCAATGCAGACCGGGCAGGTGTTTGGCCAGGCTCATTTGATTGATGTTGTCCGGGGCGCTGATACCGAAAAGATCCGGGCCAATCGACACAAAGATCTGCCGAGCCACGGCGCCGGTGCCCATATCAGTAAAGATGAATGGCGCTCCATAGTGCGCCAGATGGTCGCTGCAGGATGTATGCGCATCGATGTTGCCGGACATGGCGGCTTGTCCCTTACCGCCAAGGGCCAGGCACTTTATGATGACGAACAGGAATTCCGTTACCGCAAGGACGTTATCAAACAGACGCGCGCACCAAAATCACGCGGCGCAAAGAAGGCGGCCATCGAAGACTTGAGCACCGATCAGGCAACTTTGCTGGACCGTCTGAAAGAAAAGCGCGGCGAACTGGCCCGCAAACGCCGTGTGCCGGCCTATGTCATCTTCTCCGACCGCTCGCTTGTCGAAATGGCGCGCGAACTGCCGCGCAACGAAAGCGACTTTGCTGATATTCATGGCGTTGGTGCCGCCAAACTCAAAAAATTCGCCACGACCTTCCTCGCGATTATCAATGACGAAGATGCAGCAATCGGAGTTTGAACAAAATGCCTCATTCAACCTACCTTCCTGAAAAAATGGGCTCGGCGAGTGTGTCGCCAACAGGGCGATTTGAGGCGGGCTCATGGCAGGAATTTACTGTCACGTACAAGGCCGGTTATTTCGGTATCGATGACACCGGTTCGATCAAGCTCGTACACCGATTTGCCTCGGATATGGGCCGCCCGCAATCTGATGATCCTGCCGGGCCAAACTACACAACAGTTGAGGCCTCCAACGGCGCCCTTCTGTCGGTCGATTATGACATGAAACAGAACATCCGCCCGTGGGACAAAACGCTCTACATCAAGGTTGTTCGCGGCTTCCTTCGCGAAGACGATGAACTGATTATCCGCTTCGGTGACCGCCGACAGGGATCTCCCGGTATTCGCCTGCAAACGTTCTGCGAGGAAACATTTGAATTCCGTGTTCTTGTCGATGCCATTGCGACCTACAACTATGTCGAATTGCCCGAGCAGCCGATCATCGCCATCGTGCCCGGTGCACCGGCGCTTTTTAAAGCCGTCATTCCAACGGAGTTGAACGCCGGCCAGCCTTTCAGATTGCGCATGAAAGGCGAGGACAAGTGGGGCAATCCTTCCGACCTCTGCGACCAGACCTTTACGCTCAGGTCCAGTACGGGCGTCGACGGATTACCATCCGAAGTTACCTTCAAAACCGGTGATTTCGCCTGCATCGTGGAACACCTTTCCGTACCTGTTGAAGGTGATTTGACCATCGAATTGCTGGACGGCACGGGTGAAATCATCGCCCGTTCCAATCCCTGCCGGGTATCCCGGGAACTGGCGTTGTTGCCCTATTGGGGGGATTTGCACGGTCAGTCGGAGGAAACCATCGGTACCAATTCCGCCCGGGATTTTTATGAGTTTGGCCGTGACAAGGCCTTCCTCGATATCTGCGTCCACCAGGGAAACGATTTCCAGATCACAAGTGAGTTCTGGGAAGAGCTGAATGTGCTGTCGCGGGAATTCACCAAAGACGGCGAGTTCATCGTATTTCCCGGTTACGAATGGTCTGGCAACACCGGTCTCGGCGGTGACAGAAATGTTCTGTATATGCAGGAAGGACGCCAGATCCATCGATCTTCTCATGCCCTGGTTGACGATTTGTCGGATGTCGATACGGACGCCAATTCGGCGAAGGACCTGTTCGAGAAATTGCAGGGCGAAGACTGCACGGTCTTTGCCCACATCGGCGGTCGTTATGCCGACATCACCAACGGTCACGATATTCGCATTGAGCGATCCGTCGAAGTCCATTCCGCCTGGGGCACTTTCGAATGGCTGATCGATGATGCTTTCAAACAGGGCTATCGCGTCGGCATTGTTTCAAATTCGGATGGCCACAAGGGGCGACCGGGTGCGTCGCATCCCGGATCGACAAAATTCGGGTCGTACGGCGGCCTGACCTGTGTACTGGCCCCCGCCTTTACGCGCGCCGGCATTATGGAGGGGTTGAAAAAACGCCATCACTACGGCACGACGGGAAGCCGCGTCATTCTCGATACCGGTGTCACCTTCGACAATCCGGCAACACATTATTCCGAAGACCCGAACCTGGAAGAAGCCAAGACCGAACCCGCGACGACCGCCATGATGGGCGACATTCTCAGTTCGGCGGACGAAGAAGTCACGTTCGTGATCAATGTTCAGGGCCCCTCATCGGTTGAACGGATTGATATTCGCAATGGCCTTGAAACGCTTGAAATCTATCGGCCCTACGATGACACCGATCTCGGGTCGCGTATTCGGGTGATCTGGGAAGGATCAGAGTATCGCGGCCGCGGCCGGGAGACGTTTTGGGATGGCAGTGCAGAACTGACCGGGAATTCCTTTGTCAGCCTTGATCCCGTCAATCGCTACAATATTGACAAGCGTTTCGAACAAACGGCGCCGGGCAAAATTGAATGGCAATCCCTGACAACAGGCGGTTTTGCCGGCTTTGACGCCGTCCTGAGTGACCCACAGGCGGGCACCCTCAAGATCGATACGGAACTGGTGAAGGAAGAAATCAACATCAGCGATATTGGTCGCGACGAGCTGGTGTTCGCCAACGGCGGCATCGACCGCCGCATCAGGATATTCCGCCTGCCGGATCAAAACCCGCACAGCAAGGTGTCCATCGAACGTCGCATCAAACTGATCAACGACCACGACAATGCCCTGTATGTCAGGGTCACCTTCGAGGACGGCCACTTCGCCTGGTCCAGCCCGGTGTATATTTTTCGCTGACCGGGGTCGGTTGCGGGATTTCATTGGCTAGATGCGGTCATCATTCAGAGTGCCGTATTACGTCCGCTTTCCCGCGCTTACCGAACCTTTTGGACGATGATGTCTGCTTTTTGGTGGTTAGCGGACATTATAGAGAGGCTGTGAATTGGTCCACTAATGACCCAAAGCGGACCTCAACTAATCACAAAAGCCTCAATTTCGCGAGACAGCCACGATATTTCATCAAGCCAGGTGACGTCAGGATTCGCATCATTTGGTGGAGCCGGGACTATTCGATTAATGTCTGTTTGAAAATTTGGTGGGGTAGTGGTGGATTACATGGAAAACAGAAGATTGGCGGCAGTCATTATTGCTGACATCGCAAGCTTTACGCGCTCGGTCGACCTACTCCCTTCGACAAATTGGCCTCATTTAGGTTCTATGAAAAAAGGGAGCGACTCTGCGCTCCCTTTTCCCGTCCGGCGATCAGTGAATTGTTACCACATAGCGACCGGATTAATGATCATTTGAACCGTACCTTTTACACGAGCTTGGCCGAGTACAAACATAAACTCGTTGACGCCCTCTTTAGCAAGACGCCCAGTGTTCATTGTTTCGAGAATGAAAATGCCGTTGTGCGCCAACAAGGTAACATGGCCATAAAACACCTTGTCGCCTTTTGCCGGTGGCACTGCCTCTACGCCCCAGGTATCAGCACCGACAGCCATAGGGGACTTCGAAGCCAAGAAGACCGCCGCTTCATTGTTCAGGCCTGGTTCACCGGAAACCCAGGCTGTTGGTTCTTTCTCCAATTTGGCATCTGTCCAGCCGGTATGAATCAACACAACATCGCCCTGGCGAATTTCAACGCCTTGGGCTTTCATGGCGGCCTTCAGGTCGGCAGAGGTGATTGCATCACCAGCCTCCATTGTCGTCACACCCTTGTGCTTCGCCATGTCGATCAAAACACCGCGTCCAATCAACGGCGGAACTTTGTCGACGCCAAGTTTTTTCAGGCCTGTGATATGCACAAACTCCCTGGCGTCATTGCAGTTATAATACTTGTTCGACTCTCCAAGGTGTCCGAGGCCATCAATCTGCGGTCCCGTACCGAACCACAATTGAGCTAAATCATCGTTATAATTGATATCCCAACCGAAATCCTGGGCCATGTTGCGACCATTGTGTTGACCGGGCGTAACAATTTGCAACGATGTTGAACGCGGTGGAAAGGCTGGCATCTTCGGATCGACAACGATACCCAGCGGGTGGCTTTCGCCTTTCCTGACCAGTTTGGTCGCCATCAAAACTTGTTCCGGAGTGACATAGTTTGCAGCTCCGATCTCATCATCTTTTCCCCATTTGGAGATCTTGCAATCGGCAGCATGTGCCAGGCTACTGACAAGTGTAAAACAGCCCACTGCGGCCGTCGTGGCAATCAAACGTGTTACGATGTTCATAACTTCTCCCCCGTGCAATTTTGAATGTTTATTGGGCCGCCACTATGACCGATTTACCCAACGGCGCAAATTATTACTTTTTGTCTGCTTCTGGCTATTAGCAGACGACTCATTGAGACCTGAAATATGTCTGCTTTCCTACGCTTAGCGGACGTTCCGGATGACCACGTCCGCTTAAGCGGGTGAAGCGGAAAAAAATTGTGGACAGCAAATTAGTTCGCCCATGACCCATAGCAGTCATCTATCACCCGTGCGATATTTTCCGACCTTGAGCTGCAGATGAAAACTCCCGGAAACTGATATGAAAACCTCCGGGAGCGGTTGTGCATCAGGCGTTGAGCCTTGAGAAACACATAATGGAATGTTGATTTTTCTCTGCCCTCAGTTCTTGGCTTTCGGCTCGTCACCTTCGGCAGCGTCTTGTGTGCCCAGCATTCCCTTCTCCTGCATCTGCTTCACCGTATCGCCCATAGCCGAGACCATGCGCAGGAAGGCGTGTGGCGACATCACCATCTGGTCGACGAATTCAGGCACAGGATTATCTTCCTGGTCGCGCCTGGTCGGTGACAGGGCCAGCAAGTCGATACGAATAATGCCGTCGCGCAGACGAATGTCTCCGACGCCGTCAATGAAAGTGTGATTTCCGATATTAGCCATTATCTTGTTCCTTTCGGTTAAAGTTAAATGCAGTAATCTGCGTTAGGTAAATTTTGTGCTCCTTCAGGTAATTGTATCGTCGGGTGGTGTCAGGTCGTCCTGGCCGGGTGTTTCTGTATCAACAAACACCTCGTCAACAAGCTTGCCCGTTTCAGAAATACCGTCCTCACCATCCAGCACAGCTTCCAGGCTGGCGGACATGGCTTCGATATCAGCGGTTGAAATTTCAAGCGCATCATCAAAAATGTCCTGGATGCTCAGCTCGGAGCCGTCGCCGAGACGGAGTGTTTCGATCAGCTCGCCATGGCTTAGATCAATCGTCACATCGCCGAACTGGATTTCGCCTTCCGAGAACCTGAGGTTCAGGAAGGAGCCGTCATTACCTTTGGTCGCCTTAAGATCCCGCCACCACAAGCACTTTTCCCTATGCGTACGTAACGTTGAACTGCCATCGTTCGACAGTTCGTAATATTCTGTTAGTCACAGGAGACAAAAACAATTATAAGTATAAAATCCTCTACGGAATTCTGTAATAAGAGTGGAGTGGGATATGTCATACCATTGGTTGCTGCTGGTTATCTGCATGTTTGTTTTGAATGTATCCGCTGGATTTGTGGACATCGGTGACGTAGCACGGGACAAACGAAGTGCCTCCCTCCAAACTTCATCCCTGCGTGTCACTCCGATCGACCCTGTCATTGATGTTCAAAATGAGTCGCAGAGACGGTCAATCGAGATATTGATCGCGCATCTGGGCCAGACGGACGGGTTCGGGTGTCATTACGATGGGCCGCGCTACCACTGCCACTGAGCGAAATGCCGCTTTGACGGCAATTAGTGTATATATCAAAGGGAGCGTTGACTGTGGTGTTTAGACCAAGTTTCCTTGTTCGCAACATTACTTCAGGAGCGGTTGTGCTGCTTCTGGCGTTGGCCTGGGCACCGCTTGCACAGGCGGCGTTATTCTTCGAAGATTCAGAATATTTCATCCTGGATACTCGGCGTTTCACCGTACAACAAACTTCGTCATCAGATGATGCCAATACTTCAAAACCGTTTGTGACTTTTGAAATTGAATGGCACGGAACGATCAAAAGTTCTGTCACAGAAATCCAAAAATCGGGCGAATGGACGTGTAAATGGGCGCTCACTCCCGTCATCCAGCGACAGATCCGTCTCATTGATTCGGCCGCGAAGATGGACACTACCCTGGCAGACTTTCTGGAAATTCAAAGTATCGAACCAATCAACCGTCTGCTTCAGGCCAACGCCATCACGGTAAATGATCCCCCACCCGATCCGGAATGCAACAAACTGCAGAACAAGCTCGACTTCGATCTCGTACAAGTTAAGGATATTTTGAACATCGCCATGCACTATCAGTCTCGACAGGACGAGATCGGCCTTTCCAACAAGTTCAATGATGACAAGATGTGGAAGTTGCTGACTGCAGAGAAGGAGAAGCCCGAGGCAACCGTCGTCTTCCAGGGCGGCAAGAGACTTGATGCCGAGATTGCGTCCGTTTACTGCCTCGCCTATTTGAGTGACGAGTTACCAACCCGAACCCTCAAGTTGCACGAACCATTTCTGGGCGGAGCGTTGCGTCGCGCCCAAATCATTTATCGACGCGTCGTGCCGGTCATGACCGAACTGCTCCGCGTATTGAACCGTGACAATCCAGATGTTCGCTTTATCTTGAAGAAGCGTGACAGCTCAACGTCCGAAGTGGCCGACGACCATTCCAAAATTGACAATTGCACCGTCAACAAACCTGACAGGCCGGTCGAGAAAATTATCTACGCGGCGGGTGCTAATCTCATTGTCCCGTCGTTACGCATGAAATCATTCTTGAAGTGGCGGAAAGTTGAAGTACCTCACGATAGCGATCTGGCATCCGTCGTAAGAGACAAAAACCTGTATCGGAACTTCGACCGTTATAGTGGTGAGACACTGCGATTGTCGGAAAATGGCGTCAAACTGGTACAGATCAAGAAGCGCAACCCGTGGTTTGGGGAAAAAACCAACCCGAACAATGTGTCTGACATTCGAGTCATATTTCCAGCGGATGGCGTCAGAACCCGTGTGCCGGAAATCATCTTCTCCTCCGATGCGCGTTCGACGGATGATGTGACTGCAACATCACTCGAGAAATACAGAATTGGAAACGTCAATGCTTTCAAAGCGAGGCTGGCGCATGGTAGCGGCGTCTTCTTTCCGACTCGTCCGTCATTCCTGGCCAAGTCTCGCACACCGTCTTTGGCGCCAGAACCGGTGGCCGCGAAGCCGATCGAACACCTGCCGTCTGCCGGCGTAATCGCGGCGGCGAATTCTGGTCAGGGCCAAACGAACTCCGACACCTGTCCCGACGATCGCGTGTTCGATATCCTGAGCATGATTCAGTTGAACCGCAAAGATTTGATCGTCGACTCTCAGCGAAAGACCCAGGGCGCGTACCCATTTGTCGGAGTCTACGACACCTTTCCGGAAACCGTTGGTGATTTGAAAAAGGAACAGGATTTCGCGTTGCTGGTGCGCGAATATTTCAATCAAGGCGGGCTTCAATATTTGACGACCGCCGTAAGGTCGCTTCTTGTAAATCAAATAGCAAAGAACGCAAAAATAGGTAAAATTCGTGCCAGAGAAATCATCAAGGCTGTGAAGGAGCTCAACTATCTGCCACGCGCATTGCCGCTGGAGGCTGTTCACAAGGAATTCCACCAAAACCGCGTAAATGACGATGTTGAACTCGTCAATGACTTCACGCACGGGATCAAGGTCGCAACGATCATCGGTGCGCGATGTAATCATTTCGGAAATCTGGGCGTTTCATCTGGATCGACTGTGCTGCCGTTTACTGATTTGCTCGGCCTGGACGTTGCTTTGGACAATCTTCAAATCGCTTCCGGGGAGTGTGAACCATCATGCGTCATCAATATCAGCGGCCATATTGGCAGCGGATATACCGACAAAATATTTGACAGCTCACTGGATTTACTGATCTCGGAAAACGAGGATTCGGCGCTGTTCGTAACTGCCGCCGGGGATGGTGCCAGCCTTGGAGATGGGAATGGAGATCGGATCTGTAGTGGCGGCAAAGGAAATCATCTGAAACCCGCGTGTTACCCGCTTACTGATAACTCAAGACAGCTACGCCGCAATCTGATTACAGTTACGAGCGGCGAACGATCGGAAGATGGTAGCCCGAGATTATTCACCTGGGCCAATTTTGGCGACAAGGTCGAGATCGCCGCGCCGGGCGGAATCGTGTCTCTCTACGACAACGACGGTAACGTTTCCCCCGAACACGGAACATCCGTGTCGACGGCAATCGTCTCGGGATTGGCTGCAGAAATTCTGTCTCGGGCCTACGGTGCCGATCCAGTTGCCGTTCGCGCGCGAATTCTTTACTCCGCCGATCTCACGTGGAACTTCGACGGGAAGGTCAGATACGGCTGGGTTGATGGGCGCCGTTCGCTCGACCATGTTGACAGGGATGTTATTACATTGATGAGTGGTGAGCGTTTGGTTGGTGAACTACAGTCAACAATCCAGCCCGGTACACCGCACGCCAAACGACGGATTTACTTCTATCGCGCTAAAGCTCCGGGTAAAATGATTAGTTCTGCCCCTGAAGATCTCGTTGGCGGCATAAACGGGGCCCGACGAACACCCATATTCAACAACATCTTGCGTATTTCGCTAAATGATCGAACGGGCCTTTACGACGTCGTTTTTTTCAGTCCACGAAAAAAGACAATGATTATCGAAAGGAACGTCAATTATTATGCCGATGGAGAACGAAATACATACTGCATCAAAAGCTCGTGTCGTTTGGATGACGGGTTCAGGATTCGGATTGACGGATCGGACACCGATAGAATCGTTCCTCTCGAACACATAAAGGATTTTACCGCGTCGATAAGGCGTATCCGATGATCAGGCGATATACATTAGGATTTGTGTTCGGGTGGGTCGTCGCGCTCGGTCTGTTGAGCATGCTGGCAACTGTCGCGACGGCTGATGAAACGCTCCCTCCGTCACCGACGAACATCGAACTTGTCGGGAATAGCGGGACGTTGCACATCGACGGACGCGACACGCCACCGCTGCGAAGTGGAAAACCGAACGAGATCATTTGGTCTTTTCCAGTTCGTTATGGGGGCGCGCGGGAAATCTCTGTTGGCCTACAGTTTATGTCGCTTGGAGATGGTGAGTGGTCTGTTGAAGTCTCTGATCTAAACGGGCGCGTCGCGGACGTGATTTCGTCCAATGTCGCGCGTGGAATCGGGACGGGTAGTGAAATTTGGTCTAACCCGATACTCGGGCATGCCGGATGGGTGCGGATCAAAGGTGACGGTGCAGGGCTAAAGGTAAAGATCACGGCGCTCTTTCACGCGGCTACACCATTCATACCCAAAACACGGGTTGGAAAAACACTCGATTGGGTCGCGTTCCCGATGATCGAGGACAAAGACAGTGTCTTGTTCAATCACGGAAAGAGCATCGCCTTGCTGCGGTTGATCAGGGAAGACAAAACAGCGCGTGGGCAAAAATATCGAAAAGCGATTTGCACTGCTTTCGTGGTAACGCCAAAGTTGATTATGACGAACGCTCACTGCGTTAGTGACAAAGTGCGTGGGATCACGGCCCATTTCGACTACGACCGACCGGGATTGGACATGAACAATTCATTCAAGGTCAAGAGTAGACCGACATTGTCGTCACCGAAATCCAAACTCGACTACGCGTTGTTTGAAGTCGCGACGGGCGAGGGGCGATCCTTGCCGGCGTCTTTGGTGTTGGCGCGAAACGACGCCCCGGCAGGCAAACCTTTTCAAACAGTGCTCCATCCGGGTGACGTGCCAAAAGTAGCTGTCGTCAAGAATTGCGAGCGCATTGTGCAGGTAGCGCTCCCGTTAAAGGACACTTCAATTTGGCATACATGTGATTCGTACAAAGGCGGATCGGGTCACCCGATTTTCTTGAATGGAAAGGTGATCGCGTTGCACAACAAAGGGTTTCTTCGTCCGCCCAACTACAATCGGGCGGTTCCCATGAGGAAGATCGTCGAGGATCTGGAAGGACGCGCAATGACTGATCCGACAATCAAGAAGATTTTGGAATCCATGTTGATCGACGATCAAGGATAGAATCCAAACTTGAAAATGATCGAATAGAGGGGGCGTTTTACATGAACAAGAAGAGTCGTTCCGTTTGCACAATTTCTTGTGCGACAGTAATGCTGAGTGCGTTTGGTTGCACGCCAATCGGAGGAACTGAACTGATCGCATCGAAGCCCGCCACCGTTCAAGCCATGGCCATTAATCCGTCTGACGCGACGGCAAAATGGGAAGACGTATTGGATTCCAGTCTTGTGGATACACGTCCGGAGGGATTCGATGTTAACAGGGAGTTGAACATAGTGGCCGCGTGCCTCGGTGACGATAAGGTTCCGCAAGACATAGATGAGTCTGGCGCCGTCATCATTGCTGCAGTTGCGAACGAAGTCATCTCTTACATTCTCGACAAAGTAGAGAAGGAACTGGCCAAAGAGATTGAGCAATACACAGCAACATATGCTGCTTCGACAACGGTCAATCCGGTCTACTCGCCCGGCGAGTCGACTCCGGCGTTACACCACAAGTGCCTGCGTTTCGTTCGGACACTGGCGCAAAAGGACGTGGTAGATGGAAATAGCTACCTGGCGTTTGATCTGATTGCACAACTGCGGCTCGCACCCGGCAATGAGGCAATCCAAATCCGACCGCTACGACTGTTCTACGCGGCGCCACAAGCCAAAGGATCAGAGTTTTCCACAGTCGTCAGTTTATCGTCGACATCCTTCTGGTTACAGAAAAATACCGGAAAAACCCAACAAACTTTCGACACCACCATCATCAAGGTAAAACGAAATTTTGATGATAAGGACGAGACATCGTTCAAATATTTTGACGACGCGGGATGGGACAGCGCCGTCACAGTTCCACTTCTGCCCTGGTCGTCGAACAAGGATGCCTATCGTGGGGGAAACGCACACATGACCTTTACGGTTGCAGAAGCGGGCAGGCCTCCGAAGCACCTGGAACTCATGGCCAAAGTCTTCAAAAGTCAAAAAGAAGCAATCGCAACAAAGATGTCGGAGGCTGTCCAGGGACTACTCACGTCAAAATAAGAGACTATCGATCCGCGCGAAATACAGCTTTCCTTTCGCGACGCTCATGCGCGTTGGTCAATCAATATCCGACGTAACGGTCCTGTCACGTACCTCTTGAATCTGACGTTCCATGAACGTCAGTGCCGTCGGCCCTTGCCTGACGGCGCGGAGTTCCCGAGATAAACAAAGAAACACGTCAACTGTTGCAGGATTGTTCACGAAAAGATTAGCTGTAGTGAAGCAAATCCAAACTATTGAATTATATCTGAAAATTTTGGTTGCGGGGGCAGGATTTGAACCTGCGACCTTCAGGTTATGAGATCGACTCTCGTATTACCCTGAACTACTCCCGGTTGCTGTAGAGTACGATAACTATTTGATTTTATTCATTTAGTTAATAAATAATTTCGCTTACTTACTCTCTTTTAGCTTGCAATTCGCTGTCGTTTGCTTCCTATATGCTTCCGAAATTCAGCAGTAGGGAACATAGTATGAAGCTCACAAAACGCGCAATCGACAACCTCATTCCCAGGTCCGGGGAATACTTTGCCTGGGACGATGAGATCAAGGGATTTGGTGTCCGTGTGAGCCCGTCGGGGCGAATGACCTATCTCATACAGTATCGTTCCGGAGGCCGAACACGCAGGGTCAAGATTTCAACGACGACCATTCTCACGCCGGACGAAGCTCGTTCTCGCGCCAAGGAACTCCTGGGAAATGTCGCGCGCGGTGACAATCCGGCGCAGGATATTTCGACGTATCGCAAGAGCCCGACTGTCGGCGCACTTTGTGACCGGTTCCTGGAGGAACACGTCGCACATCGTTGCAAGCCGACGACGCAGGCTGAATACAAACGTTCCGTAGACCTGATCATAAAACCGGCGTTTGCCGCGTGGAAAATTGAAGACGTAACCCGCGCCGATGTTGCTAAACTTCATCACGAGAATGCGCACCGTCCCTATCAGGCCAATCGCACACTCGGTGTAATTTCGAAGATGTTTAATCTTGCCGAGATTTGGGGACTACGGCCCGAAGGGTCGAACCCTTGTCGTCACATACAAAAGTATGCAGAAAAGAAACGCGAGCGTTTCCTTTCGCCTAATGAGATTTCACATCTCGGACGAACCCTTGACCGAGCACAGGAAGATGGCAGCGAAAGCCCCTTCGCAATCTCAGCTTTCAAGTTACTCATTCTCACGGGCTGCCGTCTCGGTGAAATTCAGACTCTTAAATGGGAATATCTCTCGCCGGGATACATGCACCTGCCTGACTCCAAGACAGGCGCACGACGCATCCCCCTCCCGCCTGCCGCACAAGCCGTGCTGGACTCCCTACCCCGTACGGCGGGCAATGAATGGATAATTGAAGGGAAAGAACCCGGCCAACATTTAACGGACCTGCAGAGGCCATGGAGGCGGGTCAGAGCGAAAGCGGAAATTACCGATGTTCGAATTCACGACCTCCGCCACACCTACGCCTCAAATGCACTCGCCCAAGGCCTCGATATCGTCATGGTCGGGCGCTTGCTCGGACATTCGCAAATCCAGACGTCCATGCGGTATGTGCACCTTGCCGACGATCCGGTCAAAGAAGCAGCCCAATTGGTATCGAACGAGCTAGCGAGGAATATCGATGTCCCGATCAGCTCAGGTCCGCCGAACCTGGCCATAGTTAAATAGGGGAAGTCGACGGACATCAAGTTCAGCGCGCTTTGCAAACCAATTTTTCAACGAAACTATTTGAGCCAATTCAACATGCCACTTCGAGCAATCGACACTAACGGCGGCGAATACATCGCTTTTGACTACTCAGCCGACGATTGGAAAGGACTGAGAATTCAACGCAAATCGCTGAAAATAATTATGCCTTGTTGCAATTCGCCTGCTGGCGTCAGAACAAGCCATCTCGGTACCCAGCATTTCTATCACCTTGATCGTGGTGATTGTGACTATCAGGGAGAATCCGAGTCGCATATGAAGCTCAAGAAAGCCGTTGTTTTGGGGGCAAGGGCGGCGGGCTGGATGGCAAAACCCGAGGTCTCGGGAAACGCGCCTGACGGAAGTAAGTGGCGGGCCGATGTACTCTGCAAAAAGGGCTCACTCCAAGTCGCAATCGAAATTCAAACAAGTCATCAAACGACAGATGAATACGCAAGACGACAGAGAATGTATGAAGCATCTAACGTCCGAACTTTGTGGTTAGTCAGTAGACAAAACACTCCGACATCGAATGAGATTCCGCGCTTTTCTGTAGACGAGTCGAATATCAAAATTGATCTTCGCCCATATGGTGAGCAAATTGAAATTCCGGTGACGAACTTTGTCAAAGGTGTATTGAGCAAGAAGCTACGTTGGCGGAGCAAATCCCGTGTCGCAGTGGAAAGGGAAATAAACCTACAAATCGATATCTCTAGCCTTGATTCAGCGAAGCCATGTAAAAACTGTGGAAAGAAATACAATGACGTTGCAAAACTGAATGTTCCTTCACTTCATGTATCGTCTTTACACCTCGGCGGAGATTGGAATATCGAAGCGCTTAACAATTTTCTGAATATTGAACTATCTTCTTCCGGCTTTGTCCTTCCAAGATTTTCCATGGACCATAATAGGAGGTATCTGAATCAAGCTTGTCCCGTTTGTGGTACGGAGCGTGAAAAATGGAATCTCAGTGGTGTAGAATACGTCCATGGTGCGATGGCAATACCGGCTTCGATATTTGAAGAAACTATGCTGGAGGTCTTGGAAGGTTGGGAATGGATCGACTAAGAATTTGCCCCGACGCATTTTTATTGCGACCCCGTAAATTCGAATAGAATTCTACTCTCCACTATAGGTTGACTTTTATGAAGTTTTCGATCAATGAATCACTTGTGCTCACGGGCAGACTTGTCGTCGCGCATCGCGGCGTATGAAAACAATGTCGGGCTTGATGCTCCGACGAGAATCGTTTGACCTGGATCCATGAATAATATGGGGCCTTGAATAACGCGAAGGAGTGCCCGTGAGCCCCTTAATTAATGAACTGCCAAATACATGAATCGATTGGACCTGTTGCAATCGGCAAAATCACTTTCCGATTTAGCAATAATACTGAAATACACTCCGAAGGGGCTGGCGTTTGTATTGTACAAACTGCCGATGGATGCCCGCTACCGTACGTTCGAGATACCGAAATCCAACGGTGGCACCCGAACTATCAGGGCACCAGATGACCATCTAAAATTATTGCAACAGAGCCTAGCTAAACTTCTGACAGATTGCTTGGAAGAAATTGAAAAGGAGAAGCCAGACCGCCGTAAGGTTTCCCATGGTTTCCAAAAGGGCCGCACGATTGTCACAAATGCCAAAATGCATATAAATCGGCGTTTCGTCTTAAACTTGGATCTAAAGGACTTTTTTGGAACCATTAATTTTGGCCGTGTTCGTGGCTTTTTTATTGCGGATCGTAATTTTAAGCTTGATCCAAATATCGCCACTATTATTGCGCAAATTGCTTGCCACGATAATGTTCTCCCGCAAGGCGCTCCCTCATCGCCGGTGATTTCAAACTTAATCGGACACATTCTCGATGCGCGATTAATTAGGCTCGCCCGAGAGTACAGTTGCACCTACTCTCGTTATGCTGACGATCTTACTTTTTCCACTAACCGTGCGAAATTTCCACGGAAACTTGCGCGCACAAGCCTGTTCGATTCAAGTCGATGGTTAATTGGGAAACGGCTAAAGGAAGCTATCAAGGGATCAGGATTCGCGGTCAATTCATCGAAAACTCGGATGCAATTATCTGGTTCACGGCAAGAAGCGACTGGGCTTATTGTCAACGAAAAGGTAAATATTCGACAAGAATATTACCGCTCAGTACGAAGCATGTGTTTTTCACTTTTTCAAACCGGCGAATACCATTTTACGAACAAATTGGCTTCGGACGAGAAAGAAGAGTCGGTTCGGACAGGCGATACATCGTCGCTGGAAGGGCGACTCGCGCATGTCTATTACGTAAAGTCGCGCCGAGACATTACTCCCGAAGACAAGAAACTCAATGATTTCAAGGTGCCCAATGGTCCAGTAAAACTATATCGCCAGTTTTTGTTTTTTAAATATTTTGTCGCTTCAGAATTGCCGGTATTGGTGACTGAGGGAAAGACAGATATCACTTATTTAAGAGTGGCGATAAAGGCACTGCAGACCACATTCCCCTCGCTTGCCGAAATCAAAGATAAAGAAATAGATCTCAACGTTCGATTTCTACAAGCATCATCAACCAACCAACAATTGCTCAATTTGGGTACCGGCTTTACCGGAATGATAAGTTACATACAAGGCTATGACAATTTGCTCAAAGCCTACAAATTCCTGCCCTTGAATAGTCCAGTAGTCTTTGTAATCGATAACGATAAGGGTGGAGAAAAGGTGCTAAACGCTGCAAATAGTGTGCCGGAGCAAGACATTAAATCGAGTTCAACTGAACCTTTTTTTCATATTCGTCGTAACTTGTACTTAGTGAAAACGCCACCCGGCACGGGCGGTTCCCTAACCGCAATTGACGACTGTTTTCCGGACGAAGTATTAAAACAAAAAATCGGTGGAAAAAGTCTCGATCTCAAAAAAGATCACGGCGATGAGACAAGTTTTGGGAAACACATTTTTGCAGAACAAATTGTTGGACCCGGCATAGATAAGATTGATTTTTCTGGTTTCGCACCTATCCTTGACGGCATTTCAAAGGCTATCGCCGATTATCAAGCCAAGCTTCATTAAATTTCGTGACTATCCGTTGCTAAGTAGATCAGATTAGTCAGTTTGCGGCCCTTCGTTCAGTCATAAATGGAAATACAGTCACGTTACGTAACGGCGTAAATAACAATTTTCCGTTTTCAATTCGCCATGTCTCTACGTAACGTTACGTAAAGGAATTACTTCCGGCAAAAATGATCTTTCCACTACGTAACGTTAGGGGGAACGGTTATGTTCCCCTGTAACGTTACGTTAGTTGTGCGCGATTTATTCCCTACGTTACGTAAAGTAAGGAAATCGCTGCTTTTTGCTGAGGGTAATTAGAAGCTACTACGTACCTGAATTTGAGATAGAGGTATGCGAAGTTCGCAAAAATTCGATCCTGCGCGTGGCGTGGCACGGTTAGTCGAACGTCGATCCCACCAAAGAATTTGGATTGTCGAAATCGAACTTCAGCCGGACTATTTAGAAGGTATTGAAGGTTTGAGCGGACCGCGTCCAACAGCCCAGAAATACGAAATCAGGATGACGACGCTAAAAATGAACCCAAACCAAGACAACTTCTGCTCATAGGCTGGGAACAATCCCACCAGCACAAACGCGCCGCAAATAACGATGTCAATCGCCACAATATGGGCGAGCATCTTTCCTAAATATGCAAAATCAAATTTCATTCTTCAACCAATAACGTGCAACTTGGCGTTGGTCCAGTGATAATGCGGCGCTAGACATCCAATAACCAATCGAGCGCCGCCTAAGTCGCTACGTCACTCATGGAGCGGGACCAAATTTCTTGTGAGCGATTTTGAACTTTCCGTTACGTAGCGTATTGAGGACGGGTTATGTTCTTTCCGTAACGTACCCACATATAGTCGGCCTTTTAGTTATGAATAACCCACCCGTTAGAAATCGCTCCAAGTCTAAGTGGGGTTGGCAGTTTGAGAAAACCCAATTCAAAATTTTAAAAATTCTAACCGATGATGTCTTGGATTATTGGGCAGCTTTATTTGGTATCAATGACGAACAATCGCGTAACGAGTTCGAACAGGACTTGACCTTCGCGGTGGATCAATTTTGGGCGGTACGGGATGACCAAGGTTCCCCAAAAGTTTCAGAAATTGCCGCCACCCTGTCCACTACTCAACGGACGTTACGGGACCTCCTTCCTAAACTCATGGAACTCGACGACCGGACCGCTATGTGGCTAAAGAATGAATTCGCGATAAACATGACAACAAGCCATCCCGACATATCCGATCGCCTCAAAACCCCTCCTCCAGAACAAGGGGTTTCAGATTGGTACCCGGAAGATCAAATATATGACGAAATGGTAACGTCTCTGGAGGTATTGGACATCTCACTTTCGAGGCTATCGGACCTAGTTTCGAAAAACCGGACCGACGGGAAGACTAAGAAAAATGGGCCACTCTACGCACTCATCAACACGTTGGCGGATACCTTCGAATCTCATATCGGAACCGACGTTGCCAAGAGCCCTTCTTATGATCCCGTTACGGGATTATACGGCGGAAATTTTTTCGAATTTGTCTTGGCCGTATTGAATCAGATTGATCCAGATTCGAAGTACACCAACAACGCTCTCGGTACGGCCATACCGCGTGCGCTCGGGGTCCGCAAATAATAAGGGCAGAACTCTGCCAACAGTGACGCGAATTTGCCCTTAGAATTCACGAACCAAATTCTCCATTCTCCTCATCGAACCTTCGGGCCACGGATGAAAAGGAAAATGACATGGAGATAATTCCCGGAAACGGATTTGACGAAGCGCAGCAGGAATACCTGAACCGGCTTATCACCGAAACGGAAGCAGCCGAAATTCTACATTACACGATACGCGCCTTGCAGAACTGGCGCTTGCGGGGCGGCGGGCCGAAGTTCATTAAAGTCTCCAGCCGATCCATACGCTATCGCCGGTGCGACCTCTTTGCCTGGTCCGAGGAGCGAATGGTTTCTCACACGTCAGAAGCCACCGTAGCGTGAAGTTTTTTCCTTCATCGGAGAACGAGTTTTGCCTCGGCGGGGCTGGCCGCGCCGTCGGGGATTTTGGGGGCGGTACGTAATGGAGAACAGTGTGGGCATCTACTCCGCCCTAATCTTCGCTACACCTCCTCTGAGGGGCGGGCACGTTGCCCGCCCCTTTTTTCCCTGACCCTCGCCACCTCGCAGGGCGCTGAAAGCCCCGCTCCCAAAACACAATGCGGCCTCGGCGCGACGCGCCGAAACAGCGGCGCGCTAGCGCACATTTAAACCGATTGGCGGAAGACAGATTTCCCAATGGGGGGTCCTGGTAACACCCCCCTCCACAATTACATAGGCGTATTGGAACGTAGTAAATGTATGAACTTCTCTATTCGGGATTTGACACCCTATATGTCGCCTTCCAAGGCGCGTTACCGGTTGAGACACGCCGCGATTTGGCCAAGGCTAAGGAACGCGCAAAAGATCAAAATCAACCAGCGCTAACCAGTATCGGCCCCGGCATTGTTGACGCACATGTTTCGGAAACGGGTTCGAGAGGCGGCTACGCCTTTGTATGCAACACAGGCCCGTTGGGTGAAACCTGGCTTTTCAAAGACAGTAGTGATTCTTCGAACTGGAATATTTTCGTTAACATTGATGCAAAATCTCTACTGGTCGCCGGATACCACGAAACCAAACGGCGACTTTTCGACACCCTCGAAAGAATGGGTTGTTTAGTTGGCGCACACGCTGTTAACCGCATCGATTTTGCAATGGATTTTCTAGCTCCAGGATTTGAACTCGACCACAACCTGTTCGTCACGCCGCGAGGAATGAAAGTGAAACCCTATTGGGGTGAAAAGGAACCGAATGGCAAGGACAAGGTTTCAGCCGTATTCGCGAACCGTCGAACTCAGTCTGTAACAATCGGATCCTCAGCACGACGCCAAATCATCATTTACGACAAGCGTAGAGATAGCCTCGACAAGCACAAGTACTATTGGTTCCAAACTTGGGGCATCGACCCTAAGGATCGATCAAAAGAGGTTTACAGAGTCGAATTGCGGGCCGGCAAAGGGGAGCTTAAGGAAAAATATCAACTTTCAACTTTCGATGACATCGAGCAATCGGTCGGCGACGTCTACAAAACGATGGTCGAGCAAATTCGCTATTTGGCACCATTTCAGACCGATTCAAATGTGAGTAGGCAAGAGCTACACCCTATTTGGACAAAGATCTCTGAGCTCGTAATATCCGTGATGCAGGACAGCTTCACGGGTCTCACTAGAGATCAAGTTGGGGAGTTGGACCGCTCAACCGTAATCGAAGACTCTGTAACAATGCTAATAGCCTACGGCATCCGCGTTGGTGTGGCGGAAGGATTGTCAAACGAAGAAATTGAGAATGATCTCCCCAATCTTGTCGAAAAACTATTATCGACCAAGAGTGCCGCTGATAGAAATGATACTGGACGTAGGATCAAGCGTGCGAGGGAGCGGATGCATTTCATTCCAATTGGGTCGCCAAACGTAGTTCATGACTGATCTGGACCCTTGGGGCCAAATTGAAAATATCTCAGCAGTTCTTCGAAGGTCGTTAATTCGACGTCTGGTTTCGCTGTAGTCGCTCGATCTTTCAATAGTTTCTCTCTTTGAACATCTTGCTCTGTCCAATGCGTTACACGAACCAATTTTGTCCAATTTTCTGCATCAAATATGGTCCCGTAATGCGCCCATGCCGAATGAGATTTCGCTTGGTTTGCCATCCAAATGTCGCGACTGAGACTGTCGCCTACATATAGAGTTCTTTCAGGAGCCACGCCGAAATCATTGCAGATATCTTGAATTACGTCAGGGTCGGGTTTTCTGTGTTCTGCGGGCAAAAGGGATACCAGTCGTCTTTCAAGTTCTACGTATTTAGGATCTAATCCGCTAGGATGACTAGGTCCCTGCCCCTTCGGAGCGTACAGTTTCTCAATTACACTATCTAACCCCAGAGTCTTCACTCGAAACAAGCTATTGGGAACTCTTGCTTCTGTGTGCGCTACAATAATAGCTCCTGATATTCGTATTGTATTCAGGGTTTCCACAACACCGTCGTAAAGGACAAGCTCTTCTTTCCTAACCCTATTGAAAGCGTAGAACGCCGGGTCCAAGTGATCTACGAGTTCTTCGCGACTTAAGCTCGCCATTTGATCCTGAACGCATGCGGCTTCCAGCAGCGCAAACGGCTGTTCCGAATTTTCATATTTTCTGTGAACCGCTTGGAGGTCGTCCAATAACAAATCCTGTTCGACACCAAGTATCTCACTCGCAACTCTAGCCATTTCATACAGTGCTGGCACGTAGAACGAAACCCAATCGTACAGAGTATTGTCCAGGTCAGTAATCACCAGGGAAATTTTGGGCCGTAAATCCTTGATCATCCCAATTTTTCTTCCTGTCGCGTCCATTCGCCAAGTAAAAGGCGTTTAGGTTCACCTGCTATGCTAAATTCCGCATCCCATTTCTGCATCGCGCTAAATGTTCCCCCATTTTCTCCACGAAAAATAGTGAGCTCAATACCGCTTGGAGATACATCCAGAATATTAAAATAGTTTCTGTTTCCTTCTGTTTCGGAGGATCCGACACTTCCCCCACCAACAATTGAGAGGTCGCCAAGCCGGTATTTTGTATTGGTGTGCTCCGGAAGTTCATAGACGCCAGACCGCCAAATAAACGCTCGATGTTTGTGCCCGTGGAGCACTAATTGCACTCCCTTTTGGGCTGCCAATCGTTGAATTCTCGGAGCATCAACCGCTATTCCAAAACCCCTCGGGGCATCCGCGTACGGTTCAAGATTCTCGGTTAACGAAAGGTGATGGTGTAAGGCCAAAATGCGTAAGGCTAGTGTAGACTCCTCTTGCCACCCAAGTTCCCTGCTCACCTCTTCAAATGTTTTCTCCTGTACTCGTCCGATTCCGGCCAAAAAATTCTTCCCAGTTTCCAATGAGCTCGAATTTACCCCGCAAATTTCAACGGCCATTCCGTTTGGCATGAGATAACGCCGGCCCATCGCCAATCCCTTATGGGCATTGTGTCGGTAAACTCTCTCATAGAAATCTCGATAATTCGTTGTTGCCTCAGCTGATGCTACAGCGACCTTTGCATCATCTTCGTATGCGTCTTCGCGGGTCCACTTAATGTCATGGTTTCCTGGTATCATCACCAGATTTTCAACGCCTAGATCAAACGCCCCTAGTAGTTTGTTGACGGAACTGGCGGCTAGCTCAAATTCCTCTGGACTTCCAATGAAGGTGAAATCCCCCGTAATCACTATGATCCCCACGGACTGGTCAGCAAGCGCGCCAGAAATACTCTCGACTAAACTGAAGCCTTCATTATCGTCTTCTCCATCAAGACGCCAAATATGCTGATCACGAAACTTGTCGACAGCGAAATGGGCATCCGTCAAATGAAGAATAAACTGACTATTGGCATAAAGCGGCTCATTTGATATTGCTTCGGTCAGGCCCTGGGTGGACAAGAGTACTTTCTCATCGTTGTCACTATCGATACGCGGCCGAATATTCCAAATCGTTGTATCCATTCCTCTCAGCTCGTTGGCGTCCAGAACGACCTTGTTGGTCAACATGGACAACACGGCCTCGGAGTAATTCGGTAACTTTGGAACTGAAGAAAAAGAGTACCGCCCAAAAAAGTCTAAATCATCCATTTGTATCAAATCGAGTTTGAGCCAGGCATGACTAAACGAACTCTTCCGGTAGTATTTTGGGACTAGACCTTTCTCGTCTTCTGGAACCGCTGGATGTGTATCGCTCTTATCGCCAGGAGATCTCGAAACCACGATATCAATAACTCGTGCTATTCTGACGGTCCCCGCCCCAGAATCAAATAATCCGACCATAACCGGCTCACCTCTACCGGTCTGATCCGCCAACTCCGCCCAGATTTCAAATCGGATCGTTTCCGCGGGTCTCTTCCACCATCCCCACCAACAGGCGCCATTTTTTTCGATAATTTTTTGATGCTCGACCAAAGTAGAAGCAACCATGTCTCGATAACGAAAAAGGTATTTAATCTCTGGCATGCTTTCCCCCAAAATAATTTCCATTGAACACCTTGAACTTGGCCACGACACTGTGTGAAATTGAATCATTCACGCATATATACCAATACACCGAGGATGCGAAGCAGCGTCAATGTAATTCCCGTTCGAATGCTTCCAATATGCTTCCGAATAAGTTGTTCTGGTTTTGATCAAATACGAATAAACCCGCTAACTCTTTGAGTTAACGGGTTAAATTTGGTTGCGGGGGCAGGATTTGAACCTGCGACCTTCAGGTTATGAGCCTGACGAGCTACCGGGCTGCTCCACCCCGCGCCAAAAAATAAACGCGACGACCAGATTGCCGGTACGCCGCGTCATAGCTCTTTGTCATTATGAATATGTTCGAAGAGATCACGAGACCATTCGTAATGTTCCGGGTTTTGCAGACCTGGCAGCGACCTACTCTCCCACACCTTAAGATGCAGTACCATCGGCGCTGAGAATTTTCACTTCCGAGTTCGGGATGGGATCGGGTGCAGCCTTCTCGCTATAACCACCAGGTCAGCAAAAACCGGAACACAACAACATTTGTTTTTTAGCAATATCATTTGGACATGATATCTGATGCTTTCACGTACGAGGTAAAAGCAGGGGTATCTGTATCTTCACAGAATATCCGTAGTGGGCCCAACTTCTGGGTTGTTCACTACGCATGACGGCTTCGTTTCATGTCCTCTTTCCTTTTTGCCGAAGCAATCGGGGAAGAGGAAGAAATCAAGCCTATCGAGCAATTAGTACCAGTAAGCTTCACACATTACTGCGCTTCCACACCTGGCCTATCAACGTGGTGGTCTTCCACGGCTCTCAAGGGAAAACTAGTTTCGAGGCTGGTTTCCCGCTTAGATGCTTTCAGCGGTTATCCATTCCGTACATAGCTACCCGGCAATGCCGCTGGCGCGACAACCGGTCCACCAGAGGTACGTCCACCCCGGTCCTCTCGTACTAGGGGCAGATCCTCTCAATTTTCCTACACCCACGGCAGATAGGGACCGAACTGTCTCACGACGTTCTAAACCCAGCTCACGTACCACTTTAATCGGCGAACAGCCGAACCCTTGGGACCTGCTCCAGCCCCAGGATGTGATGAGCCGACATCGAGGTGCCAAACAACGCCGTCGATATGGACTCTTGGGCGTCATCAGCCTGTTATCCCCGGCGTACCTTTTATCCGTTGAGCGATGGCCCTTCCACGCGGGACCACCGGATCACTATGACCGACTTTCGTCTCTGCTCGACCTGTCAGTCTCGCAGTCAGGCAGGCTTATGCCATTGCACTCAACAGCTGATTTCCGACCAGCTTGAGCCTACCATCGCGCGCCTCCGTTACTCTTTGGGAGGCGACCGCCCCAGTCAAACTACCCGCCATGCAGGGTCCCGGATCCGGATAACGGACCACGGTTAGATGCCAGAAATTATAAGGGTGGTATTTCAAGGGTGCCTCCACACCGACTGGCGCCGACGCTTCAAAGGCTCCCACCTATCCTACACATACCACTCCTAGCACCACTGCAAAGCTGTAGTAAAGGTGCACGGGGTCTTTCCGTCTGACCGCGGGTACTCCGCATCTTCACGGAGAATTCAATTTCGCTGAGTCTATGTTGGAGACAGTGGGGAAGTCGTTGCGCCATTCGTGCAGGTCGGAACTTACCCGACAAGGAATTTCGCTACCTTAGGACCGTTATAGTTACGGCCGCCGTTTACTGGGGCTTCAATTCAAAGCTCTCACCTCTCCTTTTAACCTTCCAGCACCGGGCAGGCGTCAGACCCTATACGTCGTCTTGCGACTTAGCAGAGCCCTGTGTTTTTAGTAAACAGTCGCTACCCCCTATTCAGTGCCACCCCCCCCTGGTTGCCCAAAGGGAGGTACTCCTTATCCCGAAGTTACGGAGTCATTTTGCCGAGTTCCTTCAACATAGTTCTCTCAAGCGCCTTGGTATCCTCTACCAGTCCACCTGTGTCGGTTTGGGGTACGGTCTATATGCTGGAGCTATTTCCTGGGACACCTTCACTGCACACGCAATCCAATAAGCATGTACAATACACGGTATCCGTCACATTCCAGCAGGTACAGGAATATTAACCTGTTTCCCATCGATTACGGCTTTCGCCCTCACCTTA